>VOFK01003463.1_pt1:342500-1721220 | contig 1721220 bp, 1753 predicted proteins | sample 5384121 | NCBI WGS metagenome assembly VOFK01 (sample SAMN12384730, study PRJNA508395) | human gut metagenome | isolation source: healthy gut J | host: Homo sapiens
AGTACCGCCAAATCGATGCATACATGGATCACATCAACAATACCGATGATGGCCGCAATGAATATTTTCAGGCTCTCATCAAGGACCTGGGTGTATCGGATAATGATTATTACGCCCGTCTTTTGGATGACATTATGGAACGGCTTACCCAAGGCATCGGTGCATCTGATCCTTCTATTTATAACAAACCCTACTTATACTTTTTGAATGCTGATCAGACATTTAATGCGTCCTGCGGTCTTGGTCATGTAATGACGGTGAATGAAGGGATTTTCAATCTGTCGGAAAATATAGACGAAATCGCCGTGGTCATCGCTCATGAGATGGGTCACGGACAGAAAGACCACGTACTTCACGGCACACGAAAAAATTAAAGACAGCCATTGGCGGCACGATACTTGCCGGCGCCATAGGCGGAAGCGCTTTTTCAGACAAGGCCATGGGAGTGCTTACTCAGCATATTAACAATGTGCAGATCACCAAGAAAGCAGAATGGGAAGCAGATAATCTGGCTTTCGATTATTGTTACCAGGCAGGCTATAATCCGGGTGCAGGCGCAGCTCTATGGGAGCGGGTCATTGAAAAGAAGGGCGATACTGCCGGAAACTTTATCGGTGAAATCTTCTCTCCCAATGACCACCCCGGCCACAAGGAGCGGCGTGATAATTATGAAAAGAAAATCTCCGCACTGTCCGGCGGCCGTGTAACAATCAAGAATAATTCGGATGTAGTACAAATTAATAAAAAGGATTTCCTCAAACCCGCCCCATTTGCCGACATGAGTTCTACAGAAAGGAAATATCTCGTCATGGGCAATCTTGCCGCCGCTTATGATCACGGACAGAATATTTATGACGCATATGTACAGAACGGTACGGTGATGCTGGGCAACCAAGCGATTTTCACTCCGGTCAGTGGGGATATTTCCGCAGAAGAAGCTGTTGTCATCCTGAATCGTATCAAGTAACCTCTCAATAAAATGCATTTGCGGCCGTTCCTCCAAAGACGGCCATTTTTTATTGATCTAAAATCGCAAAAGAAAACACCCGCCGAAGCAGATGTTTCATTCGAAAATATTTTTTAAGGATTTTATCTCAAAATGGACTGAAGAAATGAGCGCGTCCTTTCGCTTTGAGGATTTTCAAAAATTTGTGTGCTTGTTCCTTCCTCTTCCACTTTTCCGTCTACCATAAAAAGGACTTTATCAGAAACAGATTTTGCGAAAGCCATTTCGTGGGTAACGATTGCCATGGTCATATTCTCATCAGCCAGCTGCTGGATGGTTTTCAAAACTTCTCCTGTCAGTTCAGGATCAAGTGCCGAAGTAGGTTCGTCAAAGAGCATGATATCAGGATTCATAGCAAGCGCCCGGGCGATGGCTACACGCTGTTTCTGCCCGCCGGAAAGACTGCCCGGATAAACGTCTTTCTTATTTAACAGTCCGACTTTGTCAAGAAGAGCGTCAGCAGCAGGAATTACATCCTCCCGCTTCATTCCTTTCACATAGACCGGCGCGGCAAGAATATTATCCAAGACCGTCATGTGCGGAAAGAGGTTAAAAGACTGGAATACCATGCCCATACGGAGAAGGATCCTTCTTGCCGTCACATCATCGGCATAAACAACTCTGCCGTCTTTTTCCTGTGCCAAGTATTCTCCTTCCACACAGATAGAACCTCCCTGGATGAGTTCCAAATGGTTCAGGCATCGGAGAAGCGTACTTTTCCCCGCTCCTGACGGTCCGATAATGGAAATTACTTCCTTTTTCCAAATCCATATCCACGCCGTGAAGGATCGTATTTTTCCCAAAATCCTTCCGTATATTTCTCATTTCAATAAAACTCATGGCTTACTCCTCATAAACGGCATAGCGATTTTCAACATAGGTCAGAATTTTCGTCAGAACCGCGGTACAAACAAGATAGAAAACACCTGCCACAAGGAACGGAGTCGTGTCAAAATCACGCTGTACAAACGCACGGGTAACACGCATCAAATCGTTCATGGCAAGAATGTATACAAGGGACGTATCTTTCAGAAGCGTGATGGTTTCATTTCCCAAAGGCGGAATGACGCGTTTCACTACCTGCGGCAGGATAATATGCCACATTGTCTGTTTGTAGGTAAAGCCGAGCACTTTCGCCCCCTCATACTGCCCCCTGCTGATGGACTGGATCCCGCCGCGGAATATTTCTGCAAAATACGCCGCATAGTTAGCCACAAAGGCAAGTATGGCCGCAGGGAAATCGCTGATCTGCAGATCAAAAATCAAAGGCAGCCCGTAGTAGATGAACATAATCTGAAGCATGAGCGGTGTTCCGCGCATCAGATAGATGTACGCCCCTGCTGCCTGACGGAACAGACCGACTTTGGAAATACGTACCATGGCAAGAAGCATTCCGAGAGGAAGCGACAACACGATGGTAAAAATAAATATTTGGGCGGAAACGCCAAGACCGCTGAACATATTCGGCAGTATACGAAAAATGTAATCCATAAATCCCTCTTTAAAAACTTTATTACAGTGTAATGAGAAATCGCCACTTATTATACATCAACTGAGGATAATAAGAAACCGTTTTTTCAAAAGAAAGAGGCCGGCGTGCATTACGCCTGCCCATTTCTTCATTTCAGCTTATTTCAGGACGATATCTTTGCCGAACCATTTCTGGGAAATCTTAGCGGCTTCGCCATTTTTGATGACCTTGTCAATACCGTCATTCAGAATATCCACAAGGACTTTATTATCTTTTTTGATTCCGATAGAAAAGGTGTCTTTTGATACTTCACCCGGAAGTTCACGGAACTTATTCGGTTTCTTTGTCATATAGTATTCAATCAGGCAAGTGTCCGCCAGTACCGCATCGGCACGTCCCGATTCCAGATCCATGAAGCACGCGGTCAGATCGGGGTAAGCTTTGATCTCTCCAAAAGACTTTTTCAGATTTTCATCACGATCCAAAAGCGTCTGCGCCGTGCTGGACTCCTGAATGGACAATTTCTTTCCTTTCAGCTCTTCTGCTTTTTGTACGGCGCTGTCAGCAAGAACTACATAGACTTGTACATTATCCATATACGGTTTCGTAAAAGCAAGAGCTTTCTGCCGTTCCGGCGTTATGGTGAATCCATTCCAGATGCAGTCGATGCGGCCGGATTCCAATTCAGTCTCTTTGCTCGCCCAGTCAATCGGTTTAAACTCAATGGGTATCCCGATTTCTTTGGAAACAGCTTTTGCCATGTCGATGTCGAAACCCACGATTTCACCTTTGTCATCACGGAATCCCATCGGCGCGAAAGTATCATCCATCCCTGCCACAATTTTTGTCGGCCTTGCTGATTTGTCGGCTGCCGGAGCCGCTGCTTTCTTTTCACCGCCGCAGCCTGCCACCAATCCGGCAGCTCCGCAGGCCAATGCGCCAATGACAATCATTTTTTTCCAGTTCATATTCGTTCTCCTTTTCTTTTCCACTTTATCTTGGTAAATAAATACTATGGCAGTATACTAACTCACCGTTTTACTTTTGTCAAGTAAAGCGATAAATTTTTTGGAGAATTCTTTTGCAGGATATTCTTATCGTTTCCAGCGGATAGATTCCCCTTCCCGCCATGATATAATAAGCATGGAAAGAAGGGACTCTTATGACTACTCCTGTTATTTATGATATATCTATTGGAAAACATAAACCTCATTCGGGGACGCAGACAAGCTGCCCGTTCTGCCAAAGAGAAACACTGACAGATATCTTAGATGAAAAAGGCGATATCATTTGGCTCATGAATAAGTATCCTGTTTTCAGAAACACTTATCCCACAGTGATTATCGAATCGGCAGTCCATGAAGCGGATCTCACGGAATATACCAAGGAAAAAGCGCGGCAAGTCATTTCCTTCGGCCTGGAAAAATGGAATTTGCTGGAAAGAGATCCTCGTTTCCGCTCGGTAATCTATTTCCGCAACTACGGTCCTGAATCGGGCGGCTCCCAGCGCCATCCCCACTCCCAGATTATCGGACTTGAGGATTACGATTACAGAGACAATATCGACCGCGAAAACTTTCTGGGAACAATCTTTCATGAAGACGAGAATTGCTTTGCTTCCCTTTCATCATACCCCATATGCGGCATGGGGGGAACTGAATGTAACACTTAAGACGGACGGCTGCACAGGCACTTTTGCCGATACCATTCAAAAAATCGCAAACTACATTCTTCATGATTTCCCTATCCCCTGCAACAGTTATAATTTATTTTTCTACCATATGAAACACATCCATGTGAAACTGTTCCCCCGCTATATAGCAAGTCCGCTGTACATGGGGTATCGCATTACCCACGTCATGGATGATGAAAGCTCAAAAAATATTATCTCAATGCTTACCTCACCCAAATATTTCGGCTGATTACTTTAAGGAGAACCTATTGAAACTGTATGCCTTCAGTGATTTCCACCTCTCCGGCGACCCGCCGACAAAACCGATGGATATTTTCGGAGAAAACTGGAAAAATCACCGTGAAAAAATTCTCTCTGCATGGAAAGAAACCATTACCGCCGGCGACACGGTCATCATGGCGGGCGATATTTCCTGGGCCACTCATCTGGAAGATGCTCTTTCCGACCTGAAAACGCTTTCCGCACTCCCCGGCCGGAAAATCATCGTCCGTGGCAATCACGATTACTGGTGGAACACCGTATCAAATGAAACGAATGACAGACAATGCTTTTGAATTTATTTTCAATTCTGCTTTATCCGTAGAAAATATAGCGCTCGCAGGCACACGGGGATGGATCCCCGAGACATCAAAAAAAATAACGGAAGAAGATAAAGTGATTATCCTGAGGGAACAGGGACGGTTAGAACGTTCCCTCATAGAAGCGGAAAAATTTAACTGTGAGAAAATTTTCGCCATTCTCCACTATCCTCCTTTTGATGAGCAGAGAAGGCCTACAAAAATGATGGAGATCATGAAATCCCACGGCGTAACAGACTGCATTTATGGGCATATCCACGGTAAACAGAATTTTAACAACCTGCCAAAGGAGCTGGAAGGCATACAGCTCCATCTCACCTCCTCCGATTATCTGAATTTTAAACCTCTTCTTCTTACAGAATGGGATGAATCATGAAAAAACTAACAGAAAGCAAATTACTTGCCGGTTTCATTTACGGCGACCATCATACAAAAGAATATGTATACCTGCCGGGAAGCGAACTGGGCGCGGACATTCCCTTCCTCGTTTATGAAACGGATGAAGGGCGGCGCGACTTATCCATGGATGAGGCTTTGGACGTTATCGAAAAAAGAAGTTTAAAGCCCACCACCCACCCGATTTTCGGGAAAAGGACACTATAAAACGCGGTGCATGATAACCCACCGCGTTTTATAGTGTTTCAACTCCATGTTTTCATCTATCACTTCAACATCATTACCGCCATGTGGCGTCCGGTTCTGCCTGCCGCTTTTCTGTAAGAATAAAACAAATCATTCCTGCAATAGGTACAGATGCCGCAGTCTTCAATATTTTCCGGCAGAATACCTGCCCGCTCTATAAGTATACGGTTCGCCAGCGGCAGATCGATAAGAATCTTCCCTTCTCCTTTAGGTGCCGAAAGCCTCTTCATTTCTTCTTCATCAAATATCTTTTCAAAAGCTTCCACTACATCTTTTTCCACTTCAAAGACGGATTTACCGATAGCCGGTCCGATTCCCGCTTTTATATTCTTCGGCTCGGCGCCATAGCTTTCCTGTAAATGACGCACCGCTTCCCCCGCTATATTTCCTGCCGTTCCCCGCCATCCTCCATGCGCCACCGCAATGGAAGACGTCACGGGGTCATAAAAAAGGAGCGGCGTACAGTCGGCATAATTCAGTCCGAGGGGCACGTTTTTTTCGTTGGTGTACAAGCCGTCGCATGCGGGAATGGCGGAAGTGAAATCCTGCGCACCGCGTCCGCAGTCCGCCTTTCCCACCTTCTCCATATGGATGCCGTGAACCAATGCGCAGTTCACCAGCCTTTCGGGAATAATGCCGAGGACATCAAAGAAGCGTTTTCGATTTTCTCTGACTTTTTCCGGCGCATCATCCGTAGAAAACCCCATATTGAGCGAATGGTATGCCCCTGTACTGACGCCTCCGTTCTTTGTAGACACGGCTGCTATCAGATTCTCATTTTTAAAAACATCAAAAGTGAGGAAAGATACGCCGCTTTTCGTTTCAATATGCATATTTTTTCCCTCATTCATAAAAGGTTCCATATCCGCGGGTACAGGCGCAGTAAACTTCATCGCTTCTCCCGTTTCGGGATGGGTGAAACTGACCGTATGCGCATGAAGCGCCTGGCGGCTTATCAAATCATGATTCCCGCCATACAAATCATCACCTAAAAGCGGTGTCCCCATGTACCGTGCATGGACACGGATCTGATGCGTCCGTCCGGTGAGAAGATGGAGCTTTAAAACGGTATAGTTGTCCCCGTGGCGGAGAACAGTATATTCCGTCCGCGCGGGTCTGCCGTCTTTCCGTACCGTCCACTCAATAATGCTTCCCTCTTTCCTCCCGATAGGCGCGTCGACAATGCCGAACTCTCCGGGAATATAACCGCCTGCCACGGCGATATACTCCCGATGTATAAGATCATGGGAACGGGTCAGCGCATACTGCGCTTTCGCCGACTTGGCGACTACCACCACCCCTGTCGTATTTCTGTCCAGGCGATATACAGGATGGATCCCCGATTTTTCTCCCTTCTTTTGGAAATATCCCGCTACCGCATTCACCAGGGTATCATGGATTCCTGCATTCGTAGGATGGATAATCATTCCTGTTCCCTTGTTCACCACAAGAAGAGTGTCGTCCTCATAGAGAATATCCAGGGGAATATCAGCAGGCACAATGTCTGACGATTCATCCCACACCAAACGGACGCGGTCCCCTTCGTGAAGAACGGTTTTCGCATTATGAATCCGGGTACCGTTCAGCCAAACCTCTCCGTTCCATTTTATCCGTTTCCATAAAGCGGAAGAAAATCCTTTATGCCCCCGTATAACATCACGCAAATGGCGCCCCTCATCAAACGCATCCGCTTCAAAATCGATTTCCATAGCCATCACATTCCTATTACACATTTTCTATTTTACCATGAAACATGGACTCCACAGGAAATAAAAGAGGCCACAGAAAAAAATTCCATGTACCTCTCCCATTTTTAATAAATAAATCCCCACGCTTACTCTTTCAGCGCCGCCACGCCTGATTCCATTACCTTGCCCACACTTTCGCGGAACACCAGAGAACATCGGCTGTCTCTCGGCGTTTCGTCACGGTTAATCATAACCAGGGAGTCGCCTTGGAAATAATCCACATATCCCGCCGCCGGATAAACCACCAGACTCGTCCCGCCGATAATCAGCATATCTGCGCGGGATATTTCATCAATCGCGTCTTCAATCGTATTCCTGTCAAGCATTTCCTCATAAAGCACCACATCCGGCTTGACTACGCCGCCGCAGCCGGAACAATGGGGAACCGGACTGCAAAGTTCCATAAATTCCTCCATGTCGTACATTCTGCCGCACTTCTGGCAGATATTTCGCAGCACTGAACCGTGCAGTTCAATGACTTTTTTACTTCCCGCCTTTTGATGAAGCCCGTCAATATTCTGCGTTACGACAGCAGATAATTTCCCCATCTTTTCCAGTTCCGCCAGCGCCGTATGCGCCCGGTTCGGTTCCGCTTCCAGCATCATGCCCTCCCTCTCTTTGTAGAGGGTGAAAAATTCCACGGGATGCTCCGCATAAAAATGATGGGAGAGCATTTCTTCCGGCGACCAGGGAAGCTCCGTCTTTTGGCGATACAACCCGCCTTTCCCGCGGAAATCGGGAATATCCGATTCGGTAGACACTCCCGCGCCGCCAAAGAACACGATCCGGTTATGACTTTTCAACATTTCGATAAACTCTTCCATAGGCGCCATGAAAATTCTCCTTTCTCTGCTGTCCATTTTCTTCATTGTACCTGTTTCTTTCCCATTTGACAAAACGGAGAAAAGAACTACTATTTCCATAATATAAGGAGGTTACTATGAGCAGACTCACTTTAGAAAAAGCAAAGGAAATACTGAAAAAACACACCACGGAAGACCATCTTTTCATCCATGCCCAATCAGTCAGCGCGGCAATGGGCGCCATGGCCGATTATTTCCATGAAGACCGTAACCACTGGGAAGCTATCGGCTATCTCCATGACGTGGATTATGAAGAATACCCGGAGGAACACTGCCGCCATGTCCGGGAATTCCTCGCCCCCGAAGGTGTCGATGAAGAAGATATCCGTACTATCATTTCCCATGGCTGGGGCGTATGTACGGATGAATTTGAACCCGCCACTCCCCTGGAAAAAAGTCTTTTCACCGTGGACGAATTGACAGGCATCATCATGGCATACGCACTCATGCGTCCTGAAGGGATCGACGGCATGGAACTGAAAGGGTTCAAAAAGAAATTCAAAGACAAAAAGTTTGCCGCGGGATGCAGCCGTGATGTCATCAAACAGGGTTTCGACATGCTTGGTCTTGATCCGAACCTCGTGATGCAGCTCTGCATTGATGGCATGACACGTTACAAAAAGAACTGGGGCTGGAAAAATAATCCGGCAAAGACCTTTCGGAAGAGAGGTCTTTTTTCATGCACGAAGCAAGCAAAAAGAGGAGCCTCCGCTCCCCTTTATCAGTATTTCCTGCCAAGCACAATTGTTTTTGAAGCAGGTTCCGCCGTCGGAAGGGCCTCCGCTTCGTAAACAAGGTCTTCTGTCAGATGACCCTTGATATGAAATACACTTTCCAAGTCTTTTTCATTAATATAAACCACGTCGCTTTTCACAATCCCCGGCACCTTGCCCAGACGGGTCATCAGTGTGTTTGTTTCCCCGTCCCAGTAAGCCCCCACCTTGGCGGCGACAGACGTTTCCACTGCAGGGATCCAGATACTTCCATCTTTACCGAGGCCTTCTTTTTCAGCTTCCGCCCGTTGATGACAAGATCATAATGTTTTGCCACATAAGTCACGTTGCCGTCAGAGGCGATGATCTTATGATACACTTCATCGGGCGTGGCAAAGTCTTCCACACCGTAACGCGCAAGATATTCTTTTACAGACGATACGGTGAGCGGTTCCCATCCGTAGCCGTCAGGATAAATATAGTAAGAAACGGTATGATCCGGAGCTTCTTCCATAATCACACGGTCATAGATGATTTCCACGGGTGTTCCCATGGGCACACTTTCAAAAAGTTCCTCCACATCTTCTTCATACATACGGATACAGCCGTGAGATACACTGCGGCCGATAGACCATGGCGCGTTCGTCCCATGAATACCGTAATTCCCGTAAAGGCCCAGCCAACGGTACCCAAGAGGATTTGACGGACCGGAAGGCACAGTAGTTTTCGTTTTCGGATCGGTCCACACGGGATTCACTTCTTTTTCTGAAATAGAAAACTCACCAACCGGAGAAGGCGTTTCAGGCGCCCCGACAGCCACAGGATAAATGCGTACTTTCTCCGTCCCCTCGTACAGCGTTAAAAGCCGGCTTGCCAGATTCAAAATGATTTTCTTTCCTGTTTCACTTTTCTTCGGCGCCGGAAGCGGCATCCCCGATAAACTGCCTACTTCCGTATTAATAGCGGCATCTGCCGTATATCCGCCCACCCCGGCCAGCAGAAAAGCTGTACAGCAAAGAACTGTTATTTTTTTATACAGTAACATATCCACTCCATTATTTATGAAATATCCAGTTATACTAATTTACTGAAATCGCCCCAGCGCCCGTAGACCTCTAAAACATTTATCAAGAGAGAGATACGGTTATTTCTGACAGCCTCCTCTTCCACCATGACCATGACAGAATCAAGAAACTGATTAATTGGTACGGTGAGCGTTTTCAGGGCAGGAAGGGCGCTGCCGTAATCGTACGCATTATAAGCGCTGGTAACTTCTTCTCCTGCTTTTTCAAGAGCGGCATACAAATTCTTTTCCGCCTCTTCCGTAAGCAGTTCGGGACGAATTTCAACAGCAGTCTTTCCTTTCGTAATATTCACAAGACGAGTAACCGCCTGACGCATTTCCAATTCTCCCTTCACATGGCTGTCCATCATGGAATGCGCTTTCAGGAATATCGCATATACATCATCTACCGCCCCGGTAAGGACAGCGTCTACGATATCGTAATCCACCCCTTCATCAAGAAGAATGGCTTTGATACGCTGGCGGAAAAAATCCTCCACTTTATCCGCAGCCGCCTCTTTTTCTTCCTGCGTCCCCGGCAGGAGTGCAAGAGCCATTTTCACCCCTTTGCGGACATCCCAGTGGATCTCCCCGTCCGCCAGAATATGGACGGCGCCGATCGTCTGGCGGCGGAGCGCAAAGGGATCCTGAGAACCGGTAGGAATCAATCCGCGAAGAAACGTCGCCGCCAGATTGTCCAGCTTATCTGAAAGAGACAGCGCCCTTCCGATAGAAGATTTCGGAAGAACATCGCCGGCAAAACGGGGCATGTACTGTTCAAAAATAGCGGCTGCCACCTTTGGCTTTTCCCCGTCAAGAAGAGCGTATTCTTTGCCCATCTCTCCCTGGAGTTCCGTAAATTCCGTCACCATGCCCGTCGCCAGATCGGACTTGGACAGATAAGCGGCACGTCGGACATCTGCCTTTTCGGTATCTGTGAAATTCCAATCTTCACCGATTGCCTCCACCAGCTTCACCAGGCGGTCAGACTTATCCAGCATCGTTCCCATGCCTTCCTGATAATTGATGCGGGAAAGTGCTCCACGATGGCCTTCCAGTGATTTCCTGCGGTCGCCATCAAAAGAACTTCGCGTCATCAAGACGGGCGCGGAGAACACGTTCATTTCCAATCTGTACATTGCGGATCGCCCGGTCTCCTCCGTTCCTGACCGTCAGAAAATAAGGCATAAGCGAGCCGTCTTCCTTTCTGACGGGATAGTACCGCTGATGGTCACGCATGGGAGTCACCACCGCCGGCACGGGGAGATCAAGAAATTCTTCATCAATACGGCCATAGAGCGGCGTCGGATACTCCACCAGATAATTGATTTCTTCCAGGAGATCCGCATTGTGCCAGACCTGCCCCCCCAGCTCCTTTGCTGTCTTTTGCAGCCCCGCGGTAATCAGGGCGCGTCTTTCGTCCTGATCCGCGATGACGAACGCCTTCCTCATCGTTTCCTTATATGTTTCCGGTAATTTGATTTCCACCTCTTCTTTGCAGAGGAACCGATGGCCGCGGCTCATCCGGCCGCTTCGTACATGCGCAAATTCCATAGGGACGACCGCTTCTCCCGCCAGTGCTACGATCCAGCGGACAGGGCGGATAAAGCGGGCTTCCTCATCGCCCCAGCGCATACTTCTCGTGAAATTGAGCCCTGTAATGAGAGAAGTGAAAAGAGCGGGCAGTATTTCTTCCACCATTTTCCCCTTATTCACCACCTGCGCCCAGGTATATTCTCCCTCTTTGATCAGGTCGGCCGCGGAAATCCCCTGTCCCCGTGCAAATCCTTCGGCGGCTTTTGTCACATTTCCGTTTTCATCATACGCGGCGCGGATAGAAGGCCCGCGTTTTTTCACTTCCTCATCAGGCTGCGCTTCTGCGGCGGCAGTCACGATGACAGCCAGCCTTCTCGGTGTGGCGTAAACGTCCACCTTTTCAAAAGCAATCCGCGCTTCATTCAGCTTGGCGCCGGCAAGAGCATGCATCTGCTCAACGATGCCGGACATCATATTTGCCGGCATTTCTTCCGTACCGATTTCCAAGAGAAGATTTTTAGACATTCGCGTCACTTCCTTTCAGCATGGGGAATCCCAGTTCCTTACGTTTATTCAGGTACGCTTTCGCGCACATACGCGCCAGATTTCTCACCCGGCCGATATACTCCGTCCTTTCCGACAGAGAAATCGCGCCGCCCGCATCAAGCAGATTAAACGTATGGGAACATTTCAGCACATAATCATAAGCAGGCAGGACATAGCCTTCTTTAACGACGCGGGCCGCTTCCTTTTCATACATGTCGAACAGTTTGAAAAGCATATCATGGTCAGACAATTCATAACTGTACACCGACTGCTCATACTCATTTTCATGCCATACATCGCCGTAAGTCACGCCGTCCGTCCATACCAGGTCATAGACATTATCCTTTTCCTGTATGTACATGGCGATACGCTCCAGACCGTAAGTGATTTCCACGGACACAGGATGCTCATCGATACCGCCGACCTGCTGGAAATAAGTGAACTGCGTGATTTCCATTCCGTCCAGCCACACTTCCCAACCGATCCCCCAGGCGCCGAGCGTGGGAGACTCCCAGTTATCCTCGACAAAGCGGATATCATGCTCCTCCGGCACGATCCCCAACTCCCGCAAAGACTCCAGATAGATTTCCTGAATATCATCGGGCGACGGTTTCATGATGACCTGAAACTGATGGTGCTGATACAGACGGTTCGGATTATCGCCGTAACGTCCGTCATCCGGACGGCGGGACGGTTCCACATACGCCACATTCCACGGCTCCGGCCCGATGGTTCTGAGAAACGTCGCCGGATTCATCGTCCCCGCCCCTTTCTCTACATCATAAGGCTGCTCCAATATGCAGCCCCGCGCCGACCAGAACTTCTGGAGCGTCAAAATAATCTGCTGAAAAGTCATATGTCCTCCTGCAAATAAAAAATCCCCGCAACAATTAAGCTGCAGGGACGAATTACAAATCCGCGGTTCCACCCTCATTGGCCAAAGGCCCGCCTTCGTTTGATAGCTGCCCTACTCCGTTCAGGCAGCAGCTCGGAAACGCCTTCCGCACAGTACCGGACTCCCACCCTCACCGGCTCGCTTGATCATGCGTACTCCTCTTCCTCATCGCTGTGATTATAGGAACATTCTATCAAACGGCAACCGGAATGTAAATACGGGATAATAAAAACGTTTTGCGCGTAAATCCATTATTCCCCTCTACATTCCCGGTTCTCCATGGATCCAATTGAAATTTCCTCTACTTCAAAGATAAAAAAGATATCTAGTCTTCCTCAGGAAGCCCTTTCAGGATACCCATGTATTCCATGGTATCTATAATCGACTGGCTCACTTTACCCCTTTTCTTTAAATCTGCTTTAGACGTAAACAGATGCTCATTCCTGACCTTGACAATTTCTCCGGCTGCTGCATTCCCCAATGCGGGGATACAGTTGAAAGGCGGCAAAAGTTTTCCATCTTCTATTTTGAATGCAGTCGCCTCCGATTTTTCCAAACTGACAGGCAGAAATTCCATTCCGCGAAGATACATTTCCGCTGCCACTTCAATCATCGCAGCATTGTCCTTGTCTACAGCCGTAAGATGTTTTAGCGCAGCAATGCGGGCCAGTTCCTGTTTCTGTGATGCCAATCCATTCAGAATCACTGTGGCATTAAAGGCTCCTCCTGCATAGACAGTAAAGTAAGCGGCATAGTAAGCCAATGGCTGATATACCTTGAACCAGGCAATGCGGAGAGCTGTCATAGCACTAAATATTGAAGGCGCTTTAGGAGGCAGGTATCTTATTTTCAGACAAGAATCAATAAACCATTGTGGTACATGGGCCGCTTCCAACTCAGCCAGATGATTGGATCTCTTGCTTTCAATTCCTTTCCCTTTACGTACGTTTTCCATCACTGTGAAAGATGTCAGCGATTCCACCCCATGATGAATAAGATAATTCATCACATCCTCTCTGGTGGAAATAACTTCTTCTATTTTCACCGTATCATTCTTGATGAGATCCCGGGCATTATCCGCCCATACGCCGGTACCATAGCGGAAGCCGGACACTTTTACCAATTCAGAGAAGTTCTTTGGTTGTACATCTTCCAGTACTCCTCTTGCAAAAGGTGTTCCATACCCCGGCAGTCCCAATGTCCCTACGGTAACTTTCCCATTTACAATAACATCTGCCAATTTTGACGGTGTAATGCCAAGGGCATCAGTAGAGCAAAAAACAGATAGTGCCCGGGCATCATTAAAAGGAATAGATTGCGGATTGATACCGGTTAAATTCTGAAGCTCATGAACCATAGTCAAGGCGTCATTACCATTCATGGTAAGACTCAGCATATCATCCATAATAGAATGATAATTAAACCGGACTGTACCATTAGCAGGCCATCTTCTGTCCTTTGCATTCAAACATTTATAAACATCCGGATATTTCAGGAATTTTTCAGAACCAGGAATCAGTTTATCCCCATAGCATAATACATGTTCCCGTCCCAATAACTTTTCCATATACTTGTATACTTCAGCCAGACCCGTATCCTGTACTAAAGCAAGACCAAATCCTTTAATGTTGGTGCCATCAAGTCCAAAAAGCACAGAATACGGAATATCATGACCATCCTTATAAAGTAAAGTTCCACATTCCGGACAATTGTGGTCAGGAAGGTCAAAACCACTCCCCACTGAGCCGTCAGTATAAAAATGATTCCAATGACATTTGGGGCATACATAATGTGAAGGCAGCGGATTGATTTCAGTAATACCGGACATGAACGCGACAAAAGAAGACCCTAAAGAATCTCTGACGCCCGCCGGATGACCACCGTCATTAGAATACTGTACTAATTTATGCGCTGTATAAAAAATTGTACTATAACCGTTATCCTGAATAAATTTTAACTCGAGACGCAGACGATCTTTTACAATTTCAGGCAGAGGAGCTCCATAAACAGCATGAGCCCGATCATAACATAACTTTCCCAGTTTATCATAAACTTCCTCATGTTCATGATTTGTTCCCATTTCTACTGGATCGCCTTGTTTAACAATCGGGAATAATCCCAAAAAGATTGTAGGCTTTGCTGCTTTAACATATCCGGGAAGTGCTGTTAAGGTGTTATTTTCTGAATCTACGACAGTATCTCCTATTTCCCAGTCCTGAATATTCTCCATATTCGCTGCCGCATATCCTATTGACCCACAGCACAGGATATCAGCTGCTGCAGGAAATGGTAAGAAATGCCCCACTTCCGATACCGTGCAGACTTTGCCGGAAGCCATCATTCGGATCTTCATCCCCGCCTTGATTTCCCCATCGACAACACGGATATGTGCAAGTGCTTTCCTGGAAGGATCAAGGACGGAATTAGATAAAACCACGAAAAGGCTTTTTCGAATTGTCTAATGGCGGCGGTACCTGCTCCACTATCTTTTGGAGCACAGCTTCCACATTCAGCCCCGATTCATCAGAAACAAAAACCGTATTTGCCATGTCATAACCACTGATACATTCGAGATCTTCTATGATTCGTTCCTTATTAATTGATTCACCGGATTTTTCGATGAGAACCGGGATTAATACCAGTCCATGAGCTAATACCAGATTCATATCTGCCAGTATCTGGCGTTTAGACACAGAACAGGAATCAATAAGCAAAAGCCCCCCTTCACAAGTGAAAGGACTGCTGTATACATCTTGCGCCCAATCCGCTGACCATTCACAATGGAAACCCACCTGAGCCGGTATCTCAATAAAATTCAGCTCATAAACCTCGCCATTTCGATATTTATAATGCAGCTGTACCGGCTGCCCCTTATCAACAATATGCGAACCTGGCATATCAGGAATACAGATTCCTTCTCCGTAACCCATACTTCTGTTGCAGAACTCTATCAGCCGTTCTATCAATTCCGATTTGCCGTACTGTTTATTATTGACAATCAAAATATTTCTGATATATTGCGTATCCATAGCCACTTCTTCCTGTCAAGAAAAATAAGACTTATTTCTCCCTCTCGATACTTTAATGACTCCTTTTCTATTTGTTATAAATATCGCTACCTCTATTTACATAATATTTCCATTGAAATTATATTGACTGATATTTTTCTTTCAATCGGTCTACAAGTCGCTCACTTTCCTCTTTATCAAGATAAGGACGTTTAACCGTCGATGCATAATAGAAGCCTTTTCCCAACAATCGGAATAATTCACTAGGGGCAACCCCTCGTAGATCTTTTTTGCATTCCGGCTTCGGTGTCAGAAATTCCACTTTGCGGTATGCCTCCCCCTTATTTGTATGCGGCTTATTATCACATATCCTTCCCGCTGCTACGACACCATATCCTTTATGATAGTAAAAAACATAATCATTTTTATTGAAATAGCCAACACAACGTGACCGCTCATCATAAGCGCTAATTTTATTTCCTTTAAACATATCCCAAATAGCATCTGTATCATAAGTCAGGTTCGTGTCAAATAAAATTCCTCTGACATTTCCAACATTAAGCACATAATCATATGGTTTCGCAAAATATTCCAAGTAATATTCGCCCTGTATCTCAAATAAGCGATATGGGATGAAATCAATACCAATCCCCTTGGATTTCCAGTAATCAACCGTTTTAGCCAATTTATGATCCATAGAACTTCCTATGATAATCATCTTCTGCTTATGGTTGAAATATTCCAGTTTTAATGGTTCTTCTAAAGCAAATGCTTCTCTATGAGCATCCACCAGTTCCATATTAACTTGTCCGTCTTTCTTGCTAATATAGTCTTTATAAATGAAATTCAGGTCATCATATGACTTCTGTCCATAAATTTCCGCATACCGCATAATCTGGTTGGTAGTACCCTCCGGTACATCGCTACGTTTAAATTCAAAAATAATCAGGTTCCCTTCTTTATCAAGCGCACATAAATCAGGTCGTTCCTGCCCCTGTCTTTCCTGGAAAATCGGAAATAATATCCCATACTCCCCATAAATCATTTCCAGATTTTGGGCAAAAATACTTTCAAGCTCCTTTTCTTTTCTCCCTATACTGCCAAAATCCTCAAAAGCGATCGACTCTAATTTATTCTCTTTTAATTTATACAGCATAGTTTTTCCTCCCATCATTCACCAACGTTATAAACTACTATATTTAGTATACCCCCCCAGAAATTTTTTCAATATCATGTGTATTTAATATTTTTATACCCATCTCATAAGATTATATATCAGGCATGAATCATTAAAATTATTCTTCACGAATTTTCGAGAAATTGTAAATACACATAAAAATCACGAATACCCTATTGTATAGGAGAACGCGTCATACTGAATAAGACCGATCGAAAACTATATGCAAGAAAACAAAAAGCAACACCAAAGGTAAGGAATCCGTGACCCCATCAGCGTAATAGATTCTTCACTCTGTGTCACTATTTCGTTTCCTGTCTTTCTCACAAAGTATTTTTTCCCCATTCAGAATGACACCGGACGGCAAGGCGTCATCCGAAGCGAATGTGAAGTGTCTGTTCCCATGGTAAGGAAGACCATAAGACGTCATTAAAGTGATAGATTTTTCACTCCGTGTCGCATTGCCACTTCCCTGTTTTCTTATACGGCATTTTTGCCTCCGCTCAGAATGACAACGGACGGTGAGACGTCATCCTGAACAAATGTGAAGGATCTATACCCGTGGTGAGGAAAGCCGGCAAGACGTCATCAGAGTGATAGATTTCACTCCGTGTCACATGACCGCTTTCCTGCTTTCTTACAAAGTATTCCTTACTACCGTGCAGAATGACAAGAGACGGTAAATTGTCATCCTGCACCGTGAGAATAATCTGCTGCTGTGGTGCAGAAAGCATGCTTCCCCCTTTTCCTTTGCGCAAAATTTAATTCCTTTATATCCTATGCTAAAATAAAAATAAAAGATTATCCTATACGGTCAAGAATGAGGTGAATCCATGAAGTACAGAAAAACAATCCTGCTCATTGCCGCCATGGCGCTGTCCGCATCCGTTTACGCATCGGATACCGCTTTTTCCGATTCTTATGAGCCGGCAGGAAGCGGCATTTCCCAAAATACAGAGTTCCCTTTCACTGCCGCCGTAAAGCAGAACGGCAAGTGGGGTGCCGTCAATGGTGAGGGAAAAACAGTCATTCCCATTGCTTATGACAAGATCGCCCTTTCTCTTTCCGATGAGGAAATCCGGGCAGCAGATCTGGCAAGCGAAGATGACCGCGCCGATCTGATTGAAGTGAAGCAGAAAAATCTCCGCGGTTTTTACGACAGAAGCGGTAAAAGAATCATCCCCGTTTCTTATGAAACACGTTCTTTCTGGAAGGAAGGATTTCTTGCTGTAGAGGGCCGTGATAAAAATCGGTTTCTACAAGAAAGACGGTACAAAGCTGACAGATCCCGCTTACGAATCGGTATCTGATTTTGAACAGGGGATGGCAATCGTCAAGTCAGGAGGCAAGTACGGTTATATTGATAAAAAGGGAAAAGAAATCGCCCCCCTGTATCAGGAAGCTCATTTCTTTGCGGACGGACTGGCAGCGGTAAAGGAAAAAAACAAATGGGGCGTTATCGATGAAACAGGTGCCTATGTCATTGCCCCGACGTACAGTAATGCAGGCCCCGCTTATTCTGACGGACTTCTTGCTGTCCGGGACAATAAAGAAAAATGGGGATTCATTGATAAAGAAGGGCGGACAGTCATTCCTTTCCAATATAAAAGTGTCCATCCCCTTTTCCATGAAAGTATGACTGCCGTACAGGCGGAAAATAAACTTTGGGGATTCGTGGACAATACAGGACATGTAACGGCAGAGCCGCAGTTCAAGGCAGTCCTCACACCGTTTTCCGAAGGCCTCGCCGGTGTCAGGACCATCGACGGAAAGGCTTATGCCAAAACAGACGGCACGATTGCCTTCATGGCGGACTATGATCAGCTCTATCCTTTTGAAAAAGGAATCGCCGAAGTCAGAAAGGGGACTGTCTCTAAAGAGCATATCCGCCGCGGCTTCCCTATTTCCATCGGCATCGGCTGGGGACATTGGTTTTATCCCCGCTGTTACCATCACTCCCATTTTGGCTGGGGAATCGGATTCCCTCTCTGGTGGCCGGACTACGGCTATGAAGAAATCATTCCTGCCGTAGAGGTCAAACGGGGATATATCGACAATACGGGCAAAGTGATTGCCGCCACATCCAACGACCATGTATTTCCTGCTACGGAAAACGGCATCCTCATTTACAACAATTCCCGCTACGGCTGGGTTGACCGTAAGGGAACATACGCCGCCCACACGATTTACCGTATGATCATCCCTGCTGAAGACGCAAAAGTCCTCCTTGCCAAAGATGAAAACAAGAAGTGGGGCATGCTTTCCATGACCGATGGAAAAGAACTGGCCCCTTTCCGATATGATGATCTCAAATATAAAGGAAACGGCATGATTGCCTACAAGGAAGACGGCAGATGGGGCCTTATGGATACGGCGGGGACACCGCTGACGGAACCGCTTTATAAAAGCATCGGAAACGCGGAAGACAACCGCATTCCCGCAAAGGCAAAAGACGGCTGGCTGTATCTTGACTATGCAGGCAAAAAAGCAATTACCTTTGAAAAGGATGCGGAAGATGTCACCGCGTTCAGAAAAGGAAGAGCCGGTGTCAAGACAGACGGTAAATGGGGCCTGATCGACAGCGCGGGAAAATGGATCTGCCCTCCCGCTTATGACGATTTGGATATCTTGTAAACAAAAAAGCACTTGCCCTCACAAGAGGAAACAAGTGCTTTTTAATTGCCTTATTTATTTTCCAAGTCAACAGCGATTTTTTCAAGAGCTACTTCCAGGGTATGCCAGCCGAGAGTGGCGCACTTCACGCGGACCGGCATCTGAGAAATATCTTTCAGCGTGTATGCCGCTTCCAGTTCTTCCAATGCCGCTTCATCTTTCACATCGCCTCGGATCATGGCAAGGAAAAGTTTACACAGCCGGATTGCTTCATCTACGGTGCGGTCCTGCAGAAGCTCCGCCATCATGGCCGTGGATGCCTGGCTGATGGCGCATCCCGTACCCGTATAAGCAAGATCTTTAATGATACCGCACTCCACTTTCACTTCCACATCGATATCGTCTCCGCAGCTGGGATTATGTCCATGCTCATGAACAGTGGGCGCTTCCACTTTTCTTTATTTGTCTTGTCTCTGTTATATTCCAGAATCAAATCTGTATAAAGCTGCTGCAGATCCATCAGTCATCATACCCCATTACTTTGCGTACACCTTTTAACTTTTCAAGGAAATAATCTACTTCCTCTTCCGTATTATAGAAATAGAAGCTTGCCCTGCAGGTCGCGTTGATTCCCAGATATATATGGAGCGGCTGCGCGCAATGATGCCCCGTACGGATGCATATGCCGTCATTGGACAGAATCTGCGCCACATCATGAGGATGCACGCCTTCCACGGTAAACGCCACAAGGCCTTCTTTCTCTTCCGGATCCGTACTTCCTACAATATGGATGAAAGGAAGTTTTTTCATGCCTTCTATCGCGCGGGTGACAAGTTTCTTTTCCTGTGCCCTTATTTCGTCAAACCCGATGCCTTCGATATAGCGGACAGCCGCCACCAGGCCCACGGCGCCTTCCACATACTGTGTCCCCGCCTCAAACTTGGCAGGAAGTTCCGCATAGGTGCTTTCCTGCTCATATACATTTTCAATCATATCGCCGCCCAAAAGGAACGGCTCCATTTCTTTTAGCAATTCTTCTCTGCCGTAAAGAACGCCGATACCGCCCATAGAGCACATCTTATGCCCGGAAAACGCGAAGAAATCACAGCCGAGCTCCTGCACATCCACCTTTTTATGGGGAGTACTCTGCGCGCCGTCAAGAACAACCACCGCCCCGTGTTTATGCGCCCGACTGATTAGCCTTCGCGTCGATAGCAAGACCGAGGACGTTGCTTACCTGGGCAAAGGCAAGGATCTTTACACGGGGATCGTCAATCTCTTTTTCAATTCTCCTTCCGGAAGACGCCCTGTTTCCTTATCCACATACATATACTCAAGAACGGCTCCTGTCTTTTTTGCCGCCCGCTGCCAGGGGACGAGGTTCGAGTGGTGTTCCGAAACGGGAATGAGGATGCGGTCGCCTTCTTTCAAATGGGTTTCCCCGTATGAACGCGCCACAAGATTCAAACTTTCCGACGTATTTCTTGTGTAAATGATTTCTTTTTCACTTTTCGCTCCGATGAAATCTTTTACCACCGTTTTAGACGTATCATATGCTTCCGATGCGGACATGGCAAAAATGTGGGCGCCGCGATGAGGATTTCCGTTATTCCGGGTTACATAATTCATGACCGCCCGCATGACAGGGAGCGGCCGCTGCGTCGTAGCGCCGTTATCAAAATAAACAACCGAATGGCCGTTCACCTTCGTTTCCAAAATTGGAAAATCTTTTCTGATTAACTCACTGTTCATTATTTCTCCTTCGTATCCAGTTTTCTCCGGACTTCAGCAAGCACTTCCTCACGGACGCTTTCATCCAATCGGTCAATCAGCGGCCGGATCAGCGCCTCTACGACGATAAGCCGGGCATCTTCCAAAGAAAAGCCTCTCGTCATCAGGAAATAAATCGTATTCATATCGAGCTGGCCCGCACTGGACGCATGATTCCCTGATACATCATCTTCCGTGCATAGCAGCAGGGGAAGTGAAATATTTTTTGTCTTCGGTGAAAGCTGGATGGCGTAATCCCCTTCATCACCCACAGACCCGCTGCAGCCCCGTTTGAAATCCAAAGTACCGCGGAAAATTTTCTTCGCCGTATCCGATAAAGAACCTTTCACATCAATCACCGCATTGGATTCTTTGCCGATATGGTCGATGTGGTAAAAAAGGTCCAAAGACTGACTGCCTGCCGCTGCGTAAAGGGCGGTTTCCCTCATTTCAGACCGGCTGCCCGCCAGTTTCCCGTAGCTGTGGACAATAACCTTCTCCCCGCCCAATTCGGCGGAAACAAAATCAAGTTTTGCATCATCCCCAAGAACCGCACACCGCTGTTCATAAAGAGAGGAAGCCGGCAGTCCCGTTTCAAGATAGGAAACGGAAAGCGCTGCGTTTTCCATCAGTTCATAAAAGGACGCTGTAGCAAAAACAGAATGCTTCCTATCTCCTGACAGCCGCCAGATCAAATTCAGTTTTGCGTCCTTTTCCAGTTTGAAGATGAAACATCCCGCAAAATCCGGACGTTCTTCTTCCGCTGTGATGGAAATCGTCAGCTCAGCCTCCGTATTTTCAGGAATGATGACAGTATATGCCTGTCCTTTTTCCGCCGCCGCCAATGTTTCTGCCGATGCCCCGCGGAAATCGGCAGGAAGCGTGCCGCCTTCCGACACATACCGTTTATCAGAAAAAACAGCCGATGCCGAATTTCCTGGAAATTCAAACTGATCCGGACTGTCGTTCACATGCAGGTACCGCCAGGTAATCGCCGGCAACCGGTTTACTCTTATTTCTTCCATGACTGCCTCCTTACCCGATAGCCCCTTCAAATTCAAGATCAATAAGACGGTTCATTTCCACAGCATACTCCAGGGGCAGCGCTTTGGAAATCGGTTCGGCAAATCCGCGGACAAGCATCGCCCTCGCGTCTTCTTCCGACATGCCGCGGCTCATCAGATAGTAAATATCTTCTTCGGAAATCCGGCCGATTTTGGCCTCATGTCCGAGATCGATATCGGAATTTTCAATGATAATGGCGGGAATCGTATCAGAGCGGGATTCATTATCCAGCATGAGGGATTCACAGCTGATTGCGCCTTTCATCCCCGATGCCTCCGGCCCGATGAACACAGCGCCCCTGTAAAGCGCGGTGCCGCCCGCTTTGGAAATGGATTTCGAATTGATGGTCACATGCGTATTCTTCCCCAAGGCTTCCACTTTTGACCCTGTATCAAGAAATTGTCCTTTTCCCGCAAAAGTGATTCCCGTAAATTCGCAGGTCGAATGATTTCCTCTGAGGATCGTATCCGGATAAAGACAGGACGTATGGGACCCGAACGAACCGCTCACCCATACCATGGATCCGTCTTCTTCCACGACAGCTTTCTTCGTATTCAGGTTGTACATATTTTTTGACCAATTTTCAATTGTCGAATAACGAAGACTGGCCCCTTTCTTCACGAAAAGCTCCACCGCTCCTGCATGAAGATTGGCCACATTGTACCGTGGCGCCGAACAGCCTTCAATGAAATGGCAGTCTGCCCCTTCTTCGACAATAATCAGGGTATGCTCAAACTGGCCTGCGCCGGGCGCATTCAAACGGAAATAACTTTGCAGCGGCATACGTACATGGACGCCTTTCGGCACATAAACGAAAGAACCGCCCGACCATACCGCATAATGGAGCGCTGCAAACTTATGGTACCTCGGGGTAATCAACTGGCCGAAGTACGGTTTGATCAGATCTTCATATTCTTTGACGGCCGTTTCAAAATCCACATAAATGACACCCTGCTCTTTCAATTCTTTCTGCACATTGTGATACACCACTTCAGAATCGTACTGGGCGCCTACGCCGGCAAGAGATTTCTTTTCCGCTTCCGGAATACCGAGGCGGTCAAAGGTATCCCGGATATTCTGAGGCAGATCTTCCCACCGCGCCTTCATGTCCGTTTTCGGACGGATATATGTGTCGATGTGATCCATATCGAGCTCAGAAATATCGGGCGCCCAGGGCGGCACGTCGAGAGACTCGTAAATACGGATCGCCTGAAGACGCTTTTCCAGCATCCATGCGGGCTCTTCCTTTTCCGCGGAAATCTTCCGGATAATGTCCTCCGTCAGTCCCCGATCCGCTTTGTAAGAAAATTCCACCTCATCCTTGATATCGTACACGCTCCGATTGATGTCATCGACACGGCTTTTCTTCTTTTCTTCAGCCATGGCTTACACCTCTTTGCGATACGCGTCAAAGCCGTGTGCTTCGATTTCACTCACCAGCTCAGGACCGCCTTCCTTTACAATCCGCCCGTCAATCAGCACATGGACGAACTCGGGACGGATAAATTTCAGGATCTGGTTCAGATGGGTAATCAGAAGCAGAGAATTATTTTCATTATGGAATTCAGAAATATTTCTGGAAACGATACGCACTGCATCTACATCAAGTCCGGAATCGGTCTCGTCAAGCATAGCCAGTTTCGGCTCCAGGATACGCATTTGAAGAATTTCACTCTTCTTCCGTTCGCCGCCGGAGAAACCGTCATTCAGATAACGGTCTCCACAGGACGGATCCATGGCAAGCCCCTCCATACGGGACTTCAAAAGACGCTTAAAAGGAAACAGGCGCTGCTGCTTCCCGGAAATGGTCGTCTTTGCCGTACGGATGAAATTTTCTGTCGTAATCCCCGCAATGGAAACAGGATTCTGGAAAGACAAAAAAATACCAAGTCTGGCCCGCTTATCCGTGGAAAGTTCCGTAATATCTTCCCCTTCAAAATAAACATGCCCCTCGGTAATTTCATAAGCAGGATTTCCCATAATGGCATGGAGCAGCGTAGATTTCCCGCCCCGTTCACCCCCATAATGACATGAACCTCACCCGTATTCACCGTAAGGTTTATGCCGTGAAGGAGCGTCTTGCCGCCTACTGCCACGTGAAGGTTCTCCACGCGAAGTAATTCGCTCATATAATCACCTCTATATTGTAAACATGCATACACGTATTTGTATATACAATTAAAATCTTTTTTTATTTTACAGTATTTTTCGATATATGTAAATAAACTGCCATGACAGGGATAAAAAGGTAATGTCTGAAAATATTTCCGCTCTCTCCGCAAAAACGGATCATCACAGTGAAAATCCGCGCTGCACAGAATCGTTTCCGATTCCATACAGCACGGATTTTTAGGTGCTTTCACACGATTATATTATTTACCGCTGACGGATACATTGAACCATTTATGGAACAGCTGGTCATATACACCGTTTTCCATCACTTTCTTCAGTGCACCATTGATATCCTGCTGCATTTTCACGTCTTCTTTATTCATGAGAATAACAAAACCATCGTCAGAAGGCACTGTCGCAACCGTCTTTGCTTTCTCCGCTCCGCCATGCCCTAAATAATAATAGGCAAGCGGTTCATCAGTGATCACCGCATCAGCCTTTCCCGCTTCCAGATTTTTAAATATATCCGCGTTATATTCGGCTTCTACAATTTGAGCCGCCCCCAGTTTCTTTGCCAAGGCCTCGTTGGTTGAACCTTTAACGGCGGTTATCGTCTTCCCTTTCAGATCATCTGCCGCATGAATCTGATCGTCATCTTTCCGTACAAGGATACAGTACACGCCTTTCTTGTAATACACATCGCTGAACGCCGCTTTTTCAGCACGTTCCGCCGTACCTTCCACTGCCGAAATGACCACGTCTACCTTTATTTTCCACTGCTGTCATAAACTGGGAAAACGGCATATCTGTATAGGCAACCTCGGCGCCGATTTCTTTTGCCACTGCTTTGATGAGATCCATTTCGAATCCGACATAGTGTCCATGTTCGTCTTTAAACAAGAAGGGCGGATATGTGGCTTCGCCCCCTACACGAAGTACTTTTTCCGTTCCTGCCTTGGAAGTGGGTACCTGCTTTTCCGTCTCCGCAGATTTTCCGCAGCCCGATACACCCAATAAGAGACCTGCCGCCATTGCTACTGCCAAAGTGATTTTCAGTGCTGTTCGCCCCATCATAAACTCCTTCGCTTAATAAATCCGCCAAAAATAATCTGTCTGCTCTCCCTCTAATATACTCATTATTTATTATATTTTCAACAGTTAAAACTAATTTATCCTTTATTTCCCCATAATATACAAACCATTCGCAGATAAGCATCCTCTGCATCTTCTATACAGAGCTAATTGTTTTTGTATTTATAGGAATCGGTTTTCCAAAAGGCGGAAAACAGGAACGCAAAAAACCGGTACTTATAACATACCGGTCCCTATAAAATAGAATAACAATCTCTTTACGAAATAATATAAACAAGCCTGACTGTCTCAGCAGATGCGTGGCAGTCCTTCTCCCCTAAGCGGGAGGACACGGCGCAGTCCGCCAAGAGCCGTCCGCAGGTATACGCCTTTCCCCTCCAGCACCTGCCCCGCAGCAACGGCATTTCTTCCATATTTGTTTCTTCTTAAGATACCCACCGCTTTTTCCGCATCTTTTGGGGAAACGGCAATGATCATCTTTCCTTCGTTCCCCATAGTAAGCGGATCAAGGCCAAGAATCCCTGTAAAGCCCTGTACAATATCCGAAACAGGAATCAGTTCCTCTTCCAGGTCTATCCGCACCGATGAAGCTACGGCCAGTTCATTTGCCACAGTGGCAAGTCCGCCCCGCGTAATATCCCGGACAGTATGGACGGATATATTTTCCTCAAGCAGTTCTTCTACCATGTGATTCAACGGCGCGCAGTCACTTTCGATTCCACTTTCAATGCCCAGACGATTCGTCAAAACAGCAGCGTGATGATCTCCCAGTGTTCCGGTGAGAATAAGGGCGTCCCCCGATTTCATATTCCTGCAGGAAATATCCAGCGAGGAAGGACGTTCGCCGACACCTGCTGTATTGATGTACAGCCCGCCTTTCCCTTCTATCACTTTCGTGTCTCCTGCAACGATACGCACACCTGCTTCTTCTGCCGTTTCTTTCATAGACTGCACAATCTTTTCTAAAATATCCGCATCCAGTCCTGTCTCCAGTATGAACGAAGCGGTCAGATAAAGAGGTCTCGCGCCCATGGATGACAAATCATTCACTGTCCCGCAGACGGAAAGTTTCCCGATATCCCCGCCTTTGAAAAAGAGCGGTTCCACGACAAAGGAGTCGGATGTGAGTACCGGATTTCCATGCAGGGGAGGAAGAACCGCGCTGTCTTCCATTTTCAGAAGTATCTCGTCATCAAAAACGGAAGCGAAAATATCTTTGATCAGTCTTCCGCTTTCCTCTCCGCCGCTTCCATGCTTTAACGTAATTTTCACAATCCCTCCACCCCTTCTTCCCGCAGGGTAATGCAGCACGCCCCTTCTGAGGAGACCATGCACGCGCCGACAGGGTGGGAAGGCGTACAGGTTCGCCCAAAATGGGGACAGTCCTTCGGCATATTTTTGCCCAGAAGTATATTTCCACACCGGCAGCCTGCGGGAATATGGTCTTTTACCAGGCCTCTGCTTCCTGCGTCATATAAATGATATTTCTCTTTCAGGTAAAATCCCGAATGCTTCACAACACCCAGCCCACGCCACAGAGCATCTCCTTTTTCAAAAAAGGCTTCTACCCGTTCCCACGCTTTCACATTTCCTTTTTCTGTGACCACGCTTCCGTAATCATTCCAAAAACCGCCCTGCCCCTTATTTACGGCAAGGACAAGCCGAGCCACAGCGCTGAGGAGAAGGTCGGCAGTAAATCCGCCAATGACCATGGGTTTACCATATGTTTCTGAAAGTGCCCTGTATCGTTCCGCCCCTGTAATGACCGCCACGTGTCCCGGACAGAGGAATCCGTCGATATTTCCTGCGGTACAAAGCTCTCCCAGTGTTTCAGGCATCGTTTTCAGCGCGGTGAGAAGTTTGAGGTTTGAAATATGTCTTTCATCCGCTTCTTTCACGACAGTCGCCCAAATGGGTGCTGTCGTTTCAAATCCCACTGCTGCCAGGACAAATATTGTTTCTTTTTCCTCTTCCGCTTTTTTCAAAGCATCTTCAGGATTATAAAAGAAATCAACAGAAGCACCTCTGTCCCGCGCCTCGGCAAGAGACATTTCCGTTCCCGGCACAGCAAGCATATCGCCGAAAGCAAGGACTCTGTGCCCGCTTCTAAAAGAAATTTCCACCAATTTATCAATGTATGCAGTCGGTGTCACACAGACGGGGCACCCCGGCCCCGACAGAAGCTGTATCTTCGGTGACAGGATCTGACGCAGTCCGGTCTTGTACAAAGCGGATGTATGCGTGCCGCAGACTTCCATAATTTTTACAGGTCTGCCGTCATACTCGCGAAGCCAGCGGATGATTTCACTTTTCTCCACGGCGCAGTTCCTCTATTTCTTTAAAAAGCCCGATCCAGTCAAGAGCTTCTTTCCTTTCCACTTTCTGTATCGCCATGCCTGCATGGACAAGGACATAGTCACCTGTCTCCACGGAAACCATGGACAGGTTCACCCGTACTTTATTTCCTGAAAAATTAACGAGCCCATGTGCACCCTCAATGGTTTCCACACGCCCCGGATATGCTACGCACATATGATTTCCTTTCGTTTGCTGTATTCATACCATACCATGCCTGACCGAAAGCAAGCCCTCCGTCTCCGGGAGGAAGCGCCTGATTCCAATACACAGCATGGCCTTTTCCCTTCAAAGCTTCCACGCAGCCTTCCAAAAGAAGACGGTTTGCAAAACATCCTCCTGAGAGAATAACTGTTTCCACACCTGTTTTTTCCGCCATCCGTTCCACAATCCGTATGACTGCCTCATGAAAGCCAAGAGCGGCAGCAGCTTTATCTTCTCCCATGACTTTTTCCCATAGCGGGGCAGGATCAAAATGTAACGCTGCCGTTTTCTGTTTCCACGACTTCCTCGTTAAAGGAAAGCTCTGTCGGTATTTTTCCTTCACGTTTCGCAAGCGCCGCCTGATTTTCAAGAAGCATGGCACACCGCCCCTGATAAGTATTATAGTCGGCAAGACCCAAGGCAGCGCTCACCGCATCAAAAAGGCGCCCCATGCTTGAACTTTTTACTGTATTCACTCCGCCCGCAATGACAGCTTTCACAACAGCCTCCCTCTTATCCTCCGATGGTATACCGCTGTGCGCCAGGTGGCATAAAAGACTTTTCCATGCCTGCCTGACGGATTCGTCACCGCTTATCATCGAAATCGGTTTCACTGCGCCGACACGGATAAAAGATCGGTCTTCACAGAGAAGAAATTCTCCGCCCCACACAGTACCGTCCGTACCGAATCCCGTACCGTCAAAGATTACGGCAAGACATTTCCCGTCCAAATGATGTTCGGCCATAACGGAAAGAGCATGTCCATGATGGTGCTGCACTTCCAAAACGGGAATATCCAATTCTTTTGCCAGCTTCCGTGATTCTTCCGCCGTAGTATAGCAGGGATGAAGGTCACAGACAAGGATGTCGGGACTGATATGGAGAAGTTCTTCCCAATCAGCAACAAGACGGCGGTAAAAAGCGGATGATTTTTCCAGCGTGAGATCCGAAGGCACCTGGGCGGAATAAATCAAATCATTCACGGAAAGCGCAAAAGACGGCTCCACTTCGCCGCCCAGTGCCAGAACGCGCATTCCCTTCTTCTCTACGGCAACCGGTTCCGGCATATACCCGCGGGTACGGCGGAGAATCTGCACAGCTCCCGCCGCGATACGGGTAACAGAATCATCGGCAGGACGGAGAATCTCTCTTTCATCGTAAAACAGAGCGGAAATACTTTCATGACTTTCATAAAAAGCAAAAGCATCAGCCTGTTTGTAAATGATAGGCTCTCCGGTGAAATTGCAGCTGGTCACAACGAGAGGAATTTTTATTTCCGCCAGAAGGGCATACAATCCGAAAGGCGGCAGAAACACGCCGAGACTTTCCGTAAGCTCCGTTACCGCAGGGCTGATGAGCGGCATACTTTTCTTTCTTCTTTTTAAGAGAACGATCGGTTTTTGCGGCGACTCAAGGAGTTCCTTTTCTTCCCTGCTTATATGGCAGAGTTTTTCCGCCTCTCCCACGGTTGTAACAAGAAGCGCAAAAGGCTTGTCCCGTCTTTGTTTCAATACTCTCAAACGCTGAACGGCATCATCTCTGTCTCCGCGGCAGACCAGATTATATCCGCCGACCGATTTCACCATGATAATTTCCCCATGAAAGAGTAAATCTTTGGCTGATTGTAAAAGTTCTTCCTGACTCCATGATCCGGCAGAAAGACTTCCCCTCATTTTCGCCAAAAGCCGGGGACCGCAGTCATGACAGGCGATGGTTTCTCCATGACACCGTCTGTTATTCATACCCCTGTACTCCTCATAACATTGATCACAAAGAGGATATGCATCAAAAGCGGTATTTTCCCTGTCATAAGGAAGTTTTTTCAGAACAGTATATCGGGGACCGCAGGCGGTGCACGAAATGTAAGGATAATGACAGCGCCGGTTCCCCTGCGTCTTCATTTCTTTAAGGCAGGCGGAGCAGACGGAAATATCGGCAGGTGCAAGAATTTTATTTTCGCTTTCCCTGCTGGGAATGGAAGTAAAAGCGGAAAAAGGCGTAAGCGGTCTTTCTTCTCTCTTTACGCACTCCACAAGGGCAGGCCGTTCCATTTGCTTAAGCCCGCAAAGGAAAGCGTCTATCTTTTCCCTTGTTCCAGTGATATATATTTCCACTTCGCCGCCGAGGTTCTGTACCGTGCCTGTCAGTTTCAATTCTTTTGCCATGCGGCAGACGGACGGACGGAAACCGACACCCTGCACTCTGCCGGCCACGCTGAGCCGTTCCGTCACCTCATGTTTCATACACGCCTCCCAAAAAATTATTTCTTTGAAATCTTTATAAGCCATTCCGCCGCAGCATCATATCCTTCTCCCGTTTTCCCGCACACTTTAAATACGGGAGCATCTTTATTCAAATGGCGGACACCTTCCATAAAAAACGCTTCATCAAAATCAAGATAAGGAAGCAAATCCACCTTATTGAGCAGAATCATATCCGCTTTTTCAAAGGCGAGCGGATATTTATAAGGCTTATCGCTTCCGTCCGTCACCGAAACGATAAGCATTTTTATATGTTCACCGATGGAAAATTCCGCAGGACATACAAGATTCCCTACATTCTCAATAAAAAGTATGCCTCCTTCGTTCATCTCCATATTATGAACAGCATTGTGCATGAGAGGCGCATCAAGATGGCAGGCGCCGAAGGTATTGATCTGTGTCGCAGAAATCCCCTGTTTTTTTAACCGTTCCGTATCTATATCCGATTCGATATCCCCTTCAATGACATAAGACTTCACCGGAAGGGCGCGGATCAGGTTTTCCAGGGAGGTGGTCTTTCCTGCTCCCGGCGCCCCCATAATATTTACCGCAAAGATATGCCTTTCTTCCAGATGTTCTTTTACATGCTGCGCTATATGGTCATTCCTGCCGTTGATATCAAGCAGGACCTCCTTTTTCACCATGTGCATCGCTTTCATCCTCCACGAATAATTCCACATCTTTTATATAAAATTCTTTCCCTGTTTCCGTCGGGGTTCCACTCCCGCCGCAGAACGGGCAGGTGAAGGAAAACCGTTTCCGTTCAAAAAGTTTCCCGCATTTTTCACAGGACAATTTCGGCTTTACACCTTCAATTGTCACCTGCGCACCCTCACACAGGGTTCCTGCAGCAAGGACATCAAAGTACATCTGGATCGATTCTCCGATAAATCCCGAATCTTCTCCGATGACAAGGTGTATCCCTCTGACCCTGCCATGATTTTCTTCCGCCGTTTTTTCCGCCAACCTGATAATTTCCAGAGTCACGGGATATTCATGCATCAGGTTTCACCGCAGGCTTTCCCGGGGAAGACCTTTTCCGCTCCGGCAAAGCGAAAGAAATCGGTTCGGGTATATCATCATCCGCCCCAAGAACGTATTCTTTATTCATGGACAAACATTGCTTCGGACAATTCTCCACGCATATGTCGCACTGCACGCAAGCTGCCGGATCAATAGTCCATGTACGATTCTTCCTGTCGATCTCCAGCGCGCTTCCGGGACACCCATCAGTACATTTCCCGCAAAGAACGCATTCTGAAACGTCATTGATGACAGGAATTTTTTCCGTTTCCTTTCTTTCTGTTTCTTTCCCAGACAGAGTTTCTTTCGGCGGTTCCGTTTTTACCGCTTCCTCCCGCTTTTCTTCCTCGGCATCCGCTCTATCTGCCGCAGCAGTTCTCAAAGCGGGCCGCGTTCTTTCAGGCAAATGGAATGTAACCGGTTCCGGTGAATCGCCGTCCGCCGTAAACGTATATGCCTCATTCAGGGAAAGGCACTGTTTGGGACAATGCTCCACACAGACACCGCACTGCACGCAAGCTGCCGGATCAATAGTCCATGTACGATTCTTCCTGTCAATCTCCAGTGCTCCGCCGACACAGCCGCGAAGACACATCCCGCAAAGAACGCATTCTGAAACGTCATTGATGACAGGCGCCTTTTTCAACTCTTCTTCCGTCACCACCGTCTTCGGCATTTCCGCAGGAACCGACTTCCCTTTCGGCGCTTCCGTTTTACCGGGTTCCGATTCCGGTTGCGGATGCGCTGCCGGCAATACTTCTTCCGCGTTTTCAGCCGCCGCATCCATCGAAATTTCTTCCCGAATATTCTCTTCCGCTTTTATTTCTTTTTCTGCCGGAGGTCTTGCCGCCGGTCCCCGTCTCGGTTTAGGCGGAGGCGGCATATGGACAATCTCCGACTTTTCTGTGGAAGGTTCCGTATACATGGCTTCCATGACAAGACATTTCATGGGGCACTGTTCTACACAGGCACCGCATTGCACACAGGCATAGGGATTGATAATCCACTTCCTGTTCTTCCTGTCAATCCGTATCGCTCCCGAAGGGCACGCCCGTTCACAGGCACCGCAGAGAATACACTTTTCCCATTGATTGATAATGTGTCCGCGGTCGATAGGGAGCGGCGTCCGCGGCTGCAGAGGATAAGAAGATGTCACAGGCGGTTTGAAAAGATTGGCAACTATCCTTTTCACAAAGGTCATATAGCCCATAACGCTCTCCTATCTTTCACAACAACTAATACAGGGGTCGATGGTCAGGATAATATTCGGCACATCTGCCAGGTCACATCCCTGAAGCATCTTTACGAGTGCAGGCAGATTGGCATTTGTCGGTGTCCTCAGGCGGAACCGTTCCAGGAATTTGGTTCCGTTTCCTTTTACATAGTAAAGCGCTTCTCCTCTTGGCTGTTCCACACGGACAAAGCATTCTCTTTTCGGCGGCACGCCCCGCACTTTCACGTCAATAGGCCCGTCAGGGATATTATCGATACAGCCCTCAATAATCTCAACAGACCGGAGAACTTCTCTCAGCCGTACTCTTGCCCGCGCGTAACAGTCTCCGTCCGTTTCAATAACGGGCTGGAAATGAAGCTGTCCGTAAACGCTGTCTTTTTCAGCAGCACGAATATCGGTGAGAATGCCGGATGCTCTTGCCATGGGGCCGATGCAGCCCAGTTCCAGAGCCTCTTCCATAGTAAGCTTTCCCACGCCCTTCAAACGGCTGTGAACGGTATCGTCATCCATAAAAACATTCAGCATGGGAAGAAATTTTTCAGATAAATCTTTTAAGACCCGTTTCATTTCCTTTAACACAGCACCGTCAATATCACGACGGACGCCGCCCACTTTACAGACGGAGAAAATAATACGCCCACCGGTCGTCTGTTCAATAAGATCCAAATCTATCTCCCGAAGGCGCCAGGCTTCCATAAAAAGACTTTCAAACCCCATAGCATCCGCAGCAAGGCCCAGCCAAAGAAGATGGGAATGGATACGGGACAATTCGTGCCAGATGGTACGGAGCCACTCCGCCCGGGGCGGCACTTCTATTTCCATCATTTCTTCCACGGCGCGGCTGTATCCCCAGCCATGGCCGAAAGAACAAATCCCGCAGACCCGTTCCGCCACATAGACATACTGCTGGAAGTCACGAAGTTCCACAAGCTTTTCCAGCCCGCGGTGCACATAACCGATAGAGGGAACCGCACGGACAACCTTTTCATCCTGCAATTCCAGATCCAGATGGATCGGTTCGGGAAGAACGGGATGCTGCGGACCGAAAGGAATTACTGTGCTTTTACCCATTTTCTTTCCCTCCTTCCGGTTTCGCCCCTGCTACGGCGGAAGCGTCTATCCCGAGTCCGCTGCGGAGCTGTACTTTAATCGCCTGATCGGCATGTTTCTCACCGGGCAGGTCATGCCATGGTGTCTTTTCCGCCAGATGGTAGAAATGTCCGCCATAGTCCACATCACGTTCAATGAAGTCTATCTTCAATCCGAATAAATCGTGTATTTCATTTTCCCATACAAAAGCATACCAGTACTGCCCCGTGATACTCATGACGGAGCGGTAGACCGGAACGAGGCAGCGGAGATGGTACATGAAATAGTCCTTATCAAATGTATAAGTCAATTCATACCCTTCTTCCACGCGGGTGCAAAGTATCTGCACCAGACGGGCATGTTCCCTTTTAAAGCGGCTTACCTGTTTTAAAATATCCGCAGATTTGATTTCAATTATTTGCTGATTCATCAGGTTGCCTCCTTTCGCTGCGCCGATTTTCGCCGGGCAACGATCCTTTTTATATTCCGCCCGCTTTTCTTCAAGAATCCCCAATCCTTTCACAACGCCGTCAATGATGGCTTCCGGACGCGCGGCACACCCGGGAACATAGACATCTACAGGAACAGCGTGATCCATGCCTCCAATCATGTTGTAACAGTCTTTGAAAATGCCGCCTGTACAGGCACAAGTTCCCACCGCCACCACGACCTTCGGTTCCGGCATCTGTTCATAAATCTGGCGCACCACAGGCAGATTCTGTACATTCACGCCGCCGGTGACAAGAAATACATCAGCATGCTTCGGATCCCCTGTATTGATAATACCGAAACGTTCCACATCATAGAGAGGCATAAGACAGGCAAGGACTTCAATATCGCAGCCGTTGCAGCTGGAGCCGTCATAGTGGATGAGCCAGGCGGATTTTCTGATATAAGCCATATTTCCTCTCCTTTCAGCGGATATACATTAAAAAGACAATATTGATAAAACCTGCTACCAAAGTAACGAGCCAGGCGGAACCGAGGAGATGCCGCCATTTCATACGGGCGGTGCAGTTATCTACAAGGGTGCTGAGGAAAAGAACCGCTGCGCATACAAGAATGCCCGTAACACCGCTCCACGGATCCCGCCATTTAAAAAACAGATAAACGAAACCAAGAAGAAATATCTTTTCATACCATTCAGCAATTTCAAAAAGAGCAAGCATGCCGCCGGAAAATTCTGTCTTGATTCCCTGCACGAGCTCCTGATGAATTTCATGGCTCATAGAAAGATCAAATGGCGATTTTCTGAATTTAATCTGGAGTATGAAAAGGAACCCGATGAAAATCCCCGGCATGTAAAGAAAATTGCTTTCCGGCGAAGCCATGATTTTTGAAAGATCGAAAGTGTTGCATTTCAGATAGAAAGCAATCGCCACAAAGAGAAGCATGGGTTCATACGCCATAATCTGAAGAAGTTCCCGTTCTGCCCCCATCTGGCTGCAGGGTGACGATGATGAAAAGGACGCCACCGCGAGGCAGATGCCCGCCATAGTGAGAGTGAAAATGACAAGAAGGATATCGCCCTGCGCAAAAAAGAATATGCCTGACAAAATCATGAAAAACAGGAATCCTGCCAAATAAAAGCCTTGCGCTTCATTCACGGCAATCCGTTCTTTCTCAAAAAGTTTCAGTACGTCATAGAACGGCTGGACCACAGGAGGGCCTACCCTGCGCTGCATACGGGCCGCCAGCTTGCGGTCAAGACCGGCAAGAAGCCCTCCACCGACAGGCGCCAAAAAGAGGTAAAGCAGCGCGTATAAAATATTCATTCCCATTTCATCCACGATACACACCTCCCAGTATAATGGCAAACTGAATGAAAATGCACGCCATGCAGAGAGCAAAGCCGGACAATTTCATTTTCTTTTCGCCGAACCATTCTTCCATGTACCAGTTCCGAAGCTCCACAGGAATGATATTATCTCCCGCGCCGCGATAGTTACGATCATCCCCCGTATTAACCCCGGCAAGAAGAGCCCCTACTTTCCTTTTAGGCTGTCCTTTCCCGTAGCGGGAAGGAAGAATAACAAGAAGCACCACCATAAGCGACATAATGATCAGGTTGCTTTGGGCAATAACATCACGGGTAAACCCGTAGGTGATCCGCAGGTACGGCAGAACGCCATAGCTTGAAATCAGAGGGAAAAGGATACAGACGATGATCGTCATCCAGGAAAGTGTCTTCAGGGTAAACCATTCTCCTTTGGTAATCCCCTGCTCCCGTCTTTCCTGCCCGTTCATGACGGATAGGATTTTTCCGAGCCACTTGGCCCAGTAAAATATGGTTGTCGCTGAACCGAAAACTAAAAGAAGAAGCAGCATAGGGTGTCCTGCATCAATAAAAGCTTTCATCGCCGCCCATTTAGAAATGAGCATGCCGAAAGGTGCGAGGAACATACCACTGATACCGATCACCATGCAGAGGCACAGATGGGGCATCGCATTGAAAAGTCCGTCAAACCTTTCAATGTCGCGGCTGCCGAGCTGCTGCTCCGCCGTCCCGACAGAAAGAAACAAGAGCGATTTGGCGACCGCATGGAAAATAACAATCATAATGGCTGTCCATGCCGCCTCATAAGAACCTATACCCGCACAGCAGACGATCAGTCCCAAATTGGAAATTGTGGAATAGGCAAGAACCTTCCCATCGGACTGTGAAATAGCGGCACAGGACGCAAAAAAGAAGGTAATGCCGCCGACAAACATCGCCATCGTTCCCGCATGATTATTTCCAAGGGCGGGACAAAGTTTGATAATCAGAAACACCCCCGCTTTCACCATCGTAGAAGAATGGAGAAGCGCAGAAGTGGGTGTAGGCGCCACCATCGCCCCAAGAAGCCAGCCGGAAAAAGGCATCATCGCCGATTTGGTAAAACCGCAAAGCAGGAGAAGCGCAAGAATAACTGTCACAGGCATTCCCGCCAATGCCAGCCCTACCAGATGGGAAAGCGCCGTACTGTGGTAAGTCAGCCCCATGACGATAATCGCTGCCGCAAAAGCCGCCCCGCCGAGAAGATTCATCCAAAGCGCTTTGAACGAATTATTTACAGCCACACGGGATTCCGTATAGCCGATAAGAAGAAAAGAACAGACGCTGGTGATTTCCCAGAAGGTATACATATATAAAAGATTATTGGAAACAACCAATCCGAACATGGCAGAAAGGAAAAGAAACAGGACGAAGAAGAAAAAATTCCTTCTGTCACGAACATCACGATGTTCCTTTTGAAAGGCCTCCATGTACCCCAGAGAAAAGACAGCGATCAAGCTGCCGATGACACCGGCGATAAGAATCATGATCAGGGTAAAGTTGTCAACAACGATATCGGCATAATAATCAAGCGTCCCATGGCTGACATATTCAAACCATAGAACCGCTCCCAGCTGAATTGCTTCCAAAAGCGCTATCCAATATCGATGAAACCGGACGCAGGTATAATAAAAAACCGCAAGAGCAACGAGGATATCCACTAATATTGCACCTTGCGCCAGAAAAGAATCTCCCAAACGGAAGACCACCTTATTTCCAAAATAGGTAAATGCCACGAAAAGGGACAACATCGCAATAGCAGCAGCTGACACTTTCACCACCGCATCCCGAAGCCTGTCCCCCTGTATAAAAAACAGCAAACCTGCCGTCAACAGAGGCAAGAACACTAATAATCCCAGTACCCACATAATCCCCACCCCTTTACAATAAGAGTATACTATATATATTTAATTGTAATTTATAGATGAATATATATATAGTATAGACAAATTACCCTGAGTTCGCAACACTTTTTTTGATTCTAATTTTATTTCCGATCTTTGATAAAGCAGGATATTTTTTTCAGCTTGTCCTACCAGATAAACAGTTTTACTATTTTTGATACCATATATTGCACTGAAAATTATCCTACAGCTTGCAAAAACAGGCAGAAATCTTTATCTTCCCACTTACTTTCACTGACACTTTACTCCTGAACTTTACATTTCCCTAAATTGCAGTATTAAACCGCCTCTACATTTTATAAATGCACCTGTGATTTTCTTCAGGACATTTGCAAGACATAATTATACCAATGGTATAAAGTCACACTTTCTTTCGGTTAAAACCGAACCAGCTTTATATATAGGAATTGCATCAAATTTAATATATAATTGAAATATATTTAATATTTAAATAGTATTCATTTAAGAAAGGTCGCCTATGGATCCCATCATCACCGTAAACAATATAAGTTTTTTCTATAAAAACCTGCAGGCGCTGAAAGATATTTCATTTTTGGTGAATCCCGGCGATTTTATCGCGCTCATGGGCGTAAACGGCGCAGGAAAATCTACGCTGCTGAATATCCTCCACGGTACACTTTCTCCCTGCCGGGGAGAAGTATATTTTAACGACAAATACATCAGCCGGAAAAATCCATATGCCTCTATCGGATTCAGTGCACAGCGTCTTGTTGCAGATTGGTTTTTAACCGCCCGGGATAATGTGTTTATGGGCTGTATACTGGCAGGAATCCCGCACCGAAAAGCAACAATGACGGAAGATGCCTTAAACCAAGTCGGTCTGATTGATAAGGCGGACTGCCAGCTGGATACTCTTTCTGGGGGCCAGCAGCAGCGTATCCAAATCGCACGTTCTATTGTACACAGACCGCAACTTTACATTTTAGATGAACCGACCACAGGGCTTGACGCGCAATATGCGGAAGATCTCTTTTCCTTTCTGGAAAAAGAACGGTGCTGGGGAAAAACCATCATTGTGTCCTCTCATGATTTGTATCTGTTGGAAAAATACTGCACCAAACTGATTTATCTGGAAAATGGAAAGCTGAACTACTTTGGAGACTTGAATAATTTTTTGGATAAAAATACGCCTGTCCTGAGGTACCATATCCATCTAAAAGAAAAGTACCGGCCGAATGACGACATATCGGCTTCCTATTTCATAAGAACTCCCGCAGCGGGTAAGGATCTCAACTGCATAGAAATTGAATTAAAAAAAGGCTGCTCACTGTCGGCAGCGCTTGCGGAAATCGCGCAGAAAAATGATATCCAGAATATAAAGAATCTATCAGAAAACGGACTGCGGAGTTTCTTTACATCCGGCACGGAGGAACAATCACGACCATGAACCCTTTATTATTCAGATACTACGCGGCATTAAACATACCTGCCATTCTCTCCATAACGTACATGGAAGCAAAAATTTTCTTCCAGACGCGTCCCATGTTAATCTCCCAATTATTGACCCCTTTACTCTATTTCATTTTCATCGTGGCCGCGTTATCCGAAACGATCGGAAATATAACGATGAACGGTGTCCTGATCCCTTATAATGAATACGCCCTTGTCGGTATCCTGACCATGAGCATGATGGGACAGATGTCACGGGTCATTTACCGCATGACTGTCGACCGAAGATATGGCTTTTTCGCCTTGAAGATGCAGGCTGGCATAAAACCATTTTTCTATATTCTTTCGATGAGTACCGGTGCTGTTTTAGGCTACGCCACGCAAGCCGTTGTCTTCTACCTCATTATCCTGGCTTTTCGTCTGCATTTTACTTTATTTTCTTTTATATGTATGTGGGGAATCGGCCTAATCAGTTTATTTTTCTGGATCAGTTTGGGCACTGTCATCACAATGTTTATAAAGACATATCAGATGCGTGACATGGTTCTGACCTTTCTAATCATGCCTCTTTCTTTCAGCGCCCCCTCTTTTTATGTGTTGCACGATGCCCCTTATTTTATACAGGTACTTGCCCTGATAAATCCGCTGACTTATCAGTTAAGCGCTATGCGGGCGGCCGCGTTCGGAACAGTGAGCGAAGTTTCAGCCATGTATGTCCTGCTTTTCAGTTTGGCGGGGCTGCTGCTCGCCGCAAGGGTCGTCAGGAATACGGATCTTTTAACCAATGAGCTTACTTGATCCCGGCATATTCAAACAAAAATAAAACCCTCATAAATCAGATTTCAGGTCTAACGTATGGGGGCTTTATATTTTTATAACAGAAATCTTTCCCGGTCCTTATGCCTGAAAAATATCAAGCAGGTCGGACACGCTTTTCTTTCCGAAATGCACTTCGTCATCATTGATGATGAGACAGGGAACGCTCATGATATTATATTTCTCTTTAAGGTTTGGATAGTACTGGAGATCATAGACGTCGGCCGTTACATTTTCATTATCCGCGGCAATACGCTGCGCCGCCGCTACAAGGTCGGGGCACATTGTGCAGGAAAGAGATACGGCAATCTTCACATAGAGAGGCTTGCTGATGCCTTTGATGCGTTTCTGCAGTGCTTCACCCACGTCCTGCCCCGGACCTGCCGCATTGTACATGGCAAGAATAAAAGAATTAAATTCATGTCCGCCGGGTACGCCGTGGAAACGAAGTCCTTTTTCATTTCCTTCCGCGTCACAGATAGAAATGGTATGGTTGTCTTCTTCTCTCGCGGACGGGACAAATTCCGCTTCCACCTTATCAGAAAGAGATGCAAGCTCCATCACCATGCGGCGGTTTTCTTCCGTCATTTGGCTGTCATCCGTATACAGACGGAGACGGATCGGACGGGTAAAGCGGGCAAGTACGGGAGCCAGCGCCTGACGGGTCGCATCATCAAGAAAAGCACCCGCCTCCGCTTTCGGGCATTTTCCGCTTTGGCAGCTTCCTTCATTTCCCTTTTTACATAAGTTCTCTTGATGCCTAACTTTCTGTAGAGCTGCCCAAGGTATTTTTCCATAGATGTGGCCGCCACGGCTCCATCCGAAACAGCGGTAACCACCTGGCGGAGATTTTTCACGCAGATGTCGCCTGCCGCATAAACGCCATCAATATTCGTTTTCTGATCACGGTCAGTGATGATATACCCCTGGGGATCCAGTTCCACTTTTCCCTTAACCAGTTCGTTTTCCGGCGCATAGCCTACAAAGACAAATACGCCGCAAAAATCATTTTCTGGGGCAGTATAGATTGTTTCTTTCCCGGTCACCCGGTTTCTCAAAACAACTTTACGGATGGCGGAATCGCCTTCCACTCTTACCACTTCAGTGTTGAACATCATTTCTACATTCGGATGTTCTTTCAGTTCATCGACTTCCGCATTTTCAATGGAGCAGCGGTCGCGTCTGACGACCATCATGATCTTCTTTCCATACCGGGTGAGGAAGAGTCCCTCTTCCACCGCTGCATATCCCCCGCCGATGACAAAAATATCCTTGCCGGAGAAAAAAAAATTCGCCGTCGCAGGTCGCGCAGTATGCCACACCGTGTCCTCGGAATTCACTTTCCCCCTCAAATCCGGCCAGCCGGGGATGAGCGCCTGCCGCATAAATGATGCCGGGCGCCTTGAAATCTCCCCGATCGGTATGAACTGTTTTATAGTCGCCGTCCAAATCAAGGCCGGTTACTTCCGCCGATAAAAACTCGGCTCCGAAATTTTCCGCCTGCTGACGCATCTTACCGGTCAGCTGTTCCCCGTCTGTCATAATAATGCCGGGATAGTTCACCACTTCAGATGTGATAGTGATCTGGCCGCCGACTTTTTCTTTTTCAATAACCAATACGCGGAAACGCGCTCTTGCCATATAAATAGCGGCGGAAAGCCCTGCAGGACCTCCGCCGACCACTATGGCATCATACATTTTTTCCATGATGCCCTCTCTTATTAAAGTTTACCGACAAGATCGAAGGACGGTTTCAATGTCGCCGCCCCCGGTTCCCACTTGGCCGGGCAGACTTCATCGCCATGTTCATAAACAAACTTGGCAGCCCTTACCTTGCGGAGCAGTTCATCAGCATTACGGCCGATATTGCCCGCGCTTATTTCATAAAGAACAACTTCTCCGTCAGGATTGATAACGAAAGTGCCGCGCTCGGTCATGCCGTCAGCTTCAATATATACATCCAGATCTTTTGCAAGCTGTGCCGTCGGATCGCCAATCATCGGATAGGTAACCTTGCCGATTTTTTCCGAAGAGTCATGCCAGGCTTTGTGCACAAAGTGGGTATCGCAGGATACGGAATAAATCTCGCACCCTTCTTTTTTGAAATCGTCATAAAGTCTCTGGAGATCTTCCAGCTCAGTCGGGCAGACAAAAGTGAAATCCGCCGGATAAAAGAAGAGAACACTCCATTTTCCCTGCAGATCCTTATCGGATACCTTGATAAATTCTCCGTTAAGATATGCATCTGCTGTAAATTCGCTTACTTTTTTCCCGTTTAAAGACATTTAAAATTCCTCCTTCAAATATTAAAACAGTTTTAACTTGCTTATGTGCTCATTGTATCAACTATATCTAAATATGTCAATATCCAAATTGCCTTTTTCGTGCCGATATTTTACGAAAATAATATTTCTCCTTTGTCTTTGTAAAATATTTTCCCTTTTTATCCTTTCCCTTTATAATAGAAAAAAGAATATATTGCTTAAATGACAGGAAGGATACTCATGGGACTCCATTTTATTTTCGGCGCGGCGGGAACAGGCAAAACTCGGCGCTGCTGTGAAGAAATACGCGACTATGTCACCGGTAAAAAAGGGCGCTCCGCCTTTTTCCTCGTGCCTGATCAGGAGACATATACCGCAGAACGTATGCTGGCGGATATTTTTCCGGGCCACGGTTTTATCGATGCCACGGTCTGCGGTTTTTCGCGTCTTGCCTACCGCGTTTTTAATGAGCTCCGCTCCCCTGTGCAAGATGCTCTTTCTCCGCTGGGCCAGCAGATCATCATCAGCCGCATCCTTGCGGAACACAGGGATGAGCTGCAAATGCTCATAAAAATTTCTTCTCAGCCTCATTTTGCGGAAAATCTCATGAACCTTTTCCACCAGCTTGATATGTTCTGCATTTCCGAAACAGCACTCCATGAAGCATCCCGTGCCGAAGAGGGTACACCACTGGGACGCAAACTGGCGGATCTTTCCCTCTTATATAAAAATTACCATGACTACCTCCATTCCCGCTTTTCTTATGAAGGCAGTCTTTTTGACCTGCTTGCCGGGGAAATACCGAAATCGGAAATACTCCGCCGATCCCGTATATGGATTGACGGCTTCAACGGCATGACGCCTCAAAAAATACGCATCGTATCCGCCCTTATCCGCACGGCGGAAGAAGTGACATTCACACTTCCCCTCCCGGACGCAAAAGAAGGATCGTCCAATGAAATATTCGCCCGCCCTGCCAATTTATATGCTCTCCTTTCGGAAAAAGAGCCTCACTTTGATTCCGTCACACTCCCCGAAATGAAACGGTTCCGCTGTCCCCGTCTCCGTTGTCTCGCAGCAGACTATTTCCAAAATGTTCCTTCTCCCTGTCCGCTTCCGAAAGAGACTTCCCCGGTTCCTGAAAAGGGCATCCATATCGTTTCCGCACCGGACAGCCATGCGGAGGCGGACTTCATTTCCCGCCGGATTCTATCACTTGTCCGCGATAAAAATCTCCGCTGGCGGGATATCCTCGTCCTTCTTCGTTCCGCCGACACTTATACGGACCCGCTGGAAAGAAGCTTTTCACGCTACGGGATTCCGGTCTTTACAGACGAAAAACAGCCCATGAATAACCACCCCCTTGTCATGCTCCTTGACGGGCTTCTCCATTTCATAAAAGCGGAAAGCCGGGGCAAGAACAGGGGATTTACAAGAGAGCATATTTTCCGCATCTTAAAAACGGAAATATTTCCTTCTTTCCCTACGGATATGATAGATAAGCTGGAAAATTACGTTTTGAAATACCATATCCGTTTTTCCACGTGGCAAAAGCCCTGGGCCTTCCGCGATTACCGGAGCATTGATCAGGAACCGGCCCCTCTTTCGGATAAAGAAATTACAAAGCAGAATACCGCCAATACATGGAGAGAAAAGGTTCTTTCCCTTTTGAATCCTTTTCTCGCAGGCTGGAAGGGAGCTCTCTCCGCAGAAGATAAATGCGCCTTTCTTTATCGGTGGTTAACAGAGCAGCAAATCCCTGAAACGCTTTCCGTCTGGGATGAACTGGAATTTGAAAAAACAAAAAAGCGTCCCCATCTCCAGGTTTGGAAAAAAGTGCTTTCTCTTCTTGACGAAATCGTCCATGTCACAGGAAAAGACATCCTCCCCGAAGAGGAACTTTGCGGTATTCTTGCTGATGGTCTTTCCGCCCTTACCTTCTCCATGATTCCTCCCACTCTTGACCATGTGACGGTCACCTCCATGGACAGAGGATACGCGGCAGAAGCGAAAGTGGTCTTCATCCCCGGCGCATTAGAAGGCTCTTTCCCTAAAAAAATTGATGACTCAGGATTTTTCACGGAAACGGAAAAACAGGTCCTTCTGAAATCCGCCCGCATCAATCTTGGAAACAACCTGATGGAGCTGGTACAGGAAGAACAATTTTATACGTATCTCGCCCTGACACGGGCATCGGACGCACTCTATCTGTCGTACCCCGCCGCTGCTGCCGACGGAAGCGCCGCAGAACCGTCCTTCCTGCTGGAGCGGTTGAAAGCCCTCGGCTATTATACGGAAAACATGGAAATACTCCCGCCCTCTCCCCATCATGACGACCCCTCGTTTTTTGCCAACCCCAACCAGGCCCTGTCTCTTCTTCCTGAAATACTCCGCAATGGCCGCCCATCACCGGTGAGCAACTGGGCAGCGATTAAAGACTGGGCAGAAGGAAATGAATACAGAGAGCTCATGGAAAGTAAACTGGCAGGGCTCCGGTATCAAAATACCGCCGCCCGACTGCCAAAAATACTTGCACGCAAACTTTTCATGAAAGGAGGACGCTTTTACGGTTCCGTCACAAAACTGCAAAATTACAGAAGCTGTCCCTACCAGTACTTCCTCCGCTACGGACTCGGCGTGGAAGAGCGGAAAACCGGCGAAGCGGATTATTTGGACTATGGCAATTATCTCCACGCGGGGCTCCACCAATTCGGCGAAGTCCTGAAATCGCAAAACCGCCAGTGGCGGCAGGCGACGGATGAAGAAATTGAAAAGATTTCCGAAGACATCACGGAAAAAATCACGCCGCGCATCAAGGCGGATGCCCTTTCCTCGGATCAGTCGGCAAAGTATACCCGCCGCGTTCTGGATCAGACCTTCCGGCGGGCACTTCAAAGATTCCGTCAATGGAGCCGGCAGAGCGGTTTCGATACGCTGGATATGGAAAAAGAATTCTATCTCCGTATTTCCGCAAGTCCCACTGACAGCTTTACCCTTACAGGGAAGATAGACCGTGTAGATACAGACGGCAGGTACGCCGCGGTCTGCGACTACAAGACAGGCTCACCGAAGCTCTCCCTGAATGAAATCATGGAAGGCCTCTCTCTCCAGCTTATTACCTACCTGCTGGCGCTTTCAAAAACAAAGGATACGAAAGATCTGCTTCCTGCCGCCATGATGTATATCTATCTCCACGGGCGGCCGAAATCCATAAGCGTACCGCCCAACGGAATTCCCCACGCCAAAGAAAAGGAAAACACCAACGGTATTTTCTTAAATGACCCGGATGTGCTCCGCACGCTTGACTCCCAGTCAGGCACAGACGACGGATTTATCGGTGTTTCTTATGTAAAAGACGGCAGTGTAAAGAAAACCTCTCCCGTCCTTACGGCAGAGGAGTTTGAAGCACTGAAAGCACTGACGGAAAAAATACTGATCAGGCTGTACAGCCGCCTTGAAAGCGGGGAAATTGCCATCCATCCCGTCAAGAACGGAACGCTGTCGCCCTGCTCATACTGTCCCTATCGGAGTATCTGCCGCTTTGATACTGCACTGCCCGAAAACAGTTTTGATTACATTTCCAAAGTTTCTGACAAAACGATCCGGGAAAAACTGGACGAGGAAATGAAAAGGAACGGAAAGGAGAACCTATGAGTCAAATGACATGGACAACCGCGCAGCAGGCAGCTATTGACGCCCGCAGACAGAACCTTCTCCTTTCCGCCGCCGCCGGAAGCGGTAAGACGGCGGTACTCACGGAGCGTATCAAAAAACTGATTACCGATATGGATGATCCTGCCGACATTACGGAACTTCTGGTTCTTACATTCACCCGCGCGTCGGCAGGGGAAATGAAAACCCGCATTTCTTCAGGCATTGCAAAAGCCCTTTCGGAAGCGGAGCAGGAGCGAAATACGCCTCTCGCCCGTCATTTGTCCCGCCAGCTCGCGCTGATGTCAAGCGCGCAGATTTCCACACTTGATTCATTTTTTCAGACCCTAATCCGCCGGTATTTTTACCTGATCGACCTCGATCCGAACACGAAAATGCTGACAGACAGCAATGAAATATACGCCCTGGAGCAGGACGTGCTTTCAGAAGTCCTGGAAACGTACTATGAAAGGGGTGAACCCGCCTTCCTTGACTGCGCGGATTTGCTTTCCGGCGGTTTTGAGGACAGCGGTTTTAAAGATACCATTCTTTCCCTCTATCATTTTTCCTGTTCTATGCCGTTCCCGGAAAACTGGCTCGGCAGCCTTTCCCGTCCTTACGGCGAAAACGGCGCAGCTGCCTTAAGCGATCTTCCATGGACAAAAGACATTCTTGAAGATTTCCGGCGCCGTTCCCAGAGCTGGGCTGATTCCTACCGCCAGATTTTCACTTTTCTGGAAAACGAACCGGCCCTCGCGCCGTATGCGGAAACGCTGTCTGATGAATTTGACGCCTTCACCATCCTCTCAAAAGCAGAAACATGGGATGAATGGTACCAAGACGCGCCGAATATTTCTTTTGCCAAACTGAAGGCGGTGAAGAAATCCTCTTCTGAAGATCCTATCCGCTTTGAAGAAATAAAAAACAATGTCCAGGCAATTCGAAACAGTGTGAAAAAAGAAGTTTCCGAAAAGCTCATCCCTTTCTTTGCAATCCCGGAGGAGCAATGGCTCCATGACGTGATCCGGATGTATCCCATCGTCCGTGCCCTGTCGGATGTAACCATTGCTTTTTCCCGTGCTTACGCCGACCGCAAAAAGCAGGAAGGCCTTATGGAATTCACCGACATGGAACATTACGTCTTGGACATCCTTGTAGACAAAACCGCGGAAGGATTCACGCCGGAGCGGGCGGGAGAATTCCCGTCATCGGCGGCACGGGAGCTGCAAAAAAAAATATAAAGAGATCATGATTGATGAATACCAGGACACCAATGATGTGCAGGAACTGATCGCCACGCTTCTCTCCAATGGCAGGAACCGTTTCATGGTAGGCGATGTCAAGCAGTCCATCTATCGTTTCCGCCAAGCTGACCCCACCATTTTCCAAAAGAAATACAGAAGTTTTTCCTCTGATGAGAATGCGGAAGACAGGCGCATTGATCTCAACCGGAACTTCCGCAGTGACGCCGCGATTCTCGCGTCAATCAATTATATTTTCCGCCAGCTTATGAGTGAAAAGCTGCTGGAACTCGATTACGGCGATCGAGAAGCGCTTTATCCGGGGCGCCATGAAGACTCCCGTCCCGCTGCCTACGCAGGCGGTGCGGTCGAAGTGGAATTTATTGATAAAGTAACCGATGAAAATACTGTTCCCATGGATGAGTCTGTCAATGATATCACGAGCATCACCTTTGAAGGCCGGCTCATTGCCAAAAAGATCCGCGCCCTTATGGAAGAAAAGCGGCAGGTCATGAACAAAGACGGCACCTTCCGTTCCACAGATTACAGCGATATCGTCATCCTCCTCCGCAGTATCGATAAAAAAGCGCCGGCGCTCCTCAAAGTATTGAACGAGGAACATATCCCTGCCACCGCTGATAAAGATGATGATTTTATCCGCTCCATGGAAGTGCAGATCCTTTGGTCGCTCCTGAAAATTTTAGACAACCCGCGGCAGGACTTGCCTCTTCTTGCGGTGCTCCGCTCTTTTCTTGCGGGACTTGACGAAGAAGATTTCGCCCGTCTCCGCCTTGCCCTCGCGCCGGAGGAAGATTCTCTCTGGGATATTCTCCCGCGGGCCAAAGGAATTATCCCCGAAGAAAAAGCCCTCCGTCTTTCCCGTTTCCTTTTACTTTATGAAACGTGGAGGAAAGAGGCACGAAAAGACGGCGTCGCCCCCCTTCTCCGCAGAATCATTGAGGATACGGACTATCTGTCATGGGTGGCGGGACTGCCTAACGGAACCGCCGGCAAATCCCATGTCCTTTCCTTCTATGAATTGGCAAAGACAAGAGACTCCGCTACGGTAAACGGCCTCTTTTCCTTCCTGGAATATTTACGGCGGGCGCAGAAAGATTTTAAGACAATTTCCACGTCTGCCAAAGGGAATGCCGTACAGATCATGTCCATCCATAAAAGCAAGGGGCTTGAATTCCCCGTTGTTTTTCTGGCGGACGCGGCAAAGTCTTTCAATGTGAAAGATCTGGATCGGACTGTCATCTTTCATCGGGAAATGGGACTCGGTATCCATTACTTTGATAAAGAACATATGGCACACTGGCCGTCTCTTTACTGGATGGCGATCCGTACCGCCGCCGGCCGTGAAGCCCAGGCGGAAGAAGCGCGCCTTCTCTATGTCGCCATGACACGAGCGCGGGATTTGCTCTGTATCACCGCTTTCAGAAAAAACTTCATTCCTTATATTTCTTCCTGTCTGACCCCGCTTTCCTCCCTGACGGAAGCGGAAAGCCGCCTGCCAGCCCACATAACGGCCGGCGGGAAATCTTATCTTTCCTGGATTCTTCCGGCTGCCGCCCGCCACAGAAGCGCTGCCTATCTGTGGGACACAGTGGGAAAGATCCCCTCTTATCTCGCACCTGACATAAACGACAGCTCATCTGCATTTCGTTTCACCATCACACCGTGGCAGGAACTGCTTACCGGGGAAGAGCTGCGGACAGAAGAAATAAACGGAGAAATGAACTTCGAAGAATGGGAAGAGAAAAAGAAACAAAAAGAAGCAAAAGATATTGACAACATAAAAGCTTTTCTTACGGCTCCCGCTTCAGACGTGCCGGACTGGATGGAAAAGCAGCTGCGCTGGCAGTACAGTTTCAATGGAGCCGTTCAAACGCCTGCCAAGCTCACCGCTACCGCCGCGGTTGCCCTGAAAGAGCAGCAGGAATCCGGCGCCGAAGGCATAGAACCCTTTTCATCGGAAACGCTGGCTCCTGCCATGGAAAGCATTCCTTCCGGCGAAGAGTCCTCCCTTCTGCCGGTCTATGAAGACCCGCCCACATTCCTTGCAGAAACTCCTGCCTTCACGGGTACATCTTACGGCACCCTTATGCATAAAGCCATGGAACTCATAGATCTCACCAAACCATATGACGGCATTTCAGATCTTAGGAAAGAAGTGGAACGCATTTATGAAGAAAAAGGTTTTACGGAAGAGAAAGAAAAGAACGCCCTGCTCCAGGATTCAAAATACCGCGCGCCGCTCCGTGATATCCAGCAGTTCACGGAAAGCGCCTTAGGCCGCGCCATGAAAAAAGCCGCGGTAATCCGGAAAGAAATGCCTTTCTCCCTTCTTCTTCCCGCGAAACGTTTCTACCCGGGATGCGAAGAAGGAGAAAAAGTTTTCATGCAGGGCATCATGGACTGCCTCATTGAGCGTGACGGCCATATCGTTATCATTGACTATAAAACGGATCGTACCGGCTCCGTTGAAGAGCTGCAAAGCCATTACAGAACCCAGCTTCTCGTCTATAAAGACGCAGCAGAGCAGCTGCTCGGCAAGCCGGTCATCGGCACATACCTGTGGTCTTTCCACTGGGGACAGATGATTGCCATCAAATGACGCTTCAAAAAAGAATATTCCCAAATAACGAAACTGCCACTATAAGTCAGATCCGGAAAATTCGGCTTATAGTGGCAGTTTCATTTCTATTATACAGTTTCATTTCTATTATATTTTCTTTTTGCTTTTAGGTACAGGCAATTCATCAAATATCGCCCTGAACAATCCCGTTAAATACTTCTGATCATCTGCATGATCCACCAGTAACATTTTCCCCGCGCCTTCATAAGGCAGCGCATACTCCGCATCCGGCATATACCGTACTGCTGATTTTACAGGTTTTACAAGCAGCCTGTCATCATATATCCCTCCAACAATTTTGCCTTTGTAGTACAGAATATATTCTCCCATCATGGCCCTGCAGCTTACATCCTCCAAATCAGACAACTGTGCCAAAATAAAATTTAAATATTCTTTACTCGATGCCATATCATCCCTCCTTCATTTCTATCCGGCAGGAAACACCTTTCCCTTTATGCAAATTTATCCGTCTGCTTATACTCTCATATGCTTTTTACAATCACCGCACCACATCAATTTCCGGACGGCGGTCCCTGAATACATGGATGGTATCCCTGATTTGTTGAAGTATATCCGTATCTATCTTCCCGAAAGCAATCCCTTCTTCCGTTCCCAGACGACAGACATCATTTCCCCAGGGATCGATAAGCACCGAGTTTCCCGCGTACTCCGTTTTCCCTGAAATGCCGCCCTGGTTGACGGCACACAGGTAAACCTGGTTCTCTACCGCTCTTGCCTGCCCCAAAAGCGTCCAATGGAAAAGACGCGCCTTCGGCCAGGCGGCAGGGACAAAAAATAAATCCGTTTTCCCTTCCAGGACGGAACGGCGCACAAGCTCGGGAAAGCGGATATCATAACAAATGACCATGGAGCAGGAAATGTCATCCAACGCAAAGGAAACCGCATGATCACCGCCTTTGAAATACATCGGTTCATGGGCATAGGAAAAACCGTGAACCTTATCGTATTCAGCAATCTTCCGTCCTTCCCTGTCAAAAACGAAAGAACGGTTATATACATCATTCCCATAAAGAACAGCTGCCGAACCGCCTGCGACATTCACATGGTGTTTTTTTGCGAAAGAAGACAAGAACGTTTCCGTCCGCTTTCCACCTTCATCAGCAATTGATTTCAGTTTGCGGGAAATATAAAACCCCGTGTTCCACGTTTCAGGAAGGACAAGAATATCCGGATTTCCCTCCATCGCCTGTTCCATCAATTCTTCCGCATGGCGGTAATTCGTTTCCACATCGGCAAGAACCGCCTGCATTTGTATAAGGGCTATTTTCTTTTTCATGAGATCTCCTTACGCTGCTGCATTTCTATTTCTTCATTATAAATAAAACAAAAACAAAATAAAACCGCCTGTTTCAAAGAACAAACGGTCTTATAAGCCAAAATTTATTTTTAGAAAGAATATCGCGCGGAAAGGGTAAATGTCCTTCCGTCACCTGCATAATACTTATCGGAGGCGGATTCCTGATCATAGTATTCTCTGTCAAGGATGTTGTAAATGCTGAACTGGACAGAAAGATTTTTGTTCACCGCATAAGCGGTATCCATGTTCAAAAGGAAGTAGGCATCACGGGATTTGAATTTGCCGCTTTTCCAGCCCGGCTCATTCCTTGCGGAAACGAACATACTGTCCACATTCACGGTCCACGGATGATTTGTGTATGTCACGCCGGAATGGAAAAGGTGGCGGGGGATTTCATAATCTCTTCCCATGGCATAGCCATTATCCGTATCAGCCACTTTCCCAAGCTGCCAGGTATAATTGGCATAAACCGACCACAGGCTGCTGAACTTATGGGTAACGGACAGTTCCGCCCCATGGGTCCTTGCCTCTCCTACATTTTTATACGTCTTTATTTTACCCTTAGCGTCTTTTCCGATAGTAACAAGGTCAATGTAGTCCTTTGTCCTCGCATAGAACAGGTCTGCGGAAATTTTTGTTTTTCCCAGGTCTTTTTTGATTCCCAGCTCCCAATTCGTCGTAGTTTCAGGCCTCAATGACGGATTCGGTTCAACGCGGCTTTTGTCTCCATAGGACTGTTCCGCATACCGGTAGAGCTGGTAGAGAAGGGGCGGCGCAAATGATTTTCCGAAAGACAGGTACAAATTGGTATGATTATCCAGCGCATAACTGACAGACAACTTGGGCGAGAACTGGTGGTAGGAATCAGATTCCAGTCTTGTCGGCGCATTTCCCCTGCGATAATTATAACCGCCATATTTTTCATAATAGTCGTACCGTCCGCCGATGTACGCTGCCCAGCGGCTGCTGAGTTTCCATTTGTCCTGAATATATAAAGCCCAGGACTTCGCCTTGCCGCCGAGCCATTGATCATCTTTATTTCCTTTCACGGTACTGTCCCATGATTTCCAGTCGGAAACAGTTTTCCAAATGGTTTCATCAAACCGGTCCTTCCCGTAAGAACCGCCGAAAAGAATGGTATGGCTGCCTGCGGTCCAGCGTTTATTCAAATCAAAATCCCACGATTTTGAAGGATAGGATGTCTTGCTGCCGGCACCGTCAAAAGTGCGGCTTGCCTTGACCGTCTTATCAGGCGTGATATATCCGCTTTTTGTGTAGTCGGTCATACCGAAATGGGCATGGATTTTATCCTTCTGATCATTGTAGGTAAGACTGTGCATGTCATAGACGCGCCAACCCCTGTTGCCGAAAAACGTGGACGCCGGTACGCCTGACGGTTTGCTGAAACCCGCAGACAGGTACGAACGGGGATCCGTATATTTCCATGTATAGTTGGAATGGGTGAATTTATAAGTGAGCTTTCTGTCTTCTGTAAAATCATAGCCCAGATTGAAGCCATAGCTTTCGGACATGACTTCCTTCTTCCCCCGGTCGCCGATAATGTATTCTTTCCCGTCAGCAGTCGTGTCCAGAGAAGAAGTATCCACACCGGTAAAATTATTTTTTCCTTTGCTATTCTTTATGGCATAAGAGGACAGGTACGAACGCCAGCCGTCGGTTATTACTTTCATAAAAGACACCCCAGTTCAATCGATCCTTCCGCCCGCTTGCCATGTAACTCTGCTTCACTGTGTTGTGGCTGCCGTAGCCCAAGTTTACAGCACCGTGGACGCCATTTTCTTTCGCCGACTTTGTCATAATATTGATGACGCCGCCAACCGCACGCCCTCCATAGAGCGCCGACTGCCCGCCGCTGACCACTTCCACTTTGCGGATATTTTCCACAGGAATCATATTCCAGTCTACCGTGCTGTTCCAGGCGGTATTCATCTGCTGTCCGTCGACGAGGACAAGGATATTCTTGGAATTATATCCACGGAGGTTCACGCTGCCTTCCACCGTAGTATCTACCTGCACACCGGTCGCCAAAGCGACGGCCTGTGCCGCATTCTGCACATTGCGGTCCTTAATTTCCTTTTCTGTCACGATCTGTACATTCGCAGGAACATCCTTTGTCGTTTCTGCCTGCCGGGTCGCCGTGACGGTGAGCCCTTTCAATTCATACACCGGCACAGGCGCCGCACTTGCGCTCACACCGCCCGCGGCTGCCAATACAGCCAACATCATTCCATACTTTTTACTTTTCATCATCTTTATCCCCTTTACTTCTGCTGACAGAATTCTTAAATATAAAATAGCACAACAGAAACTGATTGTTAATACTTAATAAATAATCAGTCATAAGATATATTTATTTCCACGTCACGCAGTTTACACACCGCCGTCTTCCGGGGCAAACGTATTTATTCTTTCGCGCGCTCTTTTTTCAAGCCGCCATCGGCGTAAGGGATATAGATGGAAAGGATTCCGAAAATGGCCAGGAGCCAGCAATACCACATATGGGGAATGATTTCCATCGCATTTATCACAGCACCATTTTTCGACGCCAGCGCGGAAGCGGTCAGAAGCTGGGCACCATAAGGAATGATCCCCTGGAACACACAGGAAAAAATATCCAAAAGCGACGCGCTCCTGCGGGAATCTATCCCATATTCATTGCTGATATCTTTTGCCACACCGCCGCTGATAATGATTGCCACCGTATTATTTGCTGTGGCACAGTCCGTCAGGGACACGAGCGCCGCGATGCCCAGCTGGGCGGATTTATTCCCTTTGATCATTTTGCGCAGTTTGGAAATAAGCCATTCGATACCGCCATAGTAAGCGATCATTTCCGAAATACCGCCGCAGAAAAGAGCAAGGAAAAAGGCTTCCCCCATCCCCATAAAGCCGTTCCAGATATTCTGTGCGAAAGTAATAACCGTAAGCTCCGCCGATGCCATGCCGATAAATCCGGCAAGGAATATTCCTGCAGTGAGTACGAGGAATACATTTGCCCCAAGAAGCGCCAGTCCAAGAACGGCAATATAAGGAAATACTTTAAGCAGGCTGTAATCAAGCTCCTGCAAATCAGCTGCCGCTGACGGCTGTCCAATAACAAGGAGAAGAAAAATCGTGAGAACTGCCGCCGGAAGGGCGATCCTGAAGTTCATTTTAAATTTATCTTTCAATTCACAGCCCTGCGTCCGTGTCGCTGCAATCGTGGTATCAGAAATCATGGATAAATTATCTCCGAACATAGCGCCGCCCACACAGGCCGCCACCATGAGCGCTTCAGAAATTCCGCTCTTCACGGAAATTCCCGCTGCAATGGGCACGATGGCCGCAATGGTTCCCATAGAAGTCCCCGTGGCCGTACCCATAAACGCAGAAATAATGAAAATGCCTGCCGTCAGGTATTGGGCAGGAACAAAACTGATCCCCAGATTTACTGTCGCGTCACGGCCGCCCATAGCGGCTGCCACGGCGGAAAATGCACCGGCAAGGATGTAGATCATGAGCATGGTCATGACATTTTCGTTGCCCGCGCCTCGTGAGAAAATGCCGAATTTTACCTGGAGTGTTTCATCTCCCATAAAAAAAGCGGAAAGAACCGCAATAAACATGGCTGTCACCGATGGAAACTGGTAAAATGCCATTTCCACGCCATGAATCTGAAAATAAATCCCCGCGCCGAGATAAATAACGATAAAAATTAAAAAAGGCAGAAGAGAGAGCGCTCCTTCCTTTTTGTGCCGATACCCCATCCGAAAATCCCCCTTTACGTTTTCACCCATTATAACAAGATTTGCCCTAAAATAAAAACAGCTTGAAGCCTTTCGCCCAAAGCTGCATCGATAACAAAATATTTCTTCCGGTCTGCTACAGCAGCACCATTTTCAATCCGATGGAGATGAGAATAATTCCGCCGAGGACAGCAGCTTTATCCGCCAGCCTCACTCCGAATTTCCTGCCGATCATTACCCCGGCCACACAAACCGCAAATGTTACTGCCGCAATAATGAGAGCACAGACAAATGCGGCCGCCAAGTCCATTTGCTCATTGGTAAACCCTACGGAAAGCGCATCGATGGAAGTCGCGACGCCTTGCAGCAAAAGCGCTTTTTCCCCCACGCCGGCCCGGATATGTCCCGCATCACCGGAAAATCCTTCTTTCACCATGCTTACGCCGATAAAGCAAAGAAGAAAACAGGCAATCCATGGGATATAGGACGCAAAGAATTGGAATACCTCCACAATGATATGCACACAGATCCATCCCGCCATAGGCATAAGCCACTGGAAGAATGCAAGTGCCCGCCATAAAACTGATTTTTTTCCATCCCATGCCCGGTTCATGAAAACCGTTCGCCAGAGAAACGGAAAAAGCATCCATCGCAAGACCGGCACCGAGGAGCACGCTACTCAGCAGAAATACAAAGTCCATATTTTCTCTCTTTCGGAAAATAAAAAACCGGAACGTTATGCCCGGTAAATTTCCTAATCAGAGATCCCGCGCATAGCTTTTGCTAAACACGTGAGTCTCGCATTTTAAAGTAGAGCCAGACCATAAGGTCAGCATGTTGACTTACTGCACAGGATGCTTGCTACTCCCCCACTTATTGAGAATAATATCACCAAATCCGCCGTCTGTCAAGGAAAACAATCAGTATTCATCGTATTTCTGACACTTGAAACACATTATCATTTAGAAATTTTTATTTCGCTTCATCTAAATATCTTTTTAGCTCTGCCGTCATTGTACGCAGTCCTCTGACACCCGGTACGCCCCGCTTTCTCATCTCGGACAGGGGACAAAATGACCGGTCATAGGTTTTATTCCGCCTGATACGCATACAGTACCGTTCCCGTTTCTTATCTTCTTTTCGGCAGGGAATATCGACTTCCACCGCTTCACAGCGGTACAGGATAGCAGAATACGGTGCCGCCATATACATGTACACTGTGTCTCCTTCCTCGATATGTCCCGCCTGCTTCCATTCCACAACATCCGTCTTCCGGAATGCGGAAACGATGTCATAGTAATACGGATTGGCCGGTATGATCCATGTATGGGGCACGGTGTCCTGTTTTGATCCGCTCTTCTTTTTCTTCGTCAATCGGTAACTTTCTTCCAGAAATTCCATAATCTGCCCGTCCGGCAGTGTATCGTCCAGAATCAGACTCACCCAGCTCTTTTTATTCATATGCCATGCGGGATAAATACCTGCTGTTCCGCAGAGCCTTTTTCCCTCTTCCGGCGGAATTTTCACATTGATCGCTTCTATGACCGCCCCGTCTTTTCCACCATCCAGTTTATTTTTCGGAATTGCCGCAATGATTCCGTACCATTTTTTATTTTCATAATTTCTAAATACGCCATATCCGGGATATTTTCTCCATGGAAAATCCGGACGGTCGCCATACCGCATCCTAATCATCTCCGCAATCCGCTCCGACTGGTCGAAAAGAAAGTCTGTCAGTAAAGCATCCGGCGCCTATCGTTTCCAATATTTCCACATAACGGACCCTGACCATATTCACAAAGGCCCCCGTCTGATACGGCACATGGACGGGCAGATACTCCTCTCCCGCCGCCGTATCGAAAACGCGTCCGAAAACATTCCCTTCAAGGCTGATAGAAATGTCCGCCCTGAAATCTCCATCCATAAATAACTGGGAATAATGGTACCCTTCTTTGTCCTTATGAAAACCGAACTCCGCCAGTTTCTCGAAATCCGGTTTTTCCGTTCAAATACTTTTGCTTCCAACCCCATATCCTTCTCCTTAAAAATCCATCTCCTGTAATTACACGCCGCAGAGCCGTCCGTAAAAAAGAGATTCCCGAAAGAATCTCCTGATCACACTATTCCCTTTTAGCCGGTTTGCTCCCTTTCTCATAACTGGAGAAATCTTCCTTTATCCATGCCAAAAACTCTTTACATTCCGCCTTGAATGCAGGGGAAGGTTTCAATGCCAGGGCGCATCGGAACTCTTTTTCCGCACGCCGGCTTAAATTCTCCGCTTTTTTTACATCTTCTTCCTGCTCCGCGCAGTAATACAGGGCGAACCCGAGCCGGTAATGCCATTCATAGTTTTCCCTATTCCGATCCATGCGTTCTTCCAGAATTTCCAGCGCCTTTCCATACTGCTCCGTATTATTATAAGCCACGGCCAGCTCACCCATCAGGAGATCCGTCTGTTCTTCTTTAGGAAGAGAGGTAATGGCCTTTATGACTTTCTGCGGTTTGTCATTCACATACCATTCTCCAATCTGTTCCAGAAACGGCCGGTTCTTATCAAAATAAGCCTCCTCTTCCGGTGTATACTTCTCCTCCGGTTCACAGCAGATATACTCCATGACCATCCGGCAGAGATTTCCCGCCCTGTCGTAACCGAAGTACACGGGATAGCAGCCGTCGCCGAATCCGCTCTGTATCATGGGAAGCCGGTATGAAGTCCCCGGTATCGTGAAATTGATCCAGTCGCCCCCTTCTCTCTGGAACCGCGCTGCTTCATAGCTCTTTGCAAATATATCTGCAAAGAAATCATAATATATATTTCCTTCTGGATTCTTTTCATACCAGTCACTTTCAAATTTGCAATAAGCGTCCCTTACTTTGACATCTGCCACGGTCGCCAGCCCTGCATCGACAGCGAATCCGATATAATCAAAATTTTTCCAATCAGACAAATCTTCTGTACCGGTCAGCGCCAATTCATAGTAAGCCGCTTCTTCCTCAGCGAAACGGATCCGTGTGGCAATGTAGCGGAAATTTCCTTCTTCCATTTCTGCCGCCAGTGTTTCCAGCATGAACGTTCCGACAGGAACTTTCTCCCTGTACGGCACAGCGTTTTTATCCAGATACACAAGAGGGTCGCATACAATGACCTTCCCTGTAGGGAAAGTTACGGTTCCCATGGAAAATAAAAACAGTTTCTTACCTTGAAACTCACTTTTTGCAAACAACTCTTCATAATCGACAGCAGGTGCCAGCATTCCTTCCTTCTTTAATTTTTCATATGCTTTCACCCATTTTTCTTCATCCGACATCCCTATCCCGCCTTTCCGATATCATCTTTATTATATGATTTAATTCTATCATTCTCTTTTCTCGAATGTCCACGCCCGCAAAAAAGAGCCTCCCGAAGGAGACCCTTTTCATCAAAAGTAAGAACTATCCCTTAAAATATTTCACACCTGCTTCCAGCAAAGGCTGGAATTTATTGCCGTAAATATTTTTCGCGATATTCGCGCCGTTTCTTTCCGTATGCCCCATCTTTCCCAAAACTCTGCCGTCAGGACTGGTAATGCCCTCAATGGACCAATTTGACCCGTTCAGGTTGTACCGGCTGTCATAAGTCGGGTGGCCTTCACTGTCTGTATAAAGTGTTGCTACCTGTCCATTGGCAATAAGCGCTCTGATCTGTTCATCAGACGCAATAAAACGGCCTTCCCCATGGCTTATGGGAATACTGTGCAGATCACCCGGCCGGCATAAAGACAGCCATGGAGATTTCGTGGAAACCACTTTTGTCGTTACATAATGGGACAAATGGCGTCCGATGGTATTGAATGTCAGCGTCGGCGCCTCTTCTGTCAACGGCTTAAATTCACCGTACGGAACAAGCCCCAGTTTGATCAGAGCCTGGAATCCGTTGCAGATACCGAGAACTAATCCGTCTCTTATATGGAGAAGTTCTTCCATGGCCTCCATGAGTTTTGCATTGCGAAATACGGCCGCAATAAACTTGCCGCTTCCATCCGGTTCATCCCCCGCGGAAAAGCCGCCGGGAAACATGACGATCTGTGATCTGGAAATACGTCTTGCCATTTCTTCCACGGATTCTTTCAGTTCCGCCGCGTCTCTGTTTCTCATGATGAAGATGTCTGTATCAGCGCCTGCCCGTTCAAAGGCTCTCGCACTGTCCACTTCGCAGTTAGTACCCGGCATCGTGGGAATAAATACTTTCGGTCTTGTGATGGCGGTTTTCACGGCAAAGCGGAATTTCGGTTCCGTTTCGGCGATGACCGGAATAGCTCCCGTAAGATTTTCCGCACGCCTTGGGAAAATAGGATCCAAAGTCTTCTCATACGCACGAAGAAGGTCTTCCAGAGAAATTTCCGTATCCGCCACTTTCATCACCTCTCCGCCGATGGTGCCGAGAATTCTCGTATGCGGCTGCTTTGCGTACTCTTCTGCCAGTTCCGGCGCAGTTTCCACAATAATCGCCCCATAGAAGTTCCCGAAATACTTCGGCAGAGGCAAAGTCCCCGTCGTGAAGTCCACCCCCAGCTTATTGCCGAAAGCCATCTCCGCGGCAGTCACAGCGACACCGCCGTGTCCTACGGCTTTCATGGCCGCAATATTTCCTTTCTTCACTTCCTGGTACAGGAAATCGGCATGCAGCTTGAATACGTCAAGGTTCGGCATTCCCGTCTCATCCTTGGGCATCCCGAAAAGCATGAGGGTATTTCCTGCCTGTTTCAACTCCTGGCTGACCGCTTCAGAAGCCTTTCCGGGAGCAACAGCAAAGGAAACAAGCGTCGGCGGTACATGGAGATCATTAAACGTACCGCTCATGGAATCTTTGCCCCCGATGGCGCCAAGACCGAGAGCCGCCTGCATATGGAATGCACCAAGAAGAGCAGCAGCAGGTTTTCCCCAGCTTGTCCTGTCTGTCAGTTTTCAAAATATTCCTGGAGCGTGAGGTATGCCCTGCGCCAATCCGCCCCCATCGCCACGAGGCGTGTCACGGAAAGAAGAACCGCATATACGGCGCCATGGAAAGGGCTCCACTCCGCGAGATCCGGATCAAAGCCGTGTGCCATGAAGCTTGCGCTATCCGTCTGGCCCCGGCGTACAGGAAATTTAGCCGCCATTCCGTCAGCAGGCGTCTTCTGGTACCTGCCTCCAAAAGGCATAAGAACCGTCCCCGCTCCGACAGTAGAATCAAAACGTTCCGCAAGTCCCTGCTGGGACGCATTATTCAGTTCACCCATGGCTTCTAACCACATCGCACGGATATCTTTGATTTCAGGACGGACAAAAAAGCCTTCTTCATCCGGTTTGGCAATATATACATCTTTTCTTTGGGACGCTCCGTTTGTATTAAGGAAGGCACGGGAAATATCAACGATCTTATCGCCCCGCCAGGTCATGACAAGTCGGCCGCTGTCATTCACATCGGCAATGACTGTCGCTTCCAGATTTTCTTCCGCCGCATAGGAAATAAAACGATCAGCGTCTTCTTTCCTGACAACCACCGCCATCCTTTCCTGTGATTCGGAAATCGCCAGTTCCGTACCGTCAAGTCCTTCATATTTCTTCGGCACGCTGTCCAAGTTGATGGAAAGACCGTCTGTCAGTTCCCCTACCGCCACGGATACGCCGCCCGCGCCAAAGTCGTTGCACCGCTTGATCAGACGGGTCACTTCGCCACGGCGGAAAAGGCACTGGATTTTTCTCTCCGTCAGCGGATTGCCTTTCTGCACTTCCGCACCGCAGGTTTCGATAGATTCCGTATTCAGTTCTTTAGATGAGCCTGTTGCGCCGCCCATACCGTCACGGCCTGTCCTGCCGCCCACAAGGATGACCACATCACCGGCCTGCGGCCGTTCACGAATGACATGGCTTTCCGGAGCCGCCGCTATAACAGCGCCGATTTCCATGCGTTTTGCCATGAATCCGGGGTGATAATATTCTTTCACTTCCCCTGTGGCAAGGCCAATCTGGTTCCCGTAAGAGCTATACCCTTTCGCCGCTTCCAAAACGATTTTCTTCTGCGGTAATTTGCCCGTAAGTGTTTCGGAAAGCGGTGTGTGCGGATCCGCAGCGCCAGTGACACGCATCGCCTGGTATACATAAGAACGTCCGGACAGCGGGTCTCTGATGCAGCCGCCGAGACAGGTCGCCGCACCGCCGAAAGGTTCGATTTCCGTAGGATGGTTATGCGTTTCATTCTTAAAGAGAAGGAGCCAGTCTTCTTCTCCATCGACAGTGTCAATCGTCACTTTGATTGTACACGCATTGATTTCTTCGGAAGAGTCCAGATTTTCCAGGCGGCCTTCTTTGCGAAGCGCCTTCACGGCCACCGTCGCCATATCCATGAGTGTCACAGGATGGTCGGTCTTTTCCCCGTACACGCAAAGACGGGTATCTGCGTACTCATTCCATGCCTCTTTGATCGGTTTGGTGAAAATGCCGTCTTCAATTCCTACTTCGGTAAGTTCCGTGGAAAACGTGGTATGACGGCAGTGATCGGACCAGTAAGTGTCAAGTACACGGATCTCAGTGACTGTCGGATCGCGCTTTTCTTCCGTCTTGAAATATTCACGAATCATAGCCAGATCATCATGGCTCATGGCAAGTCCCATGTCTTTAATCAGTCTGTCGATCCCGTCATCATCCAATTCACGGACACCCTCTACAACCGCTACAGGCTTTGGCTCTTCAACCGGCAGATCCAGGGTTTCCGCTTCTTCCAGAGATGCTTCTCTTGATTCCACAGGATTTACAAGAAATTTCAAAATTTTTTCCCGATCTCCGTCTGTAAAATCACCATGGAAAACATACACCAGAGCACACCGTACACGGGCACCGTCACGGCCTGTAACAATAGCAAGGCACTGTTCTGCCGAGTCCGCCCGCTGATCATACTGGCCGGGAAGGAATTCCACGGCAATCACCATATCCCCTTTCGGTAATTCCTCCTGCACGGAGTCTACCGGCGGTTCGGAGAAAACGGTCGCCACAGCCTTTTCATAATCGTCATCACTCAAATGATCCACATCATAACGGTGGTAAATGGCCGTTTCATGAATCCTTTCACCGAGAATTTCTTTCAGCTGGGCAGTCAGACTTTCTTCTCCCTGACGGAAGTTTTCTTTCTTTCTCACGTAAAGCCGTCTAATGTCAGACAAAGTGCACACCTTCTCTTTCATATATTTTCCAAATGACAGAACGGAAATAAATGGAACAAACCTGTTTATACACACTTATATTACCACAAAGCTTTCCCCGCCGTCCTCATGTTTCCCCGCATGCGCCTTTTATTTCCGCAAGAGACATATTTCTCTTCTGTATCTAAAGGAAAAGATAGTTCTGTCCAACAAAAAAGCACCCGCCGGGGATAACGGATACTTTTGCATGTCTTATTGCGGAAAGCATTTCATCTCTACACGGAAATGAGATAATAAAGAGCAGTATACAGGCGGCTTTACCCTTTCTTTCCATACCGATACCGCTTTACCGCCTCAATGAAATTCATTCAAAAAACGCATCCCCTGTTTTTTTATACATGGAAAAACCAATCCCATCTATCCGTCATCCGGCAGGGAATCCCGCGGGACTCCATCAATTGAAAAAACTTTTTCAATTTTTCCTCGGCACTTTCATAATTATAATACTTAAATCCCTCTCCCCAGATTATCATGCCTGTCTTCCTGCCGTTTTTTCGATACAGATGAATAAAGTACTTGGCGCCCCCACTCAGCGGGCGGCGGTATAGTAGTACTTTCCTTGCTTCCACCCGTTCTATATCGGACAGGGGACAAGAAGTTTCAAACACATTATGGATATACAGTATCTCATTTTCTATATGATAAGCGGTAAACGCTGTCCCCTGCCAGATATGGCGGAGCAGACGCCAGCCGTAAAAGGCAAGTACAAACAAAATGCCAAGAAAAAATACACTCTCTGCAAAGATGACAAATCCCACAAGCCACAAAAAAGGATCCATGATGTCCCTTTCCTTTCTCAAATCCGTTCTGATACCGGTATCCCATTCCGGCTACGTTCTTTTGCAGAAAATATATCCTCCGCTTGCGGGGCTGATTTCTTTTCCTGATCTGTTTATCCAAGAAAATCCCTGACCCCTTCTGCATAAAATGAAGTTTTCCATATCCAATTTATACTATGTCTTGTTTTTCACATGTTCCCATGCTGTATGAAGAAAACTCCGCAAAAAAATCTTTTTCACTACCAAATGCAGAATAAAGAACATGGCCGGAAGCGACAGGGATGAAGCAAACAGTCTGACTCCATAACCGCTATACAAATCGGGCATCTCTGCCGCAGAATCCACAATATATCGCAGCAAAGGGAAATACACTTCCACAAACCATTTCCACGCCGCAGGAAGGGCAAGCAGCAGAATCCCCGCCAGCAGGACCAATACAACAAGAACAAGTATCCTGATCTTCCATACTACTTCATCATAAATACGCGCTTTTTCTCCTTCTGTAAGCTCCTGCAATTCCGGCATGATCTGTTCCCACTGGCGAAATGTTTTTTCCCGCCCTGTTCCCAGATGAACCAGATTCTGCGACTGTCTGCGCCGCACCCACAGCCCCAGAAAGAGACTCATTACCCCCAGAAGAAAAGGCAGCCCCGCATAAAGCAGAAGATAACCGGGAGGAAATGATACCTCTGCCGCAGACAGCACGGTCAGTCCTATCACCGACAAGATGATGAGCAGTATCCCCATAAGCAGAAAAGGAAGCATGAAATAGTTGGAATACATCTGCCTCGTAAGACGCCACCCTTTCCCATACCCCATTGGCTCTGGGGACTGGATTCCACGGTCTTCCGCCATCTGCACACGAACGATATATTCCGTTCCAAAAAGGCCCTTTCCCGTTACACATTGGTATTTTGAACCGATATGATCAACAAACAGCCGCTGTCGCCACGCATCCGCCACATAGGGCCCGCTTTCCTTAAACCAGAAAAAATTCATATTTACATGACGGTAATGTCTGCCCCTCATCCTCCGCGTCTGATAATCACGGAGCGTAACAATTTTGCTTTCTTTCCCATGGATACAAAACGGATCCACCCAATGGAGAAGGATATCACGCATGCAGAAAACGGAAAGGAAAGCACACACGGCCATCAGCCACAATGACTCCATTCCAAACAGGAAGCGGCAGAAAAGTACAACCGGAACTGCCAGCAGTATACTGGCGAAAAACAGCTTCCTCCGATCATATTCCAGATCTGTAGAAAATGACGTAACATACCGCGGAGCAACTTTACGGCCAAAATACGGTCTATGGCTGGCCAGGTTCAATACGCCCAGCAGACAGATGATGCCTCCCGCAGTGCCTTCTCCCGTATCCATGGCAATGACAGTACCGCCTATTATAAAAGAGATGACGGAAAAGATCTTCCCGCCCGGCCCTTCGATGACATACCAGCAAGTAAGACAGAAAAAGCAAAAATACATAGTCAGCACAAGCCAGGATGTCATGGGCATACAATCTCTCAACGCAACCATCATAAGACAGCCCCCTTTGTCCTATATTTTATAAAACCGTCATAACTTCTATATCATATGATATGCGCCGGCCTCCGTCAAAGCTGCAGGGAAATCTCCAAAGAACGCAGGTGTATACGAAGCGAATGGGAATGGAGAACCCCATAACGCCACAGTCCGTAATCCGTCTTCCGCTTTCCTAAAACCGTACTTGTTCCGGTTATCATAAAAAAACCGGCCCCTTTATGGAAGCCGATTCTTTGCATGTTCTTCAATTATCCGAGAAAACCTCTCGTATTCTGCGCTTCTACCACACGCTGGAGCGCAAGCATATACGCGGCAAGACGATAAGTGACTTTATATTTTTCTTTCAGTGCCAGTACATCTTCATAGCCCTGGCGCATTTTAATTTTCAACCGTTCATTGTATTCGTCTTCTGTCCAGTAGTAACCGGTGCGGTTCTGTACCCATTCAAAGTAAGAACCGACCACACCGCCTACATTGGACATGACATCAGGCAGCACTTCGATGCCTTTCTTTCAAAACAGATATCCGCTTCTTCGGTGGTCGGGCCGTTAGCGCCTTCCAGTACCAGTTTCGCTTTCACCAGTTCCATTGTCTTTTCATTAAGCTGGTTTTCCATCGCCGCCATAAAGAGCACATCCACGTCCTGAGAGAAAAGGGCCATATCCGGAATGATGGTTGCCCCCGCTTCGGTATAGCCTTTCAGGGATCTTCCGTGGGAATTTGCGTATACATACATCGCTTCGATATCAAGACCATTCGAGTTGTACCAGGTACCGTTAATATCGCCGACACAGACCACTTTCACCCCCTGCCGGTGGATCAGGAGAGACCCGACAGAGCCTACATTGCCGAATCCCTGTACGGCCATGGTGAGTCCGTCCATCTTTTTATGATTCTTTTCGCACCAGGTTTCCAGTGTAAAGAGAAGTCCTCGTCCAGTCGCTTCATTTCTGCCGAGAGAGCCGCCGGTCGCCAGCGGTTTGCCGGTAACGACCCCCGGTTCCCATTTACCCGAAAGGGCAGCGTATTCATCAGCAATCCATGCCATGATCTGACCGTTTGTGTTTACATCAGGCGCCGGTACATCTTTGTCAGGTCCAATAATCGGGAAAATTTTACGCACATAACCGCGTGCCAGACGCTGGAGTTCACGTTGAGACAGTTTATGGGGATCCACCTTGATACCGCCTTTAGCACCGCCGTAAGGAATATTTCCGATCGCGTTCTTTATTGTCATCCATGCGGCAAGAGCTTTTACTTCATTCTCGTCAGAAGCGGGATGGAAGCGGATACCGCCTTTTGCCGCGCCGCGGGCCGTATTGTGCTGTACACGGTACCCCGAAAACACTTCCACATGGCCGTCATCCATGGTAATCGGAATGCTCACGGTCAGTTCCCTTTCCGGATAACGCACAAATTCATAATCATTCTTTTTGTAACCTAAAACTTCGGCTGCCTTGTCCAAAACATGGAGCATATTTTCATAAGGATTGTAGTTTGCCATTTCATCACCTCAAAGATAAAAATAAAATGAACATCTTAGATAAATATACCACTTTGCTTTCAGGATTACACTTAAATCGTCACATTATACCTTATTTGTATAATATAAATGTTTATGATGACAGAAAGTCAATCAGACATTCCCTCATGGGTTTCATGAGCCGAGCCGAACCCGCCAGCGGGGAATGCCATCCTCCGTCTCTACCCGTTCCAGTCCTTCGAAAAAATAATGATCGCCCAAATCTTTCCCTGCCAGCTGGTTGTGCACTTTTATCAAAAGCTCCCCGCTCGTGAAACAGCTTCCGTTATCTGCGGACAGCAGAGCTTCTATATCCGTCTGAAACAGGCCGTCTATCCGATTCTCCTCGTCCAAATCAGATTCATCGACCACCTTTTCGTTGGCAAGCAGTTCTTCTTTTCCGGAAAGAAACGCTTCATAGACAATATAGACTTTTCCCGCTTTCACAGCGGTTTCCTCCGGTTTCCAATTTTTACGGTTGTCTTCCATATAACTTTTCAAATCTTCAGAAAAAGTGGCTGCTGATGTATATGTTTTTTCGTCAAAGGCCCAATAAATGTGATTCAGCATTTCCTCCCCCTTTTCGCGAAGGTTCCGAAGGAATGTGCCCGCTCCATCCTGTCCGCCTGCAGGCGTATGAGCCGGATCCCCGCCACTCCTCTTATCCGGTGTATCTTTAAGTGTGTACAGCTTTTCCCAGCCGGAGGTATCGGGAATGATATTCCGGTTCCTGTAATTTTGCAGCGCATACAGTACCTGCTCCCCAGTCTGCCTCTCTTTTCCGTAAATGACGCTTCCACCTTCTTCCGCCTTGCTGATTTCCAGAGTAAACAGATTCCCCTCATCATGAGCGGTCTGCATGAAAAGGCTGCCCATGACGGGCGCAGGCGGTGTCAGGATCAGATACTGCACATCATCTTTTTGCAGAAGCTCCATTGTTTTTTTGATGTCTTCCGAGGCAAACTGCACAGTTGTATTCACATCCGTTTCCAGGCGCCACCGTTGTGATAATTTCCCCGCTTCCCTTCTCAACAGCGGCTTCTTCAGAAAATAAACGACGGCAAGCACCGGAATCACGATCGGCAAAACAAGGGGAAGCACATAAGGAAGGCTCATAACAGCCGCACCTTGCCGCTTTGCCATGGAATGCACGTTTTTATGAATCTCATTCACTTTATCCGCGCTGTGGTTCAACACATCAAAAAACGCCGGATCTTCCAGCGAAAGGAAAGAAAGACAGCAAAGGGCGGCACCTGACAGAATCCCTGTTAAAACCAATAATTGGAAAGTAACACGCCGGCATATCTCTTCTTTTCCTGCTGCGTCAGGCACTCCATTTCCGGTATACCCCGGCTCCATTTTTCAGCCCGTTCTTCTTTTGTCATTCAGCACCTCTTTTTCATAAACAGGATAAACCATTTATTTTCATCACTTTAAGTATACCCTATCAGCAAAACAAAAACTCCCCCTGAGGAGAGTTATGAAATCAAATCATCCGATCAGACTGCGCGCTGCAATGACCGTAATCAGAAGCGGCAGGACAATTTGAAAATACGGTTTCAGCCAGCGGGGAATCTTCATGCCGTCGCCGGTATTCACTTCTTTCAGATAACGGTCGAATCCCCAGCCGTATTTTGACACGCAGAAGAGGGCAAAAATCAGGGAACCGATGGGAAGCACAAGATTACTTACAATGAAATCTTCTGTATCAAGGATCCCTTTTGATCCCAAAATCTGTACATCAGACCACATATTAAATCCGAGAACACAGGGGATACTGCCGAAAAATACAAGCGGTAAAAGGATATAAACAGCCTTTTTGCGGCCCCATCCGAAGTTATCCATACAGTTGCCGATAAGTGCTTCAAATACAGCAGTCACCGTAGAAAAACTGGCAAAGGTCATAAAAACAAAGAATAATCCGCCCCAGACCTGCCCCATAGGCATATTGATAAAAATATTCGGAAGCGTAACGAAAATCAGGGACGACCCCTGATCCGGTTCCACACCGTACGCAAAGCACGCCGGAAAAATAATAAGGCCGGCAAGAAGCGCCACGAAGGTATCAAGCGCCGTAATTCGTACCGCTTCTCCGCCGAGACTGTTCTTCTTATCCATGTAACTCGCAAATATTTCCATGGAACCCTGACCGACAGACAAAGTGAAAAATGCCTGATTCATAGCGGCTGCCGCCACATTACCAAGACCGGCCTCAACTGCCCGCCCCCAGTCGGGAAGCAGGTAAAACACAATCCCTTTTTCACCGCCGGGAATCATGACGCTGTTCACCGCCAAAAGGATAATCAGCCCCAAAAGTCCGAGCATCATGAACTTTGTCACTTTTTCGAGACTGCCCTGCACACCGCCTGCACAGACCGCAAACCCTACAAGTACAGTAAGTCCCATAAAAAACATGAGTTCCATCGGACTGGAAACCATCTGTCCGAAAATATCCGCTACCCTGCCGGGCGATGCTTCCACAAAGGAACCGCTCAGGAATTTCCAGAAATAATCAACCATCCATCCGGAAATGGTGGTGTAATAAACCATAAGGATATAGCTGCCGATGAGACACACCCATCCGTGCAGATGCCAGTACGTTCCTTTCGGTTCCAACGTTTCAAAACCGCGGAGCACGCTTTGCGGCTCGAACGGCCGACAGCCAGTTCCATCGTAACCACCGGAATCCCGAGAAGGATTAAAAACGCCAGATAAAACAGTACAAAAACAGCACCGCCATATTCTCCGGTAATATATGGAAACTTCCACACATTCCCGATACCGATGGCACAGCCCGCACTGACCAGGATGAAACCGAGGCGGGATTTAAAACTGTCTCTTTCTTCCATACTTCTTTCCTCCAAAATGCTTTTCCATAACCGGCTTTATATTTCCCATCCTACATCAGTCCGCGGATTAAAATGACAAGGATCAGCATCGGCAGGACATATTGGAAGTACGGTTTCATGGCACCCGGCATTTTGATGCCTCTTCCTTTATTCACTTCCGCCAGATAATGATCAAAGCCCCAGCCCCATTTGGTAACGCAGAATAAAAGGTAAACCAGCGCACCGCAGGGAAGAAGCAGGTTGCTTACCAGGAAGTCTTCGCTGTCCAGCACGTCACGGCTGCCGATGAAATGCATGTCTGCAAGAACATTGTACCCAAGGACACAGGGAATGCTGCACAGGAAAATGATGATTAAATTGACAAGCACCGCTTTCTTACGGTTCCAGCCGAAATTATCAATGGAACAGGCGATAAGGTTTTCAAAGACCGCCGTCACCGTAGAAAAGCTGGCAAAGGTCATGAAGACGAAGAACAAAGCGCCCCATAACTGGCCGAGAGGCATATTTACAAAGATGTTCGGAAGAGTAATAAAAATGAGAGCAGGTCCCTGATCGGGCTGAACACCGTATGCAAAGCACGCGGGAAAAATAATGAGTCCCGAAATAAACGCCACGAAGGTATCAAGCGCGGTAATCCGCACCGCTTCTCCCGTCAGCGTAAACTCATCAGACATGTAGCTGCCGAAAATTTCAATGGCCGCAATACCGAGGGACAAAGTAAAGAATGCCTGATTCATGGCGGCTGCCGCCACATTGCCGAGACCGGCCTCAACCGCTCGTCCCCAATCAGGAAGCAGGTAAAAGACAAGGCCAGGGGCACCGCCGTCCAGCATAAGGCTGTTGCCTGCCAGAAGAACGATCAGCCCAAGAAGCCCCATCATCATCACTTTTGTCACCTGCTCTACGCCGCGCTGTACGCCGAACCCGCAGACAGCAAATCCGAGGAATACGGTCATCGCCATGAAGATGCCCATTTCCAGCGGGCTGCCGAGAAGGGACCCGAATACGACACCTACAGCTTCTTTAGAAGCGCCGCTGAACGTGCCGTTGATAAACTTCCAGAAATATGCCAGCATCCATCCGGAAACAGTGGTGTAATACATCATAAGAAGATAACAGCCAAGGACACAGAACCATCCATGAATATGCCAGAGGCTTCCCTGCGGTTCCAGCTTCTTATAGCCGAGCACCGCGCTTTGGCGGCTGCCGCGTCCTACCGCCAGCTCCATCGTCATGACGGGAATCCCCATAAGCACTAAAAATGCCAGGTAAAACAGCACAAAAACAGCGCCGCCGTACTGACCGGCAATATAAGGGAACTTCCACACATTCCCGATGCCGATGGCACAACCTGCGCTGACCAGAAGAAATCCCATGCGGGACTTAAAACCGTCTCTCTCTCCCATAATCCTATACTCCGATAACACTGAAAACAAATTAAAAACATGTACCCGTTTATAATAACTCTATTCTTCCATTCTGCCAATACCCATTTTCTGTCCGAAGTGACATGAATTTTTTGCATCCCCTTATCCCTTTCCCGCCGGGAAAGCAAACCCGATCATTTTATGACAAAATTTTTGTTCCCATCAGGGAAATATGATTTCAGAAAAGGAACGTTTTCCGTTGTAAAGGTCTGCCCATCAAGATAAGACAAAAGATGCCCGCTTCCTTTTAAATGAAATGTGATTTTCCATGCATGAAGAAGCTGTCCCTTCTCACCATATCGGCGGTTTACTTCCTTGCTGCCGTACTTGTCATCTCCAATAAGCGGATGTCCGATATATGCCATCTGGCTGCGGATCTGGTGTGTCCGTCCGGTGAGAAGCGTACATTCCAGAAGAGACAAATTCTGACCTGTCTTCACGATGTGATAGGCTGTAACAGCAGACTTTGCCCCTTTTTGCGGAACATCAGACAAAAATACTTTCCCTGTTTCGCGTCCTTAAATAAATAATGAATGAGGTGTCCTTCCTTTTTCTTCGGAACCCCGGATACGATGCAGAGATAAACTTTCTCCAATTCCCGCTCTTTGATCATACGGTCAAGAATCCCTTTGCTTTCTTCATCTTTAGCAATTACCATGAGCCCGCTCGTATTAAAGTCAATACGGTGAACCATGTACGCGGACGGCTCTCCTTTGTCCGCCAGATATTCATTCACCTCACCAATAAGCGTCCGCGTTGTTTCCTGTACTGTCCATGCAGAGGAGTCCTGCTTTTTTATCGGCAATCAATATGTGCTCATCTTCATACACAATCGTGAAATCGCGCCTTTTTTCTTTCGGAAGGACATAGGAAACCACCCTGTCTCCTTCACAGAGCCGATACGTTCCGTCTTCCTTTTTCCCGTTTACTTTCAGCTTTTTCATACGGATCGCTTTCACCACCATCCCATGGGGCCAGTGCTCTATTTCTTCCATGAAACGGTCAAGGCGTTTCCCCGCATGACGCCCCTCTATTCTGAATTCCTTCATGCAAACTCCCCTCCTGAAGAAATTACCAGTACTTTATAAATAATATGCCCAAGATCCAGAATATAATCATAATGGCGTTCCATCGCCATAAATGATTGTCCGATACATATCCTTCCGGTTTTATAAATTTTTCCTGAACCGACTCTTTTTCACAAGCCCGACTGTCTTTCTCCAACCGGAATAAAGTCCACGTATCCGTCTTCACTTCATATTCCAGCGCATATATTACCCCGGCTTCCACGGTGACCGCCGGCAGTGTTTCCACCGTATAATGGAACCAGACGGCCTCATTGTGCCATGTATGCACAGGCCAGTCCGCCCGAACCTCCATGCTGTGCATCCCCGGTCTCACATAGACCGCATGTCTCCACGGCCATTTATAGAGGAACGTATCTGCTTTCTCTCCGTCCACTTTCAGGATCCGTACGGAAGAAGTACAGCTGAATCCCTGAAATGATTTTGTCCGCAGCCGGATGACCGCGCTGTTCCTATGCCGCTCCGCCAGCTGATTCCTCTGCCAGATCTTCCAGCGCCAATGTAAAAAAAGCACCAGCACGCTAGCAGATATAACGCACGCCAGGAAAATAATCTGATATCGATCCGGATACATAACTTTGATTTCCTTTCCTCAGACAGGGAAACGGTGCCGGACGACACGCCTGTACATATCCATGAACAGGTATGGCCGCCTTTCTTCGGCTTCTTTTTCCGGCGCAGATCCGCCTTGTTCATCACAGGCCCCCAGTTTTTGTATATTCTTCCAAGCGGGAGCAGCTATACTTAGAAGAAACATTCCCAGCACAGGCAGCAGGATCCTATTTTCCGCCGCCATCCGTGCAAAACCGGATTCATTCATATCTGCCAAAAGTCTGCAAAAGAAATACATGCATCCGACGATCAGAATAATATTCCACAAAACTTCCGCCCATTGATTCCATTTCTTCCTTTTATCTTCCGCCATGATTTCCTCTTGCACTGCCAAAAGTCATCTCTCCTCAAACCCATGCAGCAAGTCCAAAATCTGCCTGTCTGCCGCTTTTAAGCACGCCGCGGAAGATACAGCCTCCCGTCCATACGCTGCCATAAAGAAACCGAACAAAAAAGAATGATAGAAAGACTTCCAATCCCCCAGCACCCGGTCGGCAGCGTCCAGCAGGCGCTGTGTCCCTTCCGCTCTATCTCCTGTCTTTCTTGTGTACAGAAGTACCATTCCTGTAAATACATCAAATCCGAAAGGGGTGAAATCTTTTCCAAAATACCGGGCAAATGTTTTGTACTTCCCCTGCTCCTCTTCCAGACACCGGTCATAAGAAGCGGCATAGGTTCCTCCGTTTTCTCCCAATACCAGCGGTGCCGCCAGTGTATCAAGGCAGCCCTTCCCGTCTGTGTCACAGAGAAACTTTTTTTCATCCTCTTCCATGTACGTATTCAGCAAAAGGAAAATCATATTTTCCAGAACTTCCCTTTCTTCTCCGCAAACCGCCATGGAAGAAATCTCATTCCGGAAATCTTTCAGCACCTGCTCTGCCGTTTTCAGAAGTTCTTCATCCTGCCGGCGGTGAAGCCATTTCAGAAAAATCATTTCTTTCCTTTCTATTTTTATCAAGAGTTCTCGAATTCCGCATTTCCATATCACTCCAATTATATATCACCGACATAAAAATAAAAAACAGCCTGCCCGAAGCAAACTGTTTCACTTGAATCCCGTTGGATCATCATACCATAGTCCTGATCCCCACAGCAGCATCATTTCCCGCCGGTATGTTTTTCTTCCGGAAGGATGCTGAGCCGCTTCCCGCAGTAGGGGCAGCAGTCCTCCACCGCACCCGGAAGCAGATGGAACCGTTCGTTTCCGATGTTCTGACTGATTTCCACCTTGTACGGCAGTTCCCTATGGCAGAAAGGACAGGTCCAGTATTTCAGAAGCACATGATCCATGGAATGGAAAACGGTATTTTCCACATACCCATATCCACAAAAAGACAACCCGAAAAACAGAGAGGTCAGAATCTGGTCCATACCGCGCCCCAGCCATTCCCGGGACGATACGCCCAAAACAGCTTGGCACAGCGCATCCCATATGAGGAACAGAAATGTGCCCCCTATGATTCCCGACAGGCACATGCCCAACACATGATTCCTGTGATTTCGCATAATTTTATCATACGCCCGGCTGATAAAGGGATTCTCCAGAATCTTTGGTTCTGTAGTTCCCCTGTTGATCCGGTTCCGGTTCTCTTTTATTCTCTCGAACAACCGCCTGTACCAGGGCTCCATTTTTCTGATTTTCCTATTTCTCCGCATCGCCTGCGCTCCATCATATTGATCCGATTTCCGTCACTTTACAGGAAAATCGGATCATTCGTCTCAGCCTGATTTCTTTACCAGACGGTACATATTCAAATATAATTCCTGCGCATTTTCCTGTGTGTCTTTCACATCGGATGCAGCTGGCACGGGATTTCCGTTCAGATCATACGACGCCACATTCTGATCCAGCAGGCGGTATCGAATTTCACTGCCCAACTGATCCGCCCCCACCGCCAGCTCTGATTCCACAATCGCTTTTACGATGCGGCCGTTGCCCAGAGCGGGATAATCAAGAGGTTCCGCATAAACCTCAGTGTATACCTTTCCGCGGATAACAGGAAGCGTTCCCGCGGGAGCATAATCCTGTTCCACCGTTTCCGTATCCGCATAGATACGCTTCGTGCCGTCCATGTATACCACAGCATACCGATCATAATCATTAAATAATTTATCCGATTTCACAAAAGCGGCGGACGCCGCCCCCGGAAGCAGGACAGCGCCTGCCAGTAAAAAAGAAATGATTTTTTTCATCGCTTTCCCTCTCTCAACACTTACTTTATACTTACTTTTTGCCGACACGGACAAAGCCGCCGCCAAACAGGGTCGCATGAAGCCATTTTTCCAAATCAAAAGGATACGCTTTCCCTTCATCCCAAAGAGTGCAGATCGTTCTGCCTCCGGCTTCTTCCATTCTTACAAGAATCATCCAGTGCCAGTGATAAGGAATCGGCTCTCCCCCGCTGTGGAGATTTAAAAATCCGACAGGCCAATCTCCTGCAAGACCCTCTTGAATAAATTTTTTTACTTTTACAAAAGACGGTGCCAGCATACGGACAGGAGGGATGGAAATCATTTCCGCTTCTGCAGAAAGGTTTTTATCACTGAAATAATGATTCAATCCTTCCATAAGCCATCTTGTCTTGTACAGACCGTGAAGATGAGGCGTAGCGTACGGCCATATTTCAAGCATCTGCTCCACAGCGCCGTCTTTCGTAGTGATTTCCTTTTTCTCCAGTTTCCTTTGCGTATAAGCGGCCATCATGGAGCCCACTGTCGGCCCGCAGCCTGAGATCTGCTGACGTTTCTCGGGATACCAGTCCTGATCATATCCTTTATGCGCACTTCCGTCCGCTGTCACCGTAATCCACTCAGGATGACAAATTTCTGTCATACTTTCCTCTTTCCTGCTAAAACTGCGTCGTCATTCATTTCGTAAGGGAAATCCCCTTATCCCGGTTTCTCCTATTATACCATTGCAAAAACAGCTCTTTATCCCTGTTTCGGCATATGCCCTTCCAGCAGTTTCCGCACAGCGTACCCTGCCATCATCATACCGGATACCGGAGGAACAAAAGATACGGACCCCGGTGCGTGATCTTCGCCGACTATTTTACAGGGAACTTCTTTGGAGTACACCACGGGCAGATGGCGGATTCTCTTTTCTTTCAGTACCTTCCTTATCTTTCTCGCCAGATGACATACCGATGTTTTATAAATGTCTGTGATTTCAAGCATTTCAGGATGAAGGCGGTTGCCTGTCCCCATGGAAGAAATCACAGGGATATGAAGCCTGTCGCACTCACAGATAATCGAAATCTTTGCGGGCACGTCATCAATAGCATCAATAATAAAATCGGCATGGAGATTTTCAATAAATGACGTATCATCAGGGCGATAGTACGCAGGCAGTACCTTTACATCACAATTGGGATTCACCCGAAGCGCCCGCTCTGCCATGACCTCCGCCTTCAAGCGGCCGAGTGTGCTTACATCCGCCACAAGCTGCCGATTCACATTGGAAACGTCCACCTTGTCTTTATCAATGAAAATCAAATGCCCTACACCTGCACGAACGAGCGCTTCCGCCGCATACGAGCCCACGCCGCCTATCCCGAAGACCGCCGCCGTTTTCCGCGCCAGCAGTTCCACTCCGTCTTCGCCGATCATCCGCGCCGTCCTTTGAAATACAGGATTCATCCTATTTCTCCGGAACAATTTCAATCCAATAATGATCCGGATCGGAAATAAAATAAATGCCCATGGCGGGGTTTTCATAACAGATGCAGCCCATTTCCTTATGGAGCGCGTGGGCGGCTTCCATATCCTCCACGGCAAGAGCCAGATGGAATTCATTTTCTCCCAGATTATACGGTTCTTTTCTGTCGCGCAGCCAGGTGAGTTCCAAGGTGTGCCCTGTCACGCCGTCGCTCAGATAAACGAGTTTAAAAGAACCGTCATCGGCCACCTTTTCCCGGACAGGCTTTAACCCCAGCGCCTTTTCATAAAAAGAAATGCTTCTGTCCAGATCAAGGACATTAAAATTGTTGTGATTAAAAGTGAATTTCATAAATCCTCCATTTATCTATATCGAAAATATTCATATGAAGAGTATATCACAATTTCCCTCTCCCTAAACAGCGGACATCATGCTTTTCCATACCATCATTTTTTAAAATATGCTATATTAAATAAGATTATTACTGCAACACTGATTATTATGTAACCGGCACAGAAAGGCGGAATTGAATGAATATCATTGACGAATTGGAATGGCGCGGCGCAATTAATCAACAGACAGACGCGGAAGGACTACACAAACTGGTGGACAAAAAATCCATCTCCCTGTACTGCGGTATCGATCCTACAGGAGACAGCATGCATATCGGCCACCTGATCCCTTTCATGATTTTGAAACGGTTCCAGCTTGCCGGCCACCATCCCGTCATCCTTATCGGCGGGGGCACGGGCGCTATCGGCGATCCCAGCGGACGCACCACGGAGCGTGTCCTCCAGACCGCGGAACAGGTAAAGCATAATGCGGATTCTCTCACGGAGCAGATGAAGAAACTCTTCGGTGAAGACGGCTCTTTTACCATGATGAATAATTATGACTGGCTCTCCAAAATCAGTCTGCTCGACTTCCTCCGGGACTACGGCAAGCTTTTCAACATCAATACCATGCTGGCGAAAGACGTAGTCGCCTCCCGTCTGGAAACGGGCATTTCCTTCACGGAATTCTCTTACCAGATCCTCCAGTCCATCGACTATAAAATGCTTTATGAAAAATGCGGCGTCCAGCTGCAAATCGGCGGTGCCGACCAGTGGGGCAATATCACAAACGGCATTGAACTCATCAGAAAAACTAATGAAAGCCACGAAGCCTTCGGTCTGACCATCCCCCTCATGCTCAAAGCAGACGGCACAAAATTCGGCAAGACTGCCGGCGGCGCCGTGTGGCTCGACCCGAAAAAGACCTCGCCCTATGAATTCTATCAGTTCTGGTTCAACCAGGATGACAGGGATGTCGTAAAGTACCTGAAATATTTCACTTTTCTTTCAAAAGAAGAAATCGACGCCCTTGATAAAGAAGTACAGGCACATCCGGAAAACCGCACTGCCCAGAAACGTCTGGCAGAAGAAATTACCCGCTTCGTTCATGGAGAAGAAGGCCTGGCACAGGCTCTTAAAGTCACCGCCGCCCTTTTCTCCGGTGATATTGCCGAACTGACAGGTGAAGAAATCGAAGGCGCTTTCCGAAACACCAAAGGCGGTGAAGTGGCTTTTGCCCCCGTCAATATCGTAGACGCCCTCGTGGAAGCAGGTGTGGAAAAGTCCAAACGCCAGGCAAGAGAAGATATCACCAACGGCGCTGTCCGCGTAAACGGCGTACAGATCAAAGATACGGAAGCGTCCATCTCCGCCCATCCGAATACGAACGGCCGATTCATCATCATCCGCAAAGGTAAGAAAAATTATTTCTCCATCGCAATCAAAGAATAAAATACTGAAAGACCTATAAAAAATAAGTAATCTGAAAGAAGGATCTGTCGCTACGGCGTCGGTTCTTCTTTTATTTGCAAATGAAAAGACAGCCTTCAAAAGCTGTCCTTTCATCAATGAAATCTATTGCAAAGAGAACTAATCCGCTATGCTTTGCTCATAACGTCGTCAATTCTCAAATTGCCTCATTATTTGGCCGGTGTAATATCCTTGGTCACCCAGTAGTAATCGCAGGGATAAATATTGGCATTGGCAATATTTTTGCTGCTGACCAGATTCGTTTTCGGATACCCCAATACGACAGTGCCGGCATCATTCATCATGATTTTCTCCATCTGTATGATGATATCTCTCCGTTTTGCCGGATCAAATTCACCGGACAGTTTTTCGCTGAGAGCGTCATATTCAGGATTGCTGTACCCGGAAGCGTTTTCAGGCGTATTTCCGTCTTTATTGGTACGGAAGTATACGTTCATAAAGAATTCCGGATCCCCTGCCTGCTCTGTTAGGATATTGGAAATCAGCAAATCATATTCACCTTTTTTACCAATATCGAAGAATATTATAATCCACATTTTTCAAATTAACTTTAATCCCCACCTTCTTGGCGTCAGACTGAACGGCCTCAGCAAAAAGCGGTAGTTCCGCACGGCCGCTGTAGAACGTAAAGTTTAATTCTAAATTTTTGCCGTCTTTATCCACGAAACCGTCTCCGTCAGTATCTTTCCATCCCGCGTCAGCCAGCAGTTTCTTAGCGGCTTCCACATCATACTTGTCCGGATTCATTTTATCCAGCTCATCAAACGCATAATCAAGGGATGGAGGAAGCATTGGACCGCCGGATATAGGTTCCCTTCAGCAGTACATTTCCGTAAGTTTCCCTATCCATTGATTTGATCAGCGCTCTACGCACACATTTTTATCCGCCAACGGTCTTCCCGGATTCTGATTCAAACGCAACAGCGTATCGCGGATAGAAGAAATTTCACTGATATTGAACTTGTTCTTATCTTGGAATAATGCCAAATCTCCCGCGCCGATATTGACAGCCATATCAATCTCGCCTTTCTGAAGTGCCATAGCGCGGGTATTCGGATCATCTATGGTATTGATGATAAGATGTTTAAACGGAACGGTTCCGGAATAGTTCGGATTTGCATCCAGTTCACACTTCGCCTTGCTAAAAGACGTCACTTTATACGGACCTGTACAAATCGGTCCGCTCTTAGCGAAATCTACCTTTCCGTCTTCCGTCACATCAACAATGATGAAAAGAGGATCGCCCAAAAGCCCCGGAAGCGTTGCGTAAGGCTTCTTTGTCTTGATAACCAGTTCCTGTCCGTTTGCCGTCATACTTTCATATTCAAACATGACCTTGGCACGGGGCGCCTTGGCAAAAGTACGTTCCAGTGACTTTTTGACCGCTTCCGCCGTCACTTTATTGCCATTGGAAAACTTAATGTCTTTAATCTTAAATGTCCATGAAAGTTTATCATCGGACACTTTCCAGCTTTCAGCAATCCACGGTTCCGGATTCATTTTATTATCAAAATGAACAAGACATTCCCCAATCGCATACCGCATAACCTGCCAACCGAAATAGTTATCCGTCGGTTCCAGACTATCAGCAAAATTGGTAATCCCTACGGTGAGCGTTTCTTTGGAACCTTTAGATACATTCTTGTCTCCGCCGCAGCCGGAAAAAGAAAATGTCAGAAGCGCGGCTGCCGCCAGAAGCGCTCCCTTTTTGTAAATAGATTTCATGAACTCTGCTCCTTTTCTTCAACAACATTTTTAAATTAAGCCGCTGCTTAATTTTCTCTCATTAGAATTTTATCATCCCTTCTTGTAATTTACAAGCTGTAAATTATTTGAAAATAAAAATTGACAAAGGAAAAAACAGGTTTTCATTAAATTCGGAAAATCCGCCCGCTCCTTTGCCAAGTTTCCGTTCAGGCGCCATTCTTATCTTTTTCTGCAAGCCCCATTAAAATAATTTCCAAGTACTTGGAAAACTGGGGGCTGAAATGCCCGGTGCCGAACCCCACCTTTTCCAGAATTTCAATACGCTGTGCTTTTTTGTACTCCATACTAGCAGGATAGAGAGTCATGGCATAGCTGTTTTCAAACTCCACAAATAAAGAAACCGCTGTCCGTGAAAAGTAAGGCAGAGCCGCGCGCACCGCCCTTTCCAACCGCTGAAACAATTCGTGCAGTCTGATCCGGTAAGCCTCATGCACTTCATGAGTAGCGCCTTTCAGAAAAACCGTATTCGTAATACTGAAAAGCGCCATCATGCGTTGGTGCCGAAGCATCATTTCGGTCCAGGCTCCGATAAATACCTCACAGTTCTTTACTGGCTCGGAGAAAGTATTCTCCGCGTCTTGTACCATTTCTTCTATATCCTGCAGCAGCAGTTCAAGAAATATATCATTCTTATTAGCAAAGTAATGATACAGATTAATCCGCGTAAAGCTTAAACATTTGCCAATTTCCGTAAATGTAATTTTCTCATACCCGATTTCCTCCAAAAGCCGGGCTGTCATGTTTATGATTTGCTGCCGCCGTATATCTTTCTGCTCCGCGTTGCGCGCCCTCCGAAATTCCATTTCCTTTCCCCCGTTTATCACACACTATCCCACCTCAAAAGCTGCCGTGCTCCCTGTCTGTGTTTTCGTCACCCTCAACTTGGCGGGAATACGTTCTTCCAATCCTCCCACATGGGAGATCAGTCCGATCAGACGGTTCTGCCCTTTCAATTCCTGCAGTGTCTTCATGGCAAGATCAAGGGACTCGGAATCCAGACTGCCGAAACCTTCATCAATAAACATCGCATCCAAATGGACCCCGCCGGCATATTCCTGCACCACATCCGCCAAGCCCAGAGCCAAAGAAAGGGAAGCAAGAAAGGTTTCCCCGCCGGAAAGAGTGGCCGCCGGTCTTGCCCTGCCCGTATTGCCGTCAAAGACTTCCAGATCGAGCCCCGCTTTCTTTCTCCCATCAGATCGCTCTCCCCGCTTGCGGAGAAGCTCATAGCGGTTCCCGCTCATTTCCATCAGGCGAAGATTCGCTTTTTCCGTTACAGCATCAAGAAGCGCCCCCAGAACGAACCGCTCCAAATTGATGCCCGTTTCTTTTCCCTGGGCAATTTCCCAAAGATGCGCCACCAAGCTGTACTTTTCACTGATTTCTTTTTGCGTTTCTTTCAGTTGGTAAAGTTTTTTCAAAGTTTCTTTCTGTTTCTTTAATTCCGTTTCCTTCTCTGCTTTTTCCGCGGCGAACCCTTTCATACTTTCCAGCAGTTTCATCCGTTTTTCATTCCAGTCATTCATATCCGGCTTTGTTTTGCCTGCTGTCTTCTCCTTTTCCCCTTTAATTTTTTCTTCTTCCGCATGGACACTCTGATCGTAAATCTTTAAATCATTTTCATATGCTTCCAGCCGGGGAACTTCTTTCATGTACCGGCTGCACTCAAACCAGTCGGCAAATCCCGCTTCCGCCACTTTTATTTTCAAGATGCAGTTTTTCTCTTCCGACACTTTTAAAAATTCTCCCGCCTGTTTTTCTAAGAGTTCTTTCTGCTCTTTCAGCGCCTGATAAATGGTCTCCGCGTTTTTTTGCTTTTCTTCCGCCTGCTCCAGTGATTTTTCAAAGGATGAAATACGTGTTTCCAGAGCTTTGATTTCTTTTTCCAGAGCAAGCGAATCTCTGTATGCTGCAGGCAGATTCTTTTCCAATTCGGACAGGACGGTCATTGCTTTATCAGCGGATTCCTTTGCCGCTGCCAGCTCCTTTGCCTGATATGCCTCCGCTTCATGGCGGATTTTTTTCTCCGCGTCTTCCGACAGGTGCATCTGCCGTTCCGCGTCCTTCACATCCTTTTCCGTTATCCTGTCCTCTCCCGCCGCGGCAGGTGCAGGATGGGAAAGCGATCCGCATACGGGGCAGGGCTGTCCGTCTGTCAGTTTCTCCGCCAGTACAAAAGCTTGTCCTTCCATGAAAATCCGGTTTCGGCAAAGCCAGTTCTTTTTGTCTTCCGCCGCTTTTTTCTCCGCTGCCGACACTTGTTCCCGAAGCCGTTCCGCCTCCTTTTGTTTTACCGCGTATATTCCGGCCAGACGTTCCGCTTCTCTTTTCGCAGTCCCGTAGGAACGGGAAGGATTCCGATACTGCTCCAATTTCCCCTTCATTTCAATCCGTTCTTTCTGCTTCGGTTTTTCTTTTTCAAAAAGCTCAAGAGCTTGCTTCGCCTCTGCCTTTGCCTTTTCTTTTACAGGCAGATCGGCGGCTGCTTTTTCCAATGTTTCCGCCGCAGTGCGCTGCTGCTTTTTTGCATTTACCGCTTCAGACCACTCTTTTGTCACCGACTGGGCGGCACGAATCATTTTTATATGCCCGCGCAGCTCTTCCTTTTCTTTCCTCTTTTCTTCCATCCGCTTCAATGCCGTTTCCGCCGTTTCCAGACGGAGAAAAGCGCCATGAAGCACATTCGCCTCATCATAGGCGCGTAAAAAGACCTGCTGCTCTTTGTCCGCCTGCATAAATTCCGTTTCTTTTTCTTTCAGAACTTTTTCATTGATTTCCGCCTGTTTCTCCAATTCTTCTTCCGACTCAGACCGGCAGGTTTCCAGAAGAGTGGTTCTTTGCAGTTCTCCCCTGCTATATTCCGTCTTCAGTTTCTGGGTTTCTTCCTGCAGTCTTTTTTCAAAAGCAAGGTAAATGCCTGTTTGGAAAAGTTGTTCCATGATTTTCTGCCGGTCCGACGAATCCGCCAGCAGCAGTTTACGAAAATCCCCCTGGGGCAGCAGGATAATCTGCCGGAACTGTTCCAACCCGACACCGAGCAGCTCTTCTACAGCACTGTCTACCCCCTTTGAAGTAATATGGGCTTTTTCTCTTCCTTCTTCATCTATTTCATAAAAGTCCGCTTTCCCTTTATGCTCTACAGGCCTGCTCCTGTCCCCCTTCTGCCGCTCCAGCAGCTGCGTGGGAGTTCGATAGATACGGTAATGCCTGTCTCCTATGGCAAAATCAAATTCCACATAGGTTTTTCGGTCATACCCCACATAGTTGCTCCGCAAATCTTCTCCCGATCGGACGGCGCCGCTGGTTTTTCCATAGAGCGCGTAGCACATGGCGTCAAGGATGGTGGATTTCCCCGCGCCGGTAGGGCCGCAGATGAGAAAGAGCGTATGATTCCCCAGAGTGGAAAAATCCAAATCCTCCTGGCCTGCATAAGGGCCGAAAGCACTGAGCCTGAGTCGTTCCGGTCTCATCAGTCGTCCTCCTTCCGCAGGTCATCCCACAGTTCCTTCATGTAGTCTTCCTCTTCTTCCGTAAATTCTTTATCCTGGAATTCCTTATAAAAAACGCGGAACATATCCAAAGGATCTACCTTCATGAGGTCAAAGCTTCTTTCCCCGCTTCCGCTGTTCATTTTGCGATGGGACTGTATCGTCATCATGCGGGGATATTTTTGACGGAGCCGCGCCATGGCATCAATGACAGGGCCTTCATCCAAGAGCTCCGCCATGAGGAAATCCTCACTTTCTCCCTTGATAAGATCATCAAAAAACCCTTTTATGACACGCACGTCATGACGGGGTGAAAGAGAAATGAATGTGGTCTTCACCTGCCCTGCTCCGTCTATTTCTCCTACAATGACTCCTTTTTTCTGGGTAGCTTCGCTGAAAGAATATTTCAAAAGGCTTCCGCTGTAACGGACATTTTCCTTTCCCCCTGCTTTCTGCGGCCCGTGGAGATGTCCCAGTGCCGTATAGTTGTACGGCGCAAATACATCCGCGCTGATAAGATCCGTCCCCCCGATCGAAAGAGGCCGCTCCGAGTCACTCGCAGAGCCGCCCGCCACAAATTCATGGGCGATGGCGACTTTCCTTGCCGCATGTCCCATCTGCCGTAAAAGGAAATCCGAGAGCACCCGTTCCGCTTCCTCATGAGTATGGACATCGGCGGAAAGCGCTTCCCGCACCTTCCCCGGTTCCGCATAGGGAAGAGGGGCAAATGCCACTTCACCATCATTATCCTTCAATACGACAGGCTCTAAAGTGTGGTACAAGTCACCGCAAAGGAATAATCCGGTGCCGCGGAGAATGCGGCTGGCAAAAGACAGCCTTTCAGCGCTGTCATGGTTGCCGCTGATTACGATAAAAGGGATTTTCCGCTTTCCTGTGATTTCAGAAATCATTTCGTCAAAAAGCTCCACCGCTTCCGCCGGCGGAACGGAACGGTCATACACATCTCCTGCCAGCAGGATGACATCCGGCTTCTCTTCATCTATCAAAGGCAGGAATTGATTTTTCAGAATCCATTCCTGTTCTTCCGTAAGATATTCCCCGTAAAATAATTTCCCCAGATGCCAGTCGGCAGTATGGATAAACTTCATAATATTCCCATCCTTATTTTTCCAATAAGTACCCTTCACTCATAAAGTGGGGATCTTTCCCCCAATGATAATTGATCCAGACAAAACGGAGAACCCGGGTTTCATTTACATGGTACATCATATTTTCCGCCGTTCCCTTTTGTTCGCCCGCTCCTTTTTCCTTTATTTCCTGCAGATACGGCCGGATGTCCAGACGGATTATTTCATCCCCATTGGTGATAAGAAGCTCCCCATGGTTTTCCGTTGTATCCGATCTGAAATGAATAAGCCGCCGGTATCCGGTGACAGGAATTTCATTCCATTCATAGCTGCGGATTACCCGTCTTTGATCATAGTCATATCCCAGCAGTTCTGTGAAGCGGTCATCATTTCTCAGCTGTTCCACCACGGGAAACCGCCATGCCCCTTCACTGTACTTCAGATAATCATAAGCGCTCCGCAGTACTTCCGCATCTTCTTCAGAAATAGAGACCGGCAGTTTTAGATTTCCATCGCTTATCATTTGATTTTTTACCAGTACCCTTTCCAGGCGGCGGCCCTGGTCATAAACAGGCACATCAATGAGATTCAGCGGTGTCATGCTGCACAGGACGCCAATAATCCCCGCCAAAAGAAAAAGCGGATAGGCGGCTCTGCGGAAAAAGGCAAACGCGATGACCGCCAGACCGAATCCGCTGCATATCATCGAAGCATACCGCGCCGCCGTCAATCCATACGCCTCAAAACGGATATAAATACCAAGCGCCTGCACAACCATGACGGGGAAAAGCGCCAACGCGCCATATTTCAGAAAACGTCTGCTGCCATTGTCCGTTTCTTCATAAAGACAGAAATAAAATAAACTGAAAACAGCGACAGCAAAAGAAGCATACCAATTCATTTTCCCCACAGGCATTTCCCAAAGGAACAGGATTTTCCCTATATATCCGTAAAGAATCGCCAGCAGAACTGCATAAGCCGGCAGAAACACCCGTTTCAGCAAGTACAGAAAAGAAGCGGAACGCGGGCACTCCTTTTCACAAGGAAAGCAGGACAAAAATACGTTGATCCCTACAAGCACAAAAGAAAATGCACATAAAGCATATCCCCAGCTCCAAGCTATAGGGACAAGGAGCGCGTTAATGCCCAGAAGACAGATTCCACCCAGCCCCATCGTCAAAACAGCAATTCCGAACGCTTGGACAAAAGACACAAAAACATGAGGAAACAATCCTGTTGCCATCTGCCTTTGCAAGAGGAAAAGACACAGACAGGGCAGAGAAAAGGAAAGACCTGCCACATACATGGCAAAGTAATGATTCATCGGCATCATATGCCAGAGAAAATAAAATCCTGCCAGTGCGGGAATATTTACCGCCTCATAAAGCAGGGAAACCTTATGCTTCCATTCAAGCAGAAGCCGCCAAAGTACGGAAAATAAAATTGTAGATCCAAGGGAAATCAGAATATATCCCAGAGAAACAGGAAACAATTCATCAAAATCCGTTTCACCGGGCATGTACGCCACACGGCAGAAAACGATAAGAAAGAGAAGCAGGGAAAAAAGAAATGCCGCGCGGAAACGAAGCAGCCCTTTTGCGCTGCGGTTCAGCATCTGTTTCACTTTTACTTTTATTCTTTCATTCATCTTATTCCTCCTGCCGAAGAGAACGCAGCAAAGCAATTTCCTTTTTATATCCCGGAAGTTCGTTAGGTGTTTCCAGAAAAAACGGCAATTCCCTCAGGGCCGGATGATTGATAATCCGCGCAAAAGCCTCTGTGCCGATCGTCCCTTCTCCTATTTTCTCATGTCTGTCCTTATGGCTGCCCAAAGGATTCTTATCATCATTCAGATGGACTGCTTTCAACTTTTCCAGTCCGACAATTTGATCAAACCGTTTCAGAACGCCGTCCAGATCATTCACGATGTCATAGCCGCCGTCATACACATGACAGGTATCCAGACAGACACCGACATGATCTTTTCTTTCCACACGGGAAATTATTTCTGCCAGTTCCTCAAACGTACGGCCCACTTCCGTCCCCTTTCCCGCCATCGTTTCAAAAAGCACGGTAGTATTCAGGCCTTCCTGATCCATAGCATAATTTACCATATCCGCAATGAGAGGAATGGCAACAGCTGTCCCCTGTTTCAGATGGGCGCCGGGATGGAAATTATAAAGACACCGCGGCAGGAGGGACACCTTTGCCAGATCTTCCCTGATAGCAGTCCGCGCAAACTCTCTGACTTCTTCTTTCGTTGACGCGCCGTTCATCGTATAAGCGCCATGGCAAAGTATCTCTCCGAAACCGTGGGTATCCATCCATTCTTCCAGCTGCCTTATATCTTCCTTTGCTAACGGTTTTGCCGCCCCGCCCCGGGGATTGCGGGGGAAAAACTGGAACGTATTCGCTCCGAGTTCCGTCGCCGTCCTTGCCATATGATAAAATCCTTTTGTAACCGACAAGTGGCACCCTATGGTAAACATGGCCACCTCCATTTATTTTCTTTTTATTATATCAGAACTTTCCTTTCCCTTGACAAAAATGACAATCTTTTCCTGATGTTGTAAAATAAGAATGTTATATTATACTCAAAAATGGACATCCAAAAATTTATCAAAAGTGAGGTTATTATGAAACATACAAAAATGACTGCTCTTCTCTGCACGCTGGCTCTTTCCAGCTGTATTTCCGCCACTGCTGCTCCACAGGCAGGCAGTACCCCGCTGGATCCATACCGTGCTGCTGTTCAAAAAATGAAAGACTTGGAAAAAGCGGAAAAGAAGGGGGAGCAAAGCGCTCCTGCTTCTGCTCCCGCTGCAGCGGCCCCTGCGGGTGATGTGAATTATACAGACGCCCTGCTGAAAGGTCTCGATCTGACTGTAGCTGACGTACAGGCTTCCGTAGAATCGGGTACCTTTAAGAATCTTTCCCCCGAGGCACCGAAGCCGGTTGTCGAACAGCCGGCCGCAGAACCGGAACCGGCAGAAGAGCCCGAACCGGAAACGGAACCCGAACCGGTTTCACCGCCGGTAAAAAAATACACCATCAGCCAGGGCGAAGCAGCCAATGAGCTCTCCAGCGACGGGAACTATGAAAATGGAGTTTACACCTCTGACAAAGCAGATGAGAATGCTCTCCGTGTCCCCATGGCATACATTACCGCCCCCAACGCACAGATTACAAAAACAGGTGATTCTACCGATGTAGACAGTTCCAGGCTTTACGGACAGAATGCCGCTTTCCTTGCCACCCACGGCGGACGCGCGGCGATGACGGGCGCCCGTATTTCCTCTTCCGGCATTGGATCGACAGGCGCTTACGGTTACAGCAAGAGCACCTATATCAGCCTGAAGGATTCTTCCGTTGTTACTACGGGAAACAATTCTGCCGGCACCGCTGTTTCCGCCCGTGCCATGATGAAAGTGGAAAACTCCACCGTTTCTACCACAGGTGACAGTTCCCCTGCCATCATGATTGCTGACGGGGGCGGTATCCTCATCGCGGACGGCGGCTCCTTTACCACTTCCGGTGCTATGTCGCAGGGCATTTATTCCAAAGGCGACGTTACCGTCACCAATGCTTCCGTAAACGCACTGAACGCAAAAGCAGCCGTTCTTAAAGGAAATAATACAATCACCCTTTCGGGCACAACCCTTGAAGGAAAAGAAACAGCGGACACCATTCCTTACAATATCGTTCTCTTCTCTGATGAAAAAGATATCGGCACCATGGGCACCCAGCATTTCGATGTCCGCGGCGGTTCTCTTATTTCCCACAAAGGCGGCATGTTCTATGTAACCGCCACCCACGGTAAAATCTCCTTAAACGGTACCGCGATCACCATGGACGCCCCTGCGGCAAACCTTATTACCGTCGCAGGCAATGACGGCGCAAACGGCTGGGGTACGCCGGGACGCAATGGCGGCCATGTGGAACTTGTCGCAGACAATCAGGTTCTCACCGGAAATATTTCTGTCGACTCCATTTCCAACATCAACATGACGCTGAAAAATAATTCCACTTTTAACGGAATGATTTCCATCGTCCCCAATGCGGAAGGCGGCGAAAAGTACAAAACAAACGCCGATGTCTTCATAGCGGCAGGCTCCACATGGAACCTTACGGGCAACTCCACGCTGACAAGCCTCTACAACTTAGGTACAATCAACTACAACGGTTATACCATCACCCTGGCTGACGGCACAGTCATGAAAGCATAAACAGTGCAAAAGAACGCCTCTCTTCACGAGAGGTGTTTTTGATTGCTTTCTTATAAAATCCTGCTCCACAAGAATGGATGCAGGATCGTACACTTTATTCCTTATCTGGCTTTCAGGAGCTTTTCCTCAATTTCATTTTTTGCTTTCCGCACAAAAGCAAGTATTTCTTCATTAAGCGGATATCGGATCACACAGCCGGGAGATAAAATAATTTTCCGTCCCCCTGTCTGCCTGAGCGTTTTATAAATGCGGTATTCAATCTCATTCTTTCTGCCATCGGTGATATCCATCCGCTCCAGCCCTGCCATGATGCATTTCCCCGTAAGCGCCTGCGCCTCACCGATTTCAGGCAAAGATTCCCAGGCATGCCAGTTGAAAATCTGCACCGGATACTTCCTGAGCAGGGGAAACATGATGTCTTTCCCGTGAGCGTGGAGCACATTGCACCACCCTGATGATGCGGAAAGCACCGCCAAATCATAAGGCATACCGTACTCGCGGTAAAAATTCTCTTCTCCGGCCGCATATGATGAAAGCTGGGTTGCAAAGAAAATGCCGTCCGCCCCCATTTCAATGACCCGCTGCACCAAAGCGCAGGTGCTCTCCGTAATCGCCCGAAGTCCCGCCTTGACTTCTTCTCCAAATCCCTCTGCCACGTGTCTCATCAAGTCAGGACAGAGTTTATATGCCGTCGTCAAAGGACTGAACACGGTAAAAATCACCGGCACTGTGCCTCTTGTTTTATCCAGAAGAAGCCGCAGGTATTCCTGTTCTCTTGCCAGAGCGCCCGCATTCACCGATACCGGTTCCAAATCAAGCCAATCCTTTGGTCTGTGGACAGGTGTAGAAATGATTTTTGCCGCGCCGCCCCCGGCGATTTCCGAGTAGTCCGCCACGGCACCGAAATCTTCAACGCTGTACATGCCGTTGTTCATCGTTTTAAAATATCTACATCGTACGTTTTATAAAAACCGTAAGTCTGCTCCGCATTTTTTACCGGATCCAAATCAATAAGCGGCAAGTGGGACCACAAAGAATACGGAACCGTATCGACAGCATCCCCGCGGATAGCGGCGGCAATTCTTTCCATTTTAGTCATCACGGTGATTTTCTTTTTCATATTTCCTCCAAAAGGGAACCGGACAATTCATTTGATTTCTTTTATTATAACGATTCCTCCTGAAATATAGAATCTTCCCAAATGAAAACGCCCTTCCCTATGAAAGGCGCTTTGTCTTACTTATGTGCTTTTTCCCAGTCCGCTTTAAAACGGGCAATGCCGATATCGGTAAGCGGATGCTTAAGAGTGTCCATAAGCACCTGGTACGGAACAGTAGCAATATCTGCCCCCGCCATGGCACATTGTGCCACATGCTGCGGCTTGCGGACAGAGGCAGCAATGATTTCCGTTTTGATCTTGTGGAGACGGAATATATCGGCAATCGTCCGGATCAGTTCTACGCCGTCCCAGCCGATATCATCGATACGTCCCACAAAGGGGCTGACATAAGACGCCCCCGCACGGGCTGCCAGCAGTGCCTGCCCTGCCGAGAAAATCAAGGTCACATTAGAACGGATCCCCATGTCAGACAGGGCACTCACTGCTTTCATGCCTTCTCCTGTCATGGGAATTTTCACGACCACATGGGGATCAAGTCCGGCGAGAACCTGTCCTTCAGCAATCATCTCTTCCGCTGTTTCAGAAAGAACTTCCGCCGATACCGGACCGTCCACAATCGATGCGATTTCTTTAATCACCGTATGGAAATCCTTTCCTTCCGCCGCGATTAGTGACGGATTTGTCGTCACTCCGGAAACGAAGCCCATCGCTTTCACTCTGCGGATGGCCTCCACGTCAGCCGTATCAATAAATATTTTCATTTTTTCGCTCCTTCATTTCCCGCCGGAGCCTCCGGCTTGTCATAATATCATTATGATACTGCTTATTCCTTTTCTTTGCCACTCCGGATTTTTCAATTAATTGTATTGCCTTCTCAATTAATAGATCATCTCATGACTTATGAAATATTCATAACCTTTGATAAAAGGATTCCATGAGCTATTGGACATTTATAGAGTAAAGCGTATAATTTATATATAAGTAACAAATTATATATTATGCCGAGGAGGCTTTTATGAAACTCACGCTTCTTGCATTGACCTATTTCCAAAAGACCGCAGAGCTCCAGCATCTGACCCACGCGGCGGAAGCGCTTCACATTTCCCAGCCGTCTCTGTCCCACACTATTAAAATGCTGGAACAGGAGTTGGGCGTCCCCCTGTTTCGCCGATCCGGAAGAAACATCGTCCTCACCAAGTACGGGGAAATCCTTCTCAGCCATACAAACAGGATTATGAGCGAACTTAAGCATGCGCAGAAAGAGCTGGAAGACGCCAAAGAAGCACAGGACATGACGGTGACGATTTCTATTTTCGCCGCATCCATGATTATTCCGGCATTCCTTACAGAATTTAAAAAAGAACATCCCCATATCCGTTTCGAAATCATCCAGCAGCGGGACCGTCAGGAAATAAACCATCACTCCCGTGTGGATCTGTACCTGTCAAGCAGTATCAACCCCATTGATACGGATCATTCCATCACACTCCTGAAAGAAGACATCCTTCTCGCCATGCCCGATACGAATCCGCTTGCCTCCCATGCCTCGGTTAATCTGGCAGACTTTGAAAAAGCGGATTTCATCACGCTCCAACAAGGCGTCGCTTTAAGAAACATCACAGACTTTTACTGCAGGGCGGCGGGTTTCACTCCTCATGTCATTCTGGAGAGCGACAACCCCGGCACCGTACGGGAATTTATCAAAGCGGGTCTCGGCGTCTCCTTTGCGCCGAGAATCACCTGGTGCGGCGTCGGCGGCGACCATGTAGCACTTGTTCCCATCACCACGCCAAGCTGCCAGCGGTACATCAGCCTGTCATGGGATGAAAATACCCTTACCCCGCCGGCGGAAGAACTGAAAAATTATTTCATTAAAAACTTTAAACGTTTCGCCGAACAATATGCCGGTGTAAACAGTTCTATGTAGCCATCTGCCATAAAGGAGCTTTCCATGAAAAAATTTTTCGCCGCTGTCTTAACTGTCTTTCTTTCCCTCGGACTCCTTACCGCCTGTGGAGGAGGACAGCAGCATGGCGCCTCTTCCGCGCCGGCCGTTCAAAGCGTTGGAAGATCAGATACAGGAAGTGCGGATAAATCAAAAAGCCGCATCAGGCAGAATAAAATCTACACAGATTCCGAGTCCATTTCCCAAAACGGTGAACAATTCAGCGCAAAAAGTCCGGACAGCGGGGAAATCCGTGTAGAACCGGATCAGGCCTATACCGACAAAGACCATGTAGCGGCATATATCCATATCTACAGGAAACTGCCGCCCAACTATATCACCAAGGCGGAAGCCAGAAGCTTAGGATGGAAAGATAAGGGGACACTTGATCAAGTCGCTCCGGGAAAAAGCATCGGCGGCGACCGCTTCAGCAATTATGAAAAAATCCTCCCTGACGCTCCGGGGCGCAGCTGGAAAGAATGCGACATTGACTACGTCAGGGGGAACCGGAACGCGAAACGTATCTGTTTCTCCAACGATGGCCTTATCTACTACACCTCATCCCACTATCAGGATTTTGAAAAAATATATTAAGAGATTGTCCTATGCAGATCAGACTTGCTCCTGAAAACTTCAAAACAAGAGAAACAGCCCACACCTACCTGAAGGAAATACTTCATCTCCCGGACTATTACGGCAGGAACTTAGATGCCCTCTACGACTGTCTCTGTGAAATCATTACGAAAACCACGATTACCGTTCCCCGCGTAATCGCTTCGGACGGCTACCTTGGGGAATATGGAAAAACAATGATTGCCGTTTTTCATGACGCTGCTAAAGAAAACAAAAACTTACAAGTAAACTTCGAGTAATCCTTTTCTACATCCGGCACTGCCCCTGCCGGATATTTTTTGTGAAATACTTTTTAAGCAGCAGGAGATATTTCGTCCCATATGGATGATGGAAACCGATTTTATATTGGGAAATATGTTTTTCTAAAAACAGTTCCCCCTTCTGCCTATCCATGATATGATTGACTTATATTCTGATAGATGGGAGTTTGCTATGTCACAGAATCCTGATTTTGAAGAGACTTCTCTCTTTGATCTTTTCCCTGTAGAAGAAAAGAAAACTGACAAAAAAGAACAAAAGAATGAAAAAACGGAAGATGCCGCACCGAAGGACGGAAGAGGAAAAGAATCGGCGGTAACGGCTGTAAAAGCAATCAAACCTGAAACGGCGTCCGGAAAAGAAGAAATACCGGTTCCGCAGCCGCAAAACCGTCCCGTTTCAGCAACACCCGCATGGACGGAAAAATTCTGGGAGTATGATATTACAAAACCGTCACAATGGATCCGTGACGATATGAAAGAGCACATGGTGGCAGAAGGGTTCACTAAAAGAGAAGCCAACCACATCTTCAGGGGTCTTGTATTTAAGGAAAAATCTTCAATACCAAAAACCAGGCTCTTGCTTATTTGAAAACGGTGCCTACCACGTATGCGGTCAAGTATAAAATCGGAATCGAACCGTCTCCCCGGATGGTGTCTTTAAAAAAAACGGCTGGACGACAAAAAGGCACGCCTTGAAGAATATAAAAACGATCAGGCCATGCGGAAGTTTCGTACGGAATTTGTTTCCTGTCCCGTATGCCGTTCAAAAATCAACAGCAGATATTTTACACCGCCCGCCTGTCCGGTCTGCCGCTGTGACATGCGTGCCGAATCAGTCATCCATACTTTGGAATCGCTGGAAAAGGCTGTCGCCGATTTGAATAAAAGATACGAATACGCTGCCGAAAAGCATAATTCCAGATTTACCGGCGGCGAAAAATGGATTATCCGCACGGTAAATACCCCTTCTCAAGAGAAAAAAGGATAGCTTCCTATTATCCCAAAAGTAAAAACCTGTTGCCCGAAATAAAAAGGGTAACAGGTTTTTATTTTTATGAGAAATTACCAGTTGCGGAATTTTGCCGGCGGATTATAGAGTCCCCCGGACCAATCCACAAGGTCTTTCATATTCTTCGCGGCAAGAAGTTCCCTTGTCGCCGTTGAACGGTCAATGCCCAAATCTTCCGGCAGCTTCACAATGCCCTCTTTCCTGAGACGCAGTGTCTCAGCAGGATCTTCCAGCATGCCCACTTCCGTCTTGCCGGCTATGGCGCGGATAGCATTCATCCGTTCTTCCATGTTGCGGCACTTATGGAGATACGCGATACCGATTTCGGAAACAATATGGGTCAGGTCGTCAGAGTAAATCATAACCGGTTCCAGATCCAATCCCGCATTCTTCTTCAACTGGACCGCATCCAATTCCTGCACGAAGCCGGGGAATCCTTTTTCAGATACAGTCGTAATCACCTGTACGACAAGTTTTTTACCGCGGAGACATTCACCCGTCAGTTCGGCGCGATTTGCTACCTCATTGCCGCACTTGAACCATGCTTCTGTCACATGGCGCCGGCCCTTGGCATCACACCCCATGTTCGGAGCGCCGCCGAAGCCTGCCACATTGTTCTTTGTTGCTGTGGAAGAATTGCCGTAACGGTCAATCTGCATAGTGGATCCGACAAACATATCTGCCGCATAGTGGCCTGCCGCCTGGCAGAAAGCCCTGTTAGAACGCATCGTGCCGTCCGGTCCGACGGCAAAAACATCGGGTCTTGCTTTAATATATTCTTCCATGCCTACTTCAGAGCCAAAAGAGTAAAGATTTTCCGCCCATCCTGTTTCAATCGCCGGGATCATGGTGGGGTGCGGATTCAGTACCCAGTGTCTGCAGATCTTTCCCCGAAGTCCAAGGCTTTCCCCATAGGTCGGAAGAATAAGTTCAATGGCGCTTGTATCAAAACCGACTCCGTGGTTCAGTACCTGGACGCCATATTCGCCATAAATTCCCTTTATAGCCATCATGGCTTTCAATATTCTTTCATCGCTGATTTTCGCCGGATCACGGGTAAAAAGCGGATTCAGCATGTACGGCGTTGGACTTTCAATCACAAAATCGACCCAGTCTGCCGGAATATCCACGCGGGATACTTTATCCACCAGTTTATTCACCTGCACAATGACGATCCCCTGATTGAATTTTGTCGCTTCCGCAATCGCCGGTGTATCTTCCGTGGAACAGCCGGAATAAATATTTCCCTCCCTGTCCGCTTCATCAGCTACAAGAAGAGACACTCTCGGAATCAGGTCGATAAAGTAGCGGCTGTACATTTCCAGATAGGTATGAATCGCGCCCAATTCAATGCTTCCGTCCTGTACCATCTGCGCCAGGCGTTTGCCCTGGCTTCCCGCATACGCGAAATCCAATTTCCTCGCAATCCCTTTTTCAAATACATCCAAATGTTCAGGAATGGACAAAGTGGACTGGATCATGTGAAGATCATGGACACGGGACGGATCGACCTTGCAAAGTTCACCCGCCAGGAAATCCGCCTGCTTTTGATTATCCCCCTCTATATTGACATTGTCACCGGGATGCAGGACCGCTTCCAAAAGAGCGACCGTATCTTTCGCGTCAACAATCTTTCCTTTTGTTAAACAGGCAGCGGCAGACAGCCTTGCTTTGGTATCATCACCTCTGGTATGCCAGTTCTTATTGTTCGGTCTGATTTCCAACATAATTATTCTCCTCTTTCTGATGAAACATCTTGTTTTTCAATATTTTAATTATATAACGATTTATTTCTTTTCCAAAGAAAAAGCACCTACCCAATCAAATCAAGTAAATGCTTTTAATTTCTCCATCTGCTCAGAAAACCATCCGGGTCATGAAATAGAACACTGACGGAAAAAGCAGGCATCCGAGTCCCGTGTAAAAGGTCGCTGTCATAGCCGCGTAAGGAACGAGTTTCGGATCAACAGCCGCCATTCCTGCAGCAGTACCGGATGTAGTACCCATGATTCCGCCAAATGCCATAGCAGACTGGGGATTATTAATACCAAGCGGTTTGGCCACGAAAGGCGTTACAACCATGACAAGTACGGATTTCACAACGCCCGCCGCAATGCTGATGGCAATAACTTCAGAAGAAGCACCGAGAGCCGCCCCCGTTACCGGTCCTACCACGAAAGTCGCCACACCTGCGCCGATAGTTACAAGATCAACCGCGCTGGTATATCCGAGCGGATAAGCAACCGCTATACCTGCCACCAGACAGATGAACTCTCCGATAAAAAGAGAAGCCACACCCCGCAGGCCGATCTTCTTAATTTCGCGGAGATCCGCCCCGAAAGCGGTAGACACGATAGCAAAATCACGGAACATGGCCCCGCCGACCAACCCCATCCCTGCAAAAAGCGGTATATCAGCAATACCTTTGCTGCCGCCGGTTACGGAACCGCCGAAGTAGGCCAGAACAAGTCCCAGAAAAATGGCGATAGCGCTGCCATGTACTCTTCCCTTTGTAAGACTGCCCATTTTATAAGCAATAAAAGTGATTAATCCCAGCACCATGAAAGATGCTACCATTCCATTTTTGGTAAACAGCTTGACTGCCATTGCTAAGATATCCATAACTTTTTACCTCGTTCTTTCCTTACTGCTTACCTTCATTCAGAGCCACCTTACCGGCCATTTTCTGTTCGGAAGAATGATGCGGAGAAAGTACCGGAATCAGAAGAAAACCAAGAACCACTGCCAGAGTGCCGCCCAGGATTGCGACCATCCCGCCGGAAAGCGCCGCAACGACATTCTGGATGGAACTCATGGCTACAACAATGGGAATATACATGGACGCCCAGAATTTAATTCCCGCCTCTTCAGGCCCTTTCATGATCCCTTTCTGCTCAGCCCAGGTGGAAATAACAATCAGAGAAGCATAGCAAATCCCACACCGCCGATATTTGCATTGACACCCAATGCCATACCGAGAACATCGCCAATCAAATTGCCTGCCATGTAGCAGCCTGCCAGAAGTGCAACTCCGTAAATAATCATTTCTTTCGCTTCCTTTCTTTGCTCTCTTCATTCTTCCCGTCTGATTTTGCCTCAGCAGGTACAAAACCTTTTCACACTTGATATAATACAGAGGAACGGTTCTGATAAATATGGACTCTTGCAACTTTCCCTCTTGCAGTTTTATTATACTTAAAGCCATTTATAAAAAAATGGTTTTACCGGTAAGATGCAGGTAACGGGGGGTAACATGCAGATGTATATTCTTCATTTTTATCAGTAAACACTTTTATACACTTAATCTTACTCAAAGGTGGACGTGATGTATAACACATTTATAAATGGCGTACAACATGTATGGCTGGGGATCTCCATTTTCCTGCTTCTCATTCTCTCCTTCAGCCGCACAACAATTTTCCGGAATGCTTTAACCGCAAGATACTTTGACAGGAAACGCCTGGTTCTATTTACGGTTCTCTTCTCCGCCATGGCCGTTTCGAACCTACTGGAGTGTCAGTGCCGGGGGCGGTATTATTAATTTTCGCGCTGTAGGTATTATGCTGGCAGGTTTCATCGGAGGACCTGCCGTCGGTTCCATTACCGGCCTTATTGCCGGTCTGCACCGCGCCTTTTTCATTAATACAGATGCATCATACATCCATGGCGGGCTTTCCATTCTCCAAGGCATAGCCGCAGGCTTCACCACGAATTACCTGAAATCCAAGCACCATCGGTTATGGCTTTGGGCACTTATTTATGCCTTTCTTCTTGAAGTTCTTTTTTGGGCATTTTTCGCACTTCTCACCTGGCCGGAAACCGTAGCGAATCCAAATGCGCTGGCTCTTCTCTCCCTTCCGATCCTTATCACGAATACCATCGCAGTCAGTCTTTTTATCGGTGTTCTTGAAGTATCCACCTACATTTGGGACTCAGAAAAAACAAAGACTACAAAAAACACTTTTGATGCCATCCAGATGATTTTCAGCACTCTGCAGGCCGGTTTCAAAGACCTCACTGTAACAAAAATTACGGAAATCATCACTACCGCCCTGCCTTCCCTTATCTGGACCGCTGTTATTTATAAAAACCGCGTATATATCCGCGGTGCTTATAAAACAAAAGAAGACCGAACACAAGGCGAAGCGGAAACTTCCATCCTCCGGCTTCAGAAATCACTTCCCGATATGCCCCACGTACTCACATTTCCGGTTCGCTGGCAGAATGAAATTATCGGATACATCATTGCCGCAAAAAGCAAGGGCGACACTTTTACAAAAATGGGAATTGAATTTTTGAACGGTGTCTGCCATATCGTAGAAGCCATTTACGAATATGAACAGATGAAAGAAGAAAAAAATCTCCTTGCTGAAGCGGAAATACGGGCACTCCAGGCACAGATCAATCCCCATTTCCTTTACAATACGCTGAATACTATCAGCTTCTATGTGCGGAGCGATCCTGAAACAGCACGAAAACTGATTAAGTATCTTTCTGATTATTTCCGCCACAGCTTAAACAATCCCTCTAAATTTATTTCTCTTGCCGAAGAAATGCGGGTCATTGACTGCTATATCCAGCTTGAACGGGCACGCTTCAGTGACAGGCTGAGCGTAACCTATGATTTTTCAGAAGACATGCTGGAAAACCTGCAGATACCGCCGCTTCTTCTCCAGCCTCTGGTAGAAAACGCAGTTATTCACGGAGTCATCAAGCGGGAAGAAGGCGGCACCGTCCGCGTGGGGCTGATCGAGCATAAGACATATAACAAGATTTACGTCATTGATACCGGCGTAGGTATCTCGAGAAGAAAATTGAAGACACTTTTAATCGACCGCAAACGGCGCGACCATATCGGCCTCATCAACGTACACCAGCGCCTTGTTTCTATTTTCGGCGAGCGCTGCGGGCTCCATATACTGAGTAAAGAAGGAAAAGGAACCATCGTGTTCGCTAATGTGCCAAAAGTGGAAAAGACGAAGGGAAAGGATGACGAACATGGAAATTAAAGTCCTTGTGGCAGATGACGAACTGCCTGCCAGAGGAGAACTGAAGTATCAGCTCGCTTCCATGCCGCACGTAAATGTTATCGGAGAATGTGCCAACGGGAAAGAAGTTATTTCTTTTCTTGAAACCCACCCGCAGGTGGATCTCTTATTCCTTGATATAGAAATGCCTATCATGAATGGTTTGGAAGCAGCACAAAAAATCATAGATATGAACCATTCCGTGAAAATTGTCTTCGCTACCGGTTACAGCCAATTTGCGCTGCAGGCTTTCGAGCTGGAAGCTTTCGACTATATTCTGAAACCTTATGATGAAGAGCGTATCGCGAAAACCATCCAGCGCCTTTTCGACAGTATTATGCAGCGGGAAAACGGTACCGCCTCCGGGGAAATCATAAATGCCAGATCCAGGATTTCTTTGCAGACGAAAAACAAGACACTCATTCTTTCTCCCGCAAAAGAAATCGTCCTGATTTCTACCGAAAAATCGGATAATTCCCTTTTCTATACCACCGAAGGCATCATACGCTCTAAAATGACTCTCCGTGATGCGGAAGCACTTCTTGCCGAGCAGGGATTTTTCCGGACCCATAAAGGATACATTGTTAATCTTTCCATGATTTATAAAATAGAAACCCAGGATAACGGGACGCTCCTTCTTACAATGAACCATTATCCGAAAGAAAAAGTACCCGTTTCCCGCCACTATATTAAAGACTTCCGAACGGTCATGCATATGAAATGAACTTTCTTACTCATATTCCGGTTATTTTTCAATCCGTCCGACAATCACAACGGGGCTGTGACAAAACACAAAAATGTTTCGTCACAGCCCCGTTTCCTTTTTACAAAAAAGATGGCGGACGCTCCGATACATTTTTTCTGTTTTCGCCGGACAAGAAATACCTGCCTTGCTTACTTCTCCTTATTATACAATGATTTTTAAGGGAAACTTTTTGTGTTAGGAGCGTCAGTATAAAGTTTTAGCAGATGCTTTTGCGCAATAGAAAAGAAGATCTCTTTTGCAATACAATAAAGTTGCTGATTCAAGAAAGAAAAGAGGTCTTCTTTATTAGTGTTATAGAACTTAAACCATACCTTAGCCCAATAAAAAATGAAATTTCTGAAATACTTTTAAAAAACACCATCAAAAATCAGAATAAGTCGCTGTGCGATCCCGTTCTGGTCAGATATAAAATCAGTTCACGGTCATATATCTCGTAAATCAGCAGCCAATCCGGGGTTATATGACATTCTCTGCATCCGATATAGTCTCCGGACAAGCTGTGGTCTTTATTCTTTTCCGGCAAAGTTTTCCCTTCTGACAATTTTCTGATAATTTCAGTCAGCAGAGAAATATCATAACCTCGCCGATGCATTCGTTTCAAGTCCTTCTGGAACCTTGCGGTTACCTTTATATTATATTTCATCCCAGTATGTCTTTCATCATAGTATCCACATCAGTATAGGTTTTCCCACGCACAGGATCAGATTTCATTCGTTGAACTTCTTTAATGGCTTCTTTGGTTTCCGCATTCGGCATTTCCGCTCCAATATCAAAGGGAATTCGATAGTCTCTAAGAGTCCTTTGTATAAAGATATTAAACGCAGCCGTCATTGTCAGACCAACCGCTTCACAAAATTCTTCAAATTCTTTTTTCCTATTTGCATCTATTCGGATATTAATATTCATTTGTGCCATTTCTATCACCTCTTGTGTATATTATATATAGCTTTATTGATGTTGTAAATAAATTTATACACAATATAATGAAGACATCTTGCTGTCCAATTATTTTTTTTGCAGCTTATATTTAGCAAGTTACAATTACATTCCCAATTCCACCAAAAAGATAAAGAAAAAGATGGCGGACACACCGCCACCCGTAAAGAGAACCATTTCATCTGCGCAAATATTTCTTCAGGAAAGCAAAGCCAGCATAATACCGCCGGAAATCGCCGTACCAAACACGCCTGCCAGATTCGGCCCCATAGCGTGCATGAGAAGAAATACATTCCTGCTTTCCTGCTGCCCTACAAGATGAGAAACGCGGGCAGCAATTGGTACGGACGCAATACCTGCTGAACCGATAAGCGGATTGATACGTCCGCCAGAGATCTTATTCATAAGCTTCGCACAGACCACCCCGGATCCCGTACCGAACGCAAAAGCCACCAGGCCGAGAGCAATAATTAAAATCGTATCTGTCGTAAGGAATGTATCTGCCGCCATAGTCGACCCGATTGCCACGGTCAGGACAAGCGTAACTATATTCAAAAGCGTATTTGATGCCGTTTCAGACAATTTTGTAACGACGAGACATTCACGGAGCAGATTCCCCAGCATGAGCATCGTGATAAGCGGAGCTACCGGCGGCAGGAAAATATTGACGATGATTGCCATAACCACAGGGAATGCAATCTTCTCCAGGCGGGAGACATAGCGCGGCTGCTTCATCATAATTTTCCGTTCCTCTCCGTTAGTAAGAAGTTTCATGACAGGCGGCTGGATGAGCGGCATGAGCGCCATATAAGAATAAGCCGCCACGGAAACCTGGGGAAGCAGGTGGGGTGCCAGCTTCATGGTAGTATAAATCGCCATCGGACCGTCAGCACCGCCAATAATCCCGATAGACGCGGCTTCCTGCAAAGAGAAACCGAGTGCCTGTGCGCCGATAAGCGCCACAAAGATCCCAAGATGGGCAGCCGCCCCCAAAATAACAAGGCTCGGATTGGCAATCATCGGGCCAAAATCCGTCATTGCGCCGACACCTAAAAAAATAAGCGGAGGAAGGATCAGATTTTCCACCCCCTGATAGGAATACCAGAAGAGTCCGCCTTCCTTTGTCAGTGTTGAGCCGGGGATATTGGCAACAATACAGGAAAACCCGATCCCCACCAAAAGAAAAGGTTCATATTTCTTAACAATCCCAAGATACAGAAGCACCATTCCGGTGATAATCATCACTATATTTCCCGGTGTGATATCAAGCAGGCCTGTCTGATGGAGAAGCTGTCCCATCAGCGGAATAAAAAGCGTGTCCAATTTAATCCTTCCTTTCCAACACTTCGCCCAGCTTATTCAGAAGCGGGAAAAAATGAAGTACGATTCCGATAAAAGAAATAAAAACGAAACTCAGGAAAAAATCCACCACACTCAAAAGAAGCGCGCCTGTAAAATTATCAGGTAAACTCATCTTCTCATCTCCTCAATCTGCTTGTTCGCCTGGCGGACCATAAGCAGCTTTGTCCGTTCTTCCGCCTTATCCAGTACTGTTTGTTTCAGCACGATGGAACGCTTATGCGTACCGTGGCCTATTTCCCCCTGCTCGTCCCAGGCTTTCACACTGAGCGTCACATCATGATCCGTAATCGCGATAATAGATGCATGGACAGTCACCGTCATCCCCAGACTGGTGGGCGCGGTATGGACGAAATTGACCGACAGACCGATACTCGCATATTCATCAGGAAGATAAGGATCAATGGCCTCAATAGACGCGTCAATCCCCCAATGGATCAATCTTGGCGTAGCCAGCAGGTTCTTAAACGCATTGGAATAATTATCCGAAGCATCAGAGTGCTGCACGACACGGCGGGCAATAGCATTCTGTCCGACCGCTAAAAAATCATTTAAATTAATCATCTTTGCACCTCGTTAAAAAACACTTTTTTCATACCCCAGTATAAATCCGATATTCATAGATTAAAAATACATTTTTTCTCTCATGCCATAGTATATAATGCATGATATATGGTGCAATGCATAGATAAATGATTATAAATGCATGGGTTCCAATAAAAAAGAGCAGCCTCCCTGCTTACAGAGATGACTCCTCCCAATAAGTCTGAATTCGTCTATAATTGACGGCTCCTGCGATATTATTTCCTGCCTTGCCCAGCAGCACTTTTAATACGCCATAAACACCGCCATTCATTTTTTCTACTTTGTCATCCAATGGCATACAAATACAGTCTATTTTTTCCTACTTCCATCATACCTGCAGAGATTCTGCTTAAAAAAAGATGCCTGCCGTGAATATTCCACACTGACAAACATCTTTTTCTCTTTTCGCTCCTATTTATTCACCTAGAACCGTAACGACCGCTTTCCGGCAAAGTTCCACCGCTTTGTCCAAATCCGTTTTTTCTATATTCAGCGGCGGATTAAAATAAATAATGTCTCCCATCGGTCGAAGAACCAGTCCCATATCCATAGCTCTCCGGAAGATATGCCAGCCGATACGCTTTTTCGGATCAAAAGCTTTTTTCGTTTCTTTGTTTTCCACCAGTTCGATGGCGTTAATTAATCCGATATGGCGGATTTCTCCCACATGCCTGTGATTTCCCAGGGCTTTCATGAGCTTGTCATGGAGATAGATTCCATTTTCATTGACTTTCTCCAGAATATGATCCCGTTTCATTATTTTCAGTACGGTCAACGCAATGGCGCAGCCCATAGGATTGCCTGCGTAGGTATGGCTGTGGACGAAAGCCTTATGTGTGCCGTAATCATCATAGAAAGCATCGTACACTTTGTCCGTGGTGATGGCAAGAGACATGGGCATGTACCCTGCCGTCAGCCCTTTTGACGTACAAAGGATATCCGGAGAAATACCGGCATGTTCTATGGCAAAAAGTTTTCCCGTCCTGCCAAAACCGGCGGCAATTTCATCATCAATCATAAGCACGCCGTACTCATCGCAGAGCTTACGAAGCTTTTTTAAATATTCGGCAGGATAGATACGCATGCCTGCCGCTCCCTGAAGGATCGGCTCCACAATGACTGCCGCCGTTTCTTTTCCGTACTGTTTAAATGCTTTTTCCGCGCTTTCAAAGCATTCCACGCCGCAATGATTCCGCGTTTTTCCATAAGGGCAGCGATAGCAGTCCAGACCGTCAAAATGAATATTGTCCATAAGCATAGGATGGAATATCTTCGCATAAAAGTCCATCGATCCGACGGACAGCGCGCCGATCGTTTCTCCATGGTACGATTCGGGAAGGCACATGAACCGCGTCCGTTCAGGATGGCCGGTCTGGTAGTGGTACTGGAAAGCCATCTTGAGCGCCGCCTCTACGCAGGATGAACCGTTGTCATGAAAGGTAAAGCGGGAGAGTCCTTCCGGCAGTACCTTTTCCAGTTCCTGCGCCAGTTTAATAGCAGGCTTATGGGAAAAGTTTGTAAAAATCACATGCTCCAGTTCATCGACCTGCTTTTTCAGGGCCTCATTGATTTCTTCATTGCAATGCCCAAGGAGATTGCACCACCACGATGAAATAATATCCAGATATTCTTTCCCGTCCGTCCCGTACAGGTAAGATCCTTTCGCATGGTCTATAACGACCGGCGGAAATACTTCATTATCCTTCATCTGCATGGCAGGATGCCATATATATTTTTTATCTTCCGCTTCCCAATAATTCTGTTCCATTTAAGCTCCCAACTTCCCTAACCTTAAATACTCCCTTATTCATACAGCGATATAATCGTTTCCAGATCGATATCCAATGCCGTATCGCCCTTTTTCACCCTTGCCAGAACTTTCACCCCGGTGATTTCTTCAATCATTTCCACATTGTCTTCTTCCATCACGCCGCCTTTCCAATGGTTCAGGATAATCCCTTTGACAGAAATATTCCTATGGCGGATATATTCACAGGTGGTTACCACACGGTTAATCGTTCCCAGTCCCGCGTCGGCGACAATAAGGACGGGCAGGCGGAGCCATCGGATAATATCTTCCAGATAATACACCGCTTTTTCATCATGGCGGATAGGGCACATGATTCCTCCGCTGCCTTCCATAGTCACATAGGGGTACGCCGCTGTCACACGTTCCCAGGCTCTCATGATGACATCCTTCTCCACGGGATTCCCTTCAATTCTTGCTGCCAGATGGGGCGATACGGCATTCCGGTATAAATATGACAGAAGCATATCCTCAGGCTCACGGATCTGCGCAAAACGATTTACAAATCCCGCATCGCTTTCCGCCACCGTCCTCGCCCCGCTGATGGCCGCCTTGTAGTAGCCCACATCATACCCTGCACTTCTCAAAGTTTTTACCAGGAGTGCCGTCACATAGGTCTTGCCGACATCCGTATCTGTTCCTGTGATAAAAAAGTCTCCTGCCCATCCTATTCCTTCTTTCTCTTTCCCTGACAAATAAAAATGGAAATGGCTCTCTGCACAGCCGATTTCCCCATTTCCTTACCACGCATGTCCTGCGCGGTATAACTTTTTCGCCAGCACTGCCGCCAGAACGCAAAGGCAGATATCGCCCGGCACGGCCAGAAGGAAACAATAAAGCACCACAGGCCAGATACCGATAGGCGTATTCAGGTAATAATTATTTATGACGTACACATAAACCATTCCAAAAAGGTAGACCACAAGAAGTCCTGCCAGGTTCGCAAATAAAATGCGGGCAAATGACAGTTTTTCCATATGCTCCGACAATTTCCCCGTAAGCCAGGCTCCCGCGATGAACCCCAAAAGATAACCGAAAGTGGGCTGGAAAATATATCCCGGCCCTCCGCCCTGCGTAAAAACGGGAACTCCCGACAGACCGAGAGCTACATAAACCGCCACGGAGGCCGCTCCTTTCCTGCTCCCTAAAATGAGCCCTGAAAGGGTCGTGAATAAAAGCTGCAGCGTGAACGGGCAAAGCGGTACAGGCACACGGATAAATGCACCAATCGCCATAAGCGCCGTAAATAAAGAAAACAATACCAGTTCTTTTACCTTTCCCTGATTTCCTGCGGATATCTCTTCTCTTTCCATATCATCGCCTCCATTGTTTACCTTTTTATACATTCAAATTTACATTACATAAATAATATAACAACTCAGCGCTTAATTCAAGATTCACAATGCACCGTTTTATTTATGGTTTCCCTGTACCGGATACGCCTTCCCCTTATGCAAAGCAGCCGGATAAGTTTCATATTTTCTATTTCCGCCCTTTCATTTTCCCGACATGCTTTTCATAGATTTCTATCGATATTTCCATTCTTTTCCCACGCATGCTATAATGCACAAATGATATTATTTCGTAACCACGGAGGTTCTTCATGACACAGATAAAATGGAAAGCCGCTTTCCTCACATTCCTGCTTGCATCATCCCTGCACGGTATATATACGGTACAGGCGGAAAAAGGCGTCACCACCGCCACACATATCCGGCGCCAGGAGTCCAGCACGACAATTTCCACAGAAACAGTGAAAACGGAAAGCAAGTCTTCTACAACCACAAAGGGCGTTTCCATCACCCCCCCTTCCATCGGGATCCTCGTTTTTCCGGATGAAGAAGATGAACCGCTTATCGGTCTTTCCCGACCCAAAGCGCTTGCCTCATATACAGAAGCCAAAGCGAAGCGGGATGAAAGTTTCTACCGCCACGGTATCCTTGCCATGATAAGGGACGGAAAAAAATGGGGGCTTATCGGCACAGACGGGACGGTTCTTTTACCACCCACCTATAAATTCCTGATTCCGGAAAAGGACGGGCTTTTCAAAGCCGGCGACAAGAAGAAAAAAGATTTACGGCTGATTGATAAAAAGGAAATCCCGCCACAGCGGTAAAAACGATTCCCTCAAACCCTTTCAGCTACTCCGAAAAAAGGTTTGTACGGATTTAAGAAGCCTGACGGCAGTGTGCTTATCGCTCCCCGTTACAAAGCGGTACTTGCCGGATTCAGCGAAGGGATCGCTTTTGTAAAAACCATGCAGGGGGAAAAAATCGCCATTGACGAGAATGGAAGGGCTCTTTTTAAAATTCCCTATGACGGTATCTGCCCCTATAAGTACGGTGTCGCGGAATACAGACGGCGTGTGAATACTTTCAGCGGCAAGTCGTTCCTCGGCATCCTGGCAGCCGATGCCATCAACCCGCAAAAGGTGGAAGACTTTGATAATTATCATACGGCTTACAATGGCATCAAAAGAGGATATATTGATCAAGAAGGGCATATCGTCATAGACAGCCGGAATGATGAAGTCTATCCCATGACCCCTTACGGAACGATTGTCAAGAAAGACGGGCTCACAGCCTTTCTTTCTCCCGAAGGACGCACACTGATTCCCCCTTCCCGTTACACCGTGGGTTCTATTGATATTGAAGACGCCTGCCTCGTGCTCAAGAGCGGCTATTCCGGAAAATGCGGCCTTTTTGACCTGTCAGACGGAAAGCAGGTTATCGATTTCCGTTACGACGATATAACACTTCTCGGATTTAACAGGGCATTGGGGAAAGACGGCAGCCGCCGTTACCTGCTCGATACATCCACGGGGGATGTCATAGCTTCTCTTCCGCCCAATATCGGAGCCGCCCATTTTAATGAGACACCTGTCACCTGGATTTTCAGAGCTAAAAGCTACTACGGCATTATTGATGAAGAAGGAAATATCCTGTACGAAGACGCAAAAGATCCGCTTACGGGTGTTACAAAATTCCGGCACGGTTTCAGCGGCGGACAGAAAGACAACAAAAAGTGGGGCATCCTTAAGAGCGACGGCACCTGGCTCGTACATCCCGCCTACGATTACATAAAACTGCTGTAAACAGTAAAATGACGATTCACTCAATTCGGATCGTCATTTTTTTATGTTCCTCTATTCATACCGGATTCATGTAATAAATGTTGTCCGCGGGTGAACCGCCTTATTCTGCAGCAGGATGCTTTCATCTTCCATAAGCGTCGCCATAAAAGCATGTGAAAGTTTTACGCACCCCTCTGCTCTGTCCCTCTCACCACACGATACAGCATATGCCGATGAAAGAAACAGCGATTCCCAGTGCCTGCCGGCGGGACAGCTTTTCCCCATACAGAACCGCCCCCGTCAAAATGAGGCAAAGTGTAATGAGGGCATTCGTCACAATAAAGGAAGCATTCATCGTCCAGCCCGCCTTATAAATGAAAATCGTCCCTATCTCAATAAATGCAATGGATAATCCCAAGACAAGGGCGGCAGGACGGAAGCTCATAATCTCTTTCCATTTCTCTCCCTTTTTTCCTGTAAACGCATAAATCAGAAAAGATGTAAGCGACGCCACAAGATATGTTACTACAAGCGCCGCCAGCGGATCTGCGCCGCCCGCCACTTCTTTTGCCGACACCTGGTATCCGACGCCCGCCATGACCACAAGACCGACAGGCCACCAAAATGAAAAATTCATGCGCCCCTCACAATCATATACATCCCCGATGATGTGATTATCAGTCCCGCCATGGCGGTAAACGAAACCGCTTCACCGTAAAGTACCGCTCCCACAACAAGGAGAGCCGCCACAATCATTGCCGTATAAAGGATGAATCCCACATTCATTGCCCAGCCCGCTTTATACATGTACACACAGCCCACTTCAAGCCCTGTCACCGCAAAGCCTATTCCTGCCGCGGCCAGCCGGGCATGGGACATATCGGCAAGCAGATCCATTCCGCCCATCCCATAGTAGAGACCGGCGCAAACCGCGGCGCTTACAAGATAAGTCACCCCCAGCGCAGCCAGAGGATCCGCCCGGGAAGATATTTTCTTCGCGCACACCTGATAAATCACATCCGCCAGCACCACACAGGCTACGGGCCACCACATCTGAAATAAATTGTCCATGCTCTTCCTTTCAAAAAACGTTTTGCACTATTCTTTCGGCCGGCGCCGCACCTGCGGGATATTTCAACTTGTACACCTTCCCGTCCGGCGGCAGAAAAAGAGTCCTGTATTTGTAGGATTAAGCTCATCAGGAAACGGGTTCTTCCTGCCAACCTTTGCACACATCCACCCATCCTTTCGCGCCCGCGTATTTCTCCAGCTCTTCAGGTGTAAGCTTCACTGCGCTGTGGTCTGTCCCCGCCGCGGGATAAATAACATCAAACCGTTTTAATGATATATCAAGATAGACATCTGCCATGGGCGGAAGGCAAAACGGGCAGACACCGCCGGGCCGATGGCCGATATACTTTTCGCATTCCTCCCCGGGAATCATTTTCGGCTTCTTATGGAAAAACATTTTATACTTATGATTATCAATCCGCGCGTCCCCTGCCGTCACGATGACCACAGGCGCTTCTTCCACAAGAAAAGAAAGCGTCTTTGCAATGCGCGCCTCCTCTGTACCGAGAGCAAGCGCCGCGAGCGCCACTGTCGCGCTGGACTCCTTTAAGTCCATGCAGCGGTCTGCCATGCCGAACTGTCCAAAATAAGCCTGTACTTTTTCAAAAGACATCATAACCTCCTCTTTTCACTATACCATATATCATGAAACATCGGCCCATGACAGGAAATATATTTGTTTCACCGATGCCTTTTGCGGTATAGTATAAATATATCATTCATGTGTAAATCAAAGGAGGCTCTTATGAAAACCATACACACCAAACACGCACCCGCCGCCATCGGCCCCTATTCACAGGCAAAGCAGGCGGGCGGATTTATATTTCTTTCCGGACAAATCGGTATCGACCCGACCGCAGGAAAAATCATCGTCTCCGACATTGCCGGACAAACGGAGCAAGTCTGCAAAAATATAAAAGCCATTTTAAAAAAAGCAGAAACTTCTATGGACAATGTGGTAAAAACGACCTGCTTCCTCACAGACATGAAAGACTTTGCCGCCTTTAACGAAGTCTATGCAAAACACTTCCAGGGCAAACCGGCAAGAAGCTGCTTCGCCGTCAAGGATCTTCCCGCAGGCGCACTCTGCGAAATCGAAGTCATTGCCGTTAAATGAGGCCTGTGCCATGGACTTCCATACACTTTGCATCGGCTGCCGCACATATCGTCGTTTCAAGCAGAAACAAATTCCTGAAGAAATACTTGATGAACTTCTGGAAAATGCCCGTATCGCAAACAGCGCCATGAATGGGCAACCGCTCCGCTATGTCCTTGTAAAAACCCCTGAAGCAGTGCGGAAAATCCAGTTGTGCTTCCATTTTGCCGCCGCCCTCCCCAAAGAGCTGGGACAGCCGAAAGAAGGCGAACAGCCCGCCGCTTATCATTCTATGCACGGAAGGACGGGAAACCCCGTGGACAGGCATAGATATCGGCATCGCTGTAAGGACAATGAATCTCAATGCTTATATCCACGGCGTAGGTTCCTGTATCATAGGAAACGTGGAATTTGAGAAAGTAAAAGAAATACTTTCTATCCCTGAAACATGGAATCCCAGACTGGCTCTTGCCCTCGGTTATCCCTCCCATAAGAGCAGCCTCGTGGAACTTCCCGAAAACGGCTCCATAAAATACTACCTTGATAAAGAGCGCCAATACTACGTACCGAAAAGAAAACGGAAAGACATTTCCATCATCAGGTGAAACAAAAAAGAGAGAGTACCCGCTTCCCGGATATTCTCTCTTTTTATAAAATAATTGCTATGTTTCAGCAGAGCTCCTCTTTTCTGTCCAGAATCTCTCTTCCCTGTGCACAGGCAGGACAGTCGCACCACTTGCCGCCCTTGGCTTTCACTTCCCGGGCGTGTGCCGCATAAGCCGCCGCCTGTTTCGCGCCAAATGTTTTTTCCCCTGCATCCGATTCAAAAAACGCAAGGACATCATCAATAGAAAGCACATCCGCTTCCAATTCCGCCACCAGTTTCCGCCCGGCTTCCTTTTTCCGATCACTGCCAAGAGCGGCGATATACTCTTCCGCAATTTTCTTTAATCCCGCATAGCAGCTGGGAGCCGCAATCAACGCTTTTACCTTCTCAACAATGGCTTCATTCATCATAAGATCCTCCTTTTCTCTCAAACTATTAATTAAACAATTACATGATACCTTGAAAAACGATTCTGATCCTCTGCTGACAGAACGGTCTAAACGATAAACGGAAAAACCCGCCGGCCTTTCTCCGCCCGGCAGCCGGTAATCATTTCCCTGCGCCAAATGCTTGTTTTCCATTTATCATTTCCAGTATACCAGAAAATGAAAATCGGAAAAAAGCATAGAGAAACCAAATACAGCACAAGAAAGCCTAAATATACCATTCTCTTCTAATCTTATTAACTATATTCTTCCGTCATATTTGCAAAAAACCTAAATCCGCATTCCGAAAGAAATAAGACATTCTACTTCGTATGCACAGAAATACTACCTTTTAACCATTTTCTAAAATCACATTGCTCCAAGCTATCAACCAAAAAAGAACCAATGATTGACGTATAACCTCAGGGCTCCAATTGCCCATGGAGGCCGCCACCCTAATTAGTTCTAAAAACAATATACCAAACAAAAACGACCTTGTCCAATTGAAGAAGAAATCTTGATTTTACCACTATCTGGAATTACATCACTCTCAAACATTGATCAATGGGGTGACGTTACAGGAAATGTTTTACCACTATCTGGAATTACATCACTCTCAAACTTCGCTCTGAAACCCCGCGAACTCCCGGACGTTTTACCACTATCTGGAATTACATCACTCTCAAACTATATGACCGTCGGTGAGAGAATAGCGGCAGTTTTACCACTATCTGGAATTACATCACTCTCAAACCGACGGTAAAAGAACTCGCCGAAAAATTTAGTTTTACCACTATCTGGAATTACATCACTCTCAAACAACAACAGAAGTAACCTTTACATAGTATCGGTTTTACCACTATCTGGAATTACATCACTCTCAAACTGATGCATGCTGCGGCGGAAAAATGTTCTGGTTTTACCACTATCTGGAATTACATCACTCTCAAACGAACAGCCAACGCAGCAGTGTTTAATTTTTGTTTTACCACTATCTGGAATTACATCACTCTCAAACTGCATCCCAAGCCTGTGCTGCTTCAGACAGGTTTTACCACTATCTGGAATTACATCACTCTCAAACAAATTATCAAGCCGGACAAAGTCTGTATCTGTTTTACCACTATCTGGAATTACATCACTCTCAAACCTCAAATTTCAATCTCAATTTGCGTATCTATTAAAGTCCTCTACGAGTAAAACTGCTATCACTTGGCAGTGCAATTCGGATATGGTAAAAATTTACTCAAAAATTTGACATAAATCTTCATCAATAATAAATAAATTTTCTAATTCTATTTTATCATAACATTTCCCTTCTAAAAGAATAAACTGTAATTTTTCTTCTAACGCGTTGTTATAAAACGACTCTTTTATCTCTTTCGGTAAGAAATCCCGAAATCCATGGAAGAAAAAGCAAGTTTCACCAAACAGGATGTTCCAGTTTTTCATAAAAGACAACATTTGTTCTGGAAGATTCGTCCCTTCCATATCAATGCGAAGATGAATCGCTCATCATCTCTATAAGATCGACGTCCATATCATAAGTAAGAGGAAGCGGTACCTGTTGTGATAAATGCTCTGCATATGTAAGAATATTTCCCATGGCTGTCCTTGTTTCCCGGTAAAAACTTTCAGTCATCGCTTCTTCTCTTAGTGCAGCAAATAATTTGGTCAAGATTTTCCTATTATTAAAATCCATATCCAAAGGACTAAGAAGCAATACTGATTTCTTTCTAAGATCTAAATGTGTCTCCTCTTCAAAAAGAACAAAACCTCCTGTGTCTCCTTGTATCTGCCTGTACAACTCCATCAGCCTGTCATAATGATAAAGAGGATTTTCCATAGAAATGACAGGGATATCCTGTTCCTCCATACATACGGTTTTCTCCCACTCCGGATAGGAAAGTTTCATAAAATCACCAATCTATCATGACTATCAATAACTTCTTTCTTCTCTCCCAAAATAAGTTCCATACCCGCATATTGCCTTTCTGTAACCGTCAGTACTTGTATCAGGCCCTCTTCCGGTTTCATACATTTGATGTGCTTGACCGCTATACCTGCTGCTACAGGATTTAAAACAATTTTTGTGTATACAGACTCCTGCATCATGATAAATCCGTCAGAAATCAATGCTCTCCGAAATTGTATATACGCCTTTCTTTGCTGCGCCGTTTCTACCGGCAGGTCAAACAGCACCATCACTCGCATAAACCTATTCCTCATATATCTCTGAATAAAAAGACAATAAAGATAAGTCTTGTTCCTCTAAAGCACGAAAAACGCTCCGGCAGTATATTCCTATCGCATGTGTTACGGTGGTCTTCTTTCCTTTGATTAAAACTTGTCGGTTCAATATATCTATAAGTTGATGCTTCTCTTCAGTAGTCAACTTCTGCGGTGCCATCCGCAGTACAAGCATATCCACCATAGGTCTGAAAGGCTCCATCAAATCACTCCCCAAATTAAACGGATTAAATATATTATCATGAAACAATCCAATTTGTGTCATATAGCCTGAAGTGGCGATTTCCCGATTACAAGCGGAGAGAATAACGGCATACCCATAATTAAGCGCCCCATTCTCTACGGTTTCATCTCTTCTTGAAAAATCCTTTCCCCATAATGCATTAAAATAGACTTTTGCCGCATGACCTTCTCTATTCGTTATATCACCTGGCTCTACTTCTTTCATATATCGCTCTAACAACCTGGCTTCTTTACTGCACTCAAAAGCAATCAGCACCTGTTTTTGCTTATCGATTTTCTCTTTAACGATCTGCGCCCATATTTCTTTTTTCAGACAAGAATCCCACTTCAGCTGGGAACGGATCTGCCGGCTGGAATCATGGCTCCCTCGATAAGGAAGTATCTCTCCTGCCGGATTTCTTCTTTCATCGCAGAAAATAATTTTGATTTTTCGGTGAAGACATTCGTTGATCCACGCGGCAGTCAGCGAAACAGCCGTAGTTTCAATCATGACCGTCTCCACTTCTTCCATAAATATCCGGTGAACTTCTTCTCCCCTTATAACCATATATCCCAAGCTATATTCTATTTTTGCCCGTTTAGATAGTACAACCGTCCGCCAACTCATTTCTTTTCATAGGGTGCCAATAAAATCTTTTTCTCAAAAAAACCTGTCACAGATTGTAAGACAAGAAATACTTTTTTATTTCCATCAAATCGCTTCCCCATGTAGATCCTTCCAGATGCCTTCTTCCCACCAATTAATTGTAGATCAGAAAGCACAGGGTTACATTGGAAAAGATGGAGTATTTCACCTATACATTTACACTTATCTTCCATTGATAATTCTATAAACGTGCCTTTCCCTTTTATCATAAGACCTACGGATGCCTCAAACTTGTTTCTATAAATGGATGTCTGTATCTTAGAAATAAATGTTTCAAAGATATTTATTAGATTCTCTTCAGTGATTTTATCATGTACAGTAACCTTCAACTCTTTTTGCACTTGTTTCCGCTGATTGAATTTAAGGACATTTTTTATTATCTGAGCGGATTCTGCATTCAAACATAATTGTTCAGCATTTCTCATAACAAACTGATTTCCAGTCTTAGCGGAAATATGTTCTCGAAACCCATCTACTTCAAATAAGGACTGCTTATATATCTTAGGAATACATATCACCGGATTCTTATAGTCTTTCTGTCTCGATGCCAAAGTTCTCTACAAAAATTTATTTTATCTTCAATACTTTCTAACCTTCCAGACAAGTGCAAAGGTACTGTTTCCAACAAATAAATTATCTTTCCGTTTTTCTCTGCTTTAACAAGCATAAAATATGACGCAGTTGCATTATTATACCCGCCATATTTTTGAATATCAGACAATGCCCCACGTGCCCTTAGTGAAACCTGTCCCTTCCCTTTCTTTAGGATATTCTGATCAAACAATCCCCCTTTCTCTTCAAAAGGCATCCGTGTATATAAAATGTTATTCTTATCCATCCATTTCCGGACAACTGCCATCGTACCGCTATCGCCCGGTTCCCATGCCATAGTTGATCCTCTTTGTATGGGAAATTGATAAAAAGTCCTTTCATTCAAACTATACACCGCATTTCTCTCCGACAGAAAATGTATCGGATTAGATGTAAATTTCGTATAAAATGCATTCCCTACAACAATATTCAAATAAGCATCCTTGGCGTGATGATAATCGTTCATATCCCTGACTTTTACAAACTCCGCATACTGGCGAAATCGGGATACATTCCTTGCCTTAGTGTAAATAATTTTGGTTTCCGGAAAAGCTTTTTTCAAAATCTCGGCAATCGCTTTCGTACTCTGCCGTGTTTCTACAAGCTGGCGCCCAATAAACCCCGCTTTTTCATCATCAGTAAGTAACGTTTTTCTTGTCAGGCGACGATACTTCTCCTTGGAAATAAACCCCTTATCTAAAAGTACTTTCCAAAAAACAGCTCTCCCCCCTTGTATTTCAATAGATAAAGGATAATGGTCTCCCTTTTTCGCATTTTCCGTCCTTTCTACAAGAACGCGATTGTCTAAACTGTCATCTCCTGTAGCAGATCGGGGATAAATATGGTCTATGTCATAATCAGCTCCAGCCATAAGGCTACCAAGACAAATAGGCTTTCCGGTATACATAGAACGCCCCATCTGCGTATAGTACAGGTATAATTTATCACTTCTCAGCTGTCCGTCGCTTAATTCTTTTATCTCTTCACCTAATTTTTTTATGTCTGCACTCCAATTTCTTATTTCATCTTTACATTTCTTATAAAGATCCAATAGCCGATCTTTTCTTGAAACAGTTTTCCACTTTTTCTCATCTTCCGCCCGTGCCATTTCTATAAAAATCCTCGAAGGCGCTTTCCCCATAATATGTATAATTTCTTTTATAACTCGAAGTGTCTGCCAAAGTGGCCGCTTTACCGCCGGAGAGATACGCATATCCTGTATATTTTTGTAAGAAATGGCCTTATCACATACCGATACCGATGTTGTATTAACCTCACTTAAAGCGGCAGAATAACCAAATTTTCCGCTTAATAATTCCATTAAATTATGATCTGTCTTTTTCAAAGCAGTGATAATATTCATTACTTCTCCGGTTTCCTGATCCACTAAAACTGTGGAATCACGTTCTGCCTTTGGCAAAATTTGTGTCAAAAATTCTTTTGACAAACGTCCCCATCCCTGATACGGCAGCCTAACCAGTTCTTTAACCTGACAGTCTTCCAGATATCCAAACCGCGCCTTAAGTCGGCGACGCAGCATTTTTTTATCCGCGCCAAATAAAGTAATGTCCTTTATAATTTTTTCACTATCAGATACGGTAAAATTATCCCCCAATATTTTCCTCATATCTATCCATGGCGCAAGACTCGCTTTAAAATCCCGTTCTATACCGGATATCTGCGCCGCTTCTTCTTTAGAAATATGTTCTTCTCTAATCAGATAAGAACACATTTTTTTTGCGGTAATTTTTTTATCCTTAAGAAAAAGTCTTTCCCAAACACGAGCTTTCATGCCAGGTGGTAGCTTTTCTTGAGCGCTGCCGATTCTTACATTATTCAGCTCATTGAGTACCATAAATTCTGTATAGAGAAGTGAGTTTTTAGGAAGTACATCCTTTTTAACAAGATATGTGCATTTATTGGTCATGCGGCGGATAAACTCTTCTGCACTGGCCTCTATATCAATTTTCCTTTCAAAATTCCACGGATAAATGTGTCCATTTTCATCTTTTCTGACTGCCCAGGCAAAAGGAGAATGTCCATTTAACGGTCCCACATAATAAGGAATACGAAATGTAAATAGCTTCCTGATTTTATCGGACACTGTACCATACTCATCTTCTTTTTTTAAAAATGGCAGATATCTTTCCGCATTCGATAAGATTTTATTCAATTCCACTAAATGGAGCTGGTAGGGAATAACACCATTCTGTTTGCTTACCGCTTTGGGCAAAAGCTCATTCCTTTCAATTTTATCCAATATGTATTTCTTATCTTCACTATCAGGAAAATTTTTTATTATTTTTTTTATTTCCCCTGCAAAATCCCCTTGTGTACATGCTTTCTCGATTGGAACTTTTTTCCCATGTATTTTACATAATCCCACATAGGCGCTATAACTATTTTTACCGGCCATACGGAACATCTTGGTATACACATTTGAATCTCGTTTAAGAAGACGTTTCAAAACAGTAAGATCTTTTCTGTGTTCATTAAAAATAGCCACTTTAGCATCTGATATATACTTATAATTTCCCATCAGTTCTGCAAGAATGGCCCAATTATGCAAAGTTTCACAAGCTGCCACTACATCAAAACGATCGTCTAATATGGTTTGCACATCATTTTATATTCCTCATACTGCGCATCCTCAAAACTGATTTTACCTCGCTCCGTATTCTTTAGCGTCTCATCACAAAAAATAACGGCCAGATGTGCTGTCCCGCCCACAATCAACCTGAAAATTTCCTTTATACTTTTATCTCCTCCTGCATCATATAACTTCCCTAATTGTTCCAATTTCTCTAATTTATTTAGCTTTCTGTTTTTCAATATTTCCTTACAGGCATCATTGTTTTCCACAGGTAAGGATCTATCCAAAAACTGTCCAAGTACATTCCCCAAATCAGCCATTGCTTCTTCAAATCCGACGGCTCCATCCTCTCTAATTTCAAAATTTTCCAGCAGGAAATGACCTCGATGTTTTAAAATATGATGAATGGCAAGATACACCAGCCGCACATCAAATTCACAACTGTCTTCCATCAGCTTTTGCCGTAAATGATAAATAGTAGGAAACTTTTTGTGATAACTTTTGTCCGTAAAATCGACATCATTAAAAAGAGAATTTATTTGTCTTTCCGTCTTATCTTCTTCCCAAAGACGGCTGTCGTTCAGCCTTTGGTAAAATCCCGGATCTTTTTCACAAACAGCCTCGGAAAAAAGTTCCTGTAAAAAATCAATACGCCGATTTCTCCGTTCTATCCGCCTTCTGCCTGTACGAAATACACGCCTTTCCTTTGCTGTTTTAGCCGACTCAAAAAGGCGGACGCCCCACAAAGCTTTTCCCGCCTTCTTCACTACATGATAATCAGGTGTCGTAACCGCCCATCCCAAAGACCCCTCTCCCATATCCAATCCCAGATAATATTCATTAATTTCCTTCATGATTGACATCCACCTCATTTTTAGTTATCCTGTACATGTCAGGATAATTTACCACTATCTGACAACATCACAAGTTCAAATAAGAATTTATTCAAATCGTCACATTTGTGACCCCACAGTGTGTGGATAAAGGACTCCTTCGGGAGTTTTTTATTTTCTTGGAACACCTTGGCAACACCAAATAAGTATTTTTTATTTTACCAACCAGATATAAAATTAATCAGTTCACCAAATCTGCATTTATTCTTCCCCGAGTTCCTGTTCCACTACGGAAACAATGTCATCAATCACCCGTTCGAGCCGATCTTTATCACTGCTTTCTCCCATGACGCGGATAAGAGGTTCCGTGCCTGACGCACGGACGAGGATACGCCCGTCATTTCCCAGTTCGTCTTTTGCCGCCGCGATAGCTGCCCGGATCTGTTCATTTTCTTCCCATCCGTTCTTACTGTACACTTTTACATTTTTCAGCAGCTGCGGATAGGTGGTCATGAGATGATTTAATTCAGAAAGGGGGCCGTCATGGTCACGGAGAACCATAAGCGTCTGCATGGCCGTGATAAGACCGTCACCGGTGGTATTAAATTCAGGGAATATAATGTGTCCCGACTGCTCGCCGCCAAGGGAATATCCGTGCGCCCTCATTTCTTCCAGCACATAGCGGTCGCCTACATTGGTCGCCACGGTACGGCATCCGTGTTCCGCCAGTGCCTTGCCGAAGCCCAGGTTGCTCATGACGGTGCCTACGACCATATTCGCATTGAGCCGTCCTTCTTTCTTCATACGCAGGGCGTTAATCACCATGATATGGTCGCCATCCATGATATCCCCCTGTTCATCGACAAAAAGACAGCGGTCCGCATCGCCGTCATTGGCAATGCCGCAGTCCGCCCCCATTTCGACGACCATTTTCTGTAAGGTTTCCATGTGGGTGGATCCGCAGTCTTTATTGATATTCACGCCGTTCGGTTCGCAGTAGAGGGCGGTTATTTCCGCACCCAGTTCACGGAGGATGTCGGGAAGGAATCCGCTGGCGGCGCCGTTGGCGGAATCCGTTACGATTTTCATCCCTTTGAAATCCCCTTTCACTGTGGAAAGGATATAATTTTTATATTTCCACGCAAGCTCGTTGCGGTGGCGGATAAATCCGACTTTTTCGCCGGTAGGCCGTACGAGTTCTTCGTCATGTCGAAGGATATTCTCTATTTCTTCTTCCGCCTGATCCGGCAGTTTATGTCCGTTCCTGTCGAAAAATTTGATTCCGTTATCGGGGAACGGGTTATGGGAAGCAGATATAACGACACCGGCATCATAGTTTTCTGTCCGTGTCAGGTATGCGATACCCGGTGTAGGAATCACGCCTGCCAAGTCCACATTCACCCCCGACGCGCACAGCCCCGCCGATAAAGCGGCTGCCACCATGGTTCCTGAAATCCTTGTATCCATACCGATAAGCACGCGATGGGTTCCTTCCTCCCTACAGAAATAGGCGCCTGCCGCCCGCCCCAGCTGGAATGCTAATTCGGGCATGAGTGTGGAATTTACCACGCCGCGTACGCCGTCTGTTCCGAACAATGTGACCATTCTAAATCCTCCGCGATTGATTTCTTACTATTTTGCACTGCAATTTTCAAATGATACAGCGAATATATTTTCCCGTCAAGCCGTTTATTCTTTTTCTATTTTCACATGTACCGTAACGGCTCCGGGAATAATCATACCGTTTTCCGGTTTCGGTATGTCAATCTTTTTGGTAACGCTTTCCTTTGCTCCGGTGATATCGATTTCTTCCAGTTCCACCACCGTATTTTTATCGAAATAGCTTTCCGGTGCCTTGACAGTGGCCACCGGCGGCGTCACCGTGATTTCAGAGACTTTGTATCCTTCTGCCGGTTCCCCTTTTACTATCGGTTTGAAAGGAATATTTCCCGTCTTCTGGTCTTCCGACATATGTACAGAAACGCGGACACGGGTAGGCATGATGTCAATCCCCGTTACCGTATTTCCATCCGCATCAAGAACATTCACCGCATCAAATTCGTCGAAATCTTTTGATTTCCCCGCCACGTTGACAGAGATAATGGCACGGTCGGCAAGAGCCATGCGGCTGCTGGCTCCTGCGACAGTAATATATTCCGGCGTCGTGGATTTCCGCTCCGCCTTGAAACCTGCCGGAAGCGCTCCGATAAATTCCACCTGCGCCGGCAGTGATTTCACTGCATAGGTGTCGATAAATAAATCGAAATATGTCTGATCCTGGGAAATCACTGTTTCATTTCCCGGTACGGAAATATGGATGGGTGTGTTCGGATAATCGCCGTCCGTAAATCCGTCAAGATCAACATAGGCTTTGATATTATCACTCCGCATGCTGACCAGATCGCTGCGGTTCATGCGGATCTTCACTTTCACCCTCTGGGGTACATTAAGGGCTACGAGAGAACGATCCAAATTACGCACTTCGACCGGAACGGTATAAGAGTTTTCCACAAGAGGATTCTGCTCATTCATGACATATACCCAGAAAGCAAATGCCGCCATGAGGCAGAGGAATTTAGGAAGCCACCACCGCAGATTTGTATATTTCATTTCAGCGGGCTCCATTTCTGCAATACATTACCGACGCCTTTCGCTTTATCCTGCACAAGGAAGTTCCGCAGGATATTCCGCAAGCCGTCTTCTTCGAGATGGCGGTAAATATGGCCTCCGTAAGCATAGGAAACCGTTCCCGTTTCTTCACTGACGATGACCACGACACAGTCCGCCTGTTCAGACATGCCGATTCCCGCGCGATGGCGTGTCCCCAATTCAGAGGAGAGGCTCCTGTCACGGGTAAGCGGCAAAAGGCAGCCTGCCGCCATAATGCGGTTGTCGCGGATAATAACGGCGCCGTCATGGAGCGGTGTATTTACGATAAAAATATTTCCAAGAAGCTCTTTTGACACGAGGGCCTCCAAACGGATCCCTGTATCAATACGGTCATCAAGCCCTACTGTCCTTTCAAAAACGATAAGCGCGCCCACTTTATTCTTCGCCATGATCATCGTCGCTTCCACCACATGATCAATGACGGCATCTAATTCCGCTTCATCCATGATGCGGGAAGAAATATAAAATTTGCCGCGGCCAAGCTGTTCCAGAGCACGGCGGAGTTCCGGCTGGAATACCACAGGGAGCGCGACAATGAGCACTGTCATAAGTTTATCGAGTATCCAGCTGACTACATGGAGCTGGAGCCAGCCTGCAAACAATGTAAAAAGTCCGAGGAACACGAGCCCCTTCAAAAGAGCGGTCGCCCGCGTATCACGGACAAGGATATACATCCGGTAAAAGAAAAACGCGACGACAAGTATATCCAGCGCATCCCAAAGGCGCATTGTCATCAGCAGTCCCTGTATTTGTCCAAGCATAAAAACTCCCGTCGCCAAAGCAAATAATACATTATTGATAAATAATTACAGTCGTCATTTATTGTATCACGAACCTTAAGTTTTTGCAGTTATGTCCCGCTGTTTTTCATAAGGCGGAAAAATAAACTTCCAGTAAAAATATAAAACGGCAGCCGGAAAAGCCGCCGCTTCATACTATCTTTTGTCATACACATCCCATTCCAGCTCCATGATGCGGAACTGATAATCCGCGCTGGATTTCTGAAGAGAATAAATATCCTTCTGCTGTTCTTTATTTTGCTCCAGTGCCAGTGTCGCCGCCCATTCGATATTGTTCAGCTGGTCATCATACCGGCTGGCCTCCACATTCATCATCCGTTCCTGCAGATCCGCAATAAGGGACTGCTGCCATGAAATGAAGGCAAGAAGGAGAAAAACACACAGATAAAGATACCATGTATGTTCCAGACAAAGTTTTCTTTCCACCTGTCCACGAAAATTATCCCCTTATTTCGTCATCAAGTTTTTCTTTGTTGAGAAGAGCCAAATGATCTTTTGTAAATTCAATCCACAACCGGGCCGCTCTGGAGAGGTAACGCCCTTTCTTCCAAATCGCATACAGGTGGTGGGTCATTTTCGGTTCCGTCAGCGGGCGGACGACTATATTTCCATCTGCACTGTTCGGCGGACAAAGGCGGCTCGGCAGGATCGCCACTCCAAGTCCAGAGGAAACGGTCTGGAGCATGAGATCGCGCTGGCTCGTCTCAAAAACAATTTTCGGCGTAAATCCGATCTTCTTGCAGTTCGACAGGATATCATCATGTAAATTGAAATCATCGCGATAGAGGACAAGCGGATAATCGGCAAGAAGTTTCATGGGTATTTCTTTTCTCTCTTCCAGCGGATAACCTTTCGGCATGACGACGCACATTTTATCATCCGACAGGAAAAACGATTCAAAATCTTTATTCGGAATGGTGCAGATGATGCCCACATCAATGCGTCCTTCCTGCACGGAGGTCTCGATTACCTTGGATCCGTATTCGTAAAGCTCAATGGAAATCTGCGGATAGGTTTTTTTAAATTCGCCCAGGAGCTTGGCGAAAACATGCGCGTCCGTAATCGGCGGCAATCCGATCTGGATCGTGTCCTTTTTCAGATTGAATTCATTTTCAAAGTCGCTCTTTAAATGTTCAAAAGCGAAAAGGCAGCGCTTCGCGTAGTTCAGGAAGATGCTTCCCGGCGCAGTAATTTCGACTGTCTTCGCATTGCGGATAAAAAGGATGATCCCCAATTCATCTTCCAGCGATTTGATCATGCGGCTGATGGCGGACTGGGAAATATGAAGATTCCTCGCCGCTTTGCTGAAACTTTTTTCTTCCGCTACTTCCATGAAATACTTCAAGTGACGATAGTCCATAATACACGCTCCTTACTTTTGAAATATTTTCTTAAAAAATGTACACCTTGTCATTCTTGTGCAAAAATCGTATTTCCTCTATAATGAACATAGATTTCATAATTTCCTGCCGAAAAATTATGTGTAAACAATTATGATTATATAGCATTAATTGACTTAACTATGCGATTTTCTCATAATGTAATTGTACATAATTTTTTTATATCTTGCAAGGAATATTTATGAACCGAACCCGTATCCGTCCCGCATGGGAGTTGCCCGGCGGATATTTAAAAAAGGAAGTGTTGAACTGTGAGAAATGTAAAAACAATGGACGGCAATACAGCCGCGGCGTATATTTCATACGCATTCACAGAAGTAGCTGCCATCTACCCGATTACCCCTTCGTCACCGATGGCGGAATCTGTAGATGAATGGTCTGCCCATGGAAAGAAGAATATTTTCGGCGACACGGTCCATGTGGCGGAAATGCAGTCTGAAGGAGGCGCGGCAGGCGCATTTCACGGCGCTTTGCAGGGAGGCGCGCTTACCTCTACCTATACCGCGTCACAGGGAATGCTTCTCATGCTGCCGAATATGTACAAAGTAGCCGGCGAACTTCTTCCCGGCGTCTTCCATATCGCCGCCCGCGCTCTTGCAAACCACGCCCTTTCTATTTTCGGAGACCATCAGGACGTAATGAGCGCGAGAGCCACCGGCTGTGCCATGCTTGCTGAATCGAACGTACAGGAAATCATGGATCTTGCAGGCATTGCCCACCTGGCGGCCATTAAAGGCCGCGTGCCTTTCATCAATTTCTTCGACGGATTCCGCACAAGCCATGAAATACAAAAAGTGGAAGTCATGGAGTACGACGAACTGGAACCGCTCATCGACAAGGAAGCTCTCGCCGCATTCCGCGCCCGTGCGCTGGATCCGGACAGACCCGTCATCCGCGGCACGGCGGAAAATCCCGATATCTACTTCCAGCACTGCGAAGCAGCCAACCCGTTTTATAACGCGCTTCCCGATATCGTGCAGGGCTATATGGATAAGATCAGCGCCATTACGGGACGGACATATCACCTCTTCGACTACTACGGCGCGCCTGACGCGGACCGTGTCATTGTCGCCATCGGTTCCGTTTCCGATATCTGTAAAGATGTGGCTGACGCCGTCAATGCCGCCGGCGAAAAGGTGGGGATTGTAAATGTCCACCTGTACCGTCCGTTCTCTGTCAGCCATTTCATAAACCGGCTTCCCGAAACGGTAAAGAAGATTGCCGTCCTCGACCGCACACGCGAGCCGGGCGCTATCGGCGAACCGCTTTTCCTTGATGTGCAGAGCGCCGTCACTGCGGCAGGAAGAGATATCAAGGTTTGCGGCGGCCGTTACGGATTAGGTTCCAAAGACGTCATTCCGGAAGACATCATGGCCGTCTATGAACATCTGAAAGCTGAAATGCCGCGCCATAATTTCACTGTATCCATCAAAGACGACGTAACCGGTTTGTCTCTCACCCCCGTTCCTGTTCCCGAAAAAGAAAGCAAACTTGTTTCCTGCAAATTCTGGGGGTTCGGCTCAGACGGCACCGTCGGCGCCAACAAGAGCGCCATTAAAATCATTGGCGACCACACGGATATGTACGCCCAGGGATACTTTGCTTACGATTCCAAGAAATCCGGCGGCGTGACCATTTCCCATCTCCGTTTCGGTCCCGATCCGATCCGCAAACCCTACCTCATCCGCAAAGCGGACTATATCGCCTGCCACCGCCCGTCCTACGTGTATAAGTATGACTTGCTCCGCGGCTTCAAACCAGGCGGCATCTTTCTCCTGAACTGCCAATGGCGACCGGAAGACCTGGAACACGCTCTTCCGGCAGCGCTGAAAAGGAAGCTGGCCTCTCTCCATGCGAAATTCTACATCATTGATGCTTTTGAAATCGCGAAGAAAATCGGTCTCGGCGGACGGATCAATATGATTATGCAGTCCGCTTTCTTCCATCTGACAAAGATCATTCCCGAAGCAGATGCTGTGAAATACCTGAAAGACGCCAATGAACATTCCTACGGGCGGAAAGGCCAGAACGTAGTCGACATGAATAATGCGGCTGTCGACGCGGGTATCGCGGGAGCCGTTGAGATCCCCATCCCCGAAGAATGGGCGCATGCAACCGAAGGCGGCTTTATTGCTAAAATAAACCGTCCCGATTTCGTGAGAGACGTTTGCGACGTCATGAACCGGCAGGAAGGAGATGATCTTCCCGTTTCCACATTTAAAGGCTGGGAAGACGGCACGTTCACCACAGGCACATCGCACTATGAACGTCCTGCCGCGGCCATCCAGGTTCCGGAATGGATCCCTGAAAACTGTATTTCCTGCAATCAATGCGCTTTTGTCTGCCCCCATGCCGCCATCCGGCCCTTCATTGTGACCGAGGAGGAAGAAGCCCGTGCGCCGGAAGGATTCATCTGCAGAGATCTGCCGGGGCCGAAAAAGGGATTGAAATACCGCATCATCGTCAGTCCTAAAGACTGCTATGGCTGCAGCATCTGCGCCAATGTATGCCCCGCCCCGAAAAAGGCTCTCGTCATGAAACCGATTGAAACGCAGCTTGACAAGCAGAAATACTGGGATTACGCCATCACGCTCCCCCGTAAGGAAAACCCGATGAATAAATTCACTGTCCGCGGCTCCCAGTTTGAACCGACATACTTTGAGTTTTCCGGTGCCTGCGCAGGCTGTGGTGAAACGCCTTACGTCCACCTGGTCACCAATCTCTTCGGTGACAGAATGCTTATTGCCAACGCCACAGGCTGTTCCTCCATTTACGGAGCAAGCGCTCCTTCCATGCCTTACTGCACCAATGCGGAAGGCCAGGGGCCCGCATGGGCAAATTCCCTCTTTGAGGACAATGCAGAATTCGGCCTCGGCATGCATCTGGGCGAAATCAAACTGCGCCGACGGGTGGAGGAGAAACTGAATGAAGTACTTCCTTCTTCTGATGAAAACACAAAAACGGCTATAGAAGAATGGATTGCCGGAAAGGATGTGGGGGACGGCACTCGGAGCAGGGCGGAAAAACTGGAAGCCGCGCTGAACGCAAAAGTCTCTTCTCATCCGGAATATAAAGAAATCCTCGCCCTGAAAGATCATTTTATTAAAAAGAGCCAGTGGATCTTCGGCGGCGACGGCTGGGCATACGATATCGGCTTCGGTGGTCTGGACCATGTCCTTGCATCTGGAGAAGACATCAACGTCCTCGTACTGGATACGGAAGTTTACTCCAACACGGGCGGCCAGTCCTCGAAATCCACCCCTGCCGCAGCTATCGCTAAATTTGCGGCAGCAGGCAAAAAGACTAAGAAAAAAGACCTCGGCATGATCGCCGTGTCTTACGGATATATTTATGTAGCACAGATCGCTTTGGGAGCCGACATGAACCAGGCTGTAAAAGCCATCCACGAAGCAGAATCCTATCCCGGTCCGTCCCTTATCATTGCTTACGCTCCCTGTATCAACCACGGCATCAAGGCAGGCATGGGCGAAGCATCGGCAGAACAGAAAGCAGCCGTGGAATGCGGTTACTGGTGTAACTGGCGCTATGACCCCCGGCTTCTGGATGCGGGAAAGAATCCTTTCCATCTGGACAGCCGAGAACCGAAAGGCGATTTCCGTAAATTCCTTTTAGGCGAAGTCCGCTACGCAAGCTTGCAGAAGCTCTTCCCGCAAGAAGCGGAAGCCCTCTTTGAAAAAACAGAAAAAGATGCCAGGGCACGCAGACAGAGTTACGTCCGTATACAGAAGTCTTTTGATCTGGAAATGCAGGAACACCAAGCCGCGGCAGAACAGAGATAAACCGGGCAAAACAAAAGAGTCATAATCGGGAAACATATTTCCGCTTATGGCTCTTTTTCTATCTTAAATCAGACGTACTGCCATGGGCAGACGAAGATAGGACAGAAACTCCGACATATCCATGTACAGCTCACCAAAGAGGTTATTGTCTGTTTCTACCTTCTCCTGTCATCATTTTCCGATTCATTTCTTCTCGTTATTTGTAAATATCTCGCCTGTGTGATACAGAAACCGCAACAATTATTAATTGCTCGTCTTTAATCTCTGCAATAATACGATAGTTCGCAATTCTATATCGCCAATATCCACTTAAATCAGCCGTCAAGGCTTTCCCATGAACTCTGGGATTACTGCAGCCATACAGGTTTGATTTCAGCCATTTTAAAATAAGTCTTTGGATTGATTGATCCAGTTTTTTAAACTTCTTTTTGAATCCATCGGTATATTCAATCTGATACATGATTAAACATCTAATTCCTCAAATAATTCTTCGATCGGATAGGTTTTTACCTTTCCTCTTCTCTTCTCTTCTTCATATTTTTTTATGACCTGCATATCATATTCATCTTCCAATTTTTCTAAAGCCAGGCGTTTTAATAAAGAAGATACCGCGCATCCGTAAATAGCAGCCGCTTGATTAAGAATTTCGGACTCTTTCTCATTAATACGGACACTTATGACAGAACTCATAATATCACCCCTTTCACATACGATATTTGTATGACATCTGTATGACTTTATTATAATTTATAGGAAATAAAAAAACAATTATCTTTCCTCCGATATCAGTATCCATACACTAAATCAGACGTACCGCCATGGGCAGACGAAGATAGGACAGAAACTCCGACATATCCATGTACAGCTCCACATCATCAAAGAAGAATTCCGCAATGTCATGAAAATCCGTTTTCACGCCGTCATTAAACGCATATTCCAGATAGTAAGGCATCCAGCCTGCCTTATGGAAAAACGCCTTGATATCATTCACGCCCTCTTTCGGTTCCAGACAGGCTGCTTTCAGCAGCTCCCCGCCCGTAATTTTTTCAAAGCCAAAGTACGATGCCAGCGACAAAACGATCAGACGCATTCTATAATCTTTTTCCAGCAGGTCGAGGACATCCAGATTCACACGGAGTCGGGCGGCAATCTGCCCAAGTTCTTCCCGCTTTTCATGGTATTCCTCTTCTGTCATATCAATGCGGTAACCGCCTTTTAATTCATAAAGCAGTCCCCTTTTTTGCATCTCTCCCATCATTTTCCTTTCCTGACCGCGGTACTCCTGCCGGCGGTCATTCCTTTAAAATTTCATTTCCACTCCGATTGCCCATTCCCTTCCGCCAAGGTAAAGATCATCTGCCTTCCTGCCAAAGATATTGTAGAGTGCCAGTGTAGCAGAAAATTTTTCGCCCCATTTCTTCCGGGCAGAGATATCCAATGTGTGGTAAGAATAATCCTTTCCGTCAAACCGATAATCACCAAGGAAATAACTCTTTACTGATCCGCTCCAGCCGTATTTCTCATGATCGTCATAAAGAAAATAGGCGCTGAAGGTATTTCTCGCGCGGTTGTCGAGACGTGCTTCCGCCTTTCCTGTCACAGCACCTTTTGCGTCAAGGTACACGTGGCCTGCTTTAAAGGTAAGGCGGTCGCTCACATGGTAGCCCCATTCCGTTTCTACCCCATGGATATCTCCGCGGCTGATATTTTGATAGAACCAGTCATTATTCCTTCCTGACGGCTGCGCATCAATGAGATTCTTCACCCGGTTATCAAAATAAGTCACCCTGCCGAAACTCCTGCCCCGTTCCCATTCAATGCCGGCGTCCCAGCTGCGGGATTTCTCCGCCTCCAAATCAGGATTACCGTAAACATTCACAAAATGATGGAGCTTGATGTACAGTTCACTGATAGTCGGCGCCTTAAATCCTTTCCCGTAATTTACCTTGAACCGGGTATGGCTGTCCGGTTCATAAGTCAGCCCAAGACGGGGTGACAGAGACGAACCGAAGCGGTTATGATGCTCAAAACGCAGAGACGGCGTAATGAAAAGCCGGTCATTTGCCTGCCACAAATCAGAAACATACACCGCCACATGATCTGCGGAGTGGGATTCCCTCTTTTTGGAGAGACCTGCCGCATTATCGGCAAGACGCGTCCCTTCATAAGCAATATTCCGATAGTCCCCGCCGAATGTAAAAGTATGACGTTCCGATTTCACCGTATCCTTCACCTCAAGGAAATAAGTACTGTATCTCGCATTATCGCTGTTTTCTTTCGGGAAATACCGATTCAGGTGTCCTGCAAGAAACGGCGGCAGTCCTTGCAGGTGCCTTCCGTTATAGGAATAGGAATCTTTCTTCATACGGCTCATACCCGCACGAACCATATAATCATTTTTTCCCGTACGGCCCGTATACTCCGCGGAGAAATCAAATCCATCCCGGCTGATATTTTCCCGCCGTCCTCTATATACAGGCACCTTCATGCCCCTCATGCGCAAATCAGCATCAGCATACGATGAATGAACAGATTCATTGAAATATCCTGCATCAAAACGCAATCGGCCCTGCACGGAATTTTCAAAATCATAAAGTCCTGTCCAGTGGAACAGCCGGCGGTTTCCCGCATCCGGTGTATTGATCCCTTTTGTCAAAACGGCGGCTCCCCCATGAGACGGCGGCATACCGGGAAATGTGATAAACATTTTGCTGTCTTCTTTATAAGAAACAGGACGTATTTTTATGAAAGACACATCAAAAGCATTGCTCCACCGTCCTTCTTTCCCTAAATCAAAACGATAGCTGTTTTTCAATTCATTTGTCCCTGCTGCAGCACTGACAGTCACTTCCCGTTTTTCCGGCTTCTTCGTGATGATGTTGATAACACCGCCCATGGCGTCAGAACCGTAAAGGGCGCTCGATGCTCCGCGGACAATTTCCACCCGGTCGATACGATCTACGCTGATCCGATCCAAAACATAGAAATTCTGTGTCACACTTGTATCCTCATCAGCCATACGTTTCCCATCCACCAGAACCAGTGTGTGATTCGTATTCATACCGCGGAGCATCACCTGATGGCCGCCCATTCCCGCATTTTTTGCCGGACGTGACCGCTCCACGCTCAGATTTAAAACGGACGAAAGGGCAGATCTCATATCATACGCTCCGGAACGCTTTATGTCTTCCGATGTAACGATCTCCGCAGACTGTGGTTCTTTCCTGATTTCCGCTTCCGTCCGTTCCGCCGTTACCAGAACTGCAGGCATTTCATAAACCGATGCCGCAACAGACATCACAGGCAGAGACAACGAAGCAAAAACGGAAACAGCCAAAATTGTTTTCATATATTCTCCTTTGCAGGGATACCCTGAAATAAATTAATGAAAATCAGTATCAAATAAATTGTAAATGATTTCTTTTCGAATTTCCACATAGGAAAGAAAACTTTCAAAGAAACCATGATTTTTCCATGAGCCGCATTCACAAACCTGCGAAAAATTATTGACACAACCTATCAAAAGACCTGTCATAGCGGTTCACGAATACCGTTCTTGATAAGCCCCCTAAAAAGGCATAAAAAAATGAGACCCTTTTCAGAGTCCCATTTTCAATGCTGATAAAATGATTATTTCAATTCTACCGTTGCGCCTGCTTCTTCAAGCTTCTTCTTAATTTCTTCAGCTTCAGCCTTAGCTACGCCGGTCTTTACTTCTTTCGGAGCGCCGTCGACGAGAGCTTTGGCTTCTTTCAGACCCAGAGCTGTGATTTCACGAACAGCTTTAATAACCTGAATCTTCTGAGCGCCTGCTTCTTTCAGGATTACGTCAAATTCGCTCTTTTCTTCAGCTGCTGCTGCGCCTGCTGCCGGTGCCGCTGCTGCTACTGCTACCGGTGCTGCCGCGGATACGCCGAATTTTTCTTCAATTGCTTTTACGAGTTCGCTCAATTCGAGAACAGACATTTCGCTGATTGCGTTAAGGATTTCTTCATGTGTCATTTTTAGTTCCTCCAATGGAATAAATTTTTAGGCGCTTATGCGCTTTCTTTCTGTTTACGCACTGCTTCGAGAGCATATGCAAGGTTCTGGATATTGCCGTTCAATGCACACGCCAGACCGGTAATCGGTGCCAGCAATGCAGATGCGACCATACCAAGGAGCTGTTCCTTGGACGGCAGATCCGCCAGGGCTTTTACAGCTTTCGGATCGATGACTTTTCCGTCAAGAACGCCGGCTTTAATTGCAACGGCTTCACTCTTTGTTTCTTTCAGGAATTCTTTCAGCGCCGCTGCCGGTGCTACGGGATCTTCCTTGCAGGTAGCCAGGCCGTTCGGTCCCTGGAGCAGATCATCAAGATCATGGATCCCGATATCATTGGCAGCGATACGGGTCAAAGTATTCTTAATAACTTTGTACTGCACGCCATGCTTCAGGAATGTGCGGCGGAGCTGCATAGCCGTCTTCACATCGAGTTTGTTGTAAGCAACGAGTACCACGCCCTGGGAAGACAGCTGTTCTTTCATTTCTTCAACAACAGCAGCCTTTTCCGGCCGAACCGTTACTTCATATTTTCCTTCGCTCATAGTACACCTCCTCTGCTTATAGGATTCAGAACGCGGTGCCGCGCCCTTATTATATTTATCACGTTAGCTAAAACGACCCCGCTTTGCGTCGCGAGGTCGTGTACTGTCATTACAGTACTCAGCCTCGGGAGGCGGGCTTTCGCCCATTATGGATACCGCCGGTCTTAAGCTAAGTGTAAATAATAAATTATTCAGCTTTCGGTGCCGCCACTGTGGACATGTCAATATGAATGCCGGGTCCCATTGTAGATGAAAGAGTCAGACTCTTCATATACTGTCCCTTGACAGTTGTCGGGCGTGCTTTCAGAATGGTGTTGTAAATAGTTACAAGGTTTTCTTTGATCTTATCAGCATCAAAAGACGCTTTGCCGATAATAACCTGTACATTGCCCGCTTTATCGGTACGGTACTGCACCTTGCCGCCTTTGATTTCGTTGACAGCTTTGGTAACATCTGTTGTTACAGTGCCGTCCTTCGGGTTAGGCATAAGTCCTTTCGGTCCCAGTACGCGGCCAAGACGGCCGATAACCGCCATCATGTCCGGTGTTGCTACAACTACGTCAAAATCCATCCAGCCCTGGGCAATTTTGTCCGCCAGTTCTTTTCCGCCCACATAGTCGGCGCCGGCTGCTTGGCATCTTCTTCCTTCTGGTCTTTGGCAAATACGAGAACTTTCTTGGATTTGCCTGTACCATGAGGAAGAACCGTTGCGCCGCGGAGCTGCTGGTCAGCATACTTCGGGTTGATGTTCAGATTGAACGCAAGTTCGACAGTTTCGTCAAATTTTGCAGTTGCCGCTTCTTTCAAGAGCTTAACAGCTTCGTCGACATCATAGAACTTATGACTGTCAACGATGGCTGCGGTTGCTTTTTGTTTCTTTGTCAATTTTGCCATTGTTTCCTCCTTCGTGGTCATCGGATAAATATCCTGCCACTGACAGTCATCAGTCTGTTACTTCGATGCCCATAGAACGGGCTGTGCCTTCTACAAGGCGCATTGCTGCTTCCACTGTGTTGGCATTCAGGTCGGGCATCTTTGTTTCAGCGATTTCCTTAACCTGTGCCCTGGTGACTTTGCCGACTTTATTTTGTTCGGCTCACCGGAAGCTTTTTCAAGGCCTGCCGCCTTCTTTAAAAGAACGGCTGCCGGCGGAGTTTTACAAATAAATGTAAAGCTTCTGTCTTCATAAACGGTAATTTCTACAGGGATGATAAGGCCGGCCTGCTTGGCGGTACGGTCATTAAAATCCTTTACGAAAGACATAATGTTCACGCCTGCCTGGCCGAGGGCCGGGCCTACCGGCGGAGCCGGTGTGGCTTTACCTGCGGGAACCTGCAGTTTTACCATTTTAGTAATTTTCTTTGCCATGTTGTTACACCTCCTTTTCCGTTATGTGGAATGTGGTTTTCGGGCTGTAACGGGCCCTCCCACTTGTGAGACAAGCCAAGTACAAGACAGTCTCACAGAGTTATTTATGGAGGAGGTCGAAATAACCTACCTCTAACTCTATAGTTGTCGTTGTGCCGAAATTACTGATATCAGCTTTAATCTTGCTTCTGTCATCAGACACGTCCAGCACCACAGCGCTGCGGTCGGCAAACGGTCCGTGGGTGATCTTAATGGTATCGCCCACTTTAGCATCTGTCTTGGCAGTCTGTTTTTTATCCTTGCCCTCAATAATACGTTTGGCCTCTTCATCAGAAAGAGGGATCGGTTTCGTCGTCGTACCGACAAAGCCCGTAACGCCGGGCGTATTTCTTACGACGTACCAGCTTCTGTCATTGACTTCCATCTGGATCAAAAGGTATCCGGGGAACACTTTCCTCGATACAACTTTTTTTTCGCCGTCTTTTACTTCTTCCTCGTCATGCATGGGAAGGAGAATCTGGATAATTGTATCATCCATTCCCATAGAGTGCACTTTCCGGGTAAGCGTATCCTTAACCTTATTTTCATAGCCGGAATACGTATGAATGACATACCAGCGGATGTCCTTTTCAGAACCTTCCTTCGGTTTGCCAATTTCAACCGGTGCACTGACCGCGGATTTTTTTATCTCTGTTTTTTTCTTAGCTTCCCTATCCGGCATATGTTCTCTCCTTTCATCCTACAGTATGAATCAAAACTTTGGAGAGCTGCATGAATATGAAGTCCACTACGATAATCAGAAGAGACACAAGAACGACCGATACGAGAACTGCAATGGTGTAACGCACCATCTCATGTTTTGTCGGCCAGATGACTTTTCTCATTTCCATTTTTGTTTCACGGAAAAAACGGGTCCAGGCACTCTTGTTTTCTTCTGCAACCTCTCTTTTGGTCGGTTGTTTACGCTTCGCCATCCTCACACCCTCATTCTAAAACTAAATTATTTCGTTTCTTTATGCAGGGTATGTTTATGGCACCATTTGCAGTATTTCATCATTTCGATACGTTCTGCATTATTCTTTTTGTTCTTGTTTGTACGATAATTGCGGCGCTTGCATTCCGGGCATGCAAGAGTAATTCCTTCACGCATTCTTTACACCTCACTCAAATCTCTTCTCGGCTTTCGCCATTGCAACATGCTTACACAGTATAGCATAAGCAGATATGGCAGTCAATAAAAAGCACTTAAAAAAGCCGGGTACTTCCCGACGCATTGATTATATCAAAAACGTAACTTTGGTGCAAGGGAAAATCTGTAAAATCCAGTAAGAAACCCGAGAGCCTTCCCCCGGGGTTCTTACAGTCTATTTTTCACATTATTATTAGGAATTATATTAGAAGTAAAAATCACACAATCTCAAAAACCACTGTCACATGACTTTCAAAATCTGCTGTTCCCGCTTCCATGGGAGTTGCCGCATTTTCCACCATGCTGTCACCGGCTGCTTTCATACTCATGGCATACCGCGGCATGATCTCCGTATGGTTTTCGCCGACAGAAATGATGTTCACTACCGGCCGGCCAAGAGTCTTTGCAATAACGTCCGCTTTCCGTTTCGCATCGGCCACCGCGCGGCGGAGAGCTTCATCCCTGTATTCCTGTTCATTCCTCACAGAAAATATCACACTGTCGATATGGTTCGCACCCGCGTTAATCGCCGCATCCATTACCTTGCCCGTCTGATCCAAATTATGGAGGACAATCTTCATACGGTTATCCGCTTCATATACGGTAGATTTCATACGGCCTTTGTCATCATACTGGTTGTTCGGATACAGATTATACCCCATCGTTTCGATATGATCCGCCGTCGCGCCAGCTCCAAGCACCGCGCTTCGCACCGCCATCATGATATCCGCGTTGTCACGGGCAGCTGCTTTGGCATCGCGGGCCATCGTTTGTACAGATAAATTCACCGTAGCCATGTCATTTTTTGCCGTCACTGTGCCCGTCCCCGTCACGGTGATGGAACGATGAAACGGTTCTTCCGCATGGATTGTCATACAAGAAGCAGCCAAAAGACACGCTGTCAAAAGCATTGCTGTTTTTTTCATACTTCCTCCTCAAATAAAAGTTTATTAATTCCACGTACATCTACGGGAATCACTCTGATTATAGCACCGACGTAAAAAAGAAACGAATCCTCTGCAGGCGATTCCTTTACCCCCCCTACAGCGTCAGAAAGGAAATAACCCCATATCCGCCATGATCCACCCCTCCGAATAGGGCGCGATATCATACTGTTGGAAAATGAAATACAAATGGCCGTTATTCCCTATATAGAATTCTTTCGGGAATTCTGTGATTTTCTCCGCCTCTTCTGTGGAAATGTGCCGGGCTGTGCATTCCCTGGCTGCCGCATCCTGAAGCGCTTCTACGGAAAGAGAAGGCATGGCCGCCTTCAGATCAGCAAGCGTCACCACCTTTCCCGCGGCGTTTAGAGTAATTCCTTTTACATAATTCAGAGGATGCGCCCCTCCTTCATAGGTCATCGTTTCCAAAAGCACCACACTCACATAAGGTTTTACCGCGCCGGCCTGCCAGTCCATCCAGCCGGACAGGCGATGGCTGCTTTCCTTATTCAAAGCCTGCAGGTACCGCTCTGCCGCCCTGTCCATTTCTTCATTAAAAAATACGCGCAATTCTATCGGGAGCTCTTTCCCGCTGTGCGGAATTTTCGCCGTACTCAGCCCGATCCGTTTTTCCACCGTTTTAAATAAAGGAAAATCATCCGAAGGAGTAAGACCGGGCCCTGCCGTCCACCCCGCCGCCGATGCATTCCCAAGTGACAGAAGCAGAGAAAAAACAAGAAGACAAACTATTCTTAAAATTCCCATAATACCTCCTAATTATAGTAGAAATTCTTGTTTTTCAGTATACCATAGAGAAAAACAAACCAAAAACCACCCCTGCAGATCCCCTGTATCTTCAGTTTGAATCTGCATCGGATTACCCGCAGGAAACTATTTTCATGATGATTGTTTCCCGACCGCCAAGAACACACCGTCTTCCATTTTCAGCAGAACCAGATCCACTACAGGATCACGTTTGGCGTCAAAGCTGAATGTACCGCAGACACCGTTAAACCCCTTCATCTCCGCCATGGCATCACGAATCTTCCTTGTATCTGTCACGGAGCCGGCCCGCTGTACCGCATCCATCGCCATGTACACGCCGTCATAAGCGGCGGCGGCAAACTGGTCAGGTGCATGCCCGTACTTTTTCGTATAATTCTCCGCAAACGTCTTCGTTGCCGCCGTATCTCTTGCCGCTGACCACATAGATGACACATACACATTATCCGCGGCGGCGCCCGCCATCTTTCCCAATTCGGGAGAAACAAAGCCATTATCCCCAAGGACAGGCTGGTTCATTCCCATCTCACGCATCTTCTTTAAAATCCGCGCCCCTTCCTGATAATAACTGCACACAATAACCACGTCCGGTTTTGCGTTTTCTATATTCGTCAGCTGGGCAGAATACTCGCTGTCCTTGCTGCCGAAGGTTTCCACATCCACAATCTTGACTCCTTCCTCTTCCAGAGTCTTTCGGAAATATTTCTGCGCCGTTACATGCTGTTCATTATCATGGGCATAGAGAATCGCCGCCGTCTCGTACCCTAAAAGACGGTGCGTCTTTTTTGCCGTCTGGGGAATATTCATCGACTCGGGTACGGAATTTCTGAAAATATAATCGCCAATTTCCGTAATTCCTTCCGCAGTAACCGATATTTCCAACGAGGGAATTTTAGCATTTTGCATAATCGGTCCTGCCGCCTTTGCCTCATTCGATGTCATCGGCCCGATAATCACCGCCGCCTTCTTTTGGATTAACCGCTTTGTCACATTCATGGCATCAGACGGAGCCCCTTTGGAATCCTCCACAAAGAGCTCAATCGGTATCTCCCCTTTCTGATTGATTTCTTCTACAGCCATACGGATTCCTTCCTCCTGGGACTTGCCGTATGCCGCTGCCCCTCCGGTAAGCGCCGCGATGAATCCGATCTTCACGCCGCTCTTTGACGGAGAATCAGCCGCTGTCTTTATCCCGCCGCAGGCAGTAAGACCTGCCGCTGCTATTGCGCCTGTAAAAATGATTACTGCTGCTTTCATTGCTTTGCTGAAATTCATTTTGACCTCCTGATTTGAAAATAAAAAAACGCCTCCATGGAAAATATCCATGCAGAGGCGCTCCCGCGCGGTACCACCCTGATTTATCACTCATGACTATAAGTAAAATAAAAGCGCCCCGCCTGAAATACTCAGACAAGGGCGCATAGCGCTGTACCACCTTGCATTTATCACTCTGCCTCCGGGTAATATAAAACCCTGCCCGAATAAATCGGACAGGGGCGAATTCATCGCGGTACCACCCTGCATTATACTTATGGCTCCTGTCCGTAACGTGGATGACGCCTCCATCTACTTGATTCAACGAGGAGCTTGCGGAAGAGTTCGACATATCCTTCATACCGGTTTCCACCTGCCACCGGCTCTCTGTTATCTCAGAAACATGACTTTTTTCCGTTCATCGCTTTTCATTTTTAAATTAAAGTTATCATACAGACTTCAAACACTTCTGTCAACCATCGATTTTATTTCAAACAAAAATATTTTCACAGCCCCCTATTTCATAACCGCCTTCCTGCACTGCGGCCAAAAGTCATGACTGGCAAGTCCTTCACACTTTCGCAGATGCGACGCATCGTTCACACTATTTTACATTCAAAGCCGTGTACTTTCCATTTTCCACTTTATCAATATCGGAGCTATGGAAATCCGGAATCATGCAATATCACAGAACGTTAAAATCTTAATTTCCTTTGATTTTACCGCACGTTTTATATTCAATATCATTCAGTACCTTGCATTACAGAGTATCGTGTGTTATAGTATTCATAACCCGAAGTTAATTCTTCCGGAAATGTGTTACTAATATATTTCCATCTGAAAGGAAGGACTATGAACATTCAGCTGAAAAAGGGCGTCATGGAAATCGTTGTTTTGTCCATGCTGCGTAGGAGGGATTTCTATGGATATGAACTCGTCAGCGAGATTTCCAAATATATAGAAATGTCAGAAGGAACTATCTACCCTTTGCTGAACCGTTTTAAAAAAGACGGCCTTGTAGATACCTACCTGGCCGAATCTCATAACGGACCGCCGAGAAAGTATTATAAAATTACCGAGGCCGGCCGTACTGAATATATCGAATCGGTAAGAGAGTGGTCTGATTTTACAAAAGCAGTCAATATGCTTCTCACCGAAGGAGGAGAACCTAATGAATGAGAGAGAGTTTTTAGATCTTCTGCGGTACTACTTCCGTAAGGTAAAACCAGAGGATGTGGAAGAAATTCTATCCGATTACAAAGCCCATTTCACAGAAGCCAGAGAACGGGGTCTGTCTGATGCGCAGATTGCAGCAGAACTGGGGCACCCGGAAGATATTTATGCATCTTACCAATCCGAAGGCATCGTCAGCGAAAAAACGAAAATGGAAAAAATTTCTGACAATGCAGAATACCTGGCCGACAAAGCACAGCAAAAGATGCAGCAGACATGGAATGAAGTCAGCCCTCACATTCCGGACGCTGCCAGTGCAACAGCATCTGTCCTTGCCAAAGCGTTTTTTACCCTTTGCACAGTTCTGTCCATATTCCTTTTCGCGGCCACGCTGCTCACCATTTATCTATTATCTATGCATTTTACTCCCATTATGGATGCGGATCCCTTACCGGGACTCCACCCGCTGACCATGGTCGGTCTGGGGGCAACCGGATGTTTTGCCAGTCTTTCCATCTTCTTCATGGGGACATTGGGCAGAAAGTTTCATAAAAGCAAGAAGCTGAACAGAAAGCAAGATTCTCCGTCCGGTTCTATGCCGCAGGCAGACGATTCAGAAAAGGATGGTAAATACAATGAATAAGATAGTCGTATCCATAGTCCTGGCAGTCCTTTCACTCATGGTGACCATTGTATCTTTCATTATCAATGATATCGCGGCTTACCGCCAGTGGACATGGGATAACCGCGGGCAGATTTCCGAGCATTTGGAAAATAAGGGAAAGACGCCTCCCCCCGGAGGAAATCGTTCCCTGCCGCCCGGAAAGACAGAACATCATGAAAGAATATCGCCTCCAGACAGGCGCCCCTGAAAACAGAGCAGCAAAAGTACCTTCCCATGGAAGGATAAAATCGGCTCATCTGCCCGGATATCGGGCATTTCCGGAAATGTCTGGCCCGGGCTGATTTTATATATAGCTATTCCATTCATAAATATTGTTGCAAAGGAGAATTCTAAATTATGAAAAACATACAAAAGCAGCACTTATCGTGGCTTCCTGTCTCTCAATCGGTGCCACATTCCTGATGATACATTCTTCACAGGCTTTTTTCCTTGACCTGCCCCAGCAGAAAAACGGCATCCGGCAGGATACAGACAAACAAATGAATCAGCCGGGAAAAGATGTCCAAGATATCCGGATTATCAAAGAAGAAACGCCTGATAAGCAAGATAAAGCGGATGAAAAGAAAAATCCAGCCCCGGATAATACGTCGAAAGAAAAATCAAAAGAAAAACAAATGCCAAAAAAAGACTCTATGAAGAAAACTCCGGAAAATAACAAAAAGGACATGCCGGATACTCAGTCAAAAGTACCACCGGTGGAAGGCAACATCCCTCCGGCCGTACAGAAATGAGGAAAAGCCTTAAATGAGGACTATCAAAAACCATGCAATTCTTTTCGTGATCGGGCTTACAATTTCCACCGGAGCCTTTTCCTTCTCCGGCAACACAGCTGCGGCGGAAGAACCACCGCAAATGCGGGATTACCGACTCTCTCTGTTCCAATCAGGGGCATCTGCTGTCCCGGAAAGGAAGATCTTTTCCCCAAAGCAAGAGTCTCCCTGTATAAAGAAGTCTGATCATCAACCCATGAAAGGAGGTGATGCAGAAGAAGAATGGCGGCTCTGCAATGACAGCCCCGAATCTCGGGAAAGGCATGGAAAGGACGGATGGAAGCCGATGAAAGACCCCGATAATAACCGCTTCCCGCCAGCCGGACATGGCAAAAAGGTGTCGAAACATGAGAGCCGTACAGATGATAGCTGTCCCTATCTGCTCAAGAAACATGACAGCGATGTATCCAGACATGAGAAATATACTCCCAAACATGGCTGGCATCACAAAGATCATGAAGTGCAGTGATGGGAAAAGCCATAGCTGATCCGTTCTTCTATACGTATTGATTTTATGTTCATTCTTTACTCCATTATTTTTCATACTTTACTCCATTATTGATTTTATTTTATGATTCACCTCTCTCTAAAAAGGGTACTCCCATACCCTCCCCCCTTCTTCCCCGGAAGGGGGGTTTTAATATACACATTTATTCGCACGTGACACAAACGGGAGAACTATTATATAATTAAGGTACAAATTAAGGGATGAAATTCCCGGTTATAAAATAAGGAGGCTATTTATGAAAACATTGGTAAAAATCGCTTTTCTGTCCGCAGCGGCACTCACCATTGCAGGCATCGCCCACGCTGACCATCGCGACTACCGCATCGCCCTCGCCAACCAGGACAAATACGGACATCCCGTCTATGACGAAACAGCGGCAAAGCCGGAGGAAGCCCCGCAAATCAAAGAAAAAACCTATAATGTAAGCGCTTCCGACGTAAATACCCAAAGCGGCCGCGACTATAGAATCGCTATCGTTAATTCCGGCCACGCAAGAAACTGATCGCTCCCGCAATAAAAATATTTCATGAAATACCTGGACATGCCCTGATCGGCATGTTCTTTTTTGTTTCCCTTAAGCAAAAATTGTCATTTACATTTTTTCAAGAAAAATATATCGGCAGAAATCTGCATTCTACTCTATAGCCATAAGGGGACGCCGCTCCTTTATTCATCTGCCGCGCCCGGAACATACATGCCAAGTCAAAAAGTGCCGGCGGAGACTTCCGCCTCTTCAAAAAGCATGCTGTGCTATAATAGTACCATCTGTATTGTATGTAAAAGGAGTTATCCTATGATTTCTATCGTCACCCCGGTGTACAACGAGGAAGACAATGTCATTTTTTTTCACGATGCCGTCACCCGTGTCATGGAAGAAACGGGTATGGCCTATGAACTGATTTATGTGGACGACGGCTCTCACGACCGTACCAATGAACTTATCTGCGGTCTTGCGGAAAAAGACCCTCATGTACGGGCGCTTACCTTTGCACGCAACTTTGGGCACCAAATAGCCATTACCTGCGGCATGGACTTCGCCCGCGGCGACGCTGTCATCACCATGGACGGCGATATGCAGCATCCTCCCGCCCTTATCCCCACACTCATCGGAAAATGGAAAGAAGGATATGACATCGTCCAGACCGTGCGTACCGCCACTGAAGACGCAGGACCCATAAAGAAAATCACCTCTGCGGGATACTACACCATGATCAATTCCATTTCAAAGACCCCTGTCCTTCCAGGAGGTTCCGACTTCCGTCTCATGGACAGAAAAGCACTGGACGTTTTCCTTAAGTTCCGTGAACACAGCCGCTTCATCCGCGGCATCGTGGGCGGGCTTGGATTTAAAACCGCCAGCGTTAAATTTGAGGCGCCGGCAAGGCATGCAGGCGTATCCAAATTTAACATGAGGAAAATGCTCCACTTTGCCGTGGACGGTATCCTCACCAACTCTACCACCCCCCTTCGTGCCGCTTTTTACGCAGGCATCTTTGCAGGTATCGCAGGCATCATCCTGATACTTCATGTTCTTTACGCCTACCTCACAGGCGCCGTCGTTCCCGGTTGGACAACCCTCACCATCCTCGTTTCTTTCTTTGGCGCCGTCAACCTTGTAGGCCTCGGCATCATCGGCGAATATATAGGACGCATTTATGAAGAATCAAAAAACAGGCCCCTCTACTGGCTCTCCGGTGACACAGGAAGCACAGAGAAAATTAAGAAAAGCCGCCCTGAAGTATCCCGCGAAATCGAAAAGAACTAAGGAAAGCAGGTATATTGAATGGCATCAAACCCTTTTTTTGAAAGTGAACTCTTTAACGAATTAAATGACGCATTGAAACACTCCTCCCGCTTTACCGCCACCTATCGAATCGCGGCAGGCGACTATGCCGAAGCGAAAAAAATCGCCCGCGGCATCGCTGTGGAACAAACCGTAGAATGCCCTGACGAGCTCTTTGTAAACACTTGGATCGAAGACACCGTCATCGGCCAGATTGAAGACCTGAAAAAAGCGGACCCCGGCTCCTACTACGCCATCATCTCCTACAGTCCCGACACCGTCGAAGGAGAAATGACAGAACTCATGAACATGCTCTTCGGAAATACAAGCCTCCAGCCGGGCATCCGCCTTATGTCCTTTGAGCTTCCCGACAGCATGTACCGCCACTATCCCGGTCCGAAATTCGGGCGGCAGGGTATCCGTAAGCTTTGCGGTATTGAAAAAGGCCCCATTCTCATGTCGGCACTGAAACCTCTCGGAAGAAGTGCAAAAGACTTCGGAGAAACCGCCTATAAACTTGCCCTTGGCGGCTGTCCGCTCATTAAAGACGACCACAGCCTCTTCAACCAATCCTACGCCCCTTTCAAAGACAGAGTAAAGGCCTGCGTAGACAGCGTGAATAACGCCAATGCAAAAACAGGAGGCCGCTCCCTTTACATTGCGAACTGTACCGCAGACAGTATGGAATTTCTTGAACGTGCCATGACCGCGCAGGAATTAGGCGCCGGCGGCATCATGGCAGCTCCGGGGCTTTTGGGGCTCTCCATCATCAGAGAACTCTCCTCCGCTCCCGACTTCCATCTGCCCATCTTCCTCCACCCCTGTTTCTCCGGCCCTCTTGTCCTCAGTGCGGATTCCGGCATTTCCCCCTTCTGCTGCTACGGCCAGTTCAGCCGCCTGGCAGGCGCCGATGCCGCCATATTCACCAGCTTCGGCGGACGCTTTCCTTTCACCGAAGAAGTATGCCGGAAAATCTGCGACGGTACGGAAACAGAAATGGGCGGGCTCCGCTCTATCTTCCCTGTTCCCAGCGGCGGCATGAAATGGCAGCTTTTTAAAAAAATGGTACAAGTCTACGGTCCGGATGCCATCTTCCTCGTAGGCGGCGCCCTTCTCACAGAAAGCAACGACCTCACAGCCAATATGCACTTCTACTTCGAAAAGCTGAACGAAGCGGTGAATAAATAGCGGAAAGCGGCTATTGGAAGATAGGTATAAAGATTCCGCCACAAAATGTACGGTGATACATCGAAAGCCCCCTGTCAAACAACAGGGCTTTTTTATTTCCCTATTCTTCCTCTTAGAACCTCTTTTTCTAAACACCGATTCGTGTTAAATACTTTTAAATATGGCAGACAAGACGCTTCCTTGCTTGTAAAGGAGGAAACCACGTCAGTGGCGGAGGATACTCGCATATCATAGTGAATTAAATGATAAGAGAGAACCTGATTTCCGTCTTTCTCATCACGGCAGCAGATCCTTCACATTTGTTCAGGATGACACCTTACCGTCCGCTGTCATTCTGAACGGGGCAAGAATGCTGTGTGCGAAAAACGTAAAATGGGACAGTGGCACAGAATGAAGAATCTATTCTTACCGCTTTCCTTACCATGGTAATAGATCCTTCACATTCGCTTTCGGATGACGTTTTACCGTCTTATACAAGAATCATGGAGTCGGCCGCCGGAAGGAGCTCGCTGACGCACGTAGTGCGATTGAGGATACTCGTTTGTCATAATGATTTAAATCGTAAAAGAATATTTAGATTGTAGCTGACAGCTCACAGCTGATGGCTTTTATCTTCATACCGATTCCCTCACTACGACCGCAGATCTTTCGGACGGCTCAAGATGACGCTTAGCAGACAGGCTTATATCTTCCGGTTTCTCCCCTCCAGTCACCAGGCTTATAGCTTTCCAGCTCACAGCTTATACTAATGGCTGACAGCCAAAGACACGAAAAAACAGCGGCATTCCACCGCTGTCGTTTTTCTCTTATGAGTTAACACTTCCCTGTCCCTGAATATAGGTGGAGTTCCCTATATTCCATTTTGCCCCTGTACGGATACGGGCGTCGTTCTCTTCGCCTTTTGCCCAGCGAACTCTGGCATCACCCCTGATTTCAATAACGGGCTCTTTCTTTTCTTTTTCATCACTGTACCCGAGCGCATCCAGTTCACGGATATATTCTTTTTTCAGACGGGCAAGTTTCTTCCTCTCTTCGTCTGTAAGGGTACTGCCCTTTTTCTCCGCTTCGAGAATGTCTTTCAGAACGGAAGCAAGTTCATACCTTGTAAGGCTTCCACGATTGAAAAAGTTTACATCATAGCCCGGTGCGCAACCTTTTTCACAAAGGTCGTAAACAGCCTGATAGTCCCAGGCCTCTTTTTTTACAGTATCCCAGGAGTTCGGCGCATAGGTATTGTAGGCGGCAGCTGTCAGACTGAAAGAAAGGAACCAGAGCGCCGCAAAAATAATTTTTTTCATAGGTCACCTGCAGATTTTTTCTTCAATGTGTGCCAGGAGCTTATCCCGCCCCGTGCCGGACAGTGATGAGTAGGCAAGGGGGGCTGTGTCCGCGGGAAATGTTTTCTCCAATATGCGGAGATTTTTGTTCATTTCATTTTTCCCTGTTTTATCGGCTTTTGTCCCGATGATTTGGAGCCCCGGCGCAATTTTTTTCAGCCATTCGTAAGCTTTCAGATCGATGGGAAGGCCGGGATGCCTCAAATCCACAAGAAGCCCTACCATAACGAGGTTCTCTGAATGCCTGATGTATTCGTCAATAAAACCGCTCCAGGAATCACGATTCGCCTGGCTTGTTTTCGCAAAACCGTAACCGGGCAGGTCGACAAGGTACCACTCCTGCCGTTCTTCTCCACTGCCTGTATCTCTTCTGGATTGTACAGCGTAGTAGTTGATGGTTCTCGTTTTTCCCGGTTCACGGCTGACGTAGGCAAGCTTTCTCATACCACTTAAAGAGTTGATGAGAGAAGATTTTCCCACATTTGACCGCCCGATAAAAGCGATTTCTTTTTTTCCGCCATATTCCCCTGTCTTCACCGTTGACCCTATATAGGCAGCGGAGAAGATGTGAAACTTTTTCTTGTCTTTGATTTCAGCCATGTCCGTTCCTCTATTTCATCAAGGCATGCGCTAAGACATCATCCACATTTTTCACGTAGATAAATTCAATTTTTTTTTTCTTACGGACTGCGGTATTTCTTCCATATCTCTTTTATTCTTTTCAGGAAGCAAGATCTGCCTGATCCCGAATTGGCTGGCGGCAAGAACTTTCTCTTTCACTCCGCCGATGGGAAGAACTTCTCCGGTGAGGGTAATTTCGCCTGTCATGGCGGTATCGCCTCTGACTTTCCGTCCGGTGTAGGCAGACGCCATCGCAGTGGCCATGGTAATCCCCGCGGAAGGTCCGTCTTTCGGCACGGCGCCTTCGGGAAGATGGATATGGGTATCCAGCGTTTCATAGAAATTTTCCACAAGCCCTAATTCTTTAGCACGGCTGCGTATATAAGTATATGCGGTTTCTGCCGATTCTTTCATGACATCGCCCAATTGGCCCGTAAGGATCAGATTCCCCTTTCCTTTGATGGTGATTGCTTCGGTATCGAGAACTTCACCGCCTGCCGCTGTCCATGCAAGACCGTTGACACGTCCTACCTGCGACTCATGTTCTTCGGCAAGGGGCAGGAATTTTACAGGTCCCAAATATTCCTCCAGTGTTCTGGCAGAAAGCGGGGGAATCGTTTTATCGGCAAGAACGATTTTCTTTCCCACCTTGCGGCAGAGGGCGCCGATGGTCCGTTCCAGTTCACGGACGCCTGCTTCCCGGGTATAACTTCTGATGATTTTCCGCAGGAGGGCATCCGTAAAATGAAGATCTGCGGTTTTCAGCCCGTTTCTTTCACGCTGCCGCGGTATGAGGTATTTTTTTGCAATCTGTACTTTTTCTTCTTCCGTATATCCCGAGAGCTCGATGAGTTCCATACGGTCAAGGAGTGCCGCCGGAATGGTGGAAACGGTGTTCGCCGTGGCCACGAAAAACACCTTTGACAAATCAAAGGGGATATCAATGTAATTATCATGGAAAGCCTTGTTTTGTTCCGGATCGAGCGCTTCCAAGAGCGCCGAAGCGGGATCGCCGCGAAAATCAGAGCCCACTTTATCGATTTCATCCAGAAGAAGAAGGGGATTTTTTGTTTTTGCATGGGCAATGGCTTCGATGAAGCGCCCCGGCATGGAACCGATGTAGGTGCGGCGGTGCCCGCGGATTTCAGCTTCATCATGGATACCGCCCAAAGAAATACGGGCGAATTTTTTGTCCAGCGCACGGGCAATAGAGCGGGCAAAGCTGGTCTTACCGACACCGGGCGGTCCCACAAAGCAGATAATAGGCGCCTTTGCTTCCGGAGCAAGGATGCGGACAGCAAGGTACTCAAGGATACGTTCTTTAATTTTTGCAAGGCCGTAATGGTCTTCATCCAAAAGTTTCGCTGCTTTTTTCAAATCGAGAAGGTCTTTGCTTTCTTCCTTCCACGGCAGGGAAAATATCCATTCCAGATAGTTTCTTGCCACGGTAGTTTCTGCCATCATGGGCGGCATGGTAGCTAAATGGGCGATTTCTTTTTCCAGTTTCTTTTTATATTCATCAGGAATTCCGCTTTTTTCGAGTTTCTGCCTGTATTCTTCCGCTTCCGCATCTTGGGAAATCTCGTCGCCGAGGCGGTCGTGGATGCTCTTTATTTTCTGACGGAGGTAGTAATCGCGCTGCTCCTTTTCCATACGGCTCCGCACTTCCCCGTTTATTTCCGCCTCCAGGCGGCCGATTTGTATTTCTTCATCAAGAAACCGGCGAATGAGAACAAGTCTTTCCATAACGTCGTTTTCTTCCAGAACAGCCTGCCGTCTTGCAGGGCTGATAGGCATCTGTGTAGAAATGAAATCAGCGGTGTATCCCGGCGTGTCGGAAGCTTTCAGTTGCTCCATCTGCTCATCCGAAAGATTCTGCTGGGCATTGTGAATCCATTCAAAGAAGGATTTCAAAAGGGTCCTTCTGTATGCTTCCCCACGAAGCGCGTCTGACGGCTCGATTTCCGGCACATCCTCCACCTGGGACACCAAGCAGTTTTCTTTTCGCAGGACGCTGTGAACACGAATGCGGGAAATCCCTTCCGCCTGTATGCGGATGAGGCCGCCGGGCAGCTGGAGCATTTGTTTTACTTTTACAACGGTACCAAAGGAGTAGAGATCTTCTTCCTGCGGTACTTCCACTTTTCCATCACGCTGCATGATCATAGCAAGATACCGGTCACTGCGGCCTGCGGCGCGGACGGCTTCAATAGATTCTTTTCTCCCGATATCCAGGTTCACTGTCATATGGGGAAAAACAATGATATCGCGAAGAGCTACGACAGGCAGTGTCAAAACGGCTGCATCTCCTATATCTGTATTCTCGTTCATAAAAATTCCTCTTATCTTATAATTCAGTGTCTTTGTAAAGAATCAACACTTCTTTATATTTTACCACACAGCCGATAAAAAAGCAGATTTTTCAAGAAACATTTCGCATTTTCTCGATGAAAGCCTCTCCCGAATCAATAAAAAACACCGCAGTAAACACGGTCTTCTATGCAAGGGAAGATAACTCTTCTGTCTATTCAAACAAAAATACGTCCTGTCTTACGGCAAAACGCATTTATATTATTACAATTTATTATAATTTCATTTCTTTTTTCTTTCCAGCAGGGGCGGTTCGCCTTTGAGAACAGTATCTTCCGTAACGGTACAGCGCACCACATCTTTCATTCCGGGAATCTCATACATCACTTTTGTCATGATCTTTTCAATAATCGCACGGAGTCCGCGGGCACCCGTATTCCTTTCGATGGCTTTCTTCGCAATGGCACGAACCGCTTTCTCCTCAAAAACAAGCTCCACATTGTCCATGCCGAGAAGTTTCTGATATTGTCGGATAAGAGCGTTTTTCGGTTCCGACAGGATTCTGATAAGCGCTTCTTCTTTCAGCGGGTGGAGAGCTACGATGACAGGAAGTCTGCCGATAAATTCCGGAATAAGTCCGAATTTCAGGAGGTCTTCAGGTTCTACGTTTTGAAGAACTTCCGCAATGTCTTTCTCATCGGCTTTCTTGATATCGGCGCCAAATCCCATCGTGCTCCTGGTCGTTCTGCGGGCGATGACTTTATCTATGCCGGCAAAGGCTCCGCCGCAGATGAAGAGGATATTTGACGTATCCAGCTGGATCATCTCCTGGTTAGGATGCTTGCGTCCGCCCTGCGGCGGAACACTGGCTACGGTCCCTTCAAGGATTTTCAGCAGGGCCTGCTGTACGCCTTCCCCTGAAACATCCCTTGTAATAGACGGATTCTCCGATTTTTTTGCGATTTTATCAATTTCATCAATGTAGACAATGCCCCGCTGGGCTCTTTCAGGTCGTAATCCGCCGCCTGAATAAGACGGAGCAGGATATTCTCCACGTCTTCCCCCACATAGCCCGCTTCTGTTAAGGTAGTCGCATCGGAAATAGCAAAAGGAACATTCAAAAACCTCGCCAACGTCTGGGCAAGAAGAGTTTTCCCGCTCCCTGTGGGTCCCAGCATGATGATATTTGACTTTTGCAGTTCCACACCGTCATCGTCTTTTTCATAGCGGATACGTTTATAATGGTTGTACACGGCTACGGCAAGGGCAACTTTTGCATCATCCTGCTCGATAACGTACTGATCCATGTATTCTTTGATTTTTTCAGGTGTCGGAAGTTCAAAATCGGGAAGCCCCTTCTTCTTCTTCGAAGTTTTCATTTCTTCTTCCAATATGTTCCGGCAGACTTCAATGCATTCATTGCAGATAAAGACGCCCGGTCCCGCAATCAGTCTTTCGACTTCGTCTCCCGACCGTCCGCAGAAATTGCATACCGGCGGTTGTTCATTTTTATTAGCCACAGAGCCTCCTTATTTCTTGCTTAATTCAGATTTCCCATTTAACTCGGCCAGTTCATTTCTGGTAAGGATCTTATCAATGAGCCCATATTTCAAAGCGGCGTCAGCAGTCATAAAATTATCCCTTTCGGTGTCTTTCATGACAGTTTTCAGCGTCTGTCCGCTGTGGGCCGCGATGATTCCATTGAGCTCGCTGCGGAGACGGATAATTTCTTTGGCATGGATTGCAATATCTGTCGCCTGTCCCTGCGCACCGCCGAGGGGCTGATGGATCATAACGCTGGCATGAGGCAGGGCGTAGCGTTTCCCTTTTTTCGCCGGCTGTCAGAAGTACGGCCGCCATGGAGGCGCAGGAACCGATACAGATGGTAGACACATCAGGGCGGATATACTGCATCGTATCATAAATCGCCATGCCTGCCGTCACAACGCCGCCGGGGCTGTTGATGTAAAAATGGATATCTTTGTCGGGGTCTTCCGCTTCCAGAAAGAGAAATTGGGCAATAATCACGTTGGCGGTATGATCATCAATGGGGCCGTCAAGAAATACGATACGGTCTTTTAAAAGACGGGGAATAAATATCATAGGAACGTTCCCCATGAGAGGTCTGTTCCACAACAATCGGCACATAAGGCATAGATAAACATCCTTTCTCATAAATACTATTTGTACTTTCTAATTGTACCACAATCTTACAATTTATAACGATAAAATTCTATATTTCTTTTTCATACATCAACAAAGAGACGCGGAACATGCCTGCGCCTCTTTAGGTTATGAAATAAAATTCACTGTATGAAGTTGAACGGATTACTTTCTTTCAGCCGCTTCGATCGTAGCGATGATGTCCGCGCTTTCTTTGCACGGGAGTCAAGGGCAATACCCTTTTCTTCAGCGTAAGCTTTCAGCTCTTTGACTGTCTTTGCGGCCAGCGGAGATTCTTTCTTTTCTTTTGCCGGAGCTTCTGTCTTCTTGGTTGTTTCTTCTTTTTTACTTTCTTCCTTTACCGCCGCGCCGTAAATGAAAGCAGCTGCTTTCTTGCGGAGTACGGAATTGTAAAGCATCCCCGCGCGGTTTTCATCTCTGATGATTTTGATGACATCTTTCGGTTCCGCATTAAACTGGCGCGCCATGCTGTAAACTTCCATATTCAGATCCTGATTGGTCGCTTCCAGTTTTTCAACATTAGCTATTTCCGCAAGCACCAAGCCTTCGCGTACCTGCTGCTCAGCAGTCTTATTGTAGCTCTGACGGAATTCTTCCTCCGACTTGCCCATGTTGGAAAGATACTTATCAAAATCCATACCCTGGGCTTCCATATTCAGTTTAATTTCCTGTTCGATTTCATCAATGCGCTGATCGACCATTTCCTGCGGAATATCCACTTCGGAATTTGCCACCGCCTGATTAATCAGAGCCTGGTGGTAAGCTTCTTCCGCCTGCTGGAATGCCCGGAGCTGCATCTGCTGTTTCAGGCTTTCCTTCAATTCGTCCAGCGTTTCATGACGGCTTACGGATTTGGCAAAAGCATCATCAATAACGGGAATTACTTTATGCTTCACATCATTGATATGTACAGCGAATTCCGCCTCTTTGCCGGCAAGAGTATCCACAAAATAGTCTTTCGGGAAAGATACGGAAACTGTTACGTCATCGCCCGCCTTGTGGCCTTCAAGCTGGTCTTCGAACCCGGGAATAAAGCTCTTTGAACCGATTTCCAGCGGATAAGTTTTCCCTTCACCGCCTTCAAAAGCTTTCCCGTCAACGGTACCTTTGAAATCGATAACGGCGATGTCGCCTTTTTTAAGGACGGTACCTTCTTCCGCCTTTTCCATTCTCGCATTCTGCTCCGCAGCCTGCCGGATCTGTGCCATAACCTGGTCATCGGAAATCTCCGGTTTTACATGTTTAGCGGAAAGTCCTTTATATTCGCCAAGCTTTACTTTCGGCTGTTTGACAAAAGTAGCGGTGAACGCAGCACCTTCCGTTTCAGAAAAACGTTCCTGTTTTACTTCGGGAGTGGTGACAGCAATGAGTTTTTCCTGCATAATCGCGTCATTCAAAGCCTGGTTGATAACAATATCCTGTGCTTCTCCGGCAACAGCTTCTTTGCCGAAATGCATCTCGATAATGCGGCGGGGCGCCTTGCCTTTACGGAACCCAGGAATCTTCACCTGGTTGGCGATACGGGCTACTGCCTGCTTAAACCCCTTGACCACAACTTCAGCCGGTACATCAATGGTAAGCTGTACCTTGTGCTGATCCAGTGCTTCTGCTTTTACGTTCATAAAAAATATTCCTCCTTATACCGGTAAAAGGGTCCGTCCTTTTATTTACCGTACACAAATTGCAGGTTATATTATACTACAACTTACAACATACCTCAAGAACCCTATGCATTTATCTCAGCACGGATCTCTATAGTAATCAAACATTTGTGACACACTCTTAGAAAATATTTCTTTAAGAAGATCCCTTTATACCTCTTTCCATAAATACATTTCTGCTATAATAGTAAAGAAATAGAATTGCAGGAGGAGGGCCTGGTTTTGGAAAACGTAAAACGCTGTCTGGTCATTGTAAATCCCACCTCGGGACGGGAACGGGCGCCGAAGTACATTCCGCTTTTATCTTCTGTTCTTTCCAAACGGTATGACGACGTTTCCATCAAGCTGACGCAAAAAGCGGGAGATGCGAAAGATTTCGCCCGCCGCGCCGCGGAAAAGAATAAAGACATCATCTGCATGGGCGGCGACGGTACGATTAATGAAGTCATTAACGGCATGGTTCCTGTCCGCAGCGATTCATGCTTCGGTTTTATTCCTTTCGGAACGGTGAATGATCTGGCACGGGCGCTTCATATCCCCCGTTCGCCCCAGGGTGCTATACGGATGCTGGAGCAGGCAAAACGCACCACTATCGATGTAGGAAAATCAATGACCGCTACTTCATCAATATCGTTGCTGCAGGACTTATTCCGGAAGCGGTCAGCGAAGTGACAATTAAGGAAAAAACGCTTTTTGGCTCTCTTGCGTACTTTATGAAAGGGTTTCAGGCTCTTCCCAAACAGCATTCTTACCATTTCCACATCCGGGAAGAAAACGGGACGGATATCCATATTTCTTCCCCTTTGGTAGCAGCCATGCTCACCGATTCGGCAGGCAGCTTCCGCAATCTCGTCCCGCTGGAAGAAAGGAACAAAGGCGTCATCAAACTGGCTCTTTTCCATAATTTCCAATGGCTCCGCACCATCCGTGAAGCTCCGAAACTTCTCACAGGCCTCCAGCTAGGGCCGGAAATATTGACTGTGGTCGGCGTAAAAAAAGCCCATATTTCCATCAGCAATGAAGAAGAACTCATAACAAATGTAGACGGTGAAAAGGGGCCGTCCTTCCCTATTGATCTGGAAATCCTGCCTGACCGCCTTTCCGTTTTCGTTCCTGAAAAAATCAAGGAAGACAATTCGCTCTTTCCCCACCTTCTTGAGGGAATTCAGCCGAAGCTTCGTCTGCCGTGGGCGGAGTCGGCAGATGAGGATATGGAAAGGATTCTTATGGGAGAAGAATCTCTTCCTCTTAAATAAGGTACACAAAAACCCGCAATACATACTGCGGGTTTTTGTGTGGAGTGATTGAACCGTAGAAATTATGCATCCGCTTTCTTTCTTCTCAGGAACTGCATAAAGAGGACAAAGGCAAGAATGCCGATGCCTGCCGCATCTGTCATGAGACGGGGATCAATGAGCATAAGGCCGCCGGCAAGGAGCAGGAGCCTCTCAAACATATTCGTCTTTGCCGCAAGGTATCCGATCATCGCCGCCGAAATGCCTGCCATACCGATAAGTGCCGTACAGGTGGTCAAAATAATGCTGCCGGCGGAAGCATCAATCCCTAAAATCTGCGGTGACAAAACGAAGACGTAAGGAATAATGAAAGCCGCAATGCCCAGCTTCGAAGCGTTTACCCCTGTCTTCAGCGGATCACCGCCGGAAATAGCGCTTCCTGCATAAGCCGCCAGCGCCACAGGCGGAGTAATATCGGCAATGATGCCGAAATAGAAAACGAACATATGCGCCGCCAAAATCGGCACACCAAGCTGGATAAGGGCCGGTGCAGCAATAGTGGATGTAATGACATAGTTTGCCGTCGTAGGCACGCCCATGCCGAGAATGAGGGATGTAATCATAGTGCAGAACAGAAGAAGCATAAAGTTTCCTGCCGCCACATCGACAAGAGCAGACGCCAGCTTCAGCCCCACTCCCGTTTTCGTCACGATACCGATGATCATACCGGCGGACGCACAGGCGATGAGCACCCCCAAAGCGCCGCGGGCGCCTTTAACCAGACCGTCAATAATATCATTGAAATCCATCCGTGTATTCGCGCGGAGCATGGCGGTGGCAATGGAAATAATGATCCCTGCCAGTGCCGCCTTCATCGGGGTGTACCCGGAAGCAAGCAGCCCGATAATCGCAATCAGCGGAATTGCCAGATGCCCCTCTTCTTTCATAATCTTAACCCATGGCGGAAGTTCATTTCTCGGCGTCCCTTTCAGCTTATTTTTCTTCGCTTCAATGAACGCCCAAAAATACGCCGAGAAAGTAAAGTACCGCAGGCACGATAGCCGCTTTCACGACTTCCATGTAAGGAATGCCGACAAATTCCGCCATGAGAAACGCCGCCGCGCCCATGACCGGAGGCATGAGCTGTCCGCCGGTAGAGGCTGCCGCTTCTACTGCTCCCGCAAAGTTTTTATGATATCCCAATTTCTTCATCATAGGGATGGTAAAAGAACCGGATCCGACAACGTTCGCTACGGATGAACCGGAAATCGTTCCCTGCAGGGCAGAAGAAATAACCGCCACTTTGGCAGGACCGCCCGACGCCCAGCCTGCAATGGCATTGGCGATATCAATAAAGAATTTTCCAAGCCCTGTTTTTTCAAGATACGCCCCAAAAAGGATAAAAAGGAAAATAAAGGTGGACGATACGCCCATGGGAATACCGAAGACACCTTCCGTAGTATAGAAGAGGTGCCCGACCATCTGGTTCACAGTGAGCCCGCGGTGTGCCAGAGGCCCCGGCATATAACGGCCGAAGAAACCGTAAGCCAGGAAACAGAGTACTACAATAACAATCGGCAGGCCTACAATACGGCGCGCCGCCTCGATAACCATAAGCATCCCCAGCACTCCCATGAACGTATCCACAGGTGTCACTGTTCCTGCCCGCAAAATAAGCTGCTGGTAATTCACCAAAATATAAATCGGTGGAATCGCCGCGATGATAGCAAGTGCCAAATCGACGGGATGCACACTTCCGCCGCGAATCCACTCCCGTTTAGTGGGGCATAAGAGATATACCAGAGAAATACCGAAAGACAGATGGATACACCGCTGGATCATAGCGTCCAGTGCGCCGAAGAAACCGGTATAAATCTGGAAAAGAGAAAAACAGATACAGATGACAGCGATCACTTTCGCCCACGTTCCGCTGTATTCCATCGTATTTGATTCTTTATCCAGTTCTTTCAGTTTCTTCTGCAGATGGTCATCCATACCTTTTTTTCCACAGCAGGATTCTCCTTTTTCTCTAAATCGGCCAATATAATCAACTCCTTATTTCTTTTTTTTCATCCAGTAAGCCTTCCATAACGGCGCCACATAGAGATGAAGTTCTTTTTCAAGAGGCATGAGTTCCGCCAGCGCATAGTCTGTATCGCCCACGATAATGTGTTCATCATTGGTCACGCCGTTCCGGATGGACAATTCCGGACAGCGGCGGTTCATTTTATCCATGATGAACCATTCCCCTTCCTGCCGGAATTCACCGTCTTCTTTCGAAAAAGGCAGTCCCACCCCCATGGATTGGTACTTTGTCGATTTCAAAATAAGACCGTCTTCCGTTTCATTCACTGCAAGATATTCGTAAATCATCGTTTTCTGTACGGAATGGCGGTATGCCAAAGTCACCGGCGTCCCCGCTTCCACTTCCTGCCGGATAAGAAATCCGTCGGAAGTCTGTCCGTAAAGGTACGGCGTTCTGATATAGTAGCCAAAGACGGCAATACAGACAGTAATGACGATCCCCACAGAGGCGATAATGTTTTCAAGCCGGCCGCCCTTGTTTTTCCTGATCATGGCAATGCGGCAAAAGCCGCTCCTTTCCTTTATGATAATAAAATGATCTTTCCCGCAGACACAAGGAGTGAATGACAACGGTTTCCTGCCCCGGCGCCATCCACTCTTTTCCATGTCTTATGGAACTTTCAGCCATTTCCCTACTTGGCTTTCAGATACTGTTCGGCGCCCGCATTCATGGGAATGGACATACCGTCAAGAGCGGTATCTTTTGTAATGTACTTGCCCACGGCATGAGCGGCTTTCATGCGGTCCAGATGTTCATAAATCGCCTTGACTACTTCACCGCCCAGTTTGTCATCCATCTTGTCGGTAGTAACGACAACACATTTAACGGCAACAGACTGAATATCTTCTTCCTGCCCGGGATAAGTGCCTTTCGGAATACTTACCTTCGTATAGTACGGATATTTCTTCATCAGTTCATCTGCTTTATCGCTGTCGATATTGATAATAGCCGCAGATTTATTGGCAGCCAGATCCTGAATGGCGGCAGTCGGGAACCCCGCCACAACGACGCCTGCATCTACGTTGCCGTCTTTAAGCGCATCGGCCGCTTCGCCGAAGGACAGAAAACGTTCATCAATATCATCATAAGTAATACCGTAAGCGGCTAAAATCTGGCGGGCATTTGCTTCCGCACCGGAGCCTGCCGCACCGACGGCAACTTTCTTGCCTTTCAGATCCGCAATGGATTTGATCCCTTTATCAGCCGTGGTCACGAACTGGATCGTTTCCGGATAAAGTGCCGCAAGACCCCGGAGGCCGGCCACTTTATTATCCTTGAACATTTCAGAACCGTTGACCGCGTAGTAAGCAATGTCATTCTGAATGAAAGCCAGATCGACAGAACCGTCTTTGAGCATATTTACATTTGCCACAGACGCGCCGGTGGACTGGGCGGAAGCATTCATGCCCTTGATATTGTTATTTAGTAATTCAGCAAGAGCGCCGCCAAGTGGATAGTACGTCCCTGCGGTACCGCCGGTCGCGATATTCAGGAACTGCTTTTCTCCGCCGCTTTTGGAATCGCTGTCACCGCCGCATCCTGCCAGCAGCGCCGCACCGCATACACAGGCCATTCCTGCGATAAGCATTTTCTTCATTACTTTTCATAGCCTTAGACCTCCTTGGAAAATTCCTTTTTGATACAGCAGCTTCGTGTACGTTATCTGTATCCATTTTATTCCGCCGGGACTTGCCAAACCATTCTTTATCTCTCCGGAATAAAAAAAGCAGCTGAGCGCATGGAAACCCAAACGTCTGCTGCAAGCGTCTTCGCTCGAAGTGCTGTAAAGTTAATAATAGTATACTACTTTTCAAAATCCTTGTAAAGTAAACTCGGCTGGATCCCCTGATTATTCTGGTACTTGCCGCTTATATATTTCTCCGCCTCTCCCAACACCGTATGGAAATAAATCTGGCAGATTTCTACACCCGAGTAAATACGGATCGGCTGGACACAGAACATTTCCAGGGTCCAGTAGCCTGAAAATCCGACATCCCCGAATCCTGCAGTAACGTGTATAAAGAGCCCAAGACGCCCCACTGAAGAACGGCCTTCCAGCATCGGGACAAAACAGGTGGTTTTCGTATATTCATGGGTACGGCCCAAGTAAAGCTTATTTGGCTCCAGCACATAGCCCTCCTGCGGAATCTTTAAAAGATGTCCTGTATTTTTCTTTTTCATGTCCAATTCATAATTGTCGTACACCATGAGTTCATCAGCAAGTGTCAGGTTGTAGCTGTTCGGATTCAGCCGCTTCGGATTAAAAGGCGTGATCACGATTTCCTCACCTATGTGGCGGGCGATTTCTTTACCGGATAAGATCATTTTTCTTTCCGTCCCTTCTGATTAAAAATTCTGCGATGGACCGCCATACGCCTTCTGCTGAAAGTATACCGCGCGTCCATTCCCTTCGTAAGACCAAATTGTTCTTTTTCTTCTTCCGTCACCGATGGAGACACAAGCACTTTTCCCCGGTCGCTGAAAGAAATAAGATGTGCGGCAAAAAGCGCCGCATGAATCGGACAAAGAACCAGTCCTTTATGTTTCATACCGCCTTCTCCGTAAGGCACCGCTTTCAAAGAGACAGGCGGTGAATCCCGCAGACACAGCATTCCGCTTTTTCGGAAAGTGATTTGCGGAAAAAACGGCTCCTTTCCTCAAGAACATTCCGTATCTTCTCTACTGTTTCATCAGCGGTGGAAGAGAAAAGGTTCCCTTCCGTACCGAAAGAGGAAATATCCGCCGCCAGGGCTTCACGGACAGAATTTTCCGCTGACACTTCCGATTCTTCCAATTCGCGGAAAGCTGCAGCCATCTCCGGTTTCAGTATCCAAAGATACGCGCCGTACTCATCTTCTTTCCCGTCGAAAATATACTGCCACGGCGCCATTTCCAACAGAGCTTTTCCCTGCACCGCATCCTCCGCGGTAAGGACAAATTCCTTTTCCGCTTCCGCAACGGGCGGCTCTTCCATGTTTGCTTCCGGCCGCTTCGGCTTGTCTGAAAAAGCCCCGCTTTCGTAGCGGTCGCGGATTTTATTTCCTGCCCACCCGACAGCCGCATTCAGCGCGCGGTATTCCATAGAAAGAGTATCGGCGATATGCTTCGCGTTGTCTGTGTAATCAGGCGCATGGTACAAAGAAGAAATAATCGTCATCATTAGATCCGACATAACTGCAGGGTCGGCAAAAAGCGACAGCCACTGAGAAGATGATATTTCATTCCATCGTTTGGCGCCTTTTACGCGAGCCATGCCTTCACCCCTTTGCCGAATTTCACAGACTTTGCAGATATTATAGCATTTTACATATATTTTTAGAATATTTTCCAAAGAAAATCCTCATGAAAAACTGTGCATGGAAGGGAAGCGGAAATCTCTGTATAATAGGCAAAGAATATAAAGAGGAGAAGACAATGGACATACTGAAGAACGAAAACATAAAAGACGCTGCCGCTGTACTGTGGCACAAATTTCTTCTGGCAGAAACCGTAAACGACATCATCCTTTCGGAAATAAAAGACCGCCTGTACCTGCAGAATGTGGATGAAGACTGGCTCATGTCCCCGGAAACATCTCCGTGCGACACCTTTATGGCACGTGTCACGGACCTTGCCTTCGGCGATGTCGTGGAAGAAGCAGTTACCTCGCTCTATGAAAACAAAGAGGCCCTCCTCCCTTACTCAGATCTCACCGAAGCAAAAGATCCCGGCCGTTTATACGATTTGATGATGGAGACAGCCATGGGGCAGCTCACCTGCCATGACGGAAATGCGGTAAAAGAAATCCGTACTACGAACAAATCCATATTTCTCCCGACAAGGAAAACCGCATCGCTCTTGCCACGGCAGATTATCTTCCTTATGAATTTTTCCAGACCTTCCCCCGTTATAAAAAAGAAAACCCTTTCCTCTATGGGGAAGCGGGGTTCTTCAAAGAACGGATGACCTTCCCTGTCATCCTGGAAAACAACCGCGTGTGGATGAGCGTCGTCCCCAGTGAAATCCGTTCTATGGAAAAAGACATTGAAGCAGCAAAAGGAAAAGTAATCACCTACGGCCTGGGGCTCGGATACTACGCCTTCATGGCATCAGAAAAAGAAGAAGTGAAATTAGTAACCGTCGTGGAAATGAACCGCGATGTCATTTCCCTTTTTAGAAGAAATATACTGCCCCAATTTCCGAATAAAGAGAAAATCAGAATCATTGAAGCCGATGCCTTTGCATTTATTGAAAAGCAGGAAGACGGCATCTACGACACGGCATTCAGTGATTTCTGGAGCGGCGTGGATGACGGACTCGATCTTTACCTGCGGTTCATGGCAAAAACAGCGCGTTTTGCAAAAACAAAACATTCTTACTGGATTGAGACATGTTTCATGGAATATTTTTTCCGTCCCGTCCTGATCCGCGTCCTCATGGAGCAGATTACGGGGAAGAAAATCATCATGCCGGAAGTTTCCGGCCGCATTCGTAAAGTGCAAAACCGTTTTCAAACATATCTGAAAACAAAAAATGACAGAATCACCTCGCCTGAAGAACTCACGCTCCTTTTCACAAACGAATCCATGATTTCCCTCATGCGTGATTTCGCCGTAAAAGATCCGATGCAGCCATAAATACGGTCTAAGGAGACCCCGCAAAATGTATCCTGCCCATGTTCCGAAAAACATTTACCTTATCCTCCGATTTCCTGTATAATAAACGAGTATTGTTAGTTGAGGTGCAAAATGACTGATTCAGAAGAAATAAAAAGACGGCGTACCTTCGCCATCATCTCCCATCCTGACGCCGGCAAAACGACACTCACGGAAAAGCTCCTGCTCTACGGCGGCGCGATCCACCTGGCAGGTTCCGTCAAAGCAAGGAAGACCTCCCGCTATGCCGTATCCGACTGGATGGAAATAGAAAAACAGCGTGGCATTTCCGTCACCAGCTCCGTTCTCCAATTCGATTACAACGGCTGCCGCATCAACATTCTCGATACCCCGGGGCATGCAGACTTTTCGGAAGATACTTACCGTACGCTCATGGCGGTGGACAGCGCCGTCATGGTCATCGACGTGGCGAAAGGCGTGGAAGCCCAAACGAAAAAACTTTTCAAGGTTTGTTCCGACCGGGGTATTCCCATTTTTACCTTTGTCAATAAAATTGACCATTTCGGCAAAAATCCTTTCGACCTGATGGCGGATATTGAAGATGTCCTCGGTATCCGTTCATGCCCTATGAACTGGCCTATCGGCGTTAATGGCGACTACACAGGTATCTACGATCGTGAAAAGAGACTGTGCCATCTTTCGTCAAAGACAACGCCCACGGCGTAAAAAAGCTGGAAGTCATTTCAGGCAGGATAGACGATCCTGAAATTGTTTCCCATCTCTCCGAAGAGGTTCTCAGTTCCCTCAAAGATGACCTGGAGCTTCTGGAAGAAGCAGGCGACCCTTTTGATAAAGACAAAGTATCCAAAGGCGAACTGACCCCCCTCTTTTTCGGCTCCGCCATGACAAACTTCGGCGTACAGACTTTTCTTGAAAAATATCTGGAACTTGCTCCGCCGCCGGAAGAAAGAGAAACGCTGGAAGGACACGTTGCGCCGGAAGATCCTGCTTTCTCCGCTTTCGTTTTCAAAATCCAGGCAAACATGGATCCCAAACACCATGACCGTATTGCTTTCCTGCGTATCTGTTCCGGTATTTTTGAAAAGGGCGCTTCCGTACTCCATCGGCAGAGCGGCAAAATGCTCCGACTTTCCCAGCCGCAGCAATTTCTCGCCACAGAGCGGCAGACCGTAGAAAAAGCCTATCCCGGAGATATCATCGGAATCTTCGATACGGGAGAACTCGGCGTGGGCGATACGGTATGTGAAAAAAAATCCCCTGTCACCTTTATCGACTTCCCCGTATTCCCGCCGGAACTGTTCGCCCGTCTTTCTCCGGAAAGCAGCATGAAGCGGAAACAGTTTCTCAACGGTGTCAGCCAGCTTGCCCAGGAAGGCGCCATCCAGATTTACAAGCAGCCTTACATCATGGAATCCTTCATCATCGGCGCTGTCGGCCAGCTGCAATTTGAAGTCATGAAGTACCGTCTGGAAAAGGAATACAATGTCACGGTAAATGTGGAACCGATCAGTTACACCTGCGCCCGCTGGACGGAGGGCGATGTCCCGCCGGAAGAACTCATCGGTCTCGACAACGCCATGGTCGTTTATGACAGAAGAGAACGTCCCGTTTACCTCCTCCCGAATGCATGGCAGGCCGGCTGGCTGGCAGAGAGAAACAAAGACGTCGTCTTCCTCCAGTCCCCGCCGCTCGGTGTCGCCCGGCTGGAAGGAAATTAACTACGAAAAGAACAAAATTCTTTATACTTTACTTATTATTGAAAAAAGCAGCAGTCCTGATTTCATAAAGACTGTGCTTTTTTATTTGCCTGCTGCAATTTGAAAAGAAAATACCAGCAGCAAATCGATGCATCCTTCTCTTTGCCGTTCATTGAAAACAGCTTATCTCCCCTATCGCATTCGTCAAGAGGATTAGATATGCCTTGACAGATATTTTCATGATCCTTATACTTATAGTAAAATCTTTTTACTATATTGCCTTGTTTTGCTTTCAGGTACGCAATAATGATCCAAACTGATTATTCTACTTTAACAATAGAAAACCACCGTATGTATGCCCGTTTACGGGACCATCAGTTTTCTCTTTATGAAGATTATGCCCGGAAGCGGGGTCTTCAGGGAAAATCACTGTTAATCCTCCTATGGATTTACCGTCATCCGAAAGGTATTTCCCAGCAAACAATTACACGCCATACATATTCCACCAAACAGGTGGTCAACGCAGTAATTAAAAATTTTTCGAAGAAAGGATATATTAAAAGCACAGTCCATCCGAAAGACAGACGAAAAAAACTGATCATGCTGACAGAAAAAGGCAGACAATTTGCCGCCTCTATCATTGACCCCATGGATGAGGCGGAAAAGAAAGCATTTTCCCAGTTATCAGCAAAGCAGCAGCAAACACTGATCGAAACAACACATTTATTTACAGATGTCCTGACACAGGAATTTATGCGTCTTATAAAAGAAATCTGTCCGGATATATAATGTTTTTCATAAAATCAGAACCTTTCGATGTTTTTCCACCACAGGAGAATACATGATTGAACTAAAGCAGATTTGCAAAAATTACGGAGAGCGTACCGTAATAAAAAATCAGAGCCTTTCCATTAAGGACAAAGAATTTTTTGTTCTCATCGGCCCAAGCGGCAGCGGCAAACAACCCTGTTGAAACTGATTAACCGTCTCATTGACCCGACAGAAGGAGATGTATTATTAAATGGAAAATCCGTCATAGACTATCCGCTTCGCGAATTACGGCTCAATACGGGATATGTCTTGCAGCAGATTGCCCTTTTCCCTAATTTGACGGTCGCAGAAAATATAGAACTTGTACCGGTTATGAAAAAATGGCCAAAGCAAATCCGGAAAGAACAAACTACACAGCTGTTATCCAAAGTCGGTCTTGATCCGAAAATATATGCACACCGTTACCCTCATGAATTATCCGGCGGAGAACAGCAGAGGGTCGGCATCGTCCGTGCTATCATCGGCAAACCCGAAATTCTTCTTATGGACGAACCATTCAGCGCATTAGACCCCATTTCCCGCCGGCAGCTGCAGGATCTTATAAAAACACTCCACCACGAATTGGGGCTGACCATTGTTTTTGTTACCCACAATATGGAAGAGGCTGCCTATCTGGGAGACCGCCTGTGCATTATGAACCATGGTGAAATCATTCAAACCGGAACACCGGATGAAATCAAAAGCCGGCCGGAAAATGATTTTGTCGCCCGATTCTTTAGCAGAGGATGTGATGGCTTTGAATAATCTTTTTACCGTTTTCACCGGGCGTATCCAAGATTGGCTCCTCGCATTGACGCAGCATGTACAGATTTCTTTAAGCGCGCTTCTGGCCGCCATATTCATTTCCATCCCGCTGGGAATCCTGCTTTCCAGAAAAAAATCCTGTGCAGAGACGGTTCTGCAAATCACAGGAATCATTCAGACAATTCCATCTCTTGCCATTCTGGGACTTATGATCCCATTTCTCGGTATCGGCACATTGCCTGCACTGACAGCGCTGATCATCTACGCCCTGTTTCCGATTTTGCAGAATACGATCACCGGCCTGTCGGAAATTCCTCCCGTATTAGATGAAGCGGCGGAAGCACTTGGCATGAACAGATGGGAAAAGCTGAAAAATTATGAATTGGCTCTGGCTATGCCGGTTATCACTTCCGGAATCCGCACAGCATCCGTCATGATCATCGGCACCGCCACATTGGCAGCCCTGATTGGGGCCGGAGGTCTCGGTTCTTTCATATTACTCGGTATCGACCACAATGACAGCGCTCTCATTCTTATCGGTGCGGGGTCATCCGCATTGCTCGCGATTATTTTCAGTTACGGCATCCATATACTGGAGCATGTCTCATTAAAAAAGTCTTTTCTTGTACTATGTTTCTTTATATTGGTTCTCATGCTTTCTTTCGTCTCTTTTTCCCACCGGCATGACAAACTTATCATTGCAGGCAAGCTCGGTTCGGAGCCGGACATATTGATCCATATGTATCAGGAACTGATCACACGGAAAACGAATATAGCCGTTGAACTCAAACCGAATTTTGGAAAGACCGCCTTTCTTTATGAAGCATTAAAAGCAGGAAGTATTGACTTATACCCGGAATTTACGGGAACAATAACTTCCAGCCTCCTGAAAGAGCCACCGCCCCTCGGCCATGATGCACGCAGCGTATATGAAACGGCCCGTGATGAAATTAAAATACAGGATAACCTGGCATATCTTGAGCCTATGTCATACCAAAACACTTATGCTGTCGCAGTCCCGCGTTCTTATGCAGAGGCAAACGGCCTCACATCCATCTCTGATCTGCACAAAGTAGAAAACCGGGCAATTGCAGGTTTCACATTGGAATTCAATGACAGAGAAGACGGAAACCGCGGGCTCGCGTCTTTATACGGGCTCCATCTTCAAGTACGCACAATGGAACCGGCCCTACGCTACCAAGCCATCTCGCAAGGCATCATCCAAATCACGGACGCATACTCCACAGACAGTGAATTAAAGCAATACGGCCTTGTCCTGTTAAAAGATGACAAACAGCTTTTCCCGCCTTATCAGGGTGCCCCTCTCATGAGACAGGAAACCCTGGATGCCCATCCGGAACTGAAAGAAATATTGGAACAATTATCCGGCCGCATTACGGAGGAAGAAATGAGCGCCATGAATTATGACGTCCGCGTTAATAAACGCAAAGCCCGTGATGTCGCCATAGAATATCTGAAAAATAACGGCCTGATATAGTAATCATGAAATGTCCGCCCATCCATGATTCTCTATTACTCCTCAGAAAGGAGATTTAAATATGTATATGAAAGCAGCCGTCATCTATGAAGCAGGAGGTCCTCAGCAGCTGAAAATCAGGCAGGTTCCCGTCCCCTCTGTGAAAGAAGGCTGGTCGCTTATAAAAATTAAAGGATTCGGCCTTAACCACTCTGAAATTTTTACACGCAAAGGATTGTCGCCCACAGTTTCTTTCCCACGCATCCTGGGCATTGAATGTACAGGAACCATCGCGGAATCAACAGATCCTTTCCGTTTGCCCACAGGAACCAAGGTCATTTCTTTCATGGGCGAAATGGGACGCGCCTTTGACGGCAGCTATGCTGAATACACATTACTCCCCAATCAGCAAATTTACCCTGTTTCCAGCAATCTGCCCTGGCCTGATCTGGCAGCCATTCCCGAATCCTGCTATACAGCCTTTGGCGCCTTGAAAAGCCTGCGTATCCAAGCAGATTCATCTATACTGGTACGCGGCGGCACCTCCGGCGTAGGCCTCGCATTTTTAAAACTGATAAAGGCAAAATTTCCACATATCCACATATCCGGCACATCACGGACTAAAGAAAAAGCGTCCTTGCTGACCTCTCTCGGCTACGACACCGGCCTTGTCGATGATGACGGCAGACTTTCTGCAAAAGGGCAGTCGTTTGACCGGATATTGGAGCTTATAGGTCCGCGGACAATTAAGGATTCGTTCCGCTATATGTCCGATGGCGGCATCTTGTGCAGTGTCGGCCAGTTAGGCAACCAATGGTATCTTGAAAACTTCGATCCGATTACGGATATCCCTTCCGGTGCGTACCTGTCTTCTTTTTATTCAGGAAATGTAAATGCCGGAAAAATACAGGAAATGTTTGACTATATTAAACAATACAACATCATTATTCATCCGGAACGTATCTTTTCCCTTGACGATATACAGGAGGCTCATAGTTACTTAGAAAGCCGCACCGGATTTGGAAAAGTTGTGGTCATCCCCTGAAGCCATATAATTTAACAATAAATAATTTCCGTCTTTATTTTCCCATCCCAAAACGGCATTCCCCGCAAATAATCTTGTGAGAAATGCCGTTTTCTGCTGTTTCATGGAGTTTCCTTACTCAGTTCATCCAGTCGGTATGGAAAGCCCCTTCCTTATCAATGCGTTCATACGTGTGGGCACCGAAACAGTCACGCTGTGCCTGAAGAAGATTCGCGCTTCCCCGTGCAGTACGGTAAGAATCAAAGTAAGCAAGTGCGCTGGAGAGCGCGGGAACAGCCGCGCCTCTTTCCGCTGCCAGGGAAATAATGCGCCCCCAGCCCGCGCGGGCGCCGTAAAGAATTTGAGAAAAATATCCGCTTGCCAGCAAATTGGTCATGCCGTTTTCTTTTTCAAAAATTTCACTTACGGTATCCAGGAAACGGGCGCGGATAATACAGCCGCTCCGCCAGATTTTTGCAATGCGCCCCATCTGCAGATCCCAGCCGTATACTTTCCCCGCTTCTTCAAGAAGATTGAAACCCTGGGCATAGGCGCAAATCTTGGACGCGTAAAGAGCCTGCCGCAAGTCTTCAAGCACAGCCGAGCGGTCCACTTCCGTCCCTTCAAAAGCAAGATCCCGGTACCGCTTAGAAAGTACCAGTCTTTCCTCTTTTCGGGAAGACATAGTTCTTGCAAAAACGGCTTCCGTAATTGTCGGAGCGGGAACACCAAGCGCCAAAGCGCTCATACTTGTCCACCGTCCGGTTCCCTTCTGTTTCGCCACATCCAATATGACATCCACCAGAGGCTTCCCCGTCATCTCATCGGCTTTCCGCAGAATACGGGCGGTGATTTCCACCAGGTAAGAAGATAACTCGCCTTTGTTCCACGTTTCCCAGGTGTCCGCCATCTCTTCCGCCGTCAAGCCAAGAACGTTCTTCATCACAAAGTATGTATCGGCAATCATCTGCATGTCAGCGTACTCGATGCCGTTATGAACCATCTTCACATAATGTCCGGCACCATCAGGACCCATGTAATCCACACAGGCTTCTCCTTCCGCCTTCGCCGAGACCGCCTTCAATATCGGCGCAAGAGCATCGTAGGCCTCGCGGGTGCCGCCGGGCATAAGGCTGGGGCCGTGGAGTGCCCCTTCTTCACCACCGGATACGCCCATGCCCACAAAGTGAACCCCCAGCGCTTCCATTTCCCTGCTCCGACGCCGGGTATCTTCAAAGAAGGAATTCCCACCGTCAATAAGGATATCGTCTTTTTCAAGGAGGGGAATGAGTTTTGCTATCATGGCATCCACCGCTTCGCCCGCCTTGATCATAAGGATAATCTTCCGCGGTTTTTCCAGAGAATTGACCAATTCTTCCAAAGCAGCCGCGCCGGAAAGGTTCGTGTCACTTCCAAATTCTTTAAGAAAATTCCGTCTTGTCACGGCTTCGGTTATAAACGACCGTGGAAATACCATGCCCTGCCAGATTTCTCGCCAGATTGGCACCCATCACGGCAAGACCGATCAGCCCTATTTTTCCTTTTGCTCCCATTATTCTTTCACTGCCTTGTTCCATGCTTCCAGGAGACGGGCACGGTTATCGCCGGACCACTGGAAGTTGTAATCAATGAGTTTCGCATCCTTAAATTTCATAGCTTCTTCCGGCGGGTTTGCTTCCGGATTGGTGAGGAACTGGTAAGAATTATTATGCTGTCCGATTTCCTGCGCTTTCTTGGTAAGAGCCCAGTCGACAAATTTCTTTGCTGCTTCCATATCCGGTGCATTCTTAATAATCGCTACGGCGCCCAATTCATAAGCAGTACCTTCTTCCGGCAGCGACAGGCGGACGTTCGTATTGCCTTCCTTGATCAGACGGATCCCGTTATGGAGATAAGTGATGCCGATGGCTGCTTCGCCAAGAGCCGCGCTGCGTGCCGGAGCCGCGCCTGCCTTGGTATACTGCTTGACCTGTTTATTCAGTTTGGCAAGATACTCCATGCCTTTTTCCTCACCCATGCTCTGGACGATAGCGGAAACTACTACATAACCGGTAGAAGCGGAACCCGGATTCCCCATGACAATCTGGCCGGTAAATTCCGGCTTCAGCAAATCATCCCATGACGTCGGCGGCTGGAGCTTATGTTCGTCAAAATAACGGCCGTCGAGTATAAAGCCGAGATAGCCCTGATAAATGCCTGTCCAGTATCCATCTGCATCTTTAAACTCCGGTTTGATTTTTTCTGCATTGGGTGACTTGTATGCTTCCAGAAGTCCTTCCTTTTTCGCCATAATGAAAGAATCGGCGCTGCCGCCATACCATACACTGGCCTGGGGATTATTCTTTTCCGCGCGGATACGGCTCAAGGTCTCCCCGCCGCTCATACGGACAAAGTTCACTTTAATGCCCGTATCCTTTTCAAATTCGCTGGCAACCACTTTCGCAGACTGTTCTACGACTCCCATGTATACGGTGATTTCTTTTGATTCCTTTTTCGCCGCCGGAGCTTCCGCTTTCTTTTCCCCTCCGCAGCCTGTAAAGCTGACTGCCATAGCGCCTGCAAGAACGGCAAGTGCCGCCTTCTTCCAAATACTTTTCATCAAAATGCCTCCTTAAAATGAATTCTTTCTTCTATACTCAAATACCCGTGCCGGGTATCCAAGTTTCGTTCAGTTCTCCACGGCGTGGAGCGCGTCCCGCTGAATGCGGAGCCATACTTTATCTCCCGGCCGGTAAATACGCTTCCCTTCCGGATTATACTCTTCCGTTTCAAGTTCCTTATCACCGGCACGGACGACATATTCCTGCACAGCCCCCATATAGGTCGAAGAAATCACCTCCGCTTCCACGTCGCCGCTGTCCGCCAGCCTGATCGCTTCAGGGCGGAGAACGATCTGTACCGTATCCCCCGCTTTCACCGGAAGTCCGGCATAATGGACATTAAAATCTTCATTTAACATACGGACGGGAATCATTTCCCCTTCACTGTCCCCTTCACTCACTTTTGCTTCCACAAAGTTGGCGCTGCCAATGAAATCGGCAACAAAACGGGAAGCAGGATGCTGGTATACTTCATGGGGCGTTCCCACCTGTTCGATATGTCCCTTATTCATGATAATGATTTTATCGGAAAGGCTCATGGCTTCCGCCTGGTCGTGGGTGACATACACGCTGGTAATGCCGATACGCTGCTGAATTTTTCTTATCTCTTTGCGCATGTACACCCGGAGTTTCGCATCCAAGTTAGATAAAGGCTCATCAAAGAGCAGGACAGCCGGTTCCATGACAAGCGCCCTGGCAAGAGCCACGCGCTGCTGCTGGCCCCCGGAAAGCTGATTCGGCATACGGTGTTCCAGCCCTTTCAGTCCCACAAGTTCCACCATCTGCATGACTTTTTCCCTGATGGTCTTCTTATCCATTTTTTTGTTTACAAGACCATATGCTACATTATCATACACATCATAATGGGGAAATAAGGCATAACTCTGGAATACCATAGAAGAATCCCGCTTATCCGGTGTCATTTCATTGATCCGGATCCCGTCCAGAAGGATATCTCCGCCGGAAACAGATTCGAATCCGGCAATCATGCGGAGTGTCGTCGTTTTTCCGCAGCCTGACGGCCCCAAGAGCGTTACAAATTCACCGCTTCCTATATTTACATTAATATGGTCTACCGCGAGGAACGTACCGGTTCCTTCATGCGTCACATATTCTTTTGTTAAGTTTTTCAATTCTATGCTTGCCTGTTTTGCCATCACATTTCTCCTTCACTTGCCGTTTCTTTATTATGGGAGCCGAAGCGTCCGAGAAGAAGCTGGATTCCCACAATGGCTGCATATACAATCAAAATCAATATCGTTGAAAAGGCGGACGCCACACCGAACTGGTTATCTTCCACCTGATCCAGAATAAGAACAGTGAGCAGACTGTACTTGGCCGATACGAGGAAAATGACTGCGCTGATGCTCGTCATACTTCTGATAAACGAATATACAAGACCTCCAAAGAAAGCGCTTTTAATCAGCGGAAGTGTCACCGTAGTAAACACACGGCTCGCGTTGGATCCCAGGTCGGACGCCGCTTCTTCGATACCGGGGTCAATCTGCTGCAGACTGGAAACCCCGGCACGGATACCGATAGGCAGCGCGCGGATAACAAACGCCGCAATAAGAATGATTGCCGTGCCTGTCAGCTGGAGAGGATAATCATTGAACGTCAGTATGTATCCGATGCCGATAACCGTACCCGGCACGGAAATACTGAGGAGCGACGCAAAATTGATAAATCCTCTGCCGATAAACTTTTTCCGCACCACAAGGTACGCGATAATCATGCCGAGGATGCCGGCAATCGGCGTGGAAATAACAGCCAGAAGCGTAGTATCCCGGATCGCATTCCGTCCCACTTCAAAAGCGTACTTGTAATGGGCAAGAGTAAATGAATAATCGACGCCCCACATTTTTATCAGAGAAGCAATCGGAATCAGGACATAAATCGCCAGCACCACGGCAGTCACAAGGAAGCAGAAGCCTGCCACCGGAATCACCACGGCGGGATCCTTAATCATCGCCCTCTCGCGGGAAGCTTTTCCCAGCACGGTCACATAGGTCTTTTTCTCCACCCAGTATTTGGAAAGAATGAAAAGAATCATGGCGATATCCAGTAGGACAACGGCCACCGCCGCGCCGCCCTGCACATCATAACTCCCGATAGCCTGCAGGTACACCTGCGTCGCCAGTGTGGAGAAATTCCCGCCGATAGCCATAGGGTTCGCAAAATCCGCCACCGATTTAATAAACACCAAAAGGAACGCATTGGCAATCCCCGGACGGACAAGAGGAACCGTAATCGTACTGAATGTACGCCATTTAGAAGAGCCCAGATCACGGGCCGCATCCTCAATAGAGGAGTCAATAGACCGCAGCATGCCGGCCAATAAAAGAAGAAAAGCGATAGGAAAATAAGAAATCGTCTGTACAAAAATCAGGCCTTTCAGCCCGTAAATATTCGTATTCGTCCAGCCAAGAAGATTGTAAGTGATCAGACCGCGGCTGCCAAAAAGCATGATAATGGACAATGCCACAGAAAACGGCGGTGACACCATGGGCATCATCGCCATCAGATTAAATATTCTTTTCCCGCGGATCTGCAGGTGGGACGTGCAGTAGGCAAAAAGGAACCCGATCACCGTCGCCAAAACGCCGACAATAACGGCCAGCATAATGGTGTTGCAAAAAGCCTTGTATGTTTCCCGCATCGTAAAGATATTCTTATACGCCTGGAAACTGTAATTTCCTGCCGTATCCACAAGACTCTGCTTCACGACTTCCAGCAGGGGCCACACTACAAAAATAAGAAGCACGGCAATCATAGAAACCGTGACTGCCGCAATGATCGGATCACGGAATGTATTCCGCGTAACCTTCAGCTGATTAACTGCATAAGATTTAAGTTTATTCACGTCCTGACCCTTTCCGTGCCATACCGGGAACAACAAAAGGCTCTGCCCCCTTTGTCCATTCCCGGTACTCGTTTTTATGTCCTAATTATATATGTTCCCTGTGAATTAGTATACTATATATCACTATCTATCCCGATTTCAGAAGCACAAGACGTTTATTCATGCATTTACAAGATACAAGAACCATGAAAATAAAATTAACACTTTTATCAGTCTTGTTTTTATCGGTGATTCATAAACCCATCCATCCGTTTCTGATTATTTTAAAAAATATATTTCTGCCTAAACGAGTATATACTCTAATTTGTATATAAAATTTCCCAAGCAAAAAGGACTGCCTGCGAGGAACAGTCCCTTTTATTTCTGTCTTATCTTTCCAGAACCACTACCGGCTTAATCACGTCCGCCGGTTTATCTTTCATAATCTGAAGCGCTTCGGGAAGCTTATCCCAGCCTTCGTATACATGGGTGGAAAGAAGGCTTACGTCCAGTTTTCCTGCCGCCACAAGGGCGCCCAGCTTTTCCATACGGAGTCTGCCGCCGGGCATAAGTCCGCCGACGATGGCTTTATGCCCCATGCCTACCCCCCATTCCACACGGGGGATACGGATACTGTCTCCGCTTCCCAGATAGTTCACAGAACCGATTTTTCCGCCCGGCTTCAATGCTTTCACTGCGGACGCAAATGTATCCACCGTACCGCCCGCGATAATGACACGATCCACACCTTTACCGTCGGTGAGCCGCATGACCTGGTCTTCAATGGGGCCATTTTTATAATTTATGATATCTGATGCCCCGTATTTCTTTGCCGCTTCTACGCATACGGGGCGGCTGCCTACGGCAATAATCCGGGCAGCGCCGCGCATATTCGTTCCGGCAACCGCCATGAGCCCCACAGGGCCGATGCCGATGACAAGCACCACATCGCCAAACTGCACATCGGCCAGTTCCACACCGTGGAATCCGGTAGGAACCATATCGGAGAGCATGCACGCATCTACCACATTAATTTCTTTCGGCAAGTGCGCCAGATTTCCGTCAGCATCATTCACATGGAAATATTCCGCAAACACACCGTCTTTAAAATTAGAAAATTTCCAGCCTGCCAGCATGCCGCCGGAATGCATCGCGTATCCGGCCTGGGCTTCCAGTGAATTCCAGTCGGGGGTGATTGCGGGAACAAGAACACGGTCGCCCGGCTTGAAATCCTTTACATCCGCGCCGACTTCCACCACTTCCGCGCAGCATTCATGTCCGAGAATCATGTCATGCCGTTCGCCGACAGCACCCTCCCATACGGTATGTACGTCGGAAGTGCAGATGGCGATAGCCAGCGGCTTACAGATAGCGTCCATGGCGCCGCAGGCGGGTCTTTCTTTTTCAACCCAGCCTACAGAGCCGATTTTGAGCATTGCATAACCTTTCATCAGTGAGTCCTCCTTTTCCGTTTACGGATAATCTCTCCGCCGGGGATCCTTTCTTTACCAAAGCTTATACCTTCAGTCTTCTTCATTTTCATTCACTATTGATTCCCGGTTTGTCTTCTTTAATTATATAATTCTGCGTCTGATTTCACAAGAAACGCTAAAGTTCCTTTCATTTTCCCATGCAAAAACGCCCGCCGGTTCATACGGAATCTTCCTGTTCTATTTCATTTACACAACACTGCAGGCGGACCAGCCACAGTCACTGCAGGCAGCACAATGGCCTTCCACACGGATATTCTTTCCGCCGCATTCGGGACAAACCGGCTGTCCTTCTGCCGGCTTTGGTCCATCGGCTTTCTCTTCTTTCTTTGCGGCAACGCCGAGAATATTTCCCCGGCGGCATCCGTCTCTGAAAACAGTAATGCCTTTGCATCCGCTTTCCCATGCCGCCAGGTAAATATTCCAAATATCTTCCGGCGTGGCGTCATTTTTCAAATTCACCGTGCTGGAAATGGAATTATCCACATACTTCTGCATGACCGCCTGCATAGCTACACGATCCATAAAAGAAATATCATGGCTTTCAATGACCCAAGGGAACTTTTCCCGTATTTCATCATCCGTCAAAGTCAATGGCAGATGATGGTACCGGAGCAAATCTTTTACACTGTGGGCATACACGCGGAAACTGCCGTTCACTTCTTCCATCTTGTGTGTGGAACGTTCATAAGAAATTTTGTAAAGCGGTTCACAGCCGCCGGAAAAACTTCCCATCAGAAGGGAAATGGTTCCTGTCGGCGCGATGGCAAGGAGCGTGCCGTTCCGCAGACCATAAGTTTGGATATCTTCATAAAGACCGCCGTCCAGCTCTTTTACCATTTGTATAATCGGCGATTTCTCCGTTGCCTCCCGGCGGTAGCGTCCGAAAGTACCTTTCATCTTTGCCCTGTCACAGGAAGAGCGGAGCGCGGAAAGGAGCATGATCTTCATCACATTTTCCATAAATGCGCTTGCTTCCCGGCTTCCGTAAGCCAGCTTCATCGCCACAAGCGCATCGGCCACGCCGAAGAGTCCCAGCCCCAAAGAGCGCCAGTCATCAATGCAGGTTCTGTTTTCATCCAGAGGCTGCGTTTCATAACCGTAAGAGACGATCTCGTCAAGAGCAATAATGCCGTCATAAACCGCCTGCTTGAATTTTTCCTCATTCAAAGACGGTGCATTGCCGAATTTATCATCGATCATGTTGTACAGATTGATGCTGCCCAAGTTGCACGCATTGTACGCGTTGCCGCCGAACTCGCCGCAGGGATTCGTGATTTCAATTTGATACTCATCATATCCTGCAAGCAGATGGTAATCATTCAGCCGATCCGAAAAAAGCGCCCCCGGATCGCCCCAATCCCACTGGGTTTCGCAAAACTCACGGAAGAAATCACGGGCACGGATCGTCCTTTCGATATTTTCACCGGTCGATTCTACATGGAAACGGAGGGTGTACTCTTTATCGTCCCGCACAGCTTCCATAAATTCATCAGTAAAAAGAATGCTGATATTCATGCTGGACAGCTTTTCTTCATTTTGCTTGATATGGAGGAATTCATAAATATCAGGATGGCTGCAGTTAAGTCCCACCATCTGCGCGCCGCGGCGGCCGTTTTGGCTGATCACTTCGCCTGTAGTATTAAAAATTTTCATGAAAGAAACGGCACCGGTGGAAGTACGTGCCACATTATGCACACTGCTTCCTGCAGGACGGAGATTGGAAATATTGATACCGATACCGCCGCCATAGGAAAAAATACGGGCAATTTCATAATTGGAATGAAAAATGGATTCCAGATTATCTTCCGGTGACGGCAGGATATAGCAGTTTGACATGGATACCTTAAATTTGCCCCTCGAACCTGCCGCATAAAGCGTCCTTCCGGCAGGAGAAAAATCTCCGTCTGTGATGTATTTTTCATACGTTCACGAAAATCCCCCTTAAATACGGAGCTTACTCTGTCGATGAACTGCTGCGGCGTCGTCTCGCCTTCATGATAATATTTCGCCTCTAAAATACCCCGGCTGATTTCATTATCATACCAATGTTCCATAATCAATACCCTCTCTTTATTTCACCGATTCTATTTCGGTTATTTTGTATATCTATATTATTCTATTCAACATCTTGTGTCAATATATTTTTAAAACACAATATATAGTAATCAATTTATCATAGAGTAATTAGATCATTCAGAATGTGCTGATGACCTAAAGAATTCTGATTGTCAAAAATTTTAAAACGATATCCCTGTAATCCGTTTGGCTACCTGCCTGGGAATATTTTATGCCATGTCCTGCAATTTCCCGCAATCATCTCTTTTTCATCGAACATATTCCTCCGCTGCTAAAAGAAGGTAGCCTCATCCGGTTTGAGAGAGTATAATTGGTTTAAATTATGATCCAAAAGAATGATCATTCACAAAGGAGAAACAGGAGGATAGAAGAAATGGCAATTAAAACAAGAAAAATCGGCATCATCGGTGCGGGAAACGTAGGTTCCCATTTGGCACTCCAGTTCGCAGTGCAGGGACTGGCTGACGAAGTGGTTTTCTATGATATTAATAATGACAAGGCCCATGGAGAATCACTTGACCTGCTGGACGCAGTAAGTTACCAGCCCCATCATTTTGAGGCGTACGCAGGCACCGTAGCCGACATGAAGGATGCCGATATACTCATCAATGCGTCAGGCACACCCCGTCTTCCGGGACAGACACGCCTTGACATGATGGACAGCGCCGTCGCCACAAGCAAAGAATTTATTCCGCTCATTAAAGAATCGAGATTTGACGGAATTATTATTTCTATTTCCAATCCCTGTGATATTATCGCCGAATACCTCCAGTACAAACTGGACTGGCCAAAGGAAAAAATCATCGGCTCGGGAACGGCTCTCGACTCTGCCCGGCTGCAGATGCAGCTGTCTACCCAGCTGAAAGTAAACCGCCGCTCCCTCACCGCTTATCTCTTAGGTGAACACGGGGACAGTTCCATGATTCCCTGGAGCCATGTAACAGTCGCCGGCAAACCGATCGATGAACTCCTGGCAGAAAAACCGGGGCTTTATCATATGGACGCCAAAGAAGTCATCCTCGACAAAGTCCACAAGGAAGGATATATTGAAAATACGACAAAAGGCTGCACTGAATTCGGCGTCACCTCGGCGACAGCAGAACTGGTCCGCGCGATTTACCATAATGAACACAAGATCCTCTCCTGCTCCGTTTACCTTGACGGTCCGTACGGCATAAAAGACAGTTTTGCTTCTGTTCCTGTCAAAATCGGTAAAGACGGAGTGGAAGACATCATTGAATTGAATCTGACAGATGACGAACAGAAAGAACTCCAGGCATCCGTCAAAGTTTTGAAAGAACATTTCGCAAGAGCGCTCACCTTGTAAGATAAGACAAACCAGCACCCGCCTTACATAAACGGCCGCTCCTTTTCTCAGAGAAGCGGTTTTGTTTTCGATCCATACCCAAATTCTATAAGACAATTCATGGAATTTTCTATTCTTGATTTATAATAAAGGAAAGATTATCTGCGGAAAGGAGAGACTATATATGAAAAAATTGTTATTTGCGGCAACACTGCTCACCGTATTCAGCGGAGCATATTCTGCCCAAGCGCTGATTCCCGGCGTTCCGGTTCTGGAAACGGAAGTCGGCTATGGCTACAACGGAGCAAAAGACGGTATCCACAGCGCCCATATCGAAATTTCGCCTGTCAGTAAAGTTATTGTCGGTGCGGAATACAGACACTGGAATCATGGCGGAAATGAAACGGATATTTACGCCAAGTATAAACTGGGCCATGTGTACCTTGGTTTAGGCAACAGAAATTATTATGACAGAGACGCAAAAGTTTACGGACTTCTGGAAGGAAGAACAAATGTCATAGGTCCTCTTGATGCGTATGGCGGACTGAAATTATCTTCCGAGGAAAGAGAATATAAAGTGGGTCTCCGGCTTGGCCTCGTTCCCACCTCTTTCGACCTTGACGTGAACTATACCTACTATGACAGAGATAAGACCTCCAGCGAAGACGGCTTCGGTGTCGGCTTGAATTACCATTTCTAAGCAAATGAAAAGAATCCTTATGAATGAAAATATTCGTAAGGGTTCTTTTTTAGTGCCGCCAGCAGCAAAATCTGCTGACACCCAGGTCAACTCCGCTTTTCTGCGCAAAAAAACACAGGCTTGAACCTGTGCTTTCTATTATTCCATATCTTCCGGAAGTTCTGCGTTGGTGTACACATCCTGCACATCATCCAATTCTTCCAGTTCACTGGTAAGCTTATTCATGACGTCCGCCGCATCGCCTGTAAGGGCAACCGTATTATCCGGAACCATGGTCACTTCCGATGCTTCTACGGCAATCCCTTCTTTTTCCAGTGCTTCGGAAACGGTCAGGAAATCTTCAGGAGCCGTCGTAATTTCAAAACCGTCTCCGTCTGTCGAAACGTCTTCGGCACCTGCGTCAAGAGCGATCATCATAAGGGTATCTTCATCAGCGGCTTCTTTGCTCACCACAATTATGCCTTTTTTCTTGAACATCCACGCCACACAGCCCGGCGTACCGATGCTGCCGCCATGGTGGGTAAAGGCATGGCGTACGTCCGCCGCCGCACGGTTTCTGTTATCCGTATTGCACTCAACGATAACCGCCGCGCCGCCGGGTCCGTACCCCTCGTAAGTAATTTCATCAAAGCCCGCACCGGAAGCGGCGCCTACACCTTTGGCAATAGCGCGCTGGATATTATCTTTCGGCACATTGTTCTGCTTTGCTTTTGTCAAAGCCAGTTTTAAACGCATATTTCCTACGGGATCTCCGCCGCCCATACGGGCAGCAATCGTGATTTCCTTGGAAATTTTTGTGGTAATTTTCGCGCGGATGGCATCTGTCTTGCCTTTCTTGCGCTTGATATTTTCCCACTTGGAATGTCCGGACATAATTATTTCCCCTCCTTTGTATTCCACCAGGGCTCGCCTAAAAGGCGGTCAAGGATGATGGCAGCGGCGCTTCTCACACAGAGGTGGTTGTAGCTGCCGGCACCATATATAGGTTCTACAATATAATCAAACTGTTTCATCATTTCCCTGGTCATGCCGAACCCTGTCCCGAAAAGAATGAAAACAGGTTTTTCCTCTTCATGGATTTTCTTCCGCATGTCCGTGTAAGAAACCGTATTCGGGTAGACACGGGCATCCGTAGTCACAATAATCGGCTTTTCTCCGCAGTCTTTTTCTATCTGCCGAGTGGCATCCTCCAGAGACGGTACAAGAGCTGTTTCTTCAAAAGCTTCTTTCCGATTCGGGTTATAATGGACCCCGCCACCCGTTTTCCAGTGGGTCATGATACGGAGCGCCATTTCCCGCTGGCTCTCGATGGGATGGATAATGAAATAAGTGCGCACGCCATATGTTTTCGCCGTCCGCGCAATATCATGAAGGTCATAGTTCGTAAGGGCGGTCGTGACCACTTCCATATGTTTGTTATAGATCGGATAATGGACAAGTCCTATATACACAGGCGCCACTATGATTCCTCCCCTTCTTCGGCTATTTCCGCCATGAGTTTTTTATCTTCTGCCGTCATTTGTAATTTTGCCAGAAGATCGGGACGGCATTTCAGGGTCCGCCGAAGCGCCTCTTTCCGCCGCCAGCGGGCAATATTTGCATGATGGCCGCTCACAAGTATCTCAGGCACTTTCCAGCCACGATAATCCACAGGTTTCGTGTACTGGGGATATTCCAGAATCGGTTCATAGAAAGAATCTCCTGCCGCGCTGCCCGCATCCCCAAGGACACCGGGCACCATACGGGCAACCGCATCGGAAATAACCATAGCGCCAAGCTCCTCCCGTAAGGACATAGTCTCCAATGGAAATCAGTTCATCTGCCAGGTGTTCTTCCACGCGGTGGTCTACCCCCTCATAGTGTCCGCAGATCAGAACCAGATGGTCATAGTCGCGGTAAAGCGCCTTGGCTTTATCCTGGGTAAAAGGGATCCCGGCAGGAGACAGGAAAATCACCCGATCCCGCGGCCCTTTTTGAGGAAGTACCGATTCACAGGCTTCAAAAAGCGGCCCGCACTGCATGAGCATTCCCGCACCGCCGCCATAGATGGTATCATCCACCTGATGATGCCTGCTGTGGGAAAACTCCCGCGGATCCGTCACCGCCATCTCTATGAGCCCCGCGTCCAAAGCACGTTTAATCATGCTCTGTCGGAAGAATGCTTCTATAAACTCGGGAAATAAAGATAAAATATCTATTTTCATGTTTATTCCCATTCCGGTAAATGCACCGTCATCGTCTTTTTCTCCGGTTGAACGGAAAGGATACAGGACGGTATGGCAGGAAGGTATATTTCCTTTCCTTCCGCCGTTTTTACCGCATACACGTTATTCGCGCCGGTTTCAATAATTTCCGTGAGCGTCCCCACAGTATCCCCCGCATCGGAAACCACTGTCAGGCCGATAAGCTGGAAGTAATAATATTCCCCCTCCGGCAATTTCGGTAATTCCGCTACAGGTATTTCTACAGGCGTTCCGACAAGCGGCTCCGCTCCGTTCCGGTCTTCCACCCCTGCCAAATGAATGATGTATACATTCTTATGGGGACGGGAAGAACGTACATCATAGGCTCTGCCGCCAAGAAAAAGTTTTTTCAGCTTTTTGAACATGGCCGGCCGTTCCGTTTCCGGAAGGACACGCAAATCACCCCGCACGCCATGCGGGGCAACAATTCGGCCGACAGTAATCCATTTGCCGGAATTCATATCATTCACGGAAAGCGATGATCTTTCCGTCTTCCACCAGAATTTCTCCCCCGGCGACAGCATTCATGTCGTCACCGATATGAAGAGTCACAAGGCGGTTAAGCGGCTGGCGTGGCAATTCTGCGCCAATAGTCAGTTTCCAGATGTTCTTTATCTGCAGTGAGTTTATCCTTTACCTGGATCATCTGTACTTTCTGCGCGTCATACTGGGCGCGGAGAGGAGCCACTGCCTGCATATTGATTTTTGCCTGTTCCGCCAGCTTCGCGTTCGCTTCAAACTCAAGCTGTGTCATGTCATTTTCAACACTCTTGATATTTTGATTGATCTGGTTCAGCAAAGTTGTCTTTAATGCCTCTGTCAGCTTAGATTTTACAGCGACAGGAATCAAAACCTGAATTTCATCCATTAGTGTACCTCTTCCAGAATGTCAACAGCGACTTTTTTATTTTCCTTTAAAGCCCCTGCTTTTACCACTGTTCGGATTGCATTAGCAATGCGGCCTTTTCTGCCAATCACCTTGCCCATATCTTCAGGGGCAACCTGGATCTGATAAATCTCCAGGCTGCCCTTATGGACAACGTTCACAGAGACGGCGTCGGGGTTCTTCACAAGAGCCCTGGTGATATTTTCCACCAATTCATTCATAGCGCGCCTCCCTTATTTCTTCGCTTCAGCAAACTTTGCCATGATGCCATTTTTACGGAGAAGGCTGCGGACTGTATCAGTCGGCTGTGCACCTTTGCCAAGCCAGGAAAGGATTGCTTCTTTATCAAGCTTGACAGGGGCGTCAGCCTTAGCCGGATCATACCAGCCTACAGTCGCGACCGGAGTACCGTTGCGGGCTTCCTTGGAATCAATAACAACTACACGGTAGAAAGGATTTTTCTTTGCGCCCATGCGGGTCAAACGAATCTTTAACATAATTTCACCTCCTTGAAATCATAAGTTCTTTACTTGATTTATGAAATAATCGGCCTTTCCGGCAGCGCGGTCAGGCCGGTATTCCTGCAAAAAATTTCAGGCTTACGCCGCTTTCATCTGAACATGCCCGGAAATCCGCCGAAACCGCCAAACCCGCTGAGACCGCCTGTCGGAGGACGCATCTTTCTGCCTTTCAGCTTTTTCATCTGCTTCTGCATTTCCTTAAACTGCTTCATCATGCGGTTCACATCCTGAATCTTCACACCGGCGCCGTCCGCGATGCGCTTCCTGCGGCTGCCGTTGAGCAAGTCGATATTCGCCCGTTCCGCCGGTGTCATAGACAAAATAATTGCTTCGATATGTCTGATCTCCTTGCCGTTGAGATCAACATCTTTCAACTGCTCTTTATATTTCCCCATTCCCGGAATCATGCTTAAAATACCGGACATGGAGCCCAATTTCTGGATCTGTTTCAGCTGTTTCAGGAAATCGTCCAGCGAAAATTCACCTTTTTGAATTTTCTTCGCGCCCTCTTTGAGCGTATCCTGATCCATATTTCTCTGGGCCTGTTCAAAGAGAGATTCCAGATCGCCCAGGTCGAGAATGCGTCCTGCCATACGGTCGGGATGGAAATCCTCCAAACCGCCGTCCAGCTTTTCACTGACACCGATCATTTTTATCGGTTTGCCGGTGACCGCCTTGATGGAAAGAGCCGCGCCGCCGCGGGCATCACCGTCCATCTTCGTCAGGATCGTGCCGTCTATACCGAGATTTTCATCAAATGTCCCCGCCGTTGTTACCGCATCCTGTCCTGTCATAGAATCCAGGACAAGAAGGATTTCATGAGGATGGACTTCGGATTTTATATTCCGAAGTTCTGCCATAAGTTTTCGTCAATTGTCAGCCGGCCCGCCGTATCAAGGATAACCACGTCCCGTCCGTAAGATTTTGCCGCATCCACTGCATACCGTGCGATATGGACAGGATCCACATTATCAGGCATACGGTATACGGGAACATCCACCTGCTGTCCAAGAACCTCCAGCTGCTTGATTGCCGCAGGACGGTACACGTCGCACGCCGCCAAAAGAGGTTTCTTGCCGCGCTTCTTCAGCATAAGGGCCAGCTTGCCTGCTGTCGTCGTTTTACCGGCGCCCTGCAGCCCCACCAGCATAATCACTGTCAATCCGGAGGACGACATCGTAATCTTGCTCTGCGTACCGCCTAAGAGCTCCGTGAGCTCATCACGGACGATTTTGATTACCGTCTGGTCAGGCTTCAGGCTCCCGAAGACCTCTTCACCCACCGCCTTTTCACGAACCTGGGCAATAAAATCTTTCGCAACTTTGAAATTAACGTCCGCTTCCAGAAGAGCACGGCGCACTTCACGGAGCGCGCTGTCGATATCGCTCTCAGAAAGTCTGCCTTTTCCCCGAAGATCCTTGAATGCAGACTGCAGCTTATCCCCTAAATTTTCAAAAGGCATCCGTCCACCTCAATCTGTCAATACTTTTAAAAGCGGCGCCGCTTCTTCTCTTGCCGTATCGGACAAGAGCAGAGAAATCTCTTCTGCCGCTTTCTTACGCTTCAGCCGTGCAGCCGCCACATGGAGCGCCGCTTCATAATTCTCCAGCTGCTCCTCCCCATGGCGCATGGCATCATGCACTGCCTGGCGGGAAATATGGAAATACTCCGCAATCTCCGCCAATGTGAGATTTTCATTATAATAAAGCTCAAGGCATTCCCGCTGCCTCACGGTCAATAAAGCGCCGTAGCAATCAAGCAGCTCGCCTTTCTGTACGATATTTTCTAAAAACATATTATCACCATATCGGAATGATTATATAAGAAACGAAACGGTCTGTCAAGAAAAAACACTTTACAGGCAGAACATGTTATCAGCTTCTGATCTTTAGCGGCAAACCGATAACTGCCTGTACCTAATAGATTTATCCGTTTAACCGTTATGCTTAAATACCGTTTTTCTTTACAGCTGCCTGTACTGCCAATCGGCAAAAAGCATCTTTTATATCTTCAGCTGATTTTATTTCCATCAGTATTGACTGCATTCCATATGCTTCTGCTATCATTTGCAGAAGCTTTTTTGCCATATGGCATACTTCTTCATTTCCTGCCAGCCCCCACCGATATTCATCAAGGAGCTCCGCCAGGAAAGATGATATGAATACCATTTCGCTGTCCCAGTCTATTTTTCGCCAGAGATGGCGCCATTCTTCTTCAATGCCGTCTTTTTTATATTCCCTGAAATACGAATACAGGACTTCCTCTGTCACCCCGTACCGCCTCAACCGTTCTGTCACGCTGTGCTGCGTAGAGGGATAGAGATGATTTTGATTCCCTAATGCCTTTTTCACTGCCTCTTTGACCGTCTTCCCAATCAGTTCCCCCAGTTTGTTATGTTTCCCTGCGCTGCGGAAATAAAGCGGCGACTTCGGATCACAAACGATGATTGTCGAGTCCGTCCCTGTTCCTGTGGCAGGATTTTCCGAATACCGGCTCCCCACCATCAGTTCCCGAAGCGCAGCCGTCTTTCCTTCCGTACAGGTGACCAGCGCGCGGGTTAATATCCCCGGCGGCATATCGGCATTGATAAAAAGCAGGATATTAATGGTTCCCGGCCTGTATATTTCCGGACGTGCCCCCGCCCCGTAATATCCCGCCGGATCTCCTGCGCACCCTGCGTTTCCTTCCACTCCTGCCGTCACGCAGGCTGCCACCTTAAGTTCTTCATAGGTTTCTTCCACGATGGCCGCGTTTTCCATCCGTGCCGCCGTGCCGATTCCCGTGGAATGGGCAGGATCAAGCCCCATAACTGCTGCACATTTTCCCAGATGCTCCTCATATTTTTCAAGGCTCATGCAGGAACCGGGCCCGCAGCAGGTATAGTTGAAAAGCCCCTTGATATCTTCTCTGTATCCACCATTCAAGAGAGAAGTGCTTAAGACCTTTTTAGGAGCATTAAAACGAACTACGATGCTGTGTGTTTCAGGGACATGTACGATTTTCTCATCTGTACTTAACCGATACAATTCTATTTCTTTCATTTTACGTGCACCACCTCAAACGCTCTCGAGCGGATCCGCATTTTCTCTTCATCCCACTCACAAAATAAAACCGCAGGAGCGCCTTTATAGGTAAAAAGCCTCTGTCCTTCTACGATAACCGCGCTTTCCGCTTCTCTCATATCCATTCCTTCATGATATCCCGTCTGGTTGCAGACAATGACCGGAACACCGCATAATTTTGAACAGGTTTCCCAGACAGACACAGGATCGGAGCAGCATTTTCCCGGCGGCCAGGCCGCTGTAACAAGTACCATATCCGCTTTCTTCTTTTTTATTTCCAAACAGGGCTGTTCGTAATAGGAATCTGCGCAGACAAGCAGACCCACCCGGAGCGTGCCTATGTTAAACACATGGGTTTCGCTTCCCAGGGACAGCCACCGTTCAAATCCCTTCCGGTGGGAGAACATCTTCCTGTGCTTCCCCAGAAACTTTCCTTCCCTGTTTATAACAAAACAGGAATTGTATCCCTTTCTATCCCTTTCATCATATTCTGCCGCGGAAAGAAACATATCCGCTTTATTCCTTCCGGCAAAAAGCAGGTACCGGGACAGCTGCTTTTCCGAAAAGGAAGGAAGCTTCCCATTGTTGTCATGGAAGAAATATCCCTGAAGCGCCGTTTCAGGCGTAACGATCCAGTCTGCTCCGCGGGAAACTGCCTTTCCCGCCGCAGAAATGATACTTCTTCTGTTTCTTGTTTCCGGTCCTTCCGCCACATCCAGATGAAGAAGTGCGATCTTCATTTTTCTCCTTTTTATATTTGTATTAATTTTATCCAAATTTATTTCAATACAATTTTATATCAAAAATATATATTCAGGCAAAATTTTATTATATTTTCCGATTCATATTCAATTTGGTCCGCCCTCTTCATTCCGCCATGCTAAAAGCCCTCATCCGCATGAGGGCCTGATGCAAAATCATTTATAAAGATATTTTCCTTCCCATTCTTATTCTATAAACGCGTTCGCTTCTTTCCATTCTTCTGCCAGTTTTTTCTGCCTGTTGACTATCTTCGCTTCCCGCTGCTGGCGCTTCACCTGCTTCGGTCCGGTACCGCCGTAACTGTCCCTGTTCTTCACGCAGTTTTCAATTTGAAGGACTTCGTAAATATCGGTTTCAAAAAGAGGACTCATCTTTTTAAACTCTTCCATGGTGAGGGCAAGCAGCACTTTTCTGTTTTCAATGCAGTAAGCCACCGCGTTTCCCACCACCGCATGGGCACGGCGGAAAGGAAGCCCTTTCTTTGCCAGATAGTCAGCCATATCGGTGGCATTGGAGAAGTCATTTTCCAAGACGGCTCTCGTACGCGCGCCGTTGACGGTCATGGTGCCCAGCATGCCGGCATAAATATCCAAAGCGAACCCCAGTGTATCTATGGCGTCAAATACGCCTTCCTTGTCTTCCTGCATATCCTTGTCATAGGCAAGAGGAAGTCCTTTCATCACGGTCAGGAGCGCCGTCAAATGTCCGTATACCCGTCCTGTTTTCCCGCGGACCAGTTCGCAGATATCGGGATTCTTCTTCTGCGGCATGATGGAACTGCCTGTACTGTATCCGTCATCAAGCTCAATAAATCCGAATTCACCGGTGCTCCACAGAATCAATTCTTCCGACAGGCGGGACAGGTGCATCATGCAGATGGATGCGAAGGAAAGAAACTGGAGAAGGTAGTCACGATCGGAAACCGCGTCCAAACTGTTTCCATAGCATTTTGAAAAATGAAGTTTCTCCGCCGTCTCCTGCGGCATGGTAGGATAAGTCGTCCCTGCCAGAGCGCAGGCGCCCAAAGGCGAAACATCTGCCATTTCATAGCAGCCAGCGAGCCTTTCAAAATCTCTTTGCAGCATGGCACAGTAAGCCATCATATGATGGGCGAAAAGCACGGGCTGCGCTCTCTGCATATGGGTATAGCCGGGCAGGATGACATCCTTGTATTTTTCAGATACACTTATCAGCGCTTCTTCGGCGGCAATCAGCTTCTCCGCCAGCTTCGCGATATGCCGGCGCATATACATATGGAGATCTGCGGCGCACTGGTCATTCCTGCTTCTTGCCGTGTGGAGCCTTGCTCCCGCATCGCCGATATCATCGGTCAGACGCTTTTCCACATTCATATGGATGTCTTCCAGTTCTACGGAAAATTCAAACCGGCCGTCCTCTATTTCTTTTTTTATTTTCAAAAGACCCCCGGTAATCTTTTCCAGATCCTCTTTGGAAATAATGCCACGGTCCGCCAGCATGGACGCATGAGCCAGCGAGCCGGCAATATCTTCTTTATACATACGGCAGTCGTAGGAAACAGAAGCGTTGAAATCAAGCGCGCTTCTTTCCTCCGCCTTCTGAAAACGGCCGCCCCACATCATTTCACTCATTTTTCATTCTTTTCCTTCATCAGCGCACGAATGGTGAGAGGCAGCCCGAAGAGGTTGATGAAACCTTCCGCGTCCGCCTGGTTGTATACTTCATCTTCACCGAATGTGACAAATTCTTCATTGTAGAGGGAATACGGACTTTCCGCGCCATTGGAGAGGATATTTCCTTTATACAGGCGGAGGGATACTTTTCCCGTCACTGTCTTTGAAGTTTCATCGGCAAATGCCTGCAGTGCTTCACGAAGAGGGGCGAACCACATGCCGTCATAAACGAGTTCGCTGTATTTGACAGCCGCCACTTCCTTGAAATGAAGGGTGGCACGATCCAGACAAAGGCGTTCCAGCTCGCTGTGGGCATAGAAAAGAATAGAACCTGCCGGATTTTCATACACGCCGCGGGATTTCATGCCCACCAGGCGGTTCTCCACAAGATCGTCAATGCCGATGCCGTTCTTTGCGCCGATTTCATTCAGCGTATTGACCAGTTCCACACCGTCCATTTCCTTCCCGTTGGCAGCAATCGGCTTGCCTTCCTTAAATTCAATCGTAACAAATTCCGGCTGATCAGGAGCGTCTTCGGGATCACAGGTGACAAGGTACATATCTTTGTGGGGCGGATTGGCGGGATTTTCCAAATCATCCCCCTCATGGGAAAGGTGCCACATGTTCCAGTCCATGGAGTAGGGATATTTCTGCGCCGCTTTTTCTTCTTCCGTCTGCTTTTCATCAAATTTATCAATAGGCACGTTGTGTGCTTCCGCATAAGCCATCTCATCTTCACGGGATTTCATATCCCACAGGCGCCAGGGAGCGATAATCTTCATATGAGGCGCCAGTGCTTTCACAGCCAGTTCAAAACGGACCTGGTCATTTCCCTTTCCGGTGGCACCGTGGCAGATGGCATCCGCTCCGTATTTTTTCGCCATATCCACAAGACACTTGCCGATCAGCGGACGGGCAAAAGACGTTCCTAAAAGATACCTGCCTTCATACCTCCCGCCGGCCTGCAACACTTTGTAGGCGTATTCTTCAATAAATTCCCTGCGCACATCCAGCGTTTCTGCCACAGACGCCCCCGACTTCAGCGCTTTTTCATGAATCGCATCAAAATCTTCCGGCTGTCCCAGATTGACCGTGCAGGCAATGACTTCACAGTTATAATGCTCTTTCAGCCACGGAATGATAACGGACGTATCCAATCCGCCGGAATAGGCAAGAACCACTTTTTTTAATTTCATTCATTTTACATGCCGCCTTCCTTCATCAACTGATTTTCATATAATTTCTTTTCATGAGATATGATATATTATACGATTATATGAATAAATAATCAACCTTATTTCAGAATATTTTTGTTTCTTTGTTTTTAAAAACTGCTTTTCACCAAATCAATTCAGGATAATTTTGACTGCATTTTTGTTTTTCCGCCAGCGCTATTATTCATTTTATGCAGAATTACGTCCCTTCCCTGTTATCCGGCGGAAAAATCACTTATAATAAAGATATATCATTTCCTGTTTTAAGAAAGGAGCGCCACAATGAACTTTTCCGAAAAACTTCCCGCTTTTGCCAATCCGCAGGGCGCCGCCGGAAAGCTGCTGATTGCCTCTATGAATATTTTCCATACTCCCGTGTCCCTCTGGGGGATTTCCCATCTGGATCTTGCCGGTAATGAAAAAATCCTCGACATCGGCTGCGGAGGCGGCATCAACCTGTCCCGCTTTTTAAAGAAAGTTCCCCGCGGTCACGTGACAGGCATCGATCTTTCACCGGACTGCGTAAATTATTCTTTTATGCGCAACCGCGATGCCATTGCGGAAGGACGGTGTTCCGTTTATGAAGGAAGTGCCGAACTCCTTCCTTTCGGCGCAAATCATTTCGATGTCATCACTGCCTTTGAAACGATATACTTCTGGCCCAATCTGCCAAACACACTGAAAGAAATCAAAAGGGTGCTGAAGCCGGGCGGCACCTTCCTCATCGTAAATGAAGCGGACGGCTATGGATTTCTCGACAATCTGTACCCGAAAATCATCAAAGGCATGACTCTCTACAAAACAGAAGAGCTTTCCGCTATTCTTACCAAAGCAGGTTTCACAAACATGGAAATCGATACAAAACTGGGATGCGTGACCGTTTCCGCGAGGCGTCCCGTCACTGCCCTGGATAAGGTAAAAACAGCGGTCCGTTTCGACAACGTCCGCAAGTGGGGACGGGCCGCCCTCTTTGCGGCAGGAACAGCGGCAGCTGTTTGCACGGCGGCCTGCCTTCTAAAAAAGAATAAAAAGCAGTAAATGCAAAACGCTGTTTCCCCATCAGGAGAGACAGCGTTTTTACATAAAAAGAAATCTGTCCGATTAATAACAAAAGCCATGTTATCAGAGCCGCTTTATATTTCCTGAAAAAAAGAAACAGTCCTGTAAGAACCGCTTCCTTTTCATTCCTTATTATATTTCAGATACAGACTGCTGTGTTTCATCTTCCGCTTCATCAGTTTCCGCTTCTGCTGTATCAGCTTTTACTTCTCCTTCAAAAAGATCGGCAGAACGGTCATCCAGCGCTTCGATGGGCAGTTCCATTTCCTCGTCCTGTCCTTCCGGCGCTTTTACAATCTGCGGCTCCGGCGTATTCTTTGCAGATTCGATGAGAGCCATCGCCGACTTGAAATTGGACAGAATCTTTTCAATATAGACCTTGACATCGCCTTCCGTTTTGAGCAGATCGGTGTTCAGTTTGCGGCGGGCCGCTTCCGCATCGGAAATGATATGATGGGCTTCATTCTGCGCTTCCCGAACTGCCAGTTCCGCCTCTTTCTGTGCGTTTCTCTTCACATTTTCAGCAGTTTCCTGCGCCATGACCAAAGTGGAGGACATGGTAGATTCCATTTTTTCATAATTGCGGAGTTTCGTCTTGACTGTATCCATCTCCTCTTCCATCTCACGATGTTCGCGGTAAATACGTTCATAGTCACTTGCCAGCTCCTGCAGGAATGCGTCCACTTCTTCCTGGCTGTACCCCCGCAGTCCGCGGGAAAACGTTTTATTATGGATATCCATCGGTGTAATCATAAATAATCCTCCTGTTTCATATCAACGGTTTCATTTCTTATTTATAACGGTCAATCAGGAGCCCTGTCCGGCCTTTCCGGCTCATCCCCGTGACTTCCCTGATTTCAATCCGTCCTTTGCCGCGGATGGAAATAACATCTCCTGCTTTTACAGTTTGTGACGCACCTTTCACAGGCTGCCAGTTAATTTCCGTCCGACCGCTCTCTACGCATTGTACCATTTTGCTGCGGGAAATGCCAAATCCTGCCGCTCCGACCGCATCAAGCCGAAGCGAAGCGACCGTGGCCCGCACCTCTCTGGCTGTCTTTTTAGGCGGCTCTAATTCTTCCAGAGATATTTCTTCTATCTGCACAGACACCATGGCGACTTTCAGGAAATTCCGCTTAATCCATTCCGCCATGGAACTGTCTGCCACAATCTGGCACCCCGCCCCCTGCATGAGGATATCTCCCAGAACCGCTCTGTCGATGCCCAGTCCCATGAGCGAACCCAGTACATCACGGTGGCCGATGAGCCTGTATCGGTCATCCCAGGTCACTTTCAATGCGGTCAGCCCGAAATCCACGGGACCGTCATAGTCATTACGGGCAAATGCGACACGGATCCGTTCCGCTTCATGATATCCGCCGGAAGTTTTCACCGCCACCGTTCATGTGAGCCGCAATCGTCTGTCCGACCTGCGCCGCAAAAGGAGACATAAAGGGGCCGACGGCAAATGGCCGGCCTCTGTCCACGGAATCAGCAATATCCAGCAGACGGATCGCCATATCTTTCGCTTCTTCTCCGGTTGCGGAAAAGTAGCGGAGAATTTTTTCTCTGTCTTTCATTATTTTCTGCCCATTTCATCAGATTTCGCAAGAGCCGCCATGACGGCGTCCATGAGAGCGGCACGGATGCCGCGCGCTTCCATGGCATGGATGCCTGCAATCGTCGTACCGCCGGGACTTGTCACCCCGTCACGGAGTTCGGCGGGATGTTTTCCTGTTTCCAGCACCATTTTGGCTGCGCCATACAAAGTCTGCGCCGCCGCTTCAACTGCCAGCTTCCGCGGAAGTCCCGCGCGCACTCCGGCATCTGCCAATGCATCAATAATCACGAAAACGTATCCCGGTCCCGCTCCTGATAAAGCGCCCATCTCGTCAAGCTGGCGTTCGGAAACCACTGCCGCTTTCCCCAGGGCGGAATATTTCTTTTGCCGTTTCGATAAAATCCTCGTCAGCGTACCGCCCTGCTGTAATAGCTGTCATACCCTCCCCGACCGAAGCGGGAAGTATTCGGCATGACACGGATTACCGGCGTCTTTTCGGGAAGGCCGGCTTCCAAGGTCGCTGCTGTCACCGCCGCCGCAACAGAAATCACCCGCCTCGGGCGGTACGGATTTATTTCTTCCAAAACAAAAGGGATAATGTCGGGCTTTACTGCCAAAAGGACAAAATCCGCTTCTCCGATATCTTTCAGAGAAGCTGCAGATACGCCATATCGCTCTGCCTTTTCCACCGTTGACTTTTCCGTTCTTGCTTTAATGTATACTTCTTCTTTCGTCCAGAGGCCTTTGGAAAGGCATCCTGAAAGTATGGCGCCGCCCATAGCGCCGCAGCCGATCATCATAATCTTTTTCATACGCCCGGACCTCTCCACAAAGGAATCCCCGCAAGGCGGGGCAGGCTGTCCATCTCAATATGCACCGCCGATGGCGCGCACAAAAGCACCTGCCCGTTCAGAAGTTCTACTTCTCCCTTGCCGAGATAAACGGCACCGCTCATGAAATCCACAAAGCGGCTCGCCGTTTCATCATCCACATTGCTGCCAAGAACCACAAGAACTACAAGTCCTTTTTCCATGGCATCCACCGCACGGCGGGCATCACTATAAGCACGGGGAACGAAGATGACAGCATCCAACGGACGGACAGCCCTCGCAGGCAGCGCGCCTGCCATACGGGGACCCGCCTCTTTACCGTCTTCTCCCGCAGAATCTATATACTCTTCTTCCTCCGGCTCCGTAACAAAAAGATCATAAAACAGCTCGGAGATCTTCGAAAAAAATGACATTATGCCTTAGGGGCCTGCGAATCCCATGCGGGAGCTTCCGCTTCCGGAAATGCCGCAAAATTCTCACGGGACACGCTCATATTATTTGGCGCGCAGAGGTAAATATTTTCAGAAACCTGGTCAATGCGCCCGTCCAAAGCATACATCACACCCTGAATAAAATCCACGATACGCTGTGCTTCATCGGCATCAGTCTTTTCCATATTCATTACGACCGGACGGGCAGCCTTCAGATGATTCCCGATTTTTTCGGCATCCTGATAGTCTTTCGGATTCACGACCACCATGGTATACGGTTTCGCCTGGCGGGTCGCCACTGCCGCACGGCCTGCTGCCGGACGGGGAGGAACAGGCTGCGCCGTATCTATCGAAGTCCCCTCTTCTTCGTATTCTTCATCCTCGTATTCATCATCACGATCTGTAAACTGTTCCTTAAATTTATCCAGTAAGCTCATTTTGTTTCTCCTTTCCCATTTGCATAATTCCGCTCGCCAAAAATGGCGGTGCCGACGCGTACCATCGTAGCGCCCTCTTCTATTGCCGTTTCAAAATCCCGGGTCATCCCCATGGATAAAACAGAAACCTGTCCTTTGGGAAAATATGTTTTCAGTACTTCCCACATTTCATGAGCCCTGCGGAATACAGGACGTGTCATTTCCACATCCTCCACCATAGGCGCCATGCACATCAGACCCTTTACACGGATATGCGGGAGCATTCCCGCCTTCACTGCAGCTTCGTCCAGACTTTCCGGCGGCAGGCCGTACTTGCTTGTTTCTCCGGAAATATTAAATTCCAGAAGCACATCCTGCACTTTGCCGGCCTGCCCTGCCCGTTTATCTATCTCTTCCATGATTTCCACGGAATCTACGGACTGGATCAAATCAGCCGCCGCCACTGCCTTTTTCACTTTATTTTTTTGAAGATGTCCCTGCAGGTTCCAGACAACAGGCATTTTCAAACGGCTCCGTTTGTCCTCCAATTCCTGCACACGGTTTTCTCCCACCTCTTTCACGCCAAGTCGGAGAACCTCCTCCATATCTTCCAATGGATGAAACTTCGTCACCGCCACAAGAGTCACGTCCTGCCTGTAAGGAGAACGGGCCTTCGCAGCCGCTATCCGCTTTTTCACGACTTCCAGCTTTTCTTCTATAGCTGACATCCTAATTCCTTCTATTATTTAATAAGGTACGTCGAAAAATATAAAAAGATATACCTTGTCCTATTATAGCATAGGTATATCCTTAAAAAAATAATTGTTTTTTATTTTCAGGCACCGAACAAATCGAGGCGTAATCCACATACCGCAAAGCATGATAAAATGCAGTTCACGGCCCTGCCATACAAGGCAGGCACGTAAAGCGGAACATGCCGGTATCTTAATCATTGGTATAAAAGCATTTCCTCAATTCAATCTGAATTCTACCGGGAATGTAATCCGGCAGGGGACAGGCACCCCATATTTATCAAGTGCGGGAGAAAATGTCCATTGATAAGCCGCATCGATCGCCGCCGCATCTAAGACACTGCTTCCTGACCCCTGCGTCACATAAGCAGAATCCACCGTCCCCGATGCATTGACCAGAATCGTTACATAAGTAATACCCGTCGTTTCCTTCATCTTTGCAGACGGCGGATAGACAGGAAGCACTTTATTTATCACTGTCGGCGGCGTAATAGGAACGCCGGCTCCCGGCCCGCTTCCATTGCCGTCACCTTCACCGGTACCGGTTCCGCTGCCGTCACCCGTACCAGTGCCGTCCCCGTCTCCCGTTTCCCCGCCGCTGCCGCTTCCGTCGCCCTGTGTATTCATCCCTTCATTTCCTGCCGCGGCATCAGAAGCAGACATACCTGCCGTGTCCGCTGTTTCTTTCTTATCCGCCCTGTCCTGCGGCTCCGGCTTTTCTTCCGCTGCCTTTTCATTAATTTCTTCACTAGGCATTTCCACAGGTCCAGCAGCATCATTGATTTTTGCTTCAGATGATTTCGCCGCCGGCGCCTTTCTCCCTTTGCTGCCTCCCCCGCCCTGGTTTCCGCCGCCCGCATCAAGCGATACCTGCAATATTTCTCCACGAAGCGGAACTTCCATGTACTTCACGCCGAACAGTCCCAGCATGACGGCGGCAAATAAATGAACAAGGACAGCAGCGGCAATACCAATCGCATACCTCTGCCGATCATTCATCCGTCTTCCCCCTGCTCCGTTGCTAACCCAAACTTCGTAATACCGGATGCTTTAAACTGATCGAGAACGTGGATGACCTTGTCATAAGCCGCTTCTTTCTCCCCACGTATGACGACGGAATAATTCTCATCGGCGCCGCTTCTTTTCTTCACTTCCGCCACAATCGTATCCAAAGGCATTTTCTTATCATCCAGCCAGTAGCTGCCGTCCTTTCTTACAGTGACGAGGCTGCTGCCCTTATGCACGACTTCCGCATTCTGAGCTGTGGGAAGCGCGATAGAAATAGTACGCACTTCCGTCATATACATCGTACTGATGATGAAAAATGCAAGCAGCAGAAATATAAGGTCAAGCATGGGGCTGATCATCAGTTCCGGCATTTTATCCGCCTGCCTCTGTCTTCTCCTCATAATGCCCCCTCACTTCCCGGACAGCCCGGAGATAAGCGCATCTGCCACCGCATCCAGATCAAGCATCGCCTTTTTATACCTCGCGTTCAGATACGCATGTACCAGCATGCCCGCAATCGCAATAACCAATCCGAAAATAGTCGTAATCAGCGCTTCAGCCAATCCGGCGGTAACACCAGCCGTATTCTGCAGCTGTCCCGTCATGGAAGAAAAAGTTCCCATCATTCCGGTAATCGTCCCTAAAAGCCCAAGCATAGGAGAAAGCCCGATGATAACCCCTAAATAATCAAGATGGGCCGACAGCTGATTCAGGTAACGATCCGTCTTTTCATAGGTAACAGATTCAAGTGATTGACCAAGGCTGTCCTTTTCAGACAAAATATCCTTTGCCAGTTTTGCAGCGCTGCCGGATTCCTTTTCTGCCAGCCCTGCCGCTTCAGAAACTTTCCCCCCGTGTCATTTCCTTACAGAACATCATCACAAATTTCGTGTCGGAGATTGCCTGACGATAATACACATACCGCTCCACCGCCAGAAATATAACTGCCAGTGAACAAAACAGCAAAGGCCACATACACAGGCCTCCGCGGACAAAATATCCTACTGCCGAATCAAAAATCCCCATCGTGTTCCCTCTTCCTTTCTTCCCAGCACTCTGCCGTCCATAAAAATTACACTCATCATAAAAGGCACAGCCAAACTGAAATGAGAAAACATTTCCCATCCTCCATCCGGCTCATGCCTCGCGAGTCTTTTGATGATGAAATACAAACGGCACCCTGGCTCGGTTCATTGTCTGCCTGCCCCTCTGTGAAAGGACCACAGCAGGCCGACTTCCCTTACAGTTGCGAGACAGCTCCGGCTTTTCACCGGATTCCCCGTTATTAGATTCCGTTATCTTGTTTTTTAATTATCAGCTAATTGAATTCTATCATAGAATTTTTACATATTCAATTTTATTTTGTAACTTTTTGTGGATTTATTTAACCCCCATCCAATGTTATTAATTCTTAAAAAATGCAAAAAGAGTATCCCGGGGAAGCAATCCCGCCGGATACTCTTTTATCGTTCTGTCATTATTTCATATTTGCTTTTACAGCATCTGTCAGATCGATACCGCCATAAATAACGTCTCTTGCATTGATGACCATATCTACGCCTTTATCTTTAGCCGCTTTCTCCACAGCCGCCCGGAATTTTGCCTGGATGGGAGCCATGACTTCATTTTCCTTTTGTGCCAGCTGCTGGTTCAGTTTCTGTCCGAGTGCCTGTTTATCCTTATCTGACATATTTTTAGATTGTTCATTGAACTGATTCTGTAATTTCTGCTGTTCAGAAACCACAGTCTTCCCTGCCTGCATAAAAGCCGGCGTGGAGGACAGGACATCCTCCACATTGACATAACCGGACGCTGCGTCAGCCTGCGCCATCATTCCAAGAGAAGCAGCTGCCATCATCATAGAAATAAGAATCTTCATATGTAAACCTCTTTCCCAAAATAAAATACACGTCTCTTTCACTCTTTATTTCTTCCAGAGCTTTTCCATAATTGTCGGATACACCGCATTTAAATGCCCCTGGATCTGGTTCAGGATCGCCACAACGAGCGGCGCATCAAAATGATCAAGCCCCGCAGGGATACAGCAGGTCAGCAGCACGTTGCCGGCTTCATCCACACTGTATTTCAGCATACGGTACTGGTCATTCAACGCATTCAGCTCTTCACAAACGGTCGCCTTTTTCTCTTTTGTCACAATCGCTGCCGCCACCTGTACCTGGATGATCGTGTAAACACTGTCGTCAAACAAAATCATGAAAGGAAGGTTCTGTCCGGCTACAGGAAGGTTACTGCGGAAAGCCTGGGAATGCACGTCATCCTTAAAATCCTGAATACCGAACCCGCTGATTTTCGCATCTTCCAGATGCTTCTTAAACAAAGCTACCTTTTCAATCCCCACCTTCACTTCCGGCACTGCGGTTTCCGCTTTTACCGTATTCTTATTCTCCGCCATTTTGTACGCTCCATTCCTCTGGTCACGCCAGAACTCAAACAATAATTCTGTGATATCTCTGTACACTTTTTCTTTCAAAGGAAGATTCCAGTCATTTGCCATATGGGCTTTAAAACGCAATAATTTGATTTCTTTCAGTAAATTCAGATATAACTGTTTGCTGACAGGAACAACATTGCCTTTTACCGCTTCCACCCGTTTAATCTCATCCTTTAGTTTGATCATGAATGATCTCTCCGATTTTTAAATACATTTGCTGATTATTTACTATCCTGCCGGCATTTGGGATAAATAAAAATCTGCGGGACAAGCCAGACAGTTACCGAATGTACAAGTATCTACTGCCCCCTATCCTGCAGGTCATTAGAAAATTGAAAACAAGCGGCATCCGACTGGGGTTTCTCACCCTTCACGGCTGTAAAACAGTTCCGGATTTCCACCGGATTCTCCACAAAAGCCTTTCGACTTTGTCTTCTCTCTGAAATTGTTCTAAACAAAGGTTGTTCAGATATTATTATATTATCATAAGTCATATAATATTTGCAAATTATTTTTACCTTTTCTTTTCCTCTTATGGTAATTTTATTTTCATTATTTTTAAACTTTTCTTTCATCTTGGATGCCAAGGGACGATAAATCCCTGCCGGGATTCCGACCATTTTTTGCCTACCAGTAAAGTGTCACTCATGTCAAAACGTCATTCGGAAGGCCAGCAAAGAATCCATTACCATCATACTGAAGCCGGTAAGACGTCATAAAAGTAAATAGATTCTTCGCTCAGTGTCATATTGCTGCTTCCCATCTTTCTCACAAGATATTCTTACTCCTGCTCAGAATGACGGCGGACGGTAAGACGTCATCCGTAGCGTCAGTGAAGGATCTATTGCCGTGATGAGGAAGCCGGTAAGGCGTCATCAGAATAATAGATTCTTCACTTAATGTCATGTTGCCGTTTACCTGCTTTCTCACACAGCATTCTTGCCTCCGTTCTAATGACGGGGTACGGAAGTCGTCATAATAACAGAAAACGTTAAGCGTTATAATGACGAGAAACGAAAGACGTCATCCTCAACGCAAGCGAAGGATCTATTACCGTGATGGAGAAAAAGATAAACTGAAAAGGACTGCCTTCCCATACCCGGAAAGGCGGTCCTTTCGTTTCTTCTTATTCAGTTCTCATAGCAAAGTTTTGTTCCATTCCCCTTTCGAAAGCGTTCATCATCCTCAGAAGCTGAAGCGGATGCCTGCGTCTATTCTCCACTTGCTGGAAACATCAGCCCCGAAGTTTCTCGTGTAGGTTCCGTACAGATAGGTGTTCCTGTTCACCAGCCAGCTTCCTCCTACTTCTACGTCTACCCAGCTGTCTTTCAGGTCTACTTCTGTCCCGCTCGTCGGTTCGTTTTCCGCACTGAAGATGCTCTTCACTTTCCCTCCGAATTCATGGGCTAGCGCTATCTTCGCAAACAGGTTGCTTCTTTCTGTCTCTTTTCCTATCCCCAGTCCGATTCTCCCTATCACGCTGTTTATTCCGTCCTGGTGGATGTGCATTTTCTTCCCCCCTGCATAGTCGCTTACGGCGTCATAGTCTTTTCCTCCTAAGTGCCCTGCGGTGAGTTCAATGCTCGGGTCTATGTAGAAGCCGTTTTCTTTCTTCATCCGCTTCCCGTATTCCATGCTCAGCGACAGGCCGTTTGTCCTGTACTTCCCTTCCAGGCGGTGGTTCATTTCGTTGTATACGGTGTAGTCGTTCTTGATACGGCTTCCTTTCAGGATGACGTCTATGTACTGCCCGTCTTCTTTCTGCATGGTTCCGTACAGGGCAAGGCTTGCCAGCTTCCCTTTTCCTGTTCCGTTGGTATAGGTGTCCTTCCCTGTTCCGTAGTCCAGGGCCGCCCCGATGGTCCAGTTTCCTTTTTTCTTGTCGTAGCCTACCTGGGCTATGTCATAGGTTTGTTTGAGGTAGGTGTTCTGTTTGTCCATCTTGTTCTTTCCGCCCAGGTATCTGGCCCAGATGCCGTTTTCTTCTTTGGCCAGTCTTATGTCTCCCATTCTTCTCTGCAGGTCGTTGTTGTTTCCTCTCCACAGAAGGACGGCAGAGGTCATGGCTGTTTTGGCACCTTTCATCATCTGGGTTTCTTTGCTTCCATAAATAATAGGAGGCTTCGGCTTGGGGTTCGGGTTGGGATTGGGATTTGGATTTGGATTGGGATTCGGATTCGGGTTCGGATTATCTTCTGTTGCCGGGGTGTAGAGGTACTGGCCTTGTCCTGTTCCGGCTTTGTAGGTCATGGTTTCCAGTCTCTTTGTTGCTGATTGGGCTGTAAGGCCTTCTGCAATTTCTACCGTCCCTGCCAGGTTCTTTTCTCCGCTTTTATAGGCTTCGTAGTACAGTTTTCCTGCCAGTGCGTTCAGTGTCTCGCTCACCAGGTTCTTGTCGGCCGCTTTGCCCGAAGAGGTATTCAGCCCAGTATTGTCTGTACGAAGAGTAATACCACTTCCCGCTGCCGCTTTCCGAACAATAAAATCGCCGCCCTTTATCTTGGAAGGATGTAATTTATCATGCTGATAGAGCACTTTCACATATCCGGAATAATTTTCTACCGTAATGGGCTTTTCATTTTCCTGGAAAATCACACCGGCCTGATCTGCATTCTTACCTCCTACAATAGAACGCAGTTTGCTGCCCGTAAAGGAATGAGAAACACCACGCCACGGCTCTGACGGTACCATGGTTCCCCAGACCTCATTATGCCAGGAAGCGCCATTTTGCAGATACATGGATAATCCTGTACGTTCACGAATGTCTTTCTTATCCGGTTCGTTTTTATTGTGTTCTTTAAAATCATCTAAAACGACACCATGCAGGACAGAGTCAGATGTTGTCAATCCCAAATTGATAACTGTCGGTCTGGAACCGCTGATATTGGCACTTTCTTCTCGGTCTATAATGCCGATGTTCCCATACACTTTTGTTGTACGGTTTCCTGCTCCAATCATTTCTCCCGCTTGATTGAGCTTGGCATTCATGTTAATAATCCCTTCTTCCGCATTAAGAGCAAAATGGGATATATTTTTATGCTTTTCTGTCCGGATCGTCCCACCGCCACCGATGGTAATTGTCGAACGTGCGCCGGCATGTACGCCTGTTCCGTCAGTGGAAATATTGGCATCTCCACTGATGGTGATACTGCTGCCCGGCTGATCCTTGTCATAATTTAAACCTGAGAAAATACCATTGACAAAATAATGGTTCAGGAAAGAAGCATCTTTTAGCGCCTCCTGCCCCGGTACTTTTACTTCCATATTGACATTACCATTGATCACTACACGTCCATGATGGACAGTGGCAATCCCATTGGTAAAAGTCGGTTCCGCCTCTCCGGTTGCATCAGGTTCCTTGTAATATTTATTTGTGACATGAATATCGACATCACCATTAACAGTGACAGTTTTTCCCGGAGAAGAACCGGAAATAATACCAAACGTGTCTTTGCCGCTGGCTTTGGACTTCAGCTGGTCAACATTGAGTATTAATTTTTTTGCGGTAATATTAACATCATGAACCTTTTTATAATTATTATCAGCTTTATATCCACGTCCGCAATAACTCTGTATCCCATACTGATCCTTGGAATTCAGGGTAAGCGTCACCCCCGGTGCATTGACAGTGATTTTATCTTTTTCACCAGTAATAGATTTCACATTCAATATACTGTCTTTCGTAAAATCATACGTCTTTGTATCACTGTGCCAGACTTTATATTTAACAAAATCACTTGATGACGCAAAAGCAAATTGACCATTAATAACACCTTTATTAAATACCGTTCCGGTCTGTCCTTCCGGAGGAGGAGTCGGATCAACTGCCGGAGTATAAATGTACTGGCCCTGCCCGTCCGCATCTTTGTAGGTTATTTTCCCTTCACTGCTCGCGGACGGTGCTGTCAGCCCTTCGGCAATTTCTACTTTTCCGGTAAGATTTCTTTCTCCATCTTTATAGGCACTATAGTACAGTTTGCTTGCCAGTTTGTTCAGTGTAGCGCTCACAAGGTTTTTATCCGCTGCTTTTGTGGATGAAGTATTGAGACCTTTGTTATCTGTACGGAGAGTAATATGCGAGCCTTCACCGGCATGTTTTACCACAAAATCTCCCCCGATAATATTTCCATCAGAGCTGTGGTCATAATATACCATTTCATATCCGTTATAATTTTCAACCGTAATAGGCTTGTTTTCTTTTTGATGGATGATTCCCCGCTCTGCTTCCGAAGCTCCACCAATCAATTTTCTTACCTTGCTCCCCGTATAAAGATATGAATCTTTATTCTCTCTTTTCTGCACTGCTGCAGCACGCTCCGTGCCAATCCATCGGTTTTCCCATAGGCCACCGTTCTTCAAATAAATATCTATACCTGACTGATGCGGATTATTTCCATTTTCAGCAAATTCATTCAGCACGCCGCCAGTCAGTTTAGATTTACTTGTAGTGAGTGCAATAGAAACAAGAGAAGCATGGTTCCCCGGATTGGGGTCCCAGCCGTAGTTTTTGTTGATAACACCAAGATTACCATAAACTTCTACATCTTCCGTACCCGGCTCATTTCCATTAGTACCGGTATTCATAAACACCGAACCTTCTTCAGCAAGCATTGCATATGTTTCGGATGTCTTAATTTCATGGGTTTTGATCTTTCCGCCGCGAACCGTAATAAATCCATCCTTGTTTGCCTGAAGAGCAACTCCGGTAACGTCCATATCTACATTGCCGTTAACTGTAAATTTCGAGTCTCCATGGTTTCCATCACCCGTTTTTCCGCCATAACCGGCATAAATCCCGCTCATATAATAATGGGCGACATCTGCCCCTAAAGACGCCCCTCTGGTGGCAGGCACAGCATTTCTTAGCGTCAGTTTCAGATTTCCGTTAACTGTCACCTGTCCTCCATCCAACAAGTATATCCCTGTCACATTATTATTTTCTTTTCCATTTGCAACACCGGAGCCGGAGACATCAACAACCACATCTTCATTCCATGTCTCCTTTTTGTCATTTTTTAAAAAGTATCCTACTGTATATCCCTGCCCATGTTTAATAATAGTCTTTGGAATCTTTGGATCAACTGCTGGGGTATAGAGGTACTGCCCCTGTCCTGTCTCTTTTTTATAGGTGATGTCCTCTACTCTCATGCTGGCAGACTGCGCAGTGAGACCTTCGGCAATTTCTACTTTCCCTGTCAGGTTATTCTCACCTTTTGCATAGGCTTCGTAGTATAGCTTGTTTGCCAATTTGTTCAAGGTACCGCTTACCAGATTCTTATCCTCCGCTTTGGTGGATGAAGTATTCAAACCGGTATTATCCGTCCTTAAGGTAATGCCGGAATTGGCTGCTGCTTTGGCAATCTTGAAATCGCCGCCCTTCATCGCGAAGCCTTCGTTCGGATTTGTCGGCACCGTAGCGTCATGTTCATAAATTACGGTCGTATGCCCTCTGTAATTCTTTACGTGGATATCATGCGCATCCTGCTGATAAATAGTACCTGCTCCGGATACGGCATCCCCCCCCTGCAAGAATTCTACGTGGCTGCCCAATGTATTGGCGGATGCTCCGCCGCCTGCAGAAGAGGAATTATTCCTGTTTTCCCAAACCGCACCGTTTTTCAAGGTCACATAATTTTCACCAATTCCTCTCCATGTAGTACCGCTTACCAGACCGGTAAGTTTAGACTCTTTATTCGTAAGTGAAACCCCGGTTCTGGCATGCTGCGTAGAAATAATATTGCCCTTGATTTCCACAATATTATTTTCATCCAATGGTTTGGCCATATTTCCTTCAGCACCGGATGATTCTAAGGTGCTATTGACCAATACTTCCGCTGCTTCCCGTTTCTTATCGTCAGACCATGATTCCGCCATGATGGAATCAGACGCATCAGTCACAATTCTGCCGCTTCCGATAGATATTTGTCCTTCCGTAGCACGGATAACACGAGATGTATCATTGCCTTTATTTTCCAGATCGACACGGCCTTTGATATCAATCTTGGCAGTCCCATTAACTTCCGCTTTAACTTCAATTAACGGATAATGCTCAAACTTTCCTGTTGTCCGTATCTTTAAAGTGTCTTCCGCTGTATTTTTATTTTCAATGACCAGTTTGGCCTTTCCGCTTCCGAAATATCCGGCTCCCATACTGGTCTGCCCATGCACGACGATTCCCCTTTGTTCCAAACCGTCTTCTGCAGATATATCTATCCCCTTTGTATTTTTAATAGTAAGAGTTCCACTGTGCATCAAAATACCATGCGGGAATTTTACCTGGGTTCCTTTAAGAGCGACCAGCTTCAACGCATGATGATTCATATCAATCACGCCTTGTCCGTCCCCGGTCCACATAATAGGCGCAAATCCTTTGTTCATGTGCACTTCTGTAGAAGAATCAGTTCCCTCTACAGTAAGAACCACATCTTTATTGAATAAATAATTCCTGTCGCCTGAAGTAATCCCTTTACTCTTCCAATACTCAACAAACCGTCCTCCTTTCAGAACCCCCTCAACAATTTGATGATTCAGTTCATTGATGGTACCTGTATCCGGGAATTTCACATATCCCTGTCCGTTTTCTTTCTTGAACAGGAGGTCTTTCATTTTTACTGTCTGGGATGATGCCGTCAGACCTTCGGCAATCGCCGCTTCCCCTCTCAGATCTTTCTCGTCTCTTGTATATGCTTCATAATAGAGTTTCCCCGCCAGGGTATTCAGTACTTCATATACCTGGTCTTCATTGTCCGTATTGATGTTGTTTCTGTCTGTGACCATGGTGATCCATGAGTTTTCAGTCGCATTGGCGATATGGGTGTCTCCTGCCTTGTAGTCTTCTGCCTTTGTCCCTGCATTCTCATGCGCATAGATCAGTTTCATGTTCCCCGCATAGTTCTCGATACGGATCGGGTTTTCGTCTTTCTGGAATATAACTCCTGCTTCTTCTTTGCTCTTCCCTCCCTGGAGGTAGTATACTTTGCTTCCTTTGAATCCTTCCGGTGTCATTCCATAGGCTTCATTGATCCAAGTCGCACCGTTTTTCATAAACAGGCTCAGTTGTCCTTCGAATCCGTCCGCATTGTTCTGTTTGGTGTGGGTGTCAACGGCCAGACCTCTCCACAGGGAATCTCCTGTCCCCAGCCCGAGGTATATCTGGCTGTATTTCTGCGGTTCGGACGGATTTACGGCTCCGTTAAGGACTCCTACATTCCCTTCAATGGTTACTTTCTTTGTCCCTGCTTCTATCTCGTCTTCATCTACATTGAAATCTATTTTTCCGCTTTCCGCCGCCAGTGCATAGTGCGCTGCATCATCATTGTTCTCGATGGAAACGGTGCCGCCTCCTTTGACCACGACGGTTGAGCCGCCTCCATTGGCCAGGATGCCTGTTCCTTTTACTTTCAGGTCCACATCGCCGTCAACGGTGATACGGCCTCCTTTTTGGATGGCATAATTGGATCCCGCATAGAGTCCGGCTGTGCTGTAATGGGCATAGGCGCCTCCCGGATTGGCTGTATTCTCTACGCCCCATGTTCCGCCTTCTCCTTTAATGGTCATGTTCCCATGGATATCCAGGCTGGAATTTCCTGCCACATAGGCACCTAATGCATAGCCTTTGCCTTTTGACTGTATGGTTACGTCTCCGGTGATGTCTGTTTTATAAGCATTCTGTTTGTTTCCGTTTTGAAGGTGGATACCTTCGGAACGGCCTCTCTTATTTCCCGCTTTCACCACCAATTCTTTGGCCGTTATGCTGAGACTGTCTTTAGAACTCTGCTGCACGGTGGAAACGGTACCGTTCTGATCTCCGGCAGAGGTAAATGCCAGTCTCTTCCCTTCCGCTTTAATGACTACCGGCTTTTCACTTCTGACCATCGGTTGTCCGTCGGTCATCTGCAGGTCGGCGTCTTCTTTGAAGAGATAGGTTCCGTCTGCCTGGCGTATTTTCTTTTCCGCATAGTACTTATCTTTGCCTGCATCCCCTGTAATCGGACTCAGTTCGGCTGCCGGCTGAGCGGTAATTTTTACATCTTCACTCTTTACGGTACCCTGCCCCTTATCTTGAGTAAAAGTAATATGGCCAAATCCAAGTTCCGCTGATGAAGCTGTCAATCCTTCCGCTATGACCGCCTTCCCTTTCAAATTACGCTCATCTGTGACATAACTGGAATAATACACCTTCCCCGCAAGAGCATTCAAAGCCTGAGAGACTTTTTCCTTATTCCCCATATCCAAACCGCTATTGCTCGTAACAACGGTCAGAAAAGAATTCTGCCCTGCCTTATCAATGATAAAATCCCCGGCTGTATAATCTTCAATTTTCGTTCCATCATTCTGGTGATCATATATCAGTTTCGCATTTCCGCGGAAATCATCTATTTGTATCTTACGCTTATCTTTCTGAATAATAACCCCGCCATCGGCATTTAAACGCGTCAAATGACTGTCTCCGACATCTATTCTCCCGTTTTTATCTCTGCCGGTTCCATATTTTTCATGTTCCCATGTCGCGCCGTTTTTTAATGCAAGAAATCCTTTGCTTCCTGTCAGCACCCACTCGTTATACGGCCATGTGTGCAAATCTGTTGTAAATAACCCTTTCAATACAGATTGAGAATTTCCAAGCCCGATAAAAACACTCGAATTCTGTTTTGATCGTATGTCCCCCAGAACTTGTACATTTCTTTCGGGATGGGCTACCGTAACATTCCCTTCAGTGTCCACACCTGCGTTCATGTAAAATTTACTCTTAGCATTGACAGAAACCGCTGCTTCGCCTTTGGAGTCAATTTTCCCTCCGCCGACAGCCGCCTCACCCCTATCAACAACTATACCGGAAGGCGCTTCTATATCGACGTCTCCGTCTACGGTAAGACGAGCCGCTCCGGGAGTGCTTTGAAGATAGATTCCTTTTCCCTCAGACCGTATTTTAACCGCATGGTCAGCACTTCCTCCATTTCTAATCCATAAATTGGAATTAGCTGCTTCATCATCAGACCGTTCCGCAAACAAGTATATGCCATAATCAACACCGCTGACAGACAAACTTCCCAGATTTTTCATCGTCAGATTGCCGCTGCGCACAAATAACCCGGCGGATCCTCTGCCACCCCATTGGAAAGATCCTCCGATTCTATGTAAATCACCTTTCCCTGCACGCAGGGACAAATCATGCCCATTCATGTTGACAGTTCCGGTTTTGCTGCTTCCCCAGACCAAAGCGCCAAAAGCATAAAGTTGATCCATAATACCCGGATCTGTCTTATGAAAAACAAGACTTCCCTTGCTCAATTCGGTTGATATAATGGTATTTTTATTAAATGTATAATCAGAACCGTTTCGGATGCCTTTTCCTGACCAAAAATCCTGCTCTGCTTTCGCACCATCCCAATCAGCTTCAGCAATCTGACGATCCTTATATTCTTCGCCCGATGTTTCCGCATTTATCTGGGAAGGCAAGATAAACAATCCCGACAAGAGACTCAGGAGCACTGCTCTCTTTAAATGACACGGCCAAGTTTTACTTATTCTGGATCTCATTATTTCTCCTCTTTTCTGTACATACTGAAAATAAAACATAAACATGCATAACATACTTACAGCAGATCATTCATATAATCGAAAACACAAAACCGCTTTCATGATTGGCAACACAATTCCGACAAAACACATTCCATATCATCTTTTATAAACACAGAGGAGGTCTGCCGATAACAAACCGGCAGGCCTTCTGTTTTCCTAATATTGATATTATTTTGCTTTCCTGTCTATTTACAAAAGATTATTCTGTCCATATCAGAAGCTGAAGCGAATGCCTGCGTCTATTCTCCACTTGCTGGAAACGTCAGCTCCAAAGTTTCTCGTGTAGGTTCCGTACAGATAGGTGTTCCTGTTCACCAGCCAGCTTCCTCCTACTTCTACGTCTACCCAGCTGTCTTTCAGGTCTACTTCTGTCCCGCTCGTCGGTTCGTTTTCCGCACTGAAGATGCTCTTCACTTTCCCTCCGAATTCATGGGCTAGCGCTATCTTCGCAAACAGGTTGCTTCTTTCTGTCTCTTTTCCTATCCCCAGTCCGATTCTCCCTATCACGCTGTTTATTCCGTCCTGGTGGATGTGCATTTTCTTCCCCCCTGCATAGTCGCTTACGGCGTCATAGTCTTTTCCTCCTAAGTGCCCTGCGGTGAGTTCAATGCTCGGGTCTATGTAGAAGCCGTTTTCTTTCTTCATCCGCTTCCCGTATTCCATGCTCAGCGACAGGCCGTTTGTCCTGTACTTCCCTTCCAGGCGGTGGTTCATTTCGTTGTATACGGTGTAGTCGTTCTTGATACGGCTTCCTTTCAGGATGACGTCTATGTACTGCCCGTCTTCTTTCTGCATGGTTCCGTACAGGGCAAGGCTTGCCAGCTTCCCTTTTCCTGTCCCGTTTGCATAGGTGTCCTTCCCTGTTCCGTAGTCCAGGGCCGCCCCGATGGTCCAGTTTCCTTTTTTCTTGTCGTAGCCTACCTGGGCTATGTCATAGGTTTGTTTGAGGTAGGTATTCTGTTTGTCCATCTTGTTCTTTCCGCCCAGGTATCTGGCCCAGATGCCGTTTTCTTCTTTGGCCAGTCTTATGTCTCCCATTCTTCTCTGCAGGTCGTTGTTGTTTCCTCTCCACAGAAGGACGGCAGAGGTCATGGCTGTTTTGGCGCCTTTCATCATCTGGGTTTCTTTGCTTCCATAAATAATGGGAGGCTTCGGCTTGGGGTTCGGGTTGGGATTGGGATTCGGTTTGGGGTTCGGATTCGGTTTAGGATTTGGATTGGGGTTCGGATTCGGATTCGGGTTCGGTTTAGGATTCGTTTCTTTTACATACCCTTGTCCACTTGCTTCACGGAAATCCATGTCCGCCATCTTCAACGTCGCAGAGGATGCTGTCAACCCTTCCGCAATCATCGCCTGCCCTTTCAGGTTCTTTTCCCCCTTTATGTATGCATCATAGTACAGCTTGCCTGCCAGGGTATTCAATGCATTGTACACCTGCTTATCGTCAGTCATCGTAATTCCGCTGTTATCCGTCATCATGGTAACTGATGAATTTTTTGCAGCTTCTTTTATGTGCACATCTCCTGTCTTATAATCTTCCGCCTTCGTACCCGCGTTCTCATGTTCATAGACCAGCTTCATGTTCCCTTCGTATTTATCGATGGTCAGTTTATGCGGATCATTCTGCAGCAGTATGCCTTTGTCCGCGCGCAGGCTTGTTACATGGCTGTCAATAGATTCTCCCTTACCGCGATTCTTGTAGTTGAAATCTGCGCCTTTCTTGTGATAGTATCCTACTCCTACCTGCTTGTGTTCCCAGACTGCTCCATTTGCCAGCACCATAGATACTTTTCCTGGTATCTTTCCCCATTTTTGCGTATCCGGATTAATTCCCGATATATCCGTGGTTACCAGACCCTTCAAGAAGGAGTCTTTATTGTTCAGTCCCAGCATGACATGACCACCGCTTTCAGCACTGACATCCCCGGTAATCTTTACCGGACGGGTCTCAGAAGTAGCTTCTACCTTATTCTCATCATTCAGCTTTGCATTGACGAGTATCGAGCCGCCTGTATAAGCAGCCAAGGATGCGACATCTGTTCCTCTGATCGTTCCTCCTCCAATAGATACTTTTGCTCCGTGAGACTCAACAGCTCTCCACATCTTGGAGTCAATATCCACAAGTCCTTTAATGTCTACGAGCGCACTTCCATTATGTTTCTGCGCTTCAATAGCACCGAAATCTTCCCCCGTGTCTTTTACACGGATTTTTACTGCATGTGCCGGATCATCATCATTTTCTATGATTAACTTTGCATGGCCGCTTCCGCTTTTCCATCTTTCGTCACCACGTACCCCTGCTACCAGGATTCCTCGTCCATAAAGGCTTCCCTTCGGATCGGATTCGATGTACATTCCGTTGACATTCTTGATCGTTAATGTACCGCTGTAGACGGTAATTGCATTGGGGTTTTTCTTCGGCAGGCGCTCCGTAATGGATTTCAGTTCCAGCCGGTGTCCGGTCATGTCGATATCCCCGACCACATCACCATTCCAGTAGATATTTCCGAACTTATTATCGTTTACCGTTGTTACAGGATCATCTTCCGCATGGGTTACCAGTGACAAGTCATGATCAAATTTATAGTGGCCTTTTCCGTCATAAACTCCCGCTTTAGACCAGAAATCCCGCGCTTCTTCAGCAAAATAGTTCGCTTCCACGATTTGATGGCGTACCGGATTAACCAGTGGCGGCGGCGTGGGTTTTCCCTGCACATATCCCTGTCCGTTTTCTTTCTTGAAGAGCATGTCTTTCATTTCCAAGGTCTTGGATGATGAGGTCAGTCCTTCGGCTATTGTCGCCTGTCCGGTCAGTTTTTCTTCTCCGGTCTTGTAGGCATCGTAATACAGTTTTCCTGCCAGAGCATTCAGTACTTCATATATCTGGGCTTCATCAGTCATGGTAATTCCACTATTATCCGTGACTACGGTAATGCGTGACCCTTCTGCCGCAGATCCGATGTGTACATCTCCCGACTTGTAATCTTCCGCCTTCGTACCCGCGTTCTCATGCTTATAGAACAGTTTCATATTTCCCTTGTAGTTCTCAATGGTTATCGGTTTCTCATTTTTCTGGTAAATGTTGCCGCCATCAGCCTCAAGGTTTTTGATTTTACTTTCTTTAATGCCGTCTGTCCGGGCTCCTTTTCCTTCATGGTACCAGGAGGCTCCGTCAGAAAGCATCATGTACGTTTGACCAGCTGTTCCGGCATCTGTTCCTATCAACCCTTTTATGTAGGATCCGTCCGTATTCAGAACCAGTCCCAATCTTCCTTTCTGAGCAAGTACATTCCCTTCTATCTGTACATCATGTTTGACTGCTCCTGCCGTAAGAACATTTCTGTCCGACAAATTGCCGTTGATCTGGATTTTACCGTCATTATTTATCTTCAAACTGGACGCCTTATCCCCTTTGGCTATTATTTTCCCGCCGCCGATTGACACATCGCCCTTATTTGCCTGAATTACGCTGACATCATCATTCTCAACATCTACCAAACCTTTTATAACAAGCTTTGCACTTCCGCCATCCTTTACACTCCTGCCGTCCACAAGTATAGCTGCGTCTTTTTTTCCGCTGCCGTATTACGTATCTTCACAGCATGTTCCGCTTGATTATCATTAGATATAGTGAGGCTCGCTCCATTTCTGCCCTGTCCCCAGACATAAATACCGCTCTTTGCGTTTTTATCGCCATGTATGTCAATATCTATACCTGCCGCGTTCTTTATTTCCAGATCACCGCCATGTGACAAAATTCCCGACGCATAATGCCTTAAATGATTTGCCTCAGAAACCAAGGTCAGCTTATGTCCGTTCATATCAATAAAGCCATCCGCTGTATAATCCGGATCTCCCCATATGATATTTGCTACATTGGCACCTTGACTTCCCCCGTATGTCAGAGTCTTGGGATTTGATAAATCAACCTTGATCGTGGTATCGGACTTCAGGACATAACGATGATCATCATCCTCACCATTTTTATACCCGTTATTCATCCAATACATATTCCCCGATCCCAGACCATCTTCAACAATCTGTTCACTTACATCCAGATTTGCCGGCGGCACGGGTTTATCTTCTACATACCCCTGTCCGTTTTCTTTTTTGAACAGCAGGTCTCTCATTTGTAATGTTTTAGATGACGCCGTCAGTCCTTCGGCTATCTCTGCCTGTCCCGCCAGCTTCTTTTCTCCGTTTTTATAAGCATCGTAATACAGTTTTCCCGCCAAAGCATTTAAAGCCTTATACACCTGGTCTTTATCTGTATCAACAATTCCTTTATTATCTGTAACCACTGTAATGCGTGATCCTTCTGCCGCGGATCCGATATGGGTGTCTCCCGCCTTGTAGTCTTCCGCCGCCATGCCTGCATTCTCGTGGGCGTAATAGATTTTTCCCGCGCCGCTGTAATTTTCAATTACAAGCTGTCCCGCATCTTTTTGATAAATTGCACCGCCCTTTGCATCACCGGCAAACCTGGTTACACGGCTGCCCTGTCCCGCATTCAGCGTGTTCCATTCACCACCTTCTGAAAGAAAAAGATTCATCTTTCCTTTTATATCTGCCTGTGTTCCGCCGACCCATTTCGATCCGGCAGTAAGACCAACATAAGCTTCTGACCCAGCATCCATGCGAATCGTCCCCTGCAAATCCGCTTTTGATATTCCGATTGCGCTTCCATCCTGATTCACATTGATAAATGTCCGGAATCCTTTCGCGGCGCTGATAAGATACCGCTCTTTCTGATTCTCTTTGACTTTGAGCGTACCGCCGCCAATACGAAGAACATTCTTCTCTGTTTTGCCGCCCCAAAGCGATTCGTCCGTTTTAATCAGGTCAGAAAGTGACCCATTCTTTGAATCATCAATATCCGCTGAAGTAATAGAAATAGTATTATTGCTTCCAATCATATATATGCCATAAGTTTTTGACTGATCGCCCCGATTCCATTTCATAAGGCTAATTGCGCCCGGCTTGATTGTGAATCTTCCATTAATCGCTAAATCAGAACAGTCCATAGACGAAATGCCTGTCGTTTTGATAGAACCGCCGCGCAATTCTTCAATCACTACATCAGCATTGATTGTCGTCTTCACCAGATCTTCACTTACTTTTTTATTAAATCTCTGGCTAAAATTACCCACTGCGATACCATGTGCAGCAGTATACTTGCTGCCGCTGTCTCCTGAGGGCGACCACAGCGTTTTCGCTTTGATGGTAATCGTACCGTTTTTCCCCGGATTGGTTTTATTGCTGTCAACCACGATAGTTGTCTTATTATTCGCCTTGATCCCGTATGCAGAATAATCGGTCCCCAAATCAGCAACTTTCGTCAAGTCGAGCGTCAGGTCATGACCCGCCATATCAATATTAATTGTCTTAATTGAGGCCTTATCATGCGTATATCCTAAAATACCTGCTGCGACGGACTTGAATCTTTCTTTAGGCATGTTATTTTTATTAACAACCTGTGCCAGACGGTCTGCAGTAAATACTTCACTTTCACTGATCGGATTTGTAGACTGATCTGCCATCACCTGGCATGTACCCGCCAGCAGCGCAATTGTAACACCGGCAGCCAGCCGCCTCATCTGTAATTTACTTACCTTATTCCGTTTCATAATTCCTCCCTATTTTTCAAACATAAACTCTCCGCCGGATACTCGATTAGCATCCCGGCCTTGCCCGATAGCAGGCAATTCATCCTCTTCTAAAACATACCCATCCGGATCTGAACCGCTTACCGCGGTCATGAAACCCGTGTCACATGAACCGGATTCACTCCAAAAAGTATTTCAAATTATCCATGCCCGGCACTCCCTTTCATCCACTCCATTAAACGCAACAAAAAACGAGACAATAAAAAGATGCACAGATTTCATAATTCTAAATCTGAACCGGATTTCCCATATCCGGCTTCCTTATGCATCTAACCTTATGCCTCGCAAGTCATTAGAAAATCAGAAAACAAAGTGGCACCCTGACTTAGTTCCTCATTCTGTCATATCTCCGTGAAAGACTTACTATGACACAATTCCCCATACAGTTGCGGGCCAGTTCCGGAGTCTCACCGGATTCCCCACATGAGCTCTTCAGCTTTTGTCCTCATATAGTATTAAATTATTGGATAACCATTATTTATTAAGAAACAGCTATTTGTATCTCATAATTTCAAATGATTATCTAATTTCATCTTGTAAATTATACTATATTACTTTTCACATATCAACAATAAATGATATTCCAATTGGTAATTTTAATTATTTTTTATAAATCCTTTTCAAATACAATGTTAACTTGCTCTGTTTCGCATACTTATCTAATTATCTCCCAAGTATAAAAGACTGCCGTCCTGTCCCCAGGAAAGCAGTCCTTTATTTTTTCTTCTTATTATTCAGTTCTCATGACAAAATCTTGTTTCATTCCCCTTTTGGAAGTTGACATCATGCTCAGAAGCTGAAGCGAATTCCTGCATTGATTCTCCAGTCTACCTTGTAATCTCCGCCAAAGCTCTTTGTGAAATCTGCATAAATCATGCTTCTCGGACTCAGGTAGTAGTTGCCGCCCAGTGCAATTTCTGCCCAGGTATCCTTAAGGCTGAACGAGGAACGCTTGCCTGTTTTTCCGGGTTCACTGAACAGGATGTGTCCATCTCCGTCAAATTCATGGAACAGACTTGCTTTGGCATAGAAATTGCCTTTGTCACTCTCTACTCCGGCTACTACACCCAGGCGCCCAATCAAACTGTTGACTGATGATTGATTGACACGCATGCTTTCACCACTAGGCGCCGCTGCAGCAAAGCTGTCCGATGACAGACGGCTCCATGTCAGTTCCGCCTGCGGCGTTATAAAGCCTTTGCCCATACGAATCTTTTTACCGTATTCAGCACTGATACCATACCCGTATGTATCATACTTGCCTTCTACATAATTTCTGAGTGCCGGTGCATCGTACTTATTGTAGGCAGTGAACTTATTGGAAAGTTTTCCTACTTTCGCAACGATATCCACATACTGTCCGTCTTCCGACACCCTGGTTGCGTAGGCTGCCAATGTGTACAGTTTCGGATCACCTTTTCCACCATATCTGTATGTTACGCTGCCGTCATTGTATCCGAAAGCGCCGCCTACATGCCAGCCCGATGCCAAGCGCTTATCCATGCCCACCTGAGCCGCCCAGTAGCTGTTCTTCATATACGCATTATTGGCGTCATAACTGATCCGGCCGCCGTAAACTCTTGCCCACAAACCGCTTTCCGCACCGATTCTGAGGTCTCCCATGCGCTTATACATATCATTCATGTCATTCCGCCATACAAGGATAGAGGAAGTCAAAGCGCTCCTGGTACTGCTCATGATCGAGGTTTCGTAATCACCGGTTTCGATTTCCGAATCCGTAGCAGGTGTGTAATCAAGGTATCCCTGTCCATTTCCCTTAAAGCTCAGTATTTCCGTTTTCAGAGCGGCACTGCTGGATGTCAGTCCTTCAGCAATTCTCAATTTACCTTTCAGATTTCTTTCTCCATTCTGATATCCAGTATACTGCAGCTTTCCTGCCAGTGCATTCAGTGCTTCGCTGACCTTGTTTTTGTCAGCTGCCTTTTTCGAATTTGTATCCAGGCCGGCATTATCAGTAATCATATCCACTGTGGAACCGGCATCGGCTGCCGCGATGAAAGTGCCGCCGCCAAGTACCTTTGTCGGGTTTGTCTTGTCATGGGCATAAATAAGAGACATTTCCCCGCCAAAGTGTCCAATATCCGTCGTTCCGCTTACTGAATCCGTCTTGTCAAGGGTACCTTTAGTAGAGACAAGCTTACGAACCTTACTGTCACCGATCTGCTGCCACTTGCCTCTCAGATCGACATCTGTACTGCTGTTCATACTGGTGCCTGTCCAGATACCGTCACTTTCTACCTTGACTTTTGTCTCTCCGCTGCCGGTGCTGCTTCCTTTCCAGCTTCCGCCATTGGAAAGAGTTACATTCGTCTTACCTTCACCGGATACATCGCCTTGCAAGGACGCTCCGGCCCGATCCATAACAACATCAGATGTAGATGCGGCATCCGTTTTGATTCCACCGGAAACGGTTCCGTTTCTCAGTTTAAGCTTTCCGCCGTTAAGCGCGGATGCACCATTTACAACATTTGTATTTTCTGTTTCAATCGTTCCGTTATCTGCTGTCGCCGCACCGCTTACACTGCCATCGGTCAGATTGATACTGCCGCCCGCCGCTGCAGTGACATTGCCTTCTGTTTCTGCCCCATGGAGGGAAACTGTGCCGTTATCGGCTTCCACATCTCCTTTCAATTTGCCGTTCCGAAGGCTTACTGAAGATCCGGCACCCGCACGAACAGCTTTGCCGCCGGCTCCTGCCGTTACATTGGTTATACCTGCTGCTTCCACAATACCGCCGCCAGAGGCCACGATACCATCTCCTTCGGCAGTGATATTAGAGTTTCCGGAAAGAAGCACTTTACTTCCCGCACCGTCGGCAACTACACCGGTCTTGCCTGTAATATTGGCATTGCCCTTAATATCAGCGGTCTTTCCTCCTTTTGCTTTGACACCGACGCCAGTATTTCCTCCATTCAGATTCAGCGTATTTTCTCCGCTGTCCACATGGATATCCTTCGCACCTGCATCGACAGCCGCACCGGAATCTCCGTTGACAGTAGCCGGATTCTTTGTGAACTTATAGGTATCCGTATCCGATTTATAAACGCCGGCTTCCTTGTATACCTGTTCAGAAGCAGTACTGCCGTCTATAGTCTTATTAATCGGATCCGTGACCTGTTCATTCGGATAAGCGGTTTCATAAAGGTACTGCCCCTGACCGTTATCTTTCTTAAAGGTGATATTTCCTGTTTTGAGAACCGCTTCAGAACTGGTCAGACCTTCTGCAATTTTTACAAAACCGGTCAGATTCTTTTCTCCGTCCGCATACGCTTTATAGAAAAGTTTATTCGCAAGAGCGTTCAGTGTTTCACTGACCAGATTCTTATCCGCAGATGCATTGGAAGATGTATTCAGCCCCTTATTATCCGTGATGAGGGATATGCCGGAGCCGGATGCCGCTTTCCGTATGATGAAATCTCCGCCGATCATGGTTTTCGGCGCTGTTTCTTCGTGCGCATAATATACATCCGTGTAACCGCTATAGTTATCTACGGTGATATTTCCTGTGTCTTTCTGGAAGATCTGTCCTGCCTTATCCGCACTTACTCCGCCGGCAAGTCTTGTCAGATGGCTGCCTTCGAAGTTTTTACCGCCCCAGGATGTTCCGGTATCTCCATACTTTTCATTCATCCATGCGGCACCGTTGGCAAGGAACAGATTGGCCTCCCCTTTGAAGGTCAACTCTCCTGCTTTCTTCCCTTCATCGGGGAATGCATTATACACAACCCCCCTTGAGTGTAGAATCCGACGTGGTCAGTCCCAGATTAATCTGTGACAAAGTTCCTTTCTTATCCACCTCATTGACAGCACCGGTCGTTACCGCCAGATTTCCCTTAATATTGACTTTCTTGTCAAGGCTTCCTACGGCATTTCCGTTGCTGTCAAGCTTGACATTCATGTTGACAACACCGTCTTCTGCACGGATAGCCGCATAGGGATTTGTCGACGCCTTGTCCACTTCAATGCTGCCGCCGCCGTTGACTGTCACTTTGCTGCCGCCGGCATTGGCAAAAATACCATGGGCTTTGCCTTTCAGGTCTACATTTCCGTTGACTGTGATATCAGCTCCCATAGAATTGGGCCCCATATTACTGGTGGAGTATAGTCCGGTTGCCCCATAATAACTAAAGCCGCCATTGTGTCCGTCCACATCGGCTGTCACATTTCCATTAACAGTCAATCTGCTGTTTCCCTGGATATAAGCACCCAGCGTATTAGCTGTTCCGCTTACTTTCAGATTGACATTTCCATTAATCGTCATTTCGGGCCGGATAGCTGCATTGCTGTTTGCCATATGGATGCCTTCAGCACGGGATGTGCTTGTCACTTCTACATCCAGGTTCTTCGCGGTGATTTCTGCTTTCTTCGCAGTAGACTGGTTGATTCCGTAGACTGTACCGCTGCCTTCCACCGTCTTCATTTTCAGCGTTTTTCCATCAGCCCGGATAATGACATCTTCTTCTACTTTTTACTGCAGGTCCGCCTGCGGCAACAGTAATTTCAGAATCCTTTGTGAATTTATATGTACCGTCTTCTTTACGTACACCGGTATTGACATACTTCATGTCCTTCGCCTTTACGCCGGTGATAGTATCGGTAAATGCCGTTTCTGTCTGTTCTTCAGGAATATCCGAAGCCGGTGTATAGAGGTACTGCCCCTGACCATTGGATTCCTTGAACGTCACATTCTTCAAATCAAGAGAAGCTTCCGATGCGGTCAGCCCTTCCGCTAAAGCTGCCTTGGCAGAAAGTTTTCCATCCTTTGCCAAGTAATAGAGCTTTCCTGCCAGCGCATTCAAAGTTTCACTGACCAGATTCTTATCCGCCGCTTTAGTTGAAGACGTATCCAATCCGTTGCTCCCCGTCATCAATGTAATACGGGAACCGTCCGATGCCTTGGATACCTTGAAATCGCCGCCGATCATTTGTTTCGGCGTGCTATTTTCATGGTTATAGTAAATTCGGCTGAAACCGCTGTATGTGCCGACTTCCACATCCGCCTTGTCCTTCATGGCGATGAGCCCCGCATGATCCGCGTCTTTTCCGCCGGTCAGGGTTGTCAGATGAGAAATACCGTCATAAGCCCCGTACAATCCGTTTGACGGACTCGGAAGCGTCGTTTTCCCGTTATTTCCTGCCGCATAAACGGCATCGGCGCGGGAAACCGCTTCATGATTCCAGGTCGCACCATTCTGGAGCCACAGGTTGATATCTCCCTGCTGTGATTTTCCGGTAGGCGTATTTTTATTCGTATTTGATACAACACCGCTCCAGGTGGAATCAGACGTCGTCAACCCCAGATTAATGGCACCGTCACGGAAATAGTATGTATTATCTCCATTTCCATCATCTTTCGATGCATAGAGATTCCCCACCAGATTCACTTTATGGTCGGAGGCTCCGGTCACTTTGACTTTGCCGCCGGCATCCGTTTCAGTCTTTACATTCACATTAACAGTACCGCCAAAAGCACCCAATGCCAGGAATCCCCGTTCTCTACTCTTCGGCGTGATAATATTGACATTGCCATTCAAGGTAAGAACATTATCCAATGAATTCTGCCCTGCGACTTTATAATAAGCATCCGTTACCGCGCCGTTCCCTTTGACTGCCATATCTACATTGCCGTTGATCGTGATGGAACTGCCGCCTTCTTTGCCAAGATAAATTCCTTCCGGCGCCCAGCGGCTTCCCATATAGGTAGGATAGCCGCCGTCTTCTCCGGTACCCTTAATACCCCAGAAATCATCGGAAGACTGGTCATTTCCGGTACCGCGCATGGTGACATTGCCATTAATGGTCAGTTTGGTCTTTGCCGCTTCTGCCGCCCCCATGTGACCCATAAAAATACCGTCTACCATATACGCGCCGCCATTGACGGTCATATTCACATCGGAATTAACAGTAATATCATCTCCGTCTTCCAGATAGATTCCATAAGTTCCCATCATACCGGCTTCCGGTGTTTTCAGGTTCAACTGTTTCGCGTTAATAACCGCTTTTACATTCGGCGTCATTCCTATCGGCGCCCAATCACTGCCGCCGGTGGTAATATTGACTGTCTTTCCTGCAAAGTTATAAGCCAGGTTCTTGCTATTTCCGCCTATCTGACTGACAGATCTGCCGAATACCTTGGAATCCTTCTTATAATCGAAAGTAATCGGACCATTTGCATCAATAATGTCACCGCTCGGATCTTCTTCGGGCGTATAGATGTACTCACCCTGACCGGTCCCGTTCTTGAAAGATATATTGCCTGTCTTCTTTGCCACGGCGGATGTTGTCAATCCTTCAGCAATTTCTACTTTACCCGTAAGATTGGTTTCTCCATTTTTATACGCGGTATAAAACAGTTTATTCGCCAGTGCATTAAGGGTGGCATTTACCAAATTCTTATCTTTTGCCTTGCCAGAATTTGTATCCAATCCCCTGCTGTTGGTACGCATCGTAATACCAGAACCGGCTTCCGCATTAGCAATTATCGTATCTCCGCCGATCATTGTTGCAGGAGACGATGCCTCGTGATCATAAACAAGAATAGTGTGTCCGCTGTAATGATCAATGGTAATCGGATTGCTGTCTTTCTGGACAATTACACCTGCCTTAGCCGGCGCGGTACCGCCTGCCACTTTTGTCACGCGGCTGCCTGCAAACAAACCATACTGGTCTTTTGATGTCCGGCGGTTTTCCCACATTCCTCCGTCAGACAGATACAAATTCATAGGATGTCCGTCTTTATTATCGGCAATTCCGGTCCACCGGGATTTACTGCTGCCCAGACCCAGATCAACAGTTCCCTTTTCCCTAAAGAAATTGTGCCCTGCACAACGACATCCTTTCCATTGGATCCTGTTTTCGCATCATTCATGCCCATGGCAAAGGTGCCTGAAGTGGCAGCCACAGCTTTATAGCTTGCCTCTTCCCCGTCATCCGGCGTAAAGATTGTGCCTCCGGCAATGGTTACCGCATTTTTTTCGCTGCCGCGCATATCCACGCCGACACCTTTAACTTTCATATCCAAGTTGCCGTTCAAAGTAAACGCCGCACCGTCTTTATCATAAATATTGATGCCTGTTGCCTGATATGTCTTTGTGCTGCCATACCCGCCCTTTTGAGCGGCAAAAACACCATAGGCATCATTTCCGCTTCCCGTGCCTTTCATAGCCAGGTTACCGTTAATGGTCAGCGCAGAACCGCCATTATACAGTTTGATTCCGTCCGCAAAACCATCTCCGCCCTGTTTTGCCAAGATAGATACGTTGCCGGTGATGGCTGCTTTTCCGCCTTCATGGATATATATACCGTATACATCTCCCACAGAGGATTTGGCATCGATGGAAATATCTTTTGCCACAGCGTCAATCTTTTTCTTCGTGTACATGCCTACAGCACTGTTGCGTTCTGTCTTATTCTCCGCATTCAGTTTCAGACTCTTATCTGCCGCATGAATCGTAATATCCTTATTGATCCCCACCACGGCGGCCACAGCCTTATGGTAGCCAAGATCTTCTGTCGTGGTATCTCCGTCATCGACAGTGACCGTATTCACCGCATTGGTAAAAGTATACACGTCATCTTTCAGCACATTGGCTTTGACATACTCCTGATCCTTATCGGCTTCTCCGGTGATAGGGGTACCGAAATCAGACGTAGTCTGTCCATGAGGGTCATCTTCTGCGGGGGTAAATTTATATTCACCTCTGCCCGTGACATCCTGGAAGCTCATATTTCCCGATACGATGGCAACCGATGCGGAACTTGCCGTCAGACCTTCCGCAATTTCTACGGTACCTTTCAGATTATCTTTGATTGCCGCATTGTTATAACCGGTATAGTAAAGCTTATTCGCCAAAGCGTTCAGAGTTTCACTGACCAGATTCTTATCGGCCGCCTTGTTGGAATTGGTATTCAGACCGCCGTTCCCGGTTACCATTCTGACAACAGATCCCGGTTCCGCTTTTTTTATCAGCGTCCTGCCGCCAATCATCTCTTTTGGCTTTTCCGCTTTATGGTCATAGACAAGGATTGCATGACCGCTGTAATGATCTATATTGATGTCCCTGTCGTCGTTCTGTCTGATAATACCCGCGTGGGCCGCATCACTGCCGCCTTTGAAATAATCTATATGGCTGCCCATGTAAGAGCCCGTCACGGAAGCAGTCTTCTTATTATTCCAAACCGCATCATGGCTCAGATACAGATTGACCTCGCCGGCATCGCTGGAAAAACTCCTGTTATAATCGGTTACACCTGTCCATGAAGAATTCTTGCTTGCCAGCCCTACATTTACAACGGCCTTAGACCCTGATCTTCTTTCGGTGTAAATATTTCCCTGAAGCACAGTGTCTTCAGCTTTGGCAGCCGTTCCGTCCTCATTCATATTAATGAAAACAGTACCGTTCACGCCCTTAACAAGCTTTGAATTCCCCTGAGCATGTTCATCCATAGGCGTCAGAATCCTGCCGCTGCCAAGGCGCATAACGCCGCCTTTAGCGGTAGAATTGATGGCAGTCCCCTGAATTTTTACGTCCAGCGGCCCTTCAATAGTTAATTTGGCATTATTCCCGATATTGGCAATGGCAGTTACCGATATACCCGTTGTATCTTTGGCAGCTTTTACCGCTCTCCATTCATCGGCACCTGCGCCCGCTATTTTCAGCCCGCCTTTAATAACAAGTTCCGCATTGGGTCCGCGGTTCGCCACGCCGTATGCCTTTCTGCCTGAAGTAGACACCTTATCAATCACTACATCCCCGGCAACAGAAAGCTTGCCGTTCTCGGAAACATAAATACCTGTGGCTTCTCCCCCGTTTGTCTGATCCGAAGAAATAACCAGCGGCTTGTTTTTCTCCATGTTGATAAAACTGATGCTCTTCTTATTGTCGTCCGTCCCTTTCCCGACCCGGACAGCCGCCGCCTTTGCAGACGCGGAAGAAGCCGCTTCCAGACGGAGTCCATGATTTGCCATGTCCACGGTGATTGAATCATCGCCGTTGTAAGCTGCACTGACATATCCGTCTTCAGCATGGGTGTCATCAGCAGTGACCGTAGTTTCGCCTTTCAGCAGTCTGTCTTTGACAATCGGCCCGGCTAAAGGTTCCGGCGGGGAGTATATGTAGGTACCCTGTCCATTCTTATCAGCAGCCGTATCTGTCTTGAAAGTAATATCCCCACTTGCTGAAACAGAAGAGGAAGTCAATCCTTCCGCAATTTCCACAGTGCCTTTCAGTTTTGTGTCGCCTTGGGCATAAGACATATAGTAGAGCTTATTGGCCAGACTGTTCAGTGCTTTCCCTGCCGCCGTTTTATCGGCCGTATTGATTCCGCCTGCACCTGTGCGCATCGTGATAGAAGACCCTTCTTCCGCTGTCTTGATTCTGAAATCACCGGCGCTGTAATTTTCAGCAGCGGAACCGTCTCCAGTATGGTCATAGAAAACAAGAGTGTGTCCGCTGTAATTATCTACAGTAATAGGCTTGCTGTCTTTCTGATAAATATACCCTTTATGCACTGCGTCACTGCCGCCATGAAGCTTCATTAAATAGCTGCCGTTATAGACAGGATTCTTACCAACAAGCGTCGTAGTAGTCACATGCGACTGCTGCTCATTCGTCCAGGTGGCCCCGTTTTGCAGATACAGATCAAAATTCCCGATATCATGCATCGTATTCCCGCCGCTGCCGTAATTATCATTGTACTGTTCATACGCCGCCACACCAGTCCAGGACGAATCCTTATCTGTCAGCGCCACATGAAGATTTCCTCTGTGCTGCCAATCTGCCAGCTGGCCTCCACTGTACTCAATAACTTTCTTTCCATACTGCCCTGTAACATACATATCCCCGATGATATTAGTTCTTGCGCTTCCTGGCGCACCATTTCTCATGTTGATATTGACAGTTCCCTTTTCCACACGGGCCGCATAGAAATTATGGGATTTATCCGCATCCGCTGCCGTAGAAATAGTACCGCCGCCGACAGAAATCACACTGTCCGCGCCCGCAGTATGCAATGCCGATCCCTTGAAATCAGAAATATTCACCGGCCCCGTAACGGTCATGGAAGTATTATCGCCTGTCATCCGGATTCCGGATACGCCGATATACCGTCCCTGTTTCTCTGCTTTATCACCGTCCACATTTGAAATAGTAAGAGAACCGTCAATCACCGCTTCACTTCCGCTGCCCTGGAAAGCAATACCTGTGGCGGAACCGCCTTTGGTATGCACCTTGGTAATCTCTACCGGCCCCGTTATATTCAGATAGGAATTTCCTTCAAGGAAAATGCCGTTGGCGGCACGGGTATCTGTATTGGTGGAAGTAATGCTGATTTTCTTTCCCGCATCATTTTTTACAGTGATATAATCATTATTTCCCACATAAACGGCATCGGCAATCTCATTGCCGCTTTCTGCCGCTATACTCAAATTGAATCCATTCATATCCACAATCATCGGATTATTTTTTGTTGTAGGAGTGGACTTATTGTACATGCCGCTGACCACTTTTCCCTGCTTCGCATTCGGTGAAACGCCTTTTGCATTGCGGTCAGCCGTTTCTTTTTCCGGACCGGTAATTGGCCCAACAAGTTCATCTGTCGCCGGTGTATAAAGGTACCGGCCCTGTCCGTTATCTTTCTTAAAGGTGATATTTCCTGTTTTGAGAACCGCTTCAGAACTGGTCAGACCTTCTGCAATTTTTACAAAACCGGTCAGATTCTTTTCTCCGTCCGCATACGCTTTATAGAAAAGTTTATTCGCAAGAGCGTTCAGTGTTTCACTGACCAGATTCTTATCCGCAGATGCATTGGAAGATGTATTCAGCCCCTTATTATCCGTGATGAGGGATATGCCGGAGCCGGATGCCGCTTTCCGTATGATGAAATCTCCGCCGATCATGGTTTTCGGCGCTGTTTCTTCGTGCGCATAATATACATCCGTGTAACCGCTATAGTTATCTACGGTGATATTTCCTGTGTCTTTCTGGAAGATCTGTCCTGCCTTATCTGCACTTACTCCGCCGGCAAGTCTTGTCAGATGGCTGCCTTCGAAGTTTTTACCGCCCCAGGATGTTCCGGTATCTCCATACTTTTCATTCATCCATGCGGCACCGTTGGCAAGGAACAGATTGGCCTCCCCTTTGAAGGTCAACTCTCCTGCTTTCTTCCCTTCATCGGGGAATGCATTATACACAACCCCTTGGAGTGTAGAATCCGACGTGGTCAGTCCCAGATTAATCTGTGACAAAGTTCCTTTCTTATCCACCTCATTGACAGCACCGGTCGTTACCGCCAGATTTCCCTTAATATTGACTTTCTTGTCAAGGCTTCCTACGGCATTTCCGTTGCTGTCAAGCTTGACATTCATGTTGACAACACCGTCTTCTGCACGGATAGCCGCATAGGGATTTGTCGACGCCTTGTCCACTTCAATGCTGCCGCCGCCGTTGACTGTCACTTTGCTGCCGCCGGCATTGGCAAAAATACCATGGGCTTTGCCTTTCAGGTCTACATTTCCGTTGACTGTGATATCAGCTCCCATAGAATTTGGGCCCCATATTACTGGTGGAGTATAGTCCGGTTGCCCCATAATAACTAAAGCCGCCATTGTGTCCGTCCACATCGGCTGTCACATTTCCATTAACAGTCAATCTGCTGTTTCCCTGGATATAAGCACCCAGCGTATTAGCTGTTCCGCTTACTTTCAGATTGACATTTCCATTAATCGTCATTTCGGGCCGGATAGCTGCATTGCTGTTTGCCATATGGATGCCTTCAGCACGGGATGTGCTTGTCACTTCTACATCCAGGTTCTTCGCGGTGATTTCTGCTTTCTTCGCAGTAGACTGGTTGATTCCGTAGACTGTACCGCTGCCTTCCACCGTCTTCATTTTCAGCGTTTTTCCATCAGCCCGGATAATGACATCTTCTTCTACTTTTACTGCAGGTCCGCCTGCGGCAACAGTAATTTCAGAATCCTTTGTGAATTTATATGTACCGTCTTCTTTACGTACACCGGTATTGACATACTTCATGTCCTTCGCCTTTACGCCGGTGATAGTATCGGTAAATGCCGTTTCTGTCTGTTCTTCAGGAATATCCGAAGCCGGTGTATAGAGGTACTGCCCCTGACCGTTGGATTCCTTGAACGTCACATCTCCCATACGTTTGGACAGGCTGGAAGACGTCAGGCCCTCGGCAATTTCCACTTTACCGGCAAGATTGGTTTCCCCATTTTTATACGCGGTATAAAACAGCTTATTCGCCAGAGCATTCAGTGTCGCGCTGGCCAGATTCTTATCTGCTGCTTTGGACGAATCCACATTAAGACCCTTGCTGTCGGTAATCAGAGTAATTCCCGATCCGGGCTGCGCTTTAGTCACGGTAAAAGTCCCGCCGAGGATATCCGTGGGTTTCTCATCCTTATGCCCGTAGTATACGTTTGTAAACCCCTTATAATCGTCTACGCGGATATTAATACCTTCGCTGTCTTCATCCTCTCCGGGTTTCTGGAAAATATGACCCGCCTTATCGGCGCTTTCCCCGCCGACCAGCCGTTTCAGATGGCTTTCCGAAAAATCCTCTCCGTAATAAGCATCAGGCGGTTCGCCCCAGGCTTCATTCGTCCAGGAAGCACCATTCTGCAGCCACAGATTAATTTCTCCAAAAAATTTCTTGCCACCGGCGTCATTGCCTTCATCTTTAAACGCATTATAAGCAATCCCCGTCCAGCTGGAATCGGGCGTAGCCAGTCCCAGATTGACACGGGTATAAGGCTCCGGCTCAGCCACATTAATCGCGCCGGCAGATGCGCCTACATTCCCTTTTATCGTAACTTTGGTACTCCCGGCTCTGACAGGCACTTTATTTTCATCCCGTTCCATATTCATCGTGGTAGTGGCGCACTCTGCCAGAAGCGCATAATATCCTTTGGTATTATCTTTATTGATTTCTATATTTCCACCGCGGAAGAAAATATCCGAATGTCCGCCATTGGCAAATACACCGTTGGCATTCACTTTCAGATCCACCAGTCCGTTAACGGTCAGCTTCGGTCCCATCTGGAGCGTGTAATTATTTCCGGCATAGATGGCAGAACCGCCATAATAGCTGTAGCCGCCATCCTTTTCCACATAAACCGCCCAGGGATTCTTTTCATCATGGGTATTCATCGTCACGTTCCCATTGACGGTGACTTCCGCATTACCGCACAGATACATGCCCAGTCCGTAATTGGCGCCATGAGCCCTGATATCCGTATCCCCATTAATCGTCAGTCTGTACGGCGCATCCTTATTCGTTCCGTTCTGTCCACCTACACGGATTCCTTCAGCACGACTCTTTGTATTCCCTGCATTAATAAATATTTTTTTTGCAGTAATCGTAGTCCCCTGTAATGACTCTACCTCAATCGCATAAAGCTCTAAATTCTTATTATTTCTTTCCGCATTAAAGATTAAAGTCCGTCCCGATGCATCAATATTTACAGGATGACTTAAATCTCTTATCTTTATACCATTAGCGGTATTAATTATTGCATCCGTAGTAAACAGATAATTTTCCCCATTATCCTTTAGTATCTTTCGATTTACATAAATGTCATCTTTATCTTTCTCCCCGGTAATACCATTTGTAAGCTGTATCGCATCAGGATACTTCTTTTCCATGTCTTCTAAGAAATCAGCACGAACATCATGATACAAACCAAGACTACCGAGTAATGACAATGTAATTGCCGCTGTCAGAAACCGTTTCCCCGATTTCCATTTCGAATATTCTTTCATAATCTGCTCCTCCATCTTTCTATTTTTCAGAAATATGAAATATATCCCCGCCTCCCTGCAGCAGGGTATTATATCCGCAGCCGGAACCGTCACGATACCCGCTGCTCTGTCACACTACTTCCGCACCGCCTTTCTCAGAACTCACACCGGAAACCGGCATTCAGCTGCCACTCCCGTTTCCAGTCCCCGCCAAATCCCCTTGTCACATCTATATAAATACGGCTTACAGGTGACAGATTATATGTGCCGCCTACCGTTAATTCCCCCCAGGTATCCTTTAAATCATAGCTGGTTTCCTTAGTACCGCCGTCAGCAGCGGAATAGGACGCTTTAATTCTGCCGCCGAATTCATGGGCAATGCCCGCTCTTACATACAGATCACCGAAAGAACCGATACGTCCTGCTTCAATACCTGCCCTCGCCACATAACTGTCAAAAGACTGCCCCTTCACAGTCATCACGGCGCTTTTATTGGAAACATCGTATTCATCAGGTTCCAAATGCGCCCAGGTGAACTGGATCTGCGGCTGCCAGTAGAAATCTCCCGTTCCGAAGCGCTTTCCGTATCTCCCTGCCACACTGTAACCTCTGGCGGTAGATGATCCCGTAAACTGATTTCTTCCTCTATCATACAGGGTAAACTTATTCTTTATATAACCCCCTTTGACGATCATATCCACAAAGGCGCCCCGGGCAAGATCTTTCGAGCCGTAGAGCGACAGGGCATACAGTTTGCTGTCGCCTCTTCCGCCAAAATCATACTTGCCCTTTCCATCTCTGTAATCCAGAGATATACCTGCACGCCAGTTATTGGGGTAACGGCGGTCGTACCCGGCTTCGCCTGCCCAATAGTTTTCTTTTATTCCGATACCGTTTCCGTCATATTTCCATCTGCCGCCATAAACTCTTCCCCATGCACCCTCCATGCCGCTTCGATAGCGGAGCATGTCCAAACGAAGCATCCCCTGCATGGCGTCATCTCTCCACTCCAAAGCGGAATCAGTCAGCACGCTGCGTCCACCTTTCATCAGCGCCGTCTCATTATCCCCATGGACAATCGGTGGAACCGGTGGTGTCGGTGGATTCGGGTTCGGATTCGGATTCGGATTCGGGTTCGGATTCGGATTCGGGTTCGGATTCGGATTCGGGTTTGGATTCGGATTCGGATTCGGGTTTGGATTCGGGTTCGGTGCTGATCCTTTTTCTACATATCCCTGCCCGTGGTTGTCTTTCTTATACTTCATATCCGCTAATTTGGCAGATGCTGATGACGCGGTCAGCCCTTCCGCGATTTCTGCCTTACCCGCCAGATTACTCTCGCCGTCCACGGATCCCTCATAATATATCTTCCCCGCCACCGCGTTCAATGCTTTCCATACAGCATCATCATTATTCATATCAATACCTGCGTTATTAGTGGATACAACAATTCCCGAACCGGCAGCTGCTTTCTTTATCCGGAAATCGCCTCCGCGGTAAGATGCGGTCGTACCGCCATCTCCCTCGTGAGTATAAATAACTTTGACATGTCCGCTATAATTCGTCACGTGGATTTCCGATACTTCTTCAGGATAAATGATGCCTGCCTTATCGGCGGAGTTTCCGCCCACCAACTGGTTCACATGGGATACTCCGTCATATTTCCCATAGTGGAATACGCTCGGTTGGGGCATTTTTTCTACCTGAAGCCCATTGGTCCGCGATAGAGAGCTGTGTTTCCATACGGCTCCGTTCTGCAGCCAGAGATTTACTTCTCCTGCCTGATCAGATCCGCTGTTGTCCACCACACCGATCCATTGGGAATCACTGTTTGCCAAAGCCAGATTGATACGGCCATTCTGGAAAAAGTAAGGCTGTCCGTTGTGGTCTTTATCATCCCGCATGGCAATGATATTCCCCTTGATATTCACTTTATGGGAAGCCGCATCCGCTCCTGCCATATTCACATTGATAGTGCCACCGTAACTGGCAAGGGCATAAAAACTCTCTTTATCGCTTGTCGGCGTCACTATGGTCACATTCCCTTTATTGGCGTTAATAACAGCGATATCATAGTCATCCATGCCGGCAGACTTGTAATAAGGATCCGTCTTCATTGCGGAGCCGCGGACAGCCAAGTACACATCGCCGTTGAGATCAATGGAGCTGCCGTCCGACATATCCACATCGACCCCCGTAGGTTGCCAGCGGGCACCGGTATATTCATCCGCCCATCCCGGAACATGGCCGTCCGGCCCGTAACCGCCATGTATTTCCGCCGCATTGACTCCCCATTTCGCGTCCCGGGAAGAGGAATCCGGAGGTTCTCCAACGGCTGCCGGATCCCCTATATATACGTTGCCGTTGACAGTAATGTTCGCTTTGGCCCCCGTACCGGTGCCGGCACGCATCATGTAAATACCGTCGGCAAAACAGCTGCCTCCGTAAGTCTTAATCTGCAGGTTCCCGTTTATGGTCAGCCGGCTCCCGTCAGATGCGAGAATCCCCGCCCCCTGCGAATTTCCTGCTTCGCTGCTGGAAGTATCAATGGACAGCGTTCCTGTCCCGTCACCCACGGTGACAACGGATGTCGTTCCTTTCCCCGGCGTAATACCCTCAGCGTGATAAGTGCCGTGGATACTGATTTTTGATCCGTCTTCCAAGTTATACTTATTAACACCGTTTTCCACTTTATAGGCACTTCCGAAAGTTGCCTTATCTTTTTTTTGCCTTGGTCGTGATACCGGAAGTATAAACCGGCGCCGCCAGCACATCCGAAACTGCTCCGGTGCCGCTGATAAGCAATGCTGCTATACCGGCTGCCAGCCACTTTTTTCTGCCATACACATATTTCATCATTATCCCGCCTTTTCTCCACTACAACGATCTATGCCTTACACTTCCATCTTCACGCCGAACAGCCATGTGCGCCCCGGCATGGAATACCATGTTCCCGGCGTATGGTCACTCCATATGACATCTGTATGCTCCGCCCAAAGTTTATCGAAAATATTATTGATTTTCAGATAAAAATTAAAATCTTTTCTCGGTTCATAATTAAAGCTCAAATTATAAATTCCGTATTTATCGTTCGGCCACCCTTTCAAATCACTGTTTACCGGGTTCTTTCTCCGGATAAAATAGAATCCGTCCAGACCTCCGGTGAACTTCTTATTGTGATAGATCATGTCAAAAGTAAGTTTATCTTTCGGCGAATATCCGAGAGAAAAATTATCCCCGGGAACATTGGAGTACAAATGCGCCCATCCTACATTGGCGCTCCATTTACTCCCGATCTGCGAAATCAGCTGGGCATTCCATCCTCTTGAAACACCCTGATTAAAGTTTTTATATTTTTTTGATGAAGTATCATATCCGATAGATTGTTCATCTTTTGTTCTGAACCAGTTAAAGGTAAACATGGTCTTATCGCTGAATACATGGCTGTAGCCGACGGTATCCGTATATCCATAAGCAGGTCTGACCTTGGCATTTCCATACTGGGGAATATAAAGAACATCAAGCCCCGGCAGAATGTAGAAATCATTGCGTCCCGCATACACTGTATCCTTAGGTGTAATTTCATAGCTCAAACGATAGCTTTTGGATGTATGGCTGGAAAAATCGGCAGTGTACTGATCTGTCTCAGGGCGGTCATGCCGCAGGCCTCCGGAAAGAGACCACCGGGGCAGAAAATTCCAATCTTCCTGTATATAAAAAGAATAATTTTCATACCAGTGGTTCGTTTTGACCGGATTCCCATTTACGTCAAATCCTGCCGCCCGAAGAACATTGTCCCTTCCCTTTGAATAATCCACACCAAAAGTCAGCCGGTTCCATTCATCATGGAAGCTCACCTGCTCGCCGATGATGTCATAAGTATAGTCGCTGCTTATTCCCCAGTTGGACTGCGCATTTATGTCATAATCTTGAAAATAATTTGTCTTTACTTTATTCCGGCGGTAGGTAAACTGGTTATCCCAATGCTTCCCGATGGATATTTTATCCTGCAGAGTCAGCATATCGGACTTATAATCGCCATGATACCGGTTTGAATACACAAAATCATATCCTCTATATCTTGACTTCATTTTGTCATAACTTAAGGAAAGAGAATGTTTATCAGTAAAATCATAAGCAAATTTCACTCCGTCCGATAAGGTATGGGTGTGCCCGGGCCATAGCCTTCCGTCACCGGATTTGGTATCACCTATCAGCAGTTTGTCATAATAGGCCATGTAGGAAAACTTCCCTACTCTCCCCATAGTGGTCAGCTTATATATTTCCCGTCCGCCGGTTCCTCTGGCTATATCCACGGTCGTTTTCTTTTCCCCGGGATTCTTGGTGATGATATTGATCACACCGCCTTTGGCGCCACTTCCATACAACGCGCCGGCACTGCCGCGCAACACTTCGATACGTTCGACATTATCCATATTATTCAGCAGAGAAGAATACATATACCCTGAATTATTCGCGCCGTTGAAATCTGTTACACGTACGCCGTCCACAAGCAGTATAATATCCTTACTCCCATTAATCCGGATCCCGCTTAAATTGGCATTCAATCCATTTCCGCCATAATTCAGATACTGTGTCCCCGGAACCGTACGCAACGCATCTTCCACGGTATTCAGATGGAGTTTTTCAATCTGCCGGCTCGTAACTACACTGATATCGGCTCTGGCATCCACCAAATTTTCATTCACACGATTCGCTGTGACAACAACGGGCGCCATCTCAAAAACATACTCCTCTGCCAACACAGGGTATGTCATGCTCCCGGTTAAAACTGCTGCCACCGTCATTACCAATGTCTTCTTCATCCTGATTCTCCTCATGACCAAAAGAATATAAAAAAGATATGCACCGCTTCCGCGGCATTTCCCCGCACACAAAAAATTTATTTTTAATTTTTAACTTATGGTACGCTCATACCACAAATTTATAAAACGAGGCATAAGAAAGATACATAGAAGACTTCTGCCATATTAAAAATACAGCACCAGCTTCCTATGCATTAACTTATACCTCGCAAGTTACGCCAATCTCATAGAAAGCAGGTGGCACTCTGACTCAGTTCCTTATCCTGCGGCTCCTCTGTGAAAGGCTTGCAGCCGCAAAACTCCCTCTACAGTTGCGGGACAGTTCCGGATTCTAACCGGATTCCCCACGACTGCTTTCCTTATATAATTTTGTGTGATTCCTGCATGCAGGATATAAAGGTTAAATTCTTAATGCTTAAACCCATTTGCTTTAAGAATACCCACTTTTATGATATCACTATGCCATATTTTTTACAATATATGACTAATACTTCTATCACTTGATCACAATAAATAATTTATTTGTTCCTTAATATTAGGGATCTGTAATCAAAATCAAGTTTTATACAACACCGCCATTGTACTTGAATGTGCTGTTTATAACAGAACATAAAATTCCCGATTTTGAAAACCAAGCTGTATTCTTCGGTTTCAATTCCTTATTCCCACTGTCATACATTCATCAAAAAAGAGCTGTAGGAATGAAAAATTATTCACAACTCTTTTTTAATAATTCATCTGCAAGTTTTGAAATATGACGTGTTTTGAACCGCAGTACAAAAAACGTTTTATGCCGGACTGATCACGCTGCATATTTCATCCTTTTTTTATTTTCCCGTTCCGCTTTTGCTTTATCCCACCATCTTCGCATTCTTATATTCTTCCGGAATCACAAGTCCCAAAGTTTCCGCCGATTTTTTATTGATGATGACTTCCAGCACTTCAGGGTCCTCTACGGCAGTGTCCTGTGTTTTGATTTTCCCGTCAAGCACATCCGCCGCCATGTGTCCTGCCTGTACGCCGGACTTGTAGAAATCTACGGAGAGCGAGCCGAGCGCGCCGTCTTTCGCCATGCTGTCCGCACCTACGAATACGGGAATCTTCGCGGGATCCGTCACCTTTACCAAAGTGGGAATGGAAGAAGCGATCACGTTATCCGTGGGAACATAGATGAAATCCACCTGCCCTACCATGGATTCCGCTGCCTGCTGAATATCATTAACGGAAGAAACGGTCCGTTCCACCACAGTAAGGCCGAGGGACGCCGCATGGGCTTTCGCCTGGTCTGCCTGGATCTGGCTGTTCACTTCGCTGGAGGAATAAATCAGTCCAAGACGTTTCGCCGCGGGAAGGAACTTAAGTCCCATATCTACCTGCTTCTCCACAGGGCCGCGGTCATTGACGCCGGTCACGTTCGTTTCCGGCCGGCTGTTCGATTTTACCAGTTTCGCCGTTTCAAAATCAGTAATGGCGCACCCGATAATGGGCAGGTCATGAATTTCATTGGCTACCGCCTGTGCGGCAGGTGTGGAAATCGCGCAGATAAGATCAGGACGATTGGACTTGAAACGGGACGCAATGGTCTTTAAATTTGACTGGTCTCCTTGGGCATTTTGCTGGTCTACTGAAATTTTGTCCGCTCCGTAGCCCCTTTCTTTCAAGCCGTCAAGAAATCCTTGATTGGCCGCATCAAGAGAACCATGCTGCATCACCTGCACCACAGCAATCTGTTTCTTCCCGTCAGCCGTCTTCTTCTCTCCGCCACCGCTTCCTCCGCATCCATAGAGCAAAGCTGTTGCCGCCACTGCCGCTGCTGTAAGTTTCATCCATTTTTTCATTTGAGAGTCCTCTCTTTCTACTGCACTTCTGTCCTATAAAAAATGTCCCCTGCCAATTGCAAGGGACGACGGGACTCATCGCGGTACCACCCTGTTTACCTGATGAAAAAGAAACAAAAAAGGCGGCAACCAAGGGACGGATATTCCGTGGTACCACCCTACTTCATCAGATCAACTCTCAGCCGCTTAACGTGAGCCACTCCGGCAATGCCTACTGTTATTTCAGCAAAGCAGTTCGGGAAAGAACTTCGACTTCCTGCCCGCACCGATTTTCACCATCCATCGGTTCTCTGCGCCGGGTAAGGAAATTTACTTTTTTCCGTCAGCACTTTTAAATATTGTGATTATTTTAGCGAATGAGGATTTCCTTGTCAATAGTTTTGGGAAAACATTTTAAATTTGAGCGACCCTCTTTCTTCGGCAAAGGGCAGCAGTCACAGGACTGACAGGGCAGAAGGCGTCATTATGCATATTAGCGAAGAATCGGCTGCCGCGGTGAGGAAAACGGTAAAACGTCATCAAGGTAACAGATTCTTCGCTTTGTGTTATATTGCTGCCTTCCCTTATTCCCACAAAGCATTCCTGTGTCCGCTCTGAATGACGGAGTACGGAAGTCGTCATAATGGCGGTAAACATTAAGCATCATTATGATGGAAAACGTTAAGCGTCATAATGATAGGAAACGCTAATCGTCATCCTGAGCGCAAGCGAAGGATCTGTACCCCGTGGTGGGGAAAGCGGGAAGATGCCATCCGGGTAATAGATTCTTCACTCTGTGTCGCTGTTCTATTTCCCTATCCTTCCCACAAAGCATTCTTGCCCCCGTTCAGAATGACGATTTTGGGAAAGCACGTCACCAACAATGGGGAACGGAAAGTGTCATAATGAGAATGTTCGCTGCCGGTACATGCTCACCGGGCAGTTTCAAAAGAAAAACACCGCCCCTCTAAAGACGATGTTTTCTTTCTATTCCTTATTTCAATACACCGATTTCCCTATAGTATCTTTCAGCGCCGGGATGGAGCGGCACGCCTGCGATATCTTTCACAGCATCTTCCGGCTTGAGGCCTTTCAGATTCTTCTGTGCCTGCCCCATTTCATCGATATGTTCCCAGAAAGCTTTCGTCAGATTATACACCACATCTTCCGGCATATCCCCGCGGGTGAACATAACCATTTTAACCGCCGTGGTACGGACGTCCTTGTCCTGGTTCGGATAGGTACCCGCCTTGATGGTATAACTTGCATACCAGGGGTATTTCGCTTTCAGGTCTTTCACGAGCTGATCATCGATATCTACCAGGCGTGCGCCGCCGGTCAAAGCCTGGGTGACGGCGGAAGCAGGAGCGCCGCTCATGATCCACGCACCGTCAATGGAGCCGTTTTGGAGCATATCGGCAGCATCGGTAAAGGTAATGTACTCCGCCTGGATGTCATCAGGAAATTTCAGTCCCGCCGCGGTAAAATGGGCATTGCTTTCGTTATATACAGAAGATCCTGCCGACGCTACGGCAAAACGCTTTCCTTTTACATCAGCCAAAGTCTGAATGCCCGACTTGGCAGTGACCACCATCTGGTTCGGATTCATGTAAAGACCGGCAATCACTTTCAAATCTTTATAAGGATGATCTTTGAAACTGTCCGTCCCGTTGAGACATTGGTACACATTGCTGGAAATAGCGATGGACACCTGCGCTTCGCCGTCGGAAACCATATTCAGGTTGGCAATTCCGCCTGCGGAAGCCTGGCTCGCTGCCTGCACACCAGGAACGTTATTGTTCCACATATTGGTGATTGCCGCCCCCACCGCATACAGGGCGCCTGACGCGCCGGCCGTCGGAAAATTAATTTTCACCGTCTGCGCTGCCGGCTGTGATGACGGCGCCGATGCTTTCTTTTCTCCGCCGCAGCCTGCTATCATCCCCGCTGCGGCTAAAGCCGCCAGTGAAACTGCCGCCGCCTTTTTCAAATGCTTCATGTTCATTTTTCCATCCTCCCATGCTGCAAAAAATAAATGATTATCATAAGTATACCCCTGTGTCAGGGGAAATCAAGTTTCTTTTCTCCGCTGCAGGAACTGGAATCCTATAACCGCGGCAATCCCTGCAAATCCGGCAAAGTCTGTCATCGTTCCGGGAAAAAGGAGAAGCGGCGAAGCAATGAAAAGTACAATCCGTTCCGCCCATCCGCACTTGCATAGAATCCAGCCTTCCAATGCGCCGACGAGAGCAAACGTCCCCACCGCCGCGCTGAAAACAGCCCAAAGGGTTTCCACTGCGGTCGCCGCCGGATCGACACCGATGAGAAGAACGGGATTATCCAGAAAAAAGAAAGGAATAATAAAACCGATAAGCCCGAGACGCACCGCCATAAGTCCCGTCTTTGTCTGATCAGAACCGGCAATCCCAGACGCCACATAGGCTGACATGGCCACAGGCGGCGTGATATTGGAAAGGCAGGCATAAATCAGGCAGAACATGTGGGCGATAAGAGGCAGCACCCCCGCCTTGATAAGGACAGGAACAGCAACCGCCTGGACAATGACATACGCCGCAACGCCGGGAACGCCCATCCCCAGAATAGCGGACATGATCATGACAAGGAACCCGGCAAGGTATACATGATTATCCTGCAGAAGAGACAAAATAAGGTAGCCCATGTGGAGTCCCATGGATGTCAGTGTGACTGTACCGATAATGACGCCGATGATGACGCAGCACACCCCTACGGAAACGGCGCTCCGCGCCCCCTCAATAACAGCGGCAATAATCTTATCTCCTGTCATTCTTGTTTCTTTACGGATCCAACTTGCCGCCACAGTGATGAAAATGGAAATAACCGCTGCATAAAGCGGCGTGAATCCCGTAAACATCAGCCCGATAAGGCTCACAAGGGGAAGGACAAGATGTCCCTGTTCTTTTATCACCGACAATGCATCGGGAATATTTTCCCTGGCAATTCCCGAAAGTCCGAGCCGCTTCGCTTCAAAATGAACCGCCAGAAGCAGGCCGATATAGTAGAGCAGCGCCGGTGTGACAGCTGCCAGTGCCACATAGGTGTAGGGCAGGTTTAAAAACTCCGCCATGACAAAACCGACCGCCCCCATAATCGGCGGCGTAAACTGTCCGCCGGTAGAGGCCACCGCTTCTACGGCGCCTGCAAATTCGCTTTTATACCCTGTCCGTTTCATAAGCGGAATCGTAATCGTTCCTGTCGTCGCCACATTGGCAATGGCGGAACCGTTAATCATCCCCATAAGGCCCGACGCGATGACCGCCACCTTCGCGGGGCCGCCGGAAGTCGTCCCTACAAGGGTAAGCGAAAAATCATTAATGAATTTGGAAAAGCCCGAATATTTCAGAAACGCGCCAAAAACAACAAAAAGAAATATATAAGTCGCCGAAACGCCGATGCCTGTGCCGAGAATACCCTGCGTTCCCCAGAATTGGGTAATCAGCACGCGCTTCAAAGTGAAACCGTTATGACCGAGATAGCCGGGCAGGTACGTACCGAACCAGTTATACGCAAGAAAAATTCCTGCAAGTACCGCCAGATTTCCCGATGCCCGCCGGGCCGCTTCAAAAACACAAACCACCGCGACTAAGGCAATAGCTGCCTCCATATCGGAAATACGTCCTCCCGTCCGGGCGATACGGGTATAATTCAAAATGAGATAAAGGAGACTGCCTGCGGAACAAAGGATAAACGCCACGTCCCAAAGGGGCGGAAGCTTTCTTTTCCGCTTTTCTTTTTTAAACGTCGGAAATAATAAAAATGTAAAAACAAGAAGAAAGATACAGTGGATCGCCCGCAGATTGACGGCACTGATTGCTCCGATGGTCGTGAAATACAGCTGGAATGCCGTCCACACGCACAGCAGTACGGCTACCGCCCTGCCTAATGGTCCCGTATATGTCCTCATACGGGAGTCCGCTTCCTTCTCCTCAAGTATTTTCTGTGCTTTACATCAAGTTCTTTTTTTGCTTCCAACGCTTCTTCCAGCTTTACGCCGGACTGATGTTCATCCATTCTGATTCCTCCTGCGCTGCTATCCTTCGTATAAAATTATCCTCATTAAGGCATATTAGTCATTCCATATAAAGCAATTGAGAACTTATTGCCCTCTATTTAGAACCTATTTCTTACCTTTCTGCTGCATCCCCAATCTACAGATACCGCTTGAATCAAAAACTAGTCATTCTTCGGAGAGAACACATATATTCCATCCTTTTTACCCAATGCAGCCGCTTTTCGATCTTTTTCTGCCCATTCCTTCTTTCCCAACTTATCGTAAAAACCTGCACGCAGGAGAAGTGCTGATGCAATATTGGGATTAATTTTTAAAAATTCCGTAATATCTGCCACCGCCTTTTCGTATTCCCCCATTTCCGCATACACTTCTCCCCGAGAGCGATAACTTTCTCCATAACCGGGATCCATTTCTATAGCTTTATTCAGTATGCCCAACGCCTTTTGATAATCCCCTTTCAATTTATAAACATATCCCAAGTTATTGTACACATCTGCTTTTTTATGCCCCTTTGCAATTGCCGTTTCAAACGCAGTAATCGCTTCATCATACCGTTCTGTCTGGCTGTATACAAGCCCAAGCATCATGTAATAGTATCCTTTATCCGGCTCCAATGCTATCGCTTTTCTTATATCTTCCAATGCCCCGCCAAAATCATGCAACTTCATACTCGCATCACAACGCTTCGAATAGAAATACGCATTATTCGGATAAATGGAAATCAAATGCGTTAAATCATTTCTCGCATCGGTAAATCTTCTATGCTGCATATAATACATATTTCGTAATAAATAAGGAATCCCATCTGTTTCTCCAACCACGTGCCCCTTGTTAAAAGACGTCAATGCTTTTCATCCTCATGCAAATCCAGAAGTACTTTGCCTCTTTTCATCCAAGCAAGAAGATTAGATGAGTCCGCTGCCACCGCCCTGTCAAGAAAAGGTAATGCTTTTTCCGGTGCATGGTAATGCAACCACTGCAGATCAGCAATCGATATAAGCGCTATTACATCCTTGGTGTTAATAGATAATGCCTTCTCAAAATCAACATAACTCTTATCCATCTCGCCAAGAAGCAGATACGCAAGTCCTCTTTTGCTATAGACCTTTCCCTTTTCTTCTCCTTTTAGATACTTCAACGCTTCATCAAAATCATTAAGACAAGATTCTGTCTCCCCGAGTTGCACATAAGCAACCCCTCGCCCCAATAAGATATGCCCCCTCATTTCCGGTTCAGGATTCTTTTTCAACGCTTTATTGTAATCCTGTTCTGCTGCATAAAAATCCTCTTCCAAACTATATGCGGTCGCCCTTGCATAATAAGCCAGTGCGGAATCAGGATTCAATTCTATAGCTTTAGTATAATCCTTAATTGCCTGCTTATATTTATGCTGATTTATTGCTACCAATCCCCGAAGCATATAAATTCCTTCATTCCCCGGACGCCTATACACTAATTCATCTGCCGCCCCTGTAGGAATAACATTTTTTTCTGATGCTACCTCTGCATCTTTTCCTGCCCTATCTGAAAAATATTGCGTAAATTTTACAGGCAACTTTTCCTGTACAGAAAAAGTATCTCCCCCCACAGGCATATCTTTACCCGCCGTCCCTATTGTTACATTTGAAAAAGCTATTCCCAACACCAACACCGCTATCAAAATCTTTTTCTTCATAAGCCACCTGCCTGACATATAACTCATAGTGCTTCCTCATTATAGCACTTCCGATAAGATATAACCGTCTTCTTCCATATATACGCATATGTTTCTATATTAAAAGATATGGAGATAAAAATGTTTTTTCATTTTGACCCTTGCAGTAAATGCTAAACTTTAATGCATTTATCTCCCCCCTATATCCATTATCAAATCATACAATGCCTTACAACCACATCTTCCACACATTTACATTTTCCATTGTAGATTAATAATTAACCATCATGTATAAGTATTTCCGATGATGTTCATTAAATCCTCACTTTTCAATGACATCCATTTTTTCATCACGACTCTATTATATTTTCCCACGAAAAAATCACCGCCCCTTTCGAGACGATGATTCCCTCTTTTCCTTACCTGCTTTCAAAGAATGCCTTGTACGCCAGGTACGTTTCGTAAGCGTCTGCCTTGGACAGCAGGTCGCAGGGAGCATGCATGGACAGCATGGACGTGCCGCAGTCCACCACTTCTGCACCCCAGTTCGCCATCATGAAAGCAATCGTTCCGCCGCCGCCCTGGTCGACTTTTCCCAGCTCACCAATCTGCCAGCATACACCGGCATCATTAAAGATTTTTCTGACCTTCTGCAAAAATTCCGCATTGGCGTCATTGCTGCCCGCCTTACCGCGGGAACCGCCGTACTTGGTCAGGTTAACCCCGTATCCGAGGAAAGACGCATTGTCTTTTTCAGAAACTTCCGGGAACATGGGATCAAGACAGGAATTGACATCGGCAGAAAGCATCTCGCTGTTTTCCATGGTTTCATAGAAATCAAGAAGACTTCCCTGTCCCTGCAGCGCAAGGAGTTTCATCACAAATTTCACAAAATAGGAAGATTCCATTCCCGTATTTCCATAAGATCCGATTTCTTCCTTATCCGTAAGAAGAGCGGCCTGGGTCTTCACACCGGGTTTCGCGTCCAGGATGGCTTCCAGATTCGCGTAGGAACATACGCGGTCGTCCTGTCCGTAAGAAGCAATGAGGGAACGGTCGAATCCGACGTCGCGGCTCTTTGTGGCGGGAACAAGTTCCAATTCAGCGGCGGCGAAGTCTTCCTCTTCAATTCCGTATTCCTTTTTCAAAAGCGTCATGATGGCGTCTTTCGGTGTCTGCCCTTCTTCAGAATGGGTACCCGCGACAGCCTGGAGCTGTTCTCCCGTAATCCCTTCTGCCAGAGTCTTCTTCATCTGGTCCTGCGCCATGTGGATAAGCAGGTCGGATACATAGAAAACGGGATCGCTGTCTTTCAGTCCGATATTGATATCCACTTTTTTTACCGTCTTTTGTGAATACCACGCCGATGAGCGCCAACGGAATGCAGGTCCACTGGTATTTCTTAATCCCGCCGTAGTAGTGGGTACGGAAGTACACAATGCCGTCCTGTTCATGAACCGGATTGGCTTTCAAATCCAGACGGGGCGAATCAATATGGGATCCTACGATTTTGATTCCTTCATGGACGGGTTCTTTCCCGATTACCGCTAAAATAACGGATTTGTCTTTCTGGTTCCAATATACCTTGTCTCCCGCTTTGAGCGACTTCATGGCATAGACAGGTTTAAATCCCTTTTCTTCCGCACGGCGGATAATTTCCGCTGCCGCCAGTCTTTCCGTACGTGCCGTATCAAGGAACGCCTTGTATTTTTCACCGTATGCCATGGCGGCCTTGCGCTCACGGGCATTCATCCGCTGCCAGACGGACTTGCTTCTGCTGTATGTTTCTTTCATTTCTGCCTCCTAAAGAGAATTATTTTCACATAGGTACAGTATAAAACTTTTTCACCCTCCCCGCAAACCGCGGCAGGAAGGAAATCCCGTTTCTTCAGTCCCCGGGAAATACCCTGCGCAGGAAGTACGTCAGTCCCATAAAAACAGCCATCACTACGAAAAGCAGGGGGTATGCGATAACCAGAAGATAAACGGAAGCGTCCAAACTTGACATAGTTCCTCCTTTATGACAAAACGGGAATAAGAACAAGCACAAGACCGCCGGCGACGACGGAAGCGACCTGTCCCGCCACATTGACGCCCATGGCGTGCTGGATAATGAAATTGGAAGGATCTTCTTTCAAAGCCATCTTGGCAATAACGCGTCCCGACATGGGAAATGCGGAAATACCGCAGGCTCCGATCATGGGATTCAGCTTTTGTTTCAGGAAGAGATTTGCCAGTTTCGCAAAAAGCACGCCGCCCACCGTATCGAAAATAAACGCCGCCGCGCCGAGGATCAGGATTTTCAGGACATCAAGTGTCAGGATATTTTCCGCCGTCATCGTAGCGCCTACCGTAATGCCTAGAAAGAGTGTCACCAGATTGGCGAGTTCATTCTGTGCCGTACTTGCCAGAGAATCTACAACGCCCGATACTTTTTTTAGCATATTGCCGAACATGAGCGCACCGATGAGCGGTACGGAAACAGGCGCCAGAATGCCTGCAAAAAGCACCACCATAAAGGGGAAAAGGAAACGTGCTGTCCAGGACACGGGCTTCTCTTCTTTATATGCCATACGAATACGCCTTTCCTGCTTTGTCGTCAGCAGTCTGATAATGGGCGGCTGGATAATCGGGACAAGGGACATATAGCAGAATGCCGTCACCGTGAGGGGTGCCAGAAGTTCCGTGGCAAATTTCTGTGCCACAAAAATCGTGGTCGGCCCGTCTGCCGCGCCGATGATACCGATTGCCGCCGCCTGGTTGAAAGGGAATCCGAAAGCCGATGCCAGGAGCGCCGCCGCAAAAATCCCCAAATGGGCCGCTGCCGCAAAAAGCATGACATAAGGCTGGCGGATAAGCGGTGTAAAATCACACATCGCGCCTACCGCCACAAAAATCATAACAGGAAACAGCTCATTGGCAATTCCCGCTTCATAAAGAACCTGCAAGAAGCCCGGTTCCCCGCCTCCTGCCGGGATAACGGCAAATGCCCCGGTATATTTGCCAATATACAGCCCACCCCCATGGGAAAGAGGAGCACCGGCTCATAATCCTTTTTTACTCCGAGCCAGATCAGAACCCCGCCGATGGCGAACATGATCCAGGTGGCGGGATCCGACATCTCCATAACCCCTGCAAAAAGTTCCTTAAAAATCGCTTCCGTATTTGTCATAAATCTCTCCCGGAAATAACATCCTTACAAAAAACGGACCCGGAAAATACCAGGTCCGATACTATTTTCTGCCCCTGTGCCATACGCAGAAAACATATTTACTTAACAGAGGAAGCTGAAGCTTACACATGATATCCGAGTACCGGAAGAATCATAAAGATAAGCAGCGCCCACACAATACCCGCCCCGATGAAAATACCTGCCGTAATGGCAAAGCCCATCTTGGAACGGGGGACGCCGAGCAGGCTGAAATTCCCAAACCAGCCGCGGCGGACCATGAACCCGTTGTCACTGCGCTGTCTGAACCAGACCAGCTTTTTCTGAGGGTCGATATTGTATGCCACGAGAATGGCAATGACTGTTGCTACCAGCCAATAAATGAGGAAACGAGCGGCATTGAAGTCCTTGACGCCGGACAAATCAATCATCTGCATATTTTTACCCTGCCTTTTAAGTATAACTGCTTTACCAGTTTATATATTATACCGCAAGGCACGGTTTAGTCAAAAATATTTCTTAAAATTATAAAACGCCGGACAAATAACCGTAGCCTTCTTTTTCCATATCCGCTTCGGGAATGAACCGGATCGCCAAGCTGTTGATACAGTACCGGAGACCGCCTCTGTCCCGGGGACCGTCATCAAACACATGCCCCAAATGGGATTCTCCCATACGGCTCCGCACTTCTGTACGCCGCATATTATAGCTCAGGTCTTCTTTGTAATTCACCACATCGGCAGAAATCGGTTTCGTGAAACTCGGCCAGCCGCAGCCCGACTCGAACTTGTCACGGGAGGAAAAGAGCGGCTCTCCCGTCGCCACATCTACATAAATGCCGCGGTCAAATTTATCGAAATATTCATTGGAAAAAGCTCTTTCCGTCATGCCTTCCTGCGTGACAGCATATTGATCTGCCGTTAAAAGGCTGCGGAGGGTTTCCTCGTCAGGCTTCGGATATAGGGAGCCGTCAATCACGGGATCCGCCGCCCTGCTTACATCGATATGGCAGTAACCGCCGGGGTTCTTCTTTAAATAATCCTGATGGTACTCTTCCGCCGGCACAAAATGACGGAGCGGTTCCACCTCGATAGCGATTTTACCGGAAAGGGATTTCTGCTTTTCATCAAGTACTTCCCGGGCCGCCGCCCCTTCTTCATCAGTGGTGTAATAAATGCCCGTCCGATACTGGCGCCCGCGGTCATTTCCCTGACGGTTCACACTTGTAGGATCCACCACCCGGAGGTAGTAAAGCAGCAGATCCCTGTAGGAAACTTTGGAAGCATCATAAGAAATATGAACCGTTTCCGCGTGATCTGTCTGCCCTATATGTTCGTAATCCGTCTTGTCCGTTTTCCCGTTGGCATAACCGGAAACCACGTCCACTACGCCGTCCACACGGGAAAAATATTCCTCCAGTCCCCAGAAACAGCCTCCCGCCAGGTACATATCCCGTAAACTTTCCTTATTCACTGTTTTCACCGCCATTTCTTTCTTCATACTTTCTTCAAGGCTTACCCCCACAGGCGCTTTTTCCCCGCTGCCTGAAGATGGAGTCATTGCCATCGAATACCAGCCGAAACCGGCTGCCGCAATGATCGCAAGACTTCCTAAAATTCCTGCCGTTCTCATCATAATCCTCCTTTACGAAATCCCCTTCATCTCCATAGCAAGCGATTCTTTGCTCATATGCCCCGGACGGAGCATCTTCACATTTCCTTCTGTATCAATCAGAGCCGCCGACGGATAGAAACGAATACCGTATTTCTTCGTCACCGCGCCGCCTTCGTCAAGAAGCACGGGGAGATTATTATAACCGAGACCTTTATACCATTTTACGAAATCCTCTTTTTTCATTTCACCGCCAAATCCGGGCGCCACAACGGAAAGAACGACAAAATCCTTATCGTCACTTCCCGCCAGCATATCCGTATCAGCCAGCGTAGCCATACATACAGAACACCAGGAAGCCCAGAACTTGATATACACCTTTTTCCCCCTGTAATCGGAAAGTCTGTGTTCCTTTCCATTTACATCGGTCAGCATGAAATCCGCATCCTTTGCATCCATAAAATTCTGTGTGCGGCCGGCTGCCTTTCCTGCTGCATCGCCGCGGGGCGGGCCATGTCATTTGCATCCGCATTCATACCGGATCCGCATCCCGCCAGAATCCCTGCCAAAACGGCTGTTGCCGCAAACGCTCCAAACTTTTTATAAGAAATTTTCATCATGATAAACCTCCTGTTTACAAATCTGTGAAATATTTCAAGAAATAACTGCCGCCAGCATATCCAGCTTGCCAAGCATAAGCAGGATCCCCATAAGAATGATCAGCACGCCGCCAATCTTTTTCAGCAAGACCATATGGCGCTTCACGTGACTGCTGTACTTCAAAAGCCAGGAAGATGCCACTGCCAGAATCAGGAAAGGGACCGCCATCCCCGCAGCGTACACCGCCATCAAAAGACCGCCATACAGAGCGCTTCCATTTTCAGAAGCCACCACAGCAAGCACCGCCCCCAGCACAGGTCCCAACACAGGGCGTCCAGCCGAAGCTGAAAGTCAGCCCCAGAAGAAACGCGCCGAGAATACCGCCTTGACGCTTCCCGTCCAGCTCGATCTTCTTCTGCCGCTGGAGAAAATTAATATTAATCAGCTCCATCTGATGCAGCCCGAGAAGTATGACGATACCACCCATGACATACGGCGTATAGGGATGATAAAAAATGTGGCTGAAAAAACCGGTCCCAAACCCGAGACTGAAAAATACCGTCGATAGTCCCGTAATAAAGAAAACAGTTTTTACCAGCGGAGATGCATATACCTTCAGTCCGAAAAAAGAAAACGACCTCGTCCCGGGATCCTCCGCCAGCTTTCCCAAGTAAACCGGAAGAAGGGGAAATACACAGGGCGAAAAGAAGGACAGCACACCGGCCAGAAAAACAGCCCCTGCAAATAAATTATTGATTCCTTCCTGCATAAAGCACATCCTTTCATTAATAGATAAAAATAAATATGAGAATCTATATCATATTCACTTTTATCTATATGATATTTTATCTTTTTCTTCAAATTGCAATATTTTATCTATACGCCTTCATGACACTTATATGATATTTTTATATGAATAAAAATCGATTTAATAATCAAAAACGGAATCCCTGGCAAACAATATCGGTTAATCACCGCCCGCCTTGAATACCATTCTCGACGGGTATACCGCTTAGTGTCATCAGGGTTATGCAGAGGACAGTATCTGTATTTATGATCCTCTCCTTGTCTGTCATCCTTGCAAAAGCAAATCAGGAATAACTGTTCCGTATAGGCAGTTGATTTATCGAATTCAGATAGTCAATCGCTATTAGCAGCTAGAAATTAGCAGCTAGCAGCTAGAAGCTAAGAGTGGCAGCGAAGGATCTGTTACCGTGGTGAGGGAAGCCGTAAGCTTGTCACCAGAGTCATAGATTCTTCACTCTGTGTCACTGTCCCGTTTCCCATCTTTCCCACACAGCATTCTTACCTCCGTTCTGAATGACGATTTTGGGAAAGCACGTCACTAACGATGAGGAACGGAAAACGTCATGATAACGAAGAACGAAAGGCGTCATCCAAAGCGAATGCTAAGGATCTATACCTGTGGTGAGGAAAATTGGTAAGGCGTCATCCTGAACGAATGTGAAGGATCTGTTACCGTGGTGAGGGAAGCCGTAAGCTGTCACCGGAATAATAGATTCTTCACTCTGTGTCACTGTCCCGTTTCCCATCTTTTTCCCACACAGCATTCTTACCTCCGTTCTGAATGACGATTTTGGGAAAGCACGTCACTAACGATGAGGAACGGAAAACGTCATGATAACGAAGAACGAAAGGCGTCATCCAAAGCGAATGCTAAGGATCTATACCTGTGGTGAAGAAAATTGGTAAGGCGTCATCCTGAACGAATGTGAAGGATCTGTTACCGTGGTGAGGAAAGCCGTAAGCTGTCACCGGCATAATAGATTCTTCGCTCCGTTTCATATTTCCATTTACCTTTTTCTCATAAAGCATTTTTATAACTGCTCTGAATGACATTTTACGGAAAGGTGAACCTTTTCCGTCTTTTATCAACTGATTTCCGGCTTCCGCCAATCATCCAAAGCATCAGCAAACGAGCTATCACGCCAAAGCCTTGAGGACGAAAGGATCGGCGCCCCGTCACTCCAACCGTCCCATTTCCCCAATTCCTTTTCAAAATTTACACAGCAAAAAACGCCCCCGTAAAGGAGCGTTTTCGTTTTAATTCAACCAGACGAATCAGTTATACTGATCAGCCTCCGAACTGTGCCAGCATGGTGCCTGCTGCTACGGCAGTGCCGATAACCCCTGCTACGTTCGGCCCCATCGCCTGCATCAGCAGGTAATTGGACGGGTTGTCTTTCAGACCGACTATCTGGGATACACGTGCTGCCATCGGTACAGCCGATACGCCTGCCGAACCGATGAGCGGGTTGATCTTGTTGCCCGAAGCAATTCTCATGATCTGTCCAAAGAGGACGCCGCCTGCCGTGCCTGCCGCAAAGGCAATCAGACCGAGCACGATGATTTCAATCGTTTCCAGACGGAGGAATTTGTCGCCGGACATTGTCAAGCCTGTGCCTGTCGCCAGGAAGATGGTGACGATATTGATCAGCGCATTCTGCGCGGTATCGGACAGTCTTGCCGTTACGCCGGATACTTCGAAAAGATTACCGAGACACAGACATCCCATCAGCGCCGCTACCGGAGGCAGAAGCAGGGATACGACGATGGCTACGACAATCGGGAATACCACCTTTTCAAAGTGGCTTACCGGACGAAGGTTGACCATCTTGATCTTTCTCTGTTCCTTGGTCGTGCACATTTTCATGATTGGCGGCTGGATGAGCGGAACCAGGGACATGTAGCTGTATGCTGCCACGGCAATAGCACCTAAGAGATGCGGTGCCAGTTTGGATGTCAGATAAATCGCGGTCGGACCGTCAGCACCGCCGATGATGCCGATGGATGCCGCTTCCTGCACATTGAAGCCGAGCATCATAGCACCTGCCAGCGCAACGAATACGCCAATCTGGGCAGCTGCGCCGAGAAGCATGGTCTTTGGGTTTGCAATAAGCGGTGCGAAATCCGTCATGGCGCCTACCCCCATGAAAATAAGGGGCGGGAAAATTTCATACTTGATCCCGAATCCGATGGCCATCATGACGCCCATTTCATCTTCAAACCCGGTATTCGGGAAGTTGGCCATGATGCAGCCGAACGCGATCGGGAGCAGCAGCAAAGGTTCATATTCCTTCGCAATTGATAAATAAAGTAAAACAAGTCCTACTAAAATCATGACACAGTTTTCCCAGGTCAGATTGGAAAATCCGGAATCTGTCCATACGGAAACAAGTGCTCTCATAAAACCATCCATTTTATACCTCCTATTAGGTTAATCATATTTAATTTATTCTTATTTTTTCTTTTTTGTCGGGTCAACGACATGGATCAATTCAATAACGAAAGCCAGAAAAATAAGAACGGCAAATACGATAACCATGTTAGTGATACAAATGGAAAGTGGGCCTGGAGTATCCATGAATAAAATCCACCTTTCTCTTCTCATATCCGTTTATACGAATACAAATAGATAAAATTAATCAAATTTCTACTTTCAGTATGTAGACGGACAATAAGATTATGCTGGGAAAAACGGCCAGAAGATCGGAATAATGATAACCGACGCAATGAAAGTAACAATGCAGAGCGGAAGACCGACCTTCACATAGTCATTAAACGTAAAACCGCCAGGTCCCAGTACAAGAGTATTCGGAGGCGTTGCCATCGGTGTGGCAAATGCCATAGAAGCCGCGATACCGATAGCCATCAGAACCGGTTTCGGGTCAGCACCGATGGACTGGGCAATGGAAATACCGATTGGTGCCAAAAGAGCTGCCGCAGCTGTGTTGGACATGAACTGGGTCAACACATTGGAAATTAGGTACAACACTGCGCACAAAACGACCGCATTCGGATGTTCACCCATTGAACCAACAACCGTATCGGCAATCAATTTTCCTGCTCCAGTTTTTTCCATAGCGGTGGCTACGGAGAGCATACCAGCAAACAGAAAGATCGTTACCCAGTCAATGCCCGCATAGGCTTCTTTTTCTTTCAGGCAGCCTGTGATAACGCAGAGGATAGCCCCGGTTACCGCCGCGGTCTGCAGCGGCAAAGTCTTCAAATCCAGAGCCATGCAAATAACTACACCAATCATGATCAGTCCTGAAATCCACATCTTTGTGGTGCTCTTCGGTTCGCTGTCTTCGCCAGAAGCGCCCGCTTCTTCGGCAGCAGCCCTGATAGCTTCTTCATCCATTTCTCCGGCAGCATTTGCAGGAAGCAGGTGACGGCCGATAAACAGGGTAAAGAAGAAGACAATAATAGACAGCGGAATGCCGATATAAGCAAATTCGAAGAATCCAAAAGTCGGCAGACCTGCTGCGGACAGAGCGCCTGTGACAATAACGTTTGGCGGGGTACCGATCATGGTGATGGTACCGCCTACGTTGGCAGCAATCGCCAGAGGCATCAGCTGACGAGACTGAGAAATTTTAGCTGCCTGGCAGATACCAATAACTACGGGCATAAGACAAGCTACTGTACCCGTATTGGAAGATACAGAAGACAAAATGATGGTAACGAGCATAACTGCGCCCATGAGTGGCACTTCTTTAGTACCCGCTTTTTTGACTACACCAAGACCAATCGCCTGAGCAAGACCAGTTCTGAACATAGCAGCGCCGATAACAAACATACCGCCAAAGAGTACCACGGTGGAGTTGGACAAACCGGCATAAACCTGTTTTGACGGCAGAACGCCCAAAATACCTAATGCAGTACAAGCTGCCATGGCTGTGACTGCTAAGGGAATCAGTTCGGTTACGAACAAGAAGCACGCTACTGCTAGGACGCACAGTGTGACAACGGCTGGATCCATAAAATTCACCTTCCTTAAAAATATCCCACAGCCTGATCGGATTCAGGTGCCTGACACAAATCAGAATATGGGCATTTCCCGGAAACCTCGGAATTCATAATGATTGTAAATAAAATTAATGCTGTTTTCTCCATGAATTCCTTCTGCCGGAAAACGAACTGTATCCCCTCTTATTTCTCATGACCTCCTTCCTGAACAGTCCCGGGGCAGGACTCGCATTCATACATAGCCGCAAATACATTGCATTCTATGTAAAAGCACCTGTGGCTATTGTAATCAGTCAAATATAAATTTTCAATGAGTCTACAGCTGGAATCGTTTCGCAATGTTTATCTTCTCAATATAGTTAGTTTATATATTTTATTTATAATTTACATAAAGTGTCTTGGAATATCTGTCATTCCGCTTTTAAACAGGAATTATATTTTTTCCGGAGATGCATAATATGTACTATGGTTATTCTCCCCATAATATATAGTCATCTATGTATTTTAATGTAAGTGGAACATAAATTATGTCCAGTAGTATTGCTTAGCATTCCCATTTAATCCCGCGGCCTTTTATATTCTTATCTTTGAATATGCCCGCCCCTGTTTTACGTAAATATTTCTTTTATAAATTTTCGATTAGAAATAAAACTTCATGCTGCGGAAGATGCTTTCCATTTCTTATTGGAAGAAAATAATCCCGCAATAGAAAAACGCCCCGTAAAGGAGCGTTTTCGTTTTAATTCAACCAGACGAATCAGTTATACTGATCAGCCTCCGAACTGTGCCAGCATGGTGCCTGCTGCTACGGCAGTGCCGATAACCCCTGCTACGTTCGGCCCCATCGCCTGCATCAGCAAGTAGTTGGACGGGTTGTCTTTCAATCCTACCACCTGGGATACACGTGCTGCCATCGGTACGGCCGATACGCCTGCCGAACCGATGAGCGGGTTGATCTTGTTGCCCGAAGCAATTCTCATGATCTGGCCGAAAACCACGCCGCCTGCCGTGCCTGCCGCAAAGGCAACCAAACCGAGGCAGATGATTTCAATCGTTTCCAGACGGAGGAATTTGTCGCCGGACATCGTCAAGCCTGTGCCTGTCGCCAGGAAGATAGTGACGATATTAATCAGCGCATTCTGCGCGGTGTCGGACAGTCTTGCCGTTACTCCGGATACTTCGAACAGGTTCCCCATGCACAGGCAGCCCATCAGTGCCGCTACCGGAGGCAGAAGCAGGGATACGACGATGGCTACGACGATCGGGAATACCACCTTTTCAAAGTGGCTTACCGGACGAAGGTTGACCATCTTGATCTTTCTCTGTTCCTTGGTCGTCATCAGCTTCATAATCGGGGGCTGGATGAGCGGAACCAGGGACATGTAACTGTATGCTGCCACGGCAATAGCGCCTAAGAGATGCGGTGCCAGTTTGGATGTCAGATAAATCGCGGTCGGGCCGTCAGCACCGCCGATGATGCCGATGGATGCCGCTTCCTGCACATTGAAGCCGAGGAGCATAGCGCCTGCCAGTGCAACGAATACGCCGATCTGGGCAGCTGCGCCGAGAAGCATGGTCTTCGGGTTGGCAATAAGGGGACCAAAGTCGGTCATCGCGCCTACCCCCATGAAAATAAGGGGCGGGAAAATTTCATACTTGATCCCGAAACCGATAGCCATCATGACACCCATTTCATCTTCAAACCCGGTATTCGGGAAGTTGGCCATGATGCAGCCGAACGCGATCGGGAGCAGCAGCAAAGGTTCATATTCCTTCGCAATTGATAAATAAAGTAAAACAAGTCCTACTAAAATCATGACACAGTTTTCCCAGGTCAGCGCGGCAAAGCCGGAATCTGTCCATACGGAAACAAGTGCTCTCATAAAACCATCCATTATTGTACCTCCTATACGGTATTTGTATTCACTAAGCTCTTACTTCTTATTTCTTTTTCTTGGTCGGATCCACCACGTGGATCAGTTCGATGACAAAAGCCAGAAAAATAAGAACACCAAATACGATAACCATGTTAGTGATACAAATGGAAAGTGGGCCTGGAGTATCCATGAATAAAATCCACCTTTCTAAATAGGAAGATGTGTCCTCCCCGGTTCACCCGAAGAGAACACTCCCCTGTAAAACCTATTGATTTGTGACCATAATTTTAGAACGGCCAGAAAATCGGAATGATGATAACGCAGGCTACCAAGGAAATCAGGCACATCGGAACGCCGACCTTGACATAGTCATTGAAGGAGAATCCGCCCGGTCCCAGTACGAGGGTATTCGGAGGCGTTGCCATCGGTGTGGCAAATGCCATGGAAGCCGCGATACCAAGCGCCATCAGAACCGGTTTCGGATCAGCGCCTACAGACTGGGCGATGGAAATACCGATCGGTGCCAGGAGCGCTGCCGATGCCGTGTTGGACATGAACTGGGTCAGTACGTTGGAAATGAGGAACAGTACCGCTGTCAGCACATAGGGGTTCGGATTGTCACCCATCATACTTACAACAGCGTCAGCAATCATTTTCCCTGCGCCTGTCTTTTCCATAGCAGTAGCCACAGAAAGCATGCCGGCAAAGAGGAAAATGGTTACCCAGTCAATCCCCGCATAGGCTTCTTTTTCTTTCAGGCAGCCTGTAATGACGCAGAGGATAGCGCCGGTTACCGCCGCGGTGTGCAGCGGCAGATTCTTCAGCCCCAGAGCCATGCAGGCTACTACGCCCAGAAGGATGATGCCGGAAATCCACATCTTTGTTTTGCTCTTCGGAGCACTGTCGCCGGAAGCACCTGCTTCTTCGGCTGCCGCTTTTACCGCTTCTTCATCCATTTCACCGGCCTGCTTATCAGGAATGAAATGACGGCCGATAAACAGTGTGTATACAAGAATGATAATAGACAGCGGAATGCCGATATAAGCAAATTCGAAGAATCCGAAAGTCGGCAGACCTGCTGCGGACAGAGCACCTGTGACAATAACGTTTGGCGGGGTACCGATCATGGTGATGGTGCCGCCTACGTTGGCAGCGATTGCCAGAGGCATGAGTTCTTTCGATGGAGAAATTTTAGCTGCCTGGCAGATACCAATAATAACCGGCATGAGGCAGGCTACTGTACCCGTATTGGACGATACAGAAGAAAGAACGATGGTAACAAGCATGATTGCCATGAGCGGAACCTGGTTGGTGCCCGCTTTCTTGACTACGGCGATGCCGATCGCTTCCGCAAGACCTGTTTTAAACATAGCGGCGCCGATAACGAACATACCGCCGAAGAGAACTACGGTAGAATTGGACAAACCGGCATAAACCTGCTTTGACGGCAGGACGCCCAAAATACCTAATGCAGTACAAGCTGCCATAGCTGTGACTGCCAGCGGGATCAGTTCGGTAACGAACAGAAATGCCGCAACAGCGAGGACACACAGCGTGATAACGGCTGGATCCATAATTTCACCTTCCTTATAAAACCTCCCATAATCTGATTTGAAACAGGTGTATATTCAAATCAAATCATGAATATTTTCCGGAAGACAATTCATATTTAATTGTTAAAAAAATGAATGCTGTTTACTTTATGAATTTGCCTTACGAAAAAATAAATAACAGCCTCCCTTTTACTCCACAGGCCTCCTTTCAAAACAGCCCCGGGACAGGACTTACACAAAATGCATAGTATGCGATGTATATGCCATTGCATACTGTTTGCATCAACACCTTGCCTGTATTGTATCTTTTATTCTCTGAACTTTCAACGATTCAGGAAATGGAAATGTTTTGCATTATTTATATATTAGACGTTTTTACTTTATATATTTTATTTTTAATTTATTATAAAGAGGGATTTATCGTCTGATAAACCATACAAATTTAATTTCCACTTTCTGTATTTTTATTGCATAGCATGCAATGGATATGTCTGATAATACATAGTAATTTATCTATTCCCGGCTGCGGCAAATGCATATTATTTACAATAGTACACTATGTAAATAATTTTACTGTTTTTCCTTTCCGTCCAGTCATATCCAAATACTTAAATTATGTAACTGCATATCATTACTATCCGTTTCTTCCAATCTTCATATTCAACAGATTAGATATGCATCGTCTGTCTTATCCATTTATTTCTTTATAAAAGTTTAGTTAGAAAATAAATCTTTATACGAAAGCAGACATTCCCTTGCCCGCTTTACCTGCCTGCTTTGTGAAAATACAAATCGGGGATGTCTCTCCTTTCTTATACCCAGCATTTAATTAAGATTCAATAGAAAAACGCCCCGCAAAGGAGCGTTTTCGTTTTGATTCAATCAGACTAATCAGCTACTAATCAGCCTCCGAACTGTGCCAGCATGGTACCTGCCGCTACGGCAGTGCCGATAACCCCTGCTACGTTTGGACCCATCGCCTGCATCAGCAAGTAGTTGGACGGGTTGTCTTTCAATCCTACCACCTGGGATACACGTGCTGCCATCGGTACAGCTGATACGCCTGCCGAACCGATGAGCGGGTTGATCTTGTTCCCTGATGCAATTCTCATGATCTGTCCAAAGAGGACGCCGCCTGCCGTGCCTGCCGCAAAGGCAATCAGACCAAGGCAGATGATTTCAATCGTCTGGATTCTGAGGAATTTGTCACCGGACATCGTCAAGCCTGTGCCTGTCGCCAGGAAGATAGTGACGATATTGATCAGCGCATTCTGCGCGGTGTCGGACAGTCTTGCCGTTACTCCGGATACTTCGAACAGGTTCCCCATGCACAGGCAGCCCATCAGTGCCGCTACCGGAGGCAGAAGCAGGGATACGACAATGGCTACGACGATCGGGAATAATACCTTTTCAAAGTGGCTTACCGGACGAAGGTTGACCATTTTGATCTTTCTCTGTTCCTTGGTCGTCATCAGCTTCATAATCGGGGGCTGGATGAGCGGAACCAGGGACATGTAGCTGTATGCCGCCACGGCAATAGCACCTAAGAGATCAGGTGCCAGCTTGGACGCCAGATAAATCGCGGTCGGGCCGTCAGCACCGCCGATGATGCCGATAGCAGAAGCCTGCTGCACATTGAAGCCGAGCATCATAGCGCCTGCCAGTGCAACGAATACGCCGATCTGGGCAGCTGCGCCGAGAAGCATGGTCTTCGGGTTGGCCAACAGCGGACCGAAGTCGGTCATCGCACCTACCCCCATGAAAATAAGGGGCGGGAAAATTTCATACTTGATCCCAAATCCAATGGCCATCATGACGCCCATTTCATCATTGAACCCGGTATTCGGGAAGTTGGCCATGATGCAGCCGAACGCGATCGGGAGCAGCAGCAAAGGTTCATATTCCTTCGCAATTGATAAATAAAGTAAAACAAGTCCTACTAAAATCATGACACAGTTTTCCCAGGTCAGATTGGAAAATCCGGAATCTGTCCATACGGAAACAAGTGCTCTCATAAAACCATCCATTTTATACCTCCTATAGGTTAATCATATTTAACTTATGCTTATTTTTTCTTTTTTGTCGGGTCAACGATATGAATCAGCTCGATGACAAAAGCCAAAAAGATCAAAACACCAAATACGATAACCATGTTAGTAAGACAAATGGAAAGTGGGCCTGGAGTATCCATGAATAAAATCCACCTTTCTGAATATAAGTGTCCTTCAGACACAGCGCGGAACAGAACCGTTCCGCAATACACAATCGGTTCTGCTATCCCCAACAAAAGTACGGGGACGGACAGAACACCCGAGCTGCCGAACCATGATTGCCAAATCTTAGAATGGCCAGAAAATCGGAATAATGATTACAGAAGCCACCAGGGAAATCAGGCACATCGGAACGCCGACCTTGACATAGTCATTGAAGGAGAATCCGCCCGGTCCCAGTACGAGGGTGTTCGGAGGCGTTGCCATCGGTGTGGCAAATGCCATGGAAGCCGCGATACCAAGCGCCATCAGAACCGGTTTCGGGTCAGCGCCTATGGACTGGGCGATGGAAATACCGATCGGTGCCAGGAGCGCTGCCGATGCCGTGTTGGACATGAACTGGGTCAGTACGTTGGAAATGAGGAACAGCACCGCTGTCAGCACATAGGGATTCGGATTGTCACCCATCATATTTACAACAGTATCCGCGATCATCTTGCCTGCGCCTGTCTTTTCCATAGCGCTTGCTACGGAAAGCATGCCGGCGAAGAGGAAAATGGTTACCCAGTCAATCCCCGCATAGGCTTTCTTTTTCTTTCAGGCAGCCTGTAATGACGCAGAGGATAGCGCCGGTTACCGCCGCGGTGTGCAGCGGCAGCGTCTTCAGACCCAGAGCCATGCAGGCTACTACGCCCAGAAGGATGATGCCGGAAATCCACATTTTTGTTTTGCTCTTCGGAGCCCCGTCTCCGGAAGCGCCTGCTTCTTCGGCTGCAGCCTTTACCGCTTCTTCATCCATTGCGCCGGCCTGCTTATCAGGCACAAAATGACGGCCGATGAACAGTGTGTAGAGCACAATGATGATAGACAGCGGAATGCCGATATAAGCAAATTCGAAGAATCCGAAAGTCGGCAGGCCTGCTGCGGTCAGAGCGCCTGTGACGATAACGTTTGGCGGGGTACCGATCATGGTGATGGTGCCGCCTACGTTGGCAGCGATTGCCAGAGGCATCAGCTCTTTCGACGGAGAAATATTCGCCGCCTGGCAGATACCAATAATAACCGGCATGAGGCAGGCTACCGTCCCCGTATTGGAAGATACGGCAGAAAGGGCAATGGTAACGAGCATGATTGCCGCCATGAGCGGAACCTGGTTGGTGCCCGCTTTCTTGACTACGGCAATGCCGATCGCTTCCGCAAGACCTGTTTTAAACATAGCGGCGCCGATAACGAACATACCGCCGAAGAGGACTACGGTAGAATTGGACAAACCGGCATAAACCTGCTTTGACGGCAGGACGCCCAAAATACCTAATGCAGTACAAGCTGCCATGGCTGTGACTGCCAGCGGGATCAATTCTGTAATGAACAGAAATGCCGCAACGGCAAGGACGCACAGCGTAATAATGGCTGGATCCATAAGTTTCACCTTCCTTATAAATCTTCCACGGTCTGATTTGAGTCAGGTGCCTATTCAAACCGGATCGCGGAACTTCCCCGGAAGACAATTTGCATTTAATAAAAAAAGAATATTGCAGTCTGCTTTATGAAATTATCTAAACGGGAACAAATAACAACTCCCTCTTACTTCCACGACCTCCTTCCAAAACAGCCCAGGGAGCGGACTTTCAAGAAATACATCGCATGCAATATATACGCAATTGCATACTATTTGCATTAACACCCTTACATATTGTACTTACCGTGCTGTAAATATACAAACAGAATACTATGTATTTTATCTTCCTTCTTAATATATATAAACTTCTTTGTTTATCATTTTTATCTTCAAGATATAATTTATGATTCTGAAATCAACGATATTATCCTCCTCATCATAAAAACCCGCGGATATGCATAAATTGCAATCAATGTATATTGCTGGAATACATAGTATTTTATATATCTATCTGTAAAACGCTTATATATAGGCTTTACCTCCTCTGCCATTCTCCTTTTCCGACTTATGATTTTCTCTCTTTTCCTCAGGTAGAAACCCATTCATTGATTTCCGTTTTCAATAAACCATAAAAATCTGCAGCTTGCTTTTTATCAACCATCAAGTATTCCATGATGGAATTATTTAGTTGTTAAAAAGTTCATTAGAATTTTCTCTGCTTGTAAGTACGAGATCTTTTTCTATAAAAACTGAAAAATTCAAAAACAGACAATATAAAATCTCCGCCCATGAATATTCATCCATAAGCGGAGATCCTGTCTTTTACTATTTTTTCGTATTCGTTTCAGCTTCAGTCTTTTTCTCTGCCGCTTCCGTTTCCGCGCTGTCATGCTTTGCCGCGTTATACTCTTCTTCGTTGAAGCCTTCTTTTTCTTTGATGTCTTCCAATGTCACTTCGTAATCGCTGCCGCCCATATCGGTTCCTTCCTGACGAAGCTGTTCGATCCCTTCTTCAAAAGTCATGTCATCTTCTGCATCAGCCGCCTCCGCTTCTTTCAGCTTCTGCAACAGCTCCGGAGGCACTTTCCCTGAAGCGATCAGTTTTTCTCTCATCCCCTGGTATACATAAGCAATTACCTCTTCCTGCGGAATTGCCACCCGATCAGGAAGGCGGAGCGAAAATTCATGCCAGAAAGCGGCAGACCCGGTCATCATAATGCGGCCGATTTTCTCCACTTCACCGATATCATAAAGAAGCGACCATATTTCCCTGTTATCCAGCTGACTGTACATATGGCGGGTATAACGGTAAGTCGCCGGTTTCATGAGCTGGTTCTTAAAATGGTGGACACCGAAGATATCTTTATATGCCACATAGATCGTTCTGTTTTGGAATAGACTCTTTTTTTGGAGTGTAAGGCCTTCCTCTCCCAAAGTATAGGTGCATTTCGCTGTGACTACATTTAAAAGGAAACAGGCCGCAATGATAAAAAGAATAATCCCCTGGAGAGGAAGTACATGGTACGTCATGTAGACCCATGCCAGGCGGACGGCATACCCTGCAAGTGCTAAACCGCCTATGTATGCCGCGATCAGATATTTCCTACTCGGCGTGGAAGATGCTGAAAAATCCTTTTCACCGGCCTTCGTTTTTTTGTCTGTGCCATAAAAAGGAAAAAACTCCTTGCTAAATAAATATTTATCCGTTATAAGTCCATGCAGCCGGCGGTATATCCAGGAGATAAAGGCCTTTCCCCGCTGCATAAACACAGATGCCGATAAGGAAAAACTGGAATCCCACTTTCAGGCATCCCTTCGTAATGGAAAAAACATCATTCATACGGGGATCCATAAATGTATAAGGATATAAATGGGACGTCCCGTGTGTCACGATGGTCATCCATGCCCGCCAGTAAACGAATACCACATAAAGCGCTGGATATATCATCCAGGAAATCATAATATGCCAGTGAAGCTCCGTCTTATCCACAAAGAATAAGTAGTCTGCCGTCATCAGCACGGGAATGAAATAGTGAAATATATAGTTATAGAAAGAAAAATGCTCATAGCTTATGTCATTCAGCCTATGGGTACGTATCGCACCGGGGCGGACGATGATGTGATACATGACCGACAATGTCACCAGTCCGGCAGCCACGATATAGCGGCAGTCCGCCGTGTAAAGAAACGGGATGTCAGCTTTGAAAAGCGTGGCGCCCAGCCAAATAAAGAAAAGCGTGAACGTGGAAAACGTATAATACTGTATCCGCGACCAAAACACGAAAGGCGTAAGCACCCCGTGCTTCATGAGCAATATAAGTCCTAACACCAGCAGGATAAAAACGGCCCACCGGTAAATCAGCGCTATTTCCATCAAAATCTCCCAAAGCGGCAGGGACTTTCAAAAGGAACTCATCCTGTCCGCCTTACCCGTTATTTTTTATGTTTTTTCCCCTGCTTCCGCCGGGCTTCCGCACGGATACGGCGAATCTCTTCTTTTTCCCTGATTTTCGCCATGGCTTCTTCCTGCTGCGCCTTTTTCTGATTATTATTGTAAATATTGATGACCAGGCAGATTATGATCAGCAGCGCAATCGCTCCCGACCGCACGCTGAGTCCATTGTTCAAAATATTCCAGCCGGCAAAAACGACGGCAACACCAAATAAAAGGCTTTGTGCACGGGACATTGCTGTGCCTCCTTTATCCTGTAAAATAAAGTACATCACTGCTATTTTATACTGAAACCTATCCAATAGCAATTAATAAATTGCCCCTGCCCCTTCTTTCCGGCTATGTATTTCATTTCTTTTATTATGGAAACAGAAAACTTATAAAAATTTTTTCTGTCTCCATGAAATATATTTTCCATTGCCGTTTAAATAATCTCCCCTATAAAAAAAAATTATGCCATGGTATATAAATTAAATTCCTTAAAGTTATTGAACGTTTCATTTTCATCGTATATACTTGTAGATAATAATTGTTTTATTCATAAATTGTAATCTATGGATCTGAAAATAAATACATCGTTCTTTGGTTGTCTATAATGGGGAGATGGGATGATGGAGTTTAACAGCAGTTTTTATTTTTCCATTTTTATTTTTCTATTGACCTATGCGGGGATCATGTCCGAAAGGATTCCCCGTTCTCTCTGCGCTCTTCTCGGTGCGGGGCTGGTCGTATACAGCGGATTGGTCACACAGGAGATGGCGCTCCGGCATTTCATCGATTTCAACACCATCGGTCTCCTGGCAGGCATGATGATCTTAATCGGCGTCGTAAAGAAATCAGGCTTCTTTGAGGCGATGGCGCTTTGGTCCGTAAAGATTTCGAAAGGCCGCCCGAAAGAACTCCTGATTATCCTCGGCTTGATTACCGGCTTCTGCGCCTCTTTTATGGATGCCGTCACTGCTGTACTCCTCATCACTCCCATGACGATTTCCCTCTGCCGCCGTATCCATGTCACCCCGATCCCCACTTTGATCGCAGAAATCCTTCTTTCCAATATTGGCGGTTCCGGCACGATGGTCGGCGATCCGCCAAATGTCATGATCGGTTCCGCGACACATCTCGTATTTAATGATTTTGCCATGAATACCGGTCCTATCGCCCTGCTTAACGTAGCAGCATGCATTATTTATCTGGAAATCATTTACAGCAAGGAGCTCCCGAAAACAGAAATGACCGCGGAAGAACTGGGGAAGATCAGTATTTCTTCCGTCATTACGGACTATTCCATTCTCAAGAAATCCGTCACCATTCTGGCTTTGACCATTTTCGGCTTCATCGTCCACAATCTTATCGGTATCGAATCGGCAACGATCGCCCTCACAGGCGGTGTGCTTGCCATCCTTGCCTGCAGTGTGGATCCTCATGAAATATTCCGTGATGTGGACTGGGATTCTCTCTTCTTCTTTATCGGTCTCTTCATTGTCGTAGGCGGCCTTGAAACGACAGGCGTTATCAACGCCCTCGCCCAGGCAGGCATCAGTGCGGTCGGCGGTGACCCGGAAGCCCTTACGTTTACCATTCTCTGGCTTTCCGGCATCGCTTCCGCATTCATCGATAATATCCCTTTCACGGCTACCATGATCCCCCTAATCCACAATATGCAGGATCTTTTAGGTTTGGCCCACGCGGACTATATGTGGTGGGCGCTTTCTATCGGCGCGTGCTACGGCGGCAACGGCACCATCATTGGCGCTTCCCCGAACGTCATCGTCGCCGCTCTTGCGGCAAAAGAAGGGTACAATATTACTTTCGGCCACTTCATGTTGAAATGTTTCCCCATGATGCTCGTAACTCTTCTCACATCCACCATTTATCTTTATGTCAGGTACTTCCTATTCGGCACTCCGTAACCAGCAAAGGCTCCGCTTCACGGCGGGGTCTTTTTTATTTCCTGTACTGCTCGCCGTCTATGCTATAATGGATACAAATAATAACAGGCGGAAAAGAAATGATCCGCACCGCGTCAAGGGGATATTCCCCTCTTTTGGCGCATCCGTTTGCAGAAGGAGGAGTGAATATGGATGAAATTTTCAAAAGAGGCACCTGCCGCCACTTCAAGGAACTGACCCCCGTTGCTAAAGAAGACCTGCTGATCCTTGTAAAAGCAGGTATGCAGGCTCGTGCCTGCGGCAACCAGGAAGCCCGCGAATTCATCATCGTCACAAGAGATGACCTGGTAAAAGCGATCTCCCACAACAGCCTTGTAGCGGGCCCTGCCCGTAAAGCAAGTGCCGCCATCGTCATCGTCGGCAAAAAGGAAAATATCTCTTTTCCCGAAGAATGGTCCTTTGACTGCGCCGCCGCCGCGGAAAACATTCTCATCGAAGCGGAGCATCTGGATCTCGGATCAATCTGGCTCCAGGTTTATCCTTATGCCGACCGCAAAGCACACCTTTCAAACATCCTTGATATCCCTGCGGAAATGGAACCCTTCTGTATCATCGCCATCGGTTACGCGGAGCGGAAACCTGTCCGCATGAACCGTTATAATGAACGGATCATTTATAATGACCTCTACGGATCACGCAAGAAATAAAACGACAGCAAAAGACCTCCTGCTCCATTCCGGTTCAGAAGGTTTTGTTATAAAAATCCCGGCAGGAAATCCTGCCTTTTATTTTGCTCATACCTGTTTATTTCCCCAAGTTTCAGGAAGCAGGAATCCGCCGATCACCGACGCCGCCAGAACAGCGTACTTCACTTCGCGGGGCATAAAGAAATCCGATACCCCATACATGAGGATAAGTACCGCCGCCAGCGCTGACCCGCGGGGATAGACGCGGTACCGCTGGAAAAAGGAAGACCCGAGAATGACGCTGTTGCATACTGTCATAAAGAATTGAACTGCACCAACAGCAGCGAAACGGACCTCCGGTTCAAGCCGGATAAAATATATTCCCGTCATAAGCGCGATGCCCAGAACGGACACAAACAGCACCAGCAGCAGACGGCGGAAGAAAACCTTTCGTCCTATCTGCCGCCGGATATCAAGCATCCCCCGCTGCCACGTGCAGAGAAGCAAAAGGAGCGCCGCCAATGCATATTCCGCGGCATAAAACAGATCAGCCTGATTGATGGTAAGCATGCTGACCTCCTTTTCTGTATTCCGCAATTTCCACCAGATTTCCATCCGGATCACGCAGATACAGGCTCCTCATTTTCCCCAGGGCGCCATGCCTTTCCACGATATCCGTCACCAGCGGCGCCTTTTCTTCTTTCAGCTCATCCAGAAGCCTCTCCAATGGTTCCTCCGTCACGAAACAGATATCCAGACTCCCCGGCACAGGCCTTTCCGCCGCCGGCTGGAATTCTCCGGGACAGGTATGGATATTGATTTTTGATGTGCCGAACCGAAGAGCAAACCGGCCGTCTTTTTTCTTCCACTTCCATATGAAGCAGATCCCGATAAAAAAAAAACACACCGGGATAAATCGCTTGTCACCAGCACCAGATGGTCCAGCTTTTTGAAATACGCATGATCCATCACCTTTACAAATTCCTTTTTCAAAAAGCAGAAGATATGCCCATCCTTTTCTCCCGGACCTCTTTTAATTCTTCCAGCAGATCAGGAGGCGTATCGCTTTTCCACACCCAGCCGGGCACGGCTTCCGCAGCCCTGTCTTTTGCCGCTTTCAGGTCATAGTAGACCTGCCATTTCGCTTCTTTCAATCCCTCTCCCGTCTGGCGGAGCAGGTATGCCGGATGGAAAGTCGGCATGACGGGGATGCCCTTGTAATCAATCCAATGCCCGCGGGAACGGATAATACCCGCATCATGCCCCAGAAAGAAACGGAGCGCCACTTTTCCGAGAGCGATGATAACTTTCGGCTGCAGGAGGCGTATTTCTTCCGCCAGCCACCGTCTGCCGCATTCATTTCCCTCTGCAATAGTAGGCGTGCGGTTTCCCCTGGGGCGGCATTTTACGATATTTGTGACATATACATGGTCACGCGTAATCCCTACCGACAAAAGAGCTTTATCCAGCAGCTGTCCTGACGGCCCGACCAACGGCCCGCCGTACTCATCTTCCACACCGCCGGGGCCTTCGCCAACGATCATCAAAGGCGCGTCAACCGGACCGGTAGACAGCACGGGACCGCGGCTGCCCTCATCGCAAAGAGGGCAGAGCCGGCACCGATGGATGGCGTTTTCCAACATTCCGTAATTCTCGAAATGATAAGACGAACTGAATATTTCCGCCCGTTTCCGCGCTCTGTATTCGTCTTCGTCTTCATTCCCCCAAAGATCCATTGCCCCCTCCTTTCCCGGCTATGCCGGCGCTTTATTCCACATCCGGCGGCGCTTCCTGATTCGTCGCCTCATAGAAAAGTGTATACTGCCCGGCAAAAAACATCTTAATAATTCCCACAGGACCGTTTCTGTTTTTAGCCAAAATGAGTTCCGTTTCATTCTGTCGGGGATCTCCTTCTTCAATTTCCTTGTTATAGTAAGCCTCGCGATAGAGAAAGCAGACCAGATCTGCATCCTGTTCAATAGAGCCGGATTCGCGCAAATCGGAGAGCAAGGGACGGTGGTTCGGTCTTGCGTCAGGTCCGCGGGAAAGCTGGGACAAAGCGATAACAGGCACTTCCAGTTCTCTTGCCAGGCTCTTTAAGGAGCGGGAGATCTCTGAAATTTCCTGCTGGCGGCTGTCATTATTCCTTACATTCCGGCTCGTCATGAGCTGGAGATAGTCAATCATGACCGCATCCAAGCCATGTTCCGCTTTCAGGCGCCTGCATCTGGCGCAGATCTGCGCCACTGTCACGGCCGGAGTATCATCTATGTACAGCGGCGCTTCCATGAATACGCTCACTGCGGAAGAAAGGTTTTTCCATTCCTGCTCCGTATTGATGCGGCCCGTCTTGAGCCGCTGGCCCTCAATCAGCGCGGTGGAGCTCAAAAGACGCTGGACCAGTTCATCACGCCCCATTTCAAAGAGAAAAAATGCCACTGTTTTCCGCGCGGAAGAAAGGCTCATATTCTTTGCCATATTAAGAACGATCGCCGTCTTCCCCATGGACGGGCGTGCCGCCACGATAATCAGATTTCCCTTTTGGAAACCGTTTGTAAACGCGTCCAATTTGGCAAATCCCGTCGCCAGTCCCGTGATCAGCTCATGGTTCTGGTACTTTCTTGTAATATCTTCCAATGTATGCTGGACCGCTTCTCCCACAGGAGTAAAGCCCTTCACATTTTGCTCCCTGGCAACCTGGAGAATAGCGCGTTCCGCATCATCTACAATTTCTTCCACCGTATTTTCTTCGGTATACGCAGCTTCCGCAATATCCCCTGCCGTATCGATCAGACGGCGGAGTTTCGCTTTCCCCGACACGATATCCACATGGCGTTCAATCCCCTTCGTGGTGATTACGTGCTCCGGCAGCTCATTGACATACATAATGCCGCCCACATCATCAAGGCGTCCCATGCGGCGCAGCTCTTCCGTGACCGTCAGGATATCTGCGCTCTTTCCCTGCACGGCACAACTTCAGAACCGCCTGCTAAACGATCGCATCCTGCTCACGGTAGAAATCCTCGGAATGCAGCATGTTTTCTCCGCCACTTCAATGGCATCTTTGTCCAGAAGCATCGCGCCGAGAACTGCCATTTCCGCTTCTATATTCTGTGGAGGCATCCGTCCCAATATGAGCGTTTCGGTATCATTTTTCTGTTTGCCCCGGTTTTTGCCTCCGCGTTCTGTTGCAGCCATAATCTTCTCCTGTTATTTCACAAGTATTTTATCCAATACATCTTCAATCGTCCGTACTGCCGCCACTTCCATGCCGAAATGGGTTTCCCCGATATCTTCCTTATTTTCCGCCGGAATAATAAGTCCTTTCATCCCCGCCTGATGAGCGCCAAACGCCTTTTCATAAACGCCGCCTACCGGTTTGATTTCTCCGGACAAAGAAATTTCCCCCGTTACAGCCCAATCCTGGCGAAGCGGTTTTTGTTCCACCGCGGAAATAATGGCTGCCGTGACAGCGCACCCTGCCGAAGGACCGTCAACATTCCCTCCGCCGATCACATTCACATGGAGATCGTAATCGCCCAGATTTTTATCGGTAAGCCTGCGTACCACCGATGCCGCCGTTGCCACGGAATCTTTTGCCATAGATCCTGCTGTATTATTAAAATGGAGCGTCCCCTTCCCCGCTTCTTTGGCAGGATATGCCGCCGCTTCGATCTCAATAGTGCTTCCTGAAAATCCCGAAACGCCCAGTCCGAAAACATGCCCCACTTCCGGCACGTCCGATGCCATTTTATGATGCGATACGGTAAGGCGGCTTCCCCTTGCCGTGCGGCGCATGATTTCTCGGGAAATAAAATTTTTCCCCGTCCCGCCCGCTTCATATACTGCCAGACTGTACGCATCGGCAAGAAGATTTACCGCTTTTTCTGCCTTCCATGGTGTATTCACTGAGCATTTCCGCCACACCGTCTTCCAAAGACACTTTCAATTTCTCCGCCGCATTTTTTACGATGGTTTCTACATCTTCCGGCCGAAGCGGTTCAAAGAATACTTCCGCGCACCGCGAACGGATAGCGGGATTGATTTCCTGCGGCTCCCGTGTAGTCGCACCAATGAGAATGAAATCAGCAGGTGCGCCGTCGCGGAATAATTTTTTGATATACGCCGGCACATAGGGATTTTCTTCATCATAATACGCCGATTCGAAAGGCACCCTTTTATCTTCCAGCACCTTAAGAAGCTTATTCAAAAGGATAGGATCAATTCCCCTATTTCATCAATAAACAGAATACCCCCGTGGGCATCCGTCACAAGCCCCGGCTTCGGTTCGGGAATACCGTCATCTGCCAATTCCCTCTGCGCGCCTTGGTAAATAGGATCATGGACGGAACCGATAAGAGGATTCGTAATATCACGGCTGTCCCAGCGGAGCGTCGTACCGTCGCATTCCACAAAAGGCGCATCCTCTCCGAATGCTGACCAGGCCGTTTTCTTTGCTTCCTCAAGGACAAGACGGGCGGCCGTCGTCTTCCCCACACCGGGCGGTCCGTAAAGAATTAAATGCTGGGGATAGGGAGAAGCGATTTTGGATGCCAATGCTTTCACTGCGTCATTTTGCCCGACAATTTCCGACAGGGTGCCCGGCTTTACCACATTCATGACCGTTTTCGTCAAACTGATTTTATCCAAAGCTTCCAGCTTTTCCATTTTATGCCGGCTCTGTGCTGTTTCCACATCGTCTTCGTCTTCTTCCAAAAGTTCGCGCTTCACTTCATCCACATATTCTTTATGCTTTTCTTCCAGGCGTTCAGAAATCTTCCTCTCCAGACGCTCCTCCACCGCCCGGCGTGCCAGGAGTTCCGCCAAACGATCTTCCAGCCGGTCAAGAATAGCAGGAATTTCTCCCTCCTGCGGTTCTTCGGTATACTCCCTGCTCTCAAAAACCAGCCGCTCAATCCCCAAAAGGCGTTTCTTCAGATTTTCATGATGAATATATTTCAATGCGCCATAGCGGCTTGCGCGGACAATCAGTTCTTCCGGACCAACAGCGCCGGCATAGATTTCATAAATCACATCCAGACGCCTTTTCAGTTCCGGTTTATCCGCTGCGCCGCCGCTGATAATGCGTTTCTTCAAACGATCCATTAAATCCTTTATATCTTCCATCTAAGATCCTTATTCACAACCATTCCATTGAAAAGATAATGACATATTTATATTTTACAACATAGAACGGCAAATGATAAGAACAACGGAAAATGTCTTGCTGTCTCCCACCATTCAGAATAAGTGCAAAAATACTTTGCAGAAATAACAGGAAACGGCCATATGACAAAGAACAGGCAATTCTGCTTTTATCAGCAAACAAAAACTGTCAGCTTACGGACGACAGAATCCTGCTGACAGAAAAGACTTTTATTCTAATCTTTCGCGTCATCACTATAGCAGATTCTTTACTCACGTCCCGGATGACACCTTGTCGTCTGCTGTCATCTGAACGGAGTCGAGAATGCTTTGAAGGAAAGGATGGAAGCGGGTACTGCTACGGCCCGATTGAATTTTACATGCAAAAATATATTTCCCCATGCCGCGCTGTCCGCATTCATCTCTTTCCTGTATGCAGTGGCGGAAATTCATTTTTTCAATTATACTTTTCATAATAAATATTTTATTTCTGCTCTTTTCAAAATAAAGGAGGCTCTGCCACATGCAAATACTAAAGAAAAAGCTCCTCCCGTTTTTTTCCGCTTTCTTAGTCGGCCTTGCCCTGACGGGCGGCACCGTCCTGGCACATACGATGCCTTTTTCTGAGACTACGCTTATCCTGGAGAAAGGACACGGACTGCACGCGGAAATCCGCCCCGGCGATCCTTTGTCCAAAGTGCGGGATATCCTGGGAGATGTTTATCAGGAAAACGTTAAGGATTTCGGACCGTTTCGCCGCATCATATGGAAATACTATACCTCAGAATTTTCCGCCGTCACCCTCACGTCAAACACATCCCCTTCTGAAAAACTGCCTCTCCACGGATATATACTGAGGGGGGTATCCTTTCATACACCCTCCGGCTTTGTAATAAGCATGTATTATGACAAAATCAAAGATAAGTATGGAGAAGCGACATCACAGACGGAAACGGAAGATGGACTTACGGCCTATACTTACTCCTTCAGCGACAGAGCCGCGGAATTGGTTTTTGATGTGGATCAGGAGAACCGCGTACGGAGGATACACTGCCGGCAGGAAATATAAAAACGGATTGGCACTGGTGCAGAAAAAATTCAGCACGGCTGTTTCCGTATATATTGCAAAATAAAAGGATTTGGCTCAATCATGTACCGGGTCAAATCCTTTTAAGTATACAAATAATTTCTCCCTTTTTATGTTGCGTTCCGGTCATTCCGGAAACCCGGTTTCCGACACAGAAGTAAGTGAACCATTTTTCTATTCTTACCATTAGTGTTCTTCTAAATACCGGTTCATATTAAATGCTTTATGAAGCGAAAAGAGAACTCGGCTGACAGCTTATATTTTCCTCATCACGCAGCAGACCTTTCGCTGGCATTCAGACTGACGTCTTCTGCCTTTTATCTATCTCTTCCTTATCGACCGGACACGCTTCAACACCCCCGCAACGAACCAGGCCGTAGCCGCCGTGAACGCCATGCCCGGCAGGGCCGCCGCCACCATGGCATAAAATCCTTTTCCCAGAAGAAGTGTCATTGCTCCCCTTGCCGCGGTTGTCCCTATCGGTCCGGAAATGATATAAAACAATCGGGACGAACCGAGCAGAAGCCATACCGCGCCTACAGCCAGCCGGAATGACATGGAGATCGTCACATTCAAAATCGTGTGCGTTCCCAGCGCCAGACTCAATAGAGACGCCAACACCCCTGCAATGATGTATTTCTTAAAACCAAAGACGCCGCAAATGGCAACGGCGATAGGCGCCGATAATTGAAACTCCGTCCCCGGTACTAATCCGGGGATCTTAAAAGAACCGCTCACCCCGATAAGCGCCGCCAAAATCGCTGTTTCGCAAACATCGACAATGACTTCCCTGCTACCTGCCGCTTCCGGCTTGTACGCTCCTGTTTCCAATTCTCCGTTCATTTTTACCTCCAATGTCTGATTAAAATAGCTGCTGCTTTTTTTTTCATTTCTTCTTTTTGTATGCATCGCCGTTACCGTCAATCGGATGCGGCTTGTTCCCACGGGTACGGATGGCGGACGGATGGCGGACAGCAGGATTCCTTCTTTCCTGCACGCTTCCGCCGTTGCGAGCGCCTCTTTTTCATCTCCCACCACCACCGGAATGATGGGCGTATCCCCTGCAGCAATGCCCACTCCCGTTTCTGTCAGGAGATTTCGCATATAAGCCGTGTTCTCACGAAGACGGCCCAGATATTTCTCCGGATCCGCTTTTAACAAGCGAAGAGCCGCTAAGGCCGCCGCTCCCGTGACCGCGGAAATGGCTGTGGAGAAAATAAAAGGCCGCGATGTATTCCGCAGATAGTCGCAAATTTCCCGGCTTGCCGCGATGTATCCCCCTTCCGCACCGAAAGCTTTCGACAAGGTCCCCACCTGCACGTCGATCCCTGCCATACGGAAGTACTCCGCCGTTCCTCGGCCGGTTCTGCCAATGACACCCGATGCATGGGCGTCATCCACGATGAGACAGGCCCCGTAGTCCTTCTTCAGTACCGCCAGAGCGGGCAGCGGACAAATATCCCCATCCATGCTGAATACGCCGTCCGTCACAATGAATCGCTGCCCTTCGCAGGGAACGGTCTGCAGCAGTCTTTCCAGATCCGCCATATCGCTGTGCCTGTAAACTGCCGTTTCGGCTTTTGATATACGGCATCCGTCGACAATACTCGCATGATTCAATTCATCACTGAAAATGACATCTCCCTTTCCGGCAAGCGCATACAGCACTCCCAGATTCGCCATGTATCCTGTATTGAAGATGACTGCGTCTTCGGTATGTTTGAAATCGGCTATTTCCTTTTCCAAATTGGATAACTCAAAAGCTGCCCCCGAGGTAAGACGCGCCCGCCGCTTCCCGTACCGAAACGAACCGCTTTCGCCGCCGCCTCCTGTACTTCCTTCGCATGGGTCATGCCCAGGTAATCATTGGAATTGAAAACGATATACCGCTTTCCTTCACGATCTACACCGAGAGACGCCGTTTCCATGCGCAGATCCTGCACCTGCCTGAGCCGCCCTTCCTGCCGCAGCGCGGAAAGAGCGGAGAAAATATTTTCCGGCTTCATTTGACCCTCACCAGCACTGTCTGATGCTGCATATACTCCACATACCTGTCCATATCCGTACCGTGCTTTACAAAAAATACGCGGCCGCCGATAGGATCCCCTTTCTCTTTCATCACCGTAATCCGTCCGTAGCCAAACTTCGGCGAACCCACATAGCCTGTCACATAAAAGGGATCATCCGACCAGCAAAGCTCCGCCACCGTCCCCGGCGCCGCCGCCACTTTCGATGCCAGAATGAGCGCTTCCCTCGGATGTTCTCCGCCCAGGCCCTTCGCCCCCATCTGTGCTTCGTATGCGCACGTATCTTCGCAATCCATACAGCTGCACCGCACGCCGCGCATACCAAGTCCGTCCAGGCGCTCTCCTGTTTCCGCATCAACGACTGCCGCGCCGCGCATACTGTCTGTCAGCGATTCCAAAAGGGCAAATCCTTTCCCCATAGCGGTTTCACTGACTCCGGAACGGAGCAGTTCTTTTTTCGCTGCCGCCCGTCCTTCCTCCTTTGTTGTCGTATCAATCTGGTACAAAGGCAAAAGCGGGCAGCGGGTGATTCCCTCATGCCTGACCGCTTCCACCTTGAACTGGATAAAATCCGCCGCGCCGCGGTCATGTTCCCAGGCACGGTGCAGCATGGAAATCATCTCCTGTTCCACGCTGTTCTTTGTTACAATCCTCTCCGCTCCGGAAATATGCTGTCCGCCCACGCCGTGGGCACCGCCAAGACTGGAACGCATTTTCACGCTGTACAATACCTTTTCTTCTCCCATAATACTCCCCCTTTATTTTCCGCCCGTTTCCGGACAGCCAACATCTTTTCTAAGTGTAGTAGCCGTCTTTACTTTTGTCAATTATAATTTTTAATAAAGTTTACAATAAAAGCAAGTTTTTTTCCAAAATAAAAACCTCCTCCCCGGTTAAGGGAAGAAGATTATTTTTTAACTGCCGCTTTTATTTTCTGCTGCTAAAGAATCCCCTGCAGGAACAGGAAATTTTTATTCCGCAACTACGGAAATATGTACTTCGCTGGTGACCTGCTGGTGTACCCAGACTTCCACATCATATTCTCCTGTGGTCCTGATCGGATTTTTCAGCCTAATATTTTTCTTATCCAGTTCAAACCCATACTGCTCTTTAACGGCATCACAAATATCTTTTGCCGTGACACTGCCGAAAACCCGTCCGTCCTCACCGGATTGCACTTTGATAACCGCTTTTACTTTTTTCAGCTGAGATGCCATGATGACCGCTTCGTCCGCAGCCACTTTGGATTTAAATTCTTTAGATTCACGGCGCTGTTCCGCCGTATTCAGATTGGCTTTCGTTCCTTCCGCGCCAAGTCCGCGGCGAATGAGGACATTACGGCCATAGCTGTCCGCTACTTCGACAACATCGCCTCTTTTCCCCAATTTCTTTACATCCTGAAGCAATACTACTTTCATTCTTTTTCCTCCTCCGTTTGTTTACGAACATTGGCAACAACCGCCTTTGTTATATCTTCTATATTACCGTCAGTGCCGAACTGCGCTCCCGCCACTGTCTGATGGCCGCCGCCGCCAAGCTGTTCCATGACAATCTGCACATTAACAGACCCGTCGGAGCGCGCGGGAGAGGCAGAGTCCGTTCTCCGTATAGTAGAAAAGGAAGCTGCACCGTATCTTCTGCACGGTAACAAGGAAATCCGCCACCTGTCCTGCGATAATCTGGGAATCCGCCGTGCCCTCCGGACATACGGCAAAGGCCATGTATTCATCCACCTGTTTCATATCGGCCAAAATCATGGATTTAATCTTGATGGACGCCAGGTCCATCGAAAAAGAGCTTTTTAACCAAAGCGGTGTCTGCGCCGCACCGCCTGAGATAACTTGCCGCGTCGAACGTACGGACACTTGTCTGGACGGTAAAGCTCTTCGTGTCCACTACCATCCCCGCATAAAGGCAGGATGCTTCCAGTGCATTCATTTCTTCTTCGCTGCCATAGTACTGGATCAGTTCCGTCACCAGTTCCGAAGCGGAAGATGCCGACGGTTCCATGTACGTCAGAAGCGGACTGTCGATAATGCTTGCCGCACGGCGGTGATGATCGATAACGACTTTCTTCTGCACTTTTTTCAGCAGTTCCGGCGCCGCCACCAGTTCGGGAATATGCGTGTCCACGACAATAGCCACCGTCTTATCCGTCACGAGGCTTTTTGCCTTGCCCTCATCAATAAGGAGCCCTTCCGCCAGGCCGCTGGATTGTATGGCCTGGATCATTTTCCTGGACGTATCATCCTGTTTGGAAATGACGATGTGCGCTTCCACCTTGGACACTCTCGCCAGGTGGGAAACACCTACCGCGGCCCCAAGCGCGTCAAAATCTTCATGGGCGTGCCCCATAATGAGAACCATATCCGCTTCGTTAATGATCTCACGGAGCGCCTGCGCCACCACACGGACGCGGACACGGGTACTGCTCACCGAAGCAGGCGCTTTGCCGCCAAAGGCTTTTACATCTTTCCCGAGACGGACGATGGCCTGATCCCCGCCGCGGCCAAGAGCCAGATCAAGCGCCACCTGGGCTTCTTCATACTGGCGGTTAAAAGATTCGTCACTTTTTACGATGCCGATGGACAAGGTCACGGGAATACGGTTCACCGTATGGATTTCCCGCACCCGGTCAAGTATTTCAAAATTAGAATCCATCATATCCTGCAGGGCCTTTGACGAAATACAGGCCACAAAATCAGACGCATTGTACTGCTTGATAAATCCGTCATGGCTGTTGAACGTAGCAAGCACTTTCTCCGTCACATCAGAGAGCAGGGCGGACCGCTCTACATCACTCATCTCCGCCGTCACTTCCTGTATATTGTCTATGCGGATCAGACAAAAGACAGGGCGTGCCTCTTCCGACTCTTTCAAAGATTTCTCCACATCGCTCCTGTCCATGAAGTAAAGCACCATGAAAGATGCTCCGTCCGGCTCATCAGAAGGAACCCATTTATGGAATACACGGAAAAACGTCCCTCCCGCATGGCAGTCAAACCACCCCGCCTTCCCCCAGAGCTTGGCTACTTTCTGTCCCTGGATAATATCCCGGAGAGGCGTTCCCTCTTCCGTACCGGCAATCCATGAACGAAATACGCCGTTTGCCCAGACGAGCTTTTTCTTCTCGTCCACAACGGCAATTCCCAGCGGAAGATTCCGCACCGCATAGACCGTACCAACCGAAACACCTGATGATAAATCATCAAGATACCGCATGAGAAGCCGCTCCTGCATAAGGTCGGAGCGTTTCACCCAGACGACAGCCGCCGCGGTCACGATAAACATTAAAAGCCCGAGGAGCCAGTTCTGTGTGGCAAGCACCAGGACCGCCGCCAAAGGAGGCTTATCATGACTTTTGAAGTTTTCTTATATACCCAAATATTGCTGAGCATAGTGCTCCTTTCATTCTTTTCATCCAACGCAACCCGGTTCCGGAAACCGATGCTTTATATGTAATCGTACCCTATGGCAGTTCTTATTGCAAACAGGCTGCTATTCGTAATTTCTCTTCTTCCTGTATTGAAGCACCATATCGGACAATCCCAGGAGAACGACGATCATCTGCACCATTCCGATGATAACGGAAAGAACTGCGATGATCCAGCGCAGCGGCCTCACGAAAGGATATTTTCTGGGCATCCACCAAAGCGCCGCCAGCCCCTGAAGCCAGAAAACGAGAACACAGGCAAGTCCCAAATTGTACTGGATCATTTCGAGCGTTGCATTTCTATTCGTGATGTACTGCATGGCAAATGCCAGAACATAAAGTCCCAGAAAGAAACGGGGCAGTTCCCATCGTTCCAGGGGAGGCATTCCGGGGATATCCTTCATGCCGAGACGGGTAAAAATCTTTTTCCCAAGCATCATGGACGCCCAAGTGTAAAAAAATGCGGCACCCACCGTGGCGGCGGGAATGGATTTCCGTATAGCATCCATCATCTGCTTTACATTCTCCTGCGCCTGCGTGAGCAGTTCGCCGGAATAAAACTGCGCCATCTGCGCCATCATCTGCTGCTCCATGCTGTCCATCGCTTCACCGCCAAAAATCATGGGCGGCACATTCAAAATATACATCGCGGCAAATGCCTGCCCGATCAAAGCGGCAAGGACCACGACCGCTCCCGCGGCAAGCGTCGCCGCCGCAGAAACCTTATTCCTGTAACAAATCCCCAGTATCACGCCAAGCACGCCGAAGATAGCGCAAAGGAAAGCGGCGGAAATGAATCCGAAAAAGACGAATCCAAAATCATGATGCCTGCCGTGACAATAATCGACCACGAAGTCCCCTCCTTCATTCCCAGGTACGCGATAGGAAGAGGGATCAGCAAAAACACCACCAGGGAAATCAGGGGCATGTAAAATCCGATGACGGAAAGCACCACCGCCAGGGCGGTACACATTCCCGCCAAAACGACGGCGTTTGTTTCTCCTGCTCTGTATTCGTCCATAACTACTCCTGTCCTGTCAAATATGTTCAGTATTATTCTATATTTTACCATACAGAAACAATAAACGAGGCCAATAAAAAACTGCGACCCCATAAAAGAAATCACAGTTCATTATGTTCGCGCGAGGCTTATCTGACTTCCTGAATGATAGGAAGAATCATCGGCCTGCGCTTCGTCTTTTCAAAGAAATACCTGCCCAGGGCATCGCGGATCTGCGTCTTGATAGCGTTCCATTCCGTCACATTCCCCGTGTTGCACCGTTCCAGCACATTTTCGATACGGCTTCTTGCGCCGGACATAAGCTCCTCACTGTCACGGACATAAACGAATCCCCGTGATACGATATCGGGACCTGCCGCGACCTGGCTGCTCCCCTTTTCAAGAGCGATAACCACGATGAACACACCGTCCTGCGCCAGCTGCTGGCGGTCGCGGATAACGATATTTCCTACATCGCCTACCCCGAGGCCGTCTACAAAGACAGCGCCGGACTGCACCTTGCCATTGATCTTGCCGCTGCGGTTCGTAAATTCGAAAACGGTCCCGTTGTCACCGATAAGAATATTCTGCTTCGGCACGCCCAAACTTTCCGCCAATTCCGCATGAGAGCGGAGCATTCTGTATTCTCCGTGAACCGGCACAAAAAACTTCGGACGGACAAGAGAGAGCATCGTTTTCAAATCCTCCTGGGAACCGTGGCCTGACACATGGACGCGGCTCGTCCGGGACGTAATTACCTTCGCCCCCAATCGCATAAGATTATCAATCGTCCTGCCGACGCTCGTTTCATTTCCCGGAATCGGCGATGCGGAAATAATGACCGTATCCCCGGCATGAATCTGCACCTGCCGGTGGCTTCCGTCCGCCATACGGGACAGTCCTGCCATAGGTTCGCCCTGGCTTCCTGTCGTGAGGATGCAGATTCTGTCATCGCGATAATGATTGAGCTCCTCCGGTTCAATAAATGTGCCTTCCGGAGCCTTAAGGTAGCCCATTTCAAGCGCGATACCCACTACATTGACCATGGAGCGGCCGAAGACACAAACTTTTCTTTTATTTTCAACAGCCGCATCAATCGCCATCTGTACGCGGGACACATTGGACGCGAATGTGGCAAGAATGATACGTCCCCTGACTTCGTGGAAAGCATCTCTAAGCGACTTGGAAACCACTGCTTCCGACAAAGTATATCCCGGATTCTGGGCATTCGTGGAATCGGCGCAGAGGACAAGCACACCGTTGCGGCCAAGCTCGGCGAGCTTGTGCATATCCGTCTGTTCTCCGTCCACAGGGGAATGATCAAATTTAAAATCACCTGTATGCACCACAGTTCCTACCGGCGTACGGACATAAACGCCGCAGGAATCCGGAATGGAATGACATACATGGAAGAAACCGAACCTGAAAGAACCGCGTCTGAATTCATCGCCTGTCTTTACTACATTCAAATTGTACTTTCCGATTTTCTGTTCCTTCAGCTTGCCTTCAATCAGGCCGCAGGTCAGCCGCGTCGCATAGACCGGAGCGGAAACATCACGCAGTAAATAAGCCAGCGAACCGATATGGTCTTCGTGTCCGTGAGTAATGAGAATGGCCTTGATCTTGTCCCTGTTTTCAATCAGGTAACTGAAGTCGGGGATAACGATATCCACCCCCGGCATTGTTTCATCAGGAAAAGCCATTCCTGCATCTATTACGATAATTTCGTCGCCGTAACGGAATACAGTCATGTTCTTCCCGACTTCCCCCAGGCCTCCCAAGGGAATGATCTGTAATCTGGATTTTGCCAAGATTAACCTCCTATTCAATTGTAGCCGTACATTTCATTTATTACATAAAATATAAAAATTGCCGTACCATAGTCGCTTTTGTTATTATACCATGGGACGGAAAGGATTTGTTCCCTTATTAAAGAAATAATATATTTTTTCATTTTTATGTGCACCCATAGTATAATGAATGAAATATGAAATCCCGCACAGGAGGCGCCATGGCAAAAGTAATTAATTTCAATCCCGGCAAAAACGTAAAAGCCGGCATCTTCGAAAAATACATGAAAGACAATGACCTGAATTTCTTCCAGCGCAGAGATACCCATGATGAAAAGGATTCCGTGGCTTTCATCACCGCCATTCCGGCGGGCAGCCACCGCCTTGTAGCTGCCGTCATCACGGACAACAGCATGTATACCCTGCTCCGCATCCATCTGGGTGTCGCGCCTGCAGGCCCCGCCCGTAAAACTTTCATCCGTTTCCTGGAGCAGCTGAACGCCGCCCATTCCATTTTCAAGTACAGCATTGCCGAAGACGACAACACATTTCTGGATATCTGCGTCACCACAAGGCCGGAAAGTTTCGATCCGGAAGTAATCCGCACCTCTCTCAACCTCATCATCTTCCATTTGAAAGACAATTATGAAGATATCGCACGGCGCCTCTCCAAGCCCGGTGACGCTTCTGACGGCTTCGAACTGTAACATCAAAAAACAGTATGATCTGTCCTGTCGTAAAAGATATTCTATTTCTCCTTAAAACAGCATTATAAACTTGAGCTGAATAATGAGGAACATCAGACGTCATAGCGAAGGATCTCCTGCCGTTGTGAGGAGAACGGTAAGATGTCATCAAGGGAATAGATTCTTCACTCATTGTCATGTTGCCGTTTCCCGTCTTTCTCACACAGCATTCTTACCCCCGTTCAGAATGACGATTTAGGGAAAGCGCGTCACTAACGATAGGGAATGGAAAGCGTCATAATGACAAGGAATGAAAGACGTCATCCGGATCGCCAGCAAAGGATCTGCTGTCATAATGAGGGAAACGTTAATCGTCATCCTGAACGAACGTGAAGGATCTGTACCCGTGGTGAGGAAAGTGGTAAGAAGATAAAAGCCGTTAGCTGTGAGCTGTCAGCTGCAAGCTAACTATTCTTTTACGATTTAAGCCATTACGACAAGCGAGTATCCTCAATCGCACTACGTGCGCCAGCAGCTTCTTCTGACAGCCGACTCCATGATCCTTGTATAAGACGTTAAGGTTTCATAATTAGAGAAACGTTAATCGTCATCCGTAGCGAACGTGAAGAATCTATACCCATGGTGAGGAATACAGTAAGGTGTCATCTGCAGCATCAGTGAAGGATCTGCCATCATGAAGAGGAAAAATACAGAAGACACACTTTTCAAACTTCACCGCAAAAATCACCAGCATGAGCCGGATAATCTCGATTTCATTGAAAAAGCTTTATTTCCATAAGTGGCAGAATAAGCTTTTTTGTTTCTTTGTTATAAATTAAACCGCAGATGCTGCAAAAGGTTTCACTACGCCAAGAGCAGTATTATTCCTTCTCTCCTTCCTTTTTTGCCAGATCGGGATATAGCCCGTCACGAATCATTCTAAGTCCGTCAATCGTTTTTATCGCCGGTGTATACATATGGTCAAAAGGGATAGGATACACCCTTTGATTTTTTTACTGATTTGAGGGAACTGAATTCCGCACACCGGAACAGCTCAATGATTTGCAGGCGCTGTTCCTCATTGAAATATACGACAAACAGTACGTCAGGATTATAAGAAATAAGATCTTCATATCCGATACGCCGTTCACCGGCAGGCATATATCCGCCAAGCTGTTCCACCATATCCCCGACAACCCATCCGTTATCATAATTGTAAAAAGCCTTTCCCTCCGGCTCTACAACCATGACCGCCTGCGAAGCCCGTCCTTTGACAAGTTTCTGTGTGCGGGATAATTCATCATGGATTTCCCTGATCATCCTGTCCGTTTTTTCCCGGACATCAAAAATCTGTCCCATGTCATCCAGATAACGGCATTCATCTTCAATGCGCCCTTTATCATGTAAATGATTCGAAGTAGAAACAACGTATGTCCTGACACCTCTTTCATTCCACCATGCTGTCGGCTTCTTCAGCACGGAAGCAAATGTCGATTTCCACCCGATAATCAGATCCGGATTGGCGGCAACTACAGTTTCTGCATCAGGATGATAACGGTTTATGATTTTCACTTTTTTTATTTCTTCAGGATACATTTTTTCCATCCGCTTCCATGCTGTGCCGCCGGTATTTATAGAAGTGCCGATGACCGTATCTCCCTGTCCGAGGCATATCAATGTCTCGAATGTATTCAGCTCATGCGTAACAACGCGCCGCGGTTTTTCCGTAAATACCTGTTCTGCAGGATTTCCCGCCGAATCAGAATTCCTTATCGTTACCGGATAGTGAGAGCCGGCTGCACGGTCCTTCTGCATGTCATACAGGGAATTTCCCACCTGTACATGGTAGTAATATCCGCCAAGAAACAGCAAAAAGACGGAACCGGCAATCAATAAGATTTTTTTCATTATCTCCTCAATAAAGAAATGAAGGTGAATCTTCATGCATCCACCTCCATTTTCATTTCATCCGACAAAATCAGAACTTATACTTCGCACCGAGCATAAACGCACGTCCCGGCTGCGGCCAGGCTCCCATTCCCAAATAAGCGGTATATGTATTTTCCCAGGATTCATTCGTCAGATTCGTTATTGTACCAAACACGGACAAGGCCTCATTGACTTTATAATTTCCCGAAAGATCAAAGACAAGGAAACGATTATCCGTATACGCTTCACGATTAAGACCTGTATAGTAATTACACAGGAGCGATGCATCCCATTTATCACTTTCATAAGTCAACACGCCGGTATACGTATTTTGCGGTCTCAATTTATTTATTGCGCTGTTCACATTTCCCTTTAACCCTGCCAGATCCGGATCGAAAATCATACCATTTTTGGCATTCCACTTATCTTTCGCATGGGAGTAATTGAAACTGAACGACCAGTGATCATTAAATTTATGCTTCATCGTCACATTAATCGATGACTTCTTCTCTGTCGCATTCACATACTTCATTTTGAAATCACGGATATTTTTATCCCACACGCTATAGCGGGCAATCGCATTTTTCATATCCGTCCAGTCATAATGAACAGCAGCAGAAGTTTTGCTGCCGAAATCCTTACGCACACCTAAAGTCACTACATCCCCTTTTTCATCTTCCAGCTTAGCATCGACCTTATTTCCACTTGAATAATCCGTATTTGTCAGATGATAATCCCCTACACGGATCGGCCGGTACACCTTAGTCCACCCGGCATATATGCTCGCGGTATCATCAAACGCAAATTGCGTGACAACAGAAGGCGTAACAACAGAAACAGATTTCCCGGCATTGGCATGAACTCCTGCTTTGGAAACTTTTGCAAAATCACTGTAATAAGAATATCGGAGAGCCGGCGTTATTTCCCATCTATCAGTGATATGTATTTTATCCTGTACGTATCCAAGAACACTTTCCCGTTCCACGCTTGAAGTTGTTTTCTTTCTTACATGGGTATCATAATAACGGGATTTATCATAAGTCCACGTCGTGAGCAGGTCATGTTTTCCAACAGCCTTTCCGTACTGGATCTGCAAGCCTCGGTTTTTCAGCTGCGTGAAATAAGACTTCTTGTCCCTGCCTTTATGATTTTTCTTTGCCCACGCATCCCATGCAGGTGTAAATGGTGTAGGCGCATCTTCCCTGTCCCCTGCACCGAAAGAACCGAAATACGTTTCATGCTGGTCATAGAAACGGATAAAACTGTCCATTCCATGATCCTTGCCGAAATAATAAGTCAGATCATAATTATTTTTGTTGTAAATATTATAAGCGCCGAGCCAGGTTATCCATAAATTCCTGTATCCCGGATTATCAAAGTTCCCGTATTTATCATTTTGGAAATAATCTTTCTTAATCCGGTTCCATTCCGTGTCGCTTAAGTATCTGTAATCAGGCGCCGTCAAAGGATAGTCATCGTTTCCCTGCATATGGTTATAAGAAAAAGCCAGCTCATGTCTGTCATTAAACTTATAATCTACACGGGCATTTAATGTATTATCCCTGTATCCTGTTTGATGCCATATATAATTTTTACCGGTAATCCCGTCATGATAATGGGAATCCCCACTAAGCTCCCTCCGTGCCGCAAAAAAGTACCTCAACTTTCCGGTATCGTTACTTCCGGAATAAGTCAGCCCGTAACTGAACCGCTTCCACGATCCGGCGGAGAAATCTATTGTTCCGACAGGCTTCAGCGCCCCCTTCTTGGTAATAATGTTTATGACGCCTCCGGTGGCATCCGCCCCATAAATAGAAGCACCCGGCCCTTTAATTACCTCAATCTTCTCAATATTGTCCATTCCTACAATCTGGTTGACATCAATTATAGATTTAGAGCCTGCAGCATAATCAGACACAGGATTTCCCACGCTATTATCCATCCTGCGGCCGTCAACCAATATAATAACTCTGGCATCTCCATTAATGGAAACAATAGAATGTGTCTGGGTATATCCGTATTCGCCGCCCCGATAGCCTCCGGGTGTCTGTACCTGCACGCCGGGAATATACTTCAATGCGTCGCCGACTTGCGTATAATGCCGTTTCTCTATCGTATCCGAATCAATAACCTGCACATCCCCGCCGGTACGATAATAAGACTGTTCCGTAATCATATTTCCAAACCGGTCTTTTTGCCGATCTGCCGAAACTTCAATCCCATCCAGTGTATAAACGGCATTCACATCCATACTGCCTGCCGCAAATGCCAACACTGCCATCATCGCATAAAACTTTTTACCCATACCTTCTCTCCTTTAATATAAAATATTCTGATGCACTTAAATGAAATATTTATTTTATGACCCCCTCTTCAGATAAACAATGTATGTAAATTCTTATATTCTCATCTCCGCTGCCGGTCTTTCCGTGTTTCGACCGCAGAGAAATGGAAACAAGCTGACCGTTTTTTCTGCCATGCTTCCTGCTGATTTCCTTTCATGCCATGGCAAGTCAGGCATCACCTGCCAGATCAGGGTACATGCCGGAAGACAGGACCCTGAGTCCGTTTATTGTTCTCACTGCCGTTGTATACATATAATCCAACCGCAGGGGATATACCCTTTTTCCTCGAACCGCCTTTAAAGAAGAAAATGCCGGATTCTGTGTTAATTGCTCCATCATGGTTTTTAAATCATGGTTGAAGTACACAACGAAAATAACATCCGGATCAAGACGTATCAGTTCTTCATAACTGATATATCCGTTTTCACAGGGAATAAAACCGCCAAGCCGGCGTACCATATCCCCGACAAGCCATTCATAGCCGTAAACGTCCAGTCCTCCTCCGCTGAATTCTACCACCATGACCGACGGGTGATGGCTGTGTCTGGTTTTTTCCTGCACATCTTCTATTTCCTTCCATATTTCATCGGTCAGCAATTTGGCTTGTGATTCCGCATGAAATATAAGCCCCATATCTGTTATGAACCGGCACTCATCCTCCACGCCTGCCCCGGGCTTCACCATATTTGAAGTCGCCTGGATGTAAGTGGCAACCTGTCTGGCATTCCAGAAATCAGTCGTTCCCAGCCTTTTGTCGGTGAAGGTGGAGTACCATCCGATAATACAGTCCGGATTTAAAAGGACAGCTTCTTCTTTGGTCAGATTTCTGTAAGTTATCTTTTCCAAAGCTTTCCCCTGTTCCATATACCTGTCATCGTAAGGTTTTCCCCAGTCCGTATTTTGCATGTTTACTGCTATGATCCTGTCAGCGGCTCCCAGCGCCATCAGGGTCTCAGCCCCGTTCAGGCGATTGATGATGACTCTTTCGGGAATTTTGGAAAAAGAAACCGTAACAGGTTTTTTTAATGAATCGTATGTACGGACTTCGGTAACTGCCTGTACTTCTGGGAAACCGGATGTACCGGCCGGGTATGAAATCCGCACGGCATACAGACAGAATAGGAGCACCGCCCCGCACAGGAGAAACAGACCGGATTTCTTTCCCATGACGGGTCCCCCATCAGAATCTGGTATTAATACCGATCAGGAACCGCCGTCCGGGCTGTGGAAATGCGCCTTTGCCCATGTGGTAGTAATATCGGTTTTCCCATGCCGTATTCCATAAATTATTCCCCACAAGATAAACGGATGTCGAATCAGTGATTTTAAAATTCAATGTCAGATCACTGACAACGAATCGTTTATTGGTAAAGAAATTCTCATCATTGCCCGAATAAATGCTTGTCAGAAAATCCGCACTGAATTTTCCCTTGTCATATCCCAGATCAAACTGATAGCTATTCATCGGAATCTGTTTGGAAAGAAGGTCATCCAGGCTTGTTCCCGAACCGTCGGGTACTGTCGTAAAATGCTTGGCATGATAACGGGTCTTCACATAACTGTAGGAAATCCCCAGCCTCCAGTTCTCATTGAACCGATGATCAATACCGATATTTAACGCACGCTTACTCTGGCTGGCATTCATAGCATAGCTCTTTGTCCCCGTGGCGGTGCTTGCATCTTCAACGGAATAAGCCCCGATCGCATTATCCATCTTCAGGTAGCTGAAGTTGATATCTAAACTGGTCCTGCTTCCTATTTTCTTTTTTAAGCCGATATTATATACATTGCCTTTTTCATCATCCAGAGGTTCCAGCGTAGCATCATAATCCGTAACCCGTTTAGCCCTGAATACCTGGGCCCAGGAACCATACAGGCTGAGGGTGTCATCCAGCTTGTACCGCGTGGATAACATACCGGACAAATGGCTGACCGAACTGTCTGACGGGGAAATATCTTTTCCTCCGCCGTTTTTAACCGTATAATCATCAGAATGGATATATCTCAATCCGGGTGTTATCTCAAAATTGTCTCCAATTTTCAATTTATCCTGCAAATAACTTGTAAACATATTTCGGGAAATACTTGCCCTTGTCCTTGCTGACGGATTAACCCTGCGGTAGTAATCATGGCTGACTGTCATCCCGAATAAAATATTGTTGATGCCGATATTCTTTCCAAACTGGAAGTCCAGTCCGTTGCTCCGTTCCTGATAGGATGAAACGGAGAATCCTCCCGTATATGTTTTCAGCCAGTCCTGTATCTGCGCCGGTGTAACATTGCCGGAAGGAGTATAGTTCGGATAGGTATAATTCTTTATCCATGCATCGCTGTAATCATTGCTGGTTCTGAATATCCTTACATAGCTGGGCAGATCATGATCTTTCTTAAACTGCCATGTCACATCCAAATTTCTTGTGATACTAGTGGTATAATCTCCTAATACACCATGGTACCACCATTTATTTCTGAATCCGGGATTAATCGGTCCGTGCTTTTTCCCTGCAGCAGAATCTATATTCACCTGCCCGCTGAAAAATCTGTCTGCATATCTGTAATCCCTCGGCACAACCGGATATCCGTCCCAGTTATTGGTGTAATTGAAGGAGAATGACACAAATCTGTCACGGTCAAAATTGCGGTCAATCCTTATGGCAGCACTGTCATCCTTATATTTCGTACCGTAATATGTATAATTTTTCCCCATATCTCCGTCTTTATAATGGGTATCTCCGCTCATCTCGCGATTTAATACCGCAAAATAACTCCATTTCCCCTGATCTGCCGAACCGGAATGGGCGATACCGTATGTATGCTTTCTCCAGGAACCGGTTGCCAGATCAACCGTAGTAGACGGCCTCACACTGCCTTTTCTGGTTATGATATTAATGACGCCTCCGCTGGCATCGCCTCCATAGACGGAACTGCCGGGACCTTTGATCACCTCGATTTTTCTATATTTCCAATGCTCGTAATCAAATGCAGAGGCACAATCGATCCATTCCCGCTGGAGCTGGACTGTCCGCCGGACGGATTAGACGCCTGATTATCCAGCCGCCTCCCATCCAGCAGCACCACGACATGTCCATCCCCATTAATCGTTACCTGTTGGCTATACGGCCCGCCATCATACTCTCCCCCGTGATATCCCATATCATTGATGTAAACCCCCCGGTACACGTCTGACTGCATCGGTAATATTCTGAAAATGCTTCTCTTCTATCTCTTTCCTTGTAATAACCTCCACATCTCCGCCCGTCCTTGCGTAGGACTGCTCTGTAACAATATCTCCAAATGCATCCCGCGCCTTGTCCATGTCCGCCTCAACAATCACTTCATCCAAGTTGTATACAGCCTCCGCATGGACAGTGCACATCGTAAGTGCCAATACCGCCGCTGCAGTACAAATTCTTTTGTTCATTCCGACCGCCTCCTTTTTAATCATCATAGTATATATTACAATAAAAATATAATTAAATTCAAATTTTATATAATATAACATATTTATTTACTAATGTATTCTCATTCACACGGAACTTTCAAAAAGTAAAACGATACCCATCTCCTGTCATCAACATTGATCCCCCTTATATTAAATAAAGGGAACCATTATACGCTGGTTCACCATCCGGCAAAAACACACTATCCAAACTCGCAGCAAAAAAACTCTGGCAATACACGCTGCTGAAAACGTAATTGCCGGAGTTTTGCTTTATCCGGATTTATTAAGTTGAAACCTGCGGCGTTTTCTCTTTCCAATGGCGCGGAAGGTATACAATATTCATCCGACCCGTAGATTCTTCTATATCTACACGGCTGTCCACGCCATACAGCTTTTTGATAAATTCTGCCGTCAGAAGTTCCCTGGGAGTACCGATACCTGCTACTTTTCCCCCGCTGATGGCAATGAGGCGGTCACAGTACATGGCAGCGATGTTCAGGTCATGAACGGCAGCTATGACTGTCACATCCAGACTTTTCACGATATCCATGATTTCAAGCTGATACTTGATATCCAGATGGTTTGTCGGTTCATCAAGGACAAGGCATTCCGTCTGCTGCGTGAGCGCTCTGGCAAGTATAACGCGCTGCTGTTCTCCGCCGGAAAGAGTGGAAAAGTTTCTTTCGCCAAATTCTTCCAGTCCTACGACACGCAAGGCGTCCCGCGCAATTTTATAGTCTTCCGCATTGTCCCGCTCCATCATTTTCTTATGGGGTGAGCGTCCCATGAGAACCACGTCCAAGACGGAGAAATCAAAATTGTAAAAATTGTGCTGCGCCACGACGGCCAGTTTCAGCGCTGATTCACGATAAGAAAATTCATCTAATTTTTTTCCATTGAAATAAATTTTTCCCGTTGTCGGTTTCTGCACGCGGTAGACGCATTTCAGGAAGGTGCTCTTCCCGCTGCCGTTCGGCCCGATAATACCTAAAAATTCCTTTGGCCGCAATTCCAGGTCAATCCCCTGGAGTATCTGTCTGCCGCCGGCAAAAAACCGGACTGCTTCCGCAAGTATTTCCATCAGTCATTCCCTCCGAATCCATAGGTTCGTTTAATCATGAGATAAATAAAGCACGGCGCGCCGATCATGGAAATCAGGATGCCGATGGGCAGTTCCGTATGGGGGATGATGATACGGCAGAAACCGTCGCATATGACAAGAAATATAGCCCCTACAAGGGCGCTGGCAGGAATGAGTTTCTTGTGGTCAGGTCCCAGGAACATACGCATGACGTGGGGAATAATAAGTCCGACGAAACCGATCATCCCCGCCGCGTAAACGGCGAATCCCACAATGAGGGAGCTAATGAGAAGATACCACTGGCGGTAAAGGTGGAGATCCGTCCCCATCGTGATTGCCGTTTCATCGCCGAGGAGCATAAGGTTCAGCACACGGCTCTGTGTCCAGAAAAAAAGGACGGACACAATGATTACTGGCGCGATGACGGCAAGTTCGTTCCATTTCGCCCCCGCCAGACTTCCCATCAGCCAGTAAGCAATGCTCTGCATGCCTTCCTTATTATTGGCAAAGTACACGATGAAGCTGGAAAAAGCGCTGCATACCGCCGAGAGTGCCATGCCTGCCAGGAGGAGTTTCATGGAATTTGACCGCCCCCCAAGGTTGGATATGAAGAGGACTGCCAGTGACAGAACAAAAGCGCCGATAAATGCACTGATTCCCACGAAGTTCGGTCCCAGAGACGCCCCGATCCCCAAAAGGATGGCAGAGGTGGCTCCAAGGGACGCGCCGGAGGATATGCCTAAAATGTAGGGGTCCGCCAGAGGGTTTTTTACGATAGCCTGCATAATGACGCCGCAGACAGCGAGTCCGCAGCCAATAAGCGCTGCAAGGACAAGGCGGGGCAGACGGAGAAGCCATACAATATCATGAACCGGCCCACGGCCCACAGCCTCAATGGGCAGATCCCCCATAAGCTGCTCCAAAACAGAATTGTAGATCTGATCAAGCGGCAGTTTAACCGTGCCGATGCTGAGCCCCCAAAAGAGCGCTGCCGCGAGGAGGAAAGCAAGCGCAATAAGAATCATGGTAAACCCCAGTGTTTTTAAAAATTTCATTTATTGCTCCTTATATAAATCGGGATACAAACCTTTTCCTATATATCGTATGCCATCAAGAGTCCTTATCCCCGATGAGTAGACAGAATACAGGGGCAGCGGATAAACCCGTTTCTCACGAATACAACGTACATCCCGGAGCGCTTGTTCATGATAGAGCATATCCAGTTTCTGCTTTGGATGATCATAATCCCCTTCGATAAGGATGACGAATATGGCATCCGGATCCATTTCTATGATTTGTTCCTTGCTGATTTGCTGCTGTCCGGATGCAAGCAGTTCGCCGTTCATTCTTCTGAGGATATCGCCTGCAAGGGTTTCCTCCCCGTAGACACTGATATCCGATCCCATAAATTCGATAATAAGTCCGCGGGGATGTTTTCCTGTAAGAGTTGCCTGCCCGGCGGTGCGGGAGATTTCATCTTTCATTTCTTTGACAAGGCTTTCCGCTTTTTCTTCCCTGTCAAATATTTTCCCCAGATTTAAAATATCGGCATACTCATTTTCAATGGTGCGGTTCCTGTTTGCCGGAGCGGAGTTTTGGGAAATATAGGTATGCACGCCGCGTTCATTCCAAAATTCCGTACTGCGGAGAACCTTGTCGGTAAAGGTGGAACTCCAGCCTGCAATGAAGTCAGGCCTCATCATCATGATTGTTTCCGGATCAAGGTTTTCCAGGCTTTTATAAGGAATCGCTTCATAACCTGCCTGATACTCCTCACGGATATACTTCCTGTCAGGAACGCCCATTCCCGCAATGATACGATCCTCTACCCCAAGAGCCAGCAGTGTTTCTATGGAGTTCTGCCAGACCGCCGCCACTCTCTTTGGCGGAGAATAGAACACCTGCCGCTCCTTCTCCCCATGAGAGTTCAGTATCTCCACAGCAAGAGGATATTTTTCCCTGTTCCATTCTATTTTCGCTTCTCCGTCGATACGGGGCATTGTTTTCCCATTTTCTTTCACAACCGGCGCGCAGCCTGAAAGAAAAATCAGACCTGCCGCAAAAACGGATATCCATTTTTTCATAGAGGTTCCTATCCTCATTAAAATAATTTATATCTCATTTTAATATTAATATTTAACTCATTACTGCTAATTATAGCATAATAAATTAGATGGAGATGTTTTCAAAAGGCTTTATATCCGTTTAAAAAACATGTTTCATTTTCAAAACAGGGTCCCTTCTTATTGCTTTAACTTATATTTTAAGAAAATCAAAATTTTCCTTATCATAACAGCCAAGTATTGATCATCCGGGATTCCTTTTGTACCTACAAAATAAAGTTCTAAAAACTTTAAATTTATTGAAATAAGCTTTGATAAAAATTTGATATATGTTAAAATATATTTAAACCCAAATACGGTATTATTGTTTTCTTATCGGAGTGTAAATCATGAAAAAATTTAAAGAATTCAAATTTTTGGAGATATCTCTTTTATCTATCTTAGAACATCATTGTTCATGCACAAGTGGTGATGATGCGCCATGGCATATGCCTCCATATTTTAGAAAATAATTAATTCAATTTTATTTTTAATTCACAATATTACCGTATTTTAGGTTTTTATTTATTCTGAAAAAAAAATAAGTATATCAAAGTCAAGTATGAAACCTTTCAAACAGTCACACAAAATTCCAGAAAAACAACTTTAGAGCAAAATATCTTTCAAAATATTTTAACATCAGTATATCCTAAATTGAATAAATTATATCTGTATAGTTACAAAATATACTGTACAAATATTATATGAGGAGGATTTTATGGCAGAATGTTTAAATTTCAGTAATGCACTCAGTGAACTCCGTCAGCCTTTTCATTGTAATATTCGAATTACTAATAAATGTAATTTTTCTTGTTTACACTGTTACCAAACACCTTGTGGACATTTAGCAGATAAAAATGAACTCAATCTTCACCAATGGAGACAAGTACTTGACATTTTAAAAGATAAAAAAGTATTTTCTTTAACATTCACCGGCGGAGAAATCTTTACAAAAAAAGAGTTTTTAAAAATATATGAATATGCATATGATAATTTATTCAAAATTAGATTATTAACAAACTTAAGCCTTTTAGACGATGAAATAATTAATTTGTTATCTCGCAAAAAACCAATTTCAATAAGTACTACATTATATGGTTTTTCCGAACAAACATATTTAATTTTTACAAAAAATAATATGTTTGTTCGCGTAATTAATAACATTGAGAAACTCAAAAACGCAGGAATAAAAATAAAAGTTAAAATTATTGCAAATATAAAAAATAAAAATGAATTAGTAGAAATGGAAAAATATTTCTATAAAAAAAGCATTGATCGATTTTATTATTTTAAAATCTATAATTTCACAAACGGAGACTCTTCAGCAAAAAAACTTCAACTTGATAATAAATTTATTGAAATTTTTAAAGAACGTATTAATTTTTATAAAGAGTTTAAAGAATTTTATACAAAAAATAAAACTGTACAATTTGATAAATGTAACGTAGGCAATACATTCTTCTCTATTGATTCTTCCGGTAATGTATTTTTATGTGAAATGCAACAAAATACATTAGGAAATATCTTAAAAGACGGGTTTGATACTTGTTGGAATAATCTCTACATAGCAAGAAAAAAACATATAGAAATTGATTTGGGTTGTAAGGATTGTAGCTATAAAAAATTTTGTACCTATTGCGCACCAAAATTGAAATCTGAATATGGGATCCCCTATAAAAATAGGGCAGCATGCCGCAGCATTAAAGAATTCTACCAAAGGATGTATGAAGTAGATGATATTAACAGATAGCCATAAATATATTCTAAAATATGTTTTACAAAATAAAAAAATGATTTATGTTTTTTTAGTCACTACTCTCACAATAACTTGTATCGCAATTTTAGAACCTTTGATAGCAAAAAAAATTATTGATTTAACTGCAAATATAAATAATTTACAAGAGATTATTTCACTGAGTTTATTTTGGCTCATAATATTTTTTTATTAAAAATATTTGCAGTTTTCTTCACAAAAAGTATAGCTTAAAGCATTTCCTTTCCGTAACCAAGAGTGTCCAAAAAAATTTATTCCAGCAATTATTATATAAACCAATAGAATTTTATGAAAAAAACTCTATTGGATATATCACAGCACGCCTAATCGATGATACAGCAGCTTTAGAAGGTATCATGCTGAATAACATTATTTCTGGTATAGTCGCTATTTTTGAAATTTTTATAATTTTTCTTTATGTTCAAAATTAGTATTATTTGGGGAATATTCTCATTAATACTACAGATTATCAATCTTTATATAAATTTTCACTTTCCGTTAAAAACTTTATATAAAAATAATAATGAGCAAAAGGCTCTTCATAGTAAATTCATTCAAGATACACTATCAGGAATATTAGTAATAAAATTAGGAAACGCCTATGAAAAAGAATGTGCCAACTATAGCCGTATCCTAAACAGCTGGTACAATACCTGGAAAAAAAGAGATAGGACTAATTACATCCGAAATTTGTTATCGAATTTCTCTTTGGAATTCAGCACAATGCTAATTATTTTATTAGGTTCTATGAGTGTTTACTACCAGTGGAACACCATCGGCGATATTATGGCATTTTTACTTTTCTTTCAAACACTAAATTCGGTTCTCCCCAATGCAATAAACCTGATCCCATTATATAAAATTTCCCAAGGAGCAGCAGATAGGATCTATGAATTCATAAAAATGAACAATGAAATAACAGAGAACGAAGCCCAAATAAAGCATAGTCCTTTGATAGGCGCTGTAGATTTTTCAAATGTCTGTTTACAGAAAAACGGTAAAGTGATTTTAAACAATATCTCTTTATCTATATCCCCAAAAAGCATGATTGTTTTTGTCGGAAAAAGCGGATCTGGAAAAACTACTATTGCAAATTTACTTCTTCGTTTTATCAAGGAAACTAAGGGAAATATATATATAGATAAAAAAGATATAAATGACTATAACCTTCTGGATTTAAGAGCCTCGATCGCATATTTGACACAAGAGGCGATTATATTTAATCGAAGCATCTGGGATAATATCACATATTACAAATCAATAAATGATATTGCGGAGATTAAAGATCTACTTATACAAACAGCTTCCTACGATATGATTCATAAGTTACCATTAGGTATGGAAACTATAATAAAGTCAGATTTAGGAAATTTATCCGGCGGTGAAAAACAAAGAATAGCATTAGTAAGAGAACTATTAAAAGATGCAAAAATTATTATATTTGATGAAGCGACAGCTTCAGTAGATCCCATAACAGAAAGAATTATTCATCAAACAATTGTAGAATTATCAATGCAATCTACCGTAATTGTTATTACTCATAAATTATCAATCGCAAAAGATGCTGATAATATCTATGTTTTAAAAGACGGTTCAATTGAAGAATCTGGCACACACACTACTTTATTAAAAGAAAAAGGTGAATACTACAAGCTTGTAAAAGAAGAAGGAAATGGAGAATTCTGATATGTATAAATATAAAATAAAAAAACAATTTAAAATACTTGATTTTTCCGGCAAGAAAATTTACCTTGAAAAAGGGGCATCTGATAGTATATTTGAAATTTCAGATACAATGGAAGAACTTCTCTTTTTGCTAAAAGATGGAATTACCTTGGAAGAAATTTATAAATACTTTTTAAAGCAATATGCTGTAAATGATGAATATTTACGAGCTGCAATATCATCTACTATTGATATATTATCAAAAAAAGGAATTATCGAAAGATATGTTTCAAAATAAGATTGTGTAACGTGGTAATATCCTCTTTATGGTCGTATCAAATCAGCAACCATATTTATAGGATCTATCTACAGCAGAAAAAAAGAACCTCGCTTTGTTTCCAAAGCGAGGTTCTTTTTTTTCATTTATCATATGCGCCGATCGGGCAAAATTATTTTGTAATCTTGGCAACAACGCCTGCGCCTACGGTTCTGCCGCCTTCACGGATTGCGAAACGCTGCCCTTCTTCCATGGCAATCGGGGTGATGAGTTTTACGCTCATTTCAATGTTGTCCCCAGGCATGCACATCTCTACCCCTTCCGGCAGGTTAATGTCCCCTGTTACGTCTGTCGTTCTGAAGAAGAACTGCGGACGGTATCCGTTGAAGAACGGCGTATGGCGGCCGCCTTCGTCTTTGGTCAGGACGTATACCTGCGCCGTGAATTCTGTATGCGGGTGTACGGTTCCCGGTTTTGCCAGTACTTGTCCTCTTTCGATGTCCGTACGGTCGATCCCGCGGAGCAGGGCTCCGATGTTGTCCCCTGCCATGGCCTGGTCAAGGGTCTTTCTGAACATTTCTACGCCGGTGATTACGGTCTGGGTCGGTTCGTCCTGCAGTCCTACGATTTCTGCAGCGTCCCCTACTTTGACGGTACCGCGTTCTACTCTGCCTGTCGCTACGGTGCCGCGTCCGGTGATGGTGAATACGTCTTCTACAGGCATCAGGAACGGTTTGTCGGTGTCACGCTGCGGTGTCGGTACGTATTCGTCTACGGCTTTCATCAGGTCACGGATTTTCTGTTCGTCTTCCGCGTTCCCGTTCAGCGCTCCCAGTGCGGATCCTACGATGATCGGCACTTCATCGCCGGGGAAGTCATAGGAGGACAGCAGGTCGCGGATTTCCATTTCTACGAGGTCGATCAGTTCCGGATCGTCTACCTGGTCTGCTTTGTTCAGGAATACGACGATGGCCGGTACGCCTACCTGCTTGGCAAGAAGGATGTGTTCACGGGTCTGGGGCATTGGGCCGTCTGCTGCGGATACGACCAGGATTGCGCCGTCCATCTGTGCCGCGCCGGTGATCATGTTCTTTACATAGTCGGCGTGCCCGGGGCAGTCTACGTGTGCATAGTGGCGGTTTTCGGTTTCATATTCTACTGTGGATGTATTGATGGTGATACCGCGCGCTCTTTCTTCCGGTGCTTTATCGATGGACGCGTAGTCCAGGAAGTTTGCCTTGCCTTCTTCAGCCAGTACTTTGGTGATGGCCGCGGTCAGGGTGGTTTTACCGTGATCGACGTGTCCGATGGTACCGATGTTTACATGCGGTTTGGTTCTTTCATAATGTGCTTTTGCCATTTTTAAATTCTCCTTTTAAATTATTTCTTACCCAGACGTTCTTCAGTAATCTGCTGAGAAATTGCCTTCGGAACTTCTTCATAGTGATCAAATGTCATTGTGAAGGTGCCGCGCCCCTGTGTAGCGCTGCGGAGTCCGGTCGCATAACCGAACATTTCGGAAAGCGGAACGAACCCTTTGATTCTGGATTCACCGTTTTCAGATTCCATGCCTTCGATACGTCCGCGGCGGGAATTGAGGCCGCCGATAACGTCTCCCATGTATTCTTCGGGAACATCTACTTCTACGCTCATGTACGGTTCGAGAAGAACGGCATCCGCCTTCTTCGCGCCTTCCTTGAACGCCATGGAGCCTGCCACCTTAAATGCCATTTCAGAGGAGTCGACATCATGGTAGGAACCGTCATAAACGGTAACTTTGATATCGACCATCGGATAGCCTGCAACGACACCGTCTTCCATAGCCGCTTCTACGCCGGCCTGGATCGGGTTGATAAACTCTTTCGGAATGACACCGCCGACGACTTCATTGGCAAATTCAAATCCTTTGCCCGCTTCCATCGGTTCAAGGCGGAGCCAGCAGTGGCCGTACTGACCGTGTCCGCCGGTCTGGCGGATAAACTTGCCTTCCGCTTCCACCGTTTTACGGATGGTTTCACGGTAAGCAACCTGCGGTTTGCCTACAGTACATTCTACTTTGAATTCACGTCTCATGCGGTCAACGATGATGTCCAGATGAAGTTCACCCATACCGGAAATAATGGTCTGGTTGGTTTCCGGATCTGTATGCACTTTGAATGTCGGATCTTCTTCCGCCAGGCGTTGAAGGGCGGTGCCCATCTTTTCCTGGTCAGCTTTTGTCTTCGGTTCAACGGCAACAGAAATAACCGGTTCCGGGAATTCCATTTTTTCCAGAATAATCGGATGGTTTTCATCGCAGAGGGAATCCCCTGTGGTAACATCCTTAAACCCTACCGCAGCGGCGATATCACCGGAGTAGGCGCATTCGATTTCCTTGCGGTTGTTCGCATGCATCTGGAGGATACGGCCTACACGTTCCTTCTTTCCTTTTGTGGAATTCAGGATGTAAGTTCCCTGCTTCATAATCCCGGAGTATACACGGAAGAATGCCAGTTTGCCGACAAACGGGTCAGCCATGATTTTGAATGCGAGAGCCGCCATCGGTGCCTCGTCACTGGATTCACGGGTTATTTCTTCACCGGTCTTCGGGTCTGTCCCTTTAACAGCGGGAACATCGGTCGGTGCCGGCAGATAATCCAATACCGCATCCAAAAGCATCTGGATGCCTTTGTTCTTGTATGCGGAACCGCAGAATACGGGGAACAGGTCACAGTTAAGAGTCTGCCTGCGGATAGAAGCTTTAACTTCTTCAATACTCGGTTCAACGCCTTCAAGGTATTTTTCCATCAGGGCGTCGTCGCCTTCTGCAGCCTTTTCAATGATTTTGTCACGGTATTCTTCCACAAGGTCTTTCATATCTTCCGGAACCTCACGTACTTCGTACTGTGTGCCGTCGTCGGAAAGGTAGACTTCAGCCTTTCTTTCGAGAAGATCGATAATACCTGTGAAAGTATCCTGTTTGCCGATCGGCAGCTGCATAGCCAGTGCATTGGCATGAAGACGGTCTTCCATGGTCTTTACCGCACGCAGGAAATCTGCGCCGACCGTATCCATCTTATTGATGAACGCGATACGCGGTACATGGTAATGGTCAGCCTGTCTCCAAACGGTTTCAGACTGGGTCTGCACACCGTCTTTCGCACTGAATACAGCGACAGATCCGTCAAGTACGCGGAGGGAACGTTCTACTTCTACTGTGAAATCTACGTGCCCGGGGGTATCGATGATATTAACACGATATCCTTTCCAATGGCAGGTCGTAGCAGCGGAAGTGATCGTGATGCCGCGTTCCTGCTCCTGCTCCATCCAGTCCATGGTGGCTGCGCCGTCATGAACTTCGCCGATCTTATGGTTTACGCCGGTATAAAACAGGATACGTTCCGTGGTGGTTGTTTTGCCGGCATCAATATGAGCCATGATGCCGATATTTCTTGTTTTTTCAAGCGGATATTCTCTGCCCACGATATTTGCTCCTTATCAATTACCAGCGATAATGGGCAAAAGCCTTATTGGCTTCAGCCATTTTATGTGTATCTTCTTTCTTCTTTACTGCTGCGCCCGTATTGTTGAAAGCATCCATCAGTTCTCCTGCCAGACGTTCCTCCATGGTACGTTCGCTGCGCAGACGGGAATAGTTGACCATCCAGCGGATACCGAGGGTCAGACGGCGTTCTGCGCGAACTTCAACCGGCACCTGGTAGTTGGCACCGCCGACACGGCGGGCACGTACTTCCAATACCGGCATTACATTATTGAGAGCCTGTTCGAAAATTTCGATTGGTTCTTTGTCCAATTTGCTGCGGCAAATATCAAGGGCTCCATATACGATAGATTCTGCAACGCCCTTTTTGCCGTCAAGCATAACTTTATTGATGAAACGTGTAACTGTCTTATTTCCATACACTGGATCCGGCAGCACGTCACGCTTCGGAACAGCACCTTTTCTCGGCATTGTTAATTTCCTCCTTATAATCGTTTGTTAATCACATTAAATGGCAGAGATTACTTCTTTGCTTTTTCACGTTTGGCTCCGTACTTGGAACGGGCCTGCTGACGGCCGGATACACCTACTGTATCAAGCGCGCCGCGGATGATGTGATAACGAACACCTGGAAGATCCTTAACACGGCCGCCTCTGATGAGGACGACGCTATGTTCCTGCAGGTTATGGCCTTCGCCCGGAATATAAGCGGAAACTTCGATTCCGTTGGTCAGGCGCACACGGGCTACTTTACGAAGAGCGGAATTCGGCTTCTTCGGTGTAGCTGTGTAAACTCTTGTGCAGACACCGCGTTTCTGCGGGGACTGTTTCAGAGCCGGTGTCTTCGCTTTGGTTGCCAAAACTTCGCGACCTTTGCGAACGAGCTGATTAATTGTCGGCAATGGGGCACCTCCTTTCCATAAAGGGATATTTATAATTGATCTGCCGAGATATTATCTCTTGGAAAACGGATCCGTCCTCTGACAGGATTGCCTTTCTCCGCAGATGTTACCGGGATGCAAGTACGGCGGCGGATGCGGCTTTGACCTTGATACCGCAGGCTCTGCCGATTTCTTTTTTCGTGAAATCATCTGTCACGGAAATTCCCGCTTTCGCGCAGACATTGCGAAGGGGCAGTGAAATACGGTCATCACAGTCCGACGCGATGAAAACATGGCCTGCCTCGCCTCTGTCAATGGCCCGCTCTGTTTCTTTCAGCCCCACTACGAAAGCGGATGCCTTTAATTCATCTAATGTCATGAACTTACCTCTCCTGTTACTTTCAAATTTCACGCAACATTGGAATTATATCATCACGGTTATGCAGTGTCAACAAAATGACGGTGCATTTCTCCTGTATTCATGCCGAACTCTTTTACAACGGTCTCGGGCGTATCATTTATGTGTTTATCCCTTTCTATCCGGAAAAGAGTAATAGAAACCGTCCCTCCCGATTTTTCTCCACGTCTTACGTATTTAATTAAATATAAAAAATTTTTAAAAAAACAGAGAAGACCACATCAAAATTTATTATCGATATTTTTTATATACACATATAAATTGCTTTGCAAAATATTCGTATTCTTTCCGTATCCGCTGCAAGTTGCAAAGTTTATCTCACTCCAGTAGGATAGAAAGAAAGTATTTCAACGATAAAGAAAGGATTTTATATGGAAAAAGGAAAAAACGTATCCGTCTACTGCGGTTCGCGTTACGGAATCAATCCTGCCCACACAGCCTTTGCCGGAATGGCAGGAGAGCTTTTGGCAAAAAACGGCTATACCATGATTTACGGAGGAGGAAGTGTGGGCCTCATGGGTATCGCTGCAGATGCCGCCTTGGCAGCCGGCGGAAAAGTCGTAGGAATCATTCCCGAAGTATTCATTGCCGCTGAACAGGCGCACCGCCTCATTACGGAACTCATCGAGGTGCCTGATCTGATGGCAAGAAAACGGAAAATGATTGAAGCCGGCGATGCTTTCCTTATCCTTCCCGGAGGATTCGGGACACTGGAAGAATTTGCAGACACCGCTGTCCATTACCATATTTACACGGAAGAAACAAATCGCCCGCCCATTATCATCGCGAATATTGAAGGAATTTATGATCCTCTCCGCGCGCTTTTTGAAAACTGGAAATCTGCAGAATTTATCAGTGCCGATGAATGGGAAAATATCCATTTCATCAATTCCATCAAAGAGCTTCTTCCTCTTCTTCCCTGAAAAGGAAAATCCTTACGCCTGTCTTGCGGCAGGCATTTTTATTTGTCCGAATTTCGGTGTCCACAGGAATTTCCAAACATTCCCTCTCATTTTGTTTTCATTCTGTACATTTTTCTGTTCCAGAGACTTATTTTTCATTTTATACGCCTGCTTCTTTTTACTATTATTTGTATTTTCTCAGACAATACCTTGTAAAAACGGATAATAGCGTTCTATATACCCTTCCGCTCTGTTATAATTAAGTTAACCGGTTTCGCATATGCGAATCTATCATAAGTTATTGTCACGCGTTTCCCGTCTCTGCCATTCCTGCAGGAAGCGCCGAAATTTATAAACATACGGCGGAAATTGTATTATGACCTGTTCCCGCCCATTTCTTTACTTCTTTTCGCAACTTCGGGATTCTTTGGGAGGCTATTTATGAAACCTGTTCTCCATGTAGGTATCGATATCGGCTCCACTACTGTTAAAGTAGCCGCCCTATCTCCATACCTTAAGCTGGTTTTCGGGCGATATGCACGGCATATGTCGGATATCCGGCACGCTACGGAGGCACTGCTTTCCGAACTTCAGCAGACATTCCCCGGATACCGTATCACAGCCTCTGTCTCCGGAAGCGGCGGCATGGGGCTGTCCCAACTGATGGGACTTCCTTTCTGCCAGGAAATTCTGGCGGAAACAAAAGCCATCCGCACATTCCATCCCGAAACGGATATCATCATCGAGCTCGGCGGAGAAGATGAAAAAATCACATATCTCCGCGGCAGTGTAGATCAGCGGATGAACGGCGCCTGTGCCGGCGGCACGGGTGCTTTTATTGACCGCATGGCATCCCTGCTTTCAGTCGATGCGGCAGGTTTGGGCGCACTTGCAAAAAATTTCCGACGGATCTACCCCATCGCCTCCCGCTGCGGCGTCTTTGCTAAAACAGATATCCAGACCCTTTTAAATGAAGGTGCCGCCCACGAAGATATCGCCGCTTCCGTTTTCCAGTCCGTGGTCAACCAGACGATTTCCGGTCTCGCCTGCGGGCGGCCTATCCGCGGGAAAGTCGCTTTTCTCGGCGGGCCCCTAACTTTCATTCCCGCTCTCCGTGACCGTTTCCAAGAGACCCTGTCCATCGCAGATGAAGATATGATCATCCCTGAACACGGTGAACTATATGTCGCCATCGGCGCCGCTGTTTCTGCCATGCACGACCGTCCGCTGGACCTGGAGCGCTGGCTTTCCGATGTACGAAAGAAAACCGATGTGGATCTGGGATCATCTAAAACCATGGATCCCCTTTTTGCTGATGAAGAGGAGTACCGCCGCTTCACGGAGCGCCACGCCCGTTTCCATGCGCCGAGGGGAAATATCGCGGACGCGAAGGGACCCTGCTGGCTCGGCATAGATGCCGGTTCCACAACGATCAAAGCCATTCTTCTTGACGAAGACAACCGCATTCTTTATGAATATTACGCGGGAAACAAGGGTACCCCTCTGGACAGCACCAAAAAGATTCTTCGTGACTTATATGATAAACTTCCCCCCGCTGCTTATATCTGCGGTGCCGGCGTCACCGGCTATGGAGAGGAACTCATCCGTCAAGCTATCCGGGCGGATACAGGAGAAGTGGAAACCATGGCGCACTACCGCGGCGCCCGCCACTTCCTTCCGGATGTCACCACCATTTTGGATATCGGCGGGCAGGATATGAAATGCTGCCGCATCAAGGATGGCGCTGTTGATGAAATTCTGCTGAATGAAGCCTGTTCGTCCGGCTGCGGATCTTTCCTCGATACATTCGCACAATCATTGGGGATGGACATCAGGGAATTTTCAAAACTGGCTCTCACCGCCGGCCACCCTGCCGATCTTGGCTCCCGCTGTACGGTATTCATGAATTCCCGTGTACGGGAAGCACAGAAAAACGGCGTTTCTATCGCCGACATTTCCGCCGGACTTTCCTACTCCGTCATCAAAAACGCGCTGTACAAGGTTATCCGTCTCCGCGATGCTTCCGAATTGGGTAAAAAAATCGTAGTGCAGGGCGGCACTTTTTATAATGACGCCGTTCTCCGCGCGCTGGAAAAACTTCTTGGCTGCACAGTCGTCCGCCCTGACGTGGCAGGACTCATGGGCGCTTACGGAATTGCTCTCATCACACGGGACCGCTGCCCTGCCGGCCACGCCACGACCCTTATCGCACCGGATGGCCTTGCCTCCCTTTCTTTTTCAAAAGAGGCGAAACGCTGCCCCGGCTGTGGCAACCACTGCATGGTCACGATCATCCGCTTCCATGATGGCCGGTCATTTGTCACGGGCAACCGCTGCGAAAGAGGCGCCTCCATCATGCTCACCGGAAAGACAGCGCCCCATTCCTCCCTGCCCAATATATACCGCTGGAAATATGACAAAATTTTCAACCGGAAGAGCCTGTCCCCCAAGGAAGCCGCAAGAGGAACCGTGGGTATCCCCAGGACGATGAATATGTACGAGGATTTCCCTTATTGGCATGCTTTTTTCACCGGTCTCGGCTACCGTGTCATCACTTCTTCCGGACAGATCCGCGGCATCCCCACCGAAGCCATGGAAACCATCCCTTCCTACTCCGAATGCTTCCCCGTCAAATTGTCCCATGCCCACATCTATGACCTGGCCGGGAGAAAACCGGATTTCATCTGGTACCCCTGCGTCGACAAAGGCCCCGATGAAGGCGGAGCCAACTCCTTCCACTGCCCCATGGTCACATCCTACCCGGAAACCATCCAGGCCAATATGGATGAAATCTTCACGAAATACGGCACCCGTTTTCTCCATCCCTTCCTGCCGCTCCATCATCCTGCAAAACTGCATAAAATATTGAAACGGATTTTCAGACCCTTCAAAATATCCGGCAGTGAAATTGCCGCCGCCCAGCATAAAGCAGAAGCCGCGAGAGAAGAATACAAGATGCAGCTGTATCTGGAAACGCAACGTATCCTGCAGGAAATCAAAGAGAAGAAACTTATCGGGATCGTGCTGGCCGGCCGTCCCTACCATGCAGACCCTGCGATCAACCACAGCATCCCCGATCTGATCAACCAGCTGGGAATGGCCGTCCTTTCCGAAGACGGCATTGCCATGATGCAGGACAGCAAGTTTCCCCCTCTCCGCGTACTGAACCAATGGACCTGGCACAGCCGTCTCTACCGCTCCGCCGACTATGTCACCCGCCATGCCGATCTGGAACTGGTGGAACTCAATTCCTTCGGCTGCGGCCTCGATGCGGTTGTCACCGACCAGGTGCAGGAGATCATGTCTAAAAGAAACCAGCTCTACACCTCTCTGAAAATCGATCAAAGCCTGAACCTCGGTGCGGTCCGCATCCGCCTGCGCTCGCTCAAGGCCGCCATCGGAGAACGGATGCAGGAAAAAGGATCTGTGGCGCCCATCCTGTATCCGAAAGCGGAATTTACCCCTGAAATGCGGGGCACATTCACTATTCTGGCGCCGGAAATGTCCCCCATCCACTTTCCGCTTATCCGTGACGCTGTCCGTTCCGCAGGGTATAATGTAGAAGTGCTTCCGCCGGTCAGGGCGGATATCGACACCGGACTCTCTTTTGTAAATAATGACGCCTGCTATCCGGCCATCATCACCATCGGTTCCCTGATGCGCGCCCTGCTTTCCGGAACATATGACCTAAGCAGGACAGCTGTCATACTCTCCCAGACGGGCGGCGCGTGCCGGGCATCCAACTATATCGGCTTTCTCCATAAAGCACTGGATGACGCCGGACTTTCCCGGATCCCCGTCATTTCCCTCAACACCCGGAATCTGGAGCCGCAAAGCGGATTCAGGCTCACCTTTACGCTGATCCGCCGCCTCATCAAAGCCTATTTATGGAGACGCCCTCCAGCAATGCCTTTACCGGACACGGCCTTATGAAAAATCCCCGGGCAGCGCGGAAACGCTCTACCGGAAATGGCAGGACATCTGCTGTAAATCACTGATAAAAGGATGCTCCTTCCATCGCTTTGCACAAAACATTTCCCATCTTGTCAAAGACTTTGACCGCCTCCCGTTAAATAAAATGGAACGGCGGCCCCGGATCGGCATCGTGGGAGAAATATACGTCAAATTCAGCCCCATCGCTTCCAATGATATCGTCCGCTCCATCGAAGCCAACGGCGGTGAAGCGGAAACAAGCGGCATGCTGGATTTCTTCCTCTATGGGCTTTTAGACAGCCATTTTCAATGGAAGCACCTGGACGGCACATTCAGCGACAACTTGAAAGATACCTTTGGCCGCTATCTTTTGGAATGGTACCGCCGCCCTCTGGAAAAAGCAGTCAAAATTTCCAAACGTTTCCACGAGATTACCAATATCACGCGGCTGGCCAAACGAGCCGCCCGGTTCCTCTCTCTCGGCAACCGCGCCGGCGAAGGATGGTTCCTCACCGCTGACATGACGGATCTTCTCCATCATGGATGCCGCGGCATCATCTGCCTCCAGCCCTTCGGCTGCCTGCCGAACCACATCACGGGAGAAGGCATGATCCACAAGCTCCATATGGCTTATCCGGAAGCCGTATTCCTTCCACTGGACTGCGACGCCAGCGCCAGCGAAGCCAATCAGGAAAACCGGCTGAAACTGATGATGAACTCCCTTACAGAAAAAGAGACTCATGAGAAAACTCTTCCCTTTATCAGAAATACAATCAGCGCCAGGAAAGGAAAAGTATTATGAATCAAAAAAAACTCACCGGCAAAGGTGAGCAGATGAAAGAAAAAATGGTTGCCATAACCGCCCGCATCCTCCGTGAAAAAGGATTCAAGGCAGCCACCGTGCGGACCATCGCGAAAGAAGCAAATGTGAATATCGCCGCCGTGCGGTACTATTTCGGTTCTAAAGAAGAACTCATCGGCGCCGCTTTGGAGTACATGATGAGCGCCTTGGAAAATGTCGTTTCTGTTCTTGATGATTCCCGGCTTTCGCCGACAGAGCGGATGAAAAAGTACATCCTCGGATACTTTGCCCTCGCCCATAAGCACCCCGCCCTCTTCCGCTCTATCTCCAGCCCATCCAGCACTGACGCGCGGGAAACCTATTTCATTTATCTGAACCTTCTCCACGACCAGAGCTGGGAGAAAGTCATCGAAAATATGGCGGCCATCACAGGATATACGGACCGCCGCGATCTGGAACTGAAATGTATGCAGATTCTCTGCTGTGGAATTCCCTATCATTTTGGAAAGCAACAGTAAAAATTCTTTTATTACCCGCTATACCGATGCAGCCACACTGGAACGGTATGTGGACATCCTCCTGGACAATGCTTCCCGTCCGCAGGAAAAAAATAACGAATACCTGAAAGAAATCCTGCACGGCGCCAAATAATTTTCCATAAAATCCGGCTGCACTTCGTGCAGCATCTTTTCTACTCCATCGTTTGTTGATAATTGATTTGCCGCAGGGAGCAGGGAAAAGAAATTCATATACGAAAGGAGCAGCTGCTATGAAAGCCACCGTCCTCGCGGACAATATCGGAGAAGGTCCGCTGGCAGGCGAATGGGGCCTGTCAATCTATATTGAGTATGAAAATAAAAAGATTTTACTTGATACCGGTGCATCGGCTCTTTTTACGGAAAACGCAAAAGCCATGGATATCCCGCTGGAAAATATAGACTTCGGCATTCTTTCCCATGCGCACTATGACCACGCCAACGGCATGGAATATTTCTTTAAAAGAAACAGGCATGCCAAATTTTATCTGCAGAAATCATGCGCAGAAAACTGCTACGCCTATGAAGAAGGCCGTTTCAGATACATCGGCATCCCCAAAAATCTTCTTGCCGCCTATCAGGACAGACTGATTTATGCAGACGGCGATGCCGCCCTGTGTGACGGCGTATATGTAGTCGCCCATAAGCGGAAAAACCGGGAAAAAATCGGTGAGCGGGAACAGATGTATCAGAAGAAAAACGATGACTTCCTTCCCGATAACTTTGACCATGAGCAAAGTCTCGTCTTTGAGACGGAAAAAGGACTCGTCATCTTCAGTTCCTGTTCCCACGCCGGCGCGGCGGACATCATCCGGGAAGTTTCAGAAACCTTCCCCGGAAAAAAGGTTTTCTCCCTGATCGGCGGCTTCCACCTGTTCAACAAAACTGATGAAGAAATCCTCAGGCTGGCAGAGCAAATCAGAGAAACAGGCATAGAATCCGTCTATACAGGCCACTGCACAGGTGACCGCGCTTTCGCCCTCCTGAAAGGAAAACTGGGATCCATGGCGGAACAGCTCAAAGTGGGGCTCTCCATAGAATTTTAAAAAAGAAAAACCGATGCGTACTTATTTCCTTCGTACGCATCGGTTTTTATCTTGCCTTCCTGCGCCACAGCACCGGTGCAGTGAGCCCTGTACTGCCGGGCACATGCGTCCTCTTCACTGCGAACTTTTTCAGCGGCAGCTTCAGACGTGCCATCATTTCTTTTATTGTCGCTGCCTCCGTCTTTTCTACTGCTTTCCGCACGATCATTTCGCAGGCGCGTGCATCATCCAGCGCCTGATGGTGATTGAAATCATAGCCAAGACTGCCGGCTACGGTATCCAATTTATGATTCGGCAGTTCTTTCCAAAGCATCCTGGCAACCGCCACCGTATCCCCATATAGGAAATGAATATCCGGCAAATCATATACATCCAGCACTGACGCAAGGACTCCCATATCGAAGCGGGCATTGTGGGCGAAAACGATACTTCCTTCCAGCCGCTCTGCCACCTCTTTCCAAAACGCCGGAAAAGCCGGTTCGTTTTCCACGTCATCAGGATAAATTCCATTCACCCGCATACAGATGGGATCGAAATTCATGCGGTACGGTCTGATCAGACGATACCATTCTTCCGTAATTTCATTGCCGTCGCTCACGGAAATACCAAGCGAGCAGGCGCTCCCCGGCCCCCAGTAAGCCGTTTCAAAATCGATAGCAGCGTATTTCATAATTCTTCACGGAATATCTCGAATTTAAATTTCCGTAGTAAATTCCGTCTCCTTTCCTTCCAGCCAGCCTACTTCCACCGCCCTGTCAAAAGCGGATTTCATGCGCCGCGCCAGTTCATTTCTTGCAGCCGCCACTTTTCTGCGGTTCCCTTTCATTCCTGTGATGAGGACAAGAATATTTTCCGTATCTTCCGTAACCGCCCCTGCTTCTTCATCACGGCAGAGCCAGCCGGCCGTGCAGACTTTATCTCCCAAATTGACGGAAAATGTACGGCCCGCTTCCCGTATTTCCAAAGGAGTCTTCCTGTTTCCCATATCATAAGCATGGATTTCTACATGAAATTTCAGCATGCCGCCCCGAATGATATCCATAATCGGATTGACCGGCGGCAGCGCGTCGGAGCCCGCCAGCTCATTAAGGGTCGCTTTCTTCGGCTGCAAAAGGATCTCCGGATCTTCGGGCACGCCCTCCGCAGCAGAAACACCGAGAAGTTTTCTGTACTCGGCAAATACTTTTTCTACAGCCATCCTGCCTTCTTTAACACCGGCAGCAGAAAGAATCTCCCTGTAATCTTCCAGTTCCTTCTCCGCCAGGGCGGGATCCATTTTCAGCAGCAAATTGGCTTCCGTGCAGCAGCGGCGGCGAAAAGCTTCTGCTTCCATATTTGCTGCCGCGTTATCTGCCGCGCGGACAGCGACAATTCCGATACAAAGCCCGGGGATCCGGTCAAATAAGGATGGCGCAACGCTTATTTTCATTAGAATATCCTCTCTTTCTTTATGAATTCCAGTGTATTACAAAAAAGCTGAATTGACAAATATAGTATTCCGCAGGCAGCGCCCCGGAAATATCTCTCCCATGAAAAAAATCTTCCTTCCGGAAGACGCTCTTTCCACAGAACTCCTTTCCTTTTTAAAGACAGCCATTATTCCTTCTCTATATAATATAAAGGTACTATTATTTACCCATTCAGTTCTTTAAAATATTTTTATAGTAATTTAATGTCTAATAATAGTTGAAATCTTTTACAAGACATATTACTATATATTTAATATCTTTTCGATTATTATTGTATATATTTACTTCATAGAAATTATTCATTTGAGGCTGTTCTATGGAAAACAAAAAAGAAAATGCTGTGGAACGGCTGCTGAAAAGCTACCGGCGTTTTTATAATATTACGCGTTTTGACGGAGGCATCTCACCGCCATTGGAGGAAGGCCGGAATCTCAGAGAAGCGGTAAAGCTCTCTCCTTTCCGGGAAGACGAAAGAAACGGTCTTGCCGCTGTCTGCGAATATTATGAAAAAACAGGCCAGCACTTATTTCTCAAATCCAATGAAATCTGGTCCGCCAATCAGGAAGAGTTCATATTTCTTTTCACCGCCGATCATCTGACTGCGGATCTTTTTGAAAGGTGCCGCGATTACGCTTATAATGCCGGCATGGAAATGGCCCATATCGGTTCGGGCCATATGTACACCTATGTCTCACCTGTCTTTATCTGCGGCAAGGTGGACGACGCGGCACGGAAAGCGGTAGAAAACTGCCGCATCTATAAAACATTCCGCTTTTCACTCCACGGCTGGCTGGAATTTCACACAGGCTGCCTGGATATGGAAAAGCGTTCGCTCTATTTTAATAAAAGCGGACGATGCATGGAAAAGAATCTAAAAAATATTTTTCAGGAGTTAATTACAAAGGGGGAGTAGCATGAACACGCTTGTACTTTTGCTGATCAGTATCGCCGTTCTGTTCTGCGGCTACGTTTTCTACGGCGGATGGGTCGCCAGACAGTGGGGAGTAAACGAAGGAAATCATCCTACGCCCGCCCACACCATGGAAGACGGCGTGGATTACGTTCCCGCCAAAGCACCCATCCTCATGGGCCATCATTTCTCATCCATTGCCGGTGCGGGACCCATCACGGGGCCGATCGGCGCGGCCATGTTCGGCTGGCTGCCGGTCACCCTCTGGGTACTGATTGGCGGCATCTTCTTCGGCGGTGTCCATGATTTCGGTGCGCTTTTTGCCTCTATCCGCCATCAGGGCAAATCCATCGGTGAAATCATTTCCCTGAATATGTCAAAAAGGGCAAAACAGCTTTTCATCATCTTCTCATACCTCACACTGATCCTTGTAGTGGCCGCTTTTGCCGCTATCGTGGCTTCCACGTTCGGCGCGACTTATAAGGACGGCGTTCTCGACATGGCTGCCAGCGCGACAAAAGCATCTGTCGCCATGGTTTCCATCATGTTTATCCTCATCGCTATCGTTTTCGGTTTTGCCGTATACCGCCGCCACACGCCAATGGTCATTTCTTCCATCCTCGGCGTCGGGGCGATCGTCCTGTGCATGGCCGTCGGCATGAATTTCCATCCGTTCTATTTCTCCATGAATACATGGATGATCCTTGTCGGCATTTATATCACCATCGCTTCGGTCACCCCTGTCTGGATCCTTCTCCAGCCCCGTGACTACCTCAGTTCGTTCCTTCTCTACGCGATGCTCATCGTCGCCATCATCGGTATCGTCGGCGCTCATCCGACCATTGATGAAAAAGTCTTCCCCGCTTTTGCGGGCTTCACCATCAACAACGCAAACGGAACGCAGTTCCTCTTCCCGATTTTGTTCACTACCGTCGCATGCGGTGCTATTTCCGGCTTCCATTCCCTTGTTTCTTCGGGGACAACATCCAAACAGCTTGATAAAGAATCGGACGCAAAGCCCATCGCTTACGGCGGCATGCTTTTGGAATGCGTACTCGCCATCATTACTCTCTGCGCGATCGGCTATGCCCGTGTAACGGGCCATACCCATGGCGCGACAGATATCTTTGCCGGCGGGATCGCCGCCATGGTCGCTGCCATTCCGGGATTTGAAGGACTGAAAAACATCATGTACACCCTTCTTGTCCTTACTTACTCCGCTTTCTGCCTGACTTCTCTTGATACCGCCACCAGGCTGGCACGCTTCATGTTCCAGGAATTCTGGCTCGAACCGGGCGAAAATCCGAAAGATGTCAAAGACGGGTTCCGCAAACTCATGGTAAATCCGTATTTTGCGACCATCATCACCGTTATCCTCGGCATCTCCCTCGGCATGGGCGGATTTGCCAAGATCTGGGGACTCTTCGGCGCGGCCAACCAGCTCCTTGCCGCCATCGGCCTCCTTGCTGTCGCCGCATGGCTCGGCAACGCAGGAAAGAACAATAAAATGTTCCTCTTCCCCATGAGTTTCATGCTCCTCGTCACCATCTGCTCCCTTTCCCTTATCGTGAAGAACCAGATTGGCATCATCATGGCAGGCGCCGCCGGCTGGGGGCCCTACGCACAGGTCGTTATCGGTTCGCTCCTCGTCATCCTCGCCCTGATTCTTGCCGTGGAAGGCTACCGGACCATCGCCCATCCGAGAAAAGAAACAGAAATAAACCATTGAATTTAATCAAAAAAGGGTACCTGTGGTTTCAGACATCAGGTACTCTTTTTTGCTGCCAAGATGTTTTCAGCCGGCGCAGGCCGGATTCCGGTTTTCAGAAATCAACAATGCCTTCTTGAAAAAAGGGCTTGCCTCATCACGGGTGCAGATCCTTCACATCCGTTCAGGATGACGTTTTACCGTTCCCTATCATTAAACGCAGTGTCAAAAATGGGAAACGGGACGGTAAGACAGAGTAAAAAATCTATTACGCTGATAACTCCTTGCCATCCGCCGTCATTCTGAACAGAGGCAAGAATGCTGTGTGGGAAACTTGGTAAACGAGACAGTGGCACGGAGTGAAGAATCTATTACGCTGATGACATCTTACCGATTTCCTCACCACAACAGCAGCTCCTTCACATTCACTTCCGGATGACGATTAACATTTCTCTCATTATGACGCCTTGCCGTCCGCCGTCATTCTGAGCGGAGACAAAAATGGGACTTACAAGGATAAAACGTGTTATGTTCTATCACCCAAAACTGCACACAGCAAAAAGTGCTTTCGCCCATCGCCCTGCGGCGGCAGACGGAAGCGCTTTTCTGATGGAATTATTTCTCTGCCACTCAAAAAGCGTATGCCCCTTTTTCAGACATACGCCTCTGAGGTTTCATGTTACATAACCTTGCGGGAAACATCCTCACCCGAGAGATTTGCCCAGGCGCCCGCTTTCATTTCATTCACCATGCCGTTCATCAAGTTATATTCCCCTTCCATACGGAGAAGATCTTCCATCTTTCTCGTCCGCAGGAGCTTGGAATAAATGCGTCCCGCCTCGGAGTAGAGCATGATGGCCGGATGTACGGAATCATCATTGGTGTAATCAATGCCGTTTTCCTTCATGTAGCCGGCAAGATCGTCAATCAGTCTTTCATACACGCCCAAGAGCTGTTCCATTTTCATAACTGCATCATACATGGTATTCATGGCCTTTCTCCTTTCTGTATCTTTCGATACACTTCTGTTCCTTTGTAATTGACCGGTCACGAAGGATTATTTTCTTCCTTCTGTTTTGATTATAGAGCGGATATCTTTAAATATCTACTATTTTTTGCAAGTTATTCCTATCTGTTATATGTTGCTTGTTTTTCCTCTGATTTATTCCGTTTTTGAGTAAACTTTTGAGAAAACAGGAATAATCACACCACGCTCTTTTTGAACATTTTCTTTTCATTGCACCGGGAAAAAATAAATTTCTTTTCAGGAATGAAATATTCCAGCGACCATAATTCGCCATGTCCCACTTCTACGCACAGATGATGCGGGCCCGCTTCATATTCCTTAAAACGTTTTCCGCGGATATGCCGTGCCCAATGGGCATTTACCTCGATATTATGCTCCCCCGGCGATAGATAGACCGCCTGCACGCCGACACAGTAAAGGAAAGCTTCCGCCCTGAGCCCGTCAATGCGGCAGATTTCAGTGCTACTGGAATAGTTCGGATTGCCTGCATGCCGTTTGTGCAGAAGCACAATGGAGGAATGTGTATTTGCCGAAGAAAGACGGCTCATCTTCTTCTGCATTTCAAAAACCACGTAGAGAATGAGCACCGATACGATAAGTCCCAAAGCCCGCCAGTAATAAATCGCCGAACTTTCTCCGATATATTCCATCACACCACCTCTTTCCGTTTCTTTTATTCTACTTTTATTCCATATAATAATAAAATTCTTTTCATTTATATGAAATATTCCTTTAAGAAATATATTCTCTTGTCGATTCCTGTTTTCAGACAACAGGTTCATATCCGCGCAAAAAAAGACACTCCCTTTTAGAGAGCGTCCTTTCCCCTACTGTGAATTATTTCAGGGCTTGTCTCAGCATCCAGATGTTCTTGCTGAAACTTGCAATGTAATCATCCATCAGAGTGGATACCAGGTAATTCTTCTTTTCCTCTGCCGCTTCCTTGACAGCGATGACTTCTTTAAGAAGATACTCAAAGTCTGACAGCACCCGGGTATATGCTTCTTCCGATGTCACTTCCTCGTTTTCGGCCTCATGGATTCCTGTCTTTGCAAGGAACCCTTTCAGTGTCGATTCCGGTCTGAGCTTCTGCTGGAGCATGGCTTCCGCTACGGCATCGACCGCTTCCGCAATTTCATCATAGAAACTTTCCAGTTTCGCATGGTCATCAAAGAAGTGACTTCCTTTCAGGTACCAGTGAAAACTCTGCAGCTTATGGTACTCTACCACCAGATCCGATAATAATGCATTTAATTCCTTTTCCATTTGTAGTTCCTCCTTATATATTACAATGACTACTTTTTTGAAACATTCTATTTCTATATTCATGTTTATCAATGTTTCTGATATAATAATAGTATAGTTTTTACCATTTGAATATAAATATATTCCACATTTTTATAAATATCGTACATTCCCTTTAGAAACTGTTTTCACACTTTGTAAAAATTGCAACCGGAGGTTTCTTATGATCAATCCTGACGTATTGAAAAGCGCCGCCGCAGTCATCCCTTCCGCAAAAGGAACTTTGCCTCCGATCCAAATCACCACCAGTACCATATCTTCCCAGGCCCATCTGCAGATGATTTCCCACTGGCATGATGAACTGGAATTTATTTACATACTGGACGGAAAAATGGATTTCCATATCGAGGAAAAGATCCTCACCGCTTCCCGCGGAGATTTCCTCGCCATACACGCTTCCGCCATGCACCGAAGCGCGCCGCACAACGGAGAAGACTGCCGCTTCATACGGGCGCTTATCCACCCTTCCCTCCTGACAGAAAATCAGTCCGTCAGAAACAGGCTTCTGTCTCCTCTTCTGGGAAATACATCCCGCCGCTGTTTCCATATCCCTGCTTCTTCTCCTGACTCGCCGCGGCTGGGAAGGCTGCTGCAGGAAATCAATCAGATCAACGAAAAGCACCTCCCCGGATTTGAACTGGAAAGCATCGGTCTTTTTACACATTCTCCTCGCCCGTCTTTACGCCCTTTTCCCTCCCGAAAAGCAGTCGCAGGAAGAGATGCCCGGTACAGATATAAGCGCGCAGCGCCGGATGGTCGCCTATATTTCCCGCCACTATCCTGAAAAAATCTCTTTAGCCGGTATTGCCGCGGCGGGAGCGTATCCAGAAGCAAATGCTGCCAGCTTTTCAAGAAATATATGCAGCAGTCCCCCATAGATTTCCTCAACCGGTACCGTTTGGAGATCAGCCGCAACCTCCTGGACTCCACGGAAAATTCCATTTTGGAAATCGCAAACGCCTGCGGATTCTCCAGCCAAAGCTACTATACGAAAATGTTCTCCGAGAAATTCAACTACACACCGACACAATACCGCAGCCGCCTGTCTTAAAGCTGCCTACACAAAAAGACCTCCATAAGTTAAACTTCACGTCTGACTTATAGAGATCCTCATAAATAGCCTGAGGCTTTCGCATCCGTTCCTATTCAGTGATTTCCAGCTGGGTAGGGACGGATTTTTCCGTGGCGTCGATAGCAACGGCGACAGCAGCGTCACCGGTGATATTCAGCGTGGTACGGAACATATCCAAAACACGGTCGATGCCTGCCACGAGAGCCAATCCTTCCAATGGAAGCCCGACAGACTGGAGCACCATGGCAAGCATGATCAGACCCGCGCCGGGGACGCCTGCTGTGCCAATAGAGGCAAGCGTACCGGTAAGAACGATCATCATCATCTGATCCATTGACAGGTGAATACCGAATACATTGGCGATGAAAAGGGAACATACCCCCATGTAGAGAGCGGTGCCGTCCATATTGATGGTAGCACCGAGAGGCAGGACGAAAGACACGATGTCCCGTTTTACTCCCAGCTTTTCTTCCGTGTTCTTCATATTCACCGGAAGCGTGCCCGCAGAAGAACAGGTAGTGAACGCAATAACCATGGCTTCTGCCATGCCGCGGAAAAACCGGACAGGGCTCATATGCCCCACGACCGCCGCCACAGAGGAATACACGCAGACCGCGTGGATCGTGCAGCCGATAGCCATAGCAATAATCACGGAGAGCAGCGGCAGAAGAACCTTCGGACCATTCTGCACAACGACAGGTAAAAGAAGGCAGAAAACACCGATAGGCGCCAGGCGCATAATCATGGCGATGATTTTATAGCAGACCTCCGCCCCCGCATCAAAAAGATTGATCAGCAGCTTGGAACGGCTTCCGCCGACGGAAATAATTCCTGCCCCAAGAAAAAGAGAAAATATAATGACAGGAAGGATATCCGCTTTCGCCATGGAAGCAATCGGATTTGTCGGAATCATATTGACAAATACCTGCATGATCGTGGGCGCTTCCTTTACTTTCGGGGCGGCCTCGCCGGGAAGAGCCATACCGATACCGGGCTGGATAACACTTGCCACTGCAAAGCCGATAACGATAGCAATCGCCGTAGTCACCATATAGAAGCCCACGGTTTTCATCCCGATGCGCCCCAGTTTCTTCAAATCCCCCATAGATGTCATGCCCACGACGAGAGAACAGAGAACGACAGGAACGATCATCATTTTGATAAGATTAATGAACATGGTGCCGACAGGCGCGACCCATGTCTTAACCGGGCCGATCGCGCCGTCCCCAAGGACAAGCCCCACAACGACGGAAAGCACCAATGACGCGAAAATCTGAACGGATAAATTCAACTTCACTCCTCCTATGCTGCAATAGATTTTACATTATACACCACGCCCCCCGCGGGTACAACAGAAGCCAGCGTTTCCTTTCCGTACCCCACTATTCAAAACAGAGGCAAAAATACTTTGAAAACAGCTATATGAGACACGAAGTGAAGAATCTATTACTCCGATGACGTCTTACCGCCTTCCTCACCACGGCAATAGATCCTTCGCTGCCGCTCTTAGATCTTAGCTTTTAGCTTTTAGCTTTTAGCTGCTAGCTGCTAACTTCTAGCTGCTAATTGCTAGCTGCTAATAGCTAACAGCTAGTGCCCAACCGGCTGATACAAAAACGGTACCCGCCGCATTTGAGGGGTACCGTTTTCATTTTCGTATTTTTATTTCCTTATTTCAGATGAATCACCACGTATGTCGCGCCTTCCGAATAAGGAGCCAGCTCTCCTGCCGCATAGAGCAGCCCCAGTTCTTTCTTCCCCAGGAGGAAGCACTCCGCCTCCATGTATGCGGTCGGCTTGAAGAAAGAGTCATAAGATAACTTTTTCCCATTGATGTTATACAGGTCAAGCTTTCCCTCTTTCAGCAGGTTCACGACTTCCGCGCTGTCTACCTTCACGCCGAATTTAGATTTGTCCAGCAGATCACCTGTCTTTTTATTATACACAAGGCCATAGGCCTGCGCATTTCTATCCGCCATTCCTTCATTTATAGACGATGTTTCCAGAACGATAGATACCAGCTCTTCATCTTCATACTTTGTGGTATAGGTCATGTATACTTCCTGCTTTTCGCCGCTTTCATACAGCTCCTTCATACGGCGAACATACCCTGTAATATCCTTATTGATCGCATTTTCGGCCGCGATATTTTCGTATGTACTGCCGGATAAATAAGGCTCATGCCAAATCCATCCACCAGCCCCGCTTCCCGCACTTCCGCCTGCGCTGTAAACGGCATGGCCAGCAGTGCCAGACCTGCTGCTATGTGTTTTATTTTCATAAAAATCCCTCTTTCTGTTTTTCAAAAACAAGGGAAACAGTCGCTTTCCCTGACATCGGCAGGGTATTCTGTTTCCCGTCTGTAAGGTACGAATTCATTATATAGGATTTCTTTTTCATTGTAAATGCCTTTCAGTCGCATATCTCGCCCTGCCTGTTTCATGCGGCAGAAATACAGATTTCTTTCCCCTGTTACAGTCCGATAAAAATTTTAATACCCGAGATATTTTCGCGCTGATCAGATATGGAGCGTTTCCTCATTCTTTTCCAGCAGGTCCGCTTTTCTTCCCGCCTTTTCTTTTGCGATAACCGCTTCAAATCGGAGAACTTCTTCTTTAATGACAGGGGCAAGAACCAGCATAGAGACCAGGTTCGGAACAGCCATGAGCGCATTGGCGATATCCGACAGGTTCCATACGAGATCCAGGGTCTGTGTCGCCCCCACATAGACGACAAGGGAAAACGCAAGGCGATAAATGATATTGTATTTATGGGTACCCCAAAGATATTCCCATGCTTTTTCGCCATTATATTCCCAGCCGAGAATGGTGGAGTAGGCGAAAAGCATAATGCCGACGGAAACGATCCAGTTTCCCGCCGTGCCGAGATGCGTAGAAAAAGCCGCCATGGTCAGCGCCACGCCCGTCAGAGGTTTCCCGTCTGGACCAATAGTTCCCAAAACGCCGGAAGACGCAATGGTAAGTCCGGTGATGGTGCAGACGATGATGGTATCGATGAAAGTCCCTGTCATGGAAACATATCCCTGCCGCGCCGGATCATCGGTAGTGGACGCAGCGGCGGAAATAGCGGCGGAGCCGAGACCGGCCTCATTGGAAAAACAGCCGCGGGCCACACCGAAACGAACCGCATTCATCACGGAAACAGTTATCGTACCGACCACTCCGCCTTCTACAGCAGCAGGATCAAAGGCCATCATAAAAATGAGGAACAATCCGTGCGGTACATTTTCAAAATTCAAAGCAATGCAAAAGAGACCCGCGATGATGTAGAAGACAGCCATTCCGGGAACGACGAGGGACGATACTCTGGAAATGGAAGTAATCCCTCCGATGATGACCGTCAGCGTGAGAACCGTAAGGGCAGCACCGATGATTTCATTGGAAAATCCGAACGTGGCATTCACCGCCGTGGTGATGGAATTGGCCTGGGTCATATTCCCGATACCGAAGGAAGCGATGACATGGCAAAAAGAAAGCCCATACAGAGTCCTGCTCTTTTATTTTTAAACCCGTTTTTCATGGTGAACATGGGGCCGCCCTTCATTTCCCCTTTTGCATTCACTTCACGGAACTTAAAGCCAAGCATACATTCGGAAAACTTTGTCGTCAGACCGAAACAGGCGGAAACCCACATCCATACCAGAGCGCCCGGACCGCCGGCAAACATGGCAGTCGCCACACCTACGATATTTCCCGTGCCGATGGTCGCGGCAAGCGCCGTCATCAGCGCGGAAAAAGGAGAAACATCTCCCGATCCCCGATTTGTTTTACGGGCCTCCCGGGAGAACACGCTTTTCATTGCATAAGGCAGATTGCGCCATGTACGGAAATTCAAGTATGCCGTAAGGTAAATTCCTGTACCCACGAGCAGACACAGCATCACAGGCCCCCAGACAAAGCTGTCAATGTCCCCGACGATCTGATTCATTGCCGTCATATCCATTTCGTTTCCCCCTTTACTTTTTCTAATATTCTTTCAACAACAAAACCGCCGCACTCAAGCCTTGTATGACTTGGGCCGGCGGTTGTATGCATGTATGCATCCACGTATACAATGGGTGTTACCCAATGCCAGCCCTGTCCTTTTGCCTGAGAGATTGGAATGGCCCGGTCAGCCATTTTTGCCCCTTCGGCGCCCAATTGAATGGGACTCTCCAGAGTCGTGTCCGTACATAGTTTCGTGTTCCAAAGAACGCCTGATAGTGTTACTCCTTCGGCAGACACTTCCGTGTCATTTTTCAGTGTACATCATCCACTTATTCAGTTATGCCCCGGCAGGATATACTCATTTGTCCGAAACAGTATCCCAGCCTGCGGAATCTCCATCAGAAATTTTTAACTTTCTGATGTGTGTCGAATTATACACCTGTTTCAAGATGGCAACAGGTATTTCTATACCGATTTTTTATCAAAATAAATTTTCCTTATGCGCGTTTTTCGTCTGATTCAAATCAATCCTCATACTCTTCATACGGTTTGCCTGTCTTCAGATGATCCATATATTTCTTCGTCTCACGGACACAGATGCCCGACAGGAAAAGAAGAGCAATCAGGTTCGGAATAGCCATGAGGCCGTTCACGATATCCGCAAGAATCCAGATGGCTTCCAGCTTGAGGAACGCGCCGCTGGCAATGAGAAGGATAAAAACCAAACGGTACGGGAGAACGCCCTTCGTCCCCACGAGATAAATCATGCAGCGTTCGCCATAGTAGTTCCAGCCCAATATCGTCGTGAAAGCAAAGAGAACAAGACCGATCAACAGCATGTATCCGCCAAAAACAGGAAACGCGGAAGTAAACGCCGCATTTGTAAGCGCCGCGCCGTTTTCCATACCGCACCATACACCGGTGACCACAAGCGTCAGGCCGGTCAGTGTACAGATAATGATGGTGTCAATAAGTGCCGGTCATGGAAATAAGACCCTGCTCAGCCGGCCATTTCGTTTTAGCGGCAGCCGCCACGATTGGGAGCAGAACCGAGGCCCGATTCATTGGAGAATACCCCGCGGGCCACGCCGTTTCTCATTGCCATCATGACAGTCGCGCCAAGGAAACCGCCTGTTGCCGCCGTGGTGGTAAAAGCACTTTCAAAAATCATGGAAACCGCTACGGGCACCTTATCGGCAAAAACGAGCAGAACGCCGATGGTTGACAGGAAATAAATAAACGCCATGGCAGGAACAATCCTGCTGGCCGCTGCCGCAATTGACTGGAGACCTCCGATAGTAATCGCCGCCACAAAAATGGTGAGAATCGCCCCTGTCCAGACAGGATCAAGACCGATGGTCATCTTCGTAATATCCACAATGGAATTGACCTGGGCAAACGTACCGATACCGAAATACGCGACGAGGACACCGAAAAACGCAAAGAGCCCCCCCAGCCATTTGTATTTCTTACCCATGCCGTTTTTAATGTAGTACATCGGGCCGCCGGCAATTTCACCTTTTTCATCAGTCTCACGATATTTGACAGCAAGAAGACCTTCCGCATACTTTGTCGCCATACCGAAGAATGCCGCCATCCACATCCAGAAAAGCGCCCCCGGTCCGCCCGCATGGATCGCTGTCGCGACACCTACAATATTTCCCGTACCGACCGTCGCGGAGAGCGCCGTACAAAGAGCCTTAAAACTGTCGATATCTCCGCTGCCCGCATTTTGCGCTCTGAAAATCAGGCTCAGCGCCTTCGGTAATTTGAATATCTGCAAAAGATGCAGCCGGATCGTAAGCAGGATCCCTGTCCCTACAAGAAGCACCAGCAGCGGCGGCCCCCATATAAAATTATCAATTTCATTCAATACCGTTAAAAAATCCATTTAGAAAACGCCCTCCTTGGGAAAATAAAAAAGCCGGCTTCCAGGTAAAACTGTACTCCGGAAGCCGGCATATCGCCAAATAACGCTAGAAATCATGCGTTTTTTGCTCTGTCCTTTTGCCTGAGAGATTTGGATCTCAATCCTTACACCTTCGGCGGCCAAAATGGCGCTCTCCAGAGTATGTCCGCATACGGTACCGCCCCTGAGGGCACCTGAGAGTGTTACTCCTTCGGTAAGCCAAACGGCTTTCTCCCGCATACATCATCCACCTGTATAAATTTGTTGATATGAATTATACGGTGTCAAGTGAAAATACGCAAGTTAAATTAAAAATATTAATTATTTTTTAACAAATTTCGGCAGCAGATCCTTCACATTCACTTAGGATGACGTCTTACCGTCTTCCTCACCACGGTAATAGATCCTTCACGTTCGTTCAGGATGACGACTGACGCTTTCCTCATTATGACGCCTTACCGTCCCCGGTCATTCTGAACGGGGCAAGAATGCTGTTTGAGAAAGACGGGAAACGGGACAGTGACACGGAGTGAAGAATCTATTACGCTGATGACGTCTTGCAGCTAGTTGCTAGTTGCTAGTTACTAGTTACTAGTTACTAACTGCTAATGGCTAATAGCTAACGGCTAACAGCTAATGGCTAGCTACTAGCTTCCAGCTGCTAGTTGCTATCTGTCAGCTGTAAGCTGTCATCTGTTATCTGCTGATACAAAAACGGCACCCATCACGCTTGACAGGTACCGCATTTTCATTTTCTCTTTTTTATGTCCCGGCTGCAGACAAATCATCGCATATGCCGCATCATCTGACTGCTGACTTGCGATTACTTCTTCCCTATATGCCTTGCTTTGTAAGCCACCAATTTCGCATCACGGATGGAAAGGTGCTGGAAATACCGCTTTGTTTCCGCGACGACTACACCGGTGAGACCAAGAAGGGCGATCAGGTTCGGAATGGCCATGAGACCGTTTACAATATCTGCAAGGGCCCAGATTTCTTCAAGCTGCATGAAAGCGCTTCCTGCGATAATGGCGACATAGCACAAGCGGTAAGGAGTAATCCCTCTGACACCCACAAGGTATACGAGGCAGCGTTCACCGTAATAGTTCCAGCCGAGAATGGTGGTGAAGGCGAAAAGTGTCAGAGAAACCGTCAGAAGGATCGGCGCGACAGTGCCATAACCATGGCTGAAAGCGGCCTGTGTAAGAGCTGCGCCGTTGGTATCCCCCAGCCATGCGCTCGAAACGATGATGGTAAGCCCCGTCAGTGTACAGATAATGATGGTATCAATAAAAGTGCCGGTCATGGAAATAAGCCCCTGTTCAGCCGGCCATTTTGTTTTTGCCGCTGCCGCCACGATCGGCGCGGAACCCAGGCCGGATTCATTGGAAAAAAGGCCGCGGGCGATACCGCTTCGCATGACAAGCATGATACCCGCACCGGCAAATCCGCCGGCTGCCGCCGTCCCCTCAAAAGCGCCCTCAAAAACGAGAGCCAGCGCATGAGGCAGTTCTCCCGACAATATAATAAGAAGCGCCACCGTGGTGATGAAGTAAAGGACAGCCATGGCAGGAACTATTTTTTCCGCTGTTTTTGAAATGGATTTCAATCCGCCGAAAGTAATAATAGCAACAAGGATGGTAATCACTGCTGCAGAGGGCAGGATAGGAACACCCATGGATGCCTGTAAAGAAGACGTAATGGCATTAACCTGCGTAGTCGTACCGGATCCGAGCATAGCGGTAAGCGTACCGAAGAAAGCAAATGCCAGCGCCAGAGGTTTCCATTTCTTTCCCAGCCCCTGCTCAATGTAATACATCGGTCCGCCTGCGATATTTCCATTTTCATCGATAGAACGGAATTTGACGGCAAGGCAGCCTTCGGCGTACTTGGTAGCCATGCCGAAGAAAGCGGCTACCCACATCCAGAAAAGCGCGCCGGGGCCGCCCAATTTGATAGCAGTGGCAACGCCTACGATATTTCCTGTGCCTACCGTTGCGGCAAGCGCCGTGCAGAGTGCCTTGAAACTGTCAATGTCGCCGTCGCCTTTATTTCTGGCAAAGAAAATCAGCCGAAGGCCCTTGGCAGCTTGACCATCTGGAGAAACCCGAGGCGGATAGTCAGATATACGCCGGTTCCTACCAGAAGAACAAGGAGCCACGGGCCCCAGACAATCGCATCAATTTGGTTTAACAAGTCAAGCATTCGCATTCACTCCCACCCTCAAAAACTTCCGTACACCAGGACATGACGGAACAATATAAAAACCGGCCCTGAAGACAAAAACAGAGCCGGCATGCATGTTTCCATTGCTGCACCGACCCTGTCCTTTTGCCTGAGAGATTAGAACGGGAGGACTACTCTTCCCCGCGCCCCTGCACCTTCGGCGGTCATATACGACACTCTCCAGAGGTTTGTCCGTACACGGTTTCGTGTCCCGCAGGACGCCTGATAGTGTTACTCCTTCGGCAGACATTTCTGTCTTTTTCCGTATACATCATTCAAAATTGTGTAAATGTATTATAAGCGATTTGTCTTTAATTGTATAGCCTTTTTCATCGTACTTTTTCTGCATGTATTCCCCCATTTCATATGCCATTTATGCATAAAGGGAAATAAAGCACCTGCCTGCCGCTATTGAAAAGAGCCCCAAACGAGGCTCTCCGTATTATTCTATTCATCAACAAAAATCTGTTCCACCGCTTTGTAGCTGAGAGAAATATCACCCGCCTCCGTAGCAAGAAGAATCGGTCCTTCATAAGGTTCCTTTTCTTTTACAGTGACCCGCATATCGGGATGGATGCCTTTCTCCTGAAGATAGTCCATCAGGCTGTAATCTTCCACAATACGGCGGATAGTGGTACTATCCCCCTCCTTTAAATCGGAAAGCGTACGGAAAGTAAGCCCTTTGCGGCTGCCGTCCGCCTTCGGAATGGGATCGCCATGGGGACAGTGTTCAGGATGTCCGAGAAACTCATCAAGCCGTTCCGCAAGCATATCGCTCGTCTGGTGTTCCAGACCGTCCGCCTGCTCATGAGCTTCGCTCCAGGAGAAATGGAGCTTTTCCACAAGGAATACTTCCCACAGCGCATGAAAACGGAAAAGCTTGCCCGCTTCCCGCCTTCCCTTCCTCGTCATCTTGCTGCCTTTGTAAGCGGTGTAGTCCACATACCCTTCTTTCTGCAGCTTCATAATCATCTCGCTCACTGACGGCGGCGACACATGGAGCATGTCGGACAATTCCTTGTTGGATACCAGCTCATGATCTTCGCTGATGATGTAAATCGCTTTTAAATAATCTTCTTTCCCTGATGTCATGATTTCCCTTCCCCACTTCCTGTAACTGAAATTTTTTATGGAACACAAAACCTATCTCTTCCCCTGCACATTAATTATTACTTATTTCCTATTATATAAAATAGCTTTCCCTAATTCAATTATTAAATCAGAGTGCCAATTATTTTGCGGCAGAAAATAAAAATCATTCTTAAATGTAAAGAAATCTGATAAAAAGATTCCCCAACCCCATTCCTTTTAAAATTTTCCTTGACACGCAAAAAGACGCGTGGTATAGTTGTTCCAACTTACATAATGACTATGAAGAGAAGAGTAAGCGGATAGAACTGCCAAAGAGAGCTCCGGCGGGTGAAAAGGAGTGCGGGAAAATTTGCTGAACATGGCCTCCGAGTCAGGTTTGCCGAATAATAAAGCAGCCCGGGATCTCCCGTTACAGAGATGCGGTATCAAGGCGCAAGCCGGCGTACCTATGGAGGCCTGTGCGGTGACGTGCAGGTAAAATTGGGTGGTAACACGGTCTTCGTCCCTTTACTGGGATGGAGTTTTTTTTTACCCGTTTCCGCCATTCTTATTTCCGGTTTCCAAATTTATCACAAAATTATTTTTAAAAAAGAGAGGTATGTATTATGAATCTGAAAAAAACTGTCATCATTTCCCTGGCCGCATTGGCATGTGCAGGCTTCATCGCAGGCTGCGGCAGCGATAAAAAAGACGCCGCGTCTGCTGACCCTGCGAAAACAAAAAATGAAATCAAAGTCGGCACGACACCGGGCTACTCGGAACAGGTCGTGGAATTCGTCGCCAAAGAAGCCGAAAAAGAAGGCCTCAAAGTGACCATCGTCCCCTTCTCCGACTATGTCACCCCCAATCAGGCACTGGCGCAGGGCGATATCGACGTAAATTCTTACCAGCACGTCCCCTTCCTTGAAGCATTCAATGAAAAGAACGGCACAAAACTTGTTCCCATCGGAAACACTTACCTCGCGCCCCTCCGTCTGTTCTCAAATAAACACAAGACTCTGTCCGATCTCCCCGACGGCGCATCCATTGCAATTCCGAACGATCCATCCAACGGAGGCCGCGCCCTCCTTCTTCTGGAGAAAAACGGCCTGCTGAAATTAAAAGAAGGCGTCAATCCTGTCAAAGCGGTCGTCTCCGATATCGCTTCCAACCCGAAAAATCTGAAAATCATCGAACTGGAGGCGCCCCAGCTCCCAAGAGCGCTTGAAGACTGCGACGCCTCCATCATCAACGGCGGCTACGCGGTATCCGCAGGACTGGATCCGAAGACGGCTCTCGCCCAGGAAGACAATACCAGCCCGTATGTAAATGTCATCGCTGCCCGTGAACAGGATAAAGACAACCCCACCTATCAAAAGTTTGTAAAAATATTCCAGACGGAAGCCACCAGAAAGTACATCAACGACAACTTCCAGGCGACCCTGACTCCGGGATTCTGATTAAACGACAAAAGCGTTTCTCTACGAGGTTTTATCCCCGCAGGAGAAACGCTTCTAATAAAGGAATTTTTGAGTTTTGTGTAAATACTAAAAATGGAAATGCTTTTTCCAATTACTTTGCATATACTTCGCATTTTTATAAATTGTTTCTTTCAAAAAAATCATTATACGCGATTATCATACGCCAAGTATTAGTTTCTTGAGATACTAAATCCAAAGTAACAATATAGTCATCATTTTCCACTTGCAGGTATGGTTTAGGGTTTTCCCATGCATGCTTTATATTCCATCCATGAGACATAAAATATTGAAGAAATTCCTCTTTTACTATTTGGGGCGACTTATCAGAAGTAATGGGTTTAATATAGGTTCGAACAGATTTTGCTATGATTGCTCTTCGGTTTGTTAATTGAAAATCAGATACATCATATGCCTCCAGAGGTTCTATATCATATGCCTTTTTTTCTAACGCTAAAATTCGTTGATGGATTTGCTCCTTTTGGAAGATATTATAAGTTATACCACCTATTAGCCAAATCCCAAATGACGCCAGAATTACCGTGATAAATATATTTAATATAACCTCCTTCACCCTTATGAGCCTTCGATTATCCTTATCCATAAATTCTCCCTACCCACCATGTATAACCAATTGCTAAAGAAACTCCGGCAGAACTGCTATCAAATTCTGCCATAAGTCCTGAGGGAGGGATTTCCACAGTTTCCCCATTGCGATAAAATGACCCCTCCATCCAATAATTGAATTAATTATATCCCCCCTCTTTATTAGAAAAATCAATTAGCTGTAACTTCCACTTCGTCCCCATCTGAAAAATGCAGATTCTGTGTATCCGATTCTTCCTGTCATTTGGGACAAAATTCCGCCAAAGGCGTCTGAAATATTCTGCACTGCATCAAGAGGCTTGTTTGTCCGGTCTTTCCATTTGATTTTTCCAGATATCCTATGGCATGTTCGTTGGCCGCTCCCCGCTCCCGCCAGAAGACTTAAATACTAAACCTGCATATTCTTTGTATATTTTAGGCTATCCTGCTGAAGACTACGCAATAATTTACCATTTTTCATATTAATAATATTTCCTATAGAAACAATATTTACCCTGCCAGCTGTCAATGTAAAGTACCCTTTTCCATAAAATTCCATCTCCACCCAATATCTATCTCCAACTTTTTTATGGACTTTATCCCCTGTATTCCCCCTTTGCATAAATTATCATATAACTCTACCACATTGATATTATCAGCAAATTCAACACTTTGTAACATGACCATGTCAGATTTACGTCGTGCATTAATTTTATGCTCAGTCTCTTTTTCCTTTTTACAGAGTCTATCAGAAATATTGAATCCCCATACCACATCACCAATGTAATATATATAAATTGCAATAATAACTAATATTCCCAAAATATATTCGCCATTATCCATGATGCGTCTTCCTTATTCTAATTCATCCCATCTAATATTAATTATAATTATCCGATATAGCACAGATAATCATAATTCGTTCCTTTTCCTGAATTCCAGCTCTATAGCTTTATATTTATTCAGGTTGTATCCGTGTTTTTGTTTAGTCCTGTCATATCTTTTCCTGTAGTGAGATCGACATCATTTTCTTTGGTAACATTGATTTTTTCCATTAAGTGCGCATAGGATCCAAAATAGCACCAGTGAAATGACATAAACTGGCACAAAGTATGTTAAAGATATAATAGATATCCTTATGAAATCATTATGAATCACTTTTGTAATCCCCAAAAACAAATGGATAAACAAAGTAGTCGTACCATTTCCCCAATCAATAGGAAATCCATGCCATATCATAAAGTACACATATAAGACGGAAATGATTCCAATCGCTTGAATACTACCAGAATAATTCCATTTATGCAGAGGAACATGATAATGGATTATCAGCGCAATATAAATACTCATTCCTAAAAAGAAAATTTTTGCAACATTCAAATCAACAATTGCCATTATCCCCCAAATCCCCCATGCTCCTATATAAATCAAAGTTATTATCAATTCCATTCGAAGCATGCTGATAGCCTTTTTCTTCATAAATTCATTCATCAAGTCACCCATAATGTAACCATCTTACTTCCCGCCACATGTACCGCCGCTCTTTTTATATTCGTGTTCTTCTCTCATATAACCAATAACACTGCATCAAAACCTACGGTTAAAAAACGAACCTACCCCAGCCAATATAAAAAATATCGCAATTTTTTCAACGCAGAATATCTGATCGCAACTAACCTTTCCACTTTTGCTTCGTTTCCCGGTGCAATTATATATGGTTTTATTCTTGAATGAAAAAAGAAAAACTCCAAATTCGATACTCTTCTGCCGGTAAATAACACCATTGTATTCATAAGTTACAAAAAATCGGTAAATCCCCCATGATGTCGGAGATGTCCATACTTTTTTTGCCTCTACAACCTATAAGGTAATATTTTCAGAGTTATATCTGACCATCTGCCTATAAACCAGAAGAGATACTCCTATAAATATTACTATGATTCTATATATAAGTACCAGAATAGATGCACCCATTGTATCTCCTTATATCTGCTCCTGATAATCAACAAACCGTATATGATCCCCCCTGCACAGATATTTCAGGAGCCGTAGACTTCTATATGCAGGATATAACCATTTGCAGCAGTGGATTCATTATATTTCATGCATGCAGCTATTAATCAACCCAAGACCTTCCAAAAAGTTTTCCCATCATTACTTCAGTAGTCTTTCTGTGTCATTGAAATATATTCCGTATCATCATTTTGTGGTGTGTATAGCAATTGTCCATTTTTCATATTTATAACATGACCAACCGAAACAATATCCACATGATTTCCTTTTAATGTAAAATATCCCTCTCCATAAAACTTCATTTTTACAAAATATTTACCTTCATAGACCTTTATACACTCTATTTCCTGAATTCCACCTGCTGAAATAGTATTATATATATTTTTTATATCACTCCCATTAGGAAATAGAGTTTGTTTTAAAATTGATAAATCAGACTCATGTATTTCCTTATTATTAATTTCTGCTGTTTTTATAATTTTCTGAAACCGCCTTGTAATAGTATCCTGCCAAACTACCATTCCAATATAATAGATAATTATCACCACTATCGCTATAAACCCTATAATATATTCCATAATATCTATTTCCACATCCTTATATCTAATCCATTACTTCGGTTGTATCACTCTTAATCCTGTTATATAAGTCCTCCACATACGATTTACCTTGTTCTTTAAATTTTGTATCTATGGCTTCATACTGTTCAACTTGGAGATTTACATAAAATCCCAGGGCAGCAGCATAACCAATCCAAGTGGATACATTAGATAAAAACTTTATTCCACCTGCTTTCAATTCATTTTTTACGCACTATCTTCCATGATTTTCGGATAATACTTTTCGGTCTTCTGTCTCTTCTTTAGTACCTTCCATATTAAAATATCCCACTTCGTTTCCATCTAAGAGGCGCAGACTCTATGTGTCCATTTCATCCGCTCACGCTGACGGCGCTTCCCGGTCTGCCGCTGACAGACATGTTCGAGATTTTGCTTTTTTCTTCGTAACTCTTCCTGTCCTGTTCACTTTCGATAAAAAGATTTCTTTCCCTATCTGCTGCAGTGGACAGCCTGACTTTAAGTATTTCCATTTATCTATCTATTGGAAATACTATGATATAATAACTTTTTTCATATGCTACCCCTTCAAAATTTACTGTTGTCTCTACAGGAAAAGATAATTGAAGCTCATACGTTCCATTAGGAAATATATATTTTTCTTCCACTTTTTCCCATTAGATTTTTCAACATTGTCCTCTTCCGCTACAAACTCCCATCCATATTTTCTTAACTCTTCCATATAATAATTAATAATTTCCAGCCGCGGTGTAAACACAGAATAATTCTCTGATCCATGGTAATGCCCCGGTAATCTATACCAAAATTTTAATGATTTCTTCAATTCGTTTGACTCTTAGTAAATCATTATTGGAGGTATATTTTCTCTCAATTCTTTTTCTGAATTGTTATGTAATAATACATATGTGACAAAAAATAAAAAATAAGGGAACTCTTTTGTTAAAATAGTTTTGAAGAAGAACCATATTAAAACAAAGGAGTCCCTTATGAAAACTATTATAACAGAAGAAATGAGATATCGGGAAAGAGTCGTACAGTATGCAATAAAAAAGTAATAATGCTGTGGCAGCAAGACGCTACCATACGAGCAGGCAACAAGTGCAGCGATGGAGAAAGAAATATGACGGAACAACGGCATCTTTGTCAAATAAATCAACACGCCCGCATTCTCACCCAAACCAGCATACAAGGGAAGAAATAGAGCTGGTAAAGAAAATGCATCGCAGATATTCATTTGAAGGGTTGGCACAGGTGTATAGAAGCCTCATAGATGCCGGTTACACAAGAACATACCAATCCATGCAAAAGCAACTGAGGAAACTGCGTTTTAAAGCAGCCTGAAAAAAAAAAAATACCCAAAGAGCAAGTACAGGGCGCTAAAAAGGAAAATATCCAGGAGAATATGTGGAAGTTGATGTGAAATATGTACCATTGGAATGCATAGGATTTTCGAGCAGCCATGCCAGATATTACCAAATTACAGCGATAGACCTGTATAGCAGAAAAGAATCATAAAACTGGTCAATGAACTAAGTACATATGAAACATCAAAATTCCTGTACAGTCTGGAAAAAAGAATGGGATGTAAGATAAAAACAATACAAACAGACAATGGGAGAGAATTTTGTAACGATGCAGATATGTCCAAAAGTCTATTTCAGATAGCATTGAAAAAACTGGGGATAAACCACAAAAGGACAAGACCGTACTCCCCGTGGCAGAATGGAGTAGTTGAAAGAAGCCATAGAGTAGATAATGAAATATTCTACGCAAGGAGACGATTCTCAAGTGAGGAAGAAATGTATAAATCCTTTAAAAGATATGCCACTAGGACAAATAATATATGTCGGAGGATATTAAAGTTTAAAAGCCCTAATGAAGTATTAAAAGAGTATCAGTCCAGGGTTGCATAAAAAGTGGTAGGCTTAAAACTATTTTCTAAGAGTGTGTCACAAATGTTTGATTACTATAGATTTTCTCTCAATTCTTTTTCTGAATAATATTGACTTGGCCATAAAAATAAATTTAATAGACATGGAAATACAACTATGAATACAAAAACTATGCCAAATTCTCTTCCAAGCTTAGTATATTTTAGATTTTTGTATATCCACTGAATATATTTCTGCTGTATAATCCAAGAGATTCTATCACTTACCCAACAACAGATACTCCATCTCTTTATTCTTTTTTATCATCTTATAAAAGCTTTTTTATGTATATTCATAATATTCCCTATTAATCCTCAATCATTCTCCCATCCTCAATTCGCTTACGCACGTCTATCAGACCATCAGTAAGTTTACTTTCCCCTCCGTCAACACTACTACCTACGTTTTGGATGAACCGTTATATAGTATTTTAACGGCTTTTTTGTCTGATAACCTGATCATCTGATAAGTCAGATTGATGGAAGTTCAATGTTAATTCATATATACCTTTATTAAAAAGATATACATTCTCAATTTTAGAATGATTGGAATAATCGATGTTGTCTCTGCATCCATCATATTTCCATCCGTGTTTAATAAAACATTCTTTATAATATTCAACAATTTCTTCTTCTGAAGCATATGCTTTACTTCCCATAGTAAGCATATATAAATTTGAATTCCCTATATGAAAATAATAACTTATCTCCTAATAAACTATCTTCTTTGTATAAAGTAATTGTAGGTATACTATCTCGCATTTCCTTTTTCGGGCCGCTTTGACTCAAAGCGATTAAATACAAATAAACCCATGAATACTATTATCATGAATATCAGAAGATAAAAATTCTTCTCTATCTTTTCTTTATCAATTATCATCTTCATAAAACTATCTTCCCATCCTATAATTACATACTTCTTATCCCGAAAAGAATAGTATGATTTCCCTGTTTAAAGTCATAGTCATAGATATATCTGCCTTCCCAGTCTGTGATGGGTTACAGAATGTTAGCAGTGACGAGTTTATTCTTTTCTACCGGTGCTACTGTCTATGACGAAACCCTTAAGGGATGAAAACATCATTCTGCCAGAAGACAAGATATGATTCCCATAAATACGATTACAGACAATCTCATCATTCGAATTTGAAATTTAAACTTTTCATGCGCAAGTTTTTTGTTAAATTCTTCTGTCATCTCATATTTAACAGTATTAATAAGGATCCTTTGTGTTTCCTTGAACAATAAATAATCTCCCAATTTGGCCCAAAATGATTACTAACATCCCCAAGAATAACCTTTGTGTCAAATTATCCGCGAAATACACATAAACAAATAATGCTAAAGGTACCATTAATAACATGAAAAGCTTTAACCCCATAATTTTCCAAGTAGTACAAGCTGAAAATGTACCTAACCGTATATTCTTAAAAATCCATCTTACCCCTATAAAAATATAGATTATACATATAATAATATCCATTATCATGAATCCTCCATTACATTAATCTATTTGTTTATACACATTTGTAACATACTTTTCATCCGGTTGTTTTCTTTCAGGTTCCGTCCAAGGTGGTGCTTTCTGATTTCCCTTTCACGAGTATGGTCGATACATAGCCCAGTCCTAAGGGGGTGAGTTTGGATACGGCATTGGTGGATGCAGTGATTCCGCTTGCTTTTGCTTTGTATTCGGTTTTGTTGTCCATATTTTCCCATGTCAAAGTACCGGTGGTGAGTTTGTTCTTTTCTGCCAGTGCTTTGCTGTCTATGACGTCGCCTTTGAGGTGGGTGTTGTTTTTGACTTGGTGTCGTATTCTTTTTTCCCTATGTAGATGCCGCTTTGTTCAGTAATACCTTATATATTGAATTTCATTAATTAATAGAAAATCCAGGAGATTATATACCACAACACATCTCGGTAATACCCTATTATAAACAATTCAATAAACACATTTAATATTGATAAAAGAATGGTTTGTTTTTGCACCTGTACAATTTCACTTTCGCTTTTCTTAGTAAACCCAGGCGCTAATATGTAAGCAAAATAGCGAGCCAGAATGAAAATCGCCTCTCCCATAAAGAACATCCCTATCAAACTGACCAATGGACTATGGGACACATCTATACCTGACATGATTTTCAGAATATTGGTTGCAGTTAATATTATAAATAAAAGGCTAAACACAGTTAGCAATATTCCCATGAATATAAATATGACATACTTATAGAGAGACGGATGTCTCCTATCTTTATGGCGAATAAAATCCTCCCCTATGGCACAGCACATAAAAGCAAATATTAAAACAGTAAATACTATTCCCCAAAAAAACGAAAGACTGATAATTTTCATTATGTATTCCTCTATTCAATCTTTTACAATAAAATTCCATTCAAAGTCCTTTTTAAACTGTTCATCGTCATAATTAGATACTCAGAGTTCACTGCGGATTAGGCGGTTATGGCTGTGCTTCCTTTGACAGACAGTATGGGAGTGTTCAGTAATCCTCTTTTGCTTGCTTTATATTCTGCTTTGCTTTCTATATTTTCCTATGTCAAGGTACCGGTGACGATCCGGTTCTTTTCTTTTTCTATTTTTCTGTCTATGCCGGTGCCTTTGAGGCGGGTGTTGGTTTTGACTTGGTGTCGTATTCTTCTTTCCCTATGTAGATGCCGCTTTGTTCAGTAATACCTTCTATATTGAATTTCATTAATTAATAGAAAATCCAGGAGATTACATACCACAGCACATCTCGGTAATACCCTATTACAAACAATTCAATAAACACATTTAATATTGATAAAAGAATGGTTTGTTTTTGCGCCTGTGCAATTTCACTTTCGCTTTTCTTCGTAAATTCAGGCGTTAATATGTAAGCAAAATACCGAACTAGAATAAACGCGGCTATGCATACAAAAATAGAACCTATTAAACTAATCAATGAACTATGAGACATATCTATATTTAATAGTATTTCTAAGACATTAGTTTCAGTCAATACTACAAATAAAAAGCTAAACACAGTTAGCAATATTCCCATGAATATAAATATGACATACTTATAGAGAGACGGATGTCTCCTATCTTTATGTCGAATAAAATCTTCACCTATAGCACAGCACATAAAAGCAAATATTAAAACAGTAAATACTATTCCTCCAAAAAACGAAAGACCGGTAATCTTCATTATGCATTCCTCGATTCAATCTTTTACAATAAAATTCTGTTTAAAGTCCTTTTTAAACTGTTCATCGTCATAATTGGATACTCAGAGTTCACTGCGGATTGGTTGGTTGTGGCTGTGCTTCCTTTGATGGACAATATGGGGCAGTAGTCCTCTTTCGCTTGCTTTATATTCTGCTTTGTTTTCTATGTTTTCCTATATCAAGGTACCGGTAGTAAGTTTATAAATATTAACATTAATCCTAAAAGTAACCATGTTATTAACCGGACATCATCTTTAACATCATAACAATTTGCAACTTTTGCTCGGTTCCTTCTCAATTCATATAGTACCAAAAGAAACCATAGCCCCCCATATTGCAGATGTCATTATCAAAAGTTTATTTGAATAATTAATGATCCCAATATCTATCAGTATCGCCGCTCCCATTAATACATCTATACAAAATATAAAAGGAATTCGAATATACACTGGGATATTCTTTACAACCATCTTCATATCTTCTTTTTTAGATTTGTTAAATATAAATATCCATAAATTCCATATCATGAGAAAAAGCATGGCAAAATCAATCACTTGATTACTAAAGATATATTTCATTTCTTATCCCCTCCTTCATTCGCAAGGAAAGAATTATACTGATTCTTTATATTTCTCACTTCCCTCAAGCCTATTTTTCTATAACCACACGATCATAAAGATAGGCTCCCACAAGCATCCCACCTTCCAAGCCGGCAATAGAACTTTCCATCCCACATGACTAAACTGATTATAGTCCCGCTTGCTATTTTATGAACTTCCGGGTCTTTGATCTTTCCCTGTTCTTTTTAGGAAGGCGTTCACTCCTGCCATACTATTCGCTTTCTGAGGTAATATCTTCCAGCTTTTTATCAAGTATATCTAACCCTTTTATACTATCAATATATTCTTCCATAAACTTTTTATCAGAAACATAATACGATTCTCTTTTTAATATAATTGATTTTTTTTTCTCATTCCCTTTTCTTTGTAGTTCTTTAAAAATATCTATATCTCTTTTTGGGCAATCCTATAAAGTCATATCTGATTTCTATCCCCCATAGATAAGATTCATTTAGCTGTGATAAAGAACTTAACACATCACTTCTCAAATCATCCGGGATGTTTCTGTAATAAATTTCATTAACCACTTTAATCGTTTTCCCACAAAAAGGAATTAAGTTTACTTTTGTATATCCTCCTATACCATACAAAAATATATAGGGATATTCATATTTATAAGCAAAACAATCCGACTCTAAGGCTGTTTTTGTCCACAAATCAGTAAATATCCTATCGACCTTAAACCTATATCTAAATGCTGCATAATAGGTTGCATGTTCCATTTGAAATGTATTCATGTGTAAATACATAACGCATAATCCTATTAATAAACTAAACGCAACCCATATTTTAGTATTTCTCATATCAATCACCTATACCATCTCGTCCCCATCTGTGCCGTATAGGCTCCTGTGTTTCTGTCTCCTGTCAGGCTTCCTGCGACGGCTCCCAAGGCAGTGCGGCCTATACGGTATCAGTAGTGAGTTTGTTCTTTCCTTTAGCCACACAAACGATGTCAACAGTTCCCCCTACATTACATCAGATACTTTCTACAGTACACTATAATATTCATAAGAATAGAAATTTTTATAATAATTTCAAATAAAATTGACTGATTCCAATAAAAAAAGACAACTCCCACAAGAAAAACAGATATGACAATAATCAAAAGCCCTATGTAATGTTTTATTTTATTGAAACGGGTGTGATTATTTTTTCTTTCGTAATATTCATCAGGATACCAAAATAACTCTATCAGTTTATGTGCAATCGGTTTCTGATCATTGCTTTCAATCTCTCGCCCTAAATGTCTTAAGGCTGTACGAAGTTGTAATGTTCCTATAAATATTATAAAAATACTCATCAGGAAATCAGAACTAAAAGACCATAGTCTGAAAAATCTATGAATATAAATTCCCCCTCACAGATTTTTTCAGCACAATAAAGAATAGAAAATATTCCTGTCAGAATAAAAGAACAATAATTAACTATAGGCAAATTGTCTCGCTTATTATGACTAAACATAAATTATTTCCCTCCCTTTATGTTTTGGGATAGATTGTTACAGAATACCTAAGCGGATCTTGCCCATTACTTTTTTCGTAATTATGCAAATCCCGAGTACTAAAATATATTCCCAATCTATACTTCCCTTTTCGGAAATTAAATGATTCCCCTATCTTTCTATTGTTTGAATGATCGATATTATCTGCTTCTCCTGTAAATTCCCATCCGATTTTTTCCAAATTTTTTCTATAATATTCAAAAATATCAATTTTAGTTCCAAAAGATTGAATAATATATGTAAGAATATAATGTTTATTAGTCCTATAAATAAATTGCAGTAAATCCACTAATTTACTTTCTTCATTATAGACATTGACCCCCTCGACGCTTTCCCTTATCTCCATTTCAGGCTTTCTTGATTCTAAACGATCAACTAAAATACAAATAGACACTAATATAATAAATCCTATCAATGTCAATATCCCATTCTGTAATTTCATTTTTGAAATCATTTCTCTACCTCCTCATCATCTACTGAAGAGGTAGAATCTCCACTAAGCCCAAATTGCGGCAGTCCTTTGTTTAAGATTATCATTCTTCTTTACCTATAAACCCTTAAAAGTATTATAAATAACAGAGTATTATATCTATCACATACGCAAGAATTGGCCAACACCACCATAATATAATGAGCTCAGCTATCAATGTACAAAAAGAAAGATAAAGCGTTTTTCTTGATATCTTAAATCTCAATTCTTTGTTTAAATTTGAATACTCCGGCAATAATACATAACCATAATACCGTACAGCAATAAAAAGTGACCAACATGTGAAGATCGCAAAAGCAAATGCTATTTCTTTATCGTAGTCAATATCTATTTCTCTTAAGACTAATAAAAGATTCGTCCCACCTGTCACTGTAAACAGCAAACTAAAAATTATCAGTAATATTCCCATAAGAATAAAAAACAAATACTTAATAACATGACGAATTCTGTGATATGCAATATCATAAATGGCTATACTAAGCAGCGTAATACCCAGTATAATTGTTGCCATTATTCCCAAAAAGAATGAAGTCCCCATAATTCTCATATTTTGAATCCCCAATCAATCTTTAACATCAAAATTCCATTCAATCTTTTTTCAAAATCTTGTTTATCATAATTTGAACTATTTAAGTTTTCCCAGTAATAGATATCGTTTCTTTTATTATCATAAATATTTTCCACAGTAAAAGCAGCCATAACACCCATATCTAAAAAGTAATAGCATCTCCACCAAGAGGTCTGTCTTTAATGCGAATGTCCATAGTCTTCTTTCCCTGCGTATAAAGTATCTCTTCTTAATATCCACATTATTATATCTACAAATTTTATATATGTCCGACTATCACATTCATTACATATACTAGAATTGGCCGGTATATCCATATCATAAAAAATCCTATTATTATGGTACAAATATATAGTAATATCCATTTCTTTCTCACTTTAGGAATTATATTGATATCCAATTTAGAATATTCGGGAAATAAAACCATAATAATGTATTGCCACCCATAATGACCAAATCGCAAAAACCAGAAATAAAATATCTAATTTTGAGCCATAATAAATATTCGTCTGATAAAAATAACTTAAAATATCCGTTCCCGCCACTAAAGTCGATAGTAAAAAGAACATTACACATAATATTCCTATCGGAATTATAAAAAAATACTTAACTCCATTATGTACTCTCTTGTAAATAATATCTTGACAAATCAAACCCAAGAATAGAGCAAATAACATAATAGTGGTTACCATTCCTCCCCAAAATAGAATACTGGTAATTTTCAATTGATATCCCTCCCGTTTACTCTATAATGTTAAAGTTTTGTTCCATTCTTTCTTTAAATTCATCCTCATTATAATTCGATCGATTAAGTTCTTTTAGATAATAAATATAATCACTTTTATTCTCTTCTTCATAAATATATTTTGCCAAAAGACCTCCTGCATAGCCTGTACCTACAACTACTGCAGCCGTTCCACCGGAAAGGAGTATTGGAGCAATTTGATATTGACTGCTATATCCCACAATAATCGGCACAAGCAGCCTCTGCCCTGCCAGGCTTCCCATCACTCCACCAGCAATACTGACAGATTCTTTGCCACGATCATCCGTTGTTAAAAATTTTCCTACATCTAACATCTTGCCGGCAGTTCCTGCCCAACCGGATATACCAGGCAAATGAGTTTCCTTAGATACTTCTCCAATAAAGTCTAATCCATATCCGCCGTATTTAGCCCAATCGCTTTGGATATGAATTTATCTATCCGGTAACTCTAGCTAAAAGTAGTATGCATAATCCGATAACACCGAGCAGTTTATAGTCAAAATAAATCGCAACACCAGCAATTACACATCCTATAATAAAACAGATATCACTCCCACTAAAGAAATCATACATTTCTTTGATTTTATTTTTCATAGTATTAATACTATTTTTTCTGCTCATAAACTTCCCTTCGTTCTGCTTCTTTAATTTTTTCATTTTCATTGTGCAAGATAACTTCAAAAGAATGATATCCACGCTATATATCCAGTTATATTTTCACTCTATTTAAAAATTTTATTCCGGCAAAACTTCCGGGAATTATACGATCTAACTCAGGATAATTTGTTTTGTATATTTAGATAACCAATTAAGTGCACGAAGAGTTCCATCTTCTGCCACACCTTTGGCAATATCTTTTGATCATCCATCTTTAATATCTGATAGAATCAGTGCGCCCATGGCTCCATGGAGAAGAAGTTTTTCTGTAGATCCTTAAGGTCTTTCCATCCGGTGCTGCCGAGGCTGGTATTGATGCCTACAGCGTATATTTATCTACCTTCTTTATTATCCGCTTTGACTCTCAACTTCTCATACGCCTTCCGTTCTTCTGAAGCAAGATCTGACACTGATGAAATTACTTGTATCTCATCACTGCTATACTTCGCTAAGGACCTATCTATCTCTTGTTTCTCCTCTAATGGCTGAGACGGATTCCTATATACCTTTATCTTAAATGGATTCGCATAAATTGCATAAAAACCGGCACTTCCATAAGAGTAAAACACTTTGTCCCTATAAAGCATGTCTGTTTCACTTTCTGTCTCATACACATTTTTGTCTAAAAGGGTTAATTTTTGTTTTACTTTGTCTTCCGGGCGATAATCATGCAGTTCAAAATGAATGCCTCCTTTCTCCCTTTTAGAGAGAAATATACGTGATTTATTTCCAAAAGTAGATTCCGTATCTATATACCATGTTTGAATATCAAATAAAGACGGAATATTTTCTTTTTCATTATGTTCCTCCTTATTCTAACCCTATTGTTCCATCAAGATTTGCACTCCGGTCAAAAGCCTGTATCACGCCAATTTCTCGATTCCCTCCGCTTCTTTCCGGTGCTGCCGAGGCTGATATTCCTACGGTATTGTTCTTGTTAATGGCTTTGTCTGTTTTCTGGGTTTTCTGTATGTCTCTTGCGTTCATTCCTGCCTGCACGGCATACAGGGCTTTCAGCCGTCCGTCTCCCACTTCTCCGGCTCTCTTTACGGGAGCGGCTACGGTTCTTATCTGCGCTAATTTTTCCATGTCATAGGTCTTTTTTATGTCATTGAAATATATTCCGTATCATCATTTTGTGGTGTGTATAGCAATTGTCCATTTTTCATATTTATAACATGACCAACCGAAACAATATCCACATGATTTCCTTCTAATGTAAAATATCCCTCTCCATAAAACTTCATTTTTACAAAATATTTACCTTCATAGACCTTTATATACTCTATCTCTTGGATTCCCCCCGCCGAAATAACGCCATACATTTTCCTTACATCTATCTCATCAGGGAAACTAACGTCACTAAGAACTTTTAAATCAGATTCTATAACCTTTTTTGTATCGACGTCTATTTTCTTTTCAATTTCTTGAATTTCATCAGCGGCCCTAAACTTCCAAACTACTATTCCTATACCAAAAAATATTATTGCAATTATTCCTAAAAATCCTTTGATATATTCAGCTAAATTCATCTTTTACCTCTTTATTCTATTCCTTGAGATGGCTCTCAGAACACTACTTTACCAACGATCGGTATTCACTATTCCACTAAGTAAAAAACAAAAAACTGCTATATATCCCAAATATTCTATACCCATAAGCCATGCAATACTCCCTGATATTAAGCCGGCTATTCCTAAAGCCAAACTAGGTCCAAAATATTTTTTCATATAATCCTCCCATAATAGCAGCAAATTAATGATTATAGCTTATTTTATCTTGTTACAGTTAACCGGCTTTTTGAACTCCGCCTAGTAAAAAAAGGATATTAATAAAAATACTATTGATAAAACCCACAATATAGTGTAATTAAAAAAATGCGCAATAATAAAAATTAGAATTCCTAAGCATATAAACTTACTATCTGCCTTCATTCTATAATCCCCTCTAATCAGTTATACAATCCTTTATCCGGCCTTCTAACTCTTTCGTAGTCTTAGGATTACTTTCATACTTATAATCTAACAATGCAACATAAACTATCACAGCACCAACTAAGGTTCCATATCCGCCATCTACTTGTTTTACAAATTTTATACCTCCTAATTTTTGTTTTACTTCATCTGCTAAATAAGGATAATCCCGTATAACTTCGTTCCCTAAATATTCCAGTGATTTTATAGTTATTCTTTCAAGAATTAACTTAGTTGCTGTATCAGAAAGATATTTTTTTACATCATTAGGAACATTATCTTCATAATACAAATAAAATCCGTTTGCCCCACCTAAAGCATTTCCCATCCGGGAGAGGTAAGCACCCATCGTGTGTCTGCCCCCTCCTGCCATCTTGGACAGGATTCCTCCGAAGGCGGCGGAGATGTTCTGCACTGTATCGCAGCTCCACTTATATCATTTTTTGTATTTTCTATCACAAAACCTGCTTCTAAAATCCATTTAAAATCAATAATAAGAAGCTCCTACTAAAAGTATAAAAGCCATAAGCCATAATAACGTATAATCGAAAAAATATGCAAAAGTAGCAATAAATATACTAAGCCCAATTAATTTCCATGCCTTTTTCATCCTTTATACCCTCTTAATCATTTACAGAGTCTTCTACCCATTTATTAAATTCATCTCTTAGATTCCTTCCTCTCATTGCAGCCATTTCCTCATCCAATTCATTCCTCTTCGTCCCCATCCAGGAAATATAGGAGCCTGTGGTCCGCTCCCTCCTATCATCTTGGACAGGATTCCTCCAAAGGCGTCGGAGATGTTCTGTACGGTATCGGGATGTTTGTTTATCCAGTCTTTCCCCTATCTGTTATTTGTCCGGGAGTCTAAGAGATCGTTCTTATCTCCTCTCCCTATTTTCCCATTGTAGGATATTCCGTGTCCTCCTGTTTTGTACTCGGCTCTGCTGTCTATGTTTTCCCATGTCAAAGTACCGGTGGTAATCCGGTTCTTTTCTTTTTCTGCCTGGCTGTCTATGACAGCTCCTTTGAGGCGGGTGTTGTTTTTGACTTGGATGTTGTATCCTTCTTGTCCTGCGTAGATACCTGCCTGTTTTGTGACGCTTTCGTAGGCGGAGTCTGTGTTTGTTTTCCTTTTCCTCCGCTTACGCTGACGGCGCTTCCCGGTGTGTAGCTGATGGAGAGACCCGATGTTTTGCTTGTTTCTTTGTAATTCTTTTTATCCTGTTCGCTTTCTATGGAGAGTTTGTTCCCTGTTTTACACCTATCTTTATCCTATTTATGAAAATATATACATCATCACAAATGTAGCAAGGAAAATGACCATCCCTATAATTATTCTTCTATTTTCTTCTGTATATTGTAATGATTTTTCACCATAATGTATTCGTTTATACAGTCCCACTAAAACAAGAACGCCCCACAATAACATAAGTGCTGTATAAGCATATAATACGTTACCCGTTATCACACTTCTATCAACTATTATGATATAAAAGGCCAGCATACTGTGTGTAAAAGCGAATAATACACGAACAAAAAGAGACACATGTTTAATAAAGAAGGCTTCCTGTGGATTTAGAGATTCAGGAAATACAAACACTTTCCAAATTACAATGGATGCTACTAATAAAAAAACATCATACATAGGGCTAGAGAATAAAGAAATCATTTTCTTTCCTCCTGTGAATAAATTTCTTCATTATCATTCTTCTTATCTTTTTCCATCGTCTCCCACGCCTTTTTATTTTCCTCTACCCAATATACAACTCCTCCTGCAATAATACCAACAATAGATGATCCTGTTGCTGTAACTGCAAGAGCTCCACCCAAATACCCTAGTGAGATCGGCAACGTATCGTATGCATCCGCACTAAATGCATTGTATGGGGATTTAAATCTTTCGTGGTTTTCCTGTATCCCGTATAGGTAAGACGCACCTGCTACAAAAGCGGCCGGCTTTCTTCACAAGATTTTTCCCGATTGCCTCCGCTTCTTTTCGTGTCAGGTAGGGATATTCGCTTTCCATCCAGTTCGCCGTGCTCCATCTTACTATTCCTTCCGCCGCGATTTCTTTGGATTTATCCAGGGCTGCTTTGTTTAGCATTTCTTTATATCCGTTACGCTTTTCAAGGATGACTTGTCCGGGCAGGTCTCCTTTTTTTATTGTACTCAGGTCTATATAGGTTCCTGTTCCTTGTTTCCTCGGCCATTCTTCGTTTTGCTCAGCATCGATTTGCAGCCATTTATTCATATACTTTAACTTCTTCTAGTTAATTAGGCAGAACACAAATTAATAATCCTATAAAAATTATTACACCAAAACCTACCATTCCCAGCTCAAATCGGAATTTTTTCTTTTTTAAAATTCTTTCTACCTCTTCTCTTTTCCGCTCATTATAATTAATGAGTACTTTTTTTATTTCTAAAAACAATACATAAGATAGTATTTCATTTGTTAATAAAAAACTTGTGCTTAAGATTATACGCATTTTATTATCTGCCGAAAAAGAAAAAAATATGTATAAACTTACAGGAACTACTAATAACATCAAAAACTTTATAATAACAATCTTATAATTTGTCGGGGCAGAGATTGAATCTAATCTGATGCCTTTGCACATCCATATTCCTCCAGCAACAACATACAATATGCATATTAATATATCTATCATAAGTTCCTCCAACAATAGTTTAATCTATCTTTCTATTTATATTTTCAATATATTCATTATTCTCCTTTTCCCTTTCTATTGTCGTTAACGGCGGTGCCACAAAATCTTTAAATTCTGTGATAATCATCGCTGATACTAATCCTGATAATGTACCACCCAAACTACCTCCAGTCAAAACAGTAGCACTAACCACCACTAAATTCCCATAAACATCAATACCAATCCGCCTTTTAGCTCCTTGTACCCCATACTTATTGACATCTGCGTCTTGTGCTATATCCCACGGCAAGGTAAGTGCGTCTCCGATAACGGTTTCTCTTCCCAGATATTTGGCAACTTTTGTATTGATTCCGCTTGCCATCGCACTTTCAAATATGGTTTCTCCATGTGCACGTGTTGCTGTAACTAATACCGGCTCAAAAAGACTTCCTCCTTCTTTCACCGTAAATGGTCTGCCCGTCTTTAAGTCCCAATATGTACCGGGCGTTGATATTGGTGAATATCTTTGTCTTTCATCTATGGCTTCCCAGTCTTTTTGTAATCGTTTCTCTCTTCTTCTGTCTTTGCGTTTTTCATATCGCCCAGATATTGTTCATATTGTTCATGGGTGAGGTAGTTGAAGGTTGTCGCCTGGTGGACTATGGCTGCCCCTGTTTTCCCTCCTGCCAGGTATCCTATGGCAGCGCTTGCTATTTTATGGACTTCTTTGTCTTTGATTTTTCCCAGTTCTTTTTGAAGGAGGGCGTTCAGTCCGGCTCCTGTCAGTCCTTTTGTCATTCCTGCTCCTGCTTCTTTGGATACTAAGGCTCCCATGATTCCATGCATGGCGATTCTATTGGTTCCGCTTTCGCTCCATTTCTTTGCTTCTTTTTCGTATTTCTCCGCCAGTATGCTGTTATTTTCTTTTCTGGCTTTTTCTGCTTTTTTATTCAGTTCGTTTTCTTTGTGTCCCGCTATGTCTCCTATGAGGCGGTATCCTACTTGGGAGAGGATGTTCACGTATTCCTGTTTTTCTTCTATTTTCTTTTTGTCGAAGATTTCAGAAAGTGTGTTAAGTGCGTTTGCTGTGTCGTGGCTGATTTCTTTGTCTGTCTTTTCTTTTGTGGTGATGATGATGCTGTCTGCTATGGCTGCATAGGTGGTGCTTCCTGCCTTTCATAGGGAGTAATCTAAAATCTTATTAAGAACTATAATATGAATAAAATCATCGCAAGTAATATTATTCCACCTCCAACAAAACTGGCAATCGACTTTTGATATAACATTGAAGATTTTTGAATAATATGATTACTATCTTTTTCTTTTTTCATTTCAAGTCTAAGAAAAAGTCCATTAATTATCCCTCCTACCCCCATTAAAAATCCACCTATTATGGCAAACTGAGAGCTTAATATTCCCACAATATGACCAAACACAAATAGCCCTCCAAATATAAGCAATAAAAATGGTATTAATTTGTAAAATATTCCAGATATTCCCCAACTATTTTTTCTTTTTATACTCACATATACCATTCTTACTAACAACAAAGGAATACAAATTAATATTATCCAGATACGAGGGTCAAATGCATTAACGCTGATCATTTCTACCAAGAATTCCATTTACTTCTTTTTTTCCCCCCCGGTAATACTTTCTTACCTCCTCTTCTTTTATATATCCTTTCGCATAATCTTCAAACGCACCTGCACTATGCACACATACAAACAGAATCGTTACAAATAAATTATTAGAGCCATGACCAATAACGCTATACTAGACCCCCAAATGCTTTTTATTAAGAATTTATACTTTTCTATTTCCATTTCAGAAAGGTTCACGCTCTCATCTTTTAGTAAACTTTTCACATACCATCCTCCTATGAATCCACCAAAAATCATCATAGAAAACACCTTTATTACCCAATCACCTTTGATTATATTAGAAACCCCTCCCAACGTAATTATTAAACTTGCAAAAAACGGTACCACTGTCATAACATATAAGGTTTTTGTTAATCGTTTCCATTTTTTGACTGTGTTTACATAGAAATATATAGCTTTTATCATTGAAACAATCGTACAACACAAAAGTACCATAAACTTGGCAATAGCCCAGAATCCACCGGCAATTAGTACATTCATCTATTCTTTACCTCCTGGTAATACTTTCTAACTTCCTCTTCTTTATTAGTTGGTATCTCTGCTTTTATATATTCTTTCGCATAATCTCCAAGCACACCGCCAGCAAGTCCAAACACAACCGGCATTCCAAATGTAGCCCCACCAATACCCCCTAACGCTGTTCCCGAAATAATTGGTGCTAAATCAGCAGCTATCACTTTATACCTGTTCCATCCGCTATACAATCTGCTGTCCTTTTGGATATCGTTAAGTGCCATGCCGATCCCTACCACTCCTCCTGCTTTGAAGAAGAATTTAGAGGCGGTTCCCCCATATCCATAGTATTCGCTCAGTGTTTTTGGCAGTTCGGTCGTTTTATCTACTACGAGTTCTGACGCTACAGAGAGTCCCATGTTAAATTTGCTTGGATGATATTCTTCCGGCGCATGAGGAGACTCCAAATGATTATTTTCATTGGGCATTCTTATTTCCGGGGTACCGGAAGAATTGATTACTTTATAATTTTTATCGACATCTGCCTGGATCCCCGGTAAACGGACGACAGGATGTTTCCAGTCCACTCCTAATCTCAGGTACCGGTTATATTCTTTGAACAGGCTGACGGCACTGTCTTGTGTAAAGCCTTCTTGTTTCAGGTAGGCGATTCCTTTGTTGTAAGAGTTCGTGTTTTCTGCGTACAGGAATCCTGAGGTTCCTTTTTCCGGTTCCTGTTCTGTCATAATCCGGTTCAGATTTCTCAGGGTATTTTCTATTTCCGTTTCGGTAGCAGGACTGCCATCTTTCTTTTGCAACAATGTTTTAGCCATCTGTCTGGCTGGAGATAGAGCGTCAGCAAATGCAAAATAGTTCCATCTCGTCCCCATCTGTGCCGTATAGGCTCCTGTGTTTCTATCTCCTGTCAGGCTTCCTGCGACGGCTCCCAAAGCGGTGCTGATGGCTTGTACGGTATCAGGGTGGGTGTCCATCCAGTCTCTTCCTTTTGTTTTTTCCATGTACGCCAAGGCAAATTCGTTCACGCTTCCCGATACGGCTCCTGACAATGCGTTCCCTCCGCTCATGCTTCCTGTCAGTGCGCCTATGGCTCCATGGAGAAGGAGTTTCTTTGGATCCTTCTTTCCATCCATAGTGGTCTGCCGCTTCATGGATGATTTGGTTTCCCACTATGTTCATCATGTGAATGAGTTCCTGTTTTTCTTCTACTTTTGTTTTGTCGAAGATTTCTTTGAGTTTGTTTAGGCTGTTTAATAATAAATATATTAATCTGGCATAATCCCAACTAATAGCGCAATAAAGGCAATTATACCAAAACAAATTATTCCAAGTTGAATTCTAAACTCTTTTTTCAAGAATATGTTTAACATCTTTTTCTCTATTATCAATATTACTTTCCACAATTGCTTTACTCATTTCGTTAAATAACAGCCGGGTCTCTATCAAATACAAAAGCAACACACTCACACCCAAAAATATTCGCACCATACCACTATCATAAAAATGGATATATATAAAAATTTCTAATGGCACTACCAACCATATTAAAAATTTCAGAACGATAATTTTCCAGTTTGTTGGAGCAGATATCGTCTCTATTTCTACCTTTTTTAAAACCCATTTGGCTCCGACAAAAATATAAACTATACATATTAATGTATCTATCATATGCATTCCTTCCTCCGCTCTAATCAACTTCTTTCTGCATATTCTTTATCTCTTTTATCCTTTTCCTCATATGTTATCGGCAGGGAGGAGTTTCATGGATACGTCCAGGGAGCTGACGCGTTTCATCTGTTCCAGCCCCTGCTCCAGGCGGCGGATGTTCAGGATGTCTCCTTCTTTAATGGGAAATGCATTTTTCCATAGGATGAGAGCGCTGTCTTTCCCCGTAGATGATTTTATGCAGCCTGCCGAACTTTTCTCCCTGCCCCGATAAAATGATTTCATCTATTCTAAATACGGATCCCGCGGCATCTTGCGTCTCTTCTTTTTCATTCAGGCTGCTTCCTATATTTTCTACACGGGGCATGCGCAGCCTTTCCTGCCGCGCTTCTTCCAGCCGCTCTGCTCCTGTGTAATCTAAAACGGGAGCAGCTGATACCGCTCCCGTCATCATGGTTAAAAAATAAAGGCTGTTACGATTTTCCCCTGCATAACCGTTCTCCCAAAGTAATATTTCAAATGATTTTCTTATTTCCAATTATAGTTTACAGGGAAGGCATTGTAAATGTTTTATTTACTGCCCCTCTCCGCTTTAATTTCCTGCTGCACCTTTCGCCAGCATGACGGAGAGATCTTCTTTTTCTTCCTGCATATCTGTCTCCTTTGCCGCCGCTTTCGCCAGATCATCAATGGCGTAAACGAGGGGTTCTTTTCCTTCATCGGGGGTAAGAAGCATCATCACATCTATATGGTCATTTTCACGGAAGAAATACGCTCTGCCGTAAAAGGGCAGGATGAGTCCGTCGGAATCAAAGGTAATTTTCGCGCCCATCATATAGAGATAGGCTTCGTCGGCTGTAAGTTTGCGATACGGCTCGAAATCGGACAGGGTGATTTTCACGCCTTCTCCTAATTCTCCCACCACGTTCTTCGCCCAGTTCTTCATTACCTCTTCCGCCACTTTGCGCAGCGGCGAGTCCTCATCCAGAAAGGCGCGGTTCATGCGGGAAAGGCTTCTCCATTCTTTTACGGTCAGGTATTCCCGGAAAAACGGTTTCAATGTATCCGCTCCCGCAGGAGGCAGCTTGGCGGTGACAATGTAACCGTAAGCGAATTTACGGCTTTTTTGAAGCATGACGGAAAGCTGCCCCATGTAGTAAGGATAGGTGAAATTGTGGAACTTCAATTCCTGCTGTTCAGGGATATCCTGATAGGTAAACGCAGGCGGCAGATGTGCTTTCGCAATGGACCGCAAGTCATAAGCAGACGCGCCGCCGGAAATACAGAGAACCGTCATAAAGACTGCCGCCGTTTTCTTCCAACTCATGTGCTGCTCCTTTCCAGTCCATAGAAGGCATAAAGTAAATTTTTCCCGATTTTTTCCGCCGCCGTATGGCTTCCCTGTACGATAATGAGATAATACATGCTGCCCTGCCTGTACAGATTCGTATAGACCCACATCGGATAGGACAGATGTCTTTCGTCGGAAATAATCACCCGCGCTTCCTGGGTCCAGCGATAGGTGCCGTCATGATTTTTATAGGCATGCCACGGTGAAAAAGAAACCAGTTCCGCCTGCAGCTTCTGCCCTTTGATTTCATCCAAACGGCCATTCAGCATCCGCTGATATTCTTCTATGCTGATTTTCGGCATGCCGAAGAGGGAGTGCGGCCGTGTCGCATCTTCATGGAATGCGCGCTCCCAAAACCGGGCAGCCGTTTCCCGTTTCCCATGGAAGAAGGCTTCTTCTGTCCCTTTCACAACAGAGACGGAAGCGGAATAGGTGCCGCGGATATCGGATTTCCTGATCTGATACAGATGAAGGGAGTCGTAAGGGTACGGCGCCCGGTCGGGGTACATGTCCATTCCCGGAGGCGTGGTGAGAAAGTACATCACTGCCGCCCAATCTGTTTTCCCGTAATCTTTCCGGTGTCCCGATTTCTTAAATATGGTTTCCGCGCGGCTGCCCCCTCCATCGGTAATCTGCACGTCTTCCCCGAAAGATAGTTTCCCCAGTCCGTCGATGACGAGATCCTCCGCCTCCGCGTAAAGACAGCCTGCCAGAATGAAAGCGGACAGAGCCGCCATGATTTTTTTGAACATGGAATTCTCCTGTAATATATCATTTATCTTTTCATTGTAAGGAATCAGGGATATTTTCTCAAGTCAGGCATTTCCGTCTCCCACAAAAAATATCCCGCCATGGATTACACAGCGGGATATTTTATTTAAATACTTATTGCACGTCAGCTTGCCCATCAGCGGTTTCCGCCGTCCGGGGTTCCGCGTTATGCTGCACGGAGAGCCTGCGGTAACGGGCAAGCCCCGTACCTGCCGGAATCAGCTTGCCGATAATGACGTTTTCTTTGAGTCCGAGAAGCGGATCCACTTTCCCTTTGATTGCCGCTTCCGTAAGAACTCTGGTGGTTTCCTGGAAAGAAGCCGCCGAGAGGAAGGAATCTGTCGCCAGCGCGGCTTTCGTCGTACCGAGAAGCAGGTTCTCACCCACCGCCGGTTTCTTTCCTTCATCTTCCAGATGTTCGTTCATGACGCGGTACGCCACGATGTCCACCGTCTGTCCCGGAAGCCATTCGGAATCTCCGGGGTCATCGATTTTGATCTTGCGGAGCATCTGATGGACGATGATTTCAATGTGCTTGTCATTGATTTCAACACCCTGTGACCGGTAAACTTTCTGCACTTCCTTGACGATATAGTTCTGGGTCGCCTGTACGCCGAGGACACGGAGAATATCGTGGGGATTGATATTCCCTTCAATGAGGCGAGTACCTGCTTCGATTTCATCGCCTTCATTGACGGAAATCCTCTTTCCGAACGGAATCTTGTAGGTATCGGATGTCTCTTCATTGGTCACGGTAACAATCTTGATATTCGCATTTTCCGGAGAGTCTTCAATGGTGACTTTGCCGGCGATATTGGAGATGATCGCGTTGCCTTTCGGCTTGCGCGCTTCAAACAATTCTTCGACACGGGGCAGACCCTGGGTGATATCTTCTGCCGTTGCGACACCGCCCGTATGGAACGTACGCATGGTCAGCTGGGTACCCGGTTCGCCGATGGACTGTGCAGCGATGATACCTACCGATTCGCCGATTTCCACATGGCGGCCTGTTGCCAGGTTCCTGCCATAGCACTTCGCGCATACGCCGTGTTCGGAATGGCAGGTCAGAATGGAACGGACTTTCAGACGGTCATAATGCTTTTCAATTTCAGCAGCCTGGTCGTCAGTGATTTCTTCATTCTTCGCGGCAATGATTTCTCCCGTTTCCGGATTCACCACATCTTCCAGCGGGCAGCGGCCGGCGATACGGTCAGCCAGAGACTCAATGAGACCTCCGGCTTCCGTAATTTTGCGGACTTCTACGCCTTCCGTGCCTTCCATGCGTACGGAAATCACCGGAATATCGGCAGCCAGAAGTTTTTCAGCCGCTTCCGCCGTAAGGACGGTTCCCTGCGCCAGCACTTCTTCTCCTTTGCGGTTCAGAGCCGGCGTTTCCAATTTCTTTTCAAAGAAGCGGACTGTCACATGATGTTTCACGATACTCTTGTATTCCGCTGCGACATCCTCCACACCGAAGGTAACGGTTTTCGGTTCACCCGCTTCTCCTTCCGCTGTGGGAACGGTAACAACAACGGAATCAACGAGGAAACGATTCATAAGGGCCACATCGGACGCATCTAGTGTTTTCCCCTTCACAAGGAGAATTTCCCCGCTGCGCCGGTTCATGACGTCTTCTTCGAGAATGGAACCGTCCAATTCAGCGCGGTGGACATTGTAACGGCTGCGGACAGCCGCCTTGGAAACCAGTTTATTCCATTCACGATCGAAATTGAGTGTCTGCACATCGCAGTCTTCTTCCCGAATGATGACATCCTGGGAAACATCGACAAGGCGGCGTGTGAGGTAACCGGAGTCTGCCGTACGGAGAGCCGTATCGGCAAGACCCTTGCGGGCGCCATGGGAAGACGTAAAGTAGTCAAGGACGGTCAGCCCTTCACGGAAGTTTGCCTTAACAGGCAATTCTACCGTTTTACCGGATGTATCGGCAATCAGGCCGCGCATCCCCGCCAGCTGACGGATCTGGTTATCGTTGCCGCGGGCGCCGGACTGGGCCATCATGGTGAGCGGATTCATTTTCGTCATGGACGCTTTCATCGCTTCACCGACATCATTGGTCGCTTTCCCAAATTTTAACGACTTTCCTGTATCTTTCGTCATCCGTCATCAGGCCGCGGCGGAAATATTCCTTGATTTTTTCAATCTGCGCTTCACTTGCGGACAGGATATCATTTTTGGCTTCCGGTACAGCCACGTCATAAATGCCGATAGAAATGCCGGAAACAAGGGCATAATGGAATCCGAGGGCTTTAATGGAGTCCAGGAGATCTCCCGTTTCTTTGAAGCCCAGCTTCTTGAAGCAGTCATTGACAAGTTTGCCCATCTGCTTCTTGCCGATGGTGATGCCGAGACCTTCTTTTCCGTCAGGGCGTTTATAAAAGAAGCGGAGAGGTTCGGGAATGGCATAATTGAAAATCAGGCGCCCCGGGGTCGTGATGACAAGACCGTGCCCCGGTATGTCCACTTTAATAAAATCATGGATCTGTACCTGGTTCAGTGCATAGGCCAGCATGACCTCATCGTAATTGGTAAAGGCGTGGAATTTCGAGGGGTCAAGCGCGTCTTCCTCTTCCTTGCTTTCTTTTACAATGGTCAGATAGTATGATCCCAGAATCATATCCTGGGAAGGAATGGCGACAGGTTTGCCGTCTTTCGTAGACAGGATATTGTTGATGGAAAGCATGAGCGTTCTCGCTTCCGCCTGCGCTTCCACGGACAGAGGCAGATGGCACGCCATCTGATCGCCGTCAAAGTCCGCATTGTAACCCGGGCAGACAAGGGGATGCAATTTGATTGCCCTGCCTTCCCACAGAATCGGTTCAAACGCCTGGATGCCGAGGCGGTGGAGTGTCGGAGCGCGGTTAAGAAGTACGGGATGTTCTTTAATAACATCGCCAAGGACGTCCCAGACTTCAGGGGACAACTTGTCCACTTTTTTCCGTGCCGATTTCAGATTGCTCGCCAAACCGCGGGCGATCAGTTCATGCATGATGAACGGTTTGAAAAGTTCGATCGCCATTTCTTTCGGCAGGCCGCACTGGTACATTTTCAGTTCAGGACCGACTACGATAACAGAACGGCCGGAATAGTCGACACGTTTCCCCAAAAAGGTTCTGGCGGAAACGGCCCTGCTTGCCTTTCAGCATATCGGAAAGGGATTTCAGGGGACGGTTTCCCGGGCCGCTGACCGCTCTGCCGCGGCGGCCGTTATCTATGAGGGCATCGACAGCTTCCTGCAGCATACGTTTTTCATTTCTGACGATGATTTCAGGCGCACCCATGTCCATCAGTCTTTTCAGACGGTTATTTCTGTTGATGACACGGCGGTAAAGATCGTTCAGGTCGCTCGTAGCAAAACGCCCGCCGTCAAGCTGCACCATCGGACGAAGGTCCGGCGGTATAACGGGCAGCACGGTGAGGATCATCCATTCTGGCTTATTGCCCGATTTGCGGAAAGCTTCCACTTCTTCCAGCCGGCGGATACTGCGGACTTTGCGCTGGTTGCTGCTGCTGTCCACATCTTCGCGGAGCTGTTTTTCCAAGGCTTCCAGATCCAGCTGGCGGAGAAGTTTCTGAATAGCTTCCGCCCCCATCTGCGCCTCAAAAGAACCGGCGCCGTATTCCTGGACGGCCTGCTGGTATTCCTGTTCATTTAAAACCTGCTTATCCAGAAGTTTCGTTTCGCCTTTATTGATTACAATGTAGGCAGCGAAATAAAGGACTCTTTCAAGCTGGCGAGGAGACACGTCAAGAATGAGGCCGATGCGGCTCGGCGTTCCCTTGAAATACCAGATATGAGATACCGGGCACGCCAGATCAATATGGCCCATACGTTCACGGCGTACTTTGGAGCTTGTCACTTCCACGCCGCACTTATCGCAGACCGTGCCCTTATAACGCATTTTTTTATACTTGCCGCACTTACATTCCCAGTCTTTCGTCGGTCCGAAAATCTTTTCGCAGAAAAGACCGTCCGGTTCTGCTTTCAGTGTACGGTAGTTGATTGTTTCCGGCTTCGTTACTTCTCCGTGAGACCATAATCTGATCGTTTCCGGAGACGCAATACCGATTTTCATGGAGTCAAATTCATTTACGTCTAACAATTGCTCAGTGCTCCTTTCCGGAAATCAGGCATCCGGGTCATCGACAAGACCCGCTTCAGTTTCTATATCAGTTTCAGTAAAAGCCGCTTCTTCATTTGCAGGAGCCGCCGCTTCCGCTTCCAGCGTATCATTGAAAGAAGCCGCATCATCTGCCGGCACTTCTTTCCCTTCTCCGGCCATGCTGGATTCCATGGCATTTCTGGCTGCGGAAACGGAATCCTCACCTTCCATGGCCGCTTTCACTTCGTCTTTATGCCAGCGTTCGCCGCCATTGGACGGTTCCAGATCGCTTTCGTCCAGCTCTTTCATGACAACTTCCTCTTTGTCTTCATTCAGGACGCGGACATCCAACCCGATGGATTGGAGTTCTTTCATAAGAACCTTAAAGGATTCGGGAACACCGGGGCTCGGAATGTTTTCGCCTTTGACGATTTTTTCATAGGCTTTGACACGGCCGATGACATCATCGGATTTTACCGTCAGGATTTCCTGCAAGGTGTACGCGGCGCCATATGCTTCCAGTGCCCAGACTTCCATTTCACCGAAACGCTGGCCGCCGAACTGCGCCTTGCCGCCGAGCGGCTGCTGGGTCACAAGGGAGTACGGGCCGGTAGAACGGGCATGGATCTTATCATCGACAAGATGATGGAGTTTCAGCATGTATTTCCAGCCGATCGTCACCTGTCCGTCCAGCTTCTCGCCGGTACGTCCGTCATAAAGATCGGATTTCGCATTGACCGGAAGTCCTGCGGCGGCAAGAGTGGCAGCCAAGTCTTCATCGCGGCAGCCGTCAAATACAGGGGTCGCGATGTGGACGCCGGATTCTGTCGATTCGGGCATGCCGTAGGTGTCAAAATCATAGCCTGCTTCACGGAGCCGCTTTTCAAGCGCTTTCGCCTTTACGGGATCTGTCTTGGCTTCCTTGATTTCTTCGCCGAGCATATGGCAGGCCCAGGACAAATGAATTTCCAGGATCTGCCCGATATTCATTCGCGAAGGAACGCCGAGGGGGTTCAGTACCAAATCGACAGGACGTCCGTCCGGAGTAAAGGGCATATCTTCAACAGGCAGAATGCGGGAGCATACGCACTTGTTGCCGTGGCGCCCCGCCATTTTGTCGCCTTCGCGGAGTTTCCGTTTCTGCGCGACGTAAACGCGGACGAGCTTATTTACGCCCGGCGCCAGTTCATCGCCGTTTTCACGGGTAAATTCCTTGACGTCAACCACTTTCCCGAATTCTCCATGCGGCACACGGAGGGATGTATCGCGGACTTCTCTTTCCTTATCGCCGAAAATAGCACGGAGAAGACGTTCTTCCGGAGTCAGTTCCGTTTCCCCTTTCGGCGTTACTTTGCCGACAAGGATATCGCCGGGGCGTACATCGGCACCGATACGGATAATACCGTTTTCATCAAGATTCTTCAAAGCGTCGTCGCTGACGGAGGCCAGCTCTCTTGTGATCTCTTCTTCGCCCAGCTTCGTGTCACGGGCATCACACTCGTATTCTTCAATATGGATAGAGGTGTACAGGTCATCTTTGCAGAGACGTTCAGAAATGAGAACGGCGTCTTCATGGTTATATCCTTCCCAGGATACGAACGCCACAAGCACGTTGTGTCCGAGAGCCAGCTCGCCTCCGTCGGTGGACATGCCGTCCGCCAGTGTCTGCCCGGCTTCGACTTTGTCCCCTTTGTATACGATGGGATGCTGGTTGATGCAGGTGCTCTGGTTGGACCGGAGGAACTTAATCAGGTCATAAGTATCATATTCGCCGTTATCCGCGCGGACGATGATCTGTTTCCCGTTGACAGAGGTAACCACGCCTGACCGTTTTGCAAGAACGCAGACACCGGAGTCCTGGCCGGCTACCCACTCCATACCCGTGCCTACAAGAGGCGCTTCCGGACGGAGGAGCGGTACCGCCTGCCTCTGCATGTTGGCGCCCATGAGCGCACGGTTCGTATCATCATGTTCAAGGAACGGAATAAGAGACGTACCGATAGAAACGACCTGCTTCGGGGAAACGTCCATGAGATCCACTTCTTCAGGAGAAGCTTCCAGAACATCAGGACCGCGGCGGCAAGCCACATACCGGTTCAGGAACGCGCCGGTATCCGACAGCGGCTCGCTGGCCTGGGCAATAACTTTATTTTCTTCAATGTCAGCCGTCACATAGAGACATTCATTGGTCACTTCGTGGGTCTTCGGGTTAATCCGGCGGTACGGCGTTTCAATCAGGCCGTACTTGTTGACAATCCCGTAATTGGACAGCGAGGAAATAAGTCCGATATTCGGGCCTTCCGGCGTTTCTACGGGGCACATACGCCCATAATGGGAATAATGCACGTCGCGGACTTCAAACCCTGCACGTTCACGAGACAGCCCTCCCGGTCCCAAAGCGGACAGACGGCGCTTATGCGTCAGCTCCGCCAATGGGTTCGTCTGATCCATAAACTGGGACAGCTGGGAACTGCCGAAGAATTCCTTGATGGCTGCCACGACAGGACGGATATTGACGAGCGCCTGGGCGGTCATCTTGTCCTGATCCTGGGTAGTCATTCTTTCGCGAACCACACGTTCCATACGGGACAAGCCGATGCGGAACTGGTTCTGGAGCAGTTCGCCGACGCAGCGGACACGGCGGTTGCCGAGATGATCGATATCATCCTGGCGTCCATAGCCCTGGATCATATTCAAAAGATAGTCTACCGCCGCGATAATATCCGCGCGGTCAAGAATCCGATAGCCGTCATCGCGCATCCCATTGGAGCAGATCACCTTGACAGGTGTTCCGTCCTCTTTCTGGGTCATGACTTCCACCATTTCTACCTTGCTGAACACGCCGCTCTTCTTCAGGATCGCGATGGCTTCCTCGTCGATAAGGGCATTCCCCTGGATAATAATTTCACCGGTTTCCGTATCCACGATAGGCCCTTCCGTACGGTGGCCCTTGAGGCGGTTTTCCCAGGAGAGCTTCTTATTCAGCTTGTAACGTCCGACCTTCGCCAGATCATAACGGCGGGGATCATAAAGAAGTTGCGGAGCAGGGTCGTGCCGCTTTCTTCTGTCGCCGGTTCGCCGGGACGGAGCTTTTTATAAATAGCGATGAGTGCTTCTTTTGTATTCTGCGTTTCATCCTTCTTGAGCGTCTCTTCGATATGGATATCATTATTGAAAAGCTCCATGATTTCTTCATTGGAAGAGAACCCCAGCGCACGGATGAGGTACGTCACGGGCATCTTGCGATTACGGTCGATACGGACGGAAACAACGCCGTTGGCATCGGTTTCCAGTTCGATCCACGCACCGCGGTTCGGAATGAGCTGGGCGGAATAGATTTCCTTCCCGAAAGTGTCCATTTCCTTTTTGTAGTATACGCCAGGAGAGCGGACAAGCTGGGAAACAATAACACGTTCGGCGCCATTGATAATAAATGTGCCCGTGTCCGTCATAATCGGGAAATCGCCCATGAAAAGATCATGCTCCTTGATTTCGCCGGTTTCCTTATTGACGAGCTGGACTTTGACCTGCAGCGGAGCGGAATAAGTAGCATCTCTCGTCTTGCATTCATCGATGCTGTACTTTTCTTTCTTGAAATAGTATTCGCCGAAATGCAGCGCCCATTTATGAGCACTATCCTCGATAGGAGAAATATCCGCAAATACATCCCTCAGCCCTTCTTTACAGAACCATTCGTAAGATTTGGTCTGCAAATCGAGCAGATGGGGCATCCCCAGAACTTCCTGAGATCTGGCGTAGGTATATCTTTTCTTAGTACCTACCTGGACGGGTCTGAACATTTTGCTGTTAGGCATTCCACGCCTCACCCTTTCCTTCCATATAAAATCTGAATTTCCAACACATGGGAACAGGGATAAAAAGAGGACAAGGCCAAGGAAACACCGATTAAGCCACAAAATATCCTGTACTTCATCAGTGTTCCCGATTTGAGCCGGGCTCCTCTTTTCTCCGCGAGCCTTCTCACTATATATAAATAGAGACTGTAAAACATAATTTTACACGAGCGAAAAACATTCCGCAATATAAATTCATTTTTACCTAAAATGTTTTCTCTATATCTTTATATAAAAATATTTTAGGTATAGATAAAAACTTATTTGCTATTGAAATATTTTATTTTAATATTTTCCTCTTGCTTTTCCCTGTAAAATATGCTACCGATTTATTCTATCATTTAATTCTCTCTATTGCAACAAAACCCGTTCCTCTATGAAAGCTTAAGAAATGATTCATAAAAAAACTCCCTCTGCCAGAGAAGGAGTTTTCATTTCCTGCAGTTTGTCCGTCACCGATCAGTCTTCCATGATCTCAAAGTCGTCTTTCCCGACACCGCAGAGCGGGCACTTGAAATCGTCGGGCAGATCTTCCCACTTAGTTCCCGGAGCAATTCCGTTGTCCGGATCGCCTAAGGCTTCATCATAAATCCATCCGCAAACTTTGCATACATACTTCTTCATCCTTATTCTCCTCTCCACAGTCCGTGCAAATTGCAATACTCATACGCTGCTACAACTTCATCCCCTTCTGCAAGAACGAAATCAGCCACCGGTTTCATGCCCGGTTTCAGATCCACCTGCTGGCTTCCGTTCTTCGTTTCCAGAACAATCCAGGTGATATAGTGGCTTTCCAGCATGGGATGCTCTACAGCACCGACTGCCACATGCACTTTCGATCCGTCTTTCGTGATAACGGGAACATGCTTCTCACCGGCAGCATCTGTGGTATTGGGAATCAATTCTTCAATCTCCGCATTCCTGCAGAACATGTCTTCCCCGCTCTCTCCAAGAACAGCGACTGCTTTGCCGCACTTTTTACAGCGATAAAATTTCATCATCCGCTCCTCTCCCAGGCATCCGCCTGTCAAATTTTCTTTTTCAGGATTCTTCCTGAAATACTCCATCCGTATTATATCACCGCTTTCAGGAAACTTCCCCTCCTTTTCCCATCTTTTCCTGAATCCCCACGCAAAAAGAGTTCTCTCCGTCAGGAAAGAACCCTTTTGTATTTCTATCTCCGCTTTACCTCTTATTCAATCACCATGAGAAGGTCGCCTGATTCGATACGGCTGCCCGCCTTCACATGAATCTCACTTACAATGCCGTCCACAGGAGAAGTGATCGTCGTTTCCATCTTCATGGCTTCTGTGACAATCACCGGCTCGCCTTTCTTCACATGCCCGCCTTTTTCCGCAAGCACTTTCACAACGGAACCGGACAGGGTCGCCCCTACCTCGCCGGGAATATCCTTATCCGCTTTCCTTGCGGTCACTGCGGACTCCGCCACATGCCTGTCATGAATTTTAATCTCACGGGGCATGCCGTTCAGCTCAAACTGGATACGGCGGTTTCCTTCTCCGTCAGGTTTCGTGATTCCGTCAAGACGGATAAGGAGCATCTTTCCTTCTTCTATATTCACTCGGATTTCCTCGCCCGGTTTCATGCCAAAGAAGAACGTCGGCGTATCCAGGACGGACAGGTCGCCATACTGATGATAGCGGTCCATATAATCACTGAAAACTTTCGGATAAATACAGTAAGAGGAAATATCTTCTTCCCGCGTGGACATATGCCTGCTCTTCATTTCTGCTTTCACCGCGGCGAAGTCCACATCCTGGGGATGAGATTCCAGATGGGGTTCTTCCCCGCGCAAAATAATCTTCTGCAGCTTTTCAGGGAATCCGCCGTAAGGAACGCCCAATTTCCCATCAAAGAAATCAACCACGGACTGCGGGAAATCAAGGGCCGCCCCCTTCGCATAAATATCTTCTTCCGTCAGATGGTTCTGCACCATGAAGAGTGTCATATCACCGACCACTTTGGACGACGGCGTTACTTTGATAATATCGCCGAACATCATATTCACCTTGGCATACATGCGGCAGACTTCCGGCCAGCGGTCTCCCAGTCCCACCGCAGTCGCCTGCTGGCGGAGATTGGAGAACTGTCCCCCCGGCATTTCATGCTGGAAGAGCGTGGTATTCGGACTTGCCATCCGGCTGTCCACCCCCGCGTAGTAAGGACGGATGCCCTGCCAGTAGCGGTCAATCGTTTCCAAGGCTTCGATATCCAGTTTCGGCTGGCGGGGATTGTTCTGGAGCGCGTAGTACAGCGCCGTCATGGACGGCTGGCTCGTACCGTTTGAAAGCGCGCCTGTCGCCACATCGACAATATCCACGCCGGCTTCCGCCGCTTTTGCATAGCTGTACAGCGTCAGCCCGCCGCCTTCATGGCTGTGGAGATGGATCGGAAGATCGACGGCATCTTTTAATGCGGCCACGAGAGCGTATGCGGCTTCCGGTTTCAGAAGCCCCGCCATATCCTTGACAGCGATCAGATTGGCGCCGGCATTCTGCATTTCTTTTGCCAGATCCGTGTAATATTTCAAAGAATATTTCTGCCGCTTCGGATCCATGATGTCCCCGGTGTAGCAGAAGCACGCTTCCGCCAGTTTGCCTTTCTTGCGGACTTCATCGATGGAAATCGTCATGTGGCTCAACTGGTTCAGACAGTCGAATATACGGAACACGTCAATCCCGTTGTCTGCCGCTTCATCAATGAAATGGCGGACCACATTTTCAGGATAATTCGTATATCCTACCGTATTCGCGCCGCGGGTGAGCATCTGGAAAAGGATATTCGGCGCCGCTTCACGCATCCGGCGAAGCCGTTCCCAGGGACTTTCATCAAGGAAACGATAAGCCACATCAAATGTCGCGCCGCCCCAGTTTTCAAAAGAGAAGAGCTGCGGCACATGACATGCGGTGTAACGGATCGCGTTCATGATATCGTGTGTCCTCACACGGGTCGCCAAAAGCGACTGGTGGGCATCACGATATGTCGTGTCCATGATCATCAGTTCTTTCTGATCCATGACCCATTTGGAAAATTTTTCAGGTCCCCATTCTTCCAGCATCTGCCTTGTACCGCGAGGTACTGTTTCCCCCTCTGCCGAAAGAGGCGCTGCCGGAGCGAAATCGGGCTTTTCCTTCGCACCCGCCCCGGCATAGCCGTTGACGGTGATATCTCCGATATAGCGGAGCAGCTTCGTACCGCGGTCGCTGATTGCTTCAGGTTCATCCAGAAGCTGCGGATGGCGGTCGATGTAATTGACATCACAGAGACCTTCCTGGAAATCCTTCGTGCGGAGCATATTCTGAAGGAAATATATATTTGTCTTCACACCGCTGATACGGAATTCATCAAGGCAGCGGAGCATTCTGTGCACTGTGTCTTTCGCATGGAGCGCATGGGCCGTCACCTTGACCAGGAGTGAATCATAGTAAGGAGTAATCACCGCTCCCGTATACGCCGTACCGGCGTCCAGACGGATACCGGGGCCGCCGCCGGAACGGTAGGCGATAATCTTGCCCGTGTCAGGCATGAAACCGTTCTGCGGATCCTCCGTCGTGATGCGGCACTGGATCGCCACACCCTTGAACCAGATCGTCGGCTGCAGGCCGATCGCCACCTCCGGACTATCCACCGAATAGCCTTCGGCAATGAGAATCTGTGTCTTCACGATATCCACATCGGTAATCATTTCCGTTACCGTATGTTCCACCTGCACACGGGGATTCACTTCAATGAAATAGAAATGCTCTTCATCCTGATCCACAAGGAACTCCACCGTCCCCGCATTGAGGTAATTGACATTCTTCATCAATTTGACGGCGGCACTGCAGATATCATCGCGCAGCTTCTGCGGAAGCGACCAGGCAGGCGCCATTTCAATCACTTTCTGATGGCGGCGCTGGATAGAGCAGTCACGTTCAAACAGATGAATGACATGTCCCGCTTCATCACCGAAAATCTGCACCTCGATATGCTTCGGATTCATGATACATTTTTCCACATACACCTCATCGCTGCCGAAAGCCATTTTCGCTTCCGATTTCGCGCGGTGATACGCTTCCTCCAGATCTTCCATGCAGTCCACATTCCGCATGCCGCGCCCGCCGCCGCCGTTGACCGCTTTGATCATGACGGGGAAACCGTATTTCTCGGCAAAAGCTCTGACCTCATCAAAGCTTTCCACAGCACCGTTTGTGCCGGGAATCATGGGGATCTGTGCTTTTTCCGCCTGGATACGGGCATTCACTTTATCACCGAACATGATCAGATGTTCCACACGCGGCCCGATGAAAATAATGCCTTCCTCTTCACAGCGTTTCGCCAGCTCCGCATTTTCCGCAAGGAATCCGTAACCGGGATGAACTGCGTCCACATGATGCTCCTTACAGATACGGATGATGTCCTCTATATCCAGGTAAGCATCAATCGGTTTGTCCCCTTCCCCCACCAGGTACGCTTCGTCAGCACGGTTCCGGTGAAGAGACAACACATCTTCTTTGGAATAAACAGCCACCGTCCTGATGCCCAGCTCATTGCAGGCACGGAACACACGGATGGCGATCTCGCCCCGGTTAGCTACCAAAACCTTCTGGATTTCTCATAAGCAACTCCCCCCTATGTGTCAATTGCATTCTTTCAGATGAAAATAGCATATATATTTTTTATTGTACTCATCGCTGATGTACATTTCAATAGAAAACCACCGATTACAGAAATAAACCCCTGCGCCGGCAAAAAAGGCCGTGACATTTCCATCACAGCCTTTCATTTCCTTATTCGCCGAGAATCGCGTCGCCCTTGGCGATATTCGCGCGGATTGTCGCGCAGCACGCCTTGAAACGTGCCAGTTCCTCTTCCTTCAGATTGTATTCCATAACCTTTTCCACGCCGTTCGCACCGATAACAGCCGGCACGCCGCAGAAAATACCGAACTCGTCGTATTCGCCGTCCAGCGGAGCCGAGCAGGGAAGAATACGCTTTTCATCATGAAGAATCGTGCGGACCAAAGTCGCTCCCGCCGAAGCAATGCCGTACTCCGTACACTGCTTGCCGGAATAAGTCACCCATCCGCCTTTAATGGTACGCTCCTGTACTTCCTCTTTATCAAACCGGAACTTCGGATCACTTTCCATTTCCGACAGAGGCTTGCCGTAAAAAGTTATCTGCGACCAGGGAACAATCTGGGAATTTCCGTGCTCTCCAAGCATGAACGCCGTAAAGCCGCGGGAATCAAGGCCCGTTTGTTCCGATATCGCATGAATCAGACGGGAAGAATCAAGAAGCGTCCCCGTACCCATGACATGCCCCTTCGGCAGGCCGCTCTTACGGGCAATCAGATTCGCCACCACATCACAGGGATTCGTAATGCTCACAAAAAGTCCGTGGAATCCTCCGGCCATAACCTTCGGGACATAATCGGCCACCTGTTTCACACTGTTTTCCAATTCCCCGTCGCGGCTGCCGGAAGCGCAAAGCGTGATATCGCCTACAGCATTCACGATGACGTCGCAGTCCTTCAGTCCCGCATAATCGGACGCCTTGTAGACAACATGATTCGGCATGTACATGACCGCATCATTCAGATCCTGTACCTCGCTTGTTACCTTGCTTTCTTTCAAATCGCAGAGAAGCACTTCATCGGCAATCCCCATCATTCCCAAATTAAACGCTACATGGGCACCTACATGTCCTACGCCGACAATACCTACCATTCTCTTCTTAATCGCCATAATGCTCCCTCCATTCCTTCCACATGAACCGTCCCCGACGGACGAGTCCGAAAAAGAACTTCTCTTCCGCCTTGGGAAAAGATCTGTCCTTAATAGCTTATTGCGTATGATAACACATTTCAAGTCCTCTGAACAATAGGAAAACGCTGTTGAAGATTTTTTTCATGCGGACAATCATTTCCGGCCGCAGCCGTGAACATCCGGTCATCTCCCGGCAAGCTGAAAGGAGCATACAAAAAGGATCGGACTCCTCTGTCATGAAATCCGGTCCTTTTATCGGTATTCCTTTTTATGTCAGGATCACGCCCTTATGCCGCGCAGGAAGCGGAAGAAAGCACGGAGCGCTTCCGCGTGGTCTCCTCCAAAACAATCCTTCTCCTTGAAGTGATACTTTTTCACTTCGTCTCCGACAGCAATGCGAACCTCTCTTGCACTTTCATCAATTTCCACTCCGGAAACGGCACTGGCCGGCACCATTTCCACGCCGTCCGCTGAATCACTGCCAAGAATGGTATGGCTGACCAGACTGCCCAGTCCGGCTCCACGTTCCCCGCTGTACTTCATAATTTTCATCGTCATAGGATTGGGAAGGGCGGGGATAAAGAAAATACTTTCGTCCGTATAAGCGATCACCAAGTGATGCTCCGCATTCCAGGGGCAGTCAATCACATGAAATTCTTCCTCAGACAGCTGCGGCACCATTTCTTTCACGAACCTCTTCATTTCCTGCTGTGCATATCCCGGCGCCAGGCTGTCCCTCTTTTTCTTCATGTAAATCATCATGCCTATACCCACGATAAACATAGCTGCCGGTATCAATGCTATTTCCATACCCATAAATACTCTCCTTTACATTTCAAATACATGCAACTGTACTTTTTGCCAGGGACTTTCCGGATCGCGGAGCAGTCCTTCTGCGATCCCCATGATTCCGCCGGGCATCTGCTTCATACCGCCCCACATACACCTGCCGATCACATATCCCGCCGCAAACTCTTTCCAGTCGCCATACACTGCGCAGCACTTCTTATGTGCCTCTTCCATATAACACCATGCTTTTTCTTCCGTAATATATCCGCATTCAAAGCAGCAGCGCGCGATCAGCACCAGCCGCCCCATGTCCCACGCAAGGACAGATTGATTCCGTAAATCCGCCTGGGACCTGATATATCCTTTTTCTGTCAGGGATTCTATCATCTCCTTTATATTCTTCATATAACGGGGTGTGTCAAGTTGTTCATCCGGTGTCAGGATTTCATCGGTAATAGACGGCGATATGCCGGCAGAAAACAACTTAATCGCATCAAAGTATACGCGGTGTCCTCGTTCCAGCAGCCATTCCAGCGTATGCAAAGCGCTTTCTTCATCAATAATGTCATAGTAAGCCGCTAAATTATTTCTAATTTCCTCTTTCTCAGAGCCGGTTTCCAATGAATCACAGTAAAACATGGTCTGCTCCGCATTCACAGCCCCTATATTCAAAACAGACTGCTGCAAAGGAGAAAGTTTCTTTCCTAACGGATTTTTTTGATATTTCTTATGGCTTATTACCTTCAATAATTTCGAAAAAAAAGACAACCCTGCGTTCCTCCTTACATGTAAAGATAATACTCCACACCCGTAAAGCATTCCCGTTTATTATACTTTACCTCATTATCCTTATCAATCCTCCGGTTCCCCGCATTGCGGCCATAAACTTTGCAAAAAACAAAGCCATCCGCTTTCTCAAATAATATGGATAATTACAAAAGCCTATTATTATCAGGATATATTTTAATTTTATAATTCAATCCGATGCCCCGGTTTTACCGTCACTAACCTCGTATCACCCTTTTTAAATCTTTCCAGATAAAAATTATAATCCTGCGTAGCTGATGCCGATATAGGCAGCCCATGCATCAATCGACTTGTAAAAGGGTGGCACAACTCTGAAAACAAGGAAATATCATCAATCTCTTCAATAATTCTCCCTTTATCCATTACCGTAATCCCATCTGCAATATAATATGCAGATTCTATACTGTGAGATATAAATATAATAGATAAATGTTTTTTTACTTTTATATCCGAAAGATAATTTAAAAGCTTATTTTCAGTAAAAATATCAAGCCCGCTTAGGGACTCATCCAGTATAAGGATTTCCGGTTCTGCTATTAATGCACGTAATATGCATATCCGCTGGATTTCTCCGCCGCTTAACTGCCGCGGATACAATCCTGTATATTCCTCCGACAGGCCCACAGCCTTCAACATCTCTACTATCTTACTCCAGATTTTCTCTTTGCTGCATTTAAAAAAGTTTTTAAGCGGCTCTTTCAGTATCTCATAGGATGTCATATACCCAGGCACCGCATCCAGACTGTTTTGAAAAACCATTTGAATCTTATTCCTCGAAATACTTTTCCAATTAATCTTTTCCCCTTTATACCGAACCAGTCCGCCTGACGGCTTTTCAATGCCTGCCATAATCCTGCAAAGTGTAGTTTTCCCGCAGCCGCTCATTCCTAAAATCGCACGACAGGTTCCTTCCTGCAGCATGAAATCTACATCATCCAAAACAGGCCTGTTGACTCCTTCTTCATTTTTATACGTTTGATGAATATTTTTCAATTCAAGTATATTCGGCACAAAGATACTCCTTTAAATAAGATAATCAGGATCCTTCGTATAAACGTTCTTTTTTCCACCTGTTACAAGCTCGAAGGAACGATCGTGTATACAGATCATTGTCTTCATTACCCAACTCTTTTGTGTTAATTTTATCAATAAACTTCCCTTGCTTCATCACATAAGTAATATCCGAAATTTCTTTAACGAAATCTATATCATGCGACACGATGAGCATACTTAAATTTGTGTCACGATACACTTTTTTCAATACAGAAATCAATTGTGCTCTTGAATACCTGTCAATTGCTGATGTAGGCTCATCTGCTATCAATAACCTTGGTTTATGAATCAGCCCCATAGCTATGGATATCCTCTGTAATGTGCCTCCGCTTAATTCATTCCTGTAACTTTCAAGTACTCTTTCCGGATCCGTAATCAATAAGTTTCTTAACAACGACATCACTTGCAGCAAAAACTCTTCTTTTTCCCCATCCCTTAATCTGTTGATTTCAAGAAAATGTTCTTTAATTTTTAACCGCGGATCAAATATGCTTAACGAATCCTGGGCGATAAATGCATATTGCCGTCCACAGTTTGTCAGCAACGTAGCAGAATCTCCCGCATTAAAACATTTGCCTTCGATAGCTGCTTGTCCTGTGACTTGCCATGCAGGTGCCCGCAAAAGACCTGCTATCAGTTTTAACAGAGTGGATTTCCCGCAGCCGCTTGTACCAATTATAGACACACGACTCCTTTTGGGCACTGCCAAATTGATTGTGTCTATAATCCTTTTCCTCTGAAACTCGGCAGATACCCCCGTCAATTCCAATAAATTATTCCCCATTACATTTCCCCTGCTTGATATCTTTGCTGGATCCAATCCCCAATCATATTGACGCTAAGACTGATTCCCAAGATAGAGATACTTGGAAAAAAGATAAGTCTCGGATAGGAAATAAATACGGCCTGCGCTTCTCCGATTAATGTTCCCCAGTCGGCCTGAGGCGGCTGAACCCCGAGCCCAAGAAAAGAGTATCCTGACATGGCCAGCAGCGACCCTGCAAAATCCAGAGCCAGCATAGATAAAACAGCCGGTGCGGCAATAGGGAATATGTATTTTATCCATATCCGGGGTGTCTTATCCCCTGCCATACGTGCCGCATAAACCATATTCTTCATTTTTCCGTCGGCAGTTAATTCTCTTACCACACGGGTATATTACCCAATGCATGATCATCATCCCTGCACAAATAAAAAATATATTCTTTCCGCCCAATCCTGCCAAAATCAAAATAACAATAATTTCCGGAAATGCCCTGAATAAATTACATACATGGTCAATCAACCGATCCACCTTTCCGCCGTAATAACTCGAAATAATCCCTAAAAAGGTTCCCCATATACATGATATAAACACAACCAGCACCGCATAACCGATGCTTATTCTTGCCCCTTGTATGATACGGGAATATACGCACCGCCCCAATTGGTCACAGCCAAACGGATATTGGATCGACGGCTGTGCAAATTTCATTGTATAGTCGACAGCATTAGGGTCATGCATTAAAAAAAACGGTTCAAATATCGCCACAAGAAAATAAAAGAATACGATTACCCATAAAAAACATATTAAAAAAGGCGGATATTCCCGATGCAAACCAAAACGGATATTTCCCATTTCATCCCCACCTTCTTCTCACCCTCATACAAACTGTCTCTGCAATAAAATTGCATATGATAAATCCTGTCATTGTCAGCAGAATATATCCCTGTATCACAGGGTAATCCCTTCCATGTATCGCAATAATTACTAAACGCCCAAGTCCCGGCCAAGCAAAAACATTCTCTATGACAAGAGAACCTGCAATAATTCCTCCGAATTCAAGTCCTGCCATAGTCACGACAGGTGATATTGCGTTCATAAATATATGATTCCAAAAAATTTCCCATTTTTTTAAACCACGGGTATACGCGAACACAACAAACGGTTTTTGCGAAATATCAATAATACTGTTTCGTAAAAGTTTCGTATACATCGCAACATAGCCCAATGCCATAGTTAAAGAAGGCAGGAACAAGTGCAGGAATGAAGACGCCCCTTGCACAGGAAATATATGCAGGTACACTGAAAATACACTGATCAGTAAAAAACCGATAATAAAGGAAGGGACGGAATTTAACGTCAATACGCAGAAACGAATGGAATAATCACACCGGCTGTCAGGATGTGTCCCCGCATAACAGCCTGCAAGAAGACAAAAAATGATTCCCATTGACATAGAGCTTAATGCCAACAGAAGCGTATATTTAAATGCTCGAAAAAGTTCAACTGCAACCGGTGCCTTCGTCAGATATGAATACCCTAAATCCAGACGGATCACGTTTTTAAGCCAATAAATATACTGCATGTAAACCGGATCATACAATTTCAATTCTTCAGCAACTGCATGCAATGATTCCGGCGTAACAGGAATTCCTCTTGAACTGAGGTATGTGGCAGCCGGATCTCCCGGCATAAAGCGGATCAGGAAAAAGGATATCAAGGATGCAGCCGCAATCAAGGTCAATGAGTCTTTCAAATAATTGACTATAAATCTTTTCAATATTTCCTCCTCCCCATCTCTTTGCTATCGATATTATTTAATTCCGCCCACAAGAAATTCCGGAAACAACTTATAAAATTCTTGGGCCTTTTCATCTCGTACAAGTTCATCGATTCTGGGTTCTGCAAATACACGGCGATACCCTAAAGAAATTAAGAATTCCATATCCCAGTAAGGCCGATGCTTATCACTCATAAATAGCTTTTTAGAAAGTTCATCGCATTTTTTTGTATTTTTATGTCCGTCAAATATACCATGTCCATATTTTTTACGCAGGTTGTTGTTATATTCTTCAAACACTTTCATACGTTTCTCATCAAAAAGATGTAAATACCAGCAGGCATCAAATACAAGAAGGACGCCCCCTTTCCGCAACACCCTTGTCCATTCCTTATAAGCCTTAACGGGATCCGCAAGTGTCCATGTTAAGTCTCTGCAGACCACAAGATCAAAGCTCTCATCATGATATTGTATATTCTGGCAATCCATAACAGCTAAATCCGCCTTAACCCCGGCTGCGGATATATTTTCTGCAGCCCGCCGGATCATATTTTCCGTAATGTCGATACCAGTTACATGATGTCCTTTTCACCTAATAATACAGGGAAAAAACCGGGGCCGGTTCCCACATCAAGGATTTCCAGCTTTTCTTTTTTGGGGGCATTTCCCAGCACCAAATCTGCCCATGCGTTTTTCCCCTCATCATCAAGCGATTTTTTTATGATATCGCTATAAACATAAGACTCGCCTTCCCAATAATCTTTTATTTCATCATTCAGCATCTGACATTCCTCCTTTAATATTGTCGAAACACATGTGTAATATCTATTCGGTCTTTGGCATCCTCCTGCGGTACAAAGCCGCTTATATCATTTCTGCAGACATGAATAATATAGTCATGATAAAGCGGAATAAATAGGACATTTCTATAAAAACTGCCATTGATATATTCCATATATCTCAAAACAGATTCTCTTTCAGGACTGGAATCCATCTCTTTCATTGCTTTAAATAAAGTTTCCTTATCATCTGCGCCACGTTGAAACATATTAAACCCCGAACCGTCTGTCCTCATCTCTGTAAGAGTGGAATAAGGCTCATAGGCATTCCCCCAAGTTGTATATAAAACCATATCATACTTCCCGTCTCGAAACTTATTTAAATACACCGAAAAATCATCTTCATCTGGAATAAGATCAATTCCGATTTTAGCGTACATATCTTTCAGTATAAGGGCCAAATTCCTCTGATTATGATTTCCTGCAGGATACCCCAAAGAAAGTTGTAAACGGACTCCGTCTTTTTCCCGGTAAGGACCCGTACCACGATGGTACTGCTTATCCAATATTTCATCCGCCTGTTTTCTGTCAAAGCTGTAATATGGCAAACCAGGCGGCATTTCCGGTAAATTCTCCGTCCAATAATAATGCGCCTCTTTCAAATTCCCTTCTGCCAAAAACTGTATCACCCCTCTTTTGTCCGTTCCCAACGCCAATGCTTTACGGATTGGTATTTCACGTATTTTCTCTGTATTCAAGGCAATTAAAACAATCTGGGACAAAGGGGTTATTCCTACAGAAAACCCCTCCTGCTGTAAATTAAATGCTTCTTCAAAACTGAGCGCTCCATCCTGATCCACATACATATCCGCATCACCGGAACGAAGAGCATTCTCTATCGTTGATACTTCCGGTATGATAGAAACTTTGACATATTTGAACTTAGGCTTTTCTCCCCAATAATTTTCATTTCTTTCAAACAGGGCATATTGATTTCTTATATTCTTTTTCAGTATCCATCTGCCCGTCCCATAAAAGACCTCATTTCCCTCTTTGCCGGATTCGGAAAAATGAATCGTTAACGGACGAGTAAAAGATAATTCATTCAGCAAACTGCTGCATACTTCATCCAATCGAAAGATAACTGTATGCGCATCAGGTGTTTCGATTTTACTTATCTTTTTCAACATATCTAAAAATCCATACTGCTCTCTTTTAGCAATTAATTCAGATATATTTTCTTTCACAATTTGCGAAGTAAGCGGTTTCCCATTTGAAAAAAAGACATCTTTCCGTAAATGAAAAATATAATTTTTACCATCATCGGTAATTTCCCATGATTCTGCCAATTTAGGAACAGCCTTTCCATTTTGCATTCCGACCAGTCCCTCATATACCCAATCCTGGACAAACATCGGAGAACCGGAATCAAAAGGATCTACGTCTCCTATATCTTTCGTGTAGGCGATTTTTAATGTTTCCCCCTGAAACTCTTCCTTTCTTATATCAAAAAGAGATTCTCCCAGCAATAAAATAAGGAAGGCCAATAAAAGTTCAAGAATTATGATATTCTTCATCAGCCCTCCTATAATATTCACTTCCTATTTAAATAATTAGAATCCATATCTGAACCCCAACATAAAGCTTCTGCCCGGCTGAGGTTTAGCACCTTTTCCATCATATTTATAGTACATATTCTCATAGCCTTCATTTGTTAAATTATTAACTTTAAGGTACACGGATTTATTGGTATTTATTTTATAATTGACAGACAAATCTGCAACAATGTAATTATTATTTGTAAACGCATCCTTGTCACAGCCGCTGAATAAATTCAACAGCAAACTGCTGTTCCATTTCCCGCATTGATAAGTCACATTCATTGCATAATAATTTATCGGTCGGAGATGGTTAATCATGGCGTCTATATTGGCTGACTGATTGCCATCCCATGAGATATCCGGATCCAGGATTACTCCGTCTTTCCCTTTAAACTTATCATACAGGTAAGTATAAGAAGCCCCTAAAAACCAATGGTCTCCCAATTTATGATTTAAGACAACATTAAATGATTTTTTATCTTCCCTGGCATTGATCGCTTTCGTTACATAGTCAGATTTTTTCTTACTGTATACAGAATATTTGGTAACAGAATTACTCATTTTGGTAATCGCATAATGAATGCCTAAAGTGGTATTTGAACCGATTCTGCTCCGCAGGCCGATCGTATACACATTCCCTTTTTCATCCTTTAACGGTTTGTCATCCAATATATCTGCTTCAAATAAATCCTGCTGCTTAATAGGCCTGTAAATATTGGTCCAGCTGAAATAGCCCGCTAAACGGGGCGTAAATAAATACTGCATTGACAAACTGGGGGTAAACTGTGTTCTGCGTCCTGTATCATCATAATCGACCGGATAAATTGTCCCATTTGACCAATCTCTTTTATAAATATGAGCATTATAATTTCCATAATGCGACATGCGGACAGCCGGAGTTATTTCAAATTTATCACTCAAACGGATCTTATCCTGTATATAACCGACAAGTGTATCTCTTTGCGTCTTTCCAACCTTCACTTCTCCGGTTTTATAGTTCTTTTTATAATCATTATTTTCCCCTCTATCATACGTCAAGCCAAAAATGATATCATTATTTTTTATCTGTCTGGCCAATTGTAATTCTATCCCTTTATTCTTTTCCACATGGTACGTATTAATATGTTCTTTTGAGATCGGACCGCCCCAAAGATCCATGAATTCTTTAAACTTATCATAATTTCCCGGCCAGGGCGCCAAAGTAGTCCCATCGGGATAGGTCCATTTATACTTATCAAAGACCTGGTAATGATGATCCTGGTTATACACGCGGACAAAGCTTTCTAAGCCATGATCTCTTTTAAATGTATACGTAATATCCAAATCATTTTTATTATACGCAGTATAGCTGCCGAACATGGAGTCAATCGCATACACATTGCGATATCCGGGATTATCCGTATCTCCTAACTTTCCATTATTTTGAGCATTATCTATAATCCGATTCCAATCCGTTTCATTCCAGTACCTGTAATCAATAGCATCATTGGGGCAACCGTCCTTGCCATTGTTATGATTGAACCATACTCTCAAGCTGTGGTCATCATCAAATTCCCCGTCAAATCTCGCACTTATCCCCTCTTCCTTATAATGAGTATTGTAATACTTATGATTCGCACCAGTCATTCTGTCGTAAAAATACGAATCACCGGACATTTCCCGATTTGCAGAAACAAAGTATGAATATTTATCTCCTACGGGGCCGGACAAGCTCATATTATACAGATGATGCTTCCACGATCCTGTAGCAAGTTCAATTGCTCCGCGAGTCACTTTTGTTCCTTTTCTGGTAATGATGTTAATTACACCGCCGGTAGCATCTGCTCCATATACAGATGCGCCCGGTCCTTTAATAACCTCCACCTTTTCCACATTTTCTATATTTGTAACCTGATCAAGATCTGTCATGCCCTTACTTGCCGATACGGAGCTGTCACCAAACAATTCCGTCGCCGGATTATCTACACGCCGCCCATCAACAAGAACCACAACACGGGTATCTCCATTGATAGAAAATGCATTGCAATAGGCTGCATATCCATACCAGTTCGCCCGGTATCCTGGATTGGAGAATGTCACGCCGGGTATAGACTTAATCGCTTCTGAAATAGAATTATAATGATGATCTTCTATTTCTTTCCTGTTTACCACTTCCACATCTCCGCCCGTTCTATAGTAAGATTGCTCTGTAATAATATTTCCGAATTTATCTGAATCCAAAACTTTATGTGCTCCGACAACATATACCGGATCCAAAGAATACACTGGAGCCTCGGCAAATACAACATTTGAATACCCTACCGGAATACTCATAAAAATCATTAACAAACTTGTTCTAATTAAATTCCTATTCATTTCCATAACCCTCTCTTTCAAAATCATTAATTTTCTTTGTATTATTTTTGGGCTCTATACTCATTTTTATTTAATTATTATCCTTTTCTATTATTCTTGTCAATATATGCATATATCCTTTCGTTTCTTCTTATATTTCATAAATAAAATCTTATAAATAGATATTTTATCTTTTCACATAAAAAGCCTTTCTGTACTTATCTATCAGAAAGGCTTCTAATCTACTCATCACTATTCTGAAATTGGCCTGAGTACCATTATGTATTCTTAACTTTACCTCCTTATCCTTATCAATCCTCCGGTTTCCCGCACCTGCAGCCGCATAGCGATCCATATCGGGTAAAACATCCTTCCCGCCCTTGCTGCCGGTTTCTACAATAAACACGTCAGCGCCATGCAGTATGCTGTCCCCGCCGTCAGGAAAAACTGTTCCGCTTCCGCACATGCGCCGTACGAAGCGTTTATCAGGTACCGTTTTGATTTATTGGTATTTTCCATTTGACACCCTTTCCACTTTTAAACAGCAAAAAACAGTAAACCATTATTTTTGATTGACTGTTTCCTGCATTTCTATATTTTTTATCTAACACTTGCTCAAAAACCTGATGGCAGACTGTCTTGCTTTCTCTATCTTTTCAGGTTCCATATTTTCTACAGCAGTTGAAGATATCCATTTTTTGCTGAACAATATTTGCGCTGCTTCTATCATAATCCCGCAGGCATACAAGTCTTTTTCTTCTGCAATGGCTTGAACAAATACTTCTTTTGTTTTCGCCCGCAGCATTTCCCGTTCCACTCTATGAAATGACATCTGCATAAGACTTGCTGCAGACCATGCCCGGCAAAGGGCATCTTTATCCCTGAATATTTGTCTTGTTAAGATATCAATTTCTTTTGATGAGCCTATCCACCCGAAAGCGATGATAATTTTACGGCGAAGAATATTTTCATTTGTATCAATAAGTGAAACAAGAACAGGAATAAGCCGATTGCAGAATGATACATAAAAATCTCTATGCTTCAACTTGGAAAGAGTTCCCGCTATGAGAAACGCGGTCAATATCTTTAACTTTTCATCCCTGACTGTATCCAGCTGTTCAAATAAAAACGCAAGGCCTTCTCTTCCGTGTTGATCAAAGCTGCTTTCTAAATGCAGCTTTTTATCTTCTTCCCAGTCTTTACAAATAAGCCGATAATGATATGCCACGTCTTTACAGGCTCCTAAATCAGCAATAAATCGGATTCTTTGACCGTCAGGAAAATTCTGTTCCGCCAATTTACGGTATGATTTTTGTAAATCTTCTTTTGTAAGGTTCAGGCGGCGGATTTGTTCCGCCTCAAGCGCCTGTAATATCTTATCCGTTGAACCGGACATTGCTTTTATCTCCTTGTTCATTACTGTTTTCATGCTTCTTTGAGTATTTTAAACTCTCAAAGTATTTATGGCTGCCTCCCCATGATTATAAAACAAATCATTGCAGGCGTACAAATGAATAAGTTCCAAAGGAAGAGATTCAAAAAGCCGAGGAAATATTTCCCCGGCTTTCCATATTTACCGCTTTCTATAAAACCCTTGTCAGCGCCATGCAGCATGCCGTACCTGCCGCCATGGAAAGAAGCATATTTCTCTTCCACACATGAACCGCGACCGTCACCGCAAGAGACAGCGCCTCCGGTACACCATGATTTCCCGAAAAGAAATGAATGTCCTTCAGCGAATACACCACAAGAAGGGCAAATACCGCCGAGGGCAGCGCCTTCCCAAGGTATTGGATATAAGCGGGCAGAGTTTTCCCGGGCCGGAAAAGAAAAAAAGGAACCATCCGTGTTGCCATTGTTGCCAGAACGCAGACAGCAATCGTGAGAACCTGTTCATATAAAGGCATTTCCGTCATAAAAATCCCCCTGCTTTCTCAATCGGCTTCCGCAAAAGCGTAATCGCCGCCAGGATCAGACCCATGGCCGGAAGTATAAACGACTCCGCGCCGAAAACAGCCAGACATCCCACTGCCGATACGCCGCCGATCATTGCGGTATAATGTTTTTTCTCCCGTAAAAACTGTTCCAGAAAAATAACAACAAAAAGCGCGGTCATCACAAAACTGATCCCCTTCGTATCAAACGTTGCCAACGATCCCAAAAGTCCGCCTACCGTAGCGCCGCTGACCCAATAGAAATAATTCAGGAAGGATACCCAGAGCATGAACCAGCCCCGATCTACATCACGCGGCACTGTGGCTGTGTAATTCAAAGCAAATGTTTCATCGCACATCCAAAACATGAGAAACGGTTTCTTCCACCCCATGTTTTCATATTTCTCGAGCATGGAAATACCGTAAAATAAATGGCGGGACTGCACCATCAGCGCCATAACAAAGGCATCCAGCGGGGCAAACGGACTCATAAGCATTGTCACTACGACGAACTCCAGCGAACCGCCGAAAATGAATGCCGCCATAAGGGCAGGATAAAGAAAGCCGAACCCCATGGAATGCATATAAATCCCATAAGAAAACGCTACGAACCAGAATCCTGCGAAAATAGGAACCGTGTAAGGAAACGCTTCCTGAAAAGCCTTCCATGCCCCGCTTTCCCGTTTCTGCTCCAATCCTATCCCCCTCTTCCGACATAAACAGTACACATATACTATCAGCTTTCATTTCATCTTTCAATGCATGGGCAGAAAACACATAAAGGATCATTCCCAAGCATATTCCGGAACGCTCCCGTCTAGGGAAATAAAAAAACTGCGGGCAGCCGTGGATCACTCACTCTCAGGCAGCTGACAGCCCACAGCCTCGATATCTGATTTCTGTTTTCTGTTTCCCGTTTTCTGATTTCTGACATCCGTTTTCTGTCTTCTATCTTCTGATTTCCGTTTTCTGTCTGCTGATTTCTGACATCTGTTTTCTGATTTCTGGCGTCTGTTCTCTGATATCTGTCTTCTGATATCTGATGTCTGTTTTCTGTTCTCTGACGTCTGTTTTCTGTTTTCTTATCACATACTCCATTGGGTAAAATAAAAAACAGCACATCTCATAAATAAGATATGCTGTCCTTATTGTCAGGCTTTTTCCGGACTCCGGATAGATTTATCCGCCTTCTCGTTTTCCGGTTTCCGCCAGCCGTTATCCGTTTTTATAAGGCAAACAAATCATTCAGCCCTTCGGACATGGTGGGATGCGTGTAGATAAAATCACGGAGCACCGTGTAATCCAAATCATGATCCATCGCTAACTTCACCATATTGATAATTTCGTAAGATTCGGGACAGAAAAGTGCCGCACCGAAAATCTTCCCACTGTCTTTATCAATGACCGCCTTCAGCATCCCCGTCGTCTTGCGGAGAACTTTCGCTTTCGGAATCATATCGGTATTCATCCGCACCACACGGTAATTCAGCCCTTTATCCGCCGCTTCTTTCTCCGACAGGCCTGCACGGGAAAAAGACGGCTCCATGAAGACAGAGTAAGCGAAAGCACCGCGGTTCTCTGTCGTACGGCTTCCATCACCCTGCATATCGGAAAGAATAATGCGGCTGTCATCCAGAGAAATATAGGTGAACTGCAGATTGCCGCACACATCGCCGGCCGCCCAGATATTTTCCGCGGTTGTCCGCAGATGCTTATCGGTAACGACGGCGCCCCGCTTTGTCAATTCCACACCGGCCCGTTCCGCATGAAGACCTTCCGTATTCGGCCCGCGTCCCGTGGCGAGAAGAATGGCATCGCCGTCCAGCGTATCTTCCTCTCCGTTCTTTGTATAAACCGCCGTCCCTTCTTTGATTTCCTTCAGACCGGCTCCCGTAATGACGGACACGCCATAAGACTTCAATACATTTTCAACCGCTTCCGCCATATCCCGGTCTTCTTTCGGCAGAAATACGGAACCGTTCTGGAGGATCGTCACTTTGCTTCCAAAACGGGCATACATGGAAGCAAATTCCAGTCCTATATATCCGCCGCCGATAATCGTCAACCGGCGGGGCAGTGTTTCATTCTCCATCATGGTTTCAGACGTGAACACCAAACGGTTATTTTCCACACCGGGTACAGCAGGAATTATCGGACGCCCGCCGGTATTGATAATCAATTTGGATGCGGAAAGTGTCTGCATCGTACCGTGCGCGCCTTTTACCCCGATCGTTTTTCCGTCAAGAAAAGAAGCCGTGCCGTTGATGACCTGCACACCGGCATCAATAAGCTTATTATAATTGGCCATACGGAGTGCTGTTGTCAGTTTCTTTTTCTCCTGCACCGCCACATGATAATACTCACTCTGCACTTCAAAATCGTGGGCAGGCGCCCGCTCCGCCTCCAGCACCAGCCGCTTGGAGGGAATGCAGCCCACATTGATGCATGTACCGCCGTACATACGGGCATCCTTTTCAATCAGCGCCACTTTTTCGCCCTGCTTTGCCAGTTTCGCCGCCAGCGTCTTTCCCGCCTTGCCGAAACCGATGACAATCGTATCAAATTTCTGATCCATATATATTCCTTTCTGTCTTACCTGTTTAAATATTTAAATAATACATCTCCCCCTGATCGGGATTTGATCTATTATTCTTTATTTTATCCTATTTTGCAAATCATTAGAAGAATGCAGCGGAAAGAAACCCGCAGATGTGTACATAAGCAGAATTCCTTACTGTCTTCCCGCAGTATATTCCATCCTTATCGGGCCGATTAACAAAGCGGCGGCACATCAGACATCATAATATTTTGCCTGATCAGGACGGTATTGATGTAAGTCCGGAAATCTTCATGAATGCAATTCCCGAAAGCAGTCCACATCGGCAGATTTTCAGATATCCCTTCCAGCACGGTGGTATCAAGTACATTCAGCACTTCATCATCCGCTTTTCTCCACACATATTCAATGAAAGAACAAAATTTTTCAAACCCGGCGCGGTCTTTCCCTCATAAGCCTCTGCCATAGGGATATTTACAGCAAATACAGAAAATACATGGAGCAGAATATGGGGAAATTCTCTTTTATGCTCCCTGTATCTTTCTTCATTTTCAGGAAACCATGCTACATAGGCACTGCAAAACTCTTCTTTATCCATGCCGGACTCCCCACTTTTACAAAACCGTCAGCCCGCATCAGCGGCGCCTTTCTATCCGTATCGGCCTGTGCACCTGCAATTCATAGGCAAGAATTTCTTCAACATCTGCAAATACACGGACATCAGATTCATACTCATGGACGCAATACAGCATTCCATTCTCCGCCACATACACCGTTGCAGGATAATAATACCCAATAATTCCGACAGGTGAAACCTCTGTTCCTGCCGCCGCCTTAGCGGCAAGCGCGTCCTCACAGATTCTTTTCCCTGCAGATGTTCCCTCATCATAATACGCCTTATACAGCTCGACTGCGGCGCCTTCCCCCATATCAGGATACAGATAGAAATAAAACTCGCGTCCGTCAGAACCGGTTTCAAAAATTATTTCACAATCTGAAAACAGACCGCCGCACCGCTCATAAAATCTTCTTGCCGCCGGAAAAAACGGTACGCCGGCTTTTGCATACAGTGCCTCGCAGCCGTCAGAAGATACTTTCCTGCTCTTGCTGTAACCTCCACAGGAAAGCATCTGCCAAACACGCTCCCTGATCGAACCGTTCAAAACCATCCTTTTCTCCGCAATCATGGCCGCTCCTTAATAAAGAGTGTCCGCCTTTTGACATCATGATACAGCAGAAATACTGCTTCATGCTTTCCATTTCTGATTTCTGCTCTTTTTCCTGTTTTGCCGAAAGCTCTCTATCCTGTCCCCTGCAGCAGATAAAGCGCTTTCGGTTTATGTTTTTCACTTAAGTTCCCCAAGTACGCCGCCAGTATCGGATACGGCGGATCCGTATATCCTTCCAGGAGATGCAGGGCTTCATCAATGACATCCTCTTCATTAGGAGAAACCACAATCTTTTCCAGCATTTCCTTCAAATCATTTTTGTCCGAAATATCCTGCTTGTAATAGGGATCCATATACCAGTCAAGATAAAAAAGCAGGCGCCGTTTCGCTTCCGTATCCGTCCCCGACAGCACCGACCGAACGGCACCCATACCTTCTTTCAGGCATTACACTTCCCTTTCCGTATACATGCCGCTGTCCATACATTCTCCTTTCAGACAGGCGGAAGAACATCTGACTTCCCATCATGGCGGCACCGCCGCCAATCAGCAATACATGGCAAGTTCCATGCTGTCCATATACTGCCCCATAGACAAGTTGAAAGATTTATAATCCGCTTCTTTAAATTCATCTGTGGCACACGCCACCCATACATCCACCATCTGCAGCTGATTGTAAAACTTGACCATCATCGGCACTTTGATGACTGTGGAAGTCCCCCGGATAACCATATCCCCGCCCTCTTCCAGACCCAGTATATCTTCCGCCGACTGCAGATCAACTTTTCTGTTGTCTACCAGGACTTCCACATTCTCATAATAGGGATACGCCGTTTTCACCGCTTTAGTGATTTCTGTCCAACCTGTCCCATAAGTCAGATTCCATTGAGAACAAAGCCATCCATCTTCTTTCACACCCATAAGCAGCATAGCCGCACCCGTCCTTTCCAAAACGAATCTATCACTCTGTTAAAAATGAAATACAGGGCATTCCCTATACTTTTCCGGAATATCCGCATCGGATTCCACCTGTCCGATATTTTCATGGCTGCTCCGGAAAGACCCGTGTATTCAGGTACTTGATAAAATCCTTCTCATCATAGGAAACAACACTGCCCATGTGATAAGGCTCCGCATCAGGGTTTGTATGCAGCCATGTATCACAAAAGCTGAGGCAGTATTTATCCAGTTGATCTGCCACCTCATCCGGCACAAGGTACACCATGCTATCACCATCCGCACTGATGATGATATGTTTCATATTCCCCCCATAACTTCTGACACAGAGAGCCGGCCTCACAATCACTGAACCACAGCCGATGCACCCGTATTTCCCTTCTTTGAAAAATTATAGCTCCGCCGAAATGAAATCCCGAACAGCTTTCCCACTAAAGTTCCTTTTTACTTAAGACTTTTTAAAAGAATATATACCGCCTGCGATGAACGCCAAGGAAAGCGCATAGCCTAAAACGGAAAGAACGAAATCAAAATTATCATTATTCTTTAAAATATCCTCCCTGGTCAGAATGCCGTTCGACTCCTGTCCGAAAAATTCGATACCGTCCACCATTCCTTCACCCAGAAGCCTGTTTCCTTTTTGAATCCCACTAGAGTTTTCTCCTGATTTTCCTCCAGAGAAGATTTCGTATAGGAGATTCGGTAATCACCGTCCAGATGGGGGAAGACCAGGCTTTGTTCCCGATTCGTAAGATAGTGGATCCCGGATTCTGTTTCATGATAAAGAGGGGTTCCTTTATAGGAAACTGTCCGGGGAAGCGAATTTACGTTCACACCGGCGGCAAATTTTTTCAAGAGTGTTTTATCCAGAACAAAATCGCCTGCTTTTACCACGCCGTAAAAAGTAATGACAGGCGGGGCGCTCTTATACATTCGGGCGATATTGGAGCTTGCCATGCTTTCCCAGCTTCTCTTTATGTCACTTCCGCTCCCTTCTCCACCATCACATGCACATTTCTCTTGAGTATGGGAGAATCAAAGGAAATACCCAGTTCTTCATCGGCTGCCGGTTCTTCCGTCGCCATCTTTCCCGAGACAATGACTACCTTACCCTCATAAGCAGGATTAATCTTCCCATCCGTGATATAAGGCGCATTTTCGATAAGTGCCCGTCCGCCATCAGAATTATCGGTCAGCATCATACCACCCAATCCGAGACCGCAGATACATAAAGCAACACTTACCCATTTGTTCATAAAGAACACCTCCTCAGATCCAAAAATAAGAAATAAATGCAGAATACTTTTCTTTATTGTATATCAAAACCAACGGTTTTTCTAATTCGACAGAATGCATATTTTAAAGAAAAATTTATACCTGAAACCTTTTCTTTTCTCCCTATCATTGTGTATTCTATCGCTCCCCTCCCGCTATTTTCACAATAGAGGATACACACCGGGATAAAGTCCCTTTTACGAAATCAGTCCGTATACTTCCTGTACGCATACTTTCCCAGACGGTTATTGGTGAGATAGAAAAAAGGAACAAGCAGCTTTTTCCACCCAGGCAGCATATGTCTCATCTCATCAGTGAAATTGATACAGTCCAGCTGTTTCCATGCCGGCGCCAGCCGTACCACTTCGCTGCCGTCCGTCACACCCCATTTAAACTCCGCCTGCATACGTTTCAATACGTCATGGCGGGATGACCGGTGTACGAGTCCTTTATACAGAAAATCGAAATGCGCCTCCAGCTCATCGAACCCTTCTGACAGAATCGAAAGGAATTTTTGTACTTCCGCTTCCTCCCAGTACATCATCACGCCTTCTGAAAGGATAAGCAGCCTGCGGCCCTCGTGTTCCACTTTTTCCGTCCATGACGGATCAAACGCCGACCCGGAAATACAGGTTACACGCTCCGATTCCGCAAGGAACTGCTGTCTCAGATCAATCACCTCCGGCACGTCCAAATCATACCAACGCACCTGCCCGTCATCTACGCGGTCAAACCGGGTATCCAGCCCGCAGCCCACAGATACCACCACACATCCCGGGTTATCCGCCATAAACCGCCTTACCTCACGGTCCATCAGCTTTGCCCGTGCCAATACTCCATAATATGACATCCATACCCGGTCAAAAGCGGAAAAATCATAATCCATACAGCTGATTATTTCCGCCGCTTTCCGATCATTCAGAAAAGGATGGTTGCTTTTCGCATCCTTGGCACGCATATACAACGTAACCAGAAGCGTTTCAGAAACGCCGCTTAAATCAATTTTCATAATCCCTCCTCAATTGATAACATATATCATTTAACTCATTATACCCCATCCTTCCGTCCTGTTAAACCGCAGGCAGATGCTGCATGGAATACGCGGCCCACACATTTTCCTGTTATTCCTCTTATAGCACTTCCATCTTCCTCTTCCGAAGAAAACATGGTATGGCAACACATAAAAAAGCCCGCGCCATATCTGCAGATGAATACAGCTCGGGTCTTTTATATGGGAAATCCGTCAGCCAAGGAATTTCTTCACGAGGCCTTTATGAATTTTTACGCCATAGGAAGGGCGTCATGGTTGAAGTGCATGGCGGGATCATGAAGTCCCGGTTCCGCATCTTCGCCCAATGCGATGAATCCCGTTTTCAATTCCGGTTTCATTTCGGATACCAGAAGAAGTCTTCTCCTCCCGCGGTGACAATCGGAGGGATGCAGGCTTTTTCACCAAGTTCGGATGTAATCACTTCCCCGATGATTTCCGTGATTTCCGGTGTGATAATGGACGCCGGTGTCTGGTGCAGGATGGTGAAGTCCGCTTTGGCGCCAATGGAAGCGGCCGCATTTTCCGCCGCACCCCGCAGTTTTTGAATCATCAGTTCCATCACATCATTATCCCGGCTGCGGAGGTCGAACGTGATCGTCGCCGTACCGGGAACCGCATTTGCCACACCTGCGTCCGCATGGATCTGTGTCGCTTTCAGATTGTACACCACATTGGAATTAAAGCGGAGAGCGTTGGCTGACTGTACAACAAGGCATGCCGCGTCAAGCGCGCTGGTGCCGAGGTAGGGGCGGGCCCCATGGCTCTGCATGCCTGTGATGTCGATTTTCACGTGGGTTGCAGCGCTGTAATACAAAGCGGGAGCCGCTTCTCCCACACGGCACTCCTGGATGGGACGACCATGCATGCCGATGAGGATTTCAATATCGTCAACAGCACCGCCTTTCAGCATGGAAAGAGCGCCTTCACTCGTTTCCTCCGCCGGCTGGAAAAGAAGTTTCAGTTTCCCTTTCCTGACCAGCTTCTCTTTCATGATTTCTTCCGCCGCCGCAAGAAGCATGGCCATGTGTCCATCATGCCCGCAAAGGTGGGCGGCGCCGCCGTCTTTCGTCCCAAGAGCATCCATGTCCGCGCGAAGGCCGAGAACAGGTCCCGGTTTACCGCTGTCACAGACCGCGACGACGCCTGTCGCCCCGCCGACCTGTGTTTCCACTTCATAACCGAGCTGTTTCAGCACATCCGCCACGTAAGCGGAAGTTTTAAATTCTTTCATCCCTATTTCAGGAATGGTATGAAGATAGTTAAAATGGGTAAATACATCTGCCATGATTTCCTCCTTCTCTTGCGTAAGACAATCAATTAAAGAACGGCATAAGCAGTTTCATGATAAACATACCAATGAATGCATTGAAAATACTGATCGCCATAAGCAGGGGCCAATATTTTTTCGGTACATCGGCAAGGCCGAGGAGCCGGCCCATGTACTGGATCTGGGAAGCCATCAGGATCAGCGCAGGCATGAGAATCGTCACATGTTCCCCATTGATGATGCCCGACGCATAGAGAGAAGCTGCCACACCTACCCCTGCAGAACAGGACAGCCAGGTGGTCAGAAGAATAACGAAAGACTGTCCCGGCAGGCCGAAGATGCCCATGATGGGCCCCAGCCAGTATCCAAGGAAATCCATAACACCGAGAATATTTAAAATATAGGCGATGACATAGGCCATCAAAATATTCGGCACAAGGTTCTGTGTAGCCAGATTCCAGCCTTTTCTGGCGCCGCCGATGAAGATATCAAAAATATTAGGCTTTATTTGTACTGGTCTCGTTTCAGTTGTCATTTTTGAAATCTCCTTTATAAATAGTATCAAGAGCAAAGCGGCAAATCATGGCACCGACAAATTTCATGACCATAATGATGATAACAGGGACAATGATCGGGCAGAGAATAAATCCGAAAAGCGCACCTGCAATAGCAAAGTAATTACTGATCGTCCCCGCTCCGGAATACTGCCACGCTGCAATGATGGTCTGTTCTCTTTTATCAATAAGGCCGTCATCATATAATTCTTTGGTGAGAGCCGCGCCGGCATCGGTACTCTGCAGATCAGTAATCAAAGCCAGTCCGACGAGGCCGGGTACATCCATCAGCGGTTTAAAGAGCGGCGTCATCAGTTTCTGCGCCGCGGAAAGAGCGCCATAATGATCCAGCACGTCTACAACACCAATGGCCAGCATAACGGAAGGAATGAGTGACAGCGCGAAAATAAATCCTCCTCTTGCGCTTACGCCCATACCGACAAAAGTTGCTTTCGCCGGATCTTTCATCGTACCGAATTTACCGATGAGCGTACTGTAATCAAATGCTTTGAGCCATTCCGCCCCCTGTACCGTGGCAAAAACCCCGGCAAAGAAAAGGATACCGAAAGCCAAAGCAAGCATTCCTTTCCATCCCACCTTGGGCAATGCGGCAGCCCCGCTTACTTTTTTCTGTTCTTCTTCCATAAATAATCCTCCTAACACTCCACTGCATCAAAACACAATACAACAAACTAAACATTCCTTCCGTTCTGCTATGCTCCATTGACCTCCTATCTCTGTACCGACGAAAGAAAAACAAATAACCTTTTAATGGTTAAAAGATATTATAAACAATCATCTTTCACATGTCCACGTAAATCACAGGAACGCTCCGAAAAGTCCATCCTTCCCCCTTGCCCGGTTTTCTTCTGCAAATCTTGATTTATTCGATAAAATCATCTACAATAGTAACGTACAATTTCATATGCGGGTGTAGTTCAATGGTAGAACATTAGCTTCCCAAGCTAAATACGTGGGTTCGATTCCCATCATCCGCTCCAAACCGGCTCCCTTCGCGGAGCTTTTCTCTTTGAGAAATACAAAACGCGTCTCCTGCTTTTCAGTTTCAGGACACGCGTTTTCTATTTTATATACTTACTTTTCTATTCTTAAAATACATCTTTCACTACGATGGTTTCTTCACGGCTGGGACCCACGGAAACGATGCCGATGGGCACTCCGATTTCTTTGGAAATATCAGCCAGGTATTCTTTGCAGAGCGCCGGAAGCCGGTCATAGTCACGAATAGCGCTGATTTTTTCTTTCCATCCTTTGTAGGTTTTATAAACCGGGGTGACTTTGGAGAGGAATTTCAGGTCTGCCGGATACTCTTTGACCGGTTTCCCTTCATATTCATAGCCGACGCAGACTTTGATTTCTTCCAGCTCGTCTAAGATATCCAGCCGGGTAATCGCCAGATAATCGAAAGAGTTCAGCGCCGCCGCGTAACGGACGGCACGGGCGTCAAGCCAGCCTACACGGCGGGGACGGCCGGTCACCGTACCGAATTCATGGGCAATGTTCCGGATACAGTCGCCAATTTCATTCACCTGTTCCGTTGGGAACGGCCCTTCTCCGACACGGGTGCTGTATGCTTTCACCACACCGAAGATATTCTGCATCATGTGCGGCCCGATGCCTGCGCCTATACATGCACCGCCTGCTGTCGGATGTGAAGACGTGACGAAAGGATAGGTGCCATTGTCACAGTCGAGCATGGATGCCTGGGCGCCTTCAAAAAGAACGTTCTTTCCTTCCCTGACCAGAGTCTGGACGGTATAGTTCGTATCTTTCACATAGGGGCGAAGCCTTTCGGCATACTCCAGATAATCAATCAGCATCTGCTCGTAGTCGAAACCTTCCATCCCATAAAGTTTTTCCAAGAGCATGTTCTTCTGCTCCACGTTGTATTTCAATTTTTCCGTAAAAACTTCTTTATCCATAAGGTCGCACATACGGATACCGATGCGGTTGATCTTGTCCGCATAGCACGGCCCGATCCCGTTTTTCGTCGTCCCCAGCTTCCGGCTGCCTTTTCTCATTTCTTCTGCCTCATCCAAACGGATATGGTAGGGAAATACGACTTGCGCACGGGTGGAAATCTGGAGATGCTTTGCGTTAATCCCCTGGGCTTCCAGTTTTTCCATTTCCTCAAGGAAACTCTTCGGGTCAACGACAACGCCCGTACCGACGATACAGATGGTACCGGGATACATAATGCCGCTCGGCATAAGGCGCAGCGGATAAGCTTTGCCGCCGGTCACAACCGTATGTCCCGCGTTGTTCCCCCCCTGGGAACGGACAACGACGTCAGCTTTCGCCGCCAGGTAATCTACAATCTTTCCTTTCCCCTCATCGCCCCACTGGGCACCAATGACCATAGCTGTTGCCATTACACATTTTCCTTCCTTTTAATAATACAGTGATTCTTTATTATCAGATATCAGCTTACAGTTATCGGCTCATAGCTGTCTTCTGATATCCGACTTCCGGCATCCGACCTCTGTCTTCTGACATCCGTCTTCCGCCCTTACAAGCCAAACCTTGCAAATATTTTATCTATATGGACAAGCATAGGCTTGTAATCGAAGCACTCTTTGATTTCTTCTTCAGACAGATATTTTCTCACATCTTCGTCTTTGCAGAGGTTTTCATAGAAATCTTCCCCCTCAAGCCAGCGTTTCATGGCGTTTCTCTGCACCCAGCGGTACGCGGTATCACGGTAAGCGCCTTTGGACACAAGGGCAAGCAGAACGCGGGGACTGTAAATCAATCCGCCGGTCATGTTCAAATCTTCCAGCATTTTTTCCGGATACACAAGGAGTTTATCTACCAGATCGGTCGTCTGTGCCAGAATATAATCCAATGCGGTGGTTGCGTCCGGAATCATGACACGCTCCACAGAGGAATGGGAAATATCCCGTTCGTGCCAAAGCGGTATATTTTCAAAGCGGGAAGGGCATACCCCTGCACGAGTCTTGCCATGCCGCAGATCCGTTCCGATTTGACGGGATTTCTTTTGTGGGGCATGGCAGAGGATCCTTTCTGCTTCGGACTGAAATATTCTTCCGCTTCCCTTACTTCCGTTCTCTGCAGATGGCGGACTTCCAGGGCGATCTGTGCCAATGTGCCCGCAATGACACCGAGTGTGGTAATGTATTCCGCATGATGGTCGCGCTGTACGACCTGGGTCGCTACGATTTCCGGAGTCAGTCCCATTTTTTTGCAGACGTATTCTTCCACATATGGATCAATATCCGCATAAGTACCGACAGCACCGGACAATTTCCCCACCGCCATTTCGGAAGCGGCCCGTTTCATTCGCTCGATATTTCTTAAAGTTTCGCTGTACCACAGGAGGATTTTCAACCCGAACGTAGTCGGCTCGGCATGGACGCCATGGGTACGGCCGATGGTGGGGGTATATTTAAATTCCACAGCCCGGCGTTTCAGGACTTCCGCCAGTTTTTCCAAATCGGCAATAAGCACGTCAGATGCCTGTTTGATCTGCACATTGAGCGCCGTGTCTTTCACATCGGTAGAAGTCATGCCCATATGGATGTACTTCGCTTCATCGCCCACATATTCTCCGACAGCGGAAAGGAACGCGATGATGTCGTGGTTAATTTCACGATCGATTTCATGAATGCGTTCCACATCAAAATCCGCTTTCGCTTTGATCACTTCCACCGCTTCTTTAGGAATACGTCCCAGCTCCGCATTGGCTTCGCACGCAGCGATTTCCACATCAAGCATGGTCTGCCATTCATTTCTTTCATCCCAGATTTTTGCCATTTCCGGCCTTGTGTACCTTGGAATCATTTACATATCCCCTTTCGGTTTTCCTTCCCTGGCACAGATTTCTCTGCCCACCACCACTCCGGCCGCCGAGGCCTGGACAAGCCCTCTGGTGATGCCGGCTCCGTCGCCGATCGCGAAGAAGTTTCTGAATTTCGTTTCCAGCTGGTTCGTCAGCGCTATGCGGGAAGAATAAAATTTCACTTCCACGCCGTACAGAAGAGTGTGCCTGGAATTTGCTCCCGGCGCCACCTGATCCAGCGCTTCGAACATCTCCATGATATCCTTTAAAAAGCGGTATGGCAAGACTAAAGATAAATCTCCCGGCGTCGCGGACGGCATGGTGGGGCGGACAAGGCCGCGGCGTATCCTTTCTACCGTAGAACGGCGGCCGTCACGAAGATCACCCAGCCTTTGGACGATTGGTCCCGCGCCGAGCATATTCGCCAGGGATGCGATATATTTCCCGTAAGAAATGGGTTCATTAAAAGGGCTGGTAAATTGTTTGGAAACAAGAATGGCGAAATTCGTATTTCCACTCTTCTTATGGGCGAAAGAGTGGCCGTTCACTGTCTGGAGCCCCGCATTATTTTCCGTCACCACGAAACCGTAAGGATTCATACAGAACGTGCGTACCCGGTCATCAAAGGAACGGGAGAAATACACCAGTTTCGATTCGTAACAGATCTTTGTGATCGGTTCATACACTTCTGCGGGAGATTCCACACGGACACCGATGTCCACCGCATTTGACTGTGTCTCCAAACCGAGCGCATGGGCTTCTTTCATAAACCACTCCGCCCCTTCACGGCCGGGTGCCGCCACAAGGTACTTGCAGCGATACGTCTCCCCGCCCGCTTCCACACCGAGAACCGTTCCGTCTTTGTCCGCAAGAATTCTGTCCGCCGCGGTTTTGGAAATAACGGTCACATTGGACGGAAGAGAATCGCGCATATTGGCAAGGATGACGCTGTTCACGTCCGTACCGAGATGGCGGATGCGGGCAGGGATAAACATAAGATCCGCCGCGGCGGATTTCCGTTTCAGTTCATGTATTTCCTCGGCAAACTCATCGCCGTATACCTTTCTTTCAGCGCCGCCGTACCTGCAGTACACCGAATCCACATAGGAAATTAAACCGGCAAGCTCTCCTTTATTCATATAATCATCAAGATTGCCGCCGTAATCCGTAGTAAGCGTCAGCTTCCCGTCAGAAAACGCGCCCGCGCCGCCCCAGCCGCAAACGATATTCGCCCGGCGGTCTTTCGGCGGAGCATTCTTGTCACGATTGAGAGCTATGCGCTCACGGATATCCAATCCCTTTTCAAGAATCAGTACAGATGCACCGGTATCCGCCAGTTCAAGAGCGGTAAAAATACCCGCCGGTCCGGCGCCGATAACTACCACATCATAAAATCTGCTCATTGCCTCTCCTTTTCACAGAATACATCTGCATGGAGCTTTTTTATGCATAAAAAAAGCCCCACCGGGGGCGAAGATACTTTATATATCCCTTTTTAAATTCTACAGGAAGGCTCCTTGTGTGTCAAATAAAAGACCCTCCTGCCATGGTATAATGAAAAAAATATTTGAATCATTTTCAGACAGGAGGATCCCATGCCCTATATCAACATCAAAATCACACGTGAAGGCGCTACTGCCGAACAGAAAGCAGAACTCATCAAAGGAGCCACGGAACTCCTCGCCCGCGTATTGAACAAAAATCCGAAGACTACGGTCGTCACCATTGAAGAAGTGGACACGGACAGCTGGGGTATCGGCGGTGATCCTGTGGAAATCGCCAGAGAAAAAGGGGAAGCCCAAGACGCCAAAATAGCCCGGCTGGAAGCCGACAAAGAAGAGCAGGAAAAAGAATTGGAAAACCTGAAAAAGCTTCTCCTTCAGGACGGCAAAAAAGAAGACATCCCTCCGCTGCCGGAAGAAGAAACAACAGAAGAAACACCGGTTTTCACGCTGAACAATAACGCACTCAAACTGAAAAAGGAAAAGAAAACAAAAAAGAGTAAATCAAAAAACAAAAAATAGTCCCCTCATCCAACAAATATATGAAACGGTTTTCAGATAAAATTGTATCCGGAAACCGTTTTTGCGTTAAAATTTATATTCCACTATACTCTAAGTAAACGCTCTCAGAAAACGTCAGCATACAGACATCAATATCCGCTCACCTCCGGAATCTGCCTACTGTCATTTCTTTTTTAAGGAGCCTTTATGCATATAGACATTTCCTCCCGATTCAATTATAATAGCCTTTTCCGTTTTGTCCTGCCGTCAATCGTAATGATGATTTTTATTTCCACTTATACCATGGTGGACGGTTACTTTGTTTCCAACTATGTGGGCAAAACGGCATTCACCGCGGTCAACCTGATCTTCCCCGCCATCATGGTTTTCGCCTGTGTCGGATTCATGTTCGGCTCAGGCGGCAGCGCCCTTGTGGCAAAGACCATGGGTGAGGGGCAGACAGAAAGCGAACCGCCTTTTTTCTCTTATCGTCCTTTCCGCTCTCGCCGGGGGCATATTGCTTTCCGCCCTGGGTTACTTTCTTATGCCCTTTCTTGCCTCCGCCATGGGTGCATCCGGTGAAGTGCTTGCATGCAGTGTCTTTTACGGCCGCACACTTCTTCTTTCTCTCCCCATGTTTGTCCTCCAGCGGGTATTCCAATCGTTCATGGTCTCCGCAGGAAAACCTTCTCTCGGTCTTTGCATGACGATCCTCTCCGGTGTGACGAATATCGGTCTTGATGCCCTTTTCATTCTTGTTTTCAAATGGGGCCTCTTAGGCGCCGGCCTCGCCACAGTGCTTTGTGAATACGCAGGCGGTCTTTTCCCTCTGATTTACTTCTTTAAAAGAAATACATCTTCTCTTCAGCTGGTGAAACCGGAATGGGACAGCCCTGCGCTTTGGAAGACCTGTACAAACGGCTCTTCGGAACTGCTCACAAATATTTCCATGTCCTTCGTTTCCATGCTCTACAATTATCAGCTGATCTCCATCGCCGGAACGGACGGGGTCGCCGCCTTCGGCGTGATTATGTATGTGGCATTCTTCTTTGAAGCGATTTTCATCGGCTACTCCATGGGGACCGCGCCTATCGTAAGCTACAATTACGGCGCCCGCCGCGATGATGAACTGCGGAGCATCAGAAAGAGCCTCACCGTCATTGCCTGTGCCGGTCTTTTCCTCACGACCTCCGCATACTTCGCCGCTCCTTTACTGGCAGATATTTTTGTCGGCTACGATGAAACTTTAGCCACGCTCACCGTCCGGGGTTTCCGATTCTTTTCCTCCTCTTTCCTCCTGAACGGTTTCTGCATGTACGGCTCGGCGTTCTTCACGGCGCTGAACAACGGTTTCATCTCTTCAGTAATCTCTCTCCTCCAGTCCGTTGTTTTTCAAATCATCGCCGTTATAGCACTTCCTTTATGGCTCGGCACGGACGGCATCTGGCTTTCCGTTTCCATCGCCAAGCTGCTGGCATTTTTCGTGACAGTTTCCTTCTGGATCAGCTGCCGCAAAGAATATCATTACGCCTAAAGAAACAGCGTACAGAAAAAGCATTTCTCCGAGACGGAAAGAGAAATGCTTTTTTGTACTCTGTATTTTCAATATTACCAAATTTGGCCTCTGGAATAAGTTGCAGCCACGCATTGAGAAAAAAACCGGATTTCTCCGGATAAAAAGAGTATCAGACAGTTCATCCGGTGCCTTAATCTGAAACATAAAATTTTATGTAAATTTATCATTTTTATAATCTCAAACTATCTTCATCCAGCAAAAAATTTCGAAGGCCAATCGTAATAATTCCATTCTCATCACGACGAACTTTAATATTATCTCCTACGACGACAATTTTCCGAAATGAGTCCGGGATATGCAGAAGACTGCGTTGTTCCTGATCCACTTTATCTGCTGTCGGAAGTGTAAACGCAGATTGGATGTAATGTTTCTCGCTTCCTTTTGTAGCGACAAAATCCACCTCCAGCTGCTTCTTTCCGCGTTTCCCCTCCCCATTAACCCCGTAGTATTCCACAACACCGACATCTACATGATATCCACGAATCCGAAGTTCATTGTAGATAATGTTCTCCATAAGATGTGTTTGTTCCACCTGCCGGAACCCCAACCTCGCATTTCTCAGCCCCACATCCTCAAAATAATACTTAGACGGCGATCCGATGTACTTTTTACCTTTGATGTCATACCGCACAGCCTTGCTGATCAGGAATGAATCAATCAGATAATCAATATAATTCTTGATCGTCTTATCGCTGATTGTTTTTCCCTTTCCGCTTTTGAACGTTCGCACAAGCTTACTTTGATTAGTATAGCTGCCAATCGCAGATGCAAGGATGTCCACCAGTTCATCCAATTCCACCTTATTCCGAACATCATGACGTTCAACAATATCCGAGATATAGACCTTTTGGAATAAGGAGTTCAGATACGCCGCTTTATCTTCCGGCTCTGCCATGGTTAGAATCAGCGGCATTCCTCCATAGATAAGATAATCGTCCCATGCCTCATCCACAGATCCCTGATATGCCGGCACATATTCGGAAAAACTCAACGGATATACATGAATTTCATCGCCGCGCCCGCGAAATTGGGTAATCACATCGGAAGAAAGAAATTTAGAGTTGCTTCCGGTTACATAAACATCCGCATTGCGGATATGAAGCAAACTATTCAAAACGTCCTCAAATTCGTTTAAATACTGCACTTCATCGAGAATAATATAATAATCTTCCTTATCCCGAATGTTTTCCTTAATAAACCGGAGCATGGCATCAGGGTCACGCAAAGCTTTATTGCTGCGATCATCTAAAGCTACTTCAATAATATGATTTTCCGGTACACCGCTATCCAGCAAGTGCTTATGGAACAAATAAAAGAGCAGATAAGACTTCCCGCACCTTCTCACACCTGTTATTACTTTTATCAGGCCGTTTTTCTTTTTACGAATTAATTTATCCAAGTAAATGGCACGTCTGATTTCCATATACATCTCCTATTCCGAAATAAGTTGTATATGCACCTTATTTCGGAATATATTGTACCCGATTTTCATGGATACCGTCAAGATAAACTGCAGAGCATTTTCCGAAAGAGCCTCACCGTCATTGCCGGTGCCGGCCTTTCCTTACCACCTCCGCATACCTCGCCGCCCCTATGCTGGCAAATATTTTTGTCGGCTACGATGAAACTTTAGCCACGCTCACCGTCCGGGGTTTCCGATTCTTTTCCTTTTCTTTCCTCCTGAACGGTTTCTGCATGTACGGTTCGGCGTTTTTTTACGGCACTGAACAACGGTTTCATCTCTTCAGTAATCTCTCTCCTCCAGTCCGTTGTTTTTCAAATCATCGCCGTTATAGCACTTCCTCTATGGCTCGGCACGGACGGTATCTGGCTTTCCGTTTCCATCGCCAAGCTGCTGGCATTTTTCGTGACAGTTTCCTTCTGGATCAGCTGCCGCAAAGAATATCATTACGCCTAAAGAAATATTCTTTTTTCAGCCAGGGCATCCTTGAATACGTGATCCTGAATCGCTTTGCGTGGGAGATGCATCTTCCATTGTCAGATGAGAGCTAAGCCACCGGCTCCAGCGCATTGTAAAGTGATTGGCATGAGTTTCCTGCACATACTGATAGAACTTTGCAATCATAGCTGCTTTCTCATGATAATAAGCGGCTTTCCATTGATTCTGTTTCGGCTTATCCATTTCATAAGCAATGTAATTTCCGCCAAGAAGATATTGGCGCGAGAGAATATCCTCCAGTGATATATCAGGATTTTTCATCATATCATACATGGCCATATAAATCGTAGTACGCCCTTTGCCCGCCCGGCAGTGGAAATGCAGCCACGCATGATCGGGCAGTGTGCGTATGAAGGCGATGAAGTCATCAATGTTTTCAGGCGATGGCCAGATATGATCCGTTGCCGCAATGCGGTAATAATACAGACCATTTTGTTCCACCAGCTGCCTTTCACTCATAACCGAATTAATCTTCATAGGTTTAGGATCGATCGGCCCCTTCCCTTCATCGAGCATCGTCACAATGAGGCTTTCCCCTTGGCTGCACACAAACGCTTCATCTCATCTTTTAAAACATCAGTTTTGTTCTTTCCGATGTTGCCCCAATCGCGCGCGCCGAACCAGCTGACGGCATTCCCATTAAATATACCATGCGTTTCCTGCCGTAGATCCACAATATAAATTGGCCCGTTCGCCTGCTTCTTGAGTACGGAAACCAGCTTCTTAAACTCTCCGACAGAGAACTCCGCACTGCCGGATATGTTCAGATGATCCAACCCCTTGCGAGAGGGGGTCATCGTAAATCCTTTGCCTGTTTTTTTGACATCCACATCAGAGCGGAATGCAGAATTCGCAGTACGAAATCTGCGCGGCAATTGATCCCTGTCTTTTGCATCGAGACGCCAAATATAGCCATCGTACTTTGTACGACCGGCTGCAGAAGCATCCATCTGATCCGGTGCTTGCTGCAGAGAAACGCCACTTATTTCAGGTTCCGCTTCCCAGGCATTCCCTGATAATGGCATGCTGCTAAGTATTATTGCAGCCGTTATTGAGAATAGTATTTTCTTTTTAAGATGCAGCATGAGTGATACACTTTCCCATGTAAGAAATAATTATAACCGGACAAATGAAAAAGCTACGGGGTCTACAGACGTATAAATCCATAGCTTTTTTTATGAGCAAATTCCTCTGACGCATTTTTATCATCTACCGTTTTCCTTTCTCCTTTTTGAACACACTGCCATCTGTGAAATTTTTTGGAAAAATTTATGATTTCCTCTGTATTCCCTGCCGATGAAATCCGGTCACAGAAAAAACAGGATAATATCTACTTCACCGAAGCCGCCGCGATGCGGTCAGCCGCTTTTTTCACCATTTCATTGGCGGAGTCCGTTGTCAGAACAGAAAAAAGACGGTACTTATCGCCGTACTTCATCACATAGCCTTTTCCGTAAACGGGAACGGCAAATCCGTCGATGAAGAAAACGGCACGCACGCCGCTTGTATAAATACGGGGTCTGTCCTGTGCGCGGTGGATCTGCTCTACATTCAGGAAACTGACACCAAGCATGTTGAACGGAATCTTGGGATCCGTCTCAGGCTTTTCATTGATCCGCTTCGCCATTTCCAGAAACATACCATTCAATACGCTTTCCATGCCCAAAAGAGCCACGTTGCAGCCATATAGTTCGGAAACCGATTTCCCCGACAGACGTGGCGCGTCAAAAGCATCTTTCATGGCTTCTTTACCGACTACAGGAGCAAATTCGCAGTTCATGACAAAAGCGGGCACGCTGTTTCCTTCTTCCGTCACGGTAAGCAGTCCGAATTTTCCATCCTTTCCAAGAGGAGTAAAATCGGTATTCTTCGGAAGCTTCACTTTTTGAAAGAAAGATTTCGCGTCTTCCTGCACAATACCGTTCCATACAGCGGAAACGATATTGTCATCTTTGGGGATATTTATGCTTGAAATCGGCGGAAGGCCTGCCATGTTTCCCATATTGTCCGTCATATCGGCAGCACCCGCACACGTTGTCGTCATGGCACAAAGAATCGAAGCCGCCAGCATTATTTTCATCTTCATCATTTCATCTCCTGTGCCGCTTTTTCTACATAAGGTACAAAGTATGCCCCTGATTTCTGATCGCCCGCAAAGAGTGTGTATGTCGTACTGTCACCGTCTTCCAAAATGAGCCCTTCCGCAAAGAAAGGGATCAGGCAGCCGCCGGTGTATAATCCCGCTTTCGCTTTTGCCAGCCGGTATACTTTCCCCCCGCGGGATTTCTTTTCTTTCCAGCGGGTCTCACCGCTCACATACAGACGGATCCCCCTTTTTTCCAGAAATTGTTTATACGGCTCTCCGATTTCAGCTTCTTTCCACATTTTGCCTGCAAACGGTATGATAGCGTTCTTTTTGTCAGCTGCTTCCTGTTTCGCTGCAGTACTGCCCGTCGTGCCTGTCATTTCTTTCCCCATCAGTTTCACGAAGGGTGATAAACCGTTCTTCTCTTTCCCCGGATTCTTATGATCCACGGAAAAGGAGAGCACGAGGGATTCGTAAAAAGCTTCCGGCGTGTTTGCGCGAAGCTGGTATATTCGCAGTTCTTTCCATGCTTCCGCCGCCAGACGGGATACATCCGGTGCCAGTTTGGACGTCAGATAAACAGATGTCGGGCTGTCAACACCGCCGATAATGCCGATAGCAGCTGCCTGCGGTTTCGACTCCTTTTCAACTGCTTCATGTTCCGCCCAGTTTTTCATCTGCTTTCCAAAGTATGTCTGTCTCCCGTCAAGAATATCGACAGTATCTCCAAAATCCAGCACGTGTCCTTTCGGAAGGGTAAGTGTATCTGCTGAAGCGGAAAAAGTGAGTAAAACGGCCATGCCGAGCGCTGCGCATATTGTTTTCATAGTGACCTCGTTCCTTTTATATTTCTTTAATTATAGCAGAAACGGGCGTCTGTTATTCTATTATTTTACTTTTCTTTGTTGTGTCTTCTGCAATGAAATGTCCAGATGGACGAAGCAAAAGATCTCGTATAGAAACCCTATCACCGAAGATCTGCAGATGATCCCTGACTGACGGGCTTTTTAAATTCATTTTTGATCCGGCTTCCGGCATATGCTATTGTGTCGGATTTTTTGTATCCGCAATCAATTCCCTTATGATTCTACGCTTGTCTTTCGCAGCGCAAACATAGCATAAGAAGAAATACTTTACAATTTCCTTCCAGACCGCTTTTTCTCAATTATTTCACCGATTTGTAGCATACAAAAAGATCAGAACACATCCAAGAATGAACACGTCTGACCTTTTACTATTGCATATTTTATGATCCTATGGAATAGGAATGAACAGATTCCCTATCCTACAAGCCAGGTTCTCTCCGTCCCAAAATTACAACCCCTGCTTGAAGAATTTCCTGAAAGCAGATACCTCCGCATGGGACTGCGTGACAGATACGGCATACTTGCTTCCACGTTTGATTCCCGGTTCATAAGTAATTGGTTCAAACTGGAACGTAACATCCGGCTTGGAAGCGGTGCAGTACCCCACCAGGGTGGACTTAATCTGTCCGCCATTCTCTTTATTGAACACAACCGGCTCCTCATGCCCTTTCAGCTCCGCATCCACAGGCACTACGACCACTTCTCCCGGTTTATATCCTACGATGAAATTACTGTGTGTCGTGACTTTAACAACGACTGCATCCGTAAAATCCTCCATATGGCAGTATATCAGCGTATACTGATCCCCTTCCGGCACACACTCGTTGAAAAGCTCTCTCATCCTCGCCTTATTTCTTGCATTTTCCTCATCTGTCGCACCAGTCAAAAGCTTCTTAACGATATCCATCAATCCCATAATAATCTCCTTGTCTAAAAATATAAAATTAATTACACTTCACAACTGCTATTCCCTCTTCTGATGCATCAGTTGTCGTTATACCCGAACTCACGAGTCTGTAGAATTTCTTTCCACCATGATTCCCGTTCTAATATAACTCCATCATCTACTTTTGCGTTGTAGTTTTCAAGAATTGAATATTGGAAATACGAACGCATAGTCAATCCCCTTAGAGTCCACAATCTCCTTAAGTTCTTTGTTCCCACCATGACCATTATCAGCATAACTACGCCAACGCTGCAAAAGCATACCATAATCACTGGTAGCTGAGCCGACATATAATTTACCCGTATTTATATCAGTTATAAGATACACAGCCTTCTGGTTTTCAAGTGCCGCAATCCAATCCTTTTTACCACGGTCAAGAATACTTCTTAATTGCGGATATAAAAGTTTAACTCTATCATATCCCGGAAAATCATCATCATCAAATGTATCTGGTAAGATTTGGCATACTTCAAGTTCATCCGCTACAGTATTGAAATCAACTCCCTGCGCCGGAAAACTCTTGTGAAACTTAATAATAGTCCTGCCGAAATAGCTTTTATATTCCTTAAACGGCGTCCCTTCATAGTTGATTCCCTTACAAACACCTAATTCCTTGTCAACAGTATCAACTGTAGTAAGAAGCCAATATCCGTCTCTAATTCTAACTAAGCAAATTGCAATCTGCCCAACATTAAAATATCTGTTCTTATTTCTCCAATACAACCATTGCCTATTTATTAGACTCGGATTTGTCTTATAAATATCAATGGGATTTTCGTTCCCATCATCTTTGTTGAATTTTATCTTCGCAATTGACGCTTGCTCTTCTGACAACCGCAGTAAATCATTTAATCTAATCATAATCCATCTATTCCCTATCAATCACATATGCTATTGTCGGAAAAATTTTAATATTTCTTTATTCCAGAATGTTTCTCATATATGATTTTATTACTTTTCCCCCCTGTTACCCATATTACCACCAGCCCCTTTTGCATCTTTACAAGGAAGTTTTCTATCTACATCAGACATCATCACTACAGAAGCCTTCGTTAGTTTCATAAAAGATTATCTATAAATGCCGACAAGAACTTTACCTCAATAATAAAGAATATACAAGTACATCATAACATAGCAGAGCGCATACTCCAATAAAATTTTTTCTCAAAATACCTTTTGTTCGCTACCATGTATTTTCCCTGTCTTATGATATCCATTCGTCCATCATAATTTTTTTCGTCCAATTAAAATTGATTTTGGACGAAACATCAAATAGCCGGATGAAAACTGCTGTCCTCATAAGTTAATGGGTAGTGGTTACATGTCCTTACAATTTGTTTTCCATTTTTTTACGTCTGTAATTTCCTGCATATATTTCGAAGATCACAATCCCCAGCGCAAACAATAAAAAGATACGGTAATCCATTCCATATTTTACAGTTGCCTTTAATTGGACTTTCCCCGGAAACCGCCTCCATTTGTTTCTGAGCGATCATTTCTCTAATTCTGTCAGTGCTTATTTTATTTGAGGCAGAGAGCAATTCCCTCAATACATTTTTATCAGTGATTTCAAACACTGTACCATTTACAAGCTGAGTATCGCCTAAATCATCAAAATAATAATATTTCCCATCTTTAATCCAAATGGAACCGGTTGTACCCAAACCGACATCCTTTATTTTTTCTCATCCGTATTTCTTATCAAAATAAACTACTTGCGTATTCCTTGCATACAATATCTTTGGATGATTTTTAGTGTACCTAAACTCTTGAAAAGAGCTTAAAAAATACATGTTGTCTTCATCACAAAACACATTATCAGTTAAATGCTCCGGTTTTTCTTTAAAGCAATTACTTCCTATTCTTTTCTGTTTATTAGTTTCTTCGTTATAGAAATATATTCCATCATCAGCCGCAAAAAGCATATTATAAATGTGCGAACTGTTATTTCCGATTACTTCATAGGGCGCAGACTTTTCATTAAACCTGTACGTGCCATTAAAAATGTCTCCATTCTTTCTGATAACGTATAATAAGTATGACCGTTAATAACTACGATAATTGTGCAGCATATCAGACAATTCATCATTTTCTTAATAAAATCAATTAAATATTTTTCTGTAATTATAAACTGCTCACCTGTTCTTTTAACTTTAGTTGCTATAACCTGCTCACCATCAGGTGATGTTACTCTAAAACCGTGAATAATACGATTACGCATCTCAACAATTTCACCAAACTTTTTAGCAATCACCGGATTTGAATTTGCAATAGTTTTTTTAATGTGTTTCATAAGTCTTCCTGATTCTTTATCAATCAGTTCATACCACGAATACGAGCTATCCATATGGAGAATATTCTCGATTATAAACCCATTATTTGAACTAAACACAGACAGCGCCGTGCCCAGCAACAATCTATACCCTTCTGAAGGCAAAGATTGCTTTGTACGTAACATATCATACATAATCACACCGCCTCTTCTGATCCTTGGTTGTTAATATATACTAGATACTGTTCATACTTTCTCAGCATCATGTTCTTTGCATACTGCTCCATGTACTCTGAAATCTGCCTTGTGGTTAAACCTTTTGCATACATACTGATGATCTTGTCATCTATACGGGAAATGTCCTTTTGCCGATTTTTTACTATCTGTGGCTCAAATGTGTCATTTCTATCTTTGGGAACATCTACCTCAAATTCACCGTATTTGCTTCGGACGGTTTTTGTTTTTGATCCATTACGACAGTTTTCTGAATGGGAGCGTGCAGACTTCGGATAGCCAAGATGGTCTGTCATCTCAGATTCCATCATAGACCTGATGGTGCCCCCAAGAAGATCTTTGAGTACATCCTGAATATCTTCTGTGGTCTTTATTTCATACTCATCCATCAGTGCGGAGATGATGTTTCTCTTTCCTTCTGTTAAAGGACCTACATGATAAATCTCTTTTTTCTTGCGTTCCATAATTAAACCTCTATAGTTCACCACTAATCTGATACTACCATAGGAGGCTTATTTATTCATATTTACAAATTTTTTCTTACACCCTTCTTTTCCAAAGAGCAGATTGCTCGGCTTTTATATGCTATATGATTTTCTGTGTTACTGTCCAATTTGCTATTGCAATTTAAATTCAGGTATGAAGTTATCAAGTATCGACTTATTAATTGACAATCCATCTGGTAATTTTTGATTGATTAGACTTATTGCATCTTCTGCACAGTTGCATTCATCAGCAGCATACTTCACAATTCCCTGACATACCAATTTAAGCAATTCCTTATACTGCACTTCCAAATGTTCATTTTTTCTATAGTAATGATAAAGATTTATTGCAGATGGAAGCATTGTATCGTTGATCCTATCTGTTACATTTTTCCATTTATCGGTATATTCTTTATCCGCAAGTCCTTCTATTGTCCATACAATTTCGTAGATACCCTTATCTTTGTCAATTTCTCTCAGAATTCTCCTCGTTTTCTCATTCACCACATCTACTACAGATTTGTCACAAAACAAATGAGGTCCCTTTCCGAAGCTTTCAAGCTTAACAGCATTTAAGTATGTTAATCCCATAACATTTAATGAAGATCGCTGTAGTTTTCCATTCTTTATATAGTTTTGATCAAAAAAAACAATTTTTTTGCCAACGGAAATACCACCTCTAAACAGTAACGGAAATGCATTATGATTTCGTTTGCTACCACAAGGAAGTACATCTGCAACTTTGTCAGTTAATACTTTGCTAATATCAGTAAACGGCTTTTTAAAAGGTTCAGAATATCTAATATATACTGTGCCAACAAAATTAGCCAATTGCATAATAAACAAATCACAATTTGTCCCACCTAAAATTAGTGAATCGCTAATGCTAATCATTTGCTCAAATGCTGTTATTGATGACTTCTCAACAAAATTGTGAAAATCTGTATCATTAGGATGTCCTTCTTTGCATTCGGGCAGTGGGTGGCTCCTATCATCATTAAATCTTGTTTTAATCACATTGTTAAGCGATTTTATATTGTCTAATGCAACCTCTGTATCTGTTTGCAAAAGAGCTGAAAAGCCTAATAAATCTAAAAATGCTACTATCATTATAGTTCACCTTCTTCTATATTTTTTCCTTCTCTTAATACAACCAACTCATCCCAAAATTCCGCTCAGATCAAGTTCACCCAACTTAAATTTCAACGCTTATCAACATCAAGCTTATATAAAAGTGCCACGGTCTCCATATGCATGGTCTGGGGGAACATGTCCACCGGCTGGATTTCTTTAATTTCGTAGCCTTCCGATTTTAAAATCTTCGCATCTCTGGCAAAGGTGGCGGGATTGCAGGAAACGTAGACGATGCGCTTGGGATTCATGCCTGCCGCTGCCTTTAATACTTCTTCGCTGCAGCCTGCTCTGACGGGATCCATAACGATCACATCGGGAACCAGCCCTTGCCGGTAAAGCTGCGGCATGAGTTCCCGCGTCGGCTGCGTAAAATTCCGTATTTTCCATATGATTCTTTTTCGCATTCTTTTTGGCGTCTTCTATGGCGGGCTTCACGATTTCTATGCCGATGAACCGCTTTGCCTTTTTCGCCAGGCAGAGGGAAATGGTGCCTGTGCCGCAGTAGGCGTCTATAACGGTTTCTCCGCCTTTCAGATTGGCGTATGCCAATACTTTTTCATAGATTTTCAGCCTCCTTACGTTCCTTTTCGGCTTTCGCCCCACGCTCATCCAGAAACGCACCAATTATGCACTCAACAGCCAGAGTTTTTGTCTGACCAACGTCTTTTGAGTATGTTGCAAAACGACGCATTAGTGCCGCGTTCATCTTTATATTAAGGGTTATATAGTCTTTTTTATGTTGAGCCATATCTTCACACGCTCCTTCCACATAAAAATCCCACTTGTAATAGTGTAGGCGATTATACACAGCTTTTCAACACGATTGCTCGTAAACTTTTTTGTGCCTTCACTTCATTCGACACATATTTCCCCTGTATTATCAAAGCTACTATTTTCACATGAAACGATATGTCATGATAAATCATATTTAACGACTGCAATGCTAACATCATGGTTTAATAATACGCAGAACCTTTCACCTATCTCTAAAATCCAGGTTATAAGACAAAAGTGGCATTAAAAAAGCCCAGATTTCTCTGGGCCTTACCACATTAATAAATTTTTGTAAATACGCATTTTTATTAAATGCAGTATTGATATTTCTATAAGTCTATTGACGTTTCATCTAAAAGAAAGTCTTCTATTCCAATATATAAAATACCATCATCATCATATCGAGGTACAATGTTATTTCTTACTATCACCATTTTTTTAAAGGAATCTCCGGTTCTTCTTAAAGATTCAGTTTCCTGCATTTGTTTTTCTTTTGTATCCACATTAAGTGCTGATTGAATATAGTATCTATTACTTCCTCTATTAATAATAAAATCAACTTCCAGGTTCTTTCTGACTGTTTTTTTGTTCTCATTTTTATAATTATATTCTACGACACCAACATCTACATTTAGCCCTCTCATTCGCAGTTCATTGTATATCACATTTTCCATAATATGTGATTGTTCATTCTGCCTAAAATTTAGTCTTGCATTTCTCAGACCAATATCGGAAAAATAATATTTATATGGGGATGAAATATACTTCCTCCCTTTCACATCAAATCTCCTGGCTTTTTCTATTAAGAACGCATCAATAAAGTAATCCAAGTAATTACTAACTGTAAATTGAGATATCTTTATATTCTTTTCTGACATAAAGGTACTAGCTAACTTGGTTGGGTTAGATAAAGAACCAATGGATGAAGATATGATATCCAGCAAATCATCTATTATAGACACATCTTTCAAGATTTTATGACGCTCTACCACATCTTTAATATAAGTGCTTGTAAAAATATTCTTTAAATACTTGCTCTTTTCTTCATGGTTTTTAAGTTGCACAGATATAGGCATACCACCGTATAAACAATATTCATCGAAAGCCTTTCTTTTATCTCCATCATAGCATGAATAAAATTCAGCAAATGAAAATGGATAGACTCTTATCTCATCGCCACGATCTCGAAATTGTGTTAACACATCTGATGAAAGCATCCTGGAATTGCTCCCTGTAATATATACATCGACATTGGAGATTTTCATAAGGCCTAATACAAGATCTACAAAGGATATCTTTGAGTTACTATTTTTCAGATATGGGTTTGAAATTTCTTCTACAAATTGAATTTCATCGATAAAAATATAATATCGTAATACATTATCCCGAATTTTTTCTCTTAGAAAATCATCTAATTCTATGGGATTTCTATATTGCGCATTCTTCAAACTATCAAGAGCAATCATGATAATCTGATTTTCATTTATCCCAATAGACAGTAAATATTTTCGATACAATTCAAATAAAAGATATGATTTCCCACATCTTCTAACGCCTGTAATGATCTTTACTCTTCCATTATCTTTTTTATCTATTAATTGCTTCAAATATCTTGGTCTTTCTACTTCCATTTCACACCTCCATTTAATGATATAGTATAAATACGCACTTTTGTTAAATCTATTTTTATTATAACATTTTTCACTACATATTAAAGATAATTTTAAAACAAATGCGTATTACTACTTTAATCGTAAGTATCAATATAAGAATGTACCATTTTGACGAAATAATTTGTACAGTTACTTTTTCATTTGTATATGATAACGTAAGCAATAGAAATCTCGTATCATTTTCTTTGGAAGTGGTAGCAGAAATTCCTTTTCTTTTCTAAGATCCGTTGTGGTATGTGTCTTTTGTCTACTCAACTGTATTTCTAGTCTCATATGCACACAAAAATAAGGGGTTCCAGCTATAATTACATCTTATTTCCAAGTATGCAAAAACACTAAAAACCCTTATTCTGCTAAGGTCTATCCTTATTTGCTTTTCCCTCGTATCATCAAGGCCACTGTCTCCACATGCGAACTTTTGTCCAAACATCCACATATAAACATCAACATAAAATATATCTATGAGGATTATTTTACTATTTTATTGCAAACCATCTTCTATCACGTTTCGTTCCGATTCTTTCGATGACTTTTTCATTTTGTAAGAAAATAAATGTTCGCTCTATGGTTCTTTTTTGTTAAACCAATTTAAATTGCACCTCATCTGAAGTGGAAGCTGAATCTTCAATAAGTAAAGAAACAACTTTCTTTTTTCAGATTTGTTCAAACCAACATTTTATTTAGCTTTATTATCTAAATATTCATTAAATGTATAAATATTTTCTGATCCAACTATATCGATTAGAAAATTTCTAAAAAGTGGAATTAAGAGGTATTGAAACAAATAAAAAAATAATCTTTTCTTTGGTCTTGAGCAGCATACATAAAACAAATTTCTATTTCGTTCATATGATGCCTCTTTACCTACTGGTATTGGAACTTTCCCAGTTATCATAGGTGCATAAGTCTCAAATTGGTATTGGTTCCATCCTTTACTGATAACGAAGACAACATTATCGTATTCTTCGCCCTTAACACCATGTTCTGTCGAAAACTCTGATTCAGGGTACAGAAATTCAATTGCCGCCTTAAATTGACTGTAATCTAAATCTAAAACATCCCGGATTGTTGCATCCAATCCATAGATTGTATCAGGGGCATCAAAATATAGATGGTAGTATCCATCAACCAATGATGGAATAGGCACCAACTTTGTTTCTACGATAGTGTTGATAACATCAATGGCTCTGCCATTACGGGCTTTCTTTAGCTGCGACTCAAACTCTTTCCATTTCATCTTCTCAGCTTTTTTCGTGATAGGATATCGTCTGATTCCAAGCGTATCAAACAGAAGTTGCATATTTGATGTGCTGAGTGCTTCATATATCGGTTCGACGGTATTCATGAAGAATAGCAAAAATGGATCTTGTTTATCTCGGAGTCCATCATCAATAATTGCTAATAGACGCTCATATCCTTGCTGTGTGGCAAGAACCTTATGAGTAATCATCAAAATTTTGATATTTTCATCCTTTGACACGTTTTTCTTGATGTGTTCTGAAAGATGGAACAGTCTGGATTTCAGTTCTTCTGCGGGGAGATCGTCTTTGAATGTACGTTCTGTTCGACGTTCTCCAGAAAAATCATCGCAAGTCACAACAACTACTTCACCTTCAAAATTATCTATTGCAGATTGTTGTGGTAAATCTGGGCGAATATCATTTAATAGCTTCACAATTCTGGGAGCTGATCTAAAGTTTGAACCCTTTTTGATTTCCTGAAGATTGCTGTGCTCTATCGCACCGCAAGCGTTGTTGGTTTGGTAAATAGTTTGCCATGCATCTCCGAAAAAGCCAAATTGTGGGCCTACTCCTTCTGCAATAAAAAAGTTAATAAAACGTGTGATAATCGGTTTGTAGGAATCTTGGTATTCATCAATTAAAATCAACGGGTAATTGTCAGAGAAAACACGGCGAAATTTTGCATTATCCAGCAGAGTACAAAAAAGTTTCAATACATCATTATGGTGCAAGTAATGAACTCCTTGGGATACATAACGGTGTCCTAAAGTATAACGAATCTCTAACACCTTGCTGAAGTCCGTTTCTGTCGTTGCTAATGACGCATCGTTCTCGATAATGCTAATAAGGGTACTTTGATACTGCTTGATTGCATTCCAAGCAAATGAATGGATTGTCGACGGAAGAATAAATGAATCTTGGGATAAGCGCTGCAAAATCACATCAACAGCTGCATTTGTATATGTAATACATATTACATTCTGCTTTTTTCGGCGATAATCATTCCACTTATTTGCTTGAATCCATTCGATTACACGGTTTAGTGAGTAGGTTTTTCCAGAACCAGCGCCTGCCTCCACGCGGAAGCTACGCCCAGCCTTGAGTGCAGAAATTATTTGTTCGTCGACTTTGTCTGCTTCCGCCTTAGCTATGTTATAATTTAAACATTCATAATTCTTAGACAATTCTCAACACCTCCTCATTCAAGAACTCGCTGCTGATTAAGCCATATTAAACCATTTTTAATATATTGAGGAATAGAATAATTGGGATTATTGCAAATCAGATTGAGTGCAAAGTCCGTCTTGCTTTTCTCAGTAAACTCCAAATCTTCTTCGGCAACAGGTTCTGTGAACCCATAATGACTACGATTCACATTCATGATGGCTTCTTCCAAAGATCTGCCACATATCCCATTTTCCGAAGTTTGATATTCAATATGGCATTTCCTCAGAGTCTTTTCTGCATCTGTTGCAGCGGTGATATCCGCAAGGTAAATCTTGTCTTTACTATTCTGCGGAATACCCTTAATTTTGCGCATCCACCATTTTATTGTTGCATTGGAGGTGGTCTTACCTTTGCTGACAACAGCCTTTGTTCTGCCATCTATCATAGAATCTATATCCGTAAGGATTAAGCAAGGGAGTCCGAGGAAGTCTGCAAAAGGTATGAATTTGTATGCGTATGCTCCTCCAATTTCGATCAAAGCATAATACTGTGCGGGCAGTTTATATTTTTCTGAATCAAACAGTTCTTTCTCACATTTCTCTATCATGTCCGGTAGCAGCAACCGCTCCGAAGCGCCCTCAACAAAAATGATCTTATCTGCAAAGAACAAATCGCATCTGCTAAGTGTAAGGTATTTCTTGATGAAATCCATGTTGTCAGCATTTTCTCTCGCAAAAATATCAAGGTTCTTGTAAACAACTCCAGATTTAGACTTTTGCGCATACCGGATTTTAGAGAAATCCATAGTATTCGCTATATGTGCAGAGTGAGTAGTTAAAAACGTCTGAATATGAACAGTTGTAATTTTATCGAGGAATTTTTCTAAATGCTCCGCAAACGCATGCTGCATTTGAGGATGCATATGTGACTCTGGTTCTTCAATGAACAACAATGGAATGCAGGCGTCTCCCTTTTTCTCAACATCTCGTGCAAACGCAGCCAAGAGAAATTCCATTTTAATCAAATTCTTGTACCCCAGTCCGTTATGGGAGCTGGGCAGGCTTTCGTCACCAGTTCCAGAGCTATATGAAAGCCGTGTCTGGTTTTTTATTTGATCGTCAATTTTTAACTCAGTAGTGACACCAAGCTGCAATTCTTCAACATTAGGATATCCAAAACCAACTGCCTTGCTGACCAAGTCACTGAGTATTCGATCGCTTTCTTTTTGCACATTTTTGTTTGCACCATCAACTACTGCACGGAGTTCCTTGACTTTCTCTGCTATATCAGGTGTCAAATCTTCCTCGTTCAAGCTGAAATAGTCCGCAATCAACGAACTAAGGGACTCGTTCTTTTGAGTACCATCTTCTCCAAGTATGCGTTCTGCAGGAATCGGATAATAAGGGAAAAGGTCTTCAAGTTCTCTATGACTTTTAACTTGCCGATCTTCTAAATTCTTTGGATTAACCGCATAGATAATTAAGCCAAACAACCTCGAAAAATTGCTTGCAAGCATAGCGTGCATTTCCTCTGCTTTGGGCGCAAATTTATCATTACTATAGCAACTATCCTTAAACAGTTCCCGCAGTTTGCTTTCGTCAGTTTTCAACTGAAACTCCGCACGAATTAACGCTGCAGTGGTATCCACATCAACGTCGATAATGAAAGGTGATAATGCCCCCAATTTTGTATCTGGATCATCCAATGAATAATCAACTACAAACTCTATAGAAATAGGTTCTATTCCTCTGCAGAGATCTTCATAACTTAATTTTTTCTCCATGAACTGAAAAAACAGGTTGTAGAGGTTTTCTCGCTTTGATATAGGATAATCATTATATGAAAAATCGTTTCCTTGCAGCACGGTGTTGATACAGTTACTACAGGAAGTCTTGGCAGTATTATTCCTGCCAACAATAAGGGTTGTTTTTGCATCGACATCCAATTCGGCATCAATAAGCAATCTGTAGTTTTTAATCTTTATCTTCGATAATCGCATTTTAGCCATCCTTTCACTAATTTTTTAACTTTAACATTATTCCATAGGCTTAATCTTTTCTTCGAAAAATCAGTTTCATCTTCTGATAATTTATATTTATATAATATTGCTCACCTATTGCTAAAATAGACTTACTCTATTCAATATTTAATTATTAATAGGATACTAAACTTAAACATTTTCAAATACTAATTTTGAAATTTTAGCTTTAGTGAACATCTATTAAATCATCTGAAAATATCTAAACGCATCTTTTATTGCCTCTTCTTTTTCTATTGGACAAATTGGTTGTTTTAAGTCTTCTTTTTTAGATTTGTTATAATTTTCCCTTTCTTTAATTCCACACTTTTCTTTTACTTGTGCTATATATAAATTTGATACCTTAAACCCAAACTTTTCCAAAACATAATTTTGAATTTCTTTATAGGTTGCTTTACTCTCAGCACTTGTTAAGTCCATATCATCTATAGGAAGTTCTACACTTATATGATTCTTTGAGTCCAGTTTGGAAAGCAACACGATTGCTTCCACATGCATGGTCTGGGGGGAACATGTCCACCGGCTGGATTTCTTTGATTTCGTAGCCTTCCGATTTTAAAATCTTCGCATCTCTGGCGAAGGTGGCGGGATTGCAGGAAACGTAGACGATGCGCTTGGGATTCATGCCTGCCGCCGCCTTTAATACTTCTTCGCTGCAGCCTGCTCTGACGGGATCCATGACGATCACATCGGGAACCAGTCCTTTCCGGTAAAGCTGCGGCATGAGTTTCCCCGCGTCGGCCGCGTAAAATTCCGTATTTTCCATATGGTTCTTTTTCGCATTCTTTTTGGCGTCTTCTATGGCGGGCTTCACGATTTCTATGCCGATGACCCGCTTTGCCTTTTTCGCCAGGCAGAGGGAAATGGTGCCTGTGCCGCAGTAGGCGTCTATGACGGTTTCTCCGCCTTTCAGATCGGCGTATGCCAATGCTTTTTCATAGAGAATTTCCGCCTGCTCTTTATGCACCTGAAAGAAGGAGTACGGGGATACTTCAAATCGCAGTCCGCAAAGAGAGGCAGTGAGCGTTTCTCTGCCCCAGAGGTGTCGGATTTTCGCCCCCAGTATCGTATTTCCCAGCTTGGACTGGATATTGTGCCAGAGAGAAACGACTTCGGGCAGTTCCTTTTTTATTTCTTCTATCCACCGCTTTTCTTCCGGAAGGATTTCGGAAGCGGTCACAAGGACAGCCATCATCTTTCCGCCATCACCCACACGCCCCAGTACATGGCGCAGGCTTCCTTTCCGTGTCTTTCATCATAGACGGAAATCCCGTACTTCTCTATAAACCGCCGGGCAAACCGGAGCAGGCGGTTATTTTCTTCTTTCTGGATAGCACAGGAGGAAACCGGTATGATGTCATGGCTTCCCTGCCGGTAGCAGCCGAGCGCCGCTTTCCCCTTTACGAGACCTGCCGGTACGGCCATTTTATTTCTGTACGCGAAAGGATGCGCCGCCGGAAGCACAGGCCTCACCAAATTTCCCGATTCGCCGGCGATACGCTCTATCACATCTTTTACACGGCGGTATTTCATATCGAGCTGCCCTTCATAGGTGAGATGGGAAAGCTGGCAGCCGCCGCAGTTTTCATAAACGGGACACTCCGGCACCACGCGGAAAGGAGATTCCTGCTCTATGGAAAGCAGTTTCCCCAGGGCATAAGATTTTTTCAACAGAATGATTTCCGCGGTGACCGTTTCTCCGGGAAGCGCCCCGGGAACAAATACGGTGAATCCGTCCACACTCCCGATCCCTTCCCCATGAACACCCAGATCCCTGATTGCCACCGTGTATACTTCATGGATTCTGACCTGTGCCGGATCATATTTCATACCGGCGTCTCCCGATTTCCTGTTTTTCATATTGCCAGATCCGCCACTTCCTTATATCGGTATCCAATCCGATGTACAGCGTCTGCTGCTTTGTCCCTATCCGCTGTCCGATGGACAAATATGACGTATTCATCACATTCCACATCTATAAAGCCCAGCTGAAATCCTTTCCTGCGCAGGGCATTGTCATAGTCGGCAAAAACAGAAGGGGCGGAAATTGACTTGTTTCCATATGTTCTGAAATCCGGCAGGTCGGCAGACACGCCGAAATTTTTTGTAAGAGCGCTTTCGATCCGCCATTCCAGGGTTTCCACCTCCTGCTTCCAATCAAGCCCCATCAGAAAAAAAATATGACTCTCTTCCATGTATTCCATCACACAATGAAGCGTGCTGCCATATTCCCAATCCGGCCCCGCATCTGAATAATCTTTCAGCGTTCCAAAAAAGGGTGCCAACTTCTTCTGCATTTCTTCCGTCAGGCAAAGTCCCGCCAGCGCTATATATCCTTTTCTTTCCGTTTCTGAAACAAGAGGAAAATCTTCGTCACTCTGCACTTCTTCCTTCGCTTTCACCGCCGGATCCGGTTTGACCAGCCGCCTCGACCAGGGAAGTCCGGTGAAGGTGCTTTTCAGATACAAGTATATCAGCGTCCCTCCGCCGATCAGCACCCACTTCGCTTTGGGAAATCCGATGGTGAACCAGACCGCAAAAGCAAAACACCACGCGATAATAAGGACGGCATAAAATATTTTTTCTCTTCGTGCAATCCGATGGTACTCTTCTTCTGTCATGATTCCCTCCATGCTCTGTCTATAATCGGCCTTATCCGCTGCGGCTGTTTTCCTGATCCTGACTTTTACTCCATTCCATTATACATGAGGAATGAAATATAAAAAACGCGTACCGATGCACCAGTAAAACCTTTCTCCCGGCAATCTTCCCCGAATCCGTGAAGCAAAAAAGAATGTCCACATCTTTTCAGGAGCGGCATATCAAATCAAAAAACTTCTCACCGCTCTTTGCAAAAAGAGTTTCTTTCTTCTATTTCCGCCAAAAGTGTTCGGCGTCATATTCTCAGCTCCTGTCCTATCCGAAAGCATATTTTGCTCGCGAAATCCGCCGCTTGTTGCTTGCTGTTATTTATACTGATGACTTCAATATTTCCAAGAATACAAAATGAACATATGCCGAATAATAAAAAAGTAAAGTGCCTCTTCCAAAACCACACTTTACTTTTTATTTTACATTCGATTCATCTCGTCTAAGGTAAGAGCAAAACTGCCGGCAAAGTGTTCCAGGAACCAGTCCACTTCTTTCAGGTGCAGATTTTTTAATTTATTTTCCGTTGTGCGGAAAGCTTCTTCAAATTCGCTGTTCCCCGCCTGTATTTCTTCGGCGCATTTCAGGTATGCCGACAACGTGTCCGCCGCTTTCGCCAGCGGCCATAAAGGATCATTCTCCATGTCTAAAATATAGGGGCGGTAGGTGTCTTTCAATTCATCGGGAAGCGTTTCCAAAAGGCGCCTTCTTGCTTTATCTTCTATTTCTTTATATTTGTCATGCAGATCCTCTGTAAAGTATTTCACGGGAGTGGGCATGTCCCCTGTAAAGACTTCTCCCGCATCATGATAAACGGCCAGCATGGCGCAATGCTCCGCATCGCAGGGTTCATGAAAAATTTTTTCACGGATCACTGCAAGTCCGTGGGCAATCATGACGGTCTGCAAGGTATGCTCCGCGTCATTTTCCGGAAAGGAATTCCGCATAAGTCCCCAGCGCTGTATATATTTCATTCTTGCGAGGTACGCAAAAAAAGTGTGCATATTAGCCTCCATGTGTCTTACAGAACCAGAAATGACGAACGGGGCCGCTGCCCTGTCCGATGGTTTCGTCTTTTGCCGCTTCGATAGCGCCGGTGAGGTACGCTTTCGCTTCCGCAGCAGCCTTCGTCAGCGTTTTCCCTTCCGCCAGTTTGACGGCGAGCGCTGCGGAAAGCGTGCATCCCGTACCGTGGGTGTTTTTTGTCTTAATCCGCTTTCCTTCATAACGATAAAATTGTTTCCCGTCAAAAAGGATATCTACCGCATCATGTACCCGGTGCCCGCCTTTCACAAGAACCGCGCGGCAGCCGTATTCCATTATTCTTTCCGCCGCGTTTTCCATATCCTTTTCCGTTTTTATTTCCAGTCCCGATAATACTTCCGCTTCGGGAATGTTTGGCGTGATAAGATCCGCTTCAGGAATCAAAATATCTTTATACGTTTCAATGGCTTCTTTTTCCAAAAGAACAGCGCCCGTGGTGGCAACCATGACAGGATCAACGACAATTGCCGGTCCTTTGTGTCCGCGGAGAAATTCCGCCACTGCTGAAACGATGGCAGGGGTACTGAGCATGCCCGTTTTGACTCCGTCCGGAGGAATATCGCTGTATACCGCTTCCAGCTGGGCGGTCACCATCTCCACGGGAGTATTCACCACCATGGAAACACCGGTCGTATTTTGCGCGGTGAGTGTGCAGATGCAGCTCATGCCGTAGGCGCCAAGAGCAGCAAAGGTTTTTAAATCCGCCTGTATCCCTGCACCGCCGGAGGAGTCTGAACCGGCAATAGTAAGTAGTTTCTTCATCAGTCTTCCTTTTTCAATTTTTCAAAGCCGGAGTAAAATAGGCAATGAGTTTTCCCTGTTTCCACGCCATATCATAGTCAACAACGGCGATGGACGCCAAATCAGGCTGAATGCCCGCCCCTGCCGCTTCAAGAAGGTAGGACTGGAGGAAAGGATGGTGTCCCACTAAGGCCAGCGGTCCTCCGTCCGTTATGAGATGATTCTCAATCTGCCTGAAATCGCCCTGTAAAAGTTCTTCCGTCAGGTGGAGCCCTTCGGCAAAACATTCTTCCGATAAAATCCTCGCCGTCTGGCGGGTACGCATGAAAGGGCTGGCAAAAATGCGGAGCGGCCGGTCTTTCAAAAATCGGGCAAGCATGCGCGATGTGGTCCGCACCTGTTTCTTTCCTTCTTTTGTCAGCCGTCTTTCTCTGTTCGGCACATCTTCTGTCTGGGGAACAGCTTCCCCATGCCGCATAAGAATTAAGTACATCGCTGCCTCCTTATTCCGATTAATTATCCGATTCTTTACCGTTCTTATCCATATCAGCAGCGGTAAAGAATCTTTTTTCATTATACTGGTCTTTTTCGTCTTTGCTGGTCGCGTATTTCACAGATAAATTTTTCCCGACGGTTGTAAATATCTGTTCCACAGGCCCGCCATTGGCAAGAACTCTGGAAACAGCAGCACGTCCGTCCTTCACCCTGACAAGTGCCGTAATTTCATTCTTCATGGCTGTTTTTGTTTTTCCATTGTCTTCAGGCACCTGTACCCGTTCGGAAAGTTCCACGACGGACAGTTTCTTCAGCTGCTCCGGCGCCATGTACATGCGGTCTGCCGGAAAATTGAAATATACAGTGCCATCCATGATGCGGAGTGCCCGCGTTTTGATATAACTTCCGCTGGGCTGGGCAGACTGGGCATGATCAAGGATAAGCGCTCCCTTCTGCCCCTTACGGATCACCAGGTAAATCGTTTCTCCTGTTTCCGGTTCCCGCTCTCCTTCCCACTTCGTTTCCGTTATGGGTACGTTCACCGCTATGTAATTCCTGTCATAAAAGTTCCCTTGGAATTCGATCGCCGCCGGCACCTCATATTCCTCTCCGTCAAGAAGGGTGGAACGGTAATCCGCCCTTGTCCATACCAAAAAGGCAAGTTCAAAATAGCAGTGATCAGGACGAGAAGCAAACTGTACTTTCTATTCACGGCGTTCCCCTCCTTCCTCCGTTTTCCTTTCCGGCAGATCGGACAAGAACGCCGATTGATCCGCAGGTGCTGCCGGCTGCCGATCCCGTCGTACAGTCTTCCTTCCCGGTTTCCGCCTTATCTTCTTCACGGCATGGGGAAGGAAAGTCAGGCAGCACACAATGATAGCAGCCGCGCCAATGACGAGGAAGAATATTCCTCTTTGCCCGAAGGAAAGCGCCGCATCAAGGACACGCACAGCACCTGCCGCGGCCAGAAGACATCCGCCGACCCATTTCAGCAGGTTGGAATCGCTCCGGTACCCTCTCCCGATAACTGCCACGGCAAGAAACGCGGCAAAGATGGATACAAAGATGGCAGAAGACACACCGGTTGTTTCAAAAACGGCAAGGGATGCCGCCACAAGCATGACAAAAGGCGTAAGACCTCCGAGAGCAGCCAGCCGGTCCCGTTTGATACCCATCCGAGTAAGCAGGACAGCGTCAATGGCAAGAATGACAAAAAACAAAATCCATAAGGTCCAATTTCCTGAAACGCCTTTCCACACGGAACTCCAGGAGCCCTCCAGCAGAACGCCGAACACGGCCGCGCCGCCAAAGAGGCGAAGCGCTTCCGCCGCCGCGCCCCAAGAAGAAAGCATGCTGCCCGCCATCCAGGTAAGCGCCGCCGCAAGAGCAAAAAACATCGTCTGCCATAAAAGGTTGGACGCGGTCCAGTAAATAAGGAGAAGTACGCAGACCGCCCAAAACCATGAGTAACAGACGACCGCTTTATGACGCCGTTCTCCCAGAAGCCGCACCAAGAGGGGGAAGCGCCAAAACAAGAAACACCCATGCCGCCGCTTCCGGCCATCCCCGGTACGGTGATAAACGATACACAAGAACAGACGACGCCATATAGACCATACCGAGTCCTGCTGTAGGAAACGCCCAGCTCATCAGAAGAAGGAATACGCAGGACACCGCCGCGAGAACAAACCAATCCCCCGACAGCTTGAAAGACTCATTTACCATCCATACGGCGCACAAGACCGACACGCCATGAAAAACACCGGCCGCCTCCCGAATAACATCAGGTACGCGGTGGCGGTAAGAAACGGAAGGAAGAAAAGAAGACAGATCTTTTCCCTTATTTCCCGCCGCGGTATTTTCTTCGATTCCGCTCCCGGCAGAAACCGTTCCCCCTGTTTCCCCGGAAAGCAGCTCTGCTGTGTTTTCAGCTTCTTCTAAGCGGACGCTTTCTGCCGGAATTCGATCCATCACAGGACGATCCTGCCACAAAATCGCCGCAATAATAAGAATGGACAGCACCAAAGGCACAAGAGCCATCATAAACTGCTCATCCTGAGAAAGACCGTTCCATACGCCGGCGCAGATGAAAATCAGACCGGTGAGGAAACATACGGCAGCCAGCACGAAAAGCCCTTCGCCATGAGAATGGCGTTCTTCATTCCTGTATAAAGAAATAAGAGAATCTCCCGCTTCACGGGTAATAATTTCTTCCTTCACCCAACGGGGTATTTCTTTTTTCAGCCATTTAAAGTGAGTCATATCCAAATTCCCGCCTGTCAATAAAAAAGCAGTGATGAAAAGAATCTCGTTTCCACCACCGCCGAGTCTTAAATTATTTTACGATAAGCACGGGATACTTGCCCCGGCTTACGATATAGCTGGAAACCGATCCCATGAAAATGCCCTTCAGCGGACCGAGTCCCCTGCTTCCCATGACGATGAGGTCGCACCCTTTATCTTCAGCAATACTGAGAATGACCGGTCCGGGCGAACCAATTTCAAAAACTGTTTCATGCGCCACGCCTTCAGGAACCATAGCGACGGCTTCTTTCAAATCGCGGCGGCACTGCGCTTCCAGATCCTCTGAAAGCTTGGAAGTAAGGCAGCCTTCCGCAATGGATACCTGGTCAAAATTGCTCATGGCGGAAACCATATTGCACACAGACACGATGTAAAGCTTCGTACCCTCGCCTGCAGCCGCCAGATCCGCAGCTTGCGCCATCGCCTTTTTCGCGTGGGCAGAACCATCATAAGGAACAAGAATATTCTTATACTTCAACATAGAAATCCCGCCTCTCTTTTCTTTTGAAGGATTTTATTTTTTTCATTATACCATGAATATTCCTGACTGCGTATTTCTTTTATTCATTTCTCTTATAAAGAAAATACATCAGACTCCGGTTTCCGGTCTGTGCTGTGATAAGGAATAATTTTTCTGAAATGATTTTTCCCGGCAAGTTCCCACATTTCCCTTTCCGTCATATGGTTCGGCCAAAGGACAAGTTCCGCCCTGCCGCTTTCATAATAATCTTTCGCTTTGCCGTAGCCATGGATGCTGCCTGTCATGAGCAGTGAAAGTTCAGGGTGCCGCTCAATGAGTTTCCTGTTCTCTGACCGCGACAGCTGGGCATCGGCAAGGAAATAAACCCCATTGTCATGAATCGTTTTTCCGTCCCATAAAGAAAACGTTTCATTGGGAAGGGCAAGCACTTCCCGGCGGGCAAAGTATTTTCTCCGCCCCAGACGCAGCCATTCGTCATAAAGTCCGGGATCCATATGCACGGGAATCTCCATATTTCCTTTATTACGGAAATATGCCGCGATGGAAAGCCCTCTGCCGAAATGCGGCACAGGAAGAAGGAGCGGCTTTCCCCGCCACACCAATTCCAATATTTTATCAAGAACCGACCGGCGCATATCTGCCCCCGTACGATCGCCCGGATATGCTGCATCAAGGACGGCCACATCCGCCGTTTTCCCTTCCGCATCATCACAGACATAAAAAGGGTCATCGCTTCGGTAATCCCCCGAAAAGAACAATTTTTTCCCTTCACAGGAAATATCGTACCACACGGAACCGGCACAATGGCCGCTCCGCCCCCAGCGGAAACTGAAATCCCGTTCCAATTCCAGTTCGGGCGCTGTCGAATCAAGAATCATCGTATTCCCCGGCTTATCTTTCATCTGCCGGTATGTCTGGTTCGTCAGAAGCACGGATCCCGCAAAGCCGAGAGACTCGAAATATCCGATCGCCCCCGTATGGTCCCGGTGCGAATGGGTGATGAAAAGGTATTCTGCTCTTGCAACCTGCTCCGCTGTGAGATCAGGTACCCGGTCCAGTCCGTCCGTTGAAGTTCCCGCGTCCACGATAAAAGCGTGGCGCCCTCCTTCAACAAAAGCAGCTGCGTCCGAAATCACCGCAGCCGCCTGCAATTGTTATCTGCATATCCATCTCCATTGACGTTATTCTTCAGTTAATCACCACGCATGGCTGCACCCAATATACCATATTTCAAAAAAAGCCGCAAAACTATCTTGAGCCTGCCGCGATAAGGGCGCAGATCACACCGGCAATGGCAAAAATGATGTATGCCGCGCGTTCATAATTAAAACCGCCGCTTTCTTCATCAGCATCACTGCGCGTTTCTTCTTCCATCATGGGCGCTTTTATTCTTTCGTGAATCGCCGGTGGAATCAGGCCGCTGTAAAAACGGTTCAGGTACCTGATGTACCCGTTCATTTCTCTGGTAAAAAACCAAAAGGAGGGCGCCGATAAAGATATTTCATTCCGTATGGCGATCGTGGAAAGGCATTCGTCAACAATACATTTCATAACCCGTTCCGGCGTGTCTTCCCTTTCTTCATACCTCCGTGAGATACTGTCAAAAAGTTCAATCGTCTTCCGCATGCCGCGCTCATCATAGCGTCTCCGCAGATCAGGCGGCAGAAACTTTCGTTCCGCGCCATGGCCGGGTGCTGTTTCCCGTTCCATAAACAGGGAGAATTTCTTTTCCACTTTTTCAAAACCGCAGAACAAATCCAAGAGCGGCGCATAGGTTTCTGCATATCCGGCAAGGACATACTTCGCCACATAGATACGGAGCAGGATATAATCCGTAAGGAAAGCGGCCGCCTTCGGCTTCTCCGCCTGGCCCATATCCATACGGTTCACTTCGAGGAATCGGATAAATACGCGGTGGATGCTGTAACTTCCCTCCGGCTCGGTCGTATAGGAAGGAAAAGAAAGCGCGCCGGGCCGCCCGGACACCCATGCTTTCAAGATATTCTTTTCTTCCCACGATCCGCCTCCTCTTTTACCGCGTGCCATCAGCAGCGGATTACCGCCGGTTTTCAATTTTTCCGCCGCCGGACCGCCGATTCCTTTCCCCGGGAACCATGCGGGAGAGATTCTTCCGTACAGCGCTTCCCGCTTCAATTCACCAGGGGAGAATGGGGAGACCTCTCTTCTTTTCTGTATTCATCAGCAAGCGCTTCCAAAAAGGACGCCACATCCCCCTCATGGAAATCAGAAATGCCATAAACGGCACATACCGCGCCGGCAAGCATTTCCTTTGTTTCTTCGTGGGGCAGCGTCGTATTGATTTCCAATTCTACCGTGCTTCCATTGTCTATAGCAGTAATTAAAACAGTCTCTTCTTTATTTTTCATCATACACCTCGCTGACTTCATCGTACAAAAAAAGAGAGTTCCCCGCAAGAAAAATATTTTTCTGCGCCTCTCTTATAAATTCTTTCTTGCCGTATGGTTCCACCCCTTATTTGTGAGTATCTCCGCGTCTTTTCCAAGAAATGCTTTTGCCGCGTACCGATCCCCTGCCAGCTGCCAGCGGAACCATGCCGTCACATAAGCGTCCGCTTCGGCCTGCACATGGCTGTGGTCCGCATGGGAACGCCGTCCCATGACCATCGCTGTCTTTGCCTTTTGAAATATCTTCTCTATATCCGGAAGCGGTGTAATGAGACGGTCATCCAGCCTGTCGCCGCTCACCATGAACCATGGCACATTGACTGCAGAAGCGTCATACTTCCAGCTGTTCATTTTTAATTTGTCCGCAAATGATTCCGTCACCGCCGAAACAGTGACGACTGTTTTAAAACGTCTGCCGCCTTTTCGGAATAAAATCGTTTTCACCGCGCCGACGCCTCCCTGGGAGTGGCCGCCGATCCCCAGATTTTCCTCATCAATCTTTTGAAAAAACACACTTTTTCTGTCCGCCGCCAGCTTGTCCATGAGTTCCAGTCCCCATTCCGCCGAGTACCCGAGTCCCGTATTCCTGTCCGTATTGCCCACGACAATAAAGCCCCAGCTGGCAAGATGTTCAAAAATCGGCTCATCAAGATCACAGGTCGAGGTCGTCCCGTTTAAAAGAAATACCATGGGCCATTTCCGGTTTTCCGTTTCCAGCCGTTTCGGATACCACACGCGGTAAGTATAATTTCCGTACTGTTCTTCTTTTCTTGAAACGGTCTTCTTTGCCACTTCGTATATACCGAGATTGCGGTATCGCTGTTCAATCTTCCCCCGATCCGCCGTCGTTATCCAGTATTCATCAGTAATGGCCTCCGCCGCGTCCGCCGCGGAAAAAGAAAGGAGCCATACCCACACATATAAAATTATCTGCAGTTGTTTTTTTATCTTCTCCATATCCGCATTATACCAAAAATGAATAAACAATTAAATTTTATTCTTTGAAACGAACCACGAACAGGAACCGGCACCCATTACTTCGCCAGGGAAAGAAATTCTTTGCGCAAATCCCCGTCTGTCCTGAACCGTCCGGATGCGGAAATCGTCCTTGTAAGCGTCCCCGGTTTTCTGATTCCCCGTGCCGTCATACAGGAATGCTCCCCCTCCAAAAGAACGATCACATCCCCGGCACCGGTAATCCGTTCCATGACATCCCGTATATCCGCTCCTATCCGTTCCTGGATCTGGAGACGCTTAGAGACGGCATCGGCGATGCGGGCAATTTTCGACAGTCCGATGACGCGCCCTCTGGGAATATATCCCACAGCCGCCTTCATATTGTACATGAGGGCGATATGGTGCTCGCAATGGGAAAAGAGGGAAATATCTTTCACCACCACCATGTCACTTTCAGGAGAAGAAAATGTCTTATCGAAAGCGCGGGCGATTTCTTCATTGGGCACCCCCGCATAGGCCAGCTGCTCGGCCATCATTTCCGCAAAACGGCGGGGCGTTTCCACAAGCCCTTCTCTTTCGGGATCTTCCCCGACTGCTTCTATAATCAGGCGCGCCGCCTGTTCCAATTTTTTCTGATCCATTTCAGACCCCTCTCCTGTCCGGCTCCCAGATAATTTTATGGAGCTGTACCTGCACGCAGACTTCTGCCAGTTTTTCTTTTCTCACATATTCGACCAATTCACGCGGCTCTATCTTCCCCCACACGGGACTCACATAAAACTTCGGACCGCCCCGGGAAAAATACTTCATAATGATTTCCTTCATATCCTCCAAATCCGTTTTCGAGGAGACGACGAATTTCAGAACATCCTCCTCCGTCAATTCCTTTAAGTTCGGCAGCCGCATGAAAGACTTCATTCCGCTGTCTGTGCATTTGTAATCCATCGTATAAAAAAGATTTTGGGGACGGCGCGCCAAAAGCGGTACCGCGCCGTTCGTTTCTATATTAATTTCATACCCCTCTTCCCCGAGGATGTCGCAGATTTCCTGCAGCGGCTGAAGCAGCGGTTCTCCTCCCGTAAAAGTAATCCGCTTCCAGGGATAGGAACGGATACGGCCAAGGAGTTCCTCTTTCGTAAGGAATTCTTCTGCGTCAGACTCTTTCAAAGCATACGCCGTATCGCAGTATGTACAGCGGATATTGCAGCCGGCAAACCGGACGAATACCGCCATATACCCTGTCCGTTTTCCCTCTCCCTCAATGCTGTCAAATATTTCCGCCACGGGAAACTTATTTTTCATATACCGCTGTATTTCCTTCCGTTTCCTGCACCGCCACGCGGATACAGTGGGGAATGCGGTCGCAAAGCCATTTCGCCATATTTTCTGCCGTGGGATTTAATCCTTCCATGATATCGTTAGCGCATTGGTGATCAAAAAGATTAACGATATCCTTAATCTTCGTGAAATCCACCACCATGCCGTTTTCATCAAGCGTATCATTCTGCACGGTGACAGTCACGATCCAGTTGTGCCCGTGCATTGAAGTGCACTTGCTTTCATAGTTCAGACGCAGGAAGTGCGCTCCGCTGATTTCCATTCTTTTCGTTACTGTAAACATATTATCCTTTCCCTCCGTTCCACGGGTCTTCCACCCCGTTTTCAGCAAACGCTTTCGCCCTGTCTATGCAGGTCCCGCATTCGCCGCAAGGCGTGTCTCCCCCCTCATAACAGCTCCATGTCAGTTCATAAGGCGTTCCCAGTTTCAGCCCTTCCGCCACGACGCCGGTTTTATTTTTATCGGCAAAAGGAAAAACCAGATGCACCTTGCCGTATGTGCCGACAGCAACCGCTTCCCCCATGGCTTTCAGAAACCGGGGCGAGCAGTCGGCATACGCTTCTCCCGCCGCATCATCTCCATGGGCGCCGATATAAATACCCGTCTCTTCCTCTTCATAAATGCCGGCTGCCAGACTTGCCGCTACAGAAATCATGAGGCCGTTCCGAAAAGGAACATACGTAGATACCTTTCCCGCCCCCTTTTCCGCAATCTGCTCACCGTAACTTTTGTGTACAATATTCTGCGTCGAATGGGACAGAAGAGAACAATTGGAATACTGCATGATCTGCGCCAGATCAAATTCATAATGAGGCACATGGTAATATGCCGCCACCGCTCTTGCGGCATCCAATTCCTTTTTATGCTTCTGTCCATAAAATAGAAGCAGTGCTGACATTCTCTGCTCCCAGTGCATTTACAGCCACGGAGAGACAAGTTGTCGAGTCCACACCGCCGCTGGATAATATAATTGCTTTTTTCATGTTTCCTCCCGTTTTTTATAGTTGGTGCTCAGAATGGACAACTGCCGGAACAAATTTCCGTTTCGTTTATCAATAGATCAACTCATTATAGCACAGGACAGAAATAAGACAAACAAATATAGTATAATAAAGCTGTATTATTAAAAAGGAGGCACTATGAAGGGCGGAGACGCGGACGAATTTATCGATTATCTCATGGACGGCAGCGCCAGTGTACGCCACAAAGGATATGTCTACCATTTTTCAGGACTTGTGTACCATCCCGGCCAGCAGAGGTGGCGGGTGAGCATAGAGAAATACCGCTGGACAAAAGAACCGTTTGAAGATTTCATGGAGCTCGTCTATCATTACACATCTGACGAGGAAGAAGACTGTATCAACCACCTCACCGAAGACATCCTTTGGGACGGGAAATCTTTCTACCAGCTGGAAAAAGCTCTCACCTGGATCGACTGGTAAGAACCTCCCCAGTCATCATCTGACAGCCCCATCAGCGCCTCTTCATCCATGCGGTAAAAGAACCGCCGAGGTACGCACGGCAATGCCAGTGCTACATCAACAGTATAAATCATACGGGACTGCAAAAAAATTGAATCATGTGCTATAATTGATTTGTCCTTTTCAGGGACTGATTTTCATGGGGACGTAGCTCAGCTGGGAGAGCGTACGGTTCGCATCCGTAAGGTCGAGAGTTCAATCCTCTTCGTCTCCACCATGCCCTTTGGGGCCAGGCAAAACATAAGCAGGCTTGCCGCGGCAGGTCTGCTTTTTTATTGCCCCAAACCTTTTTTACCGTGATTCCCGCTGATCATACATTTTGACCCATCCTCCGTCCTGATTTTGAAAAACACAGGCTGCATACTGATCTGTCAAAAGTACATCAACAAGCTCATCTTTTTCATTATACAGATCGACCAGATACCCATCATAATAATACTCGTTCCTATGAAGAACCCTTTCTTCCATAGTGCCCTCCTATACCCCTTTCATCCCCATTCGTAATTCAGAGTTTCTGCTTTTCTCAAACAATACCGTATCTATCGGCATCCCCCAGCAGCATAGCCGCAGTGAATCCGATAAAAGCCTTCTTTTCCACATCAATGATACCCCTTTCACGAAATCCCAGCATTTATCCTTTTAATTTATTCCTTATATGGTAAATGATATAGAAAATGCCGGAAAATAAATACAGCACTTTCAACGCAACTGTTTAATTTAAAACGCGGCGGAAACAGCCTTGAAGTCAAGGTATTTTCCATTCAATTCATTTACTGCATTTAAAGTTTGAATTCAAACCGTAAAAATTTCACCTCTTTACTTGCTTATAAAATTCTGTAAATCATCTTTAGACAGTATACTAAACGGCTTACTGTTTTTCATATAAATTTTCTTGTACTTTCCAATCCCCATATATTATAATTGCCATTAGATATCATTAATATCAATTATCATTATCATTTTTACAAGGAGATTTTTCATGAAACCTCACAAACAAATATTATTGACCGTCTTAATTCTGGCCGTCCTGGGCGGCGGTATCACGGTATTTGCAGAATCAGCTGCAGAAAAAACTTATGTATTGCCGGAATTCCACATATATGCAAAACGGCTGAGCGATACGGCCACCGCCGGAAGCAAGATCCCTGCCGAACTCAAGCATACTCCCGCATCCATCACTATAGTCAACACCGATGAAATGGAACGCCTCGGCGTTTATAACCTGACAGATTCGCTGGAATATAATGCCGGTATCACCGTCGCACCCCGAGGATATGATTCTCTTTATAATTTCAGCAGTATCCGCGGCTTTGACGTATCCCACAATAATATTGTCGTAGATGGCATGAAAGCTTTCGGCACCACAGATAATTTGTTCAGCCCTGAACTATACGGCGTAGAACAGGTCGAAATTCTGCGCGGTCCCGCTTCTACTTTATACGGAAGCGGTTCTGTCAGCGGCACCATCAATCTCCGCACCAAGCATCCGGAAAAGAAACCGTTTGGAGAAGCGCAGCTTCAATTAGGAAATAATGAAAAGATGACGGCTGTCGATGTCAATGCTGTAAATGAAAACCAGACTTTTTACGGACGAATCACTGCCATGTGGAAAGAGCAGGATCTGTTCTATGATCATTCCAATCAAAAGCGTCTGTATATCGCGCCATCGTTCACTAAAGAATGGGAAAGAACCAAATTAACCGTTCTTCCATTCTATCAGGAAGACAAAATCAGGGGCAACGCTTATCTTCCGCGCACACGGCTTGCCGAAGACCCTTTACACAACATACTACCTGACCGTTTCTTTATCGGCGTAAAAGGCTGGGATGCATACACGCTGAGACAGAAAGGCGTCAGCTACGAACTAAAACATGAAATACAAAACGGTGTCACTTTCCATCAGAAAGGGAGCTATCGAAAATCTGATATACGTTCCCGCCAGACCAGCGGCGTGTACAATCCTGCCATGGAAACATTAAACCGCTGGGGCGCTATGATAGACAGTGAAGCCACCTCTTACGGTCTTGATCAATATATCCACCTGCACAAAGAAAAACCGTACTTTTCCAGTGACACACTTTTGGGAATTGATTGGCGATATGAAAAAACATCTGACCAACAGGCCATGCGCATGCTATCCCCATGGACAAAAAGCGATATAAAGAATTACGTTGCAGGCAGCGCCGTCCCTTCCGATCCGGACATGATCATCCCCATGGACAATCTGCACTACTGGAGCAGGGAAAAAGGTCTGTATATCATGCATACACAGACAAACCGCCGTTTAACGCTCTCCACCGGTATACGAAAAGGATATTATGAACAATACAGCGAACGCGACCAGGAGCAGTTCAAGCAGAGCGCATGGACCGGACAGGCAGGCATCGTTTATGAAATCAATGACAAGTGGGCGCCTTATCTCCATTGGAACAATTCATTTTCTCCATCAATGGCACTGGATAAGGACAACCGTCTGCTGTCTCCCACCACAGGTCAGGAATGGGAAGCCGGCATACGATATAACCCGAAATCTTCCATACAAATTACCGCCTCTGTTTTTGATCTTAGACGCCAGAATATCCATGTACCCGTTTGGGGAGAGTCCTACTACACTTCCATCGGAGAAATCACTTCACAGGGATTTGAATTGGAAGGACGGGCTGTCATCAATGATTATCTGCGCATTTTGGGATCTTATACATACATGGATCCCAGAGTAACACAGCACACTAATCCTGCCCGCATAGGAAAACGGCCTGCCGGAGTCGCGAATCACAGTTTCAATATCAGGGCAGACGCGGTTCTTTCCCGATTTGATAATGGAGAACTGACCTGGGGCATCGGTTTGCGCCACATCGGAAAACGTATGGATGAAGATAATGAAATCACACTGGGCGGCGTAACGCTATACGATACTTCTTTATCATTCACACGGGGGAATCACTCCTGGACGCTTCATGTCCGCAACCTCTTCGATAAGAAATACATGTCCGGCATTGAATCTGTTTGGGGTATTCCCACCGGATTCGCCGGACAGGAACGCACATGGCTCCTTTCCTATATCTATAAGTGGTGATCATGAAAAAATATAAGACCGTCAAATCATTCCTGCGCCAATGGTGGCATCTTGCGTCTCCGTTCTGGAAAAGCGAAAAACGCATGCAGGCAGGCGCGCTTCTGGTACTTGCCATGATTTTCAACATTTTAGACATCTACATGACTGTCCGCCTGAACACATGGTCAAGAGATTTTTTTAACTCCCTGCAGGACAGAAACTGGGATGAATTTGTTTATCAGCTCGGGCTGCTTCTGGTACTCGCCACAATTAGCCTTTTGCTCTTTGCCAACCAGAAATTTCTCTGCTCCAAGGCCGTACTCATATGGCGTCAGTGGCTCTCCGACAACTACACACGCAGATGGCTTTCTTCCAAATGCTATTACAGAGAATTATTTTACAAGCGCATTGACAATCCGGACCAGCGCATTGCGGAAGATATGAAACTATTCCCCAAACTGACGATTTCCATGATCTTCGACTTCATCAATTCTTTCGGCTCTTTCGGCGCCTACGTGGTCATTCTGTGGAATCTGTCGGAATCCTATGAAATATTCGGCATCGTTATCCCCGGCATCATGCTTTGGCTTGCCGTCGGATTTGTCATCATCGGGACATGGATGGTACATAAAATCGGCCACCCCCTTATCAGTCTGGAACGGAGAAACCAAAAATATGAAGCCAATTACCGCGCTTCCCTGCTCCGTATCCGCGAAAAAGCAAAAGAAATCGGTTCTTACGACGGAGAAGACAGGGAGACGGAAACTGTCCGCTTTCATTTCAGAAACGTATTTGACACATGGCTGCAAACACTCATCAAACGCCGCCATCTGAATTACTTTAATTTCGGTTATGACCAGGTTTCCAGCGTCGTCCCCTATATCATTGCAGCACCTAAATACTTTGCCGGCCTCTTCCAGATGGGGGAACTCATGCAGACCTTCGACGCCTTTAACGGAGTCCGTGTTTCCCTCTCATGGTTTATTCTGAACTATCCTACCCTTACAGAATGGAAAGCCACCGTAGATCGTCTCACACAATTTAATTCCATTTTACAGGAAAAAGAAAGCGAATCGTCTTTCACAAGAGAATCGACAAACGACGGTTCTATTGAATTAAAAGATATCCACTTGTTCTTGCCGGACGGTTCTTCCGTTGCAGAAAAACTGACCCTTCACCTTAACGCGGGAGAAAAGACCGCGCTGACCGGTCCTTCAGGCATAGGAAAAAGTACCCTCTTTTATACAATCCGGGGTATGTGGCCTTTCGGAAAAGGAACCGTCGTGCTCCCCGCAGGAAAGATGCTTTTCCTGTCACAAGTTCCCTATCTGCCCATCGGCACATTGGCGGATATCCTCTCCTATCCCGAAAATAACACGCCGCCGAATTGGGAAACATGCAAATCCATCTTGCAGAAAGTTGAACTGGACCAGCTGATTCCTCAGATGGAAACCGTGCAAAACTGGGAGACTGTCCTTTCGCCCGGAGAGCAGCAGAGACTATCATTGGGGCGCCTATGGCTGCAAAAACCGGATTGGGCATTTTTAGATGAAGCGCTTTCCTCTGTCGATCCCGCTGGAAAAGAAAGAATCCTATGCCGGCTGCGTGACGATTTCCCTGCCATGGGAGTGCTCGGTATTGAACATTATGGCGAGCATATGGATTTCTACGACAGAATTCTCCGATGGGAAGATTTGTCAAAATGAGAAAAAGCAAAGAAGCCGCCCGCTGGGATGCATGGTACGAGAAACAGGAAACAACTGCGGCGCCGCAGGAAATTCCGCAAGAGCTGACCCGATTTCCATCTCCTCCGCAAACCATGCTTGATGTAGGATGCGGCACGGGAGAAATGGTTCGTTTCTGGGCAGGGAGGCAGGTTCATGCCACTGGACTTGATATCTCCAAGAACGCCATCCGCCGCGCCGTAGAACTAACATCTCCCCTGCTTTTTCCCTTCTGTCAGTGGACGGCGGAAGACTGGAAAACGACATCTCTCACAGACCGCGGCTGGAACAGCGCCTTTGATCTGGTATACAGCGCGATGGGCCCCGACATGACAAACATGGACAATCTTCGTAAACTCACAGCTGCCAGCCGCAGATACGTGCGTTTACTGGTATTTAAGGATGGATACAACTCTGTACTGCAAAATATCTCAAAAACCTTTTGTGGAAACACCACTCTGTCATCTGCACCCGACCGAACTGGTCAAATTCTCGCATTGCTGAATAAGGACGGATATACCCCCTCCATAAAAGACATCCGTTTCCGTGAAATATGGGCGCCGTCTCTGGAAATTTGGGGGCAGTATATCGGCACCATCTTTCCTTCACTGGCGCACTCGCCAAAACTCAAAGAATATCTGCTTTCCCTCTCAGAAGAAAACCTCATCCCCAGTGAAACTACAGCCATTTACAGTATGATGACATGGACTCCCCATCACCGGCCATAATATATTTATTTAACAATTCAATCTGCAAAACTTATATGTCGCCATCTTTATATCAACCATCCCGCCAAAAATATCCTTTGAGGGAAGGATGTTTTTCCATCAATCGGAAAAAGCCCTTGCCCGGATCGACTGGTAAGGCAGTGGAAATATATTTCGCAGACTATTTTTCCGCTTGACATCTGCCGAAAGAAAATGCTATAGTAGGCACAACTTAATCACAGGCAATGAGAAGAAGAGTAAGCAAAACGAATGTCAAAGAGAGCTTCCGCAAGGTGAAAGGAAGTACAGGAAGTTTGCCGAACATGGTCTTTGAGCCGGATATGCCGAATCATTAAGCAGTCCGGGCGCTCCCGTTACAGAGCTGCGGTATCAGGATTTCCCTCGTACCTACAGAGGTTTGCACGGTGACGCGCAAATGAACTTGGGTGGTAACACGATCTTTCGTCCCTTATTGGACGGAAGATTTTTTATTACAATTTTTTAAGCAAGAACGTCAAAGGAGGAATTTTTCATGAAATTCAAAAACAATCATCGCATCCGTCGCCGCATTGGCACTCACAGGGTTTATCACAGGCTGCAGCGATGAGAAAAAAACGGCGGCTCCCGCTTCCGAAAGACAGCAAGGCGGTCACTCTCAAAGTGGGCGTATCCCCCGTCCCCCACGCTGAAATCCTCGGCGCCGTGAAGGATAAGCTTGCCAAAGAAGGCATCAATGTGGAAATCATCGAATTTACCGATTACGTACAGCCGAACCTGGCATTGAACGATAAAAACCTTGACGCGAACTACTTCCAGCACAAACCGTACCTGGATGAATTCGCCCGGTCAAGAAATCTGAAACTCGTTTCCGCAGGAGCAATCCATCTGGAACCGATGTCCGTCTTCTCTAAAAAGATTAAAGACTTGAAAGATCTTCCCGACGGCGCCCGTGTAGCCATCCCGAACGATCCCACAAACGGCGGCCGCGCGCTCCTCGTGCTCCAGTCTGCGGGGCTCATCAAGCTCCGTGACGGTGCACCCATCACCGCTACACCGCAGGACATCACAGAAAACAAAAAGAATCTTCAATTCTCTGAACTGGAGGCGCCACAGCTCCCCCGCTCGCTGGAAGACGCTGATATTTCCGTTATCAATATCAATTTTGCCCTGGAAGCAAAACTGAATCCGAAAGATGCCATCTTCACCGAAAGCAGCGATTCCCCATACGCAAACATTGTCGCTGTACGTGAAGGAGATGAAAACCGCCCTGAAATCAAAAAACTGATCGAAGCCCTTACCAGCCAGGAATCCAAAGATTTCATCGAGAAGAAATACAACGGCGCCATCAAAGCCGCCTTCTGATTAAACAAAAGAAGATTTCAAGATAAAGGACCTCTTCTGCCGGACAAACCAAATGCCCGGTAAAAGAGGTCCTTTTCATACCAGAAGAAGGTCCGCATCATACATCGGTCTCCTGATGTCTGCCTTTCTGTTATCTTTCATTCCGCATTTTACTTCTGTCATCTGCCGCACGATTCATAGTTTCCCAGAATTTTAAAATAACTGCACATGGAAGACAATCCCTCCAGTGTCCGCGTATTTGAGGGATCTTTCAGCGAACCCATGACATCGATGTGGAAAAAATACTCAAAAGGTTTCCCTTCGAGCGGACGGGATTCCAGACGGGTCATATTCATACCGCCGTAGAAAAAGTATCCCAGCACATGGTAGAGTGCGCCCGGTTCATGCCTGACGGAAATGGCGAGAGTGATTTTATCCGCTTTATCGGATATTTCCATTTTCGGTGCGATGATGAAAAAACGGGTGTAATTGTTTTCATTAAAAAAGATATTTTCTTTCAGTACGGAAAGCCCATACAGCTCCGCTGCCGTCCGGCTTGCTACGGCGGCTTGATTTTTCTTTCCGGCCTTTGAAACACGTTCCGCGCTTTGGGATGTGGAAAAATAAGGTTTCAATTTCCAATCCCGATGTTCATTGAAAAAAGGACGGCACTGGGCAAATCCCTGGGGATGGGAGTAGACCGTATCGATATCTTCCATTTCCGCCCCCGGCAGTCCCAGCAGATGGTGCTCAATTTTTACCAATTCTTCACCGACGATGGCGCAGCCGCAGCCCCTGATAAGGTCATAGACTTCCGTAATTCCCCCGGTGGAGGAGTTTTCAATGGGGACAACGCCGTAATCAATCATTCCTCCCGCAGCGGCTTTCGTCACATCTTCAAAGAGGGGGAAATATATTTCTTCCCGCTCCCGCTTACCGAAGTGCCGTTCCATGGCCCCATAGGTATAGGAGCCTTTCGTGCCGTAACAGCCAACGCGGATCCGTTTTTCCATAGTTTCTCCTATATCCATTTTCTCAATTTCACAAGCAGACCTTTTTCCTTTTTCCCCTCCGGCGTTGGACGCTCTACAGTGCGGACCACCCGTTTTTCCATTTCTTCCCGCCGCTTCCGCGCTTCTGTCGATTCAAAAGGGACGGGCCGCGTAAAAGCGGGCGGCATACGCAGGCTGGGCGGCGCCATGATTTTCGGCACAGTAAATTTCGGCACCTCTTTCAAGCTGCCGGCTTCCTCACGTCCCCAAGGGACATAATGGTATGCGCCGGCAGAAGGGTCGGGCACGTTCCGTTCCGCGATATACTTCGCCCCATTAAAGGGAACGCCGCGGAGACGTTCCAGCAATTGCGCCGCCATGACCTGCGGGGAGAAATAAGAGAACGGCAGTCTCGGCGCCATGCGCGCAACAGAAGAAAGAAATGCCGCCTTCACTTCCTCCGCCGTCATGTTCTCCCTGTGGCGCACCTCATCTAAAAGAAGGATCATTCCCTTTTGGGTAGGAAATAAGTTTTCATAAGGAATAACGGTATTTCTATTCCCCATCCCCGACATATCCAGGAAGAAGACAAGGAACAGGCAGGAGAGCGCCTTATCCCCCGCTTCCGCACGAAGATGGAAGTTTGCCATGACATAGTACAGGTTGCGCAGCTTCGACCATTCTCCCGCCATGGTATAGATGGAAACCTTCTGCTGAAAAGCGCGCTCCAGTATATCCCTGGCGGAACAGGGATTCCCTTTCAGAGCCAGAGCAGAACGGGACTCACCGATTTCTCCCTCCGTAAGCCCGTAGTTTTCACGAACATTCAGGACATACGCCATATGGCGTCCCACCTCGGTACGCCCCTTAGGTTCCAGCACGTATACTTTCGGTACAGCGTGGTTATAATTTTTTTCAGGAACTTCATGGATTACACGCCGGACAAGTTCTGTATGTGATCCTTCACCGGAGAGGCCGTATCGTTTAAGGAAATCGGAAAGCGCCTTATCGGGAAGCATATTCACCGTTTCCCGGGGAGTGCTTTCGCGGATCCAGCCGTCAGCATAGAGGCGGTCCAGACAGAGATCGGCGTCGCTGCCGTAAGTGGCATACAGATAAGACGGCATCTTTGCATGCACCGGTTTGCCGTCAAAATAATCCAGTATGAGTATCTCACGTACAGAAAGACCCACTCGTCCCGCCTCCTTCTCATCATACTTTATTTTTTAGTATAGCAAAACAAAAGTATGATTAAAAGTCATAAACACAAACCACAGGAAAATTTTTGTCCCTGCACCTAAATTCCGAAAAGCGCTTTTTATCTTATCCCATATCCGGCATCCGGAATTTAATTTCCGCCTTTCGATACTAAACGCCCATGTGCGTCCCCACGGCACTGAAAACGGGAAGCAGGACGGAAAATATGATTGCCGCTGTTACAAGACCTACAAAAAGCAAAAGAGAAGGTTCCAGAATCTTTCTGAATCCTGTCAGTTTCCTTTTCGTTTCCTCTGTCATAAGGCGGGCGCTCCGCTCCAGAAAGAGAGGAAGCCGCCCGCTTTCCATTCCTACGTGGATCATGCGGGCAAGAGCGGTATCGCCAAAGGATCTTTCCATGCTCTGGGCAAAATCGCCGCCCCTCTCTATATCCTTTTTTATTTTCAGCAATTCTTCTTTTACGGCGCCGTTATCCGTTATGTCCGCTATATCGGCAAGGGCGTCGGACAAGGTTTTCCCGCTTTTCAAAAGTGCCGACAGGGCAAGCGTCACACGGATGAGGTACAGCCTCCGGATAAAAGGGAAGCGGAAAAGAAACGCATCTGTACTTCTTTTTCCCCGTTCACTTCGTAACCAGACGACACCGCCGACTGCACCCAAGAGAAGTTCAACAAGAAAATAAAACCCTTTTTCCTGTAAGAACAGGCCCAGAGCAAGCGCCGCCCGCGTCACCGCCGGAAGCGGTATGTCGAGGGCCTCAAAAAGCGCGGCAAAGGACGGCAGGATGACGGTAAGAATCAGTGCAAATACAAGAAAGGAAAAGAAGAGAACAAAAACAGGATAAGAAAGCGCCGATTTCATACCGGCAATAAATTCTTCTTCCTTGCGATAGCACGCGGCGGCCAGGCGGAGCTGTTCCGGAATCGTTCCCGACAGCTCGCCTACCTGCAGAAGGGCAGTAAAAAAAGGGGGAAACGCACGGGATCCCGCGAAACTTTCCGCAATGGAGTGCCCCGCTTCAATGGTCGCCTTGATCTCGCCCAGAAGAATCTTTTCTTTCCCGCTCCGGCCGCCGCCAAGGATGTCCAAAGTTTCGGTTACGGGAATCCCCGCGGAAAGAAGTGATTCCCATTCTTCCGCCAAATCGGCGAGACGGCGTCTTTTGAAAAGGGACACTTTTTTCTTTTCTCCCGTTTTTCTGATGGTCATCGGATGCAGCCCGCGGCTTCTGAGTTCATCCGCCGCTTCTCTTTTGCCGGCAGCCGCCACTCTTCCTTCCTTTACTTCTCCGCTGTCAGCGTACGCTTTATAAAGGAACTCCATTTTACTCTCCCGCCAAATGCAAAAGTTCTTCTCGTTCTTTTTCTGTCACGCCTTTTACCTTGTATGCCGCCTGGCGCAGAGTACGCATGTCATTCACACCCGTTTCCATATAGGACAGGACCTGTGCTTCTTTTCCTTCGCGGATGAGGTTCGCCACAGCAGGGGTATTTGTCAGAATTTCACGGAGCAGTACGGTTTTAGTTCCCATCCGCCAAAGTCTTTGCGCCGACACGCAGCGGAGGACGGAAGAAATAATCAGGCGCACTTCGTTTTGTTCTTCCGCCGGAAATACATGCACCATGCGGCCGACGGCTTCCAGAGCGCGCCCGTTGTGGAGCGTCCCCAAAACGAGATGCCCTGTTTCTGCCGCGGTAAGCGCCGCCGCTATGGTTTCCCTGTCCCTCATTTCCCCTACAGCAATGACATCAGGATCCTCGCGGAGAGATTCGCGGACACCCTCGGCAAAACTTACTGCGTCACGACCGATTTCCCGCTGGCGGACAAGGGATTTCCCCGCGGAAAGGACATACTCCACAGGATCTTCCAAGGTCACGATGTGACGCGCTTTTTCCTTGCCGATTCCTTCCAGTACTCTTGCCATGGTGGTGCTTTTCCCGCTTCCTGTAGGGCCTGAAAAAAGGACAAGGCCGGAGGATAATTTTGCAATCTTCTCAAACCATTTTTCATCAGGATCTTTTTCCACACGGTCAAGCACAGGCAGCACACGGAGCGCCGCGCAGTCTTTTCCGCCCGCCCGGTACAGATGGAGGCGGAACCGATTTTCTCCTATGGAAAAAGAAGTATCGCATGCACCTTTTTCTTCATACACTTTTCGTTTATCCGGTGAAAGGCAGGAATGGAAAAGCATGTCAAAAAAACTTTTCTCCGCTCTTTCTTCCAATTCTTTAAGTCCGCCATGTTCACGGACAATGACATTCCCGTCTTCCGTAAGATGGATATCTGTAGCCTCCGGGTAAAGGGCCAGCCACTGTTCAATATGTTTCATAGTCACTCCCATAAGAGCGCCGCTTCCTCAGGCGGGACGGCGCCGCTTTCCATTAACCGCAAAAGGGATTCCTTCAGGGAATACTGTCCCTGTTTTCTCATACATTCTGAAAACTCTTCGGCTGCCGCGTTTTCATGAAGCAGCTGCCGTTCTTCTTTTCCTATTTCCAGCATTTCAAAAACACCGGTCCGCCCGTCTGCGCCTTTCCCCCTGCAATGATCACAGCCCTTTGCCATGTATGCCCGTCTCCCGATAAACGCTTCAGGAAACAACTTTTCTTCCGCCATTTCTCCTGTAATGACCATTTCCTTCCGGCAGGCGGGACAGAGTTTTTTCACAAGCCTTTGAGAAATGATGAGGGACAGCGACGCGGAGAGCAGGTACGGCGGAATGCCCATATCTGTCAGGCGGGCAGGCGCCGATACGGCATCGTTCGTATGAAGCGTAGACAGGACAAGATGTCCGGTAAGAGCGGCATGTACGGCAATTTCCGCCGTTTCCCGATCGCGTATTTCCCCGATCATCACCACATCGGGATCCTGCCGCACAAGAGAACGGAGTCCTTTTTCAAAAGTAAGGCCCGCTTTTTCATTCACTTCCACCTGGGTGATTCCCGGTATGCGGTACTCCACGGGATCTTCCACGGAAATTACGCTGATTTCAGGACGGCACACCAGTTTCAGCGCCGCGTAGAGCGTCGATGTTTTCCCGCTTCCCGTAGGACCGGTAGTGAGAATCATGCCGCTTTTCTTTCCTATTTTTGTGCGGAATATTTTCTTCTGCAAGGGAAGCATCCCGAGTTCATTCTTTTCAATGAAATCCATCTGCCCCGATAAAATCCGTATGACGATCGTTTCCCCGTAAACTGAAGGCATCACGGAAAGACGGAAATCTGTATTTCTTTCATCCCTGATTTCCGAAAAACTTCCGTCCTGGGGAATGCGGTTTTCCCCCACGTCCATACCGCCCAGGACTTTGGCCCGCACCGACAGTCCCGCCGCCATATCCGGGGGCAGCCGGTACCTCTCTGTAAGAGTTCCGTCAATGCGGAACCGGACAAGGACAAATTCACGGCACGGTTCCAGATGGACATCGCTCGCCTTTTCCGAAACAGCGGCCTGCAGAATTCTCCGCATGGCAATTTCCGCATTGGCCGCCCGCAGTATTTCCATAATTTCTCCCTTCCGCAGGAAAAGCCCGCGGCCGGTTTCCCGCCGCAAGCCTTTCTTTTTACACCTGCATAATGCGCATGATATTCATAGCAGAGGATTTCCACCGGTTTATTTCCCCCTGCCTGACCCCTGCCGCGATGACACAAAGGCTGTCCTCCCGAAAATTTTCCCCCTTTCAAAACGGCAGCGGACCGATAGTGCAGATAATTTTCGTCCTTCGCATGGTTCCTCCCGGGACAGTAGAAGTCCTTCCATTTCTATTGCGTAATTGGAATAAAATTTACACTTGTATGTAAAGTAAAATATTTTCCGCTTTTCCTTATAGTGTACAAAAAGAGCGGATATAAATAAAGCCTTTTCATTCCTTTGGAAGTTTCTTCATGAACTTTCACGACAAACGCGTCCATACCGCATTTCTTATCCTCACCTCTTTTCTTATTCTCATCAGTTACCGTATCATTTCAAATATCATAGCGCAAAACGCCGAAACGGAACGAATCGGGCAGGGACAGGTGGCCGTGGCAGCCACATCCCCGATTTGAATATGAATAATCGGCTGCCGCTGCAAACTCATCGACAGCGCCGATATAATAAGCTGCGTCTTCCATGAAATGCGGAATGCCATAAAATGCACAAACACCCTGTGCCGGTTAAGAAATAAATATAGCGCTTATATCCGCTTTACAGCAGTCAAAAGCGTTTTCTACCGTTATCCATACTTCCTTTCCGGTCAAGATGGGAGTAAGAGGAATCCGTTACATGAAAAAGCAGAAGGAGAATCTCCATGATAAAAATACTGTTCGTCTGCCACGGCAATATCTGCCGCTCCCCGATGGCGGAATTTGTTATGAAAGACCTCGTGGCAAAAGCCGGATTGGAACATTTGATTTCCGTTTCATCCTGCGCGGCGACTTATGAAGAAATCGGAAACGACACCTATCCCCCCGTACGCCGGCTTCTCAAAGACAAGGGGATCCCTTTCACTAAACGGGAAGCACGGATATTCACGCCTGCCGATTACGAAGAAAGCACTTACATCATCGGCATGGATGATGAGAACCGCCGCGATCTTTACCGTCTTACCAAAGGTGACCCGCAGAAAAAAGTGTCCCTCCTTCTCGAATGGACAGGAGAAAATCGGAGTGTCGCCGATCCGTGGTACACTGATAATTACGAAACAACCTACCGTGATGTACGGGAAGGCTGCGCCGCGATTCTCAAAAGGGTCATGCCATGATTTCCGTTTACCCGGCTTTTTACAAAGACTTCCGCTGCAAGGTGGACAGGTGTGTCCACTCGTGCTGTATGCAGAACTGGGACATCGACATCGACGAATCCACGGCAATGAAATATCTCGCCATGACGGGTGAACCGGGTGAAACTATCCGTGCCTCCATGACAGGCACAAAAGGAAACCGCCGGTTCATCATGAAAGACGGCCGATGCCCTCTTTTGCAGGAAGACGGACTCTGCCGCATCATTGCGGAAACGGGAGAAGAAAATCTTTGCGATATCTGTGCCATGCATCCCCGTTTCTTTGTAGAAAACGGAAATTTTGAATTGGCCGGTGTGGGACTCGCCTGTGAAGAAAGCGTGGAACTTCTCCTGTCCAATTCCACGCCTCTGCTTTTCATGGAAGACAGCGCCCCTTCTCTATTCGACTTTCCCACGCTGCTTTCCGCTATGGGCTGCAGCCTTCCCGAAGAAGCGCTCTCCTATACGCCGACCATCAATGAAACTTACTGCCGGACCATTTTACACGCTCTTTCTCAAACGGAACCTGTCGATGAAGCATGGACGAAGAGGCTCTCCGCTCTTTCCGGATTTTTTACTTCCACGCTGAAAAAGGCATCCTCATATCTTGCCAAAGCGCCTCTCCCGGAACTGACGGCGGTGTATCAATACATTTTCTACCGCGCCCTGGAAAAAGAACCATTCTGCGGCATAGACGCCGTCATGACATACGCCCGGCAAAGCACAGACTTCATCTTCATGGAAACTGCCGTATTCGGAGATCTCCCTGAAAACATACGGCGCTGGTCGGAACAGATTGAATACGACACGGACAATCCGGATATCCTTCTGTCGCTCATCACAAAATAATATTTCAGCAAAAAAGCAGATCCCGTTAAAGGACCTGCTTTCGTTTTCCCTTAAAACAACCTTCCTTTTAAGAGAAAAAATTCCATAAAGTTTTTTTACTGTATGCTCCTATACAGAAAAGAGGGACTCCACTCCGCTTTTCATAGAGATATCTTAGTATTTCATACTTGTTTTGCCAGTTCTTCCAGAGATGGTTTCAGATAATTTCTTTCCGCGTCACTGGTCACTGCCAGGATTGCTCTGTATTGATTCTCTTTTTTCATGAAGTATCCCCGGATGTAAAGGGGCACGATGAAACCGTCGGCATCGCTTATGACCCGCGCGCCCGCCGTGTACGTATGGTCATTTAAACGGGTAATCGGTTCTATATCCTGCAGACGCACATGGGCAAAGTCTTCGGGAAGTTTCACAGGAGCCGTTTTATTATGCTCATGTATGGCGTCCACGATGAGTTCGTTAATTGCGGGTTCAGCACCCATCAGGTAAAGGTTCGCCATCATAAGCGCCCCTGCAGACACCATATTTTGATCCTTCGCAAAGAAAGGATCCATTCCCTTTTTATTTTCTTCCGTTTCAGAAAAAGAGAAATTCATGACAAAGGCGTCAAAGCTTCCCTCATCAGAAGCGACGAGAAGCTGTCCCGCAGGAAATACTCCTCCTTTTTCCATACTGAACGGAATCTCTTTCTCCGCCATTTTTTTCACAGACGGTGTCATGACGAAAGGTGTATAGACGGCATGATTTCTTAAAATAATTTCCTTTGTAAGAAAAGGAGCTGCCTGCCTGTAAAGATCTTTTACGGCATCTCCCGGACTTCTGCGGAAATCGGCAGTCAATTGCCTGTCGGCTGCCGTGCCTGTATCCGTCCCTTTATGGGCAGGTTCTGCAAAAACGGCGGTCATGGATGAAACGGTAATCCCCACCGCCAAAAATGCTGTCACGAGTCTTTTCATCGAAGTCCCTCCGCGCCTTTTACTAAAACAGGTTCTATAATCCGGCCTGTGGCCTGATTGGTATAAATGGCAGTGGCTCCAAGTTGCCCTTTATCTGCTGACACGATGAAAAAGACATAAAAGGGCGCTTCCACCCCGTACTGTTCCACAAAAAGAAACATGCTTCCATAAACAAACTCAGTCTGTCCATCTTTTTTATAGGCGAAACGATTGTTGCCGTCTTCCTTTTTCATGCTTTCCCGGATGGTTTCAAGATTCAAAGTCCGATTCTCTCCCAGGATATCAATTTTTTCCGGATGGGCTTTTTCCATGGCCCTGATAATTTCATTCCAGCCGGCGATATCTTTCTCTTCCAATTTTACAGATACAACAGCCGCCTGATGAAAAGCATCCTTCGTCTCCATTTGCAGCTGGGAAAATCTGCCGGCTGCAAAAAGTTTTCCGAGCTGCTCCGCCATCATTTTCTCATGAAGTGCATCGCCTTTTCCAAATAATCCCATCCGCCTGACAGCAGGAAGGATTTCTTTCTCTGCTTTTCCCGGTTCCACTCTTTCTGCAGTTCTTTTCCCACATATGATTTATCTGCTTCCCGGATGGTCATCTCATTTCCCAGCGGAAGAATATGTCCGTCCGCCATTTTTAAATCGGATGCCAGAGACAGTCCGCCTGCTGCCAAAGCAAGCGTGAGCGCCATGGCACATATACGTTTTTTCATAAATGCTCCTTTCACGAGCTGTCTTTAATCATTTTCTTTCATTATATCAGACTCCGAAAGCATTCCCCAAAAGCGCTGCACGACAGAAACAGTAAGCGTCATCCGGAGTAATAGATTCTTCACTCGGTGTCATGTTGCCGTTTTCTGGCTTTCTCCCACAGCATTCTTGCCCCTGTTCAAAATGACGATGGGAGGAAAAGGCGTCATAATGAGGAAAACATTAAGCGTCATCCGAAGCGAATGTGAAGGATCTGTTACCATAGTGAGGAAGACGGTAAGAAGATAAAAGCTATCAGCTGTGAGCTGTCAGCTGTCAGCCATTAGCTGTTAGCTATTAGCTGTGAGTTAAAAGCCGAGGCATATGATTTCCATTAGGTGTCATACGAAACATTAGCAAAGGATTTGCTGTTGTAGTGAGGGAAACGTTAATCGTCATCCTAAGCGAATGTGAAGGCTCTGTTACCATAGTGAGGAAGACGGTAAGATGTCATTCAGAGCGACAGCGAAGAATCTGATATGAAGGATCTATGCCCTTGATAAGGAAACCGCAGGCACAGCTTGAAAACCTGTACCTGAAAACGATCTTTTTATTCTCCCAACTCGCGGCGGATAAGCTCACTCTTCAATGTCTGCAGCTTGTCGGACAGGTTGATTTCCATCAAATCAGGATTAAGGAGACGTGTATATTCCGGCCAGAGTGTGTCCATTTGCTTATCTGCATAGCGGATGATTTCAAAAAGTGCGGGCAGCGGAAGGTTCCTGCCGTTTTCTACGACGGGCCTCAGCAGTTCCTCCACCGTATAAGTACCTGCTTTCAGCTCTTTCCTGCGCCATTTCGCCGATTCCGTGACAAGGGTAAAGTCACCGCCGTCCGCCGCTTTCATCATGGAGGCAGACAAGGTCGGTAATCATTTTTCCCGTATCTTTTTTTATAGAAACGATAGACCGTCTTGATACCGGGGTTTGTCATTTTTTCCACGTCGTTGGAAAATTTCATAACGGGAACCTCTTTCCCATCCGCTTCTTTCACCGCCATTTTAAAGACGCCACCCAGAGCGGAAGTACCGTCGGCCGTGATGATTTTCGTACCCACGCCCCACGAGGTGACGGTACATCCCTGCGCTTTGAGGGACTGGATGGTATATTCGTCAAGATCGTTGGAACCGGAAATAATGGCATCAGGGAAGCCGGCTTCGGTAAACATACGGGTCGCTTCCTGAGAGAGATAGGCGATATCTCCGCTGTCGATGCGGATCCCGTATTTCCCGGGAAGCCGCCCCTCTTCTTTCAGTTCTTTAAACACCTGAATCGCATGGGGTACGCCCATTTCAAGGACATTGTAGGTGTCGGCCAGAAGGATGAGGTTGTTATGATACTGGCGAACGTATTCGCGGAAAGCATCTATCTCTTCGTCAAAGCTCATGACCCAGCTGTGGGCCATCGTACCGAGGACGGGGATGCCGAACCGTTTTCCCGCTTCCACATTGGATGTGCCGTTGAACCCTCCGACCATGGCGGCCCGCGCGCCCCAGAGTCCGGCGGAATGTCCCTGCGCGCGGCGGAGACCGAACTCCATCAGGGCGTCTTTCGGCGCCACAGTGCGCACACGCCGTGCTTTCGTGGCGATGAGGCTTTCATGGTTCATGATCATGGATAGACCCGTTTCGAGAAGCATGGCTTCTGTCGTAGTGCCGTGGAAACGGAGGAGCGGTTCGCCGGGAAAGACTACGGTTCCCTCCGGTACAGCATAAATATCTCCTTTAAAGCGGAAGTCTTTCAGGTAATCAAGAAAGGCGGGATAAAAAATATGCAGACTTTCCAGGTAATCGATATCTTCTTCATCAAAACGGAAATTTTCTACAAACTGCTGAAGATGCTCAAGCCCCGCCACGATGGTATAGCCGCCGTTAAAAGGATTCTTTCTGTAAAAACGGTCAAACACGACTTTCCGTTCATGGCGTCCTTTGTTGAAAAGGGCATTTGCCATCGTCAATTGGTATAAATCGGTAATCAAGCCATTCATTTTTATTCCGCCTTTCTTTATATACTTATTCTCAAGACTTATTGTTTTTCATTTCCCTCACTACGACAGCAAATCCTTCCTGTTTGTTCAGGATGGCGTCTCACCGTCCTCGTCATTCGGCACTTTTAGCTGACAGCTAACAGCTAACAGCTTATAGCTGACAGCTCACAGCTGATAGCTTTTATCTTCTTACGGCTCCCCTCATCACGGCAGCAGATCCTTCGCTCCCGTTCGTATTTAGACTCCATTATAGCACTTCCCCGCCGGCCTTTCAGAAAATGAAAAACGCGCCCGTCACAAGCGCGCTTTCTTTTATAATTCAATTTCTTCCGTCTTTCCGGTAAAATCCGTGATGACCGCGTTTCCCGATGCCAACCTAAACACGGTATACCTGCCGTCTTTCCGGATCCCGTCCAGGGATTCCTCACAGCTCCTCAGCATGGCGCGCCGCGGTTCCTCCCCTTTATCCTCCCGCAGTTTGCAGGATATGCAGATAGTCGACTGATCCGGATGGGTGGCGCAGATTTCCGCGCGGTCATTCAAAAGAAGCTGCCCGTAAATCTCATCGTCTTTATTGAAAAGGAAATGGATTACGCCGCCGCAGACACAGACATTGCTCATCGGCCGGAGGCGCGGCCAGATACCGTCCAAAGTTGCCAGATAAAACACACCGCATTGTTTCAGATATTCAGCAATTCTTTCCGCCGCTGCCATACAGATTCCTCCCGTCCTTTATCTCTACATTTATTTTATCATATTCCAAAAGAAATATTTACCTCAATCCCGCTTCTGCTTCTTCTCTGTCCGCCAGGATTTTCACTTCCGTATCCAGATGGGTGAGAATCTCGACGACTTCTTTTCGCGTGTCTGCCGTAGCATTGATGCAGCAGGTCGCCCGCCGGGGATCGATGGTGGTCAGAATGCCGAGATATTCATATCCTTCCATGATACGATTGACGTAGTTCACATCGCCCGGCGCGATTTCTATATAGACTCTGTTATCCACGGGCGCGCCTCCGAAGAATAGTATACGGCGGCAGATCCTCTTCTGTCACCATCGTCAGCTCTTCCAGCGGATGGGGCGCTGCTGCCGCCTCTTCACCGTCTTTATTCGTCAGATGCCCGATTGTGACAGGAAACACATCCCCTGCCGGAGTAAGGCACTCAACGACCTCTCCCGCTTTGAAATAGTTGCGCTGCTGCACTTTGACTGTGCCGTTTTCTTTATCCTGCTCCAGAACAAGGCCGATAAAATCATAAGGCTGCTCCGGCTGGGACTTCATATATTCCTGGGCGGAATGGTCGGGGTTCTGGAACGCGAAAGCCGTCGTGTAAGGACGATGGGATACCTTTTCCAGTTCTTCCCGCCATTCCGGACGAACGGAAAATGCCGCTCCCAATTCGTAGTACGAGTCAATCGCTTTCCGGTACGCTGCCACAACCGCCGCCACATAGTAGACGCTCTTCATGCGGCCTTCAATTTTCAGAGAAGAAACGCCCGCTTCGATAAGTTCGGGGATATGGTCGATCATACAGAGATCTTTGCTGTTAAAAATATATGTGCCGTGCTCATCTTCTTCCACGGGGAAATACTGTCCCGGACGGGACTCTTCCATCACGGAATACTTAAACCGGCATGCCTGGATGCATTCGCCCCGGTTGGACTGGCGTTTCCCGTTTGTAAAATAATTGGATAAAAGACAGCGGCCGCTCCAGGAAATACAGAGTGCCCCATGGCCGAATACTTCCAGCTCGATATCCACCCGTTTTCTGATATCCGCCATTTCTGAAAGGGATACTTCTCTGGCAAGAACGACGCGGGACGCGCCCATATCTTTCCATCTCCTGACGGTGCGCCAGTTTGCCGCGCTCGCCTGTGTGCTCACATGGATCGACAAATCAGGCGCTGCTTCACGGGCGATATCAAATACGCCGAGATCGGAAATCAGGACGGCATCCGCATGAATATCCTGTAAATATTTCAGGTATGTGTCAAGCCCTTCCAAATCTTCATTCCGGGGAATGATATTGACCGTGATATACACTTTTTTCCCCATGGAATGGGCATACTCCACAGCCTCTTTCATTTCTTCCCGAGTAAAATTGCCGCCGTACGCACGGAGACCGAAAGCTTTGCCCGCCATGTATACCGCGTCTGCCCCGTAAAGGAGCGCCATTTTCATTTTTTCCATATTTCCCGCCGGCGCGAGAAGTTCCATTTTTTCCACTTGTGTTCCTTTCTTCCCTTATTTCCTTATCTTACTTGACACCGCAAGACCGTCTCCCTCTTCATGGATGACCGTATCATAATGAGCCTCCACATATTCGAGGTATTCCCGCAGGCGTGTGACAAGCGTCCTGTACCGATGGGCCACAGGTTCCCCGCTTCGCACCAATCCGCGGAAGAGGACATTATCCGCCGCAATAACCGCGTTTTCTGATAATTTCGGCTCAATAAGTTTCAAATGGCGGAGGTACTGCCCTTTCGGCCCGTCAAGGTAAACAAAATCATACGGCCCTGCAAGCGTAGAAAGCACTTCTCCCGCGTCTCCCAAATGGCACCGGACACGCTGCTCAAATCCTGCCGCCTGCATGACGGATACAGCCCGTTCATTCCGCAGGGCATCTATTTCTATGGTATCAATTTCCGCCAGGGGAAAATGCTCTGCCAGAAGCAAGGCAGAATAGCCAATGGCCGTCCCCACTTCCAGTATTTTCTTTGGATCGGCTGCCGCCGCGGCTTCCAGCAGCAGCTTCCTCTCCGCCCTGCGTAGAATGGGAATATTCTCTTCTTCCGCTTCCCGTTCCAGTTCCTTTCTCAGATCCGCAATCATGGCCATATCAGTCGTCTGTCCCATAGATCCGGTCGATTTCCGCCTGATGTTCTTCAAGCGTCTTCGTGAAGACATGGCGGCCGTCTTTTTCCGCCACATAGTAAAGATACTCTCCGGGCGCCGCGTCAAGCACCGCACGAACGGCATCCATGCCGGGACTGCTTATGGGGCCGGGCGGAAGTCCCTGCCGTTCATATGTGTTGTAAGGCGAATCAATTTTCGTATCCGCTATGGTCAGTTCCTCTTTCTGCCTGCCCAATGCATACTGGACAGTAGCATCGATTTGAAGAGGCATCTGCTTTTCCAGACGCGCCAGAATGACAGAGGCAATCGGCACCTGATCTTCCTTTAACCGTGCTTCCCGCTCCACCATGGACGCGATGGTCATGAGGGCATGAATGGAAAGATGTCTCTCCTCCGCCCGCCTGCGCAATGCGGGCGTAAGCATTTCATCCGTTCGCCGGTACATCATGTCAGCAATCTGCCGGGCGGAGCAAGACTTCGGAATTTCATACGTATCGGCAAAAAGAAATCCTTCTCCCTTCACCTTTGCCGCCTCAGGACCGTACATGTATGGAAAAGGCGCGTAAGTTTCCGCTTCATGAAGAAAATCTCCATAGCATTCCAGCCCCGCCTTCTGAAGAACATCTGCAATCTGCGCTGCGGTAAAGCCTTCCGGCACGGTGATCTTCACCACTTCTTCTTTTCCGTTTTTCAGAACCGAAATTGTCTCCGCCACCGTCGATCCCTGCCGGAATGTATAGTACCCGCTTTTAAGCGCCTTCCCGTTTCCCGTGGCCAAAAGCATGACTCGGAAAACGGCGGCACTTCTGATAACGCCTTTCTCCTCAAGCATTTCTCCGATTTCCCGTCCCGTGGCATTCTTCGGTATTTCTACCATCACCGTTCCATCCGCCTGTCCGTGATAAAAGAAATAAATAGAGGAACAGGCCCGCCGCCAGCGCCGCAAAAGCAAGCACCACCCCATGCAGGTATTTCCTTTTATCTTTTATAAAAAATATTTCCTTCATAAAACCTCTCTTGCTTCAATCGTGGAAGGACAGAAACCATCGCAGCCTTCCGCTGTTTTCATGACTGGTTTATTATACCACAACTCTGAAAATAGCCGCTTTTTCTCCGCCGTGCTACAATAGGTCCATCAGCAAAGGAGGAATTCCTATGGAAATCAAAATCGGAACTGCCGGTACCGCCAGCCGGACCGTCACGGAAAAAGACACTGCCCTTGCCGTCAAAAGCGGCTCTCTGCAAGTCCTTGCCACTCCTGTTTTATCCGCCCTTATGGAAGAGGCTGCCGTCGCCGCTCTTGCGCCGTACCTGCCTTCAAAACAGACTACGGTAGGCGGTTTCATCGCCGTCCGTCACAACGCGCCCACCCCCGTGGGACAAACGATCAAAGCGACTGCCACCGTGACGGCGGTCAGAGGAAAGAAAATATCTTTCACCATCACCGCGTCTGATGAAAACGGCGCCATCGGTGAGGCGGAGCACACCCGTTTCCTTGTGGATGAAGAAGCATTCATGAGGAAATTACACAAGTAAAAAGCGTTTCAAATCAAAAGGCATGTCAAAAGACGCCCGCGGCATTCTGCGGACGTTTTTCATTGATGCTTTATTTTTTTGTATTGCTTTCCGCAGCGCGTTCCACCCCTGTCCCGTCAAAAACAGGGATAAAACTTTGGTTGGAAGATTCTTTCTGCTGGATATAGCCGTCTTCAATACCGAGCGCTTCCATGTACGCTTCCGCCTCTTCGTATTCTTCATCGGTAATCCGGCGGTTGATTTCAGGAAACTCTTCCGCTCTTCCGTGAGGCGTGTACTGCCGCATAAGGCTGAAAAGAACATCCCCTTTACGAAACGTTTCCGCCACATATTCCAAAACGCCCTTCGTGTTTTTCATCTGCCCCGGCAAAATGAGGTGTCGGATAAGGACACCCTTTTTTAATATACCGTCGGCACCAATTTCATAGGGACCTGTCTGCCGGAACATCTGCTCAATGGCAGGCATTGCCTTCTCAAAGTAATCCGGCGCACTGCTGTACCTCTCCGCCGCCGCAGCGTCGCTGTACTTCAAATCAGGAAGCCAGCACTGTATTTTCTTCCGCAGGAACGCCACGGTATGGATGCTTTCATAGCCGCCGCAGTTGTACACCACCGGAACGGGAAGCGGTTCTTTCAGACTTTGAAAAACGGCATGGGTAAAATGGGTCGGTGTCACAAGGTCGATATTGTGCGCGCCCCGGTCGATGAGTTCACGGTAAATTTCCGCCAGCCGCTCCACGGATATTTCTATCCCCCGGCGCAGTTCGGATATTTCATAATTCTGGCAATAGACGCAGGACAAGTTGCACCCTGCAAAGAAAACCGTTCCCGCGCCTCTTGTCCCGCTGATACACGGTTCTTCCCAATGATGGAGCGCCGCCCGTGATACGATGGGAAGCATGCCTGTCCGGCAGTAACCGATGGCGCCCTGTCCGTGAACGGACTCCCGCCGCGGCACACGGCATCCCCGCGGGCAGATATTACAGATACTCATTATATGTCCTTTATATAAAGCGGGCTTTCCCGCAGAATTTCCACTACCTGATTATACACCGAAAGAAGAAAATCCATTGCCCCCGCCTTGTAAAATCTTATAATGATACATATTGTGGGTAAAGCTGAAAGGAGAAATTTTATGGAACAGCAATCCGGTTTTTTGGACAGAATTTTTCACCTGAAGGAAAATCACACGTCCGTCAGGACAGAAATCATGGCGGGCATCACGACTTTCATGACGATGGCGTATATCCTCGCGGTCAATCCCGGCATCATGAGCGCCGCCGGCATGGATAAAGGCGCGCTTCTTACGGCGACCGCCCTTGCCGCATTCATCGGCACCATTCTCATGGCACTCTTTGCCAATTACCCCTTCGCTCTCGCTCCAGGCATGGGGCTGAATGCGTTTTTCGCTTTCACCGTCGTCGGACAGATGGGCTATTCCTGGCAGACCGCCCTTGCCGCTGTTTGTCTGGAAGGCGTGATTTTCATTATCCTGTCTCTCACCAATGTACGCGAAGCGATTTTCAACGCGATCCCCATCAACCTGAAACGGGCAGTGTCGGCAGGCATCGGCCTGTTCATTGCCTTCATCGGACTGGTTTCCGCCAATATCATCGTCGCCAATCCCGCTACGAAAGTTTCTCTTCTCCTTTAAAGGCGCAATTGCTGCAGGCACATTCCACACCGTGGGAGTTCCGGTTCTCCTCGCCATCCTGGGTGTGCTTTTCACAGGCATCCTCATGGTGAAAAAAGTGAGAGGAAATATTCTCTGGGGCATCCTCTTCACATGGGGTCTCGGCATCCTCTGCGAACTCACGGGGCTCTACATTCCCGATCCCGCAAAAGGAGCGTTCAGTACTCTGCCGAACCTTTCCGCAGGCATTGCTTCTTTTTCCCCTGTAAGCCTGTCCCCCATTTTCATGCAGCTTGATTTCTCAAAGGTGATGAGCCCTGATTTCTTCGTTGTCCTCTTCGCGTTCCTTTTCGTGGATATTTTTGATACCCTCGGCACCCTGGTCGGCGTTTCTTCCAAAGCAAACATGCTTGATGAGGAAGGAAAGCTGCCCCGCATCAAAGGCGCTCTCATGGCTGACGCTGTCGCCACCACCATCGGCGCGGGCCTCGGCGTTTCCACCACGACCACCTTCGTAGAAAGTGCGGCAGGCGTTTCTGAAGGCGGACGGACCGGTCTTACCGCCGTCACCGTAGCCGTTCTCTTTGCCCTCTCCCTGTTCCTTTCCCCCTTCTTCCTGGCAATTCCCGCCTTTGCCACCGCGCCCGCCCTCATCATCGTGGGCTTCCTCATGTTCACCGCCGTCACGGGCATCAACTTCAGCGACCCCACCGAAGCCATTCCCGCATATATCGCCATCCTTGCCATGCCCTTCACATACAGCATCGCCGAAGGCATCTCGTTCGGCATCATCACTTACACTGTCATGAACGCCCTCACAGGAAACGGGAAAAAGATCAGTGCCCTGATGTATATCCTGACCATCCTCTTCATCGGGAAATATATCTTCCTCTGATCGAAGTATTTCATACAAATGAAACGATAAATTTTTGAAGCACCACGGACCCTTCTTATCAGATAACGGTAAGGAGGGTATTTACATGTTATGCTCCTTGCAGGCAAATTCGTCCGCCTCGATTTTATACACCGCCACATGCGCTGCCATTCGGTCGGTAAACTCGAAATGCTTTTTATCCTGGCATTCCATGAAAATCGTAAGGATCTTTTTCTTCTCTTCCCTGTCTTTTACCACCGACACCGGCCCGCTCCCGATGATGCTGTGGTAGTACTCGGTATAATCGCAGGCTTTCTCCGCCCGTCCCATGACACCGCCGTTGTCGATTTCAAAACCGATAACAGGATTTGATTCTGCCAGTTCCCGTTTCAGTCCGGCATCAGCACCATGGAAATACACCGTAAGCTTTCCCCCTTCATAAGAGTATCCGTAGTTGACCGGCACCACAAAAACACGGCCGCCGTCCTGAAAACCCAGATGAACGATTTTGCACTCGTCCAGAACTTTTCTGATTTCCGTTTCTTCTGTAATTTCTCTGTCGTTTCTTCTCATCATAACCTCCTTATAAGAAGCTGGCGCACGCGATGCGACTGAAGGTACTCGCATGCCGAGATGGCTTCAATCGCAAAAGAGCTTCCAATGCTTACCGATGCCCTCATCACGGTAATAGATCCTTCACATTCAGGATGACGATTAACGTTTCCCTCATTATGACGCCTTTTCCTCCAATCGTCATTCTGAATGGACACAAAAATGCTGCTTGAGAAAGTGGGAAAGCGGAACGACGAAACGGAGTGAAGAATCTATGACTCGGATGACATCTTACCGCTTTCCCCACCACGGTAACAGATCCTTCACATTCGTTCAGGATGACGATTAACGTTTTCTCTCATTATGACACCTTACCATGGGTGCTACTTTATCGGCAGGCCCGAGAGTGGTTAGAATCCTGACTGTACTGTCTGTTTAACGTCATTCTAAATGGGGATAAGAATGCTTTGTGAGAAAGACGGAAAACGGAATGATGGCACAGAGTGAAGAATCTATGACTCTGATGACAGCTTACCGTGGGTGCCGCTTTTATCAAAAGACGAAAAAACTGTCAGCTTACAGATGATAGAAGCCGGCTATCCGTTTGTTTCCTTTCATAAGAAAAAGACTCTTTTCGGAGTCTTTTTCTTATTTTTGTATTTTCGTTTCAGAGATCTTTTTTCTTATTTCAGAAAATTTTTCATTGATTATTTTCCCCATTTTTTCTTTTGCTTCTTTGTCGGGATGAAGGCCGTCCGCCGCAAGATTTTCCGGCATGTCTTCATACATGGCAAAAGGCGCTGCCGTATCGATATGGGTCTGCGTCCGTATCCAGTCGTTCACTTTGTCAAATTCCGCTTTCCAGTTTTCCGCCGTCGGCTGATGGTAATATTTCAAAATCCGTTCCGGGGCGATCGGAGGAATGGTAAGCAGGACAGGCTTGATGTCATTAGCCCTGCATTTTTCCTGAAGAGCTTCCAGGTCAGAAATGACCTCTTCCGCCGTTCCCCCGCAGCGCAGATTGTTTGTTCCGCCCATAATGAGAAGGTACCGTACATGGAAAGGGAGGACATCTGCATCGAACCGCCGGAGAAGGTCGTCCGTTTTATCACCGCTCCGGGACATATTTATCGTAGGAAAATCAAGGTAGTACGCATAATTGTAAGGCCAGTCCGCCGGACTGTAAGACATCCTTCCGCCGCCGTGGCTGATACTGTCTCCAAGAATGCCGGTTTCCCAGTTTTCCGCGGGATCATTCACAATCTTTTCCGCTTCGCTCCATACGCCTACAGGTCCGCCATTTTCATCAAGACCGCGGACACGCCACCAGACCGTTCCCTGCCGCGGCAGCTCGTCAAAAAGTTCGGGGATTGTAACAATCCCCTGCGAAATGCGATGGACAGACGGTTCACAGCCGTCAGGATTTTCCGGTTCTTCATCAGTGATTTCCACTTCATAAGAAACCGCGTGGGGAATTTTCACAAAAGAATACGCCGGATAAAGAAGAACCGTACCGTTCTGCTCATGGTATTTCACGCGGATCTTCGGCGCGTACCGTTCCATTTCCTGCGCGGCCTTTTCCATCGGCACAGGCGCCGAATAGGCGGAAATGCTCTGCCCGTCCAGACCGATGGCTTTCACCTGGCAGCAGAGGATCCCCGGTCCGTTATAGCTGTCTGTAATTTCTTTTTCAATCATCACACTGTCACGGAAAACATGGCCATCTTCATAAATCGGCGGGCGCATTTCTTTCCGTCCGAAATGCTGTGTCACAGGCACGATGCGGAAAGAATACCACACCGCGTCCGGATTCGCCGGCCAGCGGACAAAAAGCAGTTCCGAAGAAGCGTCCGCCCCGGCAGCGGTCCACATAAAAGCAAAGAAAAGAGAAATAAAAATCCTCTTCATCACAGTCCCCTTTCATTAAACCATGAAAGAAGTATAAGGGATGGAAGAAGAAATAACAAGGAAAAGAAATTTGCCCATCAAAGAAGAGCCCCCGCAGAGAAAACTTTTATCTGCCACAAAAGAAAAACACTCGCTGCCGGCAGCAGGAATGTTCTCTTTCTTCCCTTTTCTATTTTTATGCTTTTGCGGTTTTCGCCTTTCGTGATCTTTTGGCCTTCCGATTTACCGTTTCTTCCGCTTCTTTCACACCGGCCGCTTCCGTTTTTCCTGTGCGCTTTCTTTTCGTCTTTTCTTCCGCGGGCTTTCCCTCTGCCGGTTTTCCGGATTTTATTTTCCCTTTTTCAGATCCGGCTATTTTAACTTTTGTTTTCTGTTTTGCCTTTTCTCTTCTCAGGCGCTTTTCATACAGGTGGTACAGTTTATCCGCCAGACCGGCAATGATTTCTTCCCCTTCCACCAGATCCTTCCAGTAATTCGGAAGAAAATCTGCGCCGAAGCGGACACCTTCTATGGCTCCTGTCAGCGCTGCCGTAATCGGGCTGTTTCCATTATGGTTCGCCGCGGCGATGATCGCATCTACAGGATCATCCACAGCAAGGGCAGCATATACGGCTATCGCCAGCGCTTCATCTGCCTGATCGCCGCTTCCCAGAGAATGGATACTGTCGATGTATGCCCAGACATTCCCCTTTCCGGCAGGCTGGTCGTTAGCCTGCTGCTGCGCCGCAGAAAGAAGCGTGGTAATGCTGTCGGTCCGATGGGTTTTATTCAAAAGCCCGTGAATCCGTTCAATAGCCTTGGGAAGCGTCATTCCGTCAGCAAGGCAGGCAATCAGTGCCGATACCGCCCCTGCCGCATAGTAGGCGACAGGAGTCGAGTGGGAAAAAGCCGCCGCCCTTACGCCGGCATTAAAAGCTGTCTTACTGTCGCCGGCATAAAGGAGCCCGATAGGTACCACTCTTGTCAGCGCGCCGCCGCCTTTGCTTTCATTTACCTTATTTTTCGTTGTCCCCATCGTTTCCCCGGAAAACGCATTCAAAAGCCCTTCTTCCGGTTTACGGCGGGCATGCATGAATTTTTCCGCACAAGGCAGATCTCCCGTTCATGAGGCTGCCGTCTCATCCATGTACGCTGCCCGCGCCGCGGTTCCTCCCCCGTCTGGCTGTAAAACCAGCGCATATAGCCGCGGTACAGCCCTTCTGCTTCTTCCAATTTCTTTGCATCTGTCCACAGAAGTCCGTCTACCGTGGCCAGTTCCATCTGCGTATTTCCCGTCACCGGCGCCAGATTTCCGCACTGCCCGTTCCGCACAAGCGTACGCAGGCCAAAGGGCCCGTACTTGTGCTGAATACGACAGACAGAAAGCTCCTGCAAAGGGTACCCCAGAGCATCTCCGCAGGCGCCGCCAATCATCGCGCCGCGGAACATTTCTATCTCCGTCATCTATCCTCCCTCAATCCCGCAAAACCTGATTCCAAATAAAAACACGACCAAAGAAATACGAAAACGGTTCTCCGCATTTCCAATACATAAAGAGGGAACTGCAAAAATTTCCGTAAACCCCAAAATTCACAGAAACACTGCTGAAAAATAAAAAATAACCGTTTTATATTTATGTATATTGTATCATAATTCACTGCTTTAATCATCTAAAGATACTTCTTTGGAAGGAAAAACGTCCTTTCTCCGTTTCATTTTTTCTGCCGTGGTTAACTTTCTTTTTTCCGCTCCATCCATTAAAATGTAAATGTACTTTATTTTAAAGAAAACGAGGTCACTATGAAAAGAATATTAATCTCATTATCCGCAGCACTCCTTCTTTCTTCCGGTATTTCCCAGGCAGCGGTTCCGCAAGGAGGATATTTCCTTGACAAGAATGGCGTTCCGCTCACGGAAGAAATGCAGACAAAACCAAGTCTGAAAAGCAATCCCATGCTTCCTCAGAGCGGTGCCGTCCATGCCGCCATGGAATCCCTTCCTCATTCTTCCGCCACAGTCATCCGGATGACCGTCACGGAAGACGGGATCCCCACCGATGCCGTTGTCACCCAAAGCGCAGGATCCGTCGTTCTTGACGAATATGCCATGAGATGCGTAGAAGGCTGGCGCTTCAACCCCGCCAAACTGGGAGACAAGCCGGTGAGCGCTACCGTATCCATTCCTGTACGCTTCCTTTCCATGATGATTTCCACACCTGCTGCTCCGTCCGACCGCCCGATGAAGAAGGCGTCTGCCGAAGTGAAAGAAGCCATAGAAAGAAACAACCACCCTGTGATCCGTGTTTCCGTCTACATCACGGCGGATGGAAAAACTGACGGCAAACCGAAAGCAGACAACGATGGAAATCTGCCGGGCAGCGATTTCAAAATCCTTTCCGGGTATGCGGAAAATTCCGTAAAAGAATGGAGCTTCACACCGGCCGTGAATCCTGACGGAGAACCCATTCCCCAGGAATTGATTGTCCCGGTGCAGTTATAATATTTCTTTATATCCTATTTCAAAATCATATCCCGTTTTAAAATCATAACCACCCGTAAAACGGGTGGTTTGCTCTGACCCTATAAGGGTCTTCCTCTAGTGGTTACCTCTAAAGAGGGTATTGAATAATCCGGCAACCACTCTATTATTACAGGCTGCCCCCTACTCGGGGGCTCTTTCTATGCCTACTTCACTGGCTCACCCGTAAACGGGTCTGTATATTCCTTAAAATTTAAGCTGTCTTGCGCTATGTCTTTTTCCAATTGATTGCGTATATACTCCTTTATCGCTCCTTCATATCTTCCAACTGTATCTACATAATAGCCTCTACACCAGAAGTGACGATTCCCATACTTATATTTTAAGTTAGCATGTTTATCAAATATCATAAGACTACTCTTACTCTTCAAATATCCCATAAAACTTGACACGCTCAAATGCGGCGGTATCGTTACCAGCATATGGATATGATCCGGGCAGCATTCTGCCTCTAAAATCTCTACATGCTTCCTGATACATAATTCTCGTAGAATTTTCCCAATATCACTTCTTAATTTCCTGTATATGATTTGCCGTCTATATTTAGGGGCAAATACTATATGATATTTACATCTCCACTTGCTGTGTGATAAGCTTTTTACGTCATTCATTGACACCGAACCTCCTCAATATACAATGATGTGGTTGCCAGACCGCTATCATTGTACCATTAGAGGTTCTTTCCTTTTTCTATAAGATAACTTTTATCTACCCCCAGTTTAACTGGGGGTTTACTCATGCCTTTTCGGCGGACAATAAACCCCTTTTGCCGGACGAAGCATTGTCAAAAGGGGTTTTCACTGCAATAAAAAAATCCGCCGGTCTTTCGACTGATGGAAAATGGTGCGAGCGAAGGGACTCGAACCCTTATGCGCAAGGCGCAGGATCCTAAATCCTGTGCGTCTACCAATTCCGCCACGCTCGCATATTTTTTTATTATAGTTTGTAACGGAAACAGGGTCAAGAAAAGACCGGTAAAAAACCTTCCCTGCAAAAACAGAGAAGGCATCCTGCAAAAAAATTACTTTGTTTCATCAAGAACAGCTGTGCAGTGTGGACAGCGGGTCGCATCATCGGCAATGGGTTCTTTGCAGAACTGACAGGTGCGCGCCGGTGCGGCTTCTTCTTTCGGAAAAACCCTGTTCATCTGGCAGACCACAAGGAAAATCACGAAAGCGATGATCAGGAAATCAATGATTGTATTAAGAAACTGTCCGTAAGCGATGACAGGCACGTTCATTTCTTTGGCTTCCGCCAGTGTAGCCACCGGTGTTTTTCCCAGATTGATAAACCGATTTGAGAAATCAACACCGCCCATAATCATTCCGATGGGCGGCATGATGATATTTTCCACCAGGGAAGATATGATCTTTCCGAAAGCGCCGCCAATAACGACGCCGACTGCCATATCGACCACATTGCCCCTGACAGCAAAATCCCTGAATTCTTTCATCATGCCCATCTTATTTCTCCTTTTCATTCGCAAATATATTAATTTTTTATACTATAGCACATCCTCATCTGCATTTCTACATATTTCTATATAGCTTTATAAAATTTCCGCGCTTCGATTGTTAATCTCTCATTACTTTCTTGCTTGACAAATAATTGCCATCAAGATACAATAGAAGCGTAAACAGAAGAGACAGCCATTGGCCGTGGCGTTTCTGCTCATTGTTGCTTCTTACACAACCTCTATGAAAAGCTTCCTTTCACCGGGAAGCTTTTTTCGTACTGCAAAAGAGAGAAACCGCCCGGGTTCCCCTCTTCTTTCATCATAGATACGGATTCTTCACTGCGCAGAATAACGCTTAACAGTTCCGCCGCGCCTGCAGCATACCTGCCCTCAACCGTAAAAAGAATCTGTATTTTCCTATTTCCGTATTTTCTGATCGGGGGAAACATCCCCGATTGCTCATCTGCCGGCATCCATCCGCTAAAAAACAGCGGATAAGCACCCGCTGCCTTTCTGATAGCCGTTTTATTCCTTAATGAATGTATTTCCTGTCACTACAGGAACAGAGCGATCCTGCCGGACCATTTCTCCTCCCAGCGGATCGACGGCAGACGATACGGTAAGCATCGTGCAGAATGCCCCCCACACAAGAAGAACCGCCTTGCTCTCCTTCAATTCCGCCGTCATCCTTCCGAAGAATCTTTTCATCGGCAGCCTGCTCCCTGCTGCGCCTCTTCTTTCTGATTCTGCCGGTGTATAATGATTGGCTGCTGTCATGAACTTCATCTCCTTTATCATCCGCTCTTGTACCATTTCCTTTTCTTGGCCTTATTATACCCACACGGGTATCTACATTCAATAATCATTTGCAAAATAAAGTCCATTAATGGACAATTCGCGCAGATTGTACATTGAATGGCAAAATCAGCCATATACCTGCACAATAAAAAACTCACAGCAGATCCGTGTCAAATCTCCATACACGAAGAGGCTGCCATGAGCTGTAAAAATTTCCGGCCGGAAAAATAAGATGAAACTTCATACCGGCAAGAACATTTCCTTTCTGTTTTTCACTTATTTCCCTTGTCCGTACGTCGCATTCGGGCCGTGCTTTCTTTGGTAGTGCTCATCAAGGATGTATGCGGGAAGCGAGGCCGAAGGGTTCAATAATTTTGTTTTCAGCGCCATTTCCGCCGCCGTCTCCATGACGACCGCATGGTACACAGCATCCGCCGCGTTTTTCCCCCAGGCAAAAGGCCCGTGGTTCCGTACAAGGGCACCGGGCACGGCAAGCGGCTCGTATCCGCGGCATCGCACAGTTTCTATAATGACGGCACCCGTATTTTCTCATAAGCGCTTTTCGTTTCTTCTTCCGTAAGCGCCCTTGTGCAGGGGATATCCCCATAAAAATAATCCGCATGGGTCGTACCGAGAGCAGGAATATCGAGTCCCGCCTGGGCAAAAGCTGCGGCATTGACGGAATGGGTATGTGTCACACCGCCAATTTCAGGAAACGCGCGGTACAGCGCCAGGTGGGTCTCCGTATCGGAAGATGGTTTCCATTTCCCTTCCACTGTTTCTCCCGTCTCCACATCGACTGCTACCATGTCGCCCGCTGTCATGCTCTCATAAGGCACACCTGACGGTTTGATGACCATAAGGCCTTTCTCCCGGTCGATACCGCTCACATTCCCCCATGTATAGATCACGGCACCCCGTTTCACAAGTTCCAGATTGGCGGCGCACACCGCTTCTTTTAATGTCTCCAGCATAGAACCCTCCTGCTTTTTCTTTTTTAATAACAGTACAAAACCACACCCTGTTATTTTATTGATTTACGCTTTATGGTTTTTATCAATTCTCCTATAAATTTCTCTCCGCCGCTTCGGATGACGATTAACGTTCCCCCCATTATGACACCCTTTCCTCCAGTCGTCATTCTGAACGGTGGCAAGAATGCTGTGTAAGAAAGACGGGAAACAGCAACATGACACCGAGTGAAGAATCTATGACTCTGATGACATCTTACGGCTTTCCTCACCACGGGTACAGATCCTTCACGTTCGCTTCGGATGACGTTTAACGTTTCCCTCACTACAACAGCAAATCCTTTGCTGTTGTTTCGTATGACACCTAATGGAAATCATATGCTTCGGCTTTTAACTCACAGCTAACAGCTAATGGCTAACAGCTGATAGCTTTTATCTTCTTACCGCTTTCCTCACCACGGTAACAGATCCTTCACATTCGCTTCGGATGATGATTAATATTCCCCTCATCATGACGCCTTTTCCCTCAATCGTCATTCTGAATGGACGCAAGAATGCTGTTTGAGAAAAACGGAAAACGGGATGGTGACACAGAGTGAAGAATCTATGGCTCTGATGACATCTTACCGCTTTCCTCACCACGGGTATAGATCCTTCGCTATCGCCCTGGATGACGCCTTACCAGCTCCCAGCTTACACTCTCCGATTTCCATCTTCCGATGATTTCCCAAAAATATATGCCGCTGCGCCTTCCGCCATTTTTACCCCCTGATGAGCCGCGCCTTCTACGGTTTCCAGTTTCCAGCGGAAAGGAACCCGCAGCTCCTCCGCTTTTGCTTTGCACTGCCGGAAATAATTCATACACCGTTCCATACGGTTCATCCCCTGGGCGTCCGCTTCAGGCGTATCGCGGAACGGCGGTTTCCGCTCCACATCCTTTTCACCCATAAAGAGAATGACCGGCTTTGCAAACGCTTCCCCCAGTTCCTCATCAGTAATCCCCACATTCTTTATGCCGTAAGGATAATCAATATCCCTGTCAGGCATGGTAAACCAGCCGGAATTGGCCACGGCGATTACATCCACGTTTTTCTTTCCTCCGAGGAGCGCCCATCGATGGACAAACTGCCCGCCTGCAGAATGGCCGAAAAGAATGATTTTCCCTGCTGCCTGCGTGCGGTTTTTCACTTCTGCCACGATCCGGTCCGCCGCGGAGAACGTCCGCTCTTCTTTTTCACGGATATGTCCGTCTGCATCCATGATGCCGCCTTCCTGATACCATTCCGCGCAGGGATACTTCCTTTCCGTCAGCTCCGGACAGACAATCAGCATATTCCTTTCCTCTGCCAGTTTCCGGAGCGCTTTGCAATATTTCGCTCCATCCCTGCCAAAGCCGTGAAATGCAATAAAGACGGCATCCTTTTCCGTCCATCCGCCGGGGCGATAGTAGTACAGGCAAAGAGCATCCTGATTCACCCCTGTCCGTTCCCTGATGCAGGACATACTTTCTCCCGCCGGAACGGGGCGTACCGCCATTTCCTTTTTCCTTTTCGGCAGAAGCCACACAGCAGCAGCTGCAGCAGCGACAGCGGTGAGTGTTTTGAAAATTTTATTTCCCATCATTTCTCCTCATCCATTACTTCTGTCATTTTTATGAAATCCTTTTCTATCGGCATTATACCACAGGGTTCTTCTTTTCAATTTCCCATATCTTTCTACCGGTCTTCATCAAATTTTGTTGCCGCCTCTCCGCCGGGACTGTATATTCTCCCTTTGGTACTCTCCTATAAAAATTATATGTAACCTTATTTCTTCGTTCAGCCCTTCTTTTAAAATGACTTCAAGTTATTGTTTTTGTGTTTTGGAATACATTTTACTCATTACCATAGATCCATTTTTCCATTCACTCTCCATTAATTGTATTATTTGTTTTTTCAGAAGCAGCTCTTTATTTGTGTATACTTATTTCATAAGAGTCCCCGCCCGCAAGAATCCCCGGCGCTTTTTATATTGTTGTACGCCGGCCGGCATGATACAATCAGGAAGAGAAAATGCGGACAAGATCAGACTGCATTTATTTTATTGGGGACATATAAGGAGGTTTTTCAATCATGAAAAAGAAATTGGCTCTGCTCGCCGCAGCGGCAGTCGCTGCAGGTATCCTTCTCGGCGGATGCGGCGGTTCCAAGAACGGCGGCGCAAAAAGCAGCTCTGCCGCCTGGAAGCCGGAAAAAGACGTAAAGATTATTGTCGCTTACAAAGCAGGTTCCGGTACGGATACAGGCGCGCGTCTGCTTGCCAACAGCGCCAAGAAGTATGTCGGCCAGACCCTGGTCATCGAAAACAAACCCGGGGCTGACGGAAAAATCGGCTGGACGGAACTCGCCAAGGCCAAACCGGACGGATACACCTTAGGATTCATCAATCTGCCGACCTACACCACGCTCGCTTCCCAGAAAGGCGCTGCCTTTGATGAAAAGTCCATTATCCCGATTGCAAACCATCTGACGGAAACCGCTGTGGTTGTCGTCAGAAAAGACGCAAAGTGGAAGGACTTAAAAGAACTCGTGGCAGACGCACAGGCAAACCCGGGGCAGCTGAAAGCTTCCACCAACGGCGTACAGGCCTCCAACCACACCTCCGCTCAGCTTCTCGCCCAGTCCGCGAAATTTGAATATAATGCCGTTCCTTACGGCGGTACTGCCGACCAGCTCCTTGCTCTCCGCCAGGGCGAAGTGGATTTCTCCTGCGCCAAAGTTGCCGACGTCATCAAACTGATTAACGGTGAAAATGCCGAACTCCGTGTCCTCGGCGTATTTGATGAAAAGCGCGACCCCCAGCTGCCTGACGTTCCGACACTCGGCGAACTCGGCTACTACAATAAATGGTACGGCTCCGCCCGCGCTATTGTTGCCCCGAAAGGTACCCCTGAAAATATAATTAAATTCTATGAAGACGCTTTCAAAAAGACCATGGAAGACAAAGATGTTGTAGAAGCCCACAAGAAAGCCGGCATGGTTCTCGATTACAAGGACAGCAAAGATCTGGGCAGACTCATTGACGAGCAGCTCGCTTTCTGTAAAGATGTAGTCAGCAAACTGTACGAAAAGAAATAACAGTGCAAGTGCTGCATGAAACAGGGGCAATCACGCATTTCCCTGTAATTGTCCCCGCGTTTCATTAGATAGAAAACCTGCTTCTTTCCCAAGGGGCAGGTTTATCCGTTCTGACCGGTTTGAAACCGCGGAGGTTCTCTTTAAGGAGTATTGTATGAAAAATCAGATATTTATATCTGCGGATTCATGTATCTTTTCTCATTTTTCTTTTTATATCTGACATTGGACTTTCCCGAACCGGCAAGACACTATCCGTACTTTGTCATCGGGCTGCTCCTTCTTCTGACGACAGTCCGCATGAGCCATCTGTTCCGCGATTACAGAAGAGAGCACAAAATCATCAGCGACAGCGCCGAAGTATTTGAAGGCTTTCTCCCGAAACAGTTCTGGGTCATGTTTGCCGCTTTCCTCCTGTTCTTTCTCCTGATGTACCTCTTCGGCTTCTACATCGCCTCCATCGTATACATCTTCATCTGCCTCCGCTTCTTCAGGATCGAAATGAAATACATCCTTCTTGTCCTGATCTGCATGGCCGCCCTCATCTACGGTACATTCGATGTATTTCTCAATGTACCCCTGCCTGAAGGGATCATTATGGAAGAATTCTTATAACCGGAGGAAATACCATGGATGCAAACACATTCGGACTCATGTCGGCAGGTTTTGCCAATGCCCTCATGCCGTCTAATCTAATCATGATGATTATCGGCGTCACCATCGGAATCGTTGTCGGCTGTATGCCGGGCCTTTCCGCCGCCATGGGCGTAGCGCTCCTTCTGCCGCTTACCTTCGGCATGGCTCCCGAAACGGGGTTGATCATGCTCGGCGGCATTTACTGCGGCGCCATCTTCGGCGGCTCTATTTCCGCCATCCTGATCCATACCCCCGGCACGCCCGCTTCCGCAGCAACGGCGCTCGACGGGTATGAACTTACCAAACAGGGAAAAGCCGGCAAGGCACTCGGCACGGCATGCATCGCTTCCTTTTTCGGCGGACTCCTTTCCTGTATTTCCCTTTACTTTTTTGCCCCCATGCTTGCCGAACTGGCCATGAAATTCGGAAGCCCCGAATATTTCTGGCTTGCCCTCTTCGGACTCACCATCATTGCGGGCGTTACCACGGGCTCCATGGTGAAAGGGCTTATGAGCGGCGCCTTCGGCCTCATTCTTTCCACCATCGGCATGGATCCCATGGAAGGCACGGAACGGTTCATGTTCGGCATCGACGAACTGTACAACGGCATCAACGTCACCTGTGCCCTCATCGGTCTCTTTTCCCTTTCCCAGGTCTTCATTCTCGCAGAAAAAGCGATTAAGGAAAGAGGAAGCATCGTTAAATTCCACGACTCCGTCATGCTGAAATTCCATGAGCTGAAACAAATCGGGCCGACCGTTATCCGCTCCTGGCTCATCGGGAACATCATCGGTATCCTCCCCGGCGCGGGCGCTTCCATTGCCTGCTTCCTAGGTTACAATACGGCCAAACAGTTCTCCAAAAAGCCGGAAGATTTCGGCCGCGGCTCCATTGAAGGCGTCGCCGGTTCGGAAGCGGCAAACAACGCTGTTACCGGCGGCTCCCTCATTCCCACACTGACACTGGGCATTCCGGGAGAATCAGTGACCGCCGTACTCATGGGCGGCCTCATCATCCAGGGTCTCCAGCCGGGGCCGGAACTTTTCACCAAGTACGCTCCCATGACTTACACCTTCTTTGCGGGGTTCGTCATTGTCCAGTTCTTCATGCTTCTTATCGGCCTCGGAGGATGCCGCATATTTGCCCACATTTCCAAATTGTCCGATGCTGTTCTCATTCCCTGCATCTTTGTCCTCTGCGTTGTCGGCTCCTTTGCCATCAACAACAGCTTTGTCGACGTAGTTATCATGTTCATCTTCGGCATTATGGGCTACCTGATGAGAAAGCTGGGATTAAATACGGCAGCCGTCGTCCTCGCCCTTATTTTAGGGCCGATCGGCGAAAGAGGCCTCCGCAGAAGCCTGACTCTTTCGGGCAATGATATCACCATCCTGTTCTCCACCCCCATCTGCTGGGTACTCATCACCCTCTGCATCCTTTCCTCTTTCTCCCCGCTTCTCATGGACTGGCTGAAAAAAGGAAAACAGGCAATCAAAGGGAAATAAAAGAAATACCCCTTCATACATTTCCCACGCAAAAACGGATCCGCGCCATATATGCAGATCCGTTTTACTATGCATTGAAATAATTTCACCCGCAGTTCCGGAAATGCGCCTCTCCTCTGAGAACGGATGAAAAGCCGACAGCCCTTCGTCTCCTTCCATTCAGAATGACATCTTACGGTTTTCCTCACCACGGTAATAGATCCTTCGCTATCGCTCAGGATGACACCTTACCATCTCCCTCACTACGGCAGCAAATTCTTCGCTGGCGCTCACACGAGAACGCTTAACGTTTCCCGTCATAGTGACTCTTTCCTTCAATCGTCATTCTGAATGGACGCAAGAATGCTTTGTGAGAAAGACAGAAAACGGGACAGTGACACAGAGTGAAGAATCTATTACCTTGAATGACATCTTACCGTTTTCCTCACCACGATAATAGATCCTTCGCTATCGCTTCAGGATGACGCCTTTCGTTCTCCATCATTATGACGCTTCCCGTTCCCCATCACTAGTGACGCCCTTTCCTTCAATCGTCATTCTGAACGGAGGCAAAAATGCTGTTCGAGAAAGACGGGAAACGGGATAGTGACACAGAGTGAAGAATCTATTACCTTGAATGACATCTTACGGTTTTCCTCGCCACGATAACAGATCCTTCGCTATCGCTCGGGATGACGCCTTACCATCTCCCTCACTACGGCAGCAAATCCTTCGCTGACGCTCAGAATGACGTCTTGCCATCCGCCGTCATTCAGCACTTTTAGCTGCCAGCTCACAGCTAACGGCTCACAGCTGTCAGCCATCATTCCCTTTCCGAAAGATTAGGGTTATTTATAAAAATAGCGGCAAAAGGCATTCAGTTTTTATATTTTTCCATGTATAATAAAGTACAAACAGAAGGAAGCGCTGACCATTTGTATTGGTGCAGTTTTTATCTTCCCGTAAGGAAAACCGCGGAGTTAGAAAATTTCGTTTTTTCGACAAGGTAAATAAAAAACGCGCCGCCGTGAAAGCGGAAAGTCCTGCGCTTTCTTTTTATAGTTGCCCGATTGCGGGCATAAAGCGGCTGCGGCGTCACCGCTTCTATACTTCCCTGAAAGGTCGTGTTCGGGACATGAAAGAATTGGTCCGTCTGGAGGGAATCACCAAGGCTTACGGTGATCATGTCATTATCCCCCCGCTCTCACTCTCTATCCATGATGGCGAGTTTTTAACTTTATTAGGTCCTTCCGGCTGCGGAAAGACGACTCTTCTCCGTATGCTTGCAGGGCTGGACACTCCGACAAAAGGAAAAATCATCCTTGACGGGCAGGATATCACAAATCTCCCCCCTTATAAACGGGATGTGAATATGGTATTCCAGAACTACGCTTTGTTCCCCCATATGACGGCAGAGGAAAATATCGGTTTTGGCCTGCGCATGAAAGGTGTCGGCAGGGAAGAAGCCGCGAAGCGCACACAGAAACTGCTGAAATTGATCCGGCTGGAAGATCTCCGCAGCCGGTATCCTTCGCAGATGTCGGGAGGACAGCAGCAGCGTGTCGCCGTGGCCCGCGCCCTCGTAAATAATCCGAAAATGCTTCTTTTAGACGAACCTCTCGGCGCTCTTGATTACCAGCTCCGCAAAACGCTCCAGATCGAGCTGAAAGACCTGCAGGAAGAACTAGGCCTTACTTTCGTATTCGTTACCCATGATCAGGAAGAAGCCCTCACCATGAGCGACCGCATCGTTATCATGGACAAGGGGGAAATCCAGCAGGATGATGATCCCAATACGATTTACCATTATCCGAAAACAAAATTTGTCGCCGAATTCATAGGGGAAAGCAATTTCTTTGATAACGGGAAGGAAATTCTTGTCCTCCGCCCTGAAAAGCTGAATCTCTGCGGCGGAAAAGATTGCGATGATTCCCATCCCGCGCCGCGCTTCTTCGGCACGGTGGAGGATGTGATTTTTTACGGCACCATTGATAAAGTATTCATCCGTCTTGACGGCACGGGCCAGGAAGTCCTCGCCTACCAGTACTTTGATGACGTCCACCGTTGGCAGATCAACGACCATGTAGGCATCTGGTGGTATGAAAAAGACGAGGTCAGAGTAGAACGATGAAAAGAAACGGAAAATATCTGCTCGTCCCGTCCATGGTCTGGCTGGCTGTTTTCTTTGTCATCCCCATGCTCATCGTGGTGGCGGTTTCCTTTGCTTCCCGCACGGCATACGGACAGATCGTTTTTGGCTGGACTTTCCAAAACTATGCAAGATTTTTGGATCCTCTTTATATTTCCATTTTTGGACGGACAATTTTCATAGCCGTCGTAACCACGGTATGTACCATCCTTATGGGCTATCCGCTGGCATACTGCATCGCCCGGCTCCCCCGCCGTCTGCGGCAGAAAGGGCTGATCCTCTGTATGATTCCTTTCTGGATCAATTTCCTTATCCGCTCCTATGCGTGGGTGATCATTCTCCGCAGCCAGGGCGTACTGAATACGATTCTGATGAAGCTGGAAGTTATTTCCCAGCCGATCCAATTTCTGTATAATGAAGGCGCCGTCATGCTGGGCATGGTATACGCCCTTCTTCCTTTCATGATCCTCCCCGTTTACGTCTCCATTGAACAGCTCGACCGCAGACTTCTGGAAGCAGCCGCCGATCTGGGCGCTTCCCCCGTGACAGCATTCCGAAAAATCACCCTGCCTCTGACGATGCCCGGCATCGCGGCAGGAACGGTATTGGTCTTCATTTCTTCCCTCGGCATGTTCGTCGTCCCCGATGTCATGGGCGGAGCGAAAGCGGCTCTCGTGGGCAATGTCATACAGAACCAGTTCCTCTCCGCCCGTGACTGGCCTTTCGGCTCGGCACTGTCCATCGTGCTTGCCCTGCTTTCCCTCATTCTTATTTTCCTGTACTATCGGGCGATTCAGGCGCAGAAAGGAGACAGCGATGCAGAAAACATGGCGTAGCCATCTCCTTGTTTCTTACGCTTTGGCGGTGCTGGCTTTCCTTTACCTGCCCATCCTTATCCTGGCGCTGTATTCCTTCAATGACTCCCGCATGAATGCTGTGTGGGCAGGCTTCACGTTCAAATGGTACGCCCAGCTTTTTAATAACCGCCATGTGGCGGAGGCACTCGCCAATACGCTCGTCATCGGATTCATTTCCACGGCGGTGTCCACCATTCTCGGTACGACCGCGGCACTCGCCCTTCACAAATACCGTTATAAATGGCAGGGACTCCTGAACGGCCTTATCTATCTTCCTATCCTCATTCCCGAAATTGTCATGGGACTTTCCCTTCTCGTCCTCTTTTCTCAGATCCATTTATCGCTGGGACGGACAAGCATCATCCTCGCCCACATCACCTTCTGCCTGTCTTTCGTAGTCATCACGGTGGGGGCGCGGCTTGACGGGCTGAAACAGGAATACGAAGAAGCCGCCGGCGATTTGTATGCCCGTCCGTGGCAGTGCTTCCGCTGCATCACGCTTCCCCTCATCATGCCGGGAATCACTGCGGGCGCGCTCATCGCTTTCACACTGTCCATCGATGACTTCATCATCAGCTTCTTCGCAGCCGGACCGAATTCGACAACTCTCCCGCTTTACATCTACGCCATGGTGAAGCGAGGGATTTCTCCGGAAATCAATGCCCTTTCCACCCTCATGATCGCTGCTGAAATCGCGCTCGTCCCTCTGGCGGATTTTTTTCAGATCCGGCAGGCGGGAACCGACAGAAAAAAAGAACTGCCCGATGACCGGCACTAAGCGGCTTCCCTTTCCCCTTCTGATTACCGCCCCTAAAGGTGTTCCTTGATGTTTTAGACAGGAGTTCTCATGGATATCAATTTCCTTTTATTTGAGCAGTTTGAAACACTGGATCTCTTCGGTCCGGTCGAAATATGCGGCCGCCATCCCGATTTCCAACTTCACTATATCTCACAAAATGGCGGCCTTGTCACGAGTACGCAGGGTGTAAGAATTGATACGGAACCCCAAAGAAATATGAATACATCGGGCGCGCTTGTCATTCCCGGCGGCGCCGGTACACGCACACTGATAAAAGAGGAACCTTTTTTGAAAAATTTACGCCGTCTCTCGGAGGAAGCTGCTTTCGTCCTGTCCGTCTGTACCGGTTCCGCCCTTCTTGCCCGATGCGGGATCCTCGAAGGGAAAAGGGCTACCTCCAATAAAAGAGCTTTCGACTGGGTCGTTTCCACATCCGATAAAGTCCATTGGATAAGAAAAGCACGCTGGGTGCACGACGGAAAATTTTATACCTCTTCCGGCATTTCTGCAGGAATGGACATGACGCTCGGCTTTATCCGCGACCGTTTCGGCGCAACTGCGGCAGAACGTATCGCCGCCCGTATGGAATATATATGGAACAAAGACCCTGATATTGATTTCTTTGGTACATAAGAACTATCCTATGCTCAATCCCCTACATCCCCATTATCCCGAACCGATTTTCGTTTTTCCTGAAGGAGATTTCCTATGAAAAAATTCTTTTCCCTTTTCCTCGCAGGCGCATGTTTTGCCGCTGCCGGCTGCGGATCCGCCCCTGACGGTAATACGAAAAACGGGGGAGACACACAAGTCCTGAACCTGTACAGCTGGGCGGACAACTTTTCTCCCGACGTCCTTTCGGATTTCGAAAAGAAATACAACTGCAAGATCAACTACGACGTTTTTGCGAACAATGAAGAACTCCTCGCGAAAATACAGGCAGGCGGTTCAGAGTATGATGTCATCCAGCCGTCAGACTACATGGTCGCCACCATGATCAAGCTGAACATCCTCGAAAAACTGGATAAAAGCAAAATAAAGAATACGGAAAATATGCTTCCCGCCCTGCAGAATCCTCCCTATGACCCTTCAGGCGATTATTCTGTCGTCTATACCTGGGGCGTCACAGGCATTGCTTACAACACAAAATACATCAAAGATACGCCCCGCTCATGGAATGATTTGTGGAAAGACGAATACAAAGGCCGTGTCATCCTGCTCAACGACAACCGTGAAGTCATCGGCATGGGACTCAAGAAAGACGGGCATTCCGTAAACTCGAAAGATCCGGCTGAAGTCACACAGGCCGTCGACCATCTCCACAAACTGATTCCCAACCTTCTCGCCTTTGACACCGACACCATCAAGCAGAAATTCATCGCCGAAGAAGCCTGGATCGGCACCATGTGGTCCGGCGATGCTTCTTTTACCCACAAGGATAATCCAGACATTGCCTTCATTATTCCCAAAGAAGGCGCCGTCATATGGGCGGACACCTTTGCCATCCCCAAAGGAGCGAAACACAAAGAACTGGCGGAAGCCTTCATCAATTACCTCTATGATCCGCAGGTCAGCGCGAAAAAATTACGAATACATCGGCTACAATGATCCCAATGCCAAAGCGGAAACCTATCATTCCGAAGAATATAACAGAGATCCCATGCTGAAAGCCGCCCGCGACTACATTTCCCGCGGTGAATGGATCGAAGACATCGGAGAAGCCCTCACCATGTACGACAGGGCATGGACAGAACTGAAAATAGGGAAATAGAAATAAGAGCCACAAAGCAAAAGACGGTTGCACTGACCGTCTTTTTTGCTCCGAATCCTACCGGTTCGGATTAAATACTTTACGAGGATACCCGCTCGCCGGAATGATTCAAATCGTAAAAGAATAGTTAGCCTGCAGCTTACAGCTCACAGCTAACAGCTAATAGCTATTCCCCTTTTTGCCGGCTTCCTCACCACGGTAATAGATCCTTCACATTCGCTTCGGATGACGCTTTACTGTCCGTCATCACTCAGAACGGGGGCAGAAAAAGAATCTTCATTCTATTCTTTTGCGTCATTCCCCCAAGCCAGTATCCTCCGGCCGGCTTCGCCGGCCACCTCCTTATAAACAAGGAGGCTTACCCAATCCCTATTCTTCCCGTTAGAATCCCTTTCCTTAACACTGTAACAAATCCTTTGTTGTCGCTTTGAATGACGCCTTACTGATTCCCTACCATGGGTGCAGATCCTTCATATCCGCTTAGTATGACGATTAACGTTTCCCTCATTATGACGCCCTTCCCTCCAATCGTCATTCTGAGCGGAGACAAGAATGCCTTGTGGGAAAGACTGGAAACGGGACAGTGACACAGAGTGAAGAATCTATTACCCTGGATGACGCCTTACCGTCAATACCGCTTTTACACAAGGATCATGGAACCTGCCGCCAGGAGGAGCCCGTAGGTCAGGCGGTTGAACATCTGCTGGTTGATCATTCTGTGGATTTTATTTCCCAGATAGACTGCAATGACGAGAGGAATCACGCCGATGCCCAGAAGTTCAAAAAATTCCGTATTGTACAACCCCTTTTCATAGTCTGTGAACATGAGGACAAGGTTCAGCACGGTCCAGACGGAAGCCACATTGGCACGGAAGGAATTTTTATCCCGGAAGGCCGACGCCAGGTAAACGACCAGAAGTGCGCCGCCGGAAGCAAACATGCCATGGATGATGCCCGCGCCGAGAAGAACAGGAATGGCAACCCAGACAGGAAGGGATGCACCGGACGGTTTCAGGAGAAGATTTTTGAGCGCCACGCCGACAATGAGAAGTCCGTACACTGGCACAAGAATGCGGGCGTCCACAATATTGTAGAGATAAATACCGGCCGCCATGCCGATAAGCATGAAGAGAATGATGCGTCCCAGTTCTTTTTTATTGATGTACTCTCTGTTTTTAACCATAAGGTATGCGCAGACCAGCCAGCAGATCACATTGATGACCGCTTTGGCCATGTCCGGCCCGTAAAGCAGGATTGTCGGCGGAATAGAGAGCATGACACCGGCAAATCCGGTGAGTGCCTGTACAATATTCGAGATGAAGACAGCTGCCATGAAGAGACCCATTTTTATAAATACAGGAAGCCCCATAAGTTCCAAAAGAATCACGCTTTCTATATACAAGTAAATTCATTTTTATCGATTTTCTTCATTATAGTCTCCCTTTTTCCTTTTGTACAGCTGTTTTCTAAACGGATATCCATGAATGCGTTTAAGTCATTTTGGGGTCTGTAAATGCATTTCATGCATGCAATCATCAAAAGAGATATACCTCCGTTTATCCATTTTCGCCCTGATTTTTCCCCTGCAGAAAAACAGGGACAACAATGGATAATCCATCCCAATAAAAAACGCCGCCTTGAAAAGCAGCGCAGGAAATATATTTTCTTACAGAAGCCAGCGGTAGAAACCGAAGTATGCCAGCGTGGAAAGGGTAACGACACCGATTGCGGAAATACCGAACATTTTCACAAAGAGACGATCCATTTCTCCTGCCGCAGCGCCTGCTTCTGAGGAATATGCCGCAAGGGCCAGCGCGCCGCCGGTAGAGAGGGGGCTGATCCCTGCCGTATTGGATACCATGGAAATCGCGGTGACCCATTCCACCGGATTCACGGATATGCTCATCTGGTGAATGATATGGGGCACTGTGGGAATAAGTGTGGGCATCACCACGCCCGACGTGGAAGAAAACCATGACATGACGCCTGCGGTGACACCGAGGATGGCAGTAGCCGTGGCAGCATTCATGATGGACGCAAGGGAAGCGGAAAGAAGATGGATACCACCGAGGACGATAATTACATTCATCAGTACCCCTACGCCGCAGATCAGGAGGAGCGTCCCCCAGGGAATCCGTTTCAGCGCCTCTCCTTCATCGGACACGCGGAAGAAGGAAAGTGCCATTGCCGCGGTAAAACTGGCCAGTCCCACATTCACTTTGAAAATCATTACCATACCTACCATTGCGCAGATGCCGAGGAGCGTGATGATCTGTGCTCTGTTAAAGGAAGCGGTGTCGGAAAACTTCAGCGCTTTCTCCGATTTCAGTTTATACCCGCCGAAAGCGATGTAAACGACAGCGGCATACACGGTGGATGAAAATACGCCGTTCACCAGCAGAGGCGCTTCGATACCGGTCAGTCCGAATTCTTCGCACAGGTTGAGTCCGATGATCCCCGTCGCTGCAAGAGGCGACATACCTCCGCCGGCCGCACCGAGGAATATGATTGCCGCCAGCATGGCAGGATTGATCTTCATTTCCACGGCCAGTGTCATTCCGAAAACCATCATAATCGCGGTGGTGGGAATCGTACCCGGCCCCAGCGCGGACAGTACTGTGGCGAAAAGGTACATGACGACAGGGATGAGATATGTCCGTTTCCCTGCCAGAACGGTGATCTTCTTTGTAAGAAGTTTCAGTGTCCCGTTCCATTCCGCCAGTCCGAACAGGTAAGTAACGCCGAGAAGCATGAGGAAAAGGGAATAGTTGAATCCGCCGATGATTTCCTTATCCGGAATGCCGGCCAGTTTCCCCAGAAGCAGCGCAAAGCCGATACAGACAAGCCCCGTATTCATTTTTCTGAAAAATCCAAGGAAAATAGCCGCTGCCAGCGAGCCGAGTGAAATCAATGCCATTGTGCCCTCCTGTTCTGAATCATGCCTGTTTGGTAATACGTTTTCATCTCCATATTGTTTCCGTAAAATTTAATTTTCCAAAAAATCATAGCATGAAAAATTGTTTGGAATAAAATAATTAAGAGTTATCTATGTTATTCTCTTTTCTTCTTACTCTTTGTTTTTATTATTTTTAAAATTCTTTTCTGGAATTTAAAGGGAAAATTTTGCGTTTTTCAGGCCGAAGAATCCGAAGTTATGAAAGCGGGGCATAACTTTTTCGGATGCATTCTTTATAAATAGTTTTTATACGGAATTACAGAAAATATTGCTTTACTCTTGCTTTTACAAGTATGAAAGTATAAAATATTTGAGATAAGTTTATTGTCTTTAAAGAAGGGAGGATCGCTGTTTGGGACGCGGTCTTCCTTTTTTCGCGGGTAAAGTTTTTTATGGAGGGTTTTATGGAAAAAAGAATTATCGAAGTGGAAGAAAGACTGCCTTTGCTGCCGACTATACCGCTCAGCCTGCAGCACCTGTTCGCCATGTTCGGATCGACGGTGCTCGTGCCGTTCCTCCTGCATGTGGATCCGGCGACCTGTCTTTTCATGAACGGCGTGGGCACGCTGCTCTACCTGTTCATCTGCAAATGGAAACTGCCCGCCTATCTCGGTTCCAGTTTCGCTTTCATCTCTCCGGTTCTCGCGGTTACCGCCACAGAGGGTATGACCTATGCCGACGCGCAAAGCGGATTCATCTGCTTCGGCCTGTCTTTCATGATTCTCGCGCTCCTTGTAAAGAAGATAGGAACGTCATGGATTGATGTGCTGTTCCCTCCCGCCGCCATGGGCTCCATCGTCGCCATTATCGGCCTGGAGCTTGCCCCGCTTGCCATGAGCATGTCGGGCTTCTCCGGAGAAGCACAGGGTATGACAAATGCCATGGCTGTCATGATTTCCATGTTTACCCTCATCGTCACCATTCTCGCCACCGTACTGGGCCGCGGATTTATTTCCATTATTCCGATTCTTATCGGCGTCATCGCGGGATATATCCTTTCCATCATCATGGGCGTTGTCGATTTCTCCAATGTGGCCGCGAAAGAATGGTTTGCCTTCCCCACTTTTTATTCGCCCCGCTTTAATTTCAGCGCCGTCATGATGATCATGCCCGCCCTTTTCGTGGTCTTCGCCGAACATCTGGGCCACCTCTTCGTCACCAGCGACATCGTCGGCCGCGACCTCATCAAAGATCCGGGGCTCCACCGCTCCCTCTTTGCCGACGGTTTGTCAAATATGATTTCCGGTTTTGCCGGTTCCACGCCAAATACCACTTACGGTGAAAATATGGGCGTCATGGCCATGACAGGCGTATACAGCACCTGGGTCATCGGCGGTGCGGCAGTCTTCGCCATCATCTTTTCCTTCATCGGCAAAGTGGCCGCTGTCATCCATGCCATCCCCACTCCCGTTATGGGCGGCGTGTGCATTCTCCTCTTCGGTTTCATCGCATCCTCAGGGATCCGCATGCTCATCGAAAAGAAAGTGGACTACACGAAATCAAGAAACCTGATTCTCACCGCCGTCACCATGATTTCCGGACTATCGGGCGCAACCGTCACTGGGGCCTGTCCAGCTGAAAGGCATGGGACTTGCCACCATCGTTGCCATGATCCTCTCCCTCTCATTCCTCATCTTCGACAGACTTCATCTTTCCAATGACAAGAAATAAGGAGGCCCTATGGACATCAATGAAGAAATCACAAAAATGAATCTGTATAAAACTTTCGAACCCTACATCGACAAAAGCGTCACCATGGAGGAGCGGTTAAAAGCACGGGTGCGCCTTGTGGATACCGCGCCGCAGGAAGCAAAAGACGCTCTTGCCAAATGGACAGCCATGAAACTGAAATCACGGCTGTTCTGAAAGCACGATATCAGGAAACAGAAAACGCAGACAGTGTACTTGTGACCGTCTGCATTTTTGATTTGTCTTAAGTTCCGCCATCCGCCGATACCTTATTCCTTAAATTTCGGCAGTTCCCTGTTAATAAGCTGCCCCATCAGGAATTTCCCTTTCCAGTCGATGTGGATACCGTCTGCGCCGTACTCCGGTGATAATACATCCATATCCGCAAAGAGCACTGCCGTATCGATATGATCCTGCGTGCGTATCCATTCATTCACTGTAGAAAAGCGCTCTTTCCAATCGGGTGCCGTGTCTTCATCGAAATAACGTTTAATATTATCAGGATTGATTGGTGCCAAAGTGAGATAAATCGGCTTGATCCCGTTTTCCCTGCATTTGTCGCCGATGTACCTCAAATCACCGATGACATTCTCCGGGTCTTCTCCTCCGCGGAGGCTGTTCGTGCCGCCCATAATGAGGAGATATTGTAAGCGGAAAGGAAGGACATCCGCCTCAAACCGTTCCGACATCCGCCGGCTCGTGTCGCCGCTCTGTGCCAGATTTACCGCCGGCTCGTCAAGATAAGAGACCAGATTGTACAGCGCATCAGACGGCGAAAAAGACATCCGTCCTCCGCCGTGGCTGATGCTGTCGCCGAAAAGCCCCGTTTCCCATCCGTCGACAGGCATTTCCATTCTCCGCGCCTCGCTCCACACACCGAGGGCATTCCCGTCTTCATCAAGGCACCGCACACGCCACCAGTACACGCCTGTGCGGGGAAAGTCGTCATAAAGCTCCATGATTTCCGATACCTTCGACCACACGCGGTACATGGACGGTTCCGTACCGTCAGGATTTTCAGGCTCGCTGTCCGTCACTTCCACCTCATATGATTTTGCGCCGGGAAGCCCCACATAGGAATAAACGGGGTAGAGCAGTTTCATCCGCCGGTCCTCGTGATCATCCGGACGGAGAAGAGGCGCTTCCCGTACCAAAAGGCTGCCGGCCGCCTCGAAAGGTTCTCTTTCGGTCCAGTCACGAAGAGGCCCGCCGTATAAATCGAAGGGCCGCACGCGCCAGAAGATTTCCTTTCCCGCATCCATGGGGATATCCGCCGGAAATATGACTTCATTCTGCCAGACGGAATCATCGGCATACAGAACTTCTCCGTCCTCCGTAGTGACTTCCAGCGCATAACAGACTGCGTCCCCATCCATATCCCATGATAAAAAGTAAAGGCCTGTTTCCGCGCCTGCCGGACTGCAAAAACATACAGCCATGAGCAGCCATAAGAGGCAGATGCATTTCTTCATCATGACTTCTTCACCCACATAGAGAAATGGGTTTGCCGCCTTTTCCATCTGCGCCGATGGCGGCCATCTGAATTTTCAGTTTCTCTTCAGAGATTTCCCCATAATCACCAAAAAGCTCATGCGTGAGGTACGCAGGCTCTATGCATTCCACGATTTTCCGCGCCGCTTCCGTGGTGAAAGGACGGTGCTGGTCGATAGAGGTAATATGCATCATGACGGTTTCTCCGTCCATGTTCTCCGGCGGCACGGCGGTACAGGATTTCTGGTACTTCCCGGACAGGGAACAGGACAGGTGCATCCCGCGGAACAGTTTTTTCATGCTCCCCAGTTTTTCCGCCATGGCACAGATATACTCCGCGCCGTCCGCTTCAGTTTCCAGATCCGGATTGGTATTCATGAAATGACCCGTGTCTAAGACAAGTCCTACATTTGACCCTTTCAAAAGGGAAAAGAAATAGTCTATTTCACAAGGCAGAAGGCGGCACAGCCCCGGCCAGAAAATATTTTCGAAAAGGACTTCCACCGTTTCAGGCACTTCTTCGGAAACGGCATTGTAAATAGCCGCCGTTTCCCGAAGAACGTCTTTCGAAGTGTAATAAAACTGCCGTGTCCATGCTTCTTCCAGAGTACAGTCCGCCACATGCCATACGAGGTACTCCGGCTTTTCCGCCAGCGCCGCGCGGATATTTTTCCGTATTTCTTCAAGCCAGCCGTCCGTGTCGGAGGCACCATAGTAAGCGGTAAGGGCTTTTTCATCGGGGAACTGTTTTTTACAGCGCTTCGTATTTCCCAGGTAAAAATCCATCCACCTCGGCCAAAAGCGCAGATGCGCCCCCACCGTGAGCGACGTGAAAAGATTGGATGACGGTTCATCACCATAAATAAGGTTTTCAATGCCGTCCAGCCCCAAGCGGTGCACCAATTCCGCCGTTGCTTCTTCTTTTTCATCAGGCATGACATAGTGGCTCACACTTTGCTTCAATGTCTCTCCCCCGCCGTCTTTTCTTTACGATACTTCTGTCAATGGCATGTTTCAGGAGCCAGAGATTGGTGATGAGTGAAATCATCTGCATCGTTAAAATGATAATATCCAAAGTTCTGTTTTTCTTTTTCCCTTTCTTCGACATAGTTCCTCCTCAATATCCTTTAATCTGTTTTTCCCCGCTCATATCAAAAAGGGGGCCGTAAGCGGCGTTTGCCATCGCTTTCACCGCATAGACGCAGTTCTGGGACGACGCATAGATATACCGGTCCTCCAGGGGAATGACACGATGGTAAGCACGCATATTCTGAATGGCGGGATTTGCCAGAAAACTGTCCCTGAATTTCCCCGCTCCCGTTTCATCCGATTCCCTGTCAGCAGAAACAAAGAAGAAATCCGGATCCGATTTGACAATCAGTTCCTGCGACAAAAGCTGCCCGTTGGCTACGCCTACTTCGGCAATGGCGTTTTTGATTCCCGCCCTTGTCAGCAGTTCATGGTACATGGAGCCCGGTCCGCCGTAACGGCTCATTTGGGAGACAAGAAGTCCTGTCTGGGGCGGAAGATTCCTTGCTGCAAGTGTACTGTCCACTTCTTTTAACTGCCGTTCCATTTCGGCGACCACCTTTTCTCCCCGCTCCGTTTCCCCCACGGCAGCCGCGATGATGCGTATATCCTTTTCTGCCTGGGCGATGGACGTCGGGCCGTCGATCATGACGACAGGATAGCCGAGGCTGCGCCACATATCCAGTTCCTTCTGCCTCGTATAAGATGACGCCACGATAAGATCGGGACTTATTTTTGTCAATATTTCCATAGAAATCCCGTTCAGAGGAATCTCCAGCTTGATATCCTTCACCTCGTCCGCGATATAGGACATGCCGGGATCTTTATCCGCAATGAAGCACGCCGCCAGCCGGGACGGTTCGACAACGCCAAGAAGCATCGTATCGATAGCAGAGTCCGTGCCGAGGATCTTTTTCGGTTTGTGGGGAATAGCCACCTGATTGTCAAACGCGTCAGTGACGACATAACTTTCCTTCGACGCGGCATCGCCGCCCATCTTTTTTTCATTTCGCAGCCGCTCAAAAAGAAGAGGGCTATACAGAGAAGCAGGAAAACAAACCATACTTTTCTGTTTCTTATACTGAATTCCATACTACCGCCTTTCAAAAACATTATATCCAGTGTAGCCAATAAAAGCGTACCGGTCAAATAACCGGTCAAATAAAAAGAGAAAATTCCGCCATGAAAACGCCCCCTGTCCCATACTTCAGGAAAGGAAAGAGCGGCGCAGGCATAGGAAAGCCGCCCGATGACAGCGCGGCTCTCCCTGCTTATTTCTTTTTCCCCTTCTTCTTTCCTTTTTTATCCTTTTTATTCTTCTTTCCTTTTTTCGTCTTATCTTTCTTCTTTTTTACGTCTTCCGCTTCATCCCCCACAGCATCCATATTCCAATCCTGCTCGATATTTTCACTCTCGTCAGGCTTCCCGGGCGTACGGCTTCTATACTCCACGTCGATACCGCCTTCAGATTCTTCACGGCAGGGGATTTCTTCCCCATCATGGCCGGCTTCCGCCTCCGATCCGCAGGTGTCCCTCACGAGCGTGTCCAGCACGTTTTCCATGACGCCTGCCAGCTCCATGATTTTCCGTATCCGAAGATCTTCCGCGGGACGGTTGTCGGGATCGGGATCGAGAAGAGACATCTGGAGGAAAGCGCGGTTTTCCCGCAGTTCATCATGAATGGCAAGAATCACGTCTTCTAAGGACAACCCCCTGTAATCTCCGTCTTTGTACATACTATCCTTCCCCTTCCGTAACTAATACTTTATCAACTCTGCGGTTGTCGCAGTCCATCACTTCAAAGGTAAAACGGCCGAAGGAAATTTTTTCCGTTTCTTTCGGAATATAGCCGAACAGGTACGTGATAAACCCGCCAAGCGTCTTGTAGTCATCTTCCGCTTCTCCCGGAAGTTCTTCTTCGATATGGAAATACTCCCTGAACTCATCAATGGTGCACAGCCCTTCCACCAGCCAGGAATTTTCCGTGCGGCGGATAAACTTATTTTGCGCCTCCAGCATGTCTTCCTTGTCGCCGGGCATGTCCCCCACGATTTCTTCCAAAACATCATGGAGCGTGACCAGTCCCGTCAGGGTGCCGTATTCATCAATGACCACCGCTTCGTGGACCACCCGGTCTTTGAACAAGGCAAGAACTTTTGTCAATATAAGTGTTTCCGGAATCAGGAGCGGACGGTAAGCCGAGTCCATGATGGACGCTTTGATAGACTTGCCGGGATTCCGGTGCTGGTCGCGGAGCACTTCGCTCATATCGGCAAGACCTTTGAAATCATCAAGGGATCCGTTTCCCACGGGAAGACGGAAGTGGGTGGAATGATTAATATCCTCCCAGATATTTTCCTCCGTATCCTCCAGATCAATCCATACAAGCTGCGGCCGCGGGGTCATAGTATCCGACGCAGTGAGATCATTCAGAGAAAAAACATTCTCAATCATTTCCGGTTCTTTTTTGTCAATCGTGCCGAGCCGCGCCCCCTGATGGAGAAGGACACGTATTTCCTCTTCCGATACGGGCGTTTCGCCCCCCATGCGGACGCCGAGCATCTCCACCACAAGCTTCGTTGACCACGTGCTGAATACCACAAGAGGCTTGCACAGGTTGGAAAATAAAATCATGGGACGGGCGATGAGGCACGCTGCTTTCTCCGGTTCCGCAATGGCGATCCACTTCGGTGCCAGCTCCCCGATAATCAAAGCAAAATACGTCACCAGCGCCATGACAAAGAACATGCTCAAAGGTGCCAGGAAAGCGCCGGCTATAGGAATGCCGCCAAGAAAATCAGCAAGAGGGCCTGCCAGAGAGGCGCCGGAGAACATACCCGTCACGATGCTGATGGTGGTAATCCCCACCTGGATGGTAGAGAACAGCTCCTCTTTACGTCCGGTCAGCTTCAGCGCCTGTGCCGCGCCACGCTTCCCCTCATCCGCCAGCTCCTGCAGCTTCGTCTTCCTCGCTCCCACAATGGCAATTTCCGCCAATGAACACACGGCATTTCCCAAAACAAGCAGAACAATAATAAATAATTCAAACCATATATGGCCGTCGTCCATGAAGTTCCTCCAAACCATTTACCCGGACACTGTATTCTTTCCGTTTTCCTGTCTTCATTATACCAAAGGAAACCGCCCAATTACAGCGGCGGAAATTTTATTCCAAACCCTTCCCGGATCATTTAAATGACTAAAAGTCATTGCATTTATACCCCGCTTATTTTATACTAATATAATATAAATAATAAAGGAGGATGCGCAATGCCTTTAACCAAAAAAGCCGAGCGGACAAAAGCCAAGCTGACCGCTTCCGCCAGAAAACTCATCAGCGAACGGGGATTTGACAACGTTTCCGTCGAGGAAATCACGAAAGATGCCGGTGTGGCAAAAGGCACATTCTACCACTATTTTGTATGCAAGGAAGATGTCGTCCGTGAATTTTCCACCCGAGTCATAGAAGAAATATTTACCACTGCCATGACGATGCCCGGAGGCCCTCAGGAAAAACTGACCTATTACTTCAATGCCATTCTCCATGAAGCGGACCGCATGGGTGTAAATCTGATCCGCCAATGGATCCGCGATATCATGTCTCCCCGCTCCGCAGAAGAAGGCGCGGAAAATCTCCGCGAAGGATATCGTAAAATCTATACCATTCTCAAGCACACCAAAGAAGAAAACCGGCTGAAAGAAGATACACCGGTCGCGTTCCTTACGAAACTTCTTCTCTCCCATCTTTACGGTGCGCTCATCACATGGTGCATGTTGGGCGGCTCTTTCAAGCTGAGCGAAGAATCCAACCAGTTTGTCACGGAAGAAGTCAATGCCTTCCTCTATAAATATATGAAATAATAAAAGCAGCCGCCGGCTTACAGATGAAAAAAACGCCGCATATTCAACAGCGGCGTTTTTGCTTGCAAAAATTCATTCTATTCTTTTGTGTCATTACGGCAGCAGATCCTTCACATTCGTTCAGGATGACGCCTTAACGTCTTATACAAGGATCATGGAGTCGGCCGTCAGAAGGAGCTGCTGGCGCACGCAGTACGATTGAGGATACTCGCTTGTCGTAATGATTTAAATCGTAAAAGAATAGTTAGCTTGTAGCTGACAGCTCACAGCTGATAGCTTTTATCTTCTTACCGTTTCCCTCACCACGGCAGCAGATCCTTCACCAGGGCACGGAATGACGCCTTACCGTCCGCGCCGTCATTCTGAACGGAGGCAAGAACGCCATATGAAAAAGCAGGGAAACGGAACAATGACACGAAGTGAAGAATCTATTATGCTGATGACAGCTTACAGCCTTTCCACCATTGCCCGCGCCCATTCCGTATCAATAATGACATCCGCAGGCGAAAGGGCGTCTATGGTTTCCAATGCCTTTTCCAGGAGCGCGTCATACAGGGCTTTGTCAAATTCTACCGCCGCCAGCATTTCTCCATGTCCGCGGAGAAGGAATCCGTGCTCCCCCTCTTCGTTGGTGGCAAAAAATATTTCATCAATCCCCTTATCCTTGTAATGAGCCTCCACATTGGCATAAATACCGCTCTTCATGACTTCCACAATCTTGTCATTGAATCCCGCGTCAAAAATCAATAGTTTTTCTTTGAATGCATTGTGAGACAGGACGATGCGTTTCGTATAACCTTTAAAGGCGTTGTCCTCCGCCGTGAGTGTTTCTTTCATCGCCGTGTAATCGGAACCGTCAGCGCTGCATACGATAAAAAGCTTCTCCGCCGGTTCATGGTAGATGAAATTATAATGCAGCACAGCAGACGCACCGCAGTCCACGCAATGAAAAGAAAAGGCTTCATCATTCCTGACCGCTTTCTTAAGCGGAGGATCTTCCATCGTATTGATACTGTCCCACACACGGAAAAATTGTTTCTTCCCGCACTTCGGGCAGGTGATTTCCTGCATCTGTGACTGTGACATAACCGCTCCTTATGATTGATGAATCGCGCGGAGGGCTTTAGCGCCCCACTCCGCATTAATAACCGGCTGGTTCCTTGAAAGTGTTTCCAGCATATCTTTCACACCCGTTTCGATTTCGCGGTACATCGGCGTCTCAAATGCATATGCCGCGATGACTTTTCCCTTTTCCTCAAAACGGAAATAATGGTTCCCGTCAGCCCCCATATCAAAAAGGACACGCTCCGGATGAAGTTCGGGACTATGACACCGGAGCGACATAAAGGCAAGCCCCTTCATCAATTCAATGACGCGGTCATCGAAACCGCCGTCAAGGATCATGAGTTTTTCCCGAAGTGCCTCCCGTGATGTGACAAGCCGTTTCTTCACGCCCCGAAGTTTTTCTTCATCAAGGCGGTGTTCTCTATCCTGCCCGGTAAGCATCTTCCACGCCTTTTCATAGTCTTCCTGATCTGCTGCATAGTACACCAGGAACAGCGCTGACGGCTGATAGTACAAAAAGGAATAGTCCATATGGGACTTTTTACCGCAATGGCCGCATATCGACACGAAAGCCTCTCCGTCGCGCACTTTTTGTATCATCTCCGGCCGCTCTTCCGTATTGATAGAATCAATTGGTGAAAAAACCATAGACTTTCCGCAGTGAGGACAGGCAGTTTCAAGCAAAGACATAGATTCTCCCCTGTTTTTTTGTTCCATTATATCACGGCATGCCGGAACGGACGGAAGTGGATAAAGAAAATGATTTTTCCCTGCCAATAAAATAACGGACTCCCTTTTATGAGAGTTCCGTTATTTTCCTTTTCTCCTATTCCTTATCTGAAAGTCAGCACTTCCTTCAAAGGCTTCCTTTCATTCGCAGCGGGTATGACTTCGGGATGGCCCACCGCGATGATGCAGGACACATCATACTCTTCGGGAAGATCAAGAATTTCTTTGATCTTTTCTTCGTCATACCGTCCCATAATGAGCGTCCCCAGATCCACCGCCCGTGCGGCAAGGCAGAAATGATCCGCCGCCATGCCCGCATCAAAAGACTGCCAGTGGGTCCCCTTTGTCGTAGACGCTTCTCCATTCGGTTCATAGCCGGAAAGCCCCTTTACTGTGCAAAGCACGATGAGCGCAGGCGCTTCGTGGATGTTTTCCGTATTCCAGGGAAACTTCTTCGTGCATTCATCAGCAATACGGTTCTTCAGATCATTGTCCAGCACCGCCACATAGCGGACAGGCTGCGTATTTTCCCAGCAGGAAACCATCTGCGCGATTTCCACCACATTTTCGATGTCCCCTGCGGAAACAGGCTCTTTCGTATAATTGCGGATACTTCTCCTTGTAACCAGGCATTCGATTGCGTCCATAGTACCATCCTCCAGACTACAAAAAATCCTTTTCTCTATTATACGGGATTCTTAAAAATCCGCCACTGTTTCATGAGAAAAACAGACATATTTTTCTGCTGAAGAATCGCCCTGTCCTGCTCCCGATTTCTTCATTTTTTAAGAAATATCTTTTCCACATAAGGCGAAGTGAAGGCGCGGAGAACGGAGAAATACCCCAGCCGCAATTCCACGATATCTCCCACTTTGTATTCCTTCACGCTGTCTGTCACATCCAGCATGAGATGATCCGAACTGGCACCTAAGATAAGAATGCCTTCATCCACAGGCGTTGTCGTTTCCGCATCAAAATCCTGCCGTCCGATGGCACAGATGACCTTTTTCCTCTTTTCACCTCTGTCTGTAAAAACGGGTTTCCGTCCATAGCTGTCCACCCCCGCCGTTCCCCAGGGAAGGCTCGGTTTTACTTTCGCTTCCACCACTTCACATTCCAAAATAAATCCGTCATTCCTCGTTCCCGGCAGGAAAGTATACCTGCTCCGTTCCTTGCCGAAAAGAAGGCTTTCCCCAAGACGGAAACTGTCTACCCCTTCACAAATACCTCCGCGCATCATGAGATTCAGGGCCGCACTGTTTCCGCCGCTGACGATTTCCAATGTATGGCCGGCGGCATTCTCCACTTTCCTCCGCATTTCTGCAAGGCATTCCATTTTTCCTCATCGGCCTGAATAAAAGAAAAGCAGGTCAGGTTGGTGCCGATACCGTAAAGATCCACATGAGAAAGCTTTTCCGTTTCCACCGCGGCGGCAATCAATTCCTCTTCATCCACATATCCCTCGCGGATATCGCCAAGATCCATCATGAGGATGATTTTATGGCGCTTCCCCTGCTTTTCACACTCCTTATTTATCGCACGGACGGTTTCCATTTCAGACTGGAGCGACACATCCGCATAGCAGACCAGATCCTCTATTTCCGAAAGCATGGGCGGACGGATGAGCCACTTTTCCGCTTCGATGTTTTTCAGTTTCTTCAGATTCGCCACGCGGGAATCGCCAATCATGGCAAGGCCGCCCGCCAGATAAGCTTTTGCCAGTTCAGGCGCACCGCAGCATGCCTTCGTCACGCCCATGACGCGGATACCGTGACCGGCACACAGCTGTCTGACGACCCGCGTATTTTTTCTTCAATCCGTTTCAAATATATTTTCAACCGGGGATACATATACCGCCTCCTGAAAAAGCCCACCCCGTCAATTTCCGGAATGAGCTTTTTAGTACGAAATTATTATTTCCAGTATTCCACTTCATCAAGATCCAGACCCACGTCAGCCGCATGGAAGACCGGATCCCTGCCTTCTCTCTTCTGGCGCTCATAGTCTTTCATCACTTTGACTGCCGTTCCGCCGAGAACAAGGCAGGCAGGAATATTGATCAGGCACATAAAAGCCATGAGAATATCGGCGATATCCCAGGCCGCTGCCATAGACATGCCCGCGCCGACGAAAATGACGAGGGATGCCAAAATTCGGAAACCTGTCATAAAAGATTTTCCCGGTTCTTTTTTATGAATAAAGATCAGGCAGTTATCCACATAGAAGAAGTTGCCGATCAGTGTGGAAAAGGCGAAAAGCACCATGCACACCGTGATAAGAATAGGGCCGAAGCTTCCAAAAGCCACAGTCACGGCATTCTGCACATATCCCGCACCGGCGATTTCTTTCGTAATCGGAGTACCGGAAGCCAGACACATCATAGCGGTCGCCGTACAAATGAGAAGCGTATCGATAAAAACGGACAGCATCTGTACAAGTCCCTGCTTGACCGGATGGCTTACATCAGCGGAAGCGGCGGCATTCGGCGCGGAACCTACGCCCGCTTCATTGGAAAAGAGTCCGCGCTTTACGCCAAACATAAGGCAGGATCCGGAAACACCGCCCAGAATGGACCGGAAATCAAAAGCATCGGCAAAAATCATGCCAAACACCTGCGGAATGAGATTTATATGCATCACAACGACAATCACAGCCGCCGCCACATAGATGAGCCCCATAATCGGCACGAGAACACCGGTGACACGGAGGATACGTCTTCCGCCGCCCATGATGCAGTACCCCACAAGCGCGCCGAGAATGGCACCGATGATCCACGGTGTGACAGCCGGATCATACCAGCTGTATGCCGCAAAAGTGGACTGCAGATTATATGAAGCAAGCATATTGAAGCCGCCGGCATAGGTGATGATGAGGAAGAAAGCGAAAAGTACGCCAAGGGTGCGGTTGTGCATGGCGGATTCGATGTAATAAGCAGGCCCGCCGTAGCTGTCTCCCTTGCTGTCTCTTCTCTTATAGACCTGGGCAAGGGTACTTTCAATAAACGCGGACGCTCCGCCGATGACGGCAATAACCCACATCCAGAAAACGGAGCCCGGCCCGCCAAGACAGATGGCCGTGGAAACACCCAGAATATTTCCTGTACCTACGCGGGATGCCGTGGAAACCATGAGCGCATGAAAGGGAGAAACCGCCCCTTCATTCTGCGGCTTTTCCATTACAAGGCGGATACTTTCCCAAAACATACGGAACTGCACCAAACCCGTCCTGCATGTAAAATACAGCCCTGCCGCCGTTAATACCACAACGAGGATGGGATAATACAGTATCCCGTCCAGATAATCAAGAATTGGCATCATAACCGTTTCCCCCTCTGCGTCCGCGGGTAAATACCGGGCACTTCATTTCAGTCCCCGAACCCATGACGACTTCAACATAAAATTCCTGTCCTGATTTGAATCATAACTATAAAAATAGTAATAACTTATATGCCTTTTGTCAACAAATTCCGTAAAAGCGCAAACAGGCTCCCATAGGGTTCAGAAAAAGCAAAGGCCGTACCGAACTTCCTTTTTATTTGCAAAAACCGGATAAAAAATCCCTGCTGATCCGATTCCCTTTACTCCTTCTCCTCTGTTTCCATTCCCACATATTCTTCGCCCCGGTCTTCTACCTTTACTTTTCCGCCGGTCATATCCCGGAAATACATTTCATGCCTTGCTTTATTTTCCGGAAGGCAGAGGCATGTGATTTGCACTTCTTCCGCAAAGATTCTGTCCAGTACACGGATATCCGTGCCTTTGATGTAGTGTTCAAACGTGCCTGCCGCGGTATAGGGAATCGTAAGTTCCAGGCGGACGTGGGGTGTGAAACAAAGAACACCCGCTTCCTCCACGGCTTCCGCCAGAGTACCGCCGTATGCTCTCGCCAGTCCGCCCGTCCCCAGTTTGATGCCGCCGAAGTATCTTGTCACAACGGATAGAGTATTAGTGAGCGATTTCATCTGCAGGACATGGAGCATGGGATGTCCTGCCGTCCCCTGCGGTTCGCCGTCATCGCTTGATTTCTCACGGATGCGGACGGTGCCGATGCGCCATGCCCAGCAGTGGTGGGCCGCATCTTTGTGATTTTTCCGCACCGTTTCCAAAATGGACTGCGCTTCCTCTTCTGTTTCTACAGGGAAAAGCTGCGCAATAAATATTGATTTTTTTATCTCCGTTTCTTTCGGCAAGGTGTCCGCACCGAGCGGTAAGGAATGAGCATGAATGATCCTCCATGAAATATATTTCTATTGTACCATGAAAAAACACCTTCCTCTGCTTGCAGAGAAGGTGTCTTTATCATTTCAAGGTGTAATCGTAATCTTCTTTCAGGATGAGGATGGCGCCTTCATCGCCCTTCATCGCCGCTTTGATAAGCCATTCCATGGCGGACTTTTCATTTTTCCTCACGCCTTCCCCGTTGGCAAGGGCGCAGCCGTAATGGGCCATGGCGAAAGCATTTCCTTTTTCTGCCGCTTTTTTATAATATTTCACGGCTTTGGAAATATCCGCTTCTGCACCGAGACCCGACTCATAGCAGAGACCCAGCGCCGCATCGGCTTCGGGCAGTTTGTATTTCGCCGCTTTCTTAAAAGCATCAAAAGCTTTTTTCGCATGATTTTCCACACGGCTTGCGCGATAAGCGTATCCCATGCGGAGATAGACTTCTTTATCTCCCATCGCTTCCGCTTCTTTGGCCATGGCAGCAGCCTTTTTCTCATCCACCACGCCTGCCGCCCCTGTCAGATACTCCGTGCAGGCCACCGCCAGAAATCCGCGGAGCGTTTCATCGGCATCGGGGTCGCCCGCTTCTTTCCCCTTCCGTATCCATCTTTCTGCTTCCACGGTATTTTTGGGCACGGATACTCCCTGCGCGTAAAAAAGACCGGTCATAAGCATGGCTTCCGAATCTCCCCGCTGTGCTGCCAAAAGGTAGTATTTAAAAGCAGTTGCGGGATTAACCTGCCCCATGACACCTTCATCGTATATCCGGGCAAGAAGAACGGTCGCTTCCGTATATCCTGCCTCAGACGCATGCTCCAAAGCGCGTTTGGCTTTCCGCGGATTCGGCTTTCCTCCATTAAGCCCCCGAAGGTACAGCTTCCCCAGGTACAGCCACGCTTCATCATCGCCCATTTCCCCGCACAGGCGGTAGCAGTGGGCCGCTTTTTCCTCATCCTTTTCCAGCCCGTCTCCCTTTTCCAACCGGCGGCCGATAACGCCGATTTCATGAGCCGCTTCGCCGGCACCCAGGTTGGCCGCTTTACGGAAATAAGTGACCGCTTCGTCGATATCTCCGGCAGCCAGGGTATCCTGCCCCATGGAATAATAGTATTCCATCATTCGATCTGATGCCATGATGCTTATCCTTTCCTCAGGACGCAAAAGCGCCCTTCACACTTCGGGACAGGCCCGCTATTTCAAGTAGTTGCTGCTTAAATCGCAGAATCTGATTTATAAATGTTTTCTTAATTCCGGAAGCGGGAAAACCGCCGCCGGAGAACGATCTCACCGAAATTCCATGCAGAGATCTTCAAAAAGCTCAGCTGACGGCTTTTCCACGTGATCTGCAAGGCGCACATCCGCCGACGGAACGATTTCACCGAAAGGTACAGCGCCTTCCTCTTCATAAATAACGCCCAGTACGAGGCTGTCGGTGTCGGAAAGCAGATGGAACGCAGCAGCCTTATCATGAGGATCATAGTTTTCCCGTATATCTGCCAGTTTTTTCAGATGACCATTGTACCATTCCACTGTATTGAACTGGTTGAAAGTGACGCAGGGCGTGAAAATATTGACATAGGAGAACCCTTTATGATCAACCGCTTTGGTAATGACATCCACCATATTCTTCATGTCGATGGCATACGCCTGCGCCACGAAAGTAGCGCCCGCGGCAAGAGCCATGGACGGAGCGTCAAGCGGGGTGAGGGGATTGCCGTCAGGCGTCGTCTTAGTCACAAAGCCTTTGGAAGACATGGGGCTCGTCTGCCCTTTTGTCAGGCCGTAAACCTGGTTGTCGAAAACGATATAGGTGATATCCATATTTCTCTTCATCGCATGGAGGGCGTGTCCCAAACCGATGGCGTAAGAGTCGCCGTCACCGGAGCAGACGATCATATGAATATCTTTGTTGGCGCATTTGATGCCCTGGGCAAAAGGAAGCGCGCGTCCGTGGGTCGTGTGGGCGCCGTAGCAGTACTGGTACCCGCCGATGCGGGAAGAACAGCCGATACCGGAAATCAAAGCGATATCTTCATTCGGCCAGCCTTTAGCCGCACAGACAGCGGCAATCGCATTTTGGATCCCGAAATCGCCGCACCCGGGACACCAGTTCGGCACGATAGTATTTTTATAATCTCTCGGTGAACCCATAATCAGATGACCTCCTTGGATTTATTGATAATGGTCGAAGCCAGGAACGGCGTGCCGTCATACTGCAAAAGAGAAAGCAGTTTATCATGGCAGTCAAAGCGGATAGCAAACTGCTCGCGGAGCTGCGCTGTCAAATCCTCTTCTACAATAAGAACCTTCTTCGCCCCTTCTATATACGGACGGAGTTCTTCTGCGGGGAACGGGGAAATCAGGCGGAGCTGGATATGATTTACCTTCCTGCCTTCCGCTCCCAGACATTCCCGCGCTTCTTCCAGCGCGCCATTAGTGGAAGTAATGCCCACCAGGAGCAGGTCGCAGTCCGTTTCTTCATGGGCTGCGGTAAACGGCTGAATGGCTTTGGAAACGGCAGCGAACTTCCTGTGGCGCTTTTCCATTTCCATCACACGGTCGCCCTGTCCTTCCGCCGGTTTTCCGAATACATTATGTTCAAGCCCGGTGGAAAGAAACATGCCGTTTTTCACGCCGGGAATCGTCCTTGGGGAAATACCGTCTTCCGTGTCCTCAAAACGGTGGAAATAAGATTTCGTTTTCATATCCAGTTCAGGAAGGCCTTCCGTCACTAATTTACCGCGGCGGATGCCGATACGGTTCCTGTCGAAAGCAGGAACAGACTGCTTGCACATGCCAAACTGCAGATCGGACAGCACAATGACAGGAGTCTGGTATTCCTCCGCCAGATTACGCTTCCTGGACGATATAGTAGCAGTCTTCGATAGACGCGGCAGCAAGAACAATCTTTTCCGCATCTCCATGCCCGGAGCCGACAGCATAGCGGATATCGCTCTGCTCCACCTTTGTCGCCATCCCTGTGGACGGCCCTGCACGCATCACATCGATAATGACCACCGGGATTTCAGCAACCGCCGCCATGGAAATGGATTCCGCCATGAGAGAAAGCCCGGGGCCGGATGTCGCGGTAAACGCCCGGACACCTCCATAACCCGCCCCCATCGCCATCATAACGGATGACAGTTCATCTTCCGTCTGCACGACCGTGCCATGAATCTTATGCGCCACTTTAATCATATATTCCATAATTTCTGACGCCGGAGTAATCGGGTAAGAAGCCATGAAACGGGATCCTGCGGAAATAGCACCAAGCGCGGCCGCTTCATTCCCAAGCAGGTACAGCTGGTCTTTCTTTCAGGAACGGCCAGTTTCCCCAGCTCCACCCCCTGCATGGCAGCGACAGCCGTGTCATAACCCTCCTTGAAAATCTCTTTATTTTTATTGATGACCGCTTCCCCTTTTTTCGCAAAACGTTCCGCGATAAAGCGGTAGAACGGCGTTTCCGGAAACCCGAGCAGTCCTGCGCTCATACCGAGAGCGGCAATATTTTTCATCTGCATGGATCCGTACTTCTTTGCCATTTCCGTAATGGGGAGCGGCAGGAAAATACGTCCCGTATGCGCCTCCCATTTCGGTTTAAAAGCATCATCGGCAATAATAACACCGCCTTCACAAATTTCCTTTCCGTGAAGATCGATCGTTTCCTGGTCAAGAGCTACAAGACAATCCACATGCTCTCCGATCGTCGCAATTTCCTTGGTCGCGATACGCAGGGCAATCGTCGTATGTCCGCCTTTGATCCGGGATGCAAACAGGCGCTGGCTGAAAAGGGAATATCCCTCCTGCGCCAGAACACGCCCCAGAATTTCTCCGCAGGATTCAACGCCCTGTCCCTGCTGCCCTCCCATTTTCCAGATAAAATCTTTCTTTTCCACTCCATCTTCCTCCTTGTCGATGTTCAGTGAATCGATCCTATGTGCACGGTAATGGTCCGGTATCGATTTTTTATCATACACATACGATTTCATTATACCATTAAAGTCGTTTTTATAAATGGGATGCCGCCGTTAAAATGCAGAAATTTTCAAGGAAATAAAAACACAGGTACCGGATATTGAATATTGTCGGCTGCCGGCACACGTAGTACGATTGAGGATACTCGCTTGTCGTAATGATTTAAATCGTAAAAGAATAGTTAGCTTGCAGCTGACAGCTCACAGCTGATAGCTTTTATCTTCTTACCGGCCTCCTCACTACAGCAGCAGATCCTTCACATTCATTCAGGATGACGATTAACGTTAGCGTCACTCTTATCAAACAATAAAAAGACCGTCCGCTTATCTCCTCTCACATAAAATACGGTACCCATCACATCTGACGAGTACCGCATTTTATTTCTTATACTATTTCCTTATCCTTGTCTTTGCTTGCCGGCTTACGCTTCCGGGGAAATATGAGAACCGTACACATCACGGTAATCATTGTTTGCCTTATCGTCTTCGCTGTTGACGCGGACACGTTCTACCTTATTTCTGTCATTGTCCTTGCCGGAAATACGGTCAACACGGATACGATCCAGACGAATCTGGCGGAGTTCCGGTTCGAACTCATTCATAGCTCTGTCCATATTGTCATCTACCGGTGCTCCATTCTTCAACGCGCGATAGAACATCGCCGCAAATTCATAGCGGGTCATGGAACGTTCGCCGCTGAACATGCCGTCCGGATAGCCTTCAAGGATGCCGTTTCCTGCCAATGTAGACACATATTCATAAGCCCAGTGGTTTTCCGGCACATCGGGGAAGTCCTTCTTTTTACCCATATCCAGGATGCCGAGAATGGAATTCATCTTCTGCTCCATGGTATCCAGACGTTTCTTCAAATCCTTGTTCTCATCACGGAGATCGACGATTTCTTTCGCCATGGCTACTTTGGATGTGGATACATGGTTGCCCTGTCCCAGCTTCACGCTGACTCCGGCATTCACCATGTTTTCTCCTCCCCCGAAGGAGCCTCCCACGCTGAACATGGTGTCTTCATTGGGACGGTAGAATGCTCCTACCGCTACCGCATGGGCGTCTTTGTAGTTGCCGTAGCCCGCTGCCACATCCCACTTGTCATCCGGGTCGAAGTCCAGCGGGTGGAGGGCTGCCAATGCTGCCGCTCCTGCTCCTACTCTGTCCATCCGGTCTCCCAGTTCATTGACGGCTCCTCCTATGTTGTTGATTGTCTGGTTTGTTTTCCACAGCTGCCCCCCATTGACAGCGTCAGTGCTGTTTGCGCTGATGTCTCCGGCTGCTACGTTGGTGATTTTCTTGTTCCCTGCGTTGATGCCGCTGTTGTCGATTTTCACGTTCCCCACGGTCAGGGTGTTGGTGGTCACACTGTTCAATCCTTTCAGGTCTTTGGCCATGCGGACTTTCAGGTTGTTATTGCCGTCGGATACGACGCCGAGGGTGTCTTCTGTGGTCAGTTTGTTTTTGTGTCTGTAATGCCTCCGACGACGTTCACCTGTTCGTTCAGTTTCTTCTTGATGACGTTTCCTGTATCGCCGCCGTATTTCATGCCGTCATTTAGGGTGGCCACTTCTTCTTTGGTTCCGTCCGGTTTTTCGTATACGATACGGGTCGTGGTCGCCCCGGCGCGCCGTCTACTCCGGGTTTGCCGTCACGGGTAACGGAGATGTTTGTTGTTACGCCGTCTTTTCCGTTGATGCCGATTTTTCCGTCTTTGCCGTTTTTACCTGTAGCAACGATGGTTTCGGTTTTCAGGTTCTTGTCCATTTTGACGGTGAGGTTTCCGTTCGCATCGGCAAAGGTTTTGATGTTTTCACCGGAGTATTCGGAGGCGGCTTTTGTCCCTTCTCCTTTGATGGTGACTTTGTCTCCCAGGTTCCGGTGGAATTCTCCGTCGTTGCCGGCAAAGTCCATGCCTTTTTTCGTCAGTTCTTCAGATGTATTGGTAATCTTTTGGTCTACGGCTTTGAGTTGGTCTTCTGTGGCGGCCTGTCCGCTGGTAATGTTGTTCGGATCCCAGGTTTTGTTGGTCAGTCCGTTGACGGTTCCGTCTTTCCCGTTGATTTTCACTTTTCCGGCATCGATGTTTCCTGTCGTGCCGTCAATGGTGACTTTGTCGCCGGCTTTGATGATGCCTGTTGTTCCGTCGATGGATACCTGTTTGGACGGATCGGTTCCCAGTGTGACTTTGTCGCCGAGTCCGACAGTATATTCTTTGCCGCCTGTTCCATTGGTTCCTTCGGTGACGGTTATATTGCTGTCTTTGGCTTTGACGGTCGTATGCTGGCCTGCCAGTGTCTTTACGTCATGCAGCTGGCTGCCGTTGACGGCATCGGTGCTGTTTGCGCTGACGTCTCCGGCTGCTACGTTGGTGATTTTGTTGCTGCCGTTGTCAAGGCCGTTCTTGGTGAGGGATACGGTGTTTCCCGCCGCACCGTTGCTGATGGTTATTCCGTTATTGTTGATGAATGTATCGCCGGCGGTTATGCTTTCGAGGCCTTTCAGGGCTTTGGCAAGACGGACTTTCAGGTTGTTATTGCCGTCGGATACGACGCCGAGGTTGTCTTCTGTGGTCAGTTTGTTTTCGTCTGTAATGCCTCCGACGACGTTCACCTGTTCGTTTAGTTTCTTCTTGATGACGTTTCCTGTATCGCCGCCGTATTTCATGCCGTCATTTAGGGTGGCCACTTCTTCTTTGGTTCCGTCCGGTTTTTCGTATACGATACGGGTCGTGGTCGTCCCCGGCGCGCCGTCTACTCCGGGTTTGCCGTCACGGGTGACGGAGATGTTTGTTGTTACGCCGTCTTTTCCGTTGATGCCGATTTTTCCGTCTTTGCCGTTTTCACCTGTAGCGACGATGGTTTCGACTTTCAGGTTTTTATTCATCTTCACGTCGATTGTCGTATTTCCGGCAGGGTCCTGCGTGATAAAGGTTTTAAGGTTTTCTCCGCTGTATTCCGTATCGGCCGCGGTACCTTCTCCTTTCACGGTTATCTTGGAGCCCAGTTTATTGGTTTTTGTGCCGCCTGCATTGGCATCGAACTGCAGGCCTTTGGCGATTACATCATCCAATTTGGATTTGGACGCGATGTCCTTTAATTTTACGGTTTCTTTCTGCCCTGCATGGTTTTTATCTTCTACGGTCAGATCAATATTTCCGTTGGTATCGACTGTATAAGACCCATCCGCACTGGATGCGTTTTGTACCAGCCGATAATCGGTGGCCGCTGCACTTTGATTATTGATGGCTTCGGTAACCGTCTTCAACTGATCTTCTGTGGCGGCACGCCCGCTGACGGCCGTCGGGTTCGTTACATTCCAGGTCTTATTATCTAAACCTGTTACATAATTACCGGTAGTACCGCCGGATGTCTGGCTGCCCATGGTCACACCGCCGGCTTTCACCGTATCCGCAGCGGTTACTGTCTTCACATGAATGTCTTTGTTGAGTTTTACGCCGATTTTCGTATCTTCACCGGTTTGGGTGATTTCTGTCGTAATGTTGTTATCGCCGTTAACGGTGACTTTAGAGCCTAATTTGTTCGTTTTTTCGCTGTTATTATCCGCGTCGAAACGAAGGCCTTTATTGATCACTTCATTTTTAGCGTCATGCAATTGGCCGCCGTTCACCGCGTCTTTGGATCCGGCTGCTACCTGACCGTCAGCCACATTGGTTACTTTTTGGTTATTCGCATTGAGGCCGTTATTGGTTACATAGGTCTTTCCGCCTACGGTCAGGCCGTTATTATTGATCACCGTATTGCCCGTTGTGACGCTGTCCACTTTCACGTTTTTCGCCAGTTTGATATTCAGCGCACCGTTTCCGGATACTACACCAATGTTTCCATCTGACAGTTTTGACGCATCGGCACCGCCTTTGATATCCAGCTGCTCACCCAGTTTTTTATTGATAACTGTTGCGTCATCGCCTTTGAAGTTCAGCCCTTTTCCAATTGTCGTATTGATGTTTGTAATATCATTGGCATTCTTTGTGATATTTGTCTTATTGGTCTTCACGCCGTCGCTGACTGTTTTCAGCTGGTCTTCCGTGGCCGCCTGTCCATGTACAACTGTCGGGTTGTCAATATCCCAAGTTGTATTTGTAAGACCGTTTACGGTTCCGGCATCCCCATTCACCGTGACGGGATGGGTCTGCCCTACGGTAACTACATTCCCCAGCCCGACGGTATATTCTCTACCGCCTGTCTCAGCACTGGTTCCTTTCGTAACGGTTACATTGGCGTCTTTCGCTTTGACGGTCGTTGCTTTTGCCGTACCGCCGATGGCCGCATTCAGCTGATCCACATTGACGGCATCGGTTCCGGCCGTGCCGGTTGCCACGTTGGTAATTTTCTGGTTGTTCGCGTTGAGACCATCTTTATTGACATAGGTCTTTCCGTTGATGGTCAAGCTGCCATTCGGCCCAAGATCCACATCTTTTTTCAACTTCACATTGAGCTTTGCTCCATCAGATACGACACCAATATTTCCATCTGTCAGATCTGCCGAAGCGCCGCCTTTGATTTCCAGCTTGTCTCCCAGCTTTTTATTAATATCCGCGCCGGAGTCTCCGCCGAAGTTCAGCCCTTTTCCAATTGTCGTATTGATGTTTGTAATATCATTGGCATTCTTTGTGATATTTGTCTTATTGGTCTTCACGCCATCGCTGACTGTTTTCAGCTGGTCTTCCGTGGCCGCCTGTCCATGTACAACTGTCGGGTTGTCAATATCCCAAGTCGTATTTGTAAGGCCGTTTACGGTTCCGGCATCCCCATTCACCGTGACGGGATGGGTCTGCCCTACGGTAACTACATTCCCCAGCCCGACGGTATATTCTCTACCGCCTGTCTCAGCACTGGTTCCTTTCGTAACGGTTACATTGGCGTCTTTCGCTTTGACGGTCGTTGCTTTTGCCGTACCGCCGATGGCCGCATTCAGCTGATCCACATTGACGGCATCGGTTCCGGCCGTGCCGGTTGCCACGTTGGTAATTTTCTGGTTGTTGGCATTGAGGCCGCTGTTATTGATATATGTCTTTCCGCCTACATGGACGCCGTTATCGTTGATGACGACTTTATTCGTTCCCGTGCCTGCTGTCACTTCTTTAAATTCCGGCTTTTCACTCATCACTAAATCGAGGCCGTCTCCCGCCGCATTTTTCTTCACGCCCAGGTTTTTGCCCGATACACCGGTGGTCACATCGGCAAGGCCGCCTTTCACGGTCAGCTTGGTGCCGAGGTCACGATGCACTTTGTTCGCCGCGCCGTCATTGCCTTCGAAATCAAGGCCTTTTGCCGTCAATGTATTCGTAACATTGGTCACCGCATTGTTTACGGCTGTCTGCACATCTCCGATATTGGCCGCATTGGTCGTCGTATTTCCGCCGCTGGCTACGTTCGTGATGGTCTGGTTATTCGCATTGATGCCGTTATTGGTTACATAGGTCTTTCCGCCTACGGTCAGCCCATTATTATTGATGACCGTATTGCCCGTTGTGACGCTGTCCACTTTCACGTTTTTCGCCAGTTTGATATTCAGCGTATCTGTCCCGTTGGATACCACGCCGATATTTCCGTCTGTCAGCTTAGACGCATCTGCCACGCCGCCGACGATATTCGTCTGTTCGCCTAATTTCCGGGTAAACTTGTTAGCCGCGGCTGCCGCAGCTTTCACATCGCCCGCATAGGCCACGCCTTTATCTATTTCCGAGGTCACCGCATACAGCTGGCTGCCGTTGATAGCATCGGTAGAGGCAGCGGAAATACGGCCAGCCGCCACATTGGTGATCGTCCGTTCACTGCCTGCCTTGCCTACACTGACTGTAGAAGCCGGATTAGTCCCTGCAAAATTATGTGCTGTTCCATTGATCGTTGCGGAGAGTGTCGCCACAGCTGCCGCCGTTTCCGAACCGGCACCGAGGGCTATGGCATTTTCATTGGCCGCTTTTGCACCTGTACCGATAGCCACAGAATTAGTACCTGTCGATTTGACTGTTTCACCGACTGCAATGGAAGATGCCCCGCTGGCCTCACTGTCCCAGCCTATAGCAGCAGCATTAACACCGCTGGCGTTAGAGTTTGCCCCCAATGCGCGGGCGCCCGCAGCCAGGGCTTTTGCACCGTTACCGATAGCTACGCCCCAATCCCCTCTGGATTGAGAACCGTTCCCCATGGCAATGGCACCGCCATTAGCAGCTTTCGCATTATTACCGAAAGCCATAGAGGAACCGCCCCAGGCCCTGGCATTGGAACCGAAGGCCTGGTCATTGTCTCTGCCTACAAGCACATTATTTTCATCAAAACCGGCGCGGGCATTATTACCCAACGCAAAGCCGTTCGTAGATTGTGTCCGAGCTTCGTTACCGATAGCCACACCGTTATTAGCAATTGTACGTGCATTACGGCCGATCGCCACTGCCTGCGCACCTTGGCCGATAGTACCGGTACCGAGAGCAATCGTATTGATATCTTTGGTTGTCGCATCATGCCCGATTGCAATCCCTCCGCTCTTATCAGTAATCCCCGGTGTTGCCGTGGCAGGGTTCACGGTAACATTCGCACCATTCCCGATGGCAATCCCGTTCTGGCTTGATACTGAATCCGGATCTCCCTTGCCGACAGACGCCCCATTACCGATGGCCACGCTGTGTGATGACAATGCCTTTGACAAAATACCGTAAGCGGAACTGTTCACCGCCGCCGCCTCTGCCTGGTCGCCGACGGCAAGAGAATGTTCGGCTGTCGATTTAGACAGGGATCCTATGGCAGTCGCCCCCTGCCCGGTAGCTTGTGCCTGATCGCCCATGGCTATGGCATAGATATTTATTGCCCTGGATCGGCTGCCGAGAGCGATCGTATATTCCTCTGTTGTCTTGGCATCATCCCCGACAGCGATGCTGTTCGCTGTAGCCGTTGTAGCACCGATCCCGCCATGAAACGAGGCGCCCGCCATGCCCGGCAGCAGGCATCCCGTGACGGCAAGGGCGCACAGAAACGCGCGGACGGGCATGCTCTTCTTTTCAGAAGCTGTTCCCCCATTTTTCCCGCAGCGGCCGGCGATTTCCGAAACTACCACATAGCAGTGTTTCACCCGGCTCCAGATGACTTTGTAAATCTGATTCATAACTTCCTCCTTTTGAATAAAAAGATATCCGCTCTCTAAAGAACTAAATAATTTATATCTCTTTCATCATATTATACATTTATAAAGTTATTTAATAAAGTTATTTATTATAATTATATTAGTATACCAAACGCACTTTTATTAAAGTATTTCACCGGAGATTTTATACACCCCGGTTCCCTTTCAATGCCCGTCGGCTCCATGCACCTTCCTTCATGTATATTTGACTAAGATATCCGTCATAATGGAACCCTTTTGGAGAAAATATGCCAAAAGCGGATCATCCGTATGCTCACGGTTCTCACATTGCTATGGAGAATGAGAAACAAAATACCCTTTTTCAGAAAGACAACTTCATTCCTTATACCGGCAGTATTGCCGTCCAAAAGCAGGACAAAGCCGATTTCGGGTTAAAATATGAGACTCCCGCTTTCCATAATGGGTAAAAGACTCTCTCCTGAAAGCATATGCTTATAGAAGAAAGTCTTTTATCTTCTTCCTGATTTAGAAAGATGGTCTTATCCAATCAGGATCCTACGCTGTTTACGAACTGGATTGTCAGCACTGACGGAGTGGAAATAATCCCCAAAACGGTTACCCGCTGTCCCATAGGAACAACTGCACCATTGAGATTGATAAGAATTTTATTTCCCCGGGCGGTACGGAAATTCATAAGCCCGCCGCCGGCGCTGGACAGGATGCTGCCCACAGTGCAGATCCTTGTCCCTACAGGAAGCCCGGACAAATTCCATGCTACCTGATAAGCACCCAGATCCTCTAATTTCAAATCTCCCGGATTGACCTGATACCAGTTGTCAAGATCGCTTTTCACCGGTCCCATGAAATACCCTGCATCCCGAGATGTCCGTGATCCTATTGGCATCTGTGACGGCTGCGGATTCCCAATATCTTTTCTGTAGCTGACCGCACGCTGATTAGGAGCCCGCTCCTGATAAGACACGTTCCGGATAATAAGTACAGGCTGCCCGGCCTGATTATAAGCCACATACCCTGTCGCCTGAAAAGGCGTATAACTCATTATCTTTCCCGCATGCTCCATCATGGCAGGGATTTCTTGTCCATCGGCAGTAACAAAACGATATACATTGTCCGCATAGGCTCCTTCAAACTGGCCGGCTACGGTGATATTATCCGCTGCCGCAGCCATCGTGCCCGGCAGCAGCAATATCAATATCATTCCTATCACAGCAAACCATGATTTCTTCATCTGAAAGCCTCTTGCTCCGATTAACCGCGGCCTTTGATGACGCGTACACGCTGGATATCAGGTGTACCATCCTTATGCTTGCTGATAGTATCTACTCTGATGCGTTCCAGTTCCGGTTCGAATTCTTTCAATGCTCTGGCCATCCGGTCATCGGCAGCCGCACCATTCTGCATAGCCCTGTAGATCAACGCGGCCATTTCATACCTGGTCATCATGCGGTCTCCACCGAACTGTCCGTCCGGGTAGCCCACGATGACACCGTTTCCTGCCAGAGTCGCCACATAGTCATAGGCCCAATGATTTTCAGGCACATCGGGGAAGAGCTGCATCTTGTCCATATCCATGGAATCCAGCGGTCTTCCGTCCGCAACCTTCAGCAGCGCCCCCTTCACATTTTCCAGTTCAGCGCGGAGATCCTTGATTTCCTTAGCCATCGCCACTTTGGATGTGGACACATGGTTGCCCTGTCCCAGCTTCATGGAAAGGCCTGCATTCACCATATTTTCTCCGCCGCCGAGGGAACCGCCTACACTGATCATCGTATCTTCATTCGGCCGATAGAAGGCACCGAGTGCCAGAGAATGGGCATCTTTATAGTTGCCGTAGCCCAAAGTGAAGTCCCACTTGTCATCGGGATCGAAGTCCAGCGGATGGAGTGCTGCCAATGCCGCCGCTCCTGCGCCGACTCTGTTGATACGGTTATCAACTTTGTTGATGGCTCCGCCGATCTGTTTCAGCTGTCCTACATTAACAGCATCCGTATCTGCCTTGCCTGCTGCCACATTGGTAATCCGTTTGCCGCCTGCGTCAACGCCGGTCTGCGTGATGCTCGGGCCATTCTTGATCGTCAGGCCGCTATTACTCATCACCGTATTTCCTGTAGTCACGGTCTTGAAGGTCGGTGTATCGACTACAGACACTTTGTAGTCCGTACCGCCGTTTGCATTTGTTCCCGTTGTCACGGAAATATTGCTGCCCGCCGTTACGGAAGAATGCTTGCCTGCCTGGCCGGATACAACCTTCAGCTGGTCTTCCGTCGCCGCCTGTCCGCTGGTGATATGGTTCGGATCCCAGGTCTTATTGGTCAGTCCGTTCACTGTGCCGGCCGTACCGTTGACAGTCACCTGCCCGGCCTTGATCGTACCTTCGGTACCTTTAATGCTGATCTGCTTGGAAGGATCGGTTCCCAGCGTAATATCATCATTCAGGTTGACATGGTACGTTTTGGATCCGTCGGCATTCGTTTCAGAAGTCACCGTCGTATTTTTGCCGTCCGCTACTTTCGTGGTGGCACTGGCTGCCGCTTTTTTCAGCTGGCTGACATTGACGGCATCGGTATCTGCCTCGCCTGCCGCTACATTGGTGATCTTCTTGCCGCCTGCATCAATTCCCGACTTGGTAACGCTGGGGCCGTCCTTGATCTTCAGCCCGTCCTTGTTGACTGTCACTGCCGTGTTTCCGGAACCGTCCTGAACGGTAAGCCCGTTGGTATCCATTCTTGTACGGCCTGTGGTGACACTATTCAGTAAAATATCATCCTTAAGCCCCACTCTGACTCTGCCGCCTTCGACTCTGGTGGAAATATTCCTACCATCGCCTACAACGTCCACCGTTTCGCCAAGCTTCTTCTTTACTTCATTTCCGTCTTCCGCTTTTATGCCAAAGCCCTTGTTGACGATCTCCGAGCCCTGATTTTTCAGCTGGCTGACATTGACGGCATCGGTATCCGCCTCGCCTGCCGCTATATTGGCAATCTTATTTCCGCCGTTATTCAGCCCATCTGCAGTAAGAGAAACCGTTCCGGCCGGAGTACGCGTCATTTTCTTGACATAGAATCCGGTCGTATCCATCACCACATTACCGGCCGTTACGCTGTTCAGCTTTACGTCCTTGGCCAGACGGACTTTCAGGTTGTTGCTGCCGTCAGATACCACGCCGATATTGTCATCTGTCGTCAGCTTGCTTTCGTCTTTAATGCCGCCGACTACATTCACCTGTCCGTTCAGTTTCTTTTTGATGACCGCCCCTGTATCACCGCCGTACTTCATGCCGTCATCCAAGGTGGCAATGTCATGCTGCTTGCCGTTCTTTTCTTCAATGATGAGACGGGTGATATTGGTACCGTCAACGCCCGGTTTTCCGTCGCCGCCTTTAATGGTCGCTCCGTCTCTGCCGTCTTTGCCGTTAATTCCAACACTGTCCGCCTTCAGGTTCTTGTCCAGGCCGACAATCATATTTCCGTCAGCATCCACCATCGTTTTGATGTTTGACGGATCATATTCCGTATCCGCCTTCGTTCCGGTTCCTCTGATGGTCATGGTACTGTTCAGTTTCTTTATTGCCAGTCCGGTATTTCCGGCAAATTTCATGCCGTCATCCATCGTTGCCACCTGATGGTCGCCTTTTTCATCTACATAGTAGAGACGGGTCATTTCGGTAGCCGACAGGTTCTTGGCCGGATCCAGGCTCGCAGGTCCTGCGTTGACGCCTATATCCGCATGGGTGGATCTCCCGTCTTTCCCGGCAGGTCCGGTCAGACCGATCTGCCCTTCTGTCCCGTTGGCCCCGTCTTTCGCTTTGAGGGTAACTCCATCTTTGCCGTCTTTCCCCTTGATGCTGATTCCGTCTTTGCCATGGATCACTACGGAAGAACCGTCTTTGCCGTTGACTCCGATGGAGCCGTCTTTGCCGTCAGCACCTTTCTTGCCGAGCACCAGGTCATCATTTACATTGACTTTATACGGATTGGCAACGGTGCCTTCGCCTTCGACGGTGGTATTCTTACCGTCTTTCAGGATCGTCTTTCCCGCCGCGACAGCATCTTTCAGCTGGCCGAAGTTGACTGCGTCACTGTTCGCTGTGCCGTTAGCCACGTTGGTAATCTTCTGGCCGTTCGCATTGAGACCGTCTTTGTTGACATAGGTCTTTCCGTTAACGGTCAGGCTGCCGTCCGGTCCCAGGTTAACATCTTTCTTCAGCTTCACGTTGAGCTTCGTTCCATCAGATACAACGCCGATATTGTCATCTGTCAGATCTGCCGAGGCGCCGCCCTTGATTTCCAGTTTTTCTCCCAGCTTTTTGTTAATTACCGCGCCGGAGTCTCCGCCGAAGTTCAAGCCTTTGCCAATGGTGTTATTGATGTTTGTAATATTTGTCTTATTGGTCTTCACGCCGTCGCTGACTGTTTTCAGCTGGTCTTCCGTGGCTGCCTGTCCGTGCACGACTGTCGGGTTGTCAATATCCCATGTGCGGTTGGTCAGTTCATTCACTGTGCCGGCGCCTGTCACTTTGACTGTGCCCGCCTGAATGTCCCCCGTCGTTCCATCGATGGTGACCTTGCTGCCCGCCGTAATCTTTCCGCTGGTTCCGTCTACAATGATTTTCTTGTCGGCTGCTGAACCGAGGGTTACTTTGTCGCCCAGTCCGACGGTATATTCTTTACCACCGGCGGGATTGGTTCCTTCCGTAACGGTTACATTAGCGTCCTTCGCTTTGACGGTCGTCGCCTTTGCCGTACCGCCAATGGCCGCATTCAGCTGACCCAGGTTGACTGCATCACTGTTTGCCGTGCCGTCAGCCACGTTGGTAATCTTCTGGCTGTTCGCGTTGAGACCGTCTTTGTTGACATAGGTCTTTCCGTTAATGGTCAGGCTGCCATTCGGCCCAAGATCCACATCTTTCTTCAGCTTCACATTGAGCTTCGTTCCATCAGATACAACGCCGATATTTCCATCTGTCAGGTCTGCCGAGGCACCGCCCTTGATTTCCAGCTTTTCCCCCAGCTTTTTGTTAATTACCGCGCCGGAGTCTCCGCCGAAGTTCAAGCCTTTGCCAATGGTGTTATTGATGTTTGTAATATTTGTCTTATTGGTCTTCACGCCGTCGCTGACTGTTTTCAGCTGGTCTTCTGTTGCCGCCTGTCCATGTACGACTGTCGGGTTGTCAATATCCCATGTGCGGTTGGTCAGTTCATTCACTGTGCCGGCGCCTGTCACTTTGACTGTGCCTGCCTGGATGTCCCCTGTCGTTCCGTCGATGGTGACCTTGCTGCCCGCCGTAATCTTTCCGCTGGTTCCGTCTACGACGATTTTCTTGTCAGCCGTGCCGAGGGTTACTTTATCACCCAGTCCGACGGTGTATTCTTTTCCGCCTGTCTCTGTACTGAGCCCTTCCGTAACGGTTACATTGGCATCTTTCGCTTTGACGGTCGTCGCTTTTGCCGTACCGCCGATGGCCGCGTTCAGCTGATCCACATTGACGGCATCTGTCCCGGCCGTACCTTTCTCTACGTTGGTGATCTTCTGGTTGTTCGCATTGAGACCGTTTTTGTTGATATAGGTCTTTCCGTTGATGGTCAGGCTGCCGTCAGCACCCAGATTGACATCTTTCTTCAGCTTCACATTGAGCTTTGCTCCGTCAGATACGACGCCGATATTTCCATCTGTCAGGTCTGCCGAGGCACCGCCCTTGATTTCCAGCTTTTCTCCCAGCTTTTTATTAATATCTGCGCCGGAGTCTCCGCCGAAGTTCAGGCCTTTTTCAATGGTATTGTTAATGTTTGTAATATTTGTTGTATTCGTATTCTGCTGCGCTTTGGATGCGATATCTGTCAAGGTAACCTGTTTCTTATCGCCTTTGTCGTTCGCTACGGTCAGCACCATATTTCCGCTGCTGTCCGCTTTGTACTTGCCCTGGCTTCCTGCTTCCGGATTTGCTACCAGATGGTAATCTTCCTTTGCCACCTCGGTGAATATTTTGCTCAGGTCTACATTGACTTTGCCCGTATCATTCCGTTCCAGTGTCAGGGTTTTGCCGTCATTGGAAACACTGCCTGTTGTGACATAATTGTTTTTGAGTCCCGTTATATTGGCAGTCAGGTTGTTCGTACCGGTCAACGCAGCCGTGCCGTCGCCGTTTGTCTGGTAATTTGCGGTACCGCCTGTCACATACTTGTCTTTTGCTTCGACAATACGGTTGATATCGCCGATATTAGCCGCGTTCGTTATCGTATCTCCGCCACTGGCTACGTTCGTGATCTGCTTGTTCCCTGCGTTGATGCCGGTGTTGTTGATCTTTACGTTACCTATGGTCAGGCTGCCGTTCGAACCGAGATCCACATCTTTTTTCAAGTTGTATTTTACGGCCGTTACCTTTCCGGACGCATCTTTTGTCACGGAAGCCGTTGTATTTATTCCATCGGCAAAGTTGACTTTACTGCCGTTCTTTACCTCATTCACATCGCTGTAGTTCTCCTGTACCGTCCAGGAAACACTGCCTGCCGCATTGGCTGCCGCCGCTTTCAGCTGGGCCACATTGACGGCATCGGAATCATCCGTGCCGGCCGCCACATTGATGATCTGGCGTTTTACCGTATCCGAGCCGACACTGACGGCACCTGTCGTTCCTTTTGTCGCATTAATGGCATTTACCTGCGCTGCGCCGGCACCGGCAGGAATATACGGATTGGTCGTTCTTACATCCCCTGTCGCAGACCCGCCGGCATGGCGGTTGGAAATACTGTTCGCGCCGAGCGCCACGCCGCCGTCCACTTCGGAATTGGCATTAGATCCCAGAACGGTAGAATACTCCCTGGAAGCCTTCGCCGCCGAACCCATGACGGAGGAATACTGGCTTGTCCCCGTCGCTGTCGCCCCGACACCGATAGCGATGACATGAGCCTGATTGCCATCATCCGCCTTGGCATCCTTGCCGATTACAATAGAGGATATGCCTTTGGCGGAGGCATTCAGGCCGATAGCTACGCCGCCGGCATTCGTGGAAGAGTCCACACTTGCTTTCTTGCCCAAAGCGATGCTGCCTTCATTACCGCCGGCGCTGCTTTCTGTACCGATAGCCAGTCCGCTGTCATCACCGGAACTCAACACTTTAGCCTTGTAACCGATGGCAGTCCCTTTCTGGGCACCGTCTACGGAACTTTCCGTACCGATAGCTATACCGCTCTCTGTGGATGAGGCCGTCACCTGTGCCTGCCGCCCGAAAGCAATACCGCTGCCTTCCACACGGCTTCCTGTACCGATAGCCGCCGCATCGGCAGCCGCACCGATACCGATAGACGCGCTGCTGCCGATAGCGATACCGTATCCGTTGACGGTATTTGCGGAAGCATTTTTACCGATGACAACATGGCCGGCGCCGTCTTTGACGGACGCGCTGCTGCCGAAAGCAATATTACCGTCACCGGCGGCGCTTTCAACCTTTGCCTTATGGCCGATGGCCGTATTGCCTTTTCCGCCGGCTGCCTCGGCACCAGCACCTACGGCTATAGAGCTTCCCCCTTCTGCCTTTGCCGATCCGCCTACTGCCGTACCATAGCTGCCTGCCGCCTGTGCATAGTAACCAAGAGCAACGGAACTGGTACCGCTGGCAGTCGTCACATACCCCAAAGAGGTCGCGCTGTCGCCGGACGCTGTTCCTCCCACGGCAACTGTTGATTTATTCGTTGCCTGCGCATTATTACCGATACTTACCGCATTTGTTCCTTTCGCATTCGCGTTCGTACCGATGGATAATGCGGAGCCGTCAGTCAGCCCCGGGGCGGTCGGATTTCCCTCTGCCGCCGCATTATAGCCTACGGCAATATCATAATTTTTCTTAGCCTTTGCTTTATTTCCCAAAGCAGTCCCCGAGGTTCCGTCGGCCAAAGATTCATTACCGACGGCCACAGCACCTTCTTCCTCAGCCAAAGCGGTCCTGCCCATGGCAATGGAATTCTTTCCTTTGCTCCGTGCCAAAGGCCCGATTGCCGTGCTGGCATCGCCTTCCGCCAAAGCATTGAGGCCCATAGCCATAGAAGCGTCACCGGCGGCCTGGCTCATCGCGCCGATTGCTACAGATGCGGTACCGATGGAAGCAGTCTTGACATAGTAAGGTTTATCTCCCAAGGCGGCCGAACCAAGCGTTGCATCATTGGGAGCCTTATTATTCAGATTTTCATTATTCGCCAGCCCCGGCAGAAGGGATTGCAGTCTTGTACGATCCAGCTGGATATCATCGGTGCCGATCGCCACGGAAGAGTTGCCGATCGCCCTTGTGTCCGCGCCAACAGCCACCGCCTGCGATCCGTAAGCCTTTGCCACGCTGCCGATAGCCACGCTCTGTCCGTCAGGTTTTTCCACCGTGCCTGTAGTATGATCCACATTTTTGACCCTTATATTCGTCTCCGCGCCGGAACCGATTGCCACATCACCCCGGGTTCCGTAAGTATTGCTGTTGCTGCCGATTGCCACCTGTCCGGAACCGGGCAGCTGATGATACTTGGACTTGACCGTAGCCGCCCTGTAGCCCACAGCGATATCTTCATCAGACTGTACGCTGGATTCCGTACCGACAGCAACCGCGTTATTGACGGACCGTGTCGATGTCAGCTTGGTAATCCGTTTCACATCACCGGTCAGGCTGACAGAATCTTCATTCCGGGTTTTCTCCAAATCGCCGGCTTTGGCGGAAGTACCGAGAGCGATGGAATTATTACCGCTTGCCTTGGCATCATCACCGATGGCCATGACGCCTTTTTTATCCAGCTTCTCATCATCTCCGGTGACAAGCGGATTTGTGCTTGTCGCATTTTCCAGGGTCAACGCGCTGGCTTCACGCCCGATGGACAGCGATCCGGCACCTTCCGCATGGGCATTGTTGCCGATGGCTGTAGTCCTTACATCATTAGCCGTTGCCGCATTGCCGATAGCAACAGAAGACGGTCCGTTGCCGATACTGTCATTCCCTACAGAAACGGAAGAACCGCCGCTGGCTTTGGCCGAATTGCCCACTGCTACCCCATTTTTGGATAGAATGGTCGGTATACGGGGATCCTTATCGTCTGCCGTTCCCGATTCCGCATTGTTGCCGATAGCTACACCGTCCTGCGCGTATCCTTTGGCACCTGCGCCTGCCGCGATACTGTTCGCGCCTTTCGCGTTCGCCTGTCTGCCGATAGCAAGGCTCTGTAACCCCTTAGCTGTGGCTTTATACCCCATAGCCAAAGCATATTCTTCCTCTGCGTCCGCCTCTGTGCCCTGGGCGATTGAATGTTTCTTCATCGCTTTTGCACTATACCCGTAAGCAATGCTGGAATCGCCGGAAGCTGTCGCGCCGGTTCCTGCATGGATCAGTCCCGGCGCCGCATCCGCATCAGCAGGAAGCATACAGCCGGCAATCACCATGGCGCACAAAAGCGCGCGAAGCGGACGGATTCCCGTCACAGAGGCTTTATTATCTCTGCCGACCCTCTTCGTGATTTCCGAAACGACTATGTAGCAATTCTTCACCCTGCTCCATATGACCTTGTGTACTTGATTCATAACTTTAATCCCATCCTTTCTCTATTGCAAAAATGTTTTCTCCGATGTATAAAACGCCAACCGTTTTTATTCCTGTTTTCTTTACGATACTTTCTGCCGGAGAAACTGCCTGCGCATGTTTTCCCTGAAACCGCCGCATTGGGCTGTCTCTTTATCCTCTGCTCTGTTTTGTGCATCAGGAAATCATGCTTCCGCAGCAAACACGAAAATCATTTTACCCCATGCCTTAAATTTTTTCAACCGTAAATTTTACAAATATAAAATATCCAGTATTTATGCGGTTTTCTCATTGTTTATAAATTGACCCTAAGACGGTTTATCTTTATTTTCTCCAAGATCCAGCCATCTGCGGATTCCTTCATCTTACAGACACCGCTTTATGCCTGCCTCTGAAAAACAACCTCGTCAAATCCTGCATTCCTGTAAAAATACGGGAAACTCCACTCGGGCAGGATATTTCCCTAAAAGTCCGTAACCTTCTTCATGACCGCCTCCATTTTCCATCATGCCTCTTCACGCCGGTACCGCTCCGGTTCGAAATTTCTCTCCCCGAATCTCTCTTCACGCCGGCTTTTCAGGCATACAAAAAACGCCCTCGAAAACAGCCGCCTAAGCAGCCGCACAGAGCGCTCTTAAATTCCTGCGTATGTTCCGGACACAGATGTCACACCTACTTCGTGACTTGCCCCGGATATCCCAATAAAACATATCCATTATTAAAGCTCCCCCATCATCCCTGCCCCAGTCACTTCAGGGATATCTGCCGTTTTCTGCCATTACTCCGATTACAAAAAGCGGTTCTGCCGGCAAAAACAATCTCACCATCATACTCCCGTGGATGATAAGTATTCTTTCCATGCCGCAGCAGGATTGTATATCAGACTCAACTCTCCCCCATCCGAATCAAAAACGAATAGTATGATTCCGATACATAATCATTTTGATTATACGACACCCCACCACAAAATGCACATATCAATTCCGCATAGCTGTATTACTTTTTATAATCAATAGGCACATATTTTCTAATCTTTTCATAATGCATCACGTTTCGGCAAACTATGCTGCGTGCCGCATTCACGTTTTATACACCCCTATAAATATTTTCTTATTTTTTAACTTTATTTCCTCATTAATCCTTGAACTAAAGTTTATAACATTACATCCCATATCCAGCATTAAGTAAAATACATAGATAATACATCATACCAAATTGCGCAAATCATGAATTCCACTTTATGAATAATGGTTACATGCCCCTGCGTGATAAATCTGTCACTTTGATGAGATTTTACGGTTTTCCCCACCACGGTGACAGATTCTTCGCTGGCGCTCTGAATGACGCCTTACCAGTTTTCCCCACCACGGGTACAGATCCTTCACATCCGCTTCGGATGACGTTTAACATTTCCCTTATTATGACGTTTAACATTTCCCTTATTATGACGTTTAACATTTCCCTTATTATGACGCTTAACGCTTCCCTCATTATGACGCCTTACCGTCTTATACAAGGATCATGGAGTCGACCGTTGGAAGGAGCTGTGGCGCACGCAGTGCGATTGAGGATACTCGCTTGTCGTAATGATTTAAATCGTAAAAGAATAGTTAGCTTGCAGCTGACATCTCACAGCTGATAGCTTTTATCTTCTTACCGCTTTCCACTCCACGGTCATAGATTCTTCGCTAGCGCTCAGAATGACGCCTTTCGTTTTCCGTCATTATGACGCTTTCCGTTCCCCATTACTAGTGACGTGCTTTCCCCAAATCGTCATTCTGAACGGTGGCAAGAATGCTTTGTGGGAAAAACGGGAAACGGGACAGTGACACAGAGTGAAGAATCTATTACCCTGATGACGTCTTACCGGCTTCCTCACCACGGGTACAGATCCTTCGCATTCGTTCAGGATGACGTTTAACGTTTCCCTCACTACAGCAGCAAATCCCTTGCTGTTGTTTCGTATGACACCTAACGGAAATCATATGCTTCGGCTTTTAACTCACAGCTAATAGCTAACAGCTAATAGCTAACAGCTAATGGCTAACAACTAATGGCTAACAACTAATGGCTAACAACTAATGGCTGACAGCTCACAGCTGATAGCTTTTATCTGCTTACCGTCTTCCCCCCAACATAAAAACCGACCCATTATTTGTATGGATCGGTTCTTTTGTTTGGATCAAAGGGTTCCTGTCGTTTTGAGCCGTGTCAGTGCACGCTGGAGAGCGAGTTTGGCACGGTCGACATTGATTTCTTTGCTCTTGGACGCAAGCCTGTCTTCCGCACGTTTCTTCGCGGCTTGGGCACGGGCAATATCGATGGTGTCCGCCAGCTCCGCCAGGGGGGCTACGATATTTACCTGATTGTCCTTTATTTCCAGGAAACCGCCAAATACGGCCACCTTTTGTTCCTTTCCGCCTTTAATGATGCGCACGGGGCACATTTCAAGAGCGGCTGCCAGAGGCAGATGGTTTTTCATGACGGCAAATTCGCCGTCTGCTGCACGAGCCACCACCATTTCCACGCCGGTTTCTCGATAAATCGGTCCGTCGGGGCTGATGACTTCCACGTGCATGGGATTCGTAAGGGTATCAGCCATAGCTTATTCCCCTTTCTTCATCTTTTCAGCCTTTTCGATCGCTTCATCAATTGTGCCGACCATGTAGAACGCGCCTTCAGGCATATCATCGTGCTGGCCTGCAAGGATTTCCTTGAAGCCGCGGATGGTTTCCTTTAGGGATACGTATCTGCCGGGGGAGCCTGTAAACTGTTCGGCTACGAAGAAGGGCTGAGACAGGAATCTCTGTACCTTTCTTGCGCGGGCTACGATGACTTTGTCATCATCGGAAAGTTCTTCCATGCCCAGGATGGCGATGATATCCTGCAGTTCTTTGTAGCGCTGCAGAATAGCCTGTACGCCGCGGGCCACTTCGTAATGCTCTTCACCCAAAACGTTCGGGTCAAGGATACGGCTGGTGGAGTCCAGCGGGTCTACTGCCGGATAGATGCCCAGTTCCGCGATGGAACGGCTCAGTACGGTGGTAGCGTCCAAGTGTGTAAATACGCCTGCCGGAGCCGGATCCGTCAAGTCATCGGCCGGTACGTATACGGCCTGGATGGATGTGATGGAACCGTCTTTGGTGGAAGTGATGCGTTCCTGCAGTTCGCCGATATCGGTAGCCAGTGTCGGCTGGTAACCTACAGCGGACGGCATACGCCCGAGCAGCGCGGATACTTCGGAGCCTGCCTGTACGAAACGGAAAATATTATCTACGAAGAGCAGAACGTCCTGTCCCTGTTTGTCGCGGAAATATTCAGCCATGGTCAAACCGGTGAGAGCTACACGCATACGCGCTCCCGGAGGTTCGTTCATCTGGCCGTATACCAGCGCAACTTTGGAAAGAACGCCGGAGTCTTTCATTTCTCCCCAGAGATCGTTCCCTTCACGGGTACGTTCGCCGACGCCGCAGAATACGGAGCAGCCGGAGTGTTCTGTCGCCACGTTATGGATCAATTCCTGGATAAGAACGGTCTTACCTACACCCGCACCGCCGAAGAGCCCGATCTTACCGCCTTTTGCATACGGAGCGATGAGGTCGACGACTTTGATGCCGGTTTCAAAAATTTCGGTTGCCGGAGACTGGTCTTTAAAAGCCGGTGCCGGACGATGAATAGGCCAGTAGTCAGATGCCGGTACTTTTGTATCGTCATTGTCGACGGTCTGTCCGAGTACGTTGAAAATACGTCCCAGGCATCCGTCGCCGACCGGTGCCGCAATAGCACGGCCGGTATCTACTGCTTTCATTCCGCGTACCATGCCATCGGTGGAACTCATCGCAACGGTGCGGACTACGCCGTCACCTAAGTGCTGCATGGTTTCACAGATAACATCTACCGGAACAGTGCCTTCTTCATCTTTGACATGAATTGCGTTATAGATGGCAGGAAGTTCCTGATCGTCGGAAAAAGCGATATCGACGACAGCGCCCATGACCTGTACGACCTTGCCTACCTGTCCCTGCTGTTCATTTGCCATGAAGAAGCATTCCTCCTTAATCAAATTAAGCCGGTTTATTCGAGAGCTGCCGCACCGCCGACAATTTCGGAAATTTCATTGGTGACCTGTGCCTGACGCGCTTTGTTGTACGTAAGGTTGAGGTCGGCAATTCTTTCCGTCGCGTTGTCAGTGGCAGCGGACATGGCCGCCATACGGCTGCCCAGCTCGGACGCCGCGGATTGCAGCATCGCATTATAAACCTGTACTTGTATATATTCAGGAAGCAGTTTGGAAAGCACTGCCGCCGCATCGGGAAGGAAAATATAGGGATCTTCCTCGATACGGAGGAAATCCTGTCTTTCTTTTTCCCATTCGCTGGCAGCCGCTTTTGCTGCTTCTTCCGTTTTTCCCTCAGCCGGCGCTTCAATGGGGAGCAGCCGGTCTACCCGGACCTGCTGGCGGAGGGCGGTGATGAATTTGGTATAAATAATATAAACTTCATCGACTTCTTCTTTTGTGAAGTATTCCACCATCTCTTTGGAGAGATCGATGGAATACTGAGCCGACGGCTTATCAGAAAAGCCGAAATGATAGGTATCGGGATCATACCCGCGGAATTTCAGATAATTCTTCGCCTGTTTCCCGCAGACATATAAAGCGTATGCAGAACGATCTTTTCCGGAGATTTCCTGCAGGGTACGCTTCATCACGTTGGAGTTATAAGCGCCGGCAAGGCCTTTGTCGCCGCAAATGACGAGATATCCGACCTTCTTTACTTCGCCTGTCCTGAAGAGCGGGCTTGTAAATCCGGGTGTCACCGAAGAAGCACGGCGCAGGAGCTCTCCGATCTTTTCCGCATAAGGACGGGAGCCGTTTGCCTTTTCCTCCGCTTTGCGCAGACGGGCGGCGGCTACCATCTTCATGGCTTTCGTGATCTGCTGGATGTTGGTGACGGATTTTATGCGCCCCTTTATATCACGCGTACTTTCCAATCAGATCACCCCTCTACCGTTTCAGACTTTTCTTCTGTTTCGCTTTGTGCCTTGTAACGTTTCTTGAATTCATCAAGAGCTTCTCTGAGTTTCGCTTCATTTTCATCTGTCAGCTTCTTTTTATCCACGATATCAGCGCCGATTTCCGGATGGCTGCTGTGGAGGAAATTCAGAACCTGCTGTTCAAACCCGACAACCTGGTCTACGTCCACGTCATCAAGATACCCCTTGACGGCCGTGTAGATCGCCATAACCTGGTCTTCGACCGGATAGGGGGAATACTGCGGCTGCTTCAAAATTTCCGTCGTCCTCTGGCCGCGGTCGATCTGCGCTTTGGTGGCAGCGTCAAGATCGGAACCGAACTGGGCAAATGCTGCCAATTCACGGAACTGTGCCAGATCCAGACGCAGCGTGCCTGCGACCTGTTTCATGGCCTTAATCTGTGCAGAACCGCCTACACGGGATACAGACAGGCCGACATTGATGGCCGGACGGATCCCGGAATAAAAGAGTGCCGTTTCCAGATAAATCTGTCCGTCCGTGATGGAAATGACGTTTGTCGGAATGTACGCACCGACATCGCCTGCCAGTGTTTCAATGATCGGCAGCGCGGTGATGGAGCCGCCGCCCAGTGCATCGGACAGACGTGCCGCACGTTCCAGCAGACGGGAATGCAGATAGAATACGTCACCGGGGTAAGCTTCGCGTCCCGGCGGACGGCGCAGCAGAAGCGACATGGCGCGGTAAGCGACAGCATGTTTGGAGAGGTCGTCATAGATAATGAGGACATCTTTGCCCTGGTGCATGAAATGTTCCGCAATGGATACACCGGAGTATGGTGCAAGGTACTGCATCGGAGACCCTTCGGAAGCACCGGCATGTACGATGATGGAGTAATCCATAGCGCCGGCAGCTCTCAGCCGTTCGTATACACGGACGACGTTGGAGTTCTTCTGCCCGATGGAAACATAAATACAAATGACATCCTGCCCCTTCTGGTTCAGAATGGTATCAATAGCGATGGCGGTCTTGCCTGTACCGCGGTCGCCGATGATCAGCTCACGCTGTCCGCGGCCGATCGGGACCATGGAGTCGATACATTTCAGACCGGTCTGCAGCGGGACGTTTACCGGCTGTCTGTCGGCAATGCCCGGAGCTTTGATTTCAATGTCGCGATAAGCGTCAGTCTTGATTTCGCCTCTGCCGTCAATCGGCTGTCCCAACGCGTTGACCACGCGGCCGATGACCGCATTGCCTACGGGAACCTGCATCAGACGGCCCGTTCTCTTTACTACGTCGCCTTCCTTGATGGTTTCCGCATTTCCCAGAAGAACGGCACCTACATTGCTTTCTTCCAGGTTCATGGCCATGCCGTAAACGCCGTTCGGCAGTTCCAGCAATTCACCGGCCATGCAGTTTTCAAGGCCATATACATGGGCGATACCGTCGCCGACTTCAAGAACCGTACCTACTTCATCGACATTGAGGTCTACTTTGTAATTTTCAATCTGTTTTTTAATGACAGATGTGATTTCATCTGAACTGATTTTCATATCCTGTAAGTCACCTCAATCTCTTTGCATCATTTGCGAGCGGAGCGCCGCAAGCTGGCGGGCTACGGATCCGTCAATCAGACGGTCTCCCATCCGGACCGTAAATCCGCCTATCAAAGATGCGTCTACTTTCTGTTTCATGATAATTTTGCTTCCCGTGATTTCCGCAAGTTTGGCTTTCAAAGCGTCCACCTGGGATTTGGTCAATGGAAACGCGGAAGTTACCACCGCTTCCTCCATGCCCATCCCATGATGCGCAAGATTGGCATAGACATCCGCCATGGCAGCAAAATCAGCGATGCGGCCTTTGTCGATAACAACATAGCAGAACTGTAAAACTATCGGCTGCACCTTATCTGCAAATAACTTATTTATAGTATCTTTCTTGACATCCTTAGCAAGCAGAGGATGGTTCAGAATCTCCCCGAGCTCTTTGCTTTTCCCTATGGTATCGGCAATGAGGCGGAGATCTTCTTCCGTTTGTTCCAGGCAGTGCTGCTCTGCGGCAATTTCATAGATGGCTCGTCCGTACTTCTTTGCAAGGATTACGTTCTTATCCATGATTACTTACCTGCCTGCCCGGCATCCAGTCTTGCGATGCTTTCCGCTATAAGCCGGTCATTTGTATCCGGCGTCATATTTTTGCTGATGATCTTCGATGCAATATCACAGGAAAGAGCGGCCACCTGCGTCTTCAGATCCTCCAGGGCATCCTTGCGTTCCCTTTCGATCTGTTTAGCAGCCTGGACTTTTTCCCTCTCAATAGCCGCATGGGCCTCATCGATCTGCGCCTGGGCCTGTACCTTGGCCTCTTTTACGGCTTTGTCCACGATCCCCTGTGCGGCGACCTGGGCATTGGCAAGTTCCGCTTCCAGATCGGATTTGAGCTTGGCCGCCTCCGCGCTGGACCGGGCCGCGCTGTCCAGATCATTCCGGATCTTGTTCCTGCGGTCATCCATGACCTTCAGCATCGGCTTATAGCAGAAATGTGCCAAAACGGCAACGAGAATGATAAAGTTGAGGATTGAAATCAGCAGCGTACCATTTAATTCTACCAATGAAATCCCCTCCTTAGGCTAACAATGAATTGGAATTAGCCGAGGAAAGGATTGGCGAATACGAGGACGAGAGAAATAACGATAGCGATAATCGGAATAGATTCTACCAAGCCGATGCCGACAAGCATGGAAGTGAAGAGCTGCCCCTGAATTTCCGGCTGGCGGGTCATGCCGTCGATAGCGTGAGATGCTACTTTAGAATCGCTGAATGCAGCTGCAAATGCGGCAACTGCGGCAATCAGCGCAGATGCGATAAGGGAATACTGAACAACAATAGTCTGATCCATGGTAATGATTCCTCCTAAAAATGTAATGCCCCGGTTTTTCCGGATATAATGAGTACCGTTTCGCGGGCGGCGCCGGGCATTTTACGGAGTGCCGCTCCCATTCACCTGCACACCTTCACTTACTCCACGCTCTCCTTGAGATAAATGGAAGTCAGCGTAGTGAAAATGTACGCCTGGATCAATCCGACCACAAGGCTGAACACGACCCAGAGCAAAGGTACAAGCACAGGTGCCAACGCGTAGAGGATTTCCATCAGGATTTCCCCTGCCAGAATATTGCCGAACAGACGCATCGCCAGTGTCACCGGCCGGGAAAGTTCTTCTACGATATTGATGATTACGAACGGCGGCATCGGTTCAAAGAAATGTTTCAGCCATTTGCCGAATCCCCTGTTCCTGATATAAACGAAATGAATACATAATGTGCCGGTCAGCGCCAGCCCCAGGGTCGTATTCACATCATTTGTCGGAGACGCCGTCAGATGGGCTGTCGGCAGAAGCCCGATTTCATTGGCCACAAAGATGAACATGAAAAGCGTCAGCAGGAAATAAACAACCTTTTTATAATGCGATCCCATATTCTTCTCAAACTGGGAGCATAGCGGCTCAATGATCATTTCCACCGCATTCTGGATACCGCTTGGAACGAGCGAACGCCCCGGCTCGCAGCAAAGACGATAATAAATACTATGAGAGCAGTAAGCCATTGTGTAAAAATCGTATCCAGATTGACCGACATTCCGAAAAGCTGTGCAACCATATGTGTACCTGTATGAAGATGCATAGTCTCACCCCCTCTCTGTTTTGGACGTCAGGAAAATATTATTATTCTTATTCCACACTATTGCCTTGCCCAGATAGTAGCAGGGAACAGTGACAATAAGCCCGCCAGGAATCCGAGAATGGAAAGTGGTGTCCACAAAACCACCGCCGCCGCCAGCCCCGCTTCCACAAAAAGCCGGGAGCCTGCAAGCGCGGCGCCCATCTGGCCTATGTAGGCCGCGTCCCGCTTTTCTTTCCCCCAGTGGATGTAACGCTGTTTCATGTACAAGAAAAAAAGAATATGAAATACGACGCCGGCGGCAAATCCTGCCGCTACAGTCCATTCCCACTTCAAAAACGCGGCGACCGCGCCGACAGCGCCTATGGCTGCCAGACGGCTGACCACTCTATCCGCAAAAGCAGGGAATACCGTATCATACTTCATTTCTTACTTTCCTATCATTTTTCTAATTATGGCCCACAATCCGGATATGGCGCCCAAAAGGGATAACCCGATAAGGCCGAAAGGATACGTCCCCAAGTATTCATCACACTTAAGCCCGCCCCAGATACCGAGGCCGATACAGGAAAGAAGTGTCATGCCCGCTCCGCCCGCTACAGCGATACTGCGCATCGGATTGAACTCTTTTCCTTTATCTCCCTGTCCTCCGGCATTCTTCATGGCCATCTCCGGCATGTGCATATCATGAAAAACTGCACGCAAAATACGTACAGCTCTACCCATACAAAGTTATTGTAACATATGCGGATTTACTTAGCTATAAATTTAGACGGTTTTTTATGAGAAATCCCCTTCGCATACAAAAGCGTCTCCACGATGCGCCCGGCGGATCTGCCGTCACCGTAAGGATTCACTGCTTCCGCCATCGCATGATATGCCGCCTCATCGGTCAGCAGCCGGTATGCCGTCTGATAAATCTTCTCTTCTCCGGTGCCCACCAGTTTTACCGTCCCCGCCTCTACCGCTTCGGGACGCTCTGTCGTATCGCGAAGGACAAGGACGGGTTTCCCCAGGCTCGGCGCTTCCTCCTGTATGCCGCCTGAATCGGTCAGCACAAGGGCGGACCGCGCCATCAGATTCGTGAAAGGCTCATACTCCATCGGTTCTACAAGATGGATGCCCGCCGCGCCGTCCAGCTCTTCCTCCACCGCTTCACGGACAAGAGGATTCCGATGGACAGGAAATACCACTTCCGTATCCGGTACGGTTTCCACCAGCCGGCGGAGCGCACGGTACACATGATGCATGGGCGCGCCCAAATTTTCACGGCGGTGGGTGGTCACAAGGATGACGCGCTTGTGTTCTTCAATCGCCTGTATTTCTTCATCTTCAAAAGTATAATCTTTCTTTACCGTCGAAAGGAGCGCATCAATGACGGTATTTCCCACGACGAAAATATTTTCATCCTTTTTATTTTCACGGAGCAGATTTTCCCGCGCTGTTTCCGTCGGGGCAAAATGAAGACTGGCCAGGACGCCCGTAAGCTGGCGGTTCGCCTCTTCAGGAAAAGGGGACGCCAGATCTCCCGTGCGCAGCCCCGCTTCCACATGTCCGACTTTGATCTGCTTGTAAAAAGCGGCAAGCGACGCGGTAAACGTCGTCGTCGTATCCCCATGGACAAGGATATAATCCGGTTTTTCCTTTTCCAGTACTTCTTCCAGTCCGCGAAGGACGCGGGAAGTGATGTCATACAGGGACTGTCCGCTCCTCATGATATCCAGATCGTAATCGACGGGCAGCTTGAAAAGATCCACCACCTGATCGAGCATTTCCCGATGCTGCGCCGTGAGGCAGACCTTTGTTTCTATTTCGGGATGCGCCAGAAGCGACTGCACGACAGGAGCCATCTTTATCGCTTCAGGCCGCGTGCCGAAAACCGTCATGACTTTCACAGGACTACTCCTTTTCATAAAACAAGCTGATAAAATGAAATATTTCTGTCAATTCCTTTTTTATTTTTCATCTTTTTCCGTCGGCGGAAGAACGACCTCTCTCATGACGCCGAGTTTCTTCGCCCAGAAAATAAACACCCCGAGTGCGAAAAGGATCACCGCCACACCGAGAAATGGATTCAGCCTCACCACAAGGAGCGCCGCTGCCGAGAAAAAAGCGGTCAGCGCGTACATCACCAGCACCACCTGTTTCTGCGACAGGCCTGCCGCCAGAAGACGGTGGTGGAGATGATTCTTGTCCGGTGAAAAAATCGGCACCCCTGACTGCCTGCGCCGCACGATAGCAAGTACCGTATCGGTAATGGGCACGGCCAGCGCCACCAAAGGCACGATAAGGACTGCGGCAGCCGCCGTCTTCATAGATCCCATGACCGACACCGCGGCAATCACATACCCGAGGAACATGGATCCCGTATCGCCCATGAAAATTTTAGCCGGATTGAAATTATACTGCAGAAAGCCGAGGCAAGCCCCCGTCATGGCCACCATAGCGGCAGCCGATACCCACTGCCCCATCTGGAATGCGAGAAGGGCAATGGCAATAGAAGCTATCGTGGCGATCCCCGCAGCAAGCCCGTCAAGGCCGTCAATAAGATTGACCGTATTGATAAATCCGATGATCCAGAAAATAGTAAGCGGTATGGAAATAAAGAGAGGAAATTCAATAATCCCCACATAGGGAAGATCGATCCAATCAATATTCACATCAAAGAATATCACAAGCACGGCGGCGGATAAGATCTGCCCGAGAAGTTTCACCTTGGCGGGAAGAGACACGATATCATCTGCAATCCCCACAAAAACAAGACAGGTCGCGCCGATCATAATCCCTGTCATTTCATAAGTAAAGCCCACCGTAAGGATGACGGATACCATAAACCCCGCGTATATGGCAAGACCGCCCAAACGGGGTACCAGTCCGTGATGCACCTTCCGTGCGTCCGGCTTATCCACGGCGCCGATCTGCACCGCGAAATTTTTTACGGCCGGCGTGAGAATAAACGTCACGGCAAGCGCGGCAAGGAACGTGAACGCGTAAGCGAACAACGAACCACCTCCCCTTTCTATGTATATGGTTATTTTAGCACAACTGATGAAATATTGTTGCCCGCCTGCGGCCTCGAAATAAAGCGGAGCCCAAAAGAAGCGGGAACCGCAAAAGAAAGGCACACGAAACGGATCACAGCATTTCCGGATCCCGCGCAGCAAAAAACCTCACGGCTGTTTGATCGAAATCATTCCGCCATGAGGCTTTTCATTTTTACTGTTTCGCGCGAATAACGACGCAGCGGTACGGCGCTTCTCCGTCGCTTTCTGTAGACACCGCGCCGTCACTCTGGAGCGCCAGGTGGATCATGCGGCGGTCACCCGCCGACATCGGTTCGAGGCGGATTTCTTCCCCTGTACGCTTCACCTTATCCGCCAGGCGGTGCGCCAGCGATTCCAGGGTCTGCCTGCGGCGCTGCCGATAGTCTTCCACATCAAGAAGCACGAAGTAATGGTGGCGGAAATTTTTATTTGCCGCCAGATTTGTCAGGTACTGGAGCGCGTCCAGCGTCTGACCGTGCTTTCCGATAAGGATGCCCAGACCCTCGCCGTGAAGGTTGAAAAGAATGCGTTCTTCACTCACCATCTTCTCAAGCTGCACATCCATCTTCATTCCTTTGAAAACGCCCGTCAGGAAACGTTTCGCTTCTTCAGCAGCTTCTTCCTGCTCTTCCGCGGAAAACGGAGTTTCCTCACGGCCGCGTTTTTCCTTCTTCACCGTAAGAACTTCTTCCGTATCACCGCCGCCCATGACGTTTTCCCCCGGCTCCTCCGCAGCGGAAACGGTTTCTTCTTCTCCGTCTGCAGCCCCGGCAGCAGCCGAAGTCATGTCCCCGGCAGTCTCCGCAGCATCTTCCGTTTCCGATCCTGCCGCGCCGACCTCGACAACGGCATCTTTCTTGTTGAACAAACCGAAAAGTCCGCTTGAGGGCTGTTCAATGACACGGATCACTGCTTCTGCGCGGGAAAGCCCCAGCTTCTTCAATCCTTCTTCCACTGCTTCGTCAACGGTTTTTGCGGTAATTCTGACAGTTTTCATAGTTATCCCTCCGCTTTCCCGGAACTATCCCCGGCCTCTGCCGTCTTTTCAGCAGAAGCCGTTTTTTCTTTTTCATCACCGGCCTTCGGTGCTTCATCGGCTGCCGGTTTCTTTGCTACCTTTTTAATAATTTTTCTGCGGATAATCTTTTTCCTCTTTGTCTTAGCCACAGCCTCTTCATCGGCATGGACAGTGACTACGCCTTTTTTTCGAAGGCCCGTTTATCATTTCCTTTCCCTTTTCCCCGCGGAACATGATAAGCTGCTGGAAAAACTGGTAAACATTGCTCACCACCCAGTAAATCACCAAACCGCTCGGAAAATGAAGAGACATCCAGCCGATCATAAGAGGCATCATGAAAAGCATCGTCTTTTGGTTGCCCGGCGCGTCTTTCGGTGTCGTCTGCCAGGAAACAAGGAACGTGGACGCGGCGGAAAGAACAGGCAGAATGTACGTGCCGTCTTCCGCTGCCAGACTTTCAATCCAGAGGAAACCCGCATGGAGAGGGTCATAGTTGAATCCCTGTATCGCATAGTACATCGCGATAAGGAAAGGCATCTGTATGAGCAGGGGCAGGCATCCCGCCATGGGGGACGCATTATGCTCTTTGTACAGACGCCCCATTTCCTGCCGCATCATGGCAGGGTCATTTCTGTACTTCTTCTGGATTTTCTGGATCTCCGGCTGTATTGCCTGCATCGCTTTCATGGAACGGATCTGTTTCACCGCGAGGGGAAGCAGCAGCGTCTTAATGAGTATCGTCAAAACGACGATAGCGATGACGTAATTGGGGAATCCGAGACCGGAAGTAAATTCATAACAAATCTGCAGGCCGATGCGCATCAGGTCGGCAATCATGCCTACAATAGCCGAGAGTACGGGAATCTGGAACTCAGATCCGCCTCCGCCAAAGCCAAGATTCATAATTTCTCCTTATACGGCCTCTATTTCAGCCGCCTAAATGTTCCCGCTTTCTGAATTTCAAAAGCAGGATGAGACAGGAATGCAGAAACTTTGCTAAATTCATGGCGTGACAAGATAACAAAACGCGAAAGATAAACGAAAGATAAAAAAGCGGCGCCTCATCAAAAGCGCCGTACATTGCCTGTCGGAAAAGCCTTATGGAACAGGGTCATAACCACCCTTATGGAAAGGATGGCACTTCAAGATCCGCTTTAACGCGAGCCATCCGCCTTTCAGCGCGCCGTATTTCTCCACCGCTTCCAGCGCGTAAGTGCTGCAGGTGGGAGTGAAACGGCAGCATGGCGGTTTCAGAGGAGAAACATATTTCCTGTAAAATCGAATAAGAACGATCAGCATCGTCTTCATCATGCCCCCTCCAGCATGCCCGCTTTACGCCACAGCAAGCAAAGCCTTTTCCGCCTCGCTATACGTCGCTGTCGTCAGAAAAGCGGCGGCAAGCAGTATGGCTTCATAATGGGAAGAAAGTTCATGACGATGGAGGCGGTAAACCTCTTTCATCAGGCGCCTTGCCCGATTGCGCGCCACGGCATTGCCGATGCGCTTCGTCGTCACAAACCCGATCCGGACAGGTTCCCGTTTCGTCCTGACCACGTACATAAGTCCCGCGCGGTTGCTGAAACGCCGGCCGGCCGAGTATATACGCCGGTAATCCCTGTTTTGCCGGATACGGAAATCACGGTGAAGCGGGTACTTCTTCTCCTGCTTCGATTCTGACTCAGGCACTTAATACCTTTCTGCCCTTGGCTCTTCTTCTTTTCAGAACAATACGGCCGGCTTTCGTCTTCATACGGGCGCGGAATCCGTGGGTATGTTTTCTCCAGTGGTTATTAGGCTGGAATGTCATTTTTGCCATCAGTGAACACCTCCTTACTGTCCTGTGTATTCACACACCATAACATGCTAATTATAGCTAAACGGCCATCAGATGTCAAACGAAAACACTTCACACACACTCCGTTTTTCACGAAGAAATCAGTACCGCATTATGACGCCTTATCATTCCCCTCATTATGACACTCTCTCCTTCAATCGTCATTCAGAACGGGGGTAAGAATGCCTTGTGGGAAAAACGGGAAACAGGATGGTGACATGGAGTGAAGAATCTATCACCTCACTTTCCCCTCTTGATTCCTGATAAAGAAAAAAGGAAACGGTCTCCCGTCTCCCTTATTTTCTTCCGTACCACCTATTGCAGTGCGGACCTCTGCAAGTTTCCCGGTCGTCACCGCTTCTCTCCGGAACACCGCAGACTCCCCGCTCACCGTTTTCTCCGATGGGACAGAGCTGTACGTTTTCATCCTGCGGCGGATTATCTCCGCCATCATACGCGGCAAAACCGCCAACTACCCCGCCTGCAATCAGTGCCGCGGCAAGTATTGTTTTCTTCCACATAAGAACACCTTCTTTCAAAACTGAAGCTTATTCATATATTTATATATATCTATTATAACATACCCTGTATAGTGCCTTATTGACAGGGAACGGAAAAACGCCATCTGAAGCGAATGTGAAGGATCTGCTGCCGTGATGAGGGGGTGGTCAGGCGTCATCCTGAACGAACGTGAAGGATCTATTACCGTAATGGGGAAAAGCGGTAAGGCGTCATGAGAGTAATAGATTCTTCACTCTGTGTCACCATCCTGTTTCCTGTCTTTTCAATAAGGCATTCTTACCACCGTTCTGAATGACGTTAAACAGACAGGCACAGCCGGGATTTTAACTGCTCCCGGGCCTGCCGATAAAGTGGTATCCATGGTAAGGCGTCATCCGAAGCAAATGGAAGGATCTGTACCTGCAATGAGGAAGACCATAAGACGTCATCCTGAGCGGCAGCGAAGGATCTATACCCGTGATGAGGAAAACGGTAAGCTGTCATTCTGAGCGCAGCGAAGAATCTGCTGCTGTGATGAGGGAAGAAAAGCAAGGATTATATAAATTTATTACAGCCATTCATTTTGATAAATCTTTCCATTCAGGATTTATACTGTTTATCAAAACTTCTTTTTTTATTTCGGGAAAATCCTTTTTTATGCTTTTTTTCCCGATGAATGGCATCTTTTTATATTACTTATCGTTTCATAATATACAAGATAATAAACGTGATATCTTTTAGTGAAACTATCATTGATTCCCATGCGATGTTCATATAAACGACGTTGCAAATTATTTGTGACACCTGTATAAAGGACGGTTTTATTATAATTGGTAAGAATTAAACATAACCCATAGAAGTACCTCCCATATAAGATTATATACAAATATGTGGTAGTAGGTAATAAATGAAAAGCAACACTAACAGTAAGACGTCATAATGAGGGAAACGGTTAATCGTCATCTGAAGCAAACGTGAAGGATCTGTTGCCGTAGTGAGGAAGCCGGTAAAGTGTCATTCGGAGCAATAGATTCTTCACTCTGTGCCACTATCCCGTTTCCCATCTTTCCCTCAAGGCTTTCTTGACTCCGTTCAGAATGACAGCGGACGGCAAGGCGTCATCCTGAGCGGCAGCGAAGGATCTATACCTGTGGTGAGGAAGTCGGTAAGGCGTCATCCGAAGCGAATGTGAAGGATCTATTACCGTCCGCTTATCCCCCACCCACATAAAAATACGGTACCCACCACATTTGACGGATACCGTACTTTCTGTTTCTTATACTATTTCCTTACACCTGTTTTGTTTACCATTCCGGGTTACGCTTCCGGTGAAATATGGGAACCATACACATCACGGTAGTCCCCCTTTTCTTTATTGCTTTCATTATTGACACGGACGCGTTCCACCTTATGCCGGTCATTATCCTTGCCGGAAATACGGTCGACACGGGTGCGATCCAGATCCTTTATCCGATTGATTTCAGGATCGAATTCACCGATGGCCTTTGCCATGTCGCTGTCAATGGGTGCGCCGTTCTGCAGGGCACGGTAAATAATGGCCGCAAATTCATAACGGGTCATGGAACGGTCACCCTTGAATTCTCCATCCGGATACCCTTCCAAAAGACCTCTGTCTGCCAATGATTTCACATAAGAATATGCCCAGTGGTCTTTCGGCACATCGGGGAAATTAACATCCTTCATTACCGATTCTCCCGACTGCATGGCTCCGCGCATGGCTTTAATCTCAGCACTCTGCGCCTTGACAATCGCTTTCAAGTCCTCCACTTCCTTGGCCAAAGCCACCCGTGATGTGGATACATGGTTGCCCTGTCCCAGCTTCACGCTGACTCCGGCATTCACCATGTTTTCTCCTCCCCCGAAGGAGCCTCCCACGCTGAACATGGTGTCTTCATTGGGACGGTAGAATGCTCCTACCGCTACCGCATGGGCGTCTTTGTAGTTGCCGTAGCCCGCTGCCACATCCCACTTGTCATCCGGGTCGAAGTCCAGCGGGTGGAGGGCTGCCAATGCTGCCGCTCCTGCTCCTACTCTGTCCATCCGGTCTCCCAGTTCATTGACGGCTCCTCCTATGTTGTTGATTGTCTGGTTTGTTTTCCACAGCTGCCCCCCATTGACAGCGTCAGTGCTGTTTGCGCTGATGTCTCCGGCTGCTACGTTGGTGATTTTCTTGTTCCCTGCGTTGATGCCGCTGTTGTCGATTTTCACGTTCCCCACGGTCAGGGTGTTGGTGGTCACACTGTTCAATCCTTTCAGGTCTTTGGCCATGCGGACTTTCAGGTTGTTATTGCCGTCGGATACGACGCCGAGGTTGTCTTCTGTGGTCAGTTTGTTTGTGTCTGTAATGCCTCCGACGACGTTCACCTGTTCGTTCAGTTTCTTCTTGATGACGTTTCCTGTATCGCCGCCGTATTTCATGCCGTCATTTAGGGTGGCCACTTCTTCTTTGGTTCCGTCCGGTTTTTCGTATACGATACGGGTCGTGGTCGCCCCCGGCGCGCCGTCTACTCCGGGTTTGCCGTCACGGGTAACGGAGATGTTTGTTGTTACGCCGTCTTTTCCGTTGATGCCGATTTTTCCGTCTTTGCCGTTTTTACCTGTAGCAACGATGGTTTCGGTTTTCAGGTTCTTGTCCATTTTGACGGTGAGGTTTCCGTTCGCATCGGCAAAGGTTTTGATGTTTTCACCGGAGTATTCGGAGGCGGCTTTTGTCCCTTCTCCTTTGATGGTGACTTTGTCTCCCAGGTTCCGGTGGAATTCTCCGTCGTTGCCGGCAAAGTCCATGCCTTTTTTCGTCAGTTCTTCAGATGTATTGGTAATCTTTTGGTCTACGGCTTTGAGTTGGTCTTCTGTGGCGGCCTGTCCGCTGGTAATGTTGTTCGGATCCCAGGTTTTGTTGGTCAGTCCGTTGACGGTTCCGTCTTTCCCGTTGATTTTCACTTTTCCGGCATCGATGTTTCCTGTCGTGCCGTCAATGGTGACTTTGTCGCCGGCTTTGATGATGCCTGTTGTTCCGTCGATGGATACCTGTTTGGACGGATCGGTTCCCAGTGTGACTTTGTCGCCGAGTCCGACAGTATATTCTTTGCCGCCTGTTCCATTGGTTCCTTCGGTGACGGTTATATTGCTGTCTTTGGCTTTGACGGTCGTATGCTGGCCTGCCAGTGTCTTTACGTCATGCAGCTGGCTGCCGTTGACGGCATCGGTGCTGTTTGCGCTGACGTCTCCGGCTGCTACGTTGGTGATTTTGTTGCTGCCGTTGTCAAGGCCGTTCTTGGTGAGGGATACGGTGTTTCCCGCCGCACCGTTGCTGATGGTTATTCCGTTACTGTTGATGAATGTATCGCCGGCGGTTATGCTTTCGAGGCCTTTCAGGGCTTTGGCAAGACGGACTTTCAGGTTGTTATTGCCGTCGGATACGACGCCGAGGTTGTCTTCTGTGGTCAGTTTGTTTTCGTCTGTAATGCCTCCGACGACGTTCACCTGTTCGTTTAGTTTCTTCTTGATGACGTTTCCTGTATCGCCGCCGTATTTCATGCCGTCATTTAGGGTGGCCACTTCTTCTTTGGTTCCGTCCGGTTTTTCGTATACGATACGGGTCGTGGTCGTCCCCGGCGCGCCGTCTACTCCGGGTTTGCCGTCACGGGTGACGGAGATGTTTGTTGTTACGCCGTCTTTTCCGTTGATGCCGATTTTTCCGTCTTTGCCGTTTTCACCTGTAGCGACGATGGTTTCGACTTTCAGGTTTTTATTCATCTTCACGTCGATTGTCGTATTTCCGGCAGGGTCCTGCGTGATAAAGGTTTTAAGGTTTTCTCCGCTGTATTCCGTATCGGCCGCGGTACCTTCTCCTTTCACGGTTATCTTGGAGCCCAGTTTATTGGTTTTTGTGCCGCCTGCATTGGCATCGAACTGCAGGCCTTTGGCGATTACATCATCCAATTTGATTTGGACGCGATGATGTCCTTTAATTTTACGGTTTCTTTCTGCCCTGCATGGTTTTTATCTTCTACGGTCAGATCAATATTTCCGTTGGTATCGACTGTATAAGACCCATCCGCACTGGATGCGTTTTGTACCAGCCGATAATCGGTGGCCGCTGCACTTTGATTATTGATGGCTTCGGTAACCGTCTTCAACTGATCTTCTGTGGCGGCACGCCCGCTGACGGCCGTCGGGTTCGTTACATTCCAGGTCTTATTATCTAAACCTGTTACATAATTACCGGTAGTACCGCCGGATGTCTGGCTGCCCATGGTCACACCGCCGGCTTTCACCGTATCCGCAGCGGTTACTGTCTTCACATGAATGTCTTCGTTGAGTTTTACGCCGATTTTCGTATCTTCACCGGTTTGGGTGATTTCTGTCGTAATGTTGTTATCGCCGTTAACGGTGACTTTAGAGCCTAATTTGTTCGTTTTTTCGCTGTTATTATCCGCATCGAAACGAAGCCCTTTATTGATCACTTCATTTTTAGCGTCATGCAATTGGCCGCCGTTCACCGCGTCTTTGGATCCGGCTGCCACCTGACCGTCAGCCACATTGGTTACTTTTTGGTTATTCGCATTGAGGCCGTTATTGGTTACATAGGTCTTTCCGCCTACGGTCAGGCCGTTGTTGTTAATCACCGTATTGCCCGTTGTGACGCTGTCCACTTTCACGTTTTTCGCCAGTTTGATATTCAGCGTATCTGTCCCGTTGGATACCACGCCGATATTTCCGTCTGTCAACTTAGATGTATCTGCCACGCCGCCAACGATATTTGTCTGTTCGCCTAATTTCCGTGTAAACTTGTTAGCCGCGGCGGCCGCAGCTTTCACATCGCCCGCATAGGCCACGCCTTTATCTATTTCCGAGGTTACCGCATAGAGCTGGCTGCCGTTGATAGCGTCGGTAGAGGCAGCGGAAATACGGCCAGCCGCTACATTGGTGATCGTCCGCTCACTGCCCGCCTTACCCACGCTGACTGTAGAAGCCGGATTTACTCCTGCAAAATTATGTGCTGTTCCATTGATCGTTGCGGAGGGTGTCGCCACAGCTGCCGCCGTTTCCGAACCGGCGCCGAGGGCTATGGCATTTTCATTGGCCACTTTTGTATTGCTGCCAAGAGCCATGCCGTTCTTCGCTGTTACAGAAGCGTTGTTCCCCAGCACCATAGCACCATCAGCGGAAACCGTGGAATTGCTTCCCACCGTATAGGCATTATCCGCTTTAATGGTATTCTTATAACCGAAAGCACCTGCCGTATTTCCTTTGACCGTACCAGCCGTGACGTGCTTGATCTTATCGCCGTTGGCTTCTGTCGTTTCCGTAATGGTGGCAGATCCGACTGTATTACCGCCGCCAACGGCATAGGCATTATTCCCATACACGGTATTTTCCGTGCCGACCGCCGCGGAAGAGGCACCGGATACGGTGCCGTCCGTCATATCCAGACCGACTGTATTCGCATCGCCGACAGCTGTAGATTTATTCCCGTAAGTCTCCGCCCGGCTGCCGAGAGCCAGAGACTTATCGCCCCAGCTCCGTGCCATGACACCGATACCGGTGCTGGCAATCCCCTTCGTCAGTGTATTGACGCCAATCGCCGTCGAACCTGTACCATAAGACTGGGTCATCATGCCGATGGCCATACTGGCATTCCCTATAGAAGCGGTATTCACATAATTCTTACTGTCATTGATAGCTGCACTTCCCAATGTCGTCCCAGGATATAATACAGCCAGTTCCCGGTTAAAGTTTTTCTGCACACCAGTGGTCGCCATGTCCGGAATGGCAGCCTGTAGAACAGGTTTTGCCCGATCAATATCATCCCCGCCGATAGCAATCGAAGAATGCCCGATGGATCTCGAATCAGCGCCTATGGATGTGGATTGCGTACCATAAACTTTAGCCCGGCTGCCGATCGCCACGCCCTGTGAATACTCCGGCTTGTCCGCCGGAGCGGTTACATCTTTTCTGAGCAGGCAGGCTTCCGCTCCGGCACCGATCACCACATCGCCCCGGGAACCATAAGAAGCGGCCTCCGCTCCCATGACAACCGCGCCGTTACCACCTTGGGGATGAGTATGATACTCGGAAACCGTGCTCTTCGCCTGGCGGCCGATGACGATATCCCCGTTTTCTGCTGCTGTTGCCACATTCCCGATGGCGATGGTGCTCGCAGTAAACTGATCCCCGGCCCTCTTCTGTCCCAAAGCCCTGGCTCCCCTGCCTATGGCCACACTGTTTGTAGCAGTCGAACCTGTCTTTGCATCATAACCTGCGGCAAGAGAATTCTCCCCATCCGCATTTGTCAAAGGACCAACAGCAACGGCATTGTTCCCTTTCGCCTTAGTATTGTCACCTACTGCCGTGCTGCCACTACCTGTTGCCGCAGCACCCGGACCATGCTGTGTATTGGCTTCCACCAAGCCCGGCATCAGGCATCCTGTAAGAACAAGAGCACACAGAAACGCACGGAAAGGCAGGCTCTTCTTTTCAGAAGCCGCTCCTCCGTTTTTTCCGCAGCGTCCGGAGATTTCCGAAACCACCACATAACAGTGTTTCACCCGGCTCCAAATAACTTTATAAATTTGATTCATAAATTTCCTCCCTCGTAAATTTCACCTTTATAAGCAGCTGATGAGATATACTTCAAAACAGAGGCTGCCATTCACCAGGCACTATCGACCGAAGCCTTCCGGTATGACCAGAAACTCCTGTCCCTTGTCAAAATAAACGGCTTATATTCTATATACTATTTAATGTAGCGATTATTTACCGGCTGCGATATGCGAACCGTATATGTCGCGGTAATCACCCTTTTCTTTATTGCCTTTATTATTGACACGGACGCGTTCTACTTTATTCCTGTCATTATCTCCGCCGGAAATACGGTCTACCCGGAAACGATAAGCTTCTCTTACCTTTTCCATCTCAGGACCAAATTCTTCCATAGCTTTACCCATATTTCCATCAACAGGCGCCCCATTCTGCAGTGCGCGGTAAATAATGGCCGCAAATTCATAGCGGGTCATGGAACGATCCCCTTTGAACTCTCCATCCGGATAGCCTTCTAAAAGACCTCTGTCTGCCAATGATCTTACATAAGAATATGCCCAATGGTCTTTCGGCACATCGGGGAACTCTACATTCCTTACAGGCTGTCCCGCCATCTGTCCGATGATCTGCCGGAACTGTTCATTTTGTGCTTCCAGACGGGTAACCGCATCTTTCAGGTCAACAATTTCTTTTGCCATAGCTACTTTGGATGTAGACACATGGTTGCCCTGTCCCAGCTTTACGCTGACTCCGGCATTCACCATGTTTTCTCCTCCGCCGAAAGAGCCTCCCACGCTGAACATGGTGTCTTCATTGGGACGGTAGAATGCGCCTACCGATACTGCATGGGCGTCTTTGTAGTTGCCGTAGCCGGCTGCCACATCCCACTTGTCATCGGGGTCAAAGTCCAGCGGATGGAGAGCCGCCAGTGCTGCCGCTCCCGCTCCTGCACGGTTCACACGGGTTCCCAATTCGCCTACTTTATTGGTTACATTTTTTATATCCTGCGTGGAAGCGATGCCGGAAACGGAATAAGTGCTGCCGTCATTACGGGTGAAGTTCAAGGTATTCCCGTCAAGTGCTGCGGATGATGTATAACGATCCTTCAGGCCGGTGATGGTCGCTGTCGTTCCGTCATTATTTATCAAGGTAGCACTGCCTGTACCATTCGCAGCATAGGTAGCCGTGCCGCCGGTTACTACCGTGTCTTTGGCATTGACGGTATATGTCGTCGTATTCCCGGTTTTCTTGGATGTTACGGTTACATTGTCTCCCGCTTCTACCTTTGTCTTTTCAATTCCCAGACTGCTTGTATCGACGGACAGGTTATATCCGACTTTCTTGCCGTTTTCCACTTTATCCGTAATCTTTACTGTCCCGTCCGTAGATTCCATCTTGGGTCCGCTGACAGTGTATTCTTTCCCGCCGTCGGCATTGGTGCCTTCCGTTACGGTTGCGTAATCTCCCGCTTTCACGGTGGTATGTTTCTTTTCCGCCGCTTCTGCCTTGGCTTCCACTTTCTTCAGCTGTGCCACATTGACAGCATCGGTATCTGCCGCACCGGCCGCTACACCGGTGATCTGGCGGGTGATACCTTTGGACGCATCGCCTACGGAAATAGCCGCTTCTGTGGCCTTCCATGTGGAAGACGTATCTGTGGATGACGCCTTGGTGGAGGGATCATAACCCGCAACTCCCTTATCCACGGATGCCACGGAACCGCTGCCGAGGGCTACACCGCCCGCTACGGTCACGTTGGCATTGTGTCCGATGGACACGGCATTCGCTACACTTGTCGTAACTACACTGTCCCCGGAACCGAGGATAACACTGCCGTTTGCCCCGGCAAGCTTGCGCTTATTGCCCAGTACGAGGGCGTCATCTGTATTCTCTATTTCATTTTCAGAACCAATGATAGATACGTGATTGACATTAGTAGCGACATTCTTGAAACCAGTAATAGAGTTATAGGTACTTGACCTACGGCTGGTACCGGTCACGGTGTTGTTAACGCCAATCATAGCCGTGCGTAATGTATAGTCCGCTCTGTTGCCACCACCAAAAGCCATAGTAGAGCCACCTCCGTTGGACTCTTTAATAATACGGCGTAAATTTTGAGCCAATGCTTCAGGAGAATTACCGCCGCTAGTCGGAGCAGAGTAAATATCTTCTACAGAGTTTGTAATTTCATTACCGGCACCATAAATTAAAGAACCATTGGAATTAAATGTACGGTTAGCAACACCAACGATACTATTAGCGATACCAGAATAATTACTAGATGCTGTTTTAGATTCGATGGAGTTCAAGGAACCGGTGATCGTAGCACCAAAATTTTGAGCTGAATTAGGACGGAACCCACCGCCATCATAAGCGCCGGTAATAGCGGAATAAGCGCCATTAACAACACCAAAGGCGGCGTTATTCCAGCTGTTAGTTCCAACTGTTGTCGCATTAACAACTACATTATTACTACGCATATTAGCTATATCACTAGTATCAACAGTGGTATCATAAAGTTTACCTTTAAAATTATGAGTACCAACCATAACACTGCCGGAACGCGCATAAGCATTTTGCCCGATAGCTACACCGGTAACTACTTTATCAGGATTAGCAGGAATAAATGGTGACTGCAACCCAAGAAATCCGGATCCCGTAAATGTAGTTTGTCCGAAGTTGAAATTTTTTTCTTGTACACCGGCCATGTTTTCTGAAAATGCATTCTGTCCAATGGCAATACCGCCACCCTGATTGACATAATTATTGATATGAGCATTATTGCCTACAGCAATATCACCGCGTGAAGGACGTACCGTACCGTTGGAGTAGTCAATATGAGCATCTTTGCCAACAGCTACATTTTCTGCTTCCGGCGCACTGCTGCCTGTACCATATGCCACCCCGTTCCCAGAACCTGTCGCCGTATCCGCCGCATCAGCCGCATAACCGCCCATGAGGACTCCCATCCCCACAGCTGCCGCCAGAGCGGCTTTCACCGCTTTTCCCGAAGCGCTTTTCGTGTGGCTCCTTGCCACTTCAGAAGTGACTACATAGGCATGTTTTGCCTTACTCCATACAATCTTGTAAATTTTATTCATGCTACACTCTCCCTTGTTGCAGCTAACCAAAAACAGACGACACTTAGGTCATCTTAAACTATCGTTTTATTATAGCACGTTTATTACAAACAACGAAGTAAAAAATGAAAATCGGCTCTCGTTTTTCAGAAGCCGGCAAAATACCGGCAGAGAAGGGACTTTCATTCTAACCTTTCACATCACTTCCTCATCACGGCAGCAGATCCTTCACGTTCGCTTCAGATGACGATTAACCGTTTCCCTCATTATGATACCTTACCGTCCGTCGTCATTCTGAGCGGAGATAAGAATGCTTTGTGAGAAAATCGGCAAACAGAACGGTGACGCGGAGTGAAGAATCTATTACTCTGATGACATCTTACCGTTTTCCTCACCACAGTAACAGATTCTTCGCTGCCGCTCAGAATGACGTTTAATGTTCTCTGTCATTATGATGCTTAGCGTCCCTCCGTCATTATGATGCCTTACCGTATTCCGTCATTCAGAGCGGGGGCAAGAATGCTGTGCGGGAAAAAACGGAAAACGGAACAGTGACACGGAGTGAAGAATCTATTACTCTGATGACACCTTACCGGCTTTCCTCACCACGGGTATAGATTCTTTACTGACGATCCGGATGACGCTTTGCGGAAAAGCAGCACTTCTCTTGATAAACGGCTGCCGGATAAAAGGGAACATCCCGCGAATTATACAGCATTCATCAATACACCATTTTAAGCCTGATGCAAAAAATCTGCCGCTTTCTTCCCTGCGGCAGATTTTTTCTGCGTTTACCTCTTAATTTCCACGCGATACTTTTTCAGCTTGCCTCCATAGACAGGAAAGAAACTGAATTCGCCGTAATCCTTTACAGGCTCCGCATTTTTCAGCAGTTCCATATCGGCATCGGAAATCACAAAATCAATATCCCCATTTTCTTTCATATGCTCCGGATCCGCCGTTTTCGGCAGTACCACCGTCCCCAGCTGCCAGTCATAACGGATGCAGAGCTGAGGAATCGTGACCCCGTATTTCTCCGCCATTTCCGCAAGGCATCCATCTTTCAGCGCTTCGCCATGGGCCACGGGCGAGTAGGCTTCCACTACGATATCCCGCTTCCGGCAGTAATCAATCAAAGCCAATGGACTGTTTCCTACATGGCAGAGAATCTGGTTCACCATGGGTTTCACACGGCAGCCGGCAAAAATATTTTCAAGATCTCCCTCCAGGAAATTGGAAACGCCGATTGCCCGCAGTTTCCCGGCTTCCAAAGCATCTTCAAGTGCACGCCATACTTCCCTGTTCTCTTTATAGTAGCGGTCCTCCGACTGGTTCACCTCCACCCAGGGCTGGGGCGAATGAATAATCATCATGTCCAGATAAGCAAGTCCCATCGTTTCCAGTGTCTTGTCGATGGATTCCATGGCGGACGCATAGCTTTTATTTTCAGCCGCTACTTTGGATGTGACAAAGATATCTTTCCTGTCAATGCCGCAGGTGCGGATTCCTTCTCCGACACCACGTTCATTGCCGTACGCCTGTGCCGTATCGATATGGCGGTATCCGATATTCACCGCCGCCCGCACAGCCTCCGCCGCCTTGTCGTCATCAATAAACCAGGTACCCAGCGCCAGTTTCGGAATGGCTGCGCCATTATGCAACGTATAACTTTCCTCAAAAATCATAATTGCCTCCTCTATAAACGGTTGCCTGTACAGAATAACAAGTATCAGAATAAATCACTTTGCGATGAATCAGCCGATTTGATTAAATATAGCATGCCTTCATGTTTTTATACCCTTTGGCGGTTCAGAAACATCATCAAAAGGCTCCTGCAGGTCTTCCCCTTTTTCTGCCGTCTCTATGTCCGCATAGGAATCGGATTCGATTCACCGTATCACATTTCCTTTCGCCATGACAATTCTTTTTATATGCTTACTCTTCAAAGTCATTATATCCAAGCGCCAATCAGGCTACAAGTACGTTGCACATATTTTTCTCCTAAAAACGGTTCCCCAAGGAAACTTCATCGGCGTACTTCATCGTCTCCTCTTTGCATATTTCCCTATATAAAGATAAAATATAAAATCATAACGCAAAGAAAGGATGGACTCGTGAAAAGGATTTTATTTCTGGTTCCCCGCATGAACATCGGCGGTGCGGAAACCTATGTATATACCGCAGCAAAAGAACTCCGTGCCCGGGGCTATGAAGTTTTTCTCGCTTCCGGCGGCGGACGTCTGGCGGATGAACTGAAAACGGCAGGCATCAGGACATTTTTTGTCCCGATCCGGCAGAGCAGGATCTTATCCGTCTGGCGCGTTTCATCCATCGTGAAGAAATACCATATAGACATCATTCATGCCAACTCAGGAGCCGCGGGCATCATCGCGGCAAGAGTAAAAAGGAATACGTCTGTCCCCGTGGTATACACGGCACACGGCATTCTGGGAAATATGGAAAAAGAATATGTTATTGACCAATTGGATCAAATCATCTGCGTCAGTGAATACGTCAGGCAGGATTCCATAGCACGCGGATTCCATGAGGATCATCTCCTTGTCCGTTACAGCGGCATCGACACGGAACGTTTCACCGCAAATGAAGAGGAGCGGATCCGGCTGCGAAAAGAATTCGGTTTCGATAAAGACACCCTCGTTCTTGCCATCGTATCCCGCATAAAAAATCTGGAACATAAAGGCCACGGACATCTTCTCTCCATACTGGACAAGTGTGGCCGTAAAGAAAACTGGAAGCTCCTTGTCATCGGAAAAGGGAACGGGCTCCCCCTGCTGAAAACGAAGATACGCACCATGCACTTATCCGATAAAGTTCTCTGCCTCGGACACCGGACAGATGTGGAACACCTGCTGAATGCCGCGGACCTGACCGTCCTTCCTTCCCACTTTGAGACGTTCGGTCTTGTTCTGGCGGAAGGCATGGCGATGGGAAAACCGGCCATCGCTTTTTCCGTAGGCGGCACGCCGGAAATCGTGAAAAACGGGGAAACAGGATTTCTCGTGGAAAAAGACAATGAAAAAGAGCTGTATGAATGTATCAAACAGCTCGACAGTGACCGATCTCTTCTTAAACAATTTTCAGAAAACGGTATCCGATGGGTACGCTCCCGTTTCACCAACCGCCGGATGGTCGATGATTTGGAAGTCATCTATCACAAGTTGTCTCCTTAATTATTTCCTGAAGGTCTTTTTAAAACGCCGTTCCAACTGGCGGAGCCAGATAAAAATCAAATGGATACGGCTCACCTTTAATTTAAATTCCCACATCGGCTGCCTGGCAGGAATCGGAATACGAGGCAGGGCAAGCAGATCCTGTGTCCACAACGGGACATCATAGAAAATCGCCAGCCCCAGTTTATACCCGCACTTCTCCGCCTCCTGCATGACCTTTCTGTCAAAATCTCCGTAAGGATAGCAAAGACACTCCACCGGTTTCCCATTAAGATTTTCAAAAAAACGTTTGCTTCCTGACAGCTCATCATGAAGACGATCCGCATCGCAGCGGCTCAGAAACGGGTGATCCATGGTATGGGAACCGACATAATGCCCTTCATCCCGCCACAGGGCCAATTCACTTTCATCCATGGTCCGCGTCGGCGCTTTCCCAAAATTTTCCCATTTGTTCTCCCTGCCGATCCAATTGGCAATAGGAAACACATTTCCCACATGGCGGTATTTTTTCAAAATCGGTAAGGCTGCGGAAAAATTATCTTCATAACCATCATCAAAAGTAAGGACCACCGGTTTCTTCGGCAGCCGTTTTCCATGGAGAAAATGCGCCTGCAGCTCCTCCACCGTGATACTGTGAAATCCGTTTTCTTCCAAGTATCTCATCTGTTCTTCAAACTTCTCCTCCGGCAGCGCGTTCCGATCCCCCGGGACAGAAGCAATGCGGTGGTACATTAAAATAGGTACCCGATCACGGAAATGGTAATATGTGTACAATAAAGCAGAAAAGATTATAATAGAAACGTATAACATAAATAAACTCCTTAATTTATTCTAATCATTGTATCACATATATTTTTCCTGATCAGAGGATTTCATGAAAACATTTTTAGTTTATAATACCTCTTATTTCGGAGACACTATCCTGACAGACGCACTGTGCAGGAATCTGAAACGTCTATATCCGGAAAGCCGTCTGGTTTTCATATCCAACAAACCGTTCGCCGACATTTCCCGATACATGGACGGTGTCGATGAAGTCTGGACCTATGACAAATGGGGCATCCATAAGGGACTTGCCGGATGGTATAAATTTTATAAAGAACATAAAAACCAATATGTTTTTGATGTCGCTTTTGTCATTTACGGCAATGAGCGGGGCATTTTATTATCCAAATTTTTAGGCGCAAAAAAAATATACGCAGACAATCGGCATGCGATCGTCCGCCTGCTCCTCTCCAACGGAAAAATTAATTACGGAAAATGGATCCATGTGCAGGACCGGCATGCCTATCTGGCGGAACTGTATGCGGGAAAGCCCATGGAAAGCATGAAAATCAGGTACAATGTCCCTGATGAAGCTTTTGCATATATCAATGAACAGCTTTTAAAAGGAATCAGCAAACCGATCATTGCATTGAATCCGGTCACCAAGCGAAAAGAAAAAGATTTGAAACCGGACACACTCCTTACACTGGCAAAAAAAATAAAAGACACAGGGATGATTCCCGCCATGATCGGTGCAGGAAAAGATTGTGAATCATATTATGAAAATCTTCCGCCTGCTGACAGACAGGTGCTGCTGAATCTGGTAAACAAAACCACCATTCCCCAACTGGGCGCCCTGCTGAAAAGCTGTGCCGTCCTTATCAGCGCCGACACCGGTACTGCCCACTTTGCTCTCGCCTTAGACGTTCCCGTGGTAGATGTTTTTTACCTGAATGATGAATCCAATCTCGCCGCCTGGGGACCGAAGACATTCTACCGCCACCGCCTGATTGCCCGCGGCGGAGATTTCAGCGCTGAAAATATTTGGAAAAATGCACAGGATCTGATAGAAGAAAACTCTTCCCTGTAACTTTGTATATTTCCGGTTTGTATCAGGAAAGGATATTGATATGTTCTCACGGTATTTCACGGATAGCCATTCTATAAAAACGCTCCCGTCTTATCTTTTGTCTTCTTTTATTTTCATAAGCGTCATCTTTTTACTTTTCCATATTTCCGGATTTGAACGTGTTTTCGAATGGAATAAGAGTCTCCGTGATGCGGCCACAGGTTTTGCCGTCTTCAGCCTCATTACATATGCACTGAGAGAAAAATTGTATTCCCCCTTGTGGTGTTTATCCCTGTTTCCTTATCTAACGCAGCTTGTAATTTACGCCTATGTACTCATTCATGCCAATATGTCCTGGACGATTGATTACGACTTGATCCACCCCTATTTCCTGCTTTTCGTTTACGAATCAGCCCTCACGGCATGCTTCTTTGCCTTCTCACAAAACCGTCCAGGGAAATGGCGCTTTTCCATTTCTGTCCTTTATGGAATTATCGTCGCGGCAAGCCTTCTGTTTGCTGCTATATATCTGGGATACTACCTCCTATACAATGACACGATACGCGCGGAAAATATGCTGCCCATCCTGCAGACCAACAAAAAAGAAGCGTTTGAATTTATTTCAGACCGCATCGGACTACCCGTCCTGTTTTCTTCCCTTATCTTTTTTGTGCTGCTCTTACCGGCCTCTTTCTTCTGCTGCCATAAAGCCATTTCCGTCGGCCGGGATCGTTACAGTAAAATGCGTATCCTATGGATAGGCATGATTTGCATTCTGTCCATCATCAGCATCCATAAATATATCCCGTCTCTTTTTCCTATTTCACAAACTTATGGCGCTTTCCACTATATACATGAAATGCGGCGGATCAGCCAAAAGCATGAACAAAATATAAGCCGGTTCCGTATATATACCCCCGTCAGCGAAGCCATGCCGCAAAAATTACCGGGTACCGTCATTGTCGTCATCGGAGAAAGCGCCACCCGTGACCGGATGAAAGCCTTTACCCCGTCTTATCCGTCTGAAACAACCCCATGGCTCTCAGAAATGAAAGAAACACCTTATTTTTACCTCATGGATAAAACATATTCCTGCTTTCCCGTCACTGTTCCCGCGCTTTCCATGTTCCTTTACGGGCGAAACCAATATGACCACCGGAACATAGATGACGTAGCCAATATCATAGATGTGGCACACCTTTCCGGCTATAAAACATGGTGGATGAGCAACCAGGGCAAAATGAGCGGTGAAGACAGTCCCATCGATTTCGTCGCGCAAAACTGTGATACGGAACAACGGACGCCGTTTCCGCTGGGCGATGATTATCAGCTGCTCGATTTTGTAAAGCAGCTTCCCAAAAACGAAAATAACTTTGTCATTATCCATCTTATGGGCAGCCATATCAGGTACAGCGACCGCACCCCGCCGGATTTTAAAGGAATCGACAACCCGAAGCACGATAAGCGGACCAACCAGTATGACACCACGCTGCTCTATACGGATCATCTCCTCCGTGATATCTATACGTATGCCAAAGATCATTTGAATCTGCAGGTCATGATGTACTGCTCCGACCACGGGGAAAACATGGAACGAAGCCATGTCGCCAGCAAAAACATGACTTATGATATGGTTCGGATTCCTTTTTTCATTTATCTTTCCCCCGCGTATACACGGCTCTACCCGGATACGGCACAAGCCCTGCGTCAAAATGAACACAAAGTATTCACCAATGACCTGATGTATGACACCATCAGCGGAGTCCTGCACCTGCCAAACACAGACTATGAACCGAAATTTGATTTAAGCAGCAGTGCATATGATCTGAAACCGGCAGACGCAAGAACGAAGTATGGAGAATGGACCATCCTTGATGATCCGGATTACAAGTAAGTAATCCAGGCATGACAAAAACCGTTACAGTTTCTCCAAAAGGAGCTGTAACGGTTTTTTACAACAAATTCACACTCTTTTCTCCTCCGAGTGCAGCGTATCCCATCTTTCAAAAAGCAGTGTAATGCCAAATGCAAGATAATATAATCTGCCAAACGATGTGGAAGAAAATGTTTCATCCAAAAGCCCGTTAAGAACAAAAGCAAGAAAAACTGCCAGCATGCACCAGCTGAATGGATTCAAAGCATATATACGTATCCTTTTCCAGAAATACATCCCCATAAGAATCAGATATGCATTATAACCCAGAAAAGCAAGAATCCCTCCGGTTGATAAAAAAATCAGCCACGTATTATGGGCATGCACATTTTTTTTAAACTCCCTGCTTCCCTCCAGTTGATATTTATGGTCATAAGCATTCTTCCATCCATTCAGTCCCACTCCGGCCAATTTATGGTCCTCCCACATATGGTAACTGCTCTTCCATATAAACGGTCGGTCTGCCCCTTGCATCCGATATGGATCATGTATTCCAAACCGGAGGGAACACAGCAAAGCAAGTACGACCAGCAGACCTGCCCCCATCCCTAAGAGCCGCCGCCTGGTTTTCCCCATTGCAATTTGATTTCTAAACAGGAAAATCAGCACAGTAATAAAAATCGCTATGGATAAAGCTCCCATGGCACCTCTTGTTTGCGTCAGAACCAATGTAACTGCCTCCAGCACTAAAAGTACCGACATTACAGCCAGATGAAAAATATTATTACGATAATAGCAGATAAAAGCAATAGTAAGTGGAATAAAGACATCCATCATAATACCCACGTGGGGCGGTGATGTATAAAAGCTGTCCAGGCGCTCCATGTGTTTGGCAGCATACTCATATATCCCATATCCGCATATTGCATACCCAATCGTAACAAATGTATAGCATACAGTTTTTCTGATATCATGCTCCCAGCCGATGTATAAAATCATAAATAAAGGCAGCGGAATCATAACATAAGACAGAAAACTATATGATCCGCCATACATATTTCCAGTATTGTCCAAATGAAACAGCGTGGAAATAAACAGGCAGGCATAAAATACAACGAACGCCCATAGAATATTTTTATGAAGTTTAACCTTGGGAATCGCATGATTTTTCAGTGCATAAGCAATTACAAACAGAGTAAATGCGATCATACTGATAGACATTCCCGTATTAATATAATGGTAAGCCGTAGCCCCCCATACGACAACAGCCGCTGCCAACCGACTGCCCCAATTTATATTTAAAAATTTCATGAATCCCGCTCCTAATAGTTTTTATCGGGCAGCCATAAATTTCCACTGCCGCATTTTATATTGTAATGAAACTGCCATTTTACGGACATATCCGCAAAGCTGCAACAAAATCGTACATTCACTTACAATCAGATACCGCTGAAAAGAAAAAAGAAACGGCAACGATACATCTCTATGCATAAAGATATATGATTCCAACTCCCTGTAATCCAAATCCGGCAATTCCCGCGTATTGAAATCCGCCACAAAAGTCTTTACAGCGCACTTCAGTGCCTGAATGCAGCAAACCTTCTTATCCGACAATGCATGTAAATCCGCAATCCGTTCATGTTCACGCCACGCCAGAAACCTTCCATATTTCAATTGTATAAAATCCTTTATATTTTTCCCCCTCATAAGACTGTTTTCATTTTCATAACTGTAACGATATAAAGATACCGGAGTCAGATAAGCACTTCCCGCCTTAAAAAAACGGTAGCACTCACATACATATCTTCCACCAGCCGCCCTGCCGGAAATATCAAATCATTCCATAGATAACGCTTATATAATTTCCCATGGGCAAAATTCGGCAATTCATCAAGAAGGATCCCTCTCCGGATTTCCGATAAATCATCCGTCTCTTTCCATCCGGAAGACCTGCAATCCTCGCTTCCATCGGCATAGATAATACTGAAACCGGCCATGATGATATCATAAGTCCCTGATTTTGAAAAAAATATCATTTTCTCTAAAGCATCTTCCACGATAAAATCATCAGAATCAAGAAAATATATCCACTCACCTTTACAGATTTTTATACCTGCATTTCGGGCAGCGCTAAGTCCCTGATTTTCCTGATGGATGACATGAATCCTGCCATCTTTCCGCATAGGAGTCACATATCTGCCCGCATGCATCAGGCGAGCCGTCATCAACCAGGATCATTTCCCAGTTGGAATACGTCTGGTTCAGCACGCTGTCAATACATCTATGTATAAATTTTTCAGTTTTATATACCGGCACGATGACCGACACTAATGGAGCATATCCCATAGGTTTTATCCCCTTATTCCGCCTTTTAAGCGTTTCAGCACATTGCCGCCGATTTCCATGTTCAGGTACGCATAGCAGTATGCATTTAAAATGAAGACAATTCCAAGCATCACCATGCCTGATGTGGTAAGCATCGCTTTACCCGGATCCGGATCAAACCCGAAGACCGATGACAAGGGTGTCCATATCCAGCGAAGGAATGTGGTGAAGCGGTCAATCGCACCGGTAAGGGCATCGGCAATGCCGAGAACATAAATGGAAAATGTGATTTTATAAGACATTTCAAGTATATATGCAAGAATCGTAAGGCAAAGCGTTTTCCCGTAGGACAGTTTATGAAGAAATCCATAGCCCATGGCCATGCCGAGGGCACCCGCATAAAAGGCTGTCGTCAGTCCGATTTCAGGCCCTCCGATCATGGTAACGAGAATAACCACCCCCGCCGATGTGCCGAATCCCCACTTCATCCCGTGGAAATCGCAAATGACGGCAATCGGGATGGGGGACGCGATCATAGTGACGAACACGAAAAACGGCGCCAAAAGTTTCAGCAGCACCAGGAGTGACGCGATAGCCGCCGCTGCCGCCGCTTCTGTCAGATACTTTGTTTTTCTCACTGATTCGTTCAATCTGTATCCTTTCCAAAAGAAGCTGCCAATGCTTCTTTCTCTTGTTTTGTTTTCCGTTTCAAATAGAATTCACAGGACCGGGCATCATGACCGTTGTTCCATTCCCTGTACCACACAAGACGGACAGGCAGCCGGCCTTTCGTATACTTCGCACCCTTCCCCGCGTTATGGACAGCCACCCGTTTTTCCAGATCATCCACGGTAAATCCCGTATAGAGTGTGCCGTCTTGGCAGCGCACCATGTAAGTAAAATATTTCTTTTCCATCTCTTTCTCTTAGCCGCAGACGGCAAAAGGGCACAGGACTGTTTACATTTAGGTGTATGGTCTCCGCATGGTCACGCATGCCACTGTCCCCGTCTCCAGACTGCTGTTTTATTACCCCTCTATTGTATACAAACAATAAAAGAAATGCCAGCTGCATTGACAGCAGCTCAGAAAGCATTTTCTTTTATTTCCACATTTTTTCATGTCATTCGGATAACAGATTATTCACTGCCATGGTGAGAAAAACGGTAAGAAGATAAAAGCTATCAGCTGTGAGCTGTCAGCTATAAGCTACAAGCTAACTATTCTTTTACGATTTAAATCATTACGACAAGCGAGTATCCTCAATCGCACTGCGTGCGTCACAGCTCCTTCTGACGGTCGACTCCATGATCCTTGTATAAGACGTTAAGGCGTCATCCTGAACGAATGTGAAGGATCTGCTGCTGTGGTGAGGAAAACGATAAGCTGTCACCAGCGTAATAGATTCTTCACTCTGAGTCACTGTTCCGTTTTCCGTCTTTCCCACAAGACATCCTTATCCCCGTTCTGAATGACGGGATACAGTAAGGCATCATAATGACGGAGGGACGCTAAGCATCATATTGACAGAGAACATTAAACGTCATTCTGAGCGAATGTGAAGGATCTGCTGCCGTGGTGAGGAAAACGATAGGCTGTCACCAGCGTAATAGATTCTTCACTCCGTGTCACTGTTCCGTTTTCCGTCTTTCCCACAAAGCATCCTTACCCCCGTTCTGAATGACGGGATACGGTAAGGCATCATAATGACGGAGGGACGCTAAGCATCATAATGACAGAGAACATTAAACGTCATTCTAAGCGCCAGCGAAGGATCTGCTGCCGTGGTGAGAAAATTGGTAAACTGTCACCAGCGTAACAGATTCCTCACCTTGTGTCCTATTGCTGCTTCCCTTTAATAAAAAGTGCAGCAGGGGAAATGTTGCATTTCTCTTTGCTGCACTTATATGGTACTAATGAAATGAACCGGCATTTAGAACAGAGACAAGCTGGCAACTGCAGGCCGGAGGCTCAGTACCATTCATTGATCCAGTTTTTTTCAGAGGGAAGCATGTTTTCCGCCGTTTCAAGAACTTTTTCACGCTCCGCACCTTCCAGCCATTCGATGCGCCCCAGATCCGACAACTCTCTCAAAGACAGGGCCCCGAAAAAAAGCTGGGCAAGGGCGCCTGCAGTCATGGTGAAATCCGGTTCGGGAATTTTATTTCCCAATTTCACGCCGGAAATATCTTCGATATGAAGTTTCAGTGTGTAAAATACATCATATTTCACAGCGTAAATTCTTCCTTCCTTGGCGGAAAGGACGTAGATGCCGCTGTTTTCGGGAAGGAACTCGTCCGCCAGCTGGAAAGACAGGAATCCTTTCATCTCTCTGCAGGGAAGTCCGTCAAATGCCATGACCGGATCCGTGACGCGTCCCATCATGGTCGGGAAAGAGGCATTATGTATATAGGTATGTTCTGCGCCATTCTGCCAGTAGAAAAATGCCCTGTCATCAAAAGGTTCATACCACACGCATTCATCCACGGAACCGCGGTGTCCAGCCATGTAAGCATAGAGCCCTTTCCGTCCTGCATCGGAGGCGTACGCCATTTCCGACACGATGAGTTTCCTTCCGTCCAGATGGTAGAAAATATATCCGGCCGCACCGTCCAGGTCATTGACGACAGCGATGTAACCGCCGTCACAAAACTGGGCGCCGATATGCTTCTTCCATGACGCCTCATCACGAAAAGCCCAGCCGTTCCGCCCCTTCACATACCTGTCATAGACAGAGGCAAGAGTTTTCCATTCATCTATCGAGGCAATACTCCCTGCGGACTGCGCCCGCTTACCCAAGAAACTTAAATGCTCAGGCGCGGCGCTTCGTTTCCACTGGTGCGCATAAAATGAAAATCCCATAGGATAATAATACGATGCCGCCGAGGGCATGAGAATGACAGCGCCCTTATTTTCCATCCGCGCCATATGGAACGCGCCGCGGATCAGTTCAGTCGCGAGCCCCTTCCCTCTTGCGGCAGGATGGGTGGCTACCCCGACAAGGTAATCCACCGGCATCTTTGCGCCGCGGACATATATTTCATAAGGGCGGCGGTGAAGACTGCACGCTATTTTCTCTGCTTCTTCTCCCGCCAGTACATCTTCCGGGCGGTAGAGCTCCCTGAAATACCAGCGGAACCACGGGTCGTCTTCTCTTTCAAAACAGTACGACCAAAGCGCGCGTATATCCTTTTCATCCGTCCGACTGCATTTACGTATTTTCATAACCGCCTCAGAAACAACTGCCGTCTTTTACGACGACATCATACTTTTCCGCGAAATGGTCAGGATTGTATTCCATTTTTGCCTGACGCAGACCAGGCAGCCCCATGTCTTCTTCACGGTTTACAAATTCTGTTTCCGCAAATTCATGCATCAGGAAATCGCGGTTGATTGCCTGATACAGCCCGCGGATATTCGGATTTGCCTTTTCAAAGAAAATATGCGCCACCCGGGGATTGACCAAATCTCCGTTCGTAAAGGCCTCTACCTTTCCATAAATGCGGATAATGGCGCCTTTCAATTTCAAAGCGTCCCAATTGGCAAAACACCGCTGCAGTGCTTCTTTTTCTTCCGCAATGTCTCCATGCCGTTCAAACCAGTCTTCAATCCCCTGCCATGCGTCTTCCCTGTTTTCCGACGTGATGGACTCATATGTATAATCACCGTACTGGCGGAGAAAAGCGTTCAGATGATTTTTCTTCATCCGGAGTTTCTTTCCCGATAAATTGATCATGTCTGCCGTACGGTATACATATTCCCAATTATCCCGATCCGCAGTGAATTCATATCGGTTCGGGCAATGGGCTTTGATCTGTTCCAGCACCCAGGGTGAAGCAGCCTTAATGATAAACGGTTTTCCCTCGCGCTCCAGGCATTCATGGATAATCTCCATGCCGCGGCCGAAAGACGCCCCTTCACCGGCAAAAGGGGGCATAAAGAACGTATTCTCCCCTTCCCCCGCACGGACGAATAAGATATTCTCCTCTACCGCCCACTGCGTATGGTACGCTTCCTGCCATAAAAAAAGTGTATTGAATGAACAGTCGATCCCCTCATAATGATGGACATGGAAGAAGCTGTCGATATACTCTCTTTTTTCAATTGTAAACGGTTTGAAGTCTATGATGAACATCTCCTTAAAAAATAACAACTATATTGTAAATATTCTATCCTTTTTTATTCCTTTTGGCAAAAGCCGGAACGGACCTTCTAAGCCACAACATGGCCTGCTGGTGAAATCAGAAGACAGATAAACACCGGCTCCGTCATTTTTCCGGTGCAGGAAAATAAATCTGCCGCAAAAGCAGTAAACAAAAATTTTTACAAAAATAAAGAAATTCTTTCTCACTCTCATTTAAGCCTCTTTCTTGATAATGAGAAAACCGATATTATCAGAAACAGCAGATCTGGCTTTTTCCGATTTCCCATAAAATCAAGCTTCATCGCGGCGAACATGATTTCCCCGAAACTTCATTCGCTGCGTTTTTCTTTCGATAAAAATTACACTTATTCACATTATTCACAAACTTATTCACAACTATTCACATCATGTGGATAAAAACAATCTGTTTCTCTTTTCGCGATAAATCAAGACTTTTTTCCGCCTGTCCATCCCAAAAAGACACACAAGCTGTGCATAACTGTGCATAACCGTTTTGCCACTCCGTAAATGAGAATGAAAAATATTCCGTATTTATCGTATATCTTTATCACTTTCACTCTCACAGGATACCCCCGATATGCATGTGAATAACTTTTTCTCCATCTGTCCCCCTTTCTTCCAATCATCCATTTTTCTTCCCCTCTTGACAACGAATACGTGCAAAATAGAAAGAAAAAAAGCGAATAAAAGAATTCATTCCCAATCACCCCTATATTTGTCCGCCTGCTGTGTACATAAGAAATAAAAACTTTCTAAAAGAAAAAATGATTTCCTTCCGTTCCGACATCGGCAGAAATGAAAATCATTTTCCCGTTTTGTCTCTTTCATTCCATTTTATTTGCAAACTCCCATTTCTGCCTTTTTTGTGCTAAAATATGACATGTACACGCGTCCATAGCTCAGCTGGATAGAGCAGCGGTTTCCTAAACCGTGTGTCGGGGGTTCAAATCCCTTTGGGCGCACCAGAAATGCACAGCTGCCAAAAGGCGGCTTTTTTATTTGACTTCAAAATGTATTTCCTATCGGGGTAAAACCCTCTTTTCCGCCCCATGTCGCCGCCGTTGGAGTCTTTCAGAGAAAAAATGATATAATATATATGGTAAATACTTTATAAATACTTTTTTACAGGGAGACAAATCATGGATACGGTACATATCAATTTAGGGAATGATTCTTATGATGTGATAATCGACTCAGGCATCATCGGCCGCCTGGGAAAAGAAACCGCCCCCCTGTCGGGTCACGGGCGCGCAGTCATTATCACGGAAGAAGGCATTGACGAACTGTATGGCCAGGATTTGAAACGCCAGCTGGAAAAAGAGAACCTGAACGTACAGCAGATCGTTCTTTCTTCGAGCGAAAAGAGCCGAAGTCTTTCTGTCGTGAGCCGTGTATGCGAGGCGCTGGCAGACTTCGGGTTCTGTGCAGGAGATCTGCTCATCGGCCTTGGCGGACGTGTCGTCGGCGATGTGACAGGCTTTGTTGCAGCAACTTACCGGAGAGGGACTCCCTACGTGCAGGTGCCCACTTCTCTCCTGGCACAGATCGGCAGCGCCATCGGAGGGAAAATCTCCATCGATATCAATGGAAGAAAAAATCTCATCGGTACATTCTACCAGCCCAAAGCCGTGTATGTAGATCCTGCCATGGTCCGCACGCTGCCTGCCCGTTTCTTCCATAACGGCCTCGGCGAAGCGATTAAAATCGGCTGCGTGGCAGACAAGGACCTCTTTGAAATATTTGAAAAAGCCGCCTCTGACCAGGATATCCTTCGTGTTCTTCCGGAAATCATCCGCCGCTGCATTACCATCAAGGCACACTATGTGGAAATCGATCCCGAAGACAAAGGTGAGCGCCGTATCCTTGATTTCGGCCATACACTGGGCGGTGCGGCAGAGAGATACTACCGTTTCAATGATCTCCGCCTGACCCACGGGGAAGCAACGGCGGCCGGCATGTACATGATCACGAGCGCTTCTGAAATTCTGGGACTCACCAAGCGGGGTACAGCGGAACGGATCAAGTACGTCCTCCAGTCTATCGGTCTTCCCATCAATCTTGACGTCCCCCGTGATATTCTTGTCTCCCTTCTGGAACATGGAAAAAATGTAAAAGATGAAAAAATAGAAACACCCCTCGTTCTGGAAATCGGAAAAGGATATATTTATACGGGAGAAATTGAAACCTTAAAGAAATATATACAAATGGAATAATTGCAAACCTTCGAAAGAAATACCGGGAGTAAAAACAAACTTCCGGTATTTTTTTCGCCCTGTTTCTCATAACCTGTAAAACCTGTTCTCCATGGGGTGCTATGCTATAATGCAGACAATAAAACAATCTGTCTGAAAGGTATACTATTTTAAACCGGAAACAGGAGTATAAAAATGGATTTCAGCAAAATAACAGCGGCCGTTATCGGTCTGGGTCTGATGGGCGGTTCCTTTGCCATGAGACTGAAGGAACTCGGAGCGGCAGTAATCGGCATCAATCGGACATTATCGACGGCAGAGGCCGCCCTTCGGCAGGGCATAGTGGATTCCATCGATATCAGTGACCTGAAACACGCGGACATTGTTATATTCTGCACACCTGCCAAAGCGACACTCGCCTTTGTGAAAGATCACCTGCCGGACTTCCGCTCCGACGCGATCATAACCGATATCGCCGGCGTAAAAGGAAACCTTGCCGATGATATCCGGAAGATCCTGCCACCGGGCATAGATTTCATTTCATCCCACCCTATGTGCGGACATGAAGGTGAAGGACTTTCCCGGGCGGATCCGGACATTTTCCGCAGAGCAAATTATATCCTTCTTCCCGATAAAACGAACCGCCCGGAGAATGTGGAGCTGATCCGAAACATGGCGCTGGCTCTCGGCTGCCGCCACGTGCCGTCAATCACACCGGAAGAACACGACCGCCACATCGCCTACACCAGCGACCTGACCCACGTCCTTGCGGCGGCGCTGATAAACAGCCCTTCCCTGAAAGAAGACACAAAGTACTTTACAGGCGGATCATTCCGTGATGAAACAAGAGTAGCGGATATCAACAGCTCCCTCTGGACAGATTTATTCCTTGCCAACCGTGAAAACCTGCTTCTTGAAATCGACCGTTTCACAGAAAGCCTTTCTCAAATAAAAACAGCACTGGACAGGGCAGATAAAAATACCCTTCATGAACTTCTTGAAAAAGCAGGAAAAAGAAAACGGAACCTGACAGCCGCCGATAAAATATAATCGGACGTAAGCTGCCGGCTTCTGAAAACCGACAATTGTGAATCAGCGACAGTATCAGTGAGGGAGGATACTCGCTTGCCGTAGTGACTCAAACTGTAAAAGAATATTTAGCTTGCAGCTGACAGCTGATAGCTTTTATCTTCTTACCGTCTTCCTCACCACGGTAATAGATCCTTCACATTCGTTCAGGATAACGCTTAACGTTTCCCTCATTATGACGCCCTTTCCTCCAATCGTCATTCTGAACGGACGCAAGAATGCCGTGTGGAAAAAACAGAAAACGGGACAGTGACACGGAGTGAAGAATCTATTACTCTGATAACGCCTTACCGGCTTCTTCACCACGGTAATAGATCCTTCACATTCGCTTCGGATGACGTCTCACCGTCCCCAATCATTCTGAACGGGGGCAAGAATGCCTTGAGAAAAAAACAGGAAACGGAATGATGACACGGAGTGAAGAATCTATGACTTCTGATGACGCCTTACCGGCTTCCTCACCACGGTAATAGATCCTTCACATTCGCTTCGGATGACGCTTAACGTTTCCCTCATTATGACGCCCTTTCCTCCAATCGTCATTCTGAACGGACGCAAGAATGCCGTGTGGGAAAAACAGAAAACGGGACAGTGACGCGGAGTGAAGAATCTATGACTCTGATGACAGCTTACCGCTTGCCTCACTACGGGTATAGATCCTTCACATCCGTTCAGGATGACGATTAACATTTCCCTCATTATAACAGCAGATCCTTCACATTCGCTTCGGATGATGCCTTGCCATGAGCGCCGTTTTCATCAGCAAATGAAAAAGCTGTCAAAAATCCGACTTTCGCCTTCTGACAGCTTTTTCTTGTTTCATATCTCGCTTCCTGTACCTGTTTTCCGCATCGCTTCCAGCCTATTTAAAATTTGTTTTTCATCCTCTTCGCCAAAGAAGCGCCCAACGGGCAGCCCTTTATCATTAAAGCCCTGTATGGTGACATCGGTTCCGGTATGAACAAACTTTCCGTAGATACGGATCTCATCATCCCGCACCTCATACCGATCTACGGAACACACGGATACGCAGCCTCTGTAAGGCGGGATCCGGTACAGAGAAAAAAAGCGCCGCCCCCAGTACCAATTGTACACCACCATGCCCGTCGAATCTTCCGGCAGGTATATACGATACCCGAAATACACCCTGCGATATATCCGGATGGCCGCGCAGCACGTAAGAACCGTAAGGAGAAATACTATAAAAAGCTTCTCTCCGCCGTTCAAAAACGGATGCGTACCTGTATATTCCACTGCCAGCCCGTAAAAAACAAACAGCAGAACAGCCAGAAGCATATTTTTCAAATCCAGCAACACCTGTCCTCCAAAAGGAGCCGCGATTTCCGTATATCCGTCCGGCGGCGGTTCAGGCTTGAGAACTTGCTCCCGCCGTCTCACCTGTTCCATCATTTTCAAATTCACTTTTTCCTGTTCGCAGGCATCCAGATCTGCGGTCCGGGTATTCTTCCGGTACCATTCTTTTACTTTATATATACTCAGTGCCAGGCATCCCATGGCCGCCAGCAGCACAAGCACTGCAATCATTTCTGTTTCCACGATATTTTCCACCATTCTATCCCCGAAAAAACGGAATAGATTTCCTACTCCATTTCAGCGGCAACGCGGGAAATGCCGCCCGCATCCTCATCCTTATACACGATGACATACTCTGTTCCATAAGAAGTCGATCCTGTTACAGACAATTCTTTTGAAAATTATATTCCTCATTTCCAAAACAGGGCCTGCCATTTTTATTTTTAACCTTCTTTATTCCGCCTTTATTCCGCGCCTTTCTTTCCTTTGCGCTGCTTCACATACACCATCAGCACCGATATATCCGCTGGGGAAACACCGGGGATTCTCGCCGCCTGCCCCAGAGAGAGGGGGCGGATTTTATCCATTTTCTGTCTCGCTTCTGTGGAAATACCGTCAAGGGACAGGTAATCCATATCAAGGGGAAGTTTTTCATTTTCCATGCGGGCAGCTTTCCGCACGGCTGCTTCCTGCCTTGCGATGTAGCCTTCATACTTCACAGTGATTTCCATCTCTTCCACAGCTTCCTCATCAAAAGAGGGACAGCCGAGGGCTTCCATCATTTTCCGATAGGTCATTTCAGGCCGTTTCAGAATCTGATCGGCCCCGGTACCTGTCGTCAGGGGTGCGGTTCCCATGCTCTCCAGGGCCCGATTGATCTCTTCTTTCGGAGTAAAACGCTGTGTACGGATATAGTCCATAGCTTCTTCATATTTCTTTTTCCGCTCCAGGAAACGGGCATACCGTTCTTCTTCCACCAGACCGATACTATGTCCTTTTTCAGTAAGACGGAGATCGGCATTGTCCTGCCTCAGAATGAGGCGGTATTCGCTGCGGCTTGTCATCATGCGGTAGGGTTCGTCAGCGCCCTTGGTGACGAGATCGTCTACGAGAGATCCGATATATGCTTCATGGCGGGCAAGGATAAACGGATCTTTTCCCTGTATTTTGAGCGCGGCATTGATCCCCGCCACGAGTCCCTGGGCAGCTGCCTCTTCGTAACCACTCGTACCATTTGACTGCCCCGCGGAATAAAGGCCGGGAAGTTTGATCACTTCCAGCGTGGGATAGAGCTGGAGAGGATCGAGCAGATCATATTCGATGGCATAAGCGGGCCGCATCATTTTCACATCTTCAAACCCGGGAATGGTGCGGAGGAAAGCATACTGCACATCGATCGGCATGGAGGTGGACATGCCCTGCACGTACATTTCCGTGGTGTCCAGTCCCTCAGGTTCGACGAAGAGCTGGTGGCGGTCCTTATCCGCAAAACGGACGACCTTGTCTTCGATGGAAGGGCAGTAACGGGCTCCGATGCCATGAATTTTTCCCGCATACTTGGGAGCGCGCATAATATTTTCCCTGATGATTTCATGGGTCTTTTCATTGGTATACGTAAGCCAGCAGTTCCGCTTATTTCTGTCTTTCCGTTCACTCATAAAGGAAAAAGCATGATTCTCCGGATCGCCTTCTTCCAGTTCCATTTTGTCCATATGAAGGCTCCGCCTGTCCACACGGGAGGGCGTCCCCGTTTTGAAACGGAGAATTTCCAGCCCGTGTTTTTTCAGATTGGCGGACAGCCCCACAGAAGGACGCATGCCGTTTGGACCGCCGGAATACATGGTATCGCCGATGATGATCATGCTGTCCAGATACGTGCCGGTACATAAGATGACAGCTTTTGCCCGGTATTCTTCATCCAATTCGGTAGTAATGCCCACGCACTTTCCGTCTTCCACGATGATATCCATGACCTGCACCTGTTTCAAATCCAGGTTGTCCGTATTTTCCACCACATTTTTCATGTATCGGTGGTAGGCGCCTTTATCCGACTGGGCGCGGAGGGCATATACCGCCGGTCCTTTCCCGCGGTTCAGCATGCGCATCTGGACAGCCGTCGCATCGGCGGCGATACCCATTTCCCCTCCGAGAGCATCTATTTCCTTTACAAGATGGCTCTTGCCCGGCCCGCCGACAGCGGGATTGCATGGCATCATGGCCACATTGTCCAGTGAAATCGTCGTAAGAAGCGTGCGGCATCCCATGCGGGCAGCGGCCAGAGCCGCTTCACACCCCGCATGTCCCGCGCCGACGACAATCACATCATAAGTATCAATGAGATACATTTTATCCTTCTTTCTTTATTTTCCGGAGAATTTCTTCCTGATATAACTGATTTATTATATCGAATTTCTTTGTTTTTTTCAAAAAGAAATGGGCCTGTACGTACTGCGTAAAAAATAAACCACCGCATCAGCGATGGTCCTCGTTCATCTTTATTCCTTTTCCCTGCTTATTGTTTTTATATTCTCTTCTTTATCTTGTCGGACTTTGATTTCCTGCTTACTTCGGTTTCAAAGCGGGGTTTCTTGTTTCCATGATCCACTGCGAAAAATCTTCAGGCTTTACTCCCAGATTGATTTCCGCCCACTCTTTCCATTTCATCGTTTTCTTTTTACCGCCAGAATTTCTTCCATCTTCTTTCCCGTCTTCACTTCGAGAAGGTAAGCAAGGCGGATCCAATGGTTCGGGTATCCTTCCTTCAAGGCGTTAAACGCGCGGTCTTCTTCCACGCCATAGAAACGATGCAGCCGGCGGGCACGGTGGCTGAAGTATTTTTTATCATATCTGTCTCCCGTTATACCCAGCCTGACCTGCACACGGCCCCAGGGCTCTTCCCTGCGGATCGCCAGTACTTCCTCGATATCCTTTCCCGTCATGCAGGCAAAAAGCGCCGCTTTGTCCGCATCTGCATAGCGGACACCTCTTTCGAGTATGTCCCTCACTTTCTCTTTATCCATTTCATACTTTTGGCTGATGGAACGGATTTCGTCTTCTCTTGTCATCTGCGCCGCTTTCATAGAGCCTCCCTGATCATGATTTCTTTTACAACAGTATAGCACAATTTCGATACACCCCGTCCTGTTTGAACTGCCAGTCGATTTCTGCTACAATAAGTTGGTATTCTCACTAAAGAGGTGAATCTATGTTTATTCATGAAATATTTAAAAATGCAGACCCGAAAAGTCTTGCAATGACAGGCGAATCCAATGTCACTTACGGCCAGCTTGAAAAAGCAGTGGAAAATTACAGGAATACGCTGCATGCCATGGGCATCCGCCGCGGCGACACGGTAGGCCTGTACACGGCAAACCGTGCGGAGTTCGTGTATGTATACATGGCGGTCGTCAGTCTCGGCGCGATCATCGTTCCGATAAACAATTCTCTTGTTGACCGCGAAGTGGATTTCATTCTCCGCGACGCGGAGTCGAAGCTCCTGATTTCCGATATGCCCCTTACCGTTTCCGTACCGTTCATCGACATCCATGATCTGGATTACCGCGCATCCACGGAAAACGCGCCGAAGGCTCCTGCCTTCCCGGCGGATCTGACAGAAGATGACGTATGCGCCCTAATTTATACATCAGGTACGACAGGAAGCCCGAAAGGCGCCATGATCACCCACAAGAACCAGGTGCGCAATGTGGAACAGTACACTGCCGTAGTCCGTTTCAAACCGGAGGACAAAGTGCTCTGCGTGCTCCCCATGTTCCACTGCTACGGTCTGACTACCGTGGTGCTGGGAAGTTTGTACCACCATTCCACTATCGTCATCCTCCGCTCCAAAAGCCCAACGGAAATCATCAATACGATCATGAAATACTCCGTCACCATCGCGATTATGGTGCCGCCGCTTTACAACCTGCTTGCCCGCCGCGGCGAACCGAGCAGCATGAAAACAGTGCACACCTTTGTTTCCGGCGGCGCATCCCTTCCCCAGCCTGTGGCGCAGTCTTTCTACGAACGGTTCGGCCACCCCGTGCAGGAAGGTTACGGCCTGACAGAAGCGTCTCCCGTCGTTTCCATCCTCCCCACGGCTAAGCCGAAATACCTCACTTCCGGCCCCGCTCTCCCCGGTGTAGAGGTAAAAGTCATCACTGATAAGAAAGGGCCTTACGTTCCGGGCACGGTCGGTGAACTCGTCGTCCGCGGGGACAACGTGATGAAAGGTTACTGGAAAAAACCGGAAGAAACAAAGAAAGTACTCGATGAGGACGGCTGGCTCCGTACCGGCGATCTGGTATACATGGACGCGGACGGATACATTTACATTGTAGACCGCATCAAAGACCTGATCATCATGAACGGTGAAAATATTTATCCCGGCGAAGTGGAAGACTGCATCTATGAAGTGGAAGGCGTCGGCGAATGCGCTGTCGTAGGACATCCCGATCCGCTCCGCGGACAGTCAGTATGGGCATATGTGGTCATGAAGGAAGGCTTTGCCTTTGACGAAGACAAGATCCGCAAGCACATGGTAAAAAACATCGCATCTTACAAAATACCGAGACGTTTTATCCCCCTTGACGCTCTTCCGAAAAATGCGACCGGCAAAATTTTGAAACGCGCCCTCCGTGACGGCTGAGATATAAAATACATGTACAAACATAAAAAAGATGGCAATTCCGCTTTTCGGATCCTGCCGTCTTTTTTCATGCGGGAAATGTGCAAAGGTCCATAGAATCCCCTGCCTCCTGTCTTTTGAAATGAGTCCTCCCCCTATGCATTCTTTCCGTGTTCCATTATTTCAAGACTCCTTTTGTTCTTTTTATTCGGAGTATATTATTTATTTTATATGACATACTTTATTTAAATATTAGATATACCAATTTTAAATATTTACATATGCCGACTTGTATGCTACTATACCTTATATGATAATTACTCTCAAATAATTTGGGGTCATTATTAAATAAATACAAAGGAGAATTTCTCATGTTAAAGAAAATAGTTTTCGGTCTCTGCATTCCCCTCGCCATCCTCGGCGCGGCGGCCCTGTCTTTTTCAGGCTGCGGAAAATCTGCACCTGCTTCCGATTCTGCCGGCAAAATGAAAGTCGTCGCCACCACGACGATGCTCACCGACCTCGCCCGGCAGATCGGCGGGGATAAAGTGGAAGTATCCGGCCTCATGAAAGCCGGTGTGGATCCTCATCTTTATCAGGCCGGTGCCGGCGATGTGGACGCCATGAACAAAGCGGATATCGTTGTGTACAACGGTGTCCATCTGGAAGGGAAAATGGGCGCGATTTTCGATAATCTCCACGCGCAGAAGAAACCCACGATCCGGGTAAGCGACGGCATTCCTTCCGAAACGCTCCTCGACTTTGAAGAGGACGGTGAAAAAACGAAAGATCCCCACATCTGGTTTTCCGTAAAGAACTGGAAAGCCGCCGCGAAAGAAGTAGCAAAAGGATTTTCGGAAAAAGATCCGAAGAACAAATCATACTATGAAGATCATCTGAACGCTTACCTCGCCGAACTGGACAACCTGGACAAATACATCAGAAAGGAAGTGGAATCTGTTCCGAAAGATTCCCGTATCCTCGTCACCGCCCATGACGCTTTTGCTTATTTTGCCAGAGATTACGGATTTGAGGTCAAAGGCATCCAGGGAATCAGCACTGCCAGCGAAGCAGGCACTTCCGACATCAGCACGCTGGCCGCTTTCATCGCGGATCATAAAATCAAAGCGGTCTTCGTGGAATCTTCCGTCCCCCATAAAACCATCGAGTCTCTCCAGGCTGCTGTCAAAGCACGGGGCTTCGATGTTTCCATCGGCGGCGAACTGTACTCCGACTCTCTTGGCGGCGAGTCCACGAAAGAGGGCACTTATATCGGCATGTACGAGCACAACATAAAGACAATCACGGAAGCGCTCCGCTGAATATTTTGAATTTCCGGCGCATGGATCGGGGATCCCCTCGTTCCGTGCGCTTTCATTTCATGAAATATCTTTTGGAGGTGTCATCGTGGAACACGTTATCGAACTGGAAGACATCACCGCTGCCTATGACCGCCAGCCCGTCTTATGGGATTTGGATCTGAATATCCCGAAAGGCTCACTTATGGGAATCGTCGGACCGAACGGCGCGGGCAAGTCTACCCTTTTAAAAATTATACTGAACCTGCTTGCCCCCGTTTCAGGGCGGATCCGTTTTTCCATAGACGGCGAAACCGATGCGAAAAAAGCACGGCGGAAAATCGCGTATGTCCCGCAGAACGGTTCAGTCAACTGGGATTTTCCCGCCACAGTAAAAGATATCGTCCTCATGGGACGGTACGGCCACATCGGCTGGTGCCGCGCTCCCTCACAGGGCGACCGTCTGATTGCGGAAGAAATGATTGCCCGCGTCGGCATGGACAGTTACGAAGACAGACAGATCAATGAGCTTTCCGGGGGACAGCAGCAGCGCGTTTTCCTGGCCCGGGCCCTTGCGCAGGAAACGTCTGTCTATCTTTTAGACGAGCCCTTTAAAGGCGTGGATATGCAGACGGAAAAAATCATCGTCCGCATTTTAAAAGAAATGGAGAGCCGCGGAAAGACGATCCTCGTCGTCCACCACGCGCTCCGCACCGTCCCTCTTTATTTCGACCATGTCGCCATGATCAACCGCCGCCTTATAGCGGCAGGATCCGTACGGGATGTTTTCACGGAAGAAAATATCGAAAAAACTTTTTCTCCGTCGAAAGGAGTCTGACCATGGAACCGGCCGCTTTCTTTGCTTTACCTTTATGGCGGGACTATACATTTCAAATCGTCCTGGCAGGAACGACTATCTTAGGCGTGCTCTGCGGCGTGGTGGGATCTTTTATCGTCCTCCGCAGGGAAGCGCTTCTGGGGGACGGTATTTCCCATTCGTCCTATCCGGGAATCATGCTGGCTTTTCTATTTCTCGGCGTGAAAACATTGGAAGGCCTTTTATTGGGCGCTTTTCTGTCCGCCCTTGCCGCACTGTCCCTTATCCTTCTTGCCCGCCATTATACAAAACTTCCTTTTGACGGTGTCCTTGCCTCCATTCTTTCCTCTTTTTTCGGCGCGGGTCTCGTGCTGTCTTCCATCATCCAGCATACAGGAAATGCCAACCAGTCCGGACTGAATCAATTTATTTTCGGACAGGCATCCACTATTCTTTACCGCGACGTCCTTCTCACAGGATCTATTTCTATTTTTACTCTTTTCCTGATTTTCCTTTTCAGAAAAGAATTGAAACTTATGGCTTTTGATCCGGACTATGCTGCAGTTCTCGGATTTCCGCGGGGCAAGCTGAATGTATTCCTCTCCTTCCTTGCCACAATCACCGTCCTTCTTTCCATCCAGGCCGTAGGCATTATCCTCATGAGCGCCATGCTCATCGCGCCTGCCGTTGCCGCAAGGCAGTGGACGCGGCGTCTTGAACCGATGATCCTTCTGTCTGCCGTCATCGGCGCGCTGTCCTCCGCTATCGGTACGACGGCAAGTTCTCTCATTCCCAAAATGCCTACAGGCCCCGCCATCGTCGTGGCATTATCCTTTTTCGTTATTCCCGGCCTTTTGCTGGCGCCGCAGCGGGGGATTCTTTCCCGATCTTTTCATAAAAAGAAAATGACCGCCCTCATAGAAGGAGACCACTTATGAATTCTTTTGCTGAAATACTTCTTATCGCCATCTTCATGTCAGCCGCCTGTGCCCTGCCGGGGAACTTCCTCGTCCTCCGGCGCATGTCCATGCTGACTGACGCCATCAGCCATACCGTCCTCCTCGGCATCGTACTCGCTTTCCTTGCCGTCGGCAGCCTGGATTCGCCCTTCCTCATTATCGGCGCGTCCCTCATGGGTGTCCTTACAGTGTGGCTGATTGAACTCCTCTACCAGAGCAGGCTCGTCGCCTCCGATTCCGCTATCGGCCTCATATTTCCCCTGCTCTTCAGTATCGCCGTCATCCTCGTGACACGGTACGCGGGCAATGTCCATCTGGACACGGACTGCATTCTTTTGGGAGAACTTGCCTTCGCCCCCTTCGACCGCCTGATCATAAACGGGATGGATCTCGGCGCGAAAGGCCTGTACACTGGCGGTGCAGTTCTTATTCTTTCCGTCGCCGTCATTTCCCTTTTTTATAAAGAAATAAAACTGGCTACTTTTGATCCCGTCCTGGCAGGTGTACTGGGATTTTCTCCCGCCGTTATCCACTACGGCCTGATGAGCCTCGTCTCCCTCGTGGCGGTCACGTCCTTCCAGTCCATCGGCTCGATTCTCGTCATCGCATTTATGATCATTCCCGCCATGACTGCCGCTCTGTGGACAAGGACGCTTTCAGGACGCCTCGTGCTCAGCTGTCTTCTCGGTACGACCGGCGCGGTACTCGGCATCATCGGCGCGATTGTTTCAGACTCGTCTCTGGCAGGCATGATGGCTGCCGTTCTCGGCGTATTTTTCATCGTTTCCCTGATTTTCGCTCCCGCCACAGGTATCCTGGCGGCTTTCCGCCAGCGAAAAACAGCGGTTCGCTTTCGGACGGGAAACGCTTCTCCAGCATCTTCTTTTCCATGCGGGCACTAAAGAGGAATCACGGGAAAACGCTCTTTCCACCCTCTCCGTCCACATGAAATGGCCGGAAACCTTCACCCGGCAAATCTGCCGTTCCCTCCTAAAAGACGGGTACATCACAGAAAGAAACGGCCTCCTTCTCCCCACGGAACAGGGAAAGGCCCATAACCTTTTTTTTACAGAGAAAATGTACGGGCGTAAAACGCAAAAAAGACAGCAGTCCCATTGTAAGGCTTGCTGTCTTTTTTTATCCGGAAACAGGGTCTCTATTCTCCGTAAAGCGCCCTGACCGCTCCGCTGGCGCCTATGCGGTCCGCACCTGCCGTGAGGAAAGCTTCCATATCTTCCCTTGTACGGATACCTCCCGCCGCTTTGATTTTTACATTTTTCCCGATGTGTTTTCTGAAAAGTGCGATATCCGCCAAAGAAGCGCCTGCCGTACCGAACCCTGTGGATGTCTTGATATAGTCCGCCCCGCCTTTCGTGACACATTCGCAAAGACGGATTTTTTCTTCTTCCGTCAGATAACAGGTTTCCACAATCACTTTCAGAATTTTGTCGCCCGCTATTTCTTTCAGGACAGCGATTTCTTCTGTGACCAAATTATAATTTTTATTTCTTACCGCCCCTATGTTGATGACCATATCAATTTCATCGGCGCCGTCATCAAGGGCATGAATCGTTTCTTCTGCTTTTGACTCGCTGTTCCCATTGCCCAAAGGAAACCCGACCACCGTACAGATGGTAAGGCGGGGATAATTTTCCCGGATCTTCTTTACATAAGAAGACGGCACACAGACGGACGCGGTATGGTATTTCACGGCTTCATCGCACAATTTCCGTATTTCCTCCCAGCTTGCCGCCGCTTTCAGCAGCGTATGATCCACATGGCTTATAATGTCTTCAACTTTCATCTGTTCATTCTCCTTTCCGTTTTCCGGTGATTTCCTCATATCAAATCATTTTGAAAATCAGGCAGCCGCTTTTCATACGCTTCCCGTATGACCATTCCTGCACTCATGCCTGTCATGATCATGCCTGCCCGTAATTGTTCCTTACGCTTATTTATTGTAGCAGAATCCGGCGGCAGAAAAGTGCGCATTATATCAGGTCACGGACCGCTTCCCGCATTTTTTCAAAGACCGGCGGGCCATAAAGACGTTCCATGGCATCTCTTGTGACAAGCCAGCTCCGTCCGGATTTCCGCCGGTCACCGTCCGCCATCCGCGCCGCCCGATGTCCCGCGCCGGAGGCCGCCGAACGCACATCGCCGCTGTCGCGGTTCCACAGATTCGCCGCTTCCAACGTCGTAAATACGAGAAGAAGCGGATTCATGGGAGCAGCCGGTTCACTGCCGCCGCCATAACGAAAATCGGCCGCCTGTTTCGTAATGAGCCAGTTCTTTCCTGATTTTCTTGCTTCCGATTTTTTAAAGACGCCCCTCTCGCAATCGGACGCCACCGTCTTTCCGCTGATGCCGTAAAGCGTTCCCGCCTCTTCGGCAGTCACCGCGTACATCGTGAAATCGATTTCCCGTTTCCATTCCGCAAAGTCTTCCCCAGGCGTCCAAAGTCCGTCCGGAAAAATGTATATTCCTTTCTCCGACAGCGCCGCGGAGACACCGGAAGGCAAACGGCGGCCGCCCAAAAACTCACGGCAGGCGAAAAGAGTTTTGCTTTCCGAATCCAGCGTGGTCACCACCGTTCCGTAAGAAGTTTGCAAAACAGTGCCGTCCGTCTCAAATTTCTTTCCATATATAGAGAAAAAAGCGCCCTGCCGCAAAACGGTTCCCGCCTTTGCCGGCTGTCCCAGGAGATAGCTCTCATAGGCCTTAAAAGTTTCCGCGCTTTCCATATCCGTCAAAATTCCCGCCATGATACGCCTCCATTTTCTTATTATACCAATTCTCCGCTTGAAGAAATATTTCTCCCGTTTATAATGAAATAAGAAACAAAGGAGAGCCTTATGAAAATAACAATTATAGGAGCCGGCAATACGGCCGTCGCCGCCGCCTGCTTTCTCAAAACGCTCGGTCTTTCGAGCCTCATCTATACCCGCCGTGAAGAACGGGCAAAACAGTGGAATCAAATTCCCGTAAAAGCAAGCGGCGCCTGCACCGGGTCATTTTCACTGGAAAGCACGACGGATCTGAAAACTGCCGTGCATTATGGCGACATTCTTCTCGTCTGCACGCTGGCGGCAGACCACGAAACAGTCGTTTCTGAAATCGCACCCCACCTGCAGGCGCATCAGTCCATTCTTTCAACGGCTGCTGGGGCGCCCTCAAAGCATACCGCGCTCTTTCAAAAAGACAGGATATACCCCCTCTGACCATCGGGGAAACGGCCAATATGCCCTTTATCGCTTCCCTTTCAGAGGACAGATCTGAAATCCTCATCAAAGGAATCAAAGAAGAAATCTCTTACTCCGCTGCCGGTGATGATAAAGCCGTCAGCGCCTTCCTTCATCGCCTTGCGCCGCGGGTAGTGAAAACCGCTTCTTTCGCGTCCACTTCCCTTTCGGCAACAAACCCTGTCATCCATGTCACCGCCTCTCTCTTCAACGTGACCCGTATAGAGAACAAAGAAGATTTCTATTTCTTCGGTGACCCCATGACTGACCGCGTCATTTCCTTCATGGAACACTGCGACGAAGAACGCCTTGCCGTGGGAAAAGCACTGGGCATCCGCCTGTCCCCCCTGCTGGAAGTGCTTAACTCTTTCTGGCCCGAAAAGAAAAATACGCTGAAAGAGGCTTTGAAAGAAAATCCTTCCTACCGCGCCGTAAAGGGCCCGTCCTCTACGGAATACCGCTACTTCACAGAAGACCTGCCCTGTGGCCTCGGCCCTGTCCTCGATCTGGCGGAGCTGATGCATATTCCCTGCCCCTACATCCGCACCCTCGTGCAGACGGCCTCCCTCTATCTGGGAAAGCCCTACACGCCCTTCCTTACGAAAGAAGACCTGCGGATTCTGAAAAAACTGCATGCTGATTAACGGAAAGGATGTCCCATGAATAAAATTTCCCCTCTTGCTTTTACACTCTACCTTGCCCTTGCGGGTATGCAGGTTTCCGCGGAAAACTGGATAAAGAACGCCGACGGTTCGCCCTCATGGATCGACACCGACTCCATCCGTCAGGAGCAGACCATCTCCTCCTTTGACATGCGTTTGGAATCCTCCAATTTCACCGTCGTATCCACCATGGAGTTCGATACCTCGAAAAACACCTGGCGCACCGCCGCGCTTGTCACCCGTGACAAAGACGGAAAGGTCCTCCACGCGGAAAAAAAAGAAAATCCTGACGACGGCTGGAACAAGCTCATACCGGGCACCTATGGAAAGAATCTGTACAGGCATTATGTGGAAACGCCCCTGCCCCCGCCTGACGCGAAGTGGAAACAGCTTTACAAAGACAATCGGGGCGCAGCCTTCTCCATTGACACAAACTCTCTCCGTTATAAAAACGGCTATGCCGACTTCTGGCTTGCCGTGGAAGTCCCTAATCAGGAAAAGGATTTATCCCGGATCATTTACCGGATAAGAATGAACATGGCTTACAAAAAGGTAATGACTCTTTCCGCAACAGAGTACAACGCCGCCGGAAAAATCCGTCTCCATGCTGCCGCAGAGGGAGCAAAGGAAAACATTCCCAACGATTCTCCTGTGGAAAAAGTTTTTGAATACCTGAAAGATGAAATCGACAGCGGCCGTTTGTAATAAAACAGGGGTCCATGCCAATTCTTCCTGCCATTTGCGCGTATCGAAATTTTGTGTTATAGTGTTTCATATTCCTCAACTGCGCGATGACGGGAGAAAGTAGGGAAACAGAACCGTTTCAGAAAGCCCTGATGATGGAAACGGGTACGGTGATTTTTCTGAAGTGCCTCTCCGAGCGGTTTTTCCGAAAAGAAAATTTCCCGAGTAAGAAAACCGGGTACGCCCGATACAGCGCTTAAGTCATACGACTTTCCAAGGTTTCTCCGGCAACGGGGAAACGAAATTGGGTGGAACACGGAATTTACCGTCCCTTTGCACAGGGGCGGTTTTTATTTTCGCGATTTTACGGAAAGAAGGCTGCCATGTCCCGCATACTCACTGCAGAACATATCAAAAAATCATTTGGCAAAAACACAATATTAAAAGATATCAATCTCACCGTAGAAAAAGGCGATGTCATTTCCATTCTCGGCCCGTCAGGCACGGGAAAGACAACGCTTCTCCGGTGCTTCAATTATCTGGAAAAACCCGAAGCCGGCCGTCTTTCCATTGACGACGTGTCTGTGGACTTTTCCCATATTTCCAAAACGGAAGTGCAGAAACTCCGGCGGAAATCCACCATGGTCTTCCAGCAGTTCAATCTGTTCCGCAACAAGAATGTCCTTGAAAATATCACGGAAGGGCTGATTTACGGTTACGGAAAAACAAAAAAAGAAGCGGAAGAGATCGCCATGGAAGAACTCTCCCGCGTCCGCATGACAGACTACGCCCATATGTATCCGTCGGAACTTTCCGGCGGCATGCAGCAGCGCGTGGGAATCGCCAGAGCTCTTGCGCCGAAACCTGATGTCATCCTCTTTGACGAACCCACTTCGGCGCTTGATCCCGAACTCGTAGGGGAAGTTCTGGATACCATCGCCTCCGTCGCGACCCTCGGCATCACCATGATCATCGTCACCCATGAAATGCATTTCGCTCAGGATATATCCACAAAAGCCGTATTCATGTCGGACGGCCTCATTGTGGAAGAAAGACATCCGAAAGAATTCTTCTCCCATCCGAAAGAGGAGCAGACCCGCGCCTTTCTCCGGCGCATGCTGAAAAGAGAAGAGGCATAACGCTCCCCGTCCCGCTTGTTTTATAAAGGAATGATTCCATGCTTACTTTTGACCCCTCTTTTTTCATAGGCGTATTTCCCCGGCTGATTTCCGCCCTTCCTTTCACAGTGGAAGTCATCATCGCGTCCATCCTGCTCTGCCTCTTCTTCGGCACGATTATCGCCGTCATCAGGATTGCCCGTGTGCCCGTGCTGGCGCCTTTCTGCGACATATGGCTCTCTTATAACAGAAGCATGCCCTTTATCCTCGACCTTTACCTCGTCTATTTCTGCCTTCCCACCATTATACGGGGACTTGGCATCAATCCCGACGGCTGGCCGCTCACCGTATATGTGCTGGTCTCCCTTACTTTCCACTACGCCCCCGTTATTTCAGAAATACTCCGCCCCGCTTACCTCTCCGTCGACCGGGGACAGCATGAAGCGGCCATCGTTTTCGGACTTTCTCCGGTTCGGCGCGTTTTCAGCATCATCGCTCCCCAGGCGCTCCCTGTCGCCATTCCCGGATTGGTGAGCGAATCTGTCAATATACTGAAAGATACATCCATCATGTTCTTCATCGGCGTCATCGACCTCATGGGCCGCGCCAACCTCATCATCAACGCCGCCTTCGGCCAGCACCGCCTGGAAACATACACCGCCGTCGCCCTGATCTACTGGTCCATCGTCATTGCCATCGAAGCGGCATTCTGGCTCTTCCAAAAACAGGGCCATAAAGAAATAAGGAGGACTGCATGATCGATTTTAAAGTCCTTCCCGAAGCGCTCCTCTTCATAGCAGGCGCCGTACCGAATACTCTTTTCATGGCATTCGTCAGCATTTTCTTCGGCATCCTCTTCGGTTCTTTTATCGCTGTGCTCCGTCTGGGAAACAATATGTTTATCAACATTTTCTTTGCCGTATTTGTTTCCTTCTTCCGCGCCGTGCCGGGCATCGTCCAGCTTTTCATCGTATACTACTCCCTCCCCTACCTTCTTGCGCCCGTATTCAGCGCTTTTTCGGGAACGGAAGTAAAGCCTTTTGACGTAAGCCCCTACTGGAGCGTCTACCTCTGCTTCATTTTATATAACACCGCCTACCAGTCAGAAAATATCCGCGGCGCTCTCCGTTCCGTAGACCACGGCCAGTATGAAGCGGCCGTCGCCATGGGCATGACCTCTTTCCGCGCTTTCACAAGAATCGTCCTTCCCCAGGCGTTCGTCGTGGCGCTTCCCGCCTTCTTCACATACTATCTGAAAACCATCAAACTCCTCGCCCTTGTCTTCACAGTCAAAGTCGTAGACATGTTCGCCAAAGCGGATATCTTCTCCGCCCTCTACAATCGGCGCATGGAACCGTATATCGCGGACGCCATCGCCTACTGGGGACTGGCCATACTCCTCACCCTCCTCTTCGACCGGTGGGAAAAGAAACTCCGCGGCAAAGGCTTCAACAAATAGATCCAGCAGGAAATCAAAGGACTGCAGCCAAATATACTGCTTTCAATGAAAAGAATGGAAATCCCCAAAAAGGAATCTTCATTCTTTTTTTATTTTATTCTGTTACAAGTTTTTTATCTTTCGCTATTTCCATAAATTCATTTTCCGATACCGTCCTAAAAAATATTTCCCTGTTTCAGCACACAAAAAAAGCACTCCTTTCGAGATGCTTCACAGATCCTCGATCAGGTATGCCCCCGGTGAAAGAGAAATTCTCCCTGCGTTTTTCAGCTAAGCCACCTCGAAAAATCATGAAATCCATCGTGTTTTATATAAGTGCGCCACCGGACATGATAGATAAAATCATATAAGCGTGACATAATATATAAAACGATGGATGGAAGAATGCTATGGCAAATAGTCACAAAAACTTTTACACTGGATGATAGAAAAAGATTTGACCAATCAGGATGCAATGCGTGATACAAAAATTTCTGCCAATGCTTTTATCAAATTACGAAATGGATAATATTGCTTTGGATAAACTGAAATGTACTTGTATCCTTTTGGACCATACACCTAATGATGTTTGGGAATTCATACCGGAGGATAATGAATCATGGGTAATGACGTAAAATTATTTGAAGGAAACCGGATCCGTTCTATCTGGAACAATGAAAGAAGAGTGGTATTTCAGCATCATAGATGTAGTGAACGTTTTGACTGATAGCAGAAATCCAAGAAGATACTGGAGTGATCTTAAAAGAAAAATGAAAGAGGAAGAGGGTGCAGACCAACTGTACGAGAATATCGTACAGTTAAAATTGAAAGCACCGGATGGAAAGATGCGCGAAACAGATGTCGCTGATATGCAAGGTCTATTCCGTATCATCCAGTCGATCCCCTCACCTAAAGCGGATCCCTTCAAAATGTGGCTGGCGGAAGTAGGAAAAGAGAGAGTGGATGAAACCATCGATCCTGAACTTACAATAGACAGGGCTTTAGAAACCTACCTAAAAAAAGGGTACACAAGAGAATGGATCAATCAAAGACTGCAGGCGATCCAGGTCAGAAAAGAACTGACCGACTCCTGGCAAGACCACGGTGTGACAGAAGGCAAAGAATATGCGATTCTTACCAATGAAATTTCAAGGGCCTGGAGCGGAATGACCACAAGGCAGTATAAAGATTTGAAAGGTTTAAAAAAGGAAAACCTGCGGGACAATATGTCCACTACCGAATTGATATTAAATATGCTGGCTGAAACCGCCACAAAGGATATCGCAGAATCCGCCAATCCACAAGGTTTGGAAGAAAATAAAAAAGTGGCAAAACGCGGTGGGAAAATTGCCGGAAATGCCAGACGGGAAATAGAAGCGGAAACGGGAAAACCTGTCATCACTTCAAAAAATGCCATAGACTTCGGGAAGCTGATTGATGGTGTCACAAAGACCATAGATAAAGGAGATACGAACAATGGCAAGTAAACAAAAACTGGAACTAACTTGGCTTGGCAAAGATAAAGAGATAAAAATAGAACCAAGGATTCTGATTGAAGATAAAGAAAAATCCAACTGTAAAAATGATCCTGATACAGAGAATTCGTGGCATAAGGTTCACTTCTTCATGCTACAATACAAAAGCAGGAATAGAAGCACTAATCATCGGATTTTTACTAAGTCTTTATGGACTACCGATGATAGGAACAACTGTGATAGCATTTATTGAATTGATAAATGAGAAGAAAATTAAAGCGGTGTAGACAAATTTGAATTTGACGGAGATAAATAATAATGTTGAGATTAAAACCTTATAATTTAAACGATGCAGATATAATTCTTTCTTGGAGTAAAGATGAAATGGCTTTTTATAAATGGTCAGCAGGTATTTTGGGTGAATATCCGATAACAAAAGAGAATTTTGGTTTTGTTAATAATCTAATGGCTTTTACAGCTATTGAAGATGATAAGACAGTAGGTTTTTTTACAATGAGAAGACCTTCAGAAAGCTTTGATGAGTTGAGGTTTGGCTTTATAGTTGTTGACCCTTCAAAGCGTGGCAAAGGATATGGAAAAAGGATGCTTCAGTTAGGTTTAAAGTTTGCATTTGAAATTTATGGCGCAAAAAAGGTTTCACTAAGTGTTTTTGAAAATAATGAATCTGCATATTTCTGTTACAAAGCAGTTGGTTTTAATGATGTAATTCTTGATAAGACAGAAACATATTTTGTTTTGGGAGAAGAATGGAAATGCAAAGAATTGATGATTGAAAATCGATAACTCCCAGTTTGTCAAGCTAAATAAAACTGACTACTGAGATAACGTATAATAAGTTTCGCAAATTCAAGCTTTGACAGCTTAACAGAAAGATTTATGAAGTAGCACACAAAAAAAGCACCTCCTTCGAGATGCTTCACAGGCATGGCATATGGCCGCCGTTTTATTCTTCCGCCGGATATTCACCGCGGTAGGTTACCGTTTCGGAAAGCGGTTTCCGCGGGAGCGGTTGGATTTCTCTGTCCGTGTATCCCAGAGCGATGGCTGCCACCATTTCCCCTTCCACATTCAGCCATTTTTTCAGTTCGTCATAAGCAAAGAAAATATTGCAGGTCCACAGCGTCCCGATATTCCTCGCCGTCGCTTCCAGACACATATTCTGGATCGCCGCGCTCACCGATTGGATGTCCGCCATTTCCATCAGATGTTCGTCTATGGGAAATTCGCCATAGTAGTCCTTTCCCTTGCTGTTGATAAAGAAGACGATGACCGGTGCCTGTTCCAGCACGCGGGCCGTATAAATCGCGGCGGGGATATATTTCTCATACCCTTTTCCGAAAATGGCCGCTTTATCGCTCCGGTTCCTTTTGATGCCTTCCTTCAGAGCGCGGACCACTTCTTTCCGCGCGTCTCCGCGGACGACCACAAAGCGCCAGGGCTGCTCATTATGCTCCGACGGCGCCCAGGAGGCTGCTTCCAAAAGAGCATGCAGATCTTCCTCTGGGATGTTCTTTTTGATGAAACGCCGTGTGCTGCGGCGCGCTTTTATTTCATGTATCACGTTTCCAACTTCCTTTTTCTATTACATATTCTCCTCATATATGCGTTTTATTATAAACAAATGTGATTTATACTGCAAGTGACCCCCGGACAGTTTAGAAGAAACATGTTTTGCTTCCGATTCCCGATCCCGCAGTGATAAGCGCCATATTCTCCGCGGCAGCTCCGGTCCTCCCGGATTTCTTTTTATAATATATGTTTTTATAAGACATTCTGTCATATAATAAAAGAAACTTAGCATTGCAAAAAGGAGAACTGTCATGCTTGAACCGATCGTCCGCAAAAACGCTTTCGGAGGAAAAGGCGAAGTCATCCTCCGGCCGCTTCTGACCGATGAACAGAAAAAGGAGAAAGTTCAAATGTATGCGGAAGTCACCATCCCTAAAGGCGCATCGCTTGGTGTCCACCGGCATACGGGAAATGCAGAGTCCTACTACATTCTTTCAGGAACAGGTCTTTACACCGACGACGGAAAAACCTATGAAGTCCATGCGGGCGACACGACATACTGCGCCGATGGCCATTACCACGGACTTGAAAATACGGGAGACGGCGACCTGAAATTCATGGCGCTCATCATTCCGTCATGAATTTGCTGTAAAAATATAGTTTAATAAAGGAGATTCATTATGGCTTTAAAAGAATACAAACTTCCTTTCGGCCGCGGTTTCCAGACGGTCATGCTCCCCGAAGAAAGGGTATCCGACGTATTGGAAGGTGTACCGACCGCTGCCTGCGACATTAAAGAAGCGACTGTCGAATGTATGCGCCGCCCCATCGGCTCCGCGCCGCTTGCCGAAAAAGTACAAAAAGGCGACAAGGTCTGCCTTATCATCGCCGACATCACCCGCGCGTGGAACCATGCCCGCGATTTCACTGTCCATGTAGTCAATGAACTGAACCTCGCAGGAATTCCTGATGAAGACATTTTCATCGTTTTCGCCCAGGGTACCCACAGGGCGCACACCGACGCGGAAAATATCGAATGTGTAGGAGAAGAAGTGGCCCGACGCATTGCCATGTACCAGCATGACTGCCGGGATAAAAACATGCTCACCCGTATGGGCGTGACCACCCGCGGCACAGAAGTATGGCTGAATAAACGCGTCGCGGAAGCGGACAAAGTCATTCTCCTGAACGCTCTTTCCACCCATGACATGGCAGGCTTCGGCGGCGGACGCAAACTTGTCCTTCCCGGCGTAGCAGGATGGGATACCATCCAGCAGAACCACTGCCACGCCCTGGGCGACGAAGTCGGCTCCGGCCTGAATCCCGATTCTCATGTCCTTAAAACAGAAGGAAATCCGGTCAGCGAAGATATGCAGGAAGGCTGCGACATGCTCCGCCCCTGTTTCCTCGTCCATTCCCTTATCAACGCTGACGGCGAAGTGTCGGGCATGGTCGGCGGAGACCCCTATGAAGCATGGGCGGCAGGCGCAAAAGAAACATACCGTATGCAGAAAGTTCCCATGAAACAGAAAGCCGACGTGACCATCGTCAGCGCGGGAGGCTACCCGAAAGACACCAATCTTTACCAGGGAACGAAGTGCTACACGTCATCCGACATGGCAACAAAAAAGGGCGGCATCATCATCACTATGATCGAAGCGGATGACATCATGGAACCGCCGGCCTACCTGGACAGTTTCAAATACGATAATCTGGAAGACATGGAAAAAGCTCTCCGCAAATGCTTTACTATCCCCTTCTTTGTCGCTTTTGAAAACCTCATCACCGCTACGACCCATACCATCTACTTCGTAACAAAACCGGAAAATTTCGACATCATCCGGGAAAAAACACCGCAGATTCCCGTCGCCACCGTACAGGAAGCTTGGGAACTGGCAAAGAAACAATTAGAGAAAGAAGGTAAGACGGACTACACCATCAATATCATCCCCCACGGCAGCGCCGTCGTCCCCTTTCTGAAATAATCCCACGCAAAAAGGGCAGACTTTTGAAAATCTGCTCTTTTTTGATGCACGAATATGAGTCCTGACAAAATTTAAAAGGCAAGGGCACTGCTATATTTCTTTCATTCCGGCAGAAAAACCGCCGGACTTTTATGAATCCACAGTGATCTAAAGCATACTGATATTACTTCCAAAGAACTGATTCGCTGAGCGGACGGCGGGTCTTGTTCCGATGAACATCTTCTCCGCGGTAGCCGAAAGCCGCCATAACGGCAACACCGAAGTGTTCCGTTTCGAAAAGGCCATGTTCTTCCCCCAAAAGCCTGTCCATCTCCTTGGGTATAAATCCTTCCAAAGGGCACGAATCAATTCCCATGAGCGCTGCCACGGCCATCATATGTGCCATGACGATGTACGCCTGTTTCCCCGCCCAGTCAAAAGCGCTCCGTTCGCTTTCCAGTGTTTTGAAATCATTTTCCGAGAAATTACTGTAAGCGTTTCTGTAAAATTCATAGACTTCATCAGGTACCTGGTGGACGTCTTTCAGCATATGCCTGATGTAATCTGAGCCGAAAGTGATATCTGCTTTTTTCCGTGCCAGGAATACCACGAAATGACTGGCATCCAGTTTGTCCTTAATGCCCCATCCGAATTCCTTCATTTCTTCACGAAGCGTTTTGTCCTGAATGACAAGTATTTTCCACGTTTCCAGTCCGAAAGAAGTCGGAGCCAGACGGGCCGTTTCCAAAAGCACTTCAAAGTCTTCCGGCGGAATAGTTTTTTCGCTGAATCTTTTTGTCGCATAGCGGTACTTCATAGCGTTCAGCAGTTTTTCTTTCTTAAAATTCGGTTTTGCCGCATTGACCGTTTCAATAACGGTTGATTCTCCATGATTCATAAGGTACTCCTTCATAACTGTTATAATACTGTTTGTGCCATAAGACTATCTTCTTTTCGAATTTTGTCAATATAGATTTTATTTCTTCTCTTTTTTCATACCCATCCCGGTTAGCATCCCATAAGTATAAGGATATATTTTTTTACCGCTTCTTTAGTTTTTCTGGAGAAAAGTATTCTATCAATTGCAAATACTGAACAAAAGGAGTAAAATGTACATATATTAAATCGACAATTTTAAAAATATTTAATCATGAGGCATATATGATCCGGAGTTACGATAAAAAATATTTAAAGATCGCATTGCCTGCGGCGCTGGAAGGTCTCTTCATGATTCTCCTCGCTTCCGCGGATTTAATCATGGTCGGCACCTTGGGGGCTGTTTCCATTGCGGCGGTCAGTATTTTCCTCCAGCCGCGGCTCGTCATTCTCTGCTTTACCCGCTCTCTTGCTTCCTCCGTGACTCTTCTTGTTTCCCGGGACGCCGGGCGGAATGACAGGACAAACGCCTCCGATATCCTGAAGAAATCTATTTTCATCGGAGCCATCGTCCTTCTGTTCATCCACATTATCTTTTATCTGTTCCTCGAAGATATTTTCTACCTTATGGGCGCAAAGACAGAATATATGGCGGAAGCTCTCGCTTACGGAAATATTGCGCTGCTTTCCGTTTTTATTTCTTCATTCACCCTCTTTTTCCAGGCAGTCCAGCTTGGCTTCGGCCAGACGACAATCATCATGAAGACAAATATTCTGGGAAATATAGTGAATGTCATCATGAATTTCATCCTGATCTTCGGCATGGGGCCGATTCCTGCCATGGGTGTCGCCGGCGCGGCAATCGGCACGGTCATAAGCACCATTTTCAGTCTGTGCTGGACGATTTATCTTATGAAAAAAGACCACCTTCTTGAAGGCGGTTCTTTCATTCCCGACCAAGCGTATTTCAAAAAAGTCACACCTATTTTCCTTTCTGTTTTCAGTGAACAGGGTTTTGAGCGTATAGGCATGGTTCTTTTCACCCGCATGGCTGCGAGCCTTGGCACGATTCCCTTTGCCGTCCACAGTATCTGTATGAATATTGCCGATATTTACTGGGACTACATCGTAGGATTCGGCAAAGCGAGCATGGTCACCGCAGGGCAGTCTATCGGCAAAAAATCGGAAACCGAATGGCACGCGTTTAAACGGGCAGGCATTAAATGGACCTTTATCTGTTCCACCGCCGCATTCACCCTCACTGCCGTTTTCAGAGAAGAAATCTTTTCCTTCTATTCTTCCGATCCCGAAGCGCTTGCTATGAGCGGCATCGCTATGCTTATCTGTGCTGTCGTGAATTTTCCGGCAGGACATGCCCTCACCTGCGCAGGTATCCTGCGCGGCAGCGGAAAGACCGCTTCTGTTGCGGCGTATGCTTTCGTAAGCATCACGATTCTCCGTCCTATCATGACAGCATTCTTCCTTTTTGTCATGAGCTGGGGCCTTGTCGGCGCATGGTGCGCCCTTTTACTTGACCAATGCATCCGCGCCTCTTGCGCGACTGTCCTGCTTCACCGCCTCCAAAAAGCCGGATGGAATAAAATGATTGAAAAACTGGCGTAAATATGCCCGCTGTCCATCGGATGGCGGTTTTTTACCGGCAGATATATTTGAAATATTTCTTACTTCCGGCCACGAAATCACGAGAAAATATTCTTTTGCTTTTTCCTGTATTATAATTTAAATGGCAGCCGTTAAAATAAGTTTTTTTATTTGCGGAGACAATGATGAATTTTTCTGGAGAACTTTCTTTCAATCAAAAAATAATTACCGAAGCACGCCCCTTTGAAGCGCCTGTCCTTCCCCGGCTTAAACTGAAGAGTGTAAAAATCTTAGGACTGGCTGCCGCATAATATATCCTTTCAAAAGTCATTAATTTTATAAAGGAGAAAATCATCAATATGACAGAAAAAACAGCCTTATTACTAAATGAATTGACACCTGCACAAAAAAATTATGTAACGAACAGACTTGCAGCGAAAGAGAAAGACCTCTCAGTCGCTTATCTTTGCTGGTTTTTCTGTATTCATTATTTTTATTTGAGGAAACCTGTAAGAAATATACTATACTGGATTACTTATGGAGGCGTTTTCATTTGGGCTATTATAGATTTGTTTCGAATGAAATCCCTTGTCGAAGAATGCAATGAAACGATCGTGCAAGAATTAATTCAGGAAGCCACTTTGCTTGAAAGTTAAAGGAGAAATCAATTTATAGCACTATACGCTCCAAACGGCAACATCGTCTGCGTGGAAATTAATAATAAAAAAGTCTGTTTGAAACGATTTTATAATCGGTAGGCGGTATAATGCTCGTATCGGAAAATCCAAGATGCATACCGATACAACTCAATCGGTTTAACTGCCAAAGTATTAGAATCTTAGGATTAGCCGTTCTATGCAGTCTGATATTCAATAATTTTTATTGAGGAGAAACAAGTATGAAAGTAATAGGTGCCAATTTCGCTAAAAAAGTTGAAATTAATAATACCGGTAAAAATATAGTTTTAGGTTATACAGATAAAAGCGGGAAGTTCCGCGTTATCCGTGTCGACAAGGATCTGGAAGTCTGGGAACGAATCACTGAAGAAAATAAATTTAAATTTGGCCCATCGATGGGGTGGGGGTTCTTAGGTGCTGTTATCCTCGGCCCTATCGGCGCTATTGCCGGTATTCTTCTCAAAGGCCGAGCAAAACAGTGTACAGTGGCTTGCGTATTTACGGAAAGCCGCCGATGCGCTATTGAAATGTCTCCGGAAGAATTTACCACCTTCCAGTTTGCTGCCCCTGCCGGGTCGGATGTCGAAAGTATCCGGGCCGAGGCAGCAAAACTTGCAGAGATGACAGAAGCCGAAGAAGCTGCAGAAAAAGAAGCCGTAGCGAATGCGGCCACTGCGGCAGAGACTCTGCTGAAGCTAAAACAGCTTTACGATGCAGGGGTTCTAACTGAAGAGGAGTACGCAGGAAAACGAGAAAAGTTAATAGAGAAATTATAATTGCAATATAAAAAAACCCCGCTATCGTACCGTTAATACGACAGCGGGAATGTAATACTCCAACCGGGGCTTATTACGTTTATGGGAATAGCACACAGCCGACCTACTTTTTGAAGGAGGCTATTTTTTAATACAGTAAAAGCCGTTATCCATACCCGGCATTCATCCGATCAGCAGCATAAAAATCTATTGAAGACCGGACTTCATATAGGAAAACTTTTTAAAGCATCACCGTACAATTATAAAACCGAACTCCCCATCTTACAAAATTCTGTAAAATGGGGAGTTCGGTTCCTAACTAATTGGTGACCCAAGAGAGATTCGAACTCCCGACACCTTGATTCGTAGTCAAGTGCTCTATCCAGCTGAGCTATTGGGCCATATATGGCAGGGGCAGAGGGACTCAAACCCCCAACCTACGGTTTTGGAGACCGTTGCTCTATCAATTGCGCTATGCCCCTGTATTTTTACATAGATACCATCTATGTGACTGCAATATAATAACAAATATCTTCGGAAAAAGCAAGCAATTTTCTAAAATGACCCCTCTTCTTCCTTTCTTTAACAGACTTTTTTCCTTATAAATAAGTGTCCGTTGAATAGTATAAAACGATCCCGGGGATGGTACATCTTGTAAATGACAGCGATAAGACAACATGGTACAATAAATTTATTCACAGGAATATTTATTTTTTCCTTTTCTTACTTTATCCGATGAAATCTGATAAGTGTGTCCATATTTATAAAGTTGTGCACAATTATTCACAGTTATTCACAGATTTATCCATCTTTTAAACAGACCAGGTATGAAAGGATGTACAAATGGAAATTTTTGAACTCTGGACACATGTCTTAGAGGAAATAAAAATAAAAAATCCCGAATATTATAACAATTTTTACAGTTTTGTTTTTCCCATTTCTTTTTCCGACGGTATTTTTACAGCCATGGCCACCGTCCCTTATATGATTCCCTGGATCAACGCTGTCTACAAGACAAAATTGGAGAAAATCCTTTCTGAAAAAAGCGGAATGCCTGTAAAGCTGGTTCTTCAATCTCAGGAAAACAGCGAGGTTCCCGCTGCTGATCCGGTACCGGAAACATCTGCTGCTCCTGAAACTTCTATAAATTTTGGGATTCCTCCTGTTTCTTCTCTACCCGATAAGGAGAAAAAGGAAAATCCCGATATATCTTTCTCTCCTTATAAGACAGAAGAAAACCCGGAAACCTATGAGGAACCTGTAATACCTGATTTCATGAATATCAAACCGCAAAATCCGGAAAAAGTGAAACTTCCCAGTATTTTGGATAATCCTTCTTCCATCAGGCCTTCTGCCGCTCCTCTTCCGGTCAAATCTCCGGAAAAGAAATTTCCTTATAAATTCGACGATTATACTTTCGATAATTTTGTCCATGGCAACTGTAATGAAATTGCTTTCCAATCAGCCCATGCCATCGCTCTTTCCTGTGAAGAATATATGGATTCTCCCGGTAATCATTATTCTAAAAAAAAGCCGGAAGCCAGTAACTATAATCCACTATTCATTTACGGCCCTTCAGGTTTGGGCAAAACTCATCTTCTTCTTGCTATTTCCAATTATGTAAAAACTCACCGTCCTGATCTTTCCGTTCTCTTTGTAACGAGCGAGAACTTTACGAATGAACTCATTGAATCCATTCGCAATGGAAAGATGCAGGAATTTCGTGAAAAATACCGCACTGTGGATTACTTACTTATTGACGATATTCAATTTTTCAACGGTACAAAAGAATCGTCCCGTATGGAAATTTTCAATACTTTTAATGCGATTGCCGACAATGATAACTACATCATTACAACAAGCGACCGTACACCGAGTGATTTGAAAGATTTCCATGAACGCTTAATAACAAGATTCTCCAGCGGTATGATTGCCCATATTTCTCCTCCTGATTTTGAAATTTGTTCCATCATCCTGCAAAGAAAAGCAGAACGCATACATATTGATATGCCTGAAGAAGTAATTTCTTTTATTGCGGGAAATGTCAATTCCAGTGTCCGCGAACTGGAAGGTGCTTTTAAACAGGTTGTCGGTTATTGCCAGATCAAGAATGTTTCCCTTACTTTGGAAAACGCCCGGGACGCCCTTGCTGATATTATCAAGGTGGATCTTTACAGTCATTTATCTGCCGAAACAATCATTGATACTGTCTGCAAGTATTATAATGTAAAGAAAGAACAGGTTTTAGGCAAATCCCGTCCCAAAAATGTGGTTATTCCAAGGCAGATGGCAATGTATATTGCCCGCGAAGAACTGAATGATTCTTTTCCCTCTTTGGAAAAATATTTCAATAAAGACCACAGTACGATTGTCCATGCTTACGAACGAGTACAAAAAGAACTCAAAAATAATGACAGGACGAGAAAAGAACTGAAAGATATATTAACTCTTCTCAAAAGGAAAAGGTAAAATACTTGTTTAAAAAACAATTTTTTGGGTAAATAAATTGTTTATAACTTGTGAATAAATCATTTTTTATAAAAAACTGTTTATTCAGTGAATAAAAATTTTCATTATTCACAAAGTTATTCCCTTCGAAAAAGAAAGAAAATATATCCTTTGCACAGACTTATTCACTTATTCACACAAACTACTTCTACTGCTTTTATTTTTTGTAATTTATATTAGTAAAGGAGCTACCATGAAAGTTACATTCCAAACACAGGACTTATGCCGTGCTTTAGAAAGAGTACAACGCGCAGCACAGACAAAAGTCACATCAAACACAAATAATGGTTTCTTTATTTCCGCTGAAGACGGAAAAGTCGAATTTCAAGCTAATGATTATTCCATCGGCATCCGTACTTTTTGCGAAGCTGATGTGGAAGAGCGGGGATCCGTTCTTATTTCGGCACCCCATCTTTTGTCTACCATAAAAATGATGCCTTCCGGTCCGGTTGTTATGGAACAGAAAAAAGGCGAAAGTACTGTTTTCTTTAAGGCGGGCCAGTATAATTCCCATTTTCCCACAAGAGATACGGCAGAATTTCCGCTGGTTACGGAAATTGACCATACGTTCCATGTAAATATGAAATGCAAAGATTTTGCAGAAATGGTGAATCTCGTTTCCTTTGCTGCCTCTACGGACGCGAAAAATCCTATTTTTACCGGTATTCTCTGTGATATTAATGAAAACGTATTTACTATGGCCGCTACGAATTCCCATCGTTTGGCGGCAAGAGAGGTATCTCTTGAAGAAATACCGACAGGAAAAGGGAATTTTATTGTTTCCGCTTCTGTACTTCAGGATGTGATCCGTCTTCTTCCTGTCGGAGAAGATGATATGATGGAAATATCCTGGGCGAGCCGGCATGTTGCTTTTTCTTTTGGGGAGACATATTTCCTTTCCAATCTTATTAATGGCGTTTATCCCGATTATAAGAGAGTATTCCCGTCAAGTTTCGATTTAAATGCGACTTTGGATCTGAAGGATTTTGAAGAGGCTGTCCGTTTTGTCAGTCCGATTTCCAGGGATATGAGTTATAAGACAATTAATTTTAAATTTGAAAACGGAACGCTAGAAGCTTTTGAGGAAGATCCCGATATCGGCCGTTCTGAAACATCCATCCCGGCAGAGTTGGACGGTGCTGATGTGAAGATTACTTTTAACTGCACTTATGTGGAAGATATTCTGAGACATTCGAAAGGGGAAAAGATCATTCTTCATGTAAAGAAAAATGGACCTATGGTGGTAGAACAGGAAGAAGATAAGGCGTATCGCTATGTTGTAACGCCCATGAGAGGCCGTTGATGAAAGAAATAGAAATATATGGAGATTATATTCAGCTGGATCAATTTTTAAAAAAAGAAAATATGATTTCTTCTGGTGGCGAGACAGGAAATTTTATTGAAAAGCATGAAATTTTTGTAAATGGAGTTATTATTAAGGAAAAAAGAAAAAAAATCCGTATCGGAGATGAATTATCTCTTGATGGAGAAGTATACAGGATAATCGGGGCGAAGAAATGAGATGCGGAAAAACCCGTCTCATTGAGATACGGAATTTTGAAGATTTTTCTATTGAGCCTGCCGGAAACATGACTTTCCTTACAGGAAAAAACGGTGCAGGAAAAACGAATATCATTGAGGCTATTTATTTCGCCTCTGTGGGAAAGTCTTTCCGTACAAGCAATGATGAGGAATTAATTCGCCTCGATAAAGAAGAAGGAACAATTCTTTTGGACTTTAGCGTTCGCGGTGTAACGCATGAAATCAAAATTAAATTGTCCCGTAACAAAGGCAAAAAAATTTTGATTAATGAAACGGCCACGAAAAAAAGAGAGCTTATGGGAATGTTCCGTACGGTGCTTTTTACGCCGGATGAGCTCCAGCTGATCAAAGGAGCGCCGCAAAACCGCCGTCGATTTATTGATTTGGAAATTTCCCAGGTCAGTCCGAGATATTATGAGGAAATACTTCGTTATGGTAGGGCCGTACAGCAGAGGAATGCGGCATTTAAAGAAGCTCGTTTTCATGGATTTACGGCGGATGTGGATGTATGGGATATGCAGATTGCCAAAGGAGCATCGTATATCGTAAAGAAAAGAATGGAAACCATAGGAAAAATAAATGAAATCGTTTCTTCCATGGAATCGCTTTTGACTGATGAGAAAGAAAGTATTTTAATCAAGTACAGGAAAAGCGGAAATCAGGAAGAACGGTTTGATGAAGAATGGTACTTGGAAAAACTGGCTCTTGCCAGAGAAGAAGACAGCCGTTTCTGTCATACTTCCGTCGGTCCGCATCGGGATGACCTGATTTTTCTTATGAATGGAAATGACATTTCTTCTTATGGATCCCAAGGGCAGCAGCGGACAGCTATCCTGTCTATGAAGCTGGCGGAACTGGAATTTGTGAAGAAAGAAACAGGCGAATATCCTCTTCTTTTATTGGATGATGTGGGGAGTGAACTTGATAAAGAACGAAGAAATACTCTTTTCTCTTATCTTACTAAGAAAGAAATTCAGACTATCATCACAACAACTGATGAATCTCTTGGTGCTTATGGAAAAGAAATAAAAATAGAAGGATAATGTGTTTCACGTGAAACTGAGTAAAAAAGATAAGCCTTTTATGGGAGCTTATCTTTTTTACTTAGTTTTGTTTTGTTTGAAACAGGGATTATGGAATGAAAATGGTATGAAAGAAAAGCTGTTTCAAATAATTATTTTTTATTGATAATGTCAAATTTTGTTTCCGGTATGTTGCGGAGGGCGGTTTCCGCTTCCCTTAATGAAATATCTTTCAGCGGTTTGTGAAGAATCATGGAAAGAAGGATCCGTTTGTTAAGAGAACTGTCAATTTTCCTGTAAATATTTTCCCGTATTCTCTGTATGAGTGTTTCTCTGCCTTCTTCGTAAGCTGTATATTCACAGGGAATCTTTTTGTAAATTTCGTTGTAGGAAAGATGGGGGGTTTCTTTTAAAAGAAGCATGATTTTTCCTATTTGGGACTGTTCTTTTTTATTTTCGCAGACAGTGCAGGTATTTATGCTGGGAGGGATAAGGTCACCGCAGACGGCACAGGGATGCCAGCCGGCCCGGATTTCTCCTTTTCTTTTTGCCGCGGCGGCTTTCATCATTTTTGTAAAAAGGCTGCGGGTATTATTGTCAGAGATGTAAAAACCGGTCCATTTATCGATAGAATTCCGCTCTTCTTCTGAAAGGGGAACGGAATATATCTTTTCTTCTTTTTCCCGCCGGTTGTTTATAGGGGCGAGAGAGGATTCCGGGGGACGTTCGATTTTCGCCCGGCCCGCAACGAAGCGTATATCTGTGTACTTTTTTCCGTAGTCGTCTTCTCTGATCCGTTTGAGAAGATCCGCTTTCATCATATAGAGGTGGTTCATCCAGACGGAATTGGTGACGGTAATATAAAGTGTCTGTTTCCTTTCAAAAGAAATGTAAGATTCCCGTGCGATCATGGAACCGGCGATATGTTTCCATTTGTTTTGCAGCTGCCAGAAACGAAATGACGGATTGGAAAAGAGAGTTTTTCCTTCCTTTGAAAGTTGGAATACTTCCGACAGGTTTGACAGACGGCCTGTTCTTTTTTCATTATTCTTTCTTTCCATCAATCCAATCCTCCTTTTCTGTTTTTTCTATTATACTAGATAATTCAATTTTATTTCATATAAACGCTTCAAAAGGAATATAATAAAGATGTAGATATCTTTCGTAAAGGAGGACGCCATGGAAAACATAAAAAAAGGAAAAATTGATATTGATCAGTATCGCGTAAAGGAAAATGAAAAAGTGAATTTGAAAAAGTTTCCTACGAAGCGGGATGTGGATATCGATAAAGGAGAAGTGAAGAGCGCCTTTTTTCCTGAAGTGATTGAACAATTGAAATTATATCAGGAAAAACTGTATGCCCAGAATACATACGGGCTTATTATCGTACTGCAGGCGATGGACGCGGCAGGGAAAGACGGTACGGTCAATCATGTTTTTGCGAATCTGGATCCCGGCGGTGTTTCCGTGGCGTCTTTTAAGCAGCCGACAACGGAAGAAAAAGATCACGATTATATGTGGCGCATCAATAAAGCACTTCCGCCGAGGGGAAATATCGGTATTTTCAATCGTTCCCATTATGAAGATGTCATTGTAACGCGTGTTCATAATTTAATCAGCACCGGCCAGCTTCCAAGAGATTTGATTGACAGGAATATCTGGATGGAGCGGTATGAGCAGATTAATAACTGGGAAAAGTATCTTCACCAGAACGGCTTTTACATGGTCAAGATTTTCCTTCATGTATCCAAGGAAGAACAGCAGAAAAGGCTTATCGATCGTATTTTTAACCAGGAGAAGAATTGGAAATTTTCTATGGGTGATATTCATGAAAGAGAACATTGGGATGAATATCGGGAGCTTTATGAAGAACTTTTGGAAAATACGTCCAAGGATAAATCTCCCTGGTATATTGTACCGGCGGATAATAAATGGTTCACCCGTTATGTGGTGGCGCTCATTACTCTTGGTGTACTGAAAAAGATAGATCCGAAGTTTCCGAAATTATCTCCTGAGGAACAGAAGCAGCTGGAACGGTTCAGGGATATGATAAAAAAGGAAACAGACAAACCGTTGGAAGAAATAAGAAAAGAAATGGAAAAAGAAGAAAAATAAGAAGAGACCGTATTTTTTAAGGGGGAAAAAATGGAAGAAGAACGGATAACTGCGGAGAAAGTTGAAAAAACAGAAAAGAAAGTGAAAATTGATATCGACCGGTATCGCGCAAAAGAAGGAGAAAAAATCAGTCTGAAAAAATTTTCTACGAACTGTGATATGGATGTGGACAAGGAGTATGTGAAGACAGTTTCCATGACAGCAGCGCTGGAAGAATTGTCCCTGTACCAGGCGAAGCTGTATGCCCAGAATACGTACGGGCTTATTATCGTACTGCAGGCGATGGACGCGGCAGGGAAAGACGGCACGATTAAGCATGTCTTCTCTCATCTTGACCCAAACGGTGTCCATGTCGTTTCTTTTAAGCAGCCGACGACAGAAGAAAAGGATCACGATTACATGTGGCGTATCAATAAGGCACTGCCCCGCCGGGGAAATATCGGTATTTTCAATCGTTCCCATTATGAAGATGTGGTGGTTACCCGTGTCCATGATCTGATTGAAAATGATAAGATTCCCAAGGATCTGGTAAATAAAAATATTTGGAAAACCCGGTATCGCCAGATCCGTGACTGGGAAAGATACCTGGCGGAAAACGGATTCCATATAATCAAGATCTTCCTTCATGTTTCCAAAGATGAACAGCGTGACCGTTTGGCGGAACGTATTTTAAACAAGAAGAAAAATTGGAAATTTTCTATTGCCGATATCAATGAACGCCGTTTCTGGGACAGGTACCAGGATCTGTACAGTGAAATGATTGAAGAAACATCAACAGAAAAAGCGCCGTGGTACATCGTACCGGCAGATAATAAATGGTTCACCCGGTATGTGGTGTCTCAGATCGTTTTGAAAGCAATGAAAGATATCGCGCCGAAGTTCCCTGAAATGTCGAAAGAAATCAAGGAACAGCTGGAGGAATTTAAAAAGCTGATTGAAAGCGGGAATATAGGAATGATTGAGGAAATGCAGGATGTAATGAAAGGAGGAAATAAATAGCAGTTCAAAAAAGCGAGGAGAAAGCTGTTTAATGATTATTCAAGTCGGGAAGGTTTTTCCTTATCATTGTCATGGCTTTCTTTGCATACTCCTTTTCTACAGAATAGTACTTTTGAATATGAACAAAGAGGGTATCTCCGTTTTAATAAGAAAAGAATGTTTATGCTATAATGAAACAAATTAAGTTGATTAGAATGAAGGAGGAAAAATATATGAAAAAGACAGCGGCGGTTCTGGCAGCCGCAATGGCGCTCACTATAAGTGTCTATGCGTCTCCTCAGACAGAATTTGCAAAAGGGCAGTGGGAAATTAATGCAGGGATGTGGAATACAAAAGCGAAGACCCGTACGTATAAAGATAACGGCGCATGGAATTTCAACGGCGGCGTGACATACGGACTGACTGACAAGGCGGCGGCGCAGTTTCAGTACTATGGTCTTAACAGCGATGATACGGACGGCCGCAGCCATGAATTAAATCTGCTTTACAGTGTTCATCCCCAGGTGGCTTTATATACCGGGTATAACCATATCACTATGTCCGATTTTCCTACCGGTGTTTTCGGGGCGGAAAAACGGGAAAATGACATTGCCCAGATCGGTATCATCGCCCGCCAGCCGATCAATGAAGTTCTTGATTTATATGCAAAAGGCGCGCTCGGCTCAAAGAATACATCCATCTGGGAAGCCGGTGTGAATTTCACTCTTGATGAAAACATCGACCTTAATGCGGGATACCGTTACCTGAATACAGAAGGGAGCAGGAATAAAAATATTTCCTATCAAGGGTGGTTGGCAGGTGTTTCCTACCGCTTCGGCGGAGGCAGCGATAGAAAAGTCGCTTATTCTGGAGATGATATCGATTATTCCGCATTGGACAATAAAGGAAATAAAAAAGAGGCGGACACGGTGACCATCACTCCGGCAGAAGAAGAGACGGCGGTACCGGAAAATGATTATTACTTTAATAGTATTCATTTCGGAAATGATTCCGATATCCCCCGCACTGATCAGACGGCGAATCTGGATGCTTTTGTCAAGGCGGCAAAAGAAACAGGCCATACTTTTAAGCTTGTAGGACGGACAGACTCCAACGGCTCTAAAGAGTACAATGATGATCTGGCTATCCGCCGTGTAAAGAAGGTGGCGGACTATGCAGTGGCTCACGGCGTAGATTTGAGTCATCTGGTGGGTATGTACAAAGGGGAAGAAGCACCGGTAGATACGAATGATACGGAAGCCGGCCGTGCGAACAACAGACGCGTGGATATATTTGAACATAAATAAAGGATAAGCCGACAGCTTTGCTCTTCTTTGGGCGAGGCTGTTTTTTTCCGGGCGGAGTCTTTCTGCCCCGGAGTATCTATGACGGACTGTCAGCAGTATCCCCTCCCCTTTCCCTGCGGCACGAAAAAAGACAGCTTTATCTTTTATAGGATAAGGCTGTTTTTGTCTGTGCTGGATTATTTATAAGAACTCTGATCAGATCCCGGCGGCATAGAGCGGAATGACGTTAATGACCGGTTCTTCATAAGGATGGATCTCTTTGACGGCGGCCATTGTTTTTTCCAAATTTTCTTTTTTTATGGTGACTTCCACTTTATACTCTTCTTCTTCACTGATTTCATTTTTTTTGCCGATGTAAGGAGTCGTTCCTTCCAAAGGACGCCATGTTCCCTTGACGGGACTGTAAGAAAGGCAGCTGTCATAGTTCCCTATATGCCCGGCATCCGCCGATTGGAGTGCTTTTTGCAGGATGCGGAAATGGGTAGCGGGAATAAATATTTCCAGTTTCAGATATTGTATAGTCATTATTACCTTCCTTTTTGGCTTATAAAGAAAGAATCATTTCTATAAGTTCATCAGGTGAAAAAGCGATCCGTTCCGCTCCGTGGTTTTTAAGAAATTCTCCGGTGCGGAAACCCCAGGCAACAGAAATGCTGGGGAATCCCCCTTTCTTTCCTGTTATGATATCCACTTCCGAATCACCGATATAAACGATTTCTTTTGCTTTTATTCCTAAACGGCGGGCTATTGACAAAATCATTTCCGGATCCGGCTTAATGGCCATTTTCGGGTTTCTTCCGATGGAAATATCGAAAAGACCGGGGAAAAGTTTTTTTGAAAGAATCTGCACATGGTCATCGTCTTTATTAGAGGCTACGGCACAGTGGATACCCTTTTTCCGGAGGGTGCGAATAACTTCAGGTATACCGCTGTAAGGTTTCGTTTTGATTTGGTTATGGCTTCCATAGTAAAAAGTAAAGACGCGCATGAGTTCGTTTATTTCTTCTTCAGTGGCGGGAATGTCTTCCACCGGAATTTTGTTCCCCGCCAGTTCCAGATCTTTTGCTGAAAATCCTTTTGCCATAGCGAGGGCTTTAATCATATCAAGGCGCAGGGCCCAGCCGAAACAGAGTTTCACCATTTCTTCCGGATGTCCCCCTTTATGTCCCGTTTCTACAAGAGCATAGTTCAAAGAATCAGTAAGGTCGCCGATAGTATTTAAAATGGTACCGTCCATATCAAAAACAGCAGCTTTGATCATTTTGTCTCCTTATAAATGTTTCACGTGAAATATGAGTTTAGAAAGTTTTTTTCAAACGGAGTCCGGGAAGGATGAGAAGGAAGCTTACGGCAAGTCCTATGAAGAGCGGATCAAAAGGAAATTTTGCCAACGCGGCGGTGATAGCGGCAATGGTACTTCCCGCCATGGAGAACACCGCCCAGTCCGCATTGAGATGGCCCGGCCAGAAAACAGCAAGCGTGAGAGGCAGAAAAATGCCTCCTCCCCGGAGTCCCATTGAAAGATAATTCCAGAAAAGTATTTCTGTCCCCCTGTTCATGATGGCGATAAGGGATGCCAGAATCATGACGGTAAGGACAGTCAGCTTTGTCAGGCAGAGAAGTTTTTTGTCATCAGTAATTTTCAGCAGGGGTGAAAGAATATCATGGGAAATCATAGTGCCGATACCCAGTGACAGTCCCCCGATACTTCCCAGTAGGGAAAGAATGATGCCGCTCATGGCAAGGCCGCCGATGAGAACCGGCACATGATTGACCAGAAAGGTGGGCAGGACTAAGATCGGTAAGGTTCCGGGCTCTGCGGCGTGCATGTACATACCGACAGTTACTGACGGCAGCCCGATGGGGATGACGATGAGTGCTGCAATGAAGCAGCCGGAAGCCGCTTTCAAAGGGGTGTCTGCTGAAAAGATGCATTGGATATAAGTTTGTGTGCAGAGTACGCCAACGATGACGGAAAATAAATGGGCCATGGCAGAAGCTGTGCCCTGCCCCATCAGATCAAAATGAGAAGCGGGAAACGAAGAGAGGGTATTGTTTTCCTGTAACAGCAGAAAAGCAATGGCGCCGGATATGAATAGAGAAATCCAGATAATTACCATTTTCAGGATACCGCTGACGGCGGCGCTTTTCATGCCTCCGAAAAAAGTATAGGCGATAACGAGAGCCATAAGGAGAAGGGCAGACAGAAAAGGCGTCAGCCCGAAAAGGGCGGAAATGATCTCTATGCCCGGCAGTGAACTGGCAACAGCGGACAGAAGGATACCGATGGAAGAAATAATGGAAGAAAGCGTCTCGGCCTTCTTTCCGTAATAAAGTTCCAGATATTGAGGAATTGTTTCCAGTGCTGTATTGCGAAGCCGTTTGGCATAGAAAATACCCATAAGGATAAAAGCGATACCGCTTCCTAAGGTGAACCACCACGCGGAAAGGCCAAAAGAGTAAGCCAGCTGCGCCGTACCTACCGTAGCGCCTCCCCCGACGACCGTTCCCGCGATGCTTCCGACGACAAGAGAGGCCCCGGCGCTTCGTCCTGCCACACTGTACCCTGCAGAGGATCTTACGGAACGGGAAACATAAAATCCGCTTCCAATGACGGCAAAGACCGTGGCGGAGATGATCAGTATATGTAAAAAGGTCAGAGACATAAGAATCGGCCCTTTCGTAAGTATTTTTGTAATCCTATTTCAAAAGTATAGATAGATTATAACAGAATACAGAATAAGATTGGAAAAATGCTTTATATGTTTCACGTGAAACATAAAGAGATAAAATAAATCGTCTCCTTATGGTATAATAATATGGACTATCTGTGAAAGGATGTAAGCTATGGGGAAGATCATCAGTATCATTAACCAGAAGGGCGGCGTGGGAAAAACCACAACAGCGGTAAATCTGGCTGCGTTCCTGGCGGACAAAGGATATAAGACGATGCTTGTGGACGCGGATTCCCAAGGAAACGCCACCAGCGGACTCAGCAAAGATGTGGAGTTTGAGGAAACGCTGTATGATGTGCTTTTAGATGATGTCTCCATCGAAGAAGCCGTCGTCAAGACAGATATAAAGAAATTATCCATTCTCCCCGCTTCCATTGATTTGGCAGGGGCTGAAATTGAAATGGTTTCCATGGAAAAACGGGAATTTCTTATGAAAAGAAAACTGGATCAGGTACGCGATAAATATGATTTCATTTTGATTGACTGTCCTCCTTCTTTAGGTCTTATGACGCTGAACGCTCTTGTAGCATCACAGGAAATACTTATCCCCATTCAGGCGGAATTTTATGCGCTTGAAGGACTTTCCCAGCTGGTGAAGACAGTACAGGTCGTGACACGTAAGCTGAATCCGGGGTTGTCCATACTGGGGATATTGCTGACGATGTTTGACGGCAGGACGAATTTATCCCTTCAGGTAGCTGATGAAGTGAAAAAATATTTTGGAAATAAAGTTTTCCGCACGGTGATTCCCCGATCAGTGAAATTATCGGAAGCGCCGAGTTTCGGTGAACCCATACTTACATACGCGCCGAAATCCAAGGGGGCGGAAGCATATAAAAAGTTGTGCCGTGAGGTGATTAAACGTGTCTAAGACCAAAAGACTGGGAAAAGGGTTGGGAGAGCTGCTCGGAAGAGAAGTGATGGAAGAAAAGAATACCGAAAGTATTTCCATTTCCCTTGTTGTCCCCAATGAATGGCAGCCGCGGCGTGAATTTGAGCCGGAATCTTTAAATGCTCTGGCGGAATCCATCAAAGAACACGGCGTCGTCCAGCCGGTTATTGTAAGAAAAAAAGACAGCGGATATGAACTTATTGCCGGCGAGCGCCGTTTAAGAGCGGCCCAGCTGGCGGGGCTTGTGGAAATACCTGCTCTTGTCCGAGATTACAGCGATCAGGAAACGGCGGAAATCGCCCTCATTGAAAATCTGCAGCGTGAAGATCTGAATCCTCTTGAAGAAGGACTTGCCTATCAGCGGATGATCAGTGAATATCATTTTACACAGGAAAAGATGGCAAACCTTATCGGTAAGAGCCGTTCCTATGTGACGAATATGATGCGGCTTCTGGAGCTTTCTGAAGAGGTAAAAAGCCTTCTTTTGGAGCGGAAATTGACGGCGGGACAGGCGCGTCCCCTTTTAGGATTGGAAACACCTGCCGAGCAGATCGCGCTTGCGCGCCGAATTGTGGAAGAAGATCTTTCTGCACGGCGTATCGAGGAAATCCTCCGCCGTGAAAAAGACGGACAAAAGCGGAAGCCTGCGGATAAAGCGGATGCGTATCTCCGCGCGCTGGAAGAAGATCTGGTGAATGCCGTAGGATCCCGTGTAAAAATTAAAGTGGGAAAAGGGAAAAACAGTCACAGAGGCACCATTTCCATTTCTTTTAAAAGTGACAAAGAATTTGAACGTATTACAAAACTTCTCAAACAGGGAGAATAAATGAATCCATGGATATCTTAGAATTCAATATCAATTATCAGCTCATACTCTCCGTAATCGGCACGATTCTTGCGGTTTTACTGGTATTTCTTATTCTCCAGTTTTTCTGGCTCCGGGCCAAGGTAAACCGTTTGTACAGGAAATATAAATATTTTATGATGGGCGAAGACGGCGGATCTATCGAAATGAAGTTATCCACAGAAGTACGGGAACTCCGGGATATGGTGGAATCTTCCCAGGGCATGCTTCATCAGCAGGAGCTTCTGGCTACGATGCAGCTGAAATCTTTCCAGAAAATCGGTTTGGTGCGATATGATGCTTTTGATGAAACAGGAGATAAACTTTCCTTTTCTCTTACCCTTCTGGACGGCAAAAATAATGGCGTCGTCCTTTCTTCTCTGGCTGGTCATGATGCGTCCCGCATTTATGCAAAAGCTGTGACCGGCGGCGAATGCAGGGAAGCGCTTTCTTCAGAAGAAGCGGAAAGTATCAGTATTGCACTGAATACTCTCATGCCTGATGTGGCTAAAAGGGTAGAAGATGCAGTTCGTGCCGGTGAAGAGAGAAACGGTGAAAATCCGTCTGCTAAGCGTATTGACCGGATTGAAAAGAAATGATGCAAAGAAACAGGAATATTCCTTTGAAATAGATTGACGGGTGAGTGGATGATCAAAGAAAAAAATGAAGAAACCGGTGAAGTGAAAGTTATATTTTCATCGGAAGAATTTAAGAAACTGAAAATTTTCGGTGGTGCCGCAGCGGTGCTCCTCATTCTTTCCATCAGTTTGGCGGGATGGGCGGGATACAGCACGAATGCGCTTCACGCGGAAAATGAACTTTATCGAAGCCAGCTTAAAATGGCAGATGAAAAAATGCAGGCGCTTGAAAATAAGGCTAAAACTGTTGAGAAAATCAGTGGGCAACTGCAGGAACTTGTCCGTACGAACGGCGGAACAGTACCTGAAAATACGGGAATGGGAACCGGCGGTATCGGAGGTGCTTCCACTGTTCCTGATATAGCAAAAACGGCGGGAAATAAGAAAGAAGATGATGAGAAAATTGCTGTTTCGGAAACGCCGGGAGAACTTTTGAAAGAAATGCGCCGCCTTGATGAACGTTTAGATAAGCAGATACGTCTTGTCGTCGCACTCCGTTCCGAATTTATGAACCAGGCCTACGGTGCTGTCAGCTCTGTTGTAAATCCCACGGCGGAAACGCCGAACATATGGCCAGTTGCGGGTCCTATTTCCAGCTACTACGGATACAGGACCAGTCCTGGCGGTATCGGATCTACCTTCCATGAAGGAGTAGATATTGCCGGCGATTACGGCACACCTATTTCTGCGACTGCTGCGGGGACTGTCACGCAGGCAGGCTGGGTCGGCGGCTACGGATATCTTGTGGAAGTAAAACATGCCGATGGTATTGTTACGCGGTATGGGCATAATTCCGCTGTTTTGGTTTATGAAGGACAGCATGTGGACCAGGGCAGCATGATTGCCCTTATGGGGAGCACGGGAAACAGCACTGGTCCTCACTGCCACTATGAGGTCCGTATTCATGGAGAAGCAGTGGATCCCATGTATTTCCTGCCGCAAAACTATTGAAATAAATCGGTTAAGAAAATGAATACTTATTTTGACAAACAATAATAAGAATTTATTTTAGGATATAAATAGTTATTTACGAAATTAAAAGCCTGTAAACTTGTTACAGGTTATTTTTTTTGTCATTTTTTCTGTATTCTGTATGATAAAAGTAGAGATAGATCTTATTTTTATTATAAATTCCAATACCCGCATCTTGTCTTAGGGGGAGGTATTTCTCAGCAGGAAGAAGGAATCCTTATGAAACCCAGTAAGATATTATCAGCCGGTATAGTACTTGTCTTAGCTTTTTGTCTCGCAGGCTGCGGTACGGCTCAGAAAAAAGAAGAAATGAAAGCACCTGCCGCAGTGGCGGTCAAAGCGGGAAATGTAGAGTTGACAGCGTAAAAACTTCTTGGGTACAGCGTGAAAGATAAATCAGTCTTCTTGGCTGAGGGCATAGCTTATTATAAAGGTGATCTCATTGTAATGAATAATGCGGAAGGGAATCTGACTGCTTACAGGTTTTCCAAAAACAAGGTAGAAATCAATAAGGGGTTTTTCAAGGATAGTATATATGCAAGGAAAAGGAGGATAGTATGAAATACCCTGTGGCGGTCGGTGACAGACGCTCCAGCACAACGGACTGGAATCCACAGACGGAAAAGATGTAAAAAATGCATTTAATACGGTCATATGTAGATAGTACCCGGATCTACAGCAGAAAAGGGTATATGGTTATGAAGATAATGGAGCTCATGGAGCCGGGAACTTGGTAAATGGAGCTGTCACAGATTTCTGGGCAGGACTTTTTATAATATAAAGTCATTAGGCACAGTCGTAGATAACGGATATCCAAATAATAAGTTTATACAAGCCTGCTTTGTAGGTATATACAAAGAAAACGCGGTAAAAAAATGTGAAAATACAGGGAATGGAATTGACAGACGGTTAGTAAGATGGATAATATTACACACGTTGTCAGGCGTGACAGTCTGCATGGAAAGCAATGGTCATAAATAAAATTGTTATGTAATAATACATATGTGACAAAAAATAAAAAATAAGGGAACTCTTTTGTTAAAATAGTTTTGAAGAAGAACCATATTAAAACAAAGGAGTCCCTTATGAAAACTATTATAACAGAAGAAATGAGATATCGGGAAAGAGTCGTACAGTATGCAATAAAAAGTAATAATGCTGTGGCAGCAAGACGCTACCATACGAGCAGGCAACAAGTGCAGCGATGGAGAAAGAAATATGACGGAACAACGGCATCTTTGTCAAATAAATCAACACGCCCGCATTCTCACCCAAACCAGCATACAAGGGAAGAAATAGAGCTGGTAAAGAAAATGCATCGCAGATATTCATTTGAAGGGTTGGCACAGGTGTATAGAAGCCTCATAGATGCCGGTTACACAAGAACATACCAATCCATGCAAAAGCAACTGAGGAAACTGCGTTTAAAGCAGCCTGAAAAGAAAAAAATACCCAAAGAGCAAGTACAGGGCGCTAAAAAAGGAAAATATCCAGGAGAATATGTGGAAGTTGATGTGAAATATGTACCATTGAATGCATAGGATTTTCGAGCAGCCATGCCAGATATTACCAAATTACAGCGATAGACCTGTATAGCAGCAGAAAAAGAATCATAAAACTGGTCAATGAAATAAGTACATATGAAACAGCAAAATTCCTGTACAGTCTGGAAAAGAAGAATGGGATGTAAGATAAAAACAATACAAACAGACAATGGGAGAGAATTTTGTAACGATGCAGATATGTCCAAAAGTCTATTTCAGATAGCATTGAAAAAACTGGGGATAAACCACAAAAGGACAAGACCGTACTCCCCGTGGCAGAATGGAGTAGTTGAAAGAAGCCATAGAGTAGATAATGAAATATTCTACGCAAGGAGACGATTCTCAAGTGAGGAAGAAATGTATAAATCCTTTAAAAGATATGCCACTAGGACAAATAATATATGTCGGAGGATATTAAAGTTTAAAAGCCCTAATGAAGTATTAAAAGAGTATCAGTCCAGGGTTGCATAAAAAGTGGTAGGCTTAAAACTATTTTCTAAGAGTGTGTCACAAATGTTTGATTACTATAGAGAAAGCAATGGTCATAAATAAAATATTGTTGACAGAAGCGTTTTTGTGTGGTATGTTATTTAAGTCGCTTAGAGCGATGGTTCTTTGAAAACTGAACAGTACAGCGAGAAAAAAGCCGATGTGCGAGTTTCAAGAAAAAAGGAAACCGCAAAGAATTTGAGTAAGAAAGGCAAGACAAAATCGAGCCGAAACAAACAATCTATCATGGAGAGTTTGATCCTGGCTCAGGACGAACGCTGGCGGCGTGCTTAACACATGCAAGTCGAACGAAAAGACGGAAAGAGCTTGCTCTTTTCAGAATTGAGTGGCAAACGGGTGAGTAACACGTAAACAACCTGCCTTCAGGATGGGGACAACAGACGGAAACGACTGCTAATACCGAATAAGTTCCAAGAGCCGCATGGCCCATGGAAGAAAAGGTGGCCTCTACCTGTAAGCTATCGCCTGAAGAGGGGTTTGCGTCTGATTAGCTGGTTGGAGGGGTAACGGCCCACCAAGGCGACGATCAGTAGCCGGTCTGAGAGGATGAACGGCCACACTGGAACTGAGACACGGTCCAGACTCCTACGGGAGGCAGCAGTGGGGAATCTTCCGCAATGGGCGAAAGCCTGACGGAGCAACGCCGCGTGAGTGATGACGGCCTTCGGGTTGTAAAACTCTGTGATCCGGGACGAAAAGGCAGAGTGCGAAGAACAAACTGCATTGACGGTACCGGAAAAGCAAGCCACGGCTAACTACGTGCCAGCAGCCGCGGTAATACGTAGGTGGCAAGCGTTGTCCGGAATTATTGGGCGTAAAGCGCGCGCAGGCGGCTTCCCAAGTCCCTCTTAAAAGTGCGGGGCTTAACCCGGTGATGGGAAGGAAACTGGGAAGCTGGAGTATCGGAGAGGAAAGTGGAATTCCTAGTGTAGCGGTGAAATGCGTAGAGATTAGGAAGAACACCGGTGGCGAAGGCGACTTTCTGGACGAAAACTGACGCTGAGGCGCGAAAGCGTGGGGAGCAAACAGGATTAGATACCCTGGTAGTCCACGCCGTAAACGATGGATACTAGGTGTAGGAGGTATCGACCCCTCCTGTGCCGGAGTTAACGCAATAAGTATCCCGCCTGGGAAGTACGATCGCAAGATTAAAACTCAAAGGAATTGACGGGGCCCGCACAAGCGGTGGAGTATGTGGTTTAATTCGACGCAACGCGAAGAACCTTACCAGGTCTTGACATTGATCGCGATCTGCAGAAATGCGGAGTTCTTCTTTCGGAAGACGAGAAAACAGGTGGTGCACGGCTGTCGTCAGCTCGTGTCGTGAGATGTTGGGTTAAGTCCCGCAACGAGCGCAACCCCTATCATTTGTTACCAGCACGTAAAGGTGGGGACTCAAATGAGACCGCCGCGGACAACGCGGAGGAAGGCGGGGACGACGTCAAGTCATCATGCCCCTTATGACCTGGGCTACACACGTACTACAATGGGTGTCAACAAAGAGAAGCGAAACCGCGAGGGAGAGCAAACCTCAAAAACACACCCCCAGTTCAGATCGCAGGCTGCAACCCGCCTGCGTGAAGCAGGAATCGCTAGTAATCGCTGGTCAAAGCATACCGCGGTGAATACGTTCCCGGGCCTTGTACACACCGCCCGTCACACTATGAGAGTCAGAAACACCCGAAGCCGGTGAGGTAACCGCAAGGAGCCAGCCGTCGAAGGCGGAGCTGATGATTGGAGTGAAGTCGTAACAAGGTAGCCGTATCGGAAGGTGCGGCTGGATCACCTCCTTTCTAAGGAGACACGCTTAAGAGAAACCTTAAGAACGTGTAGGTCGGACATCGGAGATCTCGAAGTACTGTTTGGTTTTGAGAGAACCATAACTCTCAACTGTTCTTTGAAAACTGTATAGAAGAAGAAACGAAAGAAAAGATTTCACGAAAGAGAAAAATTTTCTGGCGTACTGAAGGAAACCCGGAGAGAGAGGGAACCCTTTCCCCGGGGAAAAGAAACAAAAGTCAAGGTAAAAAACGTAAGTTAAGATACTAAGAGCATACGGTGGATGCCTTGGCGATATCTGCCGACGAAGGACGTGACAAGCTGCGAAAAGCTGCGGAGAGATGCAAATAATCGGCGACCCGCAGACATCCGAATGGAGAAATCCGGCTGTGATGATGCACAGCCATCCATGCCCAAGAGCATGAGAAGGGAACCGGGCGAACTGAAACATCTAAGTACCCCGAGGAAAAGAAATCAAACGAGATACCCCAAGTAGCGGCGAGCGAACAGGGAAGAAGCCCAAACCGGTGAAGGAAACTTTGCCGGGGTTGAGGACCATCAGACCCGCGAAGAACCTTAGCCGAAACTGTTGGGAAACAGTGCCGAAGACAGTGAAAGCCTGGTAGGCGAAAAAGAGAAACGCGGAGATGGCACCAGAGTACCGCGGGACACGAGAAATCCCGTGGGAAGCAGGGGGGACCACCCTCCAAGGCAAAACACAGATATCGACCGATAGCGCATAGTACCATGAGGGAAAGGTGAAAAGCACCCCGGGAGGGGAATGAAAGAGAACCTGAAACCGTATGTTTACAAGCAGTCGGAGACCGCTTAATAATAAGGTCGACGGCGTGCCTATTGAAGAATGAACCGGCGAGTTACGAAGCCTGGCAAGGTTAAGCAGGAAATGCGGAGCCGAAGCGAAAGCGAGTCTTAAGAGGGCGCAAGTCAGGAAGCGTAGACCCGAAACCACAGTGATCTACCCATGTCCAGGTTGAAACACAGGTAAAAATGTGTGGAGGACCGAACCTATATCCGTTGAAAAGGGTTAGGATGAGGTGTGGGTAGGGGTGAAATTCCAATCGAACGTGGAGATAGCTGGTTCTCCCCGAAATAGCTTTAGGGCTAGCCTCAGGAAAAGATTGCAGGCGGTAGAGCACTGATCAGGAGAGGGACCTACCCGGTTACCAAACCCAGTCAAACTCCGAATGGCTGCAATCATACCTGGGAGTCAGACTGCGACTAATAAGGGCCGCAGTCAAAAGGGAAACAGCCCAGACCATCAGCTAAGGTCCCCAATGCCGTGCTAAGTGGCGAAGGATGTGGCATTTCATAAACAACCAGGATGTTGGCTCAGAAGCAGCCACCATTTAAAGAGTGCGTAATAGCTCACTGGTCGAGAGACGCTGCGCCGAAAATGTCCGGGGCTCAAGCACGGAACCGAAGCTATGGCATGATAGCAATATCATGGGTAGGGGAGCGTTCTTATAAGGAAGAAGCATGACCGGAAGGACATGTGGACGAATAAGAAGTGAGAATGCCGGTATGAGTATCGAAAAGAAAAGGTGAGAATCCTTTCCACCGAAAGCCCGAGGGTTCCTGAGCAACGATCGTCGACTCAGGGTAAGTCGGGACCTAAGCCGAGGCGGAAAGCGTAGGCGATGGACAACAGGTTGAAATTCCTGTACCGGATCAAGTCGATTGAGCGAAGGAGCGACGCAGGAGGGCACATGATCGCGCGGCTGGAAGAGCGCGTCCAAGTGCGTATGTTGCAGCAGAGGAAAACCCCTGCAGCTAAAAGCAGAGACATGAAGGGGAGTTAAAGGAAACTTTGACGAACTCATGAATCCCACACTGCCAAGAAAAACTTCTAGCGAGACAAGATCCGCCCGTACCGTAAACCGACACAGGTAGGCGGGGAGAGAATCCTAAGGTGCGCGGGAAAACCCTCGTTAAGGAACTCGGCAAATTGCATCCGTAACCTAGGGAGAAGGATGGCCCCCGGTCAGTGAAGAGCAGAAACGCTCAGAGCTAAAAGGGGCGGCAGAAAAGAGGCCCAAGCAACTGTTTACCAAAAACACAGGTGCCTGCGAAAGCGAAAGCTGAAGTATAGGTGCTGACGCCTGCCCGGTGCCGGAAGGTTAAGGAGAGAAGTTAGCGAAAGCGAAGCATCGAACTGAAGCCCCGGTGAACGGCGGCCGTAACTATAACGGTCCTAAGGTAGCGAAATTCCTTGTCGGGTAAGTTCCGACCCGCATGAAAGGCGTAATGATTTGGGCACTGTCTCAACGAGGGGCCCGGTGAAATTGAAATACCTGTGAAGATGCAGGTTACCCGCGACTGGACAGAAAGACCCCATGGAGCTTCACTGCAGCTTGAGATTGAATCCCGGTGACAGATGCACAGGATAGGTGGGAGGCGCCGAAGCATTGCCCTAGGGCGGTGCGGAGCCGATGTTGGGATACCACCCTTCTGTTGCTGAGATTCTAACGCGAGGAGTAACGACCCTGCGGACCCTCTCAGGCAGGCGGTTTGACTGGGGCGGTCGCCTCCGAAAGAGTAACGGAGGCGCCCAAAGGTTCCCTCAGGCCGGACAGAAACCGGCCGAAGAGTGCAAAGGCAGAAGGGAGCTTGACTGCGAGACCAACAAGTCGAGCAGAGACGAAAGTCGGGCTTAGTGATCCGGTGGTACTGAGTGGAAAGGCCATCGCTCAACGGATAAAAGCTACCCTGGGGATAACAGGCTAATCTCTCCCAAGAGTTCATATCGACGGGGAGGTTTGGCACCTCGATGTCGGCTCATCACATCCTGGGGCTGGAGTAGGTCCCAAGGGTTGGGCTGTTCGCCCATTAAAGTGGTACGCGAGCTGGGTTCAAAACGTCGTGAGACAGTTTGGTTCATATCCATCGCGGGCGCAAGAAGTTTGAGAGGAGCTGCTCCTAGTACGAGAGGACCGGAGTGGACGGATCAACGGTGTCCCAGTTGTCACGCCAGTGGCACGGCTGGAAAGCCGCATCCGGGAAGGATAAACGCTGAAAGCATCTAAGCGCGAAGCCAACCTCAAGATGAGACTTCTCATCAGCAATGAGTAAGACCCCTTACAGACGATGAGGTAGATAGGTTATGAGTGGAAGAGCCGCAAGGCTTGGAGCGACATAAAACTAATAGGTCGAGGTCTTAACTTAGGAACACCGAGACAAGCGAATAACTTCAGGACTTCTTCTATATGGTTTTGAGAGAACAGGCTCTCAGAGAAACAGTGGCGATAGCTGTGAGGATCACCCGTATCCATGCCGAACACGGAAGTTAAGCTCACAAACGCCGAAAGTACTTGGCCGGAAGCGGCCCGGGAGGATAGGAAGCTGCTGATAAAGGGAAAGGACTTGCAGAGATGTGAGTCCTTTTTGCATGCATAAATTTGAAGGGAGTAGGATAAAGGTGCCCGGAAGAATCCGTGAGAGATGTCATCCGAGCCATAGATTCTTCACTCTGTGTCATGTTGCCGCTTCCCGTCTTTTCCACAAGGCATTCTTACTTCCCTTCAGAATGACAGGAGTCAGGAAGGGCTGCCGGCTTCTGGTGTCCGGTATTAAAGCATGGGGCGACGCAGGAAACGGTACGGAAGGACGGTATGAATGTCTTCTTTTGTTAACTGATTTTTTTCTGTATTTCCTGTATACTAAGGGTAGGGCAGTATTATTATGAACTTGAATTTTTGTTATTGCGGAAAGGAGAGGGAAATGAAAAAGCTGGTTTCGGTTTGCGTGTTTCTTTTGGCTCTCATGACAGGTGCTTTTGCCATGGCGCAGGAACCTGTTTATGGCGTCCTGTTCATCCCGAAGAAAGAGTATACCCTTGAAAAGGGAAAGTTTAAGGCAACTGTACCCCAGGTGCAGGCGGTCAGTTTTATAGACGGGCGGACGCCGGTGAACGAGTGCAGCGGGGCGGCGAAGGCGGTCAATAAACAGCTTCGCGCTTATGTGGACAAAGCGTATCAAGACTATCAGAAAGAGGAAGAGCCGGGCACATGGATCTATCCGATGATTACGAAAAACGGGGATAATATTTATTCTCTTGTCATGGTCAAGCAGATTCTTCACGGCCAGTTGGATGTATATATGGACGAAGCGTTCACCTTTTTGCAGAATACGGGGAAGCGGGTATCATGGAAAGAGCTTGCCCGCAAGGAGGAGGAACGTTTCATGACCGTGGAAAGTCTGGAAAAGAATATCCGGGCAGGAATGTTCTTTTACAAGGATGGGGTATGGATCTCGGAGAGGCCTGAAGGCTGTATTCCGGACGGATATCGTCCGGCAGAAATGCCCGGCCCTTACCGCTTCTATGTGGATGAGTCCAACCTCATTATATTTATGCTTCCCTGCGGGGAGAGCGGAGCTTCGGGGAAACGTTGTTTCGAATTAAATTCAGGAGCGGATACGAAGTATTCGAGAGCGGTAGGATAAAGTAAGATACGGGGAAAGCGGGAATTACAGGTCGTTTATGCCGCCTGGCGGAGGGCGGTGGAATGGAGGATATTATGAAAAAGAAGATGGCTGCGTTTTTGGCAGTGTCCATGCTGCTTTGCGGACAGGCGCTGGCTGCCGATTTTTCCAATCTGGTTATTATCCACACCAATGATACCCACGGTTTTGACCGGCGGGCGGAAGGAATCAACGGTATGGCCACCGTGTCCGCCCTGCGCAAGCATTACCTGTCACAGGGAAAGGATGTGCTTCTTGTAGATGCCGGCGATGCCATACAGGACAATAATCTTGTAAATTTCAGCAAGGGGAAGTCGGCAATCGCTTTCATGAATGCCGCTGGTTATGATGCTATGGCATTGGGCAATCATGAATTTGATTACGGGCAGGAGGTTCTGGCAGAGCGTATCCGGGAGGCGAAGTTTCCCATGCTTTCTGCCAATGTCATTGTAGAAGCGACGGGAAGGCCGCTTACCCGGGATTCTGTCATATACAAAAGGGGATGTGAAGATCGGAATCATTGGTCTCACTACGCCGGAAACCGTGGTGACGACCAATCCAAAAAATGTATATGGGTTGAAATTTCTGGACGATAAGGCGACGATTGCCGTTACACAGAATCTGGTGAAAAAATTAAAAGAAGAGGATAAATGTGACCTCATCGTGGCAGTTGGACATCTGGGCAGTGAAGATGCCAATAGGGGGCACCGTTCTGATGATATTCTCATGAATGTAAACGGTATTGATATTTTTATCGACGGACATGATCATACGGCAAAAAATAAATATATCAATGGGGCGCTGCTTGCAGAGACAGGACACTATACGAAAAATATCGGCGTCATTACCCACATGGATAATAAATGGACGGAGAATTTCTGCAAGTATGGCGATTTTAATGAAGAAGATCCTGTCGTCAAAGAACTGGTAGACAAGACGCAGCGGGAAGTGGACGATGCGATGGCGTTGAAGCTGGGGGAAACGCCGTTGCTTTTGAATGGCAGCCGCGATCCCGGCGTGCGTACGGATGAAACGAACTTGGGAGACTTCGTGGCGGATGCGTACCTTTGGCAGGCGCAGCAGGCAATGGCAGCTTCAGGCGTCAGCGTGGACGGCTGTCTGTTCAATGGCGGCAGTCTGCGCCAGTCTATTGAAAAAGGAAATATCACCGTAGGAAATATTTCCGGTGTGCTCCCTTACAATAACCAGCTTTATGTGATGAAGATTAAAGGGGAAACGCTTCTGGAAATCATAGAAGCTGCCACCTGTTCCCTTCCGTCCCAGATCGGAGCTTTTCCCCAGGTGTCGGGAATCCGCTACACTGTGAATACGAAAGTGCCTTATGAAAACGGAAAGCAGTATGAAAATTCCACCTATTTTGCTCCTGCCAAACCGGGAAGCCGTGTCACTATCCATGAAGTCGGCGGGAAACCATTCGATGTGGATAAAGTTTACACTCTTGTTACGACAGAATTCATCTGCCGCGGCGGAGACGCTTACGGGGAAACTGACGGAACCGGGGGCTGTGGACATCCAGGCCATCGGTTATGTGGATACGGAAGCGGTGGAAAACTATCTTAAAGAGGAATTGAAAGGAACAGTTCCTGTAAAGTATGAAAAAGAACAGGGCCGCGTGACCGTCATAAAATGATTTCCAACATTCATAAGAACCGTGGCGGGTGACTGTCACGGTTTTTATGGTGAAAAGCACGGAATGTGGTATGCTGGAGACAAGCGGAAGAGGGTGGAAATTATGGTAAGCGGCTGCATTTTCGACATGGACGGGCTTCTGTTTGATACGGAACGGATTTTTCAAAATTACTGGAGAGCCATTGCGGCAGAGCGGGGGATTGTCCTTGCGGACAGTTTCATCACGGAAATCACGGGGACGAGCGGGGAAATGATGAACCGCATTTTGGAAAAATACTACCACACGGAGGATGGCGAGGAAATTCAGAAAGACTGCAAAGAAAGGGTTCTGCGCCATCTGGCAAAGGATGTACCTGTCAAAACGGGAGCGGTGGAAATACTCGGACGCTGCCGCATGCTTGGCATCAAAACCGCGGTAGCCAGCAGCAGTCCGCTCCGGCAGATAAAAAATAATCTGGAAAACGCGGGAATGGAGAACTGTTTCGACGCTCTTGTGAGCGGTGATGAAATGGAAAGAGGGAAACCGGCGCCTGATATATTTCTTCTGGCAGCAAAGCGGATCGGCGTTCCTCCGGGAGAATGTACCGTTTTTGAAGACAGCCCCCACGGCATTGAAGGCGCATTGCGCGCGGGAATGAAAGCCGTCATGATTCCCGACCTGCTCCCGCCCTGGGAAGAACACAGGCGGCAGATAGAAGTGTATAATAATTTACAGGAAGCGGCGGAAAAAATTTTAGGGCCGGGATGAGAAACTGAAGGTCAGCCGTAAAACGGTAGCGGGGAAGTGCTGCTGTAAATGGATAAAACGTCTCGTCCTGCGGCGGAAATTTATTTTATTAGAAAGAGGAAAGGGCATGGATGGAGAAACGGCTTCATGGATATTTTACAGCGGGCTTCTGATGTATGGCCTGGTGCTGTTTGCCTTTAAAAGACTGTACCTGGATACATTGGGAAGCAGAGTCTTGTCGTACACGTTGGGACTGGTGCTGGCCTATGGAATCCTGGCAGGTGTTTTTCTGGCAAGCCGGGAAAGCATAGTTGTCAGGACTGTTTTACAGGATGCGCTATGGAGCGGCCGTACCTATACTTATCGGGGTGCCGGGTTTCTTCTGGTCATTGTGCCTGCCGTGTATTCCATCTTTCTTCTCCGCTCTTCTGAAAAAGGTGGGAAAAATGCGGCTTGGAAAGAAAAAGTAAAAATGATGGGGTCTGTATCCATAAATACAGTTATGGCTCTTTTAGGGCTGCTGTGTTTCAATTATATGCTGGACGGGCACAGCATGGAGGAATGCCGGATCGTTCTTGAAGAGAGTTTTGCCTCCATAGGCTGGGAATCCGGACTGCTTTCCATTGCGCTGATGTATTTTGTATTTTACATAATAAAACGCGATCATTTCAAACATTATGACAGGCGGCGGAAATAAAAACGGCAGGCGGAAACCGGATGCGGGAAAAGGAAAGTCAGCTTTCAGGTGAATAGGAACCTTTCCGACGGGGAAAGCCGCGTACTGCTTCATGGAAAGTTGATTGTGAAAATATGAAAGGATACGGGATGATCATGTTAGGATTTATGGAAACGGAGAAAGAATTTATAAAAAATTGGGAGAAATACAGGGGCGCGGCCGGCTGCCTGCGGTATCTCGCCTACTGGTTCCTTTTTGGGATTATCGTTATTCCCCTGATGTTGACGGCAATCAATCCGGATATATGGTCTACGGTGCGGATGGATCAGCTGGCGGAAGAAGCTGTCACTTTTTTCGGGCTCGGCTTTGGGCTTTGTGTTCTTCCTTCCCTGCTTATAGGGCTGGGCACGTGGGATAAGAAAAACCGAAAGTATAAATATCTTCTCAGAGGGAATATGCGGTACATGCCTTTCAAAGAAAGACCCTGGAAAAGAGGAGAAAAGTGGCAGCTATATGGGATCGGGAGTTTGATGACCGCATTTTCCGTCTTTATTATTTTTGCATCTGTTACATTGATGATGAGTGGCACCGGCAGAGCCGTTTATATGTTTAGATTCAGCAGTGCTTTCTTTTGTTTTTTGTTTATCTATTGGATCATCCATTTGCTTTATTTCCGCCGGCATGACGGCCCTTTGTATATACATCTGTGGGCTAAGGTTATTATGGCTGTTTTATGGCTGGGGACTGTCGGGGCTTTGATCCGGTATTCCTATTTTTGACCGGCTGATGAGCATGTAAATAAGGAAGCAAAAAATCCCCTTCTTTGAGAAAAGGGGATTTTTTGCTGGGAGAATTTTTTTCTTATTTCTTTTTATTATCCAGTTCGCTTGCGTCTATTCTGTTACTGTCACGGATGAAATCGTTGTAGGCTTCTACCATGTCATTGAAGGCGTCATTGCCGCCGCCCCCTGCCAGATAGGTACGGATCCTTCCGATGGCGCGTTCAGCAGAGCTTTTGAAAGATTTTACACCGGAGACATCTTCTGCCGGTTTGAGTTTTTCCATATTTTCCTTTACCTGTCCCAGCAGTTTTTCTATCTGCGCCTTATCTGTCTTGGCAGGATCTTCCGGATCGATAGCTTCCAGAGCCCGTCTCATGTCGCGGCCGATTTCCATATAAGTGGCTGCCATGACTTTGTTGTCCTTTTTCATTTCTTCTATCAGAAGGTCGCGGAGTTCGGAATTGTGCCGGCTGATGGCACTGTCCAGTTTGCCGTATTCCTCGTTGAACTGGTCATAGAGTTTCAGATAAGAGGCGACCATTTCACGGCCTTTCTGATGCCCGTCCGTGGTATATTCCTTGGATTTATAGTAAGATTCCATTTTGCTGGTCAGGGGAACCATTTCATCCAATACCTTAAGTACGGCTGTCGTACTTTCATCAATATCGGAGAAACCGCTGCTTTCCGCTTTGGCTTCCGTCAAGTTTTCTTTCAGGCTGTCATAAGCGGGGAAGCTGGCAAAGTCCAGATCCTCACCGGCTTTCATCTTCGCCAGGACTTTGTCGATGGCAAAGGCAAATCTTACATTATGGCCGTTGAAACCGTTGGTGGCTTTTACATAGCTGCTGATTTTTTCCAGCTGGCTTGTCGGCTTTGCAGATGTTTCTTTTCCGCCGCCGGAAGAGGAGCCGCCTCCGCCGCAGCCTGTCAGCATCATGATCGCCGCTGCCAGTACCAATAAAAATAAACCGATTCGTTTTGTCAGATGGGGGGTGTAATCCACTAAAATCGCCTCCTGTTGTAAATAAAATCGTTTCTATAGTATGATCTCCCACAAACGGTTTCATTATATCATTAAAGGGCAGAAGAAAGCTATTTTAAAATTGATTAGTTTTCTTATCAGGTTCTTAAAAAACTTTATGACATGAAGCGTGAGTGTGGTATAATGATAAAAAATTAAAAGGAGGGTATTATGCGTAATCCAAAAAACATGCTGATTGTAGGGATTGTACTACTGGTGGTAGGGGTTTGTATCCTGCTGTTTAATCCGGATCAAAGCGCTGCCAATCTGGAAATTGCCAGAAATGCAAAAAATGCGCAGGAAGCTGCCGCCGCTATTTCAGGCAATAACCAAAGGGAGCTTATGATCCATATGGCAGGGAATTTTCTTGCAGGGATCGGCATCGCGCTGACGGCAGGCGGTTTTTTCCTGAAAAGGAAGAAACAGTAATTGTCTGAAAGAAGAGACAGGGAGCATCCGCTTTCCCCATGTCTCTTTTTTTATGCATGGGAAAGCAGCGGATGGCTTTCTTTTCGTGAAATCTGTTATACTGATAAAAAATAATTATTTTTGAAATGTATGCCGCACAAGGGAGACATGATGACCGTCAGGGAAATAGTGGAAACGCTCGGCCTGGCAGCGGATGAGGACGCTGTAAGAAAAATGGCAGAGTACAATGCCATGGTGATTGCCATGAGCAGGAAAATGAATTTAACGGGAATCAAAGATGCAGAAGAAAGCTTGGTCAAAAATATTTATGATTCGCTGACCGTGTATGAGGAGAAATATTTTCCGAAGAACGGGCGTATGCTGGATTTGGGGACAGGCGCCGGGTTTCCGGGAATTCCGCTGGCCATCCTGAGGCCGGATATGCAGGTCGTGCTGGTGGATTCTGTCTTAAAGAAACTTGTATTTATAGAGAATGCCGCGGCAAAGCTGGGGATTAAAAATATAAAGATTCTCCATATTCGCGCCGAAGAAGGCGGACGGCGGAGGAAGACAAGGGAAACCTTTGATATGGTGACGGCAAGAGCGGTAAAGATGCTTCCTGTTATTGCCGAATGGGGTATCCCCTTTGTGAAGGAAGGCGGTGTTTTCGCAGCGATGAAAGGACCTGGTGCCGACGAGGAACTCAGACAGTCGGGAAAGATCCTGAAAGAATTGAAAGCGGAGCTCATGGAGCGAAAAGAGTTGGAGCTCCCTACGGGAGAGAAAAGGACGATTCTCTACTTCAGGAAAACCGCGCCGTCGCCTAAAACCTATCCGAGGAAAGTGGGCGTGGCGGAAAAGAAACCGATCATAGGCGAAGCGTAAAAGAATAAAAACTCCTGTAAGAAGGAAAATCTTTCTTGCAGGAGTTTTTATTATGGGTGAATTTTTATAGCGGTTACGCAGGTACGGTATTGAGTGGCAAAGAATTCTTTCTGCGTTTTGCCGTGAAAATAAGCGGCCCGCTTTGCCTAGGCGCGTAAAACGGAAAAGAGCGGGAAAGAGGAAACCGCCCTTACGGTTTCAATCCGCCGATCTGTTCTTTTATTTCCTTTATATCCTGTCCTATTTGCCGGAAAGTGTTTTCCGCATGCTCCATGGCGCCTTTTACATCGGTTTCCTCCCCCCTGTCATTGGTGAGGGTGATGTCGCCCAGCTGGAGTTTGCCGTTCCTGATGTGGAAAGCGTCGGTGGAAAAGGTGCCGAGGGCGGTCTCTATGGATACGTCATAGAAGTCCAGCTCTTTTCCTCTGTTGTGGAAAGCACCCTGTATCTTTTTGAAAGGGATCAGTTTGTAATGACCGCTGCCGGAGGTAAAGGTGCCTTCGGAGATGATCTCTTTCGGATTTCCGTCACAGCGGATGTCGCCTTCTAAATCGACGTAGCAGAAAATAGCGGCGTCTTTCGCGGGATAGCGGGAATCCAGTTTTTTGCCTGCCAGGTGGATGTTGTAGACCCTTGTGTCTATGTCATAGTTTCCCGATGCTTTGACTGTGCCGCCGTAGACACGTCCCGTGACATCGGTGAATTTCATTTTCCCCTGGTGGTAGAAAACATGGCCGTCCAGATGGGAGAAAGAAAGGGCAGGGATATGGAGCTGCTCCATGGTGATTTTTCCTTCCGCTTTCGGGGAAGCGACGGGGCCGCCCGCTTCGGCGATGAGAGTAAGCTTGTCGTGGATATTGTTTCCCAGTCCCAGAGATGCCGGATCGACACCGTAAAAAGATACATTCATGGCAATGGTGTGTTCATCGCTCTTCATGTCGATGTCGCCATAAAGCTTCACGCTGTCGCCGATAGCGGTACCGCCGAATTTGCCGGAGGACAGGTTGACAAAAAGAGAATCGTCGGTGTCGATATTCAGGTGCATGTCCACATGGGAAAGAAGGAAGTGCCTGTTTTCATAGAAGGCTTCCAGCTGGCAGTTTTCCAGGTGGATATTCATTTTCATTTTCTGTCCGTTCCGCTTGAAGTTGGCGATTTTCTCGTGGAGAGTTTTTGTGCGTTCCTCTGCCGGTTCGGATTCAGCGGCCGTTTTATTGATAAGGTCGACATTCATATTCTTGTCAAATTGGAGTGCTGCGGAAGCATTGCGGAGCCGTATCTCGGAAATGGCGGTGGCCCGCAGTTTGCCCCGGAGGATATCTTCCGGGCGCACTTTTATTTTCCCTTCAGGCACAAAAAGGATGGGGACGCCGTGGTCGTCCGTCCAGAGCAGGTTTTCGAAAGAAACATAGCCTGCGATGTCGGCGGAGATTTTTTCAACGGAAATATGTCCCCGGAGCATATGCTGCCTGTTCATGGCATAGCTGAAAATGCGGGCGGCCGCAAAAGCGGCGATCTGGGCGATGAGGAGAAGACCCAGGACGGCGGAAAGCAGCAGGAAGGAAAGCCGCCGTAAAGCGGATTGGTGACGGTGGAAAAAATCGATCATGAAGACCTCACCCAGAGTTACAATTCTTTGAAATGGAAATCTTTTTTATGGCAGGCATAGTCTTCAACGATGTGGCCTTTGCCGAAAAGCTTGTACTTGTATGACAGGAGCCCTTCCAATCCGACGGGACCCCTGGCATGGAGCTTGCCTGTAGAAATGCCCACTTCCGCGCCGAAGCCGTACCGGAACCCGTCGGCAAAGCGGGTGGACGCGTTCTGGTAAACGCCTGCCGAGTCGACAAGCTGCATGAACCGCGCGGCGGTATTGATGTTTTCCGTGATAATGGCATCGGTGTGGTGGGAGCCGTACCTGTTGATGTGATCGATGGCTTCCTCTACAGTGGAGACGATTTTCACGGCAAGGACGAGATCGAGGTATTCATGGCGGAAGTCATCGTCTTCGATGATATCTAGGGGGATAATTTCTCCCGCTTCTTTTGTGCCGCGGAGACGGATGTGTTTTTCTCCGGCGGCTTTTTCCAATACGGGCAGAAAGTCTTTGGCGATATCCCGGTGGACGAGAAGTGTTTCTGCGGCATTGCATGCGGCGGTGTACTGGGTCTTCGCGTCAATGACGATGGGGATGGCTTTTGCCATGTCATAATCTTTGTCCACATAGATGTGGCAGATACCGTCGGCATGCCCCATGACGGGGATGCTTGTACGGCTCATGATGTGCTGGACAAAAGCGTTCGAGCCCCGCGGGATGATGAGGTCTACCGATTCGCGGCAGGCGAGGAGCTCATCGATTTCGCTGTGCTGTTCTGCTTGGAACAAGGCTTCGGAGGGAAGATCCGCGGCGGTGGCGGCTTCATGGAGGAGGGAAAAAAGGACGCGGTTCGTTTCTTTCGTTTCTTTCCCACCCTTCAGGATAGCGCAGTTTCCGCTTTTCACCGCGAGGGAGGAAATCTGGATCATGGCGTCGGGGCGCGCTTCAAAGATCATGGCGATGACGCCGATGGGACAGGTGACGCGGTAAAGGCGGAGTCCTTCATCAAGCTGGCGGGCAAGAGTGACTTTTCCTACGGGATCGGGAAGGGAAATGAGCTGCCGGATGCCGCTGATGCTGTCCGCCAGTTTCCCTTCATCGAATGCCAGCCGTTTCATGACGGCAGGAGCGAGTCCGGATGCTTTTGCCGCAGCAAGATCGATCCCGTTGGCGGCAAATATTTTTTCTTTTCCTGCTTCCAGATTTTCAATCATGTGAAGGAGCGCGGAATTTCTTTTTTCCGCGGATGCGGAGGCCATAAGGGGCAACGCCAGTTTCATTTTCGCCGCTTCTTCTTTTATGTTCATAGGGATTCTCCTTTATTATTCCTTATATATTATATGTTTATCATAATCTTGAAAAACAGGACGGTCAAGGAAAAGCATGTCTCTTACGGAAGGGCGGCCGCCGAAAGACAGACGGGGAAATATTGAAAAAGTGGTTAATAATTAGCGGAAAGTGTGATATAATGTTGCGTACATAGCACACAAAGTGCGTATCTACTTGAGGGAGCGGCTGCAATTCCCGGGTGTTTTGGAGTATAGCAGAAAGGAAGATTTTTATGGGGGAAAAGACGAACAACGCATTTATCGCGATCGGGCTCATGCTGTTCGCATTATTTTTCGGGGCGGGAAATTTGATATTTCCGGTCTTTATGGGGCAGAATGCGGGGGTAAATACGATTCCCGCGACAATCGGCTTTTTGATCACAGGCGTAGGTCTTCCGCTTTTGGGTGTTCTTGCCATTTGCTACTCCGGTGTGAATCTCCGTGAACTGGCGGGGCGTATTCATCCGGCGTACAGCATTTTCTTCTGCACGGCGCTGTACCTGACCATCGGGCCGTTTTTTGCGGCTCCCCGTACGGCGACGGTGGCTTATGAGATTGCTGTGGCGCAGTACCTGCCTCCTGAAATGCGGAGCATGGGGCTTTATGTTTTTGCCGCGGTGTTTTTTATCATTACCTGGTGGCTTGCGATTTCACCGTCCAAACTGGTGGCCCGGGTCGGCAAGTTCATGACTCCCGTCCTTCTGGTATTCCTTTTCCTTTTGATTATCAGTGCCATTGCCTCGCCCATGGGAAGCTGGCAGGCACCGGCAGCTGCTTATGACACCGGTGTGAAAGCTCTCGGGCAGGGAATCGTTGACGGATATAATACGATGGACGGCCTTGCCGCTCTCGTTTTCGGCATTATCGTGGTGGAATCGGTCAAGATGTACGGTGCGGTCTCCGAAGCGCAGATTACGAAAGACACGCTCCGGTCCGGTCTGATTTCCACATTTTTCATGGCGGTTATTTATGCGGCGCTCTGCTATATCGGTGCCAGTTCCGTATCTCTCATCGGTGTGCAGGAAAACGGCGCTCCCGTCCTCGTAAAAACGGCGCTCCACTACTTTGGTGCCGCCGGCGGAGGCATTCTGGGAGTGATCGTTATCTTTGCCTGCCTGACCACCAGTGTCGGTCTGGCGGCTTCCTGCGCAGCCTATTTTAACCTGCTCCTGCCGAAAATCTCTTCAAAAACCTTTGTTACCGTCATGGTCGTTGTCTGCTTCTTCGTGGCGCTCTTCGGACTGACGACGATCATCAAGAATGCTGTTCCCGTACTGCTTTTCCTGTATCCCATGTCCATTTCCCTCATTGCGCTGGCGTTCCTGCATAACTTCTTTAACGGCCGCCGCTGCGTATATGTATGGACGACGCTTTTTACCGCTGTGCCCGCTCTTTGTGACGGGCTTCACGGGTTCGGTCTGAAGCTGGGTGCCATGGAACCGATGCTCGCGGCTCTTCCGCTGGCGGAATACAGCATGGGCTGGATCTGTTTCTTTGCGGTGGGATTTGCTGTCGGTATCGTCCAGATGCTGGTGACCGGAAAGAAAGAACAGGCCTAAAAGAAATTTGAAAGAAAAGGTAAAAGCGTGCGGGCGGGACCTGCGCGCTTTTATGATGGATGAAAAGAGTTCCTTACTTTCTGATTGACATATTTCCCCTTTATCACTATATTAGAGGGTAGGATTATTATGGAAATACAGGGGGAGACGGTATTTCCTTTTATATGGAAAGGAGGGAGTCCGATGCTTACCGCTTATAAACATGATGAAAACCACAGACTTTGTCCCGTCGCTTTTGAGGAAATGGAAAAAGGGTCGTGGATCAATTGCGCGGCTCCCGATGCGGCGGAGCTGGAAAAGCTGAATGCCCTTACCGGCATCCCCGTCGATTCCCTCCAGACCGCTCTTGACCGTGAAGAACGTTCCCACGTGGAACTGGAAGACGATTTTATTTTCGTTGTCGTAAATACGCCTGTCGTCCTGGAGACAGATGCTTACGATGCGCTGCCGCTGGGGATTTTTATCACGGATAAGGTATTCGTTACCGTGTGTCTTGAAAATAATACGGTGATCCAGAAGTTTATAAATAATAATTACGCCTCTTTCCAAACCTATAAAAAGACAAGATTCCTTTTCCAGATACTGTCTACCGCATCGTCGTCCTTCCTGTACTTCCTGCAGCAGATTTATAAAAAGACGGACGGCATCGAAACGCAGGTGCGGAAATCTTTGCAGAACAAAGAACTCTTCCGCATGCTGGAACTGCAGAAATCTCTGACCTACTTCAACTTCGCCCTTCATGCGAATGAAAACGTCATGGAGCGCCTCATGCGTCTTCGCAACAGTCCCATCCATACACTCCTGAAAATGTATGAAGAAGATGAGGACCTTCTGGAAGACGTCATCATCGAAAATAAGCAGGCTTTGGAAATGGTGGAAATCTACACGAACATCCTGATGTCCATGATGGACTCCTTCTCCTCGATTATTTCCAACCGTCTGTCGCAGATTATGAAATTCCTCACCTCGGTGACGATCCTTCTTGCCGTGCCCACTTTGATATTCAGCCTTTGGGGTATTAATGTGCCCGTGCCGTGGGAATCAAGCGAGATCGGATTTGCTGCGGTCACCCTTCTCGGTCTCGTGCTGACCCTCGTATCGGCGCTGGTGCTGTGGAAGAAAGATATGCTTTGAAATAAAGAAACAAAGGGACCGCTGCGGTCCTTTTTATTTTGCCGCTTTGGGGGAAATAACTGGTATAATAAAAAAGTATTTGAAGAAAGGAGGAAACGATGGAACCGGCGGAACTTTTAAAAAAATATTTCGGTTATGATACATTCCGGCCTATGCAGGAAGATGTCATCAAAACCATTCTGTCGGGCAGGGATGTGCTGGCTGTCATGCCCACCGGCGCGGGAAAGTCGGTCTGCTTCCAGATTCCCGCCCTCCTCTTTCCCCACGGTACGATTATTATTTCTCCTTTGATTTCTCTCATGAAAGACCAGGTGGAAGCGCTTGCAGAGCAGGGGATTTCCGCGTCCTATGTAAACTCCACCGTGCCTTTTGACGAATCTATCGAGCGGCTCCGCGATTTGTTCCGGGGGCGTCTGAAGCTGCTTTACATGGCGCCGGAAAAACTGGAACCCACCTATTTCACCGACTGCCTGTCCAAAGTACCCCTGTCCATGGTCGTCATTGACGAAGCACACTGCGTTTCCCAGTGGGGCCATGATTTCCGTCCAAGTTACCGGAAAATAAAAACCTTTATCGATACGCTTCCCGCAAAACCCGTGGTCACCGCTTTCACCGCTACGGCGACCTCCTTGGTGGAAGAAGATATGAAACGAAGCCTCGGCCTGGGGAAAGCAGCCGTTTTCCGTACGGGACTGGACCGGCCGAACCTGTCCTTCCGTGTCATCCACGGCGCGGACCGGAAAGATTTCATTCTCCGCTATGTGCAGAACCACGGAAAAGAAAGCGGCATTATTTACTGCGCCACCAGGAAAGCAGTGGACGAAATTTATGAAATGCTTGCAAGCCGGAAAATAAAAGCGGGGCGGTACCATGCAGGAATGGAAGATGGCGCGCGGCGAAAAGGGCAGGAAGATTTTTCCTTCGACCGCATCCATGTCATGGTGGCGACAAACGCTTTCGGCATGGGTATCGACAAGAGCAACGTGCGCTACGTCCTTCACTACCAGATGCCCAAAAGCATGGAAGCCTACTATCAGGAAGCGGGGCGGGCAGGACGTGACGGCGCAAAAGCGGAATGCATCCTCCTTTACAGCGGGCAGGACGTAGGCATACAGCGGTACCTCATCGAATCGGGAAACCAGACGGACGGCCAGAAACAGATGGACTACGACCGCCTTTATGCCATGGACGGCTATTGCAGCACCACAGGCTGCCTGCGGAATTACATCTTAAATTACTTCGGCGAGACTGCTGATGAGACCTGCGGCCGCTGCGGAAACTGTGAAAGCGGAAGAGGAAAGGTGGACATCACCGACGAGGCGGTTCTCATTTTCCGAACCGTCAGATCTCTCAAGGAACGATACGGCGCCGGCGTGGTGGCGGATATCCTTAAAGGAAGCCGCACAAAAATGATCAGGGAACGGAACCTGGACAGCCTTCCCACCTACGGCAGACTGTCCTTCGCGAAAATCAAACATTTGAGAACCGCCATCCATTTCCTCATCGCCGACGGTTACCTCAAACGTGACGGCGGCGAATCTCCCCTGCTGCATCTTACGGAAAAAGCGGAAATTGTTTTCGAAAGAAAAGCGCCGGTACTGGGTTTTGCTTTCGGTGCGGAAGATGTTATGGCGTCTGTGGCGGTAGAAAAGAAAGCCATCCTTTCAGAAACGGAAAGCGGTATCTTTGAAAAACTCCGCGGACTCCGCCTTGCCATTGCCCGGGAAGAACGCGTCCCGCCTTTTGTCGTATTCTCCGATGCCACCCTGGAAGATATGGTGTCCCGCCTCCCGCGGACAGAAGAAGAAATGGCGGAAGTCCACGGCATCGGCGCTTTCAAATTAAAGAAGTATGGAGAACGTTTCCTTGCGGCGCTTGGAGAATTCAGCGGAGCGGAAGAAATAAGGGGAAAAAACAAGAAAGAAGAAAAAAACATATATGAGAAACTCGAACGGCTCCGCCGCTCTTTGGCAAAAAAAGAAAATCTGTCGACATCACAAATTCTTTCCGATACAGTCCTCTGTCGGGTCGCAGAAACCCGTCCGGCAACCGAAGAGGAATTCCGCGGTGTGAAAGGCATCGGCCCGAAAAAAGCGGATAAATACGCGGCAGTCTTTTTACAGGTCCTCTATCCGGAACGGAGCCGTATTTCCCCAAAAACAAAAAGTAAAGTGCCGGAAAAAAGAGAACATATCATTCCCAAAACGGCAAAACCTGTCCGCGGACGGAAAGGGAAAATCACAGCGGTACGAAAGGAAACGATTCAGGCCGGACAGACGGCGTCCATAGACATAGAAACAAGAGCGTTTTTCCTCTATCTGGAAAAAGTAAGAGCGCGGCTTGCCAAAGAAGCGGACCTGCCGGCGGAAAGCATCTGTGCCGGCAGGGATTTGGAAAAGATGGTGAAAAGCGAAACCGTATCCCAAAACCTGCCTGCCGCTGTAAAAGCGGAATTTGAAAAAGCCATCGCCATCTACAAACAAATCAGATATCAGACATCAGATGACAGGAGCGGCCGGCAAAAAGGGTAATAGCTGTTAGCCGTTAGCTGCGAGCTGTGAGCTGTCAGCTGTTAGTTGTAAGTTAAAAGCCGAAGCATATGATTTCCATTAGGTGTCATACGAAACAACAGCAAGGGATCTGCTGCCGTAGTGAGGAAGACGGTAAGATGTCATCCGAGTTATAGATTCTTCACTTCGATTCATCGTTTTGTTTCCCGTTTTCCCACAAGGCTTTCTTGCCACCGTTCAGAATGACGGGATACGGTAAGGCATCATAATGACGGAGGGACGCTAAGCATCATAATGACAGAGAACATTAAACGTCATTCTGAGCGGCAGCGAAGGATCTATTACCGTAATGAGGGAAAGCGGTAAGGTGTCATTGGGGTAATAGATTCTTCACTCCGTGTCATCGTTCTGCTTTCCATCTTTCCCACAAGGCTTTCTTGCCACCGTTCAGAATGACGGGATACGGTAAGGCATCATAATGACGGAGGGACGCTAAGCATCATAATGACAGAGAACATTAAACGTCATTCTGAGCGCCAGCGAAGAATCTGTTACCGTGGTGAGGAAAGCGGTAAGATGTCATCAGCATAATAGATTCTTCACTCCGATTCATCGTTTTGTTTCCCGTTTTCCTACAAAGCATTCTTGCCTCCGTTCAGAATGACCGGAGACGGTAAGGCGTCATTCAAAGCGCCAACAAAGGATTTGCTACAGTGTTAAGGAAAGGGATTCTAACGGGAAGAATAGGGATTGGGTAAGCCTCCTTGTTTATAAGGAGGTGGCCGGCGAAGCCGGACGGAGGATACTGGCTTGGGGGAATGACGCAAAAGAATAGAATGAAGATTCTTTTTTTGCCCCCGTTCTGAGTGATGACGGACGGTAAAGCGTCATCCAAAGCGAATGTGAAGGATCTGTATCCGTGATGAGGAAAGCCGTAAGAAGATAAAAGCTATAAGCTGTGAGCTATAAGCTGTGAGCTGTGAGCTGTGAGCTGTGAGCTGTGAGCTGTGAGCTGTGAGCTGTGAGCTGTGAGCTGTTAACCGTTAGCTGTGAGTTAAAAGCCGAAGCATATGATTTCCATTAGGTGTCATACGAAACATCAGCAAAGGATTTTCTGCCGTGGATGAGAAAGCGGTATGAGCAGAGGTATTCGTAGAATAGTATGCATTATGTGGTAATAAGACAAATGTTTTGCTATAATAAAAACAGAGGTTGTTTAATAAAATAAGTGTTGAAAGGAAAGCGGGGAAATCCGGCAGGAATTTTCCTGTTTACGGATTCTGTATCCTGCTTTTCAGGCAAATGAAGTGTTATGGGGAGAGGTGATGTAAAAGCAGTATCGGCAGCATGGGGATGGTGCTTCTTTTTATTGCGCTTTTAATTATATTGTTTTTTATGGGAGGAAAACATGAATCACATCTACAAAGTCATTTGGAGTCGAGTGAAGAACAGTTATGTCGTCGTTTCAGAAATTGCGGGCACAGCGAGAAAAAGTGGGGGGGTAAGAGTCTCTAAAAACACGCTGGCAGCAGTTTTGGCGGCTTTTTTATTGACCGGGATTTCTGTAAGCCCTGTATCTGCGGCGCTTGACGGGGTCAATACGTTTGTAGAACCGGGCAACCAGAATATTAAAATCGGGAATGATATTGATTTAAGAAATAACAGTACGAAAAACGGTGCCATTGCGATAGGCGATCACGCCCAGATTGATGATTATGTTATGCAGGAAGGCAGTATTGCCATCGGCAAGAATGCTTTTGTAGAAAACATGTGGGGAACGCAGGACAAAATATTCCGTTTCGGGATGCATTCGACGGATCCTTCCCGTACAGACCATTTACTGCCGGCGGGGATTGCCATTGGGCAGAATACTTATGCCCGCAGCGGCAGTCTGATGATCGGCGACCATAAGTATGTCGGCGCCTTGGGAGATACCACGGTAAATTCCAATACGGATGATGAAAAGCGCAAACTGTCCGTCTTGGTAGGCGCGACCACCGTCGGGCTGAACAGTTATTCTGCCGGTGCGTTTGCGACGACGACCGGCGCCTACTCCATCATGACGAATGCGTATGACGGAAATACGAACCAGGGATTTGCCGCCCAGAATTTCGGGGCGGTCATCAACGGATCCTTTAACAGCATTGAATCAAAAACGTCAGGCAGCAGTGTATCGGGAATCGCCAATGCGGTCGTAGGGACTGCCAATCGGACCCATAACGCAAACGGTACCTTGGTTTTCGGTGCGGGCAATGAAGTGACCAATTCAGTGGACAATATAGCGAATCCCATGTCGTTTTTAGGGATCAACAGTCCCAAGGAATTGGCGGAAAAACTCAGGGAGGATATACGGAGAAATGATTCCGGCGGCGCTGTCCTTGCTATCGGCGGCGGAAATAAAGCGGACTATGCATACCGCTCCCAGCTGGTCGGGGTGGGAAATACTCTGGAAGGAACCGCCGCGCAGAAGGCTGCTTACAATTTACTGAACGGTTATAAAAATACAGGTACCAATGTAAGCGGGGTAACTGTCATCGGTACGAACCGCACGATTTCCAATGCAAAAGATACGATTGTGATGGGTTCTTCTGCCGGCGGTATTACTACAACCGCCAGCAATGCGGTCATACTCGGCTCGGAAGCCAATGCGGAAAAAGACGGCGGCGTAGCGCTCGGCGCGGATTCCGTTGCCTCTGTTGACAAGGATATTGCGGGATATGATCCGTCTACCAAATTAGCTTCTACAAATACATCGGCCGCATGGAAAGCGACGCATGCAGCGGTATCTGTTGGTAATGGCAGTACTGCTACAAGGCAGATTACCGGTGTGGCAGCCGGCACGAATGACACCGATGCAGTCAATGTGGCGCAGCTGAAAGCTATTGCCGGAGGTACGGGCAGCATTCATTTCGTATCCGTGAAAGGCGGAAATGCATCATCAGTCAATTATAACAACGATGGGGCAAAAGAGACCGGAGCCATTGCGATTGGAGCAAATGCAGAGGCGACGGCAAATAGTGCGGTTGCCATGGGTTTTAATGCCCAGTCCAACGGTTCCGGAAGTATCGTTATCGGCGAATCATCCGGCCTGATTCCTGATGCATCAAAACGGGGGGCTTTCAAAGGAAACAGCAGCATTATCATCGGTACGGAAAATGTTGATAAAGGCGGCACGAAAGAACATGCCGGCTCTAATGACGGTATACTCGGAAGCAACAATACGATACAGGAATCTAATGGCGCTTTCGTGACCGGTGCGTTTAACCATGTGTCCGATTCTTATCAGTTCGGACAACTCTCCGCTTCGGAGCAGCAGAAATTGGCGCAGGCGATGGCGGATGGCAAGCCTCTGGGCAAGTACATCGGCAAATGGGGAAGCCATGTCTTTGTTACCGGCGACGGAAATACCGTTTCACAAGGAATGAATGTTACAATCAGCGGCTCTCAGAATACCGTCAAGAACAGCAAGAGCCAGACCGTCATCGGGGACAGCAATAAAATTACTGATAGAAATGCCGGTACGGTTTCCGGGAAACAGGAAGAAAGGACGAAGAATGTGTCCGACCTTGTCATCGGCAAAGGAAATGATATTTCCGGCAACGACACCTATATGAAAGGGTATGAGAGCCTGACTGTTATCGGGAATAATAACAAAGCAGTCAATCCCAGCTCGTCTATCGTGATCGGGGATAATCAGAAGTTATCAGCGATTAAAGAATCTGTTGTTATCGGTTCCATGACACCGGAAGAAAAGGCCGATCCCGATATCGGGCAGAAACATGCCAGTGTCGTTGTCGGGTATCATGCCCAGAGCGGGACCAGAGACGGCGGCGGAATGAATGTGGCTCTTGGCCATGGCGCAAAAGCTTATGGCTGGCAGGAGACCGTGACAGGGATCAAATCCATTGTGGAGGCAGGCTCCGGCTATGACGGTTATCTGGCTTCTGTCTATGGCGGTCTTAATACCGTAGCGTCAAATAAGGCGGACCAGAATGATGGGATGGCAAACACCGTCGTCGGTACCCTGAACAAAACAGAAGGCGCCAATGGGGCACTCGTTTTCGGCGCGGGCAATAGCGTTACACATTCTTTCGGGACGGCACCGACCGATGAAGATGGAAACAGTATGAATGAGCATTGGAGCGATGCCATACTTGGAGGAGGACAGAAGTATGCTATGGGAGAAGGACCGCTGGGCCATGATGAGCTCAGGAAAGCGATGGGACTGGCCATGTCGACCGGTGGCGGCTCCGTGGTCACCATGGGGAATGGAAATACCTCAGATTATGCCGTCCATTCCCAGATCATCGGCTCCGGAAATATCCTTACAGGTACAGCAAATACACCCAGCATCAATAATACGATCAACGGATATGGAAATACAGGCAGGAATGTGGAACGTATGTCTATGATGGGGACCGGGAATAATATGTCCGGCAGTACGGCCGATGTAGTGATTGGGGATTATCACCATATGGACGGCGGTAAAAACAATGTAATTCTTGGATCCATGGCTACGGAAAAGAAGACTGTAACGAAAACGTATACGATGAAAGATGCTTCGGGCAATGTTATTCTTGAAAAGAAATATAAGGTGACGGAAAATGTACCGATTAAATCGCATACGGCGAATATAAGCAATGCGGTGATGCTCGGCTACAATACGGATGTGGAAAAAGACGGCGGCGTAGCGATCGGCGCGGATTCGATTGCCTCTGTCGATAAGGGCGTCGCAGGCTATGACCCGGCTGCCGGTGATCATTCCAATGATACGACAGGCACGTGGAAAGCGACAGCCGCTGCTGTTTCTGTAGGTAAAGCGGCAACTCCGACCAGTGCGGCAGTCACCCGCCAGATTACAAACGTGGCAGCCGGCACGCAGGATACCGATGCCGTCAATGTGGCACAGCTGAAAAAGGTACAGGCAGCTGTCGGTGCGGCGAAAGTGCATTATTACAGCGCCAAGTCTACACAAAAACGGGAGCCGGCAGCAACTATGACAATGACGGCGCCGAGGCGGAAGACAGCATCGTGCTCGGTATTTCCTCTTCTTCGAAAGGGGTGAACAGCACCGTTCTTGGCAATAATAACAAACTGACCGGAGTGAAAAACGGAAGAAACAATAGTATCGTCGCCGGCCAGAATCTGGAAGTGGAAGGCGCCCATAATGCCGTATTCGGCACGGATTATAACAATTATGACCATAAGCTGACAAAAGTCTTCGGGGAACAGAATACGGTCATCGGTGTGGGGAACCTGGTCGGCTATACGGCAGAAAAAGATCCGAGCGATCCGACAAAATGGATTTACACCAAGAATTCCAGCGGCAGTGATCAGAACGTGGCTGTCGGTATGACAAATACGGCAAACGGCGGTAGTGTCGTGGTAGGCACCAGTTCCGAAGCGGAAAATCTGGGTCTCTTTCGGTCATGGGAATAAAGTCATCGGCTCGGATAGCGGCGGCGGACAGAGAGGTCTTGCCTTGGGGAATTATCTGACAGTCAAGGGCGAAGAAGCGGTAGCTGTAGGTACAAATGCTTCCGCGACCGCGGACTGGGCCATTGCCATGGGCAAGAATAGTAAAGCGGAGAAAGAAACTGCTATGGCTTTTGGTTATGATTCTCATGCTAAGGTCTCCGGCGGCGTGGCCCTCGGCTCGTGGAGTGTGGTGGATACGGCAGCGGGTGTGAGCGGCTATGACCCCTCCACCAAAGCGGCTTCTACGGATACGTCAGCTGCCTGGAAATCGACTGTAGGCGCTGTTTCCGTAGGTGATGCATCCAAAGGTATCACCCGCCAGATCACCGGTGTAGCGGCCGGCGCGGCAGATACCGATGCCGTCAATGTGGCACAGCTGAAGAAAGTGGAAGCCACGGCGGCAGCAGCTAAGACTAATGTGACGGCCGGTGATAATGTGACCGTTACTCATGATTCCACGACAAATACATACAAAGTCTCCGCCAAGGATACCTATACGACGGGCGGTACCTACGATGCAGCCACGAAGAAAATCAAATTTACACAGAATGATCCGTCCAAGAACTATGAAGTCGATGTGAGCGGTCTCGTAGGGAGCGGCGGAACCGGCAGCCTGACCTTTGCGGGAGACACTGGCAGCGCCATTACTAAAAATTCAGGCGAAACACTGCAGATTACCGGCGGCGCGACAGAAGTGGCAGCAGCCAATAATATCGGTGTCGTTTCCGAAAATGGCAAACTGAATCTGAAACTGGCAAAAAATATTGATCTCGGCAGCGACGGCAGCATTAAGACCGGTGATACGAAGATGGACAACAAAGGACTGGCCATCCAGGGCGGCCCGTCTGTGACCAAAGGAGGCATTGACGCAGGCAGCAAAAAAATTACCCATGTGGCGGCCGGTGAAATAAGCGCCACTTCCACTGATGCTGTTAATGGAAGCCAGCTCCAGGCCGTAAAGAATGATGTGCAGAATAATACGCAGAACATATACAACATGGGTAAAAAGGTAGGAGAACTGGGCACCCGGATTAACAAAGTAGGTGCGGGTGCGGCAGCACTGGCAGCCCTCCATCCGCTGGATTTCGATCCCCATGACAAGTGGGACATCGCGGCAGGCTTCGGCAATTATCGTAACGCCAGCGCTGCGGCGGTAGGTCTCTTCTATCGGCCGAACGAAAGAACGATGATGAGTCTCGGCTGGACCATGGGAGATGACAGGAACATGCTCAATGCAGGAATTTCTGTGAAGCTGGGACGCGGTGACGTTTATACCCGTTATTCCAAAGTGGAAATGGCGAACCAGATTAAGGACTTGAAAGAGAAAAATGACAAGATGCAGGCGGAAAATAAAGAGATGAGATCGGAGCTGGATGAATTGAAGGCCCAGGTAGCAGCTCTCGCTGCCAAGAAGTAAGGAACTTCCCAAAGAAAGGAGCAGGCACTGCTGATGGTGCCTGCTCCTTTTTCGTTTTCCGATAAAAGTGGAACTCATGGCAGGGTGTCCGCCAGAATTGTGCGAAAAATCTGTACTCGTGGTAAGGTAGCCGATAAGGCGTCATCAGGATTATAGATTCTTCACTCCGTGTCACTATCTTGCTTCCTGCCTTTTTCAAACAGAATGCTTGCCCCCCGTTCAGAATGACAATTGGAGAAAAGGCGTCATAATGAGGGAAGCGTTAAGCGTCATCCGAAGCGAACGTGAAGGATCTGTACCCGTGGTGAGGAAAGCGGTAAGAAGATAAAAGCTATCAGCTGTGAGCTGTCAGCTACAAGCTAACTATTCTTTTACGATTTAAATCATTACGACAAGCGAGTATCCTCAATCGCACTACGTGTGCCAGCAGCTCCTTCTGACGGCTGACTCCATAATCCTTGTATAAGACGTTAAGGCGTTATCCTAAGCGAATGTGAAGGATCTGCTGCCGTAGTGAGGAAGACGGTAAGATGTCATCCGATTCATAGATTCTTCACTCCGATTCATCGTTTTGTTTCCCGTTTTCCTACAAAACATTCTTTCCTCTGTTCAGAATGACCGGAGACGGTAAGGCTTCATAATGAGAGAAACGTTAATCGTCATCCTGAACGAACGTGAAGGATCTGTATTCGTGGTGGGGAAAGCGGTAAGAAGATAAAAGCTATCAGCTGTGAACTGTCAGCTACAAGCTATGTTATAATGAATAAATTATAGGGTGTGTATTGTCTTTGGAGGGGGTATCAGGGTGGCAGAGCTGAATTTACTGCAGGAGAAAATTTTGAGCGACGGGGTGATCCGTCCGGGGAATGTGCTCAAGGTGGACAGTTTTCTGAATCATCAAATCGATGTGCCTTTTATCAGTGAACTGGGGAAGGAATTTAAAAAGCTTTTCGGGGATCGGAAAGTGGACAAGATTCTGACGATCGAAGCGTCGGGGATCGGCATTGCCTGCCTCACGGCGGTGTATTTCGGGGTGCCTGTAGTTTTTGCGAAGAAATCTGCGGGAAGCAATATGGATAAGGAAATGTTTGCTACGGAGGTTATGTCATATACCCATAATCGGAAAAACCATGTGGTGGTATCAAAGAAATATCTGAAACCCGGCGAACATATCCTCATCATGGACGATTTTCTTGCCAACGGCTGCGCCGTGAGCGGGCTTCTTGATCTGGTAAAACAGGCGGGTGGTATCGTAGAAGGTGTCGGCATCTGCATCGAAAAAGGTTTCCAGGGCGGCGGCGACGCGCTCCGTGAAGCGGGATATGATGTCCGCTCTCTGGCAGTTATTGAAAAAATGGATGCCGAAACAGGCGTCATTACGTTTCGCTGAGGAGGCCGGAATGAATACAGATCCGATTTATGAAGCGGATGGGAAAATATCTGTCCGCAAAGCGGTGCCTTTCGGTCTCCAGCACGTTCTTGCCATGTTTGTGGCAAATATCGCGCCGATCCTTATCGTGACGGGCGTGGCAAAGATGCCTGCCTCAGAAGCGGGCGCTGTTGTCCAGGCGGCCATGATCATTGCAGGCATCGGCTCCCTGCTCCAGATGTATCCCGTCTTCCGTCTGGGCAGCGGACTTCCTGTCATCATGGGAATCAGCTTTACTTTTGTTTCCGTTTTTTGTGTGATCGGATTGAAATACGGCTACGGCGCTATTCTCGGCGCTGTCCTTGTCGGAGGAGTTCTGGAGGGGATCCTCGGCCTTGGCGCGGCATGGTGGCGGAAACTTGTACCGCCCATCGTTTCGGCGACTGTCGTGACGGCCATCGGGTTTTCCCTGCTTCCCATCGGGGCGAATTCTTTTGGCGGCGGTTTCGGCCATCCTGAATTCGGCGATGTCCGGTTCCTCATTGTCGGTACGATTACCTTGGTTTCCTGCCTTATTTTCAATATCCGGGCGAAATCTTTCTACAAGCAGTTATCTGTCCTTTTTGGGCTTTTTGTGGGATACGCCGCGGCATATTTCTACGGTATGGTTGATTTGAGCCGCTTGACGGAAGTATCCCTTGTGTCTCTGCCGGTTTTCATGCCTTATTCTCTGGAATTTCATTATGACGCCATCTTTTCTGTGTTCCTTATTTTCCTGGTGTCTGCCACAGAAACGCTGGGCGACACCTCGGCGCTTGCCGCCATGGGGTTCAATCGGGAGGCGAAAGACAGGGAAATATCCGGTTCCATTGCCGTGGACGGGTTTGTTTCTGCCGCGTCTTCTCTCTTCGGGTGTTTGCCGATTACATCTTTCAGCCAGAATGTGGGGCTTATCGCCATGACGCATGTGGTAAACAGGAAAGCCATCGCCAGCGGCGCCGTCATCATGGTTCTGGCAGGACTCATTCCCGCGCTGGGGGTCATTTTGGCGTCACTGCCTGAAGCCGTCCTCGGCGGCTGTACGCTTATGATGTTCGGTTCCATCGTGGTGTCCGGTGTGCAGATGATCAGCCGCTGCGGATATTCACAGAGAAATATGAGTATTGCCGCCCTGTCTCTTTCCATCGGACTGGGATTCACGCAGACACCGCAGATTTTCCGCATATTTCCCGAACTGCTGCGGAGCGTATTCGCGGAGAACTGTGTAGCGGTGGTTTTCATCATGGCGGTTCTTCTGAATCTTGTATTTCCCAAAGGGGAAAAGGAAAAAGCAGCGGCAGGAGCTGCCGAATGAAATACAGGCGCTGACCGGCAATCGGCGCTTTTATTTTGCCATAGTAATGGAAGTATATATTTCCTGTTGTAACAGCTGATTTGCGTATGCTAAAATGAGTTTAAATTATAAAAGGGGAGGCTGGTTTATGACAAAAGATGAAATGAAGAAGGTCGTCTGTCAGGCGATTGATGAAGCGACGGAAAAGATTCATGAAACCGTTCTTCGGATTGAAAGCGGACCTGAACTGGGATACAAAGAAACGAAAACGGCGGCAAAAGTGGAAAGTTATATGAAAGAATTAGGGCTTACGCCGCAGACGGGACTTGCTCTCACCGGTGTGAAGACTTGCGTCGATGGCGGGAAGAAAGGCCCTGCCGTAGCCGTTCTTGCGGAACTGGACGCGGTGGGAACGCCGGACAGTCCCAAAGCGGATCCTCTTACGGGAGCGGCCCATACGTGCGGCCATTTCCTCCAGATGGCGTCCATGCTGGCGGCATGTACGGGGATCGTCAAGTCGGGGGTGATGAGGGATCTGGCGGGGAGCGCCGTGTTTTTTGCCGTACCGGCGGAAGAGTATGTGGAAATTGATTACCGCAAGCGTCTGGTGAAAGAGGGGAAAATCCATTTTCTCGGCGGCAAAAGTGAACTTGTTTACGAAGGACATTTTGACGATATCGACATGGCGATGATGATGCATTCCCAGGGAAATGCTCCTGAAAAGGCGGTGTACATCGGGAAATCAAGCAACGGCTTTGTAGGAAAAACAGTGCAGTATGTAGGAAAAACCGCTCATGCGGCCAATGCCCCCCATGAAGGCATCAATGCGCTAAATGCGGCATGTCTGGGGATTATGGGGATCAATGCCCTTCGTGAAACGTTCAAAGAAGATGATATGGTCCGTGTCCATCCCATCATTACCAAGGGGGGCGACCTGGTTAATAATGTCCCCTCCGATGTGCGCATGGAACTCTACGTCCGTGCGAAAACCATGGAGGCCATCGACTGCCAGCACCGCCGTGTTGACGAGGCGCTCAAAGCGGGCGGCGCGGCTGTCGGAGCAAAGACCGTTATTGAAACGCTGCCCGGCATGTTCCCCTTGGCATGCAGTCCCCGATTGAATGACCTGTTTGTGGAAAATATCAAAGAATACTTTCCGGAAACGAAAATTGAAGATGCGGGACATTTTACGGCATCTACTGACATGGGTGATATTTCTCATCTCATGCCGAGTATCCACCCGTTTATCGGCGGCGTGGACGGCGGACTTCATACAAAGGATTTTTGCGTCACCGATTTCGATGCGGCGGCTATCCTTCCGGGAAAGGTTTTTGCCATGAATATCATTGATCTGCTCTATGACGAAGCGGCAATGGCAAAAGAAATATTGGAAAAAGAAAAACCCATTCTTACTAAGGAAGAGTACCTGGCGAAACTGGAAAGCTATTTCCAGAGTTAATTAAGAAGAGTATGTAAGAAAAGGAAAGGGGACTGCTATGAAAAGCATTAAGCTGCACCTGATCGTTCTGGTGATTATCGTCATCGCCGAACTGATCGGAAACATCGTCATCAACGTAGGAATAGGGAAAATCGTGCTTCTGCCCATGATGTACGCTCTGATTATGGGGGTTTTGACGGCGCCAAAGTTCACGAAGATTTCAGGAGAAAAGGAAATTCATGCTGCCAGCGGACTTTTGGGCGTCACTCTTGTGCTTCTCATGGCGCGCTACGGCACGCTTGTCGGGCCGACACTGCCGAAAATCCTTGCCGCGTCTCCCGCCTTGATTCTGCAGGAGTTCGGTAATCTGGGAACTGTCCTTATCGGTATTCCGTTGGCCGTCCTGATCGGTCTTAAGCGGGAAGCCATAGGCGCGGCGCATTCTGTGGCCCGTGAACCGAATGTCGCTCTCATCGGCGAAAGATACGGTCTTGATGCAGCGGAAGGACGGGGCGTCATGGGCGTCTACATCTGCGGGACTGTCATCGGTACCATTTTCTTTGGCCTTATGGCCAGCATGGCAGCTTCTTACCTGCCTTTCCACCCTCTGGCGCTCGCCATGGCGGCAGGCGTGGGGTCAGCAAGCATGATGACGGCGGCGGTAGGTTCTCTTTCCGCCATGTATCCGCAGATGGCCGACCAACTGGCAGCTTTCGGTGCGGCAAGTAATATGCTTTCAGGTTTGGACGGTATTTATATGAGTATCTGGCTCGCCCTCCCCATGTCGGAATGGCTCTATAAAATCTGTTATCGGATTAAGTACGGCGAAGCTCCGCCGAAGCGGGAAGAGTGCGATGTGGCAGAAGCGAAAGAAGAGGAGGGGACAAAATGAAACTGACAGAAATATTTCAAGTTCTTATTATTACAGGCGTGATGTCCCTCGTGGCAAATACCGTAGGCACCAAGAATGATCTTATGCAGGCGATTCCGGGTATGGGTATCCTCATCGCCATCGCTTTTGTCGGCATGTGGATGGGCCGCGTCCTTCCGGGGAAAATCCCCGGCGTAGCCTATGTGGTCACTCTCGGATGTATCCTGACCTATCCGGGCTTCCCCGGCTCCGATTTTATCAATGCGTCCGTTAAGAATGTAGGGTTCCTCCAGCTCTGCACTCCGATCCTGGCTTATGCAGGCATTGCCATCTGCAAAGACCTGGATGTCTTCGCCAAAAGTAGCTGGCGCATCGTTCTGGTGAGTGTAGTCGTCTTCATCGGCACCTACATCGGCTCCGCCATTATCGCCCAGGTGATCCTGAAGAGCATCGGACAGATTTAAAAACTTTCTTATTATAGAGCAATGAAGATAAACCCGTTTTTGTTGGTCAGTAAGATTGACGGAAACGGGTTTTATTGTAAGGAAATGGAGAGAAGTTATCATCCACATGTTGTTACATAAAAAAAGGCGCTGTCTCTGACAAGGAGAGATAAGCGTCTTTTTATGCTGTGCCTGTTTTTTTATAGTTCATTTCCAGTTTCAAACTGATAAAGTAGATAAAGATTGTGAAATAATCTATTTATAAAAAACTACCAATTTGACATTTTTAATTATTAATATAATATAAATGTATCAATATAAACTAATGTAAATTCAACAGGGGGGTTCATATGCACTGGAAGAAAAAAATGACGTATGTTTTTTTAGGGGTGATGGTTTGTCCCATATCGGTTTTGGCACAGGTATATGATTTGAATCCAGTTGTTGTGACGGCAAATCGGGAAATCATGTCTGAGATGGAAACGCCTGCATCAGTGCAGGTTATTGAAAAAGATAAGATAGAGTCAATCGGTGCAAGGAATATATATGAGGCTATGCGGATGGTGCCTGGAGTGTATTTCAACGGTTGGGGTGCCAAAGGGATTGATTTTGGGGATCATAATACAACATTGAGCGTAAGGGGAGTAGATCAAGGAGCCAGTGTACTGCTTAATGGTATTCCTGTTGCCGCTAATAATTTTACGCAGCTTAGCAGTATTGATATTTCCAGTGTGGAACGTATTGAGGTGGTGAAAGGGGCAGCAGCAGTATTGTATGGTCCTGAAACAATGACAGGGGTTATCAATATTATTACCAGAAATGGTAACAGCAGTAAGCCTGAGGTTATGCTGGAGGGCGGATGGGGAAGCCGGGGAAACAAGGATTTCCGCATCAATTATTCTGACAATCGTTTCCAGGTGGGATATACTAAGGAATATATAGGTGCTTATGCGCCTACGACGGATGTGTATTATGGTTGGTATACGGATACGGATGTATACGGACACAGAAAATCAAGCACGAAAGAGAATATATATGTAAGTGCTAAACTCAGCAAAGCAGTTTCTTTTTTGTATAACCGTTTTATGTCAAAGCCGATCTGGGGAGAAACGGCATCTGATGAAGCAGAGAGGCTTACCCATTCATATGATGATATATACAGAGTTAGAGGAGACCATTGGCTGGTTATGTATGATCAGAATGGAATCAAGGGAAAGGCATTTTATTCTGATAGAACATCGAATCTGTATAATCGGCTATGGGATGGTACCGGAAGCAGCAGTGATGAAGACTATAAAACGAAGCGATATGGCTTTGATTTACAAAAAAACTGGTATATGGACGAGCGGCACCGATTCATTGCCGGCATGATGGCAGAAAAGGAAAAATATACGGAATTAGTAGGATCTCATAAAGGTGACAGAACCCAATATGCTTTGTACGGGCAGTATACGGTACAGGTGAATGACCGTTATAAAAACATATTCGGATTACGGTACCAGTATTCTAGTGATCAAGTAAACGTATAATGAATGGATTCCACAGTGGCAGCAGTTATATAGTCTCTCATCTGATGAAGTGATTTATACGAACATTGGGAAATCGTTTATCCTTCCTAGAATTTATGATTATTTTTATACGGTTGCAGCTGTTGACTTGAAGCCGGAATGTGGATGGAATTATGAACTTGGATATAAAAAGAATTTCGCGAATGGATATCTGCGGGTTTCTTCTTTCTATATTGATGTGGATAATAAGATCAAGGTTGTAAAAGAAACACCGAAGAAAAAGATTAAAAATGTGGGGCGTTTTAAAAATCCGGGGATAGAAATAGAATATGGACACATAGTTAATGACGCATGGAATTGGAATGTAGGACTGACCTACGCCAATCCGAAAAATAAACTGGAAGATGGTACTTGGGAACAAACCTTCCCTAAACTGCAATGTTCTGCCGGGATCACATATAAAAAAGACAAATTGGACTCCTCATTGACTCTGCAGTGTGCCGCCAAAAGACCTCATCAGATAAAAAACTATTTAGATCTTTCTTTCCATGCAGGATACAAGGTGTCAAAAACGGATTATTTTGCCATAGATGTGTATAATGTACTGAATCGGAGAGATGTCACGACAGAATATGATTGGATTTCTTACTATGGAGATCCACGGACTGTTGTTGTCCGATATCGGCATACATTTGGTTGATAATAATTTCAGTATGTTGTGTATTTGGAAAGGAAAAAAACATGAAAAAGAAACTGATTGCGTGGATTGCTGTTGCTTCTGCAATCATGCCTTTAACCGCAAGTGCTCATTCCATATGGATCAATATGTCAAATTGGAATCCATCTTTCGGTTATGAAAATAAAGCTTGGTCTACAATGTATATCGGCTGGGGTCATCGTTTCCCGGTGGATGGGTTCACTAATAGACAAACCTTTGATTTTATTGATCTTATTACACCTGATGGAAAGAGAAAAGGTAGAATTGGATTACGAAGGCATATCCGCTTCTGAATTGTCAAGAACAGAAGAGGGGGCATATGTCCTTTCTCTTACAAGAAAACCGTCTGTATATAATACATATAGAGAAAACGGACAAATTAAAAGAGGATATGGAAACCGTAGCGATTTTCCCAATGTAATTGATTCTCTGCGCATCCAACAGTTCAGCACGGCTCATTTCCGTGTAGGCAGGAGAGTGAGTGGTTATAAACCTCAACCAGCAGGAAATGTATTAGAACTTTTACCGCTGGAGGATCCTTATGCTGCAGACAAAAATTATATAGGAGCCCTTCTCCCCGTGCAGCTTCTGATGGCAAACCGGTTCCCTATGAACAGGTAACAGCAACTTATGCAGGTTTTTCTTCTTCTGATGCGATGGCAGAGCGGCTTCTTACTGATAAAGATGGAATTGCTTACGTGAGGATTACCCATTGGGGAGAATGGCTGCTGAAAGCAAAGGCGGAAAGACCGGCCTCTGAAAAGTTTGCAAAAATAGCGGATAAAGAAGTGTATTATACAACCGTGACTTTTGAGATATAAGGCTTGCTGCGTAAAACGGTTTTTCCTTAAACTGATGACTGATTTCTGACGGCATTCCTTGGACAGATTTAAAACATAGGGGAAATATCCGTACGGTATAGATAAAAACGCTTCCTTTATACGGGGAGCGTTTTTACATGGGAAATGCGGTATCCGGCGGCCGGATTTCCTGCTCTTTGCATACCCGTTTTTGCATACAACGGTCCGCTCGTCTATTTCTTTATGAGTATTTCCTATACGGTTTAAGGCAAGCTATACATTGTGCTTATAAGGTGTAGACACAGGAATGAATAATGATACAATATACATGGTATTATTTAAATAGGAAGTTTACTTACGATGAAAGGCAAGGAGGATTGTCATGAAAAGATTGAAGAAAGCAGCTTTGGCGGTGGCATGTGCTGCTGTGCTCTGTTCCGTGTTTTCCGGCTGCGGCGGAGATAAAAGGATACCGCCAAGGCCGCTCCCGCAGAGGAAAAAGTGCTGACCGTTTATACGGCGCGCAGCGAAAGCTTAAACAATCTTGTCATTCCCGCTTTTGAAAAAGAAACGGGGATCAAAGTCAATGTTATTGTGGCGGGGACAGGACCCCTCGTAAAGCGTGTAGCATCGGAAAAGGACAATCCCCAGGGCGATATTCTCTGGGCGGCTGACCAGACGATGCTGGATTCCCAGAAGGAACTTTTTGAGAAATATGTATCTCCGGAAGACGCGAATATGATTGATGCCGCCAAAAATAAGACGGGATATTTTTCTCCCGCGTTTGCCGATCCCACCGTTTTTATCGTTAATAAAAAACTGGCAGGCGATATGAAGATTGCCGGGTTTGACGATCTTCTCAATCCGGCGCTGAAGGGCAAGATTGCCTGCGGCGACCCTGCCAATTCCAGCTCCGCGTTCCAGGTGCTCATGGCGATGCTTTACGCCAAGGGCAAGGATGGAGATCCCATGTCCCCCGAAGCCTGGGCGTATGTGGATAACTTCATTAAGAATGTGGACGGGAAATTTCTGAACAGTTCCGGCGCTGTCCATAAAGGCGCTGCCGACGGCGAGTATACCGTAGGGCTTACCTGGGAAGATCCGGCTGCCACCTATGTAAAGAACGGCGCTGACGTAGAAGTCGTATTCCCGAAAGAGGGAGCCATTTTCCCGGGCGAATCCGTACAGATCATCAAGGGAGCGAAACATATAGAAAATGCGAAGAAATTTGTTGATTTCATGCTTTCCCAGAAGATCCAGGAAGCGGCAGGAAAGACACTTACCGTCCGTCCGCTCCGCAAGGGTGTGAAGCTTGCTGACTACATGACACCCCAGGACACAATCGCTTTGTTCAAGAATTATGATGAAGGCTGGGTAGCCGCCCATAAGAAAGAAGTCGTAGCGGAATGGAATAAACATCTGGAAAATTCCAGACAGTAATAAGTAATCAGGTCATCAGAGGGCGTCGGGCATTTCGCCTGACGTTCTTTTTTATAGATGACGCTTGAAGCGCGAGGTTATGAGGTTATTATGAGTGTTTCTATCAATATAGACAAAGTGGTGAAGAAGTACGGGGATACGGTGGTGGTGAACGGCCTGTCCGTGGATATTATGCCGGGCGAATTTTTCACCCTTTTAGGGCCGTCGGGCTGCGGTAAAACGACACTGCTCCGTATGATTATCGGATTCAATTCCATCGAAGGCGGTACAATTTCCGTTGATGGGAATGTCATCAACGATGTGGCGACAGATAAAAGAAATATGGGCATGGTCTTCCAGAATTACGCCATTTTCCCCCACATGTCGGTGAAAGATAATGTGGCTTTCGGTCTGCGGATGCGGAAGGTGCCTGAAAAGGAAATCGAAGAGCGGGTGGATAAAATTCTGAAGATCGTGAAGATCGACCACCTGAAAGACCGTATGCCCACAGCGCTTTCCGGCGGGCAGCAGCAGCGTGTCGCCCTTGCGCGGGCGATCGTCATCCGGCCGCAGGTACTTCTGATGGATGAACCGCTGTCCAACCTGGACGCGAAACTCCGTATCGAAATGAGGAACGCCATCAAGCAGATCCAGCGCCAGGTGGATATAACCACGGTGTATGTCACCCACGACCAGGAAGAAGCACTGGCAGTGTCCGACCGTATCGCCGTCATGAATGGCGGGGTCATCTGCCAGATCGGCAGACCGGCGGATATTTATAAAGGCCGAAGAATGTTTTCGTTTCGACTTTTATCGGGCTCTCCAACTTGCTGGATGGGCATATCGTGAAAAAAGGAGATAAGACAAGCATTTCCTTTAAAGAAAATGAAGATTGGCTTGTAGACATGGATAACTTATCACGCGGCGTGGAGGACGGAGAAGACATCATCGTTTCCGTCCGCCCGGAAGAATTTAATATGGAGCCCGGCACGAAAGAGGGGATTCGCGGCGTGATCCGTTCTTCCGTCTTCCTCGGTCTTACCACCCATTACTTCATCACCACTGACGGAGGGCAGGAATTGGAGATTCTCCAGACCCAGGAAGACCAGGATATTCTTCCCGACGGCAGCGCCGTCACGCTCACCGTCAAAGCCGGGCGGATCAATGTCTTCCGCCGGGCAACGGAAGAAACATTGATCAGAGAGGAAGGACTATGAAAAGAATCTGACTGTCTGGAACCTTTTCAGTGTCGTCATTCTTGCGGCTTTCGCCCTTTTTATCATGTATCCCATATTCCTCATTCTGTACCGGAGTGTCATTCATGGGGATACAGGGGCGCTCACGCTTCAGAATTTCGCCCATTTCTTCGCCAAAAAATTCTACTGGGGAACGATGGTAAACTCGCTGAAAGTGACTGTCGTTTCCACGATTTTATCGGCGGCTCTCGGACTCCCGCTGGCATACCTCATGAGGAGCGTGAAAATAAAAGGAAGCAGTTTCCTGAATATCCTTATCGTTATCTCCTATCTGTCGCCGCCTTTCATCGGGGCATACGCGTGGATACAGATGCTCGGGCGGCAGGGCGTCATCACCCAGTTCCTGAACGACACCTTCGGACTCCATTATGGCGGTGTGTACGGCTTTGCCGGCATTGTCCTCGTCTTTACGCTCCAGTCATTTCCCCTCGTTTACATTTACGTATCGGGAGCGCTGAAAAATCTGGACAACTCTTTGAATGAAGCGGCGGAAAGCCTGGGGTGCAGCCGCATGGGGCGCATTTGGAAAATCATCGTGCCTCTTGTCATGCCCACGCTCCTTGCCAGCTCCATGCTCGTTTTCATGCGTGTCTTTGCTGACTTCGGCACGCCCATGCTCATCGGTGAGGGATACAAGACACTCCCCGTCCTTATTTACAACCAGTTCATGGGAGAAGTATCGGGCGATGACGGCTTCGCGGCAGCCATCTGCTGCATCGTGATCGGGCTCACCATCGTCATGTTCTTCGTCCAGCGTTTTCTCGCGGGAAGAAATACCTACGCCATGACCGCTCTGAAACCCATGGCGGCGGAATCACTCGGCGGCCTGCGGAATATCCTTGCCCATCTGGCAGTCTACATGGTTGTGGGACTGGCGATCCTTCCCCAGTTCGTCGTCGTGTACACCTCTTTCCTTGCTACAAACGGAGGGCAGGTATTCACCGGCGGATTCGCTCTTCAGAGTTATGACGCGACACTCTTTGCCAAGGATAATGACGTCATCTGGCATACCTACTTCCTGGGGCTTTGCGCTATTGCTGCCGTCCTCGTCTTAGGCGTTCTCATCGCCTACCTTTCCGTGCGGAAAAGAAATACACTGAACAGCATTCTTGATGTCATTACGATGTTCCCCTTCATCATTCCCGGCTCCGTCCTCGGGATTGCTTTCGTCTTTGCTTTCAATAAATCGCCGATTATCCTTACCGGAACGGCACTCATCATGATTATTTCCTTCGCGGTGCGGAGAATGCCCTATACCGTCCGTTCCTCCACTGCCATTTTGGGAAATATCAGTCCCAGCATCGAAGAAGCGGCCATTTCCCTGGGTGCCTCCGACATGACGACCTTCCGTAAGATTACGGTTCCCATGATGATGCCCGGCGTTCTTTCCGGTGCCATCATGAGCTGGGTCACCATCATCAGCGAGCTGTCGTCATCCATTATCCTGTATACGAACAGCACGCAGACACTCACCGTATCCATCTACACGGAAGTCATCCGCGGCAACTACGGGAACGCTTCCGCGTACGCCACCATTCTCACGGTGACATCCATCCTGTCGCTGCTCCTTTTCTATAAAGTGACAGGCCGGCGCGACGTGTCAGTGTAAGTGTAAGTACGAAGTCGTTTTCCCATACAAAGGGAAACAGTTTTGCTATAGGAAATATGTACGCAACGGAATTCTTTTCAGCATAAAGGCAGCTATGCGAATGTACCATGGCTGCTTTTTTTGTGCTTTCTGAAATTCCAGGCAATTAACCTGGTATAATAAGGCATACACGATTTCATGATGAGGAGATTGAAATGGCAGAACACATCAAACATATGAAAGATGGCATTTATGAAAAAGTCATGTCGAAGGAATTTGCCGACAGACTGATGGAAGCGATAGAAGCGAAAAAAGTTTGGGCAGAACGAGATGACGCAGATGCTTATGAAGCGACGGGATATTTATCGTCATACCTTGAAAAGCTAATTCGTCTTTGCTTGAAAGACATTGCAGACAGAAATACAGAAGCCGTGCTTTCTGATGAAATAGAATTAACAAATCAGCTGGTAGAAATGCTTGCAGAACGTTTGCCTGATTTAGGTCACGGTCACAGCGTGGTGAAAAATCAGTTTCTTTTAAAATCTCTTGAGCATGTAGCAAATAAAACCAGTCCAAGGAAATGGGAATATCCTGATACATCGCTGACGAAAAGTTTCCTTTTTACTAACAGCCATAACGATACGTCCATGGTTTCTGAATTGCGTAAAGAAATCATGTCTGCGGACAGAATTGATTTTCTCGTTTCCTTTATTCGTTTTTCGGGATTGGCGCTTCTTTTGCCATACTTGCGAGACTTTACGAATAAAGGCGGGCATTTAAGAGTTATTACAACAACTTACATGGGTGCTACCGACCCGAAAGCGGTGGTGGAACTTGCGAAATTGCCGAATACGGAAATTCATATTTCTTACAACGTAAAAGAAACACGTCTTCATGCAAAATCTTATATTTTCCATCGGGATAGCCAGTTTTCTACAGCTTATATAGGCTCATCCAATTTGTCTCACGCTGCCATTGCGGAGGGCCTGGAATGGAATATGAAAATTACGGAGCAGGATATGCCGTCTATTATGGAAAAAATGACGGCTACTTTTGAAACGTACTGGAACTCCGATGAATTTCAGGTGTTTCATGTGGAACAAGAAGACGATTTCATCAAAGCCATTGATCATGAGCGAGGACGGGAGGGGAGTGGAAAAAATCAGGTCGCCTATCAATTTGACATCAAGCCCTATCCGTACCAGCAGGCTATCTTAGATGCTTTGGAAGCGGAACGAAAACAGAAGAATCATTGGAAAAATTTAGTGGTCGCTGCGACAGGCACAGGAAAAACAGCAATTTCTGCTTTTGACTACAGAAATTTCATGGGAAGCAGATTGCCACAGACCACAAGATTATTATTTGTCGCACATCGGGAAGAAATATTAAAACAGAGCCAGGCATGTTTCAGACAAATTTTGAAAAATGCAGACTTTGGTGAACTGGCAGTGGGTGGAAATAGAGCGACCTCGGCAGAACATCTTTTCATTTCTGTACAGACCTTTAACAGTCAAAAACTTTGGGAACGTATGGACGCAGACTACTATGACATGATTATTGTCGATGAATTTCATCATGCTGCTGCGGACTCTTACCAAAAATTGCTGTCTCACTTTAAACCCAAAATTCTGTTAGGACTGACAGCAACACCTGAACGAATGGATGGAAAGTCCATTTTAACCTACTTTGATAATCGCATGGCAGCGGAAATTCGACTGTCTGATGCTATTGAGCGAAGATTGCTCTGTCCTTTCCATTATTTTGGTGTACAGGATACCACCAACTTGGAAAATGTAAAATGGACTTCTGGCGATTACGATATAAAAGAGCTTACTGACCTGTACACGACTTCTTATGGGGCAGACAAAAGAGCCTATGCCATTATGAACGCCATAGAGCGGTATAGCGCCGATCTGCGTGATGTAAAGGGCATTGGGTTCTGTGTTTCGCAAAAACATGCCGCTTTTATGGCAGACTATATGAACAAACATGGTTTGCCGTCGATAGCACTTGACGCAAACTCAAAAAAAGAAGATCGCGATGGTGCCAAACGAAAATTGGAAACAGGGGACATCAAATTTATCTTTACGGTAGATATATTTAATGAAGGCGTAGATATTCCTGCGGTGAATACCGTGCTTTTCCTTCGTCCGACGAACAGCATGACCGTCTTTATTCAACAATTGGGGCGCGGACTTCGATTAGATAGGGGGAAAGATTGCCTCACTGTTTTGGATTTTGTGGCTCAGGCAAATAAGAAATATAATTTTGCAGGTCGTTTTACGGCACTTCTTGGGAAGAAAGATGTTTCCATCAAAAAAGAAATTGAAGGTGGATTCCCTCATGTGCCGAAAGGTTGTGCCATTCAGCTTGAAAAAGTTGCGCAGGAACGGATTCTTGATAATATAAGGAAACAGCTTAACCGTTATGATTTCTATAAAGAACTTGTCCTTGAGCTGAGAGAGACTTTAGAAAAAGTGCCGACAGCAGCAGAATTTTTTGAAGCATCAAAAGTAGAGCCCCATGTTTTTTACAATGATAAACGAACCTATACTCGTCTTTGTGCTGACGCCGGTATTATTCCAAACTTTGAAACAACAGAAGAAGAAATACTTCTTCAAAAAGCTGTTCCAAGAATGCTTTCCATAGATTCAACGGACTGGATTTCCTTCTTGCTGTCACTCTTTAACGATGATCAGGAAGAAAGCTGCTTAACAACCTTGCAAAAGAAATACCTCCGTATGTGGCAGTGGACGATATGGGGAAAAGACTATGATGACGCAGGAATGATCTCTCCCTTGGACGCTGTACATCGATTATCCAAGGTGACATATATAAAAGAAGAGATAATAAGTCTCCTTATTATGCAGAGGGAGAGCGTGGAAATTGTACCGAAAAAAGTAAAAGTTCCTTATATTTGTCCCTTGGACGTCTATGCAAACTACACAAGAGACCAAATTTTTGCAGCTTTAGGATTTAAAAAGCCAAACAGTATTCGTGAAGGCGTGAAATTCCTAAATATGACGAATACCGATTCCATCACAACAGACACTGATGTGTTCCTGGTGACGCTGAATAAATCAGAAAAAGAATTTTCTGATACTACCTTGTACGAAGATTATTCTATCAGCAAAACGCTTTTCCACTGGCAGTCTCAAAGTACAACTTCTGACCACTCTAAAACAGGGCAAGATATATACAGCAAAATGAAAAAGGAAATATTGTGTTCCTCTTTGTGAGAAAAAGTAAAAAAGATGCTTATGGAAAGTCAATGCCGTACACTTTTTTAGGAACTGCTCATTTCGTAAATTATGAAGGTTCCCAGCCCATGTCCATTATTTATCGCTTGGATTACCCCATTCCAGCGAAGTACATACGAACCACAGATACAGCAGGTGTGCTATAAATATAACTAAGAAGTACCGCTTAACAGCGGTATTTTTTTATTGCATTGCCGGGATAAAAATGTAAAGAAAAAGGAGTGCAGGAAAAGTATTTCAAAAAAATTTCAAATTATTTTTCCTGTTTCAGCAAATTTAAACTCGAAAGGGATACTATAATGGCAGCGCTAAGAACTGTTCCTTTCCGGAGAGGGAACAGAGAAAGGAGAAAAGAGTATGGCTAAGAAATTGGAACTTAAATTCCTGACTTCCGCGAATACGGAGCTTATTGTGAGCATTGCCGATCCGAAGGACGGGCTCGCATTGTCCGCCGTGCAGGCGGAGGCCGCGAAAATCATGCCGGTGCTGGCAAACGGCAAGGGCGTCGGGGCGGCTTCTTTCGCTAAGGCGGTCATGGTGACCACTACGGAAGAGGAAATTCATTAATTTTGAAAGAACTATAAGGAGAAATATATTGAAAGGGAAAGGAGGGATAATGATGGCAGTTTCCAAATCTGTGGAAAAAACAAGGCTTCTGGTACGTGTTGAAAATACGGACGGTTCTTTGAAGAATCTGACTTTTAACAATATCAGGGAAAGCGCGTCTGATGAAGAACTGCTTCATGCGGGGAAGGCGATCGCCGGACTGCAGGTGAAGGCGCTTGATTCTGTTCGCCGCTCTGATGTGGCTGTTCTGACTGACGGCGAATAATCCGCCGGAGATGGGCAGGGAAGGGCCCGGGTTACGGACTCGGGCTTTTCCTTTTTAGGATAGGACGCTCTCCCGTCCGTTGAAAATAGGGTTCGCAGGGCTGCGGAAACGCCTATTGACAGACGGGGGAGAAAGTTCTATTCTTAAATTAATATAGAACATATGTTCTATAAAAGGAACGATATTTTATAAAAGATGCAAAAACGAGGAATTTCTTGTAACGGAAGTGGATATTTCTTAAATGAAAGTGAGGATTGGGAATGCATTTTGATTATATCAGGCTTCGGGCACGGATCCGTGAGAAGCTGGGGTCTGACGTTGTTTTTGCGGCAAGGCTGGGGATCAGCAAGACGTCTTTGTCTCTGCGGCTGAATAATCAGCTTCATTTTTCCCAGCGGGATATTTATAATTCCATGCGGATTTTGCAGATCAGGCCGGATGAGGTAGGCGTATTTCTTTGAGCGGCCCCGTTGTGAGGAGTTTTATTTTTGACGGAAAGGAGGGCCTATGGATGCAGGTTCGTGGATGGAGGCTTTTGAACGGGCTTCAGAGCGGCTTGTGGATGACTGGCAGGTGAAGCTGGTGACGACGGGTCTTTTGGCGGAAGGGGTTTTTCCTGTGGAGCTGATCAGTTTATTTGCGCTGGCGGTATTTATTGATCTGGTGACGAAGTGGATGGCGCTTGCCCACAAGTATCTGGCGGCGAAGGGGGAAGAGGATCGTGATATGGTATCGTGCATTCTGGCAATTCCCGCGGCACATCGGGCCGGAATGATTTCCAGCAGGCAGATGAAGTGGCAGTTTGCCGGAAAGATGGTGCTTTACATTCTGCTGACCGTCGGCGGCGGTGCGGCAGACCGGCTTCTGGCAAGTGTGGGACGGCCGGATCTGTTTATGGAAATGTGTGTCAGTTATCTGGCGGCGTCGGAGATGCTGAGTATCGTGGAGAATCTGAATGATGCCGGTGTCGGGGTGCTGTCGGGGCTGGTAAGGAAGTTGAAAAGGAAGTGATGAGGGGAAGGAAGTATTTCTTTCCGTAAAATATGGATAAACGGATTATGACTTTGGATGAAATAGGAACGCGCCTGGAGGCCGCCCGCGGTAGGATTGACCGGATTTACTGCCACTGGACGGGGGCGCCGTACCAGCTGGTGGAGTGCCTGGCATATCATGTGGTGATTGACCGGGGCGGGTACTGCCATGTGATTCATGAGGATTTCACGGAGTGCCTGGCGCATACGTGGCACAGGAACAGCCGGTCGATCGGTGTGGCGCTGGCGTGCTGCCGTGACGCATGCTGCTACTATGACGCGCCGAGCGGTGTGGATCTGGGGTGTGAGCCGCCGACAGAGGCGCAGGTGGAAGCGCTTGCGATGTTCTGCGCGAGGGCTGTGGAAGAACTTGGACTGTCGGTATCAGATATTTACACACATGCAGAGATGGCCGCTTTTGACGGGTACGGGATCGGCAGCGGTGATCCGGATATGCGCTGGGATCTGCTTTATGTCCCCGATTACGGTGACGGCGGCCGGCTGGTTCCCGGCGGTGAGCTGATTCGAGGGAAAACAAAATATTACAGGAAGCAGAGGAGCGGGCTCCTGTGCTTATGAGGAAAGACGCTGTCTTGTCAGGAGACGGCGTTTTTACGTGGACATAAAAGGAAATATGGAAATGAAAAAGAGTATCTTCTCCGCGCAGGAGTGAAGATACTCTTTTCTTTGTTTAATCGGTGATGGTTCCGATCCCCGGCTGATCCATTTTTTCCACTTTCACCGCTTCCAGATGGTAGAAGGGGGCGGTGAGGTGGTCGTTCAGATGGACAGTGGCTTCGCGGAGGATGCCGTACACTTTGATCCATGTGACGCCGTCTTCATAGCCGGTGAAGTCGCCGTCAGAGGTAAATTCAAAATCCACATAGCCGCCTGTGCAGTAAGGGCAGGTGGGGCCGTTTCTTCCTACGAAGTAGTGGCCGTTGATGGAAATGAAATAGCCTTCGATGAGGACAGTTTTGTCTTTGTAGTCGCGGAAGTTCATGAACCAGTCGTTGATCTGTGTCATATACCGCTTATCGCCGACGACGATGTCTATGTTGTTGTAATCAAAGTTTTGCCGGTCCGTTTCCAGATTGTAGGGATATTCAAAGACAGGATACTTCGATTTTTTCCCTTCAGGAGCAGCCGGTTCAGGCGCCGGCTGTTCTTCTTTCTGCGGAGCCGGCTCCGGTGTTTCTGCCGGCGCCGGGGTTTCCTTGGCCGCCGGAGGAGTTTCCGCTTTTTTTGCTTCCTGCACGGTTTTTCTGGTAATGATCTGCGGCGGATCCTGCGCTTTTTCCTGTGTGCCGCAGCCGCCTAAGAGAAGAAGCGGCAGGCAGAGAAGCCATATTTCTTTTCTCATTCAAAAGCCTTCTTTCATTTTCCGTATGCCCGCGGCGATAAAGAGGAGGACAATGTCAGTGACGACAATGGACGCTCCTGTGGGAATCGAGCCCATGTAGGAGATGGTCAGTCCTGCCATGAATGTAGCCACGGAGAAAACGGAGGAGAGGATGATCGTCGTCTTGAACTGCCGGCAGAGCTGCATCGCGGTGAGCGAAGGGAATACGATCAGGCTGGAAATAAGGAGCGCGCCCATCATGCGCATGCCAAGGACGATCGTGATGGCTGTGAGAAAGGCGATGATCATATTATAGAGCCTTGTCCGTGTGCCGGTGGCGGAGGCGAACGGTTCATCAAAGGTAACCGCAAATATACGGTTATAAAACAAAATGAAAAGGAGCACGACGGAGATGCCGAGGATGACGGAAAGACGCACGTCATCGGTGCTCATAGCAAGGATGCTGCCGAACATGTAGTTGCACACGTCGGTATTCATTCCTGTGCTTAAGGAAATCGTCATGACGCCGATGGCAAGAGCGCCGCTGCAGAGAAGAGCCGTAGCAGAGTCGCCTTTGATCTTCGCGCTGTCTTTCAGCTGGAGAAGAAAAAAGGCGGCGGCGATGCAGGCAGGGATGGAAATGGTGAGGGGCTCCGCGTGAAAAGCATAAGCGATGGCGAGGGCGGCAAATCCCACATGGGAGAGTCCGTCGCCGATCATGGAGTACCGTTTCAGTACAAGGCTGGTCCCTAAGAGGGAAGCGCAGAGGGAAACAAGGCAGCCCACAATGATGGCACGCACCATGAAGGGATAGCTGATCATTTCAATAAAGATATCCATCATAGCCCGCCTCCTGCAAATCTCTGCCCCACGGGGCTTCTGAGATACTCTTCCGTCGTCCCGAAGAACTGCTGTGTCCCGCCGGACAGGTGGAGAATACGGTTCGCCTGTTCCAGGGTGCCGCGGATGTCGTGGGAAACCATGATGACAGTGACGCCGTACTTCTCTATGCAGTCCTTGAAAATATGGTAAAGCTCACCGGTCATGATGGGATCAAGGCCGGTCACCGGCTCGTCCAGGAGCAGGAGTTTTCCCGTGGCGCAGAGTGCCCGCGCAAGGAGTACACGCTGCTGCTGGCCGCCTGAAAGATCGCGGTAGCACCGTTTCTTCAGGTCGGTGATGCCGAGCATTTCCATTTTTTCTTCCGCGTCTTCCTTATCTGATTTTCGATAAAAAGGATACATGCCGCAGCGGTTCAGACGGCCTGAAAGGACGACTTCCCAGACACTGGCGGGAAAATCTTTCTGCACGGGGGTCTGCTGGGGAAGGTATCCGATTTCCGTAGGCTTGAAGCCATCGGCAGTTACGATTTCCCCGCCCGATATTTTTTTCAGGCGCAGAAGCGCTTTCACCAGTGTGCTTTTTCCTGCGCCGTTTTCACCGACGATTCCGAGGTAGTCCCCTTCATCGACAGAGAAATTCAGGTCGGAAAGAACCGCTTTTCCGTCATAGGATACGGAAAGATGGCGGCATGTAAGCAGACTCATCAGTTGAGCGCCTCCTTGAGAACTTTCACATTATGGTTCATGAGGTCAATATAAGTTACGCCTTTTTTGAATTCTTCATCGCTTACGTTGTGGACGGCGTTCAGAAGCTCATTTTTTGCACCTGTGGCTTCCGCGATGGCTTTGCTCATCTGTTCATTGGACATCTCGATGTGGAATACGACGGGAATATGGTCTTCCTTCACCTTATCCACGAGGAAGGCAATAGTTGCCGGATTGGCTTCCGTATCAGTGGAGCAGCCGGGGAAAGCGGCGTAGTAGGTCAGGCCGAATTCTTTGGCGAAATAAAGGAAGGGGAAACGGTCACCGACGATGATTTCTTTTCTCTTCGCGTGATCAATGACGTCATGGAAATCCTTATCCAGTTTTTCCAGTTTCGCAATGTAAGCCTCAGCGTTTTTCTGATAAGTCTGGGCATTGTCCTTGTCGAGACCGGAAATGGTTTCGGTGAGGGCTTTTACGATCTGGATAGCGTTGGCGGGAGAGGTCCAGACATGCTCATCCATTTCAGGGCCTTCTTCGCCGTCATGGTGGTGGTGCTCCTTGTCATCATGATGATGCTCTTTATCATGGCTGTCCTTGTCATCGTGGTGATGTTCTTTGTCTTCGTCATGATGATGGTCCTTATCTTCATCATGGTGATCTTTGTCGTCGTGATGGTGTTCATGTTCTTCTTCCTGCATGCCTTCAGACATTTCTTCTTCATACAGTTTGACGGTATCCATCATTTTGAGTGTTTTCAGCTTGCTCTTGTCTATGGAGCTTAACATGCCGTCTACCCATTCATCGGAGTCGCCGCCGGTGTAAACGAAAAGGTCGCTCTTGCCGATGGCCTGGATGTCTTTCGGAGACGGTTCATAACTGTGGGCTTCCGCGCCCGGTTTGAGAAGCATCGTGACCTCTGCTTTATCGCCGACAATCTGGCGGACAAAGTCGTAAGAGGCGAAATTGGTACAGATGATTTTCAAAGGTTCTTTCCCCTTGGAATCGGGAGTGCCGCTCTTGTTTAATGAACAGGCGGAAAAAGCAAAGACGGCGAAGCACGCCATCAGGCAGGCAATTATTTTTTTCATGGAAATCCTCCTAACTAATACAATGGAAATAAAAATGCAAGCGCCGGGTTTAATCGGTGAGCTTGACACGGAGGGTGACCAGCGTGGAGGAAACCGTGAGAAGAGAAACGGCGGAAAGGGAAAGAACAGCGGAAAAAAGATGGGGGATGGAAACGGATCCTCCATTGTCCGCCGGGATCGTGACAGACGAACAGACGGAAAGCGTCCGGAGGCACAAATCGATCTTTTCGCAGATCGGGCAGGGAGCGCTGCCATGGCCGTGGTCATGGGACAGTTCTTTTGCAATGAAAAAGAAGGATAGAGCCAAAGTGAGAACGAAAGCGGCACTGATGAAGAGCGCTGTCAGTTTTCTGCGGTATGCCATGATTCCTCCTTTTAGTAATAGAAATAATAATAGAAATAAAAAAGCGCACGTTTTAAAGGCGGTGCGCACAGTCCCGTAATTCCAATCAGCGGCAGTTTTTGCAGATGCCGTAAACCGTCGTTTTTGATAAATCAATGTCAAACTTGTCGCCACGTAGGACGTCCTTGAGAAGTTTATCGGAAATTTTCTGTGTCATATGGGTCGTCCGGCCGCATTTCAGGCAGGTGATGTGAAGCTTGTCCTCACAGGCTCCCAGTGAAACATAGCGGTACACATTTTCCCGGTTGTTTTTGCCCGGTGAGCGGAGGATAAGCCCTTCCCGCTCCAGCATGGCAAGATTTCGGTACACTGCGCTGACGCTGATTTTCGCGTGCTCTTCCGCGACAAGCTGCGCCGCCAGATCCCGTGCGGAAATGGTCATGTCAGGGTGGCTTTTGAAAAATTCAAATAATTTTTTTCTCTGTTCGGTCATATACATGGGAGCACACTTTCTAAATATGCGATTTTCTCGCAAATTATTATAACACAGTGGAAACGAATGTCAAATAAAATAATGAAATAAAGAAAGAAGAAGGTTTTTCAGGAAATATTTCCGCCGGATCGGGAGCGGGCAATCATTTTTTCCAGCGCCCTCTTCACCACCTTTTGGAAGCGTTTTTCCGCTTTTTCATAAATCTCATGGGGAGCGACGGATTCGCTGTCCGTCCGTTTGGCGACGACGCCGCAGATGGAAGCGGCTTTCAGTCCCAGCACGGCACAAAGTGTAAAAAGGGTGGCGTTTTCCATCTCATAATTTGTGCATCCCAGATGCCGGAAATCTTCCAGAGAACCTTGCAGCCGTTTCAATACATAGCCGCCGAAGCTGTCATACCGTTCCTGTCCCGGCCAGAAGCTGTCGGTGCTGATGGAAATCCCCGTTTTGAAAGGGATGCCTGATTCCTTTGCCGCTTCGCGGAGCGCAAGGACAGTATCCATGTCAGCTGCTGCGGGAAATTCGATGGGGGCGTATGCACGGGAAGCGCCGTCCATGCGGACCGATGCTGTATTGATGACCACATCGCCCAGGTGCAGATCCTCCTGAATGGAGCCGGTCGTGCCGACGCGGATGAATGTTTCCACGCCGAGGCGGGCCAGCTCTTCTACGGCAAAGGTGACGCAGGGGCCGCCCATGCCGGTGGACATGACGAGGACAGGCGCGTTTTCTATCCGGGCGAGCCATGTGGTGTAATCCCGGTGCGAGGCGATGAAGAGGGCATTTCTATCCAGTGCTTTGGCAAGGCCTTCCACGCGGCCCGGGTCGCCGGGGAGAAGGGCGTATTTCGCGCCACGGATCATACCGGCGGAAAGCCCCGTGTGGTACATGATTTCTGCGGGACCGGCGTAATTTTTCACATGGTGCTCCTTTCATAAAACCTGTGCTTTTTTCTATTATAGCACTCATCAGGCATATAAAATAAGAAAAATAATTATAGGGTACGAAAGGAGCTGCTGGCGCACGTAGTGCGATTGAGGTACTTGCTTGTCGTAATAATTTAAATCGTAAAGGAATAGTTAGCTTGCAGCTGACAGCTCACAGCTGATAGCTTTTATCTTCTTACCGTTTCCCTCACCACGGTAGCAAATCCTTCGCTCATGTTCCGGATGACGTTTTACCGTTAGTGATATTTTTATCAGCCGATAAAAAAGAGCATCCGTAGCAGCGGGAGAAAATGCTTTTCTGTTTCACCGCACTATTCTGTGTCTATCGTTTTCGATGCAGAGGGGAATGTATGGTACAATGGAAAAAATCCCTTTATTTTACAAAGGAGCAGAGTATGTACGAAGAGACAACGATTGCCGCCATCGCTACCGCGCCCGGTGAAGGGGGAATCGGTATCATCCGTCTGAGCGGCGTTTTCGCATTGGAGATTGCAGATAAAATATTTCATACGGGAAAGATTAAAACCTTTAAAGAAGCTGTGCCTCGCATGATGTATTTCGGCCATGTGACGGACGGCGAAAAGAGGATTGACGAAGGTCTTGCGGTGTACATGAAAGCCCCTCATTCCTACACGGGAGAAGACGTGGTGGAAATCCAGATCCACGGCTCGGCGGAGGCGCTTCGGGAAACACTGGCCCTTGCTTTGCGCAGCGGCGCAGTTCCCGCCATGCGCGGCGAATTTACCAAACGGGCTTTTTTAAACGGCCGTCTTGATCTGGCGCAGGCGGAAGCCGTCATGGATATTATCAGCGCGAAAGGGGAAGCGGCGCTTACCCAGGCGGAAAGCCATCTGTCCGGCGCGCTTTCCGGTTTTGTCCATGAGGTCATGGAAGAACTCAAAGACCTCATTACGAAATTGGAAGTGACCATCGATTATCCTGAAGAAGATTTGGAAGACCTTACCATGGAAGAAACAGGGGACGCTTTGGAGAAAATTGACAAATCCCTGTCGGCGCTTCTGAAGCGGTCCGAAGAGGGACGGGTTATCAGGGAAGGACTCCGCACCGCGATTATCGGGAGACCGAACGCGGGAAAGTCATCCCTGCTGAATGCCCTCCTGCAGGAAGAACGGGCGATTGTCACCGATGTGCCGGGCACAACGCGGGACACCATTGAAGAGGCGGTTCACATATCGGGAGTTTCCCTCCTTCTTATGGATACCGCCGGTCTGCGGGAAACGGACAATAAGGTAGAGCAGATCGGGATCGAACGGGCGCGGGCATCCATGGAAAAAGCAGATCTCATTCTTGCGGTCATTGACGGTTCGTCGCCTCTGGATGAGGAAGATAAAACCATTCTCCACAGCCTCGGAGGAAAAAAGGCGATTGTCATTTTAAATAAATATGATCTCACGCCCGAAGTCAAGGCGGAAGATATATGGGAAATCGCGGAACATGTCCCTGTAGTTTCTCTTTCCGCCCGTTACGGGAGCGGGATGGACGAACTGCGGGACGAACTGCGGAAGATCACCGAAAAGCAGGATGTCGACGCGGGCCGTGTCCTCTTCCTGACCAACCTTCGCCATGTGGAATTGGTACGGAAAGCGCTGGACAATGTCCTCCGCGCGAGAGCGTCCGTCCGTGAGGGCCTTCAGGCGGACTTCATCGTCATCGATCTCACGGAAGCATGGAAAACGATAGGGGAAATCACGGGCGATACCATGGATGATGAACTGATCCATTCCATTTTCAGCCGCTTCTGCGTGGGGAAATAAAGTTCTTCCATAAATCATGGGGCAGAGAATCAATCGGATATGTTTGGATAAGGCGGCGGAGCTGCCGGGCGTTTTCCGGCGGGCTTCCCGCTTTTGCATTGACTTTTATTTTTCCTTGTGGTAATAATGAAAATATCTATCATTATCATATTTTACCTGAAACGGGGTGTATATAAATGAGAAAATATGCGGGAGGGTTCATTCTGTTTGTCTTGAGCCTTCTTTTTGTCATCGGGGAGCAGACGGTGGCGGGACCGTGTCCTGTTATGCCGGACGGCAGATTTATGGTGTGCCATTGGGCGGGGCAGGCGGTTCTCGGCGTGGGGATCGTGCTTGTGGTTCTTTCGCTGCTTCATCTGGCCTTTAAAAATGACGGTATGAAATTGGGCTTAGATCTGGCAGTCATTGCCAATGCCGTCCTTTTACTGATGATTCCCAACCGCCTTATTCATCTTTGTATGAAAAACCATATGCAGTGCCATACGGTCATGGAGCCTTTTGTTCTGATTATGGGGGTATTGATGATCGCGGCGGCGCTGGGTGATTTCTTTTTCCGGCGCCGCGTCGTGAAGAAAGAGGCCGCCCATGGATCTTAACCGGCTGCCCTGGAAGAATCTGTCCCGCAGGCCGCTGCGGACGGCGGCTCTCCTCGTGCTTACCTTTTTCCTGTCCTTTGTCATTTTTGCCGGATCCATGGCAGTCGTGAGCCTTCAGAACGGTCTGGGGACATTGGAAAATCGTCTTGGCGCGGACATTATCGTCGTACCGAACACGGCAAAACGGAAAGTAGATCCTAAAACGATGATACTGGACGGGACACCGGGTTATTTTTACATGGAACGGGAAAAAATGGTGCTGATTTCCCATATCGAAGGCGTGGAAAAGGTATCGCCCCAGATATTTCTCGCGTCCCTTTCCGCTTCGTGCTGCTCTGTTCCGGTGCAGATTATCGGGTTTGAGCCGGAAACAGATTTTATTATCCAGCCGTGGATCCGTGAAAGCTACGGCAGAGAACTTGCCCATAGCGATGTGGTGGTGGGCTCGGCAGTCAATGCGGACGTGGGTGATACGATCCGTTTTTACAACAAAGACTGCCGCATCGTAGCGAAACTGGCAGCGACCGGTACGGGGCTTGATACCGCGGTCTATACAAAAGCGGAGACCATACGGACGCTCATCGAGGCGTCGTCGAAGATGGGGCTGAATCCGCTTTTTGAAGGCGATGTGGAAAACGTTATTTCTTCCGTTTACATCAAAGTAAAAGACGGTTATGACATTAAAAAAGTGACGGAAAATATCAATCTCCGTATACGCCGTGTGAAGGCAATCCAGATGAAAGACATGCTTTCCGAAATAGCGGGCAGCCTTTCAGGGATTTCAAAAACGATCACCCTTCTTTTCGCGGCGGTCTGGGTGATGGTGTTCATCGTTCTGGTCGCTTCTTTCTCCGTCCTTGTGGGAGAAAGGAAAAAAGAATTTGCCCTGCTCCGCGTGATGGGAACGTCACGAAGAAAACTGGCAGGGATTTTATTGAAAGAAACTCTTATCCTGAGCGTTTCCGGCGGCGCGGCAGGAGTGCTCATGGGCCTTCTTGTGGTGATTCCTTTCAGCGGGCTCATTGAAACGGGACTGAAACTGCCCTTCCTTCTTCCCGGGATCAGGGAAACGGGATGGCTGGCGTTTGCCGCGATGGCGGTCATCTGCCTGGCGGGCCCCGCGGCATCGGCATATGCTGTGCTGCGCCTGTCCCGTGTCGATCCTGCAACGATTTTAAGGGAGGGTGAATAAATGCGTCTGGAAGCGGAACAGGTAACGAAACAATACCAAACGGATCCGAAAAAAGCACGGTTCACTTATGCCCTTTCCGGAACCGATCTGGTGATGGAGAGCGGAGAATTTGCCGTCATTACAGGAAAATCGGGAAGCGGGAAATCCACGCTCCTCCATATCCTTGCAGGGCTGCTTCAGCCGACATCGGGCTGCGTGCTGGCGGGAGGGAAAGATTTGTACCGTATGGCGGACGGTGAACTGTCAAAGTTCAGAAATGAAAATATCGCCGTCATTCCCCAGGGCGGCGGAGCGATTTACAGTCTGACGGCAGAAGAAAACATCCGTCTGGCCCGGAACATCTGTGGAAGACAAGAAGAAATAGACATCCTGCCCCTTATGAAAGAACTGGGGATCGAACAGCTGAAAGACGCATATCCCTCTGAACTTTCCGGCGGCGAGCTGCGCCGCGTGGCCATCGCGAGAGCGCTCTTTCAGGGCACAGGGATCCTTCTTGCCGACGAGCCGACTTCTGACCTTGATGAAGAGAATACGGATATCGTCGCAAAGCTCCTCCGCAGGGCGGCAGACAGCGGAAAAACGGTTTTTGTCGTCACCCACGAGATGGATATGCTGCTCTATGCCGATTCCCACTACATTATGAAAGAGGGCGTTCTGAGGAAGGCCGATGAGAAGATAAAAGCTATCAGCTGTGAGCTGTCAGCTGATAGCTAAATATTCTTTTACGATATGATCCTTGTATAAGACGGTAAGGCGTCATCCTGAGCGGCAGCGAAGGATCTATTACCGTAATGAGGAAAATCGGTAAGGCATCATCAGCATAATAGATTCTTCACTCCGTTTCATCGTTCCGTTTTTCCCACAAGGCATTCTTGCCTCCGTTCAGAATGACGATTTTGGGAAAGCGCGTCATTATCAATGGGGAACAGAAAACGGCATGATGACGAAGACCGAAAGACATTGCCCAGAGCGATAGCAAAGAATCTGTTACCGTGGTGAGGGAAACGGTAAGGTGTCATCAGAGTAATAGATTCTTCGCTCCGTATCACATAGCCGTCTCCCTGTTTTCTCATACAGCATTCTTACTTCCGCTCTGAATGACGGGATACGGCAAGGCGTCATAGTGACGGAGGGACGCTAAGCATCATAATGACAGAGAACGTTAAATGTCATCCTAAGCGAACGTGAAGGACTGCTGCCGTGGTGAGGAAGCCGGCAAAAAGGGTAATAGCTATTAGCTATTAGCTATTAGCTATTAGCTATTAGCTGTGAGCTGTAAGCTGTTAGCCGTTAGCTGTCAGCTGCAAGCTAACTATTCTTTTACGATTTAAATCATCTGTGATGCGGGAAAAGAGGAGTTCTTGTATAATATGTTTATTGAGAAATAGATGTGTTGAAGGAGGACTCATCGTATGTGTGGCGGATTAAAGAAAAGATACATTTTGACGGCATTGGTGTGTTTCGGCGCTGTTATGTCCGGCGGGGGTTTCGCGCAGGCGGAAAGCACAACGGCGGAAAGCCGCAGTGAGACGCGGACGACAGTGGACAGGAATGGAACGATTGCCGAGCGTGTCCGGCGGACAGAATCGCGCACAACGGTTTCCAGCGAGACAAAGGACAGTGATGCGATTCGGAATATGGCCGCAGAACAGCGCCGGCAAATGGAACGTATGGGATTGCCTCATACGGGAGACCGGGAGTTTAATGAGAAGGTGGAATATCAGTATGAGTCCGGCGTGGTGCTGAATGAGCTCCTGGCGCCGCTTGTGGTACCTAATCGAAACGTTCCCAAGTCGATTGGGACATGGGCAGGAATGACCTTCCAAAATGATAGGATTATAGAGCAGGGGATCCTGGCGAAATGCAAATCCGGCGGCAAGTGGGGTATTCTTGGCACAGATGGGAAAGAGCTGATTGCTCCTGCTTATAAGGAAATCCTGGATGTGAATGACCGCACCGGTGTGATTCATGTCATGGTGGATAAGAAAACCACCCGGTTCATTTCCAAAACAGGCGAACAGCTGACACCGGAGGCCGCCGATGAATCGGACCGCTGGAGCAGGACGGATGCTGCCGGGCAGGAAGACGGCCGGGAGTATTATGACAGCGACGGCTATACATCCTTTAAAGAAAAAGGGAAATACGGTTTCAAAGACGGCATGGGGAAAGTGGTCATCTTGCCGCGGTATAAGGATGTGCTTGCCGAGTTCAGTGAGGACCGTGCTTTCGTGAAGAATGAGAAAGGGAAGATCGTTGCTGTTGACGGCAGCGGCAGGGAACTGTTCCAGGCGCCGTCCAATCAAATGTATGCGTATGAAGGCGGTTTGGCCGAGTACCGCCGTAAAGTAGGAGGCTTCAATGTGGGCAGTCTGCTGGGCTTTGTGACCGGCGGCCTGATATACGGAGGATTCGGCTATAACGGCATCGGTCTTGGCGGTTTTACCTATGACGGAGCCAAGCGCGGTTACATAGACCGTGACGGAAATATCGTCATTGACAGCAGGAATGATAAAGTATGGCCCATGACCTGGTATGGTACAGTTATTAAAAATGACGGGAAAACCGGCTTTGTAAATCGGAAAGGAGAATACGTTATCCGGCCGGGAGATTATGATGTAGGCGACTTGGACGAGATTAACGGTCTTTTGGTATTGAAAGACGGAAAGACCGGAAAAAGCGGGATTTTCAGTGTGGAAACGGGACAGCAGGTGATTCCTTTCCGGTATGACGGTATCACCTTTGCCGGCTCTGACCGTCTGGTCGTAGAGAAAAATGGGGTCCGCAGCTTATATAATATGAGAACAGGGTATTCTGTATTTTCCGTATCTACCGACATGACGATTGATCCTTTCCTTCATGACCGGCTGACATGGGTGCACCAGGGAAGCAGCAATTACGAGGTCATCAATGATCAGGGACAAATCCTGTTTGCCGATAAAGAAGGCCTTATTGAAGAGGCACGCCCGTTCAGCCACGGATACAGCGCAGTGAAAGCCAAGGGAAAGTGGGGAATCATGGACGCTTCCGGGAAATGGCTTGTACAGCCTGTTTATCAGGATCTCGATATATTATAGAAAAATAACTTTATATAAAGAATGTTTGTCAGAATGACAGCGGACGGCAAGGCGTCATAGTGAGGGAAACGATAAGGTGTCATCAGAGTCATAGATTCTTCGCTCCGTATCACATAGCCGTCTCCCTGTTTTCTCATACAGCATTCTTACTTCCGCTCTGAATGACGGGATACGGTAAGGCATCATAATGACGGAGGGACGCTAAGCATCATAATGACAGAGAACATTAAACGTCATTCTGAGCGCCAGCGAAGAATCTGTACCCGTGGTGGGGAAGCCGGTAAGAGGATAAAAGCTATCAGCTGTGAGCTGTCAGCTGCAAGCTAACTATTCTTTTACGATTTAAATCATTACGACAAGCGAGTATCCTCAATCGCACTGCGTGCGCCACAGCTCCTTCTGACGGCCGACTCCATGATCCTTGTATAAGACGTTAATCGTCATCCTGAACGAACGTGAAGGATCTGCTATTGTGGTGAGGAAGCCGATAGGATCACTTCCTCCATTTGGGAGTCTTGGAAAATTCTTCACGCCGTCCGTAAATGACATGGTATAATAAAAATAAATTTGCGATGGAAAAATCAGGGAGGGCGCATGAGCCGGGCAGATACACAATACCTTGGAATTATAAAGAATATACTGGACGCAGGAAGCTTAGGCGATAACCGCACGGGGATGCCGGCATATAAACTGCCGCACCAGATCATGCAGTTTGATTTGGAAAAGGAGTTTCCGATTCTGACCACCAAGTTTGTGGCATTCAAGACATCGGTGAAAGAAATCCTTTGGATATGGCAGAAACAGTCCAATGATGTGCGTCTTCTCCAGCAGTGGAACTGCCATGTGTGGGATGAATGGATGCGGGAAGACGGCACCATCGGAAAGGCTTACGGCTACCAGCTCGGCAAGTATCATCAGGTGGATACGCTTCTGGAAACGTTGAAAAAAGATCCTCAAAGCCGCCGTATGGTGGTAGATCTGTGGAATGTGAAGGATCTGCCCGATATGGCGCTGTATCCCTGTGCGTTTCTTACGATGTGGGATGTTTCCGACGACGGCCGCTTAAATTGTATGCTCGTCCAGCGCTCGGGGGATATGGGTCTTGGCGTTCCTTTTAATATGGCGCAGTATGCGGCTCTTGTCCACATGATTGCCCAGGTGAGCGGACTACGCGTCGGACTTTTTACGCATGTTATCAATAATGCCCATGTGTATAAAAACCACGTGGACGCTATGAAGACACAGCTGGCCCGTCTGCCGAAGGCTTACGATGCGCCTGTCCTGAAACTGAATCCCGATGTTCATGATTTCTACGACTTCAAGCCGGAGGATATCGTGCTGGAAAATTATAAGCACTATGAAAAGATTGCCATGGAGGTTTCCGTATGAGCCTGTCCATCATCGTTGCCCGCGCGGCGAACGGCGTCATTGGTAATGATAATAAACTCATCTGGCATTTGCCGGACGATTTGAAAATGTTTAAATCCCGCACGATGGGACGCCCCATCATCATGGGAAGAAAGACCTTTGAGAGTCTGCCGAAAGTGCTTCCCGGCCGCGTCCATTATGTGCTGACAGGAAACAAGGCATACAGCGTGCCGGAAGGGATTTATGTGTTCCATACTGTAAAAGAATTGTTCTCTGCTCTTCCTGAAGGGGAGAACTTTATCATCGGCGGGGAAAAGATGTACGAAGCCATGTTTCCCTATGCGGATAAAATGTATATCACGGAAATAGAAAAAGAGTATGACGGCGACGCGGTATTTCCTTCTTTCCGCAAAGAAGAATGGAAAGAGACGGAATCTGTCATGGGGAAGGGAGATCCGGTCCATCGCTTTGTCACTTATGAAAGAGTGAGGGGATAAGCGCTGCGGCAGCGGAAAGATATAAATTTGATCAAGAGTGGTTGCGGTTTGCAGACGGGGAGGATGTATGCGGAAACGTCAGGGGTTCGCCTTGCTTTGGGCGGTATCGGCGGTAAGCATCGTATTTCTTCTCGGAGGGACCGCTTTTTTTATGCTTCGGGCAGCGCTGCGCTCTGAACAGGCCATGGAGATTGAGGCGGATGAAGCTTTTCTGGTACAGGAAGTCATGGAAACGATCAAGTATAACAGCCGCCTGCAGGGCGCGCTCCCTGTTTCTTCCGGAGACGTGGCGCGGAACGGACGGCAGTACCATATTTCAATAGAAGAAAATCATCGAATGATAGAGGACGTGGAAATGCGGGAGGTCTCCTGCACTGTCACCGATAAGACGGGCACGTCCTTTTCTGCTGTCATGCTTTTGGAGGCGCCATGAAGCGGAAAGGGTTCATTTTTATGGAAGTCCTGCTGGCGCTTCTGCTCCTGTCAGCGCTGGCGGCGGCTGTTTTTCCGATTCTCGGGCAGACGGCGGGAGCCATGGCATTTATGGACCGGCGGAGGCGGGCAGTGAACGAAGCCGTTTTTGCTGCCGATTTCATGATAGAGAAGATACGGAACAATCTCAGGGAAAGCGCGGCGCAGATGAGCGGGAACGTGTACAGGTACGAAGCGTATATATGGGTGAAGGATGGCAAGGATAAAAAGAAAAAAGTACGGGCTCCTTACAGCTTTTTCGTAGAGGGAGAAAAACTCAAGGTCCGTCTTCATAACGGCATGAGTGAGCCCGTGACAGGAGAGAATACGGGGGGCACGGAAATGACGGCGTTCCTCCCGCCGGAAGGAGGATCCGTATTTCAAGTGCAGCCGAAAGGGCTGGTGAACGTATCTTTCCGGATGGAAAGCCGGAATCCGAAAGAAGTATATGCTGTGAAAACGGCGATCCTTCCTTATCGTGACTTTTACGAGGTGCAGTAATGAGCAGGCGGAAAGGATTTATGGCGGTATCGCTTCTGCTTCTTCTGTCGGCGCTCACGGCGGTACTGGGAGGGCTTCTCTTCTCCCTTTCGCGGGGACGCGGCGGGAGCCTGGCATATAGAAACGGACTGTCTGCCATATACGCGGCGGAGAGCGGAGCAAACTGGGCGCTCGCCTCTTTAAAACAGGGACCTGTAGAAAATAAAGAAAGAACCATCCCCTTGGATGGCAGAGAAGCGCGTGTCCGTATTTCTTCCGTGACAAAAGAAGGAAATACATGGAAAGGAAAGATTTCTTCCGACGGCGTGGATTTACAGACGAAGGCGATGCGCTTCGTGAAAATTACTTTTACTGTAGAAGATGGTGGAGAACGGAAAATTATGGTGGAAAGCGTGGAGAGTGACCGATGAGGTTGTGGACAGAAGGCATAGTATCACGGGTGAAGGCTTTCCTGCCTGCAGGAGGACGAAAAACCGTGGTCATGGCGGCGGCAGGGCGGTTATGGCTGGCGGAAATGGAAAAAGGAAAGTATCTTGTAAAGAAAAGCGTAGCGCTTCCGAAGATAACAGAAGAATCCCTTGCGGAAGCGTTTTCCTCCCTCAACGGCATAGGGGAACGTGAGATAATCTTGATTTATAATTCTTCTGATCTTCACACGGCGTGCAGAACATTTCCCGCTATGACGGAAGAAGAACTGGCGGAAACCATGTACTGGGAGCAGGACAGGATTTTTGGCGTCCGTGAGGATTTACGGCTTTCATGGAAAGCGCTTTTGGAAGATGTTGCCGGCTGGACAGTATCTCTGGCAGGAGTGCGGGAAGACTCGGTGGCATGCTGGCAGTCAGCGGCGGAAAAAGCGGGGAGAAAAATAACCCGGTGCATACCCGTGACGGCGGTGGAACTTCTGCGGGAGCGGCGGCCGCTGTATTTGTATGGGAAAGGAAAGTCTGCACTCTTCCTCTTCCGTGAAGAGCATGTGCAGGAATCACGGATACTGAATACAGCCGACGCTGATAAAAAATTACAAGTATTTCTCCGTCATCTGTCAAAATCCTATGAAATAGAAGGGAGGGACATCGTTTTCATCCCCATGAGCGGCGGAGTGAAAGAAGTTCCTTTCTGGAAAGATTTGGCGGAAAAATGGCGGGAGAAAATTAAAACTTTATCCCTGCCGGACGAAATAGAACCGGAACCAGATGATTTTACGGATTCGGCTGATGAAAGAGAAGCCTTTTCTGAGGAAAGCGGAGAAGAAGATCATCTTGTAAAAACTTTTGCTTATGGAGAAGAAATGGAAGAGGAGTTGTGGACGATCCTTCTTCCTGTCATGGAAGCGGCGGACGGAGCAGAGATGGATTTTCTTGCCGGGAAAAAGAGGAAAGTACTTCCGGCCGGTGAAGTGAATTGGCTCCGCGCAGGCCAGGGGATGTCGGCACTCTTTGCCGCTGCGGGGATTCTCTGTTTTATTCTTCTCGGATATACTTTTCTTGAAGAAAGGGAGGCGGAAGCGAAACTGGCGGGACTGTCCGCCGTACGCATCGAAATGGATGCGGAACGGAAAGAACGGGAAAAAGAAAATCAGCTCCTGTCGGAATTGAAGTCCCTGGAAGAAAATGATCTCCGGTGGGAACAAAAATTGGTTGCACTGTCGGAGTGCATGCCGCAGGGGATCGTCCTGTCCGAAATAAACGCCGGCGAAGGAACGGTCCATATCACGGGTACGGCGGATTCCCCGGTGACGGCCATGCGGTTTCAAAAGGAACTGGAAAAGGCCTGGGGCGGTAAAACATATATCGAAAAGCAAAAACGGGAACCAAACTTAAAAATGGCGGCGTTCACTCTTTTGTGGAAAGGCGGTCAGCCATGAGCCTCAATGAATTTCTGAATGATAAAAAATACACCGCCGCTTTCTTTCTGCTGGCGCTGTGTTTCTTTCTCCTCGACTGGTATCTTTTTGCTGCCGTGGGGGAAAAGGAAGAACACATCCGCCAGCTGGAGACAGAAACCGCTCTTCTGGAAAACCGGGCCAAACTTCCGAAAAGAAGCAGCCGGATGCCCTTTCTGGAAACTCTTCTCGAAGATACTGCGGCAGATACGGTTTTCTCCGCCTTTATGGAAAGCGGCTGCGCTGTGGAAGAAATAAAGGAAGAAGAAAATGAAAAGTTCCATGTATTTCATGTAAAAGGGAAAGGTTCTTTTTCACAAATCACCGCGGCCTTTGGTATAATAAAAAGCAAAGAGAGATGGTCGGCGGCGGAGCTTTGCGCCCTGAAACGGGAAGGAAACCTTCTTGCCTATGAAGTGGAAGTCCGCGCCGTCCGAAACCGAGGTACGTATGAAAAAGAGAAATATAGTCCTGATCGGGCCTATGGGGACGGGAAAGAGCCGGGCGGCCAAAATACTCGCTGACGGTTTTGACTGGCAGCTTGCCGATACCGACCGCATGATGGAACGGGAAACAGGAATGCGGATTGCCGACTATTACCGCGCAGCAGGCGCCGAAGCCTTTGAAGAAAAGGAAATGGCGCTGATTAACCGCGTCCGGTACTACCATGAGGCTGTCATCGCCATGGGCGGGAATTATCCCATGACGGAAAAGAAATTCAGGCTGCTGTCCGAGCATGGCCTTGTGATTTTGCTTTTTGCCAAACCTTACCGTCTGGCAGAGCGGGTGCGCCGCCGTGTCGGGAAACGGCCGACTATGGACTATTCCGACGTCGACGGTTACGTTCGGCAGATGCTCCGCAAATGGACAAAATGGAAAGACCGCGTCGATCTCGTCATCAACACGACAAATACCCATCCCGAGCAGACCGCACTCCTCGTGGCCAGGTACATTGACCGCCATCATGTGGAATTTGTAGAAAGAAATTAAACAGCATACAGAAATCAGCTGACAGGTTACAGAAAAGGATCCAGATATCTTATTAATGAGGGGATTCATGAATTATCGAAATCTTGAAGTTTGGAAGAGATCTTTAGATTTAACTGCAGATATCTATCGTTTAATTAAACAGCTGCCTAAGGAAGAATTGTTTGGGTTGTCGGATCAGATGAGAAGAGCAGTCGTATCGATTCTATCAAATATTGCAGAGGGAGCAGGTAGAAACTCTGACAAAGAATTCAAAAGATTCCTGTTCATTGCAAATGGTTCAATTGCGGAATTAGAAACGCAACTACTTATCTGTGAAAAACTCGATTTTGCAGATCAAGCAGATATATATAGTTTATTAAGACGAACAGAAGAAATACGAAAAATGATATTTGGTCTGAAGAATCGGATTGATCTGAAATCTGATAACTGATAAATGAAATCTGATAACGGAGATCTGACAACTGACAACCATCTTTATCAAAGGAGAAACTATGAAAAAAATAGCTGTGCTTACCTCCGGCGGGGACGCGCCGGGCATGAACGCGGCCATTCGAAGCGTGATACGGATGGCGGGTTTTCTGCATTGTGAAATCGTGGGTATCCATCGGGGGTACTCGGGACTTTTGGAAGAAGATTTCCGGCTGCTCACGAATCGTGATGCCGGCGGGATCGTCCTCCGCGGCGGTACGATGCTGAGAACCGCCCGTTGTCCCGCCTTTTTTGATGAAGACAATCAGAAAAAAGGCGCGCAGATCTTAAAAAATCACGGAATAGAAGGGCTTGTCGTCATCGGCGGCGATGGTTCCGTCCAGGGGGCGGCGGCCTTGTCCAGCCTTGGCATACCCACTGTAACCATACCCGGCACCATAGACAATGATATGCACGGCACGGATGAAACCATCGGCCATGATACGGCGGTCAATGCCGTGGTGGGTGCGGTCAGCCGTATCCGTGATACCGCATCTGCCCACGACAGGGCAGCCATTATCGAAGTGATGGGACGGTTTGCCGGAAATATAGCCCTTGATGCGGGAATTGCCTGCGGTGCCGAATATATCCTTGCCCCCGAAGTTCCCTTCAGCCGTGAAAAGCTGGCAAGGAGCCTGATCGGGCAGATGAAAGAAGGCAGGACAAACAGCATCATCATCTGCGCGGAAGGCGCCGACGATGGCAGAGCTTTGGGAGACTGGCTGAAAGAACGGACGAATATAGATATCTGCACCACCATTCTGGGATTTATCCAAAGAGGCGGACGTCCCAGCGCCAGAGACAGCATCCTCGGCTCCCTCCTCGGTGCGGCAGCTGTGAAAGCCCTCTTAGACGGACAAATCACTTCTCTTATCGGGATGAATAAGGGGGAAATCCGTATTCTGCCGTACAGCGAAGCGGCCAAAGAAAAAAAGATATTCAAAAAAGGACTCTACACCCTAGCCGGTATACTGGGCGCCGCGCAGGAAGATGAGGATATAACGGAAAGCGGACTGTAAAACATAGCGGAGAGTAAACGGTGATTGATAATGTTTTTACCGGAATTATAAAAAGTACACATGTCCTGTTTTGTAAAATGCTGATTCAGCGGAAAGGATGGTGTACTTTTTATGTACGATATACTGTCTTTTTTTTTATTCATGAGTATTTAAAATTTATTTCATGTTATTTTCCTTTGATAAAGCGGCTTTTAGCCTCTAGTTTTTAGCTGCTAGCCGCTAGTAGCTAGTTACCAGCTCTTAGCTTCCTGTTCACGATTTTATTTTTCACATTAACCTCCAACATTTTTGAAAAAATAGGGGAATAGAGAAGGGGATTCCCCTGATTGAGTGAAAATGAGGGAGCTGTTATTTCTTACATTTCCTTTCTTTACGAGTTTCACGGTGAAATTACATATCTTCGCTCGTATCTCTTGCTGCATTGAAGAGAAAACGGAGCAGGAATGATGAAAGCATTCTGCGATTTTGTTTAATCTTGTGGGGGCTGCTGTCTTTCAGGTTCGTTCTCTTTGTCTATGAGGTTGGTGACTGCAGCATTTAAGAAAACACAGGTCTGTTTACAGAATCCGGTTTTATAAGAGTTTTTGTACGGTACTGCGTCATAAAAATTCTTAAATAACTTGCGTTCTATTCCTTATATCATATAAAAACCCAATAATAAATCAGACAGCGGTTTAATCAATACATTCTGATTTTATATCTAATTTACTGATTAATAAGTTTTTGTATATTCTTTAAATCTCCTTTTAAAGAATAGTATCATGCGTTTTTGCTGCATGCAAGAAAAATCAAATAAAAAGGAATCTTGCAGTTTATGCTTATTATGAATATTTTGGAACGGACTTCTTATATTAAACAAGCCGGTATAATGCACAAGAAGAGAGAGGAGAGCAAAAACCTTTTGATTAAGGCTGCTGTTCGATAGATACTTCTTCTGCAGCATCTTCGCGGCGTTGGTGTCTTTCAGTGAATGCCGGAGCAGATACAAGGAAGCGGCAATCCATTCGCGGAATCCGATTTTATAAGAGACAGCTTTGGCGGTACATTAGTAGCGTGTGTGAAGCAGATACGTTATACTGTAAAAAATGTAAAATTTATAGTGATACAAGATTATTCTTTGAGGTAGAGGATGAAACAGGAAAACAGTCAGCCTGTAAAGCAGCATAAAAAAATGAACGGATTTGCGGACAGGAAACTTCTGGCAGGCCTTGTCTTTGCTGTGGGAGACTATATGGCATTGACCCTTTCAGCGTGTTTGGCACTGCATCTCAGAAACATCGTGATGACTTATAACGTATATCATATCAACTTATCTTATATATTTTTCTGGATTCCTTTGGTTTTTATGCCCTTTATCCTGTACAGCGGGCTGTATACCAAGCGGATGCTTACTTATAAAATGACAGAGAAACTGTTCTATGCCTCTTTGTATGGAACGGTGTTTTCCATTATCCTTATGTTCATTGCCCAGGTGGCGGGAGAAGTATCGCGGCTCTTCGTGATTTTTTTTGTATTATTTAATTTTATACTTCTCTGTTTCGTTCGTTTTCTGACAAATAAGATCCTTCGTAAACTCCGCCTTCTTCAGATTCCTATTCTTATTCTCGGCGCCGGACTTTCCGGAGAGGCCATTACAAAGGAAATACGGAAGGATTCCGGCATGGGGTACAAAATCATCGGATTTCTGGAAGATAATAAACCGAAAACACAGTATGTCAGCCGTTACCCTATCCTTGGCGGATTCGGTGATTTAGAAAAAGTAGTGCGGGAAACAAGTGTGGAATCCGTCTTGATTGCCGCGCCCGGATTGTCCCAGTCCGCCCTGTCGGATCTCATTTACCGGGCCCAGTTTTTAGTGAAAGACGTGGGTGTCATCCCGAACCTGGTGGGGGTGCCGATGTCCAACATAGAAGCGGAGTCCTTTTTCGATGCGAAAATCATGGTGCTCCATATCAAAAATAATCTGGCAAGGAAATCGAACCAGATAGTCAAGAGGCTTTTTGATGTCGCAGCAACCATAATCGGCGGCATATGTATTCTGCCTGTCCTTTTCATAGTGGCTGCCTGGATATACCATGATTCGCCGGGACCGGTCATTTATAAGCATCGGCGGATTGGGAAAAATGGGAAAGAATTTGACTGCTATAAATTCCGCAGCATGTGTGTGAATTCTCAGGAAGTGCTTGAAGAAATTCTGGCATCGGATCCTGCGGCAAAAGAAGAATGGGACAGAGATTTCAAGCTGAAAAATGACCCCCGCATTACCAGAAGCGGAGCCTTCCTCAGGAAAACAAGCCTTGATGAACTTCCGCAGCTGATCAATGTATTAAAAGGGGAAATGAGCCTTGTAGGACCGAGGCCGATCGTCAGACAAGAAGTGCCCCGCTATGAAAAATTTATCAAAGAATACTATAGCGTCCTTCCAGGCATTACCGGTATGTGGCAGGTAAGCGGACGAAGTGATATAGACTATCCGGAGCGTGTCCGCATGGACAGCTGGTATGTCCATAACTGGAGCATATGGCTGGATATAGTCATGCTTTGGCGGACAGTCAGTGTGGTTTTGAAGCGTAAGGGAGCGTATTGAGATAGGATGATTAGATGAATTGGCTGTGCGGATAAAAATTGGACTGCTATCCGATCGCTAATGAGATAGATATTTACATAGAAGAACAATATCGTGAGGTATGGTCACGGAAAAGCAGTTTTGTTATTGAGTCGTTTTGTGATGAATAGTTGGAAGGTGACTTATGAAAGCATTCTTATTGGCCGCAGGTTTGGGAACTCGTCTGCGCCCTCTTACTTGGACGGTTCCTAAGTGCTTGGTGCCTATCCAAGGTCGTCCATTGCTTGCATGGTGGATGGACTTGTTCGAACAGCATCGTATTTCAGAAATTCTTATCAATACTAATTATTTACCCGATCCAGTTCGAAAATTTATTAAAGAATATAATCAAACACGAGGAAAGGTGAAATTGGTGGAGAGCTATGAAAAGGAACTATTGGGCAGCGGTGGGACCGTGTTGATCAATCGTAATTTTGTAGAGAATGAAGAAGATTTCTTTATCTGCTATGCGGATAATCTAACTAATGCCGATTTATCTTCGATGATGGATTTCCATAAAAAAAATCATGCTCTTCTAACGATGGGTCTGTTCCATACGAATAATCCTACAGGCTGTGGCATTGCTGTGTATAATAAAGAGGGGAAAATTACGGAGTTCGTGGAAAAACCGAAATATCCCAAAAGTGATTTAGCAAATGCGGGAATTTATGTAGTCAATAAGAGAATTTATGATTACATTCCAAACAAATCATTTGTTGATTTTGGCGGGGATGTTCTTCCTGAATTGGTGGGAAAAATGTATGGTTATCCAATTAAAGAGTATCTTTTAGATGTAGGCACATGGCCTAATTATGAAGAAGCACAGGAGAAATGGCGTAAATGATTATAACAAAAACCCCTTTACGAATCAGTTTTATTGGCGGGGGGACTGATTTGCCCGCTTATTATGAAAATGGCTATGGTGCAGTAGTAAGCACGACTATTAATAAATATATATATATAACGCTCAATAAGAGATTTGATGATACGATTCGACTGAGCTATTCACAAACAGAAAATGTTGATCATGTTGAGGATTTGAAGCATGATATTGCTAAAGCTTGCCTTAAGATGGCTGGCATTACAGGGGGAGTTGAAATTACTTCCATTGCCGATATTCCTTCCGGTACGGGGTTAGGATCATCCAGCAGCTTTACGGTGGGGCTTTTGAATGCTCTTTATACATATCAAGGTGAACGTCTTTCTTCAGAAGAATTGGCTGAGAAAGCATCCCATATTGAAATTGATATACTGCATCATCCAATTGGAAAACAAGACCAGTATGCAGCTGCATTTGGCGGGGTGAATTACTTCTCTTTTGAGCGCCATGGAGATGTGACAAGAGATAAGATTAAGCTATCCGATTATGATATCCGGAATATGGATCGTAAATTCATGATGTTTTATACCGGCATCCGTAGAAGTGCAGATGGTATTCTTGCAAAACAGAGTGAAGAAACCCACAATAAATTGTCGGTTCTTGATTTCATGCGGAATCAGGCTAACACGATGCGGAACTATTTAGTCACAAAAGGGTTTGATGAAAGTTTTGCTGATATGCTTGATGAAGCTTGGAAGAAGAAAAGAACTATTACATCTGGAATTACTAATGGAGAAATTGATACACTATACCAGAAAGCATTGGAAGCAGGAGCCAAAGGTGGAAAGCTGCTGGGAGCCGGTGGTGGCGGATTTATTCTGCTTTATTGCGATGAACAGTATCAGGATCAGGTCAGACAGGCACTGGGGCTTAAAGAAGTTGATTTCGAACTGTCGACCTATGGCAGCCGAGTAGTTTATTTCGAGTAAAAACCGATGGATAAAGGGGAAAAAACCGTCTTTCTTGATAGGGATGGAGTTATAAATGTACAGGCTGCACCACATGACTATATTAGGAATTGGAGTCAGTTTTATTTCTTGCCTCATGTGGAGGAATCTGTTAAGAGACTTAATGACCATGGATTTCAGGTTATCATAGTGACCAATCAGCGTGGAGTCGCTCGCGGACTTATGACTCTGGCAGACGTGGAAGACATACATAGCCATATGCAAGAATGTTTGAAAAGGAATGGTGCCCATGTAGATGGTATTTATATTTGTCCGCATGAAGAGGGAACTTGCCACTGCAGGAAACCGGATATTGGGCTTTTTCTTCAGGCAGAGCGGGATTTTTCTGTAAATAAATCTTGGTCTTATATGGTTGGTGATAGTGAAAGTGATATTATTGCAGGAAAGCGTTGCGGTATAAAAACTATTGCTGTTAATAAAGAATTAATGGGTGCAGATTTTCGCTGTGAATCGCTTAAAGAAGCGGCAGACAAGATTTTAGAGGAGGAACAAAAATGAACGTACTTATTACAGGAGGCGCCGGTTATATCGGCAGTCATTGCAATCGCTATTTCAATGAAAAAGGAATTTATACGGTGATTGTGGATGATTTGAGTGATGGCCATGAAGAATCCGTAGTAGCCGGAAAATTCGTGAAAGGCAGTTTTGGTGATAGAGCTCTTATGGAGAAGATCCTTAAAGAGGAAAAGATTGATGCGGTTATTCATTTTGCCGCTTTTGCTTCTGTGCCGGACTCCGTAGCCCGGCCATCCCGTTATTATCATAATAATGTTTCCAACATGCTGAATCTTCTGGACGCCATGGTAGCGACAGGGGTGAAGTACATCGTATTTTCTTCTTCTGCTGCTACTTTTGGTGAACCGGTATATACACCGATTGATGAAAAGCATCCGCAGAAGCCGATTAATCCCTATGGCATGACAAAACTTATCGGTGAAAAAATGCTGCTGGACTATGAACAGGCCTATGACATCCATTCCTGTGCGTTCCGCTATTTCAATGCTTCCGGCTGCTCCCATGACTCCCTTATCGGGGAAGCCCATAATCCTGAATGTCATCTGATTCCTCTTGTTATTCGGGCGGCCATTCATGGTGAACCCCATCTCAAAGTATTTGGCGATGATTATGATACTCGTGATGGTAGCTGTCTCAGGGATTATGTCCATGTTGAAGATCTGGCAGAAGCTCATTATCTGGGGCTCAAATACATTATGGAACATAACTGCTCTGAACAGTTTAATCTGGGCAGTCAGACAGGTTTCACGGTATTGGAAATCATCAAATCCTTTGAAAAAGTCAGCGGACTTAAAGTGCCCTATGAGATTGCTGGCCGCCGTGCGGGGGACCCGGCCGTTCTTGTGGCTTCCAATGAGAAGGCAAAGAAACTCCTTGGCTGGGAACTGAAGCAGAGTTCTTTGGAAAATATCCTGAGGACTGCCTATGGATGGGAAAAAAATAAACGGTATTGATAATAGCGGAGAGAAACCTATGAATTATATTGCAGGCATGAAGAACTATTTCGAAAAAGAAAAGGCAGCCATTGATTCCCTAAATCTGGAAGAAATGAATCGGGCCGTGAATGCCGTGTATGACACATGGCAGAAGGATGGAATCATTTATACCATGGGTAATGGAGGCAGTGCAGCCACTGCAAGCCATATGGTTTGTGATTTTAATAAAGGCGTTTCCATGGAAACCGGAAAACGCTTTAAGATGATATGTCTTTCTGATAATACGCCTATTATCACGGCTATTGCCAATGACATTGCCTATGATGAGATATTCCGCGTCCAGCTTCGTGATGTAGTAAAGAAGGGAGATCTCCTTATTGCGGTCTCCGGCAGTGGTAATTCTGCGAATGTACTGGATGCTGTTACCTATGCAAAAGAGCAGGGTGCCCAAGTCATAGCGATGACAGGGTACAATGGGGGAAAGCTCATGCAGTTGGCTGATTATAACCTTCACGTTCCTGTAAATGATATGCAGATAGCAGAAGATATCCATATGGTTTTTGTCCATTTGATGATGCGTCTGTTCAATGATGCCTATGGTAAGGGCAATAAATAAGGTGGGGAAAATAATGAAAAGATATGATTATCTTATCGTAGGCAGCGGTCTCTTCGGTGCTGTATTTGCCCATGAGGCCAAAGAACATGGTAAAAGATGCCTAGTTCTGGAAAGGCGCAGCTATAAAGGCGGCAATATATACTGCGAGAATAGGGATGGAATCAATATACACGCCTATGGTGGACATATATTTCACACATCCAATAAAGAAATCTGGGACTATGCCAGTCAGTTTGTAGAATTTAATAATTACATAAACAGTCCTGTTGCTAATTATAAAGGGGAACTGTATAATCTGCCCTTCAATATGAATACTTTCCATGAAATGTGGGGGGTCATTACACCCCAGCAGGCCGCGGATAAAATTGCCGAACAGCGGGCGGTCATTACCCATGAGCCTCGGAATCTAGAAGAGCAGGCTATTTCCCTCGTTGGTACCGATATCTATGAGAAACTCATCAAGGGATACACTGAAAAGCAGTGGGGCCGTCCATGTACAGAACTTCCTGCTTTCATTATTCGCCGCCTCCCTGTGCGTTATACCTATGATAATAACTACTTTAACGATCGCTATCAGGGTGTGCCCGTTGGTGGTTACAATGTTCTGGTTGATGGGCTTCTCGAAGGAATAGAAGTGAAGACAGATATAGATTATCTGAAGGACAGACAGCATTGGAACAGTTTTGCTGATAGAATTATCTATACCGGTGCCATTGACGAGTACTTTGATTATTGTTACGGTGAGCTGGAATACAGAGGTCTGCGCTTTGAACTGGAACGGCATGAGATTTCTAATTATCAGGGCGTGGCAGCGGTAAACTATACAGATAGGGAAATTCCATATACCCGTATTATTGAGCACAAACATTTTGAATTTGGTATCCAGCCTGTAACCTATATTACAAAGAATATCCAGCATCCTGGAAGCGGGGAGAAGAAGCTTACTATCCTGTCAATGATAAGAAAAACCAGGATCTCTATCAGAAATATGCAGAACGGGCCAGAGGTGAAGAGTCTGTTATTTTTGGCGGGAGACTTGGTGAGTACAAGTATTACGATATGGATAAAGTCATTGCTTCTGCACTGAAATGTGCAGCACAGGAATTGGAGAGGAGATAACATTCGAAATATGGACATCAAGATTCTTATAGCCATGCATAAGCCGTACTGGCATCCTGATGATCCGGTATATATGCCTATCCATGTAGGGAAAAAGGGAAAGGCATCCATTGGACTTCCAGGAGATGATACCGGAGATAATATTTCGGACAGGAATCCGGCCTATTGTGAACTGACCGGAGTATACTGGGCCTGGAAAAATCTCAAAGCCGATTATGTTGGACTTGTCCATTATCGTCGATATTTTACTCACAAGGGATTTTTTTTGCGGTCTATTCTTGAAAAGAGAAAAGATATTCTTACGGGAAAAGACTGGGAAAAAATCCTATCTTCCCATCCGATTGTAGTAGCGGATAAAAGAAAATACCGCATCGAAACAAATGAGGCCCATTATCTCCATGCCCATCCAAGAGAGCAGCTTGATGTGGCACTGAATGTTATCCGAAAAAAATATCCGGAATATGAAAAAGGCTGGAATATACTGATGAATCGTACCTGGGCTCATATGTTCAATATGTTCGTTATGAGGAAAGATTACTTTGACGAATGGTGCGCTTGGTGGTTTAGCGTAATGTTTGAGGTTGAAAAACAGGTAGATTTGTCCGAATATCCAAAGCCGGAGCAGCGATGGTTTATTGATGAGTTACTTTGGATGTGTGGCTCGAAACAAAAGGCTATCCATACTATGAATGTAATGTAGACTATTTCGAAAAACAAAACTGGCTCAAGAAAGGATGGAGCTTCATAGGCAGGAAGTTGGGTAGCAAATAATCATTTATCTTAAGAGGGGGTAACTACAAGTAATTCAGGTTCATCATATTTGTAAGAAAGAATTTTCTAAATTGCAATTAAAGATTGCTTCAATAGCAAGAGGAGATCTTTTATCATATATTTATATTAGGTGGTTAAGCTGACAGGTATAAAGATGGAACGTAAGTTTGCAAGTGAAGAGACGAAGCAGCTATTATTTAGTGTTATTATGCCTGTTTATAATGTTGAAAAATATGTATCACAGGCGATTGAGAGTGTATTACACCAGGAATTTATAGACTTTGAACTTATTATTGTGAATGATTGCTCACCGGATGGAAGTCTTGCTATTTGCAAGAAGTATGCAGAAAAAGATCACCGTATCACCATTATTTCACTTGATAAAAATGGTGGATTATCAAATGCGCGTAATGTCGGAATGAGTGCTATGAGAGGTCGGTATGTATTGTTCTTGGACTCTGATGACTGGTGGGATGAGGATTTACTGCAATCTGTAGCCGATGTTATAGAACAGGATGAACCAGATATCGTTTTTTTTGGATATAGGGATGAATGGTTTTCCATGGATGATAGGCAATTACAGACAGTACACAAAATTCCTAAAGCAATATCTATAAAAAATAACCATCTGGAAGTCCTTAGGATGTCTATTATTTTACAGGCTCAGGACAATGATATGTATTCCTGGTCAGCAAATAAAGCAATAAAAAATAAAAAGAAACCCTCCCAGTTCATCGATGTACCATTAAGTGAAGATAAAGAATATATTGGTAGATTGTGGGAGAATGCATCGTCCCTTTCTGTAATTGCTAAATCGTTATTACATTATCGTAGGAAAAAAGCCGGTAGTTTACGGAGTAAATATCAGCCCCATTTTTTTAAAATTCATAAATTGATTTGGGATTATCGTTACAATCAACTTTTGGAAGCGGGACTGCTTGATGAAGGTGCGGATGTATTAAAAAAGCAGTATTTGCAAATTGTATACTTGACAGTCCAAATGATGTGTTATCCCGAGGCTCATAAAAGCGTAGCTGATAAAATTCAATTTATTCATACTGCGGAAAATGATAAACATTGGGATGCTATTCGTGATAAGTCTATGAGGGGAGCCTTCCAGTTTCAAATTATGGGTTTTTTCTTCTCTCATAATATTTATCCGGCTGTTCTCTTTTTAGGGGAGATGATTTATTTTATTAAAGTACATTCTTTTTGGCTATGGAGGCATTTGCGGTAAAGAGTCGAATATTTCAGATTATATTGCTGACGAGAGTTCTTTTCCAATTGCTGCTTTGTTACAGGAATTTATTTTTGCTTGAAGAAGATAAGACTTAAAAGAATCTGACCTGTGGGATTAATAAAATAGTGAATGATATGTTGGGTATGAAATTCAGATATCTAAAACTGAAAAAGTCAAAGGATATGCGGCATTGTAGTAATGGTTTAGTTTGAATGTAGTGGTTAATAATTGCATTTATATTACATAAAAGTCGGAGGAAATCGAGTGATACCTAGAATTATTCACTATTGCTGGTTTGGCGGTAATCCTATGCCGGTAGATGTAAAAACATATATAAATTCATGGGAAAAATATTGTCCGGACTATGAGATACAGGAATGGAATGAATCAAATTTTGATGTTAGTGAAAATAATTATTGCCGTGAAGCCTATGAATCTAAAAAATGGGCATTTGTTTCTGACTATGTAAGATTGAAAGTTTTATATGAATATGGTGGTTTCTATATGGATACTGATGTAGAAGTGGTAAAATCATTGAATCCACTTCGCATCTATGATGCGGTGTCTGGATATGAGTCGAAGACTCATATCCAGACAGGCACTTTAGGTGCCTGTCGGAATAATGAGTGGATTGGCATGCTACTGAAAGATTATGATGGAAGACATTTTATTCGTAAAGATGGAAGTCTTGATTTAAAAACGAATGTACAGAGTATTACTAAATTAACGTTGAAGAGATATAGAATGAAACTTCTTGGTCAAAAGGTAACTTTTGGAAAAAAAAATATGGTTATATTACCTTTTGATTACTTATGCGCAAAGCATTGGGATACAGGTGTGATTGATAGAACATCGAACACATTTACCATTCATCACTTCAAAGGATCATGGGTTACTGATGAAATGAAAAGATATAACAATTTATTAGATAAATATTATAAAAAAAATATACTAAGATGGGGATTCCGGCAAATATTGCATTTTATTTGTGTAGAATTAAAGCAACTTATGAAATGTATGGCATGCATGACGTAATTCGAAAAATAGGGCATAAGATTTAGATTTATTAATAAAGATATGCCTACTTCAAGCATTCGTTTAGCCTAAGGAGTATTTATAGCAATATGTCACGAGTAGTATATATACGTGAGAAAGCCCCCCAACCAGCAGCATGGGGGAAATAAAGGTGTTGAGGATATCAATACTGTTTTGGAAAAAAAAATATGATGAAATATCCGAGTTGTATACTTTGCCGGGACGTAGGCACTTATTTGATTATGCAAGATCTTTTACCAGAAATTGGAGCAATTTAAATACCATCAGGAAATCTGTTAAAAATGATGATATTTTGATTATCCAGTATCCACATTATAATTTTCATGCGCTTGGGGAAAAATTAATAGATCTTTTTAGAATAAAAAATACAATTTTACTGGTCCACGATGTAGATTCTGTAAGATATCAAACTGGGATAGATGAAGAAATTAAGCTTTTGAATTTAGCAAAGGTTGTACTTTTGCATAATCAGAAGATGTCGGACTATTTAGTAAAACATGGACTGAAAACGAAAACCGTTAATGTCAATATTTTTGACTACTTGCTTTATAATACTCCATCACAGGAGTCGTTTTCTTTCGGAAAACAAATCGTATTTGCAGGGAACTTGGGAAAAAGTCATTTTCTTAATCTAATGGGGCAGGATAGTTTGGGACTATCATTGTCTCTTTTTGGTCCTGGCTTATCTGAAGAGATGAAAGAAAGCAGCCATGTCCATTGGATGGGGAGCTACAGCCCGGACGAAATCCCATTTAAATTAAAGGGAAGCTTTGGACTTGTTTGGGATGGAACATCTCTTGATGAGTGTGATGGGCTTATGGGAAGGTATATGAAAATCAATTTCCCGCATAAACTGGCATTGTATATAGCAGCAGGTATCCCGGTTGTTACCTGGAGCCAGGCAGCTATTGCTGACATTGTAACATATAAAATTGGTTTTGTGGTTGATAGTTTGCGTGAGGTGAGTAACTATATTGACTCAATTAATGAAAAGGAGTATGCGGAGTATAAAAAAAATATACTGAAATTACAGAAAAAGGTAATGTCTGGATATTTTACAGCGTTAGCATTTGAAAAAGCAGTGACAATGATTTCACGATAAATTAAATGGACGGCATGAGGAACTTAGCAATTATGAAATCTATGAGTTGGAGTATTTCCTGGCAGTTCTTGCAGAGAGTATTCTTTATTGTTGGACTTGCTACTATGCCAGTTATGACTGGAAAGTTTATATTTCCGATAGCGGGCAATCATATTGGCCTTTTATTTTTTACAGCAGGCATACTTATCTGGGGTATAGAAATGTATTGTACCCGTAAAAGTTTAACAGCGGGAGAGAAAAGGGGATTCCTGTTTTTAGGGCTCATGTTTCTATGGGCGCTAATTTGTACGGTGGCGGGAGTCTTATTTTATCCGTCTTTTGCCAATATGAATCTAAATCAGATGGTCAATTTTAGAAATTTGTATTATAACGTAATTGGAATATATCCTGAATTAACAGAATTAGATTTTGTTAAGGGGTTTCTTCTATATAGAGGTATTCGTAATGCTTTTGCCTCGGTACTATCAACTTATTTTATTTCCTTATGGATATATCATATTTATCAGAAAGATTGGAAGATGGGGTTTAGGGATCTCCAGCGTGCACTTGTTGGAGCAGGAGTTTTTCTTATTACCTATTCTATTATTGAAGTAGGCTTCTTAAGTGGTAATTATACTTGTAAAGAGATTTTAGAGATAATAAATGGAAAAGTTTTTGATGTTGCTGGAAGTCAAGGATGGTGGCCGCCTCTATTTTGGGACCATTTACAGGTAAGGAGTCTTTTTCCGGAGCCTAGTCACTTAGGAATCTTTTTAGGTATGGCGATCCCTGCTTTTTTTTCTATCTTTTTCCTATCTAAAGATAAAACTTGTTTTGTATATCTGTTAGTGTATTCTTGCTATGTAATGATGTTATTTATGTCCAAAGCACGAACTGGTACAGTTGTTTTTTCTATTGAACTTTTTATGTTTATTGTATGGTTGTTATTTTATAGACGATTTATAAGTGGGAAGCGAATTATTAGCTTTTTATGCATTACGTTGGGGGCATTCCTAATATCATTTACGATTATGACTAATTTTCATCCTATTGATAATAAGGTAAAAGACCGGAATGATGTTACTTCGGTTAGCAGTTACGTTCAAAATAATATTGCATCCGCAGTAGGTAATCAACGTAGTAATAGTACGCGGAAAGTTAATATGTTGGCAACACTGAAAGTTGGGCTATCTCATCCATTGACGGGAACTGGTATATATATGGCTAATGAGTATATTGAAAAACAAATACCGCAAGAAGATAAGCGGGGAGAAATTGCACTTTGGATTGATTACATGATAAAAGAAGGACCAATTCAGTCTGGTTTTCCTGATACTAACCATTTTGTCACAGTCCTTGCTGAGCAGGGAATAATTGGAGAAATTCTTTTCTTAACTCCACTAGCTACTGTATGTATATTACTTTACAGAAAACGTTATATACTAAAAAAGATGGAGGTTACTGCTTTGTTTGTTTCTTTTGTAGGTCTAACTATGGCGCTATGTGCTAATTATGACCATATTTGGCTTTTTGTTATTACGGGATTACTTTTTAGTACCCTTTATCCGCGAAGAGATAGGAATGATTATAATGGATAGCCTTTCTAATAAAATACTTAAATTTTCAAGGAAGTATTTTGGGGGTATGATTTTATTTGCTGTGTGCTTTGGCATTCTTTTAACTGTGACGAAGTATATGTTTTCTGATACGGCTGTGCGAACAGGAGATTATTTATTTACCAGAACAATTATGATACAAAATAAAACTGGAAATGTAGATAATAATTTTGATTATGTAGGGTTTTGGCGCTCAACTGCCAATATTGATAAATTTTTAAGTTCTGTCTCGAGTACCGATTTTGATTTCAGTAAAATCGATAGTGCTTGGAATAGAAAAAATCGTTCGCAGCAGATTGACTGGATCAGGAATAGTATCATAGTTTCTTCATTCCGGGGAAATGTTTATGAGATAGGGTTTAAATTTGATGGAAATATTACACCGGATACTGTATACATGAATTCTCATTTGGGGATTTTATGTGATCAATTGGTAAAGCAGAGTGAAAAGGCACTGAAAGAAGCAATGACGGAAGTTTCTTTTCAAACAATCAGTACCAGCGATATTCGTCCATCTGTTGTGCCTGTAGATCGGAGGAAGGCTGCTATTAAATATGGGATTCTTGGGTTTGTGGTAGGGATAATTGCTGCAGAGATTATGGTTGCCCTGACAGTTTTGCGTCGAAAAAACTCTGCGTAAATCAGACAAGTGTATTTTTAGAATGACTTTGCTTAAAATAGATGTTCAAATGATACTTACACAGGTAAAACGTGTATAAGCATTTAATCTGTAAATTGCATTTTGAAAAGAGGTATGAGGTTGAAGGAGATTGGGCGGCTCTGGGAAAATATTTTTTCTATGGTCACGTTACGTGGTATGGAGTATATCCTGTCTTTTCTTTTGGTGCCATACCTTCTTCGCACACTTGGACCTGCTAATTATGGAGCCATTGCTTTCATGCAGGGAATTGCCGCATACTATAACCTCTTTATTGATTTCGGCTTTAACCTGACAGCACCGAGAAAATTGGCCCGTTCACCGGTAGAGGGAATCCCCCATATTTTCTCTATATTCATGTGGTCAAAGGTGTTGTTGCTGGTTATTGTTACTGTTGCTTTTGGTATTCTCCTATGGGGAGCAGATAGAATTGGTATTATTTCATTGAATCCGTACTTATTTGCTGCTATATATACTGCAGTTATTGGGAATGTGCTGTTTCCTGTCTGGTTCTTTCAGGGAATCCAGGAGATGAGATATATCACCACTATTAATCTTCTGGGGCGTTTTTTCTGCATTTTGGGGATATTTACATTGGTAAACACGGAGGCTGATTTTATATTAGCAGCTTTCCTGCAATCCTGCACACCATGTATTGCTGGTTTTCTCTCTCTTATTTTGATTTCTCGTAGGTATCGGGGGGCGTGGAGATGTCCTGCTTTTCAGGAGATTAGGTCTGCAGTCAAGGAGGCCAAACAAATCTTCATCTCCAATTTAGCCATTAGTTTATACACAAATACGGATATCATAGTATTAGGAATTCTGACTAATGATACTGTGGTTGGTTACTACAGCGGGGCAGATAAGCTTTTGAATTGTATCAAACGAGGGGTCAGTGCTGTCAACGATGCGGTTTATCCCTATATCAGTCAGACGTTGACGGTAGATAGAAATCAAGCCATCCGTTTCTTACGAAAGCAAATGATGGTTTATGTTGCTGGTGGTATTGTTGGCGGAATGATTCTTTTATTTGGTGCACCCCTCTTTATTCCATGGCTGTTGGGGTCGAAATACGTGGCTTCTATCCTCCCACTGCAAATCATGTCATTTGTACCACTCATGGTGGCACTTAGTAATATTTTTGGGTATGAAACGATGCTTCCATTTGGAATGGAAAAGATTTATAGTCGTATTCTTGTTCTTGCATCTTTTGTAAATTTGGTCATTATAGGACCTTTTGTGTGGATATATCAGGAAAGTGGGGTATCCATGGCTATGTTTATCACAGAAACCTTTATCACAATAGCACAGGGATATGTTCTTCATAAAAGAAGGATTTTACTTTGATATTTGCATCTATATCGTGCAGTATCGATTTAGTATTATATTTGGAGGTCTCACAGATTGGAAAAATTGGATTCGTTACAGGGACTCCGTTTTCTTGGTTTCTTTCTTATTTTTCTGAATCATGCCGGATGGCTGCTGTGGAAGACGAAGTACTTTGATTTTGGTGCCAGAGGCGTTGAAATCTTTTTTGTGCTGTCCGGATTTTTGGTGGCCTATAACTACCGGGATGCAGACTTTGCCTATGACCTGAAGTCATCTTTTAAGTATATGTGGTCCAAGCTGCAGAAGTTCTATGTGCTTCATATGCTTACTTTTCTTGTGGTTCTCTGCCACATGGAGCGCCATGGATTCAAGTATCCCGACGGAGTTCATGGATTTATCCGTGATGTATTCCTGAATGTAACGCTTCTGAAAAGCTGGTATGATCCGGCTGAGTTTACCTTTAACGGGGTGACTTGGTTTCTCTCCTGTATTCTTTTCATTTATTTCTGTGTACCCTATATTATTCATTTCTTTAAATCTAAAAAATGGAGGGGTACCGCCCTTCTTTCATTCCTTATCCTGTTTATGCTGACGATGACTTTTGATACCATGGGATACAAAATGGGTATGAACCCCTGGCCCGGTGTCTTTGGCTGGTACTGCAATCCGGCCTGCCGTCTCTTTGATTTTCTCTTGGGCTATACGGGCTTTTTAGTACTGAGCGGATTTTCTGGAGAATTGTTGAAGAAGAAGGCTTCGTTGCTTCAGGTCAGCATGCTTACTTTTACTTTGCAGCCTGCAGGCTGTTTGATACGCAGTGGGTACCGGCACCATTTATCCTGCTTACGGTTCTATTGATTTTCACGTTTACATTGTCCGGAGGGATCTTTGACAAACTGTTTGGTAATAAGCTTCTCATCCATCTTGGTAATATTAGTTTCGAATTGTATATCGTACACCAGGTCAATATTAATCTGATGAACCATATGTTGGATGAGCTGCTGGATCATAATCATCTGGCTGTATTCCTGATATTGCTGGTGATATCTATACTCATGGCAGAATTTTTTTATTGGAAACCTGTGAAAGAATTTATTACAAAGACTATTTGGTGAGAGAATTAGGGAGAGAGGGTGAAATGGTCAATTTTGGTTGGTATTTTTCACACAAAAAATTAGCGTACTTATGCGACCTTAGGTAATGACTCATAGTAGCGTCTGCGTTTTACAGCAGGGGAATCTCATCCATTGGCGGAGTAGATTCGCCTGTTATTCCAGCAGCTTATGAAGTATCTCTAAATCAGAATTTTGACTTCGTCTGCGGGCATTTTTCTGTGTTATATCTGCCATAGAGAAGTTCTGATTTCATTTTCGCCTATATCGACTTGCACTTCGCATTTTTATCAACTTAGTTTACATAATCAATCAAGAATAACATTCTTGACGTATATAAACGTTTTTCGCTTATATTATTGACGGCAATCAGGCTGATTTGATATAGTAATGACAGGAGGTGATAGCTATGATTACGTATTTTTCTATGGAAGGATTTCTTTCTGTTAAGAAAAAGGTGGAGCTTTATTTCGTTCCTAAACCTCATACACGGATTACAAATACCCGTTTTGAAGATAATTTTATCCACACGCCAAAGTATAAATTAATGAAAGCGGCTGTTCTTTTTGGAATGAATGCATCCGGCAAGTCTAATGTGCTGCTTGGCATGAAGCATCTTATTTCAATGATTAATCACGGATTGAATTTAGGTGCTGTTGATGATATGCGTCGAAATCTGATTAATTTTGATTGCAAAACGATTGCTTTTGAAATCGGTTTATATGATGTGAAAAGTAATCAGGATTATGTGTATCAGATTGCCTATGACTGTGAGAAAATCGTTTCCGAAAAGTTGGTTTTAAATGAACAGGAAATTTTTTCTTTTTCTGACGGGAAGTTATCTATCACAAATCTGAGCGGTATAAAAGAGCGGGATGCCCTTATCCGCTTATTTTCCGGTGTTTCTACGGAATTATATCTGCTGAAGCTGAAAGACTACATGGGGGAGTATATTACTTCTTTCCAAAAATTGGCAGCCGCCGTAAAAATAAATATTCGGGATATTGTACCTCTGCTGGATAGGGATGATATCATAGGTGTGAATGAAGAACGCAGGAACTTTTGGGAAAATAATAAAAAGCGTATTTTATCTGTTTTTCATATGCTGGATAGAACGATTACGGATATCGGATTTGAAAAAATCCGGGCGGACGGATATGAAGTTCTTATTTTCCGGGGAAAAAAGAAATATCATTTGGGAATAGAATCCAAAGGGATTCAAAAAATATGCCATTTAATGTATGTTTTGATAACCAATATGATCAATGGGGAGGTACTGGCTGTTGATGAGTTGGACTCTTCCATCAGCACGGGTTCTTTGATTGAATTATTTAATGACTTGATAAATACGAAGGAAAATAAGGGCCAGTTTATTATTACTTCTCATAATCCTTTTTTGATGAATCAGAATATTTTTCATCCCCAGCAGTTGTACATTGTGAATAAAAAATCTGATTTGTCATCGGAAATCTATTCTTTTGATGATTTTGATCTTCGTAATGATAAAAATAAATTATATGAAGATTATCTTAAAGGAAGGTTTGGTGGGGCCGGTGAGTAGATCCATTCGGAGGCTTGCTTCGCCCAAAAGGAAACTTAAGAAAAAGATTCTATTCCTGGTGGAAGGGAAAACTGAGAAAAATATCATTTTCCATCTTTTTGATCAAAATGATTATCCGAATATATCGTTTAGTGTAAAAGAATACCAGGGCGGCGGATATGCCGATATAAGACATTGGGTGGCAAAGCGAAGGGATAGCCTTGATATTGTTTTTGTTATTTGTGATTTGGACCGGGCACAGGAAGACACGGAAAGGAAAAGTCTTATTACAACGATTAAATTTTTAGAGAATGAAAATATTAGGAACAATATATTCTTGTCGTGTCCTGATTTTGAACAATGGATGCTCTGCGGGTTGCCCGGCAGTAATAACAAGCCATTATACCGCTGTCTCGGATATGCTAATAAAGAAGAGCAAAAGGTGGATAATCATTTGTTTTCCAAGTATACAGGTGCGGGAGGCAGCTTTTCCACAGCCGAAAGATACTTTTCCGGAAGACCTTTATTCTATATGAAAAAAGATTTCTCCCAAGGAACTATTCAGAACGAATACGTTAATGCAGAACAAAGTTCATTATATTATTTAAGGGATTATTTACAAATACTGGATCATGCATGATTTATTGTATTTTGTTATGGAGGGAATAGATGGAAACCTATCAAAATGTAAATGGAAATTCCGGTATAGCAGGATATAAGATCGGCGATACCTATATCGAGGTGGAATTTGCAGATACGGAGAGTGTGTATCGCTATTCTTACGAAAGTGCCGGACGGGGGAATGTGGAGGAAATGAAGCGTCTGGCGGCGCAGGGGCATGGACTCAATTCGTTTATTAACCGGCGGGTAAAATATTTATATGAAAAGTGAGAGAGTCTTATTTTAAAGGGCTCTCTTTTTTGTATTGCAGTATAATGATTTTAAAAGATACGGACAGAAAGGAAGTGTATATCGTGAAAACAGCGCGCAGAGAAATAGAGGGCAGGCCTGTGCTGGCGGTCTGCTATGATTTCGACCGGACGCTTTCCCCTGAAAATATGCAGGACGGATATATCCGTGCCGTGGATTATGACGTGGACAGCTTTTGGGAGGAATCGAACCGGCTGGCGGAAGACCATTGCATGGATCAGAACTTGGCGTACATGTATAAGATGCTTCAAAGCGCCAGAGGGAAGGAAATACTGAACAAGGAAAGGCTGAAACAGTACGGCGGCAAGGTCAGGCTGTACGACGGTATCAGAGGATGGTTCCGCCGGATCAATGCCTACGGGGAAAGGCGGGGCATCCTTGTGGAGCATTACATCATTTCCTCCGGGCTGCGGAGATCATAGAGGGAACAGCGATCGCGAAAGATTTCACCCATATTTACGCCAGTTCCTTTTATTACAATGAGCATGGAGAACCCTGCTGGCCGGCGCAGGTGATCAATTACACGAATAAGACGCAGTTCCTTTTTCGCATAGAAAAAGGGGATCCTGGATATCAATGACAATGCGGTGAATGACCACTTCGTAGAAGGCGAGCTGCGCGTCCCGTTCAGAAATATCGTATACATCGGCGACAGTGCCACGGATATCCCCTGTATGCGCCTTGTCAATTCACTGGGCGGCCATTCCGTCGGCGTCTACGATTTGGAAAATACGGACAGCAAAGATACGGTACGTCGGATGATCCGGGACGAACGCATCCGCTACTATGTACCGGCGGATTACACAAAAGGAAGCGAAATGGACATACTCATACACCAAATTATAGACAAAACGGCGGCCTATGAGGTGCTGGAAGAGAAGCATTTAAGAGACAGGAAAGAAGCGGTAAGTCTCAAATAGATAATAAGGGAGGAGAGATGGTTATGGAATCGGATATTGAAAAATTAAATAAAATATTTTATTGTGATTATCATAAACGAATGGAGGAGCTTAAAAAGAGTACAAATAAATTGGTACATTATACATCGGCATCTGCGGGATTAAAAATCTTGCAGAATAAAGAAATATGGATGCGTCGAGTATCATGTATGAATGACTTTAGCGAAGTACAACATGGGAAAGATCTGTTTATTGATTTATGGAAAAATACAGAAAGAGACATAATACAGAAGCTTACCTCATTATTTGGTGATAATGGAGATGTATTCAATGAAGTAATGGGAGAATTGGGGAAGATAAGTGCGTTTAATATATTACATTCCTATATTACTTGCTTTTCTGAGCATTTAGAGAGTGAAGATAAATATGGTCGGCTGTCCATGTGGCGTGGGTATGGAAAGGGTACAGGTATTGCATTGGTATTAAAAAAAGATATATTTTATTCTGATTATGATTCTCTAGATGTATTTACTTCTCCAGTTGCATATTTGAATCAAGAAGAAATAAAAGATAAGTTCATTTCTTTGGCGACAGATTTAGAAGAAAATAAACAAAAAATAGATTTTAAGAATATTCAACGGGATGATTTACGTGACTTTTTGATAGAATGGTTAGAAATATTAATTTTATCAATAAAGCATCCGGCATTTTGTGAAGAAAAAGAATGGAGGGTCATATCATTTGAGGGAGCTAAGGGGATCAAGAAAGATATAATAGATTTAAATGGTATGCCTCAGCCTATCCAAAAAATTCCTTTATCTGAGAAGTTACAAACGGATGGTGATGGGTTTTCAGTTAATGAAATACTAGATCATATTATTATCGGTCCGACACAATATGCGATACCTATATATCAGGCACTTGTTGAGGAACTGGAAAAATTAAATGTTAAAGATGCTAAGAAAAAAGTTGTTTTCTCGGATATTCCGTACCGTGGGTAATAATATATGACAAATTAGTACAAAATAGGGCATCATCTTAAAATGGTTAAAAAGGAGAAAATCATGAAAAAGAATTTTAAACCGAATACCTGGCTGTACCCGCAGCCGGTGCTTGTAATTGCCTCTTATGGCGCGGACGGCACGGCGGATGGTATGGTGGCGGCGTGGGGCGGGATTTATGATACGAACCAAGTGGGATTCATGCTGGACCATACGCATAAGACTGTGGCGAATCTATTGAAAAAGAAAGCCTTTACCGTAAGCATGGCGACCGTTTCCACGATGGCGGAAGCGGATTACTTGGGGATTGTGTCGGGAAATCGTGTACCCGATAAGGTGGCGCGAGCCGGACTTCATGCGGTGAAGAGCGAGTTTGTGGACGCGCCGGTGCTTTCGGAATTTCCTTTGACCCTGGAGTGCGAAGTGTCCAAGGTGACGAAGGTGGGCGAGGATTACCATTTCGTCGGGGATATTATGAATATCCTGGTCGATGAGGACATTCTGACCAAAGGAAAGATTGACGTGAAGAAATTACAGGCGATTACCTTTGATCCGGCCGGCGGGAAGTATATTGCTCTCGGTGACGCGGTAGGAAACGCATACCGGGAAGGCAGAAAGTATATGGAGTGACAGAAATCGGCTGTTTGGGGTCAAAGCTGTAAGCCGGCAGCTGTCAGCTAAAAGTGCTGAATGACGGCGGACGGCAAAGCGTCATAGTGAGGGAAACGTTAAACGTCATCCTGAACGAACGTGAAGGATCTGTACCCGTGGTGAGGGAATCGGTAAGAAGATAAAAGCTATCAGCTGTGAGCTGAAAGCTGTTAGCCGTTAGCTTTTAGCTGTCAGCTAAAAGTGCAGAATGACACCGAACGGCAAGGCGTCATAATGAGGGAAACGTTAAGTGTCATCCGAAGCGAATGCGAAGGATCTGCTGCCGTGATGAGGAGAGCCGGTAAGAAGATAAAAGCTAGCAGCTGTGAGCTGTCAGCTAAAAGTGCTGAATGACGGCGGATGGCAAGACGTTATAATAGGGGGGAATGTTAATCGTCATCCGAAGCGAATGTGAAGGATCTGCTGACGTAGCGAGGAAGACGGAAGGCAAAAAAGAAGTCAGGAAGAGTCAGGAAGGAGGCGGGTTATGACAAAAGAAATAAAAACCGGCATGATGGCGTTTATTATTTTGGTTGTCGCCATGGCGGTGTTTCTTTTTGTCCGTCCGAAAGATTGGTTTGACGGGAATTATTTCCGCATGACAGCATCCTTTTCCAGTGTACAGGGGATCAAAAAAGGAAATGAAGTGCGTTATGCCGGTGTCCGTGTGGGGGAAGTGTCCAAAATTTCCACGGAAGGAAATGAAGGGATTCTTGAGATGCGTATAAAGAAAGATGCGCAGATTCCTCTGGACGCGGAGTTTACCGTTTCGCAGAGCGGAGTGATCGGTGATTATTACGTGGATATCCGCGGCGGTCATTTTGACGGCAGTTATTTCGGGGAGGGGATGCGTGTCGAAGAAAAAAGATCGAATCGTTTGGATCAGATGATGGAAAGGGCGAAGAAGCTGAAGGATTCCGCAGCGCAGATGAAAGAAAATATAGGGAAGATGGAGGGAAAGTAGGCAGCTGAAAAGCCGCTTGGCATGCTTGGGAAAGTATGGCCGGCGGCTTTTTCTTTTACTTATGGGATTCCTGTTCCATTTCCCAGCTCCATGAGCGGGTGGGAGTCATTTTTCCGTCAGCACCGAAGGTGTACCTGGTGGTGCCGGGGAGTTTCGGCGTGAGGGGGCTGGTGAAGCCGCGGCCAATGACGTCGGTGGTGTTCATGATGAAAAGGAAGGCGTGGGGGTCTATGTCCTCGATGAAATGGCGCAGTTTGGTGACTTGCGTCAGATCCACGATAGCGAAGACGATTTTCTTGTCTTTTCCGCTGAACCCGCCCTGTCCGTAGAGAAGGGTGGCGCCGTGATGAATATTTCTCAGAATGGTGTCCGCCACTTCAAGCGGTTTGTCGGAAACGATGAAAGCCGCTTTCCTTTGGGCGAAACCGATGACGATACGGCTGGAAACGGTGGCATTGATGTACATGGCGATGAGGGTGCAGATGGCAGGTTCCAGCGTAAAGATCCACGCGCTGGACATGATGATGATGAAGTTCAGGCCGAAGACGACGTAGCCGATTTCCCAGATTGTAAAATTTTTTGATAACCGCGCCAATGACGTCGAGGCCTCCGCTGTTTGAATTGTAGCGGTAGAGAAGTCCCAGGGCGGCGCCGAGGACAACGCCCCCCGATATGGCAGCGACAAGAGGATTGCTGATGACACACCAGTCCGCCATGAAAGCGGTGAGGTCGATAAAGAGCGACAGGCTTACTGTGCTTAAAATGGTGACGACCGTATAGAATTTTCCCATGAATTTCAGGGACAGGATGAGTACAGGTATATTCAGTACCAGATTGGACAGGCCGATGGGAATGTCCATGAGGTAGTAGAGAATCATGGCGATGCCTGTGACGCCGCCTGCGAGAAAGTGATGGGGAACAAGGAATATGTTGAGTCCGGCGGCATAGATGAAAGTGCCGATGAGGGTGATGACAAGTATGAAGAGAACGCGCTGTATGCAGACAGGATCGTTCCAATGCTTACGGATATTGGCGCCCACGATGATCTCCTTTGGGATGTGCCCATGGAATAAGGGAGTTCTCCCTGTTTAAATGTGAACACATTATATCACTATTTTCTCTTTAATGACACCAAAAGGAATTGTGGAAAATATATTTTTGATGGTATAGAATAAGAATAAAATTAATTTCTTATTATAAATGCAGGAGCGGATGAATCGTATTTATTTTGAAATGCCGGCAGGACGCACGGATTGAAAAATGATTTCCATATATTTTCCAATATGATATAATCTAATTGAATTACAACGTATACTATGTAATTTGCCGTGAAGGCAAAGAGCGGTTTCAAGGGGAGCAGATGAATGGACAGTTTTGAGGAAATACTTCAAAAGAAGCATTTAAAACGTACGAAAGCGCGTGTCATGATCTTGAAGGTGCTCCAGAAGAGCCTGCCGATGACCGCGGGGGATGTATATGAAGCGGTGCGGAAGAGAGATACTAAGCTCAGTCTTTCTACAGTGTACCGTAATTGTGAAGCGCTGGCCAAAAAGGGACTGCTTCTCCGTTCGACGATGCTTGCTGACGGATTGACGAGGTATGAATATACGCAGGGCGACCATGTGCACCACGCGGTGTGCCTGTCGTGTAATAAGATTTTCCCTGTCGAGGTTCGTCTGGAACCGGAGTATAAAGACCGTCTGGCAGAAGAAAACGGATTTGAAGTGACGGAGCATCGTGTGGAAATTTACGGTTTTTGCAAAGAATGCAAGGCGCGGGGCATGGATAAGGAATTTAAAGAACGGATGATTTAAAGAAAGACAGGAAAGGCGGAGCGTATACGATGTGTTTTTTATTCCGTGCGTAACTGAAGGCGGGATTTAAAAAGTAAAAGGACGTGAGGCGGCAGAGATGCCGTCTTTTTATGGTGCCCGCATTTCAAGAGGTGCCGGAAGGAAATCTTATGTGTATTTGTCATGCAATAATGATGAGTAAGATTTTTTCTATATCTGCAGTGCAGGGAATCTGTGGATAAATAAGGTGCTTACATGATAAAATATAAACAGATGTATATATAATTAATTATTTATGAAGAAGGAGGAGAGTGTATGGGTCTTATTAAAGCAGGAATGGGCGCGGTCGGAGGCGTACTGGCCGATCAGTGGAAGGAATTCTTCTATTGTGACAGCATGCCGCCTGATGTCCTCATGATGAAAGGACAGAAACGGACCGGCGGCCGCAGCTCGAACACAGGCGGAGAAGACAACATTATTTCCAACGGATCCGTCATTGCCGTCAACAACGGGCAGTGCATGATGATTGTGGAACAGGGCAAGGTCGTCGATCTCTGCGCCGAACCGGGAGAGTATACCTACGATCAGTCATCGGAACCGTCGCTCTTCACGGGCGGTCTGAATAAGGAAAGCGTCATCGCCGTATTCAAACAGATGGGGAGACGTTTTACCTTTGGCGGCGATACGGGGAAAGACCAGCGCGTTTATTTCTTCAATACAAAGGAAATTGTCGGGAACAAGTACGGTACGCCCAGCGAGATTCCGTTCAAGGTGGTTGATGCGGATACCGGGCTGAAATTGTCCGTCCGTATCCGCTGTTTTGGTGAATACAGTTACAAGATCGTGGATCCGATCCTCTTTTACACCAATGTGGCAGGCAACGCGTCGGACAGTTATGAGCGTTCCCAGATTGACGGCCAGCTGAAATCAGAACTGCTTACGGCTCTCCAGCCGGCATTTGCCAAGATTTCTGCCCAGCGTATCGACTACACCGATCTGGCGGGACACACGTTTGAAATTGCCGAGGCCCTGAATGAAGTGCTTTCCAAGAAATGGACGGAGCTCCGCGGCCTTGCTATCGTTTCTTTCGGTGTGAACAGTGTCAAGGCCAATGAGGAAGATGAAGCGAAGATCCAGAAGATCCAGATGGGCATGGCCATGTCAAATCCCGCTATGGGGGCGGGCGTTCTCGTAGACGCACAGTCTGACGCTATGCGTACGGCGGCGGGCAATGAAGGCGGCATGGGCGCGGCATTTGGATTTATGGGTATGAATATGGCAGGCGCGGCAGGCGGTATGAACGCGTCCAATCTGTACGGTATGGCAGGCCAGCAGCAACAGCAGATGCCCCAGCAGGCACCCGCGCCGGCACCTGCTCCCGCTCCCCAGCCGGCGGGCTGGAAATGTGCGGAGTGCGGTACGGGAGGAAATACGGGCAAGTTCTGCGCCAACTGCGGAAAACCCGCTCCCGCTCCTGCGGCTGAATGGACCTGCGCGGAATGCGGTACAAAGAATACGGGCAAATTCTGTGCCAACTGCGGCAAGCCCGCTCCTGCGGCTGAATGGATCTGCAGCGAATGCGGTACGCAGAATAAAGGCAAGTTCTGTGCCAACTGCGGACATCCCCGTCCGTAATGGAACATTGAGAAAAGGGCGGCGGGCATAGATTTACTGCTGTCCTGTCCCTATTTCACACTGCCGTTTTGTTTCCTTTATGGAAAAGGCGGCGATTATGGAAAAGGAGGTACTTATGGCTGATACTTCAGTAAGCTTTAAATGCCCCAATTGCAGCGCTCCTCTTGCATATGCTCCCGGCGCGGATCATGTGACCTGCGAATACTGCGGCACGGAACTGTCCATCGCTGATCTGGAAGCGTTCTACGCGGCGAAGGAAGAAAACGCGGCAAAAGCGGAAGAAGCGCGGCAGAAAAAGTGGGATACTGACGGTGCGGGAAAGGAATGGAGCGAAGACGAGGCGAAGATTCTCCGCGCCTTTACCTGTTCTTCCTGCGGAGCGGAAATCGTCTGCGATGAAAATACGATTGCCACGGAATGCTGCTACTGCGGAAACCCGACGATGATTGCCCAGCGTTATGACGGCGCTCTGCGTCCCGACTATGTGATTCCGTTCCAGAAGACGAAAAAGGATGCCCAGGAAGCCTTTAAAAATTTCTACAAGGGGAAATTACTCCTGCCGTCCAATTTCGTCAGCCAGAACCGGGTGGATGCGATTCAGGGCATGTATGTTCCTTTCTGGCTCTTTGACTCCAAAGTCACCGCTACCGCCAGCTACAAAGCGAAAAATGTAAATACTTTCGTTGTTGGAAAGAATCAGATCACGGAAGAAAGGGTTTACCGGTGCGACCGTGAGGGAGAAATGAAATTTAACCGGGTACCTATGGACGGCAGTAAGAAAATGGACGATACATGGATGGAAAGTATCGGACCTTTCGATTATTCCACCATGGTTCCTTTTACCACGGCATACCTGGCAGGGTACCTGGCCGATAAGTATGATGTGCCGGCGGAAGAAATGGCGCCCCGCGCCGATGAGCTGGTAACAAATACCGCGCTTGCGCAGATGGATGACACTGTCACCGGTTATACAAGCTGTAATCGGGAAGATGGTTTCGTGTCCAAAGATGAAAACACCGTTTCCTATGCCCTTGCGCCGGTATGGATTCTTTCCACCACTTATAACGGCACGCCGTATACTTTCATTATGAACGCCCAGAGCGGCAAGTTTGTGGGAAGCCTGCCGGTGGATAAAAATAAAGCATCCATGTACACGGCGGCGGCATTTGTCGTCTTCGTTCCCATCCTTTACTTCCTCATTAAAATGATGTTCGGTTCTTTATAAGGAGGCGGGACTATGAAAAAAATATTTCAGATCTTAGCGATGCTCCTTGCCGTCCTCTTTCTGCCCGTGATGTCTGACGCAGCGGAGATGCCGTCTTTCCATGACGGGGCGGATATCGTGAAAGGCGAGGCGGCCGCGGAAGTAAAGAACGCATTGGAAGCGGTAGAGAAGAAACATAATGTCCGTATCGCTGTTGTCACCCAGCCCTCCGTGAAGGGAATGAAAATCGGCGATTATGCCGATAAACTTCTCGGTACGGTGATCAAAGGCGGAGAAAAAGGAAATATGGTTCTCGTTCTTGATATGCAGGAACGCGACTGGTACATTGCCACCGATCCCAAAATGAAGGCGATGATTACCAATGATATAGGCATCAAACTTATGAAAGACGCCTTTGTAAGCAAGCTTTCCGCAGGGAATTACGCGGAAGCGTTCAAAGCTTATGCGGAGAAGGCGGACTTCCTTATTTCCTACTATGAGAAAGAAGGGAAAGCGTATGATCCTGACGATCAATTCAGTTTTCTCGGACTGGGGATTGCCGCTGTCCTTTCCCTGCTCGGCGCCTTCGGCGTAAGGAACTACCTGATAGGAACGATGAGCAATGTGGCGCCCGGTGTGAACGCTTCCCACTATCTTGACAAAGACAGTTTCGCCGTGACCGGTGAGAATGACTACTACCTCTATACCAACCGTATCGTCACGCCCCTTCCTGAAAAGAAAGATGACGGTGTCGTCGGAGCAGGCGGCTCCATGGGCGGCGGAAACGGAGGCAACGGCGGAGGAGGCGGAAAGTTCTGACGCTGCCGGAAAAGAAATAAATTATTTTAGTAATGAAAAGTTACCTCACCGGCCGGCGGGGTAATTTTTTATTTATGAAGCGTAAAAAAGAAAATAGAGCCGGAGAGGAACGGTTGCAATGGACCTCTTTGTATTGCTATATGACCGACCGTTACGGAAGCCCTGTTCTGTTCCTGTGTTATAATGGGGAAAATCAATCTGTTTATTGGATGATGGAGAAAAACATGAATCTTCTTCTGCTTATTTTTACTTTTATAACCAACTGGATCGTGAGCGCTTCTTTTTGGGTGCTCTATTTTTTATTTACCGTACCTTTTTTCCATGAAGAGCTGGCAGGAAATTATGAACTTCTGACGGAGCGCATCCTGCAGCTTTCTCTGGCGTGTGTTCTTGTGCCTGCCGTTTTATCGGGAACAGGCGTCATGCAGTATTTCTTTGTCCGTGAAAACGGCGGGCGGAGGGCTGCGGGAGAAACGAAAATGTATTTGGAACGTCTGATGCGCGATATCTGCCGTCGGGGCAGACTGGAATTATCCGATTTCCGTCTTTATACGGCGAAAGCAGATGATTACAATGCATGGGCAATCGGCGGAAACCATATCACCGTCACGGAACGTCTGCTGGATGAATTTTCCGAAGAAGAGGTAAAAGGGATCCTTGCCCATGAGGTGGGACATCTGCAGAACGGGCACAGCCGCTTCGGTCTTCTGCGCTATGGTATGGAATGGTTCAGCGGTATCATTGTCTATGTTTACAGTGTGGTGACACTGCTCCTGGCATTTTTACGCTGGATTCCGGTCTTGGGGATTTTTATAGGCATTGTCAATTTTTTTATCCTCATACAATATTATTTCCTGAAAATATTTCTGCAGATTCCTCTTTGGTTTTTCACACAGTTCGGCAGCAGGAGAAATGAATATGCCGCCGACGAATATGCCTGCGGTCTCGGACTGGGGATGGAACTTGCCGTCGGACTGGTCCACCTGGAACATATTTTCCGCAGCGGCAGGCGGGACTGGTTTTCCCGTCTTTTTGACGACCATCCCGACATTCCCAGCCGGCTGGAACGGATAAGGAAAATCCTGATGGAAAGAGAACGCGGCTCTTTGGCGGGATAAGGAAACGGGGGAGTAAAATACAAAGCGGGAAGGGAATTTCCTCTTTGCGCTTTTGGCAGGATCATCCTTGCATCGGACTGAAATATATGGTATACTATGCACAGCAGAGGTGACTGTTAGTCAAGTTGCTTCTGCGCCTCTTTTCAGCAAATGTTCCCCGACATTTGCTGAAAAATATACAAGGAAGTCGTCCCGGATCCCCATAACCCCCGGGACGTTTTCCTTGCATGAGAAAACGGATATTTCCTGACAGACTTTGGTCTTGAGAAATATCCGTTTTGTTTTACCATCCGTTTTTTCTCCAGAAAGAGGGGAGGAAAAGGATGAGAAGAGTAAAAGATTCAAGCCGGCCCATAAGCATGGACAGGGCGACGACAATTTTTGTCATGGCAGGCATGGCTGACCAGTTGCAGGTGGCGCCGAATTGTCCCAGTGCCGGCCCCGAGTTGCTCATGGTGGCAATGGAAAGGCCCAGGGCGGAAGGAATATCCGCGCCGCTTGCGGCGATAAGGGCGGTCCATAAAAAAATGGACATCGTATAGATGAAGAAACAGAAAACCTCGAGGAGCATGGATTCGGAAAAATTTTCTCCTCCTGCACGGGTCTGTATGACGGCCCGGGGGTGGAGTTTCTGGCGGAGAACGGCGGTCATGGATTTGAAAAGCAATATGATGCGCGTTACTTTCAGGCCGCCCGAAGTCGATCCGCCGCAGCCGCCGATGAACATGAGTATGAGCAGTATGACCTGGGAAAAATGGGGCCACGTTTCAAAGTCGTAAGAAATAAATCCCGTGGTGGACGAAAGAGACGCCGAGGTAAAAAGCGCTTCCAGCAGTGCGGAAGGGGCGTACAGTCCGCTTTCCAGCATTAAATTTAAAAAGATAAGGATAGTGGCGGCGGCTACGATGGAAAGATAGACTTTAAATTCCGTATTTTCCCAAAGAACACGGATGCCCCGTTTCCATGCAGCCACATAGATGCCGAAATTGGCGCTGGAAATAACCATAAATATGACGGCCAGTTTTAGAGGCGTACTGTCATAAAAAGCGATGCTTTCATTCTTTGTGGAGAAACCTCCGGTGGCGATGGTGGAAAAGGCGTGATTTACCGCGTCGAAAAAGTTCATGCCGAGGAGTGTGTAAATCAATGCGGCAGAAACAGTAAAAAGCAGGTACACCGCAAAAAGCGCTTTCGCCATTTCTTTGATCCGGGGAACGGCGCGGGAGGAATAAGGACCTGTGCTTTCCGCATCAATCATGCGGGCGCTTCCTTTTCCGGCCTGCGGGAAGAGAGCCACAAAGATGACGATGATTCCCAGGCCGCCGAGCCAGTGGGTCAGGGAGCGGAAGAAAAGAATGCTTTTCGGCAGAACGGTTAAATCGGCAAAAATGGTGGCGCCGGTGCCTGTCAGGCCTGAAATGCTTTCTACCAGAGCGTCCAGCGGAGAAAGGAGACCGGACAGGAAATAAGGGAAAAGGTAAAGAATGGAAATACATATCCATGACAGCGCGGTCACCGCAAGACCGTCGCGGGGATTCAGATTGATGACTTTTTTCTTGCCCTTATACCGCAGGAATGCGGCCAGTAAAAAGCAAAGCGCCATGGAGTGAATAAAAGGAAGAACCGGTTCTTCCCAAAACAGGGCGGTCAGCAGGGGAAGCAGGAGGACGAGACCGCATCCCGCAGTCAGTTTGGCGATGAGTGCTGAAACGACGGCAGTATTCATAACGGTTTCCTGCCTTTAAAATAAGGAAGGACTTTTGCCGAGCAGGGGGTACGGATCAGGATGATGACCCGGTCTCCTGCGGCAAGGACAGAGCGGCCGTCAGGGATATGTGTCGTTTCGTTCCGGACATAAGCGCCTACAAGACATTCCGCCGGCAGCCCCGCTTTCATGAGAGGAATGCCTTCGGCAGGAGCGCCGCTTTCCAGAATAACTTCCACCGCTTCCACCTGCGCCGATTCAAGAAGAGAGACGGAGACGACACTGCGGCTCCGCACATAACTCAAAACCTCGCCTGCCGCCAGAAGCCGGACCGACAAGGCGATATCCACGCCTACCTGTGTCATGAGATCCGCATATTCCCCGCGGACGACGCGGACGATTGTCTTTTTCGCGCCCAGGTGCCTGGCAAGGAGGGCGACAAGGAGATTCAGCCGTTCATCTTTCGTCGTGCAGATCACCACATCCGCTTCAGAAACGCCTTCCTGCATGAGAAGATCTATATCCGCCCCGTCGCCGCAAAGGACGATGGACTTTTTTAATTTGGAAGAAATATGCCGGCACTGCTCCGGATCGAGATCAATGACTTTTACGGATATACCGTCGGCTTCCAGCATGGGGGCAAGCGCCGTTCCTGTCCGTCCTGCGCCGATGATGATGGCCTTTTTGATATGCCTGGTACTGCTTTCCGCCATACCCCGGCTGAATTTTTCTATATTTTCCGGCGCGCCGATGAAGTAAGCGTTGTCGTAAGGGAGCAGGCAGTCATTGCCGTGGGGGATAATCATCTGATGATCACGGAAAATCATGGCGGCAAGGATTTCATCAGGCAGTTCCAAATCTTTGAACGGTATATGGATATAAGGAGATTGGCGCTGTATCCGTGTCTCATACAAACGGACGCGGCCATTGGCGAAATCTCCCACGTTAAGGGCGGCGGGCGTCATGAGGATGCGCCGTATTTCTTTTGCCGTGACCAGCTCAGGACTCAGAACCAGGTCAATGTCAAAATTTTCCTGGAGATATTCGGTGGATTCCTGAAGGAATTTCGGGTCGCGGATGCGGGCAATCGTGTGGGGGATTCCGTTTTTCTTCGCCAGCATGGAAGCAAGAATATTCACCTCATCCATTTCGGTCACCGCCACGAAAACAGATGCATCCCGTATATCGGGATCCCGTGTGAAATCCGGACTTGTCCCGTTGGCGGTGATCGTAAGTACATCCAGCGAGTCGCGGACTTTGGATAACTTTTCTTCATCAGAATCGGCGACAACCACATCATGCTGCTCATTGGAGAGAAGCTCGGCAATCGTATAGCCCAGATGCCCCGCGCCTAAAATTACGATACGCATGAAAACTCCTTAATCATAAAATGACAGGTAAAATATCTTGGGTAATTCATCTTTTCTTATTTTATCACAGAGAAAACCGCAATGAAAAAATCCCGCCATATGGGGGAGCGGGATTTTTTCGGATCGAGGAGATCCGTATGAATCTGCCGGGGATGGAGGGGGTCCTGTGTACCGTTACCGATTCATCAGACTTTCATTAAATCAGAACAGTGGGTTTACAGTATATTAAAAAATATCTATTGAAAGGCACACAGGAGAAAATCCCCGACACGATGGTGGAAACAGTACTCTGCTTCCACCCCCATTGTACCACAAAAAGAAGAGGAGTCAAACCGGAAGAAGAACCATGCAGCAAGCCGGTTTCCCCTGCTGAAATCGGTACGTATGGTAAGAAGATAAAAGCTATCAGCTGTGAGCTGTCAGCTATAAGCTTGTTAGCTGTGAGTTAAAAGCCGAAGCATATGATTTCCATTAGGTGTCATACAAAATATCAGCAAAGGATCTGCTGCCGTGATGAGGAAAGCCGAAAGGCGTCATCCTGAACGAATGTGAAGGATCTATTACCGTGGTGGGGAAAACGGTAAGAAGATAAAAGCTATCAGCTGTCAGCTATAAGCTGTTAGCAGTTAGCAGTTAGCTGTGAGTTAAAAGCCGAAGCATATGATTTCCGTTAGGTGTCATACGAAACAACAGCAAAGGATTTGCTGTTGTAGTGAGGGAAATGTTAAACGTCATCCTGAACGGATGTGAAGGATCTGTACCCGTGGTGAGGAAAGCGGTAATATGTCATCCGAGTCATAGATTCTTCACTTTGTTTCATCATTCCATTTCCCGTTTTTCCCACAAAGCATTCTTTTCCCTGTTCAGAATGACCGGAGTCGATAAGACGTTATCCTAAGCACAGCAAAGGATCTACTGCCATAATGAGGGGAACGTTAAACGTCATCCTGAACGAACGTGAAGGATCTATGACCGTAATGAGGAAAAGCGGTGTGAATAGAGGTATTCGTAAAACAGTATATATTATATAGAAATAAGATAAATCTTTTGTTATAATGAGAACAGAGGTTGTTTAATAAAATAAGTGTTGAAAGGAAAGCGGGAGAAACCAGCAGGAATTTTCCTGTTTACGGATTCTGTACCCGGCTTTTCAGGCAAATGAAGTGTCACGGGGAAAGGTGGTGTGAAGGCAGTATCGGCAGCATTGGGGATGGTGCTTCTTTTTATTGCGCTTTTAATTATATTGTTTTTTATGGGAGGAAAACATGAATCACATTTACAAAGTCATTTGGAGTCGAGTGAAGAACAGTTGTGTGGTCGTTTCGGAAATCGCGGGGACCGCGAGAAAAAGTGGGGGGGTGAGAGTCTCTAAAAACGCGCTGGCAGCGGCATTGACAGCTTTTCTGCTGACCTCTTCCGTCGCGGGGGCTGTTGATAATGTAATAGTAGGGAATACGGAAGCGCCCAATGCGGTAACTGATACGACTGACTCTACTGTTGTCGGAATAGAAAATAAAGTCAGCAAGGAAAAGGATGACGTGATTGTCGGCAAGAAAAATACCATTGAAGACAGTGAAGACGTGCGGGTTGTCGGCAAAGGAAACACGGTGACAAACAGTGACCGGCAAAATGTAATCGGCGATAATAACAGCATCACGAATCGGGATGCCGGTACTGTTTCCGGATATCATGGCATAACGCGTAACGGCACTTCAGACTTGGTCATCGGCATGGGAAATAAAATTGAAGGCAATGACACCTACATGACAGGGCATGAGAGCCTGACTATCATTGGGAATAATAACGAAACGGTCAATCCCACATCGGGTATTGTGATCGGGGATAACCAAACCTTTGGAACGATTAAGGAATCTGTTATTATCGGTTCCATGACACCGGAAGAAAAGGCTTCCGGCAAGAGAGCAGGGCGGCGGAAGTGTCGTCGTAGGGTATAATGCGCAAAGCGGCCGCGGATTGAATGTGGCAGTAGGGCACAGCGCGCTGGCTCTGGGCCATGAAGGAACCGTGACAGGGCACAATTCTGTCATTGAAGCCAATCAAGGCTCTTTCCCGAATATCTGGTCTTCTATTTATGGGGTGAATAACAAGATTACCTCGAATGGTAACACATCAAATGGCATAGCGGGCAGCATCATCGGTGCATGGAACAAGCTGGATAATGCGGACAATTCGATGATATTCGGTTCAGGGAATATCCTTTCCCATGCTACAGTAGATATGTCAAGCGGACTGGAAGGAAATTTTGGGCAAGGCTCTATGTCAGAATTGCTTTTCCGCAGCGGTTATCAGGAAGGGTATTCGGATCAGGCGGCAAAAGTAATGGGGGACTTTGCGAATACCAGCGGATCTGTTCTTATCGCAGGGAACGGAAACCGTTCTGATTATGCCCGGCGTTCCCAGATTATCGGAACGGGAAATATACTGAACGGCACGGCAAACGGTACCAGCGCCAACAATACGATGGCGGGATTCCAAAATACAGGAACCAACGTGAACCGTGTGGCTGTAGTGGGAACCGGAAATAAGATATCCGATGGAATATCGGATGTTGTGATTGGCGATTATCATGAAATGTCCGGCGGAACAAATAATGTCATTCTTGGTGCCATGGCAACAAAGGAAGACGTCGTGAGCAAGACTTATACGCCCAGTTTGGGGAGCTCTTCCGGTGCGCCGGGAGGGTATACAGGGAGACCGATTCCATACAATGTGAGAGCCACCGTTCCAACTAAAACGCATACTGCCAATGTCAGCAATGCCGTCATGCTGGGCTACAATACGGACGTGCAGAAAAACGGCGGCGTAGCTCTCGGCAGCGAATCTGTTTCATCTGTGGATGCCGGGGTGTACGGTTATAGTCCTGACACAAACCAAAATATCCAAAACGATACGGAAATAGCAAATTTAACCGGAAAAACGGCAAGACTGGCACAGTTGAACGGAGATTTGCCCAGTCTCTCCTCTGCTTACACGGCGAAAAAAGCAGACTATGAAGGAAAAGTTACTGATTTCCTGGCGAAGAGCGCTGAATATACACAAGCCTACCAGACCTATCACAGCTATGAGCATTCCGGCGATCAATACGATTTGGCGCGCAAAAAGAAAATGGACGATGCCAAAATAGTTATGGATACGGCGCAGACGGCTATGAATTCCGCTAAGGCCGATTATACGGATGCGGAAACGAAGTATAATTCCGCTCTTGGCGAGAGAAATTTGATTATAGGCACTTGGAAAGCGACGGCCGCCGCTGTTTCCGTGGGCGATGTTTCAAGAGGAATTACCCGCCAGATCACAGGTGTAGCAGCCGGTACGCAGGACACTGATGCGGTCAATGTGGCGCAGCTGAAAACGGTGAATACGAAGTATGATACTAAGCTTAGCCGGGGATTTATCATCAAGAAGGGCGGAGAAGCAGTTGGTGAAACGATTTCTCTTAATGGAGATACGGCGCCGGAAATTACCTTTGACGTAGCGGAAGCCAATAAAGGCCTGACTGTAGACCGTGATGGGAAAACCATTAAATATGGCATTGACGGTTCGAAAATTGACCTCAACGGGAATGATACGATTCCCGGTTGGACACTGGAAGTCGGAGTTAAACCCGGTATTCCGACGAATACAGGCAGTGCGGAGGGCAATAAGAAAGTTATAAAGCCGAATGATACAGTAACGCTTCGTGCTGATAATGGAATCAGATTGAAGCAGGAAAACGGCGTTGTGGATATCGGCTTAAAATACATGGCTGTGGATACTAAGTGGACAAATATCAATGATGCTGTAGCAACCAATGGCGGTATGGCGATCGGCGCGAACAGTAATGCGGATGGAGAAACATCAGTAGCCTTGGGATGGGGTTCGAATATATCGGCATCAAATTATGCTGCCGCGTTGTCTCCCTTTTCTTCTGCTGTGAATTCGGAGTATGGCCTGGCCATGGGCACAAAGGCAGCAGTTAAAACATCACCGTACGGGATGGCGATGGGCGCTCTTTCCTCTGTGGATGATTCAGAATATGGTGCGGCCATAGGTGCTAATTCCGCCATAGTTAATTCAAACTATGGTGTGGTTATAGGAACCTCGGCAACTGTAAAAGATGCTGATAATGCCGTGGCGATAGGCGTATCAAGCAGTGCGGCGGTAAAAAATGGCGTAGCCATTGGAGCTTTTTCTAAGGCGGATACAGCAGCGGGGGTGAGCGGCTATGACCCCTCTACCAAGGCGGCTTCTGCCGATACGTCTGCCGCCTGGAGATCGACTGTCAGTGCCGCTTCTGTGGGGGACAAGGCGAAAGGCTATACCCGCCAGATTACAGGTGTGGCAGCCGGTACGCAGGATACTGATGCCGTCAATGTGGCACAGCTGAAAGCCTTGGAAAATAAGACGGCGGCAGAAGCCGCTAAACATACCACCGTGACAGCAGGAGACTATGTGACCGTCACGGAGACAGACAATAGCGGACAAAAGAACTATACCGTGACCGGACCTAAGGTGGGATCTGCAGACGGGACAGTGAAGATTACGGATAAAGTGGAAAACGGCAAGAAAGTCGGATATAATCTGTCTGTCGATACAAGCAAACTGGGAATCAAGGACATGCATGTCAAAGAAGGGACAGCGACATACCAGGCTGATGGAACAGGAAGTATAGAACTGACCCATCAGGACGGACAGAAAGCGACCGTTACAGGACTCAAAGACACCAGACTGAAAGAGGGAACCGGAGCGCTGACCTTAAGCGGGAACACATTGTCCATGAAAATCGAAGACACCAGCGGGAAGAAAGTAACAGGCAGCGTAGACCTGTCAGCCATCGCGGGACAGATTGATACCAATACCACCTATACCATGAGCGGCAAACAAAACGCGGACAATACCACCACCATTACCCTGAAAGGGAGCGATGGAAAAGAAAACAAAGTCACCGTAGCTACGAAAGATACAAGAAATACTGTGAAAGCCGGTGAAAATGTGACACTTGCCACAGCTGCCAATACGTTTGGCGGAACGGAATACACGGTCAACGTGAAAGCCGACGGAAAAGTGGAAAACGGAAACACAAAGATTGTCAGCGGAAATACGGTGTACCACGAAACCCATGTGAAGAATGACGGCAACTATGTGAAGAAAGAGAACAGTGCCGGAGACAACCTGACCATACTGGACAAACAGGTCGGCAAGAATACAACCAACATTACCAACCTGGGAAATACTATCAACAATCTGAACGGAAAGCTGGGCACCCTGGACAACCGGATCAGTAAAGTGGGAGCAGGGGCGGCAGCACTGGCAGCCCTCCATCCGCTGGACTTCGACCCCCATGACAAGTGGGACATCGCGGCAGGCTTCGGCAATTACCGCAACGCCAGCGCTGCGGCGGTAGGCCTCTTCTATCGGCCGAACGAAAGAACGATGATGAGTCTCGGCTGGACCATGGGAGATGACAGGAACATGATTAATGCGGGCGTTTCCGTAAAACTGGGACGCGGCGACGTTTATACCCGTTACTCCAAAGTGGAAATGGCGAATCGTATTGAAGCGCAGAATAAGAGGATCAATGATATGGAATCCGAATTGGAAGAATTAAAGGCACAGATAGCAGCTCTCGCTGCCAAGAAATAAGCAACTTTTAGTAAGAAAGGAGCAGGCACTGCTGATGGTGCCTGCTCCTTTTTCGTTTTCCGGTAAAAGTGAAACTCATGGCAGGGTGTCTGCCAGAATTGTGTGAAAAATCTGTACTCATGGTGGAAAAAGCGGTAAGGAGTTATCAGAGTAATAGATTCTTCACTCCGTTTCACCGTTCCGTTTCCCGTCCTTCCCACAAGACGTTCTTGTCTCCGTTCAGAATGACGTTAAACAGACGGCACAGCTGGGATTCTAACCACTTTCAGGCCTGCCGATAAAGTAGCACCCATAGTAAGGCGTCATTCTGAGCGACAGCGAAGAATCTGTTACCGTGGTGAGGAAAGCGGTAATATGTCATCAGAGTTATAGATACTTTACTCCGGTTCACCGTTCCGTTTCCCGTCCTTCCCACAAGACGTTCTTGCCTCCGTTCAGAATGACGTTAAACAGACGGCACAGCTGGGATTCTAACCACTTTCAGGCCTGCCGATAAAGTAGCACCCATAGTAAGGCGTCATTCTGAGCGACAGCGAAGAATCTGTTACCGTGGTGAGGAAAGCGGTAATATGTCATCAGAGTTATAGATACTTTACTCCGATTCATCGTTTTGTTTCCCGTTTTCCTACAAAACATTCTTTCCTCTGTTCAGAATGACCGGAGACGGTAAGGCTTCATGATGAGAGAAACGTTAATCGTCATCCTGAATGGATGTGAAGGATCTATACTCATGGTGGGGAAAGCGGTAAGAAGATAAAAGCTATCAGCTGTGAGCTGCCAGCTGATAGCTAACTATTCTTTTACGATTTAAATCATTACGACAAGCGAGTATCCTCAATCGCACTGCGTGCGCCAGCAGCTCTTTCTGACGGCCGACTCCATGATCCTTGTATAAGACGGTAAGGCGTCATCAGTGTAATAGATTCTTTACTCAGCCTCACCGTTCCGTTTTCCATCTTTCCCACAAAACGTTTTTGCCCCCGTTCAGAATGACCGGAGACGGTAAGGTTTCATAATGAGAGAAACGTTAATCGTCATCCGAAGCGAATGTGAAGGATCTATTACCGTGGTGAGGAAACCGGTAAAACGTTATCCAGAGTGGCAGCGAAGAATCTGTTGCGCAAATGAAGGAAAAGGAAACCATACTGCTTAGCACATACTGCATATTATATGTATTATAGATATATAGTAAGATACTTTTAAGTCATTTGTATGGGAACCGTAGACTTCAGGTTTGAAGCAATTAAGAAATAAAAAGACTGAAATTTGTCAAAATCTAATAATTGTGGTACACTGAAGTTGCTAAAAAGGCAGTCCTTCTTTTTTAGTGCGGAGATTCAGAAAACAGGCAGAGGAAACACGGTCACTCGAGCGAGATTTTCTGATTCCTGCTGAGCTAAGGACGCAAAGTTTTTTCTCAAAGGAGGAAGAATCATGAAAAAGATTCTCGCAATCGCAGCAGCAGCTGCACTCACCGCAGGCGTATCCGCATACGCTGCAAATCCATTCTCTGATGTATCCCCCGATGATTGGGCCTACCAGGCTGTATCCGATCTTTCCGATCAGGGCGTTGTAGAGGGGTATCCGGACGGCACATTCAAAGGCGAAAGAAACATGACCCGTTATGAACTGGCTCAGGTTATCGCCCGTCTGATGGCTCGTGAAGACCAGCTGAATGCAGAACAGAAAGCAACCCTGGATAAACTGGCAGGGGAATACGCTGATGAACTGGCTAACCTCGGCGTCCGCGTAAGCAACCTGGAAAAGAAAGTCGGCAACATTTCCTGGTCCGGCGATGCCCGCATGCAGTACCAGCATAACCTTGATGGAGCTAAAGATCATACAGATGCTTGGACAGGCCGTCTGCGCATCAATGCGGACGCCCAGGTCAATGACCAGGTCGTTGTTTCCGGTCGTTTCGTATCTGAAATGAATTTCAAGGATAATAAAGATGCCAATACTATCATGGACCGCATCCATGCGCGCTGGACACCGAATGACGCTTTCTACATGGATCTCGGCCGCCAGGGTGTGGCACTGGACCAGACCGGCGTGTTCTGGGATGAAGATGGAAGGTTTGATGGTGTCGTAGCAGGTTATGACAATGGCAAATTCGGCGCTGAATTCGGTTATGGCCGTTTCCAGGACGCTGAGCGCAGCATGGATCATTATCATTGGGAAAACAGCGCGTCCATTGAGTCTTGGTATGGTAAGCTGACAGGACACTTTGGTGAATCCTCTGCGGTTTCCGCTTTCTATCTCAAAAATGTACAGGGGCTTGATGGAAATAGTGTAGATCCTGATATAAAGGGAGCACATGTCCACGCCTGGGGCGCCGGTGCGACCATCGATCTGGGGGATTCCGGCCTGAATATTGACGGTGATTTCATTCAGACAAGAGGCAATCGTGACCTCGGGCATGCTAATCTGTGGACAGCTGGTCTGAATTATGGGAAAGTGGATCTGAATAAACCGGGCAGCTTTACTCTTGGTGTCCACTATGTAAGGGCTGACGCAGGCGCTTATCTCCTCGGCAATTCTGCTCTGGACATGACGGATCAGCTGGAATATGGCTGGGACAATGGTACAGGCGTGAAGTTCTGGGTGGCAAAAGCAGGTGTTGCCGTACAGAAAAATGTAGAACTGGATGCTTACTACAACTTCGGTGCCAAGGCATTCGACCGTTATGATGATTCGACAAAAGATCCGGCGAATACATGGGGCGTTGAACTGAATTACGCTTTCTAATTCGTGATTGTAAGCTAACAATAGAAGACCTCTTCGGGGGTCTTTTATTTTGCGAAAAGACAGCTGTTGGAAGAGAATTCCCCGCTTTCTCACAAAGTGTTCTTACCCCGCGCAGAATGACGATTGGAGGGAAGGACGTCATAATGAGAGAAACGGTAAGAAGATAAAAGCTATCAGCTGTGAGCTGTCAGCTGGCAGAAAAGTGCTGAATGACGGCGGACGGCAAGACGTCATTTAGAGCATCGGTGAAGAATCTATACCCGTGGGGAGGAAAACGGAACGTGTGGTCTTGTAATGGCAGAAAGAATAGAAGCTGATGCATGATGCCTGATGTCTAACGTATTAAACATATTCCATTACGGTATATGTCATCTTTTCTTATACAATATATTCCTATATGCGTCGTTGGATGTTTTTTACACAGGCCGACTGTGTTACAATAGGTACACAGGTAATGAGAGAGGTTCGTATGTTTGACGAAAAGTTATTGAATAAGGCGGAAGCGCTCTACATCCGGTGCCGGCTTGATGAAGCGTTTCCTTTATTTATGGAGCTTGCCGGTGCAGGCTGCGGCCGGGCGATGTACTTCCTCGGTGAGTATTACAATCACGGTCTCGGCTCGATTAAAGACAGGAATGAAACGGAGGCCCGCTACTGGCACGGGAAAGGCGCGGCGGTCGGCGAACTGTTGTCCCAATTGAATCTGGCGTACATGGAGGATCCCCGCTCTGAGGAGAGGGCGGTGCTTTGCCGCGGGTATTTTCCGTATGTCGTGAAGGCGGCGGAAGCGGGGGATATCGTGGCTGCTGATGAGCTGGGCGATATGTATCTGTACGGGTTCGGTGTGGAAAAGAGTGGGAAGCAGGCTGTCTTCTGGCTGGAGAAAGGCGTAGAAAAAGGGTATTGGCGTTCTCTCAATGCTCTTGGCGATATGTACCGCCTGGGAGAAGAAGTGGAAGAAGATGGAAAAAAAGCGCTTTCCCTGTACAGGAAGGCGGAAGAAATGCATTCCAGGGAGGCGCTCACATCGATAGGCTTTATGTACTATGCAGGGCAGGGTGTGGATTTTGATGAAGGGAAAGCGTTTTCCTATTTCCGGAAAGCGGCAGGAGCAGGGGACTTGGACGCTCTCTTCATGATGGGCCGCTGCTACATGGAAGGCAGCGCGGTAGAGAAGGATGACAGGAAAGCGGCAGACTGCTTTAAGGAAACGGCTGACCGCGGCTATCCCATGGGCATGTGGGCGCTGGGACAAAGTTATCTTCACGGCATCGGTGTACAGCGGGACGAAAAAAAGGCGGTCGCCCTCTATCAAAAGGCGGCGGGTATGAATCTGGCGGCAGCGTATTCCGCTCTTGCCCAGTGCTACCGCTACGGTGCGGGCGTGGCTGAAGATAAAGCGGCCGCTGTGGAGATGTACAAGCAGGCATTTGCCCTGGGCCAGGGTCTTGCGGCGGATGAGATTGGAACGATGTACCTTGTGGGAAATGAAATCCTTCCGAATGTGGCAGAAGCGTTCCGCTGGTATGAAAAAGGGGCTGAAATGGAAGAGGCGGCCAGCTGGTACCATTTGGGAATCTGCTATGCCGAGGGTCTCGGTACGGAAATCAATCGGGACAAGGCGCTGGAGTACCTTTACCGGGCGTATGCCGCAGAGTATCCCGGCGCGCTGGAATATATCACGGATAATATGCAGATCCGGCTGCAGTAAGGAAACTGCTCTTCTTCGGAGGAGCGGTTTTATCATGGCGGAAAGACGCAGATGAACGGGGTGGAAAAAATCCTTTCGGCGCAGGGGGAAACTGATTGCTGTCATTATCCGACAAAATATTTCTATACAGGGAAAGAAAAGATACTTTTGCTGGCAGAAAAGCGGTAAAATAATATAAATCAGAGTATAAAATATAGGGGATATATATGGAAGATGTTTTCTGGGGGCTTATGATTCCCCTTCTTGGTACGACGCTGGGTGCGGCGTGTGTCTTTTTCATGCGGGGACGGCTGCACCGATCGGTTCAGCGCGGCCTTACGGGATTTGCATCGGGTGTGATGGTGGCTGCTTCGTTTTTCAGTCTGCTCCTTCCGGCACTGGAGCAGTCGGCGCCTATGGGGTGGTGGGCGTTCCTTCCCGCGGTGATCGGTTTCGGTGTGGGTGTGGCGTTTCTTCTGTTTCTGGATCACATTATTCCTCATCTGCACATGAATGCGGAAACGGCGGAAGGACCGAGGAGTCATCTGAAGAAGACGACGATGCTTATTTTGGCGGTGACGCTCCATAATATTCCTGAGGGAATGGCGGTAGGCGTGGTATATGCGGGGGTTCTTGCCGGCAGCAGCGGTCTGACAGCGGCAGGGGCGATGGCTCTTTCAGCAGGGATCGCTATTCAGAATTTTCCGGAGGGCGCTATCATTTCCATGCCGCTCAAAGCGTCGGGCATGGGGAGCTGGAAATCTTTTTTTGGAGGCTTCCTTTCGGGCGTTGTGGAACCGATCGGCGCGGTTCTGACGATCTTGCTTACGAGTCTTGTCGTCCCGCTTCTTCCCTGCTTTCTCAGCTTTGCTGCAGGGGCCATGATTTATGTCGTCGTGGAAGAGCTCATTCCTGAAATGTCGGCAGGGGAACATTCCGATATAGGCGTGGTTTCCTTTGCTGTCGGTTTCATGGTCATGATGGCTCTCGACGTGGCGCTGGGATAATCTTATTTTCTTTTTTTATGGCGAATTTTCCGCTTTTGAATGTGATATAATTAATTGTAAATATTTTTAGAAAAATACCGAAACGCGTTTTTGTTTTTCGGCATTTCTTTTGTTTGAAGAAAGACGGGGTACTGTGGAGAAGCAGGTCATGATCCGCTGCAAGTCGATCCAGCGGGACGAACGGGGCAAGGCGGAGGAAGTGGTACTGGAAACGCCGGGCGTGTACGGCGAAGATGAGGACTGCCGGTACCTGACCTACGAGGAAACGTCTCTTTCCGGTATGGAGGGAACGACGACGACGATCCGCATGTATGAAGACCATGTCACGCTTTCACGGCAGGGGAGTTTCCTACAGGAAACAGAATACCGTCCGGGCATTGTGGCAAAGTCGGAGTATATAACACCGGCAGGACCTATGGAGATCACTGTTTCTTCGAAAGAAATCACTGACACGGTGAGCGGGGGAAAGGGGCAGCTCCGTCTGGTTTATGACATTGAAATGAAAGGGCTTTTCAGCCATTTGAACGAAATTATTATTGATGTGCGGGAGGAATCGGAAAGTTCATGGAAGTCAGAGAAGAACTGAAGGAAATTATTGAAAGGGCAAGGGCGGCGGCAGAGGCGGCGGGAGAACTTCCCCCCGGAGAGTATGCGCCTGTGCAGCGCCTGGAAATACCGAAAGCGAAGGAGTTCGGCGATTATTCCACCAATGCGGCCATGCAGTGGGCAAGGACGGCGCATAAGGCGCCCCGCGCCATTGCGGAAAGTATCGTGAAATATATTGACGCGCCTCTCGTTTCTAAAATGGAAATCGCAGGAGCGGGATTCATCAATTTCTTTCTGGCGGCAGACACGGTGTATGCCGAGTTAAGAAATATCCTTTCCGCCGGCGCTTCTTACGGAGATCTTTCGAAAGATAGAAAGGACAAGATCCTTGTGGAATATGTGTCTGCCAATCCTACAGGACCGCTCCATATCGGGCACGCCCGCGGCGCGGCTTACGGTTCCGCCCTGGTGAACCTGCTCCGTGCGGCAGGATATGATGTGTATGCCGAGTACTATGTGAATGACGCGGGCAGCCAGATTGCCCACCTGGCAGAATCGGTCAATGCCCGTTACCTCCAGCTTCTCGGAAAAGACGTGGATGTGCCGGACGACGGCTACCATGGGTATGACATCGTGGAAACAGCCAAGTCCCTCATTGACCGTGAAGGCGATGCGTATCTGTCCATGGATGAAGAGGCGCGCCTGAAGGTATTCAAAACGGTAGCGCTTAGTGAAAAGTTGTCTATCCTGAAAAAGGATCTGGCTGATTTCCATGTCACTTTTGACAACTGGTTCTCTGAAAAATCACTTTACCCCAAGCAGGTGGATGACGCCCTTGATACGCTGAAAAAAGACGGATATCTTTACGAGAAAGACGGCGCCTGGTGGCTTGCCACGACGAAGAACGGTGATGACAAGGACAGGGTCGTTATCCGCGCGAACGGCGAACCGACCTATTTCTGTTCCGACATCGCCTATGTGCCGAATAAGGAAAAACGAGGCTATAATAAACTGATTGACATATGGGGCGCGGATCACCACGGATACATCATCCGTATCCATTCCGCCATGAAGTTCCTCGGCTACAATCCGGAAGATTTTGAAATCATGCTTCTCCAGATGGTGACACTTCTTCGTGACGGGCAGCCGGTGAAAATGTCCAAGCGCACAGGACAGGCGGTCACGCTCCGTGAACTGATGGACGAAGTGGGAAGCGATGCGGCGAGGTATTTCTTCTGCAGCCGCACACTGGACAGCCAGATGGATTTCGATATTGATCTGGCGAAAAAGCAGTCCAGCGACAACCCTGTTTACTATATCCAGTATGCCAATGCCCGTATCCACAGCCTTTTTGCCCAGGCAAAAGAAGCGGGCGTAAAATGGGGCGACTGGGAAAAGACAGATTTTACAAAACTTATTGAAGAATGTGAACTGGATCTTGTCAAGAAAATGGAAAACTATCATATGCTCATTGATGGCGCAGCGACAGAAAGAGCGCCCCAGCGGGTAGCGAAATATGCTTATGAGCTGGCAGGGCTTTTCCATCATTTCTACCGTGAATGCCGCATTCTGGGCGTTGAAGAAGGCGTGACGCAGGCAAGGCTCGGCCTCATCACCGCCGTACAGCACGTGCTTGTCCACGCGCTTTCCATTCTCGGTGTTTCCGCACCGGAGCGCATGTAAAGGAGGAATCATGACAAAGTATATTTTCGTGACCGGCGGCGTCGTTTCATCTTTGGGAAAAGGCATCACCGCCGCTTCTCTCGGCCGTCTTCTGAAAAACAGGGGGTACAAAGTCACTATTCAGAAATTTGACCCTTATATCAATATCGATCCCGGTACCATGAGTCCTTACCAGCACGGCGAGGTCTTTGTCACTGATGACGGCGCGGAAACGGATCTTGATTTGGGACACTATGAACGTTTCATTGACGAAAATCTGTCCAAAGCCTCCAACGTGACGACAGGCAAAATCTACCAGTCGGTGATCAATAAAGAAAGAAAGGGGGAATATCTGGGGTCCACCATACAGGTTATCCCCCATATCACCAATGAAATTAAAGACCGTGTCCTCCGTGTCGGCAAAAATGACAATGCGGATATCGTTATCACCGAAATCGGCGGTACTGTGGGAGATATCGAATCCCTGCCTTTCCTGGAAGCAATCCGCCAGGTCAAGAAAGACGTGCCCAACAGAAATGATGTCATCTATGTCCATGTCACCCTTGTGCCTTACATCGCGGCGGCGGGCGAACTGAAAACGAAACCAACCCAGCACAGCGTCAAGGAACTGCGCTCCATCGGTATCCAGCCGGATATCATCGTGTGCCGCACCGTGGAAAAACTGTCAGATGAAATGAAAAAGAAAATCGGCATGTTCTGCGATGTGGAACCGGAAGCCGTCATCAATAACCTGACGGCGGACAGCATTTATGAAGTGCCTCTTCTTATGGAACAGGAAGGTCTCGACCATATCGCCCTGAAAAAATTGGGACTTGAAGATCGTCCGGTGGATATGGAAGACTGGAAAGCCATGGTAGAACGCATGACCACGGCAAAAAAGGAAGTGCAGATCGCCCTTGTCGGTAAATATGTCCAGCTCCATGACGCCTACCTTTCCGTAGCGGAAGCGCTGTCCCATGCGGGATACGCCATGGGAGCAAAGGTGAACATCCGCTGGATCAATTCCGAAATCCTTGAAGAAGAAAAGCCGGATCTGGATGAAGTATTTGCCGGTGTTGACGGTATCGTCGTCCCCGGCGGCTTCGGCTACCGCGGCGTGGAGGGGAAAATCGACGCCATTCGTTATGCCCGTGAAAATAAAATTCCCTTCCTTGGGCTCTGCCTCGGCATGCAGTGCGCCGTCATCGAATTTGCCAGAAACGTGTGCCACATGGAACAAGCCAACTCTTCCGAATTTATTCCCGACGGGAAATATCCCGTCATCGACCTCATGCCCGATCAGGAAGACGTCACGGAAAAAGGCGGTACCATGCGCCTCGGCATCTATCCGTGCAAGCTGAAAGAAGGAACAAGGGCGAGAACTTTGTATGAAAATCAGGAAATCGTCTACGAACGCCACCGCCACAGATACGAAGTGTCCAACGAATTCCGTCCGCAGATGGAAGCGGCGGGTCTTGTCATTTCCGGCACCAGCCCCGATGACCGTCTCGTGGAAATTATCGAATTAAAAGATCACCCCTACTTTGCCGCCACCCAGGCCCATCCGGAATTCAAGAGCCGCCCGAACCGGCCCCATCCCCTCTTCAACGGTTTTATGGAAGCTGCCGTGAAACAAAGCGGTGAATAAAATATATAAAAAGGAAAACGCTCCCTGCAGGGCGTTTTTTTGATGGAGAAATGTGAAATGAAAGGATTAATAAAAACAGATCTGGCGGTTGTCGTTTTGTATTTTGTTAAAATTTATACAGGAAAAGAGTTTCAAAAATATTTATTATAAAATACAAAGTTAAAATTAAATATAAGGTATGATATAATTATACATATAATTATGATTAAGTTGGTTATTATTTAAAGGAGGTTTTTCATGAAAAAAAGATACGTACTGTTACTTTGCGCGGCTGCTTTGTCTATTGGCGCGGCTTGCTCTTCCGTGTCTGCCCACGGCGTGTTTATCGCAAACCGTTTTGACCAGAAAGCCCTTGTCCTTGGGGAAGGACCGACAGACAACGCGTACAATCCGTCTTGTGTAAAGGCGGTGGAAGCTTATGATAAGAATTTCAGCTCTATGGATGTGGAAACTGTAAGTTATAAAGATCATATTTCTATCATTCCTACAGATGAATTGGGAGTAACGGTGACTTTCTTTGATTATGGCTTCTTCACGAAAGACAGCTCCGGCAAGATGCATCAGGCTCCGTTTGCGGAAGTAGCGGATGCGGTGAAGACGACCCACGCGATCAAATGGAACATTAACTACTGGAGCCCTGATGTAAAGCCGGGCGGCATTTATAATGTGCCGATCCAGATCGTTCCCCAGGTGAATCCGCTGACGCTCCGCAAGGGCGATACGTATAGAATCCGTGTGTATAAAGATGGCAAGCCCTATGCGAACGCGCCTCTCATCAAGGACGTCATCAATGACCTGACTAATGAGTCCACAGCCGACGCGGACGGTTACGCTACAGTTACTGTCAGCGCAAACGGTCTGAACGTAGTAGGTGTGGAAGTAGCAGGGGAGAAAGAGGATGAACATACCACGCCGAAGTATTTCTCTTCTCTCTCTTTCATTATTGATCCGGAATAAGAAAATAAAACCCATTTAAAAATACCGCCTCAATGAGTGGGCGGTATTTTTAAATGGGGAGAGGAAGGCCGATGCCGGAGAACAGCGGTCCGAAATTGACAGCGTATGTTTTTCTTTCCGTATTGAAGATATAGATATATTCCCACCTCACTGCCGATTTCCCGCTTATGGACGGTTACAGTGAGGCAGTGGCCGGCTTATTCACAATCTGTTTATAGAGTAGCTCTTCTTCCGAATTTTCTTTCACTTTTTTCCATCCGAAATCCGATTCATGGAAAGTTTCAATTTTCTTGACGTTCCCGTTTCGATCATATTCAATTTTGGAAGCAAGGGTGTATTTCTTCCGGTGGGTATCAAAAAGATAATTGTACTCCTCTGCCTCGCCATCCGCCTCCCGTTCCTGCATGGTGACGGCAACCAGGTTGCCCTGGCGGGAAACGGAAGAGGTATCATAATAGATTCGGTCGTTTCCGTCCTGTCCGAGGTAGACCCAGTTTACGGCGTAGGAAGTCATGCCTGCGGCGGTGAGGGTCAGGGCGAGTGCTGCGGAAGTCAGTAATTTTTTCATAATAGTCTCCTTTACTGTCATAACTATTTTGTCCAGTCGTGGTTGTAAATATCCCAGTCTTTCATTTGGGACAGATAATCGATGCTTTCCTCTATGTCCTCCATCAGCTGATCTTTCTGGGCGGGGAGTGTTGCTGCCAGACGGATATAGTTGGACACGTGATTGCTTCTGAAAATCATACGTTCGCTGTCAGGAAGATGCACGTTCTCCATGATCAGTTTGAGTTCTTTCATCAGTCCCGCCGGCGGCAGGGGATGGAATTCGCCTCGTTCAAACTGGTCTTTCAGTTCGCTGCCGCGATAGAGCATGAGGGACAGCGCAGAAAGCATGGTCGGTTTGATTTCATTGATGGCATGGGCGGTGGCAAGAGCGTGGCGCTCCGATCCTTCTATGCCTGCGATGCCGAGGATGACCATGATGGAGAGCTGCATTCCCGCGGCGATGGCGCGTTTGCCTACTTCGATGGACTGCTCACCGCTTACTTTGCGAATCTCTTTCAGTGTCTGGGAATCGCCGCTTTCCATACCGTAGTAGAGCAGGGTGAGGCCTGCTTTTCTGAGAGCGGTGAGTTCTTCCACGGATTTGCGGAGGATATCTCCCGGCGCGGCGTAAGACGCTACTCTTTCTAAGTTGGGGAAATATTCTTTCAATACTGCCAGGATTTTCAGCAAGCGGTCGGTGGGCAGTACAAGGGCGTCGCCGTCAGCAAGAAATACGCGGCGCACACCTTCCGCGTCGGTGGCACGGGCAAGCTCAATCTGGCGCATGATCTGTTCATCAGAAAGCTTTTCAAATCTGACACCGCGGTACATATTGCAGTAGGTACAGTTGTTATGCGCACAGCCGCGGGTCACGCGGAGAATAAAGCTGGCCGCTTCACTTGGCGGGCGGTACACAGGGGTATCATATGTATCAAAAAACATGCCGTACATAAAATTCATCCTTTCAATTTCGGGTTCTGCACAAAAGGTTTTGTTTACAATTCAATATATTCATAATGTTCTATATATTGAATTATACGGGAAAGGAAGTCAAATGACAACAAATAATTTCGATATAGAAGTATTTCATATCTATTATGCCGCTGGCGGAATGATATAATAGAGCCATCAATAACGAATGGGGATCATAATGATTGCAGAAAAGGCTTATGCGAAAATCAACCTGACTTTATCAGTGGGGGAAAAGAGAGAAGACGGGTATCATGAGATTGACAGCGTGATGCACAGTATATCTCTTTGCGATGAAGTGACACTTACGGAAGCGGGAGGGATTTCTCTTTCCATTAAAGAAGGGCTTGCGCCGGGGGGAAAAGCAAATCTCATGTGGGAAGCGGCGGAATTGTTTTTCAGAGAAACAGGATTTTCCGGCGGTGTCCACATGGAACTGGTGAAGCAGATTCCGTCGGAAGCGGGTATGGGCGGCGGTTCCTCTGACGCGGCGGCTGTCCTCCGCGGATTAAACAGAATGACAGGGCAGCAGCTTTCTCTTATGGCATTGGCGGATATGGGGGCGAAGCTGGGGGCTGATGTTCCCTTCTGCGTGGCGGGCGGCTGCCGGCGTTGTGAGGGAATCGGTGAAAAACTTATTCCTCTTGCCGGCTGGGCGGGGCTGCCCGTAGTTATCGTTCGGCCCGGTGTTTCTATTTCCACAGGGAAAGCCTATGGACTGCTGGACGGTTTTTCCCGCCGCAGGGCAGGTACGGCAGAAAGCTGTATAGAGGCTTTGAAAAATAAAGACCGCGCTGCGCTGCTGGCATCTCTTTCCAATGATTTTGAAGACGTTCTGTTTAAGGCGGAGCCCGTTCTTGGGGAAACGTTTTCCTATCTGTCCTCTCTTTGCAAAAAAGCGATGATGACAGGGTCAGGATCCGCTTTTCCTGATGGTGGAAAATGAAGTGCAGCAAAGAAAGCTGGCGGCCAAAATAAAAGAGGAATGGCCGCAATGGTATGTGGGCACGGCGGAAACGATTTTGTGAGCCAGAGTATGAATAAGTCGAAACAGAAAGCTGTGGGGATGATGTCAGGCGTCTTTCCCTAAAGCGTCATTCTGAACGGGGGTAAGAATGTTTTGTGGGAGAAACGGGAAAGCGGAACGGTGACACAGAGTGAAGAATCTATGACACTGATGACATTTTACGGCTTTCCTCACCACGGCAATAGATCCTTCGCTGTCGCTTCAGGATGACGCTTTACCGGCTCCCTCATTACGGGTACAGATTCTTCGCTGGCACTCCGGATGGAGCCTTGCCATCAGTGTTGCTTTCGCCGGTAAATCAAAACGGAAGGCTATGATGGGCTTTTTGGAATCCGAGGTGCAGTTTCATTAGAATAGGAGAGCATAAAGAGTCGATTTTTTTGTGCTTTTTTTGAAGAGGTAAAGGCAGATGGTTGGTTTCGTCAGAGAAGGAAACATGGCTGCTGCCATTTTCTTACAGCCAGGTAAAAACCCGTGACAGAATTACCATCACGGGTTAAGTATTTCTTTTATTCCATTATTTGATGTAAGCGGTCGCTTTCAGCATGAACATATTATCCATTTTTTTGCCGCCCATATCTTTGGCGTTAAAGCCGTAATCAGCTTCCACGATAAGGCCTTTCATGGGAACATAAGACGCTTTGGCGAGGAAGAACTTGGCGCCGCCGAAGTTCTTGTGGTCGTTGGCAGGGTTGCCGTCAGTCAGGGCGTCCATCTTGTCGGCAAAGTAGGCAGGGACATTTTTCATGCCGTGCCAGTTTTTATATACATGTCCCATGTACTGGTCGGCGATATCATTGCCGGAGCCGCCGAAGTATGTGCCTGCCTGGCTGTAAATATAATCTATGCCGATGGAGTAAGATCTGGGTTTGAGCACGTCTGCTGTTCCGTAGGAAAGACCGTAATTGAAGCTGTGCGGCTTCTCGTTATTCAAAGGAAGGACACGGAGATTCTTGACGAATTCGCCGTGGATATTCCATTTTGGTGTGACGTAGTAAGAACCGGCAAAGCCGTAGGCCTCGCAGATGTGTCCGACAGGACCGTTTGCTTTCATGGCATACGCATGGAATTCCCATTGATCCGGAACCTTGTAAATATAGGAGGCGTAAGTGACAGGCACGTCTTCATCTTCGCCCCAGTCCATTACGACATCTTTCCCCATGGGGTAGAGGGTATCGGTGGCAGGATTGTAGTACATGGTGCTGGCGGAAACAAGGGAGTTCAGATTGAGAGTCCCCAGCTTGGCAGCGACCGCCTGTGCCAGCTGCGGATTCTGCGTCTTGATGAGATTGACGATCTTTCCTAAATTATTTTGCAGCTCTGGCAAATTATTGCTGCTGTTGATCAGGCCGGTGGCTTTTCCCAGTACGCTTTTGAGCGCCGGGTTGGCGGCAACGGCAGCGGCCACCACTTTGTTGGTGGAAAGCTCGCCAATCAGCTTGCTCTTGGCAATCGGCGTGACTTTTATTCCGTGCATCATGGGACCGGTATAATTATAGTTGATATTGGTGGCGCGGCCATAAGCGATTGTCAGACGGCCTTCCTTTATGTAGTCGCCGAAAGTGATGAAGGCGCCTTTAAATTCACCGTCATAGGTATAGCCGGTAACCCCCATTTTGACGGGGAACTGTCCGATACCGATGAGGTTCTTTGACGGTCCGAAAGGAAGGTTCGTGGTGTCCTGTTTCTTACCGAACTGGAATGTGGTCCAAAGACGGTTCAAATGAAGCTCACCATCGCTGTGTCCGGCGCGGACGCTTTCGTTTCCGTTTTTATCGTATGTGTATTTATTGATATCGTAAGGGTCTCTGCCGTTCATGCCCATGTAGGTCTCAAGCTGCCCGTACAGGGTGCTTCTGTCATTGATCTTGGTCATGGTATTTAAACGGACACGGGCGCCCAGTTCATAGTGTTTTTCTTTTGTGTCTTTGAAAATGTTATCATAACGGTCGATGCCCTGTACACGGAGTTCCGTGAGAAGCGATGTTTTTCCCGTTTTTTTCTCCAGTTCGGAAATACGGACGCCGAGGCTGGAGAGATCATTGGCATACTCTCTTGAAAGCTTGTCTACGACGGACTGCTGATCAGCGGAAAGAGAGTCTCTTTTTGCCAGCAGGCGGGCGGTAATCTGCGCCATTTCGTAACGGGTGATGTGCTTGTCGCCTTTGAATGTGCCGTCAGGATAGCCTTCGACAATGTTCTGGTCTGACAGGGAAGCGACGGCTTCGTATGCCCAGGAATCGCTTTCTACATCAGAAAATGGGTTGGCCGCGGAGGCGGTCATCGCTGCACCGGCAAAAAATGCGCAGACGGCGGCTCTCAGTATGGTATGTCTCATTGAATAAATCCCCTTGTTGTCCTTGGTTCTCATTTAGATAGCAAGACTTAAACGAAATATAAAAAATGAATGAAATATGTCTCAAAACAGACTTATTATATCTGATGGAAATAAAAACTGTCAATGGTTTTAACGCCTGATGTTAATTGTACATACAAATCGTATATGATAAGCGTGCAGCGGTCATTTTTGTGCAAAAAGAAAGAGGCCTGAAGGCCTCGGAAAGTCAATTTTAAAAGAAATATTATTTTTCTTTTATCGTATTTGTTTGAAAGATATGGATCCCTTTGAGGACGATGAAAGCAATGAGGCACCCGGCGCCGCAGGAAACGGAAAAGAGAGAAATATAGAAAAAAGCTCCTTTTGACGACCCCATAAAGAGAGCGGCCACCGGATAAGAGACAAGACCGCCGATGAGCGATGTGCCTGTGAATTCTCCAAGGACGGCTGCCCAAAGTTTTTTCGTGCGGCTGTACAGGTATCCCGACAGGAAGGCGCCGATCATCGAGCCGGGGAAAGCGAGGAGCGAACCGGAGCCGATGATATTCCTGATCACCGATGTGGTAAAGGCGGCGGAAATACCGTACCGCGTGCCGCAGAGAACCGCAAGAAAGATATTGATCATGTGCTGGAGCGGGAAAGCACGGGTCACTCCCAAAGGAAAAGAAAAGACCGGTGAAAGAAGGACGCCTGCCACGGCGAGGAGAGCGGCAAAAATCCATTTTCGCAAAGAAGAACGGCTGTCATTTTCAAACATAATAATCCCCTTTGTAAGAAAATATATTTTCCATAGATGTTTTTTCCATCATAGCACAAATAAAGATAGAATTTATACAGAACGGTATAATTCAACCAGGCGGCAAGGATTAAAGAAGCATCCTGTCTGCTATATTTTTAAGATGTATTTAGCACGAACTGATATTTAAAAAAGAGCTCTGACGGTAAGAATTGGGATTGGGTGAACCTCCTTGTCTATAAGGAGGGGGGCACGTCAGTAGTTCAGTAGGGAGCTTTTTTAAATGAGCCTGCGACGCATAAAGCAGCGCTCATCACTGATGCAGTAGCTGGAGGATACTGGCTTGAGGAAATGGCACGAAAAAATAGAGTAGAAATCCTTTTTCCAACCTCCGGATGCGGTCTTTCGTCATCCATAAGCTGACAGCTTTCTTGTTTACTGATAAAAGTGCCACTAACGGCAAGGCGTCATAATGAGGAGAGCGTTAAGCGTCATCCTGAACGAATGTGAAGGATCTATTACCGTGGTGAGGAAGCCGGTAAGACGTTATCCAGAGTGGCAGATTCTTCACTCTGTGCCACATTTCCTCTTCCCTGTTTTCTTATACGGAATGTTTGCCCCCGTTCAGAATGACGTTAAACAGACGGCACAGCTGGGATTCTAACCACTTTCAGGCCTGTTGATAAAGTAGCACCCAGGGTAAGGCGTCATTCTGAGTGACAGTGAAGGATCTGCACCCATGGTAGAGAAGACCATAAGACGTCATCCTGAAGCGACAGCGAAGGATCTGTACCCGTGGTGGGGAAAGCGGTAAGATGCTATTCAACGTTAAAAAAACCGCTACCTATATAGGGAACGGTCTTTTGCTTTCAGTCGGGACAGGTAATAGCGGCGATCTTATCAATTGCGTGGTGGAGCTCACTCACGATTTCCGTGTCGGCGGCTTTGTAATACATTTCTTTTCCATTGCGGCGGGATGTAATCAGTCCGCAGGCTTTCAGCAGACGTAAGTGGTGGGAAATGGCAGGACTGCTCATGTCCATGATGGCGGCAATATTGATGACGCATTCTTCCATGTGGCAGAGAATCCAGAAAATTTTCAGCCGCGTGGGATCGCTGAGCTGTTTCAGCAGGATGGATACATCGTCGATTGTCTCTTGGGACGGCAGGCGGCTGATAATATGTTCTTCGTTATTTCCATGATGGTGCGGAAGTTCGCATTTATTGTCATATGGTATACCTCTTTAGAAATTATTTTTCTTAATTGTAACATACATGGAAAAATGGCAGGATAAATTTATCGGAGGCGAGTCTTGACAAAAGGTAAAAAAATAAATATAATGTGATTAACGATTAAATATTTGTTTAAACGTAGAATAAAGGAGAAAAAATGAAAAAAAGTTATAAGATCGACGTGGACTGCGCTGCATGCGCGCTGAAGATGGAAGATGCCGCCAAAGCAACGGCCGGCGTTAAAGACTGCGTGGTCAATTACATGCTGCTTAAAATGAATGTGGAATTTGAAGACGGGCAGGATCCGAAAGCTGTTATGCAGGAAGTGTACAAGAACTGCAAAAAGGTGGAGGATGACTGCGAGATTTTCCTAAAATAAAAAGGGTTTGACAGGCTGTTAGAATATTGGCCGGCAAGGGAAAAGAGGCTGACATGAACAAGAAACAGAAGAGAAATTTAATACGCATTATCGTGGCGGCAATCCTGATGATTGTCCTCCATTTTGCGCCGGTAAGCGGTATGGTACGGTTCGGGCTTTACCTGGTTCCTTACTTGATTATCGGGTATGATATTTTGTGGAAAGCCTTTAAAGGCGTGAAGAACCGGCAGCCTTTTGACGAAAGTCTTCTTATGGCGATTGCCACGCTGGGGGCGATTATCCTGGCTGTTTATGAAGACGGTGATTATACGGAAGCCATCGGCGTCATGCTTTTCTACCAGATCGGCGAATGGTTCCAGAGCTATGCCGTCGGCAAGAGCCGCAGAAATATCAGCGAACTGATGGATATCCGTCCTGATTACGCAAATGTGGAAAGGGAAAACGGGCGGCTGGAAGCGGTCGATCCTGACGAAGTGGAAGTGGGGACGATCATCGTCGTGAAGCCCGGTGAAAAGATTCCGATCGACGGCGAAGTGGTGGAAGGCAGTTCTACACTAAATACCAGCGCCCTGACAGAAAGCCTGCCCCGTGAAGTGGAATCGGGCGATGAAGTCATCAGCGGCTGCATCAATATCAATGGTCTTCTGAAAATCCGGACGACGAAAGAGTTTGGGGAATCGACGGTTTCTAAAATTCTTGATCTTGTGGAAAACGCCAGTTCCCGTAAATCAAAAGCGGAAGATTTTATTTCTAAATTTGCCCGTGTATATACTCCGGCCGTGGTAGCGGCGGCAATCGCTCTTGCCCTCGTTCCTCCGTTTGTCCGTATAGGATTCATGGGGGTGCCGGCTGACTGGGATGTGTGGATTTACAGGGCGCTTACGTTCCTCGTTATTTCCTGTCCCTGCGCGCTGGTTATCAGTATTCCCCTGAGTTTCTTCGCCGGCATCGGCGGCGCGAGCAAGGCGGGCGTCCTTGTGAAAGGATCGAACTATCTGGAAACGCTCTCCAAGGTTAAGACGGTGGTTTTTGATAAGACCGGTACCCTGACCAAAGGGGTGTTCCAGGTGACTGCCGCCCATCCGCAGGAAATGAGCGAAAAAGAACTGCTCCATCTGGCAGCCCATGTAGAACGGTATTCCACGCATCCTATCGCGGCTTCTCTCCGCGCGGCGTATCCTAACGAATCGGACAGCTGCCGTGTGGAAGCCGTAGAGGAAATAGCCGGGGAGGGGATCCGTGCCCATGTAAACGGCAATGTCGTATGTGTGGGAAATTCCAAAATGATGGAAGCCGTAGGCGCCGAATGGTATGACTGCCATCGTCATGCTGCGGGTACGGTCATCCATGTGTCCATCAATGGAAGATATGCAGGTCATGTGATTATTTCCGATGTGGTGAAAGAAACATCAAAAGCGGCCATTGCCGCTTTGAAATCGGTGGGTGTCGCCAGGACGGTCATGCTCACAGGTGATGCGAAAGAAGTCGCTGACGCTGTAGCAAAGGAACTTGGCATCGACCAGGTACGCAGCGAGCTCCTGCCGGCTGATAAGGTGCAGAACGTGGAAGAACTCCTTCTGGAGAATAAAGGAAATGGAAATCTTGCCTTTGTCGGTGACGGTATCAATGACGCTCCCGTGCTCACCCGCGCGGACATCGGAATTGCTATGGGCGCGATGGGGTCTGACGCGGCGATCGAAGCGGCGGATGTGGTTCTTATGGATGATGATCCCATGAAGATTTCCCAGGCGATCCGGATTTCCCGTAAATGCCTGGCCATCGTCAACCAGAACACTTGGTTCTCTATCGGTATCAAGCTGGTTGTTCTCCTCCTGGGAGCGGTCGGCATCGCCAATATGTGGTTTGCCATATTTGCCGATGTAGGCGTCATGATTCTTGCCGTACTGAATGCTATGCGTGCTCTCTTTGCAGGACGGACCGCATAAAAAGAAAGTGGATCTTGTAAAATAATAAACAATAATAATGAGAACAAATAATAACATCGACCGCGGAGGTTTCCCTGCCCCGCGGTTTTTGCATGGAAAGCAGAATGGAATCGTAAAAGAATAGTTAGCTTGCAGCTGACAGCTCACAGCTGATAGCTTTTATCTTCTTACCATTTTCCTCACCACGGTAATAGATCCTTCACATTCGTTCAGGATGACGCTTAACGTTCCCCTCACCACACCGGCAGATCCTTCACGTTCGCTTCGGATAACACCTTTCATTCCCCATCATTATGACGCTTTCCGTTTCCCATCGTTAGTAACGCTTTCCCAAAATCGTCATTCTGAACGGTGGCAAGAAGGCCTTGTGAGAAAGATGAGAAACGGCAGCGTGTCACGGAGTGAAGAATCTATTATTCGGATGACGATTAACGTTTCTCTCATTATGACAGCAGACTTTGCACGGCTCGGAACGTTTTACCATTCCCCGTTCATATTCCGCGGAAATGCAATAAAAAAGAACCGAAGTGAATCGGTTCCTGATGGACATAAGTCAGACGGTATCCAGGTTTTTCAAAATTTTTCCAAGAACACCCTGGAAGATTTTCATATCCGTATCCGATACGCCCTGGTAGAAACGTCTGTCCAAGGCGATGGCTTCTTTGCGGCTGACTTCTTCCACTTCTTTTGCCCGGTCGGTAAGGAAGAGGCGGTATTTCCTTGCATCTTCTTCTACCCGTTCTTTGCGTATGAGGCCCTTTTTAATCATGGTCCGTACCATGACGGTGATCGTGGGGTTGGTCAGGTGGAGGTGATCTTCCAGTACCTTCTGGGTGACCACTTCTTTTTTATGTGTGGACAGGTAGGCGATGATAAGCGCCTGGCGGGCGGTGAGCCCGTATTTCTTCATGATGGAAGACTGTTTCAGGAGCATGCGTTTATGTGCCTGCCCCAGATTATACGTCAGCCCCATCTGGTCGCTTTTTTTCAGGTCATCAGGGTGTAAATGGATTTGCTTTTTCATGGATACCACCTGTCTCTGTTTATACAAAACTCACATACGGTTATAAAGGAAATAGAAGGGTACACGAGCGGAATTTACGGTAAAAAAACGTAAGTAACTTGCGCAGGAATGTTACGGCTGCTCTGCAGTTCCTGCTGAAGCAAGGGGAATCATGGTCTCATCATGGGGGGCTTTTCGGGGTTCCGTCATAATCCATCTGTCCCTGCTGTCGATTTCCCCGACCAGGATCCGTTCTCCTACATGGATGCGGAACAGGATATGGCCGTCCGTATCAATGCGCTCTACGGAAAAATGATTGCTTGAGACGGTATATGTATTTTTCCAGACGACATTCATATTTTGACGGATTATAATCGTCATCCTGCCGTCTTTATATTCTCTTTTTCAAACGCGGTAAGCCGGCCGAACCCGTCATTGAAAAATACGGTAGACGCTTCATCGGCGCCGTCATCGGCGGAATAAAAAGAAGAATATAAGATTTGATTATCCATACCGGAAACGCTGTTATGGATAATAACGGCTGTCCCTTTTGCGGTATTGGCAAATGCGGTGCAAGGCAACAGAACCGCCACTGTAAAAATGATCGGTAAATATGACCGGACAGACATGAAAAGTCCTTTCTGTAATCGGCTTTCTGATTTTATACAGCTGCATACTAAGCTGTATGGAGTCATAAAGTTAATATGCCATCATTATTTTACCATGTTTTTCATGAAAAATGGATAGCCTGCATTGTATTTTTATATAGAGGCTAAAGAATTTTTCTTATCCCCGTTATAAAAAAGAAACCGACCGGCGTTTGACTTTTATGGTACCGCCGTAAAATTGTAATATTTCAAGTCAGTTGGTATACTAAAAGAAATATAGAGAAATTCAGCGGGGAGCAATATGAAAATTTTGGTCAGTGCCTGTCTGCTGGGAGAAAAGTGCAAGTACGACGGCGGAAGCAATTTCAATGAAACGGTGGCAGCGTTTTGCAGAGGGAAGGAAGTTATTGCCGTCTGCCCTGAAATTTCTTCCGGGATGGGAAGTCCGCGGGTGCCTGCGGAAATCGTTAACGGAAAAGTAACCGATAAAAATGGGAAAGACGTGGATGAAATCTACCGCGGCGGTGTGGAAAAGGTCATGGAGGAGATTAAAGGCGAAGAAATTGGATTAGCGGTTTTAAAAGCGCGGAGCCCTACATGCGGTGTCCGTGAAATTTATGACGGCACATTTACGGGAACGAAAATCAAGGGCGCCGGTATTTTTGCCGAAGCGCTTATGAAAAAAGGAATTTCCGTGATGGATGAAGAGGAATTGGAGAGGAATTTCTTTTTGAAACATAAGGAGGAATTATGAAAAAATTATTGGCAATCACTGCATTATCGGCGGCGCTTTTTTTTCGGGCAGACTGCTGCGGCGGAAGAAAAAGCGGCAGAGGAAGTAAAACCGTCCCATGTGGAAATGGTCCTTGTCCTTGATGAAAGCGGTTCCATGAGCGACCTGACCCGTGATACGATCGGCGGTTTCAATTCCATGATTGAAAAGGAAAAGAAACTGGACGTAGACGCCCATGTGACGACCGTTCTTTTTAATGATCAGTATAAGATGCTTTATAACCGACGGGAACTCAAGGATGTCAGAAAAATGACGGATAAGGATTACACGCCTGGCGGCATGACGGCGCTTTTGGATGCTGTGGGGCGTACGATCCACAAGATGGATATGGTGTCGGGAATTCACCGCAAAGATAAAGGAAATAAAGTTCTTTTCGTTATCATTACTGATGGAGAGGAAAATGACAGCAAAGAATACACTTATGCCGATGTGAAGAAGCTCATCAAAGACAGGCAGGAAAATGCGGGCTGGGAATTTATTTTCCTCGGCGCGAATATCGATGCCGCGGCGGAAGCGGAAAACCTGGGGATCGACAGAGACCGTGCGGTCAAATATAAAAATACGGGCAGCGGTGTCCGCGCCAACTTCATGGCAGTGGCAGAACTGTCGGACTCTCTTGCCAAGTCAGGCAGAGTGTCGGATGAATGGAAATCACAGGTAGAGGAAGACACTGACGAAAACGTTATGGCAGCTCCGGCAGATACGAAAGAACATGCTGCACCGCCTGCGAAGCCTGTGAAGAAACATCTTGTAAGCAAAGTAAGAAAAGCAAAATAAAAAATGAAAAGACTTTCCCGTCAAAGGAAAGTCTTTTTCATTTTTGCTGTCATTTGGGCAGAAATGGAAATTTACTGCGCCGGGGCACTCTCACAAAATGGTCATTTTTGTTTATGCAGGCAAAAAAAAGAGCCTTTACAGGCTCTTAATCCTTTTCAGTTACCAAAAGGATCTTTTCCTTCGCCGCATTCTTCCGGTGTCTTGCAGTATTTAATCTGCCGGCAGATGCATTTATCTTTCAGCTTGTACAGCTCCGGCATGAAGTCCATGATCCTGTTGAACGTATCATCGTTGATGGAATACTTCGTCCAAAGTCCTTCCCTTCTGGCATCAACGACGCCTGCTTCAATGAGAATCTTCATATGGTAGCTCAGTGTAGACTGGGACAGGGTGAAATTGGAGAGAATATCACAGGCGGACATTTCCTTGCAGGAAAGCATATCAATGACGCGGAGACGCGTTTCGTCAGACAGCGCTTTGAAAATGGTGGCAAATTCTTTGTAACTCGGTTCGTAATCCATAAAATCCTCTTTTCCGCGGAAATTCCATAAGCAGGTTTCCAAGCAGTTCTATCGATACATTTAAATATGTAGCCATTGTAAATGATATAAAAGGCATTGTCAATAAATAAAAGCGTATGTATTCGAAAGTTTCATAATAAATGGGAATGAAATGCGTTTAAGGAATGGATGACATGGTAAATATGTATGAAATTATTTCATTATAAAAGAAAGAAAAACAGCTTATTAAAATGAAAACGTATATACCCGTTTGAAAAAGGTTACCCTGTTTTGCAGATTTTACTGTTTGGCTTTTTCCAGCATTTTCAATGCCCATGCAGCGGCGTTTTTAAAATCTGTTTCGTTCGGGTGCTTTTCCGCTTCCTGTAAACGCGCCAGACGTTCCGGTGTCATGGGGTGGACTTTTTCCGCATGCTCATTCCGTTTTCCGATGTGGAAGGAGTGGACGCGGCCCTGTGACATAAAACCGCCTAAAAATATGTTGTCTTTTGCCAGCAGCTCTGATGAACTTTTCAGGTAGCTCATTGCCGCAGGAGAGTCGGGATAGGTGCCTGCCGTGCCGTAGATAGCGACTTTCTTTCCGTGGAGGGAAGAGAGGACGTTTCTTGACGGCATGTCGGCGCCCTGACGGTAGCCCCAGAACCCTACGTAAACCAAATCATAACCGGAAAGATCTTTCGGCTGGCGGCCGGATTCAAAAATTTCTTTTTCACAGGGCAGAGCGTCATAAATCGCTTCTCCCACGGCTTTCGTATTTCCTGTGCGTGATGACCAAAGTACGAGTGCTTTCATGATACCTCCTCAATAATCGATTCACTTATATATTCAAATCTTCCTATATACTAACCGATACAGGTGTTTCCGTAAAGACGGCAGTTTGACAGCGGGCGTATTTCTTCATAAGATGAAATACGGAAATATTTGCAGACCGGAGGAGGCGAAGGGATGAGGCGGTGGATCATGCACGTGGATATGGATGCTTTTTATGCGTCTGTAGAACAGCGGGATCATCCGGAATGGCGGGGGAAACCGGTCATCGTGGGAGGCCGTTCCCGCCGCGGCGTGGTGGCGACTGCATCCTACGAAGCCCGTGCGTTCGGCGTCCATTCCGCCATGCCCGCGGTGAAGGCGAAAGAGCTTTGCCCTGACGCCATTTTTACAGCGCCCCGCTTCGAAGTGTACAAAGCCGTCTCAAATGAAATCCATGAAATTATGCTGCATTATGCGGTGGAAATCGAGCCGCTTTCTTTAGATGAAGCTTTTATGGATATTTCAGGTCTTTGCGGAAAGTATGAAACCCTGGGCGGTAGGACGTGCCATCAAGGCGGAAATTAAAGGAAAAAACGGGGCTTGTGGCATCGGCAGGCATCGCGCCCAATAAATTCCTGGCAAAGCTGGCAAGCGATCTGGATAAGCCTGACGGTCTCCGTATTATCCCTTATGGGAAAGAAAGGGAAATCCTTGCGCCCCTTCCCGTACGCCGCCTTTGGGGCGTAGGACATGTGACGGAAAGGAAATTGCGGAATGCGGGGTTTTTGACAATCGGAGATATACAAAAAGCGCCCTTCGCAAAATTGGCTTCCGTTTTGGGAAACCAGGCGTCTCTCATACAAAGGCTGTCTTTTGGCGTGGATGACCGTGCTGTAGAGGCGTCACGGCGGATTAAGTCCATCGGAGACGAGTCGACTTACGAAAAGGATTTGACGGAATCTGCAGACATTGACCGGCAGATCGCCATCCACAGCGATGTGGTGGCAAAGCGGCTCCGCAGGCACAAGCTGGCGGGACGGACGATTTCCCTTAAGGTACGGTTTGCTTCATTCCGTACAGTGACGCGTTCCCTTTCTTTGGAAGAGGGGACAGATTTGCAGGAGGAAATATATGCCGCTGCGCTGGAACTCAAAAAACGGATTTACATGAATGAGGGGGTGCGCCTGATCGGGGTGACGGCATCCAACCTGGCGCCGCCGCTGGAAACGGTGGATCTTTTTTCGACTGTGAGGGAAAAGCAGGTCAAAGCGGCAGCAGTGATGGACGCCATACAGGAAAAATTCGGGGAGCATGCTTTGCGGAAAGGCTTCTGGCTGGAGGAAGAAAAAAGGAAAGAGATGGAAGAAAAGGAAAAGGAAAACAAGGAAGCGTCCGAAGAAGAGTAAGAGCTCCTTCATAACGGATAAGTTTTACAACAGACACAGATACATGTCACAGGAGGTTAGCATGGTCAACGAAAAAAGAATGAGAGAAACGTTTGAAGAATTGGTACGCATTTATGCGCCCAGTAAAGGGGAACGGGAAGTGTGCGACCTTTTGAAAAAGAAATTGAAAGCGCTGGGGGCCGCGGAAATCATCGAGGACAATAACGGTTCCGTAGAAGGGGGGAACAGCGGCAACCTGATTGCTGTTTTTCCTGCAAATGCGGAAGGGCTTCCGTCAGTGGCGCTCACGGCACACATGGACTGTGTGGAATGTTGCCGGGGAATTGATCCTGTTCTTAAGGGCGGCGTGTACCGTTCCCGCGGCGAAACCATTCTCGGGAGTGATGACAAAGCGGGCGTGGCGGCCATTCTGGAAGGACTTGCGCTGATGAAGGAAAATTTCATTCCCCACGGGAAGGTTACCGCTATCTTTACGGTACAGGAGGAAATTGGACTTGTCGGTTCAAAGAATATAGAGGAAAAATATATGCAGGATATTGATTTCGGCTATACGTTTGACGCGGACGGAGAAGCAGGGCATGTTTTCACCGCAGGGCCGTCGCATTACGCGATGAAATTCACATTTCACGGAAAAGCGGCCCATGCCGGCATGGAACCGGAAAAAGGATTGAATGCCATCGCCATGGCGGCAAAGGCCATTGCTTCGTGTCCATCGGGACGGATTGATGAAGAGACAACCTGCAATATCGGAACGATTACCGGCGGGCGCGCGACGAATATAATTCCCGAACTTTGTGTGGTGGAAGCGGAAGCACGGAGCCGTGACGAAGGAAAACTGGAAAAGCTGGTCGGTGAAATTGTGGCCGCTTTTGAAAATGCCGCCGGGACATTTCCTTCCGGCACACTGGAAATAGAAAAAGTAAAAGAATACGACGCGTTCCGTATCGAAGAAACCGCGCCGCTTATGAATTTATTCCGCATGGCCTGCAAAGAAGCGGGATTTGCTGTAAAAACAGCGCCCAGCGGAGGAGGAAGCGATGCGAACTTTTTCTGTGTGAAAGGATTTCCTTCCGTCCTGGTCGGTGTGGGAATGACAGATTTCCATACCAATCGTGAAAGCCTGAAAGAAAAGGATTTATATGATGCAGGGGAACTGGTATATCGCCTTTTAGAAGCGGAAAGTCATTTTGCGGGAGAATCGGAAGCGTAATTGTTCGGGCCGGGAGTTCCGGTCTTTTGGTGTAAATGCGCAGAAACGGGAAGCTACAGTCTATAAAAGAATAAATTTCCCGGATTTTAACGGAGAGAGAAATTTATGGAGAATATTAAAGGTTTTTTGTCAATGAGTGAAGAAGAAAAAATAAGAAGGATCAAATCTCTTGATCCGGAAGAAGTCATCCGTATCCTGACATCTGTCGGTACGAATGCATTAAGTGCGGAACTGCTGAATCAGCTTGCCGTTGCTTATAATAACAGCATTCAGCCTGAAAAGGCGATGGAAACGCTGGACTTGGTCAAAGAACAGGAACGGGATGCCAAGTGGTATTACCGGTACGGCTATGCCTGTGCCGCTATTTCTTTGCGTCTGCAGGAAAAGAAGTTTTTGTACCAATGGAAAGCGCTTGAAATGATTGAAAAGGCGATCACAGGCAGTAAGACGCAGGAAGTGATTGACTGGTGTCTGGAAATAATGGATCTACGGCCGGATCTGACTGAACTGGCAAAAATGAATCCGTCGTCATTTCCCCGTCTAAGTGCCTATTATTTGAAGGCGCGGCCGGACAATGAGGGCAGTGAGGAAGAGGAAAAGTATAAAAAAGTTTCCGCCATAGAATGGATTTTTAATCAAAAGGAATACTTACCGGATGCATTTGCCCGTGACTTCAATATGTATATGGCGAAACGGTATCCTGATGACTGGTCGGAGGGCATGGCCGATGAGTTTGTATTGGAGGAACCGGAAATTCTTGTCACCTATGAAGCGTGGATACGGAGCCCGGCACAGCTGCATGACAATGAACGGCTGAATGAAGAAGATGACCTGAAAGAGGAAAATAAGGATAATGATATGTGGCAGGTAGAAATCATGGCACATTTGAAAGCGGATAACGGGAAAGCATTTACTTTGCAGGAACTCATTTTTAAGTTACAGAACCTGATGGCAGATAAGGAGCTGGGGGATCATGTATTTCTGGAAGGAATGGAGTATGAAGGACATGAATGTGAAGGGAACGGGCTTATCAATGATCCCGACGGGATTCCTGTGTTTTATGTCTGCTGCGGGAGTTGAGAGTCATCAAATGGGAAGATGTGATAGATCCGGCTCATGAAGGGAGAATGGGGAATGAATACAGAATAAAATGAAACAGATTGTCATCATAGCAGGGGTGGTTATTATATTTCCTTTTGGCGGCGCCCTATCTTTACAAGGTACTGCTGTATGGGGCGGGGTGGGTGATATGGGGCTTCATGGCGTATTTCGTCGGAGGCGTTCCATTGAGTGACATACTGAGTTGGTGGCATATTTTTCTGGAGTGATATGTTGGACCGGCGGTATATCTGAAACGGAGGAGCAGATGAATCTCATAGAAAATAAAGGCAATAGAGACATATGTATGCGAAAATTTTGAAGAACTGGGGCTGGATGATCCTGTAGAGGAAGAATATTTTTCTGCTTATGAAGAAATAAAAGGCGCTTCGGAGAAAGAGCTTCAAATCTTTGAGGAAGAATATGGCGTTTCTCTGCCTGAAGACTGGAAAGAGCTTTACCGTTATAAGAACGGCAGCGGTTTTTTCAGCATACTGCCCTGCGTATTGGGAAAGGGGGAGTATGCATTTTCTCTCTTGTCTTTAGAACAGATAAGGCGTGTAAAGGGATACTTTCAGAATAGGGATGCACTTCTGACGGATTTTCCTGATTATTTTTCCAAAGAAGATATAAATCGGATGGCAGATGAAAAATTGCGGCCTTATTTATTTCACACGAAATGGTTTCCCTTTGCGGAGTATTGTGACAGCTGCTACCTGATGCTGGACTTTGCGCCCGGAAAGGCAGGGAAAGAGGGGCAGATTCTCTGCTACGTGCATGATCCGGACAGTGTAACTTATGCGGCGGAAAATATAACAGACGTGGTGGGCAGCATAATCAAAGATAATCATATAGTAAAGAGAGACCGGCAATGAGAGGAGCTTCGTCAGAATGGACAGTATGGAATGGTTTCTGGGAAGCGTCGCTGTATTGACTGCTGTCCTTCTTGTTGGTCTGGATACAGTACGCTCCCTGCAAAGATATCGGGTGAGACTCGGACGGCTTCTGAAAAATCTGACATTGACAGAACGGATAGAGATTGATTTGGGAGCATGGCTTGCCGTTACGGTTATTCTCGGCATGAATACGTGGTATTTTAGTGAGTCTGATGTGGGCATGATGGCAGCTCTCCTTCTGGCGTATATTGTCTGTGGTGTAATTAACGGTGTGCCTCTTGGATGGTGGATTCTGTGGAAAGCCCGGCAGTCCGAGCGCCTTGATTCCGGAATTGTGCCCGAATTGCGAAGAACCTTTTGCTATTTTTCCATTATTTTGTCCATGGGGGCTACGATCGCTGTTGCTACGGGAATGGCTGCGGCCAGTCTGATTTTTGTAAGATGGATGGCCGGGCGGTAAAGGAAATGCCTTTACATGTCCCTTGCCGCGGCAGCATTGCCGATGAGCTTGTTTTGTGGACAGAGGATCCGTTTGTGAAAGAGGGGATGCGGAAGGATCCGGCGAATTAAAAGAAGGGGAGAGAGATGTTTTCAAGCGTACCGGCGGAAATTTTGGGATTGGTGGCGGGATGGGGATTTCTTCTCATCGTGGCAGCTTTTTGCTTTCCTATACGTTCGTCTTATCAGAAACCGATAGGGAAGGGGAAAATCGTAACGGCGGCTGCAGTTTCTTCTATTGTTCTCGTGTTGGGGATAGGAGTACTTTCTAATCTGTTTCTGTCATGGGAGAAAGCGGGGCCGTCATTTCTTTTGTGGCTCACAGGAATTGCAGTACTTGAGATAGGTTTATTGCTTGCTTTTACTTACAGAAAAACACGGAGGTGGCGTAAACAAAATCCTTTATATGCTGTCGTCAGGATGGAATGCCGCTATGGGTTGTGGAAAGAGCGCGTCATGCTCCTTTCCATAAACCGGGTTCCCGTTCAATATTCCAATGATGCGGTTGTTACGGGAAGGACAGCATATATCCGCGCGGGGGAACACACTCTGGAGCTGGCGGGATATACAGCAAGGCATGGCTATAAACGGCCTTCATTTCCTGTGGAGGAGGGGCGGTGTGAAAAGACCGTTGCACTGAAAGCCGGCCGACGCTATCAAATTATATTTGACAGGAAACGTAAGATATTCAATATTAATGAGGGGAAATGACAATCATACGGATAGGTGCATTCTGTCTGTCAGCGTTATTTTCAGGAGGATTCAATGGAAAAACGGCCTGATTTTGAGACATTGGCCTCTTATGAAGAGTTCAAAAAATATTACTGGTACCGTAAAGAACTGTCCGGTATATGCAGAAGGCTCGGAATCGAATACAGGGGAACCAAACAGGAACTGAATCATCATATAGAAGAGTACTTTTGCGGGAAATTGGCGGAAAGGAAAGATGTACCGCGCCTTTCTAAAAGTATCTGATATAGAATTGCATACGCCACTTTTGGACTGCGGTTTTTCCTTTAACGCTTTTTTCAGGGAGTATTTTGTGAAACAGACAGGAACCAGGCCTTTTAAATTCACGGCGGATATGGCGGCGGCATGGCGGAAAGTAAAGAAGGAAGAAGATGGATCGTTTACCATGCAGGATATGCTGGATGTATACTGGGGGGAAATCGGACTATGCAAAGTATGACGCATCGGTTTGTGAGTGGAACCGATTTGTAAAAGATTTCTTCCGGGATAAAAGGAACACGGGATTTCGTTATCCGCTGCGGGCGGCGGCTGCCTTATGGCAGGCAGTGAAAGAATCTGACTTGCCGAAAGTATATTCTTCTGATTTAAGAGAAAGGTATAAAATGCTTTTGGCAAAGAAGGAGAAAAGCTTCTCCAATTTTAAAACATTCAAGGAGAATAAAGGTCATGAGTAATTCCATATCTCTGCCGTTCCTGATCATGGCAGCGGGGACCATACTCTTTGTGTATATGAGTGTGGTGATCATGGAGCTCCGCTCTGCTTATGAAGAGAGTTTCTGGAAGCAGGCGCTGAAAATAGGAGGCATCATTTTCACCTTGATAACCCTGCTCTTTTTGGGATTGGATTTTGTGCTGACCCGGTTTCGGGAAAAAGCATTTTTACTGGCGCCTGGCATGCCTATATTGGGTATCATCCTTGTGTACATGAGAAGTATTGTGCTGGCATGGCGGTGGCGGAAAAGGAATCCGTCCCATGCCCTTATCCGGATGAAAAGACGCGGCGGTTTCCTGAAAGCCGTCGGCGCCGTGATCCTTTCCGTAGACGGCGTGCCGATTCAAAAATCGAAAGCGGCTGTTGTGGTCGGAAAGAGCGTATATATTCTTCCCGGGGAGCACAGGCTGGAAATGGCGGGATATACCTTGCGGCACCAGCTGTCGAATATACCGTCTTTTCCAAGTAAGGGAAAGCAGCAGGAACAGACGGTCCGATTTACCGGCGGCAGGCGCTATATACTCCGCTATGAACCGGCGGGCAGAAAGCTTGAAATAAGTGATAACGGGCCGATCTGATTTATACCGCTGCCGTTATGTTTATGCTATAATCAAAAACCAGAGGGGAGTTATCCCGCTGAATAAAATCATGGGCTTGTCATAGAAATCATTTTGAAAACGTTATAGGTGCACAGGAGGAAAAACATGATATCTGTATTTGATACGCAGCCCGTCATTCTGGAAGAAAAAAAAGACGGACATGTACTGACGGTCAGCAGAAACGGTCTGCTGTATAAAGACAGCAATGGGGAAGTTTTTAAAAGATGTGGACTTTGAAGACGTAAATGGGATTCTGCCTTTACGTTACCTGAATTCGAACATCAGTTATAACCTTATTTTCCGCGGCCGGAACTGGAAAAATATGGCTTCTGAGCTGGATACGGATCGGTACAATACCTCTGGCGGCCATAATATACGGGAGACCAAAGCCATTATTACCGCTTTTGCCCGTCATAAGCTGACTGATGATTTTCCGGACAATCTGGACACACTGGACTTGCCGCTGGATTATTCTTACTTTAAAAAGAGGGAAACCCGCCTGTCCGGAGGGGTGATTACAAATGGGAAAAAGGAAATCCCCATCCGTGATATCCGCCGTGTCAAATGCATTACAAACGGTACGATCAGCAATCTGTGCATCTATACTACGGATAAAGGAGGATTTTTCTTTGACATGCCGAAGATGACCGTTACCCTGAACGCTTTGACCGTTCCTTTGCTGGAAGCCGTCATGACCAGAAATACAGGGCATGGAATTGATTTCTCACGGGGTGACGGTTTCGGGCAGAGCACTTCGGAATTTGTTATTATCCGTTACCTGGATTCCGGATACTTCCTCCATAAGGACGGCACGGCTCACGAGGATTGGCAGAAGACTGCCTGCGACCGCACTGCCGGTTATGGGTACGATTTGAAAATGCTTCTGCAAGAATGAATAAGACGATGACATATAAAGAGAGTCTGCAAGGCGCGGCTCTCTTTTTTGCCTGGAGCCGTTTTGCGGGATCGGCCTAAGAAATGAAGGTTCGTTTCTTTTTTTGTGGCCGGACGGCGGCCGAAGGAGGAGAACGCATGGCGGATGCGTATGATGAAATGGAAAGATTGATGAAAGAGTATGAAGCGCTGGCGCAAAGCGATCTCCCTGCCGCTCTGGAAAAAATGATTGATTTGTATTTTGATGAAACATATGAAAATACGTTCAATTATGATGTATATGACGGTATCGAATTATGGCTGCAGGAAAATGCGGACGGCAGGCTGCTGGCATCTGTCCGGAAATACAAAGGCGCGCCGGGGTATGCCAGGCTGGCGGAGACAATCCGCACAGGTATGAAAGGTTAGCCTTCTGCGTAAAGGATTCCCTTGGTACCTGTTTTTAATTCAGGGAACGGCCGGATATTTCCGAGGCCTTATTTACAGAAGTAAATTATCTTGTGATTTGAGGCATTATATGGATGAATTGTTTGAATGCTTGGTTTTCATTTTTGGTTTTCTGTATATTTTAAATGGATGCTGGATTTCTTAGTGAAGAAATTTCATTTGCACACCGGAATCTTTACCATAGAAGGAAATCAGCTGGTTGTCCGTGCGTTATTTTCTGTCAGGTATGAAAAGAATAAGATAGCAACGATCATTTTTTCCTGCATGCACAGCTGGCGCATTCCATGGGCTCATGCAGGAAAGATGTTGATTATCATGAAAGACGGGACAAGAAGCGGACCGTTCCAGTTTGACAGCGGATCCCTCACCGGAGAATTCTGCCCGATCCTCGATTCCGGAGAAGATATCGAGCGGACCATAGCGTATTTACGGGAGGAGTTAAAAAGACATGGTATTTCTTCTGTCTATAGGAAATAACGGAAGGCGGAAAAAAGTGGGAAAACGGGCTGAAGAGACAGCAGAAGATGTTTATCAGCGGGGTATGAAATGATGGAAACGGTATTATTGGCTTTTATGCTGATAGCGGCTGTCTGTATAGGAGCCGCGACGTATAATTTAATGAAACTCTCCTCTCTTCCTGCGCGGGAACGGTATAAAGTTCTCCGCTTCAAAGGAGACAGCCTGACCATAGGATACGGACTGTTTGCTCATACATATAAGCTGAATGAAATTTTAGAAGTACAATTTGTAAAATTTCCTATAAGAGGCCGTTGGAGTCTGGGCGGTTATGTGGGTGAATTACGGGTGATTAAAATGAATGGTCATCGGTGCCGGTGGATTTCTTTTGACGGCAGCGTGTACTATGGACATATAGTTTGGATTACCAATGAACACATCATTGATTTATCCACGGATTTACTGATGAAAGAGCTTCGGCAGCATGGGGTCCAATGCTTTAAGGAACGGAATTGGTGTTCCTGAGCTGCACTTGTGCGGATGCATGGAGGTACAGGATTTGATAAAAGAACCGTGAGATATGCTTCTAAAAACTTGTGATGACATAAGGGCGGTGTGTAGATGATGGACATTAAACGACTCTTTCAAATTCCCTTGATTTTTTTGCTGATTCCCCTGTTCTTCCTGGTTATGTTAATTAAGATATATATACTTCAATATGTAATCATAAACCGCATTGCCGTTTGGGGAGGCTCTTTCTGGATGGTACTGTTTCTCTTTTGCCTGCCTGCGTTGGAAGTACTCTCCGTGTGGAAGATTATTGTGTACCATTACGGTTGGAAAGTCCGAGAAAAACTCATCTCTTCGTCTTACAGCAGGGGAGATATCCTGGTGCTCTATCAAGCCATAAAAAGTTGGGATACAGCCTATCTGGGCGGAGCGCTTCTGGATGCAGCCATAACGGCAGTTGAAGCCGTGTGTTTCCTGGTGACACCTTTGTTTCTTTTCCTGCCCTGGGTTCTGTATGGTGTGATTGCGAAATGGTTTGGACTGCCTGCCGTTATTTCTTTCTAAAGGATTATTAAGAGGACGAATGTAATATTCATAGTCCCTTGAAGTTTTATACTGCTTCTGATGCGCGTTCCAATCCTGACGGTCAGCTCACTGTCCATAACAGAACCGGAAAAATCTTTGAGCGTGTGAAGAAACGCCATGGTAAGATTTTTGACGCAAATGATGAAATCAAACTCAGTCCGTGCAGCTTGGTGTTGGGACAGCATACTATACGTTATAATGACCATCTGTGTGTTCGGGGCATTAGACTCGTTCTTTATGCTATACGATACGAAAGCAGCAATAGAAAATTTCTTTGATGGAAAACGGCTTCAAAGAGGAAGAAAAAAGAGCCTTACAAATCCCCGTTTTTAGTGATGGATAAATTGAGATTTGAATAATAAATAAAATGAAATGATAAGTGAGAAAGGGTAAATTATGGGAGTAGATCATTTACAGGATGAACCAAAACTTATCTTGACATATCCTCATAAGTCTGAATTTAATAGGATAGGCTGTTCATCCATGGTATCTTTATCTTTTATTGTTCTGTGGATACTGAATCATCTTATGAGTTATAATACTGATTTTTCAGATAAAATTATTATGGCAATAGTGCTGATTGGCGCTCCGCTCCTTATATGGTTTATGGGATATTATCTTTTCATAAATGGAGTGAAATTAGAAGTTTATGAAAATAATATTGTTAAATATTATACTTATGGAAGCAGAGGGCGGAGTATATTGCATTTTAAATTTAAACTCGAAGATATAGAACAAATAAAATTTAAAAAGCGCCCGTTTAATTGTCTAAAGCTGGCCATCAAAGTTCGGAATCCTGTTTTTTATGGGTTTCATGAGAAGAAGCTAAATAAGTTAATGAGTGTAAATCTCATCGCAGATAGAAAAAAATCGGAATTTTTTATGCAACAGATGGAACAATTCCAAAGACAACAAAGAAGAATGATTGATATGGATTAAGAAAAGCACTTCCAATAATTGATAAATGGTCAAGAAATAATAATCCTGATACAAGGAGAACCTATTCAAAAACGAGGAGCCCAAGTGGAAATTGTTGATGGCCTTTTCAAAACCTTCGCACATCTGCACTTCGTCAATAAATATAGTTCGTTTTTTCCGCCTGATATGCCTTTTCAACATATGCATTCAGCTTGTGATACTCCAGCAGCGGTTCGTATTCACTCAGGCTGTAATTGACGTGTATAATGTTAGCAGTCGTATCCGCCTGCCGGACATACTCTATAAATGCTTCCAGCAGCTTTGACTTTCCGCTGCGCCACACTCCGGTAATGACCTTGATATCCACTGCTTTCATTACGTCTTTCAGTTTATCAAGATAAAAAGTTCGCTCAATCAGTTTCATGGCATTCTCCTCCGTCGCCAGAAGTATATCTATTTCGCAAAATCAATTTAATATAAAAATCGCGAAATAGGAATATTGATAAAATAACGGCAGAAATTTCTCCCTGCCGCCGTGCGCCCGTTATGCGCAGAGCAGATTATTATCGACAATTTCCGTTGCCCTGTCCCGTACAGCGTTCATCTGTTGTACCTAAAGCATCTGATCCTCGGCTTTGAGCCTTTCGTTAATACTATCTTTCTCAGTGCGTTGCTTTACCAGACGGAAGAACGTTTCCTCCGCCTGTTCCTGCAAAATCCTCCGTATAATAATGTTTGCGTATATGTCACGTGTTTCCGGCTGCCATATGTTGTTATATAGTTTTACCTGATTTTTCTTCACAGCAGCCGCTAACAGGTTGATTCCGATAGATTCAAAATTCGGTTTGAAGAGTGGGGTAACTGGCTTCTTAATACTCGTTTTCTTAACTCGAACCTTTCCTATAATATATTATAAGGAATGAATATAAGAATGAACTGTTGCGGTATTCCCTTTAATGTCTGTTATTCCTTATTATTAATGGCTTTCCTGATGTTTCCGAGCCGTTTGGGAGGCTCTTTCTGGATGGTGCTGTTTCTCTTTTGGCTGCCTGCATTGGAAGTACTCCCCGTGTGGAAGATTATTGTGTACCATTACGGTTGGAAAGTTCGGGAAAAACTCATCTCTTCGTCTTACAGCAGGGGAGGTATCCTGGTAATCTATCAAGCCATAAAAAGTTGGGATACAGCCTATCTGGGCGGAGTGCTTCTGGATGCAGCCATAATGGGAGTTGAAGCCGTGTGTTTCCTGGTGACACCTTTGTTTCTTTTCTTGCCCTGGATTCTGTATGATGTGATTGCGAAATGGTTGGGTCTCCCTGCTGTTATTTCTATTAACTGTCTATAGAGGTGAAATATGGGCTGTTTTGAAAATATTATGATGAACCATAATGAAAAGAAAATTATTGGGCTCTGCAGAAGATTAAACAGAAAGTGTTCACTGACATGCAATACGGATGTCACGGCATTATGCGAACTGGCATACCGGCTGTATGTTTCAGGCGATAAGAAAAATGCGCTTCATGTCTGCGAGTGTACGCATACGGGTATTCCCAAGAAGATTAACTATAATGTATGGGATTTTATCCTTTGGATCTGGGGATTGGAAGCATATATTTATGATGAAGAGGGAAGGAAAGAGGATAAAGACTTTCGCATCACACGGATGAGAGAGGTGTGGTCAACACCTAAACGCAGTGATGAGAACGAGAAAGAAGCCTGGGCGTTTGTTCAGAAAATCATGAAGAGAGAAAGCTTTGCATCTGTCTGTAAGACAGAAGAAATTAAACAGGCGGCAGATGCCGGAGATAAAAGATTAGAGAAGAAGTATTGTTTTATCGCGCTCTACGGGATGATTGGATATGGGGTGACAGGCTTTTATCCTGATTTAGAAAAAAATAAAGCAAAGCTAAATGAAATGATTGGTGAATATATGATGCGGTTAAGATCCATGTGAGCAGAATTGATCGGAAGTAAGAAAAATGATTTATTATAATATATGGAGAAAGAATGATGAAAAATGAGCAGATAAAGGTATATATGGGCAGAAAAGCGTTTGCGGCGCCGATGATGTAAATGCTCCCCCTCCGGAGGCTTTTTGCCTGCCCGACAACCTGTATGAATTTGTGGCGCTAATGAATCAGATACTTCCCTTTAGCGAATGGACCTGTTACAGGGGAACATACGGTACCAATATAAAGGATGTTGAGGATGGCATTCTTGTCTGGAGAAAAGCAGATACGCGGAGTCTGATTTCGATGGCATGAAGTACGGCGGTGATACAGGCACATCCTTATTTATATTTTGAGTAATATCATCCGCTGTAAGGCGTATGGGGAGAGGGATATATGGACAGCTTCTTTTGTAATAGTATAGGAAAAAATAAAGAATTGAATACCATGCTGATGCATGAATGTGATATTTATTTTTATGAACAGCTTCAGGACGTGCAGTTTTCGGAAAATCAGGAAACCTACTCCATGCTATGCAAGGCTTTTGCCTGTGACGGCAGCGGAGGAGAATATGTTTTTCTTGAAGACGGCAGTATCGGTTTCATCAGCAGTGAAGGCAGTGTCGGGAGAGTAGCGGAAAACATGGACGAATTATTGACGTTCCTGCTCCATGCCGGATGTATTTCTGACTTTGATTGTAAATATCTGTATGAAAATCAGGCCTTGCTTCATGCCTTTTGCGCGGCATATGTGTCAAAGATAAGAGACGATTATAAAGAGCGGAATCGGGACTGGGACAATATTCGCAGTGCCATAGCTGAAAAATTATCCCTTTCTTTTAATCCCGATCAATTAGCCGGTTTGGCTATGAAGTTTTATGAAGCCGCTGTAAGGGAACCTGCTTTTTCCTGTACATACCCGGATGGAGAAAAAGAATACAGGTGTGACCCCGTTCTTTCCGATATCATAGGAATGTGGGTAACCGGGCTTTTGAACATGACAGAAGAAGAAATCAAGGGATATAAATAAGAATCCGGTTATAAACTCTGTGAAGAAAATATATGGTATCCTTATATAAAAACAGGTTGTTAAAAAATTAGGAGGCATTATGGGTATTGTACGTGTAAAAGAATTTGAAGAGGAGTTTGAGCAGGAAGAAATTGAAATCTATGCACTGCTTCGAGAGGCGCCAAATGGTGCCGCAGCTTACTTGAAGGATTATCTCAGGCCTCTTGTCTATACGGAGGCTACCGTAGACTGCAAAACAGGGGTGCTGGATCGGCGTGAGGGGATTCTTACCTGGCTTATTTCGTCAGATCGTGAAGCGGGCTGGGGCTATGACTTCAAGCAGTATGGGATTTACAGGCTCTTAGTCAAAAGCAAAAATCAAAATATTAGATGAAAATAGGGTGGCGTCATGGAACAATCGGTACCTGGTACTGAAAGTTCTGGAATGGGATGCCGGACAGAAGGAGCTGGAAGCCCTGGCAGCCTATTTACAGCAGCCTAAATACATTCACACACAGCGGGGAGACTTTCTGTTAAACCGGCAGTATAAATGGTACGAAATGAAGACACCGGACTGTGGTTTTACCTTAGATGCGGATGAAGGTTCTGACGAGACCTGTGAAGCTGCGTTAGCCACATATAAGAAGCACGAAATGAATATGCCCGAACTGGATCGGCAGCTTCGCGCCTATGCTGCCGGTCATATGCTGGACACAGCGAACGACTGGCTGGGCGATGCTGATGAGGAACCAATCACGGCAGAGCAATTTGCAGATCGGATCACCTTGTCCGAATTGGCTTTCCGTAACGACGGATCAATAGAAGCGTATTATGATGACGGGGATATTTTCTGGGGACACTGCATCATTGTGCGTATGGATAAAAACGGAAACATAGAGGATGCGGAAATCGCCGGGTGACCGGAGAGGGAAGCTTGAAGAAAAGGGGACAAGGATATGATTTGTGGCAGATATGCGGATCGGCATGATTGACCTCGATTTGATATGAGAGAGTAACCGAAAGATTGATGAGATGGATTGATATGCATGATAAACCGGTCAATAAAATTGAAAATAAAACAGAAGAAAGGGAAGAGGACACGGAAAAATTTTACGTAGCCGAAGAAGGTGTTCCATTATATATTTGCGATCAAAATGCGCTTATTGCTTATTACGGAAGCGAAATAGAATTGAACCGGACGATTGTATCGCCCCGGGGAGATGGAATTTATTCGGCAAGACTTCCGCTGCTGGACGTCGCTCTTCCCTTTTTGGTGTATGGAAGGGGCCTGCTGTTTTTAGATGCCTATTATTTACTGGCAGAAACAGTTAATAGCAATACATGGAGGCCGATAACCAGTGTCATGATTGACATTCATAGAGGGAAATATGCCGGCTTGGAACACCGGTATTCCCGTATATCTGTAGAAGAAAAGGGGATAGAATTAAAAAACGGCCATGACGGACATTCCTTAAGGCTGCAGGATGTTCATGGACTGAAATGGATTCAGTTATAGGATTGGTAGGTCTGCAGCTGGAAGCAACGGACAGTGAAGCGGATATGGATGATAACAGTATTTATTATTTTAGCGGTAAGGATGAAGCGGAGGCCTGCGGCTTGGCAAATGAACTCATAAACAGCCGTATCCACAGGCGATCGGGAATAAAGTATACCATTGAGATTGTGGATGGCTTGCTGTAATACTCACTATGGCTTATCCGCTGTGCTTAAAGCCGGTTCAGATTTATTGCTGTACAGATACTTGCGGCTGACTGAAAAAATGGTGCGGCAGGCGGACAGTTTTGTGCTTTTATAAAGTTTTATCTGAGAGAGGAACATGAAATACTTATTTTGTTTATTAATACCGGCAGGACTGTTCCTGTTGATTATAAGCATCAAATATGTTATTCGTTTTGCTAAGGCTGAAATGATTTATGAAATGCCTTATAGCAGGGGAACGGGTACATTTACGCTTGCTGCAAGGGGGAAATATGGCTTATGGATCAGCGGGGAAAAGTTTAAAAAAGCGCCACTCGGAGAATTTGGACTGACTCTTGTTAACCGGGATACGGGACAATCCGTTCCCCTGTGTGCTCCTCTTTTGCGTACCGCTGTGACCGGGCTCAGCAAGTCCAGGCTGAAATTGTATTCCTTTCAGGCGGAAGCCGGCACATATACGGTTTCCTTGAATGATGAAGTGCGTATCAGAGACAAAGCATGCGCGTTTCTTGTGAATGCCGTAACTAAGCAGCCCGTAGATTACAATTTGTTTTCTGTTCAGGTGTACCGTCATACATCCGGTATGGTTTTATCCCTGTGTGTACTGGGGATTATATTCGGCGCCGTCATAATGGTTTCGGGAGTTATTCTCCCGGCTGCTTTGTAGAAGGATCAGGGGATTCTATGCGTAGAGAATATCTGCGTATGTAACATAAAGGTGGGGCAGATGAAATTTTTAAAACCGATAGTCATTTTATTCCTGCTGTTCAGTACCGTTTTATCCGGCGGCTGTGGTCATACAAAAGAAGATCAAGAAAGGATCATCCGGTATTTGGATAACAGATTTGGAAAGGATACATATACAATTAAGCAGGATGAGAGTTATTATCGCTGGTTTGTGACATTGAACCAATATCCGGATCTTACTGTTTACTATACGGTATCTCGTGATCCTCTTTCCATGACATCACCTTCCATAACGACAAATTTTGATGAAGTTTTCAGTGAGCATGCAGTTGAAGAATACAAAAAAACGCATGCACTTGGTGATGATGATCTTGTTTTTGATGATTCCATTGATTTCGTATATCACACAAAAGTTAAATCCCTTGAAGAATTGAAAGTGCCTTATGACAGGGCGATGGGATTTATTGCCTTTGTTTCCGAAAAATATCCGGTTCTTGTTGATGAAGGGTTATTGAATATACGAATGGATATTACCGGTATCCGTTTGAAAGGTGCAGATGATGACGATACCCTGATATTTCAACACATATCCAAAGCAAAAAAAGACGGTCTCAGCATTGTGTCATACGAAGAAATTTGCCGGGAATTAGCGCCGAAGCTAAAAACGCATGCGGACAATCCGGACGGTTTTACATTTCACGCAGATATAGGAAAGTCATTTATTTTGGGCAGCGATACTTTTGGTGACTGCTTTCACAAAAACCTTATTTAGAGAACGGCACGCCTGAAGAATTGGACAATATCATCTTGCAGCCCGGAGAAATAAGCAGACCCTATATTTTCAAAAGTGAGAGCCGGTATGAATTTACAACGATAACATTACAGGCTGAAAACGTATCGGACTCGCCCTGTTCTTTGCCTGAGGCAGCGATTGTAAAAGCAGTCATAGATGATGCGAAAGAAATATATGTCGATCCGGTAAGGATTGATCTTGCTTTTGATGAACGGAGGGGATGGAAGGATCCCTATGAAATGCTGGGGATTTCTCCGCCGGAAACAGAGGAGGAAAATGCGGAAGGCGTGCCATATAAAAATATTAAGATTTTATTTACAATGAACAAATACTACAAAGGCGTAAGAAGGGTTACCTTGACTTTTAATAAGCATACCGGGTAATGGTTGTTTGCTTATCATTTCAAACCATCTGCTGTTTCATTTATTGCGGCGGCCGGCTTGCTGTAAACTTATGTGTGGAGTAAAACGGATTGATTCCATGTCGGATAAAGGGGAGAGAGTATGCGGTTTGATGAAAAACTGCGTCAGTTTGTTTATGAGTACGAAGGGATCATCTTCGCCTGGGATGAGGAACCGGAGAAGGACTTTTCTGATACAGTGAAGAAACTGGCAGCAGGTTATTATGAAAGGCTTGATGACATCGTCCGGCATATTGCCCCGGATTTGAAAGAAATGTATGGAGTTACGGATCCCGGAGAGATAAAGGGCAAACTGGGGAAACCTGTCATCGACCTTACGATGGGAGAAATTAATTATCTGGAGCATACATTTGATTACGAGCATATCTTTACGCTGGAATATATGGATGACGAGTTTAAGCAGTTAAGCCATTTCAGCGTGGACGGATGATGTGAAGAGAGGCAATTCATGAGTAAGATGAAAGAAAGAACATTGGTCACGCTCAAAGAAGAAGCAGCAGTTGATTATCCGTTTTCCAATGATCTGCCCTTAGTTTACCTGGGGGAACTGGCCAACTTGCCGGAACATGGAATTTTTATAGGCCGATCGGGCAAATGTTATTTTGGATATCATCTTTGGAATTTCAGAGAGCTAAGGGAAGATGAAGTATAGACTGTAAGGTTTGTTATAATATGGCGTTTCATGCTTTACTGTACCGATTCATCATGATGTAAAAGGATTCAAAACATAAAGGAGAATGGATATGGGGTATGACATCACTTTCCATCCGATCAGCGAAGAGCAGATGGATGCATGGTATTTTTCCCTGCTGGACAGCCTGGCGAAAGGGGATACGTCCCGTCTGGAGGCGGTGGCGGAAGAAGCAGGGATGGATCCGTTTTACATAAATAAATACAGGGATCTGATGAAGTATGCCGCCGGGACGCCGCCTTCAGAACGATTTGAAACCACCCACGGGTTTTATATGGCGGTGGTGCAGGGGTTTTTCCGCAAGCATTATTATGTGCGGGGGGACTGCCGTTTCTTTCATGGCGGAGGAGTACCCGCTGATGGAAAGGTATATCACGCCATGGAAGGATATTCTTCCTGAAGGTATTTTACCCCCTGCACAGCAGGGAATCATCGAAAATTATTCTGCCGGCGTTTATCTGTCTGCAGAACAGGTGAAAGAACTTCTTTCCGATTATGAAGGAAATAAGGAAGTACGGGAAGCGGTCGATGATTATTTCATGGAGAACGGGGCCGTACTTCTGAAAGCGTTCCGGGATGCGGCGGAGAATGGAGCGGGACTGCTGGAAGCGACAGATGTGGTGGAAGTGGAACCGCTGGATCTGAAAAAAACGACATCCTATTCAGACCTGAATCAATGTGATCCGGAAGGGGCTTTTATTTACCAAAAGGTAGCAAGGGCGCAGATCAGTGAGTTCATGAAATTGAAGAAATCTTAAGAAGGATATGATGGGAGAATACAGAAAGGAAAGACTGCTGCTGGAGGGGCGGGTCAAGCTGATTATAGATCCGATGGAGTTCCGTATGGCACTTTGGATCAACGGGTTCGGCCTGTCCGATGCGGTGACGGGAGAAGAGATCATACCCCTGTGCCATTCTTATAACCTGGAGCATGTGGAAGAAGCGGGGGATCAGCTGGAAATAGACTTCCGCATATATCCGGAAGGACATGTGTATTACCATGTGGCGGTGGATCCTTTTGCAAGAACTTTTACTTATAAAGGGAAAGTATACAGTACGGATGATTTTAGAAAAGTGATAGAAGCTGACCGCGTGGGGGTGGGAATCAAAGCGTGAGACAGGACATTCCATCCTATGAGTACGCCCGTCTCCATTTCTTATCCATTATAAAAAACAGTCTGTATCTGTGCCCGGAAAGCCGGGACTGACAGAGACGGACTGTTTTCTTTTGTCCTATTGACGGCGCCTATGCGGTGGAACGGAAAAAGGCGGTGTTGTTATCCGATGAGCTTTCCATTTGTAATGCGGAGAACCCTGTCGTGCCATTTATCCAAGGTGGAACGGTGGCCGATGCTGATGACTGTTGTGCCGGGGAGCGCCGTCAGAAGACGGTACATCTTTTCTTCTGTTTCTTCATCCATGGCACTGGTGGCTTCGTCAAGGAAGACCCATTTCGGTTTTCTGAGGAACACGCGGACAAAAGCCAATTTTTGCTGTTCCCCCAAGGAGAGGATGTGGCTCCAGTCCGCCTCGGTATCCGTCTTTTCCATTAAATGGGAGAGGCCGCATTCTACAAGGAGCGGGGAAAGTATTTCCTTATCCGCCGTTTCCAGCGGGTACGATGCGGCTTCGGCAGAGGTGCCCATGGGAATGTAAGGTTTTTGGGGAATGAACATCATTTCAGAGGGGGCGGGCATGGAGATATGTCCTTTGACGTAGGGCCAGAAGCCTGCCAGCGTACGGAGAAGGGTAGATTTCCCGCTTCCCGAAGGGCCTTTCAGGATGACATGTTCTCCCGACTTGATTGAACAGCTCGCAGATGAAATGATTTCCCGTGTCCTTTTGTTTTCATCCATGGCAGGTACGGAAATGGTGACATCCGTGAGGCGGAGCTTGTCAGAGTCTCTTCGCGGACAAGGCTGCCTGATTTTTCTTCTGTCTCTTTTTCGATGGCCGCTATGTGTCTGTCAAAGGACAGCAGACGTTCCGCGCAGGACTGCCATTCCGCCAGAGACGCATATACATCGACGAAGTAGGACATGGCGTCCTGGACTTTGCCGAAGCAGTTGGCAATCTGCATCAGGCCGCCTAAGGAAATATTTTGAGATAGATATCTCGGCACAGCGACGACAAAGGGAAATATAATGGCAATCTGGGCGTAGCTGTTTGTCAGCCAGGAAAGCTGTTTTTGCTTTTTGATGATGAAAAGGGTATTTCTGAGAAGGGTCATGAAACGGTTTGACAGGAACGCTTCTTCTTTTGCCGCGCCGTTATAAAATGCCACGCTTTCCGCCGTTTCACGGAGACGGACCATGGAGAAACGGAAGTCGGCTTCCAGTTTTTGCTGGAGGTAATTGAGGGAAACGAGGCGGTGGCCGACTTTATGGGTGATCCATGTGCCGAGAACGGAGTAGGCGAGCGCCGTCCAGACAAGGTAGCCGTAAATATGAATTTTCTGTCCTGCGGCGGTGAACGACAAAACTTCCGATAAATTCCAGAGAACAAAGATAAAGCACACGATGGTCGTTGCCGAGCGGAGCAGTCCGCTCATGAAGGAAAGCGTGCGTGCCGTAAAAAGATTGATGTCTTCGGAAATACGCTGGTCGGGATTGTCTGCCGTGCCTTGGGAAAACATTTCAAGACGGTAGTACATCTGCCGTCCGGTCCATTTGGCAAGATAGTTTTTCGTCATCCATTTCCGCCAGCGGAGCGCCAGGCGCTGCTGCAGGTAGTAGCTGTATACCGCAAAGGCGATGTGGGCGAAGGCCAGTCCCGTGAAACGGAGCAGTCCGCGGTAAACTGCGCCGCTGTCATAATTCTGCAAAGCGCTGTAAAAAGAATTGAACCATTCGTTTAAAAGCAGTGTCATATATACGGCGGCAATTGTGAGGGTAATGATACCCGCGAGATAGAGCCGTGCCGATTTCTTTTCTTCGCTGTTCCAGTAGGGGGTAATCAGGTGAAAAAGCCCCGCAATAAATTCCCGCGTCCAATATCCTGATTTCATAGGGTCTCCTTAATTTGTAATGTTTTCATTATACTATAGGAACACAGGGGATAAAAATAATTTCAGCGGAGCTTTACATCGAAAGATATCTATATTATAATAAATGCATAGAAAGATGTGGATAAAAAGTGATTTAAAAAGGAGAGATGATGATGAGCAAAGAAATTCATTCCGCAGCGGATTTTGAAAAGGAAATAACCAATCACAAAGGATACGCCCTTGTGGACTTCTGGGCGACCTGGTGCCAGCCGTGCCGTATGATGGCGCCTGTGCTGGAAAGCGCCGAGAAGCAGCTTGGCAGCCAGATTAATTTCGCAAAGGTCGATGTTGATGAGCAGCAGCAGCTGGCTGCTGAATTTGATATCATGTCCATTCCGACTCTGGTGGTTTTTAAAGACGGCAAGCCTGTAAAGCGCATGTCCGGCTATCGCCCGCTCGACGCTTTTGTAGAGGAACTGAAAAGCATAGTGGAATCATAAGACGGAAAAACTGGAATTTATAAAACCGCTTCCTTTATAATACAAAGTAAAGGGGCGTTTTTTTATGTGCATGCCCCCGCGTACGGCTGTGATCGGTTTTGGAAAAAACTGCTGTAAACCGGCGGCCGTTTGAAAAGGAGAATTATGATGGGCGGAATGTTTGTGGGGATGCTTCTGTTGCATCTTGTCATCTTTATACTGATAGTTCTGCTTTGGATATACAGGAAACCGCTGGCAGAGGCTGCCGCGCGTGATAAGGCGATGGCGGACAGGGAGCGGAAGAAGAATCCGCAGCTTAAAAACCGGCCTTATGCGTGGGTGGTGATGATCAGTTCCACGGCGGTGCTGGCTTTGAATATGTATTTTGATATGCCGTCAGTCGGTGTGCCGGGGCTGATCTGGAAAGGGCTGCTGGCGGGACCGTCACTGACTGTGGCTGTCACGTCTTTCATGTGGGTCGTATTGGCCGGTCCGCAGAGGATCCGGCAGTATGTGAAATATGCGCTTTCGGCAGGGATGTTTGTCCTGTTCGGTATAATGTCGTTTACCGACTGCTTTGGCGGCGTGGAGGATGTCTTTTCGGGAACGGTGACGAAAGATATGGCGCTGAGCCATGTGATGTATGAGAAGACCTGGGCAAGAGGCGCCGGTTTGTACAGCCGGTTTTTGCCTTCGCAAAGTGCAGGGCGGTTCGATCTGATGATGGACGGCGGAGACGAATATATCCATTTCCGTATTGCGCGAAGAGACAGGGAGGTTCTCGCGTCCATGATGGAGGGGCTGACGGTCAGAGGGAAAACGATACGGATAGAGGATCTGATACCTGTCGTGGAAGAGGGACGGAAGAGTTTTGCGATGTACGACGGCGGACAGATCGGTGGAGGGAAAGATGTCATGTACCGGATAACGTACTACCCCCATACAAAAATACTGGTATCGGCGGAAAGGATACCGTAACGATGTCTGCCGGGCGGGATATTATTAAAGGAAAAGGATACATTCGGCAAAAGGTATGTGACAGGTAAAAAATACCGATTCATGTAATACATTTTCTTTCATACAGGTAAGGTTCATTGTTTATGATATGAAGTGTGCCGTCGGGCGGGAAGGAGTATTTTATGAAATTTTCCAAATGGCTGCGGATATTGGCCGTATCAGGATGTATAGCGGCCACCGCCGTATCGGCAGGAGCGTTCAGCTGTTCCGATTTTGAAAGGAGCGGAGGCGGGCCTTATAAAGAAACGCTGGATGCACTCTATGAGAATATGACTGCCGGAGAAGGTTCAAATGATCGGCTGGCGGGTTCGGCAGGGATTATGGAGACGGTGAATGCCCTGGGACGGGAAGCAGCGCTTCAGGGGACAGGTTTTTCCATAGAGGATATCACCGGCGACGGAGTTCCAGAGCTGCTGGTGGGCAGCATGCCCGGATCCGGAGAGTCTGTATATGCCGTGTATACGATACGGAACGGCACGCCGGCAGCCGTTCTTGACGGGTGGGCAAGAAACGGGTATTATGCGCTTGGCGGCGGACGGTTTTATTACCACGGTTCCGGCGGCGCGGCGTACAGCGCATTCGGGACTTGTCATCTTTCTTATGACGGCAGCCGGATAGAGTGGGAAGATTTTTACTTCTCCGATATCAAAGACAGCAGTGCGGGAACAATCGGGTATTTCCATAATACAACGGGCGTGTGGAAGAAGGCGGAAGCGGAAGAATTATTTATTTCACGCGGCCGTTTTTTTGAAATGGACGAAACATTACGGACAGGGATAAGAGCGATAGGAAAGGTTCCCTTTTCGGAATATGCCTGCGGTCATGAAGCGGCGGCAGATGGAACGGTGCAGGTCCGCTGGGCGGAGGACGCGCTTTCCGATTATGGGGAGTACGATGAATTTATGGCGGAGACGTCGGAATACCAGGCGCGGGTCCTGTTTTCTACGCAAGATGAGGTCAGGGATTTCAGAGTACTGCGTTTGGTTCCTGATCTGGATGAAGAAGGAAATATGACGTTCTTTGAAACGGAACTCTACTATGCTGACCGGCTCACGGCGGAAAGACCGCTTGTGCTCGGCATGGCATTTCACGGAGACACGCCGGGGTACGGGATTTCCTATACGGACGGAAACGGAAGAACCAGACGGTTCTATATCGGCATGAGCGGGGACGACGGCTCTCTCTTTTTGGGAGAATTCTGAGACGGCCAGCCATCCATTGATCTTGAGTTGTGGGAAGGGAGGCGCTGAAAATGAAATTTTTCAAACGGATTATAGGTCTGCTTTTATTCTTCGCCTGTATGGGATCTCCGGCAGAGGCGAAAGTGATTCATCAGGATATGTGCCAGATGAGTACTGCCTATGAGGACCAGATGTATAAGATTGCTGATTTTGAAAAAGGAGCATTTAAAGGCCGTTTTGCTTTGATGGACGGACAGTGCAGCGGGCATACTTCTTATATGGCGATCGTCACCTATTATCATGGAGGGGTCAAAACGACTTTTCTTAATGATGAAAGAATACAGAAAATGAAGCATGTGCAAGTGGGAGAGGTGCTGGCGAATCAGAAGGGCGGCGTGTATCTGAAAATCATTCTTTCCCAATGGTACGGACTGGACGGGCAGGGGAAAGTTGTCGCTTCGGCAGAAGATAAAAAGTCGGTCGGGAATACGGATATTTCTTTGTATGTGGAAGGTGTACGAACCATATACGGCAGCCTTGTGAAAAATAAGCCCAACGGAATGCACGGCAGCATGGATGAGATGAAGCTTGAGGCGAAGGAGTGGAGCCTTCCCGGATTTAAAATCGTAGTGGATGAGGAATGGGCGGATTATGTAAGGCCTGATGTAAACTTTGTCATGTCTGAAAGGGGAGATGCGTGATGCGTATGAAATGGCTGCCGGCAGGCATCGGGCTGTTCCTCGTCGGAATGTCGGTGGTATCCTTTGCTGATAAAAGGGTTTATGAACAGACTGAATTTCCCCATGAAATCTGCGGGACGTGGACGGATATTCATGGAGGAAGGACTTTGGAGATTACCCCCCGTGCCGTGGACGGAGATCTTTTGGACGGCATGTATGATGTGGCCGGCGGAGGAGTGCAGGGGGCAGTGAAAGCGGTGCTTCTGCATGAAGGGCAGTCGGTCACGGAGAAAATCGGTTGGAATGTGATGAGTCCGAATTATCAAATACTGGTATATGGAAGTCAGCCGTACTACCGTCTTACCGGCAGGCATTTTGAATCGGTGGACGGCATATATCTGGGAATGGAGATGGAAGAGGTGCGCCAGCTCTACGGAGAACCGGACCACAAGGGTGGGACATTTCCTTACCTGAATTGGAGCTATGAAAAAGAAGGGGTCAGTGTATATTTCTATGGAGGGATCGTAGACGGCATATGGATTAACAAGGGAAGCAGGAAAACTTTCGATCGCTCCGGTCTGAATGCGGACAGTCCCCGGGACAGTTATGCCGCGTACTATAAGGCGGGAGGCCCGATGAATGAATTCTTTACGGCAGGCGAAGATGAGTCGGAATATATCAGCCTCTATGAAGACCGCGTCTGTTTGGGTTCAGGTCCTTATTAAAAAAAGAACTGATGGAGATATTTCTCCAAGCAGGGAAATTTAAAAAGCGTACCGCGGATAAAAGTGCGATACGCTTTTTTTGTGAAATTTTACCAAAAGTAGGAGAAAAGGCTCGCGCCTGCTACGGTCATGATACCGGCGACGCAGATGGAGAGAGAACTCATGGCGCCTTCTACCGGCCCCATTTCCATCGCCCGCGCCGTACCCATGCCGTGGGCGGCCGTACCTATGGCAAGACCTTTTGCAATCGGGTTGGTGATACGGAGCGCTTTCAGGATATATTCGCCCGCTATGTTTCCAATAATCCCCGTAAAAATGATGGAGGCGACCGTGATAGGAACATAACCGCCCAATTCTGAAGAAATACCCATTCCGATCGGTGTGGTGATGGACTTCGGCAAAAGTGTCACGTACGCCGCATGGTCAAAGCCGAAAAGGATACATAAGAGGAAAATGGAAACAAGGCTGGACAGGACGCCGGAAAAGATGCCGAGAAAAATGGCGGGCATGTTATTCTTCAGAGTCTTCATCTGCTCGTAAAGAGGCACCGCAAGGCAGATTGTCGCAGGTGTAAGCAGGTAATTGATATACTCAAGGCTTCTGTCCATGGTGTCATAATCGTAACCCGTGAGTTTGATGAACCCGATGATGAGGATGGCGGATACCAGGAGCGGATTTAAAACGGGCGATTTAAATTTCTGCTGGAGGTACATGCCCAGCCAGAAGGTGGATATACTGAGAAATACGCCGATATAAACGGAATTTTCAAGAAGAGAAATCATGGGACGCCTCCTTCGGGACTTCTTTTTTTTGTGGACGGGACAGGAGGAGCTGCGCGGCAAATCCTGTTCCTGCCATGCAGGCAATGAGAGAAATTACATTGGCTGCTATATATTGGAGAATAGCTGCCTTCATGATAGGCCACGCCACCACAAGCCCCACAGCAGCGGGAAGGAAAAGGAATGCCATGATGCTGATGAGAAACATGGCTGTTTCCTTAATCTGCGCTACGTGGAGAATTTTAAACCGGAGCAGGGAAAATAAAATTAAAATGCCGTAAATACTGGAAGGCACAGGCAAAGGCAGAAAATCATGGAAAAGTTCTCCGGCAAAAGAGACGGCCATGATGATGCCGAATTGTAAAAGATATTTCATGGACAACCTCAGGCAAGCACAGCGGAAATATACTGTATAATCAGTTGGGCTGTGTTCTCATGGCCCAGACGGATTGCGTCTATGCAGAGGTCGTAATATTTCGCTTCTCCCCAGTTTTCACCGGTGTGGAATTTATGGTAATCTTTTCTGTTCTGATCAGAATGGAAAACGATATCTTCCGCTTCTTTCCGGGAGAAATTCCAGTGCTTCATTTTGTAAGCGATACGGGCTTCTTTGTCACCATGGGTGAAAATGCTGACGCAGTCTTTTCTGTTCCTGAAAATATGATTTCCACAGCGTCCGATAATGACGCAGTCCTGATGGCCGATCAGTTTCATCATTGCTTCCGCAGTGGGTTTGTTGATCTGTTTCACCGACGCACCCATGGATAAGGCCAGGAGAAATCCCTGGGCGGGAAGTTCGTCGAAGAACATGGGCATAGTGTCATAAATACCCTGCTCCCTGGCAAGCCCGGAAAGGGAGTCCCGATCATAAATGGGGATGCTGTAATGTTTTGCAAGCATGGCTCCGACGGTATATCCGCCGCTGCCGCTTTCGCGGGCGATGGTAATAATCATAGTGGACCTTCTTTCTTTTTGAATACTTTTCATTATACTACCAATGGCAAGCCAGCGAATTTCCTTTATTTTTAGAATACAACCATATATTTCTAAACAAATAGACCGAAAAAATTATAATAAAATGTGAAATAGATTGATTATACATATGGATATAAGTATAATAGTTCATGTGGAATAGTAGCAGACGGGGATGAATGATACTTTTCCGCACGGATCAGTTTGTTTATGAACCTGAGGGAATATGGCAGAGAAGGAAATTTGGAGACTTCGGTGCCGTCTCTTACAGGTATTTTTTATATGCAAGGAGAGGAGTATAGTATGAAAAAATCAGGGGTTTTAGGGCTGGCGGTATTGCTTGCCCTGGCAGGCGGCACGGCTCATGCGGCCGGTGTTTATGAGTTGGAAGGAGTTGTCGTTACAGCGACTAAAATTGAAGAGTCCACGGAAAAAGTGCCGGCCAGTATATCTGTGGTAACGGCAAAGGAAATTAAAGACCGCGGTTACCAGAGTGTAGCCCAGGCATTGGGGCAGGAACCGGGGTTTACCTGTCGCCTGTAGCAAATGGCGGGATTTCCCTTCGCGGTTTCGCATCCAGCGATATCCTTGTCCTGGTAGATGGACAGCCTGTCAATTCCGGTTGGAACGGTTCTGTAGACTGGACGATGATCCCCGTGGAAAATATAAAGAAGATTGAAGTGCTCCGCGGTGCGGCCTCTTCTCTTTACGGCGGCCGTGCGACAGGCGGCGTCATTTCGATTACGACAAATACCCATGAGGAAGGGGTTCATGGGAATATGACGCTTTCTTACGGAAGCAACAGTACGACAAAACAGGTTTATGATGTATCTGTCCGTAAAGATAAATGGGATATCGGTGCAGGGTATGAAAAACGTAAAACTGACGGTTGGCGGGGATATTATGTGGATTCCCGCGTATCAAGCAGCACGGCAAATACACCGCAATTCGATGCGAGTAATTTACCTATTGACGGCCGCGGCAGGGTCATCCTTGGGGGACGCGGCGAAAAAGCGTGGACTTCTGAAAGTTACCATGCCAAGCTGACCTATCATTTCAATGATGACAAGTCTTTAACTTATTCCTACCTTCATACGGATCATAAATACAGTTATGAGCATCCCTTCACTTTGATTAAGGATGCTTCCGGAAAGAGCATTTTCTATGGCAGCGTTGTTTATCCCAATGGAAAAGGTATAGATTTTGCACCGGGCGATTTTCTCGGATATGTGGGTGCAAAAGAATGGGGTATGCACAATATTTTTTATGATGATAATAAAAACCGGTTCCATGTCCATGCAGGATATACAGATATCAAAAAAGACGGCTACAGCAGTGCCGGCGGAGATGATGCGTGGCTGCCCATGACGGAAGAGGAGACTTATGCGTGGAACGGCGCGGGCACACTGTCCTTCTACCCGAGCAAAACGAAAGACTTTGATTTGAATAAAACCTGGGAATGGGGAAATCATACCCTGATCGGCGGCTTGGCATACAGGGCAAATTCTTTTGACCAAACGAGATACAATCTGGCCCATTACAAAGATCACGGCAGTAAAATAAATGCTTATGAAAAACATCGCGGTAAAGACGAATCCCTGTCTGCTTATTTCCAGGATAAATGGCAGGCTTCTGAAAAATTTGCCGTTTACGCAGGACTCCGTTTTGACCGCTACAAGAAATATGGCGGCCATCATGAATTCCTTACGACCGGTTATGTGAAGGACGATGAAGAAGGTATTTATAATGCATGGAGCCCGAAATTATCCTTAGAATACCTTATGGGAAATGATACCACTGTATATGCAAGTTATGGACATTCCTTCACGCCGCCTATACTCTACCAGGTATATCGTTCTGAAAGATCACCCATCAAGATTGTCAATGGCGTGCCTACGGCTTCTACAAGGGGATCTTTGCCCAATCCCGATCTTGACCCGGAACAGACGGATACGTATGAACTGGGATTGAAGAAAAAATGGAAAGACACCACTGCGAATATTGCTGTCTACAAAGCGGATACGAAAGATGCTATCCGTTATTTCTCCACGGGCAAAGCATCTACTTACAAGGGGGTATTCTATAAAAAAGGTTATTCCCAGTACAGGAACTTTGGCAAGGCAAAGAAAAAAGGCTTCGAGTTCAGTGCTACCCATCAATTCTCCGATAAGGTAAGCGGCTATTTGAATTATGCATGGGAAATGGAATCCATTGATGGCGAACATAACTGGGATATTCCGAAACACCTTATCCACTTCGGCGCGGAGTTTACCGATAAGAGATGGGATATTCTTGCTGATGCCCAGTATGTCAGCGCACGCCAGGAACCTGATGCGGCGACAGGCGTGTACTACTCTGCGGGAAAATTCTTCATCGCCAGCTTATCGGCCAATTACAGTTTCACGAAGAACACCACCGCCCAATTCTATATTTACAATCTTTTCGACAAAGTGATTTATGACAGCGAAGCGGCAAGCGGAAGAACGTACACTCTTACATTGCGTCATTCTTTTTAAGGAGAACATATGAAGAAAATACTTAGACTTGCTTTGGCTGCCATCCTTTTTGCTGTCGGCACCGTATCGGCGCGGCTTCCTGAATCGGCATCCATGCCGCAGGATATCAAAGGAACGAGCCCTCATAAGCCGGAAGCGGCGGTGTACTATCTGGCGGAGCTTGTGAAAGAAGGAAGGATGACGGCAGAAGAAGCAGAGCGGACGGAAGTGTACATGATTTTCAGGAATGCCCGCCGTATGCAGGATTTGCAGGATGTGGAAGGGCTTTCCGAGGAAGACCGCAGGGCATATATGAAAAAGAAACGTGAACTGCGGGGAAATCCCCTTGTGGAATACGCCAACCGATGCGGATTCACTTTGGAACGGGCCAAAGAACTCATGGATCTTATGCATGACTCTGACAAAGGCACTTCATACTACGGGAAAGCCCGTCATCATGGATAAAATATAAAAAGGAACCTGCCGGCATAGCCGGCAGGTTCCTTTTATATCACAGCTTTTAAATTTTTGTCATTTTTGACATACTTGTGTCTCCCGGATTCCAAAAATGCAGTTCTCCCGCTTGGAGAGATTTCTGCACATCGATTGTCCGCTGGTTGGAAGAGCCTTTGAAGAGAAGGGTGATATCTTTTTTCGCGAGGACAAATTCGCCGTCCACAAGGATGTCTATATATTTTAGAAGCTCCATTGTTTCAGGCATAATCTTTGCAAAATGACCGAGTATTTCCTTATCGAAAAGATAGCCGGAGAAGCACCAGAGATCTTTTTCCGGATAGGTTTCCTTGAATCGTTTCACCAAGGGCAGAAGTCCCTTTTGGTTGACCGGCTCCATGGGCTCGCCGCCGAGGAGAGTCATGCCCTGGTAGCAGTCCTGCCCCAATTGTCTGATGATGTAGTCTTCCGTTTCTTTCGTGAAGGGCTTGCCGTAGTGAAAAGACCATGTATCCGGATTGAAGCAGCCTCTGCAGTGGTGGGTGCAGCCGGAAACGAAAAGGGAAAAGCGGATGCCCGGCCCGTTGGCGATATCATATTCTTTGATTCCGGCGTAGTTCATAAATACCTCGCGATAGGGAATAAAAACGGCGCTCATACAGGATGGCGCCGCCTTATCTTAATAATGATGATTAAAGGTGGAGGACTCTGTCTTTGATTTCCTGTGTGCGGCCCTGGTTCCAGAACTGGGTGCCGATGTATCCGCATGTCCTTCTTGCCACGGACATGGTGTGCTGGTCGTGGTTGCCGCAGTTCGGGCATTCCCAGATGAGTTTGCCGTTTTCATCATCAATAATCTTGATTTCTCCATCGTAGCCGCACTGCATGCAGTAGTCGCTCTTGGTATTCAGCTCCGCATACATGATGTTTTCATAGATGTACTTCATGACGGCAATGACGGCGGGGATGTTGTTCTGCATATTCGGCACTTCGATGTAGGAAATCGCGCCGCCCGGGGAGAGCCGCTGGAAATCGGATTCAAATTTCAGCTTATGGAAAGCGTCGATATGTTCAGCCACATGGACATGGTAACTGTTGGTGATGTAGTTTTTATCCGTGACACCGGGGATCATGCCGAAACGTTTCTGGAGGCATTTGGCAAACTTATAAGTGGTGGATTCCATAGGAGTGCCGTAGACGGAATAACTGATATGTTCGGCGGCTTTCCATTCGGCGCATTTATCGTTCAGTTTCTGCATGACTTTCATGCCGAATGCTTTGCCTTCTTCTGTGGTGTGGGAAACGCCCAGCATTCTTACGCACATTTCATAAAGGCCTGCGTAGCCGAGGGAAATGGTGCTGTAATTATTGAAGAGCAGTTTATCGATGGCTTCGCCTTTTTTCAGACGGGCAAGAGCGCCGTGCTGCCAGAGGATGGGGGCTACGTCGGAAATGGTGCCCAGAAGTCTTTCGTGACGGCAGCGGAGAGCCCGGTGGCAAAGCTCGAGACGGTCTTCAAGGATTTTCCAGAATTCATCCATATTTCCTTCTGCCGAGCAGGCTACGTCTACCAGATTCAGTGTGACAACGCCCTGGTTGAAACGGCCGTAATATTTATGCTCACCGTTTTTACCAAGACCTTCCGTGTCGGGGGTGAGGAAGCTGCGGCAGCCCATACAGGGGTATACGTCGCCGTTTTTGTATTCCTTCATGATTTTCGCGGAAATATAGTCGGGGACGAGACGTTTTGCTGTGCATTCCGCAGCAAGTTTCGTCAGCTCATAGTAGGGGGAGTCATCATGGATATTATCTTCATCAAGGACGTAGATCAGTTTCGGGAATGCCGGTGTGATCCATACGCCTTTTCATTCTTTACTCCCTTCATTCTTTGGAGAAGGACTTCTTTGATGATCATGGCGAGATCGTCACGGGTGCGGCCTTCCGGTACTTCATCAAGATACATGAACATGGTGACGAAAGGAGCCTGGCCGTTACAGGTCATCAGAGTAATGAGTTGGTACTGGATTGTCTGAATACCGCTCTTGATCTCTTCATGAAGACGGGCTTCAACAATTTTGGAAATGATTTCATCATTCATGGATTCGCCGGTCAGCTTCCGTTCTTCAATGACTTCCTTTTTGATTTTCTGACGGCTGATATCGACGAAGGGAGCAAGGTGAGAAAGCGTAAAGGACTGGCCGCCGTACTGGTTGGACGCTACCTGGGCAACAATCTGGGTCGTTACATTGCAGGCGGTGAAGAAAGAATGGGGTTTTTCAATCATCGTCTGGCTGATGACAGTACCGTTCTGGAGCATGTCTTCCAGGTTAATGAGATCACAGTTATGTTCTTTCTGCGCGAAATAGTCGGCATCATGGAAGTGAATGATGCCTTCATCGTGCGCCTTGACGATTTCTTCAGGAAGAAGAAGGCGGCGCGTGAGGTCTTTGGATACCTCGCCGGCCATATAGTCGCGCTGGGTAGAATTGATGACAGGATTTTTATTGGAGTTTTCCTGTTTTACTTCCTCGTTATTAAGTTCAATCAGAGAAAGAATACCGTCATCGGTGGTATTGCTCTTGCGGGAAATTTCGCGTTTATAACGATAACGGACGTATTTCTGGGCCACTTCATAGCCGCGCATTTCCATGATGCCCGTTTCTACCATATCCTGGATATCTTCGACATTAGCCGCGTGGGGATAATTGGAAATTTTCTTCGCGATATTATCCGCAATCGCACGTATCTGGAAATCATTCATCTGATGGATGCCGGCGACTTCATGATTGGCTTTGCCGATAGCATTGATGATTTTCGTGATATCGAAAGTGACTTCCTGTCCGTTTCTTTTGATGACATTTGTGCGGACGATGACGTCCTCTTCATTTCCCTGTTGCATGACTACACTCCCTATTAATGATTGGATATAATAAAATTAAAATAACACGTACAAAATATAGTTTTTACTTCTGTTGCGATACAACATATTGTATCGTGATTTATAGTACAACATATTCACAGGAAATGGAATAGGAAAAACGAATTAAAAAAATACCATTATTTTTCAAAGCTGCGGAAAATCAAAAATATGGAAAATGCAGGCATGTCGATATGGGGCGGAAAGGAGACAGGAGGCTTTGGCGTTTCACGAAACGTTTCACAATGGAGATACTCATTCAAGATTTTTTCTATAGGCACCTATAGAGAAGAAAATACTATATATAGTAGGAAAGGAAATGAAATTTCCATAAACGGTATGAGGGGATAAAGTCTTATACCGGGGATAAAAGAAACAGCGGCAGAAAAGAAAAGGGGAACGATGATTTTAAAAACGATGATTCTAAAAAGGAAGAGAAAGCCTTCTTTCTTTTTTGACGGCGGGATTGTGCTATAATGGAACAAATATTATTATCTTTTGGTTTAACCGTTCATATTCTTGAGTAAAAATTTTTATATGAGATATACATTGATTAATCAGAGGAGCGCCGGCTTTCATGAGAAATTCTGAAATTCGCAGACAGCATAAAGAAAAATCTTCCACGGTAAAAAAGATTTTTCTTTTTCTTTTCATTATTGTTTTTATTGCAGGCGCCGGGGCGGCGGCAGGTTTCTTTCTGTCGGTGAGCAGCGGGCTTCCGGATATTTCCGCAAATATTGCACCGGATGCGTCGTCCCGCATTTATGATGCCAAGGGGCGGCTTATTACTACGGTTCACGCCGAGGAAAACCGTCTCCCCGTGTCCATTGATGAAGTGCCGGCTAATTTACAAAACGCATTTATTGCGGTAGAGGATAACCGCTTTTATGAACATCACGGCGTGGATCCTCTCGGTATCATCCGTGCCGTTTTCAGAAATATCATCAGCGGCAATGCCACGGCGCAGGGGGGGAGCACCATTACGCAGCAGCTGGCGCGAAACGCTTTCCTTTCGCAGGAACAGACGCTGAAACGCAAGCTGCTGGAGGCTTTTCTTGCCTTAAAGATAGAGCGGCAGTATACCAAAAAAGAAATTCTGGAAATGTATATGAACCAGATTTATTTCGGACAGGGCTGTTATGGTATCCAGACGGCATCTAAAGTGTATTTTGGAAAAGACGTGAAGGATTTGTCTCTTGCCCAGTGCGCGCTTATAGCGGGTCTTCCGAACAGTCCGAATTATTACTCTCCGTTCCACAGTGTGGAAGCGGCAAAACAGCGGCAGTCCATCGTTCTTGATCAGATGGTGAAGTATGGGTACATTACCGAGAGTGAGGCTGTTGCGGCAAAAGAAGCGGATATCCATCTGGCCCGGCCCCAGGAACAGCGGGGAACGGATAGTGTGGCGTCTTATTTTGTAAATTATGTCATTCACTTGATCAGCGAAAAGTATGATTCCGATGCGATCTACAAAGAGGGCATGCAGATTTACACTACGCTGGATCTTGATTTGCAGAAGGAAGCGGAAGCGGCCCTGAAGAAAAATCTTCCTAATGCCTATACCGATGATAAGAAATTGACACAGCCTCAAGGCGCCCTTGTTTCCATAGAAGTGGGAACAGGATACGTCCGCGCTATGGTGGGCGGCCGCGGGCAGGATCACTTTAACCGCGCTGTGCAGATGACCCGCCAGCCGGGTTCGGCTTTCAAACCTTTTGTCTATCTGACGGCATTTGCAAACAAAGTAACGCCTTTCGACATTCTTAGTAATGAAACGAAAGATTTCGGCGGCGGCTGGATACCAAAGAATTACGGAGGCACTTCCGGCGGCAGCGTAACCGTCATGGAAGCGCTTGTGAAGTCCATGAATATACCTACGGTCCATCTGGCGGATCAGGTGGGCATGGGAAAAGTTATTCAGACGGCAAAAAATGTGGGAATTTCCACCTTAGTTACCGAGGGTGAATACAGTGATACGAACTTGGCAACAGCTCTTGGTGGTCTGACTTACGGCGTGTCCGTCTGGGATATGGCAAAAGCATACAGCGTGTTTGCAAACGGCGGCAAACTGGTGGAACCGACGGTCATTATGAAAGTTGTCGACCGCAATGGAAAGGTGCTTGAAGATCATTCCGGCGCGCCGGAAAGTACGCAGGTCGTTGATGAAGCCTCGGCATGGACATTGACGAGCGTGCTGGAAGAAGTCATCTCCCGCGGGACCGGCGGAAATGCGTATATCGGACGGCCGTCGGCGGGCAAGACGGGGACTACTGATGATGAACATGACGCATGGTTTGTCGGATATACACCGGATCTCTCCACGGCGGTCTGGATCGGCGATGACGCGTCCACCAATGCGGGGTATACCGGCGGCACCATTCCGGCGGCGATCTGGCGCGATTATATGTACGAAGCGGAAAGCGGTTATACCGTGAAGAACTTCGAAATTCCTGCCTCCGTAAGAAGCAGTATGGAAAGAGCAAGGGCCGCGCGGGCGAAGCAGGAAGCGGAAGCGGCGGAAAAGAAGAAAAAGGAAGAAGCGGAGAAAACGAAAAAAGCATTAAAGGATAAAGTGAAATCCGCGGGGAATAAACTTCTTGACAGGATTTCGGGCCGGTCGGCAGAAAAGTCCGGGGAAAAACAGTAACGGGAAGAAGATAAATTGACAAAGGACAGGACATTTCGTAAAAGGCGTCCTTTTCTTTTGCAGAAAATATGAAAACGGGAAAAGGAATATGTGTTATGTAATGATAAAAAGTAATGAAAACAGCATACATTTATGCTAAAATTACAACGGACTTTCTTTTTATAGTTAGTGTCTGGGATATATGCTAAAATTGCTTTGGTAAGTAAACATATTTAAGATTTGAGAGGAGATGTTTTTCATGAAATGGAAGGCTCTTGCTGCGTGCACCCTGGCCGGACTGGCGTTGATTGCTGCCGGCTGCGGCGGCGGTGACAAGGCGGCTGCAGGCGGTGCGAAAGCGGGCGGTCAGGATTTGAAAGGCAAGAAGTTGGTGATGTATGTGTCTTTCCATGAAGACACGGCGAAAGAACTGGCGGATCTGTTTAAGAAGCAGACCGGTGCAGATGTAAGCTTCATCCGTCTGCCAACCGGGGAAGCTCTTGCCCGTATCACGGCAGAAAAAGACGCACCGAAAGCGGATATCTGGCTCGGCGGCACGGCAGACGCCCATGCGAAAGCGGCGGCTGACGGACTTCTGGAAGCTTATAAATCCAAGAATGCCAAAATGATCATGCCTGAATACCAGGACAAAGACGGTTTCTGGTATGGCACGTATCTGGAAGTTTTGGCAATCGGCTATAATGAAAAACGTTTCAATGAAGAATTTAAACCGAAAGGCGTCGCCGCTCCGACGACACTGCAGGATCTTCTGAAACCTGAATTCAAAGGGGAAATTATTATGCCTGATCCCCGTAAATCCGGTACAGGCAACACCTTTATCAGTTCCGTTCTCCAGAATATGGGAGAAGAAAAGGGCTGGGAATACCTGAGAGCGCTGAAACCGCAGGTGGCGCAGTTCACTCCTTCCGGATTTACACCGGGACAGAAAGCCGGCGCCGGCGAATATCTTATCGCCGTCAACTTTATTTCCGATCAGAATCTGGTCAGCGCCAAGGGACAGAAACTGGTGAGCACCATTTACGATCAGGCAGGCTGGACGGTATGCCCCGTAGGCAAGATTAAGAACAAAGCCAATGAAGATGTGGCGAAAGCGTTTATTGATTTCGTCCTTACCAAAGAAGCGGGAGATATCCTTGTAAAGACGACGAACGGCATTGCCTGCAATCCTGAAGTGGCTCCGCCCCAGGGCATGAAGCCGCTGAAAGAGCTGCCGTTGTTCAAGACTTATGATTTGGTCAAGGCGGGCGCCGATAAACAGAAGAACTGCGATACATTCTTTGCTGAATAATATGTCTGTCAAAAAGCTGCCTCCACCAATGACGGTGGGGGTAACTTTTTATCTATTACTTTTACTTATTTAAGAAATAGTCTGCTTTATACCTGCCCTTCCCTCGCCGATGGAAAAGCCGGAAGGCACCTGCTGTTTTAAAGAAATAAATCCTTTTTATATCTAAGGAGTTTTGTATGAATGAAAAAGAGTCCGGCCGCGAACACACCGGAATCGCAGCGGAGATGAAAGTGCTTCTTCGGGAGCCGCCGCTTCTCATCGGTATTCTTGCCGTATTCCTTCTGTTTGCCGTATTTATTATTTATCCTTTTGTGAAAATTCTTCTCGTTCCGACATCGGCAGACTGGATGCGCGCCGTCACGGATAAGGAGTTCATCGAGGTATTCAGCCACACGATCTTCTCGTCCTTTGTTGCTACGGCGACGGCTATCGTTTTCGGATTCATTTTCGCTTACGGCGTGAATTACACGAATATGCCGTGCAAGCGTTTCTTCCAGGTGGTGGCTCTGCTTCCTACCATGGCGCCGTCCGTTGTCAGCGGTCTGGCATTCATCATGCTTTTCGGCCGCCGCGGCTTTATTACATGGGAAATGCTTCATTTGAAGGTGGATCTTTACGGACCTGTCGGACTTTGGGCAGCGCAGACTATCGCTTTTTTCCCGCTGGCGTACATCACTATTTCGGGTGTCTTGAAAAATATCAGTCCGAATTTGGAACTGGCAGCACAGAACCTGGGAGCAAAAGGGTGGTACCTTTTCCGTACGGTGACCCTCAGACTGGCGACGCCGGGGCTGGCAAGCGCGTTCCTCCTGGTCGGTATCAATTCATTGGCGGACTTCGGCAACCCCATGCTGGTCGGCGGTAATTACCATGTTCTGGCCACGGAAGCATACACACAGGTCACCGGTGCCTGGGATCTTCCCATGGGCGCCACGCTTTCCGTATTCCTTGTCATTCCGACACTCATTGTTTTCTTTGTACAGCGGTATTATCTGGAAAAGAACTCTTACGTTACCGTTACGGGAAAGCCCGTGGCAGGCCTCATCCGTGTGACGGCGGGACCGGCGGCAACATGGTGTTTCTTTACTTTCTGCATGCTTCTGAGCCTGGGCATCCTTATGATTATCGGTGTGGTCGTGCTTTTTGCCTTTACCGTTTCTTTCGGTGCGGATTACACCTTCACTCTTGAGTATTTCAAAGAAGGCGTCATCAACTCCAATGTCATGGTGAACTCCTGGGTGGCATCCATGTCCACGGCGGCAATCAGCACGGTCTTCGGCATTGCTCTGGCGTTTCTGGTGCTCCGTAAAAAATTCCCGGGAAGAACAGTTATGGATTTTCTTGCCATGCTTCCCGTCTCTCTGCCGGGAACGTTTATCGGTCTTGCCATGATTCTCGCCTTTAATGACGGGCCGCTTGAAATGACGGGTACGCTTGCTATTATCATTCTCGGTATGGCCCTCCGCCAGCTGCCGGTAGGATATCGGCAGGCCGTGGCGGGGCTGAAACAGATCGAAGGCTCTTTAGAGCAGGCGTCTACCAACTTAGGGGCAGGCAGCTTCACGACTTTCCGGAAAATTGTGCTGCCTATGCTGAAAAATTCACTTTCTGTCAGCTTTGTATACGCGTTCATGCGTTCCATGAACACCTTAAGCACCGTTATTTTCCTCGTGTCACCGGAATGGAACCTGGCGTCCATCAATATCATGAGCCTGGCAAATCAGGGATTCCTCCCGACTGCCAGCGCCACTGCCGTAGGCATCATGCTTGTTATTTACCTGACTTTCGGTGTGGTGAAACTGATACTCCGTGACAAGATCAATATCTTTGATTTATAATCGCTCAAAGTTTACAACAGAGGTGGAAATATGTCAGACTTAGTATTGCAGCTGAAACAGATCAATAAATATTTCGGTCGGAGCCATGTCATCAAAGACGTGAATATTGATTTTGAAAAGGGGCATTTCGTTACATTCCTCGGGCCGTCAGGCTGCGGGAAGACCACGCTTCTCCGCATGGTGGCAGGTTTCTATGAACCGGATGATGGGGAAATACTTCTCAACGGCAAACGAATCGAAAGGATTCCTCCTTACAGCAGAAATACGGCCATGGTATTTCAGGAATATGCCCTCTTTCCGCATATGAACGTTTTCGATAATGTTTCTTACGGGCTTCGTGTGAAGAACCGCCCGAAAGAGGAAATAGAAAGACGTGTCAAAGAAGCGCTTGACCTCATGCAGCTCAAAGGCATGGAGGACCGTTTCCCGAACCAGATGTCCGGCGGACAGCAGCAGCGTGTCGCTGTGGCCCGTGCCCTTGTCATGAATCCTGAAGTTCTTCTTCTTGATGAACCGCTGTCCAATTTGGATGCGAAGCTGCGCGAAAGCGTCCGCGTGGAACTCCGTGATATTCAGAAGAAGATGGGGCTTTCCACGATTTATGTCACCCATGACCAGTCGGAAGCTCTTTCCATGTCGGACATGATTGTCGTCCTTAAAGGCGGTGTCGTCCATCAGACAGGATCGCCCCAGGAGATCTACTTTGAACCGAAGACGCCGTTCGTGGCGGACTTCATCGGCACGACAAACCTCCTCAGCGTAAAAGGGCTGGGAGAAAATACTGTTTCTTATGGAAACGACAGAATTCCCACTACGAAGAGCGTAAATGCAGGGCAGGAATACTGCCTGAGCATCCGTCCCGAATGTCTGAAGTTGGTGAAAGAGGCCGTTGACGGGCAGGTGAATGTAAAAGTCACCATTCAAAATAAAATGTTCCTTGGAGAAAAAATCCGCTACTTTGTCAATGACAGTCTTGGCAAGGAATGGATTATCGATATTTACGACCCCGGCAGGACGATCCTGGAAGGCGAAGCATATGCCGCTTTCCCCTTTGAAAAGGCATGGCTCATTGAAGATCTGACGGATTGAAATGAAAGAGCGGAGTTTCCGTAAAAAGAAACAACGCTCTTTTCTTGTTCGCCGAAAAGGCATGAGTGGAGGGGTTGTGACGAGGTACAAAAATATTTTGTCACAGCCTCTTTATAATTGGCTATGGCAGATCCCTCAGCAGATCGTTTACATGAGAAGCGGCTTTCACGTTCCTGTATTCTTTCATCAGCACGCCTTTTTCATCAATGATGAACGTGGAGCGCTCGATGCCCATGTATTTCTTTCCATACATGCTCTTTTCTTTCATGACGCCGTACAAGTTGCATACCGTTTCCTTTTCATCAGAAAGGAGAGGGAAATTAAGTTCATACTTGTCGCGGAAATTGCAGTGCTTTTTCACGCTGTCGCGGCTTACGCCAAGTACGGAATAACCCCGCTTCTTAAATTCTTCCAGATTAGCGCGGAATGCCTGCGCTTCCAGCGTGCACCCGGAAGTATTGTCCTTCGGGTAGAAATAAAGAATTACCTTCCCGCCCTTGTAATCAGAAAGAGAAATATCCTGTCCGCCGTCAGACGGAAGTGTGAATAGGGGTGCTTTTTTGCCCACCGTAAGAGCTGCCATGATGACCTCCTTAAAGAAATATATTTTCTTTCATTATAGTATGGGGGAGACAGGATGTAAAACGGAGAAAAGCCGTAAAAGTATTTCTTCTCCCGGTAGATGGACAGCAAAGCATAAGGCGGACATGTTTTTCGGATTTATTCCGTATATTTAATTTCTTTATTGACAGATAGACCCCAGGGGGGTATAGTCTAATTAGAAAGAAGATTTTCGATTCAAAGGTAAGAATGAGAGAGAGTACGAAAAAGCAGAGAGGGGAATGAAATGGAAGCGAAGGAGACAAAGCAGATGGCCGGTATGGAAACAGAGGAAGCCTGCTGCCGTACGGAACGGACACCGGCAGAACAAAAGAAACTGCTTACCCGCCTTAAGACGGTGGAAGGGCAGATCAGGGGGATACAGAAAATGGTGGAAGCCGATGCGTACTGCCCCGATATCCTCATGCAGGTATCGGCTGTATCCAATGCGCTGAATTCTTTCAACAAACTGCTCCTGGCATCCCACATCCGAGGCTGCGTTTCCGATGATATCCGCGAAGGACGGGACGGAAAAGTGGATGAGCTCTGCACCATGCTCCAAAAACTGATGAAATAATTTTTTAACAGGAAATGAAAGAGGTAAAAAATGAGACAATATACAGTCACAGGCATGACCTGCGCAGCGTGCCAGTCCCATGTAGAAAAGGCAGTCGCTGAAGTACCGGGGGTCTCGTCGGTGGCCGTGGCGCTCCTGACAAATTCCATGGCAGTCGACGGCACCGCATCGGACGAAGAAATTATCCGCGCCGTTGAAAACGCGGGGTACGGAGCGCGGCTCAAAGGTGAAGAAAAGGAAAAGAGCTCCGCTTCAGAAAAACTGGCACAGGAAGCGGAAGCCCTGGCCGACCATGAAACGCCGAAACTCAAAAGGCGTCTCATATGGTCCGCCGTATTTCTTGCGCTCCTCATGTATATCACCATGGGGCATAATATGCTCGGCTGGCCTGTTCCCGCATTTTTTGACCATAATCATCTGGGACTTGCGCTGACGGAAATGTTTCTTGCCCTCATCGTGATGTATGTCAATAAAGATTTCTTCCTTTCCGGCGGGAAATCCCTCGCCCATGGCGCGCCGAATATGGATACCCTCGTGGCGCTCGGCTCGGGAGTTTCCTTCCTCTGGTCGCTCTATGTCCTTTATGAGATGACCTATCTCCTTACGCAAGGCACATCGAATGCGGATCTCATGGGATTTTACCATGACCGGCTCTACTTCGAGTCCGCCGCCATGATTCCTGCTCTCATCACCGTAGGGAAAACACTGGAATCTCTATCCAAAGGCCGGACCACCGATGCTTTGAAAAGTCTGATGAAAATGGCGCCGAGAACGGCGGTGATCGAAAAGACGGGCAGGAAGTATCCATTGCCATTGATGAGGTGCAGCCGGGAGATATCTTTGTCGTAAGACCGGGAGAAACCATTCCCGTAGACGGCGTGATTATAGAAGGCGCGGCAGCGGCAGACGAATCCGCTCTTACGGGAGAATCCGTTCCGGTGGACAAAGAGGAAGGCGACACCGTGAAAGCTGCCACTATAAACCGTTCCGGATTCATCCGTGCCCGTGCCACCCGTGTGGGCGAAGACACGACCTTCTCACAGATCATCCGCATGGTCGGCGATGCGGCCGCTACAAAAGCGCCGATTGCAAGAATCGCTGATGCCGTGTCTGCCGTCTTTGTACCTGCCGTTATCGGTGTAGCCGTTCTCGTCATGATCGTGTGGATGCTCCTCGGCGCGCCCGTGGCGAAAGCATTGGAATACGCCATCTGCGTCCTCGTCATTTCCTGTCCCTGCGCGTTGGGACTGGCAACGCCCGTTGCCATTATGGTCGGCAGCGGCGTAGGCGCGAAAAACGGCATTCTTTTCAAAACAAGCGAATCTCTTGAAAATGCGGGAAAAATACAGATCGTCGCGCTTGACAAGACCGGTACCGTTACGGAAGGGAAGCCGAAAGTGACCGGCATTTATCCTGCGGGACATATGACGGACGATGAACTTCTCCTTTTGGCGTATTCGCTGGAACGGAAATCCGAGCATCCCCTTGCCCGGGCTGTTGTGGAAAAGGCGGAAGAAAGAGGCATGAGTCCGAAAGAAACCTCCGGATTCCGGGTTCTTGCGGGAAACGGCCTTGCCGCCATTATGGACGGGGACACGATTCACGGCGGGTCGGAAACCTATATTTCCACGTTGGCGGATATACCGCAGGATATGGCAGAACTCTCCCGGGCATTGGGGGGTGAAGGAAAAACGCCGATTTTCTTCGAACGGAACGGGATCTTCTTGGGGATTATAGCCGCCGCCGATGTGATCAAGGAAGACTCTGCCCAAGCCGTTAAAGAACTGCAGCATATGGGGATCGAAGTCATCATGCTGACAGGAGATAATCAGCGGACGGCAGACGCCATCGGGAAAGAAGCGGGCGTTGACCGCGTCATTGCAGGCGTCCTTCCTGACGGAAAAGCGGCTGTTATCAAAAACCTGCAGAAACGGGGCAGGACGGCCATGGTAGGGGACGGGATCAATGATGCGCCCGCGCTTACCGGGGCGGATATCGGGATTGCCATCGGCGCAGGGACAGATGTGGCTGTCGACTCCGCCGACATCGTTCTTATGAATTCCAGGCTCACCGATGTTTCCGCTGCCATCCGATTAAGCAGGAAGACGCTGAAAAATATCCGTGAAAATTTATTCTGGGCCTTTGCTTACAATATCCTGCTCATCCCCGTGGCGGCCGGCGTATATCCCATGATTTCCATAAACCCCATGTGGAGCGCGGCGGCGATGGCTCTTTCCAGTGTCACCGTCTGTCTGAATGCCCTTCGGCTGAATCTGTTTGAAGTCCATGACAGCGGGAAGGACAAGCCTCTGAAGAAGAAAGCGCTTCTGCCGGCGGAAGTGCCCGGCGCAGAAACCGGCACTGCTGTAGAGAAGAAAAAGGCGGCAGGAAAGGAAAGGGCGGCCATCATTTCTGTAGAAGGCATGACCTGTGAAATGTGCGAGCATCACGTGGAAAATGCGTTGAAGAAAATAAAAGGTGTTGTGGAAGCAAAAGCGGATCATACCACAGGAAAAGTAAATATGACCTGCTCGGCCGATCCTGATGAAGGAACCGTGAAGAAAGCAATTTCCGAAGCGGATTACATTTACAAAGGAATGATAGTTCCAAAGGAGGAAATGAAAATGAAAGAAACAGTGAGAATTGAAGGCATGATGTGCGGCCACTGCGAGGCGGCAGTAAAGAAATCGCTGGAAGCCCTTGACGGTGTAGATCGCGCGGAAGTGTCCCATGAAACGGGCACCGCCGTACTCACCCTGTCCAAAGAAGTCGCCGATGCGGATGTACGGAAGGCTGTCGAAGACAAAGATTACAAATTCGTAAGCATCGAAAAATAAAATCAAAAATGAAAAGCCCGCGGGAGAAAATAAGCTCATCGCGGGCTTTTTAGGTGTCCGTCTTGGACCAGGTTTGCATTAAATGTTTATTTCCGTGGTTAGGATTACGAACAGAAAGCTGCTGCAAAACAGTATGGAGGGCGGAATCCGTTATCGCAATGTATTGACATGAAATGTCCTGTAAGCTTTGTTTTCCTTTTCAGAAAATAACGGGAGGGCGCATTTCCGCCAACTGGTATTCTTATGCAGTAAAAAAGGACGGCATAAGCCGTCCCTTTTCAGGAGTATAAAAAAATAAAGGAAGTTGGAAAGGAGTGATTTTCGCTTGGGAGTGCGAAAATTTCCCAACGGCAGAACCGTTTCATGAATCCGCTTCTGCCTGTAAGTAGTATATCACAAATAAATGATTTTGAAAACTACTTTCAATTATTTTTTTAAAATTTTTTATGGAAGCAGCATTTACAGGAAAAGAAATAACAAAGAACTATTTTTTCTTATAATTGATGCAGATGATTTCCAAATCACTGCCGGAGGAGATTATTCTGTACCGGCGGTAGGACACCACGGGGAATTTTAAAATACCCTGTCCGGCAGCCGCAGGAAGAAGCGGTTTCCGTCGTTTCATATGAACTTGTCATTCAAATCATTTAGCCATAAAAATCCTCAGTGATTGCGGAGGTCTTTTGATTTCTTAAACGTGATCATCGTGTTAATATCTCCCAGAGGTTTTTATTAATAAAATAATACTCTCTGCCTTGTTTTGTTTTATCTAATAGTCCGGCTGCAACTAATCGGTTTAGATACTTAGAAGCGGTTTGCTTTTTTGCGATATGCCGATCTACGAGAAAGGAAATTTTACAGTATGGCTGTTCAAAAAGAAGTTCGATTAATTCTCTGCTATAGATATCAGCCATTTCATTCTTTACAAATGTTTCTGTTTCTAATTGTACCTTTCGGATTTCTTGAATCATGGATAGAGTCTTTTTAGCGGTCACTTCCACCGCGTCTAAAATATAAAGAATCCAGTTAGTCCAGTCTGCGTATTCAGTTACATCTTGCAGGGCTTTATAATAATCGGATTTGTGTTCAATGATGTAGCTGGATAGGTATAGGATAGGAACGTCAGGAGCCTTTCCTGTATTAAGTAAAGAACATTAATTATACGCCCAACTCGTCCATTCCCGTCAGGGAAGGGGTGGATGCATTCAAATTGATAATGAATGACTGCCAATCGGATTAAAGGATCAATATTTCCCTCATTTACATTAATATAGTTTTCCAAGTTGGAAAGTAGACGAAGTATATCATCCTTGTTATCTGGCGGAGTGTAAACGGTCTCACCATATGAATTCTTCAGTACTGTTCCGGGGAATGAACGGATTCCGTCTGAACGTTGCTTTATTTTATGGAATAGTTCGATAAATATATTAATTCCTAATGGACGTTGCTTGATTTCATTGAATCCATACCAAAGGGCGTCTTTATAATGAAGGACTTCTTTTGTAGATGGGGAAATGATTTTACTGTCCGGTGCCGAAAATGCTTTATATAAATCATCGTTTGTGGTAACAACATTTTCTATTTCACTGGAAGATTTTGCTTCTTGTAATGATACCGTCTGCAACAGCAAAAGCGGATTTGCCTGCATGTAAGTCCATCCGTGTAGTTCTGCCAAGGCCTTATGAGCAGAAACCGTTTTCTTTAGTATTTGGACTGTTTCCAGTTCTGCATGCGGAGGTAATATCGGAAGGTTATTATATGCTGTTTCTTTTTTGTATGGCATAAAAGCTCTCCTAACAGGTGTACATTATCATCCTATTTGGATAATAGGGTGATTTTTGGAGTAGAAATAAACCTATTTGAATAATAGTATGATTGAATAAACCTGTCAATAAAATAGGGTGATTTTTAAGGTGAAAATAAACTTGATAAAAATTGACACAAATGATTTCGGTATATAAATGGATTTTTGTTACTAAATGGCAATATCAAATCAGACAGTCACTCAGAAAAATTATGTAGCAGATGAAAGTCGGGCAATCTGTTTTCTTCTAACGTGAACTTGTAATTCAAATTTGAATTTGATACCATGGAGAAAAGAATGGAATTCATGAAAGGGCAGCGTTCAGGAAGAAAGGATACTTGAAAATGGAATGGCTGGAGCAGAACAGGAAATCGGTCATTATTGCCGTGGTTTTGGTGATCGCCTTTGCTGCGGGATATTTCTTTTATAAGAGCAGGAATGCGGAACAGGGAAGACTGATCCTTTACGGAAATGTAGATATTCGTCAGATTTCTCTTGCTTTCAACAGCAATGGGCGGATCGAGGAAATGCTGAAAGAGGAAGGCGAAGCGGTGAAGGCGGGAGATGTGCTGGCGCGGCTGGATACCCGTCCGCTGGAGCTGGCGATTGCCCAAAGGAAGGCAGCGATTGCCCAGCAGGAAGCGGTGGTGGAAAAGCTGCACAACGGTTCCCGTCCGGAAGAAATTACCCAGGCGGCGGCACAGGTGGAATCTCTGGCGGCCGCGGAAAATAATGCCCGCGCTTATTATCAGCGTATGGCATCGCTTCTTGCCGACGGTGCGGTAAGCAGGCAAAGCGCCGATGATGCGGAAGCACGATGGAAAGCGGCGGCGGCCAATTTAGAAAATGCGAAGGCTGCATTGTCTTTGACAAACAAAGGACCCCGCGATGAAGATATCGCGGCGGCGGAAGCGCAGCTTTCCGCTTTGAAAGCAGGTCTTGAAAATGATCTGTACAATTTGAGCCAGGCAACGCTTATCGTGCCGCAGGACGGCGTGATCCGTTCCCGTTTGATGGAAGCGGGGGATATGGCGTCTGCTGCCAGGCCGGTGTATCTTATCGGTCTGTCTGATCTGAAATGGATCCGTGCGTATGTGCCTGAAAGCCGTCTTGGCGAGTTGCGGGAAGGTATGGAAGCGGACGTTTATGTGGACAGTTTCCCGAATGAAGCGATTCAGGGGAAAGTGGGATATATTTCCGATACGGCGGAGTTCACGCCAAAGTCTGTACAGACGGAGGAACTCAGGACATCGCTCCTTTATGAAGTGCGCATTTTTGTGGATGACGAAAAGAATCGCCTCCGCATGGGAATGCCGGCAACGGTGAAGTTTTGAAATCACGGAAAGTTTTTAAATAACGGGAAAGGATGTATCGTGGCTGACGGATATGTGGTGGAAGCGGCCGGTGTGACGAAACGGTTCAGGGATTCCCGCGGGGGAGCACTGCTGACTGCCGTGGACTGTCTGGATATACGGGCGGCGCGGGGGAAGATGACAGCGCTTATCGGGCCAGACGGCGCGGGGAAGACGACATTCCTTCGCATGGTCTGCGGGCTGATGTTTCCAACTGAAGGGATTCTTTCCGTACTTGGCATTCCTGTGGCGGACAAACCTGCAGATGTGCAGAGGCGTCTTGGATACATGCCCCAGAAGTTTGGGCTCTATGAGGATCTGACGTGTATGGAAAATATGAATCTTTACGCTGATCTTCATGGGATTTCAACAGAGGAACGGAAAGAACGGTTTGAAAAATTATTTCATATGACCGGTCTTGCACCGTTTGCACAGCGTCTTGCGGGAAAGCTGTCAGGCGGCATGAAGCAGAAACTGGGACTTGCGTGTACTCTCGTGCGGACGCCGGAGCTGCTTATTCTTGACGAACCGACAGCAGGCGTCGATCCTCTTTCCCGACGGGAGCTTTGGGAAATATTGAAAGACCTTGTGAAGGGCGGGCATATTTCCGTCCTTGTATCCACAGCCTATATGGAAGAGGCGGAGCTTTGTGACGAGGTATACATCCTGAATAAAGGGAAAGTTCTTGACAGGGGCACGCCGGAGGAGCTGAGGAAGGAAACGGAAGGCCGCTGCCGGATGGCGAAAACGCCGGAAGGGATACCGCCCCGCGTGCTTCAGGCTGCATTTCTGGATGATTGGGAGTCTGTGGAGGATGCCGTTCCCGAAAAGGGGAATGTACGGTTCGTTTTAAAGGAAGGGGTGCCGCTTGAACGGGTAAAAGCGTTTTCCTGTTATCCCCGTTTGGAAACGGAAAGCGTGCCGTCCCGTTTGGAAGACAGTTTTATGTGCTGTCTTGGGAAATTGGAAAGAAAAGAAAGTCCTCTTGAAGGATTTGAACTGGATTATAAAGAACCGGCACATATTTCCGGCAAAGTGGATATTGAAGTAAAAAATCTGGTGCGCCGGTTTGGTGATTTCACCGCTGTGGACAATACATCATTTCAGGTTCATGAGGGAGAAATCTTCGGGCTTTTGGGGCCGAACGGCGCAGGCAAGTCGACAACGTTTAAAATGCTCTGCGGACTTCTTCCCGCCAGCAGCGGCGAATTGTCGGTGGCGGGGGTAAACCTGCGGACAGCACGGGCGGCGGCCCGGGCCAATGTGGGATATGTGGCGCAGAAATTTTCTCTCTACGGTATGCTTACTGTCCGGGAAAATCTGGAATTTTTCGGAGGCGCTTACGGACTGCCCCGGCAGAAAATAAAAGAAAGGATAAAAGAGGTGCTTTCCCGGTTTGGTCTCAGCGGCGCAGAAGACAGGATGGCCGGCGATCTGCCCGGCGGGTACAAACAGCGCCTGTCTATGGCGGCGGCTCTTCTTCATGAACCGAAAATATTATTTCTCGATGAACCGACAAGCGGCATTGATCCCCCTGCCCGTCGGATTTTCTGGCGGCAGATAACAGCGCTGGCCGTAAAGGGAACGACAGTGATCATCACGACGCATTTTATGGACGAGGCGGAATACTGCGACCGCATCATGATACAGGATCAGGGAAAGATGCTTATTCTTGGAACGCCCGAGGAAGTACGGAACAGGGGCGGGAAAAATCTCACCATGAATGAAGCGTTTATTGCCATTGTGGAAAACAGCCGGAGAGAGGAGGAGTTATGATGGAGACCTTCCGCCGTATTTCTTCATTGGTGAGAAAGGAATATAACCAGCTTATCCGTGACCGCAGCAGTCTGGTGATCGGAATCGTTATTCCCATCATGCTCATTCTTCTTATCGGGTACGGCCTGTCGCTGGATGTGAAAAATGTGCCTGTGGCGGTGGTCATGGAAGATGCATCACCCACGGTGCAGGATATGCTTTCTTTTATGGACGGCTCCGACTATTTTGATCCCCGCTATACCACGTCCATGAAAGAAGGTACGGAAATGATGAACCGGCGGGAAGTGGACGCCATAATCCGTGTGCCGCCGAATTTCACGGAAAATCTTTTCAGGGGCGGCAGCCATGTGCAGATTATTCTCTGGGGCGTGGACGCGGCTTCCGCACGGACGGCAGAATCTTATCTTGAGGCAGGCCTTGCTTCATGGCAGGCGGCCAATGCGTCAAAGTACATGACCGTATCCGACGGCCTCGGTTTCGTATCCGTCACGCCGCGGCAGTGGTTCAATGACGCCAATACAAGTACGTGGTTCTTTATTCCCGGGCTGGTGGTGCTCATCATGACGCTTGTCGGCCTGTTCCTGACTACAATGGTCATGGCGCGGGAATGGGAAAGGGGCACGCTGGAAGCCCTTTTCATCACGCCGGTGAGACCGCTCGAAATCCTTTTATCGAAAATGATCCCTTACTTCGGCATCGCCACAATCGGTTTCTGGCTATGCATGGCGGCGGCGCGTTACTTATACGGCGTGCCTGTGCACGGTTCATTCTTAATGATCCTTCTGGGATCGGTTATTTACCTCATCGTAACGCTGGGCATGGGACTTACGATTTCGTCGGTGATCAAAAACCAGTTCTTTGCGTGCCAGGTGTCTATGCTGGTGAGTACGCTTCCTACGGTCATGCTGTCAGGATTTATTTTCGATCTGCGAAGCGTGCCTGCCGTGGTCTATGCCGTGGGACATGTCCTTCCTGCTACATACTATATGGAACTTTTGAAATCGCTCTTCCTTGCGGGAAATGACTGGGCGCTTATCAGGGAGAACTGTCTGATCTTAGGGGGATACGCTGTGTTCTTTACGGGACTCTCCTGCGTGGTAACGAAAAAGAGGCTGGAATGATGGAACATATTATGCTTTACATCCACCGCATCCTTTTCATGGTGCGGAAAGAAATGCTGACCACCCTGAAAGATCCGAAAAGCCGCATTATCCTTATTATGCCTGTCATTATCCAGTCCCTGCTTTTCGGTTATGTGGCATCGTATAATCTGGACAGCGTGGATTATGCTGTCCTTGATTTAAGCAGGAGCCGCTACTCCGAAGAATTGATTGCCGAATTGGATGGAAGCGGGATATTTAAACGGGTGGCGACACTTGGGAGCACATCGCAGATTGCCCGATTTATTGATGGGCGGGAAGCGGGCGTCGTCCTTGTCATCGGTCATGATTTCGCGGATAAGATAACCGCAGGGGAAACCGCGCCTGTCCAGGTAATCACCGACGGAAGAAATACGATGACTTCGAGCATCGCATCAGGGTATATTTCCGCGGTGGCAGCGGCATATAACAGCCGGCTTCACGGCGGTCGTCAGCTTCTCCATATAGACCCTGTGGCATGGTATAATCCGAACCTGATTTCCCGATGGGGGTTCCTTGCGTCGCTCCTTCCCATGGTCAGCCTGACGCAGGTAATGATCCTTGCGGGGCTGTCCGTGGCGAGGGAAAGGGAGAACGGTACTTTTGACCAGCTCATGGTGACACCGCTCCTTCCCATGGAAATACTCATCGGAAAAGCGGTACCGCCGCTCCTTATCGGTATGGTTCAGTCCTTCATCGTACTGACGATTGCTGTTGCATGGTTTAAAGTGGCCCTCGTGGGTTCCCTCTTTACCCTGGCTCTCGTTATGGCGGTGTTCCTCCTTTCCTGTGTGGGGATCGGGCTTTCCATTTCTGCTGTTGCCAAAAATATGCAGCAGGTTATCGTGTATAATTTTGTGGTGCTCCTTCCCATCATGCTCCTGTCAGGCATGGCGACGCCTGTAAGGAATATGCCCACAGTGCTTCAATATTTCACCTATATCAATCCTATGCGCTTTGCCATCGACGGCGTACGGCGCGTGTATATCGAGGGAGCTTCTCTTTCCATGATCGCCTATGACTTCATTCCCATGCTTATCGTGGCGGCGGTGACGATGCCCCTTGCTGCATGGATGTTCAGGCATAAATTAGGATAAAGGAACTGCAATGAAAGAAAATCAGAAAAACGGACGCCGTATGGACGGGCGGGAAACCGAAGAGAAAATCATCAAATGCGCGGGACAGCTCATTGCAGAGAAAGGATTCGCTTCCGTGACAAGCAAGGAAATATGCCGGGTGGCAGGTGTGAATCTGGCGGCGGTCAATTACCATTTTGGAAGCCGTGACGGACTCTATCTTGCCGTATTGGAAAACGTCCAGCAGTACCTTGTCGGGCTGCAGCAGCTGATCGATCTGTATGAGTCGGATCTGGCGCCGCGGCAAAAAATGGAAAAACTTATTGACTTTCTGGCAGGAAATGCCTTCCGAAAAAATGAATGGCAGATCAGCGTGTGGGTACGGGAAGTGATGAATCCTTCTCCCATGCTGGAAAAAATATTTCAAAAAGAAGCGCTCCCGAAAATCTCCGTCATCATGAAAATATTTTCAGAATACACAGGCTATACAGCCGATGATCCCCGGCTGTACAGCGGGATTATTACCCTTGCCGCGCCTTTTGCCGTGTGCCTCCTCGGACGGCACCATTCCCTGCGCAGGGAAATGCCCGTCCATATACCGATAGAAATCATGGCGGAAAATATAAAACAGCTGGCTCTTGCCAATTTGGAAAATTTAAAAAAGGAATAAAAGATGAACATGGAAAAGACGACAGAGCGCTACCCCATACGCTATTACAGCATAATTACCGTAGCCAAAGATTTTATTTCACAGGCGAACGGGCCTCTTGCCGAAGGCGCGGCAGACTGGAAAGCGGCAGATAAAGAATTGGAAAAATTGAAAAAAATTTCGGAAAAGCACGATTGTTACGCCACCATGGTGAATAGTCTCACGCCATATATATTTCTTCTGCTGGAAACGGAAGAAGGAAAGCCCTACTGGCAGTACATGGAAATGGCGGGCGCCCTCCACATGTTCCATTTCACTGATGAAGAAAGCTGGGTGGAAGCGGAAAAGATCGTTTATGAAAACGGCGGGTACATGTACCGGATAAAAGAGATTTACTTGCAAAGAAAATAGAGAAGAAAAGAATTCCTGCGATTTGAACGCGGGGATTTTTTATTAACCGGAAGAGTGAAAGAAAAGTTTTATGCAATCTAAATTTATGGCTTATCAAGGAACGTTGGCAGATGACATTTGACACTTTTCCCTAAAGAGTCATTCTTCGATTTGTGTTGTCGCCCCTTTTTCTGTTTTTCCCACAAAGCATTTTCGCATCCGACCTAAATGACGGGGGACGGTAAGGTGTCATCCAGAGGAATAAATTCTTTGCTCTGCATTATTGTCTTTGAAAAACTTACAGATAAAAGTATAATTGCCATATTGAATACCATGAAAAGAGAATTTGCTCATAATGGATACCGTTTTTACGATTTTATTCAAGGCGGAATTTTGCATACGCTGGAAATTAACTGCAAGGTGAACTTCGGTTGGCTGTTTGAGGTGAAAACGGGCGGCAGAAAAGAGTATATCTATGCGGGAGAAAAGTTTAAAGAAATTGCGCTGGAAAGATATAAAAACTTCTGATTGTTATACTGCGGGAAATCATCAAGCGGATCATCAGGGGGAGTGTCGTTTTATCTGACGGAAGGCAGTATAAAAATGGGTCTTAAGTTTCAACAGCGGGCAGAATTGTTTTGAGGGCATGTAAACTATTCTGTGCAGTCCTCGGAATCGGATAGTAAAAAAGGGCAGAACCATTTTCGATGGCGCTGCCTTTTTATCATTGTACAGGAATTATAACAAAACCTGCTTCTGCTAAAGAGAAGACTGTTCATTTTGCGAAAGGATTTTGCTGCTTATGATATATTTCTTCTATATCATGGCAAAAGACTATACGGCAGGAGTTGCCGCGGCGGGGGAAGTCTGATACGATGGGAAAATGAAAGCGAGGAGTTATGAGGACATATTATGATATCGGACTGAATTTATTTACCCGTTCTTTTCCCGATCCGGAGCGGATTATTGCAGACGCGGAAGCGGCGGGGATCTGCTGCATTCTTACGGGTTCGGAAGCGCGGGAGAATGAGCTTGTGAATGAGTTCGTAAAAACCCATGATGTTTACGGCACGGCGGGTATCCATCCCCATGCTGCTGATGGTGCTGCGGACAAGGATCTGGAACGGATTGAGGAAATCATTCTTTCCAATCCGAAGATCGTGGCGGTGGGGGAATGCGGACTGGATTATGACCGGATGTATTCGACGAAGGAAAACCAGCTTTATTATTTCAAAAAGCTGATTGCTCTCGGCGAGAAGCTGAAGAAGCCGCTGTTCCTCCATGAACGGGACGCGGAGGAAGATTTCATTTCCTGCTTTGCCGGGCATGAAGACATATGCAGGCGTTCGGTGGTGCATTGCTACACGGGAAATAAAAAGATGGCGGAGACGCTTTTGGACATGGGATTTTCCATCGGGATCACCGGATGGATCTGTGATGAGCGCCGGGCGGAGGCATTGCGGGAAGCGGTGAAAATCATTCCCATGGACCACATTCTTTTGGAAACAGATGCGCCTTACCTCACCCCGCGGGGGATTCCAGGTCTTAAGCGGACGAATGTGCCTCAGAATATCGTGTATGTCGCCCGGGCCCTTGCCCACTACATGGGGGTCAGCGAAGAGGACGTGATCCGTCACGCAAAAATAAATACGGAGCGGATTTTTGGTTTATGACATTGTTTCTGTGAGAAGGGGCGCAGGAAACTCCTGAAAGGAGGAATTAGACTTAAAATAGTGTGATACCGAGCGGTATGCGGAGAGAAGAAGTATTGTTTGTTTTATAGGAAGGAAAGATAAAGATGAAGTATGTTGCTTTTTTGGACATATTGGGGTTCAGGAATAGAATTAGAGGTTTGAAGGCTGAAGAAGCAAAGGATCTTATTCGTGCTTTTTCAAGAACAATCTTCGATATATTTAATGAAAAAAATTCAAATGAAAAAAATTCAAATGAAAAAAATTCAAATGAAAAAAAATTCAAATGAAAAAAATTCAAATGAAAAAAATTCAAATGAAAAAAATTCAAATAAAAAAAATTCAAATAAAAAAAATTCAAATAAAAAAAATTCAAATAAAAAAAATTCAAATAAGAAAAAAATTCAAATAAAAAAAATTCAAATAAAAAAAATTCAAATAAAAAAAATTCAGATAGTAAAATCAATGGTTACATCGTCAGTGATTCTGTAATTCTATATTCAAAGGATGATAGCAAGGATTCTTTAGAAGCCCTAATAAAATTGACCCGGGAAATATGCGAGAAGGAATTTATTGAAAATAGTATTTTGATACGAGGAGCTATTGAAAAAGGAGAATTTGACAAAGTACCGGCAGAAGAACGTCTCGACCTGGAAAAAGGGTTAATTGTTGGAGAAGCTTACATTAAAGCATATTTAGTTGAAGATTCAGGTTCGGTAAAAGCGATGGGAGTTATTCTTTCTGAAGATGTATACGAGGATATAAAAGATATATTGGATCAAATATTACGAAAGATATAGAGGATATAAAAGATATATTGAATCCAAATATTACGAAAGATATAGTTGAAGAAAAAAAGGATAAAAAATATTACTTACTTAGATATATTAATGTAGATTTTTTATGTAAGGATAATTTAAAGAACTTTATTACTTTTATTACTCTTGCAAAGGAATCCAAGTGGTTGCCACATTACTATAACACCATATATTTCGTCATTAAAAAAGAGAATGATAAAAAGATTGAGGAAATGTTTGTAAACATAGAAAATACTGTATATAATAAACTCTCCAATAAGAATTGGAATAAGAATTGGCGTGACATTGATCTATTCATAAAAAATGCTTTTGCAGAGGGGGTCATCAACGATTTTAAGAGTAAGTTTCTAAAGCACATCCGGAAAAAATTAATACAAAAGTGAGTGTCTTTTACTTTCCATAGAAAGGCTGAGGACGGAAGATTTACTATGCATTTTGTAGTGAATGACGAAGATTATTTTGATTTAGAAATTGAAGAGCCGACTACTATTCAAACAGCAGATAAATTTTTTGATTATGAAAATGCGGTAAAAGTAAGTTTTGATTTTAATCTAAGGATATGGTTGGGGATGTGGCGGTGGCTGGTATGTAAGCAGAAAAGATATTATTAATATGGCTGATGGACTTGAGGCATTATGTGATACTAAACAGGAATGTTTTGAGTATTCTTGCAAGCAAATAATGAAAGGCTGTACCTATCCGGAATACTACCATTTGACTATAAAAAGAACAGCAGCAGATAAATTTCATGGTAAATTGAAAATAGTAGATGATTTAGAAATTGTGGAATTGGAAGCCGACTTTTCACTACGTGCATTAAAAAATGACGCTGAATTATGGCGGAGTTATGCAAAAAAGTATCCAGTCATTTGATATTGTGTTTTCAGTTACTTGTGCAAGATAGGCATGAGTGCCTTTTTATATCTGAAATTGGGAAGGTATCGCATATTTCTCTTGAAAATGAATTTTTTTTACAAAAGGATATCGAATGACTTGAATATTTCGATTTACCTTGCTATAATAAGGACACAAAATCGGATGAACCGAAGAATACTGTGTGAATCTATATCAGGTGATGTCTTTGGTTAGGATGACTTTGAATGAACTCTCGGACCTCCGGCCAATCGTAAAAAACTCCGGGAAGACAATCTTTTGTTTCACAGTTTTTTTGAAAGGTGGTTTATTTATGGCAAACATTCAGAAACAGTATGATCTTTTCATTGACGGCAAATTTGTACCCGCCTCTGACGGCAAAACTTTTGAAGCCCACAATCCCGCCAATGGTGAAGTTTTAGCTTCTTTTGCGGAAGCGACCAGGGAAGATGTGGATCTGGCGGTGAAAGCTGCCCGGCGCGCCTTGAAATCCTGGCGCAAGACTTCTCCTATTGAAAGACAGAATTATCTCCTGAAGATTGCGGATATTATTGATCAGAATGCTGAGCATCTGGCTCTTGTCGAAACGCTGGACAACGGTAAGCCGATTCGTGAAACCAGTGCGGTGGATATTCCTATGGGGGCTGACCATTTCCGTTATTTCGCAGGCTGTATCCGTGCGCAGGAAGGCACGGCGACGATGCTTGACGACAATACGATGTCTCTTGTGATTCATGAACCGATCGGTGTGGTCGGACAGATTATTCCCTGGAATTTCCCATTCCTTATGGCTTGCTGGAAGCTGGCTCCGGCGCTGGCTGCAGGCGATACGATCGTTATCAAGCCGTCTTCCCATACGTCCCTGTCTCTCATGGAACTGGTCAGGCTGATTGCCGATGTACTGCCGGCAGGCGTGCTGAATGTGATTACCGGTGCCGGATCTAAATCCGGGCAGTGGATTCTTGATCATCCGGATTTCGATAAGCTGGCATTCACAGGCTCTACTGAAATCGGCCGCAGCGTATACCAGGCAGCTGTAGATAAACTGATTCCTGTCACTTTGGAACTCGGCGGCAAATCGGCCAACATGATTTTTGATGACTGTGATCTGGAACAGGCGGTGGAAGGTGTGGCGACAGGCATCCTCTTCAATCAGGGACAGGTCTGCTGCGCCGGTTCCCGCGTGTTTGTGCAGGAAGGCATCTTTGACAAGTTTATCGCCAAGCTGAAGGCAACTTTTGAAGGCGTCAAAGTGGGCGATCCGACAGATCCGTCCACCCAGCTGGGTGCTCAGATTTACAAGAGCCAGCAGGAAAAGGTGCTGAAATATATTAAGATCGGTCTGGAAGAAGGCGGCGAACTGGTGACCGGCGGCGAACGCTACACGGAAAACGGATGCGACAAGGGCTTCTTCCTGAAACCGACCATTCTTATCTCAAAGACAAATGCGGCACGCGTATGCCAGGAAGAAATCTTCGGACCGGTCGTTGTAGTGCAGAAGTTCAAGACGGTTGATGAAGTGATTGAGCTGGCAAACGACAGCGTATACGGTCTTGGCGGCGGTGTCTTTACAGGCAGCCTGAATACGGCCATGAAGGTCAGCCGCGGCGTACAGACGGGCCGTGTCTGGGTCAATACGTACAATGCGATTCCCGCGGGCGCTCCCTTCGGCGGTTACAAGGAATCCGGTATCGGCCGTGAAACACACAAGGTCATGCTGGAGCATTACAGCCAGACGAAGAACATCATGATCAATTTGAAAGAGGGTACCACGGGCCTCTATGATGTGAAATAAGGCAGGAAAATAAAAAAGACGCGGCGGCGTCTTTTTTATTTCTCCGGTGGAAGCCGGAAATGATGTTTTGGCTGTAGTTTTTATTTCTTCTGAAGAATCTTGATGATTTCCCCGATGTAGGCGCTGTGGTTATTGCCGGCGCGGCGCCCTGTGTTCCACTCGTCATACGCGCTCTTGTCGGTGTAATGATCCGGCGTCATCTCGGCGGTATAAATTTTTTTGCATACGAAGATGAGATCCGCTTCTTCAATGCCTGCCGCGTCGCCGATGGCAAGAGGGTGGAGTCCGGAGCCTTCATACTTGTTTTCATCCCGGCCGGAGTGGCTTCCCATGTAACTCATCTGCGGTTTATGTTTCTCCGGGAGGAATGACAGGGTGAAATAGTCCTGGCTGTCGAGAATCGTTTTGGTGAAACGGCTCTGTCGGATGTAGATGGTGGCGGTTTTCTTTCTCCACATGACGCCGAAGCCGCCCCAGGTAACGAGAAGTGTATTGCATTTCTCTATATTTCCTGCGGTCACAAGGACGTACCTGCTCCATGAGGTAAAGGGATTGATGTTTATTTCTTCCGGGGTGATTTCTGTAAAAGCCATCACAAGCCTCCTTTTATAAATGATTTGTAATTGACATAAACAGTATAACAAATCGGTGAGAATCAGGCGAGGAGGAGGAGGAGCGGGGAAAGCGGTGCGGCAGCCATTTGACATTCGGGAATGCATTGGATATAACTGTATATTGTAAGAGAATATTAAAATGATAAAAGGGAAGGAGGAGCTATGGAAAAAAATACAGGCTGGAAGCGTATCGTGTACCTGATGTGTGCCATCCAGGTGGGTGCGGGAATCGCGATGATCGGCGTCATGGCGTTTCTTCCTCTTTTTCTTGGTGAAATCGGTGTCACTGATGCGGGCGAGGCGGCTTTCTGGGCGGGGCTCATTTCAGGGGTCACGCCGTTTATGATTGCTCTTTCCGCGCCTTTCTGGTCTATCCAGGCGGACCGCCGCGGCCCGAAACTTGTCATGTCCATCGTCCTTGCGGCGGTGACACTGACAGCGTTTCTCTGCGCCGTGTCTACTTCGCCGTGGCAGGTGTTTATCTTCCGCCTGCTGCAGGGGCTGGTGGGCGGTTTCGTTCCCATCGGGCTGTCGGTCATTGCTTCCGTATCTCCGGAAGAAGAAACGTCCCGCACGCTCGGTTACTTTCAGGCGGCCATGGTGTCAGGCATTATGTTCGGCCCTCTTGTGGGAGGTCTTGTGGCGGACACGCTGGGGTACCGCATGCCCTTTGTCTTCTTTGGAGTCCTGTCCCTCCTCTGTCTGATCTGCCTCCGCCTGTTCATGCCGGAAATTCATCGCAAGGGAGCGGCAGGAGAAAAATCTTCCACCTGGCAGGAATTGAAATATTTTGCTGCCATTCCCCGTGTGCGTCTTATGGTGGGGATCCAGTTCCTCTGTAATTTCGGCATCACCGGTATCGGTCCCATACTCCCTCTTTACATCAAGGACATGCTCGGCGGCGGGTCGGAGATTATCGCCACGATCGTAGGCATCATTATATTTCTTGCCGGCGGTGCGAGCGCGCTCTGCTCTCTTTCCACAGGGGCGGTGACGGCCCGCGTTTCTCTGCCGCGGCTTTTGACAGCGGCGACCGTTTTTGTGGGACTGACTTTTATCATGCAGTATATGATGACAAACGTGTGGGGGCTTGGTTTCTTCCGTGCCGTTACAGGAATCGGCATGGGGTTCATCATGCCTGTGGCCAATACGCTCATCGCGCAGGCGGTGCCCAATGAAAAGAGATCCATCGTCTTCGGCGTCGTGTCAAGCGTCGTTCTCATGGGCAACGTGGCGGGCCCTGTATGCAGCGGAGCGCTTGCCATGGTATGCGGCTATGCGGCCGTTTTCTGGTCTACCGCTGTTGCCTTCCTTGCAGCAGGCATTGTCGTATATATCAATTTCAAAGATGAAATAAACGGAAATAAGGAGATTTGATTGCATTTTTTCTTTAAAATAGTAAAAATACTGATTCTTTTTCTTCTGCTTGCCTTTGTCGGAGCGGGATTCTATGCGGGAAATACCGCTTATGAAACGATGCTCACCGCGCCGTGGGAAAAAATCCTCGGCGTGACGAAACAGACAGCAGATCTTTCGCGCATTCACCGCAGGGAGCAGAAGGACGGGTGGCAGCCCGTGGAAATCCGTTCCGCTGACGGGACGAAACTTCGCGGGACCTATATAGAAAACAGCCGTTCTTCTGACCGTACGGTTATTCTTCTTCACGGGCTTTATCAGAATCGCTCCATGTGCATCCCTTATGTGGATATGTATCGGGATATGGGGTATAATGTCCTCCTCATCGACCAGCGGGGCCACGGAGAAAGCGGCGGCAGCCATACCACCTGGGGTCTTCGTGAAACGGACGATCTTGATGCCTGGACAGAGTGGCTGAGAGGAAAGGACGGCGGCGTGAAAATCGGTATGCATGGGATTTCGCTCGGCGCGGCGATGGCTCTTATTTACAGCGGAACGGAAAGAGGGAAAAATATTTCTTTCTATGTGGCTGACAGTGCTTATGGGGGCATGATGGAACTGGGGAAGGACAAGATCTCCGCCTATACCGGCGATCCCCGGTTTTTGTGGGGGATGGATCTCGTGGAGCCTTTTTTCCAAAGCGTCCTGTGGCTGAGGAGCGGAAAGACACTGTCCGATATAGATCCGCTGGAGGCGGTCAGACGTATGACAGCGCCTGTCCTTTTTCTCCACGGCGGCGCGGACACACTCATTCCGCCGAAGACGGCAGAGGAACTGCTGCAGGCATCAGGAAGCAGCAAAAAGGAACTTTTTATTTTTGACGGCGCGGGCCACACCATGGAAATGGCGGTAAACGGCGATGCTTACCGAAAGGCAGTCCGCGTATTTCTTGAAAGTCTTTCTCAAAACATGTGATACAATAAAAGACAGAGAAGTGATGAATCGAGAAAGGAGCGACCATGCTGATCCGTGAACGTACAGAGGAGCTGGAAAAGAAACTTCTGAGTCCTAAAGCGGCTTTTTCCGCGGACGCAAAAAGAAGCAGGGAGGAAACGGAAGATCCCATGCGCACGAAATTTCAGCGCGACAGGGACCGTATTCTCCACAGCAATTCTTTTCGCCGGCTGAAACATAAGACACAGGTATATATCGCACCTGAAGGCGACCACTACCGGACACGCATGACACATACCCTTGAAGTGGCACAGATCGGCCGTACGATGGCCCGCGCCCTGCGGCTGAATGAAGACCTTGTGGAAGCCATCGCCATGGGCCATGACCTGGGACACACCCCTTTCGGACATGTGGGAGAACAGGCGCTCCGCGACGTATGCGGACATTTCGAGCATAATGAGCAAAGCGTGCGCATCGTGGAATGTCTTGAAAATGACGGCAGAGGACTCAATCTGACCGAGGAAGTGAAAGACGGCATGCTCAATCATTCAGGGAATCTCAAGGCGCACACGCTGGAAGGCGGGCTCATCAAGTACGCCGACCGTATCGCCTACCTCTGCCATGACTATGATGACGCGGAAAATATGGGGCTCATCTCGGCAAAGGAACTGCCTGACCGTGTCCGCCGCGTGCTGGGGACGACCCACTCCTCCATGATTACAGCTATGGTACAGAATCTGGTGGAAAATTCCATGGATGAAGATACCATACACATGGACAAAGAAGGGGACGAAGTCCTTCTTGAATTCCGGTCCTTCATGTTTGACCGGGTCTACATGTCACAGCCGCTCATCCCCGATCGGAAACGGGGACATGGCGTAGTCGTCATGCTTTATGAATGGTACATGAACCATCCTGATGAGCTGCCGGAGAAGCAGAAAAAACTGGCGCAGGGAAATATTTCTTTGGCCGCCAGAGATTACATCAGCGGGCTTACCGATAATTTCGCCATCAACCTGTTCAAAGAGAAATATATGCCCAAGTATTGGAACCTGTAAATCAAAAAGCCGTGAGGAAAGAAAACGAAAAATCCTCACGGCTTTTCCTGTAATTGATACCGCGGCAGTATACTTTATTTCGTGTTTTCAGAAATAAAAAATCCTGTACGGGAAAATCCTGCACGGGCTTTTCGCATGGGAAGGACCGGTCATGGCCTGAACTTGTATCCCACGCCCCAGATGGTCAGGATATGCTGGGGATCGGCGGGGTCTTTTTCGATGGCGTCCCGGATGCGGTTGATGTGGACGGGGACGGTGGATGTATTGCCGAAGGATTCCATGCCCCAGATGCGGTTGTAGATGGTTTCCCGGCTGAAAACGATATCCGCGTTAATCATAAGAAATTCAAGCAGCTGGAATTCTTTATTGGGAAGCAGTTTGTTTTCTCCCCGGACGGTGACGATGCGGGTGGATGGGTTTAAAGTGATGTCACCGATCGTGATGATGCCGGTATTTTCCTTTGCCGTCCCTTTCAGTCGTTCGTAACGGGCAAGCTGTGATTTTACGCGGGCGGCCAGTACCGCGGGAGAAAATGGTTTTTCGATGTAATCGTCGGCGCCGAATCCGAGACTTCTGATTTTGTCAATGTCATCTCTTCTGGCACTGACGATGAGGATGGGGATATCCAGCTGTTCCCGCAGCATGCGGCAGATGGAAAGCCGTCCGTGCCGGGGAGCATCAGATCCAGGAGGATCAGGTCATAAAGGCCGCTTTGCGCTTCTTCCAGCCCTTTTTTTCCATCAGTGATGATTGCCGCATCCAGGCCGGAAAGCGTGAGGTAATCTTTTTCAATTTCGGCAATGGCGCTGTCGTCTTCGATGATAAGAATTTTTTTCATGTTTTACTGTCCTTCCGTGAGCGGTATTTTTATTTCTACGCATAAGCCATGGGGTATGACGTTTTCGGCATTTACCGTGCCGTTCATGAGGCATACGGCTTTTTGGACGATGGTCATGCCGAGACCGCTGCCGTCTTCCGTACGGCTTCGGGCCTTATCGGTCCGGTAAAAGGCTTCGAACAGATGGCGGAGTGACGTTTCCGGTACGCCAGGGCCGTCATCGGTAACGGTCAGGACAGCTTCATTATTTCCTTTTTCCAAATGGAGGAGAAGATGGCCTTCCCCGGTGGTCTTGTACTTGGCACTGTTGGATGCCAGATTCATGAGGATGCGGTTTAAAAGGAGGCGGCTTCCCCTGATGGGTACATGTTTCGCTGTTTCTGCCGACAGGATGAGTCCCTTCTCTTTGAAAGAATTCCGGTTTTCTTCTATAAAGTCATGAAGCACGGCGGAAAGGTCGAGAGTTTCTTCCGTGTAGGCTTTGACACCGATATCCAGCCTGGATAAATCGAAAAGCTGGTTAATCATGCGGTCCAGATCATCAGCGCGCCGGCAGATGACAGACAAATATTTCTCTTTCTTTTCTTCCGTGTCCGCTACGCCGTCGCGGAGACCTTCCGCGTAGGCCTTGATAACGGTCAGCGGCGTTCGGATATCATGGGAGATGCTGGCAATCAGTTCTTTCCGTTTCCGTTCTTCTTCTTCCTGTTCCGTAAGTGACAGGGAGAGTTTTTCCGTCATCAGATTAAACGCGCGGAAGACGGGGCGGTATTCATCATTTCCCTTGTGGACAAGCCGGATGGAAAGGTTTCCTTCCTGCACTTCCATCGCGCCCTGCTTCAATGTTTCCAGCGGCGGGACAATGTGGCGGATCATAAAAGAGGAAAGGAAACGGCTCGTCAGAAGGATGATGAGCAGAATAATGCCTCCAATGCTCCACATGGTGGTTTCAAACAGATGTTCCACCGCTTCATCGCCCGGATTGTACGCCCGGTAGACATGATTGGAGATGAAGTAGAAATAGTAAGGTGTATCTTTGCAGGTCATCTTCCTGGCATAATAGAAAGATTCATCTTTGGCACGGATATAGGTACCTGTCCGCCCGTTTTCCCGTTCCTCCCAGTCGGAATCCGGCGGAATCCGGGAGAGCTGTGCCAGATAGTCTTTGTTTCCGTAGGTGTAAATGGGATCTTTTCCTTTGGTGAAGAGAATAAGATTCTGCTTTGGGGACAGGAGGGAAATCAGCCACCGGCCGGCGGAGTTTTCCGGATGTTCCAGATTGCCGTGAAAAAAGATATGGCAGGAAATTTCGGCGGCACGCGTGCACTTGGATATATTTTCCAGATACAGATAATTATTGCCGCGGCTCAAGATTAGGGCGCCGGCCAGCATAACGGCGGCGACGATGACAGCCATGAAAATAGGCACGATAAACATGATGAGGTGCGAAATAAGCAGCCGGCTTTTTACAGTCATAGTTTCTCCTTGTATAGTTTCTGCTTTTACCCTACCTCAAATGATAGACTCCTTCAATAGAAAAGGGAAGAGTTTAATTTTTGTTTAAAAACGGATAAAGATGCGTTCATGGTTTTCAGGTATCGTATCCATAGAGAACAAGAGGGGAAATGAAATCTATGAAGGAAAAAATGAAAAGCCATCCGTATCTGTTTTTAGCAGCGGTCTTTGCTCTGCTGTTTCTTGCAGGAAACGAGCTGGCTGCCGTGACGGACACGGCGGAGTCCAATTACGCGCTTACCGCCAGGGAAATGGTGCTATCCGGGGATTGGATGTCTCCGCGGATTTATGGACATTACTGGTATGACAAGCCGATCTTTTTTTATTGGGAACTGGCATTGTCTTTTGCCGCTTTCGGTTTTAATGAATTTGCGGCGCGCCTTCCGTCGGCTGTTTTCGGTGTGGCGTCCGTGCTGTATACTTTCTGGTTCTCCTCTAAGGTTTATGACAGGAAAACAGGCTGGACGGCGGCTTTGATCCTCGGAACATCTTTGGAGTTCTGGCTCCTGTCTAAGGCGGTGGTCACCGATGCGGCGCTTTTCTTTTTTATGAGTGTTTCCATTGCTTCCTTCTATCTGGGCTATCGGGAAGACAGGAAGTACTATTTCCTCTGCTATGCGGCGGCAGCGCTGGCGGTTCTGACAAAGGGGCCGATCGGGCTGGTACTGCCGGGGCTTTCAGCAATCCTGTTCCTTTTATGGAGGCGAGATCTGAGGGAAATGCTCCACGTCCGTCTGATTTCCGGCATGGTGTTATTTCTTCTTCTCTGCGCGCCGTGGTACATATACATGACCGTCTATCATGGCACCGATTTCCTTTTGAATTTCTTCGGTGTCCATAATTATCTCCGTGCCACGGTGGCGGAGCATCAGAGTACCGCCCACTGGTGGTTCTACATTGCCATGTATTTCGTCGGTTTTTTCCCTTGGAGCTTCTTCATGCTTCCCGCCCTTTTCCGGAAATGGAAAGAACACGGACTTTCTTTTGCCCGGGCGGATACGGCAACGCAGTTCCTTCTGGTTTGGGGAGTGACGGTTCTCTTTGTTTTCCAGCTGATTGCCACCAAGTATACAACCTATACGTTTCCCTCTCTTTTTGCCTTTGCCATCCTTACGGCAAAGCTTCTTGCCGGATATGACATGGCATTGGGGCGCAAGGCGCTGATGGCAGGCGCTGTATATACACTTCTGGTGCTGACCGTTGTACCCATTCTGACATACATGCGGTCGGGAAAAGGGCCGGGAACCGCGCTGGCATCTATGGATACGGGAAATGAAATCATCGTTTATGAAAATGAGTACCGGACATCAACCGTTTTTTACAGCGGAAAAATAATTTACCGTCTGGCATCAGCAGATGAGATAGACAGGTTAAAACCGGGAACGCTTTCCTGGAACGCCAAAAATGTGATGCCGTTCTATTCCAAGGAAAAACTTAAAGACAATAAAGACGGATATTTTATTGTTGTATCGCCCCGTACGGAAATGGGAGACACCGAGATTATTGAAGTGAAAGGAAGTGCAAGTGATGAGAATTCTGATTACAGGAGGGGCCGGATTTATCGGTTCCCATTTGACTGGGCTGCTATCCTCCGAGACAGTTACCATATTGGATGACTTGTCCGCCGGCAGGCTGGAAAATATACCGGATGATGCAAATTTCGTCTGCTGTGATGTCAAAAGCCCGCTGGCCCGGGACGTGGTGAAAAATGGACACTTTGATGCCATTGTCCACCTGGCGGCGCAGACCATGGTACCTGCCTCTATGGAGGATCCGAAGAAAGATATGGAAGATAATATAGAAGGCACGGTGAATATCCTGGAAGCGGCGAGAAAGTACGGTGTGAAGCGGATCATTTTCTTCTTCGGCCGCCGTTTACGGAGATATTGCTCCGGAGTGCCTTCCCGTGAGGGAAACGGAGCCGCTCCGCCCGGTATCTTTTTACGGACTGTCTAAAATGACCTGTGAGAATTATATCCGCCTCTATCAGAAAGCTTACGGCCTTTCCTATGTCATCTTCCGCTTTGCCAATGTGTACGGCGAACGGCAGGGAAACAGCGGGGAAGGCGGCGTAGTGAGTGTTTTTGCCAGACAGCTGGCGGAAGGGAAATCGCCGACCGTTTATGGAAACGGACAGCAGACACGGGACTTTATTTATGCCGGAGATATTGCCAACGGCATACGGAAAGCGTTGTTTTCGGAAACGGCGAATATCACCTGCAATCTGTCCACCGGACGCGAAGTGACAGTCAAGGATGCGGCGGACCGGCTGCTTCGGCTGTCGGGTTTGTCAAAGCCGATCTGCCATGCCGCGGCAAGAGAAGGAGATATCTTCCGCTCGGCATTGTGCAGCCAGATGGCGGGAAAATATCTCGGCTGGGCACCGGAAACGGATTGGCAGAAAGGATTGGAACGAACCTATTCTTATTTTGAAAAAGAATATCGAAGAGAACGGAACGCTATGCCGCCTACAAACGGAATCCCTGCTGCCGGCCTGTAAACAGATAAGACGGTGACAGACAATAATAATATTACGGATAATCGGAGGAAAAAGAATACTGATATATAAAGAAAGAAGTTGTATTTCTTTTCCCAAGATAGGGAGGAAGGTGTTTTGCTTTATGTAAAACCCTGTATTGCCATGAGAAGTGGGGAATCTTTTCAGATTGGAATCGTAAGAGATTTAAACAGGACAAAAAGGAAGTGCGTAAGTTATCGGCATCCGACTTACGCACTTCCTTTTTATACTTCTTGTTTACGATTAAAAGGTGGGCATGATGTCCCGTAATCCTTGTATTTCTTTACAGCATCGTGCTGAGTTTTCCCACTCTTTGGGAATGGCGCGCTTCAGAATAGAACTTGAGGAACTTCCGCGCGATGACGGAGAGGGGACGGCCTTTGACCTTGACCACCGTTTTGTACAGTTCTGTATCGGCTTCTTCGATACGGCGGCAGGTAAAATGACAGCCGATGTCCTCCCCCGGCTCAATGGGAACGAGGCTTACGCCGTAATCATCTTCCGCCCATTGGAGTGCCGCGGTCCTTGTCGTGCAGATGCTGAGAATATTCGGCTTTAAATTGTGTGCCTTAAAAATTTTGTTCATGATCAGATTGCAGCCTGCGGATGCACAGAGCGGCAGAGAGGCCAGATCTTTAATGGAAACCGTTTCCTTGTCGCCGATGTCGGTGAGGAATTTGGAATTTTTCGAGAAAATGGCGCATATATCTTCCTCTCTTTGGAATAAGATTTCAAAATCATTTTGATGGATCAGGGGCACACTTAAAATGCCCAGTTCCGTGATACCAGAAAGAAGCTGCTGTGACTGCTCATTTACGCTGCCTTCGTAAATTTCATAAACCACATTCGGAAATAAGTCATGGAATGGTTCCAGACAGGTCTTAATGAAAATGGATGAACGGGAGTTGGCGGCGCTGATACGCAGCGTGCCCCGGTTTCCATCGCTGATGTCATCAATTTCAATCCGTGCCATATCTTCCAGTGAACAAATATACTTCGCCTTGTGGTAGAGGATTTTTCCTGCATCCGTTAAGATCAGATGCTTGCTTCCTCTTGTGGTGATAATCAATTTTGTACCGAAATATCCTTCCAGCGATTTCAGCTGTTTGGAAAGTGCCGGCTGGGCGATATGGACAAATTCAGAAGCGGACGTCATGCTGCCTGCTTCCACGATAGCCAGAAAATTTCTGTAATTATCTATTTCCATGAGTAGACTCCTTTTCAATGCAATGGAAAAAGTTTCCTCTTTTTCGTTTCGATGCCGGTCGAATTTGCATTTGTCAGAGTTTGCTGTATCTCTATATAGATTAGTATATTATTAATTGCAAGTCAATAAAAAGTATGCAAAAATGGGAAAATTTCTAATAAGAAATATTTCAAATTCCAATCGGGTATTTTTATTTTCTTTCTGCCTGGTGTACTGTATAGACATAAGAAAGGCTGCCGGCCAAATAGATTTGCATAATGTACTGAGTTTGCTGTTTCCGAAACAGAGAGGAGAATTATCATGACAGTTCAGAAAAAACAGGCTTTTGGCAGAATTTTGCGCCATCGTCTTGACGCTGCGAAATTATTCCCGAATTTAGGTGAGAAGGGAAAAGATTTCACCGATTATATCCAGGGGGCGCCCGTGACCAAATCGGAACTCGCCCGTCATGCAGAAAGAATCAGATTATCTCTTGTGACAAAATAATATCGGATCGGCTCTCACCTTCCCAGATTCGATTTTATTATCTGTCCCTTTAGCGAAATGGCTTGCCTGTGCAGGTCATTTTTTGTTTGCTTATTTAGGAAATAGGCGGGCACCGGCACAAATCATTCTAACGGTCTTGCCCGCATTACCGGGGTGGCGAAAGAAGTCGTCATAATGACAGGAGACGCTGATCGTCATTCAGCGTGCCAAAGAAGGATCTGCCGCCGTAGTGGGGAAAACAGCAAGATGTCACCCGAGTAATAGATTCTTCGCTTTGTGTCATATTGCTGCTTCCCGTCTTTTCCACAAAGCATTCTTGCCACCGTTCAGAATGACCGGGGACGGTAAGGCGTCATCCAGAGTGTGAGCGAAGGATCTGCTGTCGTGGTGAGGAAAACGGAACGTACCGGAAGTTTTTTGCGATTAGAGTCATTGCGGCGAGCCAGTATCCTCCAGCCACTGCATCAGTGATGAGGAATGTTTTATGTATAATAGCCCCTAGCTATTAGCTTTTAGCTTCTAGCTGATAGTTGCTAACCGCTAACTGCTAACTGCCAACAGCTAACAGCTAACAGCTAATGACTAATGACTAATGACTAATGGTAAAGAGAAAATAATTTTTATTCTGATGTGGAAATAAAAAATATTAAAGAATAATTAGTAGAGCGGAAGGGCGGTTTATTCCCTGCAGGAAAGGGAAGTGGGCTTTTCAGGGTCTATATTTTATTGCCTATATTTCATATTAAAAAGGAAAAATAGGAATAACTTATTTATAAGGCATATCTAAATATTCTTATAAGATATTTTTAATATTTTAGAATAAATGTTAATCTTTTATCAGCCAAAGGAACGACGGCAGGAAACCGCTCCGCAGTGATCCGGATTTAATCGGCCTGCTCTAAAAAAAAGAAGCGGTTAAAGTGCATGGCAGCCCCTGCCGGCATGTTTCTTATGACGAACTGATGGAACCTTGCGAAAATGGCGGTTCCGTATTTCCTAAAGTCCCGGACAGAAAGGAGGTTGCTGCATGGAAATGGAAGAAGAGGAAAAACGTAAGATTCGTGAATTCCTGAAGAAGGTGGATAAAAAATATTATCGTCCCGATATCAAAGAAAGGAAATCCTTGTCCGAAGAAATGGTAGATGCGGCAGAAGAGACGGGCGGAACTATTCCTCCTTTGGAGGAGGAGTAACCCTGCAGGTAGGAAATAGTTCAGAAAACGTCTTGGTGATTACTGCACTTTTATGACTTATTTCATGCTTACAATTTACCATTGCTTTTACAGGATTGGGGGAGTATTCAATTTATGGAAATGATTATGATGATGGATCCGGCGGTGAAGTGTCTTTGCCTTCTTGCTGTCGTGGCGATCCTCTTTGTTACGGAAAAACTTCCGCTGGCGGTGACGTCAGTTTTCGCAGCCATTTTTTGCTGGCTTCTGGGCCTTGTGCCGATTGAACAGGTATTTCTGGGACTTGCCGATTCGACGGTCGTCCTCTTCGGCGGTATGTTTATCGTAGGCGCCGCCATGTTTTACACCGGTCTTGCCCAGGATATCGGCGGACAGATCGTCAAGCTTTTTGGTACGGGGGAAATTAAACTGATGGTCGGCATTATGGTTATTGCTGCTGTCATGTCTGCCTTCCTGTCCAATACAGGCACCACGGCGTGTCTTATTCCGGTGGTTATCGGTATCTGTAAAGAAGCACACATTCCCGTTTCCCGTGAAATGATGCCCCTTGCCTTTGCGGCAGGTCTCGGCGGTACCTGCACCCTCATCGGTACCCCTCCAAACATCATTGCGAACGTCGCCCTGAAAGCGGCGGGCATGGGGGACCTCCAGTTCGGCTTCTTTGAATATGCCTGGGTCGGTGTGCCGATTACCGTGGCAGGCATTCTTTACATGGTATTCATCGGCCGCCACTTGCTGCCTAAGACAGACGCCGATGATTTTAATGTGGATGAAGTGGAACAGGAAATCGAAGCCAATGAAACATCTAAAACAAAGAAAATTATCTGCGGTATGATCATGCTCGGTGTAATTATCACCATGGCGACAGGCTTCGTACCGCTGGAAATTGCGGCGGTTATCGGTGCGCTTCTCTGTGTCATCACCGGCTGCCTTTCCGAACGCCAGGCCTATGATTCCATTGACTGGGTCACCATTTTCCTCTTCGCCGGCATGATTCCGCTGGCGAGCGCTATGAATACCTCCGGCGCGGGGAAACTCATCGCGGAATATACAGTGGCGGCTCTCGGTGGAGATCCGTCTCCCTATGTCATCACCGCGGTGCTCTTCATCCTGGCCGTTGTCCTGACGCAGTTCATGAGCAATACCGCTTCCAAAGCACTCCTCTGCCCTGTGGGCATCGCTTTGGCAGCCCAGGTCGGCGCGTCCCCGCGGGCTGTTCTCATGGCGATTCTTATCGCATCCTCCTGTGCTTTTGCAAGTCCTGTAGGTACTCCGCCGAATACTCTCGTTCTCGGCCCGGGCAAGTACTCCTTCATGGACTTCGTCAAGTGCGGCACCGGTCTTGTTGTCATCTGCCTCGTGGTATCCATTGCGGTAATCCCCGTGGTATGGCCTTTCTTCCCGAATTAAGGGGAGTATGGCAGTATGACTGAAAACAGGAAATAGTAAGCCTGTTTTGCTGTCGAAATCAGAAAGTCTGTCGGATATATCAAACCGATGGACTTTCTTTTTTATGGATGGGAATATCAAGCCGTCAGTTGTTAGCTATTAGCTATTAGCAGTTAGCAGCTAGAAGCTAGAAGCTAGAAGCTAGAAGCTAGAAGCTAGAAGCTAGAAGCTAGAAGCTAGAAGCTAGAAGCTAGGAGCTAGGAGCTAGCCATTAGCTGTTAGCGGCAAGATGTCATCAGCGTAATAGATTCTTCACTCTGTGTCACTATCCCGCTTTCCTGCCTTTCCTACACAGCATTCTTACCTCTGTTCTGAATGACGATTTAGGGGAAGCGCGTCACTAACGATAGGGAATGGAAAGCGTCATAATGAGGGAAACGTTAAGCGTCATCCTGAACGAACGTGAAGGATCTATTACCGTGAGGAGGAAGGCGGTAAAATGTCATCAGTGTAACAGATTCTTCGCTTTGTGTCATATTGCTGATTCCCGCTTTTCTCATAAAACATTTTTGCCAAAGCTCTGAATGACGGGAAACGGTAAGACGCCATCAAAGTAATGGATTCTTTGCTCTGTGTCACTATCTCGCTTCCTGTCTTTCTCACACAGCATTCTTGCTCCTGCTCTGAGTAACTGGGTTCGGAAAGGGTGTCCGGGGTATAAGGGATAATTATTCTGCCGGATAAAAACCGCCTCTGAAGGTCAGATTCAGGTCTGACGGCCAGGGCGGTGTTTTAACATTTCTAGAATGTATTTTTCAGCAAAAACGGTGGTAGAGTTTTTCTGCGGCTTCCACGTCTGTCATATGGAAGCGGTGGAGTTTTTTGGTAAGCATGCCGATAAAGGGGTGGGCGCGGAGGAAGCGGACCGCTTTTTCTTTTATCCCATTTTTATCTGTATCGGTATAGCCTTTTTCAATGGCATCCAGCCAGTCTCTTTCTTCTGCGTAGTTTATTCTGCAGATTCCGTGGAGAAGAAGAAGGAAATCTTGTATTTTCTGCGTTTCTTTCCTGCTGCAGTAGTGCCGGCTTTCCCAGTCGAGAAACGTAATTTTTCCGCCGGTGCTGCACAGGATATCCCGCGGCGCAGGACGGCCGTGGATGACATCCGCATTGTGGAGTGCGGCAAGAGACGCGCCTATGCGGTAGAGAAGATTCTTTTTTTCTTCAAAGGTGAAATTAGGATCTTCCATCCAATCTTCTATCGTGGGGCCGCCGTCACGGGTGACCATGTATTCGGATGTGAGAACTTCGATTTGCGGAACGAGCCCGGGGCATGCCTTCGCGGCGATGGCAATTCGGGCGACTTCGAAAAGAAATTCCGTTTCCGGAGGCTGTTTTACCAGCCGGTTTCTTTTATTGCTGTACTTTCTTTTGATCCAAAAAATGGTATCATCGATTTTAAATCGTATATTCTTTTGATCCGGATGGCAGGCGATTTCTTTTTCCGCCGCTTGTTTTATGATTTCTGCATTCATGATTTCTCTGTGTGACGGTTAAATACTTTTAATAGATATATCCATCTTAGCACGTTGACCCGATTTTTCAAGTTTCATGGAAGAGCCGGCGGCTTGAATAATCGGTTTATATTTCCTATACTGGACGTAGAATGATGAGAGGACACAGGGGATTGGAGCGGTGCGCGGGAGGACATATGGAAGCGGATGAGTGGGAAAGAACGGCCTGCGGGGAAATAAAAAGAGAGAAGCACTTTTGGGGAGAGAAATTTGCGTCTCCTCTTGGTTTATGCTGTTTCTTTCTTGCCGCTTTGGCGGTTTTCTTTCGGAGCCCTTTAGTTTCTTTGACGCTTCTTTTGCTTCCGCCTGCCTGGGAGGATTGGAAAACGGGGTATGTTTCTGATTATTGGAGCGTTTTCCTTGCGGCGGCAGGGTTGGGGCACAATGTTTTTTACAGCCGTCTGACGGATGGTTTTATATCCTGTGCTTTTGTTCTTGGCCTGTACGGGCTTCTCTTTCTGCTGGCAAAGCATGCCATGGGGGCGGGAGACATATTTCTTTCAGGTGCGGCTGCATTATGGCTTCTGCCGGTTTCCGTACCGCTTTTCCTGTTTCTTTCCGCTTTCTCCGCGGCTATGGCAGGCATGGTACTTCTTTTCTTTGGCAGAATGTCCCGCAGGGAGGGGATTCCTTTCTGCCCGTTCATCGCGTTGGGAGGTGTGGCGGCGTATGGCGCGGAAGTATTTCAGCTTCCGTTCTTTCCATCGTGGCACTATTTTATTTGAGGCTCTTCTGGTTTCGGTTATTTTATCGCTTGCGGCGCTGGCGGTGATCCCTCTGTACACGGGATGGCGGAGCGAGAAAAGGCTGGAACTGGCAGCGGAGGAAGTGGCTTCGGCGATACGGCAGGTGGAAATCCTTGCGAAAAATGAGTCGGCCGATTACCCTTCTATGTCGGAAGGGCTCACTTTCTTTTGTGAAACGATGACTGACGGCACGGGACGGTATTACACGAGGAAAGGGACGGAGCGTGTGAATCCGAAAGGATATCTGCCCAAAGGGATCCGCGTGGACGGAGGGAAGGCCTCGCTCCGTTTCCGGAAAGACGGTTTCGCAGGAACGGGAGAAGAATATAATATATTTCTGACCACCGACAATGGGAAATACGGGCGGATGATTACGGTAGCCATGTACACGGGGCGTGTCCGTGTAAGGAAAATAAAATAGTGGGAAAGATCGGTTTTATGGTAGAATGAAAATGTATCAGGGAGATCTGATATATCATTAAAGGAAAGGATTCTTTCCACGGATCATGAGCTGATCCATTTAGTATTTGTCACGAATTTTCGTGCACCTTTTATTTATGTAAGAAAAGAGGAATTTTATATGGCTTATTTTATTACCCCGAATGTTACGGCGGATAATTCCGCTTTCCCTCTTCGGCAGGCAGAAGGGAAAGTTCTCGGCCGCGTCCGTTCCCTTGTCAAAGGATCTACGCCGCGGGCGGGAGTGAAGGATTACCGCTTTTTTGTTGATCCTTTGTCATCGCTGCCGCCTGAAATGGGAGAAGGCCCGCGGTTCGGCTTTACCGGATTTATGAGCCGCAGCGGCTACGGTTTCAATGCTTTTGCCGGTGAAGAGGAGGCGCTTGCCAGATTGCAGGAAGATCTGGGCGGTTCTTTCGTGACATTCACGCCTGCTCTTAGAAATAATAAGTTTTTCGTCCTTGATGATTTGAAAAAGGAAGGACGCACCCCTTTCATGGAACAAGATGAAGATTACCGTCCCGTTCCCGCTTTTGGACGGCAGGGAGAGCCTGCGATGGAAGGAGATATCAATAAATTCTGCCGCCATCTTTTGGAGGGGAAACCTATACCCGGCCTGTCAAAAAAATATTGGAACAATGATTTTACGCCCTACTTCATTGCTGCGGCTGCGGAGCGGCATGATGGAAAGTTGGGCGACTTCGTCCTTTTTGCACCTTTGGACGGCGATGCTTTTGAAGAGACGGTCATTGATGAGGGCGGCGCATATTTTCACGGAGGCCGTCTCGGGTACAAAGTGATTGATATCTCTGACGAAATCATGGCGGGCCACGTTCTCCGCTGCACCAATTCGCCCCTTTGGTTCGTACCTTTTGAATATATCGAACACTTGAAAGAGGGCATGGAAGAAGTGCCGGCTGATGGGGATATCTTATCCGCCCGCGGCATTGAAGAAAGGCCGGAGGTATCCTTTGCGTCCGCCGCGGAAGCACCTGCGGGTTTGGGAAATATCCTGCCTTCCCTTTTGGAGAAAGACACTTCTGAAAGCGTGACTGCCGGAGAGGAAGGACCGGCAATCGATGAGAAAGTGGAAGAAATAGAAATGTCTGAAGAAACAGAAGAAAAACCGGACAGGGAAGATGAATTCCTGAACCGTTTTTCCGCGCTTGCTTCTTCAAAAGGACTTCTGTATGCGGAAAAAGATTTGATCAATTTCCATATTTCCGTGAAATCTTCGCGCCTGACGATCCTGTCGGGGATGAGCGGCACAGGGAAATCACGTCTTGTCCGTCTTTACGGCGAAGCCATGGGACTGCCTGATGACCGCATCGCCGTTGTGCCTGTCCGCCCGTCATGGATGGATGACGGAGATATTCTCGGCTATGCGGATATGAAAAATATGATTTACCGCCCTGCCGACACGGGCCTTGCGGAGCTTCTTCTTGATGCGGAAAGGCATCCGGAGGAAATGTATATCGTTTGCTTTGATGAAATGAACCTGGCCAGAGCGGAGCATTACTTGCCCAATTTATTTCCGTACTGGAAAAAGAGGAGGATCCGGTTATCCGCCTGTACAATCCGTCGCTCCAGGGGCGCCTTTATAATGGAGAAACCTATCCTGCGGAAATTTCCATCGGAAGAAATGTCATTTTCACCGGTACGGTGAACGTGGATGAATCGACGTACCGTTTTTCCGATAAAATCCTCGACCGCGCGAACATGATTACTCTCCATCAGGAACGATTCAGCGACTGGCTCACTGCCGAAAAGGCGGAAATACCGGATCTGAAGGAAATATCCTTTGCCCAGTTTGAAAGTTACCGGAAAACGGGGGATATGGAACTCACGGCGCGGGAATTGGAATTCCTTGATACGCTGAATGATGCCCTTCGGGAAGGCGGTGTCCAGGGGTGTATCGGTTTCCGCGTGGCGCGCCAGATGGACAGGTACTTAAAGAATATTCCAGAAAATGACGGTTTTGATCGGGAAGCGGGACTGGACTGCCAGCTGGTACAAAGGATACTTACCAAAATACGCGGCTCTGCCCAGCAGCTGTCTGCTTTGCTCTCGTTCTCTGACAAAGGCGAAGTGGAAGGGCGTTTAGTCAAGGTGCTTGACAGTTTTTCCGATCTTTCCGATTTTGAGGAATCACGATGTGCCTTGCGTGCTAAAGCACAGGAACTGAATTTGTATGATTACACGGTCTGAACGGTCAGGAGAAAAACGGAACCGGATATTTTCGCCGGGGAGAAGGAACCGCCGTGAAAAGAAACTGCCCTTCAGGCTTTCTTTCATTACAAAAGGCGACAGTGGCCGTGTTTACCCGTTTACCCGGTTTGTAAACGGAGAAGAAGCAGTTTTGGAAGAATCCGCCGGTGTGAGTCTCGTGGAAAATCAGGATATCTGGCTCCGCTTCGACGGGCCTCCCGATTTCCGTTTTACCATGGACGGGCTCGATGTGGTGACGCTGCCCCATGCGGAAAAGATTGACGGACAGAGTTATCTCCGCCCCGGATGGAAAGGAGAACTGTTCCTTCTTTTTGAGGGGAGAGACTTCCCGCTTGTTCCCGGTTACTATGTGATTACCGTGACAGGCGCGGGAAAAATATGGCGGGGGCTTTTGGAAATCACCCCCAAGTTCATGGGACGGCAGAGCTGGCAGGCTATGCGTGAGGAACTGGTAGGGGAAATAAAAGATCTTTCCTTCGATTTTATGAAACGGAGTATCCATATTTCCCGTTCCATGGAAGGCGAACTGGGGCTGAAATCTGCCATGCTGCTCCGTTTCTATGCCATCAGCGAAGAGTCGGACCGTGTCGTGCAGGTGCTGGGGGAACTGGCGCGTACGGCAAATTCCCGCATTGTCCGCAAACAGGGTGTCGTAAGGAGCAATCGGGATGCCGCAGGCGCCCATATCCGCTGCGCAGCGGGAAAGTCGCGGGAAGGGACGCCCGTCCTGCCTGTCATTTGCTCGGAAGTGACCTGGAACGTGGCGGAGAATCGTTTTGCCAAAGCTATTTTACAAAAGCTGGATGAAAATCTCCGTTCTTTTGTACAGGAAATTGACGATCATGCACGGCGGCTGGGAAAAGTACAGGATGCCAATGCGGGATACTATAAAAACCGAGATTTTAAAAACGGGGCCAATGCGCTTTCTCATTTCGAGAAATACCGGGCCCGGGCGGTGCATATACGAAATGCTATCCGGATGGTGGCAGAGGCGACTTGGTTTCATGAAGCAGAAAGCGGAATGCCCGAAACACTGCCCATGACTGTTTTTCTTGACCCCCGTTATTCCCTCTTATACAGACTATACAGAAATTTGAAAAATCCTGCCGACAGTCTTTCCGTATCATCTTTCTATCAATTCCAGTGGAAGAGGACAGACAAACTGTACGAACTTTGGTGTTTCCTCCAATTCATCAAAGCGCTGGAAGAAAAGGGGTGGGAGCTGGCGACGGGCCCTGCCGTGGTGCAGGAAGACGGGAAGTACCGTCTGTCCAGCCTGGAAGAAGGAACGGAAATTACTCTGTCAAGGAATGATGAAAAGATCCGTCTCATTTATGACGGCACTGTGCCCCAGCATGCATCGGACACCGACAGGGAAACGGATCCCCTCTATACGAATAATGTCCACCGCCGTCCTGATCTCCGCATGGACTACTATCGGAACGAAGCGTATTATGGCTCTCTCGTAGCAGATTTTAAATACCGTGACATTTTTTTCCTGTGGCGCGACGCGGCAAGAAGTGCGGGCATCCGTACCCAGTTCAACGCGTACCGCGATATGAATACGAAATTTTACCGCGGCATGGAAGAGGGCGATTCTCTCAGGAACAGCCGCCCTGTAAAAGAAGTGTGGGCGGTTTTTCCGAAAGAAATACCTCCCCGCGGAGATGAGGATTTCAGTCTTCGTTTCATTTCTCTTGCTCCCGGTCTGAAAGCGAACGGGAATCTGGCGGAGATGGTGGAGCGGTACATTGTTTCTCTGAATGAAAATTAGGACAAAAAAAAGCGTTTGGAACCAAACAGTCCAAGCGCTTTTCAATTTACCGGATATGGTCTTTTGGAATCTGTGCCTCGCAGAGGTGGTGGATTTCTTCCGTATGCCTGCTTTCTGTAAGGAAGTAAAGGAAATCACCGGAGAGAAGTTTTGTATCAGGGTCGGGAATCATATCTGTCCCCTGCCTTTTGATATTGACGAGTACCGTGTGAGACAGACGGGGGATTTCCTCCACTGTCCGGTTTTCGAGGATGGAACCGCTGCCCACGGGAACTTCCAGAATATTTCTTTCTTCGTCGGAAACGGGCGTAGAACCATTGGACAGGGATTTTTTCAAGAGAGAATCATAAATCGGCTGACCTTTCAGAAGTTCCGCTGTGACATAAGCTACGGCGGAAGCGAGGGCAAGCGCCGTGAGGTGATGGAAGTCACCTGTCATTTCCAGAATAAGGAGCGTCCCCGTAATAGGAGCGCGGATACTGGCGGCAAAGAAAGCAACCATGGCAATGATAATAATGTTTGGCAGGTAGAGGGCGGATAAAATGCCTGCAGAGATGAGGAGTTCCCCCTCCAGGGAGCCGATGAGGGCGCCGATGACGAGAAGAGGCAGGAAAAAACCGCCGGGAACGCCGCAGCCGTAACTGATGAGGGTGAAAAGAAACTTTGCCAGAAGAAGCGCCGCAAGGAATCCGAAGCTGTACCGTGCTTTTGCCAGCGAATCGACCAGGAAATTTCCTCCGCCCAAGACATCGGGCAGTGTGAAAGCAAGAATCGTCGCTGCAAAGAGGGCAAACATGATTTTCATATATTGGTTTCTGAAGACGGGAAAACCGTAAAAAGCGTCCATATGGAGCAGGCCGTAATTGAAAACGATACCTGCGAATCCGCAGGAAACGGCGATAAGTGCCACACACCACAAGTATTCCGATGGCAGATGGACAAGGAGAGGAAAGGAAAAACTTGTCGCCGATCCGAAAAAGAACTGGGACACAATGGTGGCAGAAATAGCGGAAGCCATTGTAGGGAGAAGGACAGCGCCCGAAAAATTGCGGTGGAGCTCCTCCAAAGCGAACATCGTTCCCGCCAGGGGAGCGTTAAACGCCGCCGCAAGACCCGCGCTGGCACCGCTGGTGATGAGGTACCGTTCCTCCATGCGTGTCCGTCCCATGAGGCGGCTCAAGCCCTGGGCGGCAACGGCGCCGATTTGAATAGACGGCCCTTCACGGCCCAGAGACAAGCCCGCGCCGATGCCTAAAGCACCTGCGGTGATTTTTACCCAGAGAATGCGGAACCATTTCATTTTGAAGAAACCGAGAATGACACCCTTCACCTGCGGAATCCCCGACCCGGAAGCCATGGGAGCGTATCGGCACATGCCGTAAAGTACGCCGCCGATGAAGAAAAGCGCCGCCAGCCACCAAAGGAGGGGGAGGAAATCGGAAATCCCGAAAGACGGGATAATGATTTCCTGAAACAGACGGCGGCGATAGGTATCAGCCAGTCCCAGGAGGAAACGGAAAAGGGCAATCAAAGACCGCCGGCGATTCCGACGAGGATTCCTTCCAGAAAAAGGCGGAGACGGAACCGGTGCCAGTGATCAAGAGCGAGATATGTTTTGAAAAGCTGTTTGTTAAACTGCAGGCGGGATTCTTCTCTTTCCGCCTTTTCCGATTGAGAGTCCATAATCTTTCCGATAGAAATAAGCCGCGAAGATGCTGCAGCCTGAAAATTAAAGTTTAACCTGGTAAGTGAGTACCGCGTCGATAGCGGAAATAGCGTTTTCCCAGGTGAGGTAAGAATCCTTCATCTCCCGGGCGTAAAATTCATCTTTTACGTACTTCGCATTGATTTCCACATTCAATCTGGCCGCACGGATGCAGGAAACGGCTTCTTCTGCGGCGATAACCGCGTCGGTGATGACATTCTTATTGCAGTGAAGCAGAAGCTGGGTAAATGCGGGGAGCAGTTCGCTCATAGTGTCTGCCATCCGGTAAGGTGCTTCTGCCGATTTTTTAAAAGCTGCTTCCAGTTTTTCTTTCTTCTTCGTATCGGCAGGATCCCTTGGTGATTGGAGAAGCGCCATCAATTCACGGAAGTTTTTTGCATCTTCATCCATCAAATCCAGGAAAATAGAACGGGCCGATTCGAAAATGGCGGCATACTGCTCCGCTTTTTCACGGAAATCATCAGTATTCTTTCCGGAAGAAGAAAGGCGGGAAACCATTTCTCCCAAGGCACAGGCCTGCGCTCCGATGAGTCCCGCAGCAGCACCGCCGCCGGGAGCGGGAGACGTAGAACCGAGAGCGGATAGGTAAGCATCAATCGTCATTTCATGAAATTTAAGAGACATAGGACCTCCTACAGGTTTTATTACTCTTCTTATTATATAGCTCCGGGCAAGACAGAGAAAAAGTAGAAGGGATCCACCGCGTACAAGAGCTTTTCTCCGGAAACTTGAAATATTGACGCCTGTGGGCAAGCATGGTATAATACATTCCGTTATACAGCAGGTGCTGTATGACAAGATGCGGCGGGTGTGGTGAAGTGGTTAACACGGCGGATTGTGGCTCCGTTATGCGTGGGTTCGACCCCCACCACTCGCCCCATTTTTTTTACACAAATCTATACGGTTTGCAGGATAGGATCCATTTTCCATAATGGGGGTATAGCCAAGCGGTAAGGCAACGGACTTTGACTCCGTTATCGGTGGTTCGACTCCACCTACCCCTGCCAATATATTGCGCGGACAGCCGCGTTTTTTTATTGGTATTTTTAAACGACACTGTACCGTAGGCAAGGTGCTGTTTAAATATTGCAAAAATGCTGCTTTTCTGAAGGTTCATTTTACAGGTTGATTTTTAAATTCGGTATCATACAAAATATCTTTATTTGAGCGGAATGAGAAAGTGATCGTATTTCGAATGCGATAAATTAAGTGTTGATTAAATTGTGAATAAATAGTAAAATTGGCTTGTGAATGTCATTTTTATCCAAGAAAATGCAGAAAAGAAGGCTTCCAAGCGATGAATGAAGTCAATTGGGGTAGTAATTCGGGGAGGTATGGATATGAATAAAAAGGTATTAACTGCAGTTATTTTGGGGATTGTTTCGTCAGGATATTTTTCTACGATATCTGAGGCGGTTATGCTGGATACTGTTTATGTAGAAGCGGATAGAATACATGACGAGTATGCCGGCGGTTTTGTCGACCGCGGTACCGATATGGGGATATTGGGAAAACAGGATTATATGAGTGTGCCGGTACAAGGCTTATCTGTTACCGCGAATGTGATTGAAAATATAAAGTTGCCTAACAACACGTTGTCGGAAGCAGTAACACTGTCGCCTTCTGTTCGTTCAAGGGGCGGTAATGCTTACAATGATATATCTATCCGAGGTTTTAATATCAGTCCTCATGATTACTTGTTGAATGGCATCCCCGGTTTGATGTGCCAATCTTCTATTCCTACATCGTTCGTGGAACGCATAAATATTATTTCCGGGCCGTCTTCTTTGATGGAGGGATCGTCCTCTGTCGGAGGAACGAGTGTAGGAGGTGCGGTAGATATTATTTCAAAAAAAGCGGAGGATAAGCCGACACGTAAGTTTACAGAGACTTTTTCCGGCAGAGGGACCTGGGAAGAAGCAGTCGATATCGGCCAGCGGTTCGGCAAAGAGAAAGCTTGGGGAATAAGGGTAAATGCCAGTTTAGGAAAGGGAATAACACATCGTCAAAAGGAAGATATGACGAATGGGAGTATTTTCTTTAATCTTGATTATGATAAAGGGAATGACAGGGCCAATTTCTTTTACGGACATTTCCATGTAAATGAATTTGCGCCGGATCTTCCGCTGAATTTGGGGAAAATGAATGTTCCCAAACCGCCGGATGGATCTACAAATTTTCAGGCATCATGGGCAAATTATGCGTATACTAATGATATTCTCGGGTTATCATATGAGCATGACTTTAATGAGCATTTGACATGGTATCTCAAAGGTGGATACCATGATGAAGACTGGTATTCCTGTTTTGAGTCTTACTATCCTACACTGCAGGATGATAAAGGGAATTATGAATCTTATATCGAGCAGGTGCCGATTCGTTTATACAGGAAATCTTTTATTACCGGAATAAAGGGTGATTTTATGACGGGGAAAGTGAAGCATAATCTTTCCCTGAGCTTTGAAAAGCAGTGGTACAGCGGATGGTGGGGTGACTGGGCAGCGGGATATGACTACCTGTATCATGGAAATATTTATGATAATTCCATTGAAAAGTTTAAAAAACCGATTGTAGATCGAATTGATTGGGGAAAATATAAAAGGCAGACTTCTTCAGGAGTATCTTTTATTGATACCATTGAAGCAGGAAAGCTGGTCGCTATGCTTGGGATCCGTCATCAACATGATAAAACGGAAAAAAGCTATGATGGTTCAGCCAATTCGCCGAGTATCGGTTTAACTTATAAAGTGACACCTGAGTTTTCTATATATGGAAACTGGATGGAAAGTGTGATTCCCGGTGTTACAGTTGGCGCAAAATATGCGAATAAGGGAGAAGTTTTAGACCCGAGTAAAACAAAGCAAAGTGAGTTTGGTGTAAAGTGGGATCGTAAAAATATCGGAGGTACGATTTCATATTTTAATATCCATGAACAGTTACCAATGGTGGATCCGAAAACAAATATCTACGGATATAACGGTCAACAAAAGAGCAAGGGAATCGAATTCACTTTGTTTGGAGAACCGGTGAAAGGTCTGCATGTGCTTGGCGGGATTTCAAATATGCTGGTTAAGAATATAGGGGGAACCTATGATGGAAAACGGTACCATGGAGCGCCGCGCTGGATGGGTACGCTTGCGCTGCAGTATGATATGACTTCCCGTTTTTCGCTGATCAGCCGGATTACTTATAATTCGTACTCATGGGCGGACGATAATAATAAAAAGAAAATCAAACCATGGACTCGCCTGGATCTGGGGGCGAAGTATTCATGGAACGACAGGCGGTATCCTGTTACCTTATCCTGCAATGTGATAAATGTGTTGAATCATAGGTATTGGTATGGCGCGGGAAATAACAGTGTCTATTTGGGAACGCCGAGGACTTTTGTTGTATCGCTCGGAATGGATTTTTAGGAAGTGAATGGAAAAGCCGCATCGTTTATATCATGCGGCTTTAATTTTACCCGTAATAAGTGTAGGACAATGATTATATGACGGAGTATGTATGAGAGGCAGGACAGTCGATGAATGAAAGGATAATGAGTCATGTATTAGGACTGTCTTTCTTACTGTCAGTTATTCTTGCTGGAGGGTGTATGAGCAGTCCTCCCGAAAAAACAGAAATGCGGGGAACCCCATCAGAAATAATGATAAAAAATATTTCTGTAGATGATTATAGTGTAAAAGGTGAAAATGAACAGAACTTTTCAGAAGTGCCTCAGAGAGTGATTGCCATAGGAATGGAAGAGGTGGAAATGGTACTGGCATTTGCTGATATGGATCAGATTTTAGGGATATATGGCTTTAATGATTTGCAGGATTTTCTGAAACCTGAATATAAAGAAAAAATGAAGGGTGTGAATATCCTTTCACGGGGAGAAATCAATAGGGAACGGCTGATTGAACTAAACCCTGATTTGATTGTTGCCGAACAATGCAGCTATACGCCGGGGGCGCTGCAGTCCACAGATTTTTGGAATGATAGAAATGTTAAAACTTATGTCCCGCTCAGTTCAAACAGTCCGGAAAAACATCTGCGTGAAGAGACTATTGAGGCAGAGTTAAGGTATATCCGGGATTTCGGCAGGATATTCCGGAGGGAGCAGCGTGCGGATGCTTTTATAGCCGATATTCAGGGGGTTTTAGACTTCTTTGATGAAAACAGGGGAAATAGACCGGAGCGCCGCGTCATGGTGGTAGAAAATTTTGGAAAGAACATTGCGTCTTATGATAAAACGAAATTAGCAGGGCAGATTATTACCCGTTTGGGGGGAGTGGTGCCTGTAACGGCACCTATAATAGGGAAAGAAGATATTATTGAGGAAAATCCGGATATACTTTTTGTTGTTTGCAGTGATGGAAGCCATGGGGAAAGCATGAGGTTTTTTACAGATGATCCGATTTTCAGAGAGATGGAGTGCATAAAAAACAGTGAAATATACAGTATTGAATTAGAAAGTATTTATAGTCCGGGGATACGTATAAAAGATGGTATAGAAAGAATCGGGTTAGGGATGTATCCTGATTTGAGAAATGATTATCAGAAATTGCAGAAAGATTCAATTAATCCGTCATATATAGATTGGTTGAGATATAAAGATATGTCAGACTTTAAACAAGAATCGTGAAAACTCCTGCTGCGGGGCAAAGAAGCCATAAGCAGGAGTTTTTGTATGTGTATCTGTCTGTGGACTGCAGATCTCATGGTCTTAATTTATGCGAGAATTTTTACATATTAATGGGTACTGCATCTTTCTATGATGAAGGGAGGTTGGATTAATTTCTATTGATTATGAGATGAATATATATAAAGAAAATCATTGTTTTTTCTGATGGTTGTGATAAAATAAAATTCGATTCATCCCGGATGCGGACAGACACCCGCCGGGGGGATGAAAGGAGATTGGAAGAATGAGCAGTTCAGTACAGTTTTATTTGGCGATTTTTATTTTTCTCATGACTTATGCGGGCATTATGTCAGAGAAAATACATCGTACGATTTGTGCTCTTGCCGGCGGCGGCGCTATGATTTACTTTGGTCTCGTTACGCAGGAGCAGGCGATTACAGAATTTATCGATTTCAATACACTGGGACTTTTGACGGGGATGATGATTTTGATTTCCGTTGTGAAGCAATCCGGTTTCTTTCAGGTACTTGCGTTGTGGGCGCTGAAGAAATCAAAGGGATCTCCGCGGGAGCTCCTGATTTTGCTTTCTATCGTCACGGCGGTGGGGGCGGCACTCATTGATTCTGTCACGGCGGCACTTCTGATCGCGCCCATGACGATTTCCCTGTGCCGCATGCTCCGTATGTCTCCCGTGCCTATTCTGATTTCTGAAATATTGATGTGCAACATAGGTGGTACGGCACTTATGATCGGAAATCCGCCAAACGTCATGATCGGTTCCGCGACGCACCTGGATTTCAATGATTTCCTTATGAATCTGGCTCCGGTCGTTTTCATTACGGTCATTGTCATCCTGATTGCGGTTCTTCTCATTTTCAAGAATGATTTTTCCAGTGTCCGCATGAGTGCGGAGGAGCTGGAAAAAATTGATATTATGTCCGGCGTGGAAGACAAATCTATTTTCAGCCGGTCGCTTATGGTTCTCGCACTTACGGTCCTCGGCTTCGTTGTCCATTCCCATTTTGGTCTGGAATCGGCAACGGTCGCCATGACGGGCGGTATGGCGGCACTGCTCTTCTGCGGTATCAATCCGGAGGATGCTCTTAAAGAGGTGGATCTGGACACACTCATGTTCTTCATGGGGCTCTTCATTCTGGTGGGGGGCATGGAAAATGCCGGCGTCATTACGGCAATTGCGGAAAAGGGGATCGAAATGGTGGACGGCGACAGCCACCTGATTACCTTCCTCATTTTGCTTCTTTCCGGTGTAGCTTCCGCTTTCGTTGACAATATTCCTTTCACGGCGACAATGATTCCTCTGATCCAGGATATGCAGTCTCTCATGAATCTGCCCCATGCGGATTATATGTGGTGGGCGCTTGCGACCGGTGCGTGCTTCGGCGGCAACGGTACTATGATTGGTGCTTCACCGAATGTGATCATGGTGGCTATCGCGGCAAGAAGGGTTCAATATCAGTTTTACCGCTTTTATGAAATGGTGCTTTCCTCTGATGCTTCTGTCTCTTTTTGTGGCAGGGTGTTACCTTGAGACACGGTATTTCATTTTCGGTATGTAAATAAATAGAATAATATAATAGAGTAGAAAGCGCTTTTCTTCGGAGAAGCGTTTTTTCTGTTGTAAAAGACGGCCTTAATGAAATATTTAATATACGCTTATTGCTTTTCTTTTGCATGGAATTGGCCGAACTAAGATAAATGAATAAAATGGGAATTTTATGTGTATGTCCATTCCGTAAATAAGATGGTTCTGCGAACCTTTTCTATTTGACTTTTTTGCATTAGTGGTATACTATAATTTCTGATGTAAAGAATATAGTATACGTTTTTACATATCATTCATTGACTAAGGAGGGTCATGATGGACGCAAGAGAAAATGCTTATGTACTGTGGTTTGATGAGCTGCGCCGCGCGGACGTGGGACTGGTAGGAGGGAAATCCTCTTCTCTGGGGGAACTGACTTCTTCCGTGGATGTGCCTGTTCCATACGGATATGCGACAACAGCCAGCGCATACCGCTATTTTATGGAAAAGACGGGACAGAATAAGAAAATCCATAAGATGCTTCAGGAACTGCAGGATGTGGAAGATTCCGTAGAGCTCCATGAAGTCTGTACAAAAATCCGTGAAAGCATCTGCTCTGCCACTATGCCGGAAGACCTTGCCGAACAGATTGGCAAGGCTTATGAAGAACTTGCCGAAAAGGTGGGTGAAAAGAATCCTTTCGTTGCCGTCCGCTCCTCTGCTACCGCGGAAGATTTGCCGGATGCTTCTTTTGCCGGGCAGCAGGATACATACCTGAACGTCACCGGGCGGGATATGGTTATCCGGAAAGTAAAGGAATGCTATGCGTCCACTTTCACCGACCGTGCCGTTTATTACCGTGCGAAGAAAAACTTTGACCATGAAAATGTGGCGCTTTCTGCCGCTGTCCAGATGATGGCCGACGCGAAAGCGGCAGGTGTCATGTTCACCGTCAACCTGGCGACCGGCGCTGACGACAGCATCATGATCGAAGGTTCCTGGGGGCTTGGCGAATACATCGTGCAGGGTACCGTAACACCCGATAATTTTGTTGTGGATAAAGATTCTCTTACCATTACTTCCCGCCGCATCAATGAAAAATCCATCGAACTGATCCGCAAAGAAGGCGGCGATGTGGAAGAAAGAAAAGTGGAACCGGAACGTGCCAAAGCGCAGGTTATAAGCGATGAACAGATTGCCCAGCTGGCCGATTACGCGAAACGTATTGAAAAACATTATGGCTGCTATATGGATATGGAATGGGCTGTCGACCATAAAGACCGCCTTTGGATTCTCCAGGCACGCCCTGAAACAGTCTGGTCCAAGAAAAATAAAGAAAAGAAATCGGAGGAAGAAACAGTCATGACAACTGATCACAACGTACTTGTAAAAGGACTTCCCGCATCCCCGGGCATGGCGGCAGGCAAATGCCATGTCATCACCGATCCGAAAGATATTGATACCTTTAAAGAAGGCGAAGTTCTTGTCACCACCATGACGTCTCCCGACTGGGTACCCGCTATGAAGAAGGCAGTTGCTATCGTGACTGATGCCGGCGGTATGACCTGCCACGCTTCCATCGTATCCCGCGAATTGGGAATTCCCTGTGTTGTCGGAACAAAGAGCCGCAGTGTAGAAGCGACAGGCGTGCTGAAAACGGGACAGGATATTACCATTGATGCACGCAACGGCATTATTTATGACGGCATTGTTGCCGATCTTGTGAAGAAAGGAACGCCCGCTGCCCAGGCAGCAGGTACAGCGGCAGTAGCTGCCGAATATTTCCCGCCTACAGGCACCCGCGTTCTTATGAATCTCGGCGATCCCGATCTGGCTGATAAATATGCGTCGCTTCCCTGTGACGGTATCGGACTCATGCGGGAAGAATTTATCTGGACCACCTTTATTCATGAACATCCGCTGTACCTGATCGAAACAGGCCGGCCAGAAAAAGTGGTAGATATGCTTGCTGAAGGCATCAGCAAAGTATGCCGCGCCCTTGCTCCGCGTCCCGTTGTTCTCCGTTTCTCCGATTTTAAATCCGGCGAATACAGAAATCTCAAGGGCGGCGATAAGTACGAACCGGAAGAACCGGCCGACCTTCTTGGCTGGAGAGGCGCTTCCCGTTACTATGATCCGAAATATACCGATGCATTCCGCCTGGAACTGAAAGCGGTCAGAAAAGTCCGTGAAGAATACGGCCTGAAAAATCTGAACTGCATGATTCCGTTCTGCCGCACCGTTGATGAAGCAGAAAAAGTAACGGCCATTATGAGAGAAGAAGGACTGGAACGTGGTCCGGACTTCAAACTTCTCCTTATGGCAGAAATTCCGGCCAATATTCTCCTGGCAGATCGCTTCAATAAGTTTGTTGACGGCTATTCCATCGGCTCCAACGATTTAACAATGCTTATTCTGGGCTGCGACAGAAATAATGATACTGTGGCTTCTCTCTTCGATGAACGCAATCTGGCTATCAAGAGGGCTATCCGCCACCTGATCAAAGTGGCGCACAGAGACGGCAAGACCGTATCCATCTGCGGACAGGCGCCGTCCGTATATCCAGACTTTACAGAATTCCTCGTAAAGAGCGGAATTGACTATGTATCCGTTAACCCGGACATGGTGAAGAGTACCCGGCTGAATGTAGCCCGCATAGAGCAGCGTCTGATGCTGGATGCGGCGACGGGCAGAGGTGTCGTAGACCAGGAAGATTACGAACTTTGATTTTGAGATAATGGCAGAGGGCATGGGAAAGTTGACATGTCCTCCGCCACAGTTCCGCTTTGCGGAAGAAGGAGAGAAGGGAAATTATGCAGCTTACCGGCCGACAACAGGAAATCACGAGGATCGTTCGGGAAAACGGTCCTATCACAGGAGAAATGATCGCACAGCGTCTCCATGTGACGAGGAGCGCGCTGCGTGGAGATCTGGCGGTTCTTCTTTCAGGAGAGGTAATCGCTGCCCGCCGTCGTCTCGGCTACTATTACCTTGGGGGCGGAGAAGATCCCGCGGCTGCTGAAATCCGTTCCTGCACGGCGGAAGACTGTATGTCCCGCCCGATACTTGTCGGAGCGGAATCCAATGCCTATGACGCGGCGGTTCTCCTGTTCACCGAAGATATCGGTACGCTTTTCGTGGGAAAGAAAGATGACATACAGGGCGTCGTTTCCAGGAAAGATCTTCTGAAAGCGGCCATGGGCCGTGATGATTTGGCAAAAGTGCCGATTTCCATGGTAATGACATCCCGTTCGAAAATGATTTATGCCGAACCGAAAGAAGATCTTGTATCCATCGCACAGAAGATGATGGATTATGAAGTCGATTGTCTTCCTGTAGGGACTTTTAAAAATGTGGGAAATGACAGGAAATTTGTTCTTATCGGGCGTGTATCGAAAACGAATATCACCCGTCTCTTTTTGGAATTGGGGAAAGGCGGCAGAAAATAATAAATGGCAAAACAACCGCAGGTTTATGTCGTTTCCGATTCTCTTGGAGAAACAGCGGAAAGCGTGGCCAAAGCGACCATCGGCCAGTACGATACGGATATTGAAATCCACCGCGTGCCTTTTATCCGTCATACGGATCAGATAGAAAAAATTATCAATGAAGCGGCACAAGAGGGGGCCATAGTCTGCCACACATTGGTTAGTCCTGAACTTCGTGCCGACTTTGAGCGGCTTGCCCATGAAAAAAATGTCCGCTATATGGATATCTTAGGCCCCATGATGAATATGGTGACCGATATGACAGGTATGCAGCCCCGCATGAAGCCGGGAATCATTCACCGTCTTGATGAAGAATATTTTAAGAAAGTGGAAGCCATTGAATTTGCCGTCCGTTATGATGATGGAAAAAATCCGGCAGGCTTCGCAAAGGCGGACATGGTTCTTATTGGCGTGTCCCGTACATCTAAGACACCGCTGTCCATGTACATGGCGCACAAAAAATATAAAGTGGCGAACCTGCCCCTTGTGCCGGAAGTGCAGATACCGGAAGAAATATTCCAAGTGCCTCCCTATCGTCTGATTGGCCTCATTATTGACCCTTACAAACTGAACGGAATCAGAAGGGAACGAATGAAAGCGCTCGGATTTTCAGGAACGGCGAATTACACTGATATCGAGCGCATTGAAGATGAGCTGGCTTATGCCAAAGAAGTCATGCATCAGCTTCACTGCACAGTCCTTGATGTATCAAATAAAGCCATTGAAGAGACGGCGAGCCGCATCATGTCCATTATTGAGCGGAATAAGGAACTATATGGCGACAAATATTGACAGATGAAAAAATCTCCCGAAGGAAACTTCAGGGGATTTTTTTGTGCTGGAATGATTTTATGAATACATTTGCGGAAGCACTGTTTATCACCGCGGGTGCAGATCCTTCACATTCGTTCAGGATGACGTCTTAACGTCTTATACAAGGATCATGGAGCCGGCCGTCAGAAGGAGCTGTGGCGCACGCAGCGCGATTGAGGATACTCGCTTGTCGTAATGATTTAAATCGTAAAAGAATAGTTAGCTTGCAGCTGACAGCTCACAGCTGATAGCTTTTATCTTCTTACCATTTTCCCCACCACAGCAGCAGATTCTTCACATTCGTTCAGGATGACGTCTTAACGTCTTATGCAAGGATCATGGAGCCGGCCGTCAGAAGGAGCTGCTGGCGCACGCAGTGCGATTGAGGATACTTGCTTGTCGTAATGATTTAAATCGTAAAAGAATAGTTAGCTTGCAGCTGACAGCTCACAGCTGATAGCTTTTATCTTCTTACCGTTTTCCCCACCACAGCAGCAGATTCTTCACATTCGTTCAGGATGACGTCTTAACGTCTTATGCAAGGATCATGGAGCCGGCCGTCAGAAGGAGCTGCTGGCGCACGCAGTGCGATTGAGGATACTTGCTTGTCGTAATGATTTAAATCGTAAAAGAATAGTTAGCTTGCAGCTGACAGCTCACAGCTGATAGCTTTTATCTTCTTACCGCTTTCCTCACCACAGCAGCAAATTCTTCGCTGCCGCTCTGAATGACGTTTACCGATTCCCTCATTATGACGCCTTACCGTCTGCTGTCATTAGTACCATATAAGTGTAGCAAAGAGAAATACAACATTTCCCCTGCTGCACTTATTTTCTGAACGGGGACAAGCATTCTGTTTGAGAAAGCCGGAAAGCGGGATGGTGACACAAAGCGAAGAATCTATGATTCTCATGACGTCCTGCGGGGTTCTTTCTATTTATCTCATCACGGTGGCAGATCCTTCACTAGCGTTCAGGATGACGCTTTACTGTTAGTGTCATTATGATGTTTTCCGCTCCCCATCGTTAGTAACGCTTTCCCCCAATCGTCATTCAGAACGGGGGTAAGAATGCTGTGTGGGAAAATGGGTAAGCGGAACGGTGACACGGAGTGAAGAATCTATTACACTGATGACACTGTGCGGTTTCTTTTCTGTTTATCACAAAATTACTCTTACCGTTTTCCTCACCACGGGTACAGCTCCTTCGCATTTGTTCAGGATGACATCTCACCTTAATCGTCATCTTCATAACTAATCCTTTGCCAATACCCCGAATGACGTTTTCCGTTTCTTGCTACTATGGCGCTTACCGTTATTCGTCATTTAGAATATATGATAAAAATTTACTGCGGGAACAATAAAAGAAAACCACCTTTTATTTGATAACAATTAGAAAATATGATATGCTGTAGAACGAATTGAAATTTATTCGCAGATTAAGCGGATGCTGGATCGGTAAGGATGGAATTTACATGAGAAGCAAACGAATGCGGCGAAGCATCATCAGACGTGTTTTGCAATTTATTCCCGTACTGCTGGGAATTACTTTTCTTGCGTTCCTTTTAATCTATTTATCGCCAAGCGATCCCGTGAGTGTGCGTATGTCGGCAGGCGGTATTTCTGTCAGTCCTGAAATCATGGAGTCCATGCGAAGATCCATGGGGCTTGACCGCCCGCTTCTTATACAGTACGGTGACTGGCTGTGGAATATCCTTCACGGAAATATGGGGAAATCATATATTACTGACGCTGACGTGCTGGACCAGATTTTGAAAGCGCTGCCCTATACATTGAAAATGGCGGGCGCTTCTCTTTTGCTGACCCTTTGCATTTCGATTCCCGTAGGGATACTCACGGCGGCCATGCAGAACAGCAAGTTTGATTATGTGGTCCGTGTCATGGCGTTTGTGGGAAATGCTCTTCCCAACTTTATCATCGCCCTTTGCCTCATGTTTATTTTTTCCTACCGTCTTGGGTGGATTCCTGTGCTGGCGACGACAAAGCCTATCGGACTTGTCCTTCCTGCGCTCACGCTGGCGCTGGTCATGTCGTCCCGCTATATCCGGCAGATTCGTGCCGCCATGCTTGATGAGCTGGGCAAGGGGTATGTGGTGGGACTTCGTTCCCGCGGACTTTCCGAAACGACCATTTTGTATAAGAATGTGTTGAAAAATATTATGGTAACGGTGATTACACTCACCGGTATTTCCCTCGGCTCTCTTCTGGGCGGAACGGTCATCGTGGAAACCGTTTTCACCTGGCCTGGTCTCGGCAGCCTTATTATGGAAGGGATCAGCCAGCGGGACTATCCTGTAGTACAGGCGGTCATCGTATGGATGGCATCTGCTTTCATGGTGGTCAATCTGCTCACCGATATTTCTTATACCGTTTTTAATCCGAAAATTAAAGATATATAGGAGGACCTGTGGATCTTTTTGCAAAACGGATTTCCAAAAGTATGTGGTGTCTTCTCGGCATCATCCTGTTTATCATTCTTTTCAGTTTGATTTCACCGTACCTGGCACCTGATGATCCCTATCTGACCCATTCTGACAATATTCTTGCCGCACCGGATATGAATCATTTATTCGGTACCGACAGCCATGGACGTGACGTGCTTTCCCGGGTCATGGTAGGGAGCCGCAATTCCATTTTCGCTGCGTTCGCCATTATTGCCTGCGCAGGGACATTGGGAAGCTTTGTAGGTCTTATGGGCGGTTACTTCGGCGGGAAAACGGATGCCTGTCTTATGCGGGTGACCGATGTATTTCTCGCGTTTCCCGATATCCTTCTGGCTATTGCCGTGGCGGGTATTTTAGGCGGAAGTCTTTTAAATGCCATGTTCGCCCTCGTGCTGACGGCGTGGACCCAGTATGCCCGGCTGGCACGGAGCTCGACCATTGCTATTAAGGAGGAAACGTTTATCCACGCCGCCCGTCTCGGCGGGTGCAGCGATGGGGAGATCATATTTCTCCATATTCTGCCGAATATCGCGGGGCCGCTTATCGTGACCGCGACGCTCCATGTAAGCGGTATGATGATGGGGATTGCCGGGCTGTCCTTCCTCGGGCTCGGGGTGCAGGTACCGGAAGCGGAGTGGGGATCCATGATCAGCGAAGGACGCTATTGTCTTCAGAATGCGCCGTGGGTGGCTCTCGCACCGAGTGCCGTCATGGTTTCCGTTATGCTTGTTTTTAATTTATTCGGTGACCAGGTCAGAGATTTACTGGATCCGAAAAATGAAAAATAATTATATTTTTTAGGAGGAAAAAACATGAAAAAGAGATGGATTGCTGCAGGATTGGCAGCGGTAACGGCCTGTTCCGTTTTTATCAGCGGCTGCGGTGATGATAAGAAAGCGGCGGCGGATAAAATCGTCCGTGTGGCGGGGACAGTATCCGTATCTTCTTCGTCCATGGATCCGGCAAAAGGATGGGATGGCTGGTACATTGTCCGCTACGGTGTCGGCGAGACACTGTTTAAAGTAGGGGATGGTCTCAAGATTGAACCCTGGCTTGCTGAAAAGTTTGAAAAGATAGATGACCTGACCTGGAAAATCACGCTGAAAAAGAATGTGACATTCTCCAACGGGGAGGCCATGACACCGCAGAAAGTGATTGACTCCCTGAAACGTGCGGGCGACATGAATGAACGCGCCGGTTTCCTGAAAACCGCCGTTTATACTGTTGACGGGGACGCTGTCGTCATTAAGACGGAAAAACCGCGCCTTACCCTGATTAATGACCTGGCGGATCCTTATGCGACCATTATCGACGTGGCAAATACGAAAGATTTTGAAAAAGCGCCGATTGGTACGGGCCCATTCGTGATGGCATCGTATGAGAGCAATAAAAAAGCCGTCATGAAAAAGAATCCGAAGTACTGGGGCGGGGAAGTCAAGTCTGACGGCGTGGAGTATACCAAAGTCACTGACGCGAATGCGCTTGCCATGTCTCTCCAGGGCGGTGAAGTGGATATCGCTCAGGATCTGACCGTAGATGCTGCCGAAACTGTTGCGAAAAAAGACAACCTCGTTGTGAAGAGGGTGGCACAGCCCCGCGTGTACCAGATGTATTTCAATCTGAATAAAATGCAGGATAAAGCTGTCCGCGAAGCGATCATGTACGGCGTGAATAAGAAGGATATCGGAGAAAAACTGATGAAGGGCTCGGTGTCTGCTGCTTACAGCGCGTTTCCTGATGACAGCGCTTATGGAGCAAAGAATCTGAAACCCCGTATGTTTGATGCTGCCAAGGCGAAACAGATTCTTGCCGATGCGGGATATAAAGATACCAACGGCGACGGTGTCGTGGAAAAGGACGGTAAGCCGCTTACTGTACAGTTTTCTGTTTATAAGCGCGCCGCGATAGCTCCCATTGCTACGGAAATGCAGGCTCAGCTGAAGCAGATCGGCATTGATGTCCATTAAGAATTTTGAAAAAGCAACCTTCTTCGCGCCGGGGGATTTCGATATTGCTCTCTATTATGTAGTCACCATGCCGGTGGGAGATCCCTACGATTTCCTCTACAATGCCTATGACAAGGACAGCAAAGTCAATTTCGGGCACTACAATAATCCGGAAGTGCAGGAGTGGCTGGAAGAGTTGCAGAAACTGCCTGACGGCGAGGCAAGGATGCAGCTTGTCCATAAGATCCAGCAGGCGGTCATTGATGACGCGGCCATGGATTTTGTCGGATTCAATACGATCCAGGTAGGCATGGGCAAAAATGTCAAAGGCTACCTGATTACACCGAATGATTATTACCAGGTGACGAAAGACCTCGAAAAATAAGCGGGAGAAATCTATGCAGCCATTACTGACAATTCAAGACCTCAGCGCCGGTTATGGCGGCAAAACGGTCATCCGTGATATTTCCCTTACACTGATGCCCGGTGAAATACTGGGCGTCGTCGGGGAAAGCGGCAGTGGGAAAACGACGCTTCTGAAAGCAGTTTCGGAAGTGAAAGGCCTCAGGACCGATGTCTATACGGGAACAGTCACTTTCGATGGGGAGGACCTGCTCCATATGGACGCGGAGGAAAAAAGAAAATGCCAGGGAGAAGAGATAGCCTATGTATTTCAGCATCCCGGCGATTCCCTGAACCCTACACGGAAAGTGCGTGTCCAGTTCTATGAGACCATCCTTGCCCACAGGCGGATGGAGAAAAAAGAAATGGACGAACTGATTGCTTCCGTTTTTAAGCGGATCGGACTGACCGATGTGGAACGGATACTGAATGCTTATCCCTTTGAACTTTCCGGCGGAATGGCGCAGCGTGTGGTGATTGCCCTTGCCGTGCTGCTCCATCCGAAACTGATTCTTGCTGATGAGCCCACCTCCGCGCTGGATACCACCGTGCAGAAACAGGTTCTAGAAGAACTTCTCATGCTCCGGGACACCCTCCATACCGCCATAATCATTATTACCCATAATATCGGCGTGGCCAGACATCTGGCGGATCGTGTGGCGGTGCTTTATAAAGGGGAAATCGTGGAAATGGGAAAGACGAAAGAAGTTCTTGAAAACCCGCAGCACCCCTACACGAAATCGCTCATGGCCGCTGTGCCGAAACTGGCATATGCCATGGAAAAGGAGGCATGATGGAGGAAATCCTTGTCTGTGAGAACCTGACGATGACCTTTGACGACGGCGAATACATCGTGCATGCTTTGAAAAATGTGAGCTTTTCTCTTCGTAAAAATGAAGTTCTCGGCATTATCGGGGAAAGCGGAAGCGGAAAATCGACTATTGCGAAGCTGATTACCGGACTTTATCAGCCGACAGGAGGAAATATATTTCTTGGCGGCCGATCGATTGTCCGCCTGAAACGGCAGGCGCAGAAAGAAGTGTATACCAAAGTGCAGATGGTATTTCAGGACGCTGTCGGCTCTTTCAATCCGCGGAGGAAAATCGGGGAGTCCATTTCGGATACGCTCTGCCGTCTCTGCGGAGAAAAGAAGCATACGGCCGGTAAGGAAACAGCCCTTCTTTTGGAAGATGTGGGACTCCCCGGGGACTATGCGGAAAAATATCCCCATGAGCTTTCCGGCGGCGAATGCCAGCGTGCGGCGATAGCCAGAGCTATGTCCGTCCATCCGGAAATTCTCATTTGCGATGAAGCCACCTCGGCGCTTGACGTTTCTGCACAGGCAAAAATTGTGGAGCTCCTTATGCATCTGCGCAGGATCCATAACGTAAGCATTCTATTCATCACCCATGATCTTCCGCTGGTAAGCAATATAAGCGACCGCATCCTTATCATGAATGAAGGAGAACTGGTGGAAGAAGGAAGCACCGAAGAAGTGATCACCCGGCCGAAAACCGTTTATACCAGACGGCTCCTTGATGCAGTATGCTGATGATTTAAAACGGCAGGCGGATGATTATCCCGAGAGAACGGCTCCCTGCCCGGTTTGTTATTTTTATACATAATAAAACCGCTTTCTGTAGTGACCTTTATGTCAAACTGCAGAAAGCGGTTTTTAGTTGCCTGCTGAAAAGGCATGAGTAAAGAGCCGTAATAAAATGCAGAAATATTTTGTTACAGTCTGTTATGATTTGCATAGAATGGATTCATTGGGACAACGGCGTGCAGTCAATCACTGTGGCAAGGTATTTTCCGTCTGTCCTGCTTTGCGCTGTGACTACAGCAAACTTCCCTTCCGACAGGGGAAATGCCTTTTCGAGAGAAAAGCTGGTGTACATTTCTGTTTTGTAGCTGCCTTTTTCATCCTGTTCTTCCTTTGTGTTTTGAAGAATGCTGTCTTCCGGAATGAAATCTTTATAGTCCGGTGGTGCCTTTGACGGACCGGCAGGATCGGACAGCGTGATATTTACGATATGCTCTTTAAAAACAATGACCGTCACGGTACCATTATTGAATCTTTTCATATAAACTGTGTCTCCGGCAGGCGCGCCATAGGCGGCGGTCCAGATATCAAGCGTATCTCCCAGGCGGGCGGCTTGCAAGGCAGGGGCTTTTTCTTTTTGCGTATTTTCTTCCTCAACGGCGGCTGTCTTGGCCGGGACGGCAGGCCTGCCTGCATTGCATCCGGAAAGCAGCAGCGCGGATAAAAGAAAAACGGCAGAAGCGGAACCGATGTATTTCATAGAATCCTCCCATAGATTTGATAATAATTTATATTATATCACCGAAAAAAATAATTTTTTCATCTTGACGGCAAACCTTGCTTTCTTGTATGGTTAAGGAAATAGGGGGTGGCTATGTTCAGATTCAATGATATCTTTCTCGTAATCGTGGCGTGCTACGTTATTTATAAAATAGGTTTCGTCGACGGCTTCACTTTGGTGAATCTCTTTATCGCGGTCTGCACCGTTGTGGCTTTTGTGTCCACGATTCTTCGCCGAAGCGGATACATGGAGAGGCTGAAAGAAAAGGAGAATGAAGCGGTGAAGAAACGGGAAGAGAAGAAAGAAATGGATGGGGCAAAGAAAGAGTAACGGGCGGAAGAAACAAAACAGAGAAATATATTTATGCAAACGGCGTTTGTGAGGCGCCGTTTTTGTTTGCCAAAACCGGAAAGGTGTTTGTAAGTCTCTTCTTAGCGTCGGGAGCGTGTCGATTTTTATTCATCGGCTGATTATGTTAAAATGCAAGTATAATTATGAAATTTAGGTAGAAATCCGGGCGGTTTCGGCAGGAATCGTCTTTGGAAAGACAGTTTATTTTCCCAAGAGGTATTTTCATGGATCCCGAATTGGATGTTGTGAGACAGATTAATAAATTGGCGGGACAGGCGCGCCCCGTGGATCTCATGATGGATCTGATTACCTGTTACGGTCATTGGGCATTTTTAATTTATGGGATGTTGCTTTGGTTTGCGCCGGGGAAGAATCAAAAACATCGGCGGGAGAGCTGCGTGGCGGCATTCCTTGCAGTCTGCCTATGCTCCGTGATTTCCCTTGCTGTCGGAAAGCTGTGGCATCGGGGGCGGCCTTTTACCCGGGACCGGCAGATTTGGAATTTTACAGGGCACAAAGCGAATGCGTCTTTTCCGAGCAATCATGCCATGAACGGCGCGGCCGTGGCCTTTCAGCTTCTGCGGGATCGTATGCCCGGATGCCGGTGGATGGCATGCCTGGCAGGGCTGCTTGCCTTTTCCCGGTTGTTTGCGGGGATACATTATCCTTCGGATATTCTTGGCGGCGGCGCTATTGCCGCGGCGGTTCATGGGGTATTAAACAAACCTTTTGCGGTTACTTTCATAAAGAAATTGACAGGAGCCCTGTCTTTATTGTCTGACAGTATTTTATACATAGGGAAAAGCAGGTGACTGGATTGGCGGAGAGGAAAGGAAGAGGAAGGAAAATATCGATTGTCCATATTGCGCAGATCCTGCTCAGCGAGTCCGATGCGGAGCATCCGCTTTCCCAGCAGAAGATATTGACGTTTCTGCGGGAACGGTACGGCATGGAAATGGACCGCAAGGCGGTGCGCCGGAATCTGGAAGCCCTTCGTGACGGCGGGCTTCCTGTAGTGTGCCGTGAGGTGGAGCGTGTAATAGAAGGGAAACCGGCGCCGCTTTCACTGGACTGGTACTGGGATCGCGACTTGACAAAGGAAGATATGAAAGCGCTTATCGACCTTTTATATTTCTCCCATCTTCCTGCGGCCGAAGTGCGCCAGCTTGCGCAGAAATTAAAGAATTTATACATGCGTCCTTTTGATGACGGCAAGGCAGCCGTGAAAAATATTCCCGCGCTGAACCAGCTGGAACCGCCTGATGAAACACTGGCAGTTTTGGCGGAGGCTATTGAAAATAAAAAGATGATACAGTTTTTTTACGATCATTATGAGGCTGACGGGAAACGGTACCACGGCAAAGATATAGGCGGCGTCGACCGTGTATACCGTGTGAGCCCCTATGTAGTGGCCGCATCGGACGGACGGTACTTCCTTTTGGGAAATATTGACGGAAAGGATGAGATTACACCGTTTGCAGTGGAACTTCTTGACAGCGTTTCCCTGCTTGAGGAAGAGGCGCGTCCGCAGAAGACAATTCCCGGCGCGGAAATGGGAATCCGCGTATCAGATTTTCTTTCTGTCTTAAGCCGTACATATGCAGGCCCGTCGGAAAAGTGCCGCTTTGAGGCGGATTGGAAACTTATGACGGATATCGTGACAGATTTCGGGAAATCCGCGTTTATTGTGTCGGCCACGCAGGGACAGGTGCTTGTGGAAATAGAAGCGCCCCCGGCGATTATCTTTGCCTGGGCCTTGAAAAATGCACCGCTTGTCAAAGTGGTGGCGCCGGCTGCGCTGGTGAAGTCTGTAAGAGAGGCGGCAGCAAACCTGACCCGTCTCTATGGCGGTGGATGATGGTACTGAAAATATGTCTTGGAATTCTTTGTCCTGTTTCTTTTTCTGCTGATTCCGATCCGCTACCGTTTCATCCTTGAAATAAAGCACCTTGCCGTGACAGTGGAGTTCATTTTCGGGCTTTATAAGAAAACGATGGAACTGCCGGGAAAGAAACGAGAAAGGACCGCGGATGCGGACGAAAAAATGGAGGAACTCCTTTTTGCAGATGAGGAGCGGCCTGCCGCCGCCCAGAGGGCAGAAATGATTCTTGCTGATGAGATGGAACCGGAAAAAGCGCCTGAAGAAATGAAAGAAAATAAAGCAGAAAAACACAAAGAATCGGAAGACGAAGGGAAAGGAAAAAAGAAAAAACATCCTCCGCTGTGGAAGCAGCTGCGGTTTGCTGTCCATAATGGACTGGCGGAAAATATTTTTAAGGCTCTCGCAGCGGTTCTGGCGCACAGCATGCCGCGGAAATGGGATTTTTGCGGAGAGTTCGGTACGGGGGGATCCGATGCAGACCGGCCTGCTTGCGGGGATGGCAAAGGCGTTTTTTCCGGAAGCTGCGAAAATGTAGTGTGGAAATATATAGAGCCATCGTATAAACTAAAGGGGAAAGGACAGGGAAGAATCATTCCCTTCTATGCGGTATACATTGTATTGCGCTTGGCGGCAAGCGCGCCGGCACGTCAGTTCTGGCGGTACAGACAGGGAGGAATCCACGATGAATGATGATGCAAGAAAAAAGATTTTTGAAGAATTTAAAGAAATGATCCGCACGGAAACGGTTGTAGGCCAGCCGATTTATCTGGACGATGCCACGATCGTGCCGTTTGTGGATATTTCCTTCGGCTTCGGTACAGGAAATCACGGGACAAACGGAGAATCCAGCGGAGAAGCGGGCGGCGGCAAAATGAGCCCTACGGCGGTTCTGATTATGAAAGGGGAACGCGTCGAATTATTCTCCATTAAAAATGCCACACCGAATGGTACGATCGACAGGGTGCTGAACATGATCCCTGAAGCGGTATCCCATTTTACGAAGAAGAAAGAGAAAAAGAACGAGGTGCGGGAAGCGGCGCTGAAAGAAGCGAAAGAGGCCATGAAAGAAGAAGCGGAAACCGCAGCGCTTGAAGCAAAAGTGCAAAACAGATGAACTGACCTTTAGTCATTTTATATTGACAGATAAGACTGATTATACTATTATTAATACATACCCAAAATCCCATGATATGTCGGGATATTTCTAAGGAGGAATGTGGGAATGAAAATGAATAAGACAGCAGCAGCTATTACAGCTGGTATCATCACTTTTGGCGCCATGGCGTCTGCATCAGCGGCAGGCATCGGTTTTGTCAATTCCGGCGCCCTGCTTCAGGCTCATCCGAAGATGGAAAAAGTGCAGCTGGATATGAGAACGGCAGCACAGAAAGCACAGGAAAATTTCAACAGCCGCAGCGCAGGCAAGAGCGATCAGGAAAAGGAACAGATCGCCCAGGAAATCCAGCGTGATATGGCTGCCAAAGAAAGAACCGCCATGCAGCCGATTCTGCAGGATATCCGCAAAGCGATCCAGCAGGTTCGCCAGGAAAAAGGACTGGATGTCATTCTGGAAGCCGGCGCGGTGATTGATGGCGGCACAGATGTAACTTCTGAAGTCGGTGCAAAACTCACAAAATAATCTTAAAATGAAAAAGAGGCCTTTCGGGGTCTCTTTTTTGTGTGGAGATAGTAGTTTGGTATAGACGCGGAAGCTCTGGCCTTTTTTGCTTTGCGGGTTTATTTCTTATATCCAAAATGGCAGGGAAGGCTTTATAATAAAAGAAATAAAGTTTTTGGAGGATGCCATGGAATTGCTTGATCAATTGTGCAGGGAAATGATTGCTTATGATAAAGGGGATCCCCGTCGGATTCATCATTTTCTGAAAGTTCATGCTTTTGCCGAACAAATCGGGCGGGAAGAGGGGATTCCGGAGAAACAGCTTTTCGTTTTGGAAGCGGCCGCTTATGTCCATGATATCGGGATTCATCGGGGCGAAATGAAGTTCGGCAGGAATGATGGAAAGATACAGGAGGAATTGGGGCCGGGGGAAGCACGCCCTATATTGGAAAGACTCGGATTCGAGACGGAAGATATTGACCGCATCTGCTGGCTGGCCGCCCATCATCATTCCTACGGGAGTATAGACGGTCCGGACGCGCAGATTCTGGCGGAGGCGGATATGCTGGTGAACCAGTATGAAAGCGGCCGAAGTGATAAGGAAAACCGCGCGCTTTATAACCGTCTTTATAAAACGGAAGCGGGGAAACGTATTTTCCGGGAATTGTATTTTGAAGGCTATGAGGGCATTCATGCGTGACACGTCGCTTGTCTATCCGGTACGGAAAGACGGGAGGATTCTTCTGGGATATAAACGGCGCGGCATGGGAGCCGGTAAATGGAACGGATTCGGCGGAAAAAGGGAAGACGGGGAAACGATGCGGGAATGCGCCGCCCGGGAACTTTTTGAAGAAAGCGGACTCATTGCCGATCCGAAAGCTTTTGAGGCGGCGGGAGATTTATATTTCCATCAGCCCTCCGATCCCAGTTGGTCTCATGCGGGCATCGTATACTTTATCTACGCATGGACGGGGACAGTGCATCTTTCCGATGAGATGGAGCCGAAGTGGTTCCTTCCGGAAGAAATTCCTTTCGGCGAAATGTGGATGGCTGACCGCGTATGGCTCCCTATGATTTTGAAAGGAAATAAAATACGCGGTACGATTTATTTTGAGAAAGACGGGAGCACAGTCTATGATTACCATTTTGAAATGGTTTAAGGAAAGGATTCATTTTGGATAGAATACAGTCGGGACAGGAATGGCCGCATAAGCTTTTAACCTGGTTCGATCAAAACCGCCGTGATTTGCCCTGGCGGGAAGGCAGGCCGCGGAACCCCTATTATGTGTGGGTGTCGGAAATCATGCTTCAGCAGACGCGGACAGAAGCAGTGAAACCGTACTTTGAAAGTTGGAAACGCCGTTTCCCTACGATTGAGGCACTGGCGGAAGCCGAAGAGGCGGACGTACTGCATGCATGGCAGGGACTGGGCTATTACAGCCGCGCAAGAAATCTTCATAAAGCGGCGCGGGAAATGGTAGAAAAGTACGGTGGAGCGATTCCGGAGGATAAAAAGGACGTGCGTGCTCTTCCGGGCATCGGGGAATACACGGCAGGCGCGATTTTATCCATGGCTTATGGAAAGCATGAAGCAGCGGTGGACGGAAACGTTCTCCGTGTGTATGCGAGGCTCTATGGTATTGAGTCGGATATTTTAAAATCGGCGGTGCGAAAAGAAATCACAACGTTAGTGGAAAAGACGCTGCCGGCGCGGGCAGGAGATTTCAATGAAGCGCTTATGGATTTAGGCTCCGAGGTATGCGTACCCAAGCATCCCAAGTGTGAAAAATGTCCTCTTCACGGAGAGTGCGCGGCGCTCCGACTTGGACTGGAAAATGTACTTCCAATCCGCACGCCGAAGAAGAAACAGAAGGAAAGCATCGCCTGCTGCGCGGTCATGATTCAAGAGGGGAAGGCGCTTTTCCATCTCCGCCCTTCCAAGGGGATGCTTTCTTCCATGTGGGAGCTGCCCATGGTTTTGTCGGACAGCGAAAAAGACGGTGTTAAAATGTTGGAGAAGCTTCTCGGCGGGAAAGCGGGAGAAAGAATCTGGACGTATACCCATGTGTTCACGCACCGCATCTGGCACATGAAAGCGTATCTGTTTCATGGTGCAAAAGAGCCTGAAGGAGATTACCGCTGGTACAGCTGCGAAGAATACAGGGAAATACCGCTGGCAGGGCCGCACGCAAAATTGGCGGCGTATATAGAGCCGTACCTGGAAGAGTGAAAATAGCTGCCCCGTGACATTGAAAGGACAATTTTTATTTAACGGAACTCTGTTTTTATAAAAAGGAGATCTCATGGATTTCTATCAGATCATTACATTGCTTTTTTCCTTTTTGGGACTGATGAACGGACTTTTTGCGGCGGGGCTCTTCCGGCTGAAACGGTTTTATTTGTATGGAATTGCCGGAGCGCTTATTTCCTGCGGCGCAGTGCAGTACTACGTGTGGTATGCGCTTGCCTATCCGGAATATGGCTGGGCGGCACACTTCGGCGCGTACTTTGCCTGCGCGCTGATGGCGGCGGATATCATGCTTATACTGCCGCTCTTTCTTTTGATGATGATCGGTACGGTGCGGTTTATCCGCAGGTATGCGCAGATTTTTGGCGCGGCGGTGATGGCGCTTTCTTTATTCATCGGCGTTTATGGTTCTGTGGATGGAGAAATGAAGGAAGAGGCGGAGCGGTATACGATTGCCGCCGAAGAACTGCCGGAAGCCTTTGACGGACTGAAAGTGGCGCAAATCACGGATACCCATATCGGGCCATACTACAGAAATGCCGATCTGGCAAACGATCTGGAGCGCTCAAAGGCGGAAGGGGCCGACGTGGTGATGCTTACGGGAGATCTGATTGACGATATCCGTGTCATGCCTGAAACGGCAAAGATATTAAACTCCCGCGCGGTGCTTTTCCCTTACGGTATCATTTATGTGCGGGGGAACCATGAACTGTATAAAGATCCCGATTATATTGAAAATGAACTCCGCAAAACATCGGTGAAGATACTGGACAACAGCCATGTGGCGCTTCAGAAAGACGGCGCCCTGCTTTACGTGGCGGGCGTGGACTATCCTGAAATGCGGGGAGAAGGAAGGGCGGAACTGATGGCACAGATGGTGCGGGACGCATTTGACGGCATTCCGGAAGACAGCGCGAAGATTTTTCTTGCCCATCATTCTGATTTCATTGATGCCGGTTTTGAAAACCGGGCGTTCCTCACGCTCACCGGGCATACCCACGGGACGCAGTTCGGCATTTTTGGGAAACCGATTATTACGCCTTTCAAGTACACAAGGGGAATGTACAGCGACGGGAAGCACTGCGGCTATGTATCCCGCGGCAGCGGCGGCTGGTTTCCTTTCCGCTTGATACAAGCCGCGAACTGACGATCTTCACATTGAAAAAGAAATAAGAAGGAAATAGAAGATGGAATGAAATAAAGTACAGAAATGCCGCTTCAGGGAAGGGAGCGGTATTTTCGCGCACGAAAAAAGACAGGGTATTTGCCTGTCTTTGATCATTGGATTAACTTTTTGTGGAGCTTAACGTGGTATCGATTTTATTTTCCGGTTTCTGGGAAATTTTTACGATCTCGCTCCGTATTTCTTCCATATCATTATTGTTTTCTTCCGTGAGCGGCTTTACCGTGACAGGAGTCTTGTCCGCGTTCTTTAAAGGAAGCTCGATGAGTTTGCTGATACGGCTGTACGAGAGAGTGACTTCCCGTCCTGTCTTCGTGGTGACGATCAGACGGCCGCCGTCAATGGTCCCCATGCCAGAAAGGCTGCCTCCCACTTCTTTGCTGCCCTGCTGGACGCGGTGATCCACTGTAATCGTTTTATCGTCATTTCGCGTGAATGTAATCGTTTCCAGGTTGCGGATGTTGTCGCCGGACCAATTCATACCCGCTTCCTGCACGCCCCACCATACACCTTCCCACGGACCGCCGCTGAGCGCGGAAAAAAGGGCGAAAACGCCGCCGCCGAGGATGACTGCCAAAATAATGATTCCGAGAATGATATATTTTTTCATGGTTTATTCCTGCCAATGACTTTAAATTTATTTCATTTTAACATAGCAAAGGCAGCATACGCAAAGGATGGAAAAATTTTCAAAGAGAGAACCGGCATTTCATTCATGCATAAAAGCAAACGAATAAAAGAAATATGTTTTATAATCGTTAAAAAATGGTGTAAATGGGCTTTAAATAAAAGGTTGTGGTATAATATAAGCGTTAAGAAGCGCTTTAGTGAAAAAGAGGCGCTTTGTTTCTTTACGGTTCCGCGGCGGATTATTTCGCCGTTTTTGGGAATAAGGAGAATGTATGGACTGGAAGGAAGGAAAGATAGTCAATACGCCGCTGGAACGGCAGATGAAGACGTCTTACATCGATTATGCCATGTCGGTCATTGTGACCCGTGCGCTGCCTGATGTACGCGACGGCCTCAAGCCGGTACACCGCCGTATTTTGTACGCGATGAACGAAGCGGGGATGCTGCCGAATAAAGCATATAAAAAATCCGCCCGTATCGTCGGAGACGTTTTAGGTAAGTACCACCCCCACGGCGACACGGCGGTTTATGATTCCGCTGTCCGCATGGCGCAGGATTTCTCTATCCGTTATCCGCTGGTAGACGGTCACGGCAACTTCGGTTCAATTGACGGCGACTCGGCGGCGGCGATGCGTTATACGGAAATGCGTATGGCGAAAATCACGCTGGAAATGCTCCGTGATATTGATAAAGACACGGTTGACTTCATGCCGAACTATGACGGCTCTTTAACGGAACCTCTTGTACTGCCGTCCCGCATACCGAACCTGCTCGTCAACGGTTCTTACGGTATCGCTGTCGGTATGGCGACGAATGTGCCGCCCCACAACCTGTCGGAAGTGGTGGACGGACTTTGCGCGATGATTGATAATCCGGAAATTACCATTGATGAATTGATGAAATACATCAAAGGACCCGATTTCCCGACGGCGGCCATTATCCAGGGGCATAAAGGCATTGAGGATACCTACCGCACGGGCCGCGGTTCCATCACCGTCCGCGCGAGAGTGGATATAGAAGAAATGGAACGCGGGAAGAACCGTATCATTGTGACGGAACTGCCGTACCAGGTGAATAAGGCGCGCCTGGTGGAAATGATTGCCGACCTGTCCCGCCAAAAAGTCATTGACGGCATCACGGCACTCCGTGATGAATCGGATCGAAGCGGCATGCGTATCGTTATCGAGCTGCGTTCTGATGTGAATCCGCAGATCATGCTGAACAACCTGTACAAGCATACCCAGATGCAGGTCAATTTCGGCTCCATCATGCTGGCCCTCGTCGACGGGCATCCCCGCATCCTCAACCTGAAGCAGATTCTTTACTACTATCTGAAACATCAGGAAGAAGTTATCACGAGAAGAAGCCGCTATGAATTGGAAAAGGCAGAAGCCAAAGCCCATATCCTGGAAGGCCTGCTCATTGCCCTTGATCATATTGACGAAGTCATCCGCACCATCCGTGAATCGCGGACCGATGAGGTGGCGAAGACGGCGTTGATTTCCAAATTCGGTCTGTCGGAAAAACAGGCAGTCGCCATTCTTGATATGCGTCTCCGCCGTTTGACCGGACTGGAAAGAGATAAGATTGAAGCGGATTACAAAGATGTGCAGGAAACCATCGCCTACCTCCGCGATCTGCTGTCCAGCAGGGAGAAAATCATGGGGGTAGTCAAAGCGGAACTCACTGACGAAAAGAATAATTTCGGGGACAAACGCCGTACGGAAATTGCGGCAGCCCTGGGCGATATGGATGTGACCGACCTTATTCCCGACAAGCCCATGACCATTACCCTGACCAAGCAGAATTACATTAAGCGCATTGATTCTTCCGATCTGCGCACACAGAAGAAAGGCGGCCGCGGCGTAAGCGGACTGAAGATGAAGGACGGAGATTATGTCCGTAAAATCCTCACCACCTCCACCCATGACCGGATCCTTTTCTTCACGAACAAGGGCAAGGTCTACATGAAGACGGCTTATGACATTCCCGAATCAAGCCGCACTGCAAGGGGAAGCGCGATGATCAACTTCATCACGTCCCTTGGCGCTGACGAACATGTGACGGAACTGCTCGATTTAGATATTTCCGAAGAGGGAACCAAGTACCTTCTCATGGTGACAAAATACGGCTACATCAAGAAGACGGCCTTGGAAGAATATAAGAATATCAATAAGAACGGCCTCATCGCCATGCGCCTGAAAGACGAAGACCGCCTGGTAGCGGTGCTTCCGGTCAAGGGCAATGAGGAAATCATCATGGGGACGAGAAAAGGCATGGCCATCCGCTTCTCCATTGATGATGACAATGTACGGCCTCTCAGCCGTTCCGCGTCCGGTGTCCACGGCATGCGTCTCAAAGAAGGGGATGATGTGGTAGGCGTAGTTGTGGCGGCGGAGAAAGATATCTTTACCATTTCCGCTGACGGAAACGCGAAGAGAAATGCTGCTTCTGCCTACCGTCTGCAAGGCAGGAACGGACAAGGGACGATCAACTTCAAGAAAGGCTATGAAGTAGTGGCGCTTGTCGCTGCTGACGACAGGGATGAACTGGTGGGCATCTCCGAACAGGGAATCACCATCCGTATTCCTGCCGACCAGATTTCCAGCAAGAAAGCAAAAGGAGGACAGGGCGTCATCCTCCAGCGCCTGGAAGAGGGAGACCGGATCGCTTCCATTGATGTGGTTTCTGAACCGGAAGAAGATGAAGAAAATTCATAATTAAAGTAAAACGGGTGAAAAACGTTCCCGAAAGCAAAAGGCTTCCCATCTCGTAGAAGAGGGAAGTCTTTTTTTGCTGTCCCGTATGGAAAGCGGAAGAGCGTATGATCTGTTTCCGTTTATTTCAGCACCGGTAAAATGCGGTTTCCGGAAGGCGATTGTGGTGAGCATGGTTTCATGGGCGACGATTTTTGAAATCAGCTTCTTTTTCATTTGTTACCTGGCCGCTGCTTTTCTGCAGCCGGTATCCATTCAGCCGGCCGGCTTACAGGCGGGAAAGGTGTGGCGTATGGGCGGGATGGCATGGCATATATTGACTTTTCTTGATATACTTATTTTGCAGAGAATTGCAATATGCAGCCGGTTATATAAGGAGGACATATGACTAAAACAATGAACGATATTCTCGGTCTTGATGAAGCCAAGTGCCGGGAAATTGTCGACATAAAAGAAAAATACATTAAAGGGGAGCTGACGTTTGAGGAAGCGCGTGAAATTATTTTGCAGCGTTTTGATACCGTCACGCCCCAGGAATTTGCTTTCGGCGAACAGATGCTGAAAGATGACGGCATTGATGATGAAACCATGCATGAAAAAATGGATGACATCATTCGGCTTTTCGACGGTGTCATGGAGCGGGAACATCTGGAATTGCCGGAAGGCCACCCTATCCGTTCATTCATGGAGGAAAATCAGATCATCCTCGGCACGATAGCAGAAATGAAAGAGCTTTTGGCGGGGAAATTTATCAAAAACCGCTGGCTGGAAGTCTATGACAGGCTGAAAGAATACATAAAGCATATTACAAGGAAACATAACCAGCTTTTCCCTTATCTGGAACAGAAAGGGTTTGACCGCCCGACACTCATCATGTGGACGTTTGATGATCATGTGAAAAAAGCAATCCTCCGCAGCGCAAGATATCTGGATATGGATAAAGAAGAGGCGTTCCTGAAAATGCAGCCCGAAGTGATTGAGAAGATAGAAGATATTATTTTCAAGGAGACCCAGGTTTTGTACCCGACGTCCATGGAGCTTCTGTCGGAAGAGGAATTCCGGGAAATGCGCATCGGCGAGGAGGAAGTGGGCTTTGCCAACATGGAGGCGCCGAAAGGATTCCTGCCGCCGGAAAAACAGAGCGGTCTTCCGGAGGAGAACCGTCCTTTATGAAGGACTTCAGCGCGCTTCTCAGCAAGTACCATATGGGGGCGGGCACGGATACGGAGATGGATGTGGCCATAGGGAAGCTCACTCTTGCGCAGATCAATCTGATTTACCGCCATCTTCCCATTGACCTGACATTTGTTGATGAAAACGATATTGTGAAGTTTTATACTGATACGCCGGTCCGTGTGTTCAGCCGGAGCGCCGGCGTGATAGGCCGGAAAGTGCAGAACTGCCATCCCAGAGAAATACTGCCTGTCGTGAACAGGATATTGGGTTCTTTTAAAAGCGGAGAAAAAGATACGGCGGAATTTTTATCAACAAGCCGGGGAAACAGATATTTGTAAATTATATAGCTGTCCGTGATGAAAACGGTGTGTACCGCGGCTGTCTGGAAACCATGCAGGATGTGGAGCATATCCGCTCTTTAGGAAATAAACCGCAGTCCGCTCCTGTCTGGACGGGAAGCAAGGCAGACGACAGCGCGGAAGTGGAAGCGGAAACGGCGGAGAAAGAGGGAGACGAAGGAAATACGGTGGAGATAACAGGCGACACCACTCTCCACCGGGCGCTCCAGACATATCCTTACCTGAAGGAATTCCTTTTACAGCTTTCTCCGAAGTACAAGCCCCTTTCCAATCCAGCGCTGTTTGCAATGATGAGCCGGGTGGCTGATTTCCGTACCATCGCGGCAAAAGGCGGCTTTACGGAAGAAGAGCTGCTTGGGAAAATAAAAGAGGAAATAAAGAAGAGAAATAACGGATAATCCGTGAAACACCCCATGCAAAAACCGGGCATGCAGCAGAAAGCATTACCCGGTTTTAATTAGCCATATGATACAGGTTTTATATTGGGTTCAAAGAAACATTGTTAAATGATTCTATCTCTGTGTATTGATTGGTAAATAATAATTCTTGTTCGTGCCGTTTACGATTCACCGTATAGTGTAATGTATAAATATATCTTCTTGATGCTTCATATAAGTCCCGGACACGTTGTACATTATCATATGTAGTAATCCATTTATAGTGAATTAGGTTTTGAATCACATTTGCAAGACATGAGTGATAGGAATCGGTTAGTCCATTTTTATATAAAAACTGCCCTTGATCATAATAAGGCGGGTCAAAATAAGTAAATAGCCTTTCTCTATCATACATGGGAAGAATGTTTTTAATGAAATTTACGCCATCTTCAGAGTATAAATGAATTTGATTAGCATGTGATGAAATGGCTCTTATCTTTAACTAATGCGGGGACATTAAATCTGCAATCTATGTGATATATAGAGGACTGATTTAATCCGCCGATGGGGCCACCTGAAATAATGCCAGATCTATTAGTGCGATTCAAGAAAAAAGCAGCATAGGCTAAGTCAAAAGAGTAACCATGGAAGTCTCTAAAACCTTTATATATAGCTTTCTGCTTTTTCCATTCATTAATCGTAATTGGTGTATTTTGGATTTTATCAATAAAACGGTCAGTTTCATTAATTGTGGCATTCCAGATGGAATATATAGCGGGATCCAGATCATTTAAAATAATTGAGTGTACTTCACCAGATAAAAGAAGTTCTATGGCAATGCCAGCTCCGCCGCAAAAGACTTCGCAGTAGATAGGATTATGAATATGATTAATCTTGAGCATATGGCGCACAAATTTAGAAAGTTGTGTTTTCCCTCCAGGATACCTAAGAATTGATTTTGTAACGGGCATTACTTTCCACCTCCTTTTATAAGATACACTAAATTATTGGACTTGGCCATAGCTATTCAATTGGAGATAATCCTTTATTGGCTCTTTTCTCATTTATCATTTTCAAAACTGCTTTCTTGAATTGATCGAATCCAGATTTATTATCTTTGAGGAAAGCAGATAATGCTTTGGCGTAAAATCGCTTATGAGTATTATGCCAGTCTTTAAATCGGGATATAGATTGAGAGGCAATATCTTGGGGATTAATTCTACAATCAGAGAATTGGGCTTTTACCGCCGAAAGTTCAATTTCACTAAATAAGGGTTCACTGCCATCACAATTTAAAATATAATTTACAACAGCTCTTTCTATGCAATAGTTGTTTGGCTCGTATAGTTTAGTAATATATTTAAAGGATAATCGAGAATAGCTTGATTCAGGAACATCTGCATCAAGAATGATAATAGAATCATCTAATAGTCGACTACCATTCTTGGCAAGACTAATCAGTCCCGTGCATGGAATCCCATTAGTGCCACTAATATTCGTGATAACTTCTATTTGTCTTGATATTTTTGTGCCCAATATCTTTTTTATAAGATGTTTAGCTTCTTCATCTTCACATATGATATTTACCTTATAGGGAGGGGCTTCTTCTGGATTTACATAAGTAAGTTCCCTGTAAATTGTTTTATAATCCGGGTTTGGGATAAAATTATAATTATGGTCGGATCCCACCTGCATTGTGCTGATATTTGTAATAGATATGCTATCTTCCTCATAATTGTTAGATTGTTGAAGAGAAAGACAGTGGTAAATCAGATACAAAGAATGGGTAGTAATAATAATTTGAATCTTATTTTGCTTGCACCATTTTAATAAAAAATCAAAGAATCTGGTTTGTGTTACCGGATGTAAAGAAGCTTCGAATTCGTCAATGCAAATTAAGCCTTGCAAGCAATCTTCATTAGTAGAAGCCCGTTTAAATGCAATTAATTTGTATAGGATAGACCCTAAATTATCCTCGCCGGATGATATGCTGCTAAAATCGTAATAAGTATCTTTAGGACCGCAAGTGTTTATTTTTCTTGTCTGTGACGGATTCAAATTTCGCAAAAGCTTCTCTTTGCATGATATCGTAATAATCACGACTTATTTTCTGTTTTTCCTCGTCGCTTAAATCATCAGGAACAACTTGTGAATCAGTTTCTATCATTGGATAAAGCCTTGATAAATTTATCATTGATGTATTAAGTGCGAAATTGCCTCTACCACTCTCATTAGTTGCGCTTACTGTAATCCTATGCCTTTTTTCTTGTTCGCGCCTATATACACGAATTGGCTCGGCTAGTTCCTCATTCTTGTTTGTTAAAGCTCTTAAATAATAGATATATTCATCGGCATCCTTGTCAAGACTTAATCGAAATACACCTCTCATATCTGTTTTTAATAGGTTTCCGTGTAGATCTTTTGCGCCATTTGGACTGGAAAATGGATGTGCAATTAATCCCATTAAAGAAGACTTCATAGTCCCATTTTTACCGGTAATGACAGTCATGTATTTTCCCAGTTTTAGAGTACGGTTTTTTAATGACCGGAAATTTTGAATGTATATACCTGTAATATACTTAAATTTGACATCTTTATTATTTGAGTATCCTAAGGTTTCAGCTGTTTTAGAAGTGTCATATTTTTTGCTACCCATAATCAAATATCCTCATGATTATAAACATAATTGCAACTTCATTATTAATCAAAATTATACATTTGCATTTCTATAATTTTGAGCCTGTTTTTAATATCAATTATCCGATAAAATAATTCCAATAATATCTTTCAATTCATCTTTCGTGATATGGTTTGTCACCGCCTCTATAATGGGGACTTCCATGCCGCGAACGAACAGATCCATACTTCTGTCATAATTATTTAGAGTTAAGAATAATGCTCCTGAAAGGATAGCGGAACGTTTATTTCCATCATTAAATATATGGAATTTAGCAATGCTATACACAAGGTGCGTTATCTGGTCAAGGAATGTAGGGTAATAATCGGGATTTTGAATATGCGCCAAAACACTCTCCAATTGACCAATATCTTTTACGCCTGCTAATCCACCGCTTTTTTTAATAACGGAATTATGAATATCGATGATAGCGGGGGCGGTTGGGTATATAATCATTTCTTTGCCAGCCTTTTAAATACATCGATGTTTTTATCTATAAGTCGTTTAATTACTTTCGTTTTTTCCTCTATGCTTATTTTTTCTTGTTTTTGTGAAGCGTTTTTTACTTCGTCTTTTTTCATAATGATTCTCCTTTTAAAACATTTTATAATTTTCTTCAGATTTCAACGACTTTACTTAAAATAGAAACAAGCAATTCACGCCCCTTTGTGCATGTCGCTCGCGTATAAACGGAAGGATCCCAACCTATCAGCGTGAGTCCATTTTCGGATTTACCGATTTGTTTTATGGTAGCGTCGTTTCCATTAATAAAACCACGACTATGTCACCGCTGCCCACATCTGATTGGTGCCTGACGATAATTGCATTTCCGTTTCTCCTGCGGGGAATTTATGGATTTGCCTGCTATTTTTTAAGCGATATATTTTCCGGTTTATGCCATTTCGTTGTCTAAATTACGCAGCAAGTGTTCTAATCAAGCCTATATGCATGTTACAGTTTACAGGTAAATAAATCAAGGCTGATTAAAAACTGCATTTTATCCGTTAGATTTACAATTTATGTAATGTGGTGAAGCACAGAAAATGGTGTAATAGCGAAAAAAACGAAGGCGGTAGAATGGAATTTATATTGAGCCGGTTAGGGTGAATAAGGGGTTAATACCCAAGGAAGCGGCGGATCGTTTTGCCCCATTTTCTGTTTTTCCAGAGGAAGAGTCCGATGGCGGATCCGATGAAGGCCTGAAGTATTTCGAAAGGGAGTTTCAGCATGGCGTATTCCCAGGTGCTGTATACGTAGGCCTTGCCCAAGGTGTATCCCGCGATGGCGATGAGGGCGCCAAGGATGGTCGCGCCAAGAACGACAGGGAAGTTGTCTCTTCCATACCTGCCCACGATCAGGGACATGACGACGGAGCGGATACCGTGGGTGGCAAGGGAGACGAACATGGGGAGGGGATAGAAAAAGAAATCCCCGAGGAACGCGCCCACACCACCGACAAGAAATGCGCCCAGGGGGTCGAGCGACAAGGCGGCAATGACGATGATGATGTCGTTCAGGTAAATGTGCCCGCCGGGGACGGGGACGCTGAAAGAAGAGAAAATGGTATTTATCGCCATGAGCAGTCCGCATAGCGTAATCCATTTTATTTTATGGGGAAGACCGACAGTATCATTTTGATGCATAAGAGCTCCTTATTTGCGATTGGTAAAAGAAAAGGACGCAAGACCGCCCTTTTGTCATTGGAAGAGATATTTGTTAATGAGGTCTTTCCTGCGTAAATCTTTCAGCCATTCCGCAGGAATTGCATCATAACCGTAAATGATGCCTGCGAGCGCTCCTGTGACGGCGCCTACGGTGTCGGTATCATCGCCGAGATTGACGGCGGTCATGACGGCGTCTTTGAAATTGTCTGTATTTTCCAGTGTCCATATGGCTGCTTCGAGGGTGTCTGCCACGTAGCCGGTGCTTTTGATTTGTTCTACCGGCAGGCTGCTGATGGTAAGAAGGTTTTTAAAGAGGCTTTCTTCTATACCGTCATTGACGGCAGTTTCCACAGCTTCTTTTATGGATCTTCCCTGTAAAAGTTCCCTGGCGATATGGATATAGGTGACGCAGGCGCTTTTTGAAATGCGGTGTCCATGGGTGAGTGCCGATACTTCCCGTATTTCATCGTCTGTTACTTCGGGAAGGAACGCGAGGGGGATGATACGCATGAGGGAGCCGTTTCCATTGGAAGCTTCATCGGAGAGGCCTTCTCCGCGGCTGAGGGCGGCTCCCGTGGTCATGCCTACATCGAAGGATTTTCCGTCAGGGGTATACTTGCCGTTTTTATACCAGTCGGTCATGCAGCACATGAGGTCTTCCATGTCGATCCGCCCCATGAGTTTGATGCTGTCACAAGTGGCAAGGGTGAGGCTGGTGTCATCGGACCATGTCCCCGGTTCCATATTATACGTGCCGTAACCTGTCATTTTTTCCACATGGAATGAACCGCGCTCTTCAAACTGGACAGGCAGTCCGAGGGCATCTCCTACCGCCAGTCCGTATACCGCATCGCGAAGTGTTCTCATAGCTCCTCCTGGTGAATATTCTTTCTGTATTATTGTACCAGAAAAGGAAATAGCTGATAAGGCGGACAGCTTTTTTGGGAAAGGAAATAAAAAACCGCCGTGAGGCGGCTGAAGTCACTTTATTTACTTATGATTTTCCGAATAATATCTCCCATATTTCTATTTTTCCAGATAAACGCGCCGAGGATGGCACCGATACCTGCCTGGAGTATTTCGAAGGGGAGTTTGATGAGAGAATATTCCGGGGTACTGTATACATAAGCCCTGCCGAGAGAATAACCGATAACCACGATGAGCGCGCCTAAGAAGACGCCAAAGAAGGTGAGTAGAAGATTCTTCTTTCCGTAACGCCGGGCAAAGAGGGAAATAACGACGGCTTCCAGTCCGTGGGTGGCAAGCGAAACAAACATGGGGAGAGGGTAGAAAAAGAAATCGCCCAGGAATGCGCCTACACCGCCGACCAGGAACGCGCCCAGCGGGTCGAGAGAGAGAGCCGCCGCTACGATGATGACATCATTCAGGTAAAAGTGTCCGCCGGGGACGGGGATGTTGAAAGATGACAGGACGGTATTCATTGCCATTAAAAAGCCGCATACCGTGAGCCATCTGGCTTTATAGCGGGGGGCGGCGGAAATATTTCCTGCCGGGGTATTGGTGTTTGTCATGAAGAGCCTCCTTATACAGCTTTACTTAAAAACAGTATAATGATAAACTGGCATTATGAAAATCACCAAAAATAAAAATAATAAAAATATAACCAGATGGAGGCAAAATGGAGAATGGTGTAAAAGAAAAGGCATATATGGCGCTTTATGCCCGTGTCCGTGAAGCGATTACCGGCGGGATTTACCGGTGGGGCGGCAAGCTGCCTTCCAAACGCGCTATGGCGGAGCGGTATGGCGTGAGTGTCATCACCGTGGAGCATGCGTATGCGCTTCTTGCGGAAGAAGGGTATGTCGAACCGCGGGAACGGAGCGGCTACTTTATCATTTATAAAGAGGAAGATGCTTTTCCCGTGGGGTACAGGGGAAAGGAAGTGAAGCCTGTTCTTCCTTCGGAGACGGATGAAGAAGTATTTCCCTTTTCCGTTTATGCGAAAACGGCACGGACAGTGCTCTCCAAATGGGGCGAAAAGGTGCTGGCCCGCTCTCCCAATCAGGGAACGGCGGAGTTGAGGAATGCACTTTGCGACTACCTGGCGCGAAGCAGGAATATCATCGTTTCTCCGCAGCAGATTTGTATCGGGTCGGGAGCGGAGTATCTGTACAGCCTTGTAGTGCAGGCCCTTGGCCGGGAACGGCTTGTAGCGGTGGAGGATCCCTGCTATGAGAAGATACGGCAGGTGTACCGTGCCCATGGCATACGGACAGAATCTCTCCGTCTGGGAGACAAAGGAATTCTGACAGAAGAACTGAAACGGGCAGGCGCACGTGTGCTTCATGTGACACCGTTCCGCAGTTATCCAAGCGGCATTACGGCAAATGCTTCGAAGCGGCGGGAGTATATCCGCTGGGCGGAAGAGCGGTCCGGTCTGATTATTGAAGATGATTTTGATTCGGAGTTCACTCTTTTGTCAAAAGCGGAAGACACGCTCTTTTCTCTTGCTCCCCATGGCCCGGTAGTATATATGAATACGTTCTCACGAACAATTGCTCCCTCTGTCCGCGTGGCGTACCTCGTACTTCCCGAAAACCGTCTGTCCAGATTTCAGGAGCGGACGGGGTTTTATTCCTGCACCGTTCCTGTATTGGATCAGCTCATTCTGGCGGAACTTATCAGCCACGGAGATTTTGAACGGCATATCAACCGGGTGCGGAGACGCCGGAGGCGTAAAAAAGAAACAGATATGTCTTCCTGAAAGTAGGGAAATTAAAATGTATAAAGGCTGGGCACAGCAAAAAAGACTTTCCCTAAAAATGGAAAGCCTTTTTATATTTATTATTTCTGACTTTTATCTTTTGTTCTGCAAAGTCCGCGCTCGCAGTTGCGGAGAAAGCGGAGAAGATGCTCAATTTCCGGTGTCGGCGGGAAGTCCTGTTCCATTTCATGGATGGCTTCGTACAGCTTCAGGCCGGAACGGAAAATGGTGCGGTATGCTTTTTTAAGCCAGCTTCTTACTTCGGGGGTGATATTGTTTCTGGCGAGTCCTACGCTGTTCAGTCCGACCACTCTTGCCGGATTGCCGTCAACGATCACGAATGGGCATACGTCCTGTACGATCTTGGACATACCGCCCACCATGGCGCAGGCGCCGATCTTTACGAACTGGTGGATACCGCTCATGCCGCCGATGACCGCGTGGTCTTCCACAGTGACGTGGCCGGCTGCTCCGGAAAAGCTGGACATGACGATGTAGTCTCCGAAATTGCAGTTGTGTGCCACATGGGTGTATGCCTGAAGCATATTATGCGAGCCGATACGGGTTTCGCAGTTTTCTCCCGTAGCACGGTGGATGGTGACGAATTCGCGGAAGCTGTTGTCATTGCCGATGACGACCGTACTGTATTCGCCGGCAAATTTCAAATCCTGCGGATCTTCGCCGATGACGGCGTTCGGATACACATGATTGTTTTTCCCCATGCGTACGTTTTTCGAAATGACCGCATGGGAGCCGATTATGGAGCCTTCGCCGATTTCACAGTTGGGACCGATGACGGCATAAGGTTCGATAATTACATTTTTATGAAGTTTGGCAGTAGGATCAACAACGGCCGTTTCATGAATCTGCGGCTCCGCTGATTTGATAACTGTTAATTCCATTCTCATGGTTTCCCTTCAACAGCAGGCGGATACTGCCTGCCGGATTTTAATTTCTTTTTATACATACATCGGCAAGACGGTTTTTAAATAAAACAATGGCCTTGTCGAAATATATGCGTTTTTCTTTATTTTTCTTTATTTTTCTTTGAATATCATCTTATTTTAACTGATTTCAGATTTTAAAAATTATTTTTCATCCTGCTTGCCGGAAGGGATTTCCGGTTCAGCGAGGTAGAAAAGGAAGTCAGCCGATGCTTTGAAGGTTTCCCCTACATAGCATTCACAGTGTACCTTGCCCATGCGCCCTACGATCTTTTTGATGACCGCTTTGGTTACAAGCTGGTCTCCCGGGCGGACGGGGGAACGGAAGCGGACTTTGTCCATGCCTGTAAACATGGGAATGAGGCCCCGATTTTCTTCGGGATACTGGAGAGCAACGCCGCCGACCTGTGCCATGGCTTCACAGATAAGGGCGCCAGGCATGATGGGGTGGCCGGGGAAATGTCCCTGAAAAAATGGTTCGTTGATGGTGACGGATTTCACTCCGACGGCATAATCCATGGGAACGAGTTCGGTAATTTTGTCTACCAGCAGCATCGGATAACGATGGGGGAGGATTTCCATGATTTCTTCAATATTTAATTCCATAATTGATTCTCTCCTGTTCATGAACTTCTTTTTATTTTTTTAATACTCTCAGTTTCGCCGCAAGAGCGGCATTCAGCTTATGGCTTCCCATGACCGCGATGATGTGTGCGTGGAGCGGGCCCACAAGGGAAATATCGCCAAGGATATCCAAAATCTTATGGCGGACAAGTTCGTCGGGGAATTTCAATTCTGACAGGCAGTCCGTTTCAGAATAAACGACGGCGTTTTCCAACGTACCGCCTTTGCCGAGCCCCATTTGCCGCATGGCCTCCAGCTCCCAGGTAAATCCGATGGTGCGGGAAGGGGCGATTTCTCTGATGTATGTCTCCTTGTCGATTGTGAAGTCTTTCATTTGCGTGCCTAAAAGCGGATGGGGATTGATGGATGTAAATGTAATGCGGAGGCCGTCATAAGGGAGCGCAGTGATGAATTTATTATCTTCATATACGGCTACGCTTGTCTCAAGAGTAAGGATATCGGTCTGTTTTTCCAGCTCCATGATACCCGCTTCCAAAATCATTTGGGAGAATGTAAGGGCGCCGCCGTCAGCCACGGGAGGTTCGGGAGCGTCCATCTCAAGAATGCAGTTGTCGATACGGAGCGCGAAGAGCGCGGAAAGGATATGCTCCACGGTGAAAACTTTCGCGTCTCCCCGTTCCAGCGTCGTTGCGCGGAGTGTATTTGTCACAAATTCGCTCTTTGCAGGCACTTCAGGGGCACCGGTAAGATCGATACGCCGGAAGATGATGCCGCTGCCCGCCGGAGCGGGACGCATCGTGATTGTTACGGGAATTCCGGAATGGAGTCCGTTTCCCTTAAAGGAAATCGGTTTTCCGAGGGTATACTGATTTCTTTTCAATATAGAGTCCTTTCAAGAATTACTTATTATACTAATAATTTATTATACAGCGATATGACTGCAAGTACAAATATAAATTAGAAAGGGTTTTCTTGAGAAGGAAAAGAAAAATCATGCAAAGCCTGTTTGGCGGAATGGTATAATTTATTTAAATAAGAAGGGGAAAGGAGACTGCCGTGGAAAGCGAACTACTGAAAAAGCAGGAGGATCTGCGATTTCGTTTGAAAGAAATGGGAACTGTGGCGGTCGCTTTTTCCGGCGGCGTGGATTCCACTTTTCTGCTCCATGAGGCCCATGCCGTTCTTGGGAAGAAAGCTGTCGCGGTAACAATGAAATTGAATTCCTTTCCTTTCCGCGAATGGAAGGACGCCAGAATTCTGCAAACGGGAACATATACGGCAGATGATTGTCGAACAGGACCAATTCCTGATTAAGGGCTTTGCGGAAAATGAAAGAGACAGGTGCTACCACTGCAAGTATTTTCTTTTTTCTTTTTTGAAAGAGCTGGCGAAGAAGAATCATATTTCCTATGTGGCGGACGGCACGAATTTCAGTGACATGGGCGGTTACCGGCCCGGATTGAAGGCGCTGGCCGAACTGGGCGTGGTGAGTCCCTTAAGAGAGGTGGAGCTGACAAAGGAGGAAATACGGGCGCTTTCGAAAAAGGAAGATCTTCCTACATGGAACAAGCCGTCTTTTTCCTGTCTGGCGACACGGTTTCCTTATGGCGAACCGATCACCGGGAAAAAGCTGCGCCGTGTAGAAATGGCGGAGCAGTTTCTTTTTGAAATGGGATTTACCCAATTCCGTGTCCGCAGCCATGACCGGATGGCGCGTATTGAAATCCGTCCGCAGGAATTTTCCCTGCTTGTGGAAAAAAGAAAGGTCGTGGCCGCGCGGTTTAAAGAACTGGGGTTTATGTATATAACGATGGATCTGGAGGGGTTCCGTTCGGGGTCCATGGATATAGGGCAGGTGTAGCATGGATATCAGAGAACTTTTGGAAAAGGTCAGAGGCGGGAAGTTGGAAATTGACGCGGCGGAAAAGTATCTGCGCAGTCATTCCGGAGTCCGCGCCTATAAAGAAATGGGATATGCCAAACTGGATACGGACAGGAAACGACGTTCCGGATTTGCCGAGGTCATTTACTGCCAGGGGAAATCGGATGAATTTCTGCCGGAGATATTCCGAAAGTTATATGAAGCGGAAGGGGAGGTGTTTGGTACGCGTGCCGATGCCCATCAATATGAGATCGTCCGCGCCGTACTGCCGGATATTTCTTATGATCCGGTTTCCCGTATCCTGAAACTGGAAAAGAAAGATAAGGAGCATACAGGCTTAGTCGCGGTCTGCACGGGAGGAACGGCGGATATTCCCGTAGCGGAAGAAGCGGCGCAGACGGCGGAATATTTCGGCAGCCGTGTGGAACGTATTTATGATGTGGGTGTCAGCGGCATCCACCGCCTTTTATCCTGCGAAAAGAAAGTGCGGGAAGCCAACTGCGTCATTGCCGTGGCAGGTATGGAAGGCGCTATTGCGTCAGTAATCGGCGGTCTTGTGGCCAATCCTGTTATCGCCGTGCCCACGTCCGTGGGGTATGGAGCAAGCTTTCACGGGCTGTCGGCTCTTTTGACGATGATCAATTCCTGCGCGAACGGCATTGTGACGGTAAATATAGATAACGGCTTCGGCGCAGGGTATGTGGCGACACAGATCAACAGGCTGGCGGAAAGGGGTAAAAGCAATGGATAAAAAATTATACCTGGACTGCGGGTCCGGGATCAGCGGGGATATGTTTGTGGCGGCAATGATCGACTTGGGGGCGGATCCGAACACTCTTCAAAAAGCGCTGGACTCTATCCCGGCGGACGGTTTTTTCGTAGAGATAGGCAGAGTAAAGAAATCGGGCATCGACTGCTGTGATTTCCGTGTCCGGCTTGATGATGACTGTGAGAACCATGATCATGACATGGACTACCTTTACGGAAGTCTGGCCCCGGCGGCAGGATCGGGATGCTCTTGTCATGAAGAACCGGACAGAGAAGAACATCACTGCCATTGCCATGAGGAAGGGCATGACGGGGAGGCACATCACTGCTGCCGTCAGGGAAAAGATCATCATCATACCCATCGGGGGCTTGCGGAAATTCTTCCGATGATCGATGCCTGTGATATGACGGAAACAGCAAAAGCGCTGGCCCGTAAAATATTCCGGATTATCGGCGAAGCAGAAGCGAAAGCCCATGACTTGCCCCTTGATGAAGTCCATTTCCATGAAGTGGGAGCGCTTGATTCCATTGTGGACGTGGTGGCGGCTGCCGTTACTTTTGACAGCCTTCACATCAAAGAGGTGATTGTCCCTAAACTCACGGAAGGGACAGGGACAGTTCGGTGCCGGCATGGAGTCATGCCCGTGCCCGTGCCGGCGACAGTGAATATTATTTCCTCTTATAAAATTCCCATGGAGCTCACCGGGGCGAAAGGGGAGTATGTGACGCCTACCGGCGCGGCCATTGCGGCGGCCATTTCCACAAGCCATCAGCTGCCGCCGTCTTTTGTTATCAAGAAGGCAGGACTTGGCGCGGGAAAACGGGCATACACGGAACGAAGCGGTATTCTCCGGGCATTCCTGATCCAGGGGGAGGAGAATGAAGGCCGTGATAAAGTTGTGAAACTGGAAACGGATATTGATGACTGCTCCGGCGAGGTTTTGGGGTATGTCATGAAGAAATTGTTCAAGGCAGGAGCGAAAGATGTCCACTATGCTCCCGTTTTCATGAAAAAGAATCGTCCAGCCTGGGAACTGACTGTGATCTGCGGGGAAGAAAAAACGGAGGAACTGGAAAAAATTATTTTCACGGAAACCACGACGATCGGGATTCGCGAGTACCCCCTCGGGCGCTCTGTCTTAGATAGAGAAGAAAAAGAAGTGGAAACGGTTTACGGCAAAGCATCTGTGAAGCAGGTGTCTCTGGGAAAGATGACGCGGGCCTATCCTGAATATGATACCGTGAAAAAACTGGCGAAGAGAAATAAAGTGCCTTTTATGGATGTTTTTGACGCGGTGAAAGAGGCGGCAAAGGAAAAATAACGGGCTGATATGGTAAGAAGCGTTTCTTGTGGAGCGTGTTATGTAATAATACATATGTGACAAAAAATAAAAAATAAGGGAACTCTTTTGTTAAAATAGTTTTGAAGAAGAACCATATTAAAACAAAGGAGTCCCTTATGAAAACTATTATAACAGAAGAAATGAGATATCGGGAAAGAGTCGTACAGTATGCAATAAAAAGTAATAATGCTGTGGCAGCAAGACGCTACCATACGAGCAGGCAACAAGTGCAGCGATGGAGAAAGAAATATGACGGAACAACGGCATCTTTGTCAAATAAATCAACACGCCCGCATTCTCACCCAAACCAGCATACAAGGGAAGAAATAGAGCTGGTAAAGAAAATGCATCGCAGATATTCATTTGAAGGGTTGGCACAGGTGTATAGAAGCCTCATAGATGCCGGTTACACAAGAACATACCAATCCATGCAAAAGCAACTGAGGAAACTGCGTTTAAAGCAGCCTGAAAAGAAAAAATACCCAAAGAGCAAGTACAGGGCGCTAAAAAGGAAAATATCCAGGAGAATATGTGGAAGTTGATGTGAAATATGTACCATTGGAATGCATAGGATTTTCGAGCAGCCATGCCAGATATTACCAAATTACAGCGATAGACCTGTATAGCAGAAAAAAAGAATCATAAAACTGGTCAATGAACTAAGTACATATGAAACATCAAAATTCCTGTACAGTCTGGAAAAAAAGAATGGGATGTAAGATAAAAAAAAACAATACAAACAGACAATGGGAGAGAATTTTGTAACGATGCAGATATGTCCAAAAGTCTATTTCAGATAGCATTGAAAAAACTGGGGAGAAACCACAAAAAGGACAAGACCGTACTCCCCGTGGCAGAATGGAGTAGTTGAAAGAAGCCATAGAGTAGATAATGAAATATTCTACGCAAGGAGACGATTCTCAAGTGAGGAAGAAATGTATAAATCCTTTAAAAGATATGCCACTAGGACAAATAATATATGTCGGAGGATATTAAAGTTTAAAAGCCCTAATGAAGTATTAAAAGAGTATCAGTCCAGGGTTGCATAAAAAGTGGTAGGCTTAAAACTATTTTCTAAGAGTGTGTCACAAATGTTTGATTACTATAGAGGTAAGAAGCGTTTCTTGTGGAGCGCTTCTTCTTTTTTTCCTTTCTTTTGTGATAAAATGACTTATTATAAATAAAAGGAAGTAAATCTATGAAAAAAAGGAACCTGGGGTTGACAGCGGCTGTAGGTTCGTACCTGCTGTGGGGGCTTCTGCCGGTTTACTGGAAGCAGCTGTCTGCCGTTTCTGCTTATGAAATATTATCGCACCGCATTATCTGGTCTTTCTTCTTCATGCTCATGATTCTCTCTTTCATGGGACGGATGGTGTCGTTTTGGGAGGAATGTAAACATCTTTGGGCGGATAAAAGCCGGGGCGCTCTCCTTGCACTGGCATCTTTTCTTATTACGGCAAACTGGTGCATCTTCATCTGGGCGGTGACGAACCGCCATGTGGTGGATACCAGTGTGGGGTATTACATGAATCCCCTTGTAAGCGTTCTTCTTGGTGTTGTATGTTTTCATGAGCGGCTGTCAAAAATGAAATGGTTTTCTATTGCTGTTGCCGCTGCGGGGATCGGCGTGATGACCTGGGAGTTGGGAAGGTTCCCGCTGATTGCTGTCGGTCTTGCATCGACATTTGCCCTCTACGGCGCGGTGAAAAAGAAATTGAATCTGGATGCTTTTTACAGCATTACGCTGGAAACATTTTTTGTTCTTCCTTTTGCTCTTGCTTATGTACTTTCTCTTGGGAATGACGGTATTGGACATTTCACTGTCGATGACCTGCGGACAGCAGTGTTTCTTATCGGCGCAGGCGCTGTGACGGCGACGCCTCTCGTGCTCTTTTCCATAGGGGCGAATGATCTGCCGCTGAACGTTCTCGGGTTCTGCCAGTATATTTCTCCGTCCATCACTTTGCTTCTGGGGATATTCCTTTTCGGCGAACCCTTTACCCGTGCACAGTTGTCTGCTTTTTCTTTTATCTGGTCAGCTCTTGCGGTCTTTACGATTGCGGACTGGAGGGAAAGGAAGTTTTTGGAAAAACGGGGAATGAGCGCCTTGTAAAAAGGAGAGGGAAATGGAAAACATTTTATCGGAGTATGATAAATCACCGGGAATCATTTCCCCGGATTTTGAAAAAATGGATTTGCACCTGCCGAAGAGAGCGGTTTTTGCTTTTCTTGGAGAGAAACGGATTGAAAGGTTTGTTCTTGCCCGGGGCGGTGAAAAAGCCGGGACATTTGTTTCTCTGACAAAAGATTTTCCCCTGTGGATGATTAAGGCGGATAAGGAAGAACTCTGCATCCTTCAGGCACCGGCGGGAGCTTTGGCGGCAGTCCTGCTTCTGGAACGGCTCTATGCGTATGGTGTGGAAAAGGTGGTAGCTCTGGGATGCTGCGGCGCGCTGGAAAAGCTGGCGGAGAATGTTTTCTTTGTCGTACGCAAGGCGCTTTGTGATGAGGGTACGTCGTACCATTATCTTCCGCCGGCACGGTTTGTGACACTTGATGAATCGGCGGTGGATATCGTAGAAGGAGTGCTTCGGGAAAATCATGTGTCCTGTGAAAGCTGTGTGACCTGGTCGACGGACGGATTTTTCCGTGAAACGAAAGAAAAGGTAAAAGCGCGGCGGGCGGAAGGCTGCCGCGTCGTGGATATGGAATGCGCCGCCTTGGCGGCATGTGCGGCATACAGGGGGAAGGTATTTGCCCAGATCCTTTTTACTGCCGATACACTTCACGATTTATCTCACGAACAGCGGGCGTGGGGAAAAGAAAGCCGCGATAAGGCGCTCCTCATGGGAGTCAAAGCGGCGGAGAGGTTATGAGGGAAGAGTTATGTCAGCAGGTGAATTGCTTTTTGGAGGACTTCTTGCCGTAAATGCCGCCGCCTTTTTCCTGTACGGTCTTGACAAATGGAAAGCGGTGCATGGACGGCGGCGGATAAGGGAAAGGACGCTTCTGTTTATCGCCGCTGCGGGCGGATCGGCAGGCGCGTTTCTTGCTATGCGTTTTTTTCGCCATAAGACACGCCATGCCGTATTTCAATTCGGTGTGCCCGTCCTCTTTCTTTTACAGGCAGCTTTCGCTTTTTTCCTTTGGAAATAGTTCGGGCGGACTTGACTATATTCATGATTATCTGTACAATACAAAAGATACTAAGAGCTGTGATGAAGACGGTTTGCGTAAGCGCCCGGCAGAGAGAGCCTTCGGTCGGTGAAAGAAGGGGCGGGCAGCGCGGACGGATCACTTCTGAGCTTCAGGGAGGAAATGCCCTGACGGGACACCGTTAACTGTGCCGAGTGGCCTTCGGGTCATTAGGGTGGTACCACGGGAAATATTCTCGCCCCTTTTCGGGCGGGATTTTTTTATTTACACCATACAGGAGGAAATGGAATGGATTACAGCAAGACGCTGCGCCTGCCGCAGACAGAATTCCCCATGCGCGGAAATCTTCCGCAGAAGGAACCGCAGTTTGTGGAACTTTGGAAAGATAAGGATTTATACAATAAGAGAATAGAAAAAAGAAAGAAAGCAGGCGCGCCCCGCTTCGTGCTCCATGACGGACCTCCTTATGCGAACGGCAAGATCCACATCGGCCATGCCCTGAATAAGACACTGAAGGATATTATTATCCGCTACAAGTACATGGCGGGGTACATGGCAAACTATGTCCCCGGCTGGGATACCCACGGCCTTCCGATTGAATATGCCGTACTGAAAGATTCGGGAGAGGATCGGGCGAATATGTCCGTTCTTGAACTGCGCCGCAAATGTCTGGAATACGCGAAAAAGTGGATTGAAATCCAGAAAACCGATTTTATCCGCATGGGCGTTATCGGTGATTTTGATAACCGTTACGTTACTTTTGATCCGCATCTGGAAGCCAAGGAAATAGAAGTTTTTGGCGAAATGGCAAGAAAAGGATACATTTACAAAGGAAAGAAAGCCGTTTACTGGTGTTCCCACTGTGAAACGGCGCTGGCGGAAGCGGAAATCGAGTATAAGGACCGCAAGTCCCCGTCTATTTATGTGAAGTTCCCTGCGAAAAATATCAAGGGACTCGGACCGGAGGGCGTAGATCAATCCAAGCTTTTTGCCGTCATCTGGACAACCACGCCTTGGACCATTCCTGCCAACCAGTATATTTCCGTCAACCCGAAGTTCACCTATGTATGGGTGCATAATCTGGATGCCGACGAGTACTACCTGATGAATAAGGAGCTGGCACCGGCAGCTTTGGCTGACTGCGGGATTGAGAACTACGAGTTTGCCGGCCGCGAAATGACAGGCGCCGAATGGGAGTTGGCCGAATTTATGCACCCCTGGGCATCTTATAACCGAACCGTGTATGTTCTTGAGGGCAACCATGTCACGCTGGATGCCGGTACAGGCTGCGTACATACTGCCCCGGGCCACGGCGTGGATGACTTTGAAGTGTATAAGAAATATGAAAATGAAGGAAAACTGAAGCAGGAAGTCATCTGTCCTGTGGACAATAAAGGCCGTATGACGGCAGAAGCCGGATCCTTTCTGGAGGGAAAGACCGTATGGGAAGCAGAAGGGCCGAGTATTTCCGCGCTTGCCCACGAAGGCATGCTTCTCGGCAAAAAGTCCATTCACCACCAGTATGCCCATTGCTGGCGCTGTAAGAATCCCGTCATTTACCGTGCGACAGAGCAGTGGTTTGCTTCCATCAATGATTTCCGCGAAGATGCATTGAAAGCGGTCGATGAGACACGATTCATTCCTGCCTGGGGACATGACCGCCTGTATAATATGATTCGTGACCGTCAGGACTGGTGTATTTCCCGCCAGCGCTCCTGGGGTGTTCCGATTCCTGCTTTCTACTGCGACGGCTGCGGCAATTATGTGATCACGCCCGAAACGATTGAAAGCGTGAAAGAAATCGTGGAAAAAGAGGGTACCGACGCATGGTGGGCACATCCGGCGGAAGAACTTTTGCCGAAGGATTTCAAATGCCCCCACTGCGGCGGCAGCCGTTTCCACCAGGAAAAAGACATCATGGACGTATGGTTTGATTCCGGCTCCACATGGAACGGTGTTCTAAAAGACCCTCATCCGGTGTGGAAAGAGACCGGCGCGGCGTATCCCTGCGATTTGTATCTGGAAGGTTCCGACCAGCACCGCGGCTGGTTCCACAGCTCTCTTCTGACCAGTGTGGCAGTCAATGGCTGCGCGCCGTATAAGGCTGTTCTGACCCATGGTTTTACCATGGACGGAGAGGGACGGAAGATGTCCAAATCGGTAGGGAATGTAGTCGCGCCCCAGGACATTATTGATAAGTACGGTGCTGACGTGATGCGTTTGTGGATTTCCTCCGTCGATTATCAGGGAGACGTCCGCCTTTCCGATAAGATTGTGAAATCCATGAGCGATGTATACAGAAAGATCAGAAATACGTTCCGCTATCTTCTGGGGAATCTTTATGATTTCGATCCGAAGACCGACAGCGTGGCTTATGGGGATATGGAAGAATTGGACCGCTGGGCGCTGCTTCGTCTGGAACAGGTAAAGCGTACCGTTCTTAAAGCCTATGAGGATTATGAATTCCATGTCATGTACCATGCTGTCCATAATTTCTGTACTGTGGACCTGTCATCCATTTACCTGGATATACTGAAAGACCGTCTCTATACAGAAAAAGATGATTCCCTCCTGAGAAGAAGCGCGCAGACTGCCATGTATGAAATCCTTACCTCTCTCGTAAGGCTGGTAGCCCCCGTTATTTGCTTTACTGCCGAAGAAGTATGGCAGGCACTCCCGAATCGGGAAGAAAGAGAATGGTCTGTTCATATGGCGGATATGCCGGCGGAAAACGACAGATACATGGATAAAGTATTGGAAGAAAAGTGGAAGAAGCGCCTTGCTCTCCGCAGCGTTGTGACAAAAGCGCTGGAAGAAGCCCGCCAGGCGAAAGTCATCGGCCACCCTCTGGACGCGGAAATTACTATTTACGCAGATGGTGAACATTTGGAAACACTGAAAGCCATGGAAAAAGAACTGGCGGATTTCTGCCTCGTTTCCCAGGCGAAGATTTCCGGCGATCTGTCTGCCGCTCCTGAGAATGCCTTCGCTTCTGAAGACGGAACGGTGAAAGTTTCCATCGCCGTCTGCACTCTTGAAAAGTGTGAACGCTGCTGGAAACGCACTCCTGATGTAAACTCCGATCCGAAACATGAACACGTCTGCGCAAGATGCGCTAAAGTCCTTACGGAGATGGGAGAATAAGAAAGGCAAGTCGGCGGTCAGCAGTGGAAATTTATAAGTTAAGTATGCTGACGCTTTCCTGTATGACAGAAAAGTAACGGGACAATATAAAAGACCTCTTTTGCCGGAGGTCTTTTTGTTTGGAGAAATCCATGGAAGAGTTTTGTTCATTGCCGCAGCGAAAGATATGAGGGAGTTGATTTCATTTGAGTCTGAATTTCCAGGCACAGAACCAGCTTTCCGGGTGGGCGTCCGGAGGACAGCCTATGCATTCTGTTTGTATGCGGTCGTCTATACCTTCGGCAAAGCGGGCGTATTCTACAAGGCCGGCGCTTTTGCAGGGATAGTCGGGTAAATTTTTCCGCATCCGTGCCGATTGGACACGGCAGTTATCCATTGTGAAGATGAGAGAACCGTCTTCAAAGCGGGAGGACTGTCTGTTCAGACGGCTGTACATACGGAAGTTTAAAGCCTGCGCCAATCCTTCCAGCCCGGGATGCTTTTCCATGCCAAGAAGTTAATGGAGTGCGCTTCAAAGGGAGAGAACCGGGCCCATGTAGAATCGTTGCACCGTTTTGCATCATTGATGCCATAGGAAAATTCCACTCCCTGAAACCAGAAGCCATCCTGGGCCAGCCAGCTTTTTGCGATGGTGTCCAGAAGAGAAAGCTGCTCTTCTTTGGGAAGGCGGATGAGGAAAGCGGGACAGCCCTCTTTTTCAGGGAAATGAAATTGCGCCGCCAAACGACGGACTGCCGCCTTTCGTGTCTGCCTCCAGGCGTAGTCCATGACATTGAGCGCCTTTTCAAAACCGAGCTGATGCTCTGCTTCACGGAACCAGAGAGTGTGATGGACCGTTATGCGGTGGAACATGTCTATAATATGTGCCGCCCGCTCTTCCGCCGTTATTGTTTCCATTGTTTTCTCCTTCATGGCGAGCCTCCTTCATGGTGAATTTCATTTCTTTTATTATGGAATAACCGTTGGAAAATATCCATGGTAAAAAAAATAATCAAAAAGTCAAAATATTTATTAGCACTCTATTGACATGAGTGCTAAATGTGATATAATACAGTTGTCAGGAAGAAAAGATGGACTCCTGAGATATGTTATAAATATTTTAAAGAAAGAAAAGAGGTTTTGATTATGCGTGGTTTACTTCCTTTTGATGGTTTTTTCGGTGATACGGCGCTGGATCATTTCTTCAGTGATGCTCCGGCTGCATACAAAGACTATGTGTCTGTACCCAAGGTGGATATTGAGGATAAAAAAGATTTCTATGAAATTACCTGTGATATGCCCGGGTTTACCAAGGATCAGATCCGTATTTCTTATGAAAACGGAATTTTGTCCCTGTCCGCTCAGAAAGAGGAACAGACGGAGGAAAAAGATGATGACCGTCATTACATCCGCCGTGAACGTTCCAGCTCTGTCTTCCGCCGCCAGTTCAATGTGAAAGGGATCAAAGAAGACGGCATCAAGGCAGGCTTGAAAGACGGGATTCTGACGATTACACTGCCGAAACTCCCGCAGGAAATTGAAAAAGCACCCCATCGTATCCAGATTGACTGAAGATGATGTATAAGATATTCCTGGAATACTGAAAAGTTTATTCATGCTTTCTCTCCGGGCGGTACTCCCCCGGTACCGTCCATCTTTGGAACAGGTCATGATAATCCCCCATTATCGTGGCCTGTTTTTATGTGCCCATAAACAGTTTGCGTTTCATGGCTGTTTATAATAAGCTGGAGGAAAATGGAGGGAGGAATATATGGGGAAAAGATTGGAAGACAGGGGTTTGGAAGAATTGTGGCAGCTGTTTCCCATATTTCTTGTGCCGCATAAAAAAGAATGGGCAGATTGGTACAGGGAAGAAAAAGGTCGTTTGGAAGTTCTGCTGGGCGCAGGGCGGGTAAAGCGCGTCAGCCATATCGGAAGTACGGCTGTTTCCGGTATCTGGGCCAAAAATATCATAGATATCCTGTTAGAAGTGCTGGATGAAAAAAGAATGGCAGAGGTACGGGAAATTTTGAAAAATAACGGCTGGCTCTGCATGAACACTTCAAAGAACCGCATTTCCATGAATAAAGGGTACACGGAAAAGGGATTTGCGGAGAAAGTGTATCACCTGCATATCCGGTTGCCCTGCGATCATGATGAATTGTACTTCCTTTCTTATCTGCAGATGCATCCTGCCGTCGCGAAGGAATATGAAACATTGAAACTGCATTTATGGAAACGGTATCCTCATGACAGGGACAGATACACGGAGGCAAAGACAGATTTTGTCAGGACATATACGGAACGGGCAAAAAGAGAATACGGGAACCGGTGGGAATGGTAATCGGTAAAACAGCCCGGTGAAAATCGGGCTTTTTGTGTGTGAATTTCCGGGAATGAATATCGAAAACATATTGTAAACTTATAACATAAAAACAATTGACAGAAGAAACTGCTTATTTTATACTTGAATCCGAGATAACAATAAAGGAAACGGAATGATTCCGTAAAAAGGGGAGTTCTATTATGGAAAGTGCTTGTCAGGAAATTATCCGCTTGGCGGAAAAGGTCATGGATGGCGGACAGATCACGCCGGAAGAGGCAGGGAGGCTCATTCGTACAAAAGATGAAGACCATGCTGCTTCTTGCCATGGCGGATAAAATCCGTCAAAAATTCGGCGGCAGCTCCGTGGATTTCTGCGCCATCATCAATGCGAGAAGCGGGCACTGCCAGGAAGACTGCAAATTCTGCGCCCAGTCCGGCTGGTACAGGACAGGCGCCAAGGTATACCGCCTGCTGCCGGAAGAACAGATTATCGAAGCGGCAAAGAAAGCAAAAGCGGCAGGCGCCGTCCGGTTCTCCATTGTTACCAGCGGCCGTAATCAGGATAATCCCAATGAGTTTGAAGAAATTATCGAGATCGTGAAGCGTATCCGTAAGGAAGTAGGTATCGAAGTCTGCTGCTCCCTGGGGCTTATTTCTTCTGCGCAGGCGCTCCGGCTGAAGGAAGCGGGCATTACCCGCATTCATTGCAATATCGAAACATCTCCGTCTTATTTTCCGGAAATCTGTACTACCCATACCATGGAAGACAAGGAAGATATCATCAGCACGGCGCAGAAGGCAGGGATCCGTGTCTGCTCCGGAGGCATTATCGGGCTTGGCGAATCTTTGGACCAGCGCGTGGAAATGGCGTTTAAGCTAAGAAATGCACATTGATTCCGTACCGCTGAATATCTTGAATCCTGTAAAAGGGACGCCTTTTTATGATAATAAACGTCCGTCCGCTTTGGAAATCCTCCGCACTTTTGCCATGTTCCGCTTTGTTCTTCCGAAAGCCCTCATCCGTACGGCAGGCGGTCGTGAAGTCAATCTGAGAAGCCTGCAGGCCCACGCGCTTTCCGGCGGCCTCAATGGTATTATGGTGGGCGGCTACCTCACCACCGGTGGCAGAGATCCGAAAGAGGATCTGGTCATGACGGCGGATCTGGGACGGAGCAGGACGTCCCCGCAGCTGTAATACAAATCAAAACCGAATCGCAGAATTAAAAAAAGAAGAGCGGCGCCGTACCGATGTCCAAACATTAGATTTTTAGTCTGATTTTTGGAATGTGGTACAGGATGCGCCGTTCTTTTTTGCTGTCTGTACCGGTAAGGCAAATAAAGAGGAATATTAAGGCACGCCGTCAGATGCGGGAGAGCAGACGGCAAATTTCTTTTGCAATAAGATATGATTCAGTTAAAATGAAAAAAGAACAGGCAAATGGTTTTTTAAAGTAGGAGTGTAATAAAAGTTATTTAATGATATAATTCATTTAAAATAATTTAATCATGGGAAGTAAATCTGTTTCTTGGAAGGCTTTCGTTTTCCGTACAGAAGCCTGCATCGGCGGTTTTGATGGAAGCGGAGCTGTAAATTATTTTTTTATGATTTTATTTGTTTTGAAGAGAGGATGGTTTTGAATCTTATGAGAAAGAAATTATTGGCTGCTGCCGTCATGGGTGCGGTTGGAGCGGTCACAGGCATCTGCATGGCGGGCGCGGCGGATGCCGCTTACGTTCTTGATGAGGTGGTTGTTATCGGGAACCGTGATGAAGAGCGCGATGTTTTGCCGGGCAATTTTGTTTACACGAAATCCCAGACAAGTTTTCTGGCAGGGAAGGATACAATGGATATTCCTTTTTCCCAGATGCATTTCACGGAAAAGTCGATGGACACCTTTACGGGGCCTGATAAGCCGATGGATGCGCTTCTGGCAAACTCGCCGTCTGTACGCCAGTCCGGATCTATCCTTCATGGTGATTTCTTTTTCCGCGGATTCCGTACAAACGGAACCAACTTTTATGTGAATAACGTTCCCGGCGTGTTCACCCAGTTTAATACGCCGCTCTATCCTATTGAATCTTTGGAATTGATTTCCGGACCGAATGTAGGAATTTACGGTACCGGTGTCCAGTATGAAACAACGAATCCCGGCGGCATCGTCAGTGTGAAATCAAAAGTCGCTCCCGATAAGGGTGTTTTTGACTATACCCAGACGATTTCCGGCCGCGGTCTTTTTGGTGAATATCTTGACTGGGGACAGCGTTTTGGCGATAAGAAGGAATGGGGTGTCCGCATTATGACGGAAAACATCAATGGCCGTACATCTGTCAAAGGCACGAAGATTAACGGACAGGGCATTTTTGCCAATATCGACCGGACTACGGAAAAATCAAAAGACAATTTATTTATCGGATACAGAAATATGGATATCCAGCGCGGTCTTCGGTGGTTTATCCTGAGCAGCGATGTTAATAAACTGCCTGCTGTTCCTTCCGGAAAGAATGACTACGGGTTTGACGGGATGATAAAAGCGACCCACGGCTGGCTTGCTGTTTACAACCATGATCAGAAATTTAATGACCATTGGGACGGCTTTTTCAACTTCGGCATGCAGAGGAACGATTTGGATAAAAATGTCATGGCGAACGGAGGCAGCGGATATACACTCCACAATGACGGCACGCTTGACGTAAAAGCAAAACCGGGTTCCACGCCGCAGGAATATTACTATTGGCAGGTAGGTACCACGGCGCACTATAATACGGGCGCTGTGAAGCATGATATCACGCTTTCTTACAATCAGGCATGGAGAAACAGAAAGAGCGCGTATAATAACGGACCGCTTCTTAAGATCGGTACCGGGGATTTGTACACGGGCATCCATCAGACACTGGCGGCGCCTACGAAATTTGATACCCGCTGGAATAATAAAACAAGAGTGAAGAGTTATTCTCTTGTTGATTACATGACTTACAACAAATGGGATATTATCCTCGGCATCCACAAGCATGAAGCGGAATCAAGAGGCTATAAATGGAAGAATGACAATACATTGAACTATATTGAGCGTATAAAGACTGATGACACGAGTCCGACATACGGTATCATTTACCGTCCCAACAGCCATATGTCCGTTTATGCCAGCCATTCGGAAAACTTCGACGCAGGCAGCGGCGTAAATACGACTTTTGAAAATTTCGGCGATATTCTTCCGCCTTTGAAGACGAAGCAGAATGAAATCGGTGTCAAGTATAAAAGAAATAATTTACTTTACACCCTGGCCTACTATGACATCAAGCAGGACAATCTGATCAGCGTCTACAAAGACGGCTATGTAAAACCTTTCCAGTCGAAAGACGGGCAGGCCCGCCATAAAGGCCTGGAATTTTCCATCAACGGCAGACTGGCCGACAAGTGGAATATTTTGGGCGGCTTCTCCCATATGTCGGCGAAACAGGAAAAGACGACTAAAGGAGCGCTTGACGGAATCCGTGTCAACGGAACTTCCGAATGGACTGCCGTCCTCGGACTGGAATACAATCCGAATGAAGCGTGGAGCATCCTGGGACGCGCGATCTATACGGGCAAAACTCCGGTCATGAATGAAAAAATCTGGGCACCGGGATACACTATTTTCGATCTGGGTGTGACCCATACACATTTTGGGAAAATCCCTGCGGAATTGTCCCTGATGGTAAATAATGTTTTTGATAAAGACTACTGGCAGGTATCCAGAGGCAACCAGGTATATCTCTCCCTGCCGCGGACATTCAGCTTTACGGCGAAGCTGCATTTTTAAGAAATGATAAGGCGAAGGGGCAGGCGGCGGCCCCTTTTCTTTATCTGCAGAAGAGTTTTGACTGAGAAAGGAGGGCGCTTTGAGAAGGATAGGGCTCTTCCTGTGCGGATTGATTTTCTTATTTCTGACAGGAATATGTACGGGATGCGGGCATAAAACAGAAACAGGGGAGCGGGAAATCGTCCTTGCCGCGGCGCGCGATCTGGTACAGGGGGAAAAAGATCCGTACTATGCCACCATTATATTGAAAACATGGGAACCTCTCGTGGGCATTTCCGATGACGGCCATGAAATGCCTGTTCTTGCGGAGAGCTGGGAAAGCAATGCGGATAAGACGGAATGGATATTTCATTTAAAAGAAGGTGTCCGTTTTCATGACGGCGAGCTGTTCAATGCTGCGGCGGCCATAGAAAATTTCCGCCGTTACCGGAATATGGGATACCGTCCGTCTACATTTTACGGCTTTTTGGCAGACCGTATTTATCCCGGACTTCTCCGGGCGGAAGCGGATGATGAAAACACGCTTCATCTGTATTTTGAAAAGCCGGTACCCATGCTCATTTACCGCATGGCGGGCTGGGGAAGCGCCATGTTCAGCCCCCGGTGTTTTGATTCCGCCACAGGGGACTGGACGGGTATGGCAAAAGGGACGGGCCCCTTTATGATCAAGGAGCGGGTGCCCGACGCCTACGCTGTGATTGAGCGTTTTGACGGGTACCACGGAGAAAAGGCAAAAGCAAAACAAATCAGAATTCGGACCATCACGTCGTCTGATGCCCGGTACTCGGCGATGAAGTCGGGGGAAATACAGGGCGTTTTGGATCTGGGCGGACTTGCGCCTATTATGGCAGAAGAATTGGAGCGTGACGGGCGTTTTACCGTGAACGCCGCCCATTCCACGATTTCCCATTACCTCACTTTGAATGGAGGACGTTTTCCCTTCAGCGATGTGCGAATGAGAAAAGCGGTCAACCTGGCGGTGGATCGGGAAAAAATCGTGAAATACTATTTCCGCGGATTCGGTACGCCTACCATGAGTTTTCTGAACAGCACCAATCCTTTCGGCCGTGTGGAGAAGCCTGTCTTTGATCCCGTAAAAGCAAAGGAATTGGCAAAAGAGGTGCTGGGGGATAAAAGACAGACGGTCAAATTCCTTCTGCCCCAGTACGGAATGGCGCGGTATCCTTACAAGACGATTTCCGAATTTATCCAGGCGGAGCTGAAACCTTTGGGGCTGGATGCAGAGATTGTCATGGTGGATGGGATGACTTCACGGAAAATGATGGCTAAAGGGGACTACGATCTGTCTATCGGTACGAGGGGACTTGGCAACCTGGATCCCACATCGCTCCTTTTTGAATATTTCGATTCAAAGGGCGCTACGAATAAAGCAAGCTGCATCAGTTACAACAATCCGAAAGTGGATGCCTGTTTTGAAGCATTAAAGACGGTCTATGATTTGGATGAGCGGCGGACTGTCTATACGGAAATACTTGATGAGCTTCTGGCTGATCCGGCAGTAGTTCCTCTTTTGGAAGATCAAAATATAGCGGTCTGCAGCCATGAGCTTGGCGGCTACAAGGCAGCCGTTTATGGAATTACATTGGATAAAGTCTATTGGCGGAAAGGAGCAGGGAAAGAATGAAAGAATTGATTCTCTATGCACTCCGCCGCTTTTGCATGCTGATCCCTTTCCTCATAGGACTTACGCTGGTTGCTTTTCTTTTAGGCGTTTTGTCTCCGGGCGACCCCGCGCTGGCGCTGCTTACCATGGACGGCACGTCGGAACCGACAGCGGAAGAACTGGATGCGCTGCGCCATGCTATGGGACTGGATCAGCCGGTATGGATCCAGTATGGGCGGTGGCTTATGAATGCGCTTCACGGAGATTTGGGCGTGTCTTATCTTACACAGAAACCTGTACTGGATGAAATACTCCGTCGGTTTCCCATTACTTTTCATCTCGCGGTATGGGCCATCGGCTGGGTACTGGTTACCGGCATACCCACCGGAATCTGGGCTGCAGAGAAAAAAGACACCGCAGGGGAAATAGTCCTTCGCGCAGGTGCTCTTTTCTTTATTTCCGTCCCTTCTTTCTTCCTGGCCATTTTATGCATGCTCCTTTTTTCTGAAGAGTGGAGGCTCCTGCCTTCCGGCGGGTACGGGAGCATGATGCAGATGATCATGCCTTCTTTCGTCCTTGCGGCGGGAACATCGGCGGCTGTCATGCGCCTTCAGCAGACGTCCATGACGGAGGTGGCAGGAAAGGAATTCATCACGACAGAACGGGCGAAAGGGCTGCCCATGCCTTTTATCATGAAAAGACACGTCCTGCCCAATGCTCTTGTCCCCGTCATTACGATGCTGGGTACTTTCTTCGGCGCTATCTTGGGAGGATCCGTCATCATTGAGGATATGTTTTCCATTCCCGGACTGGGCAGTTACGTGCTGGCCGCCATATGGGGGCGTGACTATCCCGTTATCCAGGGGTATGTCATTGTAAGCGGCACAGTCTTCCTTACATTTAATTACCTCGTGGATATCCTGTGCGGCATGCTGAATCCGTCAGTGCGGAAGGGGGGTGCCCTATGAAAGAGAGCAAGAGTGCTGTCAGGCTCCTTTACACAGCGGCCATTTTTATCGCGTCCGCCGTTATCCTCTGCGCCGTTTTTGCGCCGCTTCTTGCGCCATATGACCCGTCAGCCGTATCGCCTGAGGAAATACTGGAGCACAGTTCTGCGGCCCATTGGTTTGGAACGGACGCTCTGGGAAGAGATATTTTTTCAAGGGTTATTTACGGGGCCCGGTCTTCCGTGGCCTTTGCATTCTGCTCCGCATTCTGTACCATGGCGCTCGGATTGTCTTTGGGCATGGTGTCGGGGTATTTCGGGGGATTGGCGGATAAATCCGTACAGTGCCTTGTGGCGCTCTTCCAGGGACTTCCGGGGACAAGCCTCATGATTGCCATTGCAGCCATTCTTCCCGAAAATGATTTCCGCATTATCATCGCTTTGACATTGACATCATGGACGGGGTTTTCCCGTATCGTCCGTAATGAAGTGCTCCGTATCAAAAGAGAAACATACATGGAAGGGATACGGAGCATCGGCGCCGGCCATTGGTATATCCTGCGGAAGTATGTATTTCCCAATTTACTGCCTGTCTTGATCGTTCTCTTCACCCTGAGGACGGGAACTTCTCTTTTGTCGGCATCTGCCTTATCCTATCTGGGACTCGGTGTTTCTCCGCCGACAGCGGACTGGGGCGTCATGATCAGCGACGCGCGGACCTATTTCCGCTCCTATCCTGTGATGATACTGGCTCCGGGTATGGGAATCACCCTGTTCTGTCTGTCGATTAATCTACTGGGAGACGCTTTGCGGGATAATCTGCAGATCAGAAAATCACCGGAAGAAAGGAGGGGATAGAAGTGGATATTCAAATTAAAAATCTTTCCGTTTCTTTCCCTTCGCCGCAGGGGGACGCGAAAGTCCTGCGGGATGCAGATATAATCCTGAAAAGCGGGAAAATCACGGCAATCGTAGGGGAGTCAGGAAGCGGTAAATCCATCCTCGGCGCGGCGGTTATGGGACTCATGGAACAGCCTGTCCGGGTTTCAGGGGAAATCTTATTTGGAGACACAGATCTCCTTTCTTTATCTGAAAAAGAATTGAATTCTGTCCGCGGATCACGGATCGGGTGGATTGCCCAGGATCCCGTGGCAGCGATGGATCCCATGGCGAAAGTGGGTGGGCAGATGATGGAAGGAGTGCATTTCTATCAGGACGGGAACGATACAAAGGCGGACGGCATCCGGCAGCTGGAAGAATTCGGTCTTGCTGATGCCCAGCGCGTGTGGGATACCTATCCTTTTCACCTGTCCGGCGGTATGGCGCAAAGAGTGCTTACCGCCATGATGACGCTGCCCGGTCCTGAATGGCTCATTGCTGATGAACCGACGAAAGGCCTTGATGCTTTTGCCCGCCGGCAGGCGGCGGACGCTTTTAGGAAACTGAGGGAAAAAGGTGTGGGCATTTTGCTCATCACCCACGATCTCCGGCTGGCGGAGCGTCTTTCCGACTTTCTGGCAGTGATGTACGCAGGAGAGATTATTGAATACGGGAAGACAAAAGACATCTTTTCAAATCCAGTGCACCCCTATACGAAAGGCCTGTTTGCCGCGGCGCCCGACAGGGGCATGCAGCCGATCCGCGGTATCGCGCCTGATCTTTCCCGTCTCCCCGGCGGCTGTGTTTTTGCATCCCGCTGCCCGGCGTATGAAAAAAATTCCTGCGATGAAAAGCAGAAAATGCTTACGCTTGCAGGAGGTCATAGCGTCCGCTGTATCCGGAAAGGAGGCGGCTTATGACACTTCTTTCTATAGAACATATTTCCCGGAGTGTGGAAACGGGATTTATCCGCAAGCAGAAAAGAAATACTTCATGATATCTCTTTTTGTGTAGGGAAAAGGGAAACGGTGGGCATTACAGGGGCAAGCGGCGCAGGGAAATCCACGCTGGCGAGAGTCATCATGGGTCTGCTTCGTGAAGACGGCGGGAACATTGTCTTTCAGGGAAAAGAACTGACAAAAACATCTTTAAAGGAAGCCCGGCGCAGGCGGCGGCAAATGCATATGCTTTTCCAAAATCCTGCGTCTTCCTTAAATCCGCGAATGAAAATCAGAGAATCTATGGAAGAACCGGCGCGGATATACGGAATGGACATTTCCCATGGAAAAGAAATCCATGAAATGATGAAACGCCTTCAGCTGAGGGAAGAACTTTTGCACCGTTATCCCCACCAGCTTTCCGGGGGAGAACTGCAGCGCGTATGCCTCGGGCGGCTTCTTCTCCTGAAACCCGGGCTTCTGATTCTTGATGAACCCACTTCTATGCTGGATGTTTCCGTGCAGGCGCAGATCATCGGGATACTGAAAGAGGTGCAGGAAGAAGAAAATATTTCCTATCTTTTCATTTCCCACGACCTTGACCTGCTTCGCGCCTGCTGTCACCGGATCGGAATACTCAATCAGGGGAAACTGGTGGAAATGGAGGAAACGGAGAGACTCTTCCGCAGGCCTGCGGATTCGTATACGAAGGATCTGATTTCCGCATTCTTTACGTTTTGATTCGTATCAAGGAGGTGGAAATCAAAATCGCAGGCCATGAAAGACGTTTTTAGCACCGTTATTTTTATTATGAAAGAGGAGAAACGTATGAAAAAGAAAATTTTATCGGCAGCGCTGCTTTCTGTGCTGGTTTCATCAGCGCTTGGCATTGTGACCGCAGGTGCCGTGTACGAGATGGACGAAGTCTCTGTCACAGCGGACAGGGAAGGGGATGTGGCGGCGCTTCCGGGCGGGCTTGTGAATCAGACGGCTAAATTAGGGATTTTAGGGAATAAAAGCGTTATGGATATCCCTTACTCCGAAATGAGTATGACTGAAAAGACACTGGAAACTTTCAGCGATCCGTCACAGCCGTTGGCCAATGTGCTCCAGAATAACCCTTCTATCCGTTCCAGCACATCATCCCCCATGTATACGGACTTTTCCATGCGCGGAATCAATATGAACGGAAACCATATGATGCTGAACGGGATCCCCAGCCTGTTTTACCAGTTTAACGGTCCGCCGAATCACATCATCGAAAGAATGGATATTACTTCAGGACCGAATGCCGGCGTCAACGGGGTCAGCATGTCGAATAACGGAACCAACGGCGGCGCCACGCCGGCTCCGGGAACTATTAATGTCGTCACGAAAAAAGCAGGATTGACTCCTGTTTTGAACTACTCGCAGACCTTTTCAGGAAGAAGCAGCTTTGGCGAGTTTATTGACGTAAGCCGCAGGACAGGCGCCAATGGTGAATGGGGCGTCCGTGTCATGGGTGAATACATGGATGGCGATCTGGCGCTCCGTCATGCGGAAAGAAGAAAAGAATATTTTCATCAACCTTGACCGCAAAGGGGAAACATCCGTTACGAATATTTTTGCAGGGTCCTTCGATCTCCGTGTGAATAAAGGGCAGCGCTGGTTCACCTATGGCGGCAGATCCGATGTCCTTCCCTTCGCACCGGATTCCAATACGGATTATGATTTTGACGGTACTACGAAGTGGATGCACGGCTGGCTTCTTACTGTGAATCACGAAAAAGAACTCAATGGTAACTGGAGATGGTTCGTGAACTGGGGCGTCAACCGCAGAAGCGGAAATAAATACAATTCCAGCTCTGCCCTGAAGTTTGACGAAAAAGGAAATTTCATGAGCAGCAATGTATCCAATGCGCAGAATGAAATAGGGACGAACTCTTATTTCCAGACAGGAATCAAAGGGAAGTTCAATACCGGCGCCGTAGAACATCATGTATCCCTTGCCTTTGACCGCTCCGGCGCCAGATACTGGAATGACACGAATAACAGCGTGAAAGGAAATATCACAGGCAGTCTTTATGACGGTACAGCCTATAAAAACAGTTTCTATATCCCTTCGCTCCGGAAAGCAAAACTTTCCTGGTCGGAAATCAATACAGGCATTACACTGGCCGATTCTCTTACCCACGGGAAATGGGATGTCCTTCTGGCCGTTTCCAGAAAGCACGAGCATTTCAGAAATGAAATCAAAGGGCAGCTCATACGGAATGATGACTGGCTCCCGACTTTCGGGATTACCTACAAAGCAAATGATCATCTTTCCTTTTACGCGGGACAGACGGAAAGTCTTTCCAGGGGCGGTGTCGTTTCCAATGACAGCAAGTATGTCAACCAGGGAGAGACTTTGGCGCCGTCTGTGAGCAGGCAGAAAGAAATCGGCGTGAAGTATAAATACGGCGGACTCCTTACCACTTTGAGCTATTTCTATATCGATCAGGAAAATGTCATTGATATAGATATGGGAAGCGGTAAGTACCGCCGCGCTGCTGACGGAAGAGACAAGTTCAAAGGTGTGGAATGGACAGTGAATGGGAAATTGGCACCGAAATGGACAGTGACCGGCGGGCTGATGTACATTGACGCCAAGCGGGATAAAACGCAGGGCGGGAAAAACGACGGCCGCTTCGTTAACGGCGTGGCAGACTGGAGCGGTGTGCTGGGACTCGTTTACGAACCGAACGACAGACTGGGAATCATAGGGAGAGTCATTTGGAATGACGCTGCCTATATTGATAATTCCAATGCGCCGTCAGGAAAAACAAAAATCCCGTCCTACACCACATTTGACCTGGGTGTGAACTACAAAACATATTTGGGCGGGATCCCCGTTTCTTTAAGCGCCATGTGCTACAATGTGGCAAATAAAGATTACTGGATGGGAAGAGGGAGTTCCACCACTTTCGGATTATCCATGCCGAGGACATTCATGCTCTCCGCCCGCTTCGAATTCTGATTTTATCCGGGTGAGCAAATTTAACAAAACCAAAAGGAACGATACCATCTTATAGATAAAGTATGGTTCCTTTTTAATTTGTGCGGTTTATATTTGAAATAAAATCAACTACAAAAATATTTCATGAAAATAAATACAAAATTGATTAACTATAATTAAAGTAGTAGTATGTAATTATTAATGCTTCATGCTGCTTTGTGGATGCCGGCGGGTCATATACGCAGGGCGCGGTGGAAATGGAAACAGGTATACATTTTTTATCGCGCCGCAGAGACCTTATAGAGCAGCAGAAAAGCACAATCAGTTGTTCCGTCTGAGGAGGAAAAGATGAAAAAGGGAAAGATTCTTGCAGCGCTTGCGGCAATCATGATGGTATCCGGGGCAAATGTGCCAATTATGGCGGAGGTAAGCCAGCTGGACGAGGTGGTCGTAGAAGCGGACCGTTACCGCCAGAACGGAAATGAAAGTGTTATTAAACCATTGGGGGTTGTGGCGGACCAGGTCCAGAATGTAGGGCTCTTAGGAGAAAAGGATGCCTTGGAGACACCTTTTAACAGCATGACATTGACGCGGAAAGATTTGGATTATTTCGGAAGCCCTGAAAAAGGACCGACAGACATGCTTACCTTGAATCCTGCCGTGAGAGATGCTTCGAGTAATCTTTACAATGATGTTTCTATCCGCGGTTTTAACCTGAACGGGCATAATATGTATTTGAACGGTATACAGGGGATGCTTGACCAGCAGCACGCTGCCGATATTTATATTGATAAGGCAACGGTAATAGCCGGTCCGAATCTTGGCATTGTAGGGACGCCGAACCGTGAAAACTTAGGGTACTATTCTGTTTACTTCCAAAAAGGCGCAGGCGGAACCGAACCTCGATCTGACTTTGGCTTATCAGGGCGGGAAATCATTTAAAGAAGCTGTTGATTTCGGTACCCGCCTCGGACATAATCAGCGCTGGGGTATCCGTGTCATGGCGGATAATATACAGGGAGAAACGGCAATTGACGGAGACAAACTGACGCAGCGGGATTTCTTCGTGAATATTGACCAGAAAACAAAAAAGAGCAAGACAAATCTGCTTATCGGATATAATTATGCAGATCAGAAAGGGGCGCAGTTTACCTGGAATTTCAATGAATATAATCAGCCTAAGGGAAGCCGCCTGCCCAAGGCGCCTGATAACGGACGCAGCTATTTGCCGGAGTGGACGAATAATGAATATGATAACTGGATTGCCACATTGAATCATGAGCAGATATTAAGTGATCATACCACGGCATTCTTCAATGCAGGATATCATCGCGAAGACTGGTATGGCTACCAGTATGGCACGCCGCGTCTTCAAAATGCGAACGGGGACTATACTGTTCATCCGGAAAACTATCCGCTGGCAGTAACAACGAAGTATTTTGGCGGCGGCATCAAAGGTAAGTTTAATCTGGGCTTGACAAAGCATAACTATGTATTAAGCGCGGATCGGATGATGTATGACAACTATGGCGGAACGAATAAGAAATGGGGCAATAACGGTGAAATCCTTCTGCAAGGAAATATGTATACCGGATATATGGATGATTCACAGTATTATATGTATCCTCATGAACAAGGAAGTGCGCCGTGGAGTTCTTCCCAGTTTGTTACGGGATGGCATATATCGGATGATATTTCCATGTTTGATGACAGATTAAATATGATTGTTGGACTTCATGGGCATCATGCAAAACAAATCAAGAAGAATGGGGAGAATAAAAAATACCATGGCGTAAATCCCACATTCGGCCTGAATTATAAAATCTCCGAAAATTTCTCCGTATATGCCAGCCATGCAGAAGATTTCATGATCGGCCGTGTTGTGGGCGCCGGATATAAAAACTCCGGAGAAACATTGGATCCCGGCAAGACAAAACAGAATGAATTCGGTTTTAAATATAAAGTGGGGGATATGCTCCATACTTTAAGCTTCTTTAAGATCGAACAGCCCAACTTCGGAAGGACAGAAGATAATTATTACGGTATTTTCGGCAAACAGAAGAATAAAGGCTTTGAATATGCTTTCTCCGGCGCGCTTGGCAGGAAGCTTGATTTAATCGGCGGTATTGCTTATGTCGACGCTAAACAGGCAGGGACGGGAAAGAAAGCAAACGGAGTGCCGAAATGGTCCGGTACGGCGGCTCTCATTTATAAGCCGACAGAACGGCTGAATATTCTTGGACGGGCGACTTATCAGGGATCATCCTGGATTATCAATGAAAAGTACAAAGTACCGTCTCATGTTCTTTTCGATCTGGGTGCAACGTATGAGGCCGATGTCCGCAATACGCCGATTACTTTTAAGGCGATGCTTTATAACGTATTTGGGAAAGATTATTGGAGTGCCCGCGCGGGGAACAGTACTGTCGTACTCGGTACGTCTCGTACGTTCATGCTCTCCGCCACTCTTCATTTGTAAAATGTGCAGAGGCGGAACGGCCTGAATTTCTTTTGAGGGAATTAATACTTGAGTGTCAGTTGTTTTGGGAATAAGGAGAATCGTGCAGTACAGAAAATATCTGTCCGTCAGCGGACTGGCGGTGATTGCCGTTTCTGTACTGCTTTTTTCATGCCTTGCAGGATTGATGCTCGGATATATTCCGTTGTCTTTTCCCGAAGTGCTTGGCGCGCTGGCAGGATGTGACGGAGCGGCAGCAGATATAGTCCGTGATCTCCGATTGCCCCGGATCCTCCTCTCGGCAGCCACCGGGATGGGACTTGCACTTTCCGGTGTCGTTATGCAGGCGATGTTCAGAAATCCGATGGCAAGTCCTTACATTATGGGTATCTCTTCAGGAGCCTCACTGGGTGCTGTTGCTGCCGTGTTTTTGGGAATCGGCTCGGCTTGGGGCGCAGGTGGTGTCGGACTGGGTGCTTTTGCAGGTGCTTTGTTGATGTCTGTCATACTTGCAGGGGTTATTGGAAAGAAAAGCGGTACGTCTTATATTCTTATCGCAGGAGTGGCGCTTGGCGCTGTCTGCAGCGGAATTACGGGCGTGATTATTTATTCGGGCGCAGCGTCTTCCGGCATAGATGTGACGCTGTACTGGATGATGGGAAGTGTTGCTTTTGCCAAGACGGATCACGCCGTTTTTCTTTTAATGATTGTCATTGCCATATCCGCTTTTTTCCTCCGGCAGTCGCGGATACTGAATCTGATGCTTCTCGGAAGGGAAGGGACATTGCCCTTGGGCAGGGACCTGATGCCCTTCTTTCGGCTGTATATATTAGTCAATGCACTTTTGGTGGGATGTATCGTGATGGAGGCGGGGCTCATCGGCTTTGTCGGGCTGGTGGTTCCCCATTTCGTGAGATCATTTATAGGGGCAGATCATAAAAAGCTGGTGCCTTTAGCTGTTTTATGCGGAGGTATTCTCACGGTGTGGGCGGATATCCTGGGACGGGTCCTTGTCACGGGAGCTGATGTACCCCTGGGGGTCACTTTGGGACTGATTGGTGCGCCGCTTTTTATTTATATGCAAGTCCGGAAATCCTATAACTTTGGAAAGGAGCCGTCATGAATATCTGTGTCCGCCATCTTTTTGCGGGATATGGAAATAAAAAAGTATTGGAAGATGTGGATATTTCTTTTCCATCCGATCAATTGACCGGCTTAATCGGGCCGAATGGGAGCGGAAAGAGTACGCTGCTGAAATGTATCTATCGCGTTATGAAACCTTCGGCAGGACAGATTTTCGTGGGAGATAAAAATATAGGGAAGCTTTCCTATAAAGAAAGCGCGAAACAAATCGCTGTCTTGGCACAGCATCATGGAACGGGTTTTGATTTGAGCGTGGAAGATGTCGTTCTTATGGGGCGTACTCCATACAAAGGCATTGCGGAAGGGGACAATGCGGAAGACATTGCCATAGCCGAAAGATCCATGGAAGAGACCGGCGTGGCTGACATGGGCAGCCTCAGTTTCATACAACTTTCCGGCGGCGAGCAACAGCGTGTCATGCTGGCACGGGCTTTGACCCAGGAAACGTCCTGTCTGATTCTTGATGAACCGACCAACCATTTGGATATAACCTACCAGCTGCAGATCATGGACTTGATTAAATCAAGAAATATGACAGTCATTGCCGCTATCCATGATTTGAATATTGCTGCCATGTACTGTGACCATATCGTGGCACTGCAAAATGGAAAAATAATAGCGCAAGGAACTCCACAGGAAGTTCTTACAAAAGAGAACATAAAGGCTCTTTACCATGTGAATGCGGAAATTCTTATGAGAGCGGATGGCCGTCCTGCTATTATTTATGAAAGAGGAGACAAACGATGAAAGGGAAGCTCCGCACAGCAGGGTGGTCAATTGTGTTTCTTGCACTGTCGTTTCTGTCGCTTAGCTGGGGAACGGTGGAAATTACGCCGAGGGAAGCGCTGGTCTATACATGGCAGGCAGTCCTTGGTGTTGAGAGCGGGAGTATTTCTTCCGATGTAGTACAGTACTTACGCCTTCCCCATTTTGTCCTTGCTTTTGCTGTGGGATGGGGACTTGCTCTTTGCGGGACCGTCATGCAGGCTGTCATGAGGAACCCTTTGGCCGATCCTTATCTGCTGGGCATATCCTCAGGGGCTGGGCTTGGTGCGGTCATTGCCATGGCGCTGGGCGCCGATGCTTACTTGGGGGTACATGGTGTAAGTATGTGCGCCTTCTTGGGGGCTGTGGGAATTTCTTTAGCTATCCTTTTTGTTGCTTCTGCGGCGGGAAAAGGGGACAGCCTGACACTGCTTCTTGTGGGCTTTGCCATGAATGCTCTCTGCTCCGCGGCACTTAGTTTTATTATCCAGGCTATGGCGGATACTCATAAAACAAAGTCGGTCCAGTTTTGGCTGATGGGAAATATTATGGCGGACAGCTGGACGGATATCGGGATCTTGGCAGGCATTATTGCGGCAGGAAGTATTTTCTTTATGGGACAGAGAAGAATTCTTGACCTCATGCTTATCGGTGATGAGCTTTCCCTCAGTATGGGAAGGAATCTGGCGGTATACAGGAAAATATATATACTGGTTGTTGCCGTTTTAGTGGGCTCTATCGTTTACGTGGCGGGCATGGTCGGTTTTATCGGCCTTATCATTCCTCACATGGTAAGGATGGCGGCAGGAAGCGGGCACAAATCCCTTATTCCTTTGGCGGGTCTTGCAGGTGGCTGTTTCTTGGCGTGGGCTGATGTATTGGGACGCAACCTTATAAATGGTACAGAACTCCCTATCGGAATCATGGCTGCGGTCTGCGGCGCACCTTTCTGCATGGCTGCTTCTTGGCGGGAAGTATGGAGGCCGGCCATGAAGAAATGGATGGCGGTTACAGGCTGCATACTCCTTTTGTCAGGCTGCGCAGCAGATCCGGAGCAGGAAAAATCAGGGATACCCATTACCAATATTCAAGTGGAAAACTACTTTAACTTAGGCGAGAATGTACAGTATTTTTCAAAAGTACCTTCCCGTGTATTGGTCATCGGGGCATCACAGACGGAGACACTTTTGGATATGGGTGTGGAAGATTCGATCCTGTGGGCGGTGAAATACGAAGATGATAAGAAGTATCCGATCAAAGACTGCAATCAGGCTGCTTTTCAGCGATTGAATTTCCTGCCGCGGCAGCAAGTGACGATGGAACGTGTGCTGGATCTCGCGCCGGATTTGATCATTTCAGAAGAATCGTGGTTTTCAAAAAATCGTTTGGGAAGCACAGAGTACTGGAACGCAAAAGGTATTCATACTTTGGTGTCTCTGAATACAACCGGATCAGCCAAAACAAATCAGCCGGAAACCGTGGAGAAAGAAATAAAATACATCCGAGATTTGGGAGCGGTTTACCATAAAGAAGAGCAGGCGGAAAAGATTGTAACGGCAACGAGGGTGCGGTTTGAAGAAGTCCGGCAAAAAGTAAAAGGGCAAAAACCGCCGAAAGTCATGATTCTGGACTTGCTTTCCTCGATGATTTCCTATGGAAGAAATAAAATCGCCGGAGACATTGCGTCAAAACTTGGGGGCATTGTCCCGAATACAACTGCCGCTGTCAGCGATGAATTGATTATAAAAGAAAATCCGGACATTGTTTTTGTTATTACTTATGATGATGCGGAAACACGCTTGGCGCGTCTCAGAAATAAAAAAGCTTTCAGTCATCTGAATTTTGTCCGCAACGGCCGGATTTATGAAATGCCCTTGAAGTACGCTTACGGCCCGATGACAAGGGTCATCGATTCGGCAGGATATATGGCGGGGCTGATGTACCCGGGGCAGTTTGATTTCCCTAAAGAATACGATTTTCACCCCCACGATTAAGTAAGACGTGCAGGAAAGGCAGGTGTTGCGGGGGATTTATTTCATCGTACAGTTATTTGTCGGTAAAAAGAGGAGAGATGGTAAGATGAAAAAGAAACTGTTGGCTATGGCCGTTACTGCGGCTGCCGGTGCGGCTTTATGCGGTATTACCGCTGATGCTGCTGTTTATCAATTGGATGAAATCATCGTGAATGGGGATAAGTATACCGATGATACCATTATGCCCGGGGGCAAGACGGACCGCCGCATCCACTTTGGTTTGTATGGGAATATGGATCTCATGGACGTTCCGGCCAATATTGCTTCTTATACAGAAAAGACGATTAAGCAGAACTATATTCCTGCCCGTACGTTCATGAATACGGTGACCAATAATCCGTCCATCATGGTCGGCGGGGCTTCTACCAATAATAATGTGGAACTTCAAATCCGCGGCAGTGCTTTCAATACCCACGATATGACAATGGATGGACTTCCTGGCATGATGGCCATGGGGATCATTCCCATGAACTGGGTGGAAAAAATTGACGTGGTCACAGGACCGAACGTCGTTCTCAGCGGCACCGGCATCAATCAGAGCGTTTCCGGGTATATCAATTTCATTCCTAAAATCGCAAAAGATAAACCGATTCTTGCTATTTCAGAAACATACTCCAGCCACAGACTGTTCAATCATGCCATCGACTGGGGACAGCGTTTCGGCGATGATCATCGTTACGGTATTCGGATCAATGCGGAAAGATACAGCGGAACCACCAGCTTTTCGAATGAGACACTTCATGGAAACGATCTTTACATTCATTTTGACCAGAGAACAAAATCAAGCAATACGTCCGTCATGTATGGACATGACCATGTCATTAACCATGGTATGCCGGAAGTTTTGAACGTGATTAACAACTGGGGCGGCACCGTGACAAAACTGCCGGATCCGTCCAAAGTGGTTGAAAACTTTATGCCGACATGGTCAGATCTTTCCCACCAGCGCCACGTGTACACGCTTTCTCATGAACAGCAGCTGAATGGACATGTCACTTTCTATCTGAAAGGGGGCTATGAAAAACTGAGCTGGCCGGGCTACTACGATCAGAAACCGGTACTTCTGAATGATGCCGGCGATTACAACTTCGGCAAATGGGGATTTGGGAGTGCCCAGGACAGCAAATGGTCACGCCGCTCCCTCACTACGGGCTTCCTGTTTAACATAGATACACCATCGGTCAGCCACAAAATCAATCTTGGCTTTGAAATGCTTTCCAATGGCTGGTACTATATGAACGCCTCTGCCAAACGTTCGAAGCCCGAAGGAAATATTTATACAGGCATCTGGAAAGTGAATGACGGTGCCCCGATGCCCAGCAGCGGACCGTGGTACATCAGCAGCCGCAAAATGAACCGGAGCCTTATCCTGACAGATACCATTTTCGCTCTGGATGGGAATCTCCGAGTCATCCTGGGGGCCCGCCGCCAGAATATCCAGACGAAGTCTTTCAGTACATCAGGTGCTTTGACAAAGAAATACGACAAGACGAAGACATCACCCACCGTCGGCGTACTGTACAAACTGACACCGACCTTATCGGTGTATGGAAACTATTCGGAAGGACTTACTACCTTGTCCATACCGAGCGGGACGAAGAATGAGAAAGAAGTCCTGCCGCCGGTGCAGACAAAGCAATATGAATTCGGCCTGAAGAAAGACTTTAAAGATTGGGTGACGACGCTGTCCTTCTTCCATATCAAACAGCCGACCGGCATCACCAACTCCGACAACTACTATGTACTGGACGGTGAAACAAGGAACCGCGGCGTGGAATGGAATATCAGCGGCAAAGTTTCTTCAAACTTGACTCTTACCGGCGGCCTCATGCTCCTCGATGCGAAATACAAAAGAACCCAGAATGGTGCCAATGACGGCAACCGTGTTCATGGTACGCCTAAACTGAATGCCACCTTGGCGCTCGATTGGGACACCCCGGTAAAAGGACTTTCTATTAACGGACGTGTTGTCCATTTCGGCAAATCCTATGCGGATACGGGAAATAAAGTGAACGTATCCTCATGGACAAGATTTGATCTGGGCGCCACATACGATACCGAGTTGGCAAAGATACCCACCACCTTCTCCTTCAATGCGTATAACCTGTTTGACAGAAAATACTGGTCGACGGCTACGACCGTGTGGGCGGACGGCATGGTCATGCTGAACCCCGGCCGGACATACATCCTGTCCGCGACGATGCATTTCTGAAATAATTTTTCTGGACGATACCGGGTAAAACAAAAAGGAACGATACCATCGTATAGATGAGGTATTGTTCCTTTTTAGCGTCTATACAAAAAAGAACGCATCGCAAGTAACGTGACCTTTTTTATTGTGATATAGATGATTGAGATCGAACCGGTTAAGTAGGGAACCGATTTAAAAGGAACAAAGTGACGCATGAAATCGAGTGAGTCACTTATGTCGGTGAAGAGGAGAAATCGGAACATGAAGATGAAGCAGCGAAATGAGGCAGCGACAAAGTAGGGAACCGATTCCAAAGGAATGAAGTGACGCATGGAATCGGGTGAGTCACTTATGCCGGGAAAGCGGAGTGTTTGAGATATGGAGCTGAAACAGTGAAATAAGACAGCGGCAAAGTAGGGAACCGATTTCAAAGGAACAAAGTGACGCATGAAATCGAGTGAGTCACTTATTGCGGTGAGGGGAATGAATAAAAAGAACCACATCGAACAGATGTGGTGGATTAAATGCGTGGTGGAGATAAGCGGGATCGAACCGCTGACCTTTTGAATGCCATTCAAACGCTCTCCCAGCTGAGCTATACCCCCATGCTTTTCAAATTATAACAAAGGGAGCGGTGCTATGCAATAGGAACAAAAGAAACGGGGACTTCATTTCATGAAAAGAGGAGATTGAGATGAAAACAAATGGATTATTGTTAAAAGATTACCTTAAAGCGTTCATATGATAAATAATATATGATATAATTTTAATAATTATTGAGTTTACGGATAACGGGAATAAATGAATTTTTAAACTGATATTATTTTTAAAGTGTGAATATGAAGGAATACGCCTATGAAGAAGATTGTTATGCTGACCTGCCCCCATGCGGAGACCGTCTGCACCGGCGCAGGATGTTTTTCTGCATTGAATGGGCGGACCCATCGTTTTCGTGAATATGGAGATGAAGAATTGCAGGTGTCCGCCTTTATGAAGTGCAGCGGGTGCGGGCATTTTCCCCGGCAGGATAAAGGACTTGATGAAAAAATCGAGAGGATTCTGGAAATACATCCGGATGCGATTCATTTGGGGATCTGCTGTTGCAATAACGGAAAAAGTAAGACTCTTTGCAAAGAAGTAGAGATAATCACTGCTATTTTTAAGAGAGCGGGGATACCTGTTGTGCGGGGTACGCATTCTGTTTTTTAAGAGGATTCCTTATTTTCCTGCGGTCGAAACAAGGTCAGGCCGGCAGGAAAATGGAATATAAGATTTTCACAGGTGGTTAGTGATTAAAGAAAGGAGGAAGTTATGAGAAAATGGCTTTTGGCTTTCGTTGCGCTGATTTTTTCTTTATGCTTGTCTCATATGGCTTTTGCCGCAGAACATTCGGCAGATACGATGATTTTGGATTGGCGTACGGAAAAGGTTTGGATGGAGCATGGGGAGCTTTGCGTGCGGGGAACATTTTATAACAGACGAAGCGACTTGACGATTACAAAACTTGATGAAATGATTCTCCAGATTACTTTTACAGGAACTGATGGGAAAACATTTCAATTCATCGGGCATCCGAAAAGACTGCCCATGTTGAAATTACCGGCCAACGGAAGTAAAAAAGTCACTTTTAATTTCGGGCCCTTTTCAGGGGAATGGAAAGACTGGGCCACGAAAGAAGATTATTCATTCAGTTATATTAATGGTTCAAGATGGTAAAGCTCAGAGGAGAGAGTATTCATGAAAAAAGGTATGAAATCAGCTTTTGCCGCCACGCTGGCGTTGACGGCCTGTTTTGGCGGAATTTCCGCATATGCCGCTCACGATGAAAATTTGAATGTGTATACGCTGGATACGGTGGTTGTAGAAGCGGATAAGACAAAGAATAAATTCGGGGACACGATTACGGAACAGTCTTATTACCGTACGGGCGGCGACGTGAAAGTTATCACCCGCGAAGAACTTGATAAACGCCATTACACTGATGTGACGGAAGCGATTAAACGTATTCCGGGGATCACTTTCCAGAATCCCGGATATCGCGGCGGGGAATATGGATACCAATTTTATAATAACGGGATTTCTATTAATGGCGATACCCGTGTGGTTGTCTTGGTTGACGGCCGCCGTGTGGATAATGCGGCCAGTTCCCGCATTGATTCTTCCAGTGCAGCGGGAAGCAAGTCGACCGGGGTCAATCTTGACCAGGTTACGAATATGGAAAATGTGGACAAGATTGAGGTCATTAAAGGACCGGGTGCATCTGTATACGGTGATGATGCTACGGGCGGCGTTATCAATATCATTACAAGAAAGGGAGGCAGGGATTCGCAGGGAAGCATTGACCTTGCCACGGGTTCATGGAAAAAACACCATTATGCAATCAATTATTCCGGTTCCGCCGGTAATGACCGTTCCTGGCACTACTTTATTTCCGCGAATCGTGATATGTCGGGGGATACGAAGTATCATGCGCTTTCAGCGATACGGACGGGCGCCTGGAAGGATCCCGCTGGAAGGAAGACGGTGTCAATGTACGGCTTGATAAGGATTTCAGCGATACCCAAAATTTGAAAATCTGGTACAATTTTCGCCAGGGCAAAGACGGCTATCCGATTGCCACGCCTAATCAGAAATACATGAATCCTTCCGATTGGGCAAATATTATTTCCAGAGCGACAATCGGTGGTTTCTTTGATACAGCGGAGCACGCGGCGAAAGGGAAAGATTATAAGTCTGACGGTGTGGTTAATCTTGCCGATATGGACGACAACAGAACTTATTTCCTCGGGAAGACAATGTCCGGAGATATGAAGAATCCGGGATACCATAATTTGTATTCTTTGGATGGGAATTATGGTTCTTTCAGTCGGTTTAAGAATAATGATCTGGATATTGTTTACACCTTTAACAAAGACAATGGCATGGACAGTTTTATCCGTTTTTACAACCAGACCCACAGATTGTCCAATCGCGATGTGTACCATTGGTATAAATATGGCGGAACCAAGCAGGCGATTGAAGCTTTCAAAAGATTATATCCCAGTGGGGCGACCGGAGCGCAGATTAAAGAATGGATTAAAGAGAATCTGGCACCTTTCACAGGAAATAAGGAATTGCTGAAAAAGTGGATTGCCGATACCGGCGGATATGCTACGGAGCCGAATAGTTGGCATGAAGAAGAACCGTGGAGTCCAGCTCCAGTATGCGAAAAGCATTGGCAAGCATGATGTTATTGCCAATGTGACTTATGACAAAGCAAAAAATTATGCTTACAGGGTCAATCCGGCAACCGGTGAAAAACGGTCTTCCAGTGTAGAAAGGAAAACGGTACGTGCCTATGTCCAGGATAAAATCCATTTGACAGATAAATGGGATCTTACTCCTTCGCTTCGTTATTCCCATTACAGTGATTATAAAGAATCTACCGGCGGAAACGGTGCGGGAAACACGAATGATTTTAACTATTCTTTGAATACGGAGTATATGTTTAATGACAAGGTCGGCATGTACCTTGGCTGGACGAAGGGGTTCCGTCCGCTTCGCCAGGGGGATTATACAACGACGGACTATGTATTCAATGCACCGCTGGAAGACGAAGAAGGGAATATATATACTTTCGGCATTCATTATGATATCAGTGACAGAACGACGGTGGCGCTCCATTACGATTGGACAAAGATGAAGAATGCTATTGCCACGCTTCCTGTTTTAGATCCGAACTCCGGTGATTTCCTTTCGACCCCAATCAATGGAAAGGAAGATAAGCAGTCTATCAATCTGACTTTGGATCACCAGTTGAATAAGCATGTAACGTTGAGCGCTTCCTATTCTCATATGAAAGATAAGTGGAAGGCGAAAGATGGATGGACACTGGGGCCGGAATCGGGATGGGATCCTGATGATATTAATACGGGTATCAACCATCTGCGCCCCCAAAATCATTACGCATTGAATGTTTCTTATGAGAATGCAAGATTCTATACGGGACTTCTGCTCAATTATTATACCGGCTGCAGCGGACTGGCCTTCACAGATAACAGATTCCTGATTCTTGACTGGAATGCAAATTATGAGTTTGCCAACGGAATTACTGCGTATGTCACTGTAGGCAACCTGACAAATGAATCTTATGAAACGTCCTACAACAGCTGGAACGGGCTCGGAAGTTCCGCTATGCCAGGCAGATACTTCATGGTCGGGACGAAGTATAAATTCTGATCTGTTTTTGAAAATAGAATTACACGAAACGCGTCATGCTTCGGCGGGCGCGTTTTTACATGCGGCTTTTTTATAAGGAATAGAAGAGAAATTCCTGTTTTGCACACAAAGTTTTTCAGATTTTTGATAAAATATTTTAGATTTTTAGTAAAATTTGGAGAAAATAATCAATTTTTTTAAGATTTGCTATTGGCAGCAGGCAATAAAATGTATTACAATAAAACAAAATAATAAGAAAATGTTTACGCAATGGTGCAGGTGGGTGAAAAGAGGAATCTGATGAAGTATTTTTATCCGGCCATTTTTACCTTGGATAGAAAAAAGAATGAATTCCGTGCGGTGTTTCCTGATTTGACAGGGTGTGCCGTGAAAGCGGAATCTATGGCGGAGGCTGCGCGGAAAGCGCGGGAAGCTCTCGGTATGGCTCTTATGGAACTGGAAGAAAAGGGAATCGAGTTTCCGGCGGCTTCTGATGAATGCGCTCTTCAGCGTGCTTATCCCTACTGCCAGGTGGGCGTGGTGCTTTTGGATATGGATGTGTACCGTGCGTATCGCGAGTATCGGATGGAACAGGCGGAATTGGATTCTGCTGAATGGGCGGAAAAATCTAAACGCCGCCGCCTTACACTGTTTCAGAGAGTTTTTGGAGGCAGATAGGAAGACAGAAGAGGCCTGTGCGGGTCTCTTTTTTTGTGTCTGCTGCCATTTTTGTGCAGCAAGGTGGAAAATGAAGCGGTCAGTCCGCCTTGTATACTATTTTGAAATCAGGTTATAATAATCACATTGAATTTCAGTCGGCCGCGGAGTCCGCTTTTGAATGGAGAATGCGGCAGACGTTTGAAAGGCAGTTTGTTGGAATTAGTTTCATAAAGGAGTTATATGTCTGATTTTCTTGATTGGAGTACTTTAATTTATCGCGCGCCGGCGCTTTTGATTGCCATGGCGCTTCATGAATATGCCCATGCGTATGTATCGGACAGTCTGGGGGATCCCACGCCGTCCATGCAGGGGCGGCTTACGGCGAATCCTCTGGTTCACCTGGATATGGTGGGGCTTATGCTTCTTGTGATCTGCGGTTTCGGCTGGGCAAAGCCGGTGGAGATCAATCCGAATTATTATAGGATTTCAGAAGCGGCGTGATGAAGGTTTCTTTTGCCGGGCCGGGGATGAATCTGCTTATTTGTTTTTTGGCGGAGTGTATTATGCTGCTGATGATGAAGCTCGGGCTTTTAACGGCGGGGCAGCCGGGGCATTTATTTCTTTATTGGATTATGCTGTATAATGTGTGGTTCGCGTTTTTTAATTTGATTCCCGTGCCGCCGCTGGACGGCTCCAAGATTTTGGGAAATGGTGCTTCCCGGGAAATTGGCTTTTGCATTCCACAATTTCAGTTACCGTTACAGTTTTCTTCTTTTACTGTTCCTGGTTTTCAGCGGCATGATAGGACGGATTATTAATCCACTGGCGCAGTTTTACACGGGGACGACGATCCGCCTGATTGCTTCTGTGCTGCAGATGTAATGCAGAAAGGTATGTTATGTCTTTAACGTGGACGGTTTTTGAAATACTGGGGACTGTGGCGTTTGCATTTTCCGGGGCGACTGTAGGACTGGCAAGGGGGATGGATGTTTTCGGCATTGCGCTCTTGTCTGTGGTGACGGCAGTGGGAGGCGGTATCCTCCGCGATGTGCTGGCGGGTATATTTCCGCCTTTTGCCCTGCGCGGGCCGGATGGGATCATATTTGCCCTCATGACGGCGGCAGCGGTGTGTATCGGTTTCCGGCATTTCCATATACCCCCGCCGGGGACGGAAACTTGTCCTTTTTGCTTATCGTGTTTCCGATACGGCAGGTCTTGCCGCTTTCACGGTGACCGGCGCGATGACGGCGATTGACAGTTATCCCGGCTACCGGTATGTGCTTCCCGTTCTGCTTGGGCTCATTACGGCGGTGGGAGGCGGTATTCTCCGTGACGTGCTGGCGCAGAAAGTCCCGGTGGTGTTGTATGAAGATGTGTATGCCATGGCTTCGGTCGTCGGAGGTATCGTTATATGCGTTCTGTATCCGCTTACAGGGATTGTATATGCATCGTGGAGCGGGTTCGGCGCGGTACTTCTTCTCCGCATCTGCGCGATCCTTTTCGGGTGGAGACTCTATCATCCCGCAAGGGCGCACGGCAGCGGAAGTGGATCGCAGGAATGAAAGCCGGCAGATCGTTTTTGATCACCTGACAGCCGGTAAGAGTATTTTCATGATTTCTATAAACAGTGAAATAAGAGGAGGCTCATGGTGATGGGGAGACGGATTTGCAGTGAACGGAATATTCTTATCTGTCTTTATCTGACTATATTCCTCCTTCCTTTAAGCTCTTGGCTTTTTTACTTTGCCCTTGTTCCGGCGGCATTGCTTTCTATGGGGGATATATTCCTCACGAAGCAGAAAATCAATTATGGCGGCAAGTGGGGATGGTTTGGCGGGGGCTTTTTAATTTGTTCTTTTTTATCCGTGTTTGATGCGCCGGACAAATCCTTTTCCATTTTTAACTGGTGCTTTCTGCCCCTGGCGTATGCGGTTCTTTATGTGCTTATCTCTACATATTTTGCGGGAGAGGAGGGAAAGAAGAAAGCGCTTTATGTCTTTTTGGCGGGTGCCGTCTGCGTTGTCATCTGGGGATTTATACAGTATGCCGATGCGGGATGCATGGCGAGAGACCTGAATGCCGAAGGATGGGTGGATCCCGAGAGGTTTCCTCTTCTGCGGCGGCGCATGTTTTCCACTTTGGGGAATCCGAATCTTTTCGGCGCTTACCTTTTGATGCTTATCAGTGTGTTTGCGCCTTTTGCTCTGGGGGAAAGAAATAATAAGAGAAAAATACTGCTTGCCGGATTTCTTTTTATTCTTTCCGTATGCCTGGCGCTGACCTATTCCCGGGGGGCATGGATCAGTCTGGCAGGGATAGTTCTAGGCCTTGCGGTCTTTTATGATAAGCGGTTCGGTCTGGTGTTTCTGGCGGTGCCCTTTATTCTATTCTTTTACCATGGACAGGTGGCGGAGCGTTTCATTTCTCTTTTTTCCGGCGAGGATACATCGCTTTCACTTCGCCTGGCTTTGTGGGAAAGTACGATAGCCATGATTGAGGAACATCCTCTGCTTGGGGTCGGCTGGGGGAATTACTGGCTGGCTTATCCGGAATACAACTTTTTTATAGAGGACGCGGATGTCGTTATTTTCCACGCCCATGATATGTACCTCCATATTCCTGCGGAAGTGGGCATTCCCGGCGGCATTTTGTACTTCCTTTTCTTCTTCGGGCAAGGGGTGGTGTCATGGCGGATTTGGCGCAGAGGGAAAGGGACTATGAAACTTTTCGGGTTGTCAGGCATGCTTCTTGTCTTGTCGGCAGCCATAGACGGGATTGGGGATTATGCGCTTTTCAGCTGCCCAGTTTCCTGCTGCTTCTGGGCGTTGTCTGCGCTTTGTGTTTCAGAAGAAAGACGGGGCGCGGCAGGGTAAATCAATTATGCGGATCCAAGTACATATAAAAATGTATTTGTCCAATAGGAAAAATTTATAATCCCTGTTAGGGAATTTTGAGAAAGGATAAACGCTCTTTATGGAATTTTATCCGTAAAAGTATGCTATAATAAACAAGGTAATGAGCCACGGAGGGTTGCTTTACAGCGCCTTCATTCCGAACTGTTTTGATGAAGTTTGGAGGGAGGACTACCGGGCTAAAGGTTCTGCGGACTGAGAAAAATAACGAATCGTCACCGCGGGCTTTTATATTTTATTTATTTTGGGAGGATGATAGTAATGATCGACATCAACGACAGTGAATTCCTTAGCCGTATCGAGCCTAAAGAACTGCTGGACAAAGTGTGCGACGGCAAAGCGGCAGCAGCCATGATCCAGCCGGGGGATATCCTGGGAATCAGCGGATTCACACCGTGCGGCTATCCGAAAATCACGATGCATGAACTGGCTGAACGCATGAAGCAAACGCCGTTCCAGGTAGATATCTGGACGGGCGCTTCCACAGGTTCCCAGATTGATGGCGAACTGGTAGAAGTGAACGGGATCAGAAACCGTATGCCATACCAGACTAACGGTACACTGAGAAAAGCAATCAATGCCGGCCAGATCAACTATTTCGACCTGCACCTGAGCCATGTGGCACAGCAGATTCGTGAAGGTTTCTTCACCAACGTTAAGGGAGAACATGTAACCGGCCCGGATTTTGCGGTCATTGAAGCCTGTAAAATTGTTAAGAGAGACGGCGAAATTGGTATCGTAACTACTACCGCTATCGGCAACTCTCCCGTATTCGTATCCCAGGGTAAAAAAGTCATCATTGAAGTCAATACTACCCAGCCGGTAGCATTGGATGGCATGGCTGACATTTACGAAGTGGCTAACCCGCCGCATCGTGTGCCGATTCCGATTGTTAAAGCCGGTGACCGTATCGGCAAGACCTACATTCCTGTAGATCCGGCAAAGATTGTTGCTATCGTTCCCTGTGATCTGCCCGATGTTACCCGCGCCCTGGCTCCGCTTGATGACGACGCTGAAAGGATGGGAAATAACCTGGTTGATTTCCTGAAGAATGAAGTAAAACATGGAAGACTTCCGGAAAACCTGCTTCCTCTCCAGTCCGGCGTAGGCAATGTGGCAAACGCGGTCATCAATGGCCTCGTTCATTCCGATTTCAAGAACCTGTCTGTGTATACGGAAGTTATTCAGGACGGTATGTTTGATCTGATTGATGAAGGCAAAATTGATATGATTTCCGGGACATCCCTGTCCCCGTCACCGGATGGACTGAAACGCTTCTATGCCAATATTGAAAAATACAGCAAGAAGATCATCCTCCGTCCGCAGGAAATTTCCAATAACGGTGAAGTGGCCCGCCGCATCGGCGTAGTAGCTATGAATACCGCTTTAGAAATGGATATTTATGGTCACGTAAATTCCACTCACGTAACCGGTACCAAGTTGATGAACGGTATCGGCGGTTCCGGCGACTTTGCCCGCAACGGTGCTCTGTCCTGCTTCTTCTGCCACAGTGTGGCCAAGGGAGGCGCTATCTCTGCCGTTGTTCCGATGTGTTCTCATGTTGATCACACCGAGCATGACACCCATGTATTCATCTCCGAACAGGGTGTGGCAGATGTCCGCGGCCTGTCACCGAAGGAAAGAGCGAAGGTAATCATTAATAATGTGGCTCACCCGACTTTCCGTGACCAGCTGATGGATTACTTTGAAAGAGCATGTGCGCTCAACGGCAACAGCCAGACCCCGCATATTCTCTCTGAAGCATTCAAGTTCCATACCAGCCTTGCTGAAACAGGCTCCATGCTTTTTAAAAAATAATTTTCCCATAATATATTCTTTACAAAAAGCATGATTGTTATATAATTGTCTATGGTGATAACTGCTGAGAGCAGAATCATACATGGATCTCGCAAGAGTTCCTCCGCTGTGGTGACAAGACATAATGCGGCATCACAGCAAGAGGCTTTGCGGATCCATACCAATGAAAGCGATTGTCTGCGAAATACAGATGAGAAGAGCCTAAAAGCCGCAATCTGACATTTCTGCCAAGGATGAGACCTTTCCCAATTTTACTTATTTTTTAGGAGGAAGATGAACTTATGGCAAACGAATCCCTGAAAGCCAAACTCGAAGCATACGAAGCTGCTTGCGCTAAATCTTACGCAAAGACTCCGGAAAGAGTTGGTTTAAAACACAATAAGGTGTATACACCTCTTGATATCGAAGGTTTTGATTATGAAAGAGACCTCGGCATCCCGGGCGAATATCCGTATACCCGCGGCGTACAGCCGACCATGTACCGCGGCCGTCTCTGGACTATGCGTATGTATGCAGGCTTCGCTACCGCTGAAGAATCCAACAAGCGTTATCGTTACCTGATTGAAAATGGCGGTTCCGGCCTGTCCTGCGCATTTGACCTTCCGACCCAGATCGGCTATGACTCTGATGACAAAATGGCTATCGGCGAAATCGGCAAGGTAGGTGTAGCCATTGATACCCTGAAAGATATGGAAATCCTTTTCGACCATATTGATCTGGGCAAGGTTTCTACATCCATGACCATCAACGCACCGGCATCCGTACTGCTGGCTATGTACATCGCAGTCGCTGAAAAGCAGGGCGTACCGGCTGATCAGCTCCGCGGCACCATCCAGAATGATATTCTGAAAGAATACGCAGCCCGCGGAACCTATATTTTCCCGGTTAAACCGTCTATGCGTCTGATTACTAACATTTTTGAATACTGCTCCAAGAATGTACCGAAGTGGAACACCATTTCCATCTCCGGCTACCATATCCGTGAAGCAGGTTCCACCGCTGCGCAGGAAATCGCTTTCACCATTGCTGATGGTATTGCTTACATCGAAGCAGCTCTGAGAGCAGGCATGAAGATCGACGACTTCGCAGGCCGTCTGTCCTTCTTCTGGAACGCTCACAACAACGTACTTGAAGAAGTTGCTAAATTCCGTGCATCCCGTCGTCTCTGGGCTACGATTCTGAAAGAACGTTTCCATGCTCAGAACCCGAAGTCCATGAAACTGCGTTTCCATACCCAGACAGCCGGCTCCATGTTGACAGCTCAGCAGCCGAACAACAACATCGTTCGTGTTGCTCTCCAGACAGCAGCGGCAGTTATGGGCGGAACACAGTCCCTGCATACCAACTCCCGCGATGAAGCTCTTGCTCTGCCGACCACTGAATCCGTAACCATCGCTCTGCGTACACAGCAGATCGTTGCTTATGAATCCGGTCTGGCTGACGTAGTCGATCCGCTGGGCGGCTCCTATTATGTAGAAGCTATGACCAACGCCATCGAAGCGGAAGCTAAAGAATACATCCGCAAGATTGATGAAATGGGCGGCGCTGTTGAAGCTATCGATAAAGGTTATATCCAGAAAGAAATCCAGGATTCTGCTTATGCTTGGCAGATGGCTGTTGAATCCGGCGAAAGAACAATTGTCGGCGTCAACAAGTTCACTATGGAAGAAGCTCCGGTTGAAGGCCTCCTGAAGGTTGACGCATCCGCCGGCGAATTCCAGAAGAACAAACTGGCTAAAGTTAAGGCAGAACGTGATAACGCAAAGGTTAAGGAAGAACTGGCCAAGCTGGAAGTTGCAGCTGCTGACGAATCCGTCAACCTGATGCCTGTTATCCTTGACTGCGTACGTGCTTACTGCTCTCTCGGCGAAATTTGCGGCGTTCTCCGCAAAGTATTCGGCGAATACAAAGCACATAACACACTTTAATCCTAACTAAAATTCTGGAGGTATATAACTATGGCAGAAAAACGTATCAGAGTACTCGTTGCTAAACCGGGTCTTGATGGACATGATCGCGGTGCAAAAGTAGTTGCCCGCGCACTTCGCGATGCAGGTATGGAAGTTATTTACACAGGTCTTCGCCAGACTGTCGCTCAGATCGTTGAAGCGGCAGATGCGGAAGACGTTAATGTTGTAGCACTGAGCCTTTTGTCCGGCGCTCACAACACCCTGTTCCCGGAAGTGGTAGAAGCACTGAAAGCTAAAGGAATGGAAGATGTTCTCGTTATCGGCGGCGGCGTAATCCCTGCCGGTGACATCCCTGGTTTGAAAAAGGCCGGCGTAAAAGCTATCTTTACACCTGGCACACCGACCAAGGAAATTATCGACTTTATTAAAGCTAACGTATAATTGACATTCTCTTCTATCCAATAGAAGCTCGATAGTTGCACGGGGCTGCATTTGCTGTGGCCCCATGCCGCTATTATTTACTCTTAAAAAGGCGGTGTATCCATGGAATTCTCAATGAAAAATTTTTGGGACGGTTCCAGACGTGCCTTAGCGAGAGCAATAACCATCGTTGAAGACGAACGTGATGGCTGGGAAGATATCATGAAAGAAATCTACCACCATACCGGTCGTGCACAGGTCATCGGCATCACTGGTGCACCTGGTGCGGGTAAGAGCACACTTTCAGACGCGCTGATTAAACAGTACAGAAAACAGGGTAAGAAAGTCGGTATTGTGGCTATCGATCCGACTTCTCCATTCTCCGGCGGTGCTATCCTTGGCGACCGTATCAGAATGAATGACCTCACACTGGACGAAGGTGTATATATCCGCAGTATGGGTACCCGCGGCAGTCTTGGCGGTTTGTCCAGAAAGACTACCGATGCGGTAAAACTGATGGATGCTTTCGGTCTCGATGTCATTTTCATCGAAACAGTAGGCGTAGGGCAGTCAGAAGTAGATATCGTCAAGAATGCGGATACAACACTTGTTGTGCTCGTACCCGGACTGGGTGACGATATTCAGGCTATTAAGGCAGGCATCCTTGAAATTGGGGATGTATTCTGCATTAATAAATGTGATCGTGACGGCGCAGACCGTCTGAATGTTGAAATCGAAATGATGCTTGATTTGGGTGAAGCCCAAAACTGGCGTCCTCCTATTGAAAGGACGATTGCAAATAAGGACGAAGGCGTCGCGGACGTTGTCAAATCTCTTAATTCCCATCGTAAATATCTTGAAGAATCCGGCTTGCTGGAAGAACGCAGACGTGAACGCGCCCGCACTGAGATGGTAGAGATGATTCACGACCGCATTTCCCGTCATGTTATGGAAGATATCGTACAGACGGGTAAATTTGCTGACTACGTAGAACAAGTCTATGAAAGAGAAAATGATCCTTTCACAGTCGTTGATTCTATCGTGGGAAATATATTTAAATAATTCAAAGGAGGAATTATTATGGCATTCAAAGTATTATGTGTAGACCATGTCGGCGTAGCTGTTAATGATCTGGCGCTGATCAAGAAGCAGATGAAAGATCTGCTGAACCTTGAACCGTCCCTTCCGGATGAAACGGTAGAAGAACAGCATGTAACGACAAGCTTCTTCAAACCGTCCGCACAGAGCGAAGCATGCGAACTGGAATTCCTGGGTTCCACAACTCCGGACGGCCCGATTGCCCGCTATATCGCTAAGAACGGCGGCAAGAACGGTTTCCAGCATGTAGCTCTCCGCGTAGACAACATTGTCGAAGCGCTTGCTGCACTTCCGGAAGATGCAAAGCTTGATAAGCATTGGAGAGTTGGTGCTGGCGGCTGCCACATCGCATTTATGCACCCGAAAGCTACCGGCCTTCTGCTGGAACTGACCGAACGCCCCGGCGGCCCGTCTTTCTAATAGCATAAGGATCGGTCCCTATGCTATAATAGGGACGTCCCGGTAAGGGACCAATATTTTTGGAGGTGTAAGAATGGCAACTGTTGCAGAAAGAATTGAACTTCTTCACAATAACCTCGCACACGTAGAGGCTATGGGTGGGGAAAAGAAAGTTGAAAAACAGCATGCAAAAGGCAAACTAACGGCCCGCGAAAGACTTGCTCTTCTGTTTGATGAAGGCTCTTTTGTAGAAGTCAATGCGCTTGTTAAGTCCCGCTGCTACAACTTCGGCCAGGAGAAGAAAGATCTCCCCGGCGAAGGTGTCGTTACCGGTTATGGTACTGTAGACGGAAGACTCGTATTCGCATTTGCCCAGGACTTCACGGTAGAAGGCGGCTCCCTTGGTGAAATGCACGCTGCGAAAATTGTTCACGTAAACGAACTGGCTCTTAAAGTCGGTGCTCCTTGCGTAGGCCTGAATGATTCCGGCGGAGCCCGTATCCAGGAAGCAGTAGATGCTCTTTCCGGCTATGGCAAGATTTTCTGGTGCAATACCATTGCATCCGGCGTTATTCCTCAGATTTCCGCAATTATGGGACCGTCTGCAGGCGGCGCCGTATATTCTCCGGCACTGACCGACTTCATCTACATGGTAAAAGGCACCTCTCAGATGTTCCTGACAGGACCGGCAGTAGTTGAATCCGTAACCGGCGAAAAGATTACCGCTGAAGCTCTCGGCGGCGCCATGACCCATAACCGTACATCCGGTGTGGCCCAGTTTGCAGCTGAAAATGACGAAGACTGCATTAAACAGATTCGTTACCTGCTTTCCTTCCTGCCGAGCAACAACATGGAAGACGCGCCGATTGTTGAAACCGGAGATGATCCGACCCGTACAGATGCAAGTCTGGATACCATTATGCCGGAAAACTCCAATGCACCGTACGATATGTACGATGTCATCAAATCCATCGTTGATAACGGCGAGTACTACGACGTAGCTAAGGAATGGGCTAAGAACATCATTACCTGCTTCTGCCGTATGGATGGACAGACTGTCGGCATTATTGCCAACCAGCCGAACTTCATGGCAGGCTGCCTTGACTATAATGCTTCTGATAAAGCTGCCCGCTTTATTCGTTTCTGCGACTGCTTCAATATTCCGGTTCTGAACATTGTCGACGTTCCCGGTTTCCTGCCCGGTAAACAGCAGGAATATGCAGGAGTAATCCGTCACGGTGCTAAGATGCTGTTCGCATACTGCGAAGCAACTGTACCGAAGATTACCCTGATTCTCCGTAAAGCATACGGTGGTTCTTACATCGCCATGTGCTCCCGTGAACAGGGGGCTGACCAGGTATTTGCATGGCCAACCGCAGAAATCGCCGTTATGGGACCTGCCGGCGCAGCAAATATCATTTTCAAGAAGGATCCGCAGAAAGAACAGCGTACACAGGAGTATGTTGATGAATTTGCAACTCCTTACAAAGCTGCAGAACGCGGCTATGTAGACGCAGTTATTGATCCGAGAAACTCCCGTCCGGTAGTTATCAATGCTCTGAAGATGCTTGCTTCCAAACATGAAGTACATCCGGCTAAGAAACACGGAAACATTCCGCTGTAATATACGTTTACACATTGATAATATTTGAAAGGATGGGTTTGGATGAATAACGATACAGTTATGTATATCGCGGTAGCAGCTGCCGTTCTGGCAGTCATTGCCCTGATCATGATCTGCCAAGTACGTTCATCTCTCAATCAGTCCGCAGCACCGGCGGCAGCGGCTAAAAAAGCGGCGCCGGCGGCAGCTTCGAGAGCCGCTGATAATGGTGCTGTTGTAGCAGCCATTGCAGCAGCAATCGTTGCTATGGGCGGCGGTGAAATCGTTTCTATCCGCCCGGCAGCAAGACCTGGCTGGACCACAGGCGCCCGCATTGCAGGTGTTTCCGGAAACCAGCAGTTCTAATTGAAAGTTGAAAGTACAAAATTAGGAGGAAGAACAATGAGAAAATTTACCGTAACAGTTAACGGCCAGGATTACGATGTAGTAGTTAAAGACAGCGGCGCAGCAGCAGCCCCCGCAGCAGCAGCACCGGCGGCAGCTCCCGCACCGGCAGCAGCTCCCGCACCGGCGGCAGCTCCCGCACCGGCGGCAGCTCCGGCTCCGGCACCCGCTCCAGCAGCAGCTCCCGCACCGGCAGCAGCACCCGCCGGCGCAGGTGAAGTCGTAGAAGCTCCGATGCCGGGCAAAGTCCTGCGTATCAATAAACACGTTGGTGACGCAGTAGCGGCAGGCGACGAAGTTCTCGTTCTCGAAGCTATGAAGATGGGCAACCCGATTATGGCTCCCTGCGATGGCAAGATTACCGGTATGCCGGTCAGCGAAGGCCAGAGCGTACAGGGCGGCGACACACTCTTTACAGTTGGCTGATTCTAATTACAAAAAGCAGTGCTTCGGCACTGCTTTTTTGCTGTTCAATTTTGTGAACGGGATAATGGACTTCATTAAAGGCAAAAAGAGATTTTTAGAGATTCCTGGATTGCAGATATCATATTAAAGTGCAGGTACTATTCATCTTTGTGAGGAGGTGGGGAGGAATCTGACTATAATGATGAGCAGAATTTCTGCTTACTTGATGAGTATAGAAAATCCGAAACAGTCGGGCATACAGAATAGGTTGTTTTGCATTATGAGATGCCGGAAGAATTTTTTGATTGTGTTTTAAGGGATCCGGTCGTAATAGAATTATGCAATAAGTCATCTGCTAAACTGCTGAATATTGATTTGCATCTGCTTATACAGCAGCTGCATGGAGAGGTGGTATTGAGGCGGTTCCGGATGCCGGACCAAAACGCGGAGCTGTGGGATCAAATCGTTTTTGCATGTCTGTACAGATACAGGATAGCAGTGCTTAAAGTATGCTGATGAGTAGATAAAAGTATTTCTGAAATATTTTTCGCAATGCCCGGAATTTTCTTTTAGGAGTCCATATGCCGTTTGTCCGTAATAAAAAAACAGGAGGATGTTTCTCCTGTTTATAAGGGACTGAGGATCAATAAGGCATTTCCTCGGTGGGATTCTGTTCTTCTTTTGCCATGGAGACGAGGACACGGAGCATGGTAAGGCTTACATCGCTTACATCTGTATTCTTGTCGAACGCGGCGAGGATGCCGTAACGGAAGAGGAGTTCCTTATCATCTTTGCTGACCTGATGGGCGGCTATGAGGATGTCGTCCCGGCCGATCATGGCAAGTGTCTGAGAGAGCGCGATTAATTTTTGCTTCATCGTAGGACTTTTGGATGTGTAGAAAATGAAATGGACGTCATTGTCGGCAGCATTCTGCGCGGAGCTTTCCGGGGAGAGGAGGGGGCTTACATCTACGTCCCAGCCGTGGTCGGCAAATGTCGTGGCGGCAAGTTTTCTTGCCTCTTTATCGTCATCATCTTCAAGCTCCGGCATGAAAAGCCTCGGACGGCGGCCATCCAGTTCTTCGAAGAGGCTGCTCAGTTTCAATGCTTCTTCAGTTCGTCTTTCTTTTTCAGTATTTGTCATATTTCCGACCTCCTGTTTCCTCCTATAAGATAAGTAAGATATTTTTAATAGTTTGCAACATTAACATCATTATATAGTAGTAATGAATGAAAAATCAATAAATCAGGGGTAAAGATGTGGATAAATATAAAAATTAATTATATTAAATATGAATGTGGTTGATTGACACTTAGAATGTAATGAATTATACTAAAAATGTAGTTATTTAGACAATTTCACATATCTGACAGGTGCGAAAGCGTAAAAGAGAATCCGGTAGAATCCGGAGCGGTCCCGCCACTGTAAAGGGAGTTTATATCAAGTATGTCACTGGGTAACTGGGAAGGCGATATAAACGAGGAACTTGAGCCAGGAGAACTATCTGTCTAAGAATCACCGTTATACCTGCGAGAGATGGGGAGGGGATTGGGAAATTATTTCCTTGTCCGGCTATCAGTTTCGCGTGATAGTCGTTTTTTTGTGAGTAGATTGTAAGGAGGTGCACATATCGGGGATTTTGAAAGTCCGGCTTGAAAGACGTTATGCCAGGCATTTGAAAGGATGTTCCGTCAGGGACTTTGCCGTCTTGTCTGCAAGCTGTATTTTCCGCGGAATTGTCTATTATTATAAGGAGGATGTTTTCATGGCAGAACAGAATACCCAGGAATCGGTCAAGCAGCTTACTGACAAAGAGTTGGAAGCGATCTTGAGAAAATCAAATGAAAAAGCCGATTTCCCAGAAGTAAAATTTGACGAATTTGAAAAGCCGACCTATGAGGAGTGGGTGGAGGCTTGCAATGCTCTGTTGAAAGGAAAGCCTTTCGATAAGATCATGTTTACCAAGACTTATGAAGGGATTACCTTTGATCCGATTTATACATGGAGAACCGGACCGTCAGCAACTGATAAGATTCTTCCAACAGATGATTATCCGGGCATGGGAGATTTTCTCCGCGGCGCAACGGTGAACGGCTATAAATGCGCTCCCTGGGGTATTGCCCAGGCATGCGATGAAACGCTGCCGAAAGAAAATAATGAACTTCTGAAGCATGAAATCGACAGAGGTTCCACTGTTTATAATGTACGTATTGATACCGCCACTGCCGACGGCATTGATGTCATGGATGCCGAAAAGCCGGGCGATATAGGCGTAAGCATTACCGCGCTGGAAGATATGCATACCCTGCTTGACGGTCTTGATATGGAAAAGATCCCGTTTATGATGTATGCCGGTACTTCCTCTCTCCGTATGCTGGCATTGGTAGCCGCGACATTGAAGGCTAAGGGAAAAGATGTCAGCAAAGTAAAAGGTGTTATCGGAGCGAACCCGATTGCCCAGCTGATCAAGAGAGGAAAGCTGAACCAGCCGCTGGAAGAATTGTATGATGAAATGGCGGAATCTATCCGCTGGACGAGAAAGAATGCGCCGCAGCTCCGCACCATTTTCGTCAGAAGCGATATTTTCTCCAATGGCGGTGCGAATGCCGTACAGGAAGTGGCTTATACTTTTGCTATCGCTGTCGAATATATCCGTGAAATGCAGAAGCGCGGCATCGATATCCATGATATTGCCCAGTCCCTGCAGTTCGCATTTAATACAGGCGCCACTTTCTACATTGAAATTGCCAAGCTCCGTGCTGCCCGCCAGGTATGGTCTAATATCATGAAAGCCTTCGGCGCCGAAGAAAAAGACCGTTCCTGCAAAATCCATGCCCGTCCGGCGATGTTTACCAAGACGATTTTCGATATCGGTGTAAATATGCTTCGTGAAACGACCCAGATTTTCTCTGCAGTTGTCGGCGGTGTTGATTCTTATGAAAATGATCCTTATGACGCAACGGTACGCAAGGGTGATGAATTCTCCCGCCGTATCGCAAGAAACGTACACATCATGCTGCAGGAAGAATTCGGCATGCTTCGTCCGATCGATCCGGCCGGCGGTTCCTGGGGGATTGAAGCACTGACCAAGGAAATGGCTGAAAAAATCTGGGGAGAATTCCAGAAAATCGAATCTCTTGGCGGTATCCTGAAGGCTCTTAAAGAAGAATATCCGCAGCAGCAGATTCTTGAAATCCTGAAACAGCGTTTCAAAGCGCTTGACCTCCGCAAGGACAGCGCTGTCGGGACAAATATGTATCCGAATATGACAGAAGAACTTCTTGATCCGCGTCCGGAAGATGTACCGGCGCTGAAAAAAGAACTGTCTGAAGGCGTTGAGAAATATCGTGCCGATATGGACAAAGATTTCCTGAAGGAAAAGCTGGAAGAACTGAAAGCAGCCGATACCGACATCGTTGAGAAGGCAATTGCCGCATTCTCCGCAGGCGCTACAATTTCTGAAGTACGCACAGCAAGAGCTGCCAAAGCGGATTCCATCGAAGTGAGAAAGATTTACGCGCACCGCTGGACCGAACGTTTTGAAAAACTCCGCTTTGACACACAGGCGTTTAAAAAGGAAACCGGCAAGAATGTGGAAATATTCCTGGCCAATATGGGACCGATTCCGCAGCATAAGGCGAGAGCTGATTTCTCCACCAGTTTCCTGCAGGTAGGCGAATTCAGCGTTCATCTGAATAACGGCTTCCAGGATGATGAAGATAAACCGGGTTCACGCTGGGATAAGTGTGTGGAAGCGCTGAAGGCAGGCTGCGATGATAAAGGAACTCCTTATGACTGTGCCGTTATCTGCTCTACTGACGCTACTTATCCGGAAGATGTGCCGGCGCTGGCGCCGCGTTTAAAGGAAGTTTTGGGGAAAGGTACGCTTTTCCTTGCGGGCGCTGCTCCGAAAGATATGGAAGCGGTATATCGTGAAGCCGGCATAGATGAATTTATCAGCGTGAAAGCAAACTGCTACGATATCCTCCGTATGCTCCAGCAGAAAAAAGGCATGAAGATTACGGAAGAGGAGGTAAAATAAGATGGCAATGAACCCCGATTTTACAAAATTAAACTTTGAAGAACATCCCCATTGTTCTTATGACGAATGGAAAGCGGAACTGGAAAAAACGACGGGCAAAAATTATGATGCTCTCTATGAAAATACGATGGAACGTATTCCTGTAGGTCCGCTCTACGGCAAAGATGTGTATGACCAGTGCAATCACTTGGATTACATGAGCGGTATCCCTCCATTCCTGCGCGGACCTTACTCTACGATGTATGTATTCCGCCCGTGGACGGTACGCCAGTACGCAGGGTTCTCCACTGCTGAAGAATCTAATGCGTTCTACCGCAGAAACCTGGCGGCAGGCCAGAAAGGGCTGTCTATCGCATTTGACCTTCCGACCCACCGCGGCTATGATGCGGATAACCCCCGTGTTATCGGTGACGTCGGCAAAGCAGGCGTATCCGTCTGCTCCATGCTTGATATGAATATCCTCTTCGCAGGCATTCCGCTGGACCAGATGTCCGTATCCATGACGATGAACGGTGCCGTTCTTCCGATTCTGGCATTCTTCATCAGTGCCGGTATCGAACAGGGCGTAGACAAGAAGATTCTGGCAGGCACGATCCAGAATGATATCCTGAAAGAGTTCATGGTTCGTAATACTTACATTTATCCGCCTGCCATGTCCATGCGTATCATCGGTGATATTTTCGAATATACCACCAACTATATGCCGAAGTTCAACAGTATCTCCATTTCCGGTTACCATATCCAGGAATGCGGCGCTACCTGTGACCTTGAAATCGGTTATACACTGGCGGATGGCATGGAATACATCCGCTGCGGTGAAAAGGCGGGTCTTCCGGTCGATGCCTTCGCCAAACGTCTGTCTTTCTTCTGGGATCAGGGTAAGAACTATTTTATGGAAATCGCAAAGATGAGAGCGGCCCGCGTTCTCTGGGCAAAGATTCTGAAACAGTTCGGCGCGAAGAATCCGAAATCCATGGCACTTCGTACCCATTCCCAGACATCCGGCTGGTCGCTGACGGAACAGGATCCTTTCAATAATATCGCCCGTACTTGTATGGAAGCCATGTCTGCGGCTCTGGGTCATACCCAGTCTCTCCATACCAACGCGCTTGACGAAGCTATCGCGCTGCCGACCGACTTTTCCGCACGTCTGGCACGTAATACACAGCTTTATATCCAGGATGAAACAAAAGCCTGCAAGATCATTGATCCGTGGGGCGGTTCCTACTATGTAGAATACCTGACAAATGAAATCATCCGCCGTGCCTGGGCGCATATCCAGGAAGTCGAAGCTTTGGGCGGTATGGCAAAAGCTATTTCTACCGGCCTGCCGAAGATGCGTATCGAAGAATGCGCTGCCCGCCGTCAGGCAGATATCGACAGCGGTAAGGAAACCATTGTCGGCTTGAACAAGTACCGTCTGGCGAAGGAAGATCCGCTGAACGTACTGTCCATCGACAATACCGCTGTTCGTAATGCACAGATTAAACGTCTGGAAAAACTGAGAAGCATTCGTGATCCTGAGGCTGTTGCCCGCGATCTGGAAGCGATCACCAAAGCGGCAGAAAGCCGTGAAAACGGCAACCTGCTTGAACTTGCGGTACAGGCGGCTCATGACCGCGCATCCCTCGGTGAAATTTCCGATGCGGTTGAAAAAGTATCCGGTCGTTTCAACGCCACCATCCATACTATTTCCGGTGTATATTCCAGCGAATTTGACGGTTCCGCGAAACTGGAAGAAGCAAAGAAACTGGCCGACAGATTTGAAGCATTGGAAGGCCGCCGTCCCCGTATTTTCCTGGCTAAGATGGGGCAGGACGGACACGACAGAGGCCAGAAGGTTCTCGCGACATCCTTTGCCGATATGGGCTGGGACGTCGACGTAGGACCGCTGTTCCAGACGCCGGAAGAAGCGGCACAGGATGCTGTGGATAACGACGTCCATATGGTTGGCTTTTCCTCTCTTGCGGCAGGTCACAAGACCCTCTTGCCGGCTATCGTGGAAGAACTGAAAAAACGCGGCCGTGAAGATATCCTTGTCTGCATCGGCGGTGTTATTCCTGCACAGGATTATCAATACCTCTACGATCATGGCGCACAGGCGATCTTCGGACCGGGCACAAACATTCCGGAATGCTGCATTAAGCTGCTTCACATGCTCGTAGACCGCGCTGAGGCGGAAGCCAAGGAAGGTTAAGGTAAGTATTATGTCCAAGAACGATGATGACTTGAGACCCAGCTGGGTGCCTGAAGAACCGAACCCGGAATTTGCATGTTCCGTCGTGCGGGGGATCGACAGCGCCGTAAACAGTGTGACCGGTGCCAAAGAATATCCGGATGCCGTGCATTTGAGAAAAGTGCCGCTTCGTAAGAAAATGTCTATCGAAGAATACGTCGAAGGTGTGGCAAAGGGGGATCGCATGATCCTTTCCAAAGCCATTACCCTTATCGAAAGTAATGCTCCCAAGGATTTCGACAAGGCACAGCGCGTGCTCCAGGCTCTTCTGCCCCGAACGGGCCATGCGCTTCGTATCGGGATCACCGGTGTGCCCGGGGCAGGCAAGAGTAGTTTCATCGAATCTTTTGGTACAATGCTTTGCCAGCAAGGCTACAAAGTGGCGGCGCTGGCAGTCGACCCGACAAGCACCATTACCGGTGGATCCATCTTAGGGGACAAGACACGTATGCAGAATCTCTCCAGAGAACCGAACTGTTTCATACGTCCTTCTCCTTCTAAGGGAACGCTGGGCGGTGTAACCCGCAAGAGCCGTGAGACTATGCTGCTTTGTGAAGCGGCAGGCTACGATGTCATCCTTGTGGAAACTGTCGGGGTCGGGCAGTCGGAAACGACAGTACGCGATATGGTCGACTTCTTTATGCTTGTCGTATTGACAGGCGCAGGGGACGATCTGCAGGGCATCAAAAAGGGGATTATGGAATTGGCGGACGCCATTGTGGTCAACAAGGCTGATGGCGACAACCTGGAACGGGCGAAAGTCACCCAGGGGGAATATGAACGGATGGTAGAATTTATCCGTCCCGCCACAGAAGGCTGGCAGACCCATGCTTATCGCTGTTCGGCCTTGAAGAAAACGGGGCTGCTTGAACTTTGGGCAGTTATGCGCGAGTTTGAGAAAGTCACCAAAAAATCAGGCGTTTTTGAGAACCGGCGCCAGCGTCAGACTCTTTCCTGGGTACGCAGTATGATTGAAGAACATCTTCATAATTTGTTCTTTGAAGATCCGATTATCAAGAGCCGCCTGCCGGAAGTCCGTGCGGCGGTATTGACCGGTGTCGTGTCACCCAGCCAGGCGGTTACGGAACTCATCCGTGTCTTTGATATGGATAGGGCTTCTGTGCGCCACCTGGAAGAAACAAAATATTAAGAATAATAAGTGTGGAGAAAAACCCCGGGGGAGGACCTCGGGGGGATTCTTCATTTTTATCATGAAATATGATATGAATTTGTCAGAAATGAAGACAGCAGAAAAGGAGGAATTGCCGTGAAAGACTTGTATCTTGCGGGCGGTCCCTACTATGGAGTACAGGAAGTATTTTCCCGTATAAAAGGCGTTGTGGAGACAACCGCGGGATTTGCCAACAGCTCTGTACCGAATCCGCGGAAAGAAGATGTGGAAAATGGAAAAGTACAGGCGGTAGAATGTGTAAAGTAACCTATAACCCGAAAAAAATAGATATAGGGACATTGCTCTCTGTGTTTTTTACCATAGTCAATCCCTACACCGACGGTATCCAGGGGAAATGCACCGGACCCCATTACAGGACAGGCATCTATTACGTATCAGGAGAAGATACGCCGCAGATTACCTACTATATGGCCTATTACCAGAACAGGGGCAACTCGAGGCCCATGAGTGAATCCTGTCTTGTTTTCAATGAGTATGAAAATGAGAAATATACGGCCGCCGATCCGCACAGAAGCCAGACGCCTGGAAAACTTCTATGCCGCACCGGAAGGAGAACAATATTTTCTCAGGAAATATCCAGATACCTATTCTCCTATCGATATCAAACTTTTAGAAGAGGCGGGAACACTGGAAATCCTCACCTGAAACGATATGAATTGGTTTGCGCTGATCATGCATTCGGAACAATCATTTTATCATTGACAGAAGCTTTATAGAGTGATATCATTAGGACAACCGAATAGGAAAAACAGGTGCCTGTGAAGGCTTAATAGGGAAGATCGGTGCGATGCCGACACGGTCCCGCCACTGTAATGCCGAGCGAGTCTGATGAAAGTCACTGAGGAATTGGGAAGACCGGACAAGCGATGAAGCAGAGTCAGGAGAACTGCCTGTTTTTACTACTGTTTGACCTGCGAGTGATGGGGAGGTAGCGTGTATTGATTTTAACGCGCAAAGTATCCATCCTTACATAAGCAGGGATGGATTTTTTTGTAGGTTTTCTCAAGAACGATGGTAAAGGGAAATACGATCGTTCATCCTTTCAGAAACAGCCCGAGAGGCGTTTCTGTATATTCGTTGTAATGCCGGAAACGGCTTTACATATACTTGCAGGGATAACTTGCAAGGTTCACTTTCTCCGAACGATGGCGGCAGGGAAAAGTCATCGTTCCCCCTTTTTACGGCAACTCCGGAAACGGAGCAGACATATATTCGTGCTTGAACTATGGATGATTACTGCCGGTCCGGCCGGCCATGGTTCACCCTCCTTGGAACGATGGTGGTAACAGGGAAATACCATCATCGTTCTCCCCCCTCTTTGGTAATAGCATCGACATGATGTTATTATATAGTTCTCATTTGAGGCGCGATGGTGCCTCCCCCTTTTTGAAGCGGCACTGCTGCTTCTTTTTTTTATTGATTAACAGAAAGCTGAAAGAAAAACATTTGGAAATTTTGAAAGGGACCGGTATCAAGTGGAGCTTTACGAAATTCCTTTTCGTCTGAGGGGGATATGTGGCAGGGCGTTGAATATACCGCTGCTCCTGGCGGTATGGAAGAGGCGATTAAAGATTACTGTAAAAAGGAAACAGGAAAACCGCTCCTGTTTTTTCCTGGGAAATGTACAAAAATACCTGCCGGTCTTCTTCCGCAAGAGATCACCGGGATTTTCAGCATGAAAAAAGATATGACACGAATTTCATGTCATATCTTCTGCTTCCGGTAAAGGATTACTGTTTTCTACCGCTGCACTTGCCTGTGCCTTCCATGACCTTCTTGAAAATCGCATGGAGCTCATCAACAGACTTGCCGTTTTCTTTGGCAATGGCCACATGACGCAAAGCGGATTCATAGCGCTTTTTGCCTTCTTCATCTTCGGGAATCGGGTAACGACCGTGGCATTTTGAAACTGCTTCTTCTTTCCTGCCGCTGCACTTGCCTGTGCCTTCCATGACTTTCTTGAAAATCGCATGGAGTTCGTCAACAGACTTGCCGTTTTCTTTGGCAATGGCCACATGGCGCAGAGCAGATTCATAGCGCTTTTTGCCTTCTTCATCTTCGGGAATCGGGTAATGGCCGTGGCATTTTGAAACCGCTTCTTCTTTCCTGCCGCCGCACTTGCCGGTGCCTTCCATGACTTTCTTGAAAATCGCATGGATTTCGTCGGTGGACTTTCCCTGTTCTTTTGCGATTGCCGTGTGGCGTTTTGCCGATTCGTAACGTTTTCTTCCCTCTTCGTCCTGAGGAATTGGATATTGTGGATGTGTCATTATGTTTTCCTTCTTTCTTAAAAAATATATTTACAGATAGCAGTTTTATTTACGGAAATATATGGGCGCCGTTTGCATCCCGATGGATGACTATCTTTCGCTGCACCTGCCTGTGCCGTTCATGACCTTTTCGAAAATTTCATGAATTTCTTCTGCGGATTTCCCCTGGGCTTCCGCAATGTCCGCGTGGCGTCTCGCCGATTCACGCCGGTTCCTTTCTTCCCTGTCAGTGGGAGGGGGCCGGCAGGATGGGCAGAGTCCGCCTTCTGTGCGCCGCATGTCGGCAGATGAGGAGTTTGTCCTGCGGCGATCTGCGCGCGCTCGATGGATTTTCTTGTGTACCGGAGGATGGTTTTGGCATCTTTCAAAAAAGATTCTCCTGCCGGTGTGAGGCGGATACCGCGGTTCGTCCGCTCAAAGAGAGGGGCACCGACGCTTTTTTCCAGAGAATTCATCTGCTTCATCACGGCAGGGGCGGTAAGGGAAAGCTTTTCCGCTGCTTTGTTGAAACTGCCGTTTTTGGTAACGGAGATGAATGTGTGCAGTGTTTCATTAATCATTTTGTATATACTCCAAGTTAAAACTATGTATTAACTATCTGTTAAAGTGATGTTACCACTATATTCTTATGATGTCAATATAAAATGCAAAAAATATTTTGTGAATTAAACAAAAATGTGTTCATGAAAATTAAGAAAATACGGAAGCATAAGAGGTGTCGGAAGACGCGGGGATCTTGTGAGTAAAATGATCCGCAAAAAAAGATGACCCGCAGGCCATCCTTTCGCTTTATCTATTTTTTAAATTTCGGGTCGTCGGTAATGAGCAGTTTCCCGTGCATGGTGACCGCTTCCTGATCAAGAACATAAAACGGAGAGGACAGATCGTAAATGTCCTGATAAAAATTTGTCTTTGCCTGCCAGATGCCTGACGCTGTTTCAAAGAGAAGATCGTTGGTAAAAATCTTATCTTTATTTGACTGAAGCGCCGGAAGGATATCAGGGTGGATCTTCCTATAGTCCGGAGAAAGATAAATCCAGAAAGGAATGCGGATCATGTCGTAGGAGAAACCCGAAGTGCCGTGGTAATACACCATGTCTTCCGCATGATCGGAAAAGTAAATCATAGTTTTCAGATTCAAATGCTCTTTGGCGTATGTAAAGATACTGTGGAGCATTTCATCGGTGTAGGCTAGCGTGACATCATAGTTATAGTAAGGATCATCTTCGGGAATATCCGTGGATTTTCCGTATCCCACGGGGACGCGGGCCAGATAATTATAATGGCTGCCGTTGATGTGGATGAAAATGATACGCCTCCTGGCGGACGGAAGTCTTTTCATGACTTTTACCGCTTCGCCGTCAAGGCTGTTTTCCCAATAGGACGCGTCACACCGTTCACCGATGACGGAAACGCCGGCACTGGCAAGAGAGCTTCTGTTCTGGAAAGAAATCCAGTCGGTGCGGTATCCTGCCGCTTTGGCAGCGTCTACCAGGCTGACGGCATCATTCAGAGCAGTTTTATTGTATTGGTTCGTATTGGTGAGAGCATAGCTCAATGACATGACGGTTGTCGGGAAATTTGCGTATCCTTTATCCGCGAAGAAAAAGTCGGGGGATTTCGCCATGGCATCTTCCCAGGGCGTCGTCTTTACGGGGTAACCGGGGGTAAAAGACTGCATATGATCGCGGCTTGCGCTTTCACCGATGACAATGATATGGGTGCCGTCTTCCGCTGTCTGGCCGGGAAGAAGGACGACAGCTTTCGCATTTTCGGCAAGGTGCCGGTTCAGCGTTTCCATGAGTTTGAAACTGCCGCTGCCCTTCTTGGCGGCATAATAAATCTGCAGCGGGAAAATATGTCTCATCTGCCGTAAGAAACCGCCGGAAAAAAGAATGGTAAATATGATAAAACCTATGAGGCTGCTGCGTCCGGCGGTGCGGAAGGGCGTCTCTGCCGTTTCCATGGACATGAAAAAACGGCGGGCGATGCAGAAGCAGGAAATCAGTAGGATGATGGCAAAAATTGCCACGGCGGCAATAAGGGCAGGTGCAGCCACCGTCTCGACAAATTCCGCCGCTTCCCGGGCGTTTGTCATGGCAATAGCCATCAGGGCGAAGATATCCATTTCGCTTTTATAAATGATATAGTAGCCGATGTAGATCAGGGTACGAGGATCATGAAAAAAGAAAAGAGGCCGGTTAAGACAGACCAGAGGAAAGCGCCCCGCTTCAGTTTCCATTTCCCAGGCAAGGGACAGGTAAGAAAGGGAAAATAAAAGGGAAATCATGCTGTAATAGTCGCCGAGATACTTGTTTTCCGGCAGGTACATGTAACCATAAGCCCAGGTAAAGGCGGCAAACCATACGGAGGGTAAAAGGAGAGACGGAAAGAAATATTTCTTCAGAAATTCTTTTTTGAATATGATAAATAATCCCGTATTTGTGAGAAGAAGGACACCGGCGGAAGTCAAAAGGTGGGGATTGGAAAGGCTCGGAACAAACCGCTCGTCGCCGATGGCCCACAGAAGAGCAAGGACAAGGGAAATGGTGCCCAGTGTGCTGAGCACGATCGAACGTAGAATAGACGGCATAATATCTCCTTAGTATAGTGTGACTAATTATAATGATTTTCCTTATTATAATACAAAATATAAAAAAATCATTTTTGGAGAGCCGGAATCGGGACTCTTACGGGAGAAACGCAGGAGAGGCTTGCAGGAAATGCTTCTTTCCCGTACCATTAAATAAAAAGCAAGGGAGGCTTTATGAAACGATATTTCTTTTTTGATATAGACGGAACACTGACGACACCGCTTACTGCCGATTATCCGGACAGTGCAAGGGAAGCGGTCCGCCGGCTGCAGGAAAAGGGAAATTTTGTAGCAATTGCGTCGGGGCGCCTGCAGGCGGATGCCGTCGACGTGGCGGAAGAACTTGGTATTGACTCCGTGATTTCCGACGGGGGAAATGGCGTGACCTGCTGCGGAAAGATCCTTTACCATGAAGGACTGCCGCTGGAGGCCTGCTTCCGTTTACTTGGCGAAATCGACGGAAAAAAACATCCCTGGGCGGTGACGACGGAAAATAAAAAGCGGCGGAAAACAAAGTACGATGACTACCTTGAGCGTGTGACGGACCGATACTATGAAACAGTGGTGGACAGCCGTTACGATTACCGCGGGGCGGCGCAGATTTACAAAATTTTTATCGCCTGCGCCAAAAGGGAAGTAAAAGAGATTCCTCTGCACACGCTGCCCCATGTGTGGCTTACGAAAGGGACAATGCTTGTAGAACCTGTCCACAAAGAGAGGGGCATTTTTGAAATTATGAAGAGGTATAATGTATCCGATGACCGGATCGTTGTTTTTGGCGACGGACTGAATGACTGTTCCATGTTCCGTCCCGAGTGGATGACGGTCGCTATGGGGAATGCGAAGCCGGCTTTGAAAAGAAGGCGAGGTATATTACTGATGATGCCGATGATGATGGTATCTATAATGCGTGCAGACATTTCGGGTGGATATGAATACCGTACACAGTGAAAACAAAATCGCCATTCTATGAGTGGCGATTTTGTTTTCACTGTGTACGGTTTGATTCTTCACGCAGAAGAGTACTTTTCTATAAACAAAAATATGACTGCCGGAGAGAAAATATTTTATATTGTATTGTTAACGAAAAGAGGAAGGGGATTATTGACAAAAGCTGCGTATTTCCTTAGAATATAAACTGATTTATTGCATTTGGCGAAAAGCAGTCCGCCTTGTTGTTATGAAACGCCGCTGTATGTAAAGTGAGGAAAGAATGGAAAGCAATTCCGGAGAAGTTCTTTTTGATATCTGCCATGTCTCCCATACTTTTGAAACGGAGGAAGGCAAAACTTTTGATGCGCTCAAAGATGTAACGGCACAGATCAAAAAAGGGGAATTTACCGCCATCATCGGAACAAACGGCAGCGGTAAGTCCACGCTGGCCCGCCATCTGAACGCGCTCCTCATACCGACGGAAGGAGAGCTTATTGTGGAAGGAATGCGCACTTCCGACGCCGGCCGTGTATGGGATATCCGCCAGAAGGTGGGGATGGTTTTCCAAAATCCAGACAACCAGCTTGTCGCTGCCGTGGTGGAGGAAGATGTGGCTTTCGGACCTGAAAATCTGGGCGTGCCTCCTGAAGAAATAAGAGAACGTGTGGATCTTGCATTGGAAAAGGTGGGGATGACATCCTATCGTAAACAGGCGCCGTCCATGCTTTCCGGCGGGCAGAAGCAGCGTGTGGCTATTGCCGGCGTTCTTGCCATGAAGCCCGACTGCATCGTTCTTGACGAACCGACTGCCATGCTTGATCCGAAAGGGCGTAAGGAGGTCATGGACACAATCCATGAGCTGAATAAAACAGAGGGGATCACCATCGTCCTCATTACCCATTTCATGGAGGAGGCGGTCACGGCGGATCATATCCTTGTTATTGACAGGGGTGTCCTCAAGATGGAAGGGACGCCGAGGGAAATATTTTCACAGGCGGATAAGGTGACGGAAATCGGTCTGGACGTGCCTGTCCCTGCGGATCTGGCAAGACGCCTCCGCAAGAAAGGGATGGCGGTTTCCGAGAAATGTATGACCGATGAAGAATTGGGAGAGGCGTTATGTCCATTTGTGTCGAAAATGTAAGTTATATATACGGGAAGGGAACTCCTTTTGAACGGGCGGCGATTGAAGATATCGACCTGACCATAGATAAAGGGGAGTTCATCGGCATCATCGGCCATACGGGGAGCGGCAAGTCTACACTCATACAGCACCTGAACGGCCTCCTTCATCCGTCCGTGGGGAAGGTGACCGTAGACGGCGTGGATCTGGCGGAAAAGACAAAAGAAGCCATGGTGAAGCGCCATTCGGTGGGCATGGTTTTCCAATATCCCGAGCATCAGCTCTTTGAAGAAACCGTAGCAAAAGATATTGCTTTCGGTCCGCAGAACCAGGGCTGTGATGAAGAGGAAACGGAAAAACGAGTAAAGAGCGCCATGCGCTTTGCGGGGATTGATTATGAAACATTTGCCGAACGGTCGCCTTTCCGCCTTTCCGGCGGCCAGCAGCGCCGTGTGGCCATCGCCGGCGTGATTGCCATGCATCCTGATTTTCTGATTTTGGATGAACCTTCTGCCGGGCTGGATCCTGTGGGGCGGCGGGAAATATTCAGCCGTATTCAGGGATGGTATAAAAAAGGTGTGTTTTCCGTCATTCTTGTGTCCCACAACATGGATGACATTGCCCGTCTGGCGACCCGTCTTCTTGTCATGCATCAGGGGCGCCTCGTCCTTGACGGGGAGCCTATGGATATTTTCCTCCATCACAGGGAGACGCTGAAGGAATGCGGTGTGGATGCGCCGCCTTTGACACAGACGCTTCTCTATTTGAAAGAAAAAGGAATTCCTGTGCCGGAAACCGCACGGACAGTGGAAGAGGCGGCGGAAAAAATGTATGCTGTGCTGGGAGGAGGGAAATAATGCTTACCGATATTACGCTGGGTCAGTATTATCCCGGAGATTCATTCCTCCACCGTATGGACCCGCGGGCAAAAATTCTCTGCACCATGATTTTTATCTGTGCCATTTTCCTGGCGAACAATCCATGGTCTTACCTGCTTGTGACGGTATTCACGCTGGGATGCATCATGATTTCGGGCGTGCCGCCTGTCATGGTCTGGAAAGCGGTGAAGCCGCTCTGGGTCATTCTGGTATTTACGCTCCTGATCCATGTGCTGACCACGCCGGGGAAGGAAATATTCGGTTACGGATTTATCCATATCAGTGAAGAAGGTCTTCGGAACGGTCTTTTTATGACACTCCGTCTTGTATTCCTTATCGGCTTTTCTTCGCTCCTGACATATACTACGAGCCCTATCGTCCTGACAGACGGGATTGAAGCGCTTTTAAATCCGTTCCGCCGTTTCGGCGTGCCTGCCCATGAACTGGCAATGATGATGACCATTGCGCTCCGCTTCATTCCGACGCTGCTTGAGGAAACGGATCGGATCATGAAAGCCCAGTCTTCCCGAGGTGCTGATTTTACCAGCGGGAATTTGTGGCAGAAAGCCAAAGGGATGGTGCCCCTTCTTGTGCCTCTCTTCATTTCCGCGTTCCGCCGCGCCGACGATCTGGCGACCGCCATGGAAGCGCGGTGCTACCGCGGCGGGGAAGGGCGTACGAAAATGCATCAGCTGGCGTATACGTCCAGGGACAGGCTGGCGTTTATCACAGTCTTTCTTGTGACAGCCGTTTTGCTGGCCATGTATTTTTATTTCAGGACATAAAAAAAGACATCTTTTCCTTTTGCAGGGAGGAGATGTCTTTTTTGCTGTGTGGGCAACAGAGCCTGCTATACGCTCCACGGTGCATAAGAGCCGCAGATTGTCTTTTCCGTCAATTCTTTTGTAACAGGCGTGAAGTATACTTTGAGAAGGCAGAGTCCGTGGGCAGGAGCGGTGGCGCCAAGGAATTTTCTGTCTTTTGCTTCCAGTATCTCCCGCAGATCTTTGGGAGTCAGTTTTCCGGTGCCTGCATCAGCGAGCGCGCCTGCGATATTTCTTACCATATGGTAAAGGAATCCTTCTCCGGTAACGAAAATATGAAAGAAGAGATGCTTTTTGATGATCCGTATGTCATGGATAGTACGGACCGGACTGGCAGGAACGGAATTATTCCCGCGGAATGAGGTGAAGTCATGAGTGCCTGACAGCACTTCTGCCGCTTTTTCCATTTTTGAAATATCCAGTTTTCGTCCTGCCTGCCAGGCATACCGTTTAAAGAAGGGAGGGCAGTCTTTTTCTTCGGTCAGAAGGTAGCCGTAGGTTTTTCCGTAATTGTTCCTGCGCACGGAAAAATCATAGGGCACTTCTCTGCTTTCCGTTACACGGATATCGGGAGGGAGGAGAATATTCAGCGCGAATATGAAACGATCGCCGGGAATGGAAGATTCCGTATAAAAGGTGCATTCCTGCCCGTATGCATGAACGCCGGCATCCGTGCGCGCGACGAAGTAGAGCGTGGTTTTTGTTCCTGTCAGTTTTTGGAGGGCGGTTTCAAGAATTTCCTGGACGGTTATACTGTTTTCCTGCCGCTGGAACCCGCTGTACGCCGTTCCTTCATAGGCAAGAGTGATCCGGATATTTCTCATGACGAGCCGCCTCTTTTCATTTCCTTTTTCGCGCGGGAAAAATTGAGGAGAAGGCGGTTCAGATTATGGATGATTTCTTTTTCTGACAGAGGAAGAGAGCCTAAGAACCAATAATCAAGGATAACACCGGCAAACCCGGAAATCATGAAAGACGTTTCCACCGCATTGTACGCAGCATCACAGCCCCCTTCTTCCACCAGACGGCTGAATACGTAACGCTGGCGGATAATCAGGCGGTCGATGAAGCTTCGTGTGGAAATGTGGTGGAAGAGAAGGCGGAGCTGTTCTTCGTGGGCGGTGATGTAACGGAACAGTTTTTCCGTGAGGTCCGAAATATTTGCCGCCGGTGTGATGGGATAGTACTCATCAATAATATTTCCGATAGCTTCGACATATTCGTTTTCAAGGGTGTCCAGAAGGTCATGGATATCTTTGTAGTGGAGGTAGAAAGTCCCGCCCGAGCATGGCTTTTCTTGATATTTCCGCCACGGTGATTTCAGAGATACGCCTGCTTTTTAACAGTTCAAAGAAGGCAGCCCGGATGGAAAGTTCCGTCTTACGGAACCGTAAGTCCTTTTTTTTGTCAGTCATTGTTGAACACTTTCTCTAAAACAGTTTCATAAAAGGCACTTTCATGGGAATTGCCGATAGCCTTTACAGTCAGCCTAAGTATATAATACATTTGAACGATAATCAACAAATGTTTATTAAAATTCTTTCGGGAGGAATACATGAAAAAGTTCGCGGTCATCTTTGCCGCTGTATGGGTCGGCTTTTCTCTTGTGCTGACGGGGTGTGGGAATAAAAAAGAAGCAGAAACGAAAGCGGTGCTTGTCAAGACGATGGTTGTCGGAGAAACGGCAAAAGCAGAAAGCCGTAAGTTTTCCGGCACAGTTCACGGCTATTTTGAATCGCCGCTTGCTTTTCAGGTGGGGGGGCGGATTACGCGCCGCCTTGTTTCTTCCGGCGACCGTGTCACGGCGGGACAGGTCCTTATGACGGTGGATTCCAAAGACGCATCGGAACAGGCTGCCGCTGCCGCGGGCGCGTTGAATGCGGCGGAGGCGCAGTATCGTCTGGCGTCATCCACGATGGCCCGTTATGAAAAGCTTCACGAACTTCAGGCGATTTCTGATTTGGCGATGGATCAGACAAAGAACCAGTATGAATTGGCATCGGCCCAGCTTTCCCAGGCGCAGGCTGCTCTGGCGCGGGCGGAAAATAATCTGGGGTTCACGTCGCTTACGGCAGACCGTGACGGCGTGGTGGGAAGCACGCTTTACGAAGTGGGTCAGGTGGTCGGCGCAGGAACGCCGGTCGTTCTTATCGTGGATGATACGAAAAAAGATGTTCATATTTCTTTTACGGAAAAGCAGTACGGAAAATACTCTGTCGGCCTTCCCTGTACAGTCACCTTCTGGGCGTTTCCTGATCTGCGATTGAAGGGAACAGTCAGAGAAGTGGCGGCAGCGCCAAATACGTCCACGGGAACTTATGATGCAAAAGTGACACTCATTGACGCGCCTTCCGATGTCGTGGTGGGAATGACGGCGGAAGTGTCTTTTGATGACCCGCAGGGGAATGAACAGATCATGGTGCCGCTTTCTGCTATGGCTGCACAGTCGGAGCAGCCTGCCGTGTGGATCGTGCGGGACCATAAAGTATATCTGCAGAAGGTGGAAACGGGACAGTATGGGAATGATACGGTAGAGATCGTTTCAGGCCTGCAGAAAGGCGACCGTGTAGTGACTGCCGGTGTGCAGAAACTGCATGAAGGGGAAGAGGTACGGTTATGAAAGGCCTGAATCTGGCAGAATGGGCGATCAGGCATAAACAGATTGTCTATTTTTTCATTATCGCCATCATTACGGGCGGACTGTGGTCCTATTTCCATCTGGGGCGCAGCGAAGACCCTGATTTTACAATCCGACAGGCCGTGGTTACCGCTGCATGGCCGGGCGCTTCGGCGCAGCAGATCACGCAGCAGGTGACGGATCCTTTGGAAAAGAAACTGCAGGATACCAAGGGCTCGATTATATCAAATCTTTCACCCATGACGGTAAAACCGTGATTTATGTCAATCTGAAAGATTCTGTGCCGAAAGAGGAGATGCAGACCCGCTGGCATGAAATACGCAATCTGGTCAATGATGAATGGGGCAGCCTGCCGTCGGGAGTCATGGGGCCTTATATTAATGACCGGTTTGATGATGTGTACGGCTCTATTTACGCCGTCACGGGAGACGGATTTTCTTATGAGGAAAAACGTAAATATGCGGAAAATATCCGGCGGCGCCTGACAGGTGTGGAGGATGTGCAGAAGGTAGAACTTCTCGGCGTCCAGAAGCAGGAAATTTATGTCGAAATGGATCAGAATAAGCTGGCTTCTTTCGGCATGAGGCCGTCAGACGTGTTTGCCATGCTGCAGCAGCAGGGCGCGATGATGCCTGCCGGTATGATTCACACTGATTCCAGAAATGTGGCGATCCGTGTAGAAGGGCTTCTGGATACGGTGGAGTCACTGAAAGAACTTCCGATCCACGTGGGAGAGCGTTCTTTTCATCTGGGGGATGTGGCGTCAGTCACACAGATGTATGCGGATCCGGAAACATCGCTTATGTATTTCAATGGAAAACCGGCGGTAGGAATTGCAGTATCTATGGCGCCCGGCGGAAATAATCTGGTTCTCGGGAAAAATCTGGAGAGAGAAATTGAAAAAGAGAAAGCGGAACTTCCTGCCGGTCTGGATATTGAACAGGTGGCGGATCAGCCGTCGGTGGTGAATGATTCCATTCATGAATTTACAAAATCTCTGCTGGAAGCCATCGTTATCGTCATGGCGGCCAGTTTCCTGTCACTGGGATTTTGGAGCGGGATCGTACTGGCGTTGTGCATTCCGGTGGTGGTATGCGCTTCCTTTATCTACATGAAATGGCAGGGGATCGATCTCCATATCGTTTCTCTCGGTACGCTCATCGTATCGCTCGGCCTTCTTGTAGATGACGCGATTATCGTGATTGAAATGATGCAGGTCAAACTGGAAGAAGGGATGGATCGTCTGGCGGCAGCACAGGCGGCGTATAAAGGATGTGCGAAACCGATGCTGGCCGGGACGCTTATCACGGCAGCGGGTTTTATCCCTGTCGGTTTTGCCGCGGGGCAGACAGCGGAATATGTGGGAGCCTTTTTTTGGGTCATTGCTTCTACGCTTCTTCTTTCCTGGGTGGCATCCATCTTTGTAAGTCCGGTTCTGGGGTATCGTTTCATCAGGGTGAAAGCGGGAGAAAAGAAATCCGCTTTTGCGGACAGGGCTTACCGATTGTTTTATAAGGCAATCGCCTGGTGCATCCGTTTCAAAAAGACGGTTATCATAGGCACGGCAGCGATTTTTGCGGGAACAGTGGCACTTATTCCTTTTGTGAACCAGGAGTTCTTCCCCGATTCCGTACGGCCGGAAATCATTCTTGATGTGAACCTTCCTTCCGGCGCATCCATCAAGGAAACGAAAGAGGTCATGGCGGGCATTGCGGACAATTTATACGGGGACAATCGGGTATCTTCCTTTTCCACCTATGTAGGGGACAGCGCGCCGAGGTTTATTTTGCTTTTTGATCCGCTGGCACCGGAAGACAGCCACGGACAGATGATCCTCGTGGCGCGCGACAGCAAGGTGAGAGACAGTCTTCGTGATGATACGCTGGCATTTATCGCGGAGCAATATCCGGATGCAAGGGCCCATGCCCGGCTGATTACCACGGGACCTCCTACTGAATATCCGATCATGCTGCGGCTTTCGGGAAAGAATGTGGAAGACACGGCAAAGTTTGCTAAAGAAGCGGCGGCTCTTGTTTCTCAGTATCCCGGCATGAAGAATGTCAGTATGGATTGGCCGGAAGAAACACCGGTCGTCAGGTTAAAAATCGATCAGGATAAAGTAAGGAAACTGGGGGGAGATAATTATTCCATTTCCCGGGATCTGTATGTGAAATTGTCAGGCTATAAAGTGGCGGAATCCTATCAGGGAAATCAGCTCGTGCCGATCAGCTTCCGGCTGGAAGGAAGCAATGCGGCGCGGCTGGCCGATCTTTCTTCCCTCCCTGTCCATGTGGGGAGCGGACGGTATGTGCCTCTTGGGGAAATCGCGGATATTTCCTATGAGAATGAAACAAGCACGATCTGGCGGCGCGATCTGCATCCGACCATCACTATCCGCGGCGAAACCGGCGGGGATAAGACGGCCGATTCCGTGGTCAATGAATTATATGACCGGACACTTAAGGAGTTTAGAGAAAATCTGCCTGACGGTTATACGCTGGAAAAAGACGGGGCTATAGAAAACAGTGAAAAGTCCGTACAGTACCTGGCCGCGCCGGTCCCGATCATGATATTCCTTATCCTTATGATCCTGATGTTTGAGCTGGATAAGATTCCGCTGATGGTAATTGCGGGCATAACCGGGCCTTTGGGGCTGATCGGCGCGATTTTGTCGCTGTTCCTTACACGGCAGCCCATGGGATTCGTCTCCATCGTCGGCATGCTGGCCTTATCCGGCATGGTTGTCCGGAACAGCATTATCCTTCTTGACCAGATCCGACAGCATTTGGCGGATGGGAAGAAGCCCTATGATGCGGTCATCGAATCGGCGGCGCTCCGTTTCCGGCCGATCATGCTTTCCAGCGTAACTGATGTACTTGGTTTTGTTCCGCTGATTCCCAGTCCGTTCTGGCGTCCCCTTGCCGTATCATTTATCGGCGGGCTCCTTCTTGCGACTGCTATAGGATTACTGGTCGTTCCTGCGCTTTACTGCTGGTACTATAAGGTGGAAGGGCCGAAAGCATCATAAAAATACCGATACCGCACTATCTCTGAAAAAGTCAGACATATTTTCAGGGAGTCCGGTATCGGTATTTTCAATTGGGAAGTTTATTTTATGATAAAGACAGGACATTTTGCATTCTTCAAAATGCCGCTGGAAACGGAACCCATGAAAAGGCTCTTGAGAGCGCCGCGGCCGCGGCTGCCCGTGATGATCAGGTCAGCACCGATTTCTCCTGCCAGATAGAGGAGCATGGGTACCGGTTCCCCCATTTCAAGAAGAACCTTATGGGGGATGTTTTCAGGAATGAGTTTTTCGACTTCCGCCATGTCGACCTGGTCGGGATCATCATCGGCAGGGATGGTGCTGTTTAAAATCGTTGCGACATAGAGTTCTGCACCGTCTGAGCACTGCGCCAGAGAAATGGCCTGGTTCAGCGCTTTTCGCATGGCTGGAACCGTCATAGGGAACGAGAATCTTTTTGAAATCCAGCATAATAACCGCCTTTCTTTTTGTGATGGAGAAATTTAATTTTCTGTGCGGAAAATAAAGAAATACCTGTGAAAATATCAGCCGCAATATAGGGGGAAACACCGGCCATCTGAAAGGTCGGCGTTTCGTCTTACAGGAAATTATTTCACAATGAATACAGGCGCTTCCACATGGGTCAGCAGGTAATTGGATACGGAGCCGAGAAGCATGCCCGTAAGGGCGCCCAGGCCGCGGCTGCCCATGACAACCAGGTCTGCGCCGATTTGGTCTGCCGTATTTTCAATCAGCATGCCGGGGTCACCGGTTTTGGCGATATATTCCGCTTCGATTCCTTCCGGGACGGCAGCTTTTGCTTCATCAAGAGTTTTGTCAGCCGGGCGGAAGTGGATAGCCTGCATCTGTTCATTGATGTAAGCCCTTTCCAGATTATTCATGCTCAGCGCGGAAACATCTTCATCAACAGTGATGATATACAGCTTTGCGCCGTCACAGCACTGCGCCAGTGATACAGCCTTTGCCAGGGCACGCTTTGCGTGTTCCGACCCGTCAAAGGGAACAAGGATTTTTTTGAAAGTAAGCATGGCGGACCTCCTTTTCCGCGGTATTTCCGCTGTACTATTTAATAATAAGGATGGGGCATTTCACGTTGCTTGCCAGATGGCTGGAAACGGAACCCATGAAAAGGCTCTTGAGAGCGCCGCGGCCCCGGTTGCCCATGATGACCAGGTCGCAGTTTTTTTCAAAGGAGAGATCCAGCAGGACGGATCCCGGATTGCCTACACGGAAAATCAATTCATGAGGAATATCCTCGGGAATGAGTTTTTCTGAATCATCCAAAATAACCTGCCCGGGGTCTTTCTTTTCCGGTTCTTTTTTATCGGCGTCAAAGACATATGCTTTTTCCCGCGCGATTTTTTCCATCGGCGGCATCGGCCGGGAAACGGTCGCAATGAAAAGCTTTGCGCCGTCGCAGCATCCTGCCACGGAAACGGCACGGTCAAGAGCCCGCTTCGCATACTCGGAACCATCGTAAGGTACAAGAATCCGTTTGTAATCTAACATGATCATCAGCCCACCTTTCTTTTATAAATGAAATTCCAGGGAGAAAAATCTTCTCTCTTTAATTACATTTTAACATAGTTCAAGGGGGGTAATACAAAAATATGATTCATAAAAAGGAAAATATTTTTTGAAAATGCTTTTATCCGAGTCTGTGATGTGGTAAAATAAATTGTATTTACCGATACAAAGATTTTGTTAGACTGTGGATTTATAGATTGAGGCGGAAGGCCGGAGAGAAGAAGGAAAGAAATGATCAGAAAAGATATCCGCAACATTGCGATCATCGCCCATGTCGATCATGGTAAAACCACTCTTGTGGATGCCATGCTGAAGCAGAGCCATATTTTCAGGGAAAATCAGAAGGTGGCGGAACGCGTCATGGATTCCAACCCGCTGGAACGGGAACGGGGAATTACAATCCTGGCGAAGAATACGTCTGTCATGCATAATGGTGTGAAGATCAATATCGTAGATACGCCCGGGCATGCCGATTTTGGCGGGGAAGTAGAACGTATCCTGAACATGGTGGACGGCGTCCTGCTCCTTGTTGACTCCCATGAAGGCCCGATGCCCCAGACGAAGTATGTTCTCCGTAAAGCTCTTGAGCATCACCTGAAACCGATCGTCGTCATCAATAAGATTGACCGTCCTGACCAGCGTCTGTCTGATGTGGAAGGGGAAATTCTCGAACTTTTCATCGAGCTTAATGCTGATGATGAGCAGCTTGATTTTCCGCTGATTTATGCGTCTGCCAGGAGCGGCATCGCCAAACTCCATATGAATGATGAAGGGAAGGATCTGCAGCCTCTGTTTGATACGATTCTGGAACGGATTCCCGCTCCGGAAGGTGATCCGGATGGAGGACTGCAGATCATGGTAACCACGCTGGAAGCCGATGATTATCTCGGCAAAGTGGCGATCGGCCGTGTGACCAGGGGAACGGTCAAGCAGGGAATGGCCGTGGCTATTACGGATGGAGAAAAAATCCGTACCGATCATGTAGGACAGCTTTTCAACTGGCAGGGAATGAAACGTACTCCCGTCGCCGAAGCAGGCGTGGGGGATATCGTGGCGATGGCAGGATTTAAAGACATCAATATCGGTGAAACGGTAGCCGATGCCGCCAATCCGGAAGCGCTCCCCTCCATTCATATCGATGAACCGACGCTGTCCATGGTTTTCCATGTCAATAAGAGTCCTTTCGCGGGAAGAGAAGGCGATTTTGTTACATCCCGCCACATCCGCGCCCGCCTGATGAAAGAAATTGAAACGAACGTGGCTCTCCGTGTGGAAGAAACGGAAACATCCGATGCATTCCTCGTTTCCGGCCGGGGAGAACTTCATCTGTCCGTTCTCATTGAAACGATGAGGCGGGAGGGGTTCGAATTGGAAGTATCCAAACCGCAGGTTATTTATAAAACAATCAACGGCAAGCGCTGCGAACCTTTGGAAAGGCTGACTGTTGAAGTGCCGCAGGAATTTATGGGCTGTCATGGAAGGACTCGGTCCGCGCCGCGCGGAAATGATTTCCATGGAGGAACTGGCAGGATATATGAAGATGGATTTTTCCATTCCTGCCCGCGGACTTTTGGGATTCAGAAATGAACTTCTCACCACCACCCGCGGCACAGGCATCATGTACCATGTATTCCAGGGATATGCGCCGTATAAAGGGGATATTCCCGAAAGAACGAGAGGCTCGCTTGTCGCCTTTGAAGCGGGCACGACCACCGCTTACGGTCTGAATTCCATACTGGACAGAGGGGAACTTTTCCTTGGCCCGGGCGTGGAAGTTTATGAAGGCATGATTGTCGGCGAAAATGCCCGTGAGCAGGATATGGATGTCAATCCCTGCAAGAAGAAGCATCTGACAAATACCCGTGCTTCCGGTTCCGATGATGCCATTAAACTGCCGCCGTGCCGCCTCTTTACCCTTGAATCTGCTTTGGAATGGATAAACGATGATGAATTGGTGGAAGTGACGCCTTCCAGTATCCGCATGCGCAAGATGGTTCTTTCCAAGCAGCTCCGCTACAAGAATGCCAATGCGAAGAAGAGCCAGAGCGGACAGTAAGAGTTGGTGCTATAATAAAATACACAGATATTTCTGATTGTGTGCAGCAAAAGGAGGTATAGAGAAATGAAATTTGTTTCTTTATGCCTCCCTTTTTATGATGTTTTTCAGAATGGCAGGGTGGGCATATGGAACCGAAAAATTCAGATCCGGCAGCCGTATACTTCATAAAGTGTTTGATTAAAAGATATATCGATGATGATGTGGGTTCCTTTGCGTCAGAAGCGTCATACTGCTTTATCCTCGGGCTCATTCCGTTTATGATTTTCCTGGTGAACTGTATCTTGTTCTTTGCGGCGCCCCAGCTTGAGACGATCCTTGATCTGCTGCAATATCTGCCGGCCCAGTTTGCGGCAAGTATGGAGGAAAATATAGCCCGTATCATCGCAGGGCGGAGTACGATATGGCTCTTTGCCGGTCTCGGCGGCGCAGTGTGGACCGCTTCACAGGGGACGGCTGTCCTTGTCCGCGGGATGGATAAAATATTTTTTCAGGACAGGAATATCCAGTCCTGGTTCAAGGTCAGCCTGAAAGCCTGCTTCTTTACCGTATTTCTTGTATTTGCCATGATTCTTTCTCTTACGCTGATCGTTTTTGCCAATGCCGCCGTATTCCTTGTACAGGACTATATTATGGAACTGCCGCCTGTCTTCTGGCAGGTCTGGCGGCCGTCGCGGTATGCCATTCCTTTTGTCGTCATGAGCTTGTCTTTATCGGCTTTTTACCGTTATGCGCCAAACAGGTACATCACGAAATGGACACGCATCATTCCTGCTTCCTTTCTGGTGGCGGCAGCTCTCCTTTTCCTGACTGCAGGGTATGGTTACTATATCCTCCATATATCGGGCATGGGCGTCACTTACGGTTCCCTTATCGGCCTGATCTTCCTCTTTCTATGGATCCATCTGGCGGTCCAGATTATTCTTGCCGGCGGTGCGGTGATCATGGCATGGGAAGATATGCGTCACCGGCGCCTGTAAGAATATTTCCGGTGGCCCGCCGGAAGAATTACAGACATCCAAAATAAAAAGTGATAAAATAATGGGAGTAAAATTGAGAAATCCGTTGTAACAGGAGGAAATGAAATGCAGATCCAGGTAATCGACCATCCGCTTATTCAGCACAAATTGACGATTATGCGCCAGAAAGAAACCAGTTCCGGTGATTTCAGAAAGCTTCTGAAGGAAATCACACTGCTCATGGGGTATGAACTGACTCGTGACCTGCCTATGGAAGATATAGAAATTGAAACGCCCTTGGAAATGATGAAAGGGAAACGCGTGGCAGGGAAGAAAGTAGGGATCGTCCCCATCCTCCGGGCGGGATTCGGAATGCTTGACGGGCTTCTGGAACTCGTTCCTTCCGCCCGTGTAGGTGTCATCGGTCTGTACCGTGACCCCGTTACGGCAAAGCCTGTGGAGTACTACTGCAAACTTCCCGATGTGGAAAACCGTGATTTCATATTGATTGACCCCATGCTGGCGACCGGGGGGAGTGCCGTGGCGGCTATTGACATGATGAAAGAAAAAGGCGTGAAGAATATCAAATTCATGTGCCTCGTCGCCGCACCGGAGGGCGTACAACTCGTGAACGACGCGCATCCGGATGTGCCGATCTACACCGCCGCCCTTGACAGGCAGCTGAATGAAAAGAAATACATCCTTCCGGGACTCGGCGATGCGGGAGACAGGATTTTTGGGACGAAGTAAAAGAAAGAACAGAAATAAAAAATGTCCGCCTTTATTTACGTGAGGCGGACATTTTCATCAGAAAGGGAAAACATGGAATTATTGGATTTACGATTCAGCGAAAAGACACTGAAGATTTTAAAAGGGATGGCGGGGCAGGTTTTTGAAAAATACCGATGCGATCCGTCTATTTTCCATCCTGTATATCTCCTGCCCGTCGGTATTTATGCCGGCGGAAAATGCTATATAATGACGCAGGAAATGACGGGCAGGGCGACCGGCGGAAAAAAGACGGATGTTTTGGAATGGGTCTTCCGTGAAGCGGAAGAAAAGAAATCCACTCGAGCCGCCCTGCCGTGGTGCAGGAAGATCATGCCCTTCAAAAAGAAATAAAAGAAGTGCGGATCATCAATGAGAAGAAAACGCTTTCCCGCTGTGGTAAAGCGGAATACCGCGTGTATCTTACAAAGGCAGTCCGTTTTATCTTTGAAAAGGGATACCTGCAGATCAGAAAACCTGTTTATTTCTCCCCTTTCCTCAATTTGGAAGATGATGGGGAAGAATGCAGGGAATGGGAAAAATTGGACAATCTTCCTGAAGAATGGGAAGAAGCATATGATGTAAATACGGAAACAGAAATCTTGGCTTATAAGAAATAAAGGCCCCTCTTTCGGGAGGGGTTTTATCGTGGGTGTCTCGCAGTAAAAAACCTCCCTGCGGAGGCTTGAAGTTGAAACGTTATTTTTTGGGCGGATAGGTTTGGAATCCGGCAGGGGACAGCCGGGCTGTTTTCAGCATATAGATCATGATGCCGAAGACGGTAACGAGCGTCCCGTAAAGGATGATGTCCCATCCGCAGCCGTATACCGCGTATACGCTGTATACACCGCCGATGATAGCTGCCATGTTCGGCAATTTTGCTTTTGCTGCAGAGATGCCTTCTGCTTTCTGCAGATCGGGAACGGCAGCCATGGCAAGCAGGTAGGGAATGAGATTGACCATGACGGCAAGATTGATAAGGACATTGAACTGCTTTAACAGAGAGGGGCTGATTGTAGACAGCGTCAGTATGGACTGGATACAGACCAGGGTCCCGATCGCCATGTAAGGCGCATAGAAACGATTGACTTTACGAAGATAGGAAGGGAAGTGGCCGATGGTGGCAGCCTCTCTTACCACCTCGGAGATGGTGAACTGCCATGCGGTGAGGGATACGAAGCAGGAAACAACAAGCATGGCAGATACCATATGTCCCACCGTATTTCCGAACATGGCCGCGTAAGCAAGGCCGAAAGGCGCGCCGGCAGATACCAGCTCTGTATGAGGAACAAGCCCCCCGATAATCGCCGTGGAGGTCATGTAGCATACGCCGGCAATCATCGTTCCTGCCAAAACAGCGACAGGCACATTCTTTTCAGGATTTTCCACCGTGTCGGAATTGGCGCAGGCTGTTTCGAGACCAAGGAATGCCCAGAGAATGACGGCGATGGAATCGCGCATGGTGAGATAGAAAGGCATATCATGAGGGTTCCAGGCAGCCACATAGATGTTCGGGCTGAAAAAGTACCAGCCGCAGAGAAGGAGGCCGATGACCGGAAGAAGAATGCAGATCATGCCCAAAGAGGTGAATTTGCCGAATTTCTTTGGTCCGACAAGGCTGATGGAGGCGGCAATGGCAAGCGTGCCGATGGTCGCCAGACAAACTTCCATGGGAGAAAGGTCAAAACCGAAAACGTAAGAACCGTAGCTGACTACACCGGTAGCGATAGCTACGTTGGCGATAATCAGGGAAATGGCGTAAGTGTAGTTGGAAAGGAAGTTTCCAAGACGGCCGAACCGGTATTCCGCATAACCGCCCATGCCGCCTACCTTTTTGCTGTACATACCGCATTTGGCAAAAGCGTAGGCAAGAATAGTAGCGCCGATAGAGGCAAGAATCCAGGCGAAAATGGAAACCGTACCGATTTCCGCGAGTGTTGCCGGCAAAAGAATAATGCCGGATCCCATCATGTTGATGGCGGTGACTGTGGTGAGCTGTACCACTCCCATTTTTCTGCTTTCAGACAATGTAGTTCCCTTCTTTCTCGTACCAATTTCCGACACATATTCGGAACGGGGGAAGATATTTGTCCGGAATCTCACCGGAATGCCCGATTTTCAGGCATAGGCAATCCCCATTTACTTTCGTTATGGTGAAAGAAACAGGGAAACAAAGAAAACCGTTCACTTCGAGAAGTGCTCCGCAGCTCAGCTGCACTTTCATGCAGGGCGCGTAATATTTTTGCTGAAAGAAATATATCACAGATAAACAGGAAGTACAATAGGAAATTTCAAAAAAATATATTTCTTTATCCTTGAGGACTTTTGAGGACCTTTGAGGAGTAGAAAGAAAAATGAAGAAAAACGAAAAAAATGGAACGCTATCGGATATTGATATGGATTGGAGTGATACATCATGATACATTCAGATTTCCGGGGGCTATAAAAATAGAAATCTTGAAACGCCGCTTTTATCGGTTTTTTTAAAAATATCTGGGGAAGGACAATGATTTCAAAAATGGATATTTATTCATTCTGATAAATATGTTGCAAAAACAATGGATGCAGTCCGGGATCCGATTGTCCTGTGAGAGGCTGAAATCTCCTCATTTCTCCCTATATGGACTTTATTTGCCTGAAATGATTTTGAAATTGATAAGAAGCCTTATGTAATTGAGAAAATGATATTTTTTCTTTTTATGGGTACAGAATTTTTTTATAAATAAAGAACAGGGAAGATATCAATCCGGTAAGGGGAAAACGGGAAGAGGAAATCTGTTTCCTATGGCAGAAATGATTTTGGAAGGCAGCCCTCTATTTCTGTTTGTAAAAAGACTTTCCAAACGGAACGGGAGTCGTAAGGAACGGTTCTTATCAAATTGACAATACATTTTTATCTGCTTATACTTAATAATATATCCTTATAATGGGAGTTTTATAAAATATTTATAGAAAAAGGAGCAATTGGCATGGCAGAATTGCAGCATACACTTGTGACAAAAGAAGGTCTTGAAAAATTACAGAAAGAATTGGATGAACTTCGTACAAAGACGCGCGGCGAGGTAGCACAACGTCTGAAAGAAGCCATCGCTATGGGCGACCTTTCTGAAAACTCCGAATATGATGATGCAAAAAACCAGCAGTCTTTCGTAGAAGGACGTATTAAGGAACTGGAACAGCAGATCCGTACGGCGGAAATTATTGACAGCGGCAAAAAAGGGAGAAAGAGCCGCGTCGATGTAGGAATGACGGTAACCATTGAAGCGCTGGAAGACCATGTAGAAGAAACGGTGAAGATCGTGGGCAGCACGGAATCGGATCCTTTTGAAGGGAAGATTTCCAATGAGTCTCCTGTCGGCCGCGCACTGATGGGCGCCAAAGCGGGGGATATTGTAGAAGCGGAAGCGCCAAGCGGTGTTGTAAAGTATAAAGTTATTAAAATCAAAGCATAAATTTTATTGCTGATTGGTTATATGCAAAGAGAGGTTTTGGAATGGAAGAAAAACTGAACGACCAGATGCTGATCCGAAGGGGGAAGCTGGAGAAGATTGCCGCACTGGGATTTGAGCCTTACGGCGGAAAGTATGAATGCACCCATCACAGTGAAGATATCCATGCGAATGCGGCAGCTTTGGAAGCAAGCGGGGAGCATGTCAAAGTGGCAGGCCGTATTATGATCATCCGCGGGCATGGAAAAACGGCATTCTGCACACTTCGTGATGAAAAAGGGGATATCCAGCTTTATTTCCGGAAAGATACTGTCAGTGAAAATGAATGGAATCTCTTCAAACTGGTAGACATGGGAGATATCCTCGGGGTGGAAGGCACTGTATTCACTACACACACGGGAGAAACGACCATCCGTGTCCTGCACTTCACCATGCTTTCCAAGTCTCTCCGCCCGCTTCCGGAAAAGTGGCACGGCCTTACGGATAAGGAACAGCGCTACCGCCAGAGATATCTTGACCTTATCGCCAATCCCGAAGTAAGAAAAACATTCATCAAGAGGGCGAATATGCTCCAGGCCATCCGGAACTGGTATACCGCACACGGTTTCCTCGAAGTGGAAACGCCGGTTCTTCAGCCGCTCTACGGCGGTGCGAATGCAAGACCTTTCATGACGCATTTCAACGCGCTGGATATGACCATGTACCTCCGCATTGCGCCGGAACTTTATTTAAAGAGACTTCTTGTCGGCGGGTATGAACGCATATTTGAAATCACCCGCAATTTCCGCAATGAAGGCATGGATACCCGTCATAATCCGGAGTTTACCGCTATTGAAACATACCAGGCTTATGGCGATATCGATGATGTCATTGACCAGACGGAACAGATCGTGGCAGCCTGCGCCATGGCTTCTTACGGCACTACGAAATTCACCTATGAAGGAACGGAAATTGATGTGGCAGGCCCATGGCCGAGACTCACCATGGCAGAAGCGGTAAAGAAATACACCGGTGAAGACTTTGATGCCTGCAAGACCATTGAGGAAGCACGTGCCATCTGCGACAGACTTCATGTGGAATATGGTGAATTTGACGGTTTCGGCAAGCTTCTGGCAGCTGCTTTTGACGACTATGTAGAAGAACACCTTATCCAGCCTGTCCACATTACAGAGCATCCCATCGAAGTATCTCCGCTGTCCAAACTGGATCCCAAAGATCCGAGATATACCATCCGTTTCGAGTCTTATATTTATGGACGCGAACTGGCAAACGGATTCTCCGAATTAAATGATCCGCTGGATCAGAGGGCGCGTTTTGAAATGCAGGTGGAAGAAAGAGAGCATGGCGATGATGAAGCGCATCCCATTGATGAAGACTTCCTTACTGCTTTGGAATACGGTATGCCCCCGACAGGCGGACTCGGCATCGGGCTTGACCGTCTTTTCATGCTCATGACCAATTCTTCCAGTATCCGAGACGTTCTTCTTTTTCCTGCGATGCGGCCGGAAGGCGACCAGGGGAAAACGGAAGTGAAGGAGGCCGTCCCTGCCGTTCCTGAAAAAATTGATTTTTCCAAAGTAAAAGTAGAACCTTTATTTGAAGATACGGTTGATTTTGAAACTTTCAGCAAATCGGACTTCCGCGCAGTGAAAGTCAAAGACTGCACAGCAGTCAAGAAGAGCAAGAAACTTCTTCAGTTCACACTGGACGATGGATCCGGCAAAGACCGCATCATCCTTTCCGGCATTCATGCCTTCTATGAACCGGAAGACCTCATCGGCAAGACGGTGATCGCTATCGTGAACCTGCCCCCGAGGAATATGATGGGCATCGACTCCTGCGGTATGTTGCTTTCTGCAATCCATGAAGAAGACGGTGAAGAAAAACTTCATCTGCTCATGGTAGACGACCATATCCCTGCGGGAGCGAAGCTGTACTGATATCTGATAAGACAAAAGCACTTACTGGACGGTAGGTGCTTTTTTACGGATTGGTATAGAGGAAAGGGAAGAAGAGGACTTTATGGAAATACGCAAAGCAACGATAGATGATCTGGCATTGGTGTCTGCGGTGGAAGCGGAGTGTTTTCCTCCTGCCGAGGCGGCGACAAGGGATTCTTTCAAAGAGAGGCTCACTTATTACGGCAATCATTTCTGGCTCCTCTTTGAAAAGGGAAAATTGATTTCCTTTGCGGACGGTATGGTGACAAACCTTGCGGATCTTACAGATGAAATGTATGAGAAAGCGGATATGCATGATGAACATGGCGCATGGCAGATGATTTTCGGGCTGAATACGGTTCCTGCCTGCCGGAAGAAAGGTTATGCGGGACTGGTACTCCGCCGCGCTATCCATGATGCGGAAAAGGAAGGAAGGAGAGGTCTTGTCCTCACCTGCAAGAAAGAACTGATCCATTATTATGGCAAGTTTGGTTTTCTTAACGAAGGAATATCCGTATCGGTTCACGGCAATGTGGTATGGTACCAGATGCGCCTTACTTTTTAAAGGATAAAAGACAGAAAACAGCTGACAGAAGATAGAAGTCAGATTCATGCTTACAGTCTTCCTCACCACGGTAATAGATCCTTCGCATAGCTCTGAATGACGTTTTAAGAGTAGAGTTGCTTTTATCAGGGGAAACCTAAACGGAAATCAGCTATCGGCTAACAGAAATCAGCGGTCGGAAAACGGAAAACAGTATTATGACACTTTTTCTTACAGCGTCATTAGTACCATATAAGTGTAGCAAAGAGAAATACAACATTTCCCCTGCTGCACTTATTTTATTATAGTAAGGGAAGCATCTGGCCTGACACCCCGTCATTGGGTTTTCCGAACGATCACAAGAATACTTTGTAGAGAAAGCGGTAAACGATAATTGTTATGAAGAGTGAAAAATCTATTATGCTGATGACAGAAAACGGAAATCAGCTGACAGAATACGGAAAACAGAATACGGAATCATGCTTACCGCTTTCGTCATTACGGTAATAGACTCTTCGTTTCACTCTGAGTTACGGTTTTAGAGCTTTCAGCTGCCAGCTTCCGGTTGTCGGCTTTAATCTCGTAGCTAACAGCCAACAAGACAGAATCATTGCTGGTACACTGACTGACGTTTGACAGGCAGTGTTGCTTTTATTGGTACTCGACAGATGAAAATCGAAAAATCCCTTACCGATGCGCGGCAGGGGATTTTTACGTAGGTTCCTGTATTTTTTCATTGGCCATGTCTGAGGACATTTTGATGGCGCGGCCTTTATAGTCTGTCATCATGAGTGTATCCGGAAGGCCGCTGATTTGATTGGATTCTTTTGCCTTGCTGTTCTGCTCCGGCGGGGAAACATGATTTTTCATCTTCATATGACAGGATAAATAACGGAACGGAAACAGAAATCCAATTCCTCCGGCGTCTGCTTCATACGATTCTTTACCCACCATTGGACCATTTCCACAAAACTGCCTGTGATATGGTTCAGAAGAAATTCCTCGGGTATATCCCTTCTCTGATGGTCCGGGGACTGGAGAATATATATGCTGATGAGACTGCGCAGGCTGTCCCTGAAATATTTAAGGAAGATATCGCTGCTTTCGGAAATAAGCAGATCTTTGATATGGTAAGAGTTGCTCTTGATATGCTGGAGGATGTGGCAGAAAACCGGATCCGGCACACCAGGAGCATTGTGATGGTCTGCAGGGAGATCATGATTCATGACGCCGTCGATGATATGCCGGAAGAGTTCCGTGCACATGGCATTCAAAAGGTCGTCTTTCGTCTGGAAGTGGGAATAAAAAGTGCTCCGTCCGATATTCGCGCGGTCGATGATGGTTTGTATGGTAATGCGTGAATAAGATTCCTCCGATAAAAGTTCGCTGAACGCGTCAAAGATAGCGGTTCGCGTTTTTTGCTGTCGTCTGTCCATAAAAGCTCCTGTGAAATATTTCTCAAACAATTTGTTTCTTATCGGCTATATTATCACAGTTTGTCTCAAGTTTAAAGATAAAAATCCGGTAACCGAAATTTGAAGGTATTACAATCCTGTTTTGATGCCGTATGAAAAGATCGGGTAAAATAATACACATTGAGATTATTATAAATAAATGATAGTCTAAAGCTAATAGGTACGAATGATTTCTATTTGCCTTAAGGAGGAAGAATGGAATTAAAAGAAATAGGGAAAATACACAGTCCTTATAAAACAGTAAAAGAAGCGCCGCGGCAGGGAAAGCTTTCTGATAAATTTTGTGAGATTGAGATCTTTCCGGCTTATGAAGCGGCACTGCTTCATGTGGATGAAGGGAGATGTTATGTGGTTTTATATTTTGCCCACGAAGCTGACCGCACGGCCCTGCAAACAGTGCCGCCCTGGGCAAAGGAACCTTACGGTGTATTTGCCAGCCGTTCACCGCACCGGCCAAATCCCATCAATTTATGCGTGGTCAAACTGGTAAGGCGGGAAAAGAACAGGCTTTTTGTAATCGGGCTGGATGCTATTGACGGAAGCAGCCTGATTGACATAAAACCTTATGTGAAGGAACTGGATGAAGCGGAAGTGTAGCCAATAAAAACAGACACTGCGGAAATACAATTTCATCGCGGTGTCTGTTTTTATTGCCTGTAAACAAATAATACAGCTTATTCAAAAAATGCGGTACATGCCGTGACCAGGTAAGCGGTATCTTTCGTGCCTGCTGTTTCATAAGAGGAGTGCATGGCGAGCTGGGAAAGTCCGATGTCCACCGTAGGCATGGAAACCTTGGTATTGGAAATATTTCCCAGGGTGGAACCGCCGGGGATATCGCTCCTGTTCGTAAAGGTCTGTGTCGGCACTTTTGCGCGGCGGCAAAGGTCGCGGAAGAAGGCGGCGGAGAATCCGTCAGTGGCGTATTTCTGCTGGGCATTGAATTTAATGACGATACCTTCATTCAGGCGCGGCGCGTTTACGGGATCGGCATATTCTCCATGATTCGGATGGAGCGCGTGGCCGTTGTCGGCGGAAATCATGAAGCTTCGGGCAATCATGGCTTGTGTTTCGTCATAGCTGTAACCCAAAGAACAGGAGATCCTTGTCAGTGTATTCTTGAGGAAGGTGGCACCGGCGCCCTGATTTGTGGCGCTGCCAACTTCTTCATTATCGAAAAGAGCGTAAACACAGATATGCTTTTCCCTTTTTCCTGCGGTGAATCCACGGAACGCGGCGAAAGCGCATTGAAGGTCATCCAGCCTGGCGGAAGAAATAAATTCATGCCGCTCTCCCCACAGGGTTCCCTCTATACGGGAATAAAGGTACAGGTCATGGCCTAAAATATTTTCCGGCGCAACCTGTGCCGCGGCGGCAACGGCATCCATAAAGGACAGGGAATCGTCCGCCGTCCCGTAAAGAGGAAGGAGATCCTGCTGTATATTCCAGGCGTGCCCGCCGTTTGCAGTACGGTCCATATGGATGGCGACGGAGGGAATGACGAGTGTCGTCCGATCGAGATTGACCAGTTTGGAAACGAGTTTTCTATTTTCCGAAACGATGATACGGCCTGCTGCCGACAGGGGGCGGTCGAGCCATGTGGACATGATCATGCCGCCGTAGCCTTCCACGTTCAGCCGGACATACGCAGCGTTGCGGAGTTCGGGATTTTCTTTGATTTTAAAAGAGGGAGAGTCGCCATGGCTTGCCGTTATTCGGAACGCATGACCGCCGTCTTCAGGGATGGTAAATGCCATGAGGGCGGAGCCGTTTCTTGTGACGACATATTTCCCGCCTCTTTCAATCTGCCACGGGTCTTCTTCCCGTATTTCCGTAAAACCTGCATAAGAAAGCGCCGTCCGGATGCTGTTTACAGCATGAAAAACAGACGGTGCTTGGCAATGAAGTGGAGCAGGTCGCGGTTTATTTCTTCATAAACGGCGTCCATGGCTTACTTCTTATGTACTTTTCTCTGGTAGACCGCTTCTGCCATCTGTGCGCGTTCACGGATAACGGGATTGGTGGAGTTGACGGAGGTCGCGGAGAAGTTGCTCTTATAATGGAGTTTCTTTGTGGTTTTTTCCATTTCTTTTACCTGGATGGTTCCGGCGGTTCTGTCATAGATATAAGTATAAGTGCAGGTGCCGTCAGGAAGCTGTTCTACTGCAACGAATTCCAGTATGTCGTGGCCATCGGTGGTCGGCTTGTACCGTGCTTCAGCAAGGTCAATGGTAACGGTTTCGCTGTACTTCCACAGTTTTTCAGCGGAAACCGGCATGGTCATGGTTGCGATGACTGCTGCCGCACCAAGGGCTGTCAATAATTTTTTCATCAGGTTCACTCACTTTCAAAATATAAAAAAGTAGTTTAAAACTGTTAATATTATATCATATGAAGTTACAGTAAATATAGTTTTGTTTGACGCTGCTGCGGGCTCTGCGTACAATGGGAATAACGGAAGCTATAAGGAGGTTCTATGAATTATCGCTGCATCGTACAGTATGACGGTACCCGCTATGAGGGCTGGCAAAAGCAAAAGCGTACGGAAGAAACGATTCAGGGGAAATTGGAGAAAACTCTTCGGAAAATAACGGGGGAAGAGGTGCAGGTCATCGGCGCGGGACGGACAGACGCCGGGGTTCATTCGCTGGGACAGGTGGTGAATTTCCATCTGAAAGGGAGATGGAAAGCGGAAGAATTGGAAACGGCTTTGAATGGGTATTTGCCTGACGATATTGCTTTGAAGCATATGGAGACAGCGGAGGAACGATTCCACAGCCGTTTCAGTACTTTGGAGAAAACATACCGTTACCGGATTCGCACATCGACGGAGAAAAATGTGTTTAAACGACGCTTCGTGTGGCAGTATGGAAAGCCTCTTGATGTAGAAGCAATGAAGAAAGCGGCAGCATTTTTAATAGGAACTTATGATTTCACTTCCTTCTGCGGAAATAAGAAAATGAAAAAGTCTGCGGTCCGCTGTATTTCCAAAATTGAAATGAAAGAAACAAAGGGAGAACTGCAGATCGATTTTACCGGAGACGGTTTTCTCCAGGGCATGGTGCGCATTTTAGTGGGAACGCTTGTGGAAGTGGGCGAAGGGAAACGGAAAGCGGAGAGCATCCCGGTGGTGCTGGAATCAAGGAACAGGGAGAAAGCAGGATTCACTGCGCCGCCCCAAGGATTGATTCTTGTTTCGGTAAGGTATGAAATATAGAACGGAAGAAGCACTTTGTATCCGCTTCACACGGATTCGGGTGTTTCTTTTTATGCTATAATAGGGTACAAACAAATTGGAAAAGCCTTGAAGCGGAAATAAAGGACGCTCAAAGGGAGGAATGAATGGCACCGGTAAAAATGATAGCGATCGACCTGGACGACACGCTTCTCCATGATGATATTTCACTTTCCGATTATACGAAAGATATTCTTCGGAAAGTGATGGAAAGAAATATCCGCATCGTTATCGCCACGGGCCGTATGTTTCAGGCCGCCCGCCCATGGGGGCAAGCCATCGGTCTTGGAGATGTGCCGCTGATCTGTTATACGGGTGCGTTTGTGGGGCTTTGCGAAAGCGGCAGAGTGCTCCGCGATGTGACAATGGATATGGAAACGGCACAGGGCATTATAGATACGGCCCATGAACGGGGATGGTACATGCATGCCTATATTGATGATGAAGTGTACGTGCCTTTCCGCGATGAGCGTACGGAGAGTTATGAAAAGCAGTGCGGCGTTTCCGCCCATGTTCTGGGAGAGGATTTCTGGACGCTTGCCAAAGAACCGACGAAGCTCCTGGTATTTGACAGAGACCCGCAGGTCATGGCAGAGGTGGAGCGGGTACTTTCTGAAAAGTTCAGCTATGCCACGAACCAGGTGAAATCGAAGCCGGAGTTTTTTGAAATGAATAGGAAAGGCATGTCCAAGGGGGCGGCGCTCGCCGAGCTTTGTGACCTCTGGGGGATTCCTTTGTCAGGTTTGATGACTTTTGGGAACGGGCATAATGATATTTCCATGTTTAATCTGACTGATTGGTCTTTTGCCGTTGAAAATGCGGCGGAATCGGCAAAAGCGGCGGCCCATTTCATCACGGCATCGAATAATGAGGATGGTGTGGCAAAAGCCATAGAGAAATATGTACTGGAGGTATAAGTAATGGAACGATTTCGTTTTGTGATTATCACGGGCATGAGCGGTGCGGGGAAAACGAATTTCATGCAGAAGCTGGAAGATATGGGGTATTACTGTGTGGATAACCTGCCGCCGGTTCTGATTGCCCGTTTTGCGGACCTTTGCTGGAAGAGTACGTCCAATACCCGCCATGTGGCGGTGGTTTCCGATATCCGGGGCGGTTCTTTTTTTGACGCGCTTCCCCAGGCGCTGGATGAATTGAATAAACGGGGGATTCCCCATGAAGTGGTTTTCTTGGAAGCATCGGATGAAGCTCTTGTGCGGCGGTATATGGAAACCCGTCGGCAGCACCCTTTGGCCAAAACGATGCGCATTCAGGAAGGCATAGAGGCGGAACGAAAAATTCTTGCCGGTGTCCGCGCACAGGCGGATGTCATTATCGACACTACCGCTATGAAACCGGCTGATCTGCAGGAATACATGGGGAGCCGTTTCGGCGCGGTGGATAAGAAACGGGACATGCAGATTACTGTATTTTCCTTTGGCTTCAAATACGGTATTCCCATTGATGCCGATATGGTCATTGATGTCCGTTTCCTGCCGAACCCTTTCTATGTGGAAGAATACAAGCACTGGACGGGGCGCGTGCCGGAAGTGGCGGCATATATTGAAAAATCACCGGTTACCAAAGAATTCAAAAGAAAACTTTTTAATTTCATGGGATTCATAGTGGATCAGTTCAGGGATCGGGGAAAAACGCAGTTTACCATTGCTATTGGCTGTACCGGCGGTATGCACCGTTCCGTTTTCGTGACAGAAAAACTGGGAGCCCACCTGAAAGAAAAGCATGCCCATGTGAACGTGGAACACCGTGATTTGCACAGGAACCGCATTGTTCGCGATGCAGATGATAAGTAGGAGGAAAACAAATGAAACTGCTCCTGCAGTGGCTTTATCCCGGGTTAAATATAAAAAGATGGATGCTGCTCTTTTCCTTCGGCCTTATGCTGTTGGCATTCGGTGCTGCTCTCGTTATGAACTACCAGGTCTTTGGTCGGATTGAGGAGGAAATACTTCGTCTTCTGTTCGTTCTAACAGGGACTTACAGCTATACATTTCTTGCTGCGGCAGGGATCTTTTTCGTGTTCATCGGCCTGTTTTTCATGTTGTGGGCGATCCGCAGGCTGGTGAAACGTTTCTTCAGCCTTGTGGCACCGGATCAGGAAAGCGTGTCCCGCCATATCGTGTCGAAATGGGAATTGTCCCGCGGGCTGAAAGTCGTGGCTATCGGAGGAGGACACGGATTGTCCATGCTTCTCCGCGGATTGAAAACAAAGACTTCCAATATTTCCGCTATTGTTACGGTGGCGGATGACGGCGGCTCTTCCGGCCGGCTTCGTGAAGAGATGAATATTGTCGCGCCCGGGGATTTACGCAATTGTCTGGTGGCTTTGGCAGATAAAGAAACGGTACTGGAACAGCTCTTCCAATATCGTTTTGGCGGGGAAGGAGAACTGGCGGGCCACAGTCTGGGCAATTTATTCCTGGCGGCGCTCATGAAGGAATTCGGAAATGTGCAGAATGCTTTGGAAACGGCCAGCACCGTTTTAAATATCCGCGGACAGGTCATGCCGGCAACGGCGCAGAAAATCCGCCTCTGCGCGAAAATGTCCGACGGCAGTACGATTGAAGGGGAATCGGAAATTGCTGCTTATGTCGAAAAAAAAGGCGGCAAAGTAAAAATCATCCATGTGGATACCGTTCCGTCGGCTCCCATTGCTGTAGGCGATGCGTTGGAAGCAATCCGCAATGCCGATCTGATTACCTTGGGTCCGGGCAGTTTGTATACCAGTGTGCTTCCCGACCTTCTTGTACCTGAAATTCTTACGGCTATCAGGGAAAGTTCCGCGCCGTGCATGTATATCTGCAACGTGATGACCCAGCCGGGCGAGACCCTCGGTTATACCGTCAGTGACCATTTAAAAGCCCTTGTTGATCATGTGGGGAAAGGGGTCATTGACTATGTTCTTGTCAACAACGGTGTGCCGAAGAAAGATGTACTGAAACGTTATGAAAAAGTACAGGCGCATCCGGTGGAAATAGATCGGAAGAAAATCCAGCGTATGGGGATAATCCTTATTGAAGCGGATTTGCTCGGCGTTGAAAGGCGCTGTTCATGATACGGATACGCTTTGCAATGAAATCATCCGTATTTCCGGACTTCTGAAAACCAATATTGCGCCTGAAGTATTGTCGGGGTATCTGGGGAGGGCGAAGTAATGTCATTTACGGAGCAGGTGAAGAATGAGCTTGCCCGTGTTGTCCGTCCCGATAAAGAAAGCAGAAGCGGGGAACTGCTGGCACTTCTTCGTATGGGCGGCGCAATTGTTACGGGAGCGCAGGGGAAAAAGGGCGTGGAATTTTCTACGGGGAATAGCGCTGTTGCCCGCCGTGTCCTCGTCTGCATGAAAAAAGACTTCAATCTTATGCCGTCGGCTATGGTGCGGCAGGGACGGAAGCTGCGCAAGAAAAATGTGTATACTTTGACCGTCCGTCCGTCAGCAGACAGCTTGCGGTTCCTTGGGGAAATGGGATTGGATCCGCTCATGGATATCCGTGATGCGGGCCGGCTGGTGTCTGCCGAAGAACGGCGGTCTTATCTGGCGGGCGCTTTCCTTGGCGGCGGTACGGTGAGCCGGCCTCAGGGCGATTACCACCTGGAATTGGTGACACAGTCGCTGCGGTTTGCCGGAGAACTTATTGCCGTGATGCGTTCCTTCAAATTGAATGCCCGTATGACCGATCGAAAATGATTACATCGTCTATATCAAAGGCGGTGATGATGTGAGCTCTTTCTTGCAGATTGTCGGCGCGGCAAACAGTTATATGGATTTTGAAAGTGTCCGCGTGGTGAAAGATATGCGGAACCGTGTCAACCGCCAGGTAAACTGTGAAACGGCAAATCTGCAGAAATCAGTGGACGCTGCTGTCCGCCAAATGCGGGATGTGGAAAAATTATTGCAGTACAAACGATTATCCGAATTGTCACCGTCTATTCGCGCCGCCTGCGAAGCGCGCATGAAAAATCCGGACGCTTCCATGGCGGAATTGGCGGATCTATGCGGCATCACCAAGTCGGGACTGGCCCATCGGTTCCGTAAAATAGCCTCCATGGCGGAAACATTGGCAGGAAAGGCGAAAGGCAGAAAGTAATGAACATAAAAACATGGATTGCTGCTATGGCGGCTGCCGCCTGCGGCGCGGTTACTGCGGCAGGGGCGTCGCCTTTGGATATTTCCTATGAAGAAATCCCTTTGGAAAAGATAAAAGCGGAAGATACGCTGATCTTATCAGACAGCCCTGAATATGCCCGAAACTACGGAATCCTTGCGGAAGGTACCGTATTGAAAGGGAAAGGCCGGATTTACTATTATCATGTAAATGAGACGGGTAAACCGGCGCGCCTTGCGGTTTATGGCGTGAGCGATAAAGGAGAAGAGATCAAAGTCGTCCGTACGCTCCGGGGGGAACCGAGCCGCAGCTACGTGCCTACGGGAAAGACGCTTTCTTTCAGAGAAGTGACGGCTAAGCAGCAGCCGCCGCGAAACGTTATGCTGGAGAAAGGAAAGCGGACTATTCTTTTTGAAGATAACGTAAAAGGAATCCGGCAAGATGATTTGGTCAGCGGTATCGTGGAAGTGGAAACGTCGTCGCCCGTCCGGTTCGGCGCGGCTATTCTTCCTTATGAAGGCAGTGTGGAAAAGCATCTGGAAAAGGCAAGGTACCTTCCTCCGGACTCCCATGAAATGCGGGGAACATTTCCCATGCACGTTTATTTTGAAAGCGGCGTGTGGGACGCGGAAAAAAGCGCAGGAAAAATTGAATTGGGTTCTGCCGAAAGCACAGCATTTTTTCAGGAAGGAAGGGACGAACTTAATTTCATCGGGCGGGAAAATACGGGGAACTACGGTATTACCTGCCATTTGACGATCCACAGCAAAGGGACGGGGAAGTATGATCTTTATCTGAACCCGAACGGAGGTGTTTTTGAAGGGACACTGGAAATCGGGCAGGACCGCAGGCTGCTCCGTATATACCGTACGGAACGCTATGGAACCCGCTGGTTCGGCCATGATACCATTTACGATTATGAGAAACTGGGAACTTGGGAAGCGGGGAAAGATCTATATATCCGGTTTATCCCGCCGGGTGCCTGCTATTTTCCGATCCGATTATTATTTGTACCGAAGAAATAGGGTGATATGATGAAATTTATCCAATTCCGCATCGGTGATGTCGTACAGATGAAAAAGCAGCATCCCTGCGGTTCTTCCGAATGGGAGGTCCTTCAGCTGGGCAGCGATATGCGTGTCAAATGCCGTGGCTGCGGCCGCATCGTTTTGATTGCGCGCCCGAAGTTCTTAAAAGGTGCGAAGAAAGTATTGAACCGTGATGTCAGCGGGCCGACGGAACTGGTGAGCCGCAAAGAAGAAACGGAGTAAAGAGTATTTCATTTTGAAAAGGGAATGCCTGACTGCCACGGCTGTGGAAATGGTGGACAGCAGCGGCGGTTGGTGCTATAATCAGTAGGCGTAAGCGATAGGAACGACCTGTGAAAACTCTTGACAATAAGGTGGCCTGTATGTATAATAACTCTTGTCACTGATGTGCTGGCGTAGCTCAGTTGGTAGAGCAGCTGATTTGTAATCAGCAGGTCGTAGGTTCGAGTCCTATTGCCAGCTCCATGTGGGCGGATTCCCGAGTGGTTAAAGGGAGCAGACTGTAAATCTGCCGGCTTTGCCTTCATAGGTTCGAATCCTATTCCGCCCACCAATGACGCGGGGTGGAGCAGTTGGTAGCTCGTCGGGCTCATAACCCGAAGGCCGCAGGTTCAAGTCCTGCCCCCGCAACCATGTTTATTATCTTCATTCATATAGATTGCTGATATAGCTCAGTCGGTAGAGCGTATCCTTGGTAAGGATAAGGTCACCAGTTCAATCCTGGTTATCAGCTCCATGGCGGCTTAGCTCAGTTGGCTAGAGCAAGCGGTTCATACCCGCTGTGTCCGGAGTTCAAATCTCTGAGCCGCCACCAGCGTAGAAGATCCTCTGTGTCAGGGGATTTTTTATTTGTTTTTTATGATGTATTTTAAGGGAGCTTTGTTTAAAAAAGAAACGTTTCTTGGAGAATCCTCATGAGAATAAGGATACCTTTCGGCACTTCCTTGTTTCCTGTCGTTTTTATATGTATAATAGGAAAAGCGAAAAATCTTTTTTTATTGAAGGAGAGAAGATATGGCAAAAGCACATTATGAAAGAACCAAACCGCATGTAAACATCGGTACCATCGGACACGTCGATCACGGTAAAACCACCCTGACCGCGGCCATCACCAAAGTACTGTCTGAAGAAGGCAATGCAAACTTCCTGGACTACGCGTCCATCGATAAAGCACCGGAAGAAAGAGCGCGCGGTATCACCATCAATACATCCACTGTAGAATATGAAACCGCAACCCGCCATTACGCACACGTAGACTGCCCCGGGCACGCCGACTATGTAAAGAACATGATCACCGGCGCGGCACAGATGGACGGCGCGATCCTGGTCGTATCCGCGGCAGACGGCCCGATGCCCCAGACCCGTGAACACATCCTTCTTGCCAAGCAGGTAGGCGTACCGGCAATCGTCGTATTCCTGAACAAAAAGCAGACCAGGTAGACGATCCGGAACTGATCGACCTCGTAGAGATGGAAATCCGCGACCTGCTGTCCTCCTATGACTTCCCCGGCGATGAAGTGCCGATTATCGTAGGATCCGCACTGGGAGCGCTGAACGGAAACGCGGAAGACGAACAGAAAATCCGTGACCTGATGAAAGCCGTAGACGAATACGTACCGACACCGCAGCGTGACACCGACAAACCGTTCCTGATGCCTGTAGAAGATGTATTTACTATCACCGGACGCGGCACCGTAGCGACAGGCAGAGTAGAACGCGGCACCGTCAAAGTAGGGGACGCTGCAGAAATCGTAGGACTGCAGGACGAACCGACCCAGACCGTAATCACCGGCGTAGAAATGTTCAGAAAGACCCTTGACCAGGCCATGGCAGGACAACATCGGAGCCCTGCTCCGCGGGATCGACCGTACGGACATCGAAAGAGGACAAGTACTGGCAAAACCGGGAACCGTACACCCGCATACAGAATTCACGGCGCAGGTATACGTCCTGACCAAAGACGAAGGCGGCCGCCACACGCCGTTCTTCAACGGATACCGTCCGCAGTTCTTCTTCAGAACGACAGACGTAACAGGCGACATCAACCTGCCGGAAGGCGTAGAGATGTGCATGCCTGGGGACAATATTGAAATGAGCGTAAAACTCATTACCCCGATAGCGATGGAAGAAGGACAGCGTTTCGCAATCCGTGAAGGCGGCAGAACCGTAGGCGCAGGCGTTGTTGCCAAGATTACAAAATAATTTTTAAAACAATATAAAACTCCGACCCATGATGTCCATGACAGTCGGAGTTTTATATTGCGCCGGTCGGATAGGAATATTACTTCGGTACAGGTCCGTATTTGTTTTTTGTCTTCTGTCCCGGGATAAAGGCAAGGAGTATAACGGCGGCAAAAAAGAACATACCTGTGATACGGGTGGCAAGAAGCTCATCGCTAAGAAGTTTGGCGCCGGTCTGGTTGCCAATAAAAAGAAGGCCGAAAAATCCCCAGTAGTATAAATGGGAAAGACCGATGTCCGAAAGACGGCGTATCGCCAGACTGATGAGCGACACGAAACCCAGTGTGCCGAGTACCATGAAAGATATGATGAAGATGTTCGCATCGCCTGCAAATAATTCAGGGCGTATCCATGTACAGGCAAACATGGCTGCTGTCGGAATTCCCACAAGAAGAGCGCGGACAATATATGTTTTTTGTCCGATGCGGCCCACGGGATCTCCGTATTTCTTCCATAGTGTTTTTCTGAACCCGGCATTTTCCATTTCAGCGGAATTTGCTAATTGCTCTTCATCAATATAAGCTTGTTCAAGAGCCGTGTCCGCCAAAATGAGAGAAGCGGAATTTTCATTTGCCATGAGAAAGATGGAAGTTGCCGCGTCCGTCCAGAGGAAAACATCTTTCACTTTTGCCGGTTCGCCGAAAAGAGAGGTCAGACGGTTTCTCATTTCTTCCGTAGAAAAAATAAAGTCTGCAAAGAGAAGCGCTGCTTTCCCTTTCACAAAACTGCAGCCGAGAGAAGCGACTTCTTCATCAAAGAGAGAAATCTTTTCTTTCATAGAAACGGTAAAGTAATCAATATCTTTATCTTCATCACGGCGAGAGAGAGAAAGGGGGAAACGTTTTTCGACGGCTGTCCTGTTTTCTCCGAGACGGAGTCCGCTGATGCGGCGCGGCTTTTTATAAGTGCCGCTTTTTTGGATATATCCGGTAATATCAGGAAACTCGTAAGTAAAATTCATAGAAAGCCTTTCCTTAAATAACGTATTAATCATTTCCATTATAATATGCAGGTTGCAATTTATGAAGATGGATAAAACGTATCATAGAAAATAATAAAATCAGATTTACTTTTTCGAAGAAATACGATATACTATTACTGTTATTTTTATGGCGGTGTAGCCAAGCGGTAAGGCAATGGTCCGCAAGACCTGTATCCCCGTGTTCGAATCCGGGCACCGCCTCCACAGAGGGCAGATTGCAATCGGGCAGTCTGTCTTTTTCTTGTTTGTATTGGCGGATCATATGCTACAATGAAAGAAATATTTCTTTACCGGAGGGTGGAAAATGAAATTCTGGTCATTACGACCGGCGGAACCATAGCCATGAAAAAAAGATAGGGAAACCGGCGGACTGATACCGGCTGTTTCAGGAAAAGACCTGGCCGCCGCTGTGCCGGGACTGGCGCATTATGCTGACGTGGACGTGCTGGAATTTTCCAATAAGCCCAGCGGATGGATGACCGCAGCGGATATGTTTGAATTATCGAAACTGATTGACCGTTTGGCGGATACAGATCAAGCGGATGGTTTTGTCATCACCCATGGGACGGACACGCTGGAAGAAACGGCATTTTTTCTTGAGGCTGTACTAAAAACGGAAAAACCTGTCTGTGTCACCGGTGCCATGCGGGGGGCTTCGGATTTGAGCGCTGACGGGCCGGCAAATATTCTTGCCGCAGTCCGCACAGCGGCATCTGGCGAATCCATAGGGAAGGGGGTTACCGTGTGTTTGGGAGACCGTATTTATGCAGCCTGGGATGTGACTAAAGTCCACACCACCAATCCCGATACCTTCCGTGATCTGCATTATGGCCCCATCGGTACGGTATACGGATCCCGGGTGGAATACGGACGCATTTCCGTGAAGCATAAAAAGATTCATACAGATAGAATAGAAGAAAATATTTGGATCATCACCTGCTGGTCAGGGATGGACGGCGGAATCGTTTATGGGACGGAGGGGAAAGCGGCAGGTCTTGTCATTGACGGGATCGGCTGCGGGAATGTCCCGCCGAAATGCAGGGAAGCGGTTCTCTATCTGCGGAAAAAAGGAATGCCCATCGTTCTGACGACAAGAGTGCCTTCGGGGAGCGTTGAGGAAGAATACAGCTATGAGGGAAGCGCCCTTTCCATGAAAGACAGCGGGATTATCTTAGGCGGCCGCTTGTCTTCGTGGAAAGCAAGATTACTTTTGGCATTGGCAATGGGAAAAACAAAAAATATAGAAGAAATCAGAAGCTGCTTCTTGGGGATCAGGGAAGAATAGAAAACCATTGTGGGACAAGGAATCCTTTCTCAAAGCAATCCTGAATTGAAAACATTAAAGAAGCTTTTCATAATAATGTGAAGGGCGCTTTCTGCAATTATCTATTCAGAAAGTTGATGAAATAATTTTTTGAAAAAATACTTGACAGAGGGAAAGGATTCCCTTATGATATGTCATATTTTTTACAGCAAATAAATGCCATGAACGAGACAAAAAGGTCTGTTGTGAAATTCATGCAGAGAGCCGGTGGATGGTGAAAACCGGAAGAGAACAGCATTCCATATCCCTCGCGAGCACTTTTTCCGAAATGAGTAGGAAAGGGCGTCCATTCACGTTACGAATAGGAAACCTCTAAGAACAAAGTAGGGTGGTACCGCGGAATTTTCGCCCCTATCTTCAGCATTGGCTGGAGATGGGATTTTTTATTACCTGAATGATTCGGTTTCCATGAGTGAAAAGCGGAGTGGTACCGCGTGTGAGCGCCTCTGCAGGGATAGTCCCTGTGAGGCGTTGTTTTCTTGCAAGGTGTATGTTTGCCGATTTATTTTAAGAAAAAGAGGGAGACATGATGAAGAAAAATTTTGTAAAAGGAATGGCCGCTGTGCTGGCGGCAGCTGCGTTAACCGCTGTTTTTGCAGGCTGCGGCGGAAATAAGAAAGACAATGGCGCGGCAGGAAAAACGGCTGATGCATCATCTGTAAAAATCGGATTTATTACGGCTTATACCGGTCCCGGCGCTGCTTACGGTGTGGCTATGAAAGAAGGCGTAGATCTGGCCGTGGAGGAAATTAACAATAATCCGAAAACAAAAGTAAAGATTGATCTGAAAACCTACGATACCAAGCTGGTCAAGGCGGAAGCGATCAATGCCATGAAAAAAGCGATCGAGCAGGATAAGGTTCTTGCCGTAGAAGGTCCGATGACATCGGGAGAAATGTTTGCTGCCGGCCCGATTGCCCAGCAGTCCAAAGTAGTTGCTTTCGGCACAGGCACCACTGCTCCGAAGATTACCGACATCGGTGATTATATTTTCCGTAATGCGATTCCCGGCAAACTGGCAATTCCTGTTACCCTTGAAAAAGCACAGGCGAAGTTAGGATTTAAGAAGGTCGCCGTCATGTATTCCAATAACAACGACCAGATGGTCGGTGAAAATGAAATTTATCAGGAAGTGTTTAAGAAAATGGGTGTGGAAGTCGTCGATACAGAAACCTTTGCGGATAAAGATACCGACTTCTCCGCGCAGCTCACAAAAATACAGGCATCCAATCCGGATGTCATCGCGATTGCCGGTCTTTACCAGGAAGGCTCTCTCATTGTAAAGAAAGCCCGTGAAATGGGAATGACCCAGCCGATTATCGGCAATAACGGCTTCAACAGCCCGGCATACATTACCCAAGCAGGGGCCGCGGCTGACGGCACGCTCGTAGCCACTCCGTGGAATGCGGACCGCCAGACGGAAAAAGCACAGGCTTTCCGCAAAGCGTTTGTAGCAAAGTACAACCATGAACCGGACCAGTTCGCCGCCCAGGCTTATGACGCGATGTACCTGATCCATCAGGCGGTGGAACAGTCGGGGACCACGACAGACCGAAAGAAATTCCGTGATACCCTGGCACAGATCAAAGGCTTTGAAGGAGCGACGGGCAAGTTTGAATTTGATGCGAACCGCGATCCGAAAATGGATCTTGACGTACTGCAGGTGAAAGAGGGCAAGTGGGTTCCTTTTGCCTGATCTGTACCGGCCGGTTGGATATATTTATTGGTAAATATTAGTATCATTGATAAGAAGAAGGATCGTGTCCGTAACGGCGCGATCCTTTTTCTTGGGTATTTTCTTTTGAAAAGTAAAGACGAACTCATACAAAGAGCGCCGGATAGTTAACGGAGAAATAATTCGTAGACCACCTTGGCGAAAAAGACGGTAAGGACGATGATGATGACAGGCTTTACATTTTGCGCGCCCCCTTTTTCAAAGTAGCGGGCGCCGAAATAATTGCCTGCCATATTGAACAGCCCTGCCACAAGACCGAGGGAGAGAAGGACGACGTCATTTGCAAGAAAGACGAACAGCGCGGCAAGGTTTGTCGTGCTGTTGATAACTTTCGTGATGCCGTTCGCCTCTTTCAGGCGGACATGGGCGACACCCATAAGGAGAAGGATGAGGAATGTTCCCGTGCCTGGGCCGTAAAAACCGTCATAAATGCCAATGACAAACGCCATAGTGCAGCTGAGAAGCACTGTTTTTTGGAAAGGGAAAGGCTCTTTTCTGCCATGGATTTCTTTCGTGTCACATAGAAAGCGGTGACGGGAAGGATGAAAAGCATGGCAGTCATGAATATACGGGCGTCAAGAATAAGGGCGATATGGGCACCGAGTGATGACCCCGCAAAAGCAAAAATGACTCCTGCCAATGCGGGCTTCCACGGGATGAGACCGTCTTTTGCAAATTTTCCCGTGGTCAGAAGTGTTCCCATGCAGGAGCTGAGCTTATTCGTGGCAATGGAATTGTGCACGGGGATCCCCGCGATGATATAGGCAGGGAGGGAAATCAGTCCGCCTCCGCCGGCTACGGCGTCGACGAAGCCTGCAAGAAATACGAGGGGGCAGATGATGATATAGGTAAGCAGATCCATAAAAACCTTCCATAATGAAATATAGTTTATTCTATCACAGGGAACGGAAATAAAATACAGAAGACATTTTCGTGAGAGAAGATCAGAATCTGTTTGTACTACGGAAAGGACAGCTTTCCAGATGGTCATCGATGATGCCTGCCGCCTGGAGAAAAGAATAAATAATTACGGGACCGGCGAACGTGCAGCCCCGCTTTTTCAAATCATCGCTTATTTTTTCTGATAAAGGAGAACTGGCAGGTAAATCATCGTTATCCTGCAGATAATGAACAATGATTTTATTTTCTGTAAAATGCCAGAGGTAACGGGAAAAACTGCCCCACTCTTTTTGTATGGCGATGACGGCGCGAGCATTTTGGCGGACAGAGTTTATTTTTCGTCTGTTTCGTATGATAGGCGCCGTTCTTCCGATTTCTTCCATCTCCTCATCCGTCATGCCGGCACAGCGGGAAATATCAAAATGGAAAAATGTTTTTCTGTATCCTTCCCGCCGTTTCAAAATCGTAGACCAGGAAAGCCCCGCCTGGGCACCTTCCAGAATCAGCATTTCAAAAAGGTAAGTATCATCATGATGGGGACGGCACCATTCTTCATCATGATAAGTCTTTAAAAACTCGTCTTTTAAAGCCCATGGACAAATCATTCTGCTCCTCCTTGTGTTTTCTGCTGTTATTGAAACAGAACCGGATATTTGCCGGAACGGGGATAGATATTTTCAATTATACCAAAGGGGAAAAGCATTTTTATGTTTGCCTGTATATATTAGAATAAAAGAAATACAGTCATGAGGAATAGAGGAATGTTTTTCAGAGAAAATCCTTTTTACCTGCTCGGTGTCCACAGCAGGGACACAGCGGAAACAATCCGCACGGCATCGTTGGAAAAGCAGGGCGCTGCGAAAAGCGGAGAAGAAAAGCATATGTACCAGCTGGCGGAAGAGCGTCTGCTTCATGAGAGTTTACGATTTCGGGCGGAATTATCCTGGCTTTGCGGTATGGGCAAAGAACGTGCCTACTCATTGATTGACGGGAGAAGAAGCATGGAAAGTCGGAAAAATCTGCTGCCGTCACTGTGCCTGTTCCTTGCGGTTCATGATCTGTATAATGGCGAGAAGGACGCTCTTTCCATCATGGAAACGATCACCCGGTTGTATCCTGCCAGTGATACGAACGAAGTCCTGGCGCGCATAGAGGCGGATCGGAAGACAGGCGGGTTTCCGCCGATTAAAGAGCTGTTTCTTCTGGACATCCGGAAAGAAGAACTTTTATGGGAAATAGGGGCGGCTGCCGGACGGCTGAATGCGAAAGCTTGGCCGATTTCTGACAGTTCTCGGCAAAACGGATGTGCCCTGCAATATGGCGCTGGCCCGTTTTCTTTCCCTGTATGAAGAAAAGACGAAGGCAGAAGTGGCGGCGCTTTCCCGGGATTTAAGATATGCCCTTCGGCTGGCGGAAATGTATCCTCTGCAAGGACTTTTATTGACGGAAGAAAAAATGAAAGTCTACGGGAAAGCAGTTTCTCCTTTTTATGCCATGCTTCACTATGAAGGACTTCCCGATGCAGTGGAAATATTTTTTGAGGAATATGTCAATGAAGCGTTCTTCTTTCATCAAAAGGAGAAAAGGAAACTGCTTTGGCACTGCTCGGCTGTTTTCTTGACAATGTCTGCGGAAACAGCAGGCATATAGAAAAGGTAAAAAGATGGAAAATCATGATGTCTGAAGACCGGCTGACGGAATCTGTTCCTTATCCGAAGCGGAAACTTGGGAGAACAACTGCTGTGCCGAAAACCGTTGACCACATCCCTGCTGTAACATTGCCGCGGCAGTCCGGAGGGAATTTTTATGTATGCCTGGCCGGCTTTCTGACAGCGGCAGTACTGTGCAGGTATTTCTTTTTATGAGAACAAAATAAAAAGCAGGGGGATTACTCCTTCTGCTTTTTCAATGGTGTGCTCTTTGCGGCAGGCATTCAATTCAATTCAATTTATAATGCTTTCATGATGGTACCGCCGCCGAGCAGACGGTCTTCTTCATAAAAGACGACGGACTGGCCAGGGGTAATTGCCCGCTGCGGCTCATCAAATTTCACGACGGCCCTGCCGTGATCGTCCAGAGTCACGGTGCAGTCATGGACACGGATACCGTAACGTATTTTAGCCAGGCACCGGAACTGCTGCGAGGGCGGTGTGCCATCGGTGAAGTCCAGCTCGTTTGCCAGAAGGCCGGAACGGAAAAGGTCATCATTGGAACCGACGATGACCCGGTTCTTTCCCGCATGAAGGGAAACAACATAAAGCGGCGTCCGTGACGCGATTCCCAGACCTTTCCGCTGGCCGATGGTATAAAAGGGAAGTCCCTTATGCCTTCCGAGAATACGCCCCTTTGTGTCTGTGATATTTCCCGGGCGGAACGCTTCAGGCGCATGATTCTGTAAAAATTCGGCATACGATTTTTCACTGGTCAGGAAACAGATATCCTGCGATTCTGCTTTGTTATAAGTAGGGAGTCCTTTTTCTTCAGATATACGGCGGGTATCTTTTTTATACATGCGGCCGAGGGGGAAAAGGATATGGGCAAGCTGGTCCTGGGTCAGGTGGTACATCATGTAGGATTGGTCTTTGGCGATATCCGCGGCCTTTTCTACCTGGTACTTTCCGCGGGTACCGTCATAAGTGATCCGCGCATAATGTCCCGTGGCGAAGTAAGGACAATCAAAGTAAGCACGGACAGTGTCATAAAAAAAACCGAACTTAATTTTAAAATCACACATCATACAGGGATTCGGCGTGATGCCGTTTTTGTAAGAATCCACAAAATAGGACAGCACTACGTCCTGATACATTTTCCGTACATCAATGACCTTATGGGGGATACCGAGGAAGTCAGCCATTTCCTGCGCCTCTGTTAAATCCTGCCCGTCAAACTGATTCATAGTGGCGCCGTACACATCGTACCCCGCCTCCTGCAGCAGGCGCGCCGTCAATGTACTGTCGACACCGCCGGACATGGCGACAACGACTTTCTTTTTTTCTGTCATGGAAGAATCCTTTCTGCAGGCATTTCCTTTTGAAATACCCGAACCATCATTCGCAGGAAATATCCTGAAAATCTCAGCGGGGTGAAAGTCCGAAGGAATGCATACATTATAGCACAGCGGGCAAACGTCAGTGCCTGCAGGAGAGGATATCGGAGTTCATAATCTGTTGGCTGTGAGTTGGTAACCGGTAGTCGGCTGACAGAAGTTGTTCGCGGTATTCCGAGACCGGCAGCTATTTTTGTTTTTTTATAAAACGGTGTGGTGTAATTATTACTTTCCCTTGAAGTCCGCGGGGCGTTTTTCAAGGAATGCTGTAATTCCCCTCTTTGAAATCTTCGCTTGATGAGCATTGGCCAAGATAAATTTCTTCTGCCGCCATAAAGGTTTCAAAATCTTTGTACATGCTTTCAAACATCAGTTTCTTCATGTTTCTGTATGCCAGGGCGGGACCCTTTGTCAGTTTTTTTGCGAAAGCCATCGTTTTCGGAAGGAGGTCTTCTTTTGCAGTTATTTCCTTGATGAGGCCGATTTGGAATGCCTCTTTTGCATCAACGGGACGGCCTGTGACGAACATGTCAAAGGCGCGGTGTGTGCCGATCATGCGGGGGAGCATGTATACGCCGCCGGTATCGGGACAGAGGCCGATGCCTACAAAGGCCTGAAGGAATTTAGCATTGTCTGCGGCAAAAATGAAATCACACCCGAAAGCAAGATTCGCACCGCCGCCTGCCGCTGCTCCCGCTACGGCACAGATAACGATTTTCGACATTTTTTTCATGTATAAAACGATTTCAGATAATTTTTTAGCCAGGGGCCCCATGGATTCTGTGGCAAAGTTCGGCTCCTCACAGTGGGCTTTCATATAGCGGATATCGCCGCCGCCGCAAAATGCACGGCCTGCGCCTGTGATGACAACGATTTTTATGTCGGGATCCGTTTCCGCTTTTTTGAGGGCGTCTTCCAGTTCGAGAGACATGTTCATGTCGAGAGCATTCAGCGTGGGCGCATAATCGAGGGTAATGACAGCAATTCCTTCTGTCTGTTCCAGTCTGATCATTTTGTAATCCATGAGAACCTCCTTATATTTCTAAAACAAATATATGTTATTTCTATTATAACACTAAAAATAAGGACTGCCGGGATGTATCAGCACAGGAGGCATATATAATAGAAAGCAAAGAAGTAATTACAAAAACAGAGAAGATAGAAATCGGACAGCATACTGTGAAACTTTATATTCCTGAAGCGGCGGATGCAGTTTTTCAGACGGGTAATATTCTTATTACGGGAGATTGATCAACAGAAAACTCTTACACAACCGGATAAGGGCTTTTATTTTGGAGAAAGATCTTTTAAATGATGTGAATTAGTCATGGAAAAATGATTTCATATGACAAATAAATATTTGATATTTAAAAATAATAATATATACTTTAAGTCGTATTATTGATGAATAAATGTATATTATTGAGGGGGCTTTTTACTTATGGAAATGGTATTGGGATTTGCAGTATTGCTTGTTTGTCTGTTCCTCGGCATACGGCACGGGGGAATTGGGCTGGCTGTTATCAGCGGCATCGGCCTTATGCTGTATACTTTTGTATTCCACTACAAGCCGGGCACACCGCCCATCGGCGTCATGCTCACTATCCTGGCCGTTGTAACCTGCGCGGGGTTTTTGCAGACTTCCGGCGGTCTCACGGTCATGCTGAAGTATGCGGAAAAATTTCTCCGCAATAATCCGAAGCACATTACTATTCTTGCTCCGGTGACTACATGGTTCCTTACCGTTTTATGCGGCACGGGCCATGTCGTTTATACGATGTTCCCGATCATTTACGATATTTCTATTAAGCAGAATATCCGTCCGGAACGTCCGATGGCGGTTTCTTCGGTCGCGTCCCAGATGGGGGTTTCCGCTTCTCCCGTTTCCGTTGCTGTTGTTTCCATTGTCGGATTCATGGCGGCTGCAGGGCAGAATTATTCACTGCTCCAGATTTTGTCCATCTCCGTTCCTGCTACGCTTGGTGTTCTCTGCGCGGCTTTTTACAGTTATAGACGCGGCAGGGATTTGGAAAAAGACGAAGCATTCCAGGAAATGATAAAAGATCCTGAACAAAAAGAGTATATCTACGGTGACAATGAAACTTTGCAGGGGCGTGAACTGCCGTCTTCCTATTATCATGCGACGGGGATTTTCCTCATAGGGATTATCTGCATTGCCATCCTTGGCAACTTCCCGGATTTGCTCCCGCATTTCCCGAATGCGAAGGGAAAGATGGCTGCTATCTCTATGACTACCGTTATCCAGATGGTGATGCTTTTTGTTTCCGCCCTCATTCTCTTTGCCTGCAAAACGAAAGCGAAGGAAGTGGGGAACAGCCAGGTATTCCGTGCGGGCATTGTGGCTCTTGTTTCCGTTTACGGTGTCGCATGGATGGCTGATACTTACTTTGCAAGCCACATGGGTGTTCTGAAAACATTCCTCGGTTCCGTGGTGACCCAGCACCCCTGGACGTACGGCCTGGTTCTGTTCTTTACTTCCAAACTTGTAAATTCGCAGGGGGCGGCGGTTGCTATCGTTATGCCTATGGCGCTTGGTCTGGGCATGGATCCGGTCATGGTTATGTCTTTCCTTCCTGCATGCTACGGTTATTTCTTCCTGCCGACGTATCCGTCCGACTTGGCATGTATCGGCTTTGACCGTTCGGGTACGACAAGAATCGGGAAGTTCGTTTTGAACCACAGTTTCATGCTCCCCGGACTGATTGGCGTTATCTGCGCCTGCGGCATGAGCTTCGTCATTGCCCACGCCATTCTGTAATAAACGATTAAAAAACCATTTCTTTCCTGTATAGGGAGAAATGGTTTTTGTATTGGATTTATTTCAGCCATAAATTCATGGCTGCCTTTGCGGCGTCTTCCGGAGAGATATATCCCTGCTGCGCCATAAGTGTGAGAACGACAGTCATGCGCTGTGCTCCTTCTTTCGGATGGTCAATGGGGTCATAGGCGCTGGGGGCTTGGGGGGAGTCCTGCAAGCATAGCACATTGGGAGAGATCCAAATCTTTCGGCTCTTTGCCAAAGTATGTGAGGCTCGCTTCCTTGAGCCCATAGGCACCATGGCCGAAGTAAATTGTATTGAGGTAGAGTTCAAGAATCTGGTCTTTCGTATAATATTTTTCCAGCTGGACTGCAAGAGCGAGTTCTTCCATTTTACGAAGGATGGTCCGGTCGTTAGAAAGAAAAATATTTTTTACTGTCTGCTGCGTAATGGTACTGCCGCCTTCCAGGGTACGCCCTGCGAAGTAGTTTGTGACAGCTGCTCTGGTAACGCCGATAGGATCTATGGCGCCGTGCTCGTAGAAGCGGCGGTCCTCGGTGGCGATGATTCCTTTTTTCAGGAGATCAGGAATTTCCTTTTGGGAAATGAACTTATTTCTGTCTACCCGTGCTTCGAGAGATTCTTTAAAATGAAGAATGTTTCCGAGCTTTTCTTTTACCGTGGAAAGGGAAGAGTCCTTTTTGCTGTCTTCCGTGTCCGGTGAAAGAGACGGATTTGATTTCCCTTCTTCTACGACGGGCGTGGTAATAAGCGTACCGATCCGGCCGGTGAGTTCTTCAAGCCAGTTTTTTTCTGTGCGGCGGGGTTCGGATTTCGATGCTGCCCGCGGCGGGGAAAAATCTTTGACAGAGGAGTTTCCTTCACGGATTCCCCAGTACCCTGCAGCGCAAAGTATAAGTATGAAAAATAAAAGTTTTTTCATTGCCGTTTCCTTATCCAAATACAATATAGTTCTTTCATTCATTCTACCATACGGGAGAGAAAGGAACAGGGGCAGACGGCAAGCCACCTGCGGACTTTATGCGGGGAAATGTGTTATGTAATAATACATATGTGACAAAAAATAAAAAATAAGGGAACTCTTTTGTTAAAATAGTTTTGAAGAAGAACCATATTAAAACAAAGGAGTCCCTTATGAAAACTATTATAACAGAAGAAATGAGATATCGGGAAAGAGTCGTACAGTATGCAATAAAAAGTAATAATGCTGTGGCAGCAAGACGCTACCATACGAGCAGGCAACAAGTGCAGCGATGGAGAAAGAAATATGACGGAACAACGGCATCTTTGTCAAATAAATCAACACGCCCGCATTCTCACCCAAACCAGCATACAAGGGAAGAAATAGAGCTGGTAAAGAAAATGCATCGCAGATATTCATTTGAAGGGTTGGCACAGGTGTATAGAAGCCTCATAGATGCCGGTTACACAAGAACATACCAATCCATGCAAAAGCAACTGAGGAAACTGCGTTTAAAGCAGCCTGAAAAGAAAAAATACCCAAAGAGCAAGTACAGGGCGCTAAAAGGAAAATATCCAGGAGAATATGTGGAAGTTGATGTGAAATATGTACCATTGGAATGCATAGGATTTTCGAGCAGCCATGCCAGATATTACCAAATTACAGCGATAGACCTGTATAGCAGAAAAAGAATCATAAAACTGGTCAATGAACTAAGTACATATGAAACATCAAAATTCCTGTACAGTCTGGAAAAAAGAATGGCATGTAAGATCACAACAATACAAACAGACCATGGGAGAGAATTTTTTGTAACGATGCAGATATGTCCAAAAAGTCTATTTCAGATAGCATTGAAAAAAACTGGGGATAAACCACAAAAGGACAAGACCGTACTCCCCGTGGCAGAATGGAGTAGTTGAAAGAAGCCATAGAGTAGATAATGAAATATTCTACGCAAGGAGACGATTCTCAAGTGAGGAAGAAATGTATAAATCCTTTAAAAGATATGCCACTAGGACAAATAATATATGTCGGAGGATATTAAAGTTTAAAAGCCCTAATGAAGTATTAAAAGAGTATCAGTCCAGGGTTGCATAAAAAGTGGTAGGCTTAAAACTATTTTCTAAGAGTGTGTCACAAATGTTTGATTACTATAGACCTGCGGACTTTATGCGGGGAAATGCATTTTGTGGTATAATTTCTTTGTATGAATATAAATAGATGAAATAATAAAAGAGTGTAGTGGCAGTTCATTTTTTGACTGCCGCCTTTTAAGGAGATTTTATGAGCGAGGAAATCCACGAAATACAGGCGCATCATGCCGGTGAAAATGGGAAAAGCGATTACGGCGCGAAGGATATACGCGTGCTGGAAGGTCTGGAAGCGGTTCGTCTCCGTCCGGGAATGTATATCGGTTCCACTTCTGCCCGCGGTCTGCATCATCTGGTGTATGAAGTCGTAGATAACAGTATTGATGAAGCCCTTGCCGGTTTCTGCACCCATATCGAGGTCACTTTGAATGATGACGGGAGCTGTACGATTACCGATAACGGCCGCGGCATACCGACAGGGCTCCATGAAACGGGAAAACCGGCGATGGAAGTCGTTCTCACCGTTCTCCATGCGGGCGGTAAATTCGGCGGCGACGGGTATCCAATTTCCGGCGGCCTGCATGGTGTAGGTATTTCCGTCGTTACGGCGCTGTCTGAATGGACGACGGTCACCGTAAAAAGAGAAGGGCATTTCCATGAGATGAAGCTTGCCCGCGGTGTTGTAACCCAGCACATGAAGACTTTTGGGGAGACAACGGAAACAGGGACGCAGGTAACCTTCAAGCCGGACGGAGAAATATTTAAAGAAGGCATCGATTTCGATTATGATACACTGAAAGTCCGTATGCGTGAGCTGGCGTTTTTGAATAAAGGCCTCACCATCACACTGACTGATGTCCGTGACGGTGCGACTCATCAGGATGTATTCTGTTATGCCGGCGGTATTGTGGAATTCATTAAGTTCCTGAATGAAGGAAAAGATCTGGTGGATCCCGGCGTCATTTCTTTCGAGGGAGAAAAAGACCGTGTCATTGTGGATATCGCCATGCAGTACCAGGCGGGATACAGTGAATCCATGTACACCTTTGTCAATAATATCAATACGGTGGAGGGCGGCATGCATCTTACCGGTTTCCGCAATGCGCTGACACGCACCATTAACGATTATGCCCGTTCCAATAATTTGCTGAAACCCAATGAAGAAAACCTGTCCGGTGATGATGTCCGTGAAGGGCTGACCTGTGTCATTTCCGTCAAGGTTCCAAATCCCCAGTTTGAGGGGCAGACAAAGACAAAGCTAGGCAATCAGGACGTCAAGGGGATTGTGGATACTATTGTTTCCGACGGACTCCGTACCTATCTGGAAGAACATCCGGCGGAAGCCAAAGAAATTATTTCCAAATCCATTACGGCCAATCGCGCGAGAGAAGCGGCACGCCGGGCAAGAGAACTGACACGCCGTAAGAATGCGCTCGAAGTTTCCAGCCTTCCCGGCAAATTGGCCGATTGCTCGGAGAAAGATCCAAAGTTCACGGAAATCTATATCGTCGAAGGTGATTCCGCGGGCGGTTCTGCCAAATCGGGCCGTGATCGGCGTTATCAGGCGATTCTTCCACTCCGCGGCAAAATTTTGAATGTGGAAAAAGCAAGACTGGATAAGGTGCTGAATTCCGATGCCATCCGTACTATGATTACCGCTTTTGGCACAGGGGTGGCGGAAGATTTCGATATTAAAAAACTTCGTTACTATAAAATCATCATCATGACCGATGCCGATGTGGACGGTGCCCATATCCGTACACTGCTTCTGACTTTCTTCTATCGGTACATGAAACCCCTTATTACCGAAGGCCATGTATATATAGCCCAGCCGCCGCTCTACCAGGTGCGTAAAGGACGCCAGAAGTACTATACTTATGATGATGTGGAACAGGATAAATTATTGAATGAAATCGGCCGTGACGGTTGTGCGATTCAGAGATACAAAGGTCTTGGGGAGATGAACCCTGAACAGCTTTGGGATACCACCATGAACCCGGAGCAGCGTGTCATGCTGAAAGTGGAACTGACTGATGCTGTGGAAGCAGACCGTCTCTTTACCATTCTTATGGGGGACAAAGTGGAGCCTCGTCGTAAGTTTATCGAAGACAATGCAAAGAATGTAAGCAACTTGGATCTGTAAAACCGGATTTATGAAATGAGGCCGTGAGGGAATACCTTGCGGTCTTTTTGCATTCTTTTATGTATGAATATATTCAAAAGAGGAGTGGTTCTCAGGAAAAAATCTCTTTATATATTAAATAGAAATATATAAAAGGATAAAGAAAGAAATAAAAAGTGTTCGATCTTGTCAAAAAGCAAAATATAAAGTGAATGTATCTTAGTTTATAAAAAATTATGGAATTTTAGAGCAGGGTAGTACACACACGGAGGCGTGTTTTTGATACATTCATGAAAATAGATGTGATAAAAACCAGTGATTATCGGATGAATTGAAAGCTCAGGAATAAAAATAAATTTTTTATAAAATAGTTGCGGCAATGAGAAAATAATAGTATTATTTAAAGGCTGAACGTTTCAGGATGTTTACGGAAAAACGCCTGAACTCCGTTCAAGAAACTATGAAGTGGAAGGTGGCCTGCCATGCAGGGGAATTTCCACGGAGCAGTTCATTCATGAAATGAACGAGGAGGTTAAGTAGTATGTCGAAACAGGAAAAAATCAGAATTCGCCTGAAAGGCTATGATCACAAAGCGATTGATCAGAGTGCGGCGAAAATCGTGGAGACTGCCAAAAGAACAGGATCCACAGTCTCAGGGCCGATTCCGCTCCCTACCGAGAAGAATGTGTATACCATTCTCCGTTCTCCGCATGTCAACAAGGACAGCCGTGAACAGTTTGAAATGCGTATCCACAAGAGGCTGATTGATATCCTTGATCCGTCTAAAAAGACGGCAGACGCGCTGATGAGACTGGAACTTCCAGCTGGCGTCAGCATTGAAATTAAAGTGTAAGGAGGTGCAAAGATGTCTAAAGCTATTTTGGGAACAAAATTAGGAATGTCTCAGGTGTTTGCTGAAAACGGCGACCTCGTTCCGGTTACTGTTGTAGAAGTTCTCCCGAATGTTGTCGCAGGTGTAAAGACTGTTGAGACTGACGGTTACAATGCTGTACAAATCGGATACGGCGCTGTCAAGGAAAAACATTTAACCAGACCGGTTAAGGGGCAGTTTGAAAAAGCCGGTATTGATCCGGTTAAATATCTCCGTGAATACAGACTGGCTGAAAAGCCGGAATACACGGTGGGCCAAACTCTGGCTGCTGATATCTTCGCTGCTGGCGAACTCGTGGACGTAATCGGCATCAGCAGAGGTAAAGGCTTCGCCGGTACGATTAAGCGTTGGAATCACCAGCGTGGACCTGAAAGCCACGGCTCCAAAAATCATCGCCAGACCGCATCTCTGGGTGCGCGTATGTCCGGCGGCGGCGGAAAGGTGTTCAAAGGCAAAAAAATGCCTGGACAGCTGGGTGGCGATCGCGTGACAGTTCAGAACCTGGAAGTGGTGAGAGTTGACACGGACCGCAGCATTCTGCTGGTTAAAGGCGGGGTTCCCGGCGCCAAGGGAAGTCTCGTCATGGTGAAGACTGCAGTTAAGTCTTCCAAATAATATTGTCCGGAACAACAGAAAATTGTTCTTATTGTAAGGAGGAACATCTCAATGCCGAAAGTAACACTGTATAACACTGCCGGCGCGGCAGCCGGTGAGATAGAGCTGAATGACAGCGTATTCGGTGTAGAATACAACGAAGCTGTTATTCACCAGGCAGTGGTGCGTCAGATGGCAAACGAACGCCTCGGCACCCATGCCACAAAGACCAGAGGCCTTGTACGCGGCGGCGGCAGGAAACCCTGGAAACAGAAAGGCACAGGCCGTGCCAGAGTCGGATCTATCCGCTCCCCATTGTGGGTGGGCGGCGGCACCGTCTTTGGACCGACACCGAGAAGCCATGCGAAAGACATGACAAGAAAAGCACGTCAGCTGGCCGTTAAATCCGCGCTGAGTGAAAAGCTCCGTGCCAACGAATTGATTGTTGTCGATGCGATCAACTTTGATGCGCCGAAGACAAAGGAAGTCGTAAAATTCCTGGCCGCGTTTAATGTTGATGGTAAAGCGCTGATTGTTGACGGAGGCACTGCTTCTGAAAACACCGTACTGAGCGCCCGCAACATTCCTGGCGTAAAAGCATACGCTCCGAGCGGTCTCAATATTTATGATATCGTTCATTACACTAAATTGTTCCTGACACAGGACGCAGTAAAGAAGATTGAGGAGGTACTCGCATAATGGAAGCTCGTGACATCCTCATCCGCCCGATTGTGACGGAAAAATCTACCGCTCTGATGGAACAGGGCAAATATACATTCCGCGTACCGCTTGCTGCTACAAAGATCCAAATCCGCCAGGCGGTGGAACAGATTTTCAAGGTAAAGGTACAGGCTGTGAATACCATGCGTTATGAAGGCAAGTTAAAACGTATGGGCCGCACACAGGGGCGCCGCAGCGATTGGAAGAAGGCAGTCGTTACACTCAAGCCGGGTGAAGCGATTGAACTCTTTGAAGGTTAAGGGAGGAGTAATATAAATGGCTTATAAATCATTTAAACCGTACACCCCCGGACGCCGCCAGATGACCGTATCTACCTTTGAGGAAATTACAACAGATAAACCGGAAAAATCTCTTCTGGCTCCTGTTCACAACCATGGTGGTCGCAATGGCTCCGGCAAGATGACAGTCCGCCATCAGGGCGGTGGTCATAAACGTCAGTACAGAATTATTGATTTCAAGAGAATGAAAGACAATGTTCCGGCTACGGTGGCAACAATTGAATATGATCCGAACCGTACTTGCCGTATCGCGCTCCTGCACTATGCAGACGGTGAAAAGCGCTATATCCTTGCGCCAAAGGGATTGAAGGTAGGCGACATCGTTACCAGCGGTCCGGAATCCGATATTAAAATCGGCAATTGCCTGCCGCTGATCAATATTCCTCTTGGTACTGTGGTACATAATGTGGAACTGAAAATCGGCAAGGGCGGACAGATGGTTCGTTCTGCAGGCGCAAGCGCCCAGCTGATGGCAAGAAGGTGACCATGCTCTTCTTCGTCTCCCCAGCGGCGAGCTTCGCAAAGTACACATTCGCTGCCGTGCCACTATCGGGGTCGTTGGTAATGAGGATCATGAAAACATTACCTTGGGCAAAGCAGGAAGAAACCGCTGGCTTGGTGTTCGTCCCGCTAACCGCGGTGTAGTCATGAACCCGAACGATCATCCCCATGGCGGCGGCGAAGGCAAATCTCCTGTCGGACGTAAGCGTCCTGTTACACCGTGGGGTAAGCCTGCATACGGCGTAAAGACCCGCGACAACAAGAAAGCGTCCACTAAACTGATTGTTAAGAGACGCAAGTAAGATAAGGAGGAGTAAAAGTGTCCAGATCCGTAAAAAAAGGTCCGTTTGTCGCATTCTCTCTTTTGAAAAAGATTGATGCCATGAACGCATCGGAAGAAAAGAAAATTATTAAAACCTGGTCTCGTGCTTCTACCATCCTGCCGAGTTTCGTAGGTCATACAATTGCGATTCACGATGGAAGGAAACACGTGCCGGTGTATATCACAGAAGACATGGTTGGCCATAAACTTGGCGAATTTGCTCCGACCCGTACATTTAAGGGTCATAATAAGAGCGATAAATAACAGGGAGGATTAAGATGGAAGTACAGGCTATTGCAAGAAACATCCGCATCTCTCCCCGTAAGGTTCGCATCGTGGCTGACCTCATTCGCGGCAAGAGTGCCGGTGAAGCACTTTCTATTCTGCGCAACACGCCGAAAGCGGCATCTTCTGTCGTCGAAAAGGCATTGAGAAGTGCTATGGCAAATGCAGAAAACAACAACAATATGAATATTGACAGTCTTTACATTTCTACGATTTTTGTAGATGCAGGTCCGATCATGAAGCGCGTGCACCCACGTTCTCGTGGACAGGCTTTCGGGATTATGAAACGTACCAGCACACTGACGGTAAAGGTTTCTGAAAGAGAATAATCGAAGGAGGGAAACGTTTTGGGTCAGAAAGTTAATCCGCATGGAATGCGTGTAGGCGTGATCAATGACTGGGATTCCAAATGGTTTGCAGAAAAAGATTATGCTGCACTGCTTGTGGAAGACGCGAAAATCCGCCAGTTTTTAAAGAAGCACCTGTTTGTGGCAGGTATTTCCAAGATTGGCATTAAGCGTGTCGGAACAAGAATAAAAATTGCCATTTACACAGCTAAGCCGGGCATGGTCATTGGCCGCGGCGGCACAGGTATTGAGGATATCAAAAAGGCGCTTGCCGCTGTTACCGACAAAGAAGTCGATATTGATATCCTTGAAATTAAATCCAAAGATATGAGCGCTATCCTCGTTGGTGAAGATATCGCTTCCCAGCTGGAAAGACGTATCGGTTTCCGCCGTGCTGTTAAGCAGGCTGTCGGCAGAACCATGCGTATGGGGGCTAAGGGAATTAAAGTTACTGTATCCGGTCGTCTCGGAGGCGCTGAAATCGCCCGCAGTGAAAGTTACCGTGAAGGTTCTATTCCGCTGCAGACACTGCGTGCGAATATCGACTATGCGGTAGCTACGGCACACACCACTTATGGTGCTATCGGTATTAAAGTCTGGATTTATAAGGGCGAGCTTGCCCCGGGACAGACTGTCGATGAAAATGAAAATATCCGCACAAGCAAAGATCGCGGAAACCGCCATGAAAACGGCAATAGAAGAGGCGGCCGCAGGGGCGATCGCCGTGAGCGCAGACCGAGAAATGAAGAACGTACTGAAAGGAGTGATTCCTGATGTTAATTCCGAAGCGTACAAAGTACCGTAAGCAGTTCCGCGGCCGCATGAAAGGCAGAGCACATCGTGGAAACACTGTAACTTACGGCGAATTCGGTCTGGTAGCAATGGAACCGTCTTGGATTACCAGCCGCCAGATTGAGGCTGCACGTATTGCCATGACACGTTACACCAAACGTGGCGGCAAGGTATGGATTAAGATTTTCCCGGACAAACCGGTAACATCCAAACCGATCGGTACCCGCCAGGGATCCGGTAAAGGTTCTGTGGAATACTGGGTGGCCGTAGTAAAACCGGGCCGTGTTATGTTTGAGATGGGCGGTATCCCGGCGGAAGCAGCAAAAGAGGCTATGCGTCTTGCAAGCAACAAGCTGCCGATTAAAACAAAATTTGTAGTTAAAGGTCAAGAAGTGGCAGGTGAATAAAATGAAGGTCAATGAAATTCGTAACCTGAGCACTGCCGAAAGAAATGAAAAGGTTGCCGGCTTAAAGGAAGAACTGTTCAACCTTCGTTTTCAACTCGCTACCGGTCAGCTTGAAAACCCGATGCGTATCCATGAGGTAAAGAAGGATATTGCAAGAATCAAGACCGTTCAGCGTGAAGACGAATTGAAGGCTGCCAAAAAGGCATAACGGTTATTCCATAAGGAGGATCTCATGGCAGAAGAAAGAAATCTGCGCAAAGTGCGCCAGGGAATTGTCGTAAGCGACAAGATGGATAAAACTGTCGTAGTTGCTGTCGAACGCAAGGTTCCCCATAAGCTTTACAAAAAAGCTCTTAAATCTACAACCAAGTTCAAAGCGCATGACGAAAACAACGAATGCCGCGTCGGTGACACCGTCCGCATTGTCGAAACCCGCCCGCTGTCCCGTGACAAGCGTTGGAGAGTTGAGAAAATCGTTGCCCGTCAGGATTAATAATATAGTTTTATAGGAGGATTGGCACGATGATTCAGCAGGAAAGCAGACTCAACGTTGCAGATAATACCGGTGCTAAGAACATCCTGGTTATCAAAGTTCTGGGCGGTTCTTTCCGCAGAAGTGGAAATATCGGCGATGTCGTAGTTGCTACAGTCAAAGATGCATCACCCGGTGGCGTTGTAAAGAAGGGCCAGGTAGTTAAGGCTGTTGTGGTTCGTTCGGTAAGCGGCGTGAGCCGTGCGGACGGTTCCCATATCCGCTTCGATGAAAATGCAGCTGTCATTATTAAAGATGACAAGAGCCCGGTAGGAACACGTATTTTTGGACCGGTAGCAAGAGAGCTCCGTGAAAGAGATTTCATGAAGATCATTTCCCTGGCTCCGGAAGTGCTCTGATAGGAGGCAAACATGAGTCAGAAACTGCACGTAAAGACCGGTGACACAGTAGTTGTCATTTCCGGTAAAGATAAAGGCAAGCAGGGCAAGATTACAGCGGCTCTGCCAAAGAAAGGCCGTGTTGTCGTTGAGGGGGTCAATGTTGTTAAGAGACATACCAAGCCGACACAGGCAAATCCTAAGGGCGGAATTATTGAAAAAGAGGCCCCGATCAACGTATCCAAAGTCATGATACTGGATCCGGAAACAAAGAAACCAACCCGCATTAAAAAAGTACAGCAAAAAGATGGTACCTACGTCAGAGCGGCTGTAAAGAGCGGCGCTGTTTTAGACAATGCAAAGTAAGCGGGAAGGGAGGATAACAAGTGTCCAGATTAAATGATTTGTACAAGGGAGAAATCAGAAAATCCCTTCGTGAAAAATTCGGCTACACGAATGAGATGGAAATTCCCGAAGCTGGAAAAGATCGTCATTAACATTGGCGTCGGAGAAGCTACGGAGAATTCAAAGGCGGTTGATGCTGCTGCGTCTGATCTTGCGGCTATCACAGGACAGAAGCCTTTAATTTGTAAAGCGCACAGATCTCTGGCGGCATGGAAGATTCGTGAAGGCATGCCTCTTGGCTGCAAAGTAACACTTCGCGGCGAAAGGATGTATGAATTTCTTGACCGCCTGATCAATATTGCACTTCCCCGTGTCCGCGATTTTCGTGGTATCAGCGCACAGAGCTTTGACGGCCGCGGCAATTATGCTTTCGGTGTTAAAGAACAGCTGATTTTCCCCGAAGTTGATTATGAAAAAATCGACAGAATCCGCGGGATGGATATTATCATAGTCACAACGGCTAAAACCGATGAAGAAGCACGTGAAATGCTGAAACAGTTCGGAATGCCGTTTAAGAAGTAAGCAGGAGGACAATATGGCGAAAAAGTCTATGTTGGAACGCGAAAAAAAGAGAGAACTTTGCGCTCAGAAATTTGCAGCTAAACGTCAGGCGTTAAAAGAAGCCGGAGACTATGAAGCACTCAGCAAGCTTCCGCGCAACGCGTCCCCGACACGTCTGCATAACCGTTGCAAACTGACCGGCCGTCCCCACGGCTTTATGCGTAAATTCGGAATCTGCCGTAATCAGTTCCGAGATCTGGCATACCGCGGAGAAGTCCCGGGCGTGAGAAAAGCCAGCTGGTAATCGAGATTTCGGGAGGAGGATTAAATAATGGTAACAACCGATCCGATTGCGGATATGCTTACCCGTATCCGTAATGCGAACGATGCATATCATGAAAAAGTAGATATGCCTGCTTCTAAAATTAAGGCCGCTGTGCTTGAAATTTTGAAGAATGAAGGCTTTATTAAGAATGTTGAACAGATCGAAGTAGAAGGCCATCAGGTATTGCGTGTTGTACTGAAGTACGGTGCAAACCGTGAAAAGGTCATCAAAGGTCTGAAGAGAATTTCCAAGCCGGGCCTGCGTGTATATGCAGGCCATGAAGAACTGCCAAAAGTTCTCGGCGGGCTTGGTATTGCAATTATTTCCACATCCAAGGGCATCAAGACGGACAAGGCTGCTCGTAAAGAGGGTCTTGGCGGCGAAGTCCTTGCATATGTCTGGTAATCCGTTGGAGGTATAACATGTCAAGAATTGGCAAAAAACCGATTGCGGTTCCGGCAGGTGTGGAAGTCAAGATTGACGGACATACTGTCACCGTAAAAGGTCCGAAAGGCACATTAAGCCGTAAATTAAATCCGGCGATCGACGTTAAGGTGGAAGATGGACAGGTTAACGTTATTCGTCCGAACGACGAAAAAGAAAGCCGTTCCCTGCACGGTCTATGCCGCACGCTTGTGAATAATATGGTGGTCGGCGTGACACAGGGATTTGAAAAGAAATTGGAGATCCAGGGTGTTGGATACAATGCGCAGATGCAGGGGCGGAATCTGAAGCTGTCCCTCGGGTTTTCCCATCCGGTTATCATTACCCCTCCGGAAGGGATTACTCTTTCCACACCGTCTTCCGTTATCATTGTCGTATCTGGCGCTGATAAGGAAATGGTAGGGCAGGTTGCTTCCGAAATCCGTAACTGGCGCAGACCTGAACCTTATAAAGGCAAAGGGATCCGTTATTCCGGCGAACACGTTCGTCGTAAGGCTGGTAAGACCGGCGCAACGAAGTAAAACAGGAGGTAGAAAGATATGCGTAAAAATGCAAGCAGAACAGCTGTTATTCGCCGCCACCTGCGTCTTCGCCAGAAGATTACCGGTACTGCTGATCGTCCGCGTCTGAGTGTTTTCCGTTCTTTGGCGAACATTTATGCACAGGTGATTGATGATACGACCGGTACTACTCTCGTTGCGGCAAACAGTCTCGATAAAGAATTTAAGGCTGATTTCCCTTATGGTGGCAATATAGAAGCTGCCAGGGCAGTCGGTGAACTGGTAGCAAAAAGAGCTCTTGCAAAGGGTATTGATACCGTAGTATTCGATCGTGGAGGCAATATATATCATGGCAGAGTAAAAGCTCTGGCTGAAGGTGCCCGCGAAGCCGGCTTGAAATTTTAAGGTAAAGGAGAAAGCACATGCCAAGATTTGAAAAACAGGAATCCGACTTACAGGAAAACGTCGTTTTTATTAACCGCGTTGCTAAAGTCGTAAAAGGCGGCCGTCGTTTTTCCTTTGCTGCAGTTGTAGTTGTCGGTGATGGAAAAGGCAGAGTAGGCGCAGGCCTCGGCAAAGCTGCCGAAGTTCCGGAAGCGATTCGCAAGGGCGTTGAAGATGCTAAGAAAAACATGATTAACGTTGCTTTGAAGAATGGCACCATTCCCCATGAATCCCTTGGGATTTACGGAGCAGGCAAAGTTATTATGAGACCGGCTGCTGAAGGTACAGGTATCAAGGCGGGCGGTCCGGTTCGTGCAGTGCTTGCGCTGGCAGGCGTTCGCAATGTTCTCACCAAATCCCTTGGTTCTTCCAATCCGATCAATATGGTAAAGGCTACCTTAGACGGAATGGCAAAATTGGAAAACGTTCAGACCGTAGCGGCACTCCGCGGCAAAACGGTTGATGAAATTTATAACTGATAGGAGAACGATCATGAAGGTTATCATTACACTCAAGAAAAGTGTGATCGGCTCCAAACCCGAGCACATCGCTACAGTGAAAGCTCTCGGTCTGAAGAAGACCAATTCCTCTGTAGTGAAGGAACTCACCCCCCAGATTCAAGGCATGGTACATGCCGTTCGTCATCTGGTTGAATGTAAAGAAGCTGAATAAAAGGAGGTGCACGAATGAAACTGCATGAACTGAAACCGGCTGAAGGTTCCAAAAGAGCACGTCGTCGTGTAGGTCGTGGCATAGGTTCCGGCATGGGCAAACAGTCTACCCGCGGAGCCAAAGGGCAGAATGCAAGAACCGGCGGCGGCGTCCGTCCAGGATTTGAAGGCGGCCAGATGCCCCTGTACCGCCGACTCCCAAAACGCGGCTTCAAGAATATTTTTGCTGATAAATATGCTGTTGTTAACGTAGAACAGCTGAACCGCTTTGAAGATAAAGCTGTTGTAGATCCGGCAGCTCTTGTAGAAGCAGGTATTCTTAAAAATGTTCTCGATGGCGTCCGTATTTTGGGCAATGGAGAACTGACCAAGGCTCTTGATGTAAGAGCGCAGGGATTCACCAAGTCCGCACAACAGAAAATTGAAGCAGCAGGTGGAAAAGTAGAGGTGATCTGATATGGGATCTGCCTTCGCAAACTTTGCCGCCAATAAGGAATTGAAGGATCGCATTCTCTTTACGATGGTGATGTTCTTCGTGTTCCGTCTTGGCGTACATATTCCGGTTCCCGGAGTAGATACATCTATTTTAGAAAGCCTCTTTTCATCAGGAAATCTCTTTGGGTTTCTGGATCTGTTTTCCGGCGGTGCTCTGAGCAAATTTTCACTTTTTGCCATGAGTATTACCCCGTACATCAATTCTTCCATTATTATGCAGCTTCTGACTTCCGTTATTCCCACGTTGGAAGAATGGCGGAAAGATGGGCAGGAAGGGTATAAGAAGATCCAGAAAGTCACAAGATACTTTACGATTTTCCTTGCTGTCGTGCAGGCTTTCGGCATGACTTACGCACTGCGTATTAATCATGCACTGGTGGATAACAGCTGGCTTTATTTCGGATTCATTATCGTAGTTCTGACAGCAGGCACATGCCTTCTGATGTGGATCGGCGAGCAGATCACCGAACACGGCATCGGTAATGGTATTTCTCTTATTATTTTCTGTGGTATTGTGGCGCGTTTTCCGGAAGCCATTTCCACAGTCATTGAATACCTGAAGATTGGGACGATCAGTCCGTTCCAGCTTCTTCTCTTTGTTATCATTGCCCTTGGCATGATCCTTATGGTCATCGAGGTCAATGAGGGACAGCGAAGAGTGTCCATCCAATACGCAACGTGTTGTTGGCCGTAAAATGTACGGCGGACATTCCACATTCCTGCCTTTGAAAGTCAATCAGGCAGGTGTTATCCCGATCATTTTCGCTTCTTCCATTATTATGCTTCCGGTTACACTGGCGCAGTTCGTTCATATTGGTTGGGTGCAGTCTGTAGGCAACTTTTTTGCCTGGGGATCTTGGCCTAATACGATCTGCTACGGTATCTTGATCTTCATTTTCACCTATTTTTATACGGCGATTTCCCTGAACATCAAAGAATTGGCAGATAATATGAAGAAATACGGCGGGTTTATTCCCGGTATCCGTCCCGGCGAACCGACAATGATATATATCGACAAGGTTATGAGCCGCATTACACTGGCAGGTGCTCTTTTCCTGGCATTCATTGCGATTCTTCCGAACTTTATCGGAAATATTACCGGTATCCAGGGCGTATACTTCGGCGGCACATCTTTACTGATCGTTGTCGGTGTTGCCCTTGATACGATGAGACAAGCGCAGTCGCTGATGGTAACAAGAAACTATCAGGGCTTCATTAAGTAAGGAGCAGGGTTATGTATATTTTGTTAATGGGACCTCCCGGTGCAGGAAAAGGCACGCAGGCGGAAAAACTCATTCGTGATTACGGTATCCCCCAGATTGCTACCGGTGATATGTTCCGCGCGGCAGTAAAATCCGGGACCGCCCTCGGAAAAGAAGCCAAAAGTTATATGGATAAAGGAGCGCTCGTACCTGACAGTGTGACTATCGGCATTGTTAAGGAACGGCTTGCGCAGGATGACTGCAAAGAAGGCTGGATTCTTGACGGATTCCCAAGAACCACTGCACAGGCGGCGGCTCTTGATACTATACTCCATGAACTTGGAATCAGACTTACAGCCGTTATCGGAATCAAAGCTGATTCGAAAGGTCTCGTGAAGAGAATTGGCGGCAGGCTTGTCTGCAAAAAATGCGGCGCTTCTTTCCATAAGGAATTCCGTCCGCCGAAGAAAGAAAATGTCTGTGATAACTGCGGCGGGGAACTTTATCAGCGTGCTGATGATAATGAAGCGACAGTGGAGCAGCGCCTTGCCGTTTATGAGAAATCCACAAGACCTCTTATTGACTACTACGAAGCCAGTGGAAGATTTTGCGAAATTGACGGCGATCAATCCATGGAAAAGGTGTATTCTGACATCCGGGACGCATTGAAAAAGGCTTCAAAATGATTACGATTTATACATCGGAAGAAATAGAGAAAATTGCCGCAGCGGGAAAACTGACTGCAGATACACTCTCTATGCTTGAAAAGGCAGTTCGTCCGGGAATCAGCACCTTGGAACTGGATGAAATGGCGGAGAAATTTATCCGCAGCAGAGGCGGCATCCCGAGCTGCAAAGGCTATGAGGGGTTTCCAGGAAGTATCTGCGCCTCTGTCAACGATACAGTTGTCCATGGGATCCCTTCTGCCCGAAAGATTTTGAAGAAAGGGGATATTATTTCCCTGGATCTTGTGGTAGAATTAAATGGTTATATGGGTGATTCCTGTATTACCGTTCCTGTCGGGCATACGAATAAAAAGAATGCGCAGCTTTTAAAAGTGACAGAAGAAGCGCTTTTTGCCGGAATTAAACAGGCTGTACCGGGAAATACGGTCGGTGATATCGGTCATGCGGTTGAAAGTTACGTAAGGCCTTATGGCTATGATGTACTCCGGGATTATGTAGGTCATGGCATCGGCATTGAAATGCATGAAGACCCGGAAATTCCGAACTACGGAACGCCGGGACACGGACCACGGCTGGAAGAAGGAATGGTTATCTGTATCGAGCCGATGGTTACTATGGGCAGAGCGGATATAATAACGCTTCGCGATGGCTGGGGTGTGGTGACGGCAGACGGTTTGCCTGCTGCACACTGTGAGCATACCATCGCCATAACCGGAAACGGCCCGAGAATTTTGACACTGCGTGATTAATGCAGCAGAAGACCGGTGAGTCTATGAAAAGCCAAAGGAGGCTCGAATGAGCAAGGCAGACGTTATCGAAGTGGAAGGAAAAGTTGTTGAAAAGCTTCCCAACGCCATGTTTCGTGTAAAACTTGAAAATGGCGGACATATCGTACTGGCGACGATTTCCGGCAAAATGCGTATGAATTTCATCCGTATCCTGCCCGGGGATAAAGTAACCATAGAACTTACGCCCTACGATTTAGAGCACGGCAGAATTACCTATCGTTACAAGTAAGCAAGGAGGAACCAAGATGAAGGTCAGACCGTCCGTCAAGAAGATGTGTGACAAATGCAAAATCATCAAACGCAAAGGCCGTGTAATGGTCATTTGTGAAAATCCAAAGCATAAACAGAGACAAGGTTAATTAAAAGGAGGTACAAGAGTAGATGGCACGTATAGCTGGTGTAGACTTACCAAGAGATAAGCGCGTTGAGATCGGCTTAACTTACATTTTTGGGATAGGCCTCACTCTTTCCAGAGAAATTTTGAATAAAACCGGAATCAGTCCGGATGTCCGAGTCAGAGATCTGACGGAAGACGATGTCGCCAATATCCGCAATGCACTTGCAGATTATAAAGTGGAAGGCGACCTGCGCAGGGAAGAATCCCTCAACATTAAGCGTTTAGTGGAAATCGGTTCTTACAGAGGCCGCCGTCATCGTGACGGACTGCCCACCCGCGGACAGCGTACAAAAACAAACGCCCGTACCCGCAAAGGACCGAGAAAAACGATCGCAGGCAAGAAGACTGCGACCAAGAAATAATGTTGAAGGAGGGATAAAATGGCTACGGTAAAAAGTAAAGCAAAAAGAAAAGAAAGAAAACATGTAGAATCCGGTGCAGCGCATATTCGTTCCACATTCAACAATACGATTGTAACGATTACTGATTCTAACGGTAATACCATTGCCTGGGCATCTGCCGGCGGACTGGGATTCAAAGGTTCCCGTAAGAGCACGCCGTTTGCGGCGCAGATGGCAGCAGAACAGGCAGCGAGAGCAGCCATCGATCAGGGAATGCGTTCCGCTGATGTATTTGTCAAAGGACCGGGCGCAGGCCGTGAAGCGGCTATCCGCGCATTGCAGGCAGCAGGTATCGAAGTCAGCAGCATTAAGGACGTTACCCCGATTCCTCACAACGGCTGCCGTCCTCCAAAACGCAGAAGAGTATAATAAAGGAAAGAGTTTCTTTCAGAAATAAATCTTAATTCCTTTTATTCCTGCGTAATATTTTGGCGCCAATGGCGCAGAAGGAGGACTTTGGATGAACGAAAATACAAGCTTCACAATTAAGACTGTGGAAATGAGTGCTGACGGGCGTTACGGCAAGTTCGAATGCGGACCGCTTGAACGCGGATACGGTATCACACTTGGCAACAGTCTTCGTCGCGTGTTGCTTTCATCTTTAGACGGTGTGGCGATTACGTCTATCAATATTGATGGAGTGGAACATGAATTTTCCACTGTACCCGGTGTACGGGGAAGACGTAACAGACATGATCCTGAATTTGAAAAAAATCCGTTTCATCGCTTATGAAGAAGCGGAATTCCCAATCAAAGTCCGCGTAGATGTGACTAAAGAAGGAGTTCTTCTTGCAGGTGACCTTCAACTTCCGTCGGAAATTGATGTTCTGAATGGAGATTTGGCACTCTGCACACTGGATACGGAAGCGCATCTCGGAATGGAACTGACCATTGACCGCGGGCACGGCTACGTTCCTTTTACAAAAAATAGAAGAGAAGACGATCCCATCGGATCTATTCCGATTGACTCTATTTATTCTCCTGTGGTTAAATGCAACTATAATGTCAGCGATACCCGTGTAGGCAACGAAATGGACTATGATAAGCTGACACTGGAACTGGAAACTGACGGTTCCATCAAAGCAAGTGACGCAGTGGCCACTGCTGCCACTATTCTGATGAACTGCTTTGAACTGTTCCGTCCTCTGGCAACCGGTCCGATACTGGAAGCAAGAGATGGCAGCGATATGGCACGGCAGTCCTCCGATCAGCAGGCGGAAGAAGAGAAAATCGATCTCTCCGGCATTCCGATCGAAGAACTTGAACTTTCCGTTCGTGCATTTAACTGCCTGAAACGGGCTGAAATCAATACCCTTGATCAGCTTGCCGAAAAGACAGAAGAAGAACTTGGACGTGTACGTAATCTTGGTAAAAAATCAATTGATGAAATTATTGAGAAACTGGCACAGTTCAGAGGTCTCGGACTTCATTTGAAAGATTAAAATCCAAAAAGATAGGTAATTTAGGAGGAAACAATGGCACGTAGTAGACTGAGAAGAGTCAGCGGCGCGCGTAAAGCACTGCTCCGCAGCCTCGTAACGGCTCTGTTCCAGTATGGTCGCATTACCACTACTGAAAGCAAAGCGAAAGAACTTCGCCACGTAGCAGACAAAATGATCTCTCTTGCGAAGAGAGGCGATCTTCATGCCCGCCGCCAGGCTGAAGCATTCATCATGGATAAAGCGGTGACAAAAAAATTGTTTGATGAAACCGCAAAGAAATATACAGAACGCAACGGCGGCTACACCCGCGTACTGAAACTTGAAGCTCGTCTCGGTGACAATGCACCGCAGGCAATTATTGAGCTCGTTGACTGAAATCAGAAGAAACGCTCCGGAAGGGGCGTTTTTTTATGGGGAGATAAAAGAGAGGGCAGTCGAAATGAAGGATGCAAACCGAACCGGAAAAATAGGAAGAGCTTGCCGATTTTTTATTCTATACGGTACAATACAGCGGAGAAAGGGACAGGCATGAAAAGAAGCAACAACACTCTCTTTAAAGATATACGGAGCCACGAAGTGAAAGCGCGGGAGAGGATCCTTGCTGCCGCCCGCGGCACATATACCGTCATGGATATAGAAACAACGGGAATGTATTCCGATATTACCGAAATCGCCGCACTCCGTGTCGTGAGTGGAGAAATCCGGGATACTTTCCATACTCTTGTCAAAGCGAAGGGACCTATAGAAAAACGCGTAGAAAGACTTACCGGTATTACCTCTGATATGCTTGAAGAACAGCCGCCTATCGACGATGTACTGCCGATATTTATGACGTTTATTGAAGGATTTCCGCTTGTGGGGCACGGACTTGATTCCGACCTGATTGTCATTGACAGAAATCTGAAAGCTGTCGGTAAACCTCTTGTTACCAATGACTATATCGATACCCACAGTCTTGCGAAACTCCTTCTTCCGGAAAGGGAAGGAGAACACAGGAAATATTCCGTTAAAGCCCTTGCAGAATATTATGAACTGCCCTGCAGTACTTTCCATCGTGCCATGGACGACTGTATGGCAGAAAAAATGCTTTTTGAAAGACTTTTGGCGGAATGGAAATAGAAAGATAAACATTTGAGGACACGCACATCAGCTGTCCTTTTTTATTGTGTACAATTTCATTAGAATGTTCATTAACTTACTTTTGCAAAATTTTAACTATTGAAGAAGAAAGAAGAATAAAAGTATGATATATCCTAAAGGATAAATTAAACTTGGAGAAAATGATGTATCGGTATAAAGTAAAACATAATCCTTTCCGCCGGCTCAAGATGGCTTTTAAATCAAGAAAACGGACAAGGGGGAATATTTTTTTAGGGGTCGTTACCACTATACTGGCTTCTCTTTCCTTTACTGCCATGTCCGCCTGTGCAAAAGCATTAGCACCTATTTCTTCCGAAGAAATGACTTTTTTTCGCGGGCTTGTAGGGCTTATTTTCATTCCGCTCCTCACGCTCCAGACCAAAGAGCCGTTTTTTACAGGGAAATATAAATTTATGCTTTCTCTTCGAGGGTTCTTCGGCAGTGCGGCTTTGCTTTTTACTTCCTTTCCATCGAGGGGATGACCTTGGGAGATTCGCAGATCCTTTCACAGTTGGCGGCCTTTTTCATGTGCATTCTTTCACCGATCTTTCTAAAAGAAAAACTGCCTAAAGAAGCTATTCCGGGACTTGTTGTTATCGCGCTCGGCACCCTTTGTGTCGTGCAGATATGGAATTTTGATTCGTTCAATGTATATGCCCTTTTCGGTATCGGGGGCGGCTTTTTTTCTGCGGCCGCATACATCGTCATTTCCATGCTTGCCGAACGGGATTTTAAATCAAATACGGAAATCGTTTTCTATTTCCAGATTTTCAGTATCGCCGTAGGGGCGGCTCTTATGAAAGGCAGTTTCACCATGCCGGAAGGAATTCAATGGGTGTGGCTTATCGGACTGGGACTCTTTGCTCTCTCGGCACAGATGTTTATGACCTGGGCTTTTCAGCATGTGAATTCTCTCATCGTTTCTTTCCTTATGTACAGTGAAATCCTTTTCCATGTTCTTTTCGGCTGGTACTTCTGGGATGAAATACTTACCTGGGCATCCTGGCTCGGCGGCACTCTTATTGTCCTCGGATCTATCATGCTTATGGTATTCAAACCGAAAAGCATTGACAATGACACCCATCACCACGATGACAGGATTTCCAAGCAGAAACGGAAAGAGGAAAGACCTGCTGAAAATATTGCCCTTGACACGGAAAGATCGATATAGCGGCAGAAATTGATATTTCAGACAAGTTTTATTATGCGAAGCCGATAAAAGAATAAACAGCAAAAAAGACTTTTCCTGTTATGGGGAGAAGTCTTTTAAAGCGATTATAAGGGAAATAATATTCTTGCCATATAGATGACGCCGGTCATGGTGATACAAGACAGGAAAGTCGTCATCATCACGATTTCCGTGGCGAAGTTTTCATGATTATGGAATTCCACGGCGTAAAGGACGGAATTGACAGGAGACGGCACGGCAGACATGATGAGAATCGTCTGTGAAGCGACTTGTGAAAAAGGACAGCCCGCGAGAGCCCAGAGCCGGATGAGGAACCATGCACAGAAAGGACCGATAAGGAGCCGGACAAAGCAGGCAAGCCAGGCGTCAGGATCACTGAAAGAAATTTTCGAGCGGTGGATCTGCATGCCGAGTGCCATCATGACGACAGCCACAAGAGCGGCTGCACAGTTTTGAAGGATGGGCCATATGAATGTGCCTGACAGGTCGATGCTGATGGATTTTACAGCAAATGCCGCCGTGAGCGTGTAAATAACAGGCATGTGGAGGACGACACGGAGCGCGTCATGGGGGGAAAGGCTTCCCTTTCCTGCCTGATAAAGACCGAGGGTATTCAGAAACATATTCATCTGTACCAGGACGAGCGTGCTTACGGCTGCAGCTTCCGCCAGATAAGGCGTCCCGTTTTCCGTGACATAAGGAGCGTTGGAGAAAACAAGGGCAATCAGGGCGATACCGATATTTCCCGCATTGGAAAACATGGTGCCGTTTTTAAAAGCTTCCCGCTTTCCGGCATCCCAGTTTCTTGCTTTGGCAATAAGCGTCCCGATGACGCCGAGCATAGCCATGAGGACAAGGGAAATAATGAAAACGTGGAAGAGAGAAAAATCAATCTTTGCCACATAAATGCTGTAAAAAATAAAACAGGGAAGAATGATGTAAAAGGTCAGTTTGGTCAGAGAATTGACGTCGAGCCGGAAGCGCCTGTCCATGAAGTAGCCGATAGCTACAAAGATTAGAAGGGGCAGAATATTGTCGGTGATGATTTGCAGAAATGCCATATTAAACTCCTGCAGGAAATAAATACTGTGCCAGCCGGATAGCGCATGTGAGCGTTACAAGGCCGAAAGCAGAGCTGTACAGGATGGATTTGGCCACTCTGTGGGGACAGCAGTTGTAATCGACGGCAAAAAGGATAAGCGAAAAAGAAGAGGGGACAGCGGCATAAATGAAGAAAACCTGTGCCGTTACAGGGGTAAAAACGCCGGCCAACATAATGATGGCAAAGGCAATCAGCGGAGACAGGAAGAGTTTATTTATCGATGTACCGATGGTAAATAAATCTGGTCTGCCGATAGGCGTACGGTGAAGCTGCGCGCCGGCGGTAATCGTCGTAAGAATGATGAAAGCGCCTGTGAAATGGGAAAGCACAGGCCACAGAAAGGTTTGTTCCAAAGCGATCCCGCCCGTGCGGACGGCTGCTGCCGCGAAAATCGCGTAAACAGCGGGCATGGAAATAATAAATTTTACAGTACTGGACAAAGAATTTCCTTTCGCCCCCAGAAGTGATGCACCGACCGTATTGATGGCGATATTCATCAAGATCAGGAGAAGGACGATTGCGCCGCGGGCCTCATCAAGGTATGGTGCAGCTCCGTCTGATGCATATGGCGGATGGGAAAATATCATGAGGATGAGGGCGATGCCGATCTGCCCCGCATTGGAGAGTGTAGAAAGAGCACGGAATGTGTTTTTCTCATCACCCGTAAATCCAAGTGCCTTTGCGATGAGATAGGCTGCCGCGCTGTCGGCGAGGAGGAGAGTGATGCCGGCTGGAAGAAGAATTGCTGTCGCCGCATCGGGACGGTACAAATACATGCTGTAAAAAATAAAGGCAGGGAGAACTACCCGGGTCACCAGCTTGGCGTAAGTATTCAGATCCAGCTTGAATTTGGAATCCATAAACCAGCCTGCAGCAAGAAATACGATAAGCGGCAGAATGTCATTCCATAAAATTTGGAGAAATATCATAACGGTCACTTTCCCTAAAATATATTGTCTATAAGACATAGTATACAACGGATGGGCGGCAAGATACAGAGGAGCCGTTATATTTGTTTCAGAAAGCAGAAAGTTCTTTATGGGAAATGGGCCGCCGCCCGGTTTCATTGACAAGGGCAGTGTGTTCCGCTAAAATAAAAACGTTATGGAAGGGTGTCCGAGCGGTTGAAGGAGGCGGTCTTGAAAACCGTTAACTTCGTGAGAGGTTCATGGGTTCGAATCCCATCCCTTCCGCCATATATGCTCGCCGCAGTTTTCCGCTGCGGTGCTTTTTTTCTGAAAAGAGGTTTCTCTTGGTTATTTTGGACGCCAAATCAATATGATGAGACAAATCCGCCGCGCTGCCGGTCTGACTATCGGCGCGATGATTTATTCAGCGGGGCTGAATCTGTTTCTTGTACCGAACAACATCATTGACGGCGGTGTGACCGGTATGTCTTTGCTTCTTTCCGAGCTGGCAGGGATTCCCTTCAGCGTGCTTATCGTATTGCTGAATATCCCGTTCTTTATTCTTGGTTATAAACAGCTTGGCCTGCGCCTGGCGGTGTCTTCCATGTTTGCCATCATCGTACTTTCCTTCTGGAGCCATATCTTTGAGCAAATGGAACCGGTAACGACAGATCCATTTTTATCTACCATTTTCGGCGGGATCATCATCGGTCTGGGCATAGGACTTGTCATTAAAAACGGGGGATCCCTCGACGGGACAGAAATTGTTGCCATTTATCTGGACAGCCGTTCCGCTTTTTCCGTAGGCGAGATTATTTTATTCTTCAATTTCTTCATTTTGGGAAGCGCCGGCTTTGTTTTTACATGGAACAGCGCCATGTATTCCCTTATTGCTTACTTTATCTGTTCCCGCATGATGGATGCCGTTTCCACGGGACTTGATTCGTCAAAAGGCGTATTCATTATTACCACGAAGTACGACGAAGTCGCCTCGGCCATCGTAAACGATATGCATCACTCCGTTACCCGCCTTCATGGACAGGGAGGGTTTCTGAAAGATGACAAAGACATTCTCTATGTGGTGATTTCAAGACTGGAAGTGACAAAGATGAAAGGCGTTGTAAAAGGCATCGACAGCGCGGCTTTCCTTTCCGTTTTTGATGTACAGGAGGTCCAGGGCGGACGTGTGGGGAAAGGCTGGAAGCGGGAAGAAGACAGAAGCCCGTGCTGAGATTATGCAGAGGTGTTTGATTACTATAGAATTTGATGCATGCAGGAATAGAAAACTGTTATGTAATAATACATATGTGACAAAAAATAAAAAATAAGGGAACTCTTTTGTTAAAATAGTTTTGAAGAAGAACCATATTAAAACAAAGGAGTCCCTTATGAAAACTATTATAACAGAAGAAATGAGATATCGGGAAAGAGTCGTACAGTATGCAATAAAAAGTAATAATGCTGTGGCAGCAAGACGCTACCATACGAGCAGGCAACAAGTGCAGCGATGGAGAAAGAAATATGACGGAACAACGGCATCTTTGTCAAATAAATCAACACGCCCGCATTCTCACCCAAACCAGCATACAAGGGAAGAAATAGAGCTGGTAAAGAAAATGCATCGCAGATATTCATTTGAAGGGTTGGCACAGGTGTATAGAAGCCTCATAGATGCCGGTTACACAAGAACATACCAATCCATGTAAAAAGCAACTGAGGAAACTGCGTTTAAAGCAGCCTGAAAAAAAAAAAAATACCCAAAGAGCAAGTACAGGGCGCTAAAAAGGAAAATATCCAGGAGAATATGTGGAAGTTGATGTGAAATATGTACCATTGGAATGCATAGGATTTTCGAGCAGCCATGCCAGATATTACCAAATTACAGCGATAGACCTGTATAGCAGAAAAAGAATCATAAAACTGGTCAATGAACTAAGTACATATGAAACATCAAAATTCCTGTACAGTCTGGAAAAAAGAATGGGATGTAAGATAAAAACAATACAAACAGACAATGGGAGAGAATTTTGTAACGATGCAGATATGTCCAAAAAGTCTATTTCAGATAGCATTGAAAAAAACTGGGGATAAACCACAAAAGGACAAGACCGTACTCCCCGTGGCAGAATGGAGTAGTTGAAAGAAGCCATAGAGTAGATAATGAAATATTCTACGCAAGGAGACGATTCTCAAGTGAGGAAGAAATGTATAAATCCTTTAAAAGATATGCCACTAGGACAAATAATATATGTCGGAGGATATTAAAGTTTAAAAGCCCTAATGAAGTATTAAAAGAGTATCAGTCCAGGGTTGCATAAAAAGTGGTAGGCTTAAAACTATTTTCTAAGAGTGTGTCACAAATGTTTGATTACTATAGAATTTGATGCATGCAGGAATAGAAAACTCTCTTGACATACAGTCGTGTAATCCATATAATAAATAAGTCAGTCAGCGGCTGATATAAAAGCGGATTGAAAACCGCCATAAAGAAATGGAGAGGTGTCCGAGCGGTTTAAGGTGCATGATTGGAAATCATGTTGCCGGCGAATACCGGCACGGGGGTTCGAATCCCCCTCTCTCCGCCACGAAGTTTAAAGCTTGTCTAATAAGACGGGCTTTTTTATTTTGTAAAAAAGACAATACAAAGGTGCCGCTAAAATACTTTTTGACGACACTTTGACGACACTTTGTTCCGGTGCGCAAGAAAATTTGATTGTATGGGCTTTTTATTGAAGTATGGCAATATATTATTTATCCTGCAGGCGATTTTAATATTGATTCCGTATAAGGCAGCAAAGAAAACATTTACAATGCCTTCCCTGTAAACTATAATTGGAAATAAGAAAAACATTTGAAATATTACTTTGGGAGAGCGATCATGCAGGGGAAATTGTAACAGCCTTTATTTTTTTAACCATGATGACGGGAGCGGTATCAGCTGCTCCCGTTTTAGATTACACAGGAGCAGAGCGGCTGGAAGAAGCGCGGCAGAGAGAAGAAGAGCGGCAGGAAAGGCTGCGCATGCCCCGCGTGGAAAATATGGGAAGCAGCCTGAATGAAAAAGAGGAAATGCAAGGTGCCGCAGGACCCGTGTTTAGAATAGACGAAATTATTTTATCAGGGCAGGAAGAAAAGTTCGGCTGGCTGCAGGACATCATACAGCCCCATATTCACACGGACATGGGGATTTCATCCGTCAACAGGCTGGTAAAAGACCTGAATGCGAAACTGCTGGACAAAGGATACGTGACCAGCCGCATCGTGATTCCCGAGCAGAATATGAAACGGAAAACTCCTTCTCCACATCCCAAACCGGCAGGCTGCATAAAATCATCTACAGCAAAAACAGCGTCGTCATCCCATGGAAAAACGCATTTCCCATCAAAGAAGGAGACATCCTGAACATCCGCCGCCTGGAGCAGGGGCTGGAACAGATGAAACGCGTCAGCTCCCTGGACGTATCCATGAAACTCCTCCCTGCCGAAGAAGCGGACATGACAGACGTGGAACTCTCCATAACCAAGGGGAAACAAATAAGAGGAAGCCTTTCCGTGGACGACTCCGGACTGGAAGACACAGGAAGCATCCAGTGGAACGCCGCCCTGGGAATAGACCGGCTCTTCAATGCCAATGACCTCTTCCGCATCAGCGGAAATACAGACGGCTCCCGGGACGGATACGAAAAAGGAACCAGAGGACAGGGCATTTCCTACTCCATCCCCAGAGGATGGGACACCTTCACACTGCGTCACAACCGCTATCGATACCACCGGACCGTAGAGTCCCGGCCCTATGACTTCATCAGCAGCGGGAAAACCCGCATCACCGAATTCACCTTCAGCCATGTCATGGGACGCACCAAAAACGAAAAATACGGCTGGGACATAAGCCTCACAAAAAGAAACGCCCACTACTTCATCAACGATATGGAAATCCCCGTACAGGCCATGGACACCACGGCCATGGAAATAGGCCTCTTTGACCGCGTCTATACAGGAAGCGGCACACTGTACACCCGCCTCGGATATAAAATGGGGACAGGATGGTTCGGTGCGAAACCTGATACAGACAATCCGGCGAGTCCCAAAACCCACTATAAAATGTGGCTCCTGGACATAGACTGGCAGAAACCCCTTACCCTGGGACACCGGCCGGCATCCTTCACCGCATCCCTTCACGGGCAGTGGACGACAGGCGGCATGCGCCTCTACAGCACAGACATGGTGAGCATCGGGAACAGGTATACCGTCCGGGGCTTCGACGGAGAATACACACTCATGGGAGAAAACGGATGGTACCTCCGAAACGAACTGTCATCCTCTCTTCCGCGCATCCACAGCAGTGTATATGCAGGACTTGACGCAGGCGCCGTATACGGCATATCCACAGAAACCCTGACAGGGAGAACCATAGCGGGCATGGCGCTGGGGATGAGAGGAACCTTTCCATCAGGACTCTTCTACGATATCTTTATCAGCAGAGCCTTATACAAGCCTGATGGCTTCCATACGAAAACATGGGCCGGCGGATTCACGCTGGGCCGTCAATTTTAAATAAAATCGGTCAAATTTTAATCAAAACGACAAGAGGTTATGACAAATGAAAACAAGCACAAGCAAACGACTCAGATGGAATGTAGCCATATGGCTGGCAGCGGGACTGTTTATGACAAGCGCCTCCGGCATGGCGGCAGGTCCCATCATGCCCGATCCGAAAGCGGAAGCCCGCCATCAGCCGCAAGTAGAAGAAACAGCAAACGGCATACCCCTTGTCAATATCACCGCCCCCTCCTCCGGCGGCGTATCCCGGAACGAATACGAAACCTTCAACGTGCCGGACAAAGGCGCCATCCTGAACAACTCCTACACCCTCTCCAAAACCGAACTGGCAGGATACGTACAGGGGAACAATAACATGGCAGAAAGACCGGCCAAAATCATCGTAAACGAAGTCACCGGCGCGGGTTCCACATCCATGGACGGATTTCTGGAAGTGGCAGGAAACAGGGCAGACGTCGTCATTGCCAACCCGAACGGCATCACCGTAAACGGAGGCGGATTCATCAATACAGGCAAAGCCTTCCTCACCACAGGGAAACCCGTCTATGACGGAGAAGACCATTTGCAGCGCTTCGACATCACAGGAGGGGACATCCTCATCGAAGGGAAAGGCCTTGGCGGAAAAGAAACGGGAAGCCTTGCCATTCTCTCCCGCGCCGTGAAAATCAACGCAGGCATCTGGGCCAAAGACCTCCATATCACCACCGGGGCCAATACCGTAAACGCAAAAACCCTCGAAGCCTCTGCCATAGAAGGAAAAGGAGGACGCCCCGCCTTCGCCCTCGACACCGCCGCCATAGGAGGCATGTACGCCGGACGGATCACCTTAGTGGGGACAGAAAAAGGACTGGGCGTCAATAACAGCGGCACATGGAGCGCCGAAGACAACCTCACCCTTGACTGGAACGGCGACCTGAAAAACAGCGGCACCATCTACAGCAAAGGAAATACAGACCTCCGCGCAAGCTACCTGGAAAACGACAAAACCATCGCTGCGGAAAGAAATCTGTCCGCGGCGGCCAAAGAAGATATCCGCAACCAAAGCAAACTCCTTGCCGGAGAAAACATGGACATCTATGCCGGAAAAACACTGGACAATGCAGGACACGCCATAGAAAGCGGAAACAACCTGTCCATAGAAACCGGAGACGCCATAAACAATGCGGCAGGTACCATCAAAAGCGGCGGCAGCCAGCAGATTAAAGCGGGACATACATTAACCAATACAGAAGGCACACTTGCCGCCGATAGGAATATAAACATACAAACCGGCAGGATGACCGGAGACGGCATCGTATCCGCAGGGAAAAAAGCCGGAATCCTGTTGGAAAAAGACTTTACCAATACAGGGCGCCTGGAAGCAGGCAGCAGCCTTTCACTAGCCGTAAAAGGATATAACCAACCGCAAAGAGATCCTTTCCCGCGGACACCTGGCAGTGGAAAGTAAAAACATCCGAAATGAAGAAACCGGAGAAATAAAAGGAGCGGACACAGAAACCGTAGCAGAAAACACCTGGGTAAACCATGGGCTGGTCAATGGAGAAAATGTACATATCCGGGCAAACCACATAACCAATGAAAACACGGGACGCATCTATGGAACAAGACTGTTCGTGGAAGCGGATACATTGGATAATCTGGGGACATATAAAAAGAAAGCACCCGTGATCGCATCCCGGGAACACATGAACCTTTCCGTTGCCGGCACACTTACGAATACCGAACATGCCCTCATCCGTGCCGAAGGAAACCTGGCCATCGGCGGGCAATTGGATAAGGAAGGGAAAATAACGGGAAAAACAGAAAAAATAGAAAACAGAAGCGCCTATCTGGAAAGCGGCGGAAATATGACAATCGGCGTGAACCATTTGGAAAATCGCAATGAACACTTCTCCACTAAAAACGTTCTGGCAGGGAAAACCCACCACGAAGAAGCCGTAGGGCAGGGGAAGACAGACCGGTTCATCTTGGGCGGAAAAGGAACAGAAGGCGCAGCCTACATAGAGCGCCGTAGACATGTAGACCATCTGTATACACCGGACGGCGGAGACTATGACCACTTCACCACCTACATCTATGACCGGTCCGTCTATGAAGACCGGATAGGCACGACAGACCCCGCGCACATAGCAGCCGGCGGCAGCCTTTCCATCGAAGCCGGCAGGGCAGTGAATGACAGGAGCGTGATGACCGCCGGCAAGACCCTTACCCTCCATGGGGCAGATATAGAAAATCGGGACGAAAAAGGACATAAAACAGTAAAAGAAGAAGGAACCGCCACCTCCTACTGGACCAAAAGAGTCCACCATGGTTGGAATCTCCGTAGGAGGACAGAAACACGGACAACTTCTGCTGGTTATATGCCCGCTGATGCAGTCACCGATACGACCGTCATAGCCGCCGTACATAAAGCCCATACAAACCCGGTATATGAAGGGACGAAAGCAGAAGCATACTTGAGTCCGTCAGAAAGAGGGCCGCTTCATATTTCCGACAGCAGCCTGTATCATGTCACCTCCGATCCGACGGCCCGCTACCTTGTGGAAACCGACCCCGCCTATGCGGATAGAAACCTTCCTGTCCTCAGACTACTTCTTCCGCCGGATGCAGTACGATCCGGAGAAACTCGAAAAACGTCTGGGCGACGGCTACTATGAAAGCCAACTCGTCCGCGACCGGCTCATGCAGCTCAAAGGGCGGCCGGCAGGAGAAACCGAATACAAAGCCCTCATGGACGCCGCTGTGAGATGGGCCCAAGAAAACAAAGACGTCCGCATCGGCATGGCCCTCACCGAAGACCAGAAGGCCGCCCTCAAAGAAGACATCGTCTGGATGGTGGAATCCTCCGTCCTTCTGCCTGACGGGAACATTGTCAAAGCCCTCGTGCCGGAAGTCTATCTGGCGCATGGAAAGAACGGCACCCTTACAGGCTCTGCCCTTATTTCCGCAGAAAATATAGATATCCGTGCCACCAATGACATCCTTTCCCGCGGCACCGTTATCGCAGGAGACACGATGCGCCTCTCCGCCTCCGACATCAATAACGAGGGAGGCACCATAAAAAGCTCCACCATCCTGGAAGAAGCCCTGCATACGATCCAGAATACCGGAACCATGGAAGCGGAAAACAAACTCAGCCTGAAAGCCGGGCAGGACATAGACCTCGCCTCCACCCTGCATAAAGAAAGAAATAAACAGGGATACACACAAACCATCGCCTCCTCAGGGAAAGCCGCCGTCACAGGAAATCAAGGCACCCTGTCAATGGAAGCGGGAAGAGACATCCGCATGCAGGCAGCCGCTGCCTCCTCGGCGGGAAATATAGCCATGAAAGCCGGACGGACATAACCATGGAAACCGCCGCAGTCAAAAAAAGACACGGCCGTCACATGGGACGGGAATAACTACCGCCATGACAGCGCCGCCCGCGATATAGGCTCCTCCGTCACCGCCAAAGGCAGCCTTACCATGCAGTCCGAAAGAGACACATCCATCAAAGCAGCAGATATCCGTTCCGAAGGCATGACCGCCGTAGAAGCGGGAAGAAACCTTACGGTAGAAAACGGAAAAGAAATAACAGACCTGGAAGAACACCACCGCCATAAAGAAAGAAGTTTGCTCAGCACTACCACCACGACCACCCACGATGAAGTCCATGCCGTGAAAGCACAAAAAAGCATAATAGAAGGAAATACCGTCTCCATAGAGGGAGGGAAAGACATCAGCCTTACAGGAAGCGCTGCCGCCTCCACCAAAGAAATGGCCCTGTCAGCCGGAAGAAATATCTCCATAAATGCTGCGGAAGAAACAGATAAAGAAATACACAAAAAACAGGTAAAGAAAAGCGGCCTCATAGGAAGCGGCTTAGGCTTCACCATCGGGAGCGAAAAGAAAAAAGACAGCTATGACACCGAAGAAACCATGCAGGTAGGAAGCACCGTGGGAAGCGTCAAAGGCAGCGTCACCATCACAGCCGGACATACGGCATCCGTCAGAGCCTCCGACATCATTGCCGGGAAAGACGCCCTCATCACAGGAAGAAACGTAGACATCGAAAGTAAAGACAATACCTGCAGGGGAAAAGAAGAACACGAATACAAAAAGAGCGGCCTTACCGTATCCTTAGGCGGAGCGGCCGTCAATGCGGCAAGAGACATAGCCGCTCCCGTAAAGAGAGCCGGAGAAGTGGGAGACGGCCGGCTGAAAGCTCTGTATGCCGTGCAGGCAGGAATGAATGCAAGAGACATACAGAAGAATCAGAAGACAGACAAAGCCATTAACAAGAACAACGCCGTAGGAATCAATATCAGCCTTGGCAGCACCGGATGGAAAGACCATGCGGAAACCGTCACCGAAGAAACAAGAGGAAGCCGGATCACCGCAGGAAAGACAGCCGCCGTCATTGCCAAAGAAGACATGACAGTCAAAGGCAGCACAGTCGACGCCCAAGACATCCACCTCAAAGCAGGAAACAACATCCGCATCCTCTCCGCCGAAAACAAAAGCACAGCCACAGAAGACTACAAAGCAAAAAGTGGAAGCATAGGAGCATCCCTCAGCAAAGGAGGCTATGGCATCGGCGCGTCCTACGGGAAAGGAAAAGGACAGACAGAAGAAACCATCCTTACCCATACCCCGTCAGACATCACCGCAAAAGATACGGTATCTCTTTCGAGCGGAAATGACACCCTGATCCGGGGTGGGACAGTCAGAGGAAACAAAGTTATCGCTAACGCAGGAAAAATGTCCATAGAAAGCGAACAGGATAAGAAGAATTACAAAGAAACAAGTAAGACATCGGGCCTGTCCATCAGCTACACACCGGGAAGCGCCGTCAGCGTAAGCGGAGGAAAAGGACAGACAAGCACAGACTCCGCCTACGAAAGCGTCACAAAACAGGCAGGCATCTATGCAGGAAAAGAAGGATACGATATCCAAGTCAAAAACAACACCCGCCTTAAAGGAGCCGTCGTAGACAGCCAGGCAGAAAAAGAAAAGAACCGGGTCACCACCGGTACTTTGACATGGGAAAACATAGACAACAAAGCAGAATATAAAGCAAGCGGAAAAGGAATCTCCTACAGCACAGGAGCAGGAGTCCCTTTAAATGCCTTAGGACTCCTCTCAAACATGGGTCCCACTGTGAAAGGCAAAGCAGGAACAACCACGAGATCGGCCATATCCAAAGGAACCATAACCATCAAAGACAAAGAAAACCAGAAACAGGACATAGAGAAACTGAATAGGAATACAGAAGACAGCCTAAACAAACTCAAAGAAATCTTCGACAAAACAAAAGTAGAAGAAAAACAGGAACTCATCCACATGATGAACATAGTGGGAAACCAAATCATCCATGAAGCGGCAGACCACTATGGATGGAAAGAAGGATCCAAAGAAAAACTCCTTCTCCATGGAGCCATAGGCGCACTGACAGGAAGCATGAGCGGAGGGAACGCATTGTCAGGAGCCGTATTGGGAAGCGTGAACGAATTTGCCTTGGCGTATATGGAAAAAACAAAAGGAAGAGACTGGATGGACACCCACCCTGATACCGTACAAGCCATCAGCACCGCTTTAGGAGCCGTCGCAGGAAGCCTGACAGGAGACAGAAACACAGGAGCCTATACGGCACAGATGGGGACGAGATGGAACTATTTCGCATTTGCTGACGCTCTATCTCCAGCCAGACGGATGGCTAAAACATTGTTGCAAAAGAAAGATGGCAGTCCTGCTACCGAGACGGAAATAGAAAATGCCCTGAGAAATCTGAACCGGATTATGACAGAACAGGAGCCGGAAAAAGGAGGCTCAGGATTCCTGTACGCAGAAAACACGAACTCTTACAACAAAGGAATCGCCTACCTGAAACAAGAAGGCTTTACACAAGACAGTGCCGTCAGCCTGTTCAAAGAATATAACCGGTACCTGAGATTAGGAGTGGACTGGAAACATCCTGTCGTCCGTTTACCGGGGATCCAGGCAGATGTCGATAAAAATCATAAAGTAATCAATTCTTCCGGTACCCCGGAAATAAGAATGCCCAATGAAAATAATCATTTGGAGTCTCCTCATGCGCCGGAAGAATATCATCCAAGCAAATTTAACATGGGACTCTCTGTAGCGTCAGGACTCGTAGTAGATAAAACGACCGAACTGCCAAAAACACTGAGCGAATACTATGGATATGGGGGAACCGCCTCTAAAATCTTCTTCAAAGCAGGAGGAGTGGTAGGAATCGGTATGGCACTTAACGATATCCAAAAGGACAGCGGACTGTATAGCGGATGGAACAGATATAAGGTATGGGGAATGGAAATATATCCTCTTGGTACAGCAATTGTTGGAGGTATGGTAGGGAGTAGATTGGGAGGATTTGTGGCAGGACCGGTAGGGATGGTAGTAGGAGGATTTGTAGGAGGTCTTGGTGGGGGTGTATTAGGTGATTATTATAAAGAGTCAATGAAAAATGAGATACCGACTGATAAAGAGAAAGAGGTCCGATTGTTATATCGGGAGGTAAAAAAGTAAATGGAGAAAATATTACATCAAATCCTAATAAATATATATGATTGGCGTATGTGGGTGGTTTTAATTTGTATTCCACTACTGTTTGCAGGGAGTATTTATAGTTGCATACAAAAAAGACATGATTGGGGACTAAAAGAGATTGTATTGAATATGGTACCTATATGGGTATTTTTATTGGGAGGCGGATTGGTATTTGCACATGTACTTGATTTGGTGGATTTTTGCACCAATGTGATTGGTGGGATACTTATGGGGGTTGGGAGTGTGATTAATGGGATGTTTGCAGTTATGGAAATGGAGAAGGTGGAGAATGTAAGAAAGAGGATGAAATATGAAGCATGGGTCAGTTTCATTGCAGGAGTAATGATATTGATACCGATATTAATGTTTTTTATTCCTGGATAAAGAATTAGAATAGGAAAACATTACGATATCTGGGCCAAAACAATACAAACACTAAAGGTAAGGTAGGGACAGCATGGCACTTAAGGATATCCAAAAGGACAGCAGACTGTATAGCGGATGGAACAGGTATAAAGTGATAACTGCTGATTTAGCGCCGGTTATTTTTGGAACAGCGTTAGGGAGTGGTGGTGTTGCATTTGGAATGCCGGCTGTGTTTGGGCTTGTTGGCGGTGTGCTTGGAGATTATGCGAAAGAATATATAAAAGCAGAGATACCAACTGATAAAGAAGAGAAAGTTAGAAAGTATTACCAGGAGGTAAAGAATAGATGAATGTACTAATTGCCGGTGGATTCTGGGCTATTGCAAAATTTATGGTGCTTCTGTGCTGTGCCATTATTTTTATAATAAGAGCTATATATTTCTATATAAAAACATGTAAAAAATGGAGAAAATTGACGAAAATATTCTATGTTATGACAATGGTGCCATTGTCTGCGAGCTCAATAATTACGTTGGGAGGGGTTTCTAATATAATCAAAGGTGATTGGGTAATAAAGGTGTTTTCTGTAGTGATTTTTGGTGGATTCATGGGAGGATGGTATGTGAAAAGTTTATTAAAAGAGGAAGGGATGCACTTTTCTAAAATGGAAATAGAAAAGTATAAATTCTTAATAAAAAGTTTTTGGGGGTCTAGTATAGCGTTATTGGTCATGGCTCTAATAATTTATTTGTAACGATTCTGTTTGTATGTGTGCATAGTGCAGGTGCGTTTGAAGATTATGCGAAAGGATATATAAAAGAAGAGGAGGTAAGAAAGTATTACCAGGAGGTAAAGAATAGATGAATGTACTAATTGCCGGTGGATTCTGGTCTATTGCAAAATTTATGGTGCTTCTGTGTTGTACTGTTATTTTAATAATAAAATCTCTATATTTCTATGTAAACACAGTCAAAAAATGGAAAAAAATAACACAGATATTCTATATTATGATGGTAGGATCATTTTTGTTGAGTTTAATTATCGGTTTATGTGGTGTAGTTGGTTTAATCAGAAATTATTGGGATGCAGGATCCCTTTCTATGTTAATATTTAGTCAAGTTTCAGGAGGAATTTTTGTAAAAGAGTTACTAAAAAATGATTATATTTATTTATCAAAAAAGGAGTTGGAAAAGTATAAATTCTTGGGGAAAGGATTTTTTTTGACTGGCATAGTATTACTGCTTATGTTTTTAATAATCTATTCGTAATTGTTTGTAATGCTGGAAAAGGATAGAAATTAACCGAGATTATAAAGCAATCAATTACATCCCCAATTACACACCGGGAAGCGCCGTCAGCGTAAGCGGAGGAAAAGGACAGACAAACACAGACTCCGCCTACGAAAGCGTCACAAAACAGGCAGGCATCTACGCAGGAAAAGAAGGATACGACATCCAAGTCAAAAACAACACCCGCCTTAAAGGAGCCGTCATAGACAGCCAGGCAGAAAAAGAAAAGAACCGGCTCACCACCGGTACCTTGACGTGGGAAAACATAGACAACAAAGCTGAATACAAAACAAAAGCAAGCGGAATCACCGTATCCACCCATGCCATATCCAAACTCAACCCCTTAGGACTGGGCTATGTACCGACCATCCCCGTGAAAGGGAAAGCAGGAAGCATAACCTATGCGGCCATAGCAGACAGCATCATCACCACCACAAAAGAAAAGACAGACAAAGAAATCAGCCACGAAACAGCAAACGCACTTAACACACTCTCCGAAATTTTCGACAAAAAGAAAATAGAAGAAAAACAGGAATACGTGAACATCCTCTCCCAAGTAGGATACCGCCTCATAGGAGACATACGCGGGGACACAAAGAAAACGAACTGAATAAAAAAGCAGAAAAAGCCAGAAAAGAGAATAACAGCATACTGGCGGAGAAATACGAAAAAGAAGCAAAGAAATGGAGCGAAAGCGGAACCAACCGGATCGCCATGCATGGAATCATGGGAGCCTTAGTATCCAAAGAAGCAGGAGCAGGAATGACAAAAGGACTGACAGGAGCAGGACTGAACGCCATCCTGCAAAAAGAACTGGGAAAAATCAAAGACAAAGAAGTCCATAAAATGGCAAGCGCTGCTATAGGATACCTGGCAGGAGGGAAAACAGGGGCAGCCATAGCCCACCAGGCGACAACCTTCAACTACCTCACCCATGAACAATATGAACAATATCTGGACGATATGAAAAACGCAAAGACAGAAGAAGATAAAGCAAAAATGAAAGACAGATGGCTGCAAATCGATGCTGAGCAGAACGAAGAATGGCTGAGGAAACAAGGGACAGGCACCTATATAGATCTAAGTACAATAAAAAAAGGAGATATGCCCGGACAAGTCATCCTTGAAAAGCATAACAGATATAAAGAAGCGCTAAACAAAGCAGCCCTGGATAAATCCAAAGAAATAGCGGCAGAAGAAATAGCAAGCTGGAGCGCGGCGAACTGGATGGAAAGCGAATATCCCTACCTGACACGAAAAGAAGCGGAGACAATCGGGAAAACCCTTGTAAAGAAAGCCAGCCCTTTTGTAGCAGGTGCGTTTTATCTATACGGGATACAGGAAAACCACGAAAGATTTAAATCCCCTTACAACGCATTTAGCGCGGATGCATATGATACATTGCCCATTTCAGCGGGAATGTTAGGAGGAGCGATTGGTGGAACTGTAATGGGGATTCCAGGTTCAATTATTGGATTCGTCTTTGCTACCGGAACGGCTACATGGTATGTCGAAAATGAAAAAAGTAGATGGGAGAAAGATGAGGCAGGCAAGAATATAGACACTAAATAGGAAGGAGAAAAGATGAAATGAGATTCTTTGTGGGGAGTTATATATATGACACAATTCTTTTAATCTTATGTGGAGTAGTATTTAAGACTTTTATCCTAAAAAAAGGATTATCAGAAAAAGAATCTTTTTTTATACGACATACATTGCCAATAGTCTATATACCCCTTTCTGTATTATTAATCGTGAATATGGTTTATATTGTTTTGATAGATAGAGAAATTATTGATAATACTTACAAAGGATTTGCACTGTATTCACTTGTTTTTATTTGGGCTATAATGATGATTATAGGATTTTATAATAGAATTAAATACGGCTCCAAGGATTGGGAATATGTTGAAGAAACCAAACGAGGGATTTTTGGACTTATTGGACTTTTTGTTATGGCGATATTAATGTACTTATTTATATGATTTATGTGTTTTCAAAGGAGCCGTCATAGACAGCCAGGCAGAAAAAGAAAAGAACCGGATCACCACCGGTACTTTGACATGGGAAAACATAGAGAACAAAGCAGAATACAAAACAGGAGGGCATGGGATATCCTACAACGGGAAAATAGGAAGAGGAGACAAGAACGATTCCTTAGACTCCCGGATAAATAACCGCTATGGAAAAGACGCCATAACAGGACAAAGAAACGGAATAAACAAAATCACCCCAACCATCTACGGCTCAAAAATCCCGTTAAACGAAAGAGGACTCCTGAATACCCCCATACCGTCCGTCAAAGGAAAAGCAGGAACAACTACGAGATCAGCCGTATCCAAAGGAACCATAACCATCACGGACAAAGAAAACCAGAAACAGGATATATCCCAATTAAACAGGAACACAGAAGACAGCCTGAACAAACTCAAAGAAATCTTCGACAAAACAAAAGTAGAAGAAAGAAAACAGCTGTTGGAAGAACTGGGGATAGTCGGAAACCGGGCCATCCATGAGATAGCCTCCCACAATGGATGGAAAGACGGCTCCGCCGAAAAGGTAGCCCTCCATGGAATGATGGGAGCCATCACGAGCGCCAAGAGCGGAGGAAGTGCCCTAAGCGGCCTGATAGCAGGAGGAGCCAACGAATATGCCATAGGATACCTGAAAAAGACCAAAGGAAAAGACTGGATAAACAAACATCCCGATACCGTACAGAACATCTCCGCCGCCTTTGGAGGAATCCTGTCCAAGATGACAGGAGGGAGCGGACACACAGGCGCCTACATCTCCCAGATGGGAACGAAGTGGAATGAGTTGGAAGAAATTAGAGAAGTTGATAATTTAAATGAAGCGCAAGATATTATGAATGAAAATGTAAATGAAGAAAAAAGGAGGCAAGTAGAACGTCTGAATCTGACTTCATGCAAGAATATCCAGATTTGAGTAATGAAATATTTAAGAACCATAGAGATATTGCGAACTCCCATGGGGGCAATTTATAGGCGGTTCAATGGGTGCAGAAGTAGCAGCAGACCTATTAAGGCATGCCTTATATGGAAATGGTTCGCCTGTTTCAGCTGATAGTCAGTTAGGGCAAAAAGATTAGTTCTGATTTGAATAACTCTGCTATTCTTAGGGCTGCTATACAATCTTATGGAATGAAATTAAAAGTTGGTGAAACTAAGTATATTTACGGGTCTGTTAATTTGCAAAAAAAGATGAGTATGATAATGATGCTACTGTTAATGAAGTACTGGGATATGGGAGAATAAAATTGGGGCTACAAATTACAAGGAATGAAAATAGTATAGATTATTATGGACAGGCCAGCGATGCATATAATTTTGAGTGGCATGATATCAGTTCCAATTTAGAAAAGATGAAAGAGGATTCTTCTTGGGATCAATTTAAGAAACTAATAATTGATGTTATAAATAACGGGGCAGCAGGATATCAAGGAATTGGCGCGATACAGGCTTTTGACTGGAGTGCAAATCTTGATGGAACAATAGGGTTAGAATAAGGAGGAATATTATGAGAAAGAAAATATTCTTTGCGTGTTTGGCCTTTTGTTTATACAATGCTTTGCTTATGGGAATTCATATGGTTATGATTCTATCGGAACCTATTGCTTGGAGTCCAGCGGTAAGAACTGTATTTGGATATGCAGCTCGCATACAAATAGTAGAAAGAAATAGGAATTCGCTTTATTTGGAATTATGGGATAGTAGACCGGAAGATAAAATAAAAAGGAAATCAACAATTCTAGATAGGGATGTATATGAAAAAGAAAGCGAAACGGATATATTTTACAGAGATAAAGTGTTCTATTCTTATGGTAGTGCCGGTTTTTATACGATTTATGCGAATCCATTTAGGATAAAGGTATATAGGAATCCGTCTCAGCCATTAGAGGAGAAACAAGAGATAGATAGATCCTTAGCGAAGTATAACAATGATGAGATACAAGTAATTTCATCACTGTCAGATCTTACTTCAGAAGAGCGGCAGGCATATGAGAAGTTGAGAGTGAAAGCAGATAATAAAAAAGGTAGATAAATATATGCCGATGGAACGGATGAGCTTCAATTATCTTTTCCTGTATCTTTTCCTGTGGAGAAAACAGTAAATTTGAAGGGGTAGTATATGAAAAAAGTTATTATATCATAGTATTCCCAATAGATAGATGAATGGGGAAATATTTCAAGTCAGGATGATCACTACAACAAAAGAACAAAGCTGAATATAAAACAAAAGCAAGCGGAATCACCGTATCCACCCATGCTGTATCCAAACTCAACCCCTTAGGACTGGGCTATGTACCGACCATCCCCGTGAAAGGGAAAGCAGGAAGCACCACCTATGCGGCCATAGCAGACAGCATCATCACCACCACAAAAGAAAAGACAGATAAAGAAATACGCCATAATACAGAAAACGCGCTCAATAAACTGTCAGAAATATTTGACAAAAAGAAAATAGAAGAAAAACAGGAATACGTGAACATCCTCTCCCAAGTAGGATACCGCCTCATAGGAGACATAGCGGGACACAAAGAAAACGAACTGAATAAAAAAAGCAGAAAAAAAGCCAGAAAAAGAAAATAACAGCATACTGGCGGAGAAATACGAAAAAGAAGCAAAGAAATGGAGCGAAAGCGGAACCAATAGAATCGCCATGCATGGAATCATGGGAGCCTTAGTATCCAAAGAAGCAGGAGCAGGAATGACAAAAGGACTGACAGGAGCAGGACTGAACGCCATCCTGCAAAAAGAACTGGGAAAAATCAAAGACAAAGAAGTCCATAAAATGGCAAGCGCTGCTATAGGATACCTGGCAGGAGGGAAAACAGGGGCAGCCATAGCCTGGCAGGCGACAACCTTCAACTACCTTACCCATGAACAGAAAAAGCAAAAAGAAGCGTTGATTGCACAGGCGCTTGAAGAAGGGGATGAAGAACAGGCAAATACCATAAGGCAATACTATGATGAATTGGACAATAAGCAGGATATCGTCATAAGCAACCTGGAACTGCCGGAACAGGATGAATATGATTCCTATACCGAAAAAATGATCATACAGTCAGGCAATATTTACGATGGGACAGATACGATAAAAGAAGTAACCATGGCCGGCTTAAAACTGGCAAAGAAACAGGGACTTACGGCATATCATTTTGGAGACGAGGACTATGTGACACTGAATGGTTCTATTGGCATCAGACTCGGGCTGTCAGGTGGGCTCATTATGGATAAGACAGGCAACGTTTATTTTGTCAGAGGCGGTGGAATAGTAAATGGTCTTAGCGGAACAATAGCGACCGGAAAATTTAGCATAGATACAAATGATTGGGATAAAGATAAGTTTCGTGAGGTAATATCGGGAGGTAGTTTTGGATTTAGTATAGGATTGTATGGCTCAGCCAATATTAATATAGGAGAAAAATATGGGTCTCGGGAAATAGGGATATCTAATGGTGCATCTGCATCTATGACATATACTGATGCAAAATATATTTGTAATATAAATGATTTATGAGAGGTGCCACCATGGAGAAAATAGACTGGAAGAATTTAAGCTACGATGATTTTACTGGTTTTGTGGCAGTTACAGCCTTTTTGTTGTTTGTCCTGTATTTCGGAGGGCTTTGGTATACGACTTATGATTACAGGATACAGATGAGAGATCAAATGGTGGAAATGTATAAGCAACTCCCCAACCCCATACCGCCTATTGAAGACGATTATGGAGTGCACCAAAGATGGTTAGTGTTTTATATTGATGGAGTAAAGGTGTTAAATAAACCACAGCCTGAAAATGTGATAAATGAATATAAAAAAGCGTTAGAGAAAGAAGGATGGGCTACTGAAAGAGAATATGAACATGTAAGAAATGATAAGAATAAAATTTATGGAATAAATATGAGAAAAGATGAGTTTATTTTGACTGTTTCTGCAAGGGAGAACAGGGATTCAATAAATATTCATTTAATTAAGAGGGATTGGATATACAATAAGGGCTTTTAATACAATTTACATAAATAGGGAACCATAACCATTACCAACAAAGAAAACCAGAAACAGGACATAGAGAAACTGAACAGGGACACAGAAAACAGCTTAAACAAACTCAAAGAAATCTTCGACAAAACAAAAATAGAAGAAAAACAGGAACTCATCCACATGATGAACATAGTAGGCAACCAAATCATCCATGAAGCGGCAGACCATTATGGATGGAAAGAAGGCTCCACAGAAAAACTCCTTCTCCATGGAGCCATAGGCGCACTGACAGGAACCATGAGCGGAGGAAACACATTGTCAGGAGCCGTATCGGGAAGCGTGAACGAATTTGCTTTGGCATACATGGAAAAAACAAAAGGAAGAGACTGGATGGACACCCACCCCGATACCGTACAAGCCATCAGCACCGCCTTGGGAGCCGTCGCAGGAAGCCTGACAGGAGACAGAAACACAGGAGCCTATACGGCACAGATGGGGACGAGATGGAACAGACTGGCAAAAAAACCGCAAGAAGACCTGAACAAACAACTCAAACAAGAACTATCCACAGAAAAGAAAAACCCTGACGAACTTCTCAAACTGCTGACAGAATACATCAACATGAGCGAAGCCGCCGAACATCCTGCTTCGCAAAAGCGCTGCATGGAGTCTGGAACGAAGAAAAAGGATACACATTACCAAAGGTGACAATAAGCGCGCAGGAATATAAAGCGATAGATCAAAAATCATTCAACCGCGTGGCACAGAAATACAATCTGCCGACCAAATGGAACAATAAGAAAAACGTACAGGAAAATCTCGAGTCACTGAGATATGACTTGGAAAGGAAAACCTATAAAGGAAGAACCGTATTCCAAAGCGATTGGGCAAAATATGGCGGATATGGATTAGACTTTATAGGAGAATTACAGATAGGGAATGTATCGGGTTTAGCGAGAGGAATAGGGACTATTGGTGATTTCGGGAATTATGTAACGGCAGAAGATCGAAACAAAGTGCTGTCGGAAATTGCGGGTGGATATGCAGGTAGTGCTTAGGAAATAAACTTATGCCCATAATCATTACAGGAATGGGACTAGAGCAAATCAATCCTATTGGAACACATGCGGTAAAAGCGTTAGGCATTTCGGGAATGAGTCTCGTTGGAGCATTTATATTGGAGGAGGCGTATATACAGAAGAAAACCTATTTGGATTATATCTACCATATAAACAAATATAATTATGATCAGGAACAATTTGATAGTGAACTGATTCAGAATTTTGATATAAAAGAATAGAAGGAGAGGGAAAATGAAAATTGTAGATATTTCCTTTTATTTTGGAATAATAGTAGTAATCCTAACTTTCGTTACTATGGTGTGTTTCGTGTGGGGAGATATACATAAACAGAGAGAAAAAATTACTCAAAATATAGGGAAATATGGAGTATTCATTTTTATGTGGTTATTATTAGCCTTTTTTTCCTTAATTTTTGTATTATCATATGGGACTAATATTCTGAGTCTTATGGGTGAAGCTGCTATATATGATGCAAAAGGAAAAATAGGAGTAGCGATTTTCATGTTAGGGGCGATTTTTATTACTCTAAGATATTATCGCTATGTATTATTTTCGGAAGTTACACGTGATAATAAGAGGAATGTTATTAAGACTCAACGACAAACAATTTTCCTTTCAATTATGACGATATTAGTGGAACTATGTTTCGTGTATAAATACTTTAATATATTTTTGTTTTGGGTCTCATTACTATAGGTGAAGATTTTATCCGGCATAAAGACAAAACATCTTGAATTCTATAAGGATGTCATATAAAGGAAGAACTGTATTCCAAAGCGATTGGGCTAAATATGGAGGATATGGATTAGCCTTTGCAGGAGCGTTATCTAAAGAAGGCTATCTGCCGGGATTATCCGGAACAATAGGAACGGCAGGGCGGGTATTGGATATTGGTAAAATATTGACTGCAGATGACCGTGGTAAAGAAATTAGTGGCATGGCTGGTGGAGTGATGGGAAGCTTGGCAGGACAGAGGCTGCTTATGCCGATTATTGTGGGATATGGCAGTCAATGGGGGATTCCGAGACCGTTATTGCCTGTCGGTGGATCTGCTATCGCTTTAGGTCTGGGTGCTATAGCTGCTTTTACTATGGAAAATATTTATGATAATAAAAGAGACTATATTTATTATTTAGAAAACTTAAATAGTTCAAATTATGATAAACAGGATTTTGAAAAAGAGATTGAATGGAATTTTGATGTTAAAGATTGATTGGGAGTTCAAAACATGAAAATTATAGGGGTTTCATTTTTTTGGGGAATAGCGGCGACAATTATGCTGAGTGTTACACTGTTTAGTATAGCTATTTATGATACTGCATATCACAGAATTCATAATATCATTAAGTATTTATTCTTTATTCTTATAGGAATATTACTGATAATTTTTAGTTTACTATTTACAGTGACAGGTGGGACGGATATTTTATTGGTTTTAAGGGATATCGATATTTATTATGATAAAGAAATAGCATTTATTTTTGCAATCTTTACGTGTTGGTCACTTTTTATTATTATGCGATATTATGGTTATGTATTAATGCCAGAATATTCGAACTTAAATAAAGAATTGAAATCTAAGATATCAAGAAAAACGCTTTATCTTTCTTTTTGTACATTGATAGCTGAGCTCATTATATTATGGTGGTGTTGGCCAATTCTTATACATGTAGTGAAAATAATCAAAACAATTTCTTCTTTATAGTATTCTAGTTATGGATAAGGATAGTAATACATACTTCCAAGGAGCCGTCATAGACAGCCAGGCAGAGAAAGAAAAGAACAAACTCACTACAGGCACATTGACATGGGAAGACATAGAGAATAAAGCCAGCTATGAAAGCCATGGGAAAACACAGACAGTTTCTTCTGATAAAGTATCCTCTTCCAATCCGTTGGGGGCATCTGTGGCAATGGCTGTTCCTGTACAGGGGAGTCACAGTAGCATAACAAGAGTTGCCATAGCTGACGGTATCATACAGACAACGGAAGGAAAGACAGAGAAGGAAATCAGCAGGGATACGAAGAATACACTGAATAAACTGGCGGAGATCTTTGATAAAAAGAGTGTGCAGGAAAAACAGGAACTAATTGGTCTTATAGCTAAAGAAGGCTTTACACTGGTTGGGGATATAGCTACAAGAAAGCAGGAATCTCTGCGGACTAAAGCAGCAGAAGCCAGAACCCATAATAACGAAGCCAAAGCAGAAAGCTATGAAAAAGAAGCCGCTAAGTGGGCTGAGAATGGTATCAATCGGATCGCTCTACATGGCATCGTAGGGGCCTTGGTATCGAAGGAAGCAGGTACAGGAGTAGAAAAAGGTCTGACAGGAGCCGGGCTGAATGCCGCTTTGCAGGGAGCATTGAAGAATATTTCTGATCCGGAAGTACGCAAAGCCGCCAGTCTGGCGATAGGTCAGGCAGTTGCAGGAGAAACCGGTTCTGCCATTGCAGAATACGCCACCGTATTCAATTGGCTCTCCCATCAGCAGCAGGAAATGCGGGACAAACTGATCAGCGAAGCAGAAGCGGAAGGAGATATGGATAAGGCAGAGCGAATACGGGCATACTACCAGGAACTTGACGAGAAGCAGGATGATGTCATCCGTAAACTTGAGTTGCCGGAATCGGATGACTATAGCCCAAGCGTGGAAGCAGCTATTATAGAATCCACCAATATCTATGAAGATACAGATGCCTTCCGGGAAGTCACAATTGGTGCACTCAAGATAGCAAAGGAAAAGGGGCTGACAGAATACCATTTCCTTGATGAAGACTATGTAACGCTAAATGCTTCTATTGGGATGGGTATAGGTCTCTCTGGCGGATTTATTATGGACAGGACAGGGAATGTCTATTCAGTGGTCGGCGGAGGGTTTACAGGAGGAATCGGTGGAACAATAGCTACTGGAAAATTAGCAATGGATACAAGCGGGTGGACTGCAGCAAACTTGCAACAAGCTCTATCAGGAGGTAGTGTCAGCTTTGGTCTTGGTATAGGTGGATCGGTTACTGTAAACGTGTCTAAAGTAGCCGGTAGCAGAGAGATAGGTGGTACGACCGGAATTTCTGCAGGAATGACAGGAACTTACACGCAATTTATTTGTAATATAAATGATTTGTGAGAGGTGGCGTCATGAAGAAAATCGACTGGGATAATTTAAATTACTATGATTTTATTGGGGGGATAGGAATAGGTGTAATTCTGTTGTTTGGCATATATTTGGGGGGGCTTTGGTATACGACAAAAGACTATCGACTGGAAACCGCACGACAACTGGAATGTATATACAATGAGATTCCCAATCCGGAAACTGTAACAGACGATGCTTATGGTGTAAAAAAGATGTGGTTGTCGTACTATGTTGTAGGCCATAGAACTTATGCTAATATGGATGAAGATAAAATTATGGATTGGTACATAGAAAGGTTAAATTCAAGTGGGTGGCATGTAGATAAAAGACGTAGAGAAAAAAATGATAAGGTGGAGATATATAGTGTAATTATGCGGAATGAAAATTTTTGGTTGGAAATAAGCCATATAAGGGAAAGCTGTAGATTCAAAGTTTTTTTTACTAAAAGAAGACTGGATATATGATAAAGGCCTTTAATTACTAATTTTAGGAAGCGTCAAAGGAAACGTCACCATCCATGCCGGACAGACGGCATCCGTCAGCGCATCTGACATCATCGCCGGGAAAGACACCCTCATCACAGGAAGAAACGTAGACATCGAAAGCAAAGACAATACCTGCAGAGGAAAAGAAGAACACGAATACAAAAAGAGCGGCCTTACCGTATCCTTAGGAGGCATGGCCGTTAATGCGGCAAAAGACATAGCCGCTCCCGTAAAAAGAGCCGGAGAAGTGGGAGACGGCCGGCTGAAAGCCCTGTATGCCGTGCAGGCAGGAATGAACGCAAGAGACATACAGAAAAATCAGAAGACAGACAAAGCCATTAATAAGAACAACGCTGTAGGAATCAATGTCAGCCTCGGCAGTACCGGATGGAAAGACCATGCGGAAACCATTACCGAAGAAACAAGAGGAAGCCGGATCACCGCTGGAAAGACAGCTGCCGTCATCGCCAAAGAAGACATGACAGTCAAAGGCAGCACAGTCAACGCCCAAGACATCCATCTCAAAGCAGGAAACAACATCCATATCCTCTCCTCCGAAAACAGAAGCACAACCATAGAAGACTACAAAGCAAAAAGCGGGAGCATAGGAGCTTCCCTCAGCAAAGGAGGCTATGGCATCGGTGCGTCCTACGGGAAAGGAAAAGGACAGACAGAAGAAACCACTATTACCCATACCCCGACAGAAATCACAGCCGAAAATAACGCAGTCCTCTCAAGTGGAAACGACACCTGATCCGGGGCGGGACAGTCAAAGGAAACAAAGTTACTGCTAACGCAGGAAGAATGTCCATAGAAAGCGAACAGGATAAGAAGAATTACAAAGAAACAGGCAAGACATCGGGCCTCTCCATCAGCTACACACCGGGATCCGCCGTCAGCGTAAGCGGAGGAAAAGGAAAACAAACACAGACTCCGCCTACGAAAGCGTCACAAAACAGGCAGGCATCTACGCAGGAAAAGAAGGATACGACATCCAAGTCAAAAACAACACCCGCCTTAAAGGAGCCGTCATAGACAGCCAGGCAGAAAAAGAAAAGAACCGGCTCACCACCGGTACCTTGACGTGGGAAAACATAGACAACAAAGCTGAATACAAAACAAAAGCAAGCGGAATCACCGTATCCACCCATGCCATATCCAAACTCAACCCCTTAGGACTGGGCTATGTACCGACCATCCCCGTGAAAGGGAAAGCAGGAAGCATAACCTATGCGGCCATAGCAGACAGCATCATCACCACCACAAAAGAAAAGACAGACAAAGAAATCAGCCACGAAACAGCAAACGCACTTAACACACTCTCCGAAATTTTCGACAAAAAGAAAATAGAAGAAAAACAGGAATACGTGAACATCCTCTCCCAAGTAGGATACCGCCTCATAGGAGACATAGCGGGACACAAAGAAAACGAACTGAATAAAAAAGCAGAAAAAGCCAGAAAAGAGAATAACAGCATACTGGCGGAGAAATACGAAAAAGAAGCAAAGAAATGGAGCGAAAGCGGAACCAACCGGATCGCCATACACGGAATCATGGGCGCCTTAGTATCCAAAGAAGCGGGAGCAGGAATAACAAAAGGACTGACAGGAGCCGGACTGAACGCCATCCTGCAAAAAGAACTGGGAAAAATCAAAGACAAAGAAGTCCATAAAATAGCAAGCGCCGCCATAGGATACCTGGCAGGAGGGAAAACAGGGGCAGCCATAGCCCACCAGGCGACAACCTTCAACTACCTCACCCATGAACAATATGAACAATATCTGGACGATATGAAAAACGCAAAGACAGAAGAAGATAAAGCAAAAATGAAAGACAGATGGCTGCAAATCGATGCTGAGCAGAACGAAGAATGGCTGAGGAAACAAGGGACAGGCACCTATATAGATCTAAGTACAATAAAAAAAGGAGATATGCCCGGACAAGTCATCCTTGAAAAGCATAACAGATATAAAGAAGCGCTAAACAAAGCAGCCCTGGATAAATCCAAAGAAATAGCGGCAGAAGAAATAGCAAGCTGGAGCGCGGCGAACTGGATGGAAAGCGAATATCCCTACCTGACACGAAAAGAAGCGGAGACAATCGGGAAAACCCTTGTAAAGAAAGCCAGCCCTTTTGTAGCAGGTGCGTTTTATCTATACGGGATACAGGAAAACCACGAAAGATTTAAATCCCCTTACAATGCATTTAGCGCGGATGCATATGATACGTTGCCTATATCACTGGGGATAATTGGGGCATGGTGGGGAAGTGCATTAGGGGGACCTGTAGGTGGAGCTGTGATTGGTGGAACTATATCTATAGGAGCAAGTGTATGGGTGAAGATAGAAAAAGATAAATGGGAACAGCAACAATCACTTTCGGTTGATGAGGAGAAAACTTCCGGGACTGGAGGGGGAAAATGAGTTACTTGGTAAATAGTGTATTTTATGATTTAGTCTATCTTGTTATTTGCATTCTTCTTATAAGGATATATTTTATCCAAAAAATTATTTGTTCTGAAAAGGAGCAATATTTTGTGCTTCATGTTTCTCCGTTTTTATATGTCCCTCTTGTAAGTATTCATATTATTGCGATGTTATATATTATTGGTGTAAACAGAGGGTTTTTCTTTGGTGAATATACTAAAATGGCAAATGTCATTGTAATTATGGCAGTGTTAATCGAATTTATAATAGTCGCATACAACCGTATAAAGTATGGGCCTAAAGATCGAAAATTTAAAAATGATACGGAGAACGGAATAATAAGTATAGTATTGATAATTGTGATTTTAGCTGTTATGTATTTCATTGATTAATAATATTAAAGACACCCTGACCATGGAAAGCGGGAAAGATATAGACATTAAAGGAAGCAAAGCAGGCGGGAAGAAAGTAGAAATAAAAACAGGAAACAACCTCTCCATAGAAAGCTTGCAGGACAGCCATACCTACCACAGCCGGGACAAAGAAAGCGGCATCCATCTGCAACGAGATAGGATCACCCGTCCGGATACAGGGAAAAAGAAAATGGACGATCCCTACTTCTCCATTGGGAAAAAGACAGACACCACAGACTCCACCTATATCAGCGTCACAAAACAGGCAGGCATCTATGCAGGAAAAGAAGGATATGACATCCAAGTCAAAAACAACACCCACCTCAAAGGAGCCGTCATAGACAGCCAGGCAGAAAAGAAAAGAAACCGGATCACCACCGGTACTTTGACATGGGAAAACATAGAAAACAAAGCCGAATACAAAACAGGAGGACACGGGATATCCTACAACGGGAAAATAGGGAGAGGAGACAAGAACGATCCCTTAGACTCCCGGACAAATAACCGCTATGGAAAAGACGCCATAATAGGACAAAGAAACGGAATGAACAAAATCACCCCAACCATCTACGGCTCAAAAATCCCGTTAAACGAAAGAGGACTTCTGAATACACCAGTACCGTCCGTCAAAGGAAAAGCAGGAACAACCACGACATCTGCCATATCCAAAGGAACCATAACCATCACGGACAAAGAAAAACAGAAACAGGACATAGAGAAACTAAACAGGAACACAGAAGACAGCCTAAACAAACTCAAAGAAATCTTCGACAAAACAAAAGTAGAAGAAAGAAAACGACTATTGGAAGAACTGGGGATAGTGGGAACCGGGCTATCCATGAGATAGCCTCCCACAATGGATGGAAAGACGGATCCGCCGAAAAGGCAGCCCTCCATGGCATGCTGGGAGCCATCACCGGAGCCAAGAGCGGAGGAAGCGCCCTAAGCGGCCTGATAGCAGGAGGAGCCAACGAATATGCCATAGGATACCTGAAAAAAGAGCAAAGGGAAAGACTGGATAAACAAGCATCCCGATACCGTACAGAACATCTCCGCCGCCTTCGGAGGAATCCTGTCCAAGATGACAGGAGGGAGCGGACACACAGGCGCCTACATCTCCCAGATGGGGACGAAGTGGAATTTAGAGGCGAAGGATACCGATGATGTATATGTAGTTATATATGGTAAAACTTATATAGGAGAAGGAAGGCATGTTGTGGGCCACTCGGCATTTATAATTGGGAACTCGGAAGATGGATATACAGAAGTGGGATTTGGTCCACAGGATTTTTCTCCTGAAATACTTCCTGATTATGGAGATTTTGGACCTACATTTGGTAATACTTATCTTCAAGGTGCAATTACAGAAAAGTATTATAATTCGTTAAGTGATATTAAACAAGCGAGACTGTTCAAGTTAAATTTTGATAGAAGTGATACATACAATTTAATCTCAATGATAAATTATTACCAGAATAATTCAGATTGGATAAAAAAGCCTTATTATGAACCCACAAATAACGGGAATCCTTATTGGAGATATAATCCGCTTACGAATAACTGCAATAGCTTTGTTATGAATAGTTTGTATAACATATTGCCAATAGATGATTATAGAAGAGAAAATATAAAATTTGATCAATTTGATCCCCAAGCGCAAGGGGATAATCTTGAACAGGCGAATCATTTGGTAGTGGAGGTGTATAAACAATGAATTTGTATTGTTTAAGTTTAAAAAATATATGGAAAATATTGATCATTGAGGGTATATTCTCTGTCTTATTTTGCATATCAATGGCGATACTTTTTCAGATAGCTTTTTTCTCGTATAAAGCAGCATTTATACTCGGATTAGCAATAAGTCTTATTTATTCTCTTATTATCTATTTTTGTGGTAATTTTCCACTTTTATTAACTATTAAAGGTGGAATTCGGTATATAGAGATAGCAATAATATTTTTTTGTGGTTTATTATTCATCACGCTACCAGTATTCCCATTTCTTCCGGATGGAAATAATATATTGTTTGCACTTTTTGATACAGTTTGTTTTATTGGAAATTATATTTATGGAACTTCCGGTGTTATTTCAGCAATAATAACTTATATATTATGTATGTGGATAATAACTGGGGTAATTTGTTTTTTACAAAGAAAAATTCATGATGGAATTTGATGCATACCTTATTGAAGCAGTTTTCTGTACAGGATACGCCGTCATCGCTAAAGAAGACATGACAGTCAAAGGCAGCACAGTCAATGCCAAAGACATCCATCTCAAAGTAAAGTGAACTTTTTTATTTATATCGAATGATAAACTATGTTTTTATATTTACCATTTCATCCCTTTTACGGTATGGATGATTTTTGTGGCAATCAGTCCGTTTATCAGTCCTGTGGTGCCGGACAGAAAGAGGACAGGACTGTACCACAGGAACGCGGGGGTGTTTAACAGAAGAGCGGAGATCAGGAGCTGTGCCAGATTGTGTGTCACGCCGCCGATGATGCTGATTCCGGTGGGAGAGAAAGAATTTCTGCGGTAAGAAATATACATGGCAAGAAAGCTTGCTGTCGCGCCTGTAAGGCTGAAAACGGCAGTGAAGGGGCTGCCGCTGAAAACGGAAAGGAAGAATACCCGGAGCAGGGATATGGAGAGGACTTCCCCGAACGGCAGGAAATAAAAGGCAATGACAATAATGAGGTTGGCTATGCCTAATTTAATGCCGGGAATGCCTGTCCGGAAGGGAAGCATGTTTTCTATGCAGCTGAGTAAAAGTGCCATGGCTGTAAACAGGCCGATGACACTCACTTTTTTTGTCATGGATGATCTCCTTCAGCGAACGGTGCCGTCAATTTTTTTATCTGCAGCGGATTGTATTTCAATGACTAAATGATGAGGAAGGCAGATGATGGCGGAATCGGCGGTGTGAATCGCTCCTTGCCGGAGGCAGTCCTTATGGGGGCAGTCGGCAGCCGTCATTTTTACGGTTCCGTTTTTGATGGTGAACTCATTTTGTCCGTAAGGTGTACCGATGCGGATGGTATCATTTTTATCCAGCGGCCACGAACCGTACGGAGCGCCGTCTACTGTGGCGGTAACAAAACCCGTATCGTGCATAAGGGTTTCTTTTCCTATGAAGAGGAGGGCCGCTGCCAGGAGGAGGCATATAATGAGGTAAAGGTCTTTTTTTATCATGGCTTGTCAGGAAATAAGAACGACAGGAAGTTCAGAAGTAAATATTTTTTGTAAATCGGGAGTGATCATCAGGGTATTGTCATTTCTGAATAGGATCATTTGAAATTCACCGCGGTGTTCTTTCCAGAACAGGGCGGCTTTCTTTTCGCCCATAACGAAGAGAGCGGTGGAAAGAATATCCGCTTTTTCACTGTCTTTGCAGATGACGGTCACCGCGCGGAGCCCGTTTTGCGCAGGCGCTCCCGTATGGGGATCAAAAATGTGATGGTACCGCCGGCCATTTTCGATGAAGTACCGTTCGTAGTCGCCGGAGGTGACAATGGACGTGTCGGAGACGGAAAGTGTCCCTGCTGTTTTATCCGTGTCATCAGGGTGGCGCAGGGCGATGTGCCATGGTCTGCCGCCGGGTTTCGTACCGATGACTTTGATATTTCCTCCTAAATCAAGAAGGGCGTTTTTAATACCGGCAGCTTTTAAAATATCTGCCGCTTTTTCAGCAGCTGTTCCTTTTGCCATACCGCCCAAGTCAAGGGAACATCCGCTTTTCAGGAAATATTCTCCGGTTTCTTTGTTACAGGAGATATATTTCATGCCTGTTTTACCAAGTGCTTCCGCGCGCTCGGTTTCCGTCGGCACATGATAGGGGCCATGGGGGAATCCCCACAGTTTGGAGAGGGGCGCGAGGGAAATGTCAAAAGTACCGCCGGTTGACCTGTTCCATGATTCGGCAAGGCTGATCAGGCGGGCGGTGTCTTCTGAAGGGATCAGTTTTCCTTCCTTTGAGAGCCGGGAGATTTCACTGTCCGGATTTTCTACGGAAAGGAGTGTATCAAGACGGCGTATTTCTTTTTCTGCATGGAGGAAAACGGTTTCGCTGTTTTTCCCATAGGCGGTAATTTTCATGTAGGTGCCCATCGCAAAGAAGGAATGGCTTTGGGGCGCGTTGTCCTGAAAAGGAGCACATGCTGCAAGAATAAAAGGAAAGATAAGGGAAAAAAGAAATTTTTTCATTTTTTTGTTTCCCGCAGGTGATGGTTAGCGCGGCTCTGGATACGGTCGAGAGGCAGGCCGAGGGGACAGATTTTCACACAGGACAGGGATTGGCTGCACCCTGCAAAAAAGTATTTTTCATAGTTTTCTTTCAGCTTTTGGAGATGGATGTCCTCTTTGTTCTGTTCCAGTATTTTAAAAGCATGAATCATGGACGCGGCGCCGCTGAAGGTGCTTTCCGGCGTGTAGTTCGGGCAGATCTCAAGACAGCAGCCGCACATCAGACATTGTCCCGCATCATATTGAAGGGAGCGGTCGCCCTTTTCTCATCGCGGTCTTTTTCAGAAAGCCAGACCTGCATTTCTTTCAGCCGGGCAAAAATTTTTTCCCGATCTACGCGAAGGTCGCTGATGACGGGGAATTTGGAAAGGGGCGCCAGTTCTATTTTTCCTTTCTTCACGATATTGCAGAGGAAGAGGGAGCATGCCAGACGGGGAAGTCCGTTGATGAGCATGGCGCAGGCGCCGCATTTCTTTTCCTGACAGCTGGAGGCGTAGTTGATTTTCTTCGTTTCCTTCCCGTCGGCGGTAAGAAGCGGGGTACGGGTATTCAGTTCGGATAAAAAATCGGCTACTGTGAGCCTGCCGTCTCCCGTATAGGTGAATTCTTGGGTATAAGGGGCGGATCGGCTGTCTTTTTGCCGTTTGATGATGATTTTAATGTCCATCGGGATCCCCTTCTATCGCTGCTAATGAAATATGGATTCCGCCATTTTTATAAACGGCTACGGTCGTTTTTCGGTATGATTCCTGTTCATCGGGATAATCGCTTCTCGTGTGGGCGCCGCGGCTTTCTTTTCGGTTCAGCGCGCTTTTCAAAATCGCTTCCGCAAGGAGAAGGGATTTCGGGAAAGCATCGTTTTCATCAATGGCAGCGCTTTCGTCATAGAGCCCGCCGGCAGCCGCGCGAAGTTCCTGTACTTCAGAGAGGCCGAGGAGCAGTCCTTTCTCATCGCGTTCGATGCCGAGAGATTTTTGTAAAATTCGATTCAGCGCTTTTCGCGCGGCGGGAATATGGAGCCCTTCTTTTTTATCTTTTGTCCAATACGCGGGGGTCATTATTTTTTCATCAGGACGGAAGGAAGAGGTCTGCCCCGACAGATCTTCCATGGCGGAATCAGCGGCTGTCCGTCCTCCATACATGGCGCCTAAAAGAGAATTTCCTCCCAGACGGTTGGCGCCGTGGTACTGGCAGGCCGCTTCACCTGCCGCGTAAAGGTTGGCAATGGGGGTGCGGTGGTTCACGTCGACATAAAGGCCGCCCATGAAGTAATGGATACCCGGTGAAACGGGGATCGGTTCTTTTAAAGGATCAAGGGCGAGAAAATCATGGCATGCTTCAAGGACTCCAGCCAGTTTATGGATGCTCACTTCCGAGGGGATATCTCTCATGTCCAGATAAGGCTGGATGCCCTGCTTGATCCACTGCCATTCCTCCCGGGCAATGACGTCACGGGGCATAAGGTTGCCCAATGCAGGATATTTCACTTCCATGAAGTAGAATTTTTTCCCGTCCTGTTCCACGTAAAGTCTTCCGCCTTCGCCGCGGACCGCTTCTGTGATAAGCATATTTTTCCCGTGGAGTCTGGTGGTGGTGGGATGGTACTGGATCATCTCCATGTTAGCTGCAGGAAGACCGTCCGCAAAAAGAGAGGCGGTTACATTTCCTGTATTGAGGACGGAGCCCGTGGCATTTCCGAAAAGGCCGTTCAGGCCGCCTGATGCGATGATGACGGCGGAAGCGGGAATATAGGAAACCCTGTTTTTTTGTAATTCATTAACGAGGACGCCTTTTGCCTGTCCGTTTTCCGTCATGAGCTTGAGAAAACGGAAGCCTGTGATGTGTCTGATCATGCGTCCGGCTTCAAAAAAACGCGCTCTTGCAGCGAGAGTGTACATCAGCTGTTTTCCCGTACTGGCAGAAGCGAAAGCGGTTCTTTTTTTTGTCTGCCCGCCAAAAGGGCGCTGCTGGATCGTTCCGTCTTCGCTTAGGTTGAGAGACATACCCCATGCAAAGAGGGTGTTCACGATTTGGGGGCACTGTGGGTCAGGCGGTGAACGGCTTCACGGCAGGCTAAAAAGCGTCCCGCTTTGTATGTTTCCTCTTCATGGAGAGCCGGTTCATCATGTTGGCCCATGGTGTCAAGCGCTGCATTGATACCGCCTTCCGCCATGTTTGACTGGGCGCGCCACGGGGGCATTTCTTCCACGATAAAGGAAGGCACATTTTCCTCAGCCAGACGGATGGCGGCGGATAAACCGGCTGCGCCTGAGCCGATGATGACAACTCTGTCCATAAAGCCCCCCTAAAAATTCCAGTAAATGAAATAGGAAATCAAAGCGAAAAGAAACAGTACGGAAAATATGGAATACACAAGAATATAATCGGCTGTCCGTTCTTCGTATTTCAAAAGGCCCCGCTTGATCATCCAGGGTTTCGTGGCGCACAGAAGATGAATAAGAATGGCGGAGATGAAAATGATTTGTGAAGAAACGGAGAGTCGTGAATTCACGAAGGAAAAATACGCCGTTTACCGTTGTGGTATACGCGGTTATATGAAACCAGACAGAAAGAAGAATGATAAATCCCGACAGACGGATCAGCCAAAAGGACGCATTTTCTTTTAAGTACCACCGCCCGGTCCGCATTCCTTCACGCACGGCATCTTTTGACAAAAGAATACCCAGTATGCCGTGAAGAAGGAGGGCCGCAAGAAGGATATAAGAAAGGGGCTTACAATTGGATGCGGTCAGGCGGAGAAGCGTAAAAGCCCCCATGAGTCCATGGAGAGCGAGAAGCACAAGCATGAAACGGGCAAGAAAGGAATTGAATTTCTTCATGGCGATACTCTCTTTTCCAGAAGAACTAAATCAAAGCGGCCGCTGTGGACAAGGGAGCGGAACATAAGAGTGTCATAAGGACGTATTTCCACGGCATATCCTTTGTCTTTAAAAAGTGCGGCAATCTCTTCTGTGTGGGCGGTATATGCCGCATCTTCTTTATCATAGGGAATAATCATTTTCGGGCGGGCCGTTACTTTTGTGCCCATGTACTCCGAAGCGGAGGCGCCGCCTTCCTTTTCCGTGTTCACCAAAACGGTATAAACCGCTTTTTTTTTCATGGAGAGAAAGGATTTCATAGTTATTTGCTGTGGGCGGAAGCTGGAATTTCTGTAAAAAACGATCATAGCCTCCGCTTTCATAATCCGATTTTGTGGCACTCGAGACAGCATCGGTCTTTACCTCTAAGAAATTTATTGTCTGGAGAAAGAAGCCGGAGAGAAAAATAAAAAAGATTGTCAGAGGTGCGATAAGTTTTCGTGGTTTCATGGAGTATCTGATGCCTGTTTAAATGAAATATAAAAATATACGCTGTCTTATAAGATGGTTTTCCGGGCATGCAAATCAGTTTCTTTGTAAGGCGGCCTTATTTATTTTACAAGGCCTGCCGACTGTTTTTCAGAAGAGAACTATGCATGGCAGTTATGAAAAACATAAGTTTATATCGTATATGATCGAAGTGAATCTGAATCTGATTGATGAATTGAAATTTTAACGCTGATGTTTGAAGAAATATTGACAGAGAAGTGATAAGTGGTTACTCTTATAATATACCACAATATATTTGGCATTCCTAATATAATATATTGGAGCAGTTATAATTTATATGTGGAACATATATGGAAAATAGGAAGACATGGTGAATCAAAAAGAAGAGATATGCACGGACATAGGAAAAGCGATGGGCACGTTTCTTCGTATAACGTCTTATGGAAGGCCGCAGGGAGAGGTGTCCAAAGCGGTGCGGGCATATTTCCGGAATGTGGAAAATCTTTGCAGCCGTTTCCGAAGTGACAGCGATGTATCCCGTATTTCCGCAGCCGCCGGGGTAAAACCCGTGATGGTTTCTTCTCTTTGCAGGGATGTCTGCCGCTGTTCTTTGCGTGAAGCGGCGTTCACCGGAGGTATTTTTGATCCTACTGTCGGCGCGCTTACTTCTTTATGGAATATCGGCGGGGAAAACGAAAGGATTCCCTCTGAGGAAGAGATAGAGAAGGCAAAGGTCCTCATTGATTACAAGCATATAGAAATCGGTGAGCGATCCGTATTTTTGAAAGAGAAAGGAATGTCTCTCGACCTGGGCGGTATCGCAAAAGAGTATGCCCTTCATCAGGCGGCAGCTCTTGCGGAACACATGGGAGAATGCTCCATGATGATTGACGCAGGCGGAGATATCTGCGTCGTGGGAAACAAGCCGGACGGTTCTGCATGGCGTCTTGGCATCCAGCATCCCCGACAAAGGAGTACGCTCATCGCAACAGTCGCGCTCGGCAGCGAGGATACCGTAGAAACGTCAGGTGATTACCGCCGGTTTCTTTTGAAAGACGGATTGATGCAAAGCCATATTTTCCAAATCAAAGAAAATACCGCTTATCAGCGCCACGCTTATTTACAAAAGAAATGGGGAAATGCTCCCGGTCAGCGGCGCGGCGTGTATCGCCGGCGGTCTTGATAAGGTGCGGGAGTGGCTGGAACGGATTCCCCGGCTGGAAGGTATTTTTATCACGGAAGATTTACAGGCCTACGTGACGGAGGGAATCAGCGACCGTGTCCGTATACTTACGAAAGATACGGATCGGCGGGCTCTCATACGGCATGAATATGAAGGAGAGTGTCATGGAAGTTATTGACGTATTTAAGTCGGGCGGCCCCGTTATGTACGCGCTGCTGCTCTGTTCTATATGCACAGCGGTCATTATGATCGAGCGGGGCATGTTTTATCACCGGGCAGGAAAAAATCTGGGAATCTTTGTGGATAACCTGCCTGATATGCTTTTAAATAAAAGTTGGAATGACGCTTATGCCGATGCGGCGCAGGAAGACAATGCGGCTGCTTTTGTGGCGCAGGAAGGCATTCGTGCCGCGGCGGAAGGAAAGGATTTGCGGCTGGCTTTGGATACGGCGTACAGCACGGCCGCCGCCGAACTTCGAGCCCATTTGAATTATTTATCCATGATTGTCACGTTATCCCCCCTTTTGGGGCTTTTGGGAACGATTGCGGGTATGATCAGTTCGTTCCAGATTTTCAATTTACAGGCGGGACAGCCTATGGCTATCACCGGGGGGATTGGCGAAGCGCTTATCGCAACGGCGGCAGGTCTTTGTGTCGCTATTTTCGCTCTTGTTGTCCATACCGTTTTTGCGCAAAAGATGGATGATATTTTGACCGTTATAGAAAAAGCGGACGCCATCATCTCTTCGGAGGGCAGAAAGAGAGGCATCTGATGAGGGGGAAGCGGAATTTCCATCTGCTCTCGCAGCCGGAGGTCATCATTATCCCGATGATTGATATCATGCTCTTCCTGCTGGTATTTTTCATGGTGAGCACGATTTATATGGTTCATCTGAATACGCTTCCTGTTAATTTGCCTGCAGCGCAGGCGGCGCGATCGGAAACGAAGCCGACAGTGGTTTCTGTCACGGTGAATAAGGCGGGCCATGTCTTTTATGATATGGATGCAAAACCAACGGCTGGTATTTCCGAAAGGGTAAAGAAAACGCTTGCGGAAAAGCCGGAGACCATATTCGTCATCCGCGGGGACAGGGATACGAATTATGCGGATATTACAAGTGTGCTTGATTCGTTGAAGGCCGCGGGAGCGCGCCATGTCTCCCTGGCAGCAGAATCGGGGAAGAGGTAGTTATGCATTATCGTACGAACTGGCTTGTCGTTATTCTTCTGGCGCTTGGTCTCCATGGTGCCGTCTTTGGCGGACTGATATTGGTAAGGCCGCTGCTGGACGGATCGGCGGAGGAAGTCGCGTCGGAAGTGGGAACAACCATTGAATTGGAAGATGCACCGCAAAGCGGCGAGGGGGAAGAAACGAAAGATCCCGGCTATGAAGATGGTGCGGAGGGAGGTTCTCTTGTAGGAGAGGCACTTCCCGGCAAAGGGCTGGAAAATATAAAAGCGGCGGATATTTCTAATGAGCCGGCAGCGGAAACGGATATCGTGAAAGTTATGGAGGAACGGGAAAACCCGCCTCCCGATACGGAACCGGAACCTTTGGGAAGAGACGGAAGCCGACGTTCCCGAAGAAAAGGCGGATACTGAACCGATCGTTGCGGAAAATGAAAAAGATGCGGTGAAGAAATTCCAGCAACAAATTGAAGACGCAAAAAAAGATCCGAAGAAAAAAATATCAAGTACTATCGTGGTGAAGAAAAAAGGTGACGGCAGTACGCATACGATGGGTCAGCCGCCGAAAATCATCGTGGATTCTTATCCGCCGGAAGGAATGTATACATTTAAAGGCGTTGTCCGTGTGTTTACGACGATCGGAGAAGATGGGAAGGTAAAGAAGACAAAGGTGGCGGTTACTTCAGGGCGGCGCGGTGTGGATGAGCTGGCGATGGCGTTCTGCCGCCGCTGGACGTTCAAACCGGCGCTCGACTCGAAAGGACAGCCCATGGAATGTATCAAATTGATCCGTATACCGTTCAATCTGCCGCCGGAAAAGATGAAAGATCAAATTGACAGGAATACATAGTTCATCCGGGAAATCGGCGGATGATGTGATTAAAGAGGGAGGAGCAGATGAAAAAAAGAACAATGAAATTTTTATATAGTATCGCAGCAGCGCTGTTTCTCTTGCTGACTGCGGCACTGCCTGCCGAAGCGGCACAGAACTGGATGCAGGTCTATGCCCATGTGGAGCAGATGATCAATAAGGGCGTCGAACAATATAATAACGGCGATTTAGAAGGCGCGAAAAAAATAATCAATGATTCTTACTATGGCATTTACGAAAATGACGGGCTGGAAAAAGCAATCAGGACGACTATTTCTTCGAAGAACGCCAACCTGACGGAATATCAGTACAGCGAGCTGAAAAAAGCGATTCGTGAAAATAGGGGTAAAGATGCGGTTCGCGGAGAAGCCGATAAACTTCTTTCTATGATGAAAAATGATATCGAGTCTCTTGACAGCAAAGGGGCAGGCGGCGGGCGGTGGACTTCTTTCTGGCCGGCATTCCTGATCATGCTTCGCGAAGGGATGGAAGCGATTCTCGTTCTTGTAGCGATTATGGCGTATCTGGCGAAGTCGGGAAATAAAAAATACCTCGGCACCGTTTACAACTATTCCATTGCTGCTGTGGCGGCAAGCTTTATCACTGCTTATATTTTCAGCGTTATCCTCGGTAAGTTTACCGGCGGCGCGTCAAGAGAAGCTATTGAAGGCGTGACGGCCCTTATTGCTGTCGCTGTTCTTCTGTCCGTCGGATTTTGGATGGGCGGAAAGGCAAAAGGCGATGAATGGAAGAAATATATAGAAAGTATGATGAAAACGACCATTACCACAGGAAAAGCGAGGGCTCTCGGGCTGGCAGCGTTTCTTGCGGTGTACCGTGAAGGGGCGGAAGTGATTCTTCTACCAGGCGCTTTTTAACGGCGCTTCAGGGGATACTGATATGATCTGGTTCGGATTCGGGACCGGATGTGCGGTTCTTGCTGTTATTTTTGCCGTTATCCGTCTGGGGCTGTTCCGTATACCGCTCCGTCCTTTCTTTATCGTCACAAGTATTCTGATGTACCTTATGGCTGTCAGCTTTGCCGGCGGCGGAATCAGCTCTTTGCAGGAAGCCCAGCTTGTTCCCCAGACGGTAATTACCGCTTCATGGTTCCCAAATATTGACTGGCTCGGCCTTTATCCGACTTATGAGTCTGTGGGGCTCCAGCTTGCGCTTCTTATTGCTGCAGGTATCACGCTGATTGTCCGTGGAAGAAAGCGCGCGTAAATATTTCTTTCAGACTCTTCAGAAGAATAAGAAGGGTCGTAAGCAGGGTTATAATTGGGGGCTTGATCTCCAGGCGCCCCATTTATATACAATTATTTTTCCATTTTTTTATAAGGAGAGTGTTAAAATGAACAGTTTCAAAAAAAGTTTTTACCGCAGGACTTGCTGCCGCTGCATTATTGGCGGGAGGCATGACGGCTTCCGCAGGATTCCAGGAATATCCGATCGGCGATGAACAGGAAGATACCGTCAACCACTTCAAAGTGGCTCTCGTATATTTCCAGCCGGTACAGATGGAACCGGAAGGCTCCATGCTGGCAGCGGATAAGGCGGATATCCATATGGAGACCGATATCCATGCCACGGAAGGCAACGAATGCGGCTTTGGCATCGGGGAATGGATCCCGTACCTCACCGTCCACTATAAACTGACCAAAGTGCAGACCGGGGAATCTATCGAAGGCGTATTCATGCCGATGAGCGCCGATGACGGTCCGCACTACGGCGCAAACCTGAAGCTTCTTGGCGCAGGTACATATGAATGCGAATTTTCCATTGACAGCCCGGCACGTCAGAATTACAGCCTCCATGTAGATAAGGAAACAGGCGTTACCGGTCGCTTCTGGGAAGAACCGGTCGTCATGAAATGGACTTTCGACTATGTTCCGCGCAATTGGTAATGTAAGAGGGGAAGCAGGCGGAACGGTCTTTCCCAAGTGATGTTTTCAAATGCTGTAAAGAAATCCCCGGGCGGCAGGACAATAAAGAAATATAATATCTGCGCTGCGGAAAAATTTCTTTATCCGGTCTGTTCCGGGGATTTACTTGCAGCGGTTTCTTTTTGTGATTATTCGAAAGGAATTCTCATGATGCAGTTTCAAATGTTTCTGCAGCAGCTTATTCCCGCCATGGAATTCGGTACTGCGCTTATGACGCCGCTGGCAGTGCTGCTTGCTATCCTGTACAGTTGTGACGGAGGGAATCTTCGCAAAACTTTCAGAAAAGCTGCTTATTGGGGATTTTGGGGCTCTGTCTTCATCATGGCGGCCAAACAGGGGACAAGAAATGCGGTCAGCCGTGAAGGGTTTGAGGGATTGATGGCATTTTTTGCCATTATCAGCGAACTTATTCTGGCAGGTGTGCTTCTCGGTTCATCCGAAAAATTCATGAAGCGGCTTGGCATTTTTAAAAAGGGCGTCATTATCAACGTACTGGCTCTTACGATGTACTACGGCATGGAAATATGGCTCATTCCCGTGACCACCGTGCTGAATGTGAATAATCCGTTTTCTGCGGAAATGCTTATCCGCATGCTCGGATTTGCTACAGGATTATTTATTGCTGTCGTGGGGAGCTGGCTCATTTACCATGCGGCAAAATCGCTGAACGACAAACGGCTGTATACTGTATTTCTTATACAGGTGGCGGCGCTTTTAATTCAGCAGATTATTTATCTTGTCCAGATTCTGATGGCAAGGGGAATCCTTCCTGCACGGTACCTGATCAAGGTGATGGCACCGGTTATTGATCACCAGGACTGGTTTATTTTCATTGTGTTTATCGTGGTCTTTGCGGTTCCTGCCGCATTGTTTTCACAGAAATGCCCGGCGAGGCCGGCAGGCTGCAATCCTGCACAGTATAGGAAAATCGTGGCAGACGATATACATAAAAAGCGCTGGGGCAAGGCTTCCGTAGGCGCGCTCATCGTGATGATCATTCTTTCCAGCGTGGGCAGTGCTTATGCAAACAAAAAGGAAGAATTGGTTCCTGCGGTGTCCGTTACCGCAAAGGATCAGATGGTGAGCATTGATATCAATAAGGTGAATGACGGACATCTCCACCGTTTTGCCTATCGGACGAAGAAAGGGACGCAAGTGCGTTTCATCGTGGTGCTAAAAGGCGGCTCCGCTTACGGAGTCGGACTGGACTGCTGTGAAATCTGCGGGCCGACAGGCTATATTGAAAGAGAAGGACAAATCGTCTGCAAACTTTGCGACGTGGTTATGAATAAGCAAACAATCGGACTTCCCGGCGGCTGCAACCCGATTCCCGTAAAATATGGAGTAGGGAACGGACAGATCCGGATCGAGCAGAAAGAGCTGGATGCCGCAGCGAAGTATTTCCGTTAGCAGAAAGGAGGATATAATTGTTCTGGCAAATGGTAAAAGGCGCCATACTCCGGCAGGGGCGCCAGCTTCTTTCGTGGCGCTTACCGTAGCCCTCGGCATTTCACTGGCAACGGCGATGCTGAATGTCATGTTTGACGTAGGAGAAAAGGTGAATCAGGAACTGAAAGCCTTTGGCGCAAATATCACGGTGACGTCAAAAAATTCCTCCATTCTGAAAGATATTTACGGGCTGGACGATGAATCGGCACCGAAAGAATACTTGAAAGAATCTGACCTGGGGCAAATCAAGACTATCTTTTGGACAAATAACATTGTCGCCCTTTCTCCCCATCTGAACGGCCATGTCACGTTGGACAACGGTGTATCTGTTCCTGTTTCAGGCACGTGGTTTGATCATAAGATGGATCTTCCCACCGGTGAAGTTTTCGTTACAGGAGAGCAATATCTCAAGTCCTGGTGGCAGCTGGATGGAGAATGGCCTGAAGAAAAAGAAGAAAATTCCGTTCTTGTGGGGAAGGATCTGGCGGCTTCCCTGCATGTAAAAAAGGGAGACACCCTTTACTATACTAATAAGGATGGAACAAAAGGTTCATTTACCGTTTCAGGCATTCTTACCGGCGGCGGTGAAGAAGACGGTGAAATTATCGCGTATCTTCCGGCTGTGCAGAAAGCTCTCGGTCTGGAAGGAAAGGTGGATACCGTCACTGTCAGCGCCATGACGACACCCGAAAACGAATTGGCCCGCCGTGCCGCTGCCAATCCGAAAAGCCTTTCTATCAAAGAATATGAAATCTGGTATTGTACTTCATATGTAAGCTCCATCGCTTATCAGATCGAAGAGGTCATCCACGGTTCCGTGGCCCGTCCTGTCCGGCAGATTGCCGAATCGGAAGGGCGTATTCTGGACAAAACACAGCTTCTTATGCTTCTCATCACTGTCCTTTCCCTGCTTTCTGCCACCATGGGGGTTTCTAACCTGGTCAGCGCAAATATCATGGAAAGAAGCAGGGAACTGGGGCTGCTGAAGGCTCTCGGCGCAACGGATGTTTCAGTAATCATCCTCGTCCTGTCAGAAATTTTTATGGCAGGTCTGGCAGGCGGTATCTTAGGCTATTTTGTAGGGCTCGGCTTTGCGCAGATTATCGGTCATGCCGTTTTCGGATCGGGTATCGCGGTGAACCTGATTGTCATTCCGATTCTCATCGTGCTTCTGATTCTTATGATCCTGCTTGGCAGTCTGCCTGCGATTCGTTCGATTCTCAGGCTCCGTCCGGCAATTGTTCTCCATGGCAGGTGATTCCTATGAATATAAAACGACTACATATGTACCTGGTCATGGTGACAAACGCGCTTCTGCGGAGAAAACTGAGAATGTTTATTGCCCTTTTGGCGGTGGCTATCGGTGCGACAATTATTTCGGGCATGATCACGGTGTATAAAGAAGTACCCGAGCAGATGGGGCGTGAATTCCGCGCATACGGTGCAAATCTCCTCCTGCTTCCCGCCAACGGGAAAGCAACCATGGAGGAGGCGGCTGTCGCCCCCGTTTATGATATGCTGAAAGACAAAGAAATAATCGGTGCGGCGCCTTTCCTTTATGAACGTTTGAAGATTAATGAGTCACCCGTACTTACCGGCGGCACTGATTTCAATGAGATCAGAAAGGTAAGCCCCTACTGGCAGATCAATGGAGAAATGCCGAAAGAAAATTCCAAAGAAATACTCCTTGGCTATGAGCTGTCCGAACGCTTTCAGGCGAAACCGGGGTCGCAGGTTATCGTAGCGCTTGGCGACGGAACGAAGGAAGAAACATATACTGTTTCGGGCATTGTCCGCACCGGAGGCAAAGAAGAACAATTTGCCTATGTGGATATTAAGAGCCTTTGGGATTTTCTGGGAAAGCCGAATCTTCTGAGTATGGTGCAGGTGAGTGTTGTGGCGAATTCAGGAGACCTGGAAGCTCTTGCGGCCCGTATGGCGGCCGAAACACCCGATGTCCATCCGCAGACAGTAAAGCAGATTGCCGCATCGGAACAGACCGTCCTCGGCAAACTGCAGGCCCTTGTTCTGCTCGTTACCGTAGTTGTTCTCCTTCTGACGCTTGTCTGTGTGGGAACGACGATGACCGAAGTCGTTTCTGAACGGCGCCGTGAAATCGGTTTGAAGAAAGCCCTTGGGGCAACGAACAGAAATATAGCAGGAGAGTTTTTCGGAGAAAGCTGTATGCTCGGCTTTATCGGCGGAATAATCGGCACAGGATGCGGATATCTTTTTGCTCTTGCCGTCGGAGTCAATGTTTTTGGCAGGAGTCTTGAAGTTTCATTTCCCATTGCGATTATGACGATTATTCTTTCCATTGTAGTGACAGCTGTGGCGACGATGCTGCCTGTACGAACCGCTGTAAAAGTGGAGCCGGCCATCGTCCTGCGTGGTGAATAAGGAGCGTATGATGAGTCTTTTAAAATTAACCGATGTGGGCATGCTCTACGGCGGGCGTGTTCCTGCACTGGAACATATCAACCTGACCGTGGAAAAAGGAGACTGGCTCGCCGTCATGGGGCCGTCCGGTTCAGGAAAAACCACGCTGATGAATATCATCGGCTGTATGGATAAACACACTTCGGGGGAAGTCATCCTTGACGGAATCAATCTGAATGAAGTGTCCAAAAACGAACTGACACAGATCCGGCGTGATAAAATCGGCATGGTGTTTCAGCAGTTCCATCTGATTCCCTATCTGACGGCTGTGGAAAATTTGATGGTCGCCCAATACTATCACAGCATTCCCGACAAGAAAGAAGCCATGGAAGCCCTGGCCCGTGTCGGTCTTGAAGACAGGGCGGGTCACCTGCCGAGCGAGCTTTCCGGCGGCGAACAGCAGCGCGTGTGTATCGCAAGAGCTCTGATCAATTATCCGGTCCTTATTCTTGCCGATGAACCGACAGGAAATCTGGATGAGAAAAATGAAAAACTGGTCATGAACCTTTTCCGTGAACTCAATGAAGAGGGGCATACCATCATTACCGTTACCCATTCCGACCATGTCGGCAAAGCGGCAAAACGGATCGTTATCATCGAGCATGGACATATGCGTGAAGGAGGAGAAGAAGAAAAAGCATGAAAAATTTAAAGAAATATGGCGCTGCGGCTGCAGCCGGCCTGGTGGCAGCGACGCTGCTCAGCGGCTGCGGTGATACCAAAGAAGCGCCTGCGTCCGAAGGCAGCACAAAATCGGGGCTGACCCAATATAAACCGCCGAAAGTGGACACGAAAGGGCTCCTTTCCAAGGCGAAAGACGGTACCTTTGAAGGAAAGAGCGCCGCAAATGGAGAAGGAGAGTATTCCATTATTTCCATTACGGTGAAAGACCATAAAATCACGGCAGCTACTTTTGACGGCTTCCTGAAAGACGGAAAACGGAAAGGGGAGGATTATGGAAAAACAAACGGAAAAATAGAAAATAAGGTTTATTACAACAAAGCCCAGCTTGCATTGAAAGCAAATAAAACTTATGCGGAAGCGCTGCTGCAGAAACAGGAGCTGAATAAAGTCGATGGCATCTCCGGCGCTACCCTTTCCTATAAGCAGTTTTTCGATGCGGCGCAGCGTGCTTTGGAAGAAGCGGGCAAATAATTATTGTCATCGGGAACGTGTAACAGCGTTCCTGTTTTTATTTCCATGGACGGCGGGATATAATGTAAAAAAACAGGAAGGAAAACCATGGACAGAAAAAAGAAAGCTGACGGACTTTTGGCGGGTACTGTATTAATCTGCCTGCTTGCGGCGCCATTTAAAGAAACCGGCTTGCTTGGCGGCGGACTTTTCCATATGGCCTTTGCTGCTTCCGTGGGAGGGATTGCCGACCTTTTTGCCGTATCTTCTCTTTTCGGAAAACCTCTGGGGATTTCTTATCGTACTGACATTATCGCCAAACGAAGGGACCAAATCGTGGACATGGCGCGGGACATGGTAGGGAAAGAACTGTTTACGGAAGAACTGCTGGAAGATTTTCTGGAAAAGAATTTACGGGCGGAACGTATTCTTGCTCAAATTGAAAAACAGAAAGAACTTCTCCTGCCTTTACTGGAATCTGCCTGCCGCTGCGGCATTCTTGCCGTGGATAAAGGCAAGCTTTGGAAGCTGCTTCTTCGGGAAGGAAAAAATGTTATTCAAAAAGAAAACTGGGCAGGCCGTATCGCTTTTGCTCTTTACACATTGAAAAACTATGAAGGAAAACAGGTACTTGCCCAAGTACTTGCGAAAGAAGTGAAAGGATTCCTTCAGAACCGCTTTACCCAGACAGAAGTAAGACGGTTCTATCAAAGCGCCTGGGCGAAGTACAGGGACAGGGGGTGGTTCCGCGGTTTGCTGGAGAGCTTTGTTGAAAGAGAAGAAACGGAAAATATCCGCCTTATTCAGGAGCAGGTGTGGAATCTGGCGGATTCCATCGTTGATCCCGGAAGTGAAGTAAGGTGCGCCCTTGGAAAGAGCTATGACAGCTTTCTTAAACGGCTTACAGAAGATAAAAAACTGCAGGAGGAAATCAATACATGGGTGTCCGCTAATCTTGCAAGTCTTTTGGAAAACAGGAAAGACTTCTTTGAAAACCTTTGGGAGAGCCATCAGGAAAATGTGGAAAAATTTCTGGCAGTAAAAATACTGGACCTTGTAAAAAATGAATTGGGGAATCCTGAAAAAAAGGAAAGAAACGATAAATTCCTCTTAAAGCAATGCAGGCGCCACGTCGGCTGGCTCCATGAAAAAATTGCCGGCGGTGTCACCAAAGCACTCTCTCCTTACGACGGCAGAAAGATGGCAAGCATGGCAAAGAAAAGTGTTCAAAATGAAGTGCAGGCTATCCGAATCAACGGTACCATCATCGGCGGTATGGCAGGACTGCTCTTCTATCTTGCGGTATGGTCGGGAGGGATTTTCTGATGAAAAGATATAAAACGGCGAACCGCATCTTCCTGGCATCAGCCATTCTTTTCGTAATCGCCGTAGGAGTTCACTGTTTCTGTGAAAATCCTTTAGCAGGCCTTTTTTACTTCCTTGCCCAGTCCTGTCTCATCGGCTGTTTTGCCGACTGGTTTGCCGTAGAAGCCCTTTTCCGGAACAGACTTCATCTTCCTCTTTTTAAACCGCTTATTCCTGCTAACAGGGAAGCTGTTCTCCGGCGGCTTCAGGAAACGGTGGAAGGAAAACTGGTGGGGAAAGAAACTTTTACTGATTTGCTGAAAAATTTTTCCCTCATTCAATTCATTGAAAAAGAAGCGGAAGCTTCCGTGAAAGATATCGAAACCGACCTTGCCCGGAGCGGCGGAGAACTTCTTCTGGGATTCATGGAAAACCATAAGAAAGACTTGTCCCGCTGGATCAGGCAAGGCGTGGACAACGCAAAAGGCAGTCTTGCTGCTTATCTCAGAAAAAAAGCGCTGGAAGGAAACTATACGGAGCAGCTTCTGGATAAGCTCCTTGAAGAAGCACAGCGTGCCGTCAAATCAGACCGAATGAAGCAGATGATCACAAACAAACTGGAAAAATTGGGAGAAAATCGGGAGCGCGGATTTTTGGAAAGGCTCGTTTATAGCTTTGCAAAGTTTACAAATACCGTAGACTATGAAGATATGGCGGAAGCTTTCTTTGCGGCGCTGTCAGAACGAATCGAACTGTGGCGCGTGGATATCCACCCTTTTCACAAAACGCTCCTGAAAGAATGGAATGCTGCTGTAGAAGCCTTCTTGAAAACAGAAGAAGCGGAAAAAGCCCTTGCCGATTTTGCGGAAGAACTCTATCAATCTGTTTCCGTGGAAGAAAAAACGGATGCCTTATACAACAGTCTTTATGAAAAATGGGCGGCAGGAGATCAATTTGAAAAACGTTTCGTCCCGAAATTGCGGACTATGCTCCACAATGCTCTCCGAAGCGTGGCGGAAAACAAAGAACTCCGTGCCGGCATTGATGAAAGCGCCAGAGCTTTGGGATGGAATATTTTGGAAGAAGAATATCCCCGTATTTCTTCCGTCACCGCAGATATCCTGAAAAAATTCAAGGACAGCGACCTGAATGAATTTATTGAAGCAAAAGTCCACAAAGAACTGGAAGGAATCCGAATCAACGGGGCTGTTGTGGGACTCGTTGCCGGTGCTGCACTCTACGGATTGATTGAGTATCTTTACCTGCCTATTATTTCCTTACTCTTTTCGTTATAAAGGAAATCTGTAAGTCCTGACGAATAAAAAGTCCTGTAAAAGGCAGGCCGGTTTTTGTTATAATGGGCGAAGAGGTGATAATAATGGAATTTTTAAATGAAAAGAACATGATTGTTGACGGCGTGGACAAGTATTATGTTTCCGAACTGAAGCGTGTGTACGGCAGTGCGGAATACGATGGAGAGGAATTTGTTTTCCTTTATGATCCGGAACAGGAAGATACCACCCGCGCCTATCGCCCTGACAGCTTCGTGATGGCGGTAATGATGGACGATGAGATTTTCGACGGCAAGGTGCTTCAGTACCTCGTGACCCTGTCCTATGACGGACATGTGAAAGGCGTGGAATATCTGGGACTGGATGATGCAGGCCGTCCTGATGCCGTTGATGTGGAATAAGAGAAACTGGCGAATGAAGAAAAGGAGTTGTGAAAAGATGAGTTTCTTTTTGCAGCTCCTTTTGTGACGGTTTTATGAGTAATAAAAGAGCTGCGAATCGGGATCGTCCCTTTCACAGCTCTTTTTTGTTTTATTCAATTTTCAGTAAAGTATTATCTGCTGCCCAAGTGGTTATCGAACATGTAGAGGAGAGCGGCGCCTTCCTGTGCTTTTTCGAATCCCGTGATGTTGTCGCGGGCGTTGACTTCTTCTTCAATCTGTTCGGTGACGTACCACTGGAGGAAGATTTCGGTTTCCAGATCGCCTTCTTCGCGGGCAAGTTTAACAAGGCTGCGGATGGAAGCGGAAACGGCTTCTTCGTGAGCCAGAGAGTCTTTAGCGACATCCAGCGGATTGTCGTAGTGTTTCTTGACACCTTCAATCGGAAGGAAGTCGACGGTACCGTCTCTGTCTTCAATGTAATCAATGAGTTTCAGGGCGTGTTCTCTTTCTTCTTCATACTGTTTGTCCAGCCATTTTGCATAGCCGTTCAGTGCCAGGTTTTTCATGTCGTGGGACATGGAACGATAGAGGTAGCCGGATGCAAATTCCATGTTCACCTGTTCAACAAGCGCTTTTAAAAGTTTCTTTGATAATTTCATGATAAATCTCCTTTTTTATAAACTCTTAAGTATCTAAAACTTTCTATACACACTATAACATAGAAAAATATCGATGTAAAGGGGTGAGTTAAAAAGATTTAAAAATTTTTTAGGCAGTCTTTTCTGATGCATGACGTATTATAGAAATACATAATAGAAATACATACAGGAAATACTCTTTATAAAAAATATTCATTCCTTTATAGTGGTATTTATTTCAGCAGAAAGCTGCTTTGACTTGACAATACTTGACAGTATCTATGGTTGGGCATACAATTTTTAGAATAGTATTAAATGGGAAGTTATGCCCGAAACAAGTTATGTAAAAGTGGAGGATAAGATGAGCAAGCCTCTTGTTGCTATAGTAGGACGCCCGAATGTGGGAAAATCTACGATTATTAACGGCCTTGCCCAGAAGCGTGTGTCAATTGTTGAAGATATCCCCGGTGTGACGCGGGATCGTATTTACTGTGACGTGCGCTGGCTGGATCGTGAGTTTACCATGATTGACACGGGCGGTATTGAGTTTCGTGATGAAGCGGATCAGATATCCGACGGTATCCGACAGCAGGCGCAGCTTGCCATGGAAGAGGCAGATGTGATTCTTTTTGTCGTCGATGCCCGTGTCGGTGTGCAGGAGGATGATCAGACGATTGCGGGAATGCTTAGGCGTACGGGAAAACCCGTGGTACTCTGCGTGAATAAAGTGGACAGTGAAAATCAGAAAATGGATACGTATGAGTTTTATTCCCTGGGAATCGGCGATCCCATGCCGGTATCCGCTGTGAACCATCTGGGATTCGGTGATTTGCTGGATAAGATTTCGGAAGGATTTCCGCCTCGTGAGGAATATGATTCTCCCGATATCATCCGCACGGCGATCGTGGGGCGTCCGAATGTAGGGAAATCGACGCTGATCAATTCTCTTCTCGGTTATGAGCGTTCTCTTGTGGCTGATGAAATGGGAACTACTCGTGACGCTGTGGATTCCGTATGGAAATACAAAGGGAAGACTTTCATTCTTGTAGATACGGCAGGGATGCGTAAGAAAGGAAAGATTGACGAACCTCTGGAAAAGTACAGTGTTATCCGTTCGATTCGTGCAATTGATAATTGCGATGTGGCGATTTTTGTCCTTGATGCGAACGATATGCTTACGGAACAGGATAAAAAGATTATCGGGTATATCCATGAGGCTGGCAAAGGACTTATCCTTATGGTGAATAAGTGGGATATGATTCCCAAAGAGACGAATACCATGGTGGAATTGGAAAGGCAGGTACGTGACGGCCTTCCTTTTGCTCCTTATATCCCCATGCTTTTTGGATCGGCTCTGACAAAGCAGCGCATCCAGCGCCTCGGCGATATGATTTACAATGTGGCGGAGCAGCAGTCCATGCGGGTGTCTACGGCAGTTCTGAATGATTTGCTGGATGATGCGAAAATTGTGAATCCGCCTCCTGCCCATGCAGGCCGTGTGGCGAAAATTTATTATATGACGCAGGTGGGGATCCGTCCGCCGACTTTCGTCATGTTTGTGAATGACGCGAACCTGATTCATTTTTCTTATGTCCGTTTTATAGAAAACCGCCTTCGCGCCGCCTTTTCTTTTGAGGGGACACCAATCCGTATCGTGCTGAGGAGCAAGAAAGACGGTGACGAATTATGATGGAAACGGTTGTAATCGTACTTCTTGCCTATCTTATCGGTGCTGTCCCGTCAGGATATCTTATTGGGCGGATCTTCTACGGCGTCGATTTGAAGAAGACGGGAAGCGGAAATATCGGAGCAACAAACGCGTACCGTACACTTGGAATGAAAGCGGGGCTGGCGGTGTTTTTCTGTGATTTCATGAAAGGGGTTATTGCTGTTCATCTGGGAATGCCCGAACCGACAACGGTTCTCTTATGTGCGCTTTTTGCAATTATTGGGAATGACTGGTCCATTTTCCTTAAATTTAAGAGCGGCAAAGGGGTAGCCTGCGGTGTGGGAGCCTTTACGTATATCTGTGCGCCGGCGACGATTGCATCATTTATCGTCTGGCTCATTGTTTTTCGATGGAAGAAAATCGTTTCGCTCGCCTCAATCGCGGGTGCACCGGTGGTACCGATCGTTATTTGGGTTTTGGGAGAACCTTGGGAGTATGTGGCATTCAGTCTGGCGGCGGCTCTCATTGTTGTGGTAAAACATAAGGAAAATATCGAAAGACTTCTGCGGGGAGAAGAAAAACCGATTATACGGGGAAAGAAGGAATCGCAGTGAAAATAGCCATGATCGGTTCCGGCGGATGGGGGACGGCGATGGTTACATCGCTTGCCGCCCGCCATGATGATTTGGAACTGTACTGCCGCAGGGAAGAAGCGGCACGGGAGTTGAATGAAACAAGAGAGAATAAAGAATATTTACCGGGGGTCCGCATTCCGGTCCATGTAAAAATTACGAGTGATTTGGAAAAAGCTGTGTCCGGTGCGGACTGCGTGGTGTTGTCTACTCCGTCTAAAGCGGTAGAAATAACGGCGGAAGCTATGGCGCCTTTTATGAAGAAAAATGCTGTTGCAGTATGTGCTTCTAAAGGTCTTGCCGATGAAGCGGGCCATCGTTTATCGGAAATCATTTCAGAAAAGTTTTCTTCCGTAACGGACCGGATTGTTGTTTTATCCGGACCGAATCATGCGGAAGAAGTGGGTCTCGGTCTTCCGGCGGCAACCGTGGCGGCATCGGAAGTGCCGGAAGCTGTACAGATCGTGCAGGATGTTTTCATGCGGCCCGTGTTCCGTGTATACCGCAGTGATGATATCCGCGGCGTAGAATACGGCGGCGCATTGAAAAATATCGTAGCTCTTGCCTGCGGTGTGCAGGACGGAATAGGTCTCGGCGATAATTGTCGTGCTGCGCTTATGACACGGGGGCTTGTGGAAATGGCAAGATTTGGCGTGCATTTCGGCGCCCGCCGGGAAACTTTTTTCGGCTTATCGGGAATGGGCGACCTTGTTGCTACATGTACCAGTACCCACAGCCGCAATCACAGGGCGGGCCTTATGTTGGGAAAAGGAAAGACTGCGAAGGAAATCTGCGAAGGAACCCACATGGTGGTAGAAGGAATGCGCACGGCTTTCCTGGTGAATGAAATCGCAAGGCGCGAACATATCGATATGCCGATTACCGAAGAAGTGTGCCGCCTTCTGGAAGGGGAACACACGGCGCAGGAAGCTTTGGAAAATTTGATGACCCGTGCGAAAAAGGCCGAAATTGAGACGTATCTGGAGCCCTGATAAAAACCGGGCGGGGAATCATAGTATAAATATATGAGCCGTTTGCCACATTGTGGTATAATTTAATAAATTTCCAATTGGTATTTCAAGCAGTATATTTTTTGAAAACTGATGGGAAATAAGAATATCATCCTTGAAACGGAATGAAAAATGAGAATCATTGGAGGAAGCGCGAAGGGGACAGCCTTACGGTCGCCTGTGGGGAAAGGGATGACACGGCCTACGCTCGGGCGGGTACGTGAAAGTATATTCAATGTGCTTGCCAATGTGGGAATGAAAGATACCTGTGTGCTTGATATTTTCGCGGGAACCGGCGCGATGGGACTGGAAGCTTTGAGCCGGGGCGCGGCACATGCGACGTTTTTGGATAAGGCGACATGTAAGCTTATCTGTGAAAATGCGGTGAAATGCCATGTGGAAAACAGGGCGGATGTTTTACCCGGCGATGTCAGCCGTTCTTTGGCAAAGCTTGCAGGGAACAGGTATGACTATTTGTTTATGGATCCTCCTTACGGGAAGGGCTATATTGATCAAATTCTTGCTTTGATTTTCGCTTGCAGGCTTCCTGCTGAGAATGCTATTATTATTGCAGAGCATTCTGTAGAAGAACCGCCGGATATGACCTGTTTGGAGGAGAAATGCTCGGTATGGAAAGAAAAAAAAGTAGGAAATATTGTTGTTACTTACCTCCTTTGCCGGGGTTCTGAGGGAGAAGTTTCATGAAAATCGCTATTTGTCCGGGCAGTTATGATCCGGTCACTTATGGCCATTTGGACATCATTAAGAGAAGCGCCGTGCTTGTGGATAAATTAATTGTTACGGTGTTTGTGAATCCGTCTAAAAAGACATCCCTTTTTTCTATTGAAGAACGGCTGGATATGCTTCGGAAAACGACGAAGGATATTCCCAATGTAGAAGTAGATACATCGACGGGGCTGCTCAATGTGTATGCTGCCAGTAAAAATTGCCATCTTCTCATTCGCGGCCTGCGGGCATTCAGTGATTTCGAATATGAATTCCAGCGGGCGCTCATGATTAAGAAGATTGATCCTACGTTGGAAACCGCTTTTTTCATGACAGACGGACGGTATTCATACCTGTCCTCCACCGGCGTGAGGGAATTGGCATATTTTAACGGTGATGTGTCACAGATGGTTCCCCCTTATGTGGAAGCTATGATAGAGAAAAAATTAAAGTTACTTAAGAAATGAGGTTGTAAAATGGATACAAGAAAATTGCTTGAAGAACTTGAAAATGTTATTGACAGCGCAACCGAAGTACCGTTCTCCAACAAGAAAATGGTAGACAAAGATGAAATCGAACGACTGATTGACGCGATTAACCAGTCGCTTCCCAATGAATTGGAGAGTGCCCGCCGTATCGTTGCCGATAAGGAAAGAATTCTTCTGGATGCAGAGAAAAAAGCGGATGACACCATTGCCCAGGCGAAAGATTACATCGCAAGGATTACCGAAGAGAGCGAATTGGTAAAACAGGCGCAGGAAAGGGCTAATGAAGTAGTGACTTCCGCCAACCATTCCGCCGAGGAATTGCGCAGCAGTTCCGTTACCTACGCGACTGATGTTTTGAAATACGTGGAAACGAATATGGAAAACATGCTGGATACCTTGAAGAAGAACCGCCAGAGCTTGATTGATTCCAACACGGCAGCTGCCAGGGAAGAACAGAAATAAAAGATTTCAGCTTTTTGGAATACGTTTATCTGTATTATTCATGGTGTAAGAAGGAAACGGAGTCCGACGATGGGAAGTATGAACAGAAAGCAGGCGCTTCTTTGCGCCCTTGCCTTTATCATACCGGCTCTTGTCGGATTTTTTGTGTGGAGTGATGATGGGAAACGCTCCGGAGAAGATTCCGTGGTTGCGGAAATAACGGAAAGCGGAAACGCAAATGAAGAAGACCGTGTCCTCGTATATGTCGTAGGTGCCGTGAAAGAACCTGGTGTCTATGAACTGCGGCGGGGGAGCCGCGTGTATGACGCGGTGCAGGCTGCCGGAAACGTTCTTCCTTATGCGGATATGGAAAGCGTCAATATGGCGGAACCCGTTGAAGATGCTATGAGGGTCTATATTCCTCTCAATCCGGAACGGACGACTCCCGCCGTAGCTGGTTTGGTGAATATTAATCATGCCTCGGGAACGGAGCTGGAAACACTTCCCGGCATCGGAGCCAAGACGGCAGATAAAATTATTGAATACAGAAACGAACATGGCGGGTTCCGCTCAAAAGAGGAATTGAAAGAGGTACCCACCATCGGGGAGGGGAAGTACGCCAAAGTGTCAGAGCGGATTACCTTATGAAACGGAAATATATATTTCTTTGGTGTGCTTCCTTTTTGGCTGCAGGGATATTTTTTGCGTCTTTTTTTGAGTTTTCTCTTTTTGGGGGAGGACTCTTTTTATTTTTGTCTTTGATGGGTATCCTTTCAGGGAGGGTTTTCGGGAAAACAGGTGCTGTGTGGGTATGCGGCGCTCTTTTTTTATGTGCTGCCGGTGTGGTCCGTATGGAAATGGCAGAAGAAATATGGAGACAGCAGTCACAGTACATTGTGGGCAGTGAAGGAACCTTCTGCGGCATCGTTGCAGAGGAACCTCTTGTGTACAAAGGGGAGGACGGATATGCCCGGTACCTTATTGATCTGAGGAAAATCCGTTATGCCGATGGAGAAGAAAAAAGCATTTCAGGAACAGTGTACCTGTATGAATTTGCCGTTGAGAATAAATATCCTGTCGGAACTGCACTGGAAGCGGAAGGAAAGCTGCGGCCCCTCCGTTTATATAAGAATCCGGGGAAAATCGATCTGGAGAAGCGCTACGAAAGCGGGCATCTCTTGGGACGAATTTACAGCAAGGAGAGCAGCCGTATCCGCCCTGCAGGAGAAACCGGGGAGTATAGAGTGACGCGCTGGGCGGAAACGATGAGGGAACGGTTGGCATGTTCTTTTGCTTCCTACATGGATCCGGTACGCCTTCCTGTTCTGATGACACTTCTTTTCGGCGGACACTATTCAGAAATTCCCAAAGATATCATCCATTCTTTTTCAGTGACCGGCATTATTCACATCTTGTCCGTTTCCGGTTCTCACATCGCACTGCTTTTCGGTTTTTTATATTTCCTTGGGAAATGGCTGGGACTTTCCATGAAGGTAACGGTATTTCCCGCTGTGCTTCTTGTGCTCGTGTACGCCGCTATGTCAGGCTTTGTGCCTCCTGTGATCCGCGCGTCCCTCATGGGAATTCTTGCCGTGATCGGTGTCCTTCTGGAACGGGGGAGGACGGCGCTCAATCTTCTGGGAGCGGCAGTGGCGGGGATGCTCTTGTGGAACCCCTATTTCCTTTTTGATATCAGCTTCCAGCTTTCCGTTTGCGCGTCGGCAGGAATACTGCTTTTTTATGAACCGCTTCGGCATGCGCTTGCCCGATTGGGAAAAATTCCGCCCCGGATCTGTGAAGGCTGTGCTCTTTCCATTGCCGCTCAAGTGCTCGTGCTTCCGATTATTTTGTACAATTTCCATAGTTTCCCACTATATTTCATACCTGCAAACCTGATCGTTGTGCCGCTTTTGGAATGGGTGATCATTGGGGGACTTTTGGCGGCGCTCTCTTCTTTTCTTTTGATGCCTCTGGCAGGAGGAATCTTGCAGTTTGCCGATTACTTCCTCTGGGCGGCGCTGCGGTTGAATGGATTTATTTCTTCACTGCCGGAAGCGTCTTTTGAAGCGGGCAGTCTTTCCCTTGCCGAAGGGATTTTGTATTATATAGGAGTGGCAGCTTTTTGTTTCAAAAGGAAATGGGAACGGAAAGGGAAATATCTTCTTGCCGGTGTCATTTTTGCCGGGGCGATCCTTTTGTTGGCAGAATGGGCGGCGCATCGGGAAACCGTTCTGCTGGCGCCTGATTTGGGAGCAGATACGGGGACGGTGCTTATGTCCGGTGATGCGAAGATCGTGTATTATAAAAGCAGCGGGATTCCTTCGGCGGCAAGCGGACGGGAATTGGATTCAATCTTGGGGTACCATGGAATTTTTGATATAGACGTGCTTCTTCTCAATCTGGAAGAGGTGAAGAAGCCTGTCCCGTTTGAAATGGATACAAGAATAAAAGAGATATGGGCGGTCGGAGGAAAAGCGGAAACGATTACACCGTTCCTTATAAAAGATTTCAAAGGAACAGTCAGAAATCTATCGCCGTCGCGCCTGCGCTTAAAAAACGGATTGACAGTCATAACAAACGGAAGTGCCCTTCGTGTGGGAAAGGGTTCGTGGGATGTATACTTTTCAGGAAATAAGAGTTTCAGTGAAGGAGATTCCCCGCACACCATATGGGTGGGAGGATCGAACGGTTTCCGCCGCGGCGTATCGGAAAAGGAACTGGACAGATTAAAACCTGAAGCGGCAGTATATGGAGGCGGCGGGCGATTCGCCGGTGAGGACAAAGATGTTTTTTATCTCTGCAATTGTCCCGTAGCATATACGGAGAGCGAAGGGATGGCGGAATTGATATGGGAAAAAGACGGATGGCGGTTATTGCAGGAAAGATGGGACGGAAATAATGGCAGTAAAACAAATCTTATCCAATTGCAAAATTTTATACGGCAATGACTCGGTTACTATCGGATTGCGGAGAGAGGAAATCATCCGTGATTATTTTCATGGAGAAATACCCGAGGTGACGGTGCTTGATTCTTCGGGGAATTATGACCTTTACAGGAGTTGTCTGGAAGGGCAGTCCCTCTTTGCCGCAAAGACGGCAGTGGTTATGGAGAATCCTTTTTTTATAAAAAGGCCGCCGAAAGATAAAAAGGAAGAAAATGAATTTAACGGTTTCATAAATATACTGAAAGAGTTGACACCCGATATATTGGCGATTTTTACGGTAGATGGCGCTTTAGATAAAAGAACGAAGGCCTCTAAAACGTTACTTTCTGTCTGCGGGAGTGAAGAATGCAGTCTAGCGCCGCGGGAGGGCGCGTCCGTCATGGCGCGGATGCTCATGGACTGCGGGAAGCGGGTGGAGCCGGAAGCACGGGCGTATATGGAAGAAGTTATCGGTTCCTGGGAGACGATTTCCCGCCCTTTTCTTCAAACAGAATGTGATAAAATCGTATTAATGGCAGGAAACAGGACCGGTATTTCGAAAAAGCTTCTGGAATACGCTTTGCCTGAGTATATGGATCAGGGGATTTTTAAGTTTACTGATGCCCTGATTGCCAAAAATGCGTCTGCCGTTATGGAGAATACCGATCATGTGTTTACGGACGTATCGGAAACCATTAAAAATCTGGGGTTTATTTCCGCTAAATTCAGAAAAATAAAAATACTGAAAGAAATGCAGCGGAACCATGCACCCTTGCCGCAGATACAGAAAGCGGCAGGGGTGACGAACCAATGGGCGTGGAAAAATCTGGAGAAGGATGCCCGCTTTGTTTCTGAAGAAGATGCGGAATGGCTGCTGCTGAATATATTTGAGTATCATTGGGGAATTCGCGAAGGAAGCGCTCAAACGGTAAAAGAGCTGCTGTTGCGTTATTGTATGCGTAAATGAGAGAGGCGGATATGTATAAAACTGTAAAAGTTTTCGGGGGTATTTTTGTGGCGGCTGCTGTCCTTGCCGGAGCAGCTCCTTTTGTCTGGGCGGGGAAAGACACGGTCATCCCCGGCGTCCGACTGAACGGTACCGCGGTAGGCGGCATGGGGAAAGTCCGGCTGGAGGAGTTTTTTCGGGAAAAGAATGAAGAGCTTGCCGCAAAAAAACTGGCACTTAACCATGGCGCGGTTCATGAAGAGTGGTCATATAAGGATTTAAACGTGCATTTTGATAAAAGCAGGGCAGATGAGCTTTTGCGGTTGGGGAAAACGGGAAATCTGCTTTCTGACTGGATCACCCGCTGGAAAGCAGTCATTTGCGGTGATGTAGTAGGGGTGGTTCCGCTTTATGACAGGGAAGCGCTTTGCACGAAAGTGGATGAACTTGCCGTGAAGTATGGGCAGACGCCGAAAGAGGCTATGCCTGTCATCAAAGATGACGGGACAGTGGAATTTACTGAGGGCGTACCTTATCTTGTTTTTGATCGGCCGAAGCTTGTGGAAATCGTAGGAAATGCCCTTGTCAGTGAAGATACGGATGCTGTGGAAATTCCCGTGACGGAAGAAAAGATGCCGATGCTGACAAAGGAGCGGTTGAAAAATTTTAATACGGTTCTCGGTGTTTATACGACGAATTTTGGGGAAAGTCCCAACAGAAGCAGAAATATCGAATTAGCGGCGGAAGCCATCAGAGGGTCTGTGGTGGGTCCGGGTACCGTATTTTCCTATAACGATGCTACAGGAGAACGGTCTCCGGACAAGGGATACTTGGAAGCGCCTGTCATTGTGAATGGAAAACCGCAGCCCGGTTATGGCGGCGGCGTGTGCCAGGTGAGCACAACACTTTTTAATGCGGTGCTTCTTTCGGGAATGGAAGTGACAGAACGGAGTCCTCATTTTTCACCGGCATCGTATGTGCCCATAGGACAGGATGCTACTGTTTCTTATGGGGACCTGGATTTTCAATTTATAAATAATTTTAAAAATCCGGTTTACATATATACGAAGTATGAACCGGGCACGGTGACATGCTGGATCATCGGCGCCAGGGAGGATAAACCGGAGGAATCCCGCGTTCTGCTTGAGTATTCGGGCGCGATAGGATTCAATACGCAGGAAAAGGTGGATCCCGTGCAGACGGAAGAAAAGACGGTAGAATACGGACATGAAGGATATAATGCGGGAATCCTCCAGTATGCCCGCTGGGCGGACGGACGTGTTTACGAGAGAAGTTTCCCGTCATACTATGATCCCGTAGATACTGTGATTACATACAATAAAGATCCGAAAAAAGCAGAAGCCGAAAAGAAGGCTGCCGCTGAAAAGAAAGCGAAGGAAGTAAAGGAACGGCAGGATGCCGGCAGGAAAACAACGGAAAAGAACAAGAGAGATAAAGAGAATAAAGAAGAGCAGAAAGCCGTCATAATCCCTTTGGGGAACTGAGGCGTTCTGCTGCATATTGGAGGGATTACAATGGGAAAGTATCGGCTGAAATCAAAGCAGAAAGGTTCAGTCATTACTTTAATGGAAGTGGATACAGAATGCCAGGCTTGGTACATTCAGGCCGATGACAGAAACGCGGCTCTTCAGGTATTGAAAGCCATGAGCGATGAAATCCGCTGTTTGAGGAATATTTATTTGAATGGGGATGATGTGACGGAAGAAGTCTGTCCCCTTTTAATGACTATAGGTGATGCGTCTTTTCCGGAAGAAGAATTCAGTGAGATGTATGGTGCTGGAAATCCGGATGGCGGTATGGATATGCATAGGACAGAAGATTCGCCGGAAGGGGAGGCCGATTCTGAACCTGTTTTCAAGCTGCCTTCTATCCGTGATGTGCAGGCGGCTATGGCTGCAGCTCCGCCAGTGGAAGACAGGCCTGCACTTTCTCAAACGGCAGGCATTTCTTTTTCGAGCGAATTGCCGTCTTTAGAGAGCGTGCTTCCTGCTTCCGCTTTCCAATTATCCGCTTCCGGAGAGAAGAGAACGGACGGCATCCTTTTAGGCAGATCACATATTAAAGGGAAAATATCGGATATCAGTACGATCCGGGAAGAACAGGGCGGTATCGTCGTACAGGGAACTGTCATTGGCTGTGAGTGCCGAGAACTCCGTGAAAACAGGTGTCTGTTTACCATGAAGCTGGCTGATGAGACAGACGGAATCCTTTGCAAAAAGTTTTTTGAAAAGAAAGAAGACGCACAAAAGCTGACCGGTGTAAAAAAGAATATGACCGTAAAAGTCAGGGGGAATGTGCAGCTTGATAAATTTACCGGCGGCCTTGTGCTGAATATTTCCCAGATGGAACAGGGGAAAGAGAAAGAAATCAACCATGAGGATATGGCCGAAATACCGCGTGTGGAACTCCATCTTCATACGAAAATGAGTTTGGACGGACTCATCGATAATGAAGAGATCATCAGGACGGCGGCAAAGTGGAAGCATCCTGCCGTGGCGATTACGGATCACGGCGTCATTCAGGCATTTCCCCAAATACAAACATTGGCGGCAAAATACGGGCAAAAAGTCATCTACGGCATGGAAGGTTATCTGATCGATGAAGTGCCTGAAGATATTGACAGTGACCGGCAGCAGTACAGCCATATTATCCTGCTGGCAAAAAATATCACGGGGCTCCGCAATTTGTACCGTCTTGTGACGCTGTCCCATCTGAAATACTACCGCAAGCGTCCTCTTCTGCCCCGTCCGCTCCTTGAGGAATTCAGGGACGGACTGATGTATGGTTCCGCCTGTGTCATGGGTGAATTTTTCCGTGCCGTTTTGAACGGAGACAGCGATGAAGAACTGATCCGTCTGGCGAAATTCTATGATTATCTGGAAGTGCAGCCGCTGGGAAACAATGAATTCCTGCTGTATGAAGATAAGTATGCTGCCATCACGACGAAAAAAGATTTGCAGGAGCTGAACAAGAAAGTTATTGAAATAGGAGAAAAAGCGGGGATTCCCGTATGCGCCACATCTGATGCCCACTACCTTTTTGCCGAATACGCGCGGGACAGAGATATCCTTTTGTCCAACTGGGAAAAACCGGGGAAAATAGAATCCCATCCGCCGGTATACCTTCGGACGACGGAGGAAATGCTGGAGGAATTCAGCTATCTGCCGAAAGAAAAAGCGGAGGAGATCGTCATCACGAATACCCGCCGGGTGGCGGAGCAGTGCGAGGTCATTGAACCGCTGGCGGAAGAATGGAAATCGTACAATCCGAAAATTGCCGGTGCCGATGATAAGCTGAAAGCCATGTGCTATGAGAAAGCGGTGGAGCTTTATGGAGAACCGCTGCCGGAAATCATCCGGGACAGGCTTGATTTGGAGTTGACACCGATCATTAATCACGGCTATGGCGTCCTATACTACATCGCCCATAAACTCGTCAAGCATTCTAACGACCGCGGCTACCTGGTGGGATCCCGGGGTTCTGTCGGATCTTCTTTTGTGGCGACACTGGCAGGCATCACGGAAGTAAATCCGCTTCCGCCCCACTATGTGTGCCCCCATTGCCACTGGAACCAATTCTTTACTGACGGTTCCGTCGGCGGCGGTTTTGATCTGGCAGATAAGAAATGCCCCAACTGCGGCACGGAATTAAATAAGGATGGGCACAATATCCCGTTTGCCGTTTTCCTGGGATTTGACGGAGACAAAGTGCCTGATATCGATCTGAATTTTTCCTCCGGCGACGACCAGGCGGTGGCCCATAAGTACACCGAAGAACTCTTCGGGCGGGATAATGTATTCCGCGCAGGAACGATTGCGGGGATCCAGGATAAGACAGCTTTCGGATTCGTCAAACGGTACGCGGAAAACCGCGGGCTGACATTCAATGATATTTTTATAGAAAAATTATCTGCCGGCGTGGCAGGGGTAAAACGGACCACAGGGCAGCATCCCGCCGGTATCATGGTCTGTCCCCGGGATATGGATATCCACAATTTCACGCCACTCCAATATGCCGCCAATAAAAGATGGCTGAAAGATGAAACGGGAGAAAAAATTCCGGGTACTATCACCACCCATTTTGATTACCATTCTATTTCAGGACGCATGCTGAAACTGGATATTCTGGGCCACGATGATCCGAAAGTCATACGTATGCTTCAGGATATCACGGGCATCGATCCGCTTCACATTCCTTTCAATGATGAAAAAACGCTGTCCCTTTTCAGCTCGCCTGACGCTCTCGGCATTACGTCGGAACAGTTGAAAGCGGCGGTAGGGGACAAGGGGATTACCGTGGGGGCGATTGGTCTTCCGGAATTCGGCACACCTTTTGTCCGCGGTATGCTGGAGGATACGCGGCCCAAAAATTTCTCCGAACTTGTCCGCATTTCCGGTTTTTCTCACGGGACGAACGTGTGGCTGAATAATGCGCGGGATTTGATTACGTCAGGCAAGGTCAAACTGGAAGAAGCGATTTCCACGCGCGATGATATCATGAACTATCTGATTGAACATCATGTAAAACCGCTGACCGCTTTCAAAGTCATGGAAAACGTGCGTAAGGGTAAAGGGCTGGAAAAAGGAAATTCCAACAACCGGAAAGAATTGGAAGATGCCCGGGTACCGCAGTGGTTCATTGACTCATGCCTGAAAATTTCCTACCTTTTCCCAAGGGCCCATGCGGTGGCTTACGTTATGATGGCGTTCCGCATCGCCTGGTTCAAGGTGTATGAACCTCTTGCTTACTATGCGGCTTATTTCACCATCCGGGCGGAAGGCGCGTTCAATGCGGCGGTTATTTTAAGAGGACTGGCGTCCCAGTCGGCGGAGCTGGCGCGGATTAATTCGCTGACCCACCCAACGGCGGTGGAAAAGGGGAGTGCCACAGTTATTGAGGCAGCGGCGGAAATGTATCTTCGCGGTTTGAAATTCCTGCCTATCGACTTGAATAAATCATCCGCTTCCGAATTTCTCATGGAAGACGGCGCACTCCGCCCTCCGTTCAACTGCATTCCCGCTTTGGGAAATACGGTGGCAAAGGAAATTGTTGAAGCCCGCAGGGAACATCCCTTTACGTCGAAAGAAGATTTGAAAAAGCGAGGCAAGGTAAGCCAGAGCATTATCGATACCATGGATGAAATGGGAATCCTCCACGGTATGCCGGAAGAAGAACAGATTAACCTGTTTTCTTTCTGAAAAAATGATACATTAAAATTATCTCCTTACTAGTTTGTCCAGTAAAAAGAGGATATATCACCAAGAGAGGGTATTTTCATAGAAGGACATAATAACTAAGTGATATGATATGTCTATTGTTCCCAATTATAGAATATAATAAATATATGATATAAACACATTTGGGAGGTTATAATAAAATCTATGTCAGCAAGAGAAGCTGTGGAAAAATGGAAATTTGGCATCGGAATATATTGGCGCTTTGCGCAGAAAGAAGAATAAGAAGTACGGAAAGGGTGGGTAATATGTGGATTATTCCTGCTGATGCAAAGAAACCTGCAGATGATAGAGCTTTTCATGTCGTTCAAAAGAAAGAAAAAGCAGTAAAACCATTTTTAAAATGGGCAGGTGGTAAAGGACAATTGCTGCCAGAAATAGAACGATATTATCCTTTTGATGATAAAGCAATTACAAGATATGCAGAACCCTTTGTTGGTGGAGGAGCTGTTTTGTTTGATATTCTTGGGAAATATAATTTAGAGGCTGTATATATTAGTGATATAAATATGGAGCTTATTAATACCTATTCTGTGATAAAGAATTATGCGGAAGCGCTTATCGAGTTGTTGGCAGAAATGCAAGATAATTTTTTACCGATAGCAGTAGAGGAACGAAAAATTTACTATACAGAAAAACGTACCCGTTTTAATCTTTTAAAAATGGAAAAAGATGGGAAAAATGATATTGAAAAAGCTGCGCTGATGATATTTTTGAACAGAACGTGTTTTAATGGCTTATATAGAGTAAACAAAAGAGGATTATTTAATGTACCCATGGGGACATATAAAAAACCATTAATTTGTGATGAGAAAAATCTTCTTGCAATATCAGATAAATTACGGCGGGTCAAGATTGTAAAAGGAGATTATAAATTATCATCAGACTTTATTGATGAACACACTTTTGTATACTTTGATCCACCTTATAGGCCATTGACAAATACAGCTGGCTTTATTGCTTATACGGAAGAATTGTTTAATGATACAGAACAAGTGGAATTAGCAACATTTGTAAATGAAATGCATATAAAAGGGGCGAAGATCGTTGTTAGTAATTCAGATCCCAAGAATGTAAATGAAAAAGACGAGTTTTTTGACACAATATATTCTGGACATAACATCAAAAGAGTGGAGGCTTCTCGTATGATTAACAGCAACAGCAAAGGCAGAGGGAAAATTAAAGAACTTCTTATCTCAAATTTTGAAATAGGGTGATCTGATGTATGTTATAAGGTGTAGAGGAAGATAAAAATGATAAGAAATTTTGATGAGTGGTTATCAGGTTTTCGTGACAGCATTGCCAATTATGGATATTATGTGGATTTTGACAAGGTATATAAGAAAGTTGAAGAAGTAAAGGTCGAATTAAATATTCTTAATTCTTTGATTGGTTCGACGCATATTGAAAAAGATTTTAAACATTTAGCAGATGAATATCCGCATATTATAAAATGTATTCCTTTGTTGCTGGCGGTCAGAGAGGCGGAAATATATTGTCAAGATGACCTTGGAGGATATTTATATAAATTTGGAAAAGTTGAAGGGAGTATTGAACGATATACATATTTTATGGAGAAAACGGGACTTTTTGATTTACTGAAAAATCATATTATTAACAATTTGGTGGATTATGCATTAGGGATTGAAACCGGACTTGATTCTAATGCACGAAAAAATCGTGGTGGACATTTAATGGAAGATCTACTTGAAAGCTTCATAAAAAAAAGCCGGCTATGTAAAAGGAGAAAGTTATTTCAAGGAAATGTATATACATGATATTATAAGAAAATGGGGGATCGATTTATCTGTAATATCTAACAAAGGAAAGATGGAAAAACGTTTTGATTTTGTTGTAAAAACTAAGAACATGATTTATGCCATTGAAACTAATTTTTATAGAAGCGGTGGAAGTAAGCTAAATGAGACTGCTCGCAGTTATAAAACAATTGCAGAGGAAGCAAAAACAATAAAAGGATTTACTTTCGTTTGGTTTACTGATGGGAATGGCTGGAAGGCGGCTCGTCACAATTTGGAAGAAACGTTTGATGTTATGCCGCATCTTTATAATATTAAAGACTTGGAACAGGGGATTATTACTGAGGTTTTTAAGTAATGGCAATAATAAAACAATGGGAACCGGAAAATTTTGAACTGGAAATGACAACTCACTGGTCATTTCCGCAAAGAGGAAATTGGGCAACTCATGATGCTAAATGGAGAGGTAACTGGTCTCCTTATATACCTCGTAATATTTTACTTCGTTATTCAAAAGAGGGGGATCTGATACTCGATCAATTTGTTGGTGGTGGAACGACGCTTGTAGAAGCAAAACTTCTTAAACGCAATATTATTGGTGTGGATATTAATGACGCAGCACTTACACGATGCAAAGAAAAAATAGCATTTAAACATGAAGGGGCGGACGGAAAGGTTTTACTGTATAAAGGTGATGCCCGAAATCTGGATTTTATTTCAGACGAAAGTATCGATCTGATTTGTACTCACCCTCCATATGCAAATATTATTCAGTATAGTGAAGATATACCGGGAGATCTATCCCGTTTAAAAGTAAACGATTTCCTTAAAGAAATGCGAGATGTTGCTACAGAAAGCTATCGTGTCCTAAAAAAAGGTAAATTTTGCGCTGTTCTAATGGGTGATACCCGTCGAAAAGGGCATATGATCCCTATGTCTTTTGATGTAATGCGCATATTTGAAAATACGGGGTTTAAACTGAAAGAGTTGATTATTAAAGAACAACATAACTGCAAAGCAACAGGTTACTGGAAAACAAACAGTGTTAAGTATAATTTTCTGTTGATTGCTCATGAATACCTTTTCATTTTTAGGAAATAATATCAATAAAAAATAAATCACCTGACTCACGATACAGTGAAGAAGGTGATTTATTTTTTTTCGATGATATCCATATTTCGGAGTAAGACGGGCCTGCCCCGCCAGGAAAAAGCATATTCTCCATATTCTTTTGTAAATCGGCGGTTTGAAATCTGTTCCAGTGTTTCTCTTTCCAGACGGGGGATCCGGTCTGCACCCGTTTCCGGAAGGGGAGAGTATGCTGCATTTTCATTAAAGGGACAGCATTTCTGGCACTCATCACATCCGAAGATAAGCGGCGTCTTACGAAGAATATTTTTTTCTTCTTCATTTAAGACTTCTTTCTTTTGCGTGAGGTACGATTTGCATCGCCACGGATTGAACCGTTCGTGGGAAAGCGCTTTTCCGGGGCATGCCGCGAAGCAGCGGGTGCAGCTGCCGCAGCTCATCGCAAGCGGGATGTCCGGAGGAAGTGCCAAAGTGGTCAGTATGGCTCCGATGGTAAAGTAAGAACCGTATTTCGGATGGATGAGGCAGTGGTTCCTGCCGAAAAAACCGAGTCCTGCCTGGTAAGCAAGCCAGCGGTCTGCCATGGGGGATGTGTCGGTAATCGCATGGAATTTTTCATCGGGATACTGCTCTTCCATATATCCGATAATTTTTGCAAGATACGCGCGGACAACGTGGTGATAATCTTTGGCTCGTGCATAAAGGGCGATATTTGCATTCTTCTCCTCGGGATACCGGTAAGGGAAGAGAATAACAGCGATGGACTTCGTGTCCGCGAGAATTTCTTCAGGCGCCAGCCGCTTTTCTATCTCCGCCGGCGCGAAAGGGACGGGACCCGCTTTTTCCAGTTTTTCGGAAAGCTGGGGGGCGATAGGGCAGGACATGCATCCTACGGCGTCCAGCAGGAGGGAGCGTGCTTTTTCCAATAATAGATTTTTAGCGGAAGAATTCATACATTCCTTTCATAAAAAAGAGCAGGTTTCCCCGCTCCCATTTTACTTGCCGATACGTTTGGACAGGACGTCGCTTACCCGCTCTGTCGGCATATCATCGCTGTCATACAGAAGGCCTTTCGGACTTTTGATAATGAGCCGGTCCATGAGGTTTTGGTTAATCAAATCATTGGTGGCTGACAGGAAAGAGAGACAGGCCTTGTCATGCTGTTCTTTTGAAATGAGTCTGGACAGGCCCGGCGCTTTTAACCGCTGCTGCAGGTAAAGCTGGTGGATGGCTTTCCAGCTGTCTTTCTTCGGGCAGGCACGGAGAAGTACGCAGATAGTATATCCTTTTTCTTTCAGATAATTGATGAGCGCCATGGTGTGGGCAGAGTCATCAAGAGAGCCTTCCTGCAGGATGTGATACTTCTCTTCTGCTGCTTTCCGCATGGCTAAATCAGAAAGATATTTCCCTTCCTCTGTGGAAAAATAGGTACAATAGCGTCCGTATTTCTGAAAAATTTCTTTTGCCCGGGGATGAAACCCGCGGAAGTTGTCACTCATGGACTGGATAATGTCGCCGTCGTAGTCATCGATGATCACGGAGGACATCCGTGTCTTTCCGGAACCTGGCTGGCCTGCGATAATGAAGGCTGTCGGATTCTCCTGCGCCCCTGTTTTGCCCTTTATCATGGCAGGCCAGATAACCGAGTTGAAAAGGGTATTCATCTCTTCGGCGGAAAAACGTCGGACTTCTTCCAACTCTTCTTTTGTCAGTTTGGAGGAGCTCACGGAAGAAAAAAGCTGGTCTGCCGTGTACTTCGTTTCGATGGCATATGCCTCTTTGAGCATTTCAATCTGTTTTTCCATAGAAATCCCATGACCTTTGCGGAGTTCCACCTTGGCCATGGCGTGAACCGTTTTCCGCCATAAATGGAGAAGGCGTTTTTCATCCTCCTGTTGGATTTCTTCTTCACTTCTCATATTGGAAAGCAGATTGTAAATCGTGGTGAATATTTCCGCGTTCACTTCCAACTGGATTCCCATGGGGGTAATTTCCGCGGATTCATACAGTTCATTGATTGATCGCTCGTCATATGGCATAGCCTTAACCAACTCCTTTTATCATCAAATATATGTCCCATCATAACAAAAGGGGAAATATTTGTCTAATGACCGCATTCTTTATTCCTTAAGCGGGACAAATCGACGGCGGGCGGCGTAGCGAGAGAATCATCCCGGTTCCATGGCTTGTCATAGAGCTCCAGACATTCGCGGACTGTTTCATACGCTGCGGAAGCGAGAAGCGAACCGAGGACGGAGAAAGTGCCTGCGTCCGTATAACGCGGGGCATCCGGATCGGTGATGAGCGTGATGCCGTCCGTTCCCGTTCCAGTAGCAGGCAGGCCGTTATTCACATCGGCGATACCCAGATCCTGCAGGGCTGCCGTCTTCCCTTCAGTGATCGTGATGATGGCCCGCGTCATGATGGCGGAAGGAAGGGAAATATTCAGACTGATCATGATATTGATCGTACCTACAGGAAAGAAGTGACCGTCTTTTTTCTGTATAGAGTGGCGGAGAACCTGCGCGGGCCGCCGTTTTTTCCGCACCGCCCGTAGTAACTGCGTCAAGAAGAAGCTCCTTATGGGAAAATGTTTTCACGGAACGCCATTCCATCTTTGCCGCTGTAAGAAGGGCGCAGGCCTTTGCCGGATCATATCCGTTTTCCAAAATGGAAAGACGTAAAAATTCAGAGACAGACCCTCCGGGAAATCGATCTTCCGATGGGTAAAAGGTTTCCAGTTTCTGGTTGACTGCATAATTGATTTCTTTAAAACCGCCGCCGTAAATGGCAGTGGAAAGGGAAAAACGTGTTTTTTCAAAAGCCAGACAAAGGTGGGAACGTGATGCATGCAGTTTCCCTCCCGCCGGCAGTGTAATCGTTGCGTCCATGGTATCTCCTTTATTCTTATTATAACAGGCGGTGCTTGTCATATCATTGAACGGCCTATAGAAATATGATAAAATTTAAACGTATTTTATAATGTGTAAGGAGTACTCATGTTTATTGTGCCTTATATGGTGGTAGCTGCAGTTGCTATCCTGTTTTTTATTGTATGCCGGTTTATGGTGTACGGCGTTGGCGGTAAATCGCGGCACGCCGGGGTGAAAGCGGAAGTGACCGCGAAAATTCCCGTGCGTCCCCGCCGTAAAAAGGTGCCGGTCCGGCAGGCAGTGCCTGAGACGACCGCGGAATTTCCTTTGAGGAAAAAATCGGCTGGTGCCGGAAAATCCGCCGGTGAGACTACACAGATTTTGCCTGTAAAGGAAATTATAAAAAAGGCTGATGGCGCTATGGATGCTGATGGCGCTACCCGTGTTTTCGACCGGGGTGAACTGGAAAAGACGCTGCCGCCTGCTAAAATGCCTTCAGGGAAGGTGTCTGCCTTTACTGCGGAAAAAGCTCCTGAGATTTTGGAAGGCGCACCGACACTCCAATCTCTGGAAGAACGGTTTGTCCGGCATTTCCTGAATCGGTACGGCGCGGTTTCTTCTGTCGTGGAACAGGATACAAGGATGGTAACGGGCCACTTAATCCGTAATATGGATATGGATCCTGAAGATATGGCAGACAGTCTGACACATATCATGGTACAGGAAGCGTTACAGAACGCCCAGCGTACGTATGTGCTGATGCCGAACGATACGGTTCTTTCCATGGTGACTGATGCATTTGCGGATGTGGCCAGGGGCCGCCGTTCTGAAACGAGGACAACCCTTGCCTATGATGCGCTGAAAGCGATGCCCCGCATGGAAGAAACACAATTCAATGCGCTGTCGCTCCTTCTTCTTTTTCATTATTCAAGGAATACGGATAATGTGGATATGGAGGCCTTCCGTAAGTACACGAGAAAGTATATTACTCCGTTTCTTAAAGAGCTGCCTGATGAATACAGCGGTTATCAGCAGATGGAATATATTCGCTGTGTCTCTTTGGAAAACAGGGAAATCTCTTTTGGCAGGGTGCTTCATGATTCATACCCTCTTATTTTTGCTTACCGCGGCGCCATGAAGAGCGAACTTTCTTCCGTGAAATCCGACTGGCCTGAAGATGCTCTTGTCCCCAGTCTGTACAATTCATACTATAAACCGGCGGTGGTGGATGATTCCCTCTTTGCAGATTTTTGTGCTGATATGGGGATTACCAAAGAGGAAGACAAGACTTACCTTCTGAAAGTTCTCCATTCCCGTCCGGTGGATTATGACAGAAAGGAATTATCATACATCCTGGAAAAGATTTCTCCCGACCTGGCAAGTATGCAGGAAGTATGGGACACCAGTCTGCTCCGCAGATCTTCGCTGACCCTTATGGGGATGTACATCGCCCGTGTCTGCATCAAGGCAACCATCGGCGAGGAATTTGACTTGTCCCATTGGATGTAAGAATATAAGAAATTATATGCATGGAAAAGCATTTTGGTTATCCTTGTTGAATACGGATGATTAAAATGCTTTAATAACGTATAGAATAATAAGATTTTAAAACGACAGGTGAAAGATGGGGATATTTGATATTATAGGACCGGTCATGATCGGCCCTTCCAGCTCACATACGGCAGGCGCCGCGCGTATCGGAAAAATAGCACGGGAAATATTAAATGACGAACCGGTTTCAGCGGAGATTACGCTGTACGGTTCTTGCAACCACAGGAAAGGGGCACGGTACGGATAAGGCGCTCGTGGCAGGTCTTATGGGCTATGCCCCTGACAGCGGCACGATCCGTGATGCGATTACTACCGCGGAGGAACGGGGGCTTTCTGTTTCCTTTCAGGCATCTTCCCTGGATATGGGACATCCCAATGTGGCGGAAATCAAAATGAAGGGGAAAAGTGGAAGAATGGCGACAGTGGTAGGGCGGTCCTTAGGCGGCGGCCGTGTCATGATTACGGAAATTGACGGGTTCCCTGTGGAAATCACGGGGGAGGAGTATACACTCCTCACAAATCATAATGACGTGCCCGGTATTGTTGCCGATGTAGGGAAGATTCTTGCAGAAGAACATGTGAATATTTCCAATATGCGTGTGTTCCGCAAAGGGAAAGGAACGGAAGCGGTGATGATCATCCATTCCGACCAAAAGGTTCCCGAATCTGTTATTTGCAGGATCAAAGAAGGAAATAAAAATATCAACAGTGTTATGACACTGGATATTATTTAAGGCAGGGTATTATGAAAACATATCATTCCGTAAAGGAACTTTTTGCGCTGGCAGAAGAAAACCATTGCGCTCCCGGTGTTATTGCATGCCGGCTGGAGTCGGAAGAAAGCGGAAAAGAATTTGATGAAGTATGGGAAAAGATGAAAAAGACCATTCCCGTTTTCCGTCAGTCTATCCAGCGCGGACTGGCGGATACGAAAAAATCTGCCAGCGGACTTGTAGGCGGTGATGCCAATACCATTTTCATGCGGGAAAGCCGTTTTCTGAGCCCTGTATGCCGTCGTGCCTGTGCTTATGCTATAGCAACAGCGGAAGCAAATGCTAAAATGTTCCGTATCGTGGCGTGTCCGACAGCAGGATCCTGCGGGATTGTACCGGCTGTTTTGGCGGCAGTGGCGGAAGAAGAAAATTCTACTCTCAATGATGTGACCCGCGCGTTATTTACAGCGGGAGCCATCGGACGGATTACTGCGGAGAATGCTTCAATTTCGGGGGCAGTTGGCGGCTGCCAGGCGGAATGCGGCACAGCGGCGGCGATGGCTGCGGCTGCGGCAGTGGATTTACTCCATGGTACGACAGAGGAAATGGGGAACGCTATGGCGCTGGCGATGAAAAATATTTTGGGGCTTGCCTGTGATCCTGTGGCGGGTCTTGTGGAGGTTCCCTGCGTGAAAAGAAATGGATTCCATGCGGTACATGCCCTTGTGGCGGTGGAAATGGCAATGATGGGGATCCGTTCCGTCATCCCTCCTGATGATGTGATTGACGCTATGGGAAGAATCGGGCGCCTTATGCCTGTGTCCCTTCGTGAAACCAGCCTTGCAGGTCTTGCCATGACGGAAGAAGGAAAGCATATTTCCGAAAGACTGATGAAACAAAATGCTATGCCGGCAGAATAGCATAAATGAAAAGGATAAAAGACTGCGGCAATCAGAGGAAGCACTTTGGCGGATTTCTTTCCGAAGCGCATTGACAGGAAAGAAAAATATGGCTATAATAAACTACGTTGCCGGGGCATAGCGCAGTTTGGTAGCGCACTTGGTTCGGGACCAAGGGGTCGCAGGTTCAAATCCTGCTGCTCCGACCACATGCGGGTGTAGCTCAATGGTAGAGCGCCAGCCTTCCAAGCTGGTTACGAGGGTTCGATTCCCTTCACCCGCTCCATTTTTTGAGGGACTTTCCGGAGCGGGGAGTCTTTTTCTTTTGCGGTATTTCGGGGAATCCTTTATAATAAAAAATAATTCAAATGAGGAGCTGACCATGGGCTTTTTTGACAGAAGTAATGAATCCACCAGTCCGATCGGACTTTTGAGGGCGCATATCGGCACGTTTATGTACTGCGTGAAAATGGGAAAAAAGAAATTCCAAAATAAAGAAGACATCGGGGATATCTTTTTTGACATGGATCAGACGAAGTTTCTTTTGGATCAGGCGACACGAGGCTCGCTTTATGATTTCCGACAGCATATCGATTCCGCTCTTTGGGATGCTGCGGTCCATAAATATTCGGAAGATTTGGACAAGTTGAAAAAAGCGCTCTTGAAAGCAGTGGATCAAGGAGCAGCGAAAGCGGCGGATACTGCGGAAGAAGAACCGGAGGAAATTGTCCTTGAAAAGGAAGAAGAAAAATCGGGAAACTGGCGGGATCATATCCTTGACGAAATGAAGGAAGCAGAAGAAGCAGCGAAGAAGAAAGTGCTGTCAAAAGAAGAAGAAAAAGCGTAAAGGCGGATGACTCTAAGGAGATGTCTGAATCCGATTGCCGGGAGCTGTGGAAACTCATTAAGGAGATGGATAAGGAATTCCGCGAAATGAAACAAATTGCTGATGAATGGCTCATGGTGAACGGGAGAAAAGACGGATGCTTAGGAGCAGTTCTTGCGATAATGCTCCTGCCTGCAGGTGCCATCTACGGAATCTGGTTGCTTTTTTAAGGGAAATCGAAGTTATATATTGTGCTTTCCGCATTTTCTGTGCTATTATAATCAAAGTAAAAGTTGTTTCGGGAGGTGACATTATGTCTAAACACATCGTTACGATTAACAGCTCTTCTCTGCAGGACTCCATCAAATTTGAAGGCTGCAGCGAATGCCAGACTTCCTGTCAGTCTGCATGCAAGACCAGCTGCACCATCGGCAACCTGCTCTGTACGGAACAGGAAGAAGCTGAAGAAGCGTAAGGCACGGCCATGCTCCCGATCTTATGGTCGGGAGTTTTTCAATTGTTGTAGGGAAATATTTCTTTTGGGGGCTCAGAAAAATTCATGGATTATAATGTAAAGCCCATGATTCATCGTTTTCGTCAGAATGATATGAATATCGTCATGGATGTGAACAGCGGCATTGTCCATGTCGTTGATGATGTGACATACAGGGTTCTGGAGTTTTATAAAGGAGAGGGCAGAGAAGAAGCTTTATCCGCTCTCGAAAAAGAATACGGCGCTGAAGAGCTGAATGAAGTCATGGATGATTTGGATGAACTCATCAGGGCTCAGTCTCTTTATGCGCCCATGGATAAGAATTATGAAATGGCGATCGAAGATAAACCGATTGTCAAGGCGCTGTGTATCAATATCGCCCATGACTGCAATCTCCGCTGCAAGTACTGCTTTGCCGGACAGGGAGGATATGGACAGTGGCGTATGCTCATGAGCTTCGATGTGGCGCGCCGGGCTGTTGATTTCCTCATCGCCCACAGCGGACACCGTGAACATTGCGAGCTGGACTTTTTCGGCGGTGAACCGCTCATGAACTGGCATGTGGTGCAGCAGACGGTGACCTATGTTCGCCAGCAGGAGAAGAAACACGATAAAAAAATCAAGATGTCTCTTACGACGAACGGAATGCTTCTGGATAAGGAGAAGGTGAAGTATCTGACGGATAACCATATCAGCCTGATCCTGTCACTGGACGGCCGTAAGGAAATGCATGACTCCATGCGTCCCGGTGTGAATAATGAAGGTACTTATGACCGCATTATGAAAAATCTCCAGTACTGCATCAAGCATCGCAATGGAGAAGAATACTATGTCCGCGGTACTTTCACCAGGCAGAATCTGGATTTCACTACTGATGTGGAAGATATGCTCAATCATGGATTTCCCGCGGTTTCTATGGAACCGGTTGTCGGCGATGACACGGCGGATTATTCCATCAAAGAGTCGGATCTGCCTCGGGTGAAGGACGAATATGATAAATTGGCGAAGTTTTTCATCAAGCGTGAAGAGGAAGGAAATCCCTTTTTTTTCTTCCATTTCAATATGGATCTTTGGAGAGGCCCCTGCCTGCCGAAGCGTCTTCGCGGATGTGGAGCGGGGCATGAATATCTGGCGGTCGTGCCCAATGGAGATATTTACCCGTGCCACCAGTTTGTCGGTCGTGAAGGATATGTGATCGGCAATGTCTTTGAAGGACTCAAGAACATGAAGATGATGCGCGACTTTCGTGTGAACCATGTGTTCAGTAAGCCTGAATGTGTGGATTGCTGGGCAAAATTCTTCTGCTCCGGCGGCTGTCATGCAAATAATGAAGCTTATGCCGGGGATATCTATAAGCCTTACGGGATTACCTGTGAAATTCAAGAAGCGTGTGGAATGTGCGATGATGATTCAGGCGTATAATAAGTTGAAAGCTCCGAAAGTCATGCACCAGCCGGGAACAAAAGCGGCAAGGAAAGCGGAAGGCTTATCCGCTACCTGATAAGATGAAATAAAGAAAGAAGAGGATGACAAGAGGTTTCTGTTTGCGCAGAGACTTCTTTTAACTTATAATAAAATAAGTATTATAGGGGTAATGGAATCAAAATACAGGCATCGTTTTTGATGCATTTTGTATGAAGGAGGAATTGATTATGCATATAAAAAGAGTTGGAGTCGCCCTTATGGCGGCTGCCATGATTGGTACAGGTGTGTTTTCCGGGGTTTCTGCATCCGGATTGGGCAGTATTCTCGGCGGTATTGTGAAAGTAGGCGGTATAGGGTTCCTTGTGGATAAGTATGGTGAATCGCTGAACAGTGCCATCAATTCTGTTATGATGAAAGAAGGCGCAGGTACGAACTATGCTACAAAGGTTGTTCCTATCGTCAGTATCGGTAACAGAGGATATATCGGAGCAGCACAGGTTATCGGCGATGCGGACCAGGTGGAAAAGGTGGAAGCGGTAGGCCAGCTTGAAATCAGCTGGAATAACAAGCTTTTTCCGCATCAAAGGTCTAATTCCTATGGACAGTAAGAACCCGACCAGTTTCAACCGTGTACAGGGCGTAGGTGTTTCCGCCGTTATTGATGTAAGAGTTTAATCGGAGGACTCAGCATGAAAAAATCTATTCTTGCAGCAGGTATTTCTTTGTTACTCGTATTTCCGGGAGCAGCAGCCGAACCGACGACCCTGAACGGACGTATGGAACGGGTGGAAGATGTCCTTTATGGGGAAACGCGCAGCGGCTCCCTTACCGAACGGATTACTTCCGCCGATAATTTAATTTATGGCACAGGCAGTTCGACAGGCGTGGGTCTTGATGACCGGGTCGGAAATCTTTATGCTGATGTGGTAAACAGCGGTAATGATGCTGCACCGTCCATCTCTTCCCGGACGAATGCCCTGGAGTACTACCTGACTGATGAAATTAAGCGGGAACCGCTTGCCGGCCGTATCGGTGATATGGAAAAAAGCGTTTTCGGCAGCGTGAAATCAGGCGCATTGGATAAGCGTACCGCGGAATTGGAAAAAGCTATTTATGGAGATCAACATTCGGAAATGAAGGATGTTGTTCTTCCTGAAAAGACGGTATTCAAGATTTCTTTAAATGATAATATCAGCAGCAAAACAAACCTTGTGGGTGACCCTGTAGAATTTACCGTGCAGGAAGATGTGAAGGTCGGTGACATTCTTGTGCTGCCCCGCGGTTCCAGAGGAAGCGGCGTGGTGACGAAAGTATCCCGGCCGAAGAGCTTTGGACGCAGCGGTAAACTGGATATTTCATTTGATCAGGTATTTTCTTTGGATGATGAACCGATTCCGACCGTTCTCGGACCAGAAGCAAAAGATAAGCTGAAGATGGAAGCTGCTGCTGTAGGCGCTTCTACTATCGGCGCATTGGCGCTGGGGCCGGTCGGCCTGGTAGGCGGTTTTTTTGTTAAAGGCAAAGATGTGGAACTTCCTGCAGGATCTGAATTGTATATACAAACGCAGAAAGATGTTACCACGAAAGGTCTTGTTACCGCTTCCGGCGCACCGAACATGGTATTTCGCAAGAGAGTGGCCAAGTCGGCTGTTGCCGGAGAGGCAGGGAGTACAATGGCTTCTGATGCCGGTTCTTCTGTGAATACTGTGGAAAATATGCGGAATGAATTGAAGTTCGTCAATGAGGACGGAGATGAAATAGATACCAAGACAAAAACAGTAAAATCTGATGCGGAAGAGACAAAAGCGGATGTTTCCGGGACAGCGGAAAAGGCTGCTGATGAAGGAGAAGAAAATGCATCAGTAGTTATTGTAAGAAATGAATAAATCGAAATTAAAAAGGGCATTGATTTTAGGGTGTGCCCTTTTTCTGGGAACGGGTCCGGAAGGATATGTTTCGGCGGCAGGCGATATAACTTATGAAGAAGGGTTCGTCATCGATGAGGATCATAAGGGCGTAGTGCGCCCGATTCGTCTGCGGAAGTTCTTGTAAATCGGAACAATGCAAAAACAAAGGAACCGGTAGAATCCGAGTCCCCGTCTTCGGCAGCAAAAAAAGGGAAGAAGGCAAAAGATACCGGGATTTCTCCTGAACATCCTTTGACTTTTACTGCGGACTATATCCGTTATAACCATTCTACAGGAGATGTTATGGCGGAGGGGCGTATTGATATGCGCCAGATGATGGATCAGTACACTACAGAATATGTCTATGGAAATACGGTTACCCAGCAGTATGTTATTCCGGGAGAAGTACACTGGAAAAATCCCACTACTGATATGACGGCACAGCGGGCGGAATATGACGGTGCCGCATCCATAGGAAAGTTCTATGACTTTTCAGGCTGGGATTCAGGCCTTTACTATTTTAAAGGGGATAAAGGGACTTATTATCGTAAGGACAATAAAATGGTTGCGGATAGAGGCTACTTCACAACGAAGCATGCTGTCGCCAAAGTACCTGACTATCGGATTGAAGCAGATACCATCGAAATTTATCCGGGAGATCATTACACGGCTTATGATGTGAAATTAAAGGTGAAGAATACAACCCTTATTTCTTTTCCCAAGTACAGGGCTTCTTTGAAAAATGACAATGCGACCAGCCCGTGGTCGCTCCTTCCCCGCCCGAAGTATGACAGCGATAACGGATGGGGATGGCATAATGGGCTTGAATTACCTGTAGCGCATAATGACGATTTGTATTTTTATATCCGCAATGAATGGTACACGAAATCAGGATACAAGCCGGATGTTGGTTTTAGCTACAGCACACCTTTCGGGTGGTTCAATTTCCATTATGCTGAAGAAGAAAGTTCCATCAATGATGAGGGCGGTTTATGGATTAAAAAGCGGCCGTCCCTTGAGTTTAAGTCTAATCGGTATTACCTGTTTAAATCGCCCTTCTATGCAGGTATAAACGGAGAGATCGGTTATTGGGATGAGGAAAAGGCAGGCGGTAACCGTAAGGGCAGTTATAAAGGCTTCGACGTGTATATTTCCGGTGATCCCATAAAGCTGGGCAGGTTTCTGACTTTTAACTGGAGAGCAGGGATTGCCAAAGATTACTACGGATACCAAAATGAGATACGTGAAAATAAATACTATTCCGTGGGGCTTATGGGAGGATACAGAGCGGTTTCCGGATGGATAAATTATACAAATCGTGCGATCACGGGATATACGCCGTATCTTTATGATACGTTCAGTACGACGAAACCGATTGATATAGGATTCAGACTCGAACTTACACCCAAAGATGCTGTAAGCGTTTCCTGGACGATTGATGCGAAAAATGGTAATGTAGATCACCGCTATTATACTTACTACCGGGATATGCATTCATTCTATGGATGGATCCGGTATGACACGGTGGAAAAGAAACAACATTTATGATCATGCCGAAAGATTTTAGATTCTGATTGGGGTCATCACTATAGGGGCTGGAATGAAATTTTCTTTAGACAAACATTTAAATGTCGATTTACAATATATTTTTGGCAGTAAATGGAATGTAAATGCGGAAGATTTGCAAAATTATGAAGCAGTTATTTCCAATGCGGCAAAGCGTGTACAACGGATAAGAAAAACGGGAAAAGGTCCGGGAGGCAAAGCGGTTCTTTTTTCCCGCCTTCCTTATATTTTAGATGAAAATGTTCTCATGACGGCAGAAGAGCGGCTGCGGTTGGAACGGCTGGACGGGATTGGGAAAGAACAGGATGTTCTGATTTCTATCGGGATAGGAGGATCTTATCTGGGAAATCAGGCGATTTTTGATATTTTTTATGGTCCGTACTGGAATATGCGTTCCCGCAGGGAAAGAAACGGGTACCCGCAGGTATTCTTTGCGGGACAGAATGCCGACCCGGCAGCGCTTATGGATCTCGTTCGCCAGCTTCGGAGGGAACGGGACCGCTGCGGCCGTAAATTGAGAGTGCTGCTCCTGATAATTTCCAAGTCGGGGACAACTGTGGAACCGATGGCGGCTTTCCATGTATTGAGACGGGAATTATCCGATTTTTGCGAGCTTTCTTTTATTACAGTCACTGACAGAAATACTGGTAAGCTCCATGAATTGGCCGAACGGGAAGGATGGGAACAGTTTGCCGTGCCTGAAGGTATCGGTGGCCGTTTCAGTGTCTTTTCTCAAGTCGGTTTGGTCTGGGGGAAGTTGGTCGGTCTGGATATAAGGGCTTTTCTTGACGGTGCGAGATTTGTGGAAGAGCATTGCCGGGGGAAAATTTCGGATAACCCGGCACTTATGCTGGCTGCGGTCAAGTTTATCGCCATGAAAGAGTATGGAGTGGCAGCAGAGGTCATTATGCCTTATGGTGCGGGCCTCCGTGCATTAGGCTGGTGGTATGCCCAGTTGCTGGGAGAGTCTTTGGGGAAAAAATTTGATACCCATGGGAATATCATTTACAACGGCCGCATTCCGGTTGCCTGTGTAGGTACGACAGATATGCATTCCCTTACGCAGGAACACCAGCAGGGGAAGAAGAATAAAATTGTACAGTTTATTTCCGTGAGAAATCTTCCCGATAAAGTGGATTTCTTTTGTGATGACGGCCGCGCAGGCGGAATGGTGGATTTGGGGATGCTGCTTAATGCCGCTGCCCGGTCTAATCAGGAGGCTCTGGCACAGGAAGAAAGGATGAGCTGCGCGATAGAAATTGAAAAGCTGACAGAATTCCATATAGGAATGCTGATGTACTTCTTTTTCCTTGCTACCGCCTATGAAGGTGCTATGGCGGATATCAATACATACGACCAGCCGGGGGTGGAGGATTACAAGAAAATTCTCTGCAAGTATTTACAAATATATGAAAGAGGCATGAGGTTATGGAGGGGGCGCGCAGGAAATGGATAGTCCCGGTGACAGGGGCAGTGGCGGCCGTTTTAACGGTGTGGGGCATTCTTGGTGTCGGTAAAGCGTCAACCGTTATTCCTGAAGAGGCAAACGGTACAACTCCTGCTGCTGTAAATGAAAGTGAAATGAAATTTGGAAAAATATCGGGCGGCGTTAAAAAATATGACGCGGCTCTTTATTTGCGGGGAAAACCGTTGAAAGATCCGTTTTATGCGGTGCGGTCTTATGATTCAAAGAGGGAGAATGAAGAAGCGCCGCAGATTCCGGCAGCAGAAGGGACAATGGGGACTATCCATCTCGCCCCGGTTTTACAGGGAGTCATGGAGTATGGAGGGAACCGGCGGGCCATGCTTGCCGTGAATGGAGAATCAGTTACAGTTCGGAAAGGGGATCGGGTGGGTATATGGTCAGTCGTTTCAATCGGAGAAAAAACAGTCCAGTTATCATCAGCAGCAGGAAATCTTTTTTTGGAACTGCCTTGAGACATACCGCCTTTTTATTCGCAGGCACTCTGTTTTTCTGTTTCCCTTTTTTTGTCAATGCGGAAAACAGAATGCCGGAGATGAAACTGGAAACGAGTGCTCACGACGATGGAAGCGACACTCCGCCAATCCATGGAAGGACGAAAAGAGGAAAAGGCAAAAAGTTATTTAACGAAACATGCTGTTACGGAAGAAAAAGAACCTTCCGATTTCAGTCTTCATGTAAAGAATGCGCCTATCCAGGAGGTTCTTCGGAGTCTGGCGGAACTTACAGGGAAAAATATTGTCTTCGGCGGTACAGTTACAGGAAGTGTGACGGCTGATTTAGATCATGTCACGCCGAAAGAAGCGCTCCATGCCATGCTGGTTTCCCAGGGACTCATAGCGCGGGAAGAAGGAAGCACGCTTATCGTCGTTGGTGAATCCGCCATGAAAAATGGGGGAAGAGCAACGAAATCCTATAAATTGTCTTATGCGGAAGCGAAAGAAGTGGCGGAAGGGCTTCGCCAGCTTTCCGACAGCGTCCATGTAGCATATAACCAGACGGCAAACGCGGTCATTCTGAGCGGAACACCTTTGGAAATCATGGAAACCGCTGCGGTTCTTCGCTCTCTTGATGTTCCTGAAAAACAGGTAAAAGTAGAGGCGGAAGTTATTGCTGTGAACCGATCCCATTCCAAAGAACTTGGGATCGACTGGGATTTTAAAGCTCTTACCGGCAGCGGCGAGTATCACAGGGAAAGCTGGAATGAACAGCGGTATGTCACCGATGATGCGGGAAATATAAAGTATGATAAAAATGGAAATCCGCGGATGCGGAATATCGAACATAACGGATGGAATGTGAAGATTCCTGAAGGCTACGCAGGTATTTCCTACGGCAGATCTGTGGCAGGGCATCCCTACACCGCTTTTTTCAGGGCTAACCTGAATGCTCTTGTTTCTACAGGCAAAGCGAGAATCCTTGCCCGGCCGAATGTGGTCACCATGAACGGGCGGGAAGCGGAAATACTTATAGGAAATAAAATTCCGGTTATCGTGGAGCACGTGGATAACGGCGTTCGGACAACGACCACGGAATACCGCGACGCAGGCATCAAGCTTTACCTACACGCCCCGAATCAGTGCGGACGGGGAAATCACCGCAAATGTGAATGCTGAGGTTTCCACGCCGTACCTTGTGCCTGAAATGCGGGCTTACCGTATTATTACCCGCCAGGCAAATACGCTGGTCCGTCTCCGGTCGGGCGATATGCTTACTATCGGGGGTTTGATAGATAAGGAAGAAAAAATAAAACCTTTAGGAAAGTTCCTATTCTGGGAGATATCCCCTTACTGGGGAAAACTTTTCCAGAGCAAGAGCCGATCCGTGGAGGAGTCGGAAATAGTCATCATCATAAAAGCGGAAATACTGGACAGATGAACCGCTTTTATAGGAAGATAAGGGAAATATGGCAGTACTTAGAGTCAATGGTTTAACTAAATATTTCGGCATTAACAGCGTTTTTGAAAATGTTTCTTTCGAATTGAAAAGCGGCGAACATATTGGGCTTGTAGGGGCGAACGGCGCAGGGAAAACGACACTCCTGAAATGTATCATGGGAAGGGAAGAGGCTGACCGGGGAACGATAAAAGCCAGTGATGGTGCAGTAATCGGCTACCTTCGCCAGGATTTCGATTATGCCGGTGAAACGATACGTGATGAAATGGAAGAAGCATGGAAAGACGTTCTCTTTTATAAAGACAGAATGGAACGGCTGGCAGCCGAATTGGAATTTCATAAAGATGACGCTGATCTTGTTTGGAATATGGAAAAACGGAAGCCCGTTTTGAATTTCTCGGCGGTTATGATTATGAATCTGCCACGAAAAAAATTTTAACGGGTCTCGGTTTTACGGAAGAGGACTGGGATCGGGATATTCATTCTTTTTTCCGGCGGTCAGAAGGTCAGGATTAATTTGGCGGCTGCTTTCGTGCGTCATCCGGATTTCCTTCTTCTTGATGAACCGACAAACCATTTGGACATGGGCATGCTGGAATGGCTGGAGGATTATCTTCGCTCCTATAAAGGAGGCGTGCTTATGATTTCTCATGACGCTACTTTCTTGATGCTGCGGCGACAGGCATTATCGATCTGGAGAATCACCGCATTCATTCTTACCGCGGCGGCTATACGCGGTATATGGATACGAAGACACGGGAAACGGCGGCTTATGAAAAAGCGTATGAAAAGCAGCAGGAGCATATCCATGAAACGGAAGAATACATAAGAAGATACAAAGCGGGGATCAAGTCAAAACAGGCACGGGGACGGCAGTCGCAGCTGAGCCGCTTGGAACGGCTGGAAAAACCGAACCGGCAGGCCACACTTCGTTTTCATTTCACACCGCCTGATGACTGTGCGGATAAGGTTCTTGATATCCTTCATGGTACGGCAGGATATAATGGGACTCCTTTATTTAAAGATATAGAAATGCATATAAAAAAGGGGGAGGCGGTAGGACTTATCGGACCGAACGGTGCGGGGAAGACGACCCTCCTGAAAATGATTACAGGGGAACTGGCGGGAGAGAAAACGCTTATCCATATGGGCAGCCATGTACAGGTGGGTTACTACTCCCAGGAGCAGGAGTGGCTTTCACCGGATCGAACCGTTATTGATGAGGTGCGGGATCTTTCAATTATGGCGAAGCGGAAGCAAGAAATGTCCTGGGGATGTTCCTCTTTCGGGGAGAAGATGTTTTCAAAAAAATATCTCTTCTTTCCGGCGGTGAAAAGGCGAGGCTGTCCTTGTTATGTCTCTTTCTGAAGCGGCCGAACTTTCCTCATCCTTGATGAACCGACAAATCATCTGGATATTCCTACGAGGGAAATCATGGAAGAAGCCATACAGGCTTTCGGCGGAACCTGTCTGATCGTTTCCCATGACCGGTATTTTCTCGATAAAGTTGTGACGCGCACACTGGAACTGGACAATGGCAGGCTTACTGAGTACCTTGGCAACTACACTTACTATAAAGAAAAGAAAAAAGACCTGGAAGAATTTGAAAAGGACAGGGGAAATGCAAAGACTGCAAAGACGCCTGCCAAAATGACAGTATCCAAGGCGGAACCGAAAAAGGCAGAAAAGAAGGAGATTTCCATAGCGGCAGCAAAAAAGCTGGAGCAGGTGGAAATGGAAATTGCACGGCAGGAAGCAACCGTGAAAATGTACACTTTCCGTATGAGCAGCGAGCCTGAAAATTATGCCGCCCTTACGGAAGAGTATAAGGACGCGGAAGAAAAGCTGGCAAAACTTTATGAACGATGGGATGCCATCGCAGAAGATATGTAAAGGAGGATTACATGAAAGACACGGCACTGGCGGCAGCCAAGGAAATGATTAAGACGATGGAAGGCTTAGCGGATAGTTTGCAGGAACGGCTGCGCAGAACGGAAGCGGAAAATGAAGCGCTTCGGAAAGAATTGGAAAAGTACCGTGAAGAAGAACGGAAAATGACGGAAGAGGTTTTTCGGGGAGGCTCCGGTGAATTCAGCGGCTGTGATGACAGAGAGATATTAGAAGATTTAAGCGGGAAACTTAGCTGTTACTATCGGGATTTAGATCTTTATGACGAAAAGCGGATTACCGCTGAAGACGGGGAGACGCTCTATCACACGATGAAGTACATCTTCAAACAATTAAAAAAAGCAGGTGTCCGCTTTAAATGATACCTGCTGTAAATGACGGACAGAAATGTTCGTCTTTTTTTCTATTTTAATTTCTTTGCCTGCGCATAGAAGGACATATACTGCTGAAAAATGCCTGCTGCATGGCCATAAGATGGGAACGGGCTGACTCCGCCATAATGTTTCTGAATGACCCGCCCGATCCACACGTCTACAGGTGCGGCTGCCGTGCGGTGGTAAGCGAATAGGGAAATACAATTTACCACTTTGATGCCTGCTCCGGGAAACAGAAGAAGTTTTTCCGTAAGTTCCTTATCAGACAATGTTTCCATTTTGGTGAAGCTGATCTTTTCTCTCGCAATCATGCGGGCTGTGGCATGAATATAGGCGGCCCGGTACCCGAGAGAACAGTTTTTCAATTCATTGACAGATAATTTCCCGAGCGCTGACGGGGAGGGAAATGTGTAAAAAGTCCGCCCATTTTTTGTAATTTCCTTTCCTGCGGCAAGACAAAGTTTTTCCACGGAACTCCGTATAGCGGGAATGGATTTCCTTTGGGAGATGATAAAGGTGATGAGCATTTCAAAAGGATCCTGCCGCAAGATGCGGATACCTTTTCCATATTCGGCCGCAGCCCTGAGAAAATGATCTTTTGCGGGAATGGAGCGTCTGAGCGACTTGTAAGAAACAGATAAATCAAAATAAGGAGCCCACACCCGCTTCCATGCGTAAGGGGTGCAGTCCGCTTCCCAGGTATCCGTTCCAAGCGGGGACAGAGACAACATGTTTTTCCCTGTGATGAAATGGAAGGAGCCGTCGGGCTGTGCGGAGGCACGAAAACATTGTCCGCTCCGTATGATTTTTTCCGGATCAAAGTCGTCAGGAATTTGTATTTTCATAAAATAACCTCTTTTCCTCTCTTTATTATACAGGGGATTTCTATTCTTGCCGTGAACAGACGGAATTGGTAGTATAATAACAACATGAAAGGTACATAAATAATAATTTAAAGCAGGTGCAGTTTATGAGAGCAAGAATACATAAAAGTCTTTTAATGATGGGTGTTATTTCAGTAGCACTCGCATTTTTACTGGCAATTATCCTCCATTATCAAAGCATGCAGGAACAGGCGGACCGTGAACTGGCGCGTGTGGCGCAGACGGCCGCCGCCGCGGTATCTATGGAGAAGGCTCCTGAAAGCAAGGCATATCTTGATGCTATTTATGATGGAAATAATAAGGACATCCATATCGTATGGCTTACGGATAAAGGGAGCATCCTTTACGATACCGATGAAACTCTTGGAAGGAACTATCTCGAGATGCCCGAAGTCCGGCAGGCGATCCGGGAGGGATCCGGGGAAGTCGTTCATAAATCGTCTGATGAGCATCCGAAAAGTTATGTGGCGTACCGTACGGCCGATGATACCATTCTTCGTTTTTCCAAATCAAAAACAATTTCTTTTTTTGTCGCGTCTGATTTTATTCCTGAAGTCATCCTTTTCCTTCTTGTTTTTTCCGTGGGATGCCTTGCTGCGGCGGAACATGAAACAAATCGTATCCTGAGTCCCGTCCGCGGCCTGGGAAATATCATACAGGACATTATGGCGGGAAAAGAGATAGGCAGGCTGCCTGATGAATATGAAGAACTTATGCCCCTCATCAACAAGGTGGAAGAACAGCATGATGAAATAGAAAACTATTTGGAAGATATTGAAGAAGAAAGAAATACGACCCGTACCATTTTGGATACTATTTCTGATGGGATTATTCTTTTGAACAGCCGGAAAGAGATTGTCGATTATAATGAGCGGGTAAAAGAAATATTTCATGTGGAAAAAGACAAGCGCTTCCGCCGCATTTCCTTTCTCTATCATGATGAAGATTTTCTTCGCGCTGTCGGACGTGCCTATCGTTCTGAACGTTCCCGCGAGTATACGATGACGCTCTTTGGGAATCCATTCCGGATGACTACGGCAAAAACGGAACTGACTGATGGGGAAGAAGGGCTGCTCCTTGTTCTCAGCGATATGACGGCAAATTACATGGCGGAACGCATGCGCCGGGAATTTTCGGCGAACGTTTCCCATGAATTAAAAACACCTTTGACATCTATCAGCGGGTTCGCGGAAATTATCTCCAGCGGTATGTACCAAAGTGAAGAGGATTTGAAAGTTTTCGGCAGACGAATTTTAGATGAATCCCATCGGATGATGTCCTTGATTGACACCATCATGCACTTGTCAAAAGTGGAAGAAACAGAAACCACGATCAAATGGAAGCCCGTAGAAGTTGCGGGACTTGTCCGCTATGCCGCCGAACTCATCAAACCGCAGGCTGATAAGAAGAATATAGTTGTCGAGCTGGACATGGAGCCTGTCTATGTCTATGGGAATGCCGCTCTTTTATCCGAGCTGGCGATGAATCTTTTGGATAATGCGGTGAAATATAATCATGAAGGCGGCCATGTAACGGTGAAACTGACGGCGGAAAACGGAGAAATGGTCATGACCGTTTCCGATACGGGAATCGGTATCCCCGCAGATAAACAGAACCGTATTTTTGAACGCTTTTACAGGGCAGAGGAGAGCAGAAACAAATTCACCGGCGGCAGCGGACTGGGACTTGCCATCTGCAAGCATATTGTAGAGAAACATAAAGGTAGTCTTACTATTTCCAGCACAGAAGGAGAAGGGGCCACCTTCATCGTTACTCTGCCTGCTATGAGTGAAAGCGATGTGTCCGTGGAGACGGATAATGATATTCTTGCAAAGCAGGAAGCTGCTGACGGTGAATCGGGGAAATTGGCGGAAATGGAAGCGGCAGAAGAAGCTGCTGAAGAAATGACTGAAGGAAGCGATGCAGCCGATAATACCGAGGAGAAAGAACTATTGAAAAGGAAGAAGGAAAAGAAACGGAAAAAAGCGAAGAAGAGAAAGGCGAAAGATGCAGAACAGGCGGAAAAGCAAAAAACAGCCAAAGAAGAAAAAACGGGAAAAACATCAAAAGCGAAAAAGTAAATTAAAAAGGATATGCCTTGGGGACATCCCGGAGACATATCCTTTTATAATGCCGATTAACGCATTGCGGCAGTAAACATACCGGTTGCCTTATTAAAAGTAAGGACATAAACTGGACCGCCTGCCGATGAATGGCTGCTGCTTGCCGGCGGATCAACATGGAGAAGAAGATCCTTCTTTGTGATCTCCAGTGTTCCGTCGCCCTCTTCTCCCGTAAGGGAAGAACCGTCGAAGGCAAGAGTAAATTCCCCCTTTTGGTAGGATACGATGCGGAGCCCTTTAATGTCGCCCGTCTGGAAGACATAAAAACGCTTTCCGTTATCCGTTTGCACAAATTGAGTTATGGAGACAGAAGCATCTTTCCTTCCGTTTTCTCCATACAACGCGACAGGGAGATCGGAAAGAATCAGATTGGATTCATTGATTGCCGTTGAAAAAACAACATCCGCCTTTCCGTCATTTACCGCGTTCAGATTAATGCCGAGACGCTGCTCTGCAGAAAGATTAATCTGGATGGCCGCTTCACCTCCGGAAACCGCCAGGCTGGAAGTGGAGCCTTCCTGCCAGTTGGCATAAGCTGTTCCTGCGGTAATTATCGCAGCGGCAAGAGTAAATAATATCTTTTTCATAAAATACCTCCTTGCTCCTATTATAAACGATATGGAAAAAGAAGTCGCGAAAAAATGGAAATACACCGTGTACACATAAAAAAGACAGTCCTTTTATGTAAAAATATAACCTAAGTGAATACACAATATATGTTCGTTGGAATAAAGAGCCTTGTTTACCTTATAAGCGTATTCTTAATCTGATGAAATGAATAAAGAAATAGAACCTTTTTATCGCTTTTATGAAAGCAGAGGAAAATCCATGCGGGCAGCAGAGAAAGAAATAATGAAATTGGAAAAATGAGTGTTTGACGAAAGAAAAAAGACTTGCTATAATTCATTTTGCTGACAGGGACATATTCTTGCGGCGTCCGGTTCCATTTTTTCAAAAGGATTCAAAAGAATGCTTGACAGAAGGAAATGGCCGTGCTAAAGTAATGAAGTCGCTTAGAGCGATGGTTCTTTGAAAACTGAACAGTACAGCGAGAAAAAAGCCGATGTGCGAGTTTCAAGAAAAAAGAAACCGCAAAGAATTTGAGTAAGCAAGGCAAGACAAAATCGAGCCGAAACAAACAATCTATCATGGAGAGTTTGATCCTGGCTCAGGACGAACGCTGGCGGCGTGCTTAACACATGCAAGTCGAACGAAAAGACGGAAAGAGCTTGCTCTTTTCAGAATTGAGTGGCAAACGGGTGAGTAACACGTAAACAACCTGCCTTCAGGATGGGGACAACAGACGGAAACGACTGCTAATACCGAATAAGTTCCAAGAGCCGCATGGCCCATGGAAGAAAAGGTGGCCTCTACCTGTAAGCTATCGCCTGAAGAGGGGTTTGCGTCTGATTAGCTGGTTGGAGGGGTAACGGCCCACCAAGGCGACGATCAGTAGCCGGTCTGAGAGGATGAACGGCCACACTGGAACTGAGACACGGTCCAGACTCCTACGGGAGGCAGCAGTGGGGAATCTTCCGCAATGGGCGAAAGCCTGACGGAGCAACGCCGCGTGAGTGATGACGGCCTTCGGGTTGTAAAACTCTGTGATCCGGGACGAAAAGGCAGAGTGCGAAGAACAAACTGCATTGACGGTACCGGAAAAGCAAGCCACGGCTAACTACGTGCCAGCAGCCGCGGTAATACGTAGGTGGCAAGCGTTGTCCGGAATTATTGGGCGTAAAGCGCGCGCAGGCGGCTTCCCAAGTCCCTCTTAAAAGTGCGGGGCTTAACCCCGTGATGGGAAGGAAACTGGGAAGCTGGAGTATCGGAGAGGAAAGTGGAATTCCTAGTGTAGCGGTGAAATGCGTAGAGATTAGGAAGAACACCGGTGGTGAAGGCGACTTTCTGGACGAAAACTGACGCTGAGGAGGCGCGAAAGCGTGGGGGAGCAAACAGGATTAGATACCCTGGTAGTCCACGCCGTAAACGATGGATACTAGGTGTAGGAGGTATCGACCCCTCCTGTGCCGGAGTTAACGCAATAAGTATCCCGCCTGGGAAGTACGATCGCAAGATTAAAACTCAAAGGAATTGACGGGGCCCGCACAAGCGGTGGAGTATGTGGTTTAATTCGACGCAACGCGAAGAACCTTACCAGGTCTTGACATTGATCGCGATCTGCAGAAATGCGGAGTTCTTCTTCGGAAGACGAGAAAACAGGTGGTGCACGGCTGTCGTCAGCTCGTGTCGTGAGATGTTGGGTTAAGTCCCGCAACGAGCGCAACCCCTATCATTTGTTACCAGCACGTAAAGGTGGGGACTCAAATGGAGACCGCCGCGGACAACGCGGAGGAAGGCGGGGACGACGTCAAGTCATCATGCCCCTTATGACCTGGGCTACACACGTACTACAATGGGTGTCAACAAAGAGAAGCGAAACCGCGAGGGAGAGCAAACCTCAAAAACACACCCCCAGTTCAGATCGCAGGCTGCAACCCGCCTGCGTGAAGTAGGAATCGCTAGTAATCGCGGGTCAGCATACCGCGGTGAATACGTTCCCGGGCCTTGTACACACCGCCCGTCACACTATGAGAGTCAGAAACACCCGAAGCCGGTGAGGTAACCGCAAGGAGCCAGCCGTCGAAGGCGGAGCTGATGATTGAGTGAAGTCGTAACAAGGTAGCCGTATCGGAAGGTGCGGCTGGATCACCTCCTTTCTAAGGAGACACGCTTAAGGGAAACCTTAAGAACGTGCAGGTCGGACATCGGAAATCTCGAAGTACTGTTCGGTTTTGAGAGAACCATAACTCTCGAAAATGGGCCTATAGCTCTCAGCTGGTTAGAGCGCACGCCTGATAAGCGTGAGGTCACTAGTTCAAGTCTAGTTAGGCCCACCACATTTTTTCCAAGCAAAAAAAAAAAAAAAACGATGGAAAAAGCTTTGAAAAAAAAAAGCACCATGGGGTGTAGCTTTGGGAGAGCACCTGCCTTGCAAGCAGGGGGTCAGGAGTTCGATTCTCCTCATCTCCACCAACCCGGCAGACAAGCCGGGACACTGTTCTTTGAAAACTGTATAGAAGAAGAAACGAAAGAAAAGATTTCACGAAAGAGAAAAAAATTTTCTGGCGTACTGAAGGAAACCCGGAGAGAGAGGGAACCCTTTCCCCGGGGAAAAAGAAACAAAAGTCAAGGTAAAAAACGTAAGTTAAGATACTAAGAGCATACGGTGGATGCCTTGGCGATATCTGCCGACGAAGGACGTGACAAGCTGCGAAAAGCTGCGGAGAGATGCAAATAATCGGCGACCCGCAGATATCCGAATGGAGCAATCCGGCTGTGATGATGCACAGCCATCCATGCCCAAGAGCATGAGAAGGGAACCGGGCGAACTGAAACATCTAAGTACCCCGAGGAAAAGAAATCAAACGAGATACCCCAAGTAGCGGCGAGCGAACAGGGAAGAAGCCCAAACCGGTGAAGGAAACTTTGCCGGGGTTGAGGACCATCAGACCCGCGAAGAACCTTAGCCGAAACTGTTGGGAAACAGTGCCGAAGACAGTGAAAGCCTGGTAGGCGAAAAAGAGAAACGCGGAGATGGCACCAGAGTACCGCGGGACACGAGAAATCCCGTGGGAAGCAGGGGGGACCACCCTCCAAGGCAAAACACAGATATCGACCGATAGCGCATAGTACCATGAGGGAAAGGTGAAAAGCACCCCGGGAGGGGAATGAAAGAGAACCTGAAACCGTATGTTTACAAGCAGTCGGAGACCGCTTAATAATAAGGTCGACGGCGTGCCTATTGAAGAATGAACCGGCGAAAGTTACGAAGCCTGGCAAGGTTAAGCAGGAAATGCGGAGCCGAAGCGAAAGCGAGTCTTAAGAGGGCGCAAGTCAGGAAGCGTAGACCCGAAACCACAGTGATCTACCCATGTCCAGGTTGAAACACAGGTAAAAATGTGTGGAGGACCGAACCTATATCCGTTGAAAAGGGTTAGGATGAGGTGTGGGTAGGGGTGAAATTCAATCGAACGTGGAGATAGCTGGTTCTCCCCGAAATAGCTTTAGGGCTAGCCTCAGGGGAAAAGATTGCAGGCGGTAGAGCACTGATCAGGAGAGGGACCTACCCGGTTACCAAACCCAGTCAAACTCCGAATGGCTGCAATCATACCTGGGAGTCAGACTGCGACTAATAAGGGCCGCAGTCAAAGGGAAACAGCCCAGACCATCAGCTAAGGTCCCCAATGCCGTGCTAAGTGGCGAAGGATGTGGCATTTCATAAACAACCAGGATGTTGGCTCAGAAGCAGCCACCATTTAAAGAAGTGCGTAATAGCTCACTGGTCGAGAGACGCTGCGCCGAAAATGTCCGGGGCTCAAGCACGGAACCGAAGCTATGGCATGATAGCAATATCATGGGTAGGGGAGCGTTCTTATAAGGAAGAAGCATGACCGGAAGGACATGTGGACAAATAAGAAGTGAGAATGCCGGTATGAGTATCGAAAAAAAGGTGAGAATCCTTTCCACCGAAAGCCCGAGGGTTCCTGAGCAACGATCGTCGCCTCAGGGTAAGTCGGGACCTAAGCCGAGGCGGAAAGCGTAGGCGATGGACAACAGGTTGAAATTCCTGTACCGGATCAAGTCGATTGAGCGAAGGAGCGACGCAGGGAGGGCACATGATCGCGCGGCTGGAAGAGCGCGTCCAAGTGCGTATGTTGCAGCAGAGGAAAACCCCTGCAGCTAAAAGCAGAGACATGAAGGGGAGTTAAAGGAAACTTTGACGAACTCATGGATCCCACACTGCCAAGAAAAAACTTCTAGCGAGAGACAAGATCCGCCCGTACCGTAAACCGACACAGGTAGGCGGGGGAGAGAATCCTAAGGTGCGCGGGAAAACCCTCGTTAAGGAACTCGGCAAATTGCATCCGTAACCTAGGGGGAGAAGGATGGCCCCCGGTCAGTGAAGAGCAGAAACGCTCAGAGCTAAAAGGGGGGCGGCAGAAAAGAGGCCCAAGCAACTGTTTACCAAAAACACAGGTGCCTGCGAAAGCGAAAGCTGAAGTATAGGTGCTGACGCCTGCCCGGTGCCGGAAGGTTAAGGAGAGAAGTTAGCGAAAGCGAAGCATCGAACTGAAGCCCCGGTGAACGGCGGCCGTAACTATAACGGTCCTAAGGTAGCGAAATTCCTTGTCGGGTAAGTTCCGACCCGCATGAAAGGCGTAATGATTTGGGCACTGTCTCAACGAGGTGCCCGGTGAAATTGAAATACCTGTGAAGATGCAGGTTACCCGCGACTGGACAGAAAGACCCCATGGAGCTTCACTGCAGCTTGAGATTGAATCCCGGTGACAGATGCACAGGATAGGTGGGAGGCGCCGAAGCATTGCCCTAGGGCGGTGCGGAGCCGATGTTGGGATACCACCCTTCTGTTGCTGAGATTCTAACGCGAGGAGTAACGACCCTGCGGACCCTCTCAGGCAGGCGGTTTGACTGGGGCGGTCGCCTCCGAAAGAGTAACAGAGGCGCCCAAAGGTTCCCTCAGGCCGGACAGAAACCGGCCGAAGAGTGCAAAGGCAGAAGGGAGCTTGACTGCGAGACCAACAAGTCGAGCAGAGACGAAAGTCGGGCTTAGTGATCCGGTGGGACTGGGTGGAAAGGCCATCGCTCAACGGATAAAAAGCTACCTTGGGGATAACAGGCTAATCTCTCCCAAGAGTTCATATCGACGGGGGAGGTTTGGCACCTCGATGTCGGCTCATCACATCCTGGGGCTGGAGTAGGTCCCAAGGGTTGGGCTGTTCGCCCATTAAAGTGGTACGCGAGCTGGGTTCAAAACGTCGTGAGACAGTTTGGTTCATATCCATCGCGGGCGAAAGAAGTTTGAGAGGAGCTGCTCCTAGTACGAGAGGACCGGAGTGGACGGATCAACGGTGTCCCAGTTGTCACGCCAGTGGCACGGCTGGAAAGCCGCATCCGGGAAGGATAAACGCTGAAAGCATCTAAGCGCGAAGCCAACCTCAAGATGAGACTTCTCATCAGCAATGAGTAAGACCCCTTACAGACGATGAGGTAGATAGGTTATGAGTGGAAGAGCCGCAAGGCTTGGAGCGACATAAAACTAATAGGTCGAGGTCTTAACTTAGAAACACCGAGACAAGCGAATAACTTCAGGACTTCTTCTATATGGTTTTGAGAGAACAGTCTCTCAGAGAAACAGTGGCGACAGCTGTGAGGATCACCCGTATCCATGCCGAACACGGAAGTTAAGCTCACAAACGCCGAAAGTACTTGGCCGGAAGCGGCCCGGGAGGATAGGAAGCTGCTGATAAAGGGAAAGGACTTGCAGAGATGTGAGTCCTTTTTGCATGCATAAATTTGAAAGGGAGTAGGACAAAGGTGTCCGGAAGAATCCGTGAGAGATGTCATCCGGGTCATAGATTCTTCACTCCGTGTCATATTTCCGTTTTCCTGCTTTCTTACAAAGCATTCTTGTCTCCATTCAGAATGACGATTGAAGGAGAGAGTGTCATGATGAGGGGAACGATAAGGCGTCATAATGAGGGAAATGTTAATCGTCATCCTGAACGAATGTGAAGGATCTGTACCCGTGGTGAGAAAAGCCGTAAGATGTTATTCAGAGCAGGAGCGAAGGAGGCTTTCTGATTACCTTTTGCTTCATAAGGTATTTAATACAAAAAGGAATTTGAAGTCAAAGATAAAAAAGAAATTCATTTTCGTAAGTCAAAGAAATTCTGAAATTAAGAAAATAATTTGAAAAAAATTAGAACGTATGATAAAATAATGCGGAGCATAAGCGCGGTCCTTTCGGTTGTGCTTGCAGGAATAGGAGAAGAAACAGAGGAAACACGGTAACTCGAGTTGTATTCTCTCTTCCTGAAAATATAGAGGACATATTATTTTTTCGGAAGGAGCAAGAATATGAAAAAAATTCTCGCAATCGCTGCCGTTGCAGCACTCACCGCAGGCGTATCCGCATACGCTGCCAATCCGTTCTCTGATGTATCCCCTGATGACTGGGCTTATCAGGCAGTGTCCGATCTCTCCGATCAGGGCGTTGTAGAAGGCTATCCGGATGGTACATTCAAAGGCGAAAGAAACATGACCCGTTATGAATTGGCGCAGGTTATCGCCCGTCTGATGGCTCGTGAAGACCAGCTGAATGCTGAACAGAAAGCAACCCTGGATAAACTGGCGGGGGAATATGCTGATGAACTGGCGAACCTCGGTGTTCGCGTAAGCAATCTGGAAAAGAAAGTAGGTAACATTTCCTGGTTCGGTGATGCCCGCATGCGCTGGAAAGAAAAAGGATACAATACAGACGGCTCCAGAAAAGCTGATGGATGGGATGGCCGTATGCGTATCAATGCCAAGGCACAAGTGAATGACAGCACCTATGTACGTGGCCGTTTCACCAGCAACATGAACTTCAAAGACAATGCGGATGCGAATACAAAGATGGATGTGCTTTTTGTTCATCATCAGTTCGGCGATAAAGTCGGCATGAACTTAGGGCGTAACTTCCTTACCCTTGGTCAGACCGGTATGTATTATGATGATTTCTTTGACGGCGCGCAGCTTTTCATTGGTGACAGCAAACTGACTCTGGAAGCAGGTTATGGCCGTATGAATACATGGATTAATGATTACGGACAGAAGAAAGATGATACCGTTTATGCCCGTCTTTATGGCAAGACCGGCCGTATCGGCTATGACGCGGAATACATTAAGACTGTCGGTGCAGCTGATGCTGATAAAAAATCTATCTGGGGCGCTGGCCTGACTGTGGGTGTAACCGATGCTGTTGACATATTTGGTGATTTCTACAAGAATACGGAACCTAAAGGTGATCCGCAAATGTGGACAGCAGGCCTCGGTTTCGGACACTATAACCTGAAAAAACCGGGCACCTTCAGAGTAGCCGCCCAGTATGTAAGGAATGAAGCTGGAGCTTATTTCGGCGGCAGCACTTACACCGCATTCCCGGCCAGCTCCCTTCTTAATGTAGACAGCAAGTTCTGGCTGGCCAATGCTGATGTCGTTCTGGCAAAGAATATCCGCCTCCACGGTGAATATGCATTCAATGTGAAGACCGATGACAGCGTAGATTATGATGATCTTGCTACCGTGTCTTTGAACTACAACTTCTAATACCTGGTGTTCAAGGGATAAAGGTGATGAAAAAGACCTCGAAAGAGGTCTTTTTTGTATGTGTTTGATTAGCTGCTGGCTGATAGCTGTTAGCCGTTAGCCGTTAGCTGTGAGCTGTCAGCTGCAATCTAAATATTCTTTTACGATTTAAATCATTACGACAAACGAGTATCCTCAATCGCACTGCGTGCGCCAGCGAGCTCCTTCCGGCGGCCGAATCCATGATCCCTGTATAAGACGGTAAAACGTCATCCTGAACGAATGTGAAGGATCTGCTATCGTGGTGAGGAAGGCGGTAAGACGTTATTAGAGTAATAGATTCTTCACTCTGTGTCATCGTTCTGTTTTCCGTCTTTTCTACAAAGCATTCTTGACCCCGTTCAGAATGACGATTAGCAGAAAGCGCCACAATGACAGAAAACGCTAATCGTCATCCTGAACGACAGTGAAGGATCTATCACCGTGGTGAGGAAAGCAGTAAGAGGCCATTCAGCGCGTCCGTGAAGGATCTGTACCCGTGATGAGGGAAATATAAGACCTTATGGGGGCAGCGGATTCATCACTCTATGCCGGTTCAAGGTGACGATTAAGGTGCTATAAAGGAAAAGGGCCTCGTGTAAAAGAAAAAAACTATAACCGACCTGCGTTCGAAAAAAGGGAGGAGGATGAAAAAAACAGTGAGAAATATACCATGAAGAGAGGAATCCATGAATGTACGATAAAATCTGATTATACAAAAGTTGGTGTCCTTTGTAATTAAAATAATAAAAGAGGATACTTAATTTATTCTAATGGAAATAGAGAAAATAAATTAAGGTAGATTTTTTCGAAGAGTTTCAGGGTTCTTGCAAAAAAAATTCTGATGTGTTAAATTGCAGGTAAGCAGCAGGGGCATGTCCCGCTATGCTGCTTATGGGGTAATGAAGAAACGCAGAGGAAACACGGTCACTCGTGCAAGATTCTTCCGGAACTCCATTCCAAAGGGACAATTTATTTTTCGGAAGGAGCAAGAATAATGAAAAAGATTCTCGCAATCGCAGCAGCAGCTGCACTCACCGCAGGCGTATCCGCATACGCTGCAAATCCGTTCTCTGATGTATCCCCTGATGACTGGGCTTATCAGGCAGTGTCCGATCTCTCTGATCAGGGCGTTGTAGAAGGCTATCCGGACGGTACATTCAAAGGCGAAAGAAACATGACCCGTTATGAACTGGCGCAGGTTATTGCCCGTCTGATGGCTCGTGAAGACCAGCTGAATGCAGAACAGAAAGCAACCCTGGACAAACTGGCAGGGGAATATGCTGATGAACTGGCGAACCTCGGCGTCCGCGTAAGCAACCTGGAAAAGAAAGTCGGCAATATTTCCTGGTCCGGCGACGCTCGTATGCGTTATCAGAATAAGTCAAACGATACCGATAACTGGGACGGCCGTATGCGTATCGTGGCAAAGGCGGCTGTTAACGACAGCACCTACGCACAGGCTCGTTTCGTAAGTGAAATGAACTTCAAAGACAGCAAAGATGCAAATACCTATGCCGATCAGCTGTTTGTAAACCATGGCTTCGGTGACTTCGCTGTAAGACTCGGTCGTCAGCCGGTTACTTTCGGCAACCAGGGCGGCTGGCTCTATGGATCCGCTAAAGGCTATGACGGCGCACAGCTTTCCTACAAAGGGGATAGATTCGACGCAACCGTAGGCTATGGACAGTTCAATGCTTCTGATTTGGGAGTATTGGTTACTGACCGCAATATATTCTTTGCCAAAGGCAGTGCAGATTTGAAAGCTGCTAAGCTGGGCGTAGATTATGTCCGTTTCACCGGTGATGAACATGATAATTTGATTGGTGTTAACTTGGTAGTACCGGCAGGTGATTTCCGTGTATTCGGTGAATACTGGAAGAATACAAGTGTTGATCATGACTATGATCGGGCTTGGAACGCAGGTATCGGCTATGGCAAGATGGATCTGAAAAAACCGGGTTCTTTCGCTTTGAGCCTGGCTTACAATGATGTAGATTATGGTGTTTACTTCGGCGGCACCGGTCTTCAGACAGATGTTCTGAGCCAGCTGACCAATAAAGCAACCTATGGTGATGCAGACAATGTAACATTCTGGAACGCTATGGCTGATGTCACTCTCCAGAAGAATGTTTATCTCCATGCTGAATATGCATTCGATGTAGATACAGAAGCATCCAGCACTGATGCAAAGGATGCGTGGAACGTTTCCCTGAACTACAAGTTCTAATACTTGGAGATACCAAAGACAGAACCAATGAAAAGACCTCGAAAGGGGTCTTTTTTGTATGTGTCTGATTAGCTGTTGGCTGTCAGCTACAAGCTAGCTATTCTTTTGCGGTTTGAGTCATCACGGCAAGTGAGTATCCTCAATCGCACTGCGTGCGCCAGCAGCTCCTTCTGACGGCCGACTCCATGATCCTTGTATAAGACGGTAAGGTGTCATCCTGAACGAATGTGAAGGATCTGTTGCCGCGGTGAGGAAAGCCGGTATGAGGATAAAAGCCATCAGCTGTGAGCTGTCAACTGCAAGCTAAATATTCTTTTGCGGTTTGAGTTATTACGGCAAGTGAGTATCCTCAGCCGCACTGCGTGCGCCAGCTCCTTATGGATAAGGAGCCCCGCTGCATTCCATTTTCCTTTTTAAAGTATTTAATGCGAACCAGTATTTAGGAAAGAGTTCTAACGGTAAGAATAGGGATTGGGTAAGCCTCCTTGTTTATAAGGAGGTGGCCGGCGAAGCCGGACGGAGGATACTGGCTTGGGGGGTGACACGAAAGGTTAGAATGGATGTATGTACTTGTTCATAAGAAGGCAAGTGAACCATTTTTAAAGGAACGAGTGACGCGTAAAAATGAGTGAAACAACTTGCTCCTGCGGCTATGGATACCTGTGCGCGGACAGTTTTCAGATAACGAATCAGCGGTGCGTAATAAAATAAGCAGAAGGAGATTAAAATTATGTTTCCCCCTTTATTTACCCCGCTTTTTTGGCTATAATAGTAAAAATCTATAACCGCTTTTATATTTCTTTGCCGAAGGAGGACATGATGGCAACTTATATCAATGAACCGTCACATACTTTTAATGAATATCTTCTGATTCCCGGATATTCTTCATGTGAATGTATTCCGGCGAATGTTTCTCTTAAGACGCCGCTGGTGAAGTTCAAAAAAGGAGAGGAGCCCGCTATTGAGCTGGCGATTCCCATGGTGTCCGCCATCATGCAGGCGGTTTCCGGTGAGAGGCTGGCGGTAGAATTGGCGCGTAACGGCGGTGTTTCTTTTATTTACGGCTCACAGACGCCGGAGGATGAGGCGGCGATGGTGGCCCGTGTGAAGGCGAAGAAGGCGGGGTTCGTATTCAGCGATTCCAATCTGGCTCCTGTGAATACGCTGGCGGATATCCTTGCGCTGAAGGCAAAGACGGGGCATTCCACTGTGGCGATTACAGAGGACGGTACACCGAACGGGAAATTGGTAGGGATCGTATCGAGCCGTGATTACCGTGTGAGCCGTATGGACCGCAGCGAGAAGATTGCCGATTTTATGACGCCTCTTGAAAAGCTGGTCACTGCCAGGTTCGGCATCACACTTTCCGAAGCCAATGATATTATCTGGGATAATAAGATCAATTCCCTTCCTGTTCTGTATGAAGACGGCCGCCTTTACGGTTTCGTTTTCCGTAAGGACTACGATTCTCATCGTGAGAATCCGGATGAAATGCTGGATGCGGAGAAGCGTTTTGTCGTGGGCGCTGGTATCAATTCCCGCGACTATGAGCAGCGTGTGCCGCTTCTTGTCAATGCGGGGGCGGACGTGCTCTGTATTGATTCTTCGGAAGGGTTTTCCGAATGGCAGAAGATGACTATCCAATGGATCCGCGAAAAGTACGGCGACAGTGTGAAGGTCGGCGCAGGCAATGTGGTGGATCGTGAAGGATTCCTGTTCCTTGCGGAGGCGGGCGCCGATTTCGTAAAGGTCGGCATCGGCGGCGGTTCCATCTGTATTACCCGGGAAACGAAGGGGATTGGCCGCGGACAGGCGACATCTTTGATTGAAGTCTGCCAGGCAAGGGATGAATACTATGAACGGACGGGTGTGTATGTGCCGGTCTGCTCTGACGGCGGCATTGTCTATGATCATCACATCACGCTGGCGCTGGCGATGGGAGCCGATTTTTGTCATGCTGGGCCGTTATTTTTGCCCGTTTCGACGAGTCTCCCACGCAGAAACGTACGGTGGGCGGCACTGTGGTGAAGGAATACTGGGGAGAAGGTTCAAACCGTGCGCGTAACTGGGCCAGATATGATTTGGGCGGAGATAAGAAGCTCCAGTTTGAGGAAGGCGTGGATTCTTATGTTCCTTACGCAGGACCGCTCAAGGAGAATGTGGCTAAAACCTGCAGCAAGGTGAGGGCTACGATGTGCAACTGCGGCGCGCTCACGATTGCCGAGCTCCAGAAGAAAGCGAAGCTTACGCTGGTTTCCGCGACTTCCATCGTGGAGGGCGGCGCCCATGATGTCATCCGCAAGGAAAAGGAAAGCGATAACGGTTAAGAGCTATTTTGGAACCATACTGTTTTTGTGATGCAAAATGATGAAATAGAAAGTTCTGTGCTTAACATTCAATCAGTAAAAGATGTTTTAATATTTCCCTTGACAGTGGAAATATTTCAGCATATAATTGACATCACAAACAAAAACCAAGGACTGTGAACGGGAAACGTATCTGACAGGTTCGTCATAGAGAGTCGGGAGTGGTGGGAACCGATACGAAAGCAGATGCCTGCTCGCCCGGGAGTTCCGAGGATGAATGAAGTAATCATCGGCGTTACCCGCGTTAAGGGGATACAGGCAATGATCAGGACAGGAAAGATAGCGGTCCATGGCATAGAGAGCCGGCGGAGGGTGCAAGCCGGTACATTCCGTTATTTTTTATCGCCTGAGAGCTCCATTTTTGAAATAAGTAAAAAATGGCGTTTATCCACGTTACGGAGGAAGGATTAAGAGTATAATGTAGGGTGGTACCGCGACTGTTCGCCCCTATCTTCAGCAATGAAGGTGGGGGCTTTTCTGTTATCGGGAAGTTCTGCCTCTTTTTCCTTAGAGCGATAAATACAGGGTGGTACCGCGGAGATTTCCGCCCCTGCTGCATCGGTGTCCTGCCGTGCGGCAGGGGCGGTTTTTAGTCCTTTTATGGTTTTTGCAAAGTTTTGTCTGAGGTTTGGGCAAAGAAATATTTCTCAAGAAGGGGGAAAGTTATCGTGTTTTTTCAACAGCTTGTCAACGGTTTAACGCTGGGAAGCGCTTATGCGGTTATTGCTATCGGATATACGCTGGTTTTCGGGGTATTGAATATCGTGAATATGGCGCATGGCGGAATTTTCATGATAGGCGCTTATATCGGCCTGCTTCTGGTAACGGAAGCGGGAATGAATATTTTCCCTGCATTGGCCGGTGCCATGATCGGGGGCGCGGTTCTGGGGTACGCGCTGGAGCTGCTGGCGCTCCGTCCGCTTCGCAAGCATAAGGCGACGCATCTGGCGCCGCTTATCAGTACGATCGGCGTATCCACATTTCTTGAAAGTGTGGCGCTTATGGTCTGGGGGCCGCAGACCCGTTCGTTTCCGTCTGCGTTCGGCAATGAACTGATGGATATGGGAGTCTTTAAAATTTCCGGTATCCAGATTATCAGCTTGGGGACGGCAGTGGTGCTCATGGTTCTTCTCACAGTCATGCTGAACCGGACGAAGGTGGGCAAGGCGATCCGGGCGACTTCGGAAAATGCGGAGACGGCCGGTCTTCTTGGAATCAATACGGGCCGTATCATTACGTTGACGGTGATGCTGGCTTCCGCCCTCGGTGCAGCGGCCGGCGTACTGATCGGACTTTCTTTCAACGCGATCGAACCGACGATGGGGACGTCAATGGGGCTGAAAAGGGCTGGCGGTGCTCATCATGGGCGGTCTCGGCAATGTGGAAGGAGCCATGGCAGGCGGTTTCATTCTCGGCATCGCCGAAGTATTCAGCGTGGCTTACGGTACTTCTTCTTATCGTGACGCGGTGGCCTTCGGCCTTATCATTTTGATTCTGTTCATTCGTCCGGAAGGACTTTTTGCGAAAGCGGGGAAGGGAGGAAGACCATAATGGAAGATTTGCTGAATGGATATTTTCTGCAGGTTCTCACCTTTGTCTGCATCAATATTATCCTTGCTATGACGATTTACATGACGCTCTGCACGGGCATCCTTTCTTGGGAAATGCCGGGCTGATGAGTTTCGGTGCGTATACGTCCGCCATTCTGACAGCGCAGTACCACGTACCTATGCCCGTAGGGATTTTCCTTGGCGGTGTCATGGCGGTTCTTGTGGCTCTGGTTATCGGACTGCCGACGATCCGTCTCCGCGGGCTGTATCTGGCGATTGCCACGCTGGGGTTCGGTGAAGTGGTCCGAGTCATCGCCTTGAATCTGGAAATCACTCACGGCGCACTCGGCTATTCGGGGATTACTTCCATGGGAAGTGTTCTTTCCGATTATGCAAGCAACTGGGGCTCCTGGATGCTTTGGAAATAGATTCACAGACGGGCGGACAGCTTCTTGTGTGTCTGGTGCTGCTGGGTTTGACGGTTCTGATTATTTCCTTCTGGTACCGGCTGGAACATTCCCGCATCGGCCGCGCCATGGCAGCCGTGAAGGCCGATGAGTACGCTGCTTCTCTGTCGGGAATCAATGTAGTGTATTACAAAGTGATGGGATTTCTCTTCAGCGCGTTTTTTGCGGGAGTGGCGGGCGCTTTGTACGCTCATGTCACATTCTTTATTAGTCCGACGGATTTCTCGTGGCATCGTGTAGTGGATATGCTTCTCTACACAGTTTTCGGCGGCAGCAATGTCATGTGGGGGCCTGTCCTCGGCGCGGCAGTGCTTACTATCGTTCCCGAATCGCTTCGTTCCCTGGCGGAATACAGGGATATCATCTACGGTGTGATGCTTGTGGCACTCATGGCTTTCCGTCCGGACGGTATTCTTTCTTATGACGCGGTGAAGTGGATCGGTTCGCTTTTCGGCAAAAAGAAGGCCGTTTCCGTGGAAGGAGGGGAAAAGTGATGCTTCTTGAAATGCAGAATGTGGTGAAGCGTTTCGGCGGGCTTACGGCGGTATCGAATATGTCCTTCCAAGTGGAGAAAGGGGAAATATTCGGTGTCATCGGGCCAAACGGCGCCGGTAAAACAACGATTTTCAACCTGATCACAGGCGTGTATCCGGTTTCTGAAGGGAATATCCTTTTTGACGGACAGTCGATCAGCGGGAAGAAACCCTATCAGATTATCAATGGGGGTATCGCCCGTACGTTCCAGAATATCCGCCTTTTCACGGGGATGACAGTGCTGGAGAATATTCTTGTCGGACAGCATGACCATTTAAAAGCAGGCTTTCTTGCCAGTATCCTCCATACAGGTGTACAGAAGAAAGAAGAAAAAGAAGCGCGAAAGGAAGCGATGGAACTGCTCCGCTTTGTGGGGCTGGAACAGGATGCGGACCGCCCTGCCACGGAACTGCCCTACGGCAAGCAGAGAAAGCTGGAAATCGCGCGTGCTCTTGCCGCCCATCCGAAACTTATCCTCCTGGATGAACCGGCAGCAGGCATGAATGACAGCGAAACAGCAGCTCTTACGGAACTCATCCGTGGAATTCGTGAAACCTATAAAACGACCATTATTTTGATTGAGCATGATATGCACCTTGTGATGACTCTCTGCGACCGCCTGATTGTCGTCAACTTCGGCGAAAAACTGGCAGAAGGCGTTCCCGAAGAAGTACAGAATGATCCTGCCGTTATTGAGGCTTATCTCGGAAAGGAGGATGAATAATGCTGCTTACGCTTAAGAATATTGTCGCCGGCTATGGAAATATCACGGCGCTGAAAGGCATCAGCCTCTCTGTTCCCGAAGGGAAAATCGTGACCCTTATCGGAGCGAACGGCGCGGGAAAGTCCACCACGATGAAAACCATCATGGGACTCATGAAACCCTCGGAAGGGGAGATCCTTTTCAAAGATAAATCCATCACGGGACAAAAGTCGTTCCATATCGTAAATGCTGGTGTAGTCCTTGTGCCGGAAGGGCGGCAGATCCTTCAGAACATGACTGTCCGTGAAAATCTGGAACTCGGTGCATACCAGAGAAAGGATAAGGCAGAAATCAGGGAAGATATGGTGAAAGTCTTCCAGCGTTTTCCCCGGCTGCTGGAAAGGGAAAACCAATTTGGCGGCACCCTTTCCGGCGGAGAACAGCAGATGCTCGCCATTGCCCGTGCCATGATGGCAAGACCGCAGCTCATGCTTCTTGATGAACCATCCATGGGGCTGGCGCCTCTTGTCGTCCAGCAGATTTTTGATGTCATCAAGGATATCAATAAAATGGGGACAACGGTTCTTCTTGTAGAACAGAATGCACGAAAAGCACTGCAGATTGCCGACTATGCTTATGTCATGGAAACGGGAAAAATCGTTATGGAAGGACCGGCTGCGGAAGTGGCGGGGAACCCCGACGTCATGGCGGCCTATCTCGGCGGGAAAAAGAAATAATTTCCCAATATCGGATGAACCGATAACAGATTGCGGCTCATGTTTTTGATTTCTCTCTGCTGTCCGGTGCAGCCGGTCGGAAGTGCCTGACAGGGGAATGAATGAAATGTAAAAAGCTTCTCGCAGAACATGGAGTATATCCTAAATGTGAGAAGCTTTTGTGCGCTTTTATATAAAGAGGTCTCGGTCAAGTATATTTTGCGGTTTCCTCACCACGGTAATAGATCCTTCACGTTCGCTTTCGGATGACGATTAACGTTTCCCTCATTATGACGCCTTCCGTTCCCCATTGTTAGTGACGTGCTTTCCCAAAATCGTCATTCTGACCTTTCGTGTCACTCCCTCAAGCCAGTATCCTCCGTCCGGCTTCGCCGGCCACCTCCTTATAAACAAGGAGGCTTACCCAATCCCTATTCTTACCGTTGGAACTCTTTCCTAAACACTGGTTCGCATTAAATACTTTAAAAAGGAAAATGGAATGCAGCGGGGCTCCTTATCCATAAGGAGCTGGCGCACGCAGTGCAGCTGAGGATACCCGCTTGTCGTAATGATTTAAATCGTAAAAGAATATTTAGCTTGCAGCTGACAGCTCACAGCTGATGGCTTTTATCTTCATACCGGCTTTCCTCACCACGGTAATAGATCCTTCACATTCGTTCAGGATGACACCTTACCGTCTTATACAAGAACCATGGAGTTGGCCGTTGGAAGGAGCTGCTGGCGCACGCAGTGCGGCTGAGGATACTCGCTCGCCGTAATGACTCAAATCGTAAAAGAATAGTTAGCTTGCAGCTGACAGCTCACAGCTGATGGCTTTTATCTTTATAATCCCAATTCTTCATTGATAATGACGACTTCCATGTCCATATTCCTCATCTTCTTGTAGTAGATTACAAGAGCGTTGCAGATCCGATCAGGCGCGCTGCAGTCACAGCATTTTTAATAATTGAAGAAGGAACAGCCGTTTTTATAGTGATGCCGCTCTACGTTCTTTGGGGCGGCTACATTTCTTGCCCTGAAAATGGCGTCGTCCAAAGTAGGACAGATTTTATTCACACCGATAACAAAATACACTTTCCTGTGTCCGAAGAGGGAGCCTGAAATCCGATTTCCCGTACCGTCGATGTTTACCAGTTCGCCCGTTTCCGATGCAGCGTTGGCGGATGTGAGGAAGACATCGGTCATGAGGCATTTCCTTGCCATGGAAAGAAATTGTTCCATCCGTTCTTTCGATGTGTAATCTTTGTTTTCAATATGCTGTACGTCATAAACTTCGTTATTCTCTGAAAGCCGTTCGTACATTTTCATGTTTTCCAGTGTCATGGAGTCGCCCATCCCCACGGTTTTACCGTGTATTTCCTGTGATAAATATGCGGCCGCTTCTTCTGCCGTTTCGAAAATGGTGCAGTCGAATCGGTTTCTTTTAAAAGCCCGGCAAATTTTATCCAGATCCATGGTTCCTCCTATGCATTTCCTGTTTACATTAAATCTTTTTTCACTTCATTATAAGAAATATAAAGATCGAACTCAATATGCGTAAGGGCAGACAAGGGAATGAGTCTGCATCTGCAGGGAATTTTCTGCTTGTACACAGATAAAAAATATTTTATGGATTAAGTAAGGCTAAAATATAATTTAGTATACGTATAGGGGTATATGTGTTACAGGCAAATAATATGCATTAGAGAGGCTGCGTCTTGCAGGTTCGGCAAACATTTATGGATTTTTATTGCAATGTTAATATATTGTGATATAATGTGTATATTAAAAAGTGTGTAAAGTATCAATGTCGCTTTGGGGAGCAAATCAGGGGTACAGCTTAAAGGAAAATATCAGGGTATTTGAATTACCTTGTTTTGGCATGGATCAATGATTCCCCGATTCATGCTTTTATTTTGCCAACGTGGAGATGATAGGTGTGACAAACAAACAAATTGCTATGCGTCTTGGGCAGATGGTTCTCGTCCTTTTGGGAATCAGTTTTATTACATTCTGCCTGGTTATGCTGGCACCGGGAGATCCTGTCCGCCAGATGATTGCAGGGAATGAAGATATCGTGGTCAGTCAGGTGGAAATTGATGCGCTTCGCCATGAACTGGGACTGGATCAGCCGTTCCTCATGCAGTATCTGAGCTGGCTCGGACGGGTGCTTCATGGAAACTTCGGATTTTCATTTATGATGAAGAAGCCCGTGTTGGATGCGGTTCTGGAAGCTTTGCCTGCTACGGTTATTCTTGCGCTTGCTTCTTCCGTTTTTATGCTTTTGTTTGCCATCCCACTGGGAATATATACGGCAGTTAAGCAGAATACCTGGGCCGATTACATCATCCGTGGCTTTACTTTTGCGGGGGTATCTGTACCTAATTTTTGGATGGGGCTTATGCTTCTGTGGATTTTTGCTTTAAAGCTGAATCTATTTCCTATCGTTGGCGGCGATGTTTCTGTGGAAAATCTGATTCTTCCCATGGTGACGCTCGGCGTAGTCATGGCATCGAAGTATACGAGGCAGGTTCGCGCGACTGTGCTAGAAGAACTGCGGCAGGACTATGTCATGGGCGCGCGGGCAAGAGGATTTTCTGAGTCTCACATCTTATGGAAGGAAGTTCTTCCCAATGCGCTTCTTCCTCTGATAACGCTTTTGGGGCTCGCTTTCGGTTCTCTTCTGGGCGGTGCGGCCGTGGTAGAAATTGTATTTTCCTGGCCGGGGCTTGGCTTCATGGTGGTACAGGCCATTACATACCGTGATTTCCAAACCGTGCAGGCGGTTGTCCTTTGGATTGCTTTCATGTACATGGCCATTAATTTGGTGGTGGATCTGTCCTACAACCACCTGGATCCCAGATTGAGAAAGGCAGGTCAATAGTCCAATGGAAAACCTGATTAAAGGATTTAAAGAAAATAAAGCCTTTCGCATTACTTCTCTGCTGGTGCTTCTTCTGATACTGATTACGGTACTGGCCCCGGTGATAGCTCCTTATAATCCGCTGGAGCGGTCATGCGGGATGCCAATGCGGCTCCGTCTGCAGCGCATCTTTTTGGGACGGACAAGCTGGGACGTGACGTACTGTCCCGTATCTTGTATGGAGCCAGCTATTCCCTGACAAGCGTACTTTTCCTGGTATTCCTTATTTTTGTGGTAGGTACATTCCTGGGGGTTATTGCCGGATATTTTGGCGGTATTGTGGATACGGTCATCATGCGGTTTGCGGATATGATGATTTCTTTCCCCGGCGTTATTCTTGCCATCGCTATTGCCGGTATTCTGGGAGGCAGTCTTGTGAATGCCATGATTGCCATGCTTTGTGTGACATGGACGAAGTATGCTCGTCTTTCAAGAAGTATGGTCCTGAAAATCAAGAAACGCGATTTCGTGGATGCCGCTATTGTAAGCGGCGGTTCTTCTGCCCATATTCTCTGGGTTCATATTCTTCCCAATATCCTGCCTCTCATGGTCATCACTGCGGCGGCAGATATCGGTGCTATGATGATGGAATTGGCGGGATTGTCTTTCCTTGGATTCGGCAGCCAGCCTCCGGCGCCGGAGTGGGGTCTTATGCTGAATGAAGGACGCCAGCAGCTGCAGACCGCTCCATGGCTGATGATTTTCCCGGGGCTTGCTATTTTTATAACCGTTGTCGTTTTCAATCTGTGGGGAGATTCTCTCCGGGATGTCCTGGATCCGCGCCAGGACTGATCAATATGGTTCCTATCAGAAGGGATGGCTTTTGCCGCCGTTCTGCATATGTAACAGGTTTTGCCTAATTTATATTTTGTTTTAAGAAAGGAAGCGTTACATCCATGAAATCTATTTACAAGAAAGGCGCCGCATTGGCAGCAGCAGCTCTTATGACAGTCGCGTTTGCCGGATGCGGCGGCGGAGACAAGTCTGCCTCTAAAGGACCGAAAGACACTTTGACCGTAGGTATTACCAACTTTGCAGACAGCCTGGAACCGACCGACAATTATTTTGGCTGGCAGGTCATGCGTTACGGTGTCGGTGAATGCCTTGTCCATTTTGATTCCAAAATGAATGCGGAACCGTGGATTGCTGAAAGCTGGAAGGTATCTGATGATAAGATGTCCTGGACTTTCAAAATCAAGGATATTAAGTTTTCCAACGGCACACCGGTAACCGGCGAAGCGGTCAAAAATCCATCGAACGTACCTTTGCCAAGGCTCCCCGTGCAAAGGCCATGTTTGAACTGGATCACATCACTGCTGATGGACAGAATGTCACTATTTATACGAAAAAACCGATTGCCACACTTCCCGGCATTCTGGGGGATCCGCTTTTTATTATTGTTGATGTCGATTCCGATGGGAAAGTAGATTTTGCTAAACAGGGACCGATCGGTACCGGCCCATACATGGTTAAATCATTCTCCAAGGCAAAATGCGAATTGGATGCAAACCCGAACTACTATGCTGCGGTGCCGTTTAAACACTTAGTCATTAATACCATTGATGATCCGAATACCCGTGCCATGGCACTCCAGAAAGGCGAAATCGATATAGCGGTCAATGTGGCTGCCGGCGACTTGGCATTGTTCCAGGATAAGAATAAATTCAATATCAGTTCCATTTCTTCTATCCGCGATGTTCTTGCCCGTATGAATGTCAAGGAAGGAAAACCGCTGGCGGATAAGAGAGTCCGTCAGGCGCTGCTTCGCTCTTTGGATCGTGAAACCTATGCCAAGGTGCTGCTGAAAGATACCTTTATTGCCGGTGGTCCGATGCTTCCGCCATCCCTGGATTATGACTTCGACGGATTAATGAAGGCATATCCGGATAAATACAATGTGGAAAGCGCTAAGAAGCTGTTGGAAGAAGCAGGATGGAAAGACAGCGACGGAGACGGCTTTGTGGATAAGGACGGCAAGAATCTGGAGCTGGACTTCATTTTCTACTCCGGCCGTGCGGAACTTCCGTTGTATGCGGAAGCTACCCAGTCGGATGCGAAGAAAGTCGGCATCAAGATCAACCTGAAGAATGTAGACTATAACGTACTGGATGGTATCGGCGTCCGCGGGGAGTATGACCTCCTGATTTCCAATATCCTGACCGAACAGGCAGGGGATCCGGAAGTATTCGTCAACCAGTACTGGAAGACTAATGTAGACGGCAGCAATCCGCAGAACGGTTCCGGATACAGCAACCCTGAGTATGATGCGTTGTCTGATCAGCTGGCATCTGAATTTGATCCGGCTAAGCGCAGAGATATCATCATTAAAATGGAAAAAATCGTCCAGGATGACGCTGCTACTTTGATCTTCGGCTATCCGCAGACCAATATGGTCAGCAACAAGTCTGTCCAGAATGCCAATATTTATCCGTGTGACTACTACTGGGTAACTAAGGACATTACTCCGGCTAAGTAATTTCTATAGTGAAATATGCCTTTTCTCCACTGTCATATATCCGGCAGCGGAGAAGCGGCTTTCCTTCCTCTGAAATGGGGATGGAAATTCGGTACAGACCGTTTTTGTCCGGCCGTTGCCATGCTGTATCGAATTTCTGTTTCCATTTCAATTGAATTTATTATGAGGAGATATTCCCATGCTATTACAGGTAAGAGATTTAGGAATCGCCTATGGAAAAGGCGACCCTGTGGTCCGCCATGTATCTTTCGATTTGGATGCGGGGCAGGTTCTGGCTATCGTAGGAGAGTCAGGGTCAGGGAAAACTACGGTTATCCGTGCCATCCAGCATGTTCTTCCCGGCGGAGGGCATATTGCTGAAGGACAGGTTATTCTCAATGGAGAGGATACGCAGAAGCAGACAGCGGAAATGCACAGAAGCCTTTGCGGCACGGACGTGTCTATGATTTTCCAGGACAGCGGCGCCATGATGAATCCCATCCATACGATCGGAAGGCAGTATCGGGACTTTCTGGCGGTTCACGGGCTGACTGATGAAAAAGAAGCCCATGATCGGATGATCTCTATGCTGGAAATGGTCAGGCTTCCCGATCCGGAACAGGTTTTGAAAAGTTATACCTATGAATTATCCGGCGGCATGCGGCAGCGTGTCGGTATCGCCATGGCCATGTCATTCCATCCGAAACTGCTCCTGGCTGATGAGCCGACATCGGCTCTTGATGTGACGACACAGGCGACCATTGTCAAAGAAATGATGGAAGTGCGTAAAAATATGAACATTGCCATTATCATCGTTACCCACAATATGGGTGTCGCCGCTTACATGGCGGATAATATCATGGTCATGAAAAATGGCGAAGTGGTGGAATACGGGAAAGCGGAAGAAGTTATTTACCATCCGAAAACCGATTATGTAAAAATGCTTCTGGCGGCGGTTCCCAGCTTAGGAGGTAAGACAACAGCATGAAAGGCGGAGAAGAAATACTTCATATAGACAATATCTGTAAGAACTTTGACTTGGGCAGAGGAAAAGTCCTCAAAGCCTGCGACTGTGTGGATATCATTGTGCATAAGGCTGAGACAGTCGGTATCGTAGGGGAATCAGGCTCGGGCAAGTCTACCGTGGCTAAGATGCTGACCCGCTTATACGATATTTCTGCAGGGAAGATTATTTTCCACGGAGAGGATATTACTCGTTTAAAGGGGGAAGAACTCCGGCAGCATCGTAAGAAAATACAAATGGTTTTCCAGGATCCTTCTACCGCGTTCAATCCGAAAATGCGCGTCCGCGATATTATATGCGAACCGCTGAAAAACTTCGGCATGATAAAGAACAGTGAAGTTGATGCGAAAGCAAGGGAAATGTTGCGGCTGGTAGAACTTCCGGAGGAATTTTCTGACCGTTATGCCAATAATATGTCAGGCGGACAGCGGCAGCGTATCGCCATCGCAAGAGCTTTGGTACTGGAACCGGAAATCATCATTTGTGATGAAGCGACCTCGGCACTGGATATGTCCGTACAGAAAACCGTGATCGAACTCCTTACCCGGCTTCAGCGGGAAAGACAGGTAGCCTATCTTTTTATCTGTCATGATCTTGCCCTTGCCAATACATTCTGTGACAAAATCATAGTCATGCAGAAAGGGAAAGTGGTAGAAACGATTCGCGATCTGACACTGGCAAAAGACCCGTATACGAAAAAACTTCTCGCTTCTATCTTTACCATTGAAGAAGGAAAGAATAAAGTCCTGCCTGATGAACTTTTTGCCTAAATGTTATGGAAATGTGAAAGCCGGCTTTATAAAGAGCCGGTTTTTGTGTGAGTAAAATTGGTTTACAGATGTATTTCCGGGAAGAAAATCAGTTGTTTATAGGTAAATGAAAATGTTTTATAAATATAAGAAGGATAAAAAATCTCAAAGAATATATAGTGAATTTATTGACAAATTATTATGAATATGCAGATAATATAAAGAATCTTCCTGTAAAAGGATTAATAGATTGATAGGGATAAAATGAAAATTGTTTCAAGGGGCAGATTCACGATTTGGACATGTGAGAGTCTCTTGTTTTTTGTTCATTTCATTTCCGCAGGCGAAACATCGGAAAGCCTTGCCGGAAATCAATGATATAGAATTTCATTTATTGGTTAGGGGAAGCTGTTTGGGAAAATCGGCTTTTTCGCAGCCGGAGGAGGAAAAGTATGAAGAAAAAGAACACGGCGCTGGCAGGGGCTTTATTGCTTGTGCTGGCAGGATGGAGTGCAGCAGATGCGGCGGAGATCTATACCTTGGATCCCGTCATTGTCACGGCGGAACGTACAGATACGAAAGAATTAAAAACGCCGGCAGCGGTGGAGATTATCACGGATAAACAGATCAGTGAAACCGGAGCCGCCAATATGCAGGAAGCTCTCAAGTTCTCCACAGGTATTATTACCAGCAGCCAGGGGCCTCGCGGTCTCTCCCAGGGGACAATGACGGCAAAGGCGGTGATCCGCGGCGTTGAAAAAGGTACGCTCGTTCTTGTGAACGGTGTTCCGATGAATCAGAGCGGCATGTACAGTCTTCAGGATATTGCTTCCGATTCCGTGGAAAAAGTAGAAATTGTCCGCGGAGGCGGTGCGGTTCTTTATGGTTCAGAAGCCAGCGGTGGTGTTATTAATATCATCACCAAAGGTACAAGGGATACCAAGGTAAAAGCGGGCTTTGGCAACTATGGACAGCAGAACTATGCAGTCAGCGCGCAGGCAGGGGATAAATTCGGGATTACTTATTCCTATGACCACATGGGGAAAGTAGATCATATTTCCCATCCTGACGGCGGCCGTCCGGCAGGGATGTATTACAATATCATCCGTGCTGAGCATAATTATGTAGACTGGCGTTACAATATCACTGATGGTCTTTATTTTACCCATGCGTACTCGGAGAACAACAGCCACTATGTATACCGTTATGACGGACGCAACGGAAAGAATAAAGGGCAGCCCGGCCAGGATATGATTTACAAGACCCGCGAAAACGTGGCGGGGCTTCATTATGATAAGGATGACCTGAAAGCGGATTTTTACTATCATAAGAGAGATATGTCCACCGGTAAGAGCAAAACGGAAGTAGCGCCTTACGCGAAAAGGGGAAGATATGACCCCGACAAGCGGATTTTCACAAAGACAGAAAATAATGATGAGACCATCGGGTTCAATTTGTCCAACCGCTGGCATTTTGATAAGGGGTCTGTCCTTATCGGCGGTGATTTCCGCAGGGACATGGCGGATGTTGTCGATGGAAATACTTATCACTATGCGCGCAATATGTACTCTCTTTATGGACAGCTGGAATACGATTTCACCGGGGCGACAAGGGCGAACCTGAATCTTCGCCAGACCTGGGTTGCAAAAGATGATGCAGGAAATAGGTATGACAAATTTACGCCCGAACTGGTTCTTATGCATGATCTGAGTGAAGATACCATGATTTATGCCAAGGCGGGAAAGTCATTCATGATGCCGACTTTCAAACAGCTTTATGGCGGCGGCAATGTCATCGCCTCTCCGGGACTTCGTCCGCAGACAGGAACCCACTATGAAATCGGCGCAAAGAAAAATATAGGCAAGTCATCCTGGCGTCTGGCCGCATTCCACTACAAAATCAAGGACAGCCTGGAAGCAAAAGTCGGCGCAGGTGTAGTGGGAGATATCAAATATGCCAATGAAGATGTAAGAAATACCGGTATTGAATTGGAATGGACAAGAAATGAAAATGAAAACCTGTCCTACCACACGGGACTGACTTTCGGGCATCCGGAGAAGCAGGAAAGGAAGGCCGGCGGTACAACAGGGGACTGGCATGATTATTACGGCAAAGTGCAGTGGAACGGCGGCATCGTTTACCGAACCGGCAAGCTGACAAGCGCTTTTGAGTTTGCTTATCTGGGGAAACGTATTCGTGACTACACGCCGTACAAATCTTTCAAGAGCCAGTTCTTCACTGACCTGAACTTTTCCTATCAGGCAAATGAAAATGCCCGTTTCTTCCTGAATATTGATAACCTGTTCAACCGGCATGACATCATTTCTTCATCTTCCTCCACGTTCTATAATCTGGGACGCAACTTCCTGGCAGGAGTGGAATATAAATTCTGATAAATATTTTATAAGTTAGATAAAAATAGAAAATACTTATTCATCGATAAGATTGGATAAGTATTTTTGTTGTATAGGATGATAATTTACTTGTGTGATTGATAAAAATGCCAATGAGTCGCAATTGACAGAAAATATGATAAAATATAATATAGTTAATAATAGATTTGTAAAAACTAATAGTTAATTAAACTAATTTATGTAAGGTTGTTTTTTACGGGAATGGGGGTGAGGATACTGCAAAACAATATTTTGTGGGCTGCGCATATCCTTTTTATTGATCATTATGTCTATACGGGTGAAACGTAGGAAAGTCCGTATCAGCTGATGATATATTGTTTTCATGTTCAGATTATTATCTCAAAGAAAGGGCAAATATGTGTAAAAGCAAATGGCTTGTAAACTCGGTATTGTTGGTTTTAATGGGAGGAGCAAGCGTATCGGCTGAAATGATGCCGGTATACATGCTGAATCCTATCGTGATTACCGCTGAACGGCAGGAAAAAACAGATTTAGAAACGCCGTCTACCACGGAAATTATTACGGAGAAAGATATTAAGGAGAAAGGGTATACTTCTGTATTTGATGCCTTGGAGCATACCGTGGGAATTACAGCTTTTTCTTATGGCCCTGGCGGGAAGGATGGCGGTGGGCATGTAAGCCGTGTCATGATCCGCGGGATGGATAAGGGCACTTTAGTTTTAGTTAATGGTGCGCCTATCAATGTAAATAACTATGCGTCTACTTCGGGAATTCCCATTGAAGCTGTTGAAAAAATTGAAGTAATCAAAGGAGCAAGTTCGACGCTTTATGGAGCTGAAGCTTTAGCCGGTGTAGTGAATATCATTACGAAGAGAGGCGGGGAATCTCATGTAACTGCCAAAGTGGGGTATGGCAATTACGATAAAATGTTCGGTGTCGGTGCAGAGGGAGAGAAATTTAATTTCTGGGTACAACGTGATTATTCTGATGCGATAGACCAGACCAGCCGTATTTTTCCTAAAAAAGCAACTTATCAGGCCGAAAACAAAGGATATCGGACAAGTTGGTATACCTCCGTCAATTTGACCGATAAGTTAACTTTGGATTGGTCTCATGTGGATAATCATCAGAATATCTGGTACATGTATAAATATAAAGGCGGCAAAGCGGTTATACCGCCGGCAAAGTCTTCTCTTTCTGATTATCATTCCCGAAAGGACAATGTAAATCTGATATACAGTAATAAAGAGCATCGTTTTAGATCCATGCTTGCTTACAATAGTCTTCATATGGATGGTAATAAAAGAATATATACCAAGCCCGGCATATATGAGACGGACAGGATTAATGTGCCATATCATGTACAGAGCGTTACCTTTGATAATCAGAAGGAATGGATATTCCGCGGAGGGGAAGACAGCCTGATTGGCGGTTTGACTTATAATGGGGAGCATTATAAGCGGCTTAATGACACAAATAAGCGGGTATACAGGGATTCTTACAGTGCGTACCTGTCTTGGAATCATGAGTATAATGAACGTCTTTCCAGTACGATGGGCTTTCGTATGCAGGAGTTTATGTCAAACGGCTGGGATAGGCACTATGATGTATTTCTTCCGCAGCTGCAATTTCTTTATAAATTGAATGATAACTGGAGTCTTTACAGCAATATGGGTAAAGCTTTTGATATGCCCGCCATCAATTCCAAGTATTACTCAGATTCCAAAAAACTGAAAAATGCGAGCTTAAAACCGCAAAAAGGCTGGACATATGAAGTGGGAGCCAAACATGTGACCGGCAGAAACAGTTTTAAAGCTGCTTTATTCCATATGGATATCAAGGATAAATTTACTTGGATTAAGGAAGATATGGTGATTCCCGGTGGTGATCCGAATACCAGTGTGCAAATTAATGGAGGAGATTTCAGAAATACGGGGCTGGAACTGGAGTATACCCGTATTGTCAATGACAACTGGCGGTTTAATGCAGGAATCACATTTCAGAATCCTGAAATTAATGACAGTGGGAAATGGGTAAGAGACAGTGCTAAATTGCAATATAATTTAGGAATCCAATATGAACAAGAAAAATGGGGTGTGGGAGTGGATCTTTTTGTCACCGCTGACAGAGAATATGGGTATTATACAAATAATGGGGAATATGCAAGCAGGAAAGGTGCCGATCATAAAATCAGAGACCGCATCATGCTGAATTCCACTATTGAGTACAGACCAAACAGAAATCAGGCGGTCACACTGAATATGTACAATATACTGGATAGGGAGAATTGTACAAACAAATATGAGAACTGGGATCTGCCTTTTAGCTGGAGGATAGACTATCAGTACAAATTTTAATTCATGAAAGGAGAATATAATGAAATTCGGAAAGTATCTTCTTCGCATCGTTGTGTTAGTGTCGGTACTGCTCACTTTATCTGTGCAGGCAGACGCACATACTTTGTGGGTGAATTTTACTGACTATATGCCTTCTGCAGGTGGAAGCGGGCAGATGAAAACTAAATTGTACATCGGCTGGGGGCATCATTTCCCTGTGGACAGCTTTGTGAAGGCAGAAGATTTTGAAAAGATTGTTCTTCGTGATCCGACGGGTATAGAAAAAAATGTTGCTTTAGAAACGACCGGTTTTGCTGCGGCGGCGCTCACTTTGGAGAAGCCGGGGATTTATACAGCGGCTGCGACAAGGAAAGAATCCATGAATACGGCTTATGAAGAGAATGGAAAGAAAGTGACATATAAAGGACCGAAGACGGGAAAAAAGAATATTATTTCTTCCGTATATTCTCAGCAGTTTGCCAAATCCATTATTTGCGGCGGAGAGCTGATTACAGGAGATGCAAGTCATGTTTTCGGACAGAAATTGGAAATTATACCTGTCACAAATCCTTATGAAATTATGAATAATCGTGGTGGAATCATGAAAGTCAAGGTGCTTTTTGAGGGGAAACCGGTTCCTTTTTTGAAAATTTGGGGTGTATATCAAGGTTATACGATCAAGGATGAGGCCTCTGCTTTTACTTCAACGAATGGGGAAGGGATTGCCACTTTCCGTATTAATCACTGGGGAGTATGGCTGTTGTGCACCAGGTATGATCGTCCTGCTGCTGGTGAACTGGCGGAGAAAGTCAATGAGGAACATTACTTTTCATCGCTGACCTTCTGTGTGCCGTAGAAATGGGATGGCGCTGATATTCTAAGCTAATGTATTGAGGGGACTTTCGTGAGTCCTCTTTTTTATTTCAAGTGCATTCCGTTGGGAAAAAAGGACGTCTTTTGATCATGATAGGAATGGAATTGTAAATGGTGGAATATATACAAGAAGAAAGGATTAAAGGAATAAGTTGAGATTAAGAAAGAAGTTTTGTTCATGATTTTTCTAAATTCCTCAAAAGGAGAAATGGAATTAAAAGATTGACATATGATTATGTAAAGTAAATAATATAAGTGGTTCGCATGAAATAATAATAAGCGAAGCATTCATATTACCTACAGGGGCAATGAGGATTTCACAAAGGAATTTTTGTGGTACGATCATTGCTTTTTTATTGCTTTTCATCATGCAGGATAGGCGAAACATCGGACAGCTTTCTTCTGCTGGTGATAGATACATTGTTTTTATATGTATTAGTTGACGCGAAAGGATGGGGTGCGGCAAATCATTTAGCAGTACGGGAAAAAATATTATCAGAGGAGGAATGATGATGAAGAAAAATCAATTACTGGCAGGGGCAGTACTGCTGTCACTGGCGGGCTGGAGTGGAGCTGCGGCAGCAGATCAGGTTTACACGCTGAATCCTGTCGTCGTTACGGCGCAGAGGATGGAAACGACAGAAATAGAAACACCTGCGACGGAAACGGTGGTCACCGCTAAGAAGATTGAGGAGGCAGGTTATAAAAATGCTTTTGATATCATTGAAAGCCAGGTGGGCCTTACCAGTACAGGTTATGGCGACGGCGGTCAGGATTTCGGTTTCAGTTCGGGACGTACGGTTATCCGTGGTTATGACAGGGGCACTCTTGTCATGGTGGACGGCATCCCTATGAATCTGAAGAATTACAATTCTCTTGACGGGATTCCTGTCGAAATGATTGAGAAGGTAGAAATCATCAAGGGGGCGGCAGGAACTCTGTACGGCAGCGAAGCGATGGGCGGCGTGGTGAATATCATTACGAAAAAGCCTGGGCAGGCAAAACAGGGAATTTCTCTCAAAGGAACCGTGGGAAATTATTATAAGGATTTCGGTGTAACTTATGCAGGCGACCGTTTGCTGGTGAGCCTGTCGAAGGAATATTCTGACGACTATACACGTGCCAATGATTTTCCCCGTGGATCCAGTATTGACTGGTGGATTGGGAAAGGACAGAAAAACCGTGCTGCTGTTGCAGGCAAGCTGACGGATGAGTTGTCTTTCAATTTCATGTTCCAGGACGGCACGATTACAAGGGGCGGCATCAAAACGGGAAGAAGGCCTGTAAAGTATGATTATACCTATCAGGACAGGCGTATAACTACGGGATTGTACTATCAGGGGAAAGACAATGGAGTCAAGGCGACGCTCGGATACAACTACCGTCAGGCGGACGGCTGGGACCATGTAAAGAATGCCAGAATATCTGCCTCTGCCGATCTGGAAAGTTATATTGCCGATGTGCAGAAAGAATGGAAACTTGGCGAAAGGGATACCTTGATCACGGGATACAGCTTCAAGCGTGAGGATTATACGAGCCTTGTTAAATCATCAAATAAGGCACACCGCACGAACAATGCGTTGTATTTGTCGTGGGATCATGCGTTTAACGATCGTTTCAGCACGACGGTGGGACTGCGCGGGGAAATGATCGACGATCCTTTTGATGATCAGAGGATTATCAATCCCCAGTTCCAGACACTGTATAAAATCAATGACACCACATCGTGGTATATCAACGTGGGGCGCGCTTTCCAGATGCCGACCGTTGATGCTTATTTTAGCAACAAGGCTGCTGCCGGCGGGCTGAAGCCTGAAAAAGGCTGGACTTATGAAACCGGTGTGAAAAAGCTTATCGGGGATAAAAGCAGTTTGAAATTTGCCGTGTACCATATGGATTTTGACAACAAACTCGGCTGGTCTGATAAAGATCCTCTCACCGGGCTCCAGCATGCTATCAATAAAGGAGAGTTCAGAAATACCGGGGTGGAAGCGGAATTTGCAAGAACCGTAAATGCCCATTGGGATTATTCTTTGGGACTGGGGTACGGCAATCCGGAAATCAGGGATCCCTCGAAGAAGAATTCCAAATGGGAGCAGGATGCAGGCCGTATTGATATAGCTGCTGCGCTTACATACCGTGCGGATAAAGTGCGGAGCACGATGACTTTCAAGTATCTCGGTGACCGTGAATGCTACTCCATTTATGGGGATGTACCGTCCCGTATCCGTCTGACATGGAATACGATTTATGACATAACCCCGCGGGATACGGTTTCCTTGACCTTGAACAACCTCCTGGATCACAAGAATTACGCAAACCGTTATGGAAACTTGGAACTCCCGCTTAACTGGAGACTTTCTTATTCCCACAGATTCTAAAAAACGGCAGGCAGGCTGACATGGGATAAAGAGGATAGACAGATGGTGTGGGTTTTCTGTTGACGGAAAGAATTTTTCATGATACGATGACTGCACAATCTAAAGGATAGGAAGAACTGACGGATTCTGTGGAATTGACCACGTGAACTTCCTATTTCGAAAACAAGCCGACCGTCTGGGCAGGGAAACCTACTCAGGCGGTTTTGCGCTTATTGGTTTCCCTTCATTCAGCTAGTAATGGAGGGGGATTATATGAAAAGGAATCGTTGGCTTATTGCGCTTGCGGCGGCAGGCATTCATATCTGCATCGGCAGTGTATATGCCTGGAGCGTTCTCACGAAGCCTGTTATGGCGGGAATGGGATTATCTCTTTCGGAAACTACGTGGGCGTTTTCTATTGCCATTTTATTTCTTGGGCTTTCCGCAGGATTTCTTGGCGGTATTGTGGAGCGTCTTGGCCCGCGCAAGTCGGGACTGGTTTCTGCCTGTTTCTTCGCCTCCGCCATGGTGGGGACGGCATTTGCCGTTTATGTAAAGTCGGCGGTGCTTTTGTACCTGTTTTACGGATGTATCGGGGGGATCGGACTGGGAACAGGGTATATCACTCCGGTATCCACGCTGGTGAAGTGGTTTCCTCTGCATCGCGGCTTTGCTACGGGTCTGGCCATTATGGGATTTGGATTTGCCGCTCTTATTGCGGGCCCTGCCATGCAGTACCTTACTGTGACGGTAGGGCTGGCGGAGAATTTCCTTATTCTTGCCGCGGTCTATGCGGCGGTGATGGCGCTTTCTGCATCTTACCTTCGGGCGCCCCGTCCGGGAGAGGTGGTTCCCTGTCTTGAAGATGTATTGAAGGCGGAAATGGAGAAAGGAAAGAAGCGTACTGTCCTCGGCCCGCAGCTTACGCGTAAGGAAGCGATGCGGACATGGAAGTGGTACGCTTTGTGGTGGATTTTCTTTACAAATATTACTTGCGGAATCGGTCTTCTTGCCGTCGTATCTCCTATGGCACAGGATGTGATCGGTATGGCACCGCCGGAAGCGGCATCCTTTGTAGGAATCATCGGCGTCGTGAATGGTGGGGGGCGTATTTTCTGGTCCACTGTTTCTGACTGGATCGGCCGCGGTGTGACATATATGATTTTCTTTGCTTTTGAAGTATTTGCATTTTATCGTCTGTCGGAAACAACGGACAGTTTTGCATTCCAGTTTCTTGTGCTTGCCGTTATCAGCTGCTATGGCGGCGGATTTTCCTGTATGCCCGCTTTCCTTTCCGATATTTTTGGTGTCCGCCAGCTGGCGGCTATCCATGGAAGCATTCTTACAGCCTGGGGGATTGCGGGGATAGCAGGACCGGTCATATTGGCACTCATGAAAGAGGCGACCGGCAGTTACAGCGCGACACTCAGTCTTTTTTCGGGAATGCTTGCCCTTGCTTTCCTTATTTCTCTACTCATTCATTGGCAAAATGAAACGGAGCGGAAGAAGTGGAGCGTATCTGCCGGAAATAATTGATTTGTCCGTTTATGAAACAATGACAGAGGCTTTCGTCAGGGTGTCCGTTCCGTTCATATCAATTATAGGTGGTAAGGGGAATGAAATTCCTTATGTACAGTCTTATTTATTGCAGCGTATTTTCCATGATGGTAAAATAAATTTATACCTTTAATATATGAAAGTCGTAGCGTAACAGCGATGAGCAGTTTGGAAGGGGTAGATCGTATGTTTAGTGTAGCAGCACCGCAGGCGCGGGGGAAAAGCGCGCAGGACAATATTTTTGCGGCAAATAACAGGGCCGTGGCTTTGGCTGATAAAATCGGCAAAGATAAAGTCATTAACGGAACTGTAGGATCCATTCTTGATGAAGATGGCAATTTAGTGGAGCTTGAGGTGGTACAGGAAGCCTATGCAAGGCTGACACCCCGCCAGATTATCGCATATGCGCCTATCCAGGGGTATGAAAAGTTTCTGGAAAGCTGCATTGATCAGTGCTTCGGAGAATCCCGTCCGAGCGGATACATTAATGCCTGCGCGACTCCGGGCGGTACAGGCGCGCTGCATCATGCCATCCATAATTATTCTGCTGATGGAGATGAAGTTTTGATTACCGATTGGCATTGGGGCGCTTATGATTCTTTGATCGACTATCCGAATCGCAAGGTTGCTTCTTTCCAATTTCTTACAGACGACGGTCATTTCAATGTGGACGCTTTCAGGGAAAAAGTGGAAGATATCCTGTCACGCCAGAAAAATATTGTCATCATTCTTAACGGTGTCGCCAATAATCCCACCGGGTACTGCATGAGTGTGGAAGAGTGGCAGGCGGCTGTGGACGTACTGAAACATACGGTGGAAGGGAAAGATAAAAATGCGGTGCTTATTCCTGATGTGGCATATCTGGATTACAGCGGTGAAAAACAGGAATGCCGCCGCTTCTTTAAGGTGTTTGGCGGGCTTCCCAAGAATATTTTAACGATCGTGGCTTATACACTGTCCAAAGGGTTTACTCTTTACGGCCAGCGCCAGGGGGCGATGATCGGCATTACTTCCGATGCTGATGTGGCAAAGGAATTTGTAGACATCAATCAGTATGCGAGCCGCGCGACCTGGTCGAACTGCAACAGTGCCGCCCAGAATGTAATGATTGATATTTGCAGTGATTCCGCAAAGGTAGCAAGGCTGGATGCGGAAAGAAATAAATATTTCAAGCTGATCGGTGAAAGAGCGGCTATCTTCATGGAAGAAGCAAAAGATGCAGGTGTGAAGTTTGTTCCTTATATTTCAGGGTTCTTCATCACGATTCCGTTGGAAGGCGCGCAGAAAGTCTGTGACTGCCTTGAAAAGGACAATGTATTCCTTGTTCCCATGAAGAAAGGAATCCGTCTTGCCGTTTGTTCCGTATCCAAGGAAAAGATGAAGGGGCTTGCGGCGAAACTGGCAGCAGCCATAGAAACAGCGGGCGCAAAGCAGTAAGTTTCGAAGCAATTCAGAAATATATTTGGAAGACGATTCTGCGGCAGATTTGCCTGAGAGAATCGTTTTCCTCTTTACAGGAGGACTCACCATGGAAGGCTTATTCGCGGCAGTGAATGCCGTACTTTCTTTCGTTACACCGGTATCCGATTTTTTTTGGGACTTTCCTAAGATGTTCGGCTTTTGGCAAGCAATCCCTCTTTTAGGACAGTTCTCGCTTGCCATTATCGTCCTTGTAGGATCCGGGCTGTATTTCACTTTCCGACTCGGCTTTATACAGATTCAGTGTTTCAGCCGGGGCGTACGTACGCTTATGGACAATCACAGTATCCGTACGGGAATTTCCCCGTTGGCTGCTTTTTGTCTGAGTACGGCCATGCGTGTGGGGCCGGGAAATATTATCGGAGTGACCGGAGCGATTGCCGCCGGCGGCCCGGGGGCGCTTTTCTGGATGTGGGTATCCGCGTTTTTCGGTATGGCGACTGCTTATACGGAAAGTACCCTGGCACAGATATTCAAGGAGAAGCGGGGGAAAGAATTTGTGGGAGGCCTTCCATTCTATGCGCGGTGTCTCTGTGGGAACAAAGTGTGGATCGGCGTGGCACTATCGCTGGTTTATATCGTGTATGCCATGATGTGCCTGCCTGCACAGGGCTTTAATGTCGTGTCTTCCGTCGGAGCCATGGGAAGCATTCTTTCAGGAAGCACTATTCCTGTGCAGTCCGTTTTCTACTACGTGGTGTCCCTTGTTGTCATTGTACTGGTCACGGTCATGGCTTTCGGGGGAATCCGCCGTATTGCCGCGGTCAGCAATAAACTTGTTCCTGTCATGGCGGTGATTTATGTATTGACTGTGGTGTCCCTGATTCTGATTAACTTAGATAATGTCCCTTATTTCTTCAGCGCAGTTTTTAAGGGGGCTTTCACACCTGAAGCTGTTTTCGGGGGAGCCTTCGGTACGGTTCTCATGCAGGGTGTAAAGCGTGGCCTTATGTCCAATGAAGCCGGTCAGGGGACTATCACGATGCCTGCGGCTGCGGCAGAAGCAAAACATCCCTGTGAACAGGGAATCATTTCTGCCATCGGTGTATTCCTTGATACGCATGTGATTTGTACTATGACAGGCTTTATCGTTATTATGGCTCATCGGTGGGCTATGGAACCGGAAGCGTGGAAAGCGGCGGGGACATATCCGAAATTCCTTCTTTCTATCGGCTCCATGACACCGGGCGGATTGAATGAACTTGTTATGATTCTGGTATCTGTCTGTTTCTGCCTTTTTGCGTATACCTGTGTTATTGGATTTATTACCTTTTCGGAAATTTCTGCAAATCGTATTTCCAGTTCCCGTCCTTTTATCCACTTTATCCGCGGGCTGGGCGTTTTTGTTGCTGCTTTTGGTATATTTTGTAATATTGCGGGCTATGACCTGTCTAATTTATGGGCGTTTTCCGATTTGGGAAATATCATCATCGTATATTGCAATATCCCTATGCTTTATATGGGTTTCCGCTATGTGATGAAAGCTACGAAGAATTATAGGGAATCTGAAAATCCTGTCTTTAATTCCTCCGTAATCGGCATGGAAACGGAATATTGGGATAGGGAAAATAAAAACTGAAGCAATATAAAAAGGCTGTGCAGCTAAATGCACGGCCTTTTATACTGGATTATTTTGTGGAAACAGGGAAAGTAAATCCTTGGGGGACAGTGTCTCCTTTCCTTAGGATAAGGAAATCTTCATCAAACTGATTTTTGGCAATTTTTTTCAGAATACCATATTGCCCTTGTACTTCTTCCACGGTGCCATTCAATATATGTGCCATTCGCCGGACATATTTCCGGACTGGGGTAAGATCATAACAGCCGGTGTCGATAATGTAAAACTGATTGATGCGGCCGTACAGTTTTTTTATAAATTTCGCAGCGCCTTCTTTGCCCCGTTCCGCTTCCAGTTTATCCAGGTCAAGGGGAGAATTACGGGTAAATTCCAGCCAGCTGTCGGTAAAGAAAACGCCTTCGTAATTTCTTTCCAGCGTGGCGAGAGAGTTGCCGGAAAGAAGAATGTCCAGACAGTCCCGCGTCCGTGGAATCACAATTTCCGCCGTAGTTGCTGTGAGTCCTATTGTACCGCCGCCGCATCCTGATGTGCAGATGACGATACGATCTACCTGGCAGAAACGGTCGAGCTTATCCTGTATATAAGTGTGGAGGAACTTGGGGTCTGTATGGACTTCTCTTGGAAGAAAGAAAATAGGGGTGTGATTGTTATTCTCTTTCATGGCGGCAAGCAGCTCTTTTCTTAATGTAGAGCAGGCGAAGATGATTGTATTCATAATTTCCTCCATTATATTTCTTTTCTTATATTGTAATGCAGGGGTAAGGGATTGTTAAATCGGGAAAAAAAGAAACCCACCGGCATAGCCGGTGGGTTTCTTGAAAAAATCCGACTGGGAAAGGTCGGATTTTAAAGTAAAGATTATTTCGAATACAATTCGACGATGAGCGTTTCGTTGACTTCATCTTTGTAGGGAAGTTCTTCGCGCAGCGGTGTGCGGACGAGTGTCGCAGACCAGTTGTCGAAGCTCTTTTCTACATAGGGAAGGTCGAAAGACTTCAGTTCGAGGAAAGCCTGTTTGAACATTTCATTGGTTCTGTAGGCTTCTTTCAGGGTAATCACCTGTCCCGGACGTACCGGATAGGACGGGATATCTACTTTCTTTCCGTCAACGGCGATGAGACCGTGGCTGACCATCTGGCGCGCCTGGCGGATGGAGCGAGCGAAGCCTGCGCGGTATACCAGGTTGTCCAGTCTTGTTTCGAGCAGGGACAACAGGTTTTCACCAACGACGCCGGACATTCTTCTCGCTTTATCATAATAGCGGTAGAACTGTCTTTCCAATAAGTTGTACAGCGCTTTAACTTTCTGTTTTTCTGTGAGCTGGAGACCGTATTCAGACATCTTCTTCTGACGGGTTTCAGCGGGCTGCCGTTTTAACGCTTTCGGATGGCCGTAAATGTTCATGCCAAAACGTCTGCTGGTCTTAAAACGGAGATTCTTGTTTGTTGCCATTGTGTAAATCACCTCTCTAAAAAATACAGCTGTGAAGCTGTTGAATAGCTTTATAATTATATCTGAATAAACTCCGGCTGTCAAACCCGCTCTGTTCCTTTTGACAGGATCCAGGCAAATAATTTTTCCCCCTTTGTAGTTTCTTTTTTATGGAGCCCTATAATTTCCGGGGCGAAATCAGGGTATCGATTCATATATTTTTCCATGAAGAGGAAGTAGGAAATATCGTCCTGTGTCCATTTCTCTCCCGCCGTGATGGCGCAGATGCCGGGAGGGTAAATCATGGCGCATTCGAGGGCAGTTTTTCCTTTCAGTCGGGAAAGAGGAAGAAGTTTTCTGTCTCCTCTGACGAAGGCTTCCGTGGCTTTTCGCCCGCTGCAGGCCATTTCCCTTCGGTGCAGGGAGAAAATGCTGTTTTCCAGGCGGGAAGCATTCTCTTCTTCAAGGAAGTTTTCTATCTGCCTGCCCAGTTCAGCGACGGTCATGTTGTAATTCCCCGAGAGTTTCGGGAGAATTTCCAAAACGGGACGATGCCAGGCGTTGTTTTCAAAGTCCATTAATGCGGAAACGAGAGCCTCTGCTTTTTCTTCCTGATCTCCCGGCTGGATGAGGAAGAGGAGTGTGTGGAGCCCGCATTTTTCAGGGGTAATATTCCTTTCCTGAAGATAGAGGGAAAGAAGCATGGCAGGGTACGGACGTCCTTTTCTGTTCGTGGTGAGAAGAATTTTGCACGGATCAATCCGTGTGTGGGAAAAGTGTTCTTTTTCATTTCCTTTTTCTCCATACTGCCAGAAGCGCGGGGCGGAAAGGATTTCTTCCGTGGAATATGTTTCCCATGGCCATCCGTCAATGATACGGGGGAGCAGGGGGGCGACGCTTCGGCAGGATGTAAGGATCTTCTTCTGCAGTTCTACGGCGAAGCGGGCCGCATCCTGCCAAAGAGCATGCCCGTATTTCCTGTGGAGGAAAGCATTCATTTCGAGAGCGGAGAAGAAGGGGAAGTAAGGACTGGTGGAAATATTCATGAGAAAGGCGTTGTCTAAGACATCGTCAGGAAGATACCTGTTTCTACCGCGAAGGTGGCTGTCCTTTTTCAATATCTGCGAGGTTTGTGAAAATCCCGCCAGTTGTTTGTGGACAGACTGGGTGACGAGAAGTCCGGGATCTTTATCTGTGAGGACCAGGGTAAGGGGAGACAGGCTTTCAGTCAGGGGAAGGAACTGTTCATATCCTGCCCATGCGGCATCAAAGAGAATATAGTCGCAGAGATTTCTTAATCTCGTGATGATGTATTTCGCATCAGCCATGAAGCCGTCGTAGGTGGCAAGCTGGATGACGGCAAGACGATAGGGCCGCTTTTTACGCTTGCTTTCCGGGACAAGACGTGCCGCTTCTTTTCGCAGATGCTTTTCGTTAAGACTGTGTTTGTCGATGCCGCCGATGATTCCGCTTTTCAGCCGCAGGGAGTCCAGGAAGACGGGAATGGCGCCGCATTGGAGAAGGGCGCCCTGATAAACGGATTTATGGCTGTTCCTGTCAAGAAGGACGAGATCATTTTCAGAAAGAAGCGCCTGGCAGCAAATGCGGTTGGAAACGGAAGTGCCGTGGAGGACGAACCATGCCCGGTCTGCGCCGAAGGTGTCGGCTGCCAGTTTTTCCGCTGCCCCCGCCGCGCCTTCATGGGAAGATGGGTTGCCGGGGTCATTGCCTGAGTCGGACATATCGGCGGCAAACATGGCATTTCCATAGAAGCGGGTAAACGCTTTTCCTTCTTCTGTAAGGTTGTAAAAGTCTCCGCCGTGGTGGCCGGGCGTGTCAAAGGGGAATTGTTTTTCTTTTGTATGGTTTATGAGGGCTTCCGTGAAAGGAGGAAGCCTGCCTTTTATTTCTTTATCCATAGGAATCTCCTTTTTCTGTTCTCCATTATATACTAAATGGCACGGGGGCGGTCTGTTTGTGAATGTATATCCACTATGATAAGATAGAAATTGGAAAATTGCCGCTGACGGAGGGGTTATGGAAACAACAGGAGGCAGCTACGTAGTGAGTATTCCGGTCTATGAGGGGCCGATGGATCTGCTGCTGCACTTGGTATCGAAAAACAGAATAGAAATCCATGATATTCCCATTCATGAAATTACCGACCAGTACTTGGATTATTTAAATCAGGCGCAGGTTTTTAATCTGGAGCTGGGAAGCAGTTTTTTTACGATGGCGGCGACGCTGCTTCTGATTAAATCAAGGACGCTTCTTCCGAAACGACGGCAAGAGGAAGAAAGTGAGACGGAGGATCCCCGCCGTGAGCTGGAACGTTCGCTGGAAGAATTCAAGCGGATGAAAGAAATCCGCGCCCATATCGAGTCGCTCATACGGGAAGAGGAAGTGTACCGCACGAAAGAGCCTGCTGAAATAAGGAGCGGGCTGTATACGGGAAAGATTTCTCTCCCAAAAGTTGTCGGCCGCGTTTTTTGCTCTTTATGAATCGCTGAAGGAAGAGGAGACGACGATTATGGAGCAGGAGGAGGTTTCTCTGGATGATGAGATGGAGGAACTCCGTTTTACGCTGCGCCGAGAGAAAGCGGTAGGGCTGATGACATATTTCCGGGGGAAGAAGACAAGACTGCGCCTCGCCGTGTCGCTCATGGCGCTTTTGGAGCTTCTCCGTACGGGGGAGGTTCTGCTCCGTGATACGGTGTCGGGACTTATGATAGAAGGAGGATGGCCATGAGAGGGCTGAGCCGTTTGGCGGCATTGCTGGAGGCATTCCTTTTTGTCAAAGGAGATCCGGTGACTATGGAGGAATTGGTAAGCACGCTGGGAGAAAATCCCGATGAGATTGAAAAAGCGCTTGCCCTGCTGAAAGAAAGATATGGAAAAGATGATTCCGGGATTACGCTCCATGAAACGGGGACAGGCTGGTCTCTTGCAACGAAGAAGGAATATGATGCATGGCTCACAGAAACGTTGGGGAAGCAGACGCCTCTGTCAGGAGCGGCGCTGGAAACTCTTGCGGTCATTGCCATGAAAGAACCGGTGACACGGGCAGAAATAGAGAAGATCCGCGGCGTTTCGGCAGGACGCATACTGGCGGCGCTTCTTGAAAAAGAGCTGGTGGAAGAACGGGGGCGGTTGGAGGTGCCGGGACGGCCTATCTTGTACGGAACGACCAAACAGTTTCTGAAATGCACGGGACTGTCGAGTGTGAGTGAATTGAAGATGAAATGGGCCCATGCGCCGGATGAAGGAGAGTTGTTTTGAAGGAACGATTACAGAAAATATTGAGCCATGCAGGGGTCTGCTCCCGCCGTAAAGCGGAAGAATTGATTCTGGCAGGCCGTGTCCGTGTAAACGGCAGGGTCGTTAGGGAACTGGGGACGGAGGCGGACGTCCGCACGGATAAAATTGAAGCCTTGGGTGAAATTGTGAAGCCGGAACCGCTCCGATACTATTTATTCCATAAGCCGGATTGTGTGATTACTTCTGTTTCCGATCCTGCGGGACGAAGAACGGTTATGGATTATTTCCGCCGTGTGCGGGAACGTGTATTTCCCGTGGGAAGACTGGATTACCATTCGGAAGGGCTCCTTTTGGTGACCAATGACGGACAGCTTGACTTTATTCTGACCCATCCCTGCCATGAAGTGCAGAAGGAATATGAAGTGGTAGTTCGCGGGAAGTTTTCTGAAAAACTGGCAAAGAAGATGGAAAAGGGTGTAAAGATTGACAGCGGTGTGACCGCGCCCTGTGAAATCGAAGTGCTCGGCTATGACGCGGAAAGAATAAAACAAGGCTCCGCATGGTACTCCATGAGGGAAAGAATCGTGAGATCCGCAAGATGATGGAAATCTTCCACTATCCGGTTTTTGAATTGAAGCGTATCAGGTACAGTTTCCTTACGCTGGATGTGAATCGCGGGCAGTACCGCCGTTTGACTGCTGCGGAGGTAAAAAAGCTTTATGAGCTCCACCGGTAAAAAAGTCGCCATTATCGGCGGCGGCGTGGCGGGACTTTTGGCGGCTGTCACAGCAGCCGATCACGGGGCAAAAGTCCTTCTTTTTGAGAAGATGGACAAGGTCGGGCTGAAAATGGGGATCACCGGCAAAGGCCGATGCAATTTGACGAACAACGCGCCTATTATGGATTTCATCGCCATGACACCGGGAAACGGCCGTTTTCTTTTCAGCGCTTATAAGCGGTTTAATAACATGGATTTGCTCTCCCTTTTCCATACATGGGGGTTGGAAACAAAGGTGGAGCGGGGAGGGCGCATATTTCCCGCAAGCGATGATGCCCAGGAGGTCCGCCATCTTTTTGTGCGCCTTTTACATGAAAAGCAGGTCGATGTCCATTTAAGCGAGCCTGTTCTCCATATACAGACAAAGAAAGGATGTGCTGCCGGCGTGGTAACGGGCAAGGGAACTTATGAAGCGGATGCAGTCATTCTTGCCACCGGCGGCAAATCATATCCCCGTACAGGTTCCACGGGTGATGGTTACCGTTTGGCCGGAGAACTGGGGCATACGGTGACGAAAATCCGTCCTGCCCTGATTCCTCTTGTTTGCGCAGAACCGTATTGCAGAGAACTGCAGGGACTTTCCCTTAAAAATGTGACTTTGGCGCTGGCAGCAGGGGGAAGAAGGAAATCAGAGGCTTTCGGAGAAATGATTTTTACCCATTTCGGGATCTCCGGCCCCATCGTTTTGACACAGAGCGACGTGGTTACGCTTTGGCTGTCACAGGGGTATCAGGTGACAGGTTATATTGATCTGAAACCTGCTTTGACGGAAGAAGTTCTGGATCAGCGGATTCTCCGTGATTTGCAAAAGTTCCGTTTGAAACAGATGGGCAATGCCTTGTCGGAGCTGCTTCCCCGCCGTTTGATTGATGCGGTGCTGAAGCTGGCAGATATCCCCGCAGAAATTCCTGCGGCGGCGCTGAAAAAAGCACAGCGTATTCATCTGCGGCAGACAATAAAAAAACTGCCTCTCACTATTACAAAGGCAAGACCGATTGAAGAGGCCATTGTAACGGCTGGCGGTATTTCTACAAAAGAAGTTAATTCTTCCACCATGGAATCGAAGATTGTCCGCGGACTTTATCTGGCGGGCGAAGTACTCGATGTGCATGCGTTTACAGGAGGATATAATTTACAGGCCGCCTTTTCTATGGGGCGGATAGCGGCACTTTCAGCAGCAGGAGATAAGACAGATGCGTAAATTAGCTATTGCGATTGACGGACCGGCGGGGGCAGGAAAGAGCAGTGTTGCCAAAATTCTGGCGGCAAATATGGGGTACGCTTACTTGGATACCGGTGCTATGTACCGTGCGGTGACTTACGAAGTTCTTCGGCGGGAATTGACGGAAGAAAAAGATATCGTCGCGCTGGCGGCAGGAATGGACATGACCGTGAAACCGGAAACCGACGCCATGCATGTGATTGTCAACGGACATGATGTAACGGACCATATCCGCACGCCCGAAGTTTCGGCGAGAGTGTCTGCCGTTTCCGCTTTGGCAGGCGTCCGCGCCGCTATGGTGGAAATACAGAGACGCCAGGCTGCAAAAGGCGGGATTGTTTTGGACGGAAGGGATATCGGGACGACAGTGCTTCCTCATGCGGATGTAAAAATATTTCTTACGGCATCCGTTCACACGAGAGCGCTCCGCCGGTTCAAAGAAATGACGGAAAAGAATCCGGGCATGACTTTGGAAGAGGTGGAAAAAGATATCCAGAAAAGGGACTGGCAGGACAGCCATCGTGAAGTATCCCCTTTGAAACAGGCAGAAGATGCGGTCCTTTTGGATAACAGCAGACTTACGCTGGAAGAAACGGCTAAAGCAATTATGGAAATCTGTGAAAAGAAATGGGAAGTCAGGCGGGCAAATGTTTAAAAAGATATTTTACAGCGTGGTGAGAGTGCTTTTCAACGGACTCTTCTTCGGCATTTACGGTCTCCACGTGGAGGGACGGGAAAATATTCCCAGGAAAGGCGCAATTATCGTGGCGCCGAATCATAAAAGCAATTTTGATCCGCCTATCGTTGGCGTGGCGTTTAAAGACCGCATCATCCATTATATGGCCAAAGAAGAGCTCTTTAAGAATCCGATTTTTGGGTACATTCTCCGCCAGTTCGGTACATTTCCCGTAAAAAGAGGCTCCATAGACCGTATGGCGATCCGCCGGGCGATTCTGGAACTGAAAGAAGGCAACGCACTTGGTATATTTCCTGAAGGCACACGTATACAAAGGGAAGGACTCGGCCGTTTTCATTCAGGCATGGCGTCCCTTGCCTTCATGAGCGGAGTTTCTATTCTCCCCGTGGCAGTGGTAGGTTCTGTAACTATGCCCCGCAAATGCGGCCCTCTTGCCGTGCTCATCGGGAAACCGATTGAAGTAAAAAAGCAAAGAGCTGATGATGAAGCAGTGGAGGCTTTGAATAAAAAAGTCAAAGAGGAAATACAAAAACTAACTGATGAGTATATGGTGAAAATAAATACTAAATAGATAAAGAACTTTTTTATAGCAGATGGTAGTTTTTAATTATATGTAAGGGGAAGTTGGAAAAAATATATCAATGAAAATTTATAAAGCAAGAGTGATGGGGTTTTGCTACGGCGTGCGAAAAGCGATGGAAATCGCGGAAAATGCTGCTGTTTCAGGACAGAAGACGGTTACTTTGGGGCCGATTATCCACAATCCCCAGGTCGTGGCAAGGCTTGCGGGAAAAGGGATTTCTCCCGTGGCGAGTACTGATGAGATAACCGATGAAACAGTGATTATTCGTTCGCATGGAATAGGGCCTTCGTGTTATAATAACCTCAAGCGCAAAAAAATCAGTTTTGCTTGACGCGACTTGTCCTTTTGTGAAGAGAAACCAGGAAATAGCGAAAGGGCTGGCGGCGGAAGGCAAAAAGATTGTGCTTGTCGGTGAAAAGAAGCACCCTGAAATGCTGAGCGTAGCTGAATGGGCGGGTGAAGCGCCGTACATCGTGGAAACGATGGAAGACGTGGAAGCCTTGCCGGACCTGGACGAAGTCCATATTGTTATACAGACTACATTCTCCCTTTCTTTGGCAGACCGCCTGATTACCGCGATCAAACGGAAAGCGGGAAGCGTGAGCGTCCATAAGACGATCTGCAATGCCACGTCGGACAGACAGACGGCGGCAGGAGAGCTGGCACGGAATGTAGATGTGATGATCGTTATAGGCGGCCGCAACAGTGCCAATACCGGCAGATTGGTGGAAGTCTGCCAGGCGGAAGGAGCCGTTACCCATCATATTGAAACGGCGGCGGAACTGAAAAAAGAATGGTTCCACAGTCAATGCAAAGTTGGCATCACCGCCGGTGCATCCACACCGGACTGGATCATAGAGGAGGTATTTTTTATTATGGAAGACATGAATGAAATGCTGGAACAGGAAGAAATGAACCTGGATGTACACAAAGGCAGCGTTGTAGAAGGGAAGGTAGTAGACCTGACCGATGACAAAGCCTGGATCTCTTTCGGATACAAGACCGAAGCCGTACTTCCGCTTCATGAATATTCCTATCCGGAGCCCGCATCCCTTAAAGATGTACTGCAGGTAGGAGACTCGCTTCGTGTGCAGGTTGTAAGCAGTGTGAAAGAAGACAGCACGATTTTTGTTTCCAAGATCAAGGTTGACCGCCTGGCAGACTGGGATGTGGCTAAGGAAGCCTTTGACAAGGGGGAACCGGTTGAATGCGAAGGTATCGAAGCAATCAAAGTCGGCCTGCTTGTACAGCTTAAATCCCTGCGCGGCTTTATCCCGCTTTCCCAGGGGGATCTCCGTTTCGTTCATTCTCTGCAGAGCCTTGTCGGACAGAAATTTAAAGCCAAGATTCTGGAAGTGGATCCTACAAAGAACCGCCTCGTCCTTTCCCGTAAAGCCGTTCTTGAAGAACAGCGCACGGGTGAGCTGGATGTCATTGAACAGGCTTATGAAAACGGCGAAGTGCTGAAAGGTACCGTGAAGAAAATTATGCCTTACGGCGCGTTTGTTGCGCTGAACGGTATTGAAGGCTTGCTTCATATTTCCGATGTGTCCTGGAGAAAGATTTCCAAGGTGGAAGATGTTCTCCAGCCGGAACAGGTGATTGACGTTAAGATTAAGTCTTTTGACAGAGAAAAGCAGAGAATTTCTTTCAGTCATAAGGACTGCCTTCCGAATCCATGGGAAACTGCTGTCAAAGACCATGAAGTGGATGATAGTCGGTGCAAGAGTGGTAAAAATCCTTGAATTCGGCGTTATTGTAGAACTGGAAGACGGTCTTACCGGCCTGCTCCACATCAATGAGATGACACAGGATCATAACAAGAAACCGGGCGATATCTGCCGGGTTGGCGATGATCTGACTGTCCGTATCATCGGCATAGATGAAGCCCGCAAGAGAATCAGCTTTTCTCTGGTAGAAGCTCCGGTTCATGAAGAGGCGGAAGTTGAAGCGGAAACAGAAGAAAAAGTTGAAGAATAACTGATGTAAAACCAATAAGACCCTGAGAGGAATTTCCCCGGGGTCTTTTTTACTGCGGAAAATAGGCAGAAACTGAAAATATAAACCTTACTGAACACATGCCGTTGACATATAAAGGATGGCTGTTTATAATAAAACATAAATTATAAAGCGAGGTCATTATGAATAACAGTAATATCCGTATGCAAGTGCTTTGTGCACTGTTTGCCGCCTTTTGCGCCGTGTGTTCCCAACTGACGATACCGATCCAGCCGGTGCCAATTACACTGGGAACCTTTGCCGTTTTACTGGCGGGAGGATTCCTTGGCTCCAGGTATGGACTGATGAGTATTGTTATTTACCTTCTTCTCGGCGCGGCGGGAGTCCCCGTTTTTTCCATGATGCGTTCCGGTGTTTCCGTTATAGCGGGACCTGCAGGCGGATTCATTATCGGTTTTGCGGTGATGGCTTTTGTTACAGGACTGATTTCCGAGAAATATGGATATAGTTTTAAAACAATGCTGATTGCCTCCGTATGCGGTACTCTGGGCTGTTATATTTTGGGGATCGCTTGGTTCATATTCCTTACCGGTACAGGCGTATGGTCAGCGTTTCTGCTCTGTACGTTTCCGTTTCTTCCGGGAGATCTGGCAAAGATTCTGTTGGCTTCTTTCCTGGTCAGTAAGTACAGAGGCCGTTTGATTCAGGGATAGGAAGGTTTATATAAAGGCAGGAAGTCCTGCTTTTATATTTTTAAAAAAGTAAATCGAAATATTTGCATAAATCGATAAAATAAGATATAATGAAATCACAGAAATTTTAACCGCTTCCGATGCAGGGAACTGCAGGAGGCTGTCGTATATGAAAAAGGAGTTTATTATGGCTTTTGTATTACCGGACCTGCCCTATGCATTTGATGCTTTAGAACCGATTATTGACGCAAAAACGATGGAAATCCATCATGGCAGGCATCATTCGGCTTATGTGGCAAATTTGAACAAAGCAGTGGAAAATTATCCGGAATGGGCGGAAAAGTCCATTGAAGATGTTATCATTCATCTGAATGAGGTGCCGGAAGCGATTCGTACGGCTGTCCGTAATAATGGAGGCGGCCATTACAATCACAGCCTTTTCTGGAAGATGATGGCACCTGTCGGGCAGACAAAACCGTCCGCTTTTCTTTTGGCAAAGATCGATGAGTCTTTCGGCTCTTTTGATGAATTTAAGAAGCAGTTTGCAGCGGCTGCCACAAGCCGTTTCGGCAGCGGCTGGGCATGGCTCGTGGCAGATGGCGGCAAACTTGATGTTCTATCCACGGCCAATCAGGACTGCCCGCTGGAGGACGGCAAGAAACCGATTCTCTGCCTTGATGTGTGGGAACATGCCTATTACTTGAAATATCAGAACCGCCGCGCCGATTATGCAGAGAACTTCTTTCAGGTTGTCAACTGGGACTTCGTAGAAGAACGTTTGGGAAAAGCATAATTTACCGGATCAAAAAAGACCTTCCTTCAGGGAGGTTCTTTTTCGTGGATCCGTAACAGAAATATTTCATTTGGAAAAAATAAAAGTCTGAAAAGAAGAACTTCTCAGACTCGAATCACTGGAGCCGACAACAGGATTTGAACCTGCGACCTACGCATTACGAATGCGCCGCTCTACCAGCTGAGCTATATCGGCATTGACAAGTTATATTCTACTTATAGGAAGAGAATTTGTCAATATAAAAGGAATATAAACCGCTTATTTCTTTTTGCTGACCAGGAAACCGGTGCCCTGCTGGTTGGCCATAATGACGATGTCGCTGATTTGGACACGCTTCGGGCGGTTCACCGCAAAGACGATTATATCGGCTATATCTTCCGCCTGAAGGGCATCGATACCTTCATAAACGGCAGCAGCTCTTTCCTTATCACCATGGAAACGGACTTCGCTGAATGGCGTTTCCACGATACCCGGCTGGATGGTAGTGACTTTGATGTCGCTGTCTATGACTTCGATACGGATGCCGTCACTGAAAGTTTTTACTGCGGCTTTGGTAGAACAGTAGACCGCGGCTCCGGCGTAAGCGTAGAGTCCCGCCGTGGAACCGAGGTTTATGATATGCCCCGTGTTCCGCTTAAGCATGGCGGGAAGGAAGGCACGGGTCACAAGGAAGAGTCCTTTGATGTTTGTATCGATGGTTTGGATGATATCATCGATATCGTTGCTGCTGTACGGTTCGAGACCTCTGGCAAGTCCTGCGTCATTTATGAGGACATCGGGTGTGCCCGTTTCGGAAAGGCAGCGGCCGGCAGTGTTTGTACGGCATCCCGATCTCTTACATCGAGGGGATACGGCGTGACTTTGACTCCATAATCTTTTTCAAAGCCGTTCTTAATGGCATAAAGTTTTTCCTCGTTTCTTGCGGCAAGCGCCAAATCAAAGCCGTTTTCTGCAAGTGCTTTGGCGGTAGCCAGTCCGATGCCGCTGGTCGCCCCTGTGATAAATGCAAGTTTATTCATACTGCCTCCTTCAATCGTTTTCCTTTATTATACTATGTTTTGCGCCGGAGGATAAATTCTTTTACAATAGGGACAGGAGGCATTTATGAAAGAAATAGGATATGCGTTATTGGCTGTGTTATTAATGGCGGGATGCGGGTTAGACAGCGGGGAGAAAAAAACGCCTGCTGCAGAAGACATTCCGGCGGCACAGGAAATAAAAGTCCATGAGATCCCGGAGACATCAGAGGCACTGTATCATAAAGCGGTGCAGGCTTATGGGAAAGGACACCGAACGGAAGCGCTCCGACTGGCTAATCAGGCAATTAATGAGGATGGAGAAAATTATAAGGCGCTTTCTCTTAAGGGAATTATTCTTGCCTTCGATATTTCTCCTGATGAAGGGATTCCTTTTATTGAAAAGGCGCTTTCCATTTCACCTTCCTATGTACAGGCTGATTATGACATGGCTGTTGCTCAAAAATTAGGCAGGCATTATGACGCGTCTATCGTGTATTTTCAAAAGGTTCTGAAAGCAGATCCGCAGAATACATGGTCTTACTACGGGATCGCTACGAATTTTGCGGATAAAAGGGATAGGGAAGAGGCATTGGATTATCTGGAGAAAGCGGTCATCCTTGGAGGACAGGATGTCGTTTCCGCGGCTTCTGTGCAGGATCACTTTGCTTTCCTCCGTGAGGATGCGGAGTTTAAGAGAATATTACAACTGAAGCAGGAATAAAAAAACAAAATGCCGACCGACAGTGGTGGGGCATTTTGTTTTTCAGCTGTTATTCTTTAAATGCTTCGGCCAGCTGCCCCAGCCCTTTTTCTAAAACGGATTTCGGGCAGGCGATGTTGAAGCGGAAAAATTTATTTCCTTCCGAGCCGAACATGGAGCCCATGTCGAGCCAAAGCTTTGCGTCATAAAGAAGTTTATTTTCCAATTCTTTATCGGTGATGTCATACGCGTTGCAGTCGATCCAGAGAAGATAAGTCCCTTCCGGCTCGATGAGTTTCATTTTCGGCAGTCTGCCGGCAAGGAATTTTTTAGTAAAAGCAAGATTGTTTTCGATGTATTCCCAGACAGCGGCAAGCCATTCTTCCCCGCCGCGGTAGGCGGCCTCGGCTGCAATGATACCCATGACATTCGGACGTTCATAGCCGAAAGAATCAAGGGCGGATTTAAATTTATTCCTGATGGATTCATTGGGAATAAGGATGTTTGACGTCTGGAGTCCTGCGATATTAAAAAAGTTTTACTGGGGGCGGTGCAGGTGACAGACCTGTCCGCCGCATCTTCGCTGACAGAGGCAAAGGGGATATGTTTGTGCCCTTTGAAGACGAAGTCGGCATGGATCTCGTCACAAATAACAGCGACATTGTACTTTCTGCAGATTTCCGCATAGGCACGCAGCTCCTCTATTGTCCACACACGGCCCACGGGGTTGTGGGGGGAGCAGAGGACAGCCGCCTTTACCTTGTGGGTTTTAATTTTTTTCTTCCAGATCGGCAAAATCAATTTCATAATGGCCGTCTTTAAGAATAAAGGGGACTGTTAATGAGTTTCCTGTTATTTTTGCGTGACAGCGGCATGAAAAGGATGGTAAACAGGCTGATTGATGAGGACGGCGTCATTTTCTTTTGTCAGAGCTTTTACGGCGATGTTGATGGCGGGAACGACGCCGGGAGTTTTGATGAGCCATTCTGGGCGGATATCCCAGTTGAAATGTTTTTTCTCCCAGCCGGCGAGCGCCCGGAAATAAGAAACGCCTGTGTCGGAGTACCCGTAAATACCATGCTCCACGCGGTCACGAAGAGCATCGGTGATGCAGTCCGCCACTTTAAAATCCATGTCTGCGATCCAAAAGGGGAGTGTATCTTCGGGTACGCCGTATTCTCCGGCGAAATCGTATTTAAGGCAAGCCGTGTTTTTCTGTCGATGATGGTATCAAAATCAAATCGTTCCATAAAGTTCTCCTTTCATGAGAATCCATGCCCTTATGATAGCACGAACGGTTCTTTTAAGCACAGTTCCGCGAAAGGAAATATAGAAAGGCAAATGAAAACCGGGCAGCCCATGGTCAGCAGGCAGCCCGGTTTTGTGCATTATTTCTTTACTTCCCCGCCTTCCACGACAAGATCGTCAGGATTGACATCACTGCCGTAAACGGGAGCCAAGGTGGCTTCGTAGTTTTTGTGGAAAAAGTTTTCTTTGCCTAATTTTTTTATTTCATCATTGATATAGGCGAGGAGTTCTTTATTTCCTTTCTGTACGGCAGGAGCGATGGTGTCTAGATCGCCGAGGGAAGTGATGCCTACCTTGAAGTCCGGATTTTTCATCGCCCAGGCAAGAACTTCCGTATTGTCCGTGGAGAAGGCCGCGCCTCTGCCGTCAAGGAGGGCGTTGAAGGTTTCTGTATACTGGTCAAATTTCAGCAGTTTTACTTCAGGGTGGTGCTTGTCGAAATAGGTTTCCGCTGTCGTTCCTTTGGCGACGATGAGCAGCTTGTCTTTCAGCTGGTCAATGGATGTAATGTTGTCTTTTTTTGGGGAAACAACGCCGAGGGCGACTTTCATGTAAGGCAGGGCGAAGTCTACCTGCTCCGCTCTTTCTTTAGTGACAGTGAAATTGGCGAGGACGATATCTACTTTTCCCGTTTTCGCGTATTCTACACGGTTCGCCGGTTCAAGGGAGATATATTCCGCTTTTACGCCCAGGTCTTTGGCGAGACGCTCGGCGAAGTATACATCATATCCCTGATAATTTCCATCCTTGTCAATGTAGCCGAAAGGCGCTTTGTCACTGAATACGCCGATAATCAGCTTTCCACTCTGCTTAATGTCCGCGATGGAACGGAAAGAGGCTTTCGGCGCGGCCTGTTTATCATCGGAATTTTTGCTTCCGCAGCCTGCGGCAAAGGCCATGGTGCATACGAGCGTAATGGCGGTGAGGATGTACGATAGTCTTTAACATGGGGATCCCTTCTTTCTACTGACTTCTTTCATATCTGAATGAATGTAAAAACTGTTTCGTCCGTTCCCGTTTCGGGTGATCAAAGAGTTCAGACGGGGTTCCTTCTTCTTCAATGACACCCTGATCAAAGAAGAGGATACGGTCTGCCACGGCACGGGCAAATTGCATTTCATGGCTTACGATGAGCATGGTCATGCCTTCTTTTGCCAGCTCCATGATGACGTCTAAGACTTCCCGCACCATTTCAGGGTCAAGGGAAGCGGTGACTTCATCGAAAAGCATGATTTCCGGCTTCATGATGAGAGCGCGTATCATGGCGATGCGCTGTTTCTGCCCGCCTGATAATTCTCCAGGACGGGCATTTTCTTTGTCTTCCAGTCCGATTCGTTTCAGCAGCTGCCTTGCTTCGGCGGTGACTTCTTCTCTCTTCCGTTTCTGCACTTCCGTGGGGGCAAGGATGATATTCTCCAGAACGGTCATGTGAGGGAAAAGGTCATAGCTTTGGAAGACCATGCCGATACGCTGGCAGATGGCGGCTCTTGAGACGGAGCCGTCGGAAATATTCTGCCCGTCCAGTTCCACTTTTCCTCCAGAAAGCGGCTCAAGGCCGTTGATACATCGCAGGAAAGTGGATTTGCCGCAGCCTGACGGTCCGATAATCACGACGACTTCACTTTTCTTTACATCAAGAGAGATGTCTTTCAAGATAAATTGTTCTCCGAATTTTTTGCTGAGATGCTCTGTGTGGAGCAGGATGTTTTCTGCCATATCAGTCTGTCCATTTCTTTTCCAAATATGCCGCCATTCGGGAAAGCGGATAGCAGGCGAGGAAGTAAAGGAAAAATATTGCGGCGTAGATCCAAAGTGCCGCGTCGGGAGCGGTGTATCTGTTTGCTTCAATGATTTGCTGGCCTGTTTTCAGCATTTCCACGACACCGATGAGGACGACGAGAGAAGTGGTCTTAATGATCCGCGTAAACAGGTTGATCGCCGGCGGAAGCAAGCGTCGGAGCGACTGGGGGATAATGATGAAGCGGTACATCTGCCGGCGGGAAAGGCCTAAAGCTTCCGCGCTTTCGTACTGACTCTTAGGGATAGAGATGAGCGCGCCTCTGACAAGGTCGCCCATTTCCGCTGCTCCCCATAAGATGAAAACGATGACAGAGGCGGTAAATCCGGACAGGCTGATACCAAATGCTCGCGTGATGCCGAAATAGGCGATGAAGAGAAGGATAAGCTGCGGCATGATGCGGATAAACTCCAGGTAAAAGCGGGAAATAAGTTTTGCCGCTCTGTTTTGGAGTGTCATGAAAAGACCGGTGAAAAGGCCGAAAATCACGGAGCCGATTACAGAAAGAAGCGATATTTCCACGGTCGTCCACAATCCGGAAAGAAGGCGCAAACCATTGCTGCCCTCAAGCAGGATCCGTATCCCTGTATGGTCCATGACGGAGCCTCCTTTCCAGTAATGACGCTCCCGCCGAAATAGGGAGAAGGATGATGAGATAGGAAATGACGAGCATCCAGAGAGTTTCATCGGTCTTATAGTAAAGCCCGATGAGGTCTTTGGCGATGTACATCAGGTCAGGCACTGCGCAGACGCTGAAAACAGAGGTTTCTTTGATAAGAAATAAAACGTTTGCGCAGAGAGGCGGAAGGGAAACGGTAAAAGCCTGCGGGAGAACTACGAAACGGAAAATCTGATGCTCCGTAAGGCCGAGGGCGGCTGCCGATTCATATTGAGAGACGGACACAGACTCAATTCCGCTTCGGAGGGCTTCCGCCATGTAGCTTCCGCCAAGGAAAGTGAGCCCTGCGGCGGCGCAGGTTTCACCGGAAATATGGATGCCTGCCTTCGGAAGGCCGAAGTAGAGGAAAAAAAGCTGGACCAAGAGAGGCGTATTCCTTGACAGTTCCACATACGCCGTGGAAAGGGGAAGAAGAAAAGGGATTTTCCTGTATCGGATCGCACTGATGACAAGTCCAGCAAGAAAAGAAAGAAAAATACCGGCTGCGCCGATGCCAAGTGTCGTCCATGCCGCCTTTGCGAAAAGGGGAGCGTATTTCATCATAAAATCAATATCCAAGATAAGCTCCTTTAGAATAGCGCCGCCTTTTCTTTTTGGCAGCAATCTGATGGAAAATATCCAAAATAAAAACGGGAAGCCTGCGCTTCCCGCTGATCCGTTCCTGTCATTCAGTTAGTCATATAATTGACAGAAAGTGTATAAAAAGGAGCGCACGCAAAACGGACATGACAGCAACATGCCATGTTACAGCAAATCACCATTGCACGTGCCTGATAGTCCATCGTAGTACTTCCTTTCCGCATTTCTGCTCAATTTAAAGTCATGGTAGCATGATAAAATTGAAATGTCAAACCGATGTTTGAAAAAACTGAAATACTTACTGCACGGTACATGTTTTCATAGAAAAAATGTCTCCGGTCTGTCATAATAAAAACAGCAAGCTAAAGGAGGAATGACTATGGAATTTAATGAAGTGCTCGCTTTGCGGAAATCTGTCCGCCGCTATACAAAGGAAATCGTTTCACAGGAAGATGAAAAAGCCATACTTGACGCGGCCATGGCTTCATCCGTGGGAAAACATAATGACGGCGGATACAATCTTGTCGTAGTAAGAGACAGGGAAATACTTGACCTTATTGCAAAAGAAGAAAAGGAAGAAACCGGAGGCGGGGATCCGCTTTTTGGCGCGCCCCTGCTGTTTCTGATCTGCCGCACGAAGGAAGCGGTGGATTATCTCATGCGGTATGACGCGGGAATCATTGCGGAGCATATCCATCTTAAAGCGGCGGAATTGGGGCTGGGGTCTGTTATTCTCTTCGGCTTTATCCGTCATTTAGGTGAAAACGCGGAATATATCAAAAAGATGAATTTGCCGGAAGGCGTTTATCCGCTTCTGGGAGTCGCTGTCGGACATGGTCCGGGAAGCGCGGTGAAAAGGAAAGATGACAGACATTTCAGGGTACTCCGTGTGGAATAATTGATTTTTTGTTGACAGAATGGAATATTGATGGTAGAGTAAGGGACAACTTAAGGCAATGAAGAAAAGAGTAGGCAGTCCGAATACGGCAAAGCGAGTCCGGAGAGTGCAAGCGGATACGGATAGGGTGCTGAAGTGCATTTCTGAGTCCGGCGGATCGAACGTGCAGTAAATCTTCCCGGGTACTCCCGATACAGGGTCAGGGTATAGAGGATTTTTCCCGGTACCCGATGAGGTGTGTGTGGTGACATATGCATAAAATTAGGTGGAATCACGGGTCTCTCGTCCTATATGGGCGGGAGATTTTTTATTTACGGAAAGGATGATGAAGATGGGCAGATTGATCGCCAGAGAACTGGACAATATGAAATGGGGATTTTACAGCTGTCTCCTCTTTATTGGAATTTCTTCGCCCGCGTTTCATCAGTTTTACAAAAAACAGTAATTCAATTGTATTTAAAGGAGGATTACATCATGAGAAAAAGTTTGAAAATTATTTCTGCATTAGCTGCTTCCGCAATAATTATAGGCGCTTTCGCCGGCTGCGGCGGTGAAAAGAAAGACACGCCGAAAGCGGCGGATGCGGGAAATAAAACAGCAGTAAAATTAGTCGTATCCAGCACGGAGCGGCCGATTGCCTGGCAGGATGAAGATGGAAAAATCCAGGGATTTGAATATGATATATGGCAGGAAGTGAACAAGAATCTGAAAGATTATACGCTGGATATTAAAGCAGTTCCGCCTGAAACGCAGGACGTCATGATGGAATCGGGCGATGCGAAAGTCGCTTCCGGCGGTTATTACAGGACACCCCGCCGCGAAAAGGATTATATCGTTCCGAATACGCCCATAGGTGCAAGTTCCGTCATGATTTATGTATTGAAAGAGAATCAGAATAAATTTTCCGATCTGGAAGATGCGGTAAAGAATGGCAAACAGGTACCGAATACACCGAACGGCGGCATTTATAAGGTTCTCACCGACTGGAACGCTGCCCATGACAATATCATGAAAGAAGTACCAATTCAGGACGGGCTTACCGTGGCGGATCGCCTGCAGTCCCTCAAGACCGGCCAGTATGATTTCATGGTATACCCGGATAACTTCGGTGTGGAAGAAACAGCAAAAGCGATGGGGATTGAAATTGTGACAGTAGGCAAGCCGATTAAAGTCAATGAAATCGTTGTTATTGTCAATAAGAAAGAAGAAAAACTGGCGGCGGAAATTGACGCGGCGCTGAAAAAACTTACTGATGACGGTACGATTGCCCGCCTGTCGGAAAAGTGGTACCACAGAAACCTTCTGGACAACCTGAAAGAATTGAAGAAATAAGGAACGGAGTTTATAAGCTGGAAGCCGTTACCGCGATACAAAAGCCGGTGAGACATCATCAGAGTGACAGATTCTTCGCTCAGTGTCACATTGCCGCTTCCCTGTTTTCCCATAAGGTATTCTTGCGTCCGCTCAGAATGACGATTGGAGGAAAAGGCGTCATAATGAGGGAAACGTTAATCGTCATCCGAAGCGAATGTGAAGGATCTGCTACTATGGTGAGGGAATCGGTAAGATATCATCAGGGTGACAGATTATTTGCTTCGTGTCACATTGCCGCTTTCCTGCTTTCTCATACAGCATTCTTGCCTCCGCTCAGAATGACGATTGGAGGAAAAGGCGTCATAATGAGGGAAACGTTAATCGTCATCCGAAGCGAATGTGAAGGATCTGCTGCTATGGTGAGGGAATCGGTAAGACGTCATCAGAGTGACAGATTCTTCGCTTTGTATCACATTGCCGTTTCCCTGCTTTCCCATAAGGCATTCTTGCGTCCGCTCAGAATGACGATTGGAGGAAAAGGCGTCATAATGAGGGAAACGTTAATCGTCATCCTGAACGAATGTGAAGGATCTGCTACTATGGTGAGGGAATCGGTAAAACGTCATCAGAGTGACAGATTCTTCGCTTTGTATCACATTGCCGCTTTCCTGCTTTCTCATAAGGCATTCTTGCGTCTGCTCCGAACGACATTGAGGGCGTAAAAAGGAACGGCAGATCCGATTGATAAGGGGCTGCCGTTTTTGCGCGGTGTAAACAAAGTATAAAGAGTATTTCATTAGAGAGAAATGGAATTTACCCGTTGGGTAATTATGATAATATAATACATAACTGCAAACAATTTATGACAGTAAAGGAATAGGCATGGAATATCCACGGATTGGAAATATACAGCTGGACGGGTTTGCCCTGCTGGCCCCCATGGCGCAGGGGTGAGTGACCTGGCGTATCGTGTCATTGCCCGCAAGATGGGCGCTGCCCTTACGACGGCGGAAATGGTGAGCGCGAAAGGGCTTTATTATCATAATGAGAAAACGAAGGATATGCTGAAGATTGCGGAAGAAGAACACCCTGTATCTCTCCAGATTTTTGGCAGTGATCCTGCTGTTATGGCACTTGGGGCGAAAGTGATGGAAAAGGCCGGCGCTGATATAGTAGATATCAATATGGGGTGTCCCATGCAAAAGGTCGTAAAGAATGGCGACGGTTCAGCATTAATGAAAAATGTGCCGCTGGCGGCGGAGATTATTTCAGCGGTAACGGCAGCGGTGAAGATTCCTGTTACCGTAAAAATGCGTCTGGGCTGGTCGCGGGATACGATCAATGCCGTAGAACTGGCAATGGCAGCGGAATCGGCAGGGGCGGCAGCCATTACTGTTCATGGACGGACGCGGGAAGATTTTTATACGGGAACGGCAGACTGGAGAGAAATCAAAAAGGTTGTGGATGCCGTCCGTATTCCTGTTATCGGAAACGGGGATGTGGGGGACGGCCCTGCGGCAAAGGCACTGATGGAGGAAACCGGATGTGCGGCAGTTGCCATCGGCCGTGCGGCATGGGGAAACCCCTGGGTTTTCGGGGCGGTGAATACATATCTGGAAACAGGAGAGATTCTTCCCGGGCCGAGCTGGGAAGAACGGCTTGCCATGGCAAGGAAACATCTGCATGGATTGTGCGTTGAGAAAGGGGAGAGGATCGCGGTCAGGGAAATGCGGGCTCATGCGAGCCGATATTTCCATGGTCTTCCTAAGGCGACCGTACTCCGCCGGGAGATTATGAAAGCACTTACGGAGGAAGAGTTCGGACGCATCCTTACCGGGTATGAAAAGGAATTGGGATTGGAGGAACCGGAAGCGTAGCAGGGAGGCAGCATGACAGTCAGAAAGAATTCATCAGCCATGGTTTTTATCTGCCTGATGGGGATAGTGAGTTTATTTGCCGACATGGTGCAGGAAGGGGCGCGTGGGATCTTTGGCGCATACCTGGGGATGATGGGGGCATCTGCGGCAATGGTGGGATGTATATCGGGAGCCGGCGAGCTCGTAGGATACGGACTTCGGTTTGTGACCGGTATCATTGCAAGCCGCAGCGGGAAATATTGGTTCATGACTGTCGGCGGGTATGCGCTGGCAGTACTTGCCATCCCCTGTCTTGCTTTTGTACCTGATGGGAATTGGATGATGGCGGCATGCTTTATCATTTTGGGGCGGGTGGGGAAAGCGATACGGCAGCCTGCCAAGAGCACGCTTCTTTCTTATGCCGCATCCCAGGAAGGACTCGGGAAAAGTTTTGCCATTCAGGAGTTTTTAGATCAGCTTGGCGCGTTCCTGGGGCCGGTGTTGATTTTCTGGGTGTTGTCTTATTATGGAAGCCAGGGGATGGAAACAGCTTATGGGAAAAGTTTTTTATTCCTCGGCATACCGGCATTTCTCTGCATAGCAGCAGTTATTTTAGCTAAAATAAAATTTCCTGATCCTGAAAAATTTGAGCCGGAAGTTAAAGAAACCAAAGAGGCACATCTTGGTTTCCGTTTTAAAATTTACATGGTGGGAACCGCTTTATTTGCCTTCGGGTTTATTGATTTTCCGATAGTGGCACTGCACGCGGTGAAATCAGGGCTGGCAGGGGAAGCGGAAATTTCCCTGCTGTATGCGGCAGCTATGGCGGCGGATGCGTTTTCCGCTTTGTTCTTCGGCTGGCTTTATGATAAGTACGGTACCGTATCTCTCGCATGGTCTACATTGCTGTCGATGCCTTTTGTGTTTTTTATCTTTATGGCACCGTCTTCCTGCTGGCTGTATGCCGGCGTTCTTCTTTGGGGCATAGGTATGGGGGCGCAGGAGTCTACACTGAAAGCGGCCGTGGCCGCTATCGTACCTAAACATGAAAGAGCGGTGGGGTATGGGATTTTTGAAACAGGATTTGGTGTATCCTGGTTTATTGGAAGTTTTCTTTTAGGAATTTTATATGATGCTTCTATTTTATGGATGGCGGCAATATCGGCGCTTATGCAGGCAGCGGCAGTACCGTTTTTCTTTTGTGCGGGCGGGAAAAAAGAGGATATCCGATGAAAAACGCCTTTGAGGGGAAAATAAAAGAGGCTGTTTTCGTAAGGCAGAAGATGGACATTTAATCAGTATCATTTATGGCTGTATGCTTTCTTTCCGCATTTACCGAGTTACAAGCATGACACATAAAAAAACGGCTTTCGTAAGCCGTTTTTTTATGTGTCATAATTTACTGCTGCCCGGCAGATTCTTCCGACAGGTCGGAAAGTATTGCGTCAGGGGCTGGAAGGGAATCAGGTTCCGGATTATTTGTTCCTTTAACCGGTATTGATACCTCATATCTTTCCTCTTTTGGATGCTGCTTATTTACATCTCTGTGGTTATGCTTTTCATGTTTTTCCCGTTTTTCATGAGAATCGTTTTTGCTTTCCCCGTCATGGCGGTCTCTCCTATCGTGTCCTTCTGAAGAAATATGTTTTTCCTGTTTCTCGTGTTTATCCTTTTTGTCGTGCTTGTCATGCTTGTTATGTTTGCTGTCTTTCTCATGCTTATTTTCTTTGTGGGACTTATCCTTGTGCAGGTTGGCTTTGATCAGAGGCCTGTTGTCATCCATCCATTGCTGGTAAGATCCCAGGTCGTTAACGGCAAAGGAACCGACACCAGAGGTGATAGAAACGATGAACGTAATGACGCAGATAATAATTTTTTTCATAATAGTCACTTCTTTCTTTTAATTACTTTATTGATTATTGACGGAAATTTCTTCAGCGGATTCCGCAGGCATTCCGGATTCATAGAAAGATTTTCCCGCCTGTCCGGCAAAGAAGAGGGCACCGGCTGCGGAGAGTCCGGCTCCGCCGATGGCCGCCAGGGTCAGCGGATGCATGGACGGAAGCGGAGTCATCCACGGGAACGGCTGATATTGTACGGCAAGCATGTACATGGCAAGCAGCGTGATGGAAACCGCGATGGCCGCCGCTATGTTGCCAATGATATATAGTATGTGTGAAAGAATGTCCGCAGCGGAAGATGTAAGCGCGGGAAGATGGGCGGTGAAGCGTGCCAGCAGCTTTTGGGTATTCTGTCCGACACGGTTCATTACAGTTTCCGTATTCTTAAACAGATTCTGGGAAAGCCACATAGCAAAACTTTTTTCCGTTAAGAGTCCTTCCTGGCGGTAAAAATTATAAATTTCCTTGGGGGATCCAAGTTCCTTGATGATGTCTTCATCAGAGAAACCGGCATCTTCTGCCACGTCAAAGTGGGCGTTGTAGTCGGCAATGATATCTGCCGTTTCTTCTGCGGAGCTTTTTTTCAGATAGTATTGCAGCAAGCTCATAAATTCAGTTCTTGTCATTTTCATTCCTCCTGTAATTAAAATTTTGTGGGCCATATGGTATAGATGCCGGATGTCTGCCGTATCTGACAGGTGCTTCAGCCTGCCTGGCGGAGTGATCTTGTAATATTTACGAAAGGGGCCGCCTTCAGATTTTTGGAAATAGGCAGAAATCAGCCGGTTTTTTCGAAGGCGGAGAAGCAGGGGATAAGTCTTGCCTTTTGGAAAATCCGTGTACCGGGCAGTTTCTGATGCGATCTCATAACCATCGGTATCTTTTTCTTTCAGAAGAGCGAGGATCATTGCTCTTGCCATATATTTTTTGAGTGACATACAGTTCATTTGAATCACCTCTCTTTGCTATGCCACGGGGAAAATATCCTCTGTTATTAGGTTATCACAAGGTACTATGTAATGCAAGGTACTATGCGTTAAACAATTCTTAAACTAAACTTTACGGAAAGATGAAGTTTGAGATGTACAGAAGAACCTGTATGCTTTAATTGCAATACAAATTAAAAAGATGCCCTATATTTCATGTTGGATCTGACATAGAAATTAGAAAAGCAAGAAGAAATAAATAACAGAAAATAAGAATAAAATTATAATAAAAAATCCTGATAAAATCAGTACTTTATCAGATTAACTTTCATTGACAAGGCAATATGGAAATATTAAAATATGTAAAGATACAGTCACAATCTATTGTAAGCGGAACCCGTGTGGTTATGGCGGGCTTTTCTTATTAAAGGAGGAAAAATGGGCAGGTTTCTTGATTCCGGTTGCGTTTTGGACAAACGGGAAGAGAATGCCTTTTTTATTTATGACTGTCATTTTAATATTGTGCAATAGGCTCACTGCTTGTTATAGGAAGCAGGGGGCTTTTATTTTTGTTCAAGGAGGAAACTATGCATGTAGGTATTGTCATGGGCAGTGATTCCGATCTGCCGGTCATGAAGAAAGCCGCAGAAGTTTTAAGCGGTTTCGGCGTGACATACGATATGGCGATCGCATCTGCCCATCGTACACCTAAGAAGCTGGAAGAATTTATTCTGGCACAGGAAGAAAAAGGGGCAGCCTGCTTTATTGCCGGCGCGGGTATGGCGGCAGCGCTTCCCGGCGTAGTGGCTTCTATGACACTTCGTCCTGTTATCGGTGTACCGTTGTCAGGCGCCAGACTGGACGGTATGGACGCTTTATTTTCCATTGTACAGATGCCGTCGGGGATTCCTGTGGCGACAGTGGCGATTGACGGCGCAAAAAATGCGGCGTACCTGGCGGTGGAAATCGGTGCGGCAGTAGACAGAGATCTTTATAGAAAATATAAAGAATACCGTGAAGAAATGGCTGCTGAAATTTATCGTAAAGATGAAAAATTACAGAAAGAGTTGAGATAATTATATATAAAAAATCGGGAGGGTATGATGGAAGAATATAAGCCTTTTAAATCGGGGAAAGTTCGTGAATTGTATGATTTGGGCGACAGCCTTATCATGGTTTGCACTGACCGCATTTCCGCATTCGATAATATTTTGGAAAATCCGATTCCCAAAAAAGGTGAAGTACTGAATAAGATGTCCAAGTTTTGGTTTGATTTTACAAAAGACGTGGTACCGAACCATATGATTTCTATTGACGCAGCGGATATGCCTGTGTTTTTCCGAAAACCCGAATTTGATGGAAACAGCATGAAAACCCAAAAGCTGGAGATGATTCCTGTAGAATGCATTGTTCGCGGATACATCACAGGCTCCGGCTGGGAAAGCTACAAAAAAGACGGCACCATCTGCGGTATCCGTCTGCCGGAAGGGCTCGAGGAATGTGAAAAGCTCCCTGAAGCGATTTTCACGCCTTCTACCAAAGCGCCTGCCGGTGAGCATGACATGAATATTTCCATGGAAGAAGGAGAGGAATGGATCGAAAGGACTTTCCCGGGAAAAGGGAAGGAATACATGGAAAGGCTTCGTGACTTAACACTTGCTCTGTATAGGAAATGCGCCGATTACGCGCTGTCTAAAGGCATCATCATTGCGGACACTAAGTTTGAATTCGGTCTGGATAAGGAAGGAAATATCGTTCTCGGTGATGAAATGCTGACGCCTGACAATTCACGCTTCTGGCCGCTGGACGGTTACGCACCGGGGAAAGGGCAGCCGTCTTATGACAAACAGTTTGTCCGCGACTACCTGAAAGAGAATCCGGGGGATGTGCTGCCGCAGGAAATCATTGACAAGACGATCGGCAAGTATGTGGAAGCCTACGAACTTCTCACGGGAGAAAAATTCTGAAAGTGGATGACGGGAATATGGCTGCCTGCGATGACAAGTTTCATGAAGAATGCGGGGTTTTTGCCATCTATGACAGAAACCGGCCTGCTGCTCTTGAAACATATTACGGGATTTTTTCTTTGCAGCACCGCGGGCAGGAAAGCGCGGGAATAACTGTCAGCGACGGGCATACGATGGAAACATTCCGCGGCATGGGTCTTGTCACGGAAGTCTTCCGCAAACTTCCTGAAAAAGGAGGCTTCATAGGCATCGGCCATGTGCGGTACAGCACGACGGGATCTTCCATTCCGAGCAATATCCAGCCGCTGCAGCTGGAAGGTGCGGAAGGGCCTTTGGCTCTTGCCCACAACGGGAATCTGGTGAATACAAAAGTTCTCAGAAACCGACTCCTTCAAAGCGGATCTACCTTCCAGACTACCATGGACACGGAGATCATTATCAAACTCCTTGCCCATGCGGGAACAGCCGTGATGGAGGACAGGATTAAGGGCGTCATGGATGAAATCCGCGGCGCATATGCCGTTGTGGCGTGTACCAATCAGGCAGTTTACGGATTCCGGGATCCCTTCGGCTATCGTCCGATGGCGCTGGGCAAGACAGAAAGCGGTTATGTACTTTGTTCGGAAACGCCTGCTCTTGATGCGATTGACGCGGAATTTGTCCGCGATATCCTTCCCGGAGAAATTGTAAGAATTGATGATGACGGCGTCCATAGCACGATGTATGGAAAAAAGGCGCCCCGCCTCGGGATCTGCGCCTTTGAGTATATTTATTTTGCCCGTCCCGATTCCGTGATGAACGGACAGGATATCTATGAAGCACGCCTGTCTATGGGCCGCCATTTATGGGAAGAAACGCATTATGAAGGTGATGTTGTCATGAGCGTCCCCGATTCGGGCAATGTGGCAGCATTAGGGTATTCCCATGCGTCAGGCATTCCTTATGTGGAAGGACTTTTGAAAAACAAGTACATGGGGCGTACTTTTATCCAGCCCGGGCAGAAACAGAGGGAACGGGCGGTACGGATGAAGCTGAATCCGATTGTCATGAATGTAAAGGGGAAACGAATAATCCTTGTGGACGACTCCATTGTCCGCGGAACAACAAGCGGTATCATTATCCGTTTGCTGCGGAATGCAGGCGCAAAGGAAATAAAAATGTGCATCAGTTCGCCTCCTGTCAGATTCCCTTGTTTCTTCGGCATTGATACGGCACAGCGGAGGCAGCTGGTCGCCGCGAGCCATTCGAAAGAAGAAATCTGCAAAATGATTGGCGCCGATAAGCTGCACTATCTGTCGCAAAAAGGACTGGCGGAATCCATTTCCCGCATACGGGCCAAAGATATGTGTTTTGCCTGCTTTGACGGTGATTATCCCGAACCGGTGCCGGGCAGCGGACTCGACGGTATGAAAGAATAAGGAGAGACATATGGACGAAAAGAAAAAGGGGCTGACTTACGCGGAAGCGGGCGTGGACATCGACGCCGGAGAAAGAGAAGTGGAACTGATTAAAAAATCTGTGCAGGCGACCTATACAAGAGGGGTGCTGGGGGATCTGGGCGGCTTTGGCGGCCTGTTCCGCCTGAAAGACGAATTGTCTGAAGATCCCATCCTTGTTTCAGGCACGGACGGTGTAGGGACGAAACTGCGTCTTGCCATTGAAATGGGGGTACATCATACCATCGGGCAGGACTGCGTGGCGATGAGTGTTAATGATGTTCTCGTACAGGGGGCGCGCCCGCTTTTCTTTCTGGATTATATCGCGACGGGGAAACTGGATCCGGAACTGATGGCGGAGATTGTCAAAGGCGTGGCTGATGCCTGCATCGAATCGGGGTGCGCGCTTCTTGGCGGTGAAACGGCGGAAATGGCCGGCTTTTACGCATCAGGCGACTACGACGTGGCGGGTTTCGCGGTAGGGATTGTGGATAGGAAAAACTTAATTACCGGTGAAAAGATTACGGCCGGCGACGTTATCCTCGGACTGCCTTCCACAGGTATCCATTCTAACGGTTATTCCCTGGTACGCCGCATTATTTCTGACAATCATTTAAATTTAAAAGAAACTTATGAAGGGTTTGACAAACCTCTCGGAGAAGTCGTACTTACGCCGACAAAACTTTACCCGAAACTTGTCCTTCCCGTACTGAAGGGCGCTGACGTGAAAGGACTCGTCCATATTACAGGGGGAGGTTTTTATGATAATATTCCCCGTGTCCTTCCGGAGGGGACAAGAGCTGTCCTTGATGCGGATAAATGGCCGCTCCTTCCAATTTTTTCTTTCATCAAAGCGCAGGGCGGCGTAGAGCCCCGTGAAATGTACCGCACCTTTAACTGCGGACTGGGAATGCTCCTCATTTTGAGCCGTGGGGAAGCGGAAAAGGCGAAAAAAATATTGAAGAACATCGGCGAAGCCGTTTATGAAGTCGGCACAATCAGCGAAGGAAATCGGGATGTCATTGTGACAGGCGGGCTTTTCCATGAATAAACGCATGCTGATATTTGCGTCAGGCCGCGGCTCCAATGCGGAAGCTCTCCATGAAGCTGCCGTGGACGGAACGATTAAGGGGAGGATCGTAGGCGTTATCTGCGACCATCACGACGCGCCGGTTCTTCAGAGGGCAGAAAGATGGAAGGTGCCTGCAACGGTTATTGAAATGAAGACATGCAGGGATAAAGCTGATTATAATGAAAAGATTTTGGAAGCGGCGAAATCGTACGCACCCGATCTGATCTGTCTGGCAGGATATATGCGTATCTGTGGCAAAAATTTGATAAAGGCTTTTGAAAACCGCATTATCAATATCCATCCCGCCCTGCTGCCCAGTTTTCGCGGACTCCACGCACAGCGGCAGGCGATAGAGGCGGGGGTAAAAGTGGCGGGATGTACTGTCCATTTTGTGGGAACAGGGCTTGATGACGGCCCAATTATCACGCAGGTGGCGGTACCGGTTTATGATCATGATACGGAAGATACGCTTTCCGCACGTATACTGGCGGAAGAACATCCCGCCTATGTCCGCGCAGTGAAAGCCTATTGCGAAGATAAACTTCATATAGCGGGTCATACAGTGACAGGCATGCACGAGGAGGAATGAAAATGGCAGTTAAAAAAGCATTGATCAGTGTATCCGACAAGACCGGCATCGTGGAATTTGCCAAAGGCCTTCATGAACTGGGAGTGGAGATTATTTCCACCGGCGGTACGATGAAAGCGATCTCTGAGGCAGGGATTCCGGTTATGTCCGTTTCCGAACTTACCGGTTTTCCAGAAATGATGGACGGCAGGGTGAAAACGCTCCACCCGAAAATACATGGTGGTATTCTGGCGGTCCGTGACAATCCGGCCCATGTAAAAGCGATGGAAGAACATGGAATTGCCGGTATCGATCTGGTGGCCGTCAATTTATATCCTTTCCGTGAAACGATAGCGAGACCCGGTGTCACACGGGCGGAAGCTGTTGAAAATATTGATATCGGCGGCCCTTCCATGGTACGTGCGGCAGCAAAGAATTATAAGTATGTCACGATTGTAGTCGATCCCGCACAGTACGGAGAGGTGCTGGAACGGATCCGGGAAGACAGGCTGACGGAAGAGTTCCGCTTTGATTTGTCAAGAAAAGCTTTTCTCCATACAGGACTGTATGACTGCGCCATTGCTGATTACATGACAAAAGAAATAAATGGCGGCGGAGAAGGGCTGCCGGATATCTTTGCCAAGGCTTATGTAAAGATCCAGAATCTCCGCTATGGTGAAAACCCGCATCAGAAAGCAGCCTTTTACAGAGATCCGGAAGCGAAGGGCGGCATTGCTTCCGCCAGGCAGCTGCATGGAAAAGAATTATCATATAATAATATTGTGGATATGGAAGCGGCATGGGATCTTGCCTGCGAATGGAAAGATACTCCCGCCTGTGTGGTTGTAAAGCATACGAATCCCTGCGGTACCGCTCTCGGTACGAGTGCCCTCGACGCGTTTAAGCGGGCCTTTGCGGCAGACAGCAAATCTGCATTCGGCGGCATTGTGGCGATGAACAGGGAATGTGACAAAGAAACGGCGGAAGAAATGAAACCGATTTTCTTTGAAGTCATTATGGCTCCAAAGTTTTCACAGGAAGCTGTCGATATTTTATCTGCGAAGAAAAACATCCGCCTTGTAGAAGTGGCGGATACGGAAGAAGAACTGCAGCTCCATAAAGTTTCCGGCGGACTTCTCGTGCAGACACCGGACGACAGCTCCGAAACGAGAGCAGACTGTACCTGCGTCACGGAAAGAGCGCCGACGGAAGAAGAGTGGCAGGCACTGGAATTCGGCTGGAAGATTGTAAAGCACGTTAAGTCCAACGCCATCGTGCTGACCGGTAAGGATATCACTTACGGCGTGGGCGCGGGACAGATGAATCGCGTAGGTGCGGCGGATATTGCCATTGCCGAAGCGGGAGAAAAGTGTAAAGGCTCCATCATGGCGTCTGACGCGTTCTTCCCTTTCGGTGATACAATTGAAGCAGCAGGGAAAGCGGGAATTACCGCTGTCATTCAGCCTGGAGGTTCTATACGCGACCGGGAATCTATCGATATGGCAAATAAGTATGGTATAGCTATGGTATTTACCGGACATCGGCATTTCCGCCATAGCTGAGATTGGAGGAGCTTTGAAAGTATTAGTGATTGGAAGCGGTGGCAGGGAACATGCGCTGCTCTGGAAACTGGCACACAGTCCGTCTGTAAAAGAAGTGTACGTCATTCCCGGAAACGATGGAATGACAGATGTGGCGCATTTAATTCCGGTAAAAGGAACGGAAGATATTCTGGATTTCGCCCGTCTGATGGAAGTGGATCTTACCGTTGCCGGTCCCGAGACTGTGCTGACGGAAGGTCTGGCCGACAAGTTTGCCGAAAAGGGAATGGCTTTCTTCGGGCCGTCAGCGGCGGCAGCGCAGATTGAAGGTTCGAAAAGTTTCGCCAAAATCTGATGAAAAAGTATAAGATCCCTACAGCTGCTTATGAAACATTTACCGATGAAGAAAAGGCCGTTTCTTATATCAAAAAACGAAAGAAATATCCCCTTGTCATCAAGGCAGACGGACTGGCGTCGGGGAAGGGCGTCGTCATTGCCGAAACCGAAGAGCAGGCTGTTCAGACGGTTCGCGGGATGCTGGAAGGAAAAACCTTTGGCAGCGCGGGAGAATCCGTGGTGATTGAGGAATTTATGGAAGGGGAAGAGGCGAGCGTTCTCTGCTTCACTGACGGAAATACCATCGTTCCTATGATTTCCGCACAAGATCATAAACGCATCAGCGACGGGGATATGGGAGCGAATACCGGCGGCATGGGGGCTTATGCTCCCGCTCCGGTCATGACGAAAGAATTGGACAAAATCGTTTATGATACCATTCTGCTGCCTGCTGTCAAAGCAATGAAAAAAGAAGGCTGCTCGTTTAAAGGCTGCCTTTATGCCGGATTGATGATTACAAAAGACGGGCCCAAAGTGGTGGAATTTAACTGCCGATTCGGAGATCCTGAGACGGAAGCTGTTCTGCCGCTTCTCGAAAGCGATCTTGCGAAGATCATGCTTGCCTGCACGAAAGGGACCCTGAAAAAGGAAAGTGTGGAATGGAAAAACGCCTGTGCTGTGGATGTCGTCCTGGCATCGGAAGGATATCCTGCCACCCATTCCTCGGGAGAGGAGATAGTAGGGCTGGAGGAAGCATAAAAAAGACCGGCTGCCTCGTGTTCCATGCGGGCAGTATGAAGAAAAAATGGCAGGTACTTTGTTAATGGCGGCCGTGTGCTGAATGTGGCGGCTGTCGCGCCGACATTGAAAGAAGCGCGGGACAAGGCCTATGAAGGTGTCTCAAAAATCAGCTGGCGGGGTATGCAGTACCGTCATGATATTGCCGATAAAGGGTTGAAGCGTTTGAAAAAAAGAAAATAGAAAAGAAAAGCGCTGTTTCTGTATTTGATGGGAATGGCGCTTTTATCTGTGCTTATGCGGGCGGATATTTTTGGTTAGTTTTACTGATCTGGTCATTTGATATCTACCTATGCCTGTTTCTGCAGGCAGGAAATTTTATGCGCAGCGTGTATTTGCCCGGCACATGAAAAGTGGCAATAAAAAAGACGAGGACACAGGTCTTCGCCTTTTCCGTCAGATGATTACTTTGCTGCGCTGTCAGCAGCGATGGCAGCATTGACGCTTGCATTCAGACGGGATTTTTTACGATCGGCAGCATTTTTATGGATAATGCCTTTCCGCGCAGCGGTATCGATAACGCTCTGCGCTTCGCGAAGGGCGATGTCCTTCTGGTCGGTTGTGGCAGCAGCTACAGCTTTCTTGACAGCACCATGGATTCGGGAACGGACAGCGGCATGAGCAGCTCTCTTCTTTGCGTCAGTTTTCATGGTCTTTATGTTGGATTTTATTTGCGGCAATTGTTTCACCTCCCGTCTGTGTCATTCATACCGTGTTATTTTACCATGTTTCGCTTTCTGTGGCAAGAAATCTTTTATAATGCCGTCGGTTTGTGTAAAAGCAGGCTATTCGTTAAAATAAAGAAAATGCCGGAATAAACATATTTCCTTCAGATCGGTTTATGGAAAGAGCAAAGGAAAAGGAGCAGCCTATGTATGTCGGTGTAGATATGGTGAAAGCGGCACGCTGGGAACGGATTTGTGAAAAATTTCCGTCCCGCCTTGAAAAAATGTTTACGGAAGAAGAACGGGCGCACTGTGAGTCAAAAGGAAAAAATAAGGCTTATTCTTACGCGGCGCTCTGGGCAGTGCGGGAAGCAGCAGGGAAAGCACTGGGGATAGGCATCCTCGGTTCAGGTTTTGGCGATGCGTACCTGTCATGGACAAAGTGGGGGGCGCCTGTTCTCCACTTGCAGGGGAATTTTGAAAAGCGGGCGGAGAAATTGGGAATCACGGATATGTCCGTTTCCATTTCCCATGAAGACGGTATGTCTATTGCTGTTGTTGTGATGGAGGCAAAATCATGATACTGACAACATCTGAGGAATCAAGACTTTTGGATCAACGCGCCATGACGGAATACGGGCTGCCGGAGTCGGTGCTTATGGAAAACGCCGGCGCTTCCGTGGTGCAGCTTATGAAAGAAAAAATATCCTGGGAAGACGCGCGGGTGGTCATCGTCTGCGGCAGCGGAAATAACGGGGGTGACGGATTCGTCACGGCACGGTACGCTCTTTCCGAAGGTGCTGATGTGGCGGTTCTTGTCATGGGGGATGCATCCCATATGGGAGAGAATTCTTTATTGTATAAAAATATAGCGGCTAAAATGGGAATTCCCGTGATTTCCATTGCAGGCGCGGATGACGCAAAGGAATATCTGGCAGGTGCGGATATTATTGTAGACGCGCTCATCGGCACAGGTCTGAAACATCATGTGAAAGGAAGCACGGCGGAGCTTATTACTGCCATGAATGATTCGGAAGCGGTTATTGTTTCCGTGGATGTTCCCAGCGGCATGTTTTCTGACAGCGGCTGTGCGGCGGGGGCGGTGGTGAATGCCGATTATACGGTGGCGTTAGGCTCCGTAAAGCGGGGGCATATCCTTTATCCGGGAAATGGATATACAGGAACCGTCTTGTATTCACCCATCGGCATCCCAAACGGCGCCAGGGAACATTTTCCTGTAAAGCTGGTGGAAGAAAAAGATATTTATGAATTTCTTCCTGTGCGGAGTTTTGCCGCCCATAAGGGAGCAAATGGATTTATAGGCATCTTTGCCGGTTCAGAAGGGATGGCGGGCGCGGGTCTGCTGGCAGCACAGGGGGCGCTTTACGGTGGCGGAGGAAAGATTGCCCTTGCTTCCGTAGGGAATGCTGCTTTCCAGCTGGCAGGGAAAATTCCGGAAGTGATGGTTTCTTCCTGCGGGGATGCCCCTTGCTTTACCGAGGATATGTCAGATAAGGCAGTGAAGCAGACTGGGATGTATGACGTTGTCGCGTTGGGACCGGGTCTGGGGCGGGACGAAAGAACACAGACCTTTGTGGCGGATATGCTGGAGCACTGCCGTAAGACCATGGTTGTGGATGCGGACGCGCTCTTTGCTGTCGGTTGTCAAAAAATCAATCTGAGAAACTGCCCTGCTGATGTGGTTCTGACGCCCCATGTAGGAGAATTTGCTTTCCTTACCGGACTTACCGTAAAAGATGTGGAAGCCGGCAGGATTGATGAAGCGATCCGGTATGCCAAGGAAAACCATGTGGTGCTTGTGCTGAAAGGAGCGCCTACGGTTATTGCCGTACCGGACGGCAGGGCATGGGTGAATTCCACGGGGAATCCGGGCATGGCCGCAGGCGGTATGGGGGATACTCTGACCGGCATCATTGCCGCCTTTATCGGACAGGGACTTTCTGCCGAAGAGGCCGCTGTGACAGGCGTATACCTTCACGGACTGGCGGGAGACCTGCTTGCCGAAAAGATGCCGGTGGGGTATACGGCGGGCGATGTGGCCCGTATGATTCCTTTGGCGCGTAAAAAGGTCATTGAAGGATGAAGCGCTTTATAAAGTATTTCCTTTGTCTCCTTATCAGCCTTTGTGTCTTTGCAGGGACAGGCTGCGGGTTTGATGTCTTTGGCAGCGGGAGTGGAACAGCAGCCGATGCGCCTCTGATTATCCGCATGCTTGATATTGGGCAGGGAGACGCCATCCTTATTGAAAGAAATGGAAAGTTTGCGCTTATTGATACGGGAGATGTGGAGCATCGTCCTCGGATGGCGGAGTATCTCAGGAAGTACGGCGTGAAAAAGGTGGATACCGTTATTATCACGCATCCCCATGGAGATCATATAGGCGGCATGTTTTCTGTTTTTGCCAATGCGGAAATAAGGCAGGTTTATGATAATGGGGTGCCGACTTCCCTTTCCACGTACAAAACGTATCGAAAGATACTGGATAAAAGGAAAATTCCCCGCAGGACACTGCGGGGCGGTGAAAAAATACAATTGATGGACGGCGTTCCTTTTACGGTTGTAGGACCTTTGGAAAAAAGCAATGCCCGCGGAGAAAATTCGCGTCAGAATAATGAAAGTATCGTGGGGCAGCTGAAATATGGCAATTTTACGATGCTTTTTACGGGAGATGCGGAAGCGGAAGAGGAAGCATCCATTTTGAAAAGCGGCGCTGATGTAAAGAGTGTTGTCCTCAAAGCGGGACATCACGGAAGCAAGACGTCTTCTACGGAAGAATTTCTCCGTGCCGTTTCACCGAAAGCGGTTTTTATTTCCTGCGGCGCCGGTAATAATTACGGGCATCCCTCAAGGCAGACGATGAAGCGGTTGGAAAAATGGGGGATAGATGTTTATCGGACGGACAGGCAGGGGACGATTACTCTTACCACTGATGGAAAGCACTATGAAATTACAGAACATTAGAGGGGAAACCATGGAAAGAGAAATGCCGAAGGCAGGAGAAGTGTGGCGGCACTTTAAAGGGAATTGTTATCTTATCATTGCCGCAGCTCGTCATACGGAAACGGGGGAAATGTATGTGGTTTATAAAGCGCTTTACGGTACGTACGAAGACTATCTCCGACCGCTGGATATGTTCATGAGCGAAGTGGACCGGGTGAAATATCCTGATGTGAAACAAAAATACCGTTTTGAAAAAACAGAAAAGGAAGAATAGATATTTCCTGCCGGAATCAGCTGTTGTTCATGGCAGTCTTTTTTTATCCCAAAAACTCAATATAAAATGAAAAATCATTACTTTCCATCATGCATAAAAAGTGGTAAATTAAGCGTATGATTTAAGATACGTAAACGCAGCAGGATGAAAGGAGAAACAGTATGAATATAAAGATTGGAATTTTAGGGTATGGAAATATAGGGCGCGGTGTAGAGACGGCGCTCCGGGATAATCCGGATATGGAACTGGCAGCGGTCTTTACAAGACGGGATCCTTCGCAGGTAAAGATTCTTTTTGAAAATGTGCCGGTCATTTCCGTCTCAGAAATAGAAGCATGGAAAGATAAGATTGACGTACTTCTCCTCTGCGGGGGAAGCGCTACTGACCTGCCGCAGCAGACACCGTTCTATGCGAAAATGTTCAACGTGGTAGATACGTTTGATACCCATGCTAAGGTGCCCGCCCATTTTGCCGCTGTCGATCGGTCTGCAAGAGAAAATGGAAAGATTGCCATTATTTCCGTCGGCTGGGATCCGGGACTCTTTTCCCTCTCGCGGCTTTATGGGAATGTGATTCTTCCTGACGGGAGAGATTACACTTTCTGGGGGAAAGGCGTTTCGCAGGGGCATTCCGATGCCATCCGCCGCATTAAAGGCGTGAAGAACGCCAAGCAGTATACCTGCCCTGTGGAAAGCGCCATGCGTGCCGTAAGGAACGGGGAAAATCCGGAGCTTACCACAAGAGAGAAACATATCCGTGAATGTTTCGTCGTTTTGGAAGATGGCGCTGACGCGGCATATGTGGAAAAACAAATTAAGACGATGCCGAACTATTTTGCCGACTATCATACCGTGGTTCATTTCATTTCGGAAGAAGAATTTGATAGGAACCATCAGGGGCTGGCGCATGGCGGTTTCGTTTTCCGCAGTGGAAATACGGGGAAAGAAAAAGAACATAAGCATATCATTGAATTCAGTCTGAAATTGGATTCGAATCCGGAGTTCACTACGCATGTCATGGCAGCTTATGCGAGAGCTGCCGCGCGTATGGCCAGAGAAGGACAGACAGGATGTAAAACGGTGTTTGATATACCGCCGGCATACCTTAGCGAAAAGAGCGGCGAAGAGCTCCGTTCCTCGATGCTGTAAAAGGCAATAACAGCTTGACAATTTAGTATATGATAGTGTATTCTACATAAGTCAGTTATGCGGAGCGGTACTCAAGTGGCTGAAGAGGACGGTTTGCTAAATCGTTAGACGGGTCTCCCGTGCGGGGGTTCGAATCCCCCCCGCTCCGCCAGGTAAATACAGAAGATATCGGATAAAGCGGTATCTTCTTTTTTTATAACCTAATTTCTTATGAGGCAGTAAATGAAATATTTACAACGCCTTCCGTGTAAACTATAATTAAAAATAAGGAAATCATTTGAAATATTACTTTGGGAGTACGATCGTGCGGAAGGAAGTTGTAGCAACCTTTATTTTTTACCATGGTGACGGGAGCGGTATCAGCTGCTCCCGTTTTAGATTATACGGGAGTGGAGAGACAGGGAGAAACAAAGCAGAAAAAGCCAGAAAAGAGAATAACAGCATACTGGCGGAGAAATACGAAAAAGAAGCAAAGAAATGGAGCGAAAGTGGAACCAATAGAATCGCCATGCACGGAATCATGGGCGCCTTAGTATCCAAAGAAGCAGGAGCAGGAATGACAAAGGACTGACAGGAGCCGGACTGAACGCCCTCCTGCAAAAAGAACTGGGAAAAATCAAAGACAAAGAAGTCCATAAAATAGCAAGCGCCGCTATAGGATATTTGGCAGGAGGGAAAACAGGGGCAGCCATAGCCCACCAGGCGACAACCTTCAACTACCTCACCCATGAACAATATGAACAATATCTGGACGATATGAAAAACGCAAAGACAGAAGAAGATAAAGCAAGAATGAAAGACAGATGGCTGCAAATCGATGCTGAGCAGAACGAAGAATGGTTGAGAAAACAAGGAACAGGCACTATATAGACCTGAGTACAATAAAAAAAGGAGACATGCCCGGACAAGTCATCCTTGAAAAGCGTAACGGATATAAAGAAGCACTGAAAAAGGAAAGTATAGGAGATGGAAACGGTCATTCTTCAGAAATGATTCCGCTTGCATTGCGATCGGCAGCGATGGCTGTGATAACGAATGAGGTGGGTAGACCATGGAAAGAATTGGAAGAAACTGGGGTTAGGGGATCGTTACGAATCATAGGTAAATATAATGCGATCGGCATGGCCATAGATGGAGCTATTGATTTAACAAGTGATTTCAATACATATAGTGGAAGTAACTTAAAATGGGCTTTGACGATAGATGGAGGTAAGACTTTGATTGGATTAGGGATGAGCGTCACTCCCATTCCTGGGGTTATCTCTGGTCCGATTCTTGATGGTGGAGCTTATCAACTGAAAGAGGCACTTCTTTCTAGAGATATGACAAAAGAAAAAACTAATCAGGAGGTAGAGCGTTATGCAAAGTGAAGAACTAATAAAACGAGTTCTAGCTTTTGTTCCAGCTATATATCTAATGGGAGAATGTCTGTATTCTTATACAAAATCAAGAGTTCGGGGGGTAGTATTTCATGTTTGCTTTTGGGGAGGATATTTGGGGCTCATTTTTGATTATGGTATTTTTGCGTTAATTATTTATTGTATGATCTATCATCTCATTTCTGTTGGACAAGTATTAGAGCTGGCTGTGGTATTGAGTGTTTCTTTGCCGGTTTTTGATTATTTATATGTAAAGGCTAAGATAATAAATGCAAATTATTGTCATCAATATTTAGGGATATCATTCTCGAAAGATTATGAATGGTGGTTGATATGTAAAAAAATTATTCCATGGCTTGAATTGATAATCATATTGATAATTTTATGGGGGATATATAACTTCAATGTAGAAGATATGGAATCACCTATATCACGTAATTGGTATAAAATTATCTAATGATGAATATTAAAAGGTATGGACGATATGAAAAACGCAAAGACAGAAGAAGATAAAGCAAAAATGAAAGACAGATGGCTGCAAATCGATGCTGAGCAGAACGAAGAATGGCTGAGAAAACAAGGAACAGGCACCTATATAGACTTGAGTACAATAAAAAAGGAGATATGCCCGGACAAGTCATCCTTGAAAAGTATAACGGATATAAAGAAGTGCTAAACAAAGCAGCCCTGGATAAATCCAAAGAAATCGCGGCAGAAGGAATCGCAAGCTGGAGTGCGGCGAACTGGATGGAAAGCGAATATCCTTACCTGACACGAAAAGAAGCGGAGGCAATCGGGAAAAACCTTGTAAAGAAAGCCAGCCCTTTCGTAGCAGGTGCGTCTTACCTATACGGGATACAGGAAAACCACGAAAGATTTAAATCCCCATACAACGCATTTAAAGCGGATGCTTTAGATATATTGCCTATTGTGGGTGGAACAATGGCGGGGGTAATTACCAGTAGTGTCGGTGGTCCGGGTGTTGGCTTATTTACTGGAGTATATTTGAATCCGCATGTAAAAGAGAAAAGGATATTATTGAAACGGATGAGAAATAATATAGATACTGATAATAGGAAAGGGACTAAAAAATGACTTTTTCCTTTAATAATCAAATATTAGATATAGCAGTTGTTTTTCTCTTAGTATGGAATATATGGGTCTTTATTTTGAATAAATCTGATCGAGAGGATATTATTATTTCTGTAAAAATTATACCTTCATATATTCGTGTTCCAATTGTAATTTGTGTCTGTATATTACTTGCATTAGTAGTTTTAACGGATTTGGGAGTAATTGATTATTTAAATAATTTCTTGATTATAACTATTGCGTTATGGAGCTATTGGTTATGGATGACAATTGTATTTTGGTCAATTTTGCGTTATAGAAAGAAAGTTGCACGAAAATATAACCCACAAGATAGTATACGTTTAATCGGCTGGCTTTTTGTAGGAGCAATGTTATTATTTGTTGGTTTAGATGTATATGGCTCTGAACTTTGGTGGTTTATAAAGCTCTTCCTATAGAAAGACAATGCAGACTCCACCACAATCTCTGCCGTATCCCAAGGAACCATAACCAGCACGGATAAAGAAAACCAGAAGCAGGACATCCCACGATTAAACAGGAACACAGAAGACAGCTTAAACAAACTCAAAGAAATCTTCGACAAAACAAAAGTAGAAGAAAGAAAACGACTGTTGGAAGAACTGGGGATAGTCGGGAATCAAGCCATCCATGAGATAGCCTCCCACAATGGATGGAAAGACGGATCCGCCGAAAAGGCAGCCCTCCATGGCATGCTGGGAGCCATCACCGGAGCCAAGAGCGGAGGAAGTGCCCTAAGCGGCCTGATAGCAGGAGGAGCCAACGAATATGCCATAGGATACCTGAAAAAGACCAAAGGAAAAGACTGGATAAACAAACATCCCGATACCGTACAGAACATCTCCGCCGCCTTTGGAGGAATCCTGTCCAAGATGACAGGAGGGAGCGGACACACAGGCGCCTACATCTCCCAGATGGGAACGAAGTGGAATGAGTTGGAAGAAATTAGAGAAGTTGATAATTTAAATGAAGCGCAAGATATTATGAATGAAAATGTAAATGAAGAAAAGGAGGCAAGTAGAACGTCTGAATCTGACTTCATGCAAGAATATCCAGATTTGAGTAATGAAATATTTAAGAACCATAGAGATATTGCGAACTCCGCGGGGCAATTTATAGGCGGTTCAATGGGTGCAGAAGTAGCAGCAGACCTATTAAGGCATGCCTTATATGGAAATGGTTCGCCTGTTTCAGCTGATAGTCAGTTAGGGCAAAAAATTAGTTCTGATTTGAATAACTCTGCTATTCTTAGGACTGCTATACAATCTTATGGAATGAAATTAAAAGTTGGTGAAACTAAGTATATTTACGGGTCTGTTAATTTGCAGGTAAAAGATGAGTATGATAATGATGCTACTGTTAATGAAGTACTGGGATATGGGAGAATAAAATTGGGGCTACAAATTACAAGAAATGAAAATAGTATAGATTATTATGGACAGGCCAGCGATGCATATAATTTTGAGTGGCATGATATCAGTTCCAATTTAGAAAAGATGAAAGAGGATTCTTCTTGGGGTCAATTTAGGAAACTAATAATTGATGTTATAAATAACGGGGCAGCAGGATATCAAGGAATTGGCGCGATACAGGCTTTTGACTGGAGTGCAAATCTTGATGGAACAATAGGGTTAGAATAAGGAGGAATATTATGAGAAAGAAAATATTCTTTGCGTGTTTGGCCTTTTGTTTATACAATGCTTTGCTTATGGGAATTCATATGGTTATGATTCTATCGGAACCTATTGCTTGGAGTCCAGCGGTAAGAACTGTATTTGGATATGCATCTCGCATACAAATAGTAGAAAGAAATAGGAATTCGCTCCATTTGGAATTATGGGATAGTAGACCGGAAGATAAAATAAAAATGAAATCAACAATTCTAGATAGGGATGTATATGAAACAGAAAGCGAAACGGATATATTTTACAGAGATAAAGTGTTCTATTCTTATGGTAGTGCCGGTTTTTATACGATTTATGCGAATCCATTTAGGATGAAGGTATATAGGAATCCGTCTCAGCCATTAGAGGAGAAACAAGAGATAGATAGGTCCTTAGCGAAGTATAACAGTGATGAGATACAAGTAATTTCATCACTGTCAGATCTTACTTCAGAAGAGCGGCAGGCATATGAGAAGTTAAGAGTGAAAGCAGATAATAAAGAAGGTAGATAAATATATACCGTAGGAATCAATATCAGCCCCGGCAGCACCGGATGGAAAGACCATGCGGAAACTGTTGCTGAGTGGTATCGATAGAGGGTAGTGGAAGGGATGGAATTTCTTTTTCTGAGTATAATCCTGAAGTATAAGATGATAATCCGGAGAAAATAATTAATTAATTCATTGATTGTGGAGGTGTGTAAGCAATGAGGATACATGGTCATTTTCATAAACTTGCCAAATTATATGTTTCAGAATTGCTTTTCTCTTTTATTTTCTGTCCGTCAACGTTTGTATTTCTGCAAACTATATTCTTTTCATATAAAGCAGTATTAATTATGTTTGGGGCAATAAGCGCTCTGCTCTTTATTAAAATAGGATTGATTATGTTTGGGGTAACGAGTACTCTATACTCTTTTATTATTTATTTTTGCAATCAAGGACCTTTATTGTTTACTAAATCAGGAGCTATACGGTATATTAAAATCTTTCTTTTATTTTGTGCAGGACTTTTGATTCTTGCTTTTCCTGTGAATATACAAAGGCCATCTACTAATTTGCTATTTATCTTATTTGATTTTGTGAATAATGCTGTAGGTTTTATATACAAATATAATGGGACTATTTCTGTATTTGTAACGTATATGATATGTATTTGGGGAATATCTACGGTAATCTGTTTTATTGAAAATCATTTTGATAAGCGGTAACCATAACCGCCTCGAAGCAGGAAACAACATCCATATCCTCTCCTCCGAAAACAAAAGCACAACCACAGAAGACTACAAAGCAAACCGGAAGCAGGACATAGAGGAACTAAACAGGAACACAGAAAACAGCCTAAACAAACGCAAAGAAATCTTCGACAAGACAAAAGTAGAAGAAAAACAGGAACTTATCCAGATTCAGGCAGATGTCGATAAAAATCATAAAGTAATCAATTCTTCCGGTACCCCAAGGACAGCAGACTGTATAGCGGTTGGAATAGATATAAAGTGATAGCTGCTGATTTAGAGCCGGTTATCTTTGGAACAGCGTTAGGGAGTATTGGTGGTGTTGCATTTGGAATGCCGGCTGTGTTTGGGCTTATTGGCGGTGTAATTGGAGATTATACGAAAGAATATATAAAAGCAGAGACGACTACTCCTAAAGAAGAGGAAGTTAGAAAGTATTACCAGGAGGTAAAGAATAATAGATGAATGTACTAATTGCCGGTGGATTCTGGGCCATTGCCAAGTTTATGGTGCTTCTGTGCGGTACTGTCATTTTAATAATAAAATCTATATATGTGTACCAGAAAAAATATCAGAAATGGACAGTTTTTACCAGAATATTATATGTCATGACTATGGGTGGATTTGAGATAGGAATGGTAACAGTTATGGGGGGGAGTTACTGGCATTTTTACAAAAAATTGGGATATAGTTGTGATGATGCTGATGATTTTTAGTGGTATTATCGGTGGAATGCTTATGAAAGTATTGGTCATAAATGAGGCTTTACTCTATTCAAAAGAAGAATTAGAAAAATATAAATTCTCACAAAAATGCCTTTGGGGAAGCAGTATAGTATTGCTGATTATAGCAGCAATTATATATCTATAATTACTTTGGATAAATCTATAAGAATTGGTTTGGTGGTTGCAGGTAAACCCATCCAAGTCAAAAACACTCCCTGCCTCAAAGGAGCCGTCATAGACAGCCAGGCAGAAAAAGAAAAGAACAAACTCACCACCGGTACTTTGACATGGGAAAACATAGACAACAAAGCCGAATACAAAACAGGAGGACACGGAATATCCTACAACGGGAAAATAGGGAGAGGAGACAAGAACGATCCCTTAGATTCCCGGACAAATAACAGATATGGGAAAGACCCTGTAACAGGACAAAGAAACGGAATGAACAAAATCACCCCAACCATCTACGGTTCAAAAATCCCGTTAAACGAAAGAGACATTCTGTGAAATTAAGGATGGGGAAAGCTACAGGTATATGAAAAGGATGCCTGTGTCAAACTATACCATTAACAAAGGAACACTTGCGGAGAACATGGCTACAGCCGCTATAGAATATCCCTTTGCACTGGTGGAGAACATGGCAGGAAGAGTGGAAGAATTATAGCGGGGAAGATTGGTGGAAGGCACAAGGGATAAATTTAGTGGGAGCAGTCGGTGTAAAAGTTATTGTCGAAATATTTACAGGTATGCCATGATATGCGTATTCTAGAAATCCTTATATTGTTACAGGAATAGGTGTAGTCGGCGCAATGGTTGCAGATATAGAGAGTGATCTGATTATAGAGGATATGAAGTAAAAGAATTTAGAAACAGATGAGCAGAAGAAGATGAGAAGAAGATGAGAAGAAGATGAGAAGAAGATGAGAAGAAGATGAGAAGAAGACAAGAGGGAGAGGTGCATGCAAAATGATTGTAAGTTCCTTACTTTTCTGTATAACAACAATATGCTTTTTGAGGGAGTTTAAGTTGGGGAAAAACGAAGGTTATATACAAAGGTTTTATTATTATGTCGGGGGATATGGAGGGGGATTATTTTTTTTGTATATGTTTTTATCTGGAATGTATGGTGAGGTCAGTCATATTAGTGTTAAATTTGTAACCTTTTTGCAGTAGAATGGATTTCTTTTATAAACAAAAGTATTATGGCTTAAAAATAAATTCAGAGATCAGTTTAAGTGAAATAAATATAACCAAAAGACTATGGTATATTTGCAGAATAGGAAAGTATCTTAGTCTTATTTGTGTGGTAATCTTAGCTTTTGTATTGTTGTTTTTATAACAGGTGAGGCTATTTTCTGTTCAAAGATACGACAAAAGAGATAACTGATTAATTAGGATACCTGGGAAAGACCAAGGGGAAAAACCGGATGGACACCTACCCTGATACCGTACAGGCCATCAGCACCGCCTTAGGAGCCGTCGCAGGAAGTCTGACAGGAGACCGTACTACAGGAGCCTATACGGTACAGATGGAGGCGAAGTGGAACAGACTGACAAAAAACCATAAGAAGACCTGAACAAACAACTCAAACAAGAACTTTCCACAAAAAAGAAAAAACCTGACGAACTTCTCAAACTGCTGACAGAATACATCAACATGAGAGAAACCGCCGAACATCCCACTTCGCGAAAAGTGCTGCATGGAGTCTGGAACGAAGAAAAGGATGTATATTACCGAAGATAATAATAAGCGCAAGGAATATAGAGCGATAGATCAAAAATCATTCAACCGTATGGCACGAAAATACAACATGCCGAAGTATGAGAAAAATTACTCCTTTTGAGGCACGGATTTTAAGTGCATCCGGGCTTGCGCTTTCTGGTTTTGTAGGAATGACAATATTAAATAACTGGTATAGTCGAAAAGAAGAATATGTAAATTACCTATTAAAAATGAATAAGTCTGGCTATGATGATGAACAATTTAAAGAAAAGCTAAATCAAAACTTTGGAATTATTGATTAATAGAGGGATGAAATGAAAGTCTTGAGTATATCATTTTGGGGCGGAATTATTACAGCAGTTTTATTTTTTATAACGATGCTATGCTTTGCCTGGGATGATGGGCGTATGCATGAAAAGGAGATCAATAATATATGGAAATATACCTTATTTCTCCTTATGGGAATGATTACAAGTGTTTTTTGTTTGGTGTTTGTATTTGCTTATTTTACTAATATTTTGGAAATTATAAATGGAGTAAAAATAGTTAATATCGCAGATGCACAGGTAGAAGGAACGATTTTTATTATTTGGAATGTTTTTGTTATAGCTAAATATTATCTCTGTATATTATTCCCTACATCTATGAATAATAGGCAAAGTGAAAGAATAAACAAAAAGCAAATTATTTTTTTATGCGTAGTAAATACACTTATTGAATTGTTTGTAATAGGGTATTATCGAGATGTGCTGTGGTATGTAATCTCCTGGATTTTCTGTTAATTAATGAAATCCAATATAGAAGGTATTACTGAACAAAACCATTTACGGCTCAAAAACCCTATTAAACGAAAGAGGCATCCCGATGAAATTAAAGACTGGGAAAACTACAGGCGTATGAAAGGGATACCTGTGCCAAACTATACCATTAACAAAGGAATACTTGCGGAGAATATGGCCACAGCAGCTGTAGAATATCCCTTTACACTGGCAGAGAACATGGTAGGAAGACCGGAAGAATTATAGTGGAGAAGACTGGTGGGAGGCACAGGGGATAAATATTAGATTTTTTTAGCTTATAGAGTAATAATCTTTACCGGATTAGGGGCAGAAACTTATAAAATTACCAAGAATCCATATAGAAGTGTTGGTGTGGCAATTGCTTTGACCATTACTCAAGATGAAATGATTGACAAGGCTACTAAATCCATAAAAGAAAATACGTTAAATAAGGATGTAGAGAAATAATAGAAAGGGATATTGAGTATGATTATTGGCATAATAGTTTTAATATGGAGTGTTTTAGAATTTATAAGAAGTTTTAAAGTACATGGCAATGATACAGTTTTACAGAAAATATATTATTATATTGGTGGATATGCAGGTTTGTCTTTTTGGATATGGATGCTATGGTTTGTCCAGTATGGTAATCATTATTACTATATGGAGATATTTATATGTATTTTGATATTAGAGTTGTTAATGTTGCAGAGAATTACATTTTATTATGAGGAAAAGTATATAGAATCTACACAAAAAAATGAAACCATTAAGGTGGTTAAGTTAAAGAGAATATATAGAATTTGCCGTTTTGGTAGTGTAATGTGTGGGATTAGTATTATTACCTTAGTTATTGTTGCGGTTTTATAGTGGTAGGATTGCTAACATTCCTGCCCGTGCTGAATTAGCAGGTGTAAATGCTTTCTTAGCATATGCATAGTTTAAGAGGCCAATCATTAGTACAGCAGTGGGAGTCGGTACATTAGCCTTAACGAAATCATGGAATGATAGGTTAATACAAAAACTTAAGAAAGAAAACCTTAAAACTGATGAGTAAAAAAGATGAAAAGAAAGAAGAGATAAAATAATGTTTTTTTATTCTATACTTTTTTTAATAATGACTGTATCTTTTCTGAGTGTCAAAGAATTTAAAGTCCGTAAAAATGAAAATTTTTATCAGAGGATTTATTATTATGTGGGGGGATATATTGGTTGTGTTTTTTTGTGTTATATAATTTGGGAAAATTATAATATGAGGATAGGATATGTTACACCCAGATGGATATTAATGCTAATTTTTTTATCACTGATTTCATGCAGAATTGAGTATGTTTATAAAGAAAAGTATTTGAAAGCATTAAATAACTCTGATCGAAGTAAAATCTCTGCTGATGAAAAATCATGGAAATTAAGTTTTATTATTAAATGGGCTGGTATTATTGCTGTGTTTGGACTAAGTTTAATTTGGATTTTGTAATTAATGATGAAGAGCTAATAATATATCTACGAAGAACAAGATGGAACCGTAACCAATGGACATGCCATATATCCCGGTGAAATTAAAGACCGGGAAAGCTACAGACGCATGAAAGGGATACCTGTGCCAAACTATACCATTAACAAAGGAGCACTTGCGGAGAACATGGCTACAGCAGCTATAGAATATCCTTTTGCACTGGCAGAGACCATGGGAGGAAATGTAAGTACGGCAAGAGTACTGGCACTGGGACCGTTAAAAACACCGGGAATGTATAGAACATGGCAGGAAGACTGGAAGAATTACAGCGGAGAAGACTGGTGGAAGGCGCAAGGGATAAATATAATTACTCCGTTATTAAGTAAGGTATATTCTGCATTATCTGCAGGAGTTGCAACTTATAAAGTGATAAAAAATCCATATATTAGTGTGGGAGTTTCTGTAGCAAGTACAGTATTAGTAAATGATAGTACTGCCGAAATTGAAAAGAATCTTAAAAATGAGTATTTGAAAACGGATGAACAGAAAGAAAAAGAAGCCGGGAAGAGGTGAAGTATATATGCTTATATGCGGTGTCATATTTTCATAACAGGGGTAATATTTTTGAAAGGATTTTCTGTAAATAAGGGTGATAGTATACTCCAAAAATTTTATTACTATGTTGGAGGGTATGGAGGTGAAATATTTTTCTGCTATATGATATGGTTCTCTGAATATGGAGATAAAAATTATTATGGAGAACTTTGGATGATATTTTTAATTTTTTATTTATTGATAAATTGTAGAATGAATTATTTTTATAAATTAGAATATCTTGATTTAAAGATGCAGGATTGTATGAATGCAGAAAAAATATATCATGCTAAAAGAATTTGGGAAATTAGTCAACTGGGTAAATGGATAGGTATTACATGTATTGGAATTATGATACTAATTATGTTGTAAGTTTATTGGGCTATGGCAGTGGTCAGTGGGCTCGCTATGAACGCGGCAAAAAATAGTACCATAAAGAGGAGCTATTGAAAACAGATGAGTAAAAAGAAAAGCGAACCAAACGATCAGAATGATATGGCTGGGGATAAGAAACAATGATTCTTTCAAGTGCTCTTTTGGTTATAGAAACCATATTATTTTTGGTGAGTGGACGTTTACATGGGGATGAAAGCTTATCACAAAGATTCTCTTATTATATAGGAGGAGGGGTAGGACTTATATACTTTTCTTGTCTCTTTATGGCATCTTTTATGGGGTATGACATAAATATAATTATTACATTGATTGTGATGGCTATTGTTTTCTTTTTTGCTCTTAATAGAACAAAATATAATTTTAGAATCAAATATGAAAATGCAAAAGAACATTGTGGTAAAAACTCAAAAGACGCAAAAAAGTTTCGTGGTTTAGTTAGTTATGCACTTTATGGCCAGATAATCATCTTTATCGGATTTATAATGATCCTTATGGTCGTTTTATTAGGATATTATAATGGACGGATTTCTTTATATTAATATAGGGATAGGGAAAGCAGGAAGCACCACCTATGCGGCCATAGCCGGCAGCATCATCACCACCATAAAAGGAAGAACAGACAAAGAAATCAGCCATGACACAGCAAACGCACTTAACACACTCTCCGAAATCTTCGACAAAAAGAAAATAGAAGAAAACAGGAATGCGCAAATATCCTCTCCCAAGTAGGATACCGCTTCATAGGAGACATAGCGGGGCACAAAGAAGTAGCAGGTGCGTCTTACCTATACGGAATACAGGAAAACCACGAGAGATTTAAATCCCCATATAACACATTTAGTGCGGATGTTCTGGACGTATTGCCTGCCTCAGCAAGGATGTTAGGGGGAGCAGTTGGAATGTATCTTGGTGGTCCAGTTAGCGCTTTTTGTATAGGAACATTAATGACAGGAGTTATTGGTTATAGGGTAGAACAATATAAACTCGGAATAGAACGTAAAGAAGCCAGGGATATTAGTGATGAAAAGAGGGCAAACACTTGATGAAAAATATATATGACTTGTTATTGATAGTAATATGTATAGTGTTTTTCAGGTCATTTATTTTAAAAAAGTATTTTTTTGAGAAAGAAAAGATACTTAGAGAAAATGCCCCTGTTATTTTTCTTCCGATAACAATTGCGCTTATTCTTAATATTTTCTTTATTGTGATGATTGATATAAAGGTAATTAATAGTCATTTTGAGATGTATGCATATAATTTGCTGGAATTTTTTGGATTTGTCTGGGTAGGGCTTTCGGTTTATACAAGATGGAAATATGATAAGGAACATGAACATAATATGACCAAAGGGGAAGGTGCAATAATAGGAGTTATACTTCTTGTACTAATCTTGCTGTTTTTACACTTATAAAGAAGAACTCGTCAGTATAGGGGAATTTCCAAATTTCGAAAGATTTAAAATCCCATATAACGCATTTAGCGCGGATATATATAATACATTACCTATTTCGGCAGGGATGTTAGGAGAGGCAGTTGGTGAAACCATAATGGGGATTTCAGGTTTAATTATTAGAATTGTCTTTGCTACCGGAGCGGCTACATGGTATGTCGGAAATGAAAAAAGTAGATGGGAGAAAGATGAGGCAGGCAAGAATATAGACACTAAATAGGAAGGAGAAAAGATGAAATGAGATTCTTTATAGGGAGTTATATATATGACATAATTCTTTTAATCTTATGTGGAGTAGTATTTAAGACTTTTATCCTAAAAAAAGGATTATCAGAAAAAGAATCTTTTTTTATACGACATACATTGCCAATAATCTATATACCCCTTTCTGTATTATTAATTGTGAATATGGTTTATATTGTTTTGATAGATAGAGAAATTATTGATAATACTTACAAAGGATTTGCACTGTATTCACTTGCTTTTATTTGGATCATAATGGTAATTATAGGATTTTATAATAGAATTAAATACGGCTCCAAAGATTGGGAATATGTCGACGAAACCAAACGAGGGATTTTTGGACTTATTGGACTTTTGGTTATGGCAATATTCATGTACTTATTTATATGATTTATGTGTTTTCAAAGGAGCTGTCATAGAAGCAAAGCAGAAAAAGAAAAGAACCGGATCACCACCGGTACTTTGACATGGGAAGACATGGACAACAAAGCCGAATACAAAATAAAAGCAAGCGGAATCACCGCATCCACTAATGCCGTATCCAAACTCGACCCCTGATTAAGTTATCTGGATGAGGAATGATATATCATGACAGATTTAGTAATAATTTTAGTGTATTTAGCAATGATGCTTATATGGATTTTTAAGAAGATAAAGTTTGGAAGCTTAGTTTTTTCTACAACTATTCGAATTATAATTATAAAATTTATTTATTCATTAATACTTCCATTTTCTGTATTTGTATATATTTTTTTCCCGCCAGAAAATGCAGTTCGGTTTTTATTAGGTGCGAGTAGTATAGGGGCATTAGGGGGGCTGTTTTGGCTTTTAGATCGTGAAAGAAGGATTGTCATTATTAAGAGTGTTGATCATGAAACATTAAAGAAATACAAGGATCTCTTCAAAAACGGGAACGAAGAACGAAAGAGGTTCTTGTTGGATGTATTTTTTTCATGTTTTTAGGTTTCTTGATCTATCTTTTACCACATTAGAGAAAGCGTAAGTGAATTATTATAAGGATAAGAATGGAACATCTGTTTAACCATGTCATTTGTGAAAATAAGCGTAACAGATATAAAGAAGTGCTAAACAAAGCAGCCCTGGATAAATCCAAAGAAATAGCGGCAGAAGAAATAGCAAGCTGGAGCGCGGCGAACTGGATGGAAAGTAAATATCCCTACCTGACACGAAAGAAGCGGAGGCAATTGGGAAAAACCTTGTAAAGAAAGCCAGCCCTTTTGTAGCAGGTGCGTCTTACCTATACGGGATACAGGAAAACCATGAAAGATTTATTTAAATTCCCATACAACGCATTTAAAGGGGATATATGAGTGGAAGTATATTAACACAAATATATGTAGAGGAGAAAAAACGAGAATGGGAGAAAATGAAAAGGATTCAATGAAAGTGACTGAAGAAATAGAATACAGGGAGTGATAATATATGAATTATTTTATTGGTAGCATTCCATTTGATTTGATGCTTCTGATATTATCTATTGGAATCTTTAAGACATTTATTTTGAAACAAAATTTATCTGATAAGGAACGTTTTTTTCTTACACATACACCAACATATATATACATACCATTATCGATCCTTATAATTATTAGTATGGTCTATATAGTTGCGGTAGATAGGAAATTAATTAATGACCACTATATTCTTTTTGCTCAAATTATTATGTCTGCTGTGTTTTTTATAACAATGATTATTACAGTGCATCATCGAATTAAATATGGCAATAAGGATTGGAAATACAAAGAGGATACAAAAATTATGATTATAGGAATGTCTATGTTAGTTTTCATTTTTATTATGATCTGGCTTTTTGGGTAATTAATATAAATCCCGCCTCAAAGGAGCCGTCATAGACAACCAAGCAGAAAAGAAAAGAACCGGATCACCACCGGTATTTTGCCATGGGAAAAACATAGACAACAAAGCAGAGTATAAAGCAAGCGGAAAAGGAATCTCCTATACCAATGGAGCAGGAATCCCCTTAAATGCCTTGGAACTCCTTTCAAACATGGGTCCCACCGTGAAAGACAAAGCAGGAACAACCACGACATCTGCCGTATCCAAAGGAATCATTACAATAACAGACAAAGAAAACCGGAAACAGGACATAGAGAAACTAAACAGGAACACAGAAGACAGCTTAAACAAACTTAAAGAAATCTTTGACAACAAAAGTAGAAGAAAGAAAACAACTGTTGGAAGAACTGGGGATAGTCGGAAACCGGGCTATCCATGAGATGGCATCCCACAATGGATGGAAAGACGGCTCCGCCGAAAAGGTAGCCCTCCAATGGAATGTCGGGAGCCTGACAGGAGGCCGTGCGGAAGGAGTCTATACGGTACAATCTAGTGGGACGCAAGCAAACGTACATCTTGATTTTTCTACAAGTAGAGATCATCCGGTAATTGTAGCAAATGTGAGTACAAGCATAATTGCTGTTGGAGGACAAATAGGATATATTTATGAGCCTAAATATCATACTTCAGATGGAAGTGTAAATGCATATGGTGCTTTAAGAGGTATAAATATTGGTGACAATAGTGGCGATAGTGTTGCTGATTTTGGGGTACAAGCTTATTATGGTGCAGGAGCAGAAGTAGGTGTAAGAGTCAATCTAAGTAAATTATATGAAGAAATATTTCATGAAAGAGAAGATACTAATAAGAAAGAAGACATAAAGAGACGTGTTCATGAGATAACGGATAAAAGGAGAAACTGAGTTTATGACAGCAAAAGACATAATTTTGAATATCATAGTATACATTGTATTAGTTATAGCAATTTGTTATCCGGAATATTTTAAAACATTTGGAATTTGGGATCAAAAACCATATGCCAAAAATTCTATAGGAGTGTTTATAGCAAGAGGAATTGCGATTTTAATATTATTTTTAGTTATTATATATGACATTTCTATGATGAAAAGACAGTGATACAGGAGCCGGACGGATTATAGATATAAACAGTCGGAGCGGAGAGGCATTCAGCCATCTGAATCCCAACGGGGAGGGAATACGCCCTTATGATAAAAATGTAACCTTCAAACGAATTGACAAAGGAAACGATCATCCGTCAGGGGTATATACCTTTGGAGAACAAGATGGAACCGTAGCCAATGGACATGCCTTATATCCCGATGAAATTAAAGACCGGGAAAACTACAGGCGTATGAAAGGGATATCCATGCCAAACTATACCATTAACAAAGGAACACTTGCGGAGAACATGGCCACAGCTGCTATAGAATACCCCTTTGTGCTGGTAGAGAACATGGCAGGAAGAGCGGAAGAATTACATCGGAGAAGATTGCTGAAAGGCACAGGGGATAATTATGGGAATGGCGGTTGATGAAGGAGGAAATGAAGTCGCTAAAACCATGACGAAGGATTTACTAAAAACAGATGCTCAAAAATGGAAGAACAAAAGGAAGGTAAAAAATGATTAGCGATAGAAGTTGGAGGTAAGGATGGTTATATTTAGCTTTTTTTTATTCATAGAGCGTATAATCTTTATGTTTAGCAATAAGTTAGAAGTAAAAGAAAATGTGTCTCAAACATTCTATTACTATTTTAGTGGAGTAGGGGGGCTAATTTACTTTTTTGTATTATTTTGTATATCTATAATTGGGTATAGAATTAATTACTTAATAATGCTGCTTGTTATGTGTATCATATATTTCTTATCACTTAGCAGATCAAAATATTGTTATGAAAAGGAGAAAGAGCTCATAATATCACGTGATAATAAGTCAGAAAGAGTTAATAAACTGAGAAATTATATTAAGTTTATTAATATTGTAAGGTGGATTGACTGTTTGGGGTTTGCATTATTATTGATGGTGACTATTTAGAGTTACCATTAAAGGGAAGGCAGGCAAAGACATCAACCTTACTGCTGCTGAAAACAGGAAAACAGCAGAAGGAAAGAGCAGGAGCAAAGGTGCAAGAATTACTGCATCCTTCGGCATAGGAGGACGCCAAAATGCAGGCATCAGCGTAGGAAAATTCAAAGGAAATTGAATTACCTATACGGGAAGCGCTGCCATATCCAAAGGAACCATAACCATCACGGATAAAGAAAACAGGGAACAAAGCCTAGAGAAAATGAATAGGAACACAGAGGACAGCCTAAGCAAACGCAAAGAAATCTTCGACAAAACAAAAGTAGAAGAAAAACAGGAACTTATCCACATGATGAACATAGTAGGGAACCAAATCATCCATGAAGCGGCAGGCCACTATGGATGGAAAGAAGGCTCCACAGAAAAACTCCTTCTCCATGGAATGTGGGGAGCGGAGTAGGACACACAGGCGCCTATATTTCCAAAGAGCAATTACAGAGACATATTATGGCTCAATAAGTGATATTAAACAAGCGAGACTATTTAAGTTGAATTTTAATAGGAGTGATACATACAATTTAATTTCAACGATAAATTATTACAGGAATAATTCAGCTTGGATTTAAAACTCCCTATGAAGTCTATTATTCAACTATGTTGCACTTGGCTTGACAATTCAAGCTAATAAATAATGGTAATCCTTATTGGAGATATAATTTATTTACAAATAACTGTAATAGTTTTGTTATGAATAGTTTGTATAGCATATTGCCAATAGATGATTATAGAAGAGAAAATGTAAAGTTTGATCAATTTGATCCCAAAGCGCAAGGGGATAATCTTGAGCAAGCGAATCATTTAGTGGCGAGGTGTATAAACAATGAGTTTGTATCGTTTAAGTTAAAAAAATATATGGAAAATATTGATCTTTGAAAGCATATTCTCTGTTTTATTTTGCATATCGATGGCTATGTTTTTACAGATAGCTTTTTTCTCCTACGAAGCAGCATTTATACTCGGATTGGCTATAAGCCTTATTTATTCCCTTATTATCTATTTTTGTGGTGATTTCCCACTTTTATTTACTGTTAAAGGTGGGATTCGATATATAGAGATATCAATTTTTCTGTGGTTTGTTATTTATCACGTTGCCGGTATTCCCTTTTCTTTCGGATGGAAATATATTGTTTGCGCTTTTCGATATAATTTGCTTCATTGGGAGTTATATTTATGGAAGTTCCGGTGTTATTTCGGCAATAATAACTTATATGTTGTGTATGTGGATAATAACGGGGGCGATTTATCTTTTACAAAGAAAAATTCATAATGGGATTTGATGCATATCTTATTAAAATAGTTATCTATACAAGAGTATTAACTACTTAAAATAACTTATCTTTTAAAGGAATGGGGCGTGAATATTTTGAAAAATGTTAAAAGATATTTTGGAGTTAGTGGAACTATATTTTTAATAGGAGCCGGTATTGGTTTTTTTGCTATATATTTTGATATAAAAGGATTGGCTTATATTTCAATTGCTTGTTGCGGAATTAGTTTATTGATTAATAAGGATGGGAATATTAATTGGTGAAAAAGAATCAAAGAAATGGAGCAAAAGCGGAACCAACCGTATCGCCTGTATGGATCATGGGAAGCTTAGTGTCCAAAGAAGCAGGAATGACAAAAGGACTGACAGGAGTAGCACCGGATGCTCTCCTGAAAAAAGAACCGAGAAAAATCAAAGGCATGGACGGCCATAGGATACCTGGCAGGAGGGAAAACAGGGACTTACCGCATATCATTTTGGAGATGAGGACTATGCATCACTGAATGGTTTTATTAGTCTGACTTGGTCTGTCGGGAGAGATTATTATGGATAGGACAGGCAACGTTTATTTTGTCAGAGGCGGTGGAATCGTAAGTGGTCTTGGCGGAACAGTGGCAACCGGGAAATTGAGCGTAGATACAAGTGGATGGGATGAGTCAAAGTTTAGAAAAAGTATAGAAGGGGAAGCATTTCTTTTGGTATCAGTGGAGCATTGGTATCAGTGAATGTATCTGTGGGAAATAATACAGGGGCTAGAGAATTAGGTGTAAGTGGAGTGGGATTATCTGCTGGAGCTGTAATTAATGAAGCAATATTTGTATGTAACATTAATAATTTGTAGAGGGGATTGAAAATGAAATCTTTTGATTGGCGAAATATGGAATTACGAGATTTTTTTGCCCTTGTCGCTATAGGAATTTTATTATTTACCGTAATTTTTGCTTTTGGATTTTGTTATTTTAATAGAGATTATGCTGAAAAGAATAAAGAGGAACTCATCTCTGTATACTTGGATTTGCCACGAATGAATCATATACAAAATGAATCTTATGAAGTTTTAAAAGCTAAGAAGCTTTTGGTTTATTATATTAGTGGCAGGATATCTACAAGTATTTCTGATCAACAATTTGCTGATTACTATAAATCGCATTTGCTATTAGATGGGTGGAAACTTGATAATCAGAATTAGCATAAACCAAAGTATCATATTATTGCCCATAAAGGTGAATTTTCATTGGAGATTTTTAAAGTAGAGAATGATGATTGTTGGCGTATATATTTAGATAAAGAAGATTGGCTGTATAAAAAGAGATTTTAGAAAATCGTATCTCATTATAATAAATAACTTATGATAGGTGCCGATATGAAGAAAATAGACTGGAAGAATTTAAGCTATTATGATTTTATTGGTTTCGTGGCAGTTACAGCTATTTTGTTGTTTGCTCTGTATTTCGGAGGGCTTTGGTATGCGACGTATGATTACAGGATACAGATGAGAGATCAGATGGTAGGAATGTATCAGCAACTTCCTGAACCATTACCTGTTGTTAGCGAAGATTATGGAGTGCACCAAAGATGGTTAGTGTTTTATATTGATGGAGTAAAGATATTAAATAAACCACAGCCTGAAAATGTGATAAATGAATATAAAAAAGCGTTAGAAAAAGAAGGATGGGATGCTGAAAGAGAGTATGTAAGAAATGATAAGAATAAAACTTATGGAATAAACATGAGAAAAGGAGAGTTTATTTTGTCTGTTTCTGCACGAGAGAACAGGGATTCAATAAATATTCATTTAATTAAGAGGGATTGGATATACCATATGGGGCTTTAAAAGAGAATTTTTATTATTGGGGGAAAATATTTTTGTGTGTAAATAAATTATGATAGGTGCCGATATGAAGAAAATAGATTGGAAGAATTTAAGCTACTATGATTTTATTGGTTTCTTGGCAGTTACAGCTATTTTATTGTTTGTCCTGTATTTTGGAGGGCTTTGGTATGCGACGTATGATTACAGGATACAGATGAGAGATCAGATGGTGGAAATGTATCGGCAACTCCCCAACCCCATACCGCCTATTAAAGACGATTACGGAGTACATAAAAGATGGCTGGTTTATTGTGTTACTGGTACAAGGGAATTTAACCGAGATTTAAAGGATAACGAATTTGATTTGTATGGGGAAAAATTGGTTGAACAAGGATGGGAGATTGATAAAAAGTATACTGATAGCAATCAATACGGTAAATCTACATGTATAGTTTTAAGAAAAGGGGATTTTTTATTTGAGATTACTCGGTGGGAAGGGAAAAAGATATGTATATTTTATCTAATTAAAAGGGATTGGATATACAATAAGGGCTTTTAATACAAAATTTATAAATAGGGAACCATGAGTGGAGGAAACGTATTGGCAGGAGACTGTGTGAGAGGACCTATACGAGGCACAGATGGGGACAAAGTGGGACAGGCTGGCAAAAAAACGCAAAAAGCCTTGAACAAACAACTCAAACAAGAACTATCCACAGAAAAGAAAAGTCCTGATGAACTCATCAAACTGCTGAAAGAATACATCAACATGAGCGAAGCCGCTGAACATCCCACCTCGCAAAAAGCGCTGCATGGAGTCTGGAATGAAGAAAAAGGATACACATTACCTAAGGTGACAATAAGCGCGCAGGAATATAAAGCCATAGATCAAAAATCATTCAACCTCGTGGCACAAAAATACAACCTGCCGACCAAATGGAGCAATAAGAAAAACGTACAGGAAACCCTTGAATCACTGAGAAATGACCTGCAAAGAGAAACCGGTAAGGGGAAAACCTCATTCCAAAGCGATTGGGCTAAATATGGAGGATATGGACTAGACTTTATAGGAGAAGTATCTAAGGAAACTCATTTGCCTAGTATATCCGGCTTGGCAGGCACTGCCGGAAAGATGTTAGATGTAGGAACATTTTTAACAACGGATAATCATGCAAAGAAGTTAGTGGAATGGCTGGCAGTATGGGAGGAACTGCATCGGGGGCATTCCTGATTTCTAGTGGAATTCTAAATGTAGGGAACCTGCTATATCCAGGTCCTCAACTTATAGGAGGCGCAAGTGTTGTATTTACTGGTTATTTAGGTAAACGGTTGGGGAATTCTTTATATGATTCTTATCAAAGAAAAAAGTATATGTGGATTATATCTATGATTTATCAAATGATATTAGTAAAAATGATAAAGATGAATTTAGAGAAAGGCTTAAACAATATTTTGTTGTAGAGGATTGATAGGAGAAGGCAATGGATATAATAGATAAATTTTTCTTTGTAGGATTAACAGCAACGTTATTGGCATTTCTTTTTGTTTGTACATTCGTCTGTTATGATGTTTTTCATGGTAGGATAAAATATCCTGTTGAATATATTTTGATAATCATAATTGGATTGTTATGGGTAATTATGCTTTTTTTGTCTACTGTAATTGGCACAACGAATATTTCAGAAAAAGTAGGAGTTTACTATAACAAAGAATTTGGAACCCTAATAGGAATTTTTTCTTTTTGGTTAATGAATACTATGATTCGATATTATAAATATGTTTTTTTTATTTTACCGTATAAAAAAAGTGATAATTGCATAGAAAATATAACGGGGAAATGGATAATTTCTTACATGTGTCCGGTTATAATTGGGGTAGGGATACTATGGTGGTGTTGGACAATTCTTGTACATGTAATTAAAATAATTTCTTCGTTATAGTACTTTATTATAGATAAAAAAGAGCAACCCCCGCTTTAAAGGAGCCGTTATAAACAGCAAAACATCGGCAGAAAAGAACAAACTTACTACTACTAACACCCTCTACAAACGTCTCAACTTGGGGAGTCGTTGTAAGAAGCATGACAGGGGTTTGTATGGCACAGATGGGGACAAAGTGGAACTATTTAGGATTTGAGCTGCCGGAATTCAAGAAACTATTAGTTAAAGATTTAAAGAATCCGGATGGGACACCAATTACAGAAGAACAGGCAAAACAGATACAGGATAACATCATCAAGAATGGAAGTAAGTGGGATCCTGACGGAGCTGCTTCCGATAACCAATTGGAGATGGGGAACCATTATGCATTGACCGGAACAGCGTTATCACTCAAAAATAAATATGCATCGGATAACGTTGATCAACTGATGGATGATTATAAGAGAATGGTAACAAATAAACAAAGCAGCATAAAAGAAACAGGAACATATGAATTTAGACCTGTGAGAGTATCTCCTATTAAAGAACATGGATTTGATGCATATCTTATACAAGGTGGAATAGGTAACTGGGAAGGCGGATATATCTATGATTTTAAAACAGGGAAATCATACTATTCTTTTGGTGGAAATGCATCAAAAGGGATTCTACCGATTGGAGCAGAAGTGGCTGGATTACGGCTTGTGTCGTTTGATCAGAGTTTTAATTTGAAGAGACCTGATAATAGAGAAGATATCTTTTCCGGTAGAAGTATTGGAGGGAATGTTTATATTGGATTTGGGGTAGGTGGTTTTACACCAATTAATAAACAATTTGGAACAGTCTGGGTATTAAAATATGGAGTGGGTACACCACAGATAGGTGTTGGAGTTGATGAAACGATAAGTGAGAATGTCATTAATCCCCTTTTTATACAAGAAACACGAAATAAAAAGAATTAATACTAATAGTAAGCGGTTTATGTAACTGAATAGAAGGGAGAGGCACTTAGTGAGGATTATATTTGATAAGATAAAAGAAGCGAAATCTATAGTTTTTGTGGGTATTATTGCTATAGTGCTTTTTATTGCTAACCATTTCGAGGCGTTGCAACCTGAAAAAGAAATTAGAAATAGTGTGTCTACCATTGGTATATATAAGGAAGAGGCAGAAACCATAGGGAATAATCTTATATTTTCATATAGAAGTCCGGATGTATACATACTAACAAAAAATTTTGAAGTGTATGCGTCGAGGGATGAGATTGTTAGTTATTATAAGAAAAACTTAGTGGCTACCGGATGGAAATTTACAGGGAAATCAGAAAATATTGATCACTCAAACAATAGAAAGATAGGGGAATCATTTGATTTCAGAAAAGGGAAATATGAACTGGGATTATATTTTAGTATTCAGGATTTGGAAAATTATAGAATAGACAATGGGAAGCCTCTAAAATATTCTATAACGGTTCATCCAAAACAGTAGAATCTTCGACCAAAAGAAAATAGAAGAAAAAGTGGAATACGTAAACGTACGCTCCCCGCTGGGGTACTGCCGCATCGAAGGCATAGCGGGACACAAAAAAACGAACTGCATAAAAAAGCAGAAAAAGCCAGAGAAGCGAATAACAGTACACCGACGGAGAAACACGAAAAAAAGTAACTATGGCTGGATATCATTTTGGTGATGAGGACTATGTAATACTAAATGGTTCTATTGGTATTGGACTTGGGCTGTCGGGAGGACTCATTATGGATAGGACGGATAACATTTATTTTGTCAAAGGCGGTGGAATCGTAAGTGGCCTTGGCGAGACGATAGCAACCGAAAAATTGAGTGTAGATACAAGTGAATGGGGTGAAGATAAATTTTGTGAGGTAATATCGAGAGGTAATTTTGGATTTGGTATGGGATTGTATGGGGGGACTACGATTTCAATAAATCCGAAATATGGTACCAGAGAACTGGGCGCAATTAATGGGGTCTCTGCTTCTATGACATATACTGATGCAAAATAAATATATTTGCAATGTAAATGATTTATGAAAGGTGTCGCCATGAAGAAAATAGATTGGAAGAATTTAAGCTACTATGATTTTATTGGTTTCGTGGCAGTTACAGCTATTTTGTTGTTTGCCCTGTATTTCGGAGGGCTTTGGTATGCGACGTATGATTACAGGATACAGATGAGAGATCAGATGGTGGAAATGTATGGGCAACTCCCCAACCCCATACCGCCTATTAAAGACGATTACGGAGTACATAAAAGATGGCTGGTTTATTGTGTTACTGGTACAAGGGAATTTAACCGAGATTTAAAGGATAACGAATTTGATTTGTATGGGGAAAAATTGGTTGAACAAGGATGGCAGATTGATAAAAGTATACTGATAGCAATCAATACGGTAAATCCACAAGTATAGTTTTAAGAAAAGGGGATTTTTTATTTGAGATTACTCGGTGGGAAGGGAAAAAGATATGTAGATTTCATCTAATTAAGGAAGACTGGATATATAATAAGGGCTTTTAATACAATTTATAAGTAGTGAACCATAACCATCGCGGATAAAAAAACGGAAACAGGATATCTCCGCCGCCTTTGGAGGGATCCTGTCCAAGATGACAGGAAGGAGCGAACACACAGGTGCCTATATCTCCCAGATGGGGACGAAGTGGAATGAGTATTGGCTTACATAAATAGAGCGCTCTGAAGAAGAATTATGGGAACAAAAGAGGAGGAACGTGAGCAGTACCCTGGAAACGGAGCATATTCTAAAGAGGAAATAGAAGATGCAATAGAAAAAGGCGTGATAAAAGAAAAAGATTATTTTATGAATTTAGCCAATGCCTATCCGGGAGGTGCTGGAATTGCTTCAGAAATGTCTGCAATAAGTGATTATGAAATTCAACAAAAGTATGGGAATCAAATGACTTTAATTGAAGATAGGACATTTGTAATTAATCAAAATTCTCCTTTTGTGGATACTATTATGCATTCGATTAATTATACTAATGCACTGGGAGATGCAATTAGTAGAGTACGTGCAAGTGGGATTCGAGATCAATATATTGATTTTACAGTAGATATTAGATCAGATTCAAAAACAAATAAAATATTTGATAATTCTTCATTTTTACTGGCCGGCACTTATTCTGGAAATATAAGCGTCATGATAGAGTCGAAAGGCGTTATCAATGCAAGCAGGGAAACTAAAACCATTTATGTGGATACTTTATGTACATAGAGCATTTTCTCGCTTGGGGGGAAAGTAATGAGGAGTGACATATGTCAAGGATAAAAGAATTAAACTTAAAAAGGATAGCGTTATATGCATTGGGGGTCCTACTCTGCTATGCTGGAATTACATATCTGGATACGTGGTTAACTAAGGTGAATCAGGGGCTTAATGATGGATTTAATACAATAGATTGGTTTTGTGAAACTCGAATTCGTGTTTTAAAAGGGAATTATTTATTAGTGGATACGAAAAAGGAGAGAATTATTACCAAGCGAACCATTGCGGTATGTCCAATTAATAATAAAATTTATGCTTTGGGTGAGGGTGAATATGTCGTGTATGATATGGAAACGGGAAGAGAAAAAGTATTTAGAAAAGATGATAATATGTATACAGATGTCATACAACCTATACAGCATATACCGGAAGAATCCTATAAGTTTGCAGATAAAGAAAGAGTCCTGACTTATTCTGATTTCACCGAAGAAGAACAACTTGGTTTCCAAATCATGTTTATGGATCCACATGAAGGAAGAGCTGTTTATTATTTACCATTTTATCGGTCACCCTATAACGATGGAGTTATTGATGTAAATAATTTAATAGAAATAGGGACTATTAGTGATTGGAATATTAAGGATGATGTATTCTATGCATATGGAAGAGATAATTTTATTGTGATTACTAGGCATGGAGAAAAAATTCGACAATATTATAATGAAGAATTAACGTTAGGAAAGAGACTCAAAACTAAATATTGTGAGATAGATAAAAAGAAAGCATTATATGGAAATCGGTACTCTGTACTGGCAGATATTAATGAGTTTACACCGGATGAGATAGAAATTTTGCATAGTTTATGGAAGGAAAGTTTTTTAAGAAGAGTGCCGGAAGAGAAAGAAAAGGAACAGGAAAAAGAGATGGATCGTGTTTGGCATAAAATAAGGGCTGAGGAATAATAAATATTGTCATGCATTTATTTAAGGAAGAAAGAATATTGGAATCATATGGATTTAAAGCTACTTTCCCAATAGAAACAGATATATTATGGCAGGAGAATAAAAAGTGAAAAAATAGTTTTGGAGTGGAATTAGGTCTAATTGTGATGCTCTGTATTTATCTTATGGAGTTACCGTGAAAGAAACTATAAAAAGTTTTGCGAAAGAGCAATATCAGATTATCCAGACCACAATGAAAATTTTTGAAGGAAATAATAGATTATCTAGTACAGATGTAGAGGATATAAAGGAAGAGACCAGAAAATTTATATTTTGGATGAGGATGCGTTGATTGTTGTATCCTATCATTATCTTAGCAATTGGAATGATACATATAAAATTTTACCAAGAATTAATTATGATCGTAATCAGATAAAAATGGGAGAATGATAAAAGCGTCGTTATAATAGGCTCATATCCAGAGTTTACTGTGGAAGAACAAGATGGTTTTTAACTATTTAATGGAAGCGGATAGAGAAACTGTATAGATTACAATTTATTATCCGTCTTTAGAGGAATCCTATCCCAAATGACTGACAGAAACGGATACACGGGCTCTTACTTCTTATTTAGTTTAGCAATCAGGTGTTAGGGATACAGTTGCGTGGAAGACTACTGTGGAAGACTACTTATGATATGACTATAGAGTTGTTGGAATTGTTGTCAGGGAGATAACTATGAAAAAATATCATACTGGGGAAGTCATAATCGCAGTATTTATTTTATGTGTTGTGGGGAGGATGGAAGTTATCTGCGGATGTAATATATATGGATGGATATGAGTCTTATGGATTTTTTCGTTATCAGGCCTACTTGTCGACTTATCAAGATAAAAAAGCAGGTACAGCAGTAGAACCATGGTGTTTTTCTCATGTTTTTTACTCACCTTATTTATATATTTATGGAGTATCAGGATATAGCAAAATTAATGTTCTTCCTTTTGTGGGACATATAGATAAAGTTATAAATAGTGCATATTATGATACTGTCCCAAAGGAGCGAATCGGTGGATTTGAAAATACACTTGATTATTTACAAAAACAATATGATAAGGATGAATTAAGTATAAAGTATCATTTATATGATATGGATGAAAAAGATCAGGAAATTTTCCGGCAGTTAAAGATATTCGGAAAGAGGGAGGAAGGACGGTATTTTCAGCAGTTTTATCCTAAGCGATGGATTAAAGATGGATTTAATCCTAATAATATAAAACAAGCTTTAGATTCCTTGTAAAATATGGAATACAAGAAGAATGGCCTTACCGTATCCTTAGGCGGAGCGGCCGTCAATACGGCAAGAGACACAGCCGCTTCCGTAAAGAGAGCCGGCTAGACGGAAAGGCCATGTGAAAACTGTCGCTGAGTGGTATCGATAAATGATGGCAGAAGGGATGGAATTTCTTTTTCTGATATAACCTTGAAGCACAAGGTAATAATCTGGAGAAAGATAATTAATTGATTGTGGAGGTGCGTACGCAATGAGGATACATGATCGTTTTCATAAAATTGCCATATTATATGTTTCAGAATTGCTTTTCTCTTTTATTTTTTGTCCATTAACGTTTGTATTTCTGCAAGCCATGTTTTTCTCATATAAGGCAGCATTAATTATGTTTGGGGTAATAAGTACTCTATATTCTTTTATTATTTATTTTTGTAATAGGGGACCTTTATTGTTTACTAAATCAGGAGCTATACGGTATGTTAAAATCTTTCTTTTATTTTATGTAGGACTTTTGATTATTGTTTTTCCTGTGGATACACAAAGGTCATATACTAATTTGCTATTTATCTTATTTGATTTTGTTGATAATTTTGTAAGGGTTATATACAAAATTGATGGGATTATTTCTGCATCTATAACGTATATAATATGTATTTGGGGAATATCTACGGTAATCTATTTTATTCAAAATCGTTTTGATAAGCATCAACCGCAGATGCTCCCATAAAGGGAGTAGGAGAAGTGGCAGACAGATGACTGAAAGCCCTATATGCTGTGCGGACAGGAATCAAAGTAAATATACTTGTAATTAGGAACAATTTGATAGTGAACTGATTCAGATCTTGGCATAAAAGAATAGGAGAGGGCAAAATGAAAGTTGTAGATATCTCCTTTATTTCGGAATAATAGTAGTAATCCTAACTTTTATTACTATGGTGTGTTTCGTGTGGGAGGATATACATAGGCAGAAGGAAAAAATCACTCAGAATATAGGGAAATATGGAGTATTTATTTGTATGTGGCTATTATTAGCTTTTTTTGGCTTAATTTTTGTATTGTCATATGGTACTAATATTCTGAGCCTTATGGGTGAAACTGCTATATATGATACAAAAGAGAAAATAGGGGGAGTAATTTTCATATTATGGGCGGTTTTTATTGCTGTAAGATATTACCTTTATGTATTATTTTCGGAGTTTACAAGTGACAATAAAAATGATGTTATTAAAATTCAACGACAAACAATTTTCCTTTCCGTTATGACGATATTAGTGGAAGTATATTTCATATACAAATATATTAATGTATTTGTATTTTGGATTTCAGTTTAAACGCAGCCATAGCAGACAGCATTATCACTGCCATAAAAGAAAAAGCAAATAAAGAAATCAGCTACGACACAGCAAACGTATCCAATACACGCTCCGAAATTTTCGACAAAAAGAAAAACAGGAACTCAACTACATGATGAATATAGGCAGGAAACAAATTATTTATGGTGCTGAAATAAAAGGTATTCCAAAGAGGTGTATAAACTTCTCAAGTAAGATATTATATATAAATTTTATTATGGATTTTGCCCGAAATCATAGATAAGCGGGCGATTTTGTCCTTTAAAACATGGTATAATATTAAAATAATCGTTGCCAGAGAACGGCAGAGGGAGATGTCAGATGACCATCACGTATATATTTCAGATTCTGGAAGCTGTGGTAAAAGGCGATGCAGAGAAGTATGGCGTAATTCCTGATATGAACGGAGAACTGCAGAAAGCGGTGCGCCGATCAAGGAGACGTATTGCCCGGCTTCGGGAACGGGCGCAGTACGAGCTTGGGGAGATGGATAAGGCAAAAGTGGCGGCGGCCAATGACAATATGAGGCGTTTTACCAAGTCTCTCGGTAAAATCCGCAATTTGAACCTGGAGGACTGCCGGGGGCTGATTGGCATTGAAGATTTTCTGGAAGATGGAAACCGGATTCATGAAGTCATGGAAATGGCTGAGAAGATCGAGCATATGTCGGCGGTCAGCTCTACGGCGTACACGCCCATGTCTCTCGGATTCGGCGTGTTGGAAACATATACGGATGTGGCACCCATTGAAATTGATAATAGGAAGTTCAATGCGGGTGATAAGGAATATTGCCTGCAGATGATTAAAAAGCTGCATGCTTTTCAGGATTCTGTCCGTGAAGTTTGTTCCCGCCTGCTGGATATTACCGAGTGTGCCCGTGAAAGAGGGGACGCGCTGAATGATCTCGCTGATTACTTTGCTGATGGCGTGGACAGCCTGGAGCGGATCCAGATGCAGTCCGGCGGTGACTGGAAACTTTATACTTTGGCGCAGAAGATGCAGATCGGAAGAGCGATACAGGTAGCCCAGCTTATTACGCTTCTTTTCCGGAATCTGATGGATGGCGCGGGACATGTGGATGAACAGAGCCGCAGCGCGATAAAAAAAGCGCAGGATGAACTCTTGAAACGTGATGCATGATAATGAAGATTGCTCGATGAACTGACCACCAAAAGTTAGATAAAAACTGATTTGAGGAGGTCAGTTTTATTATGGGGAAATACAGTTTTGCATAAATTCTTTTCTATAAGTATGCTATACTTTATGCATGTAGTTATTTTTATAAACAGGGAGGCAATATGTCTATTGCATTTATACTGCGCATGATTTCCAATACGATCAGCGGTAAAGGCGGACATCCGCAAAGCATTAATGAAGAGATTGAGCGTGCGAAAAAGCGGGCGGCAAAAAGGATATACCGTGCAAAAGTACGTGCGGAAGATGAATTGGGAGAACTGGACCGTGTCCGTATCACTCTCATGGCAGGGGATATGAAAAAATTTACCAAAGAATTTTCTGAAATTAAAAATATCGATTTTCATGACTGCGACACACTGACCGGATTGGAGCATTTTAATAAGGAACGGAGAAACTGGAGGGAACTGGAAGCGCTGTCATCCAAAGCGATGGGACTGATGAATCTGTCCGGCGGTATGGATGCCATCGGCTTTGGTGCGGGCGTCATAGACCAGTATGCTGTGGTTCCGGAACTGGATGTGCTTCCTTCTGAAAGTGAAGGTGATGTGGATGCATTGAAAGAAATGAGCGGGCGGCTGCAGAAATTCCAGCAGCAGGTAAAGAAGCTGTGCTGCCGTATGCAGGATGTAAGACGAGAAGCCCGCCAGGCGCAGGATGCCCTTCTTGATTTGTCAGATTATCTGACAGATGGAATCAAGGATATCCGCAATATCCGAAGTGAGAGCGGGAATGACTGGAAGAATTATTCGGAGTCGCAGAATTATTATAGGCAGAACAACGCAGGTGGCACACCTTATCAGCGTGCTTTCCGAAGTCCGTTTTCTTACTGATGAAGCGGATCTGCGTGGAGAAATAAGGGAAGCTTTGGAAGCGACGGAAGAGCTGCTTGACGAACTTGGCGTATGACGGGCGAGGAGAGTCTTTCTTTTGAGGAGGACTCTTTTTTATTGACTTGACAATTCAAAGACTAAAAAATAGAAAAGTTGTTTTCATTCTCGTAGATTTGTTAAAATAAACACAAGACGAAAAACATGCAATGGATTTGTATTTTCGGAGAGCGGCTATGAAAAGAAGAAAAGTAAGGACAGCTGTTTTGGGACTAATGGCACTTTTGATGTGGTCCGGCAGCATGGCGGCGGAAGAGATTTATCTGCATGGAGATACGAATATTCCGATGATTTTGAATACCGGCGGTATAGATAATGATGGGAATACAGGCGTGTTTATGGATCTCACTTCTATCAGTGTGGAAGATTTATTTAAAAACGGCCTGGCTGTAAAAGTGAATTTCTTCAAGTTGGAGAAAGGAGTGTCGACTGTATCTACCGCCCATTTCCGCATGACGGAAGACGGCGGCGCATGGATTGCCATGGAAGACGGCTGGCATGCTGTGAATGAAGGAGCTGCGCGGGTGGAAAGTGAAGCGGTGCGTCTGATTCGGGAAGAAATGGGAAAAGAAGAGTGCCGTGATAAGTACATGGGACAAATTACAGCACTATGGGAAAGAAAAATAAAGGCGGCGGAAACGGCGCGGCAGGAAGAATATGAAAAGCTGCAAAGGGAAACGGAAGAAAAGAATCAGGAAAATAATAAATCTGTGAAAAGTGTGAAATTGCCGGACATGGAAATGCCGGAACTGGAACGAGCCGAGCCTGATAAAGTGGTGGAAATAAAATCGCCTGACATGATACCTGAAGTAAATCCTGTAAAAAAGAACGTATCGATAGAAATGCCGGTAAAGGCAGAGATGGAAGAGACGGAGGCAGATGCAGAGAAAAATGGATCGAGAAAGGAAGAAACGTCTGCCGAGTTGCCGATGACCGTTTCTCCTGAAAAGGAAAAAACGGAACTGACGGCAGTGAAAGTCAAAGGAAATGTACAGAGGGAAGAGGACGTGCAGAAAAAGGAAAAGGGAGAAATCGTCGAGCAGGTGGAAGTCTCCATCACATCTCATCCGGTGGTGGAAATCGTTTCAAAAAGCGATGTAACATAAGATCTCTGTAAAAGTTGGCTCTTTTTTAGTGAAAATAGTATAATCACTACGGAGTATTTTCCGGAAGTATAAGTCCTCCCCGCAAAATCCGATGGCTGCGCGGAGGATGTATTTTTGAAAGGCATATCATGGCTAAGAGATATTACAAACTTCATGTATCAGGCTGCACGAGACATCTTCCTGTACTGAATATTTCAGACAAGGTAGCGATTGCGGGATTTGTCATTTTGGGCGATGTGGAAATTGTGGAAAACACGGCCCGCGATTTGGCGGCAAAAGTGCCGAAAGATTGCGAATACGTCATGACGGCGGAGACAAAAGGGATTCCTCTTGCTGCCGAACTGGCAAGAAATCTGGGGCAGAAGACGTACCTGGTGGCGAGAAAGTCGGTCAAGGCGTATATGGATGATCCTATCTGTGTAGAAGACGAGTCTATTACTACGATGGGAAAACAGAAGCTGTACCTGTCTGCCTCTGATGTGGCGCTGATCCGCGGGAAGAAAGTCCTCCTTGTGGACGATGTCATCAGTACCGGCGGATCTATGAAAGCCTTGAAAGAACTGGCGGAAAAAGCGGGCGCCCAAGTCTGCTGCCAGGCTGCCATTCTTGCCGAAGGCGATGCAGCGAAGCGTGACGATATCGTATTTCTTGAGGAACTGCCTCTCCTGGAGGCCGAATAAAAACGAAAGCCGTATACACGAAATGGGTATGACGGCTTTTTTGATGGCGGGGACATCCGCTATTTTTACAGGAAATACTGTAAAGGAGAGCGCTTTTTGTGGTATAATATGGCGAATAATTTGGAATTTGCCACATAGATTTTGAATCAATTCCGACAGGAGGAATGGAATGAAACACCAGGAGACTGTTATCATCATCGACTTTGGCGGGCAGTATGCGCAGCTGATTGCCAGAAGAGTACGCGAATGCGGCGTATATTGTGAAATTCTGCCGTACAATAAGCCGGCGGAAGAAATCCTTTCCCACAACCCGAAAGGCATTATCTTTTCCGGCGGCCCTGCCAGTGTAAATATGGAAAATGCCCCGCAGCTGGATGAAGGCGTATTCAAGGCAGGCGTACCGATTCTGGGAATCTGCTACGGTATGCAGCTTATGGCAAAAGACCTTGGCGGCACGGTTGCCAGTCCGGAAAAACATGAATACGGCCATACGGAATTTTCCAAGAACGGAAGCTGTCCGCTTTTTGAAAACATTTCAGAAAAGACTGCCGTATGGATGAGCCACGGCGATGCGGTCACCGATATGCCTGCCGGTTTCGGTTTGATCGGACATACGGAACTGACGCCCACCGCGGCGATGGCTGATGAGGCAAGGCGTTTCTATGCCGTCCAGTTCCATCCGGAAGTGATCCATACCACTGAAGGCACACAGATGCTGAAGAATTTCCTTTTCCGTATCTGCGAATGTGAAGGCGGCTGGTCTATGGAAAATTATATCGACATCGCTGTTGCCAATATCCGGCAGCAGGTAGGCGACCATAATGTCCTCTGCGCTCTTTCCGGCGGTGTGGACTCTTCTGTTGCCGCTGTCCTTGTCCATAAAGCGATTGGGGATAAACTGATCTGCGTATTTGTAGATCACGGATTCCTCCGGCAGGGCGAAGCGGAACAGGTGGTAGATACATTTACGAACAAATTCAAGATCAAACTGATTCATAAAGATGCATCCCGGCATTTCCTTTCTCTTCTGAAAGGCGTGACAGAACCGGAAAAGAAACGTAAGACCATCGGCGCTGAATTTATTCATACCTTCCAGGAAGAAGCCAACAAATTAGAAGATGTGAAATTCCTTGTCCAGGGCACGCTTTATCCCGATGTGGTGGAAAGCGGCACCGCTACGGCGGCGACCATCAAATCCCACCACAATGTAGGCGGTCTTCCGAAAGATATGAAATTTGAACTTATCGAACCGCTCCGTGAGCTTTTCAAAGACGAAGTCCGCCAGCTGGGACGCGAACTGGGACTCCCTGAAGACGTCATCAACCGCCAGCCCTTTCCCGGCCCGGGACTGGCAATCCGTATCATCGGTGAAATTACCCCGGAAAGATTGGATATCCTCCGTAAAGCAGATGCCATCGTCAGAGAAGTCATCAAAGAAAGAGGACTCTACAACAAAATCTGGCAGTCCTTTGCCATACTTCCTGCCGCGATTCGCAGCGTAGGCGTCATGGGCGATGAAAGAACATACGATTATACCGTAGGCATCAGAGCCGTCACAAGTTCCGATGGCATGACCGCCGACTATTTCCGTTTTCCATGGGAAGTTCTTGAAGAAATGAGCAGAAGAATCTGTAACGAAGTAAAGGGCGTCAACAGAGTGGTTTACGACATCACATCCAAACCGCCGAGCACGATTGAGTGGGAGTAGATTTCTTAGAAAACAGCTTAAAATCAAGGTTTAGCCTGTTGAAATGAGTGGCCGGGAAAAAATTGGGTAAAGATTTCAGAAAGAATAATTCAATAATAGCTTCTAGTAACTTTAAAAGTTATAGGATATGATCCAAAAGAAAAATGAAAACACAGTTATAATATAGATGAAGGGGCTTGGCTGGTTAGTACGAACATGCTTAAGATTAATGTAATTACTAGGGTTTAATTTGAAGTAGTTATTGGATGATCGCTTATAAAATTATGTGTTAATGAAAGATTAAATCATTTGATAAAAGTAGTAAAAAAATGAAATGGTATATTATAAATTTAATAAAGAAGGTGAAATATTATGGATAATTTGGCAGAGAAATATTCTTATGAAGATTTGCTAAATAACGTTGAAACTGATGCGTTGGATGTGGATAAAGAAGTAGAAACAGAAGATGATACCATAGTAGATAGTAGTGAAAGCAGAAAATTATATGTGGATAAGGTAGATAAGTCTACATCAGACTTATTTAGAATGATAGTAGAAGGTGAATTAAACTTACAACCTAATTATCAAAGAAAGTTTGTTTGGGATAAAAAAACAATGTCTAAGTTTATTGAATCTTTGTTGTTGTCTATTCCGATTCCAACTATATTTTTGGCAGAGAATAATGATGATACTTTTGAAGTAATAGATGGACAGCAAAGGTTGACGACGATTTTTGCATTTATGAAATCAAAATTAAATGAAGAAGAATTTAATGGGTTATCTAAAGCTTTAAAAGATTTAGATATACTTATACTATCTGGATTGGAGACTTTACAACAGTATAATAAAAAAAGTTATCTTAATATGGCTGAAATGCAGAGAAAATTTAATAATGTTTCTTTACCTGTGGTAATTATTAAGAGAGATTCTACAGAAGATATAAAATATGATATTTTCTCAAGAATAAACAGTGGATCCATCAAACTAAATAACCAAGAACTTCTTAATGTTATGTATAGAGGTATTTTGCTGAAAACATTGGATGAGATAGCAACAACTGAAAATGTTGATGATTTATTTGGAAATAGACCTGTACTGAAAAAAAGATTTGGTTATCATGAAATCCTTTTGAGAGCAAAGGCGATGGAATGTTTTGTTAATAAGGAGAGTTGGCGTCTTCAAGAAGTTGATATAAAACACAAAAGTATATTAAAAAAATCTACTAAAAAATATAATGGTAGATTGAATAATGCGATAATAGATTATCTAAAAGAGTTTAGGGATGATGTAGAAGAAGCGAATGATTTAAAAGAATTTGTAAGTAATATTACAGATAAAGTAAAAATTGTTTTTGGTGAAAATGCATTTAAAAGAGTTGATATTGAGAAAGCAACAAGTATAAATAAGACAATTGCCGAACTACAAATGGTAGTATTATCTAAGTTTGAATTTGAGGCGGTTAAATTGAATAAGGATAGAATCAGAGAATCTTTCAATTTGTAGAAGAAAATGATGAAAATATTTTTATAAGAGGAACAAACAATACAAATAATGTTGAGAAAAGATATAAGTGGGGGAAAATTGTTTCCGAAATTCTAAAGGAGTCTTAAAATATGCTTTCTGAAATCGAGGAACAATACAAAGTATATAATAGAATTTTTGATAATCTTAATAATATTGGTGGTTCTAATGATAAAATCATCCAAAATTTACTTAAAAATTCCTTGTATCTTTCTGTATTTACCGTCTTTGAGAATTTTCTGAAGGTGTTAATAAATGATTATTTAGAAAATATTGTGGGAAGAGGAGTTAAATTTGATCAACTCTCTGATGGAGTTGCATGTGCTATGTTTTTAAGTGATGAAAAGCGGATAAAAGGTATTTTTAGTAAGTCAGGAGATGCACAATCCAATGCATTTAGAAGTTATTTTGAAACAATTAAGAAAAATATATCTAAACAAAAATTGGAAAAACACATTCGCTTTGAATTTTTACATGAAAGTAAGTTAAATGGATATTACAAAGACTTATTTGAGCAGATTATAGGAGAAAGGGATTTTTTAACTAATTTGAAATTGAAGGAAGAATTTGATGACTTTAAAGGTTTGCTTGATATTGAAGGAGATGCATTTACATTTTTACGTGAATTCACTGTAAATATTAGAAATAATATTGCTCATGGAAATCAAGAGTTTAGTATTAAGGGATACTATTCTTTTCAAAAAATAACAGATACTTTTTTATTCATAATGAGAGAATTAGCAGATAGATATGAAAAATATAATTCTATTAAACTTGAAAAAAATGAAAAGAATATGTTGAGTGGATTCTAATATGTTTGAGACAAAGAATAAGATGGATGAGAAAAACTAAAAATGAGTTAAATGGAACGAATTTCTCAGTATGTTCAGTATGTAATAAACAAATATGTTCCTGTTGTAAAATTCTTGAATGATACACTGTTTCGATACTAAGAAACTCTAAAAGTAGGTCTAAAAGGGAGTTGTTGAATTTAGATAAATTGTTTAGAAAGCCTTCCATCATTTTGGTGGGAGGCTTTTATAGAAATAATAGGTAAATTGATAATATTTATAAGGAGGAAGATCGTAAATGAGTTACACAATTTCTTTGTTCTCTGTTAAAACAAAACAGAAAGAACAGCAGTCAGCACAACCCGATTTCTTTGAAAAGGAGGAGAATCTGGAAAAATTCACACCGGAGCAGCAGTCAGAACTGGAAAACCGTTTGTTGAAATATCAGTATAGACCGGTAGGGAAGAACAGCGACGGGAAAAGATTTGAACATGCTGATTTTGGAGAAGCGTTTCTGACAGACAGTGCATTGTATTTTTCAACTTCAAATGACTTTGATTGTATTTTTGAAGTGGGACTGACAGCATCTGAGTTTACGGATACCGGTGAGTTTGCAAAATATGATGTGCAGGCAGGAGGATGGGAGGAGATATAGGGGTGTTCCATATCGAGGAAGTAGCGGTATGTTTGTTCACCCTCCCATAAAATTTGTCGATAATCATAAAAAACAGAAAACAAATCACAGTATATGGAAGGGAGTAAAAATGGGAATAATAGCAAATTATAAATATTTAAGTGATAAAAATCTAAAGGAGCTTAAAGCTTTCTGTTCAGAAGAAAATGAAACTTTTGAGGAGACAGAAGAGCAGAATGGGGATGCAGAAATACTGCTTGATTTAGATAAGATGTGGGATGCACTTCATTTCGTGCTTACAGGAGCAAGCAGCAGTGAGCCTATAAAAAACAACCCTTTTAGTGAAGCGGTTGTAGGTGTGTCTTCTATTGAAGGTGTGGAAGAGTTTATATCTTATATAGAAAAGGGAAGGATTAAGGATATAGTTTTTGCTCTTGATCATTTTGATATAGAAAAAGCTATGGAAAATTTCAGTATGAAAGAATGCAAAAAAAGCAAATATATATCCGGACATTTGGAATTATGAAGAAGAAACGGATGAAATAAAAGAAGAACTAATGGATTACTTTCAAAATCTGAAAGACTTCTATAAGAAAATATTAGAAATGAATGGTAATGTAATGGTCACTATTTGCTGAAAGAGTATGGATAAACCCCGGTTTATCGGGTGAATTGAAAATCTTATAGATATATCTCTGAAAATATTACAGAGTTTTAATTCTGCTGAGCATGAAGCAGGTGACTTGTTTTTCATAGACCTGCTAAGAAATGTATTTGAATGGGCTTTATATTAAATGACAGAGGGGGGGATATGATGTTTGTAGATCGAATTGATGGGGTTGACTCCAAAGAAGTGAAAAGAGTTTTTAAAGAATTAATCACTGCCTATATGAACCCTGCGTATGGGTCTATGTCTAAAAGGGATTTCGATATATTGCTTTTTATGAAGCTGCAAGATTTAAAGATTATAGAGAAAGATCCTGATTTATATGACATTGTATCCAATTTGAAAGTGACCAGAGCAAAGGCAAGAAATCTGTTATATGAAGCGAAAATGCGTAACTCATCAGAAGAAATGCTGAATAAAGAATTAAGGGAGTTACTGTCTACCCCTATTTTCTTTAAGGAAAATGATAAAATTGCAATTGAAATTAGTAATCCATTATTATCAGATCATTTGAGGTGGAAACTTAAAAGATTGGGATATATTACGGATGGTTCCTTTTCCGCTGAATTGATTAAATTATCAGAGGAAGCTTATATCACAATATTTGAAGATATGATTCCGAATGAATCACGAAAGAGAATAACGGAAGCATTAGTTAAATGTGGTGCAAGAGAAGAATTGGGATTTAAGGGGATACTCTCTTCCATTCTTAAAAAATTAAGTGGGAGAATAGTGGGGAGAGCCGGAGACGAGTTAGTTGATGGGATTTTTAAATATTTAGGTCCTTTAATCAGTGGAAAACTAAAAGAAATATCCAGCGTTTATAAGGATTTTTTTGTAGAACCATAAGGATAAGTAGTGGATTATGCGACTGTTTTTATAAACGTTTTCTTCTCCAACGACTTATAAGTCAAATTATATAATGGGCAGCAGACTTTATAGGAAGAGTGGGAATAACGGTAATAAATGTGTTTCTGTGAAAAAACGGTTGAAAATACAGTGTTTTAGAGATTTAACAGGACAAAAACTCCTGTCATATAAATTGTTTGGAAGGTCTTCCATCATCTTGCAGGAATGTTTTTGTAGAGAAATAGTGATCGATAAATTTTTGGAGAAGAGAGAATGTCAAGCTGGAGTGGTATAAGAAAAAAGCTGGAAACGGAATATTTAGCCCCAAGTCTGCGGGGGCATATTCAGTATTATGCGACATCATATAGCAGAAGTCCCGATCATGAGGGACGGGCGGCAATAAGGTATGATGGAAAAGAAATTATCAAAGGATGTTATTACAATAATTGGATAAAAGCAGATTTATTTCCCAAAGATGAAAAATATGAAAAACGCATGAAAAAGGAATTTGCGTTTATGGATGATACAGCCTTACGATTAGGCATATTTGATCAGCGTTGTTTTTATAATGCCTTTGCAGAATTTGATCAGCAAAGTATCGAAATGAGTTTGAAGAGTGAAAATTTAATCGTACGGATATTTGCTGTATTAGATAGGCGGGTTGGTAAAAGAAGGTTAGCTTTAATGAAAGAAACGATAGCAGAAGAACCGGATACATTTCAGGAATTTTATGCCATTCGTTTGAAGGCGGAGGGACTAATATAATCCGGTTTGCACAGATAATAGATAATTGAATATTATATAAAACAAAGCACATAACTTTAAGATTGCAAAACCTTTCAGCTATGTGCTTATTTTATATACGCTCAGGTTTTAAATCGTTCAGAAAGCTTTCTGCTTTTGCGGTGAGGATTTTGTGGATATGATGTCTTCGGAAAACCGGACTTGATCGAGCTCGTCAGATCGTGGGACGTTTATTGATATTGACGGTAATAAGATGGATACGATAAAGTGAAATAGAAAGTTGTCATTCAGAATTTCTAAAAGTTTGTAAGGGCAAGATGCTTAGTCAGAAAGTACAAAAGTATATTAAAGATTATTCTTTCTGTTATATAAATTTATAGTACGCATGGATAATATATTGTGAAAAAGTTCACAGATGAGGATGACATCATGTTTTTTGTTTTGGGGGTCATATGTACAAGCTGGAAACTGAAAATTTTTTATTAGAATTGCTGCCTGGAATTCATCAGGATAATTTTCCGTACCCCAAGGCGAATAGTCTTCGGGTTAAAGTGTCAAGCTTAGGTTTTTCTGCGGATTCTATTATGGACATTGATGACATTGCTTTATCTGATTTCGCGGTGAATTTGAATGAGCTTTATGAAACACTGAGCGGATCGGTAAGACTGGAAGAACCATATAGTATGCACTGTTTTTTAGAATTTACGGCTGTGACAGGCGGACATATTCGCATTAAAGGCCGGATTCATAATAAAAAGGGTATTGGATACGGACATGAACTGACATTTGAAAATGAAGTGGATCAGACATATCTTAGAGGCTTTGCAAAAACACTGTTTGCCGATTACGGTAAATATGCTGAGTGATCAAATGGTATTGAAAGCAGAAGCATGAATAAACAGGAGCTGACAGTAGTAGGGAAAATACAAATGAGAAGATATGCATACTTGAAAGAACCGATAAAACAAACAAGAAAGATTCCATATATAAAATCATGCTGTATCAAACGAAAAAAGATGGAGTATATCTGTTTATGTATTGCCAAAAGGATGCCGTTCAATGTTCATTTGACTATTGGTATAAAACGGTTGAAGATGTCTATGAGGATTGGAATGATCTTGTGAATGAAAAAGGCTGGATTCCTATAGATGATCCACTGCCTTATTGCCAGCACGATGCTTTTTTACCGATAAGAGTAAAGGGGCGTGATATCGGTGAACCTCAGTGGGGGGAAATTGGAAATTCTTGAAAATGGCAAATGGAAAGAATACATTCCTGATCAGTGATGTCCGTAATTATTTCAGATACGGAAATGGTTTAATTTGACAGCAAAAAACAGCTGTGATGTTACTACTCGTAAGATTCGCAGTGTTATGTAATAATACATATGTGACAAAAAATAAAAAATAAGGGAACTCTTTTGTTAAAATAGTTTTGAAGAAGAACCATATTAAAACAAAGGAGTCCCTTATGAAAACTATTATAACAGAAGAAATGAGATATCGGGAAAGAGTCGTACAGTATGCAATAAAAAGTAATAATGCTGTGGCAGCAAGACGCTACCATACGAGCAGGCAACAAGTGCAGCGATGGAGAAAGAAATATGACGGAACAACGGCATCTTTGTCAAATAAATCAACACGCCCGCATTCTCACCCAAACCAGCATACAAAGGGAAGAAATAGAGCTGGTAAAGAAAATGCATCGCAGATATTCATTTGAAGGGTTGGCACAGGTGTATAGAAGCCTCATAGATGCCGGTTACACAAGATCATTCCAATCTCCATGCAAAAGCAACTGAGGAAACTGCGTTTAAAGCAGCCTGAAAAGAAAAAAAAATACCCAAAGAGCAAGTACAGGGCGCTAAAAAGGAAAATATCCAGGAGAATATGTGGAAGTTGATGTGAAATATGTACCATTGGAATGCATAGGATTTTCGAGCAGCCATGCCAGATATTACCAAATTACAGCGATAGACCTGTATAGCAGAAAAAGAATCATAAAACTGGTCAATGAACTAAGTACATATGAAACATCAAAATTCCTGTACAGTCTGGAAAAAAAGAATGGGATGTAAGATAAAAACAATACAAACAGACAATGGGAGAGAATTTTGTAACGATGCAGATATGTCCAAAAGTCTATTTCAGATAGCATTGAAAAAACTGGGGATAAACCACAAAAGGACAAGACCGTACTCCCCGTGGCAGAATGGAGTAGTTGAAAGAAGCCATAGAGTAGATAATGAAATATTCTACGCAAGGAGACGATTCTCAAGTGAGGAAGAAATGTATAAATCCTTTAAAAGATATGCCACTAGGACAAATAATATATGTCGGAGGATATTAAAGTTTAAAAGCCCTAATGAAGTATTAAAAGAGTATCAGTCCAGGGTTGCATAAAAAGTGGTAGGCTTAAAACTATTTTCTAAGAGTGTGTCACAAATGTTTGATTACTATAGAATGTTACTACTCGTAAGATTCGCAGAAAATTGATTTCCGTTAAATGTATGATAAAATGAGGATAAGGAATACACTTTATTATTTTATATTGCATTTTAGCAGAAGAGTGAAGGAGGTAATTTTATGAACAGGACGCTGAGAATGTGGATGATCTGGGTTATGGCAGCTGCTGCGCCTTTCTTTATTTTTCCGTCGGAGGCCGCTGTTTGGGACGGTCCCCGGTCTCATTCTGCCGCTCAAAGGGTGGAGGATGCTTATGTGTATATAAAATATGTGGATATTCACGGACGCGATATTTACGCGACACAGACGATCAAGGGAGCATCCGGTGATTATGCCAATGGAAATGATTATATTCGCAATATCACAACGTATCGTTTTGTGCGGACAGAACCGGGACGAATCCAATTTGACGCAAAACGCAGGGGAACGATTAAAATCGTTTATGAAAAAGAACAAAAAGGCGCAAGATAATAAAATGGATGGAAGGCCGCTTTTCGGAGCGGTTTTCCTTTGTGAAAAAGAGGGTACAGGAAATATTTCTTTTATCTGCAGCCGGCACACTGATTGATAAAAATCAATATTGACTGTCTATATAAAAACTTCTATAATGATACATAAGCATTAACAGGTCTGTGGTTGAAAGTCGATGCCAGTCGCAGGCAAAGCGATCCACGTAAGGTGTTTAAAAGAATACTGAGCATGGTGCGGCTTAGAAGTAAGTCCTGCCGAGGAAATCGAGAGGGTTAATAGTGAGAGGCAAGTGCCGGGTAGCGAACGCTCCAGCAGGCGGGTGTGGGGTCAAAAACCAGGTCAGCTGTTTGTGCTTTCCAATTGAATGTAAAGGCGATGAGCAAAAGAAGTATTCTTACTTCATGTCTGAAGAGAGGGCGGGACGATGGGAGCCGTCTGTCGTGAGTTTGAGGAAATGCATTTGTGAGCTGGAGAGGGGAAGGAATCGGATTCTTGTATCTTCTTCCGTGAATGTGCGTTAATGTATGGACGGCTTTTCAGCCGGCAGAGTGGAATTACGGGCCACCGTCTCTGTGAGGCGGCGGTCTTTTGATTTGTATGAGTGAATGAGATTTGGAGGAATGAAGATGGAAGAAATCAAGGTGTATAATACGCTGACAGGAGAGAAAACGGTATTCCGGCCGTTGGTGCCGGGGGAAGTCAAGATTTATGTCTGCGGCGTCACACCGTACAATCACCCCCATATCGGGAATGCCCGTCCGGCGGTGACCTGGGATGTGATCTGCCGCTATCTGAGGCATATCGGCTATAAAGTAGAGTTTGTGCAGAATTTTACTGACGTGGACGATAAGATTATCAATAAGGCAAATGCCGAGGGGTCTGACTGGAAAACGATTTCCGACAGGTATATTGATGCTTATTTCCAAGTGATGGACGCCATGCATGTGCGGCGGGCGGATGTGTATCCCCGTGTGTCTGACCATATGCAGGATATCATCGATATGGTGCAGGGGCTGATTGATAAAGGCCATGCCTATGTATTAGGAAATGATGTTTATTATGATATTTCCACTTTTGAGCATTACGGGGCGTTATCCGGACGCAAGATTGATGACATGCTGGCAGGCGCACGTATCGAGGTCAATGAGGGAAAACGCAATCCCGGCGATTTTGCTCTCTGGAAGGGGGGCCAAACCGGGTGAACCGTTCTGGGAAAGTCCCTGGGGAAAGGGACGTCCCGGCTGGCACATTGAATGCTCCGCCATGTCTATCCATTATCTGGGAAAGACTTTTGATTTCCATGGCGGCGGCAGCGATCTGATTTTCCCGCATCATGAAAATGAAATCGCCCAGTCGGAAGGATGCACAGGGTGCAAGTTTGTCAATTACTGGCTGCATAACGGATTTATTACGATTAACTCGGAAAAGATGAGCAAGTCCTTGAATAATTTCTTCCTGGCGAAGGACGTGCTGAAAGAATATTCCGGCGATGCGCTCCGTTATTTCCTGTTGTCTGTCCAGTACAGAAATCCGCTGGATTATTCCCCGTGACCGTCTGGACGAAGCGGAGAAGAATATGGAACGTCTGTCAGGGGTCATCGGCCGGCTGAAAGAATTAGCGGCTAAAGAAGGTGCTGAAAAAACAGACGCCTCCCGTTCTCTTGAGAGAGCGGCGGAAGAGTCGCTGAAGGCCTTCCATGAAGCGATGGATGATGATTTCAATACAGGACTTGCCACCGGCGCCATGTTTGACCTGGCGAAAGCAATCAATATTTACGGGACTGCGGTAGACGGCGGCCTCAGTGTGGATCATGAAGCGGTAGAAAAAGCGCGTACCGCTTTGAAAACGATTATGGACATCTTGGGAATTCTTGAAGAGGTATGGGAAAAGACGGATTCTCCGGATGACAAATCTTATAATGATCTGATGGATGTTATTCTGGCAGTCCGCCAGACGGCGAGAAAAGAAAAAATGTACAAAATTGCCGATGAAATCCGTGACAGGCTGGATGCCGCAGGTATCGTGATCGAAGATACGCCGACCGGCGCAAGGTGGAAGAGACGTGGAGTTTAAAAGGGTTCTTTTTCTGAAAAAGCAAATGGCGCAAAAACTGGGGAGAGGATTGCCTGAATTGGGTGAACAGGATATTTTTGCCATGGATGCGCTGACACTGGCGTATATCGGTGATGCATGCTGGTCCTTTTTTGTCAGAAAAGCGCTGATCGATACAGGGATTTACAATGTGCAGATATTAAACAGCCTGGCATCGGAGATGGTGTCCGCCCGTCAGCAGAGCCGTATCCTTTTTGAGATAAAAGAATTACTTTCCGACAGAGAATTAAAGGTTTGCAAAAGGGCAAGGAATACCCATTCTACAGTGCCGAAAAGCGCTACCGTAGAGGAATACAGGGAGTCTACGGCATTTGAAGGGCTCCTGGGGTATCTCTATCTGTCACGGCAGAAGGAAAGGCTTGATTTCCTTATGGGGCGCGGGCTTTCTTATTTGGCAAGGGAGTTTCACGATGAATAACAGAAGGGTTTCCCCTGATACAAAGGAACGGAAATGCGATCCGCATGAGAAAAGAAGGAGCGGAGACCAATCCATACGTGGGGAAAGGGGATTTTCTTCTGGGGGCAGGAGAAAGGAAGAGGAAACCTGTTTTATCGGCGGCCGGAACAGCGTACTGGAATCTCTGCGTGCAGGGCAGGTAAAAAAAGTTTTCATAAAACCGGGGAAAAAGGATGGCCGCCTCTTGGCATTGGCTAACGAAGCGGAACGTTTCGGCATCTCCGTTATTGAGGCTGAGGAAAGGGAGCTTGACCGTTTGACGGAAGGTGTCCGGCATCAGGGAGTGGCCGCGTCTTTGAAGCCTTATGCATATGCTGATTTGGAAGAGGTGCTTTCGTCTTGTGGAAGAAAGGATCCCCTGCTTATTCTTCTTGATGGTGTGGAAGATGTGAGAAATATAGGTGCGATTGTCCGCACAGCGGAATGTGCGGGTGCGGCGGCGGTACTGCTTCCCAAGCATAGAAGTTCACCGGTGACGGCGGCCGCTATGAAGACGGCGGCAGGTGCTTTTGCTTATCTTCCGGTCTGTCAGATCGGAAATATCCGGCAGACACTGGAGAAACTGAAAGAACGGGGCTTTTGGGCAGTCGGCGCTGATATGGACGGCGGTGATCTGTATCAGGCGGATTTGAAAGGTCCTCTGGTTATCGTTATGGGAGCGGAAGGAAAAGGCATAAGTTCTCTCACCAAAAGAATGTGTGATTTCTGTGTACGTATTCCGATGAGAGGCAAAGTGTCATCTCTGAATGTATCTGTTGCCGCAGCGCTTCTCATGTATGAGGCAGTCCGGCAGAGGAATTGAGATGAAAGATTTATACTTGATTGACGGATATAATGTTATCTTTTGGCTTCCCGAAGAGTTTCCCCGGACCGATTTGGAGTCGAGCCGCAAAAAGCTGGTAGATCTTATGCAGGACTATGGGGCTCATAACGACGTGGAGGTGATTGTCGTTTTTGACGGGAATAGCCGTTCTTTAAAAGCGAAAGTGGAAACGGTTTCCCCCTTTTTCCATGTGGTATACACACCATCGAAAATGACGGCGGATAGTTATATTGAAATGGAATCATATAAAAGGCGGGATGAGTACCGCTCTATTTTCGTTGTGACATCGGATGGGGCGGAACAGAACCAGGTGCTGGGGAACGGCGCTTACCGTATGGCGGTTTCCGATCTGGTGCGGTTGTGGAATGAAGATAAGAAAGTGCAGACGATTTTATGCGCCGGAATAATATGGCGAATCCACGGAGTGAGATCGGAAGGCACATTCCTTCATCCGTGCAGGATAAGCTGGAAAGGTTAAGAAGAAAGTAGTGTGACAGAGGTGCTTTATGAGAAAAGTTGACCTGAAAGCGGCTGTGTTATATACTAATTCTTGATATTATCCACATAAAATTTACTGTATCTTTTATGATGCATAGGAGGAAGTACTGTGAAATACGCTTTGATTGGAATAACGATGGTAGTGGCTTTGTTTTTGATCATCGTGGTTGTGGCCCAGGAATCCAAACAGCCCGGCATGGGAAGTGCGATTGGCGGCGGCGCGGAAGGGATGATGGGGGGAAAATCCCGCGGTAAAGATGCTGTCCTTTCGAAATTTACCGTTGTGCTCGGTATTCTATTCGCCGTGCTTTGTCTTGTGCTCGGGCGGTATATGAATACGTTTTAATGAGGATTTTGGGGCTTGCACGAGGCAGCCTTTTTTATTGAAGGAGACAAGAAATGGGAGATAAGGAGAAATTATCATATCGTCCCGGCATGGTTCTGCAGGGGGTCTACAAATCTTACGGACCGCATTTCGGATTCCTGATCACGGATGAGGATCATGAAGATGTGTACATTGCTGACCGTGATCATCTGAATGCGGTCAATAATGATATCGTGGAAGTGCGTACAAAAAAAGAGAGACGGGGCGTCACAATACGGAGGGGGAAGTCCTCCGCGTCATTGAAAGAGCGGAAAATACTTTTGTCTGCACCTATGAGATGACATCCTTTGGAGGAAAAGCCATACCGATTGACGAAAAGATCGATATGGTGATTGAAATACCACGGGGAGAGGAACTGGAAGCGGTCACCGGTGCCCGTGTGATTGTGGAAGTGACCAGATGGCCAGGGCGCGGGCAAATGCCGAGGGGAAAGTGACGGAGCTTATCGGCTATAAGGGGGATAAAGGGATTGATATCGACATCATTATCGCCCAGCACCGGCTGCCCCATGTGTTTTCCAAAGCACTCATGGCGGAAGCCGATGCCCTTTCCAAGGAAATAAAACAGGAAAAAGGAGTGGAGGATTTCCGCAGCCTTCCCATCGTGACTATTGACGGCCCTGATGCGAAAGATCTGGATGACGCTGTTTACTGTGTGAAAAAAGAAAATGGCCATTATCAACTGGGGGTTCATATCGCCGATGTAAGCCGGTATGTGAGGAAAGGAAGTTTAATTGATGATGAGGCATATCGCCGCGGGACATCCGTCTATCTGGCAGACCGTGTTATACCTATGCTGCCTTTCCAGCTCTCCAACGATTTGTGCAGTCTGAATCATGATGAAGACCGTTATGCCATGTCCTGCATTATGGATGTGGCGCCTGACGGGAAGGTAGTATCGGAAAAGATTACGCCTTCCATGGTTCGTGTGGCGCGGCGCTGCAACTATCCGGAGATAAATCAGGCCTTTGAAACGGGTGTGGCGTCTGACGATTTGAAGCCATACCTGCCTATGCTCCGGGATTTAAAGGCGTGTGCTGATATCCTCCGTAAAAACAGAGAAAACAGAGGCGCTCTGGAATTTGATTTCCCTGAATATAAAGTGATTCTTGATGAGGAAGGCACTCCGCTCCGCATTGAAAAAAGGAATCGCGGTGATGCGGAAAAGATGATTGAAGATGCCATGATTGCCGCCAATGAAACGGTCGCCCGTTTCCTGGAAGCTACGGGACATACTTCCGTATATCGCATTCATGATCATCCGGACGGAGATAAGCTCCTTTCTTTAAAAAGAATGATGGCGATTTTCGGAGTGGCGGAAAAGCTGCCGAAAGAACCGGAACCGAAAGATATGCAGCGCCTTATGGAAAGCATGAAAGGAAAAGAGATTGAAGCCGTCGTACAGGTCATGACACTCCGATCTTTGCCGCAGGCGTGTTACAGTACGGAGAACAAAGGGCATTTTGGTATAGCGTCCACCTGTTATACCCATTTCACATCGCCAATCCGCCGCTATCCTGATCTCATGGTTCATCGGCTCATCCGCCAGGCTCTTCGGAACAGGCTGAATAAATCACAGCTGAAAAAGCAGACGGAATTTCTTCTCCGCGCGGTGGAGCATTGCTCCCGAAACGGAACAGAATGCGGTGGAAACGGAAAGAGATACAGCCGATCTGAAAATGACGGAATACATGGTTCCTTTTGTTGGAGAGCCTTTTGATGCCCATATTACAGGGCTTACCCGGTTCGGCATATTTGTCGGACTGGATAACGGAGTGGAAGGACTTGTCCATATCGATTCCATGGATGATGACGAATACGTTTATCAGGAAGACACCATGACGGTTAAAGGGCTGCGCGGCGGGAAGAAATACACCATGGGGATGCCGGTGCGTGTGACCCTTGTCAAAGCGGATAAGGAAAAACGGGAGCTGGATTTCGTCATGGGTGAGATCCGATCACCGCTTAATCTGGAAAAGCGTGTAAGAAAAGGATCCCGTCCCAAATCGAGCACAAAAAAGAAAGCAAAGAAAGGTAAAGGGAAAAAGAAATAATGGCAGCAGAAAAAAATGCGCCGCCTGTGTCCGCAAACCGCCAGGCCTATCATGACTATTTCATTCATGAAACCTATGAATGCGGCATCGCGCTTACCGGAACGGAAGTAAAATCCATCCGCGCCGGCCGGGTGAATTTAAGAGACAGTTTTGCCCGTGTGCAGAAAGGAGAAGTATTTCTCTGGAATGCCCATATCAGCCCGTATGAGCAGGGAAATATTTTCAACCATGACCCGCTTCGGACAAGGAAACTGCTTCTCCATAAAAAAGAAATCTTAAAAATAGAGAATACCCTGAAGACGAAGGGATATACTCTGGTGCCGCTGAAAATGTATTTCCGCCATGGGAAAATTAAAGTGGAAATAGGTCTTGCCACAGGGAAAAAGCTGTACGACAAGCGGCAGGACATGGCAGCGAAAGCGGCGAAGCGCGATTTGGCGCGGCGGATCAAAGAACAGCGGTATGATTGAGTTGAAAATTTTCAATAAAAAACGGGGATTCTTCTCTTATGGAGAATCCTCGTTTTCAGTTGATTATTTTTTTATGATGTCATTCATCCGTTTGAAAGTTCTTGTCATATCGCTGTGACCGGAAAGGTGAGTGATGGCTTTGCCGTTCATCAGAAATTTTACTTCTTTAATATCCGGAAATTCAGTGAGCGTGTTTACTGTCATAGCGGTGAAAAGTTCTTCCGTCGTGGTGCTCTTATCCATGTTTAGAAGCTCTTTTGAAAAGTCGACGGTGGCAATGCCGTCTTTTATCTTGACGGTATTGACAGATAACCCTTTCGGAAGGATCGGGTATTTCTGTTTACGATCATCGGCAATCATGGCAGCCAGTGCCGCTTTTGGAGGATCATCTTTTAGTTTCATTTTCACGGTGACCGGCACAAGGTACATAGCATCTTCCGTAGGACGGTAAATAGTGAGAGATACTTCTTTTTCCTGCTGCTCAGCGGTAGAAGCCGGTTTTGATGCCGGCGGTGTGGCGGTTGTGGCCGGGGTGCAGCCTGTGATACCGAGCGAAATAAGAAATGCCGCTCCGAGCAGATATATCTTTTTCATGGCATCCTCCTTAATCAGTCTGGGCGAAATAATCTACAAGGCCGTTGAAAAGGCTCTTGGCAATACTCTTGGGTGCCCACTTGGAAGTCAGCATCTTCAAACGGTGTTCATTGGAAATATACCCCATTTCCATGAGGACGGAGGGCATCGTGGTATGGGCGGTGACATAGAAGTTGTTTGCTCTGACACCCCGATCCGGAATGGAGAGACTGTTCAGCGTCGCCTGGTGGAGCATGTGCGCCAGCAGGAGAGATTTATCACTTCCTACGTAGTAGTAGGCCGTAACGCCGTCAATCTGCGGATTGGAGATTGAATCGATGTGAATGGAAACGAAGACGTGGGCATGGGCTTCATTGGCAATATCGCAGCGTGCCTGCAATTCCGCCGTATCGGAAGCGTAAGGGCCGTAGACATCTCTATCGGTGGTACGGGTCATGACGACTTTCGCACCTGCTGAAGTCAGGAGATCGCGCAGGTTGAGGGCGATCGGAAGCGTGATGTCTTTTTCATAAATCTCTTTATTATTCAAGTGGCCGATGGCACCTACATCGGTACCGCCGTGACCGGGGTCAAGACAGATGATTTTTCCTTTCAGGGCCTGCCTGGCCTCAGCGGAAACAGGGACGTCCTTTATGGGAGGTGCCGGTGCGGCAGGTGTCGAAGAAGTGAGTTCTTCTTTTGCTGCTTTTGCGGCATTTCGCTTTTCCGCTTTATCTACGGATTTATAGTAACTCTTTTTGGCACCGATAATAGGGATATCTACAACGAGACGATGAGGTTTGCCTGCTTTTGCGTCAGGGCGTAAGGCAAAGACGCGGATGTTTTCCATCTTCTGCGGTTTTGTCATGAGGACATCCAAATAGGTGTCGCCGTTTTTTTCTGAAACAGTGGCGAAATCAATAGCCCGTTCATCCATTTCATATTGATGGAGAGCGGAACCCTTGGCAGTATCTCTTAAAATCAGTTGAAAATTTTTCCCTTCTTCATCAATAGCGGCTTCTGCTTTTACTGCATGGGACAAATCCATAGCGATACGGACAAACGGCGGGGCGCCGTCGTTTCTTGCCGTCCATCGGAAATTCGTGATGGAAGCGGGTGCTGCCGAAGCCGGATGGACAGCGAGCAGGAATAAACTGACAAAAAAGATAAGTATAGAAAAAATTCTTTTCATAAGTTTCCTTTCTTTATGTGTAATGCATGAGATAATTATCCGAGGATATTTCCTATTATACCACGGGACATATATTCTTGAATGTTGGTCATAAAAATAGATAGAGCCAGGAGGCACTGATGATTACGATGGCCTTCCAAAAATGACATGAAGTTTGTTTTGTAGTAAAATAAATTATGTATTGTCATTTTGACGAAGTGCTTACGAGGAGTTAAAGTATGTTTTTGTCTCTCATTGGAAAAAAAAGAGCGCGGCGGTATTTGCCGCTTTGTTTGGAATCAGCGGCGCGGTTTTCCTTGGCGGCTGCGGCATGTGGAAATCAGGTGTGCCGAAAGAAGATGCTGTGAATATGGCGGAGGCTTCTTCCGTTAAGGTGAAAGATCCGAATTTCAAACCGGGAACAGCGATTGTACATCGTGATGCTGATGTAGAATACAGCGTGCCTGAAGGAGTTTCCATTCTCATGTACCATATGATCGGGGAACATGAAAAATAATTCCGCCGTCATGACGGAGGATAATTTACGTATACAGATGCAGTACCTGAAAGACCATGGATACCATCCCATTACGATGCAGGAATTATATGATTATGTGACAAAAGGGGAAAAAACTTCCATCCAAACCGGTATGTATTACTTTTTGATGACGGGTATCTGGACAGCTATACTATCGTGTACCCCATGATGAAAGAATTCGGTTATCCCTGGACTTTATTTCTTATTACTGATGATGTGTGGGTAAATCTTTACAACCGTATGACTTGGGAACAGCTGAAGGAAATGGCAGACAGCGGGGCAGTAACCATTGCGAACCATACTTTGAGCCATCCCAAGCTGCATAACCTGCCTACGAGGGCAGAGAAGGAAAACGAAATTATCGGCGCGAATAAAGCCCTCAAGTATCATTTGGGAATTGATAATCTATGGTTTGCTTATCCGTATGGAGATTATGATGACGAAGTGATTGATATCTGCAAAAAGGCAGGAATCAAGCTGGCAGTAACTACCGATGCCGGACGTGTCCATGTGGGAAGTTACCCTTATGACCTGAAACGCGTATACATTGGGAATAATGTTTCTTTGGCGCGGTTCATGGAACGATTGACGAAAGATAACTATGCGCCTTTATAAAATCAGGAGAAATGATGAGTAAAATATTTCACAGCCTTATATTTCGGTTTATCATAGTTACGCTGGTTTTCTTTGCGGCTACTTCTCCGATCATTGTCCTTTTTGGACCGTTTGGAAATTTGAAGCGTGCCGTGGTAGGCGCTATCATGCGTTCCCGCCATCCCCAGTACATTACCTGGCTGTATAACCAGGAGGAATTAAATGAAATATTGGGTGTAGTCAAAACGACGGAACAGACGCAAGTTCTTTCCTTTAAACCGCGTACCGATTCCACGCTGTCTTTGCAGAAGATTGAAACGACCCGTTTCGTGGGTTATCTTCTGGAAATCCCCAATCCGCAGCGGATACAGGTGGCAACGGCTGAAGATATTCAGGAAAAAGGGGATACGACGAGCCGCATTGCAAAGAAGAATAATGCGGTTGCCGCAATTAACGGCGGAGGATTTTATGATCCCAATGGTACGGGAACCGGCCGCCTGCCCTATGGGTTTATCATTCATGAAGGAAAGTATCTGCTCGGACAGCAGGTAGATGATAAAGAACAGGTCGATTTTGTCGGCATGACACGTTCAGGGAACCTGATTGCCGGAAACTATAATAAAAAGGAGCTTCATGATTTGGGTGTGACAGAGGGATTGACCTTCGGCCCGCCACTTATCATGAACGGCAAAAAGGTTATCCGCAGCGGTGACGGCGGCTGGGGGATCAGTCCGCGTTCCGCGATCGGACAGAAAAAAAAAGACGGAACCATGATGTTTCTTGTTATCGACGGCCGCCAGCCGGGGTACAGTATCGGAGCCACTTTGGTGGATGTGCAGAATATTATGTATGAAAAAAGGCGCGTATATTGCGGCGAATCTGGACGGCGGTTCCAGTACGACCTTGTATTATAACGGCAATGTAGTGAATAAACCGGCGGATCTTCTTGGAGAGCGTATGATTCCAACGGCATTTATCGTGAAATAGGAGGGAACTGATGAATAAGAAATTTCTTACATTTGTTTCCTGCTGTGTCATCGGTACGGTGCTGCAGGCGGGCGGGTACCTTTATCTTGATCAGGTACTCTTTTGCGCCTTTGTCTTCTTCGGATTACGGGGGTATCTGATGTAAAAAAGATAAAAATACGGAGGCTCTTGATAAGGCAGGACGGAAGATATTCAGCAAAATTACGGTGAAGGGGAAAGCCTATTATTCCCATGACTACCATTATATGGCTGATGTTACCGCTGATTCTGTGACGATTTATAATTCAGACAGTTTGAACACGCCGCAGAAAGTGGATCTGAAAGGACAGGGCGTATCTTTCTTTGAATGGATGCCTGACCGTAATCTGGCGCTTATGGCCATGTATCCCATTCATTGGAAGGGCGGACGCTGGGATGTGACTCTGGCAAGGTATAATCCGGAAGGAACGACCCATGAATCGGATGCGCCGATTAAGGATCTGCCGAGAAACGCCAAAATTGTGGATGTGGCATACTCAACTGCGACGAATGCGGTGTATATGAAAATGGAAGTGGGAAACGGACTGTATCGTATTTATCGTACTGATGCAAACTATGATACCCGCCGCATCTATGTGCAGACATCCCATATCGGTAAGATTGCCGTTTTTTATGATGAAGATAAATTCTTTTTTTACGATGACAGCCAGCGGGGCATTATGTATCTTTTGACGGGGATGACAGCGGCTGGCGCGTTATTTCTCCGCCCGGCAGTTCCGGCTGGTCGGGCTTGGTGAAGATAAAACGATTTACGCCGTTAAAGTAAATTCGAAAGATGAAGTCATCGGTTACTATACGGGAAGACTGAAGGTGGGCTTTCATGAAGTGAAAGCATTGGAAACACCGGTAGAATTAAATTCCGTCACGGTCCATATGATTCGCGAAGCGGCCGCGGCAAATCCTGAACAGCCGGCAGAGAAGAAAAAATTAAATCATTAAATTGTAATATAAAATCGGACAGTCACACAGAAAAGGCTTCGAAAATAAATTCGGGGCTTTTTTTACTCGGAAAAACCTGTGTTTTCTAATGCGCCTGCCTAATAAAACTGATATAATTAAAAAAACTGCTTTTGAAAAGAGGGATTATATGGGGAGAGGGTCTGTTCTGCAGACGACAGGATCATTGCGGCACTGGATGTAGATTCTTTTTGAAAAGATGGAGTCCATTGTGGAGGAGCTGGGAGAACTCGTTTCGTTCTACAAGGTAGGAATGGAACTGTACTATGCAGAAGGAAGTAAAACCGTGGAATGGCTTCATGAAAAAGGGAAGCAGGTTTTTCTTGATTTAAAAATGTATGATATCCCGAACACCGTGGCCCATGGAATTTCTGCCGTGTCGGGGCTGGGGATCGACCTGATCACGATCCACGCAGGCGGCGGTCGGGACATGATGGAAGCCGCGGTGCAAGCTGCCGATGAAGCGGGACGGAATAACGGGAGACGTCCAAAAATTCTGGCGGTTACCGTGCTTACCAGTTTTGATGAAACTGTTTGGAAAGAGGCGGGCGGATTATTGCCGATTGAATCTCAAGTGCTCCGACTGGCAAAACTGGCAAAAGAGTGCGGCGTCGACGGTGTGGTGGCATCGCCGGAAGAAGCGAAAGGGATACGGGAACTTTGCGGAAATGATTTTGAAATTGTCACGCCGGGAATCCGTCCGGCCTTTGCGGGTGCTGATGATCAGAAACGTATCGCCACGCCCGCTGTGGCGCTTAATAACGGTGCGACGCGGCTTGTGGTCGGGCGGCCGATTACAAAAGCGGAAGATCCGAAAAAAGCCGTCCGTATGATTTTAGAAGAAATCAGGGAGAATAAAAAATGATGAAAAAAGACGCAGAATCTTTATTGAGAGAGACAAAAGCCATTCTGGAAGGGCATTTTCTTCTGACCAGCGGGCTGCACAGCCCCCTTTATGTAGAGAAGTTCAATGTACTGCAGCACCCTGAGTACACGGAAAAACTTTGTGAAATGATTGCAGACCATTTCAGAAATCAGGGGGTGCAGACAGTCATCGGACCGGCAACGGGCGGCATTATCCTGTCACAGGTGACAGCGAGGCTTTTGGGGACCCGTTCTATTTTTACGGAAAGAGAAAACGGAAAAATGACACTTCGCCGTGGCTTCCGTGTGGAACCGGGTGAAAAGGTTCTCATTGTGGAAGATATCGTGACTACCGGCGGCTCTATCCGTGAAGTGGTGGACGTGGTAAATGAAGCAAAAAGGTGAAATTGCGGGCATCGGTCTTTTTGTAGATCGCCCGGAGGAAAGGCGGATTACGGTGTGCCTGCCGATAAGGTATTTCCTCTTGTCCGCCTGACAGTGCCGGCTTACCGCCCGGAAGAATGTCCGCTTTGTAAAAAAGGAGTGCCAATTACGGAAAGAGGAAGTCATCATTTGAAGAAATAAAAAACAATGGTTTGTGAATGAACAGTGAAGAAGAAACGGTACGGTGATGTATCGTTTTTTTTTGCGGCAAAAAAATAGACCTCCATGGGGGTGGAGGTCTTTCAGGAAAGAGGCAATGTCGTTTGATGGGAGGAACGGTATTGCCTCGGGGGTTAAGTAGAAAGTTCGCACATCAGGTCATGAAACGGAAACAATGTCCTTAATTTTGTAGGCATTGGCGCCGCAGAAGACAAGTGCGTTATCCACATCTCCTTTGACAGCCCTGATGAGCGCCATAGTAATGCAATATGGCGTTGTGCGGGGATCGCAGGTCTTAAGGCAGTGGAAACAGTTTCTTACGTTTTCACGCTGTTTGCGGATCCGTTTTACAAAGGGGTTGAGAAGCGCCCGTCCCGGCATATGGACCGGGCTTTGGACGATTGTCACATCTTCTTTCTTTTTTGCCTTGACGTACATTTGTTTAAATTCGTCCGCCGCATCGCATTCTTTCGTGGCTACGAAACGTGTTGCCATCTGCACGCCGGAAAGACCGAGAGAAAGATAATGTCTGATATCTTCTTTATCAAAAACACCGCCGCCGAATACGACGGGGATTTTTTTATTGTACTTTTCTTCAAATTCGTGAACTACCGCGAGAATTTCCAGAATTTCTTTTTCATAGCCGTCGTTTTCATGAAGTTTTACTTCTTCACGGGTGTAGCCCAAATGGCCGCCCGCTTTCGGACCTTCGATGACAACCAGATCTGCTGTCGTGTGGTGGTGCCTGTCCCATAATTTCAACAGGACGCGGCACGCTTTGGGTGAACCGATAATGGGCGCTATTTTGGTTTTCGAACCTTCGACACATGCAGGGAGATCGGCGGGAAGACCTGCGCCGGAAAAGATAATATCTGCTCCGTTTTCTACGGCACACTTGGCATAAACTTCATAGTTATATCCTTTTGTCATGATATTCACGCCGATAATTCCATCAGGCGCTGTTTCACGCGCTTTTTTCAGATGGCGTGCAAGAGCCCTGCAGTTAGCGGCAATCGTGTTTGTTCTGAAATCAGGTTCATCGAAACCGGGCTGTGCCGCGGAAATGACACCGATACCGCCTTCTTTTGCGACGGCTCCCGCAAGACCGGAAAGGCTGATGCCGATACCCATGCCGCCTTGGATGATGGGAATACGGGCTGTCAATTCACCTATATGCAATGCCGGTAAAGACATAGCGCTTCTCCTTCTTGATTATAATACAAAATCACATAAACGTTTTATTTAATGAGTGTAAATTGAAATTATTTGATTGTAGTGTAGTCCAAAAGTATGGATAAGTCAATGGTTTTATGTCAAATAATTTATTCAAACAAAACTTGATTTATTTTTGATAATATGACAAAATAAATCTTCAGTAAAGGAAGACAGGGATAAGGGCATTTCATTGCGTTATGAAGTTAGCACCTGTTCATAAAAGAATTCTTTATTATATCCTTGGATTAAAAGATTCCTGTTACGGGAATAATAGAAAAGCATATTAATCAACAGGGGAGAAACGAGGATACTATATAATGGTTGCGGTGTTGTGATATAGTATTATCAGCAGGTGATAAATATGAACAGAAAACGTAAATGGGAGAAAGAAGAACGGCGGGAAGCGATTACTGATGTGATCCGGCAGAATCCGTGCCTTACCGATGAGGATCTGGCAAAGCGGTTTTCCGTCTCTGCTGCGACAATAAGGCTTGACCGGCAGATGCTGGGAATACCGCAGATGCGGAAACGGATTGAAAAAGCAGTTTCTGAACATCCGTCCGGATTTCATGAAGAACTCCAGATTCTGGATATGGAGAAAGGGAAAAAGGGACTCGCCCTGTTTCATACGACAGAGGAAATGACGGACAGAAGCGGTATGGTTTCCGCAGATCGTCTTTATGCCGCTGCGGCAGATTTTGCGCAGTCTTTGGCAGGACAGGTGTTCACGCCGGTGCAGGTGGGGAATATTAAGTATAAAGAACCTGTCGGCAGTGGTGAACAGCTTGTTCTCAAGGGGAAAATCGCTCTGATGAAAGTAAACAGGAAATATATTTATATCAGCTTCTTTAAAAGAGCGGCGGAAGTGTTCCGTGCCAAATTTATTATGGAAGTATCAAAAACAGGCGGGGAGGCGCTTCATGGATAAAATAGCAGTAGATGCTATGGGGGGGGATTTCGCTCCTCTTGAAATAGTCAAAGGCGCTGTTCTGGCAGTGCGTGATTTTCATGTTCCTGTTGTCCTGGTCGGCGATAAGGAACAAATTGTGAAAGTATTGAAAGACAATCATGCCGATCAGGAACCGTTGATTGAAATCTGCCATGCGTCACAGGTGATTGGGATGGGAGAACATCCGGGGATGGCATTTCGTAAGAAAAAAGACGCATCCGTGTCTGTGGGGGCAAAGCTTGTTAAGAACGGAGAGTGCGGTGCTCTTGTCGCTCCCGGTTCAACAGGCGCTGCTGTGACGGCAGGACTTTTAGGGATGGGACGTATCGATGGGATTGAACGTCCTGCCATTTTAACTCCGATTCCGAATCGGAAAGACGGATATACATTTCTGATTGACTCTGGTGCCAGCGCGCAGCCGAAACCGGAGACACTTTTACAAAATGCTCTGATGGGATATGTTTATGCGAAAAAAGTGTGGCATATCGAAAATCCGCGGATCGGACTTCTGAATATCGGCGAAGAAAGTACAAAGGGCAGTCCTGTCGTGACGGAAGCTTATGAATGGCTGTCCGGACAGAAAGTGGTTCCTTTTGCAGGAAATGCGGAGGGACGTGATATCATGTCCGGTGAATTTGATGTTATTGTTACTGACGGTTTTACAGGAAATGTAGTACTGAAATTTGGAGAAGGAGCTGCCAGCCTGTTTTCCGCATTATTGAAAAAATCGGTGGAAAAAGGCGGTCTTCGGGCAAAGCTGGGGGCCTTTCTCCTGAAACCGGCATTGAAAAAATATCTTGTGAAGCGGCTGGATTATGCCGAATATGGCGGAGCGCCTTTGATGGGGATTAAAGGCGGGCTGATTATCTGCCACGGCGCGTCCCAAGCCAGGGCAATCAGGAATGCCATTCATATGGCAAAAGACTTCTGTGAAGCTCGTGTGGTTGATGTTATTGCAGAAGCGGTGGTGCAGATTGAAAAAGAAGCGGGCCGCTTGAAAGAAGACTGAGCTTTTGGGGGAATAATTATATGAGTGTATGCAGTTCGGCAGGAATTTTGGGAACCGGTCACTATGCGCCGGAAAGACTCCTGACAAATTTTGACCTTGAGAAGTTGGTAGATACTACGGATGAATGGATTCGTACCCGCACAGGTGTGGAAACCCGCCACCTGGCAGCCGCCTCTGAAAATACATCGGATTTGTGTGTAAAAGCCGGTTGGAAAGCTTTAGAAGCTGCCGGTCTTACTGCAGAGGATATAGATTTTGTGATGGTGGCGACAGCTTCACCGGATTACGTGGTACCGTCGACTGCCTGTCTTGTGCAGGATAAGATGGGAATGAAACGGGCGGGCGGCATGGATATTTCCGCAGGCTGCTCCGGTTATATTTATGCAGTCGCCACAGCAGCCGCGATGGTCAAAGCGGGACTTTATAAATATATTTTGGTGGTGGGCGCGGAAATATTGTCCCGCCTGGTTAATTGGCAGGATCGTTCCACCTGTATTCTCTTTGGTGACGGAGCCGGAGCAGCAGTCATCGGGGCGGCGGAAGAAGGATTCGGCCTTCTGGCATCAGATTTAGGTTCTGATGGGAGCATGGGAAGTATTTTAAATATCCCAGCCAGCGGTGTGGCTGAACCCGTGACACACCGCGCCATTGATTCGAATCGTATTTACATACATATGGAAGGCCCCGAAGTTTTTAAAGCTGCTGTCCGCCATATGGAAAATACAACTATGGCAGCACTTGAAAAGGCGGGAGTTGATAAAGAGGAAATAGATATGTTCATTGCCCATCAGGCCAATAATCGTATTATCCAGTCTATTGCAAAAAAAGTGGGTATTCCCAAAGACCATATGTATGTGAATGTCGAAAGATATGGAAATACTTCGGCGGCATCCGTGGGGATTGCGCTTGATGAAGCGGTGCGGAGCGGAAAAATAAAACATGGCGATATCGTCGTGATTACAGGATTCGGTGCCGGTCTTACCTGGGGCTGTGATGTAATGCGTTGGATTTAATAGTCATAATTTAATAGTCATAATAGATAGTTTATGTAATGAGGTGAAACAATGAAAACAGCATTTTTTTTCCCGGGACAGGGATCCCAGAAAGTCGGAATGGTTCATGATTTGTACGAAAAGTATGATTCCGTGAAAAAGATCATTCGTGAAGCTGATGACACATTGGGCTTTTCCATTTCAAAAATGATGTTTGAAGGTCCGGATACGGAACTGATGAAAACAGAATTTACCCAGCCTGCTATTTTGACGGCCAGTGTATGCTGTTGGCAGGTATTGAAAGAAGAAGGCGTTACACCTGATGTGGCGGCAGGTCACAGCCTCGGTGAATATTCCGCCCTTGTGGCGGCAGGTTCAATCTCTTTTTCTGATGCGGTCCATACGGTCAATCTTCGCGGCAAGTTTATGCAGGAAGCGGTACCTCTTGGTGAAGGAAGCATGGCGGCTGTTATCGGCTTGGATCCGGATCGTATCACTGAAGTCTGTGCGGATGTTTCTACGGAAAGCCAGCCGGTGCAGGCGGTTAATTTTAATTGTCCGGGACAGACGGTTATCGCCGGGGCTGCCGGGGCGGTGGAAAAGGCTTGTGCTGCTTTGAAAGAAGCCGGCGCAAAGAGGGCAATCATGTTGAATGTAAGCGCGCCTTTCCATTCTTCACTTATGGAACCGGCGGCGCAGAAGCTGAAAAAGGTGCTTGATAAGATTGAGATAAAAGATGCGGAAATTCCTGTTATCGCTAATGTAAATGCACTGGTAGAAACAAAAGCGGCAGATATTCGTACGCATTTGGTGGAGCAGGCGGCTCATGCGGTGAGGTGGGAAGAGTCGGTGCGAAATCTTATTGCCGGCGGAATGGACACCATGGTGGAATGCGGACCGGGAACCGTCCTGTCCGGGTTTATGCGCAAGATAGATAAAGTATCGTGTCTTATCACGCGGAAAATATAGAAACGATTATCGAAACCGTACAAGCATTAAAAGGAGTCTGATAATGGAAAAATTGGAAAAAACAGCATTGGTTACGGGCGCTTCCCGCGGTATCGGCCGAGCGATCGCCCTCACTCTCGGTCAAGCGGGGTATGCGGTAGCAGTTAATTATGCAGGGAGCGAAGCGGCGGCGGAAGCGGTAAAAAATGAAATTATCGCGGCAGGCGGGAAAGCGTTTACTCTGCAGGGAGACGTGTCCGATCCGGAAGATGTAGAGCATATGTTCGAAAAGATTAAAGAGGGGTTCGGATTTCTTGATGTCCTTGTCAATAATGCGGGCATTACAAGAGACAGTTTACTTATCCGTATGAAAGAAAGCAGCTGGGATGAGGTGATTGCAACCAACTTGAAAGGAAATTTTCTGGTACTGAAAGCAGCGGCGGCGATGATGATTCGCCGTAAAAAGGGATCTGTCATCAATATTTCTTCAGTTGTAGGTCTTACGGGAAATGCAGGGCAGGTAAATTATGCAGCAGCAAAAGCGGGGGTTATCGGTATGACGAAAGCGGCTGCCAAAGAACTGGCATCCCGCGGTATCCGTGTCAATGCGGTGGCTCCGGGATGTATCGTGACTGATATGACGGATAAGATACCGGAGAATATAAAAGAAGGCATGCTTCATTCTATCCCGCTCAGCCGTCTGGGGCAGACCGAAGAAGTTGCCAAGGCTGTTTTGTTCCTTGCTTCTGATGATGCCTCTTATATCACCGGGCAGGTTTTGAATGTAGACGGCGGTATGGTGATGTAAGTTCGGCAGGGAGGACAGAGCATCCTGATATGAGGAACGGGAAAATATTCATGCCGTATCATCAGCATAGAGTTTTCCGGCATATATAAAAGGGTATGCGTCATTCGCTTTTGCAGGATTCTTCGGAGAAGATAAAAGAGGTTGCCACAGCCGTTTACTTTTTTCCTGACTGCGTTTTTTATATCAGGGAACGGGTTTATATGTAGACGGCGGAATGGTTATGTAATATAATTTATGATGGTAAATTTTATTGAAAGGTGGTGAGATGAATGGGAACTTTTGACAAGGTAAAGAAAATCGTTGTAGACCAGCTGGGAGTCAATGAAGCTGATGTACAGATCGACTCCACTTTTATTGATGATCTGGGTGCAGATTCTTTGGATATCGTAGAACTGATCATGGCGTTCGAAGAAGAATTTGAAATTGAAATTCCGGATGATGCGGCTGAAAAGATCAAAACTGTACGTGATGCAGTTGATTACATTGAAAAGCAGATTCAGTAATTCATACTGGAACATGGCAGGCATCGGGGGCTTTTATTCCCCCCGAAAGGCCGCTGTGCGGAGAACACCTCAAAAAAGCGGACCGCAGTTTCGGCCATCCGTTTTTTTGAGGTTTTGTCCCATAAAGGAATATGAAAAACAGGTAATCTGATCCAAATTATGTGAGTGAGGTGCTTTGTAAGAATGGAAAGAAGAGTTGTAATTACCGGTCTTGGGGTGGTATCCCCTGTTGGAACGGGCGTAGAGAAGTTTTGGAACAGTCTTTTGGAAGGCAAATCGGGTATTGCTCCGATTACCCGGTTTGACGCTGCTGATTTCCCGGTGAAAATCGCAGGCGAAGTAAAAGATTTTGATCCGGCACTGGCAGGTGATAAAAAAACAATCCGACATATGGATCGCAATGCCCAATTTGCTGTTGCTGCTGCCCGGATGGCAGTGGAAGATGCCAAATTGGATATGGAAAAAGAAAATCCGGATATGGCAGGAACAGTGATTGGAACCGGTATCGGCGGTATTGCCACCATGGAGGAAACGGTATTCCGTATTGAGCAAAAAGGACCGGGCAAGGTGAATCCTTTTGCTGTTCCTATGATGATTGCCAATATGGCTTCCGGACAAGTTTCCATTACTTTTGGTCTGCAGGGGCCTGTACTCACTGATGTGACCGCCTGTGCGTCCGGTACTAACGCCATTGGTCTTGCTGCACGCCTGATTAAGCATGGTGATGCTGATGTGATGATTGCCGGGGGGACGGAAGCGGCTGTGGCAAAGACACCGATGGCAGGATTTGCCGCCATGAAGGCGCTCTCTTCAAGAGAATGTCCGCCGGAAGAAGCGTCTTGCCCGTTTGATGCCCGCCGGGACGGATTCGTTCTTGGTGAAGGCGCCGGAATTCTCGTACTGGAAGAACTGGAACATGCGAAAAAGAGAGGCGCTTATATTTATGCTGAACTTGCAGGGTATGGTTCCAACGGTGATGCTTACCATATTACCGCTCCCCGGCCGGGCGGCGAGGTGGCGCTCCGCTGCATGCAGAAAGCATTGGCAGATGCCCGTATTGATCCGAAAGACGTGGACTATATCAATGCCCATGGCACATCTACCCATTTGAATGACTTGAACGAAAGTACTGCCATTAAAGCGCTGCTGGGACAGCATGCTTATGAAATTCCCGTAAACTCCACAAAATCTATGACAGGGCATCTGCTTGGCGCGGCGGGGGCGATCGAAGCCGTGGTATGTGTGCTGACTATTGAAAAGAATAGGGTTCATCCAACTATTAACCGGAAAGAAATCGATCCGGACTGTGATTTGGATTATGTGACAGATGGTGCAAGAGATGTAAAAGTAAACGTGGCCATGTCTAATTCTTTCGGCTTCGGTGGACATAACGCGGTTATCGTTATGAGGCGTTATGAGGAATAGGAATGAGCCGGATTGAGCGCAGGAAGCAGGAGCGGCTGGATGAAGTCCGGCGTTTTGCAAAAGAGAGTGATATTCCTGTCCATAATATGGAGCTGCTGAATGTGGCACTGACCCATACCTCTTATGCCAATGAACATCGTAATCTGAAAGTTCATGACAATGAACGTCTCGAGTTTTTGGGGGACGCTGTTTTGGATCTGGCAGTAGGGGATTATCTTTTCCGGCGTTTTCCCGAATGGCCGGAAGGAGATCTGACCCGTGCCAAGGCAAGCGTGGTATGCAAACCGGCATGTGCCGAATGTGCGGCTAATTTCCATGTAGGTGATTATATGCTTCTTGGCAGAGGGGAAGAAATGTCGGGCGGCAGAACCCGCGTTTCTATCCTTGGGAATGCTTTTGAGTCGGTGATCGGTGCTGTTTATTTAGACAACGGCTATGAAGTGGCGGCAAAGTTTATTCTGGGCCATATGCAGAAGTTTCTTGATCTGGTTGATCAGGATTTATGATCATGACTATAAATCAGATTTACAGGAAATTGCCCAAAAAAATGGTGATGTCGATATATGGTATGAGGTCGTCCGTGATGAGGGACCGGATCATGATAAGACAATATGGATGGAACTTTTCATTAATGGGAAAGCACTTGGAACCGGTATAGGCAAGAATAAAAAAGAAGCCGCCCAAAACGCGGCTAAGGAAGCCATTGAACGGCTTCATAAGGGAGAGTCAGTACCGCCTTCTCCTGAATGAAGCAAGGGGGGATAAGATTGGCGGCGGTGAAGCAGCTTACAAGGCCGGAGGAAATTGTTGCTCGGATACGGGAAATATACGTGCCCAACCATTTTATGTCTGACTATTTTCATATTGATATTGATGATATCCGCTGCGGGAAAGTGACGGTCAGTTTATTGACGGATCCGAGAAAACACACGAACCACAGAGAGGTGCTCCACGGCGGTGTTATGATGGCGCTTGCCGATTCGGTGACAGGAGTTACCGGGGCATCTGTCGGGGCGGTAGTCGTTACAGTCAGCCTTACGATGAGTTTTATCCGTAATGCGAGACCGGGTTCCAGAATCCGTGTAAAAAGCCGTATTACCCACAACGGCAGAACAACAATTGTTATTGCCGCGGAAATGTATGACGAAGATGATAAATTGATGGCAAATATACTGGCGGACATGATGATTGTTGATCATTTTCCCGAGATACCGAGAAAGTGGTAAATATAAACGGATACTTCCGAATATTCCTGTGGGCATATAATATGCTTCAGGAACGGAGTATCCGTTTTTTATCTTATTTAATTTTCAATACCGGTTCGTACAGGTACGCCTTTGTCATAATAGTGGCGTATCTTTTTCATTTCTGTAATCAAATCGGCGGCGTCAAGAATTTCTTTCGGCGCATTCCGTCCGGTAAAAATGAGTTCTACTTCAGGGCGGCGGGCTTTTAAAATTTTTTCCGTCTCTTCCTCTGTTGCCAAATCATACCAGCGTGCCATATTATATTCGTCCAGGATGACCATGTCGTAGTTTTTAGAAACAGCGTCTATGGCCTGCTCAATTCCTTTCAGAGTCATTTCCCGATAGTCTTTCGGAGGATGTCCCGCAGGATAAATTCGAATATGGTTTCCCCATGTTTTTCGCTGTTCATCCGTGAGCATTCCTTCCTTTGCGATGAAGTAAGGTTTGCCCAGTGTAATCAGGGTGATGCCCGGAAGCGACTGGAGAATTTTCTGCTCTGAATAAGCGAAGGATTTCATAAATTGAAGGATACAAACTTTCTTTCCCGCACCGACAGCGCGGATGGCGAGACCGACAGCGGCAGTGGTCTTGCCCTTTCCATCGCCTGTATATACATGGATATATCCTTTGGTCATGATGGCTGCCTCCTATTTTTATTATAGAAAATGATGGGTTTTCTGCATAAAAAAATCTTCCTGCTCTTACGGAAGAAAAGATGTTTCGCATGGGAAAATCAGAAAAATTGTTTCCTTGTTCCACATTTGTACTGTTTATAACGGCGGTGGACAAAAAAACCTCCGAGAGTAAGAATGAAGAGAACAACGAAACGTATACCGTGCTGGGAAAAATGGATCAGATCATGGCCGAGAACGACTTCAATGACTACGGAAGGAATTTTTCCGAAGAGTGTTGCCCGCAGATGCTGTCTTGTGGTGAGTTTTGTGAGGACTGCCGCTGCGGTAAAGAGAATGTTTGGCGAGTAGGGGATTGCCCGGGCTACAGCCATGGCGTATACCGAACTGTATTTGTCTACTTTTCTTAACATATGCTTTTTCTCAATGATCCGCCTTGCTTCATCCCTGAAAAATATGCGGCCGATATGGAAACTGATTTCAATCCCTATAACTTCGCCGATCCAGGAAATAATGATCCCCGGCAGAAGACCGAAAAGAACGCCGTTGATGGTGAGAAAAGGAATTGTGGGGATACCGAAAACGTTACAGAGAATCAGTAAAAAAAGGCTCACTGCAAAAGCCCCATAACCAAAAGAGGAAATATAGCGGGACAGACTATCCACATCTCCCGCCAAAGTCAGGGTGATGGTATTGCTGTAAAATTCAGGAAAGAATATTTTAGCGATAAGAAAACATATGGCTGCCAGAAGCAGGAGCATAAAAATTCCTACCGTTTTTTATATGAATCAGGCATGGGGATTCCTTGCAGAAAAAATAGGAAAACGGAAATATACAAGCTGCATAATTCTGTTTCCTGCAGAACAGTAATTTATTTTCATTATTATAGAACAAACCGTTCTTTATTGCCAGTTATCCGATGGCGTTATACATACCGTATTCGTTTTTACACATCCGGTCACTTGCAAAAATATATTTCCGCTTATATAATAACGAATATATTAAAATTGGCATGGATGGGAAGAAGCTGTCGGGTTTTCTCAAAGAGAACCGCTCCTTGGCTGGAAGAGCGGCAGAAAGAAAACAGCAAGTCACCCCGGAGCCGGCAGGGAGGCCTGTCCGCCGCGCACGTTACGCGCTGATGAGTGGCCTGACGGCTATTTAGGTGGTACCGCGGAAGTCTCTTTCGTCCTATGGGATGAAAGAGTTTTTTATTTACAGGGAGTGGATGAAATGGATGAGATGAAAGATTTAGGGAAGTATGAACCCGGTGCGATTGAAGAGAAATGGTATAACTTTTGGGAGGAACACGGTGTATTTCATGATGAACCGGAGGAGGGGAAAGAGCCGTACAGCATTGTGCTGCCGCCTCCCAATGTAACGGGGCAGCTTCATATGGGGCATGCGCTGGACAATACATTGCAGGATATCCTGATCCGCTATAAAAGGATGCAGGGGTATAATGTCCTCTGGCTTCCGGGAAAGGACCATGCCGGTATCGCCACGCAGGTCAAGGTGGAAAAACAGATCGCCGAAGAAGGCCTCACAAAGTACGATCTGGGACGTGAAAAATTTTTGGAACGCGTATGGGAATGGAAGGAAAAATACGGGAATACCATCGGGAAGCAGATCCGACGCCTGGGGTCTTCCTGTGATTGGAGCCGTGAACGTTTTACGATGGATGATGTTTGCGCCCGTGCTGTCCGTGAAGTATTTGTATCCCTTTATGAAAAAGGTCTGATTTATCAGGGGTTCCGCATTACCAACTGGTGTCCCCGCTGCCAGACGGCGCTTTCCGATATCGAAGTAGAGCATGAAAATGATATGGGCCATCTGTGGTATTTCGATTATCCTCTTGCCGATGAGGAAGGTGCTGTGCGCATCGCGACGACCCGTCCTGAAACGATTCCCGGTGATACGGCTGTCGCTGTTAATCCGAAAGATGAGAGATATGCGCATCTGGTCGGGAAGAGGGTGAAGCTGCCGACTACTGACAGAGAGATTCCTATCATCGCTGATGAATATGTAGATATGGAATATGGTACAGGCTGTGTAAAGATTACACCGGCCCATGATCCAAATGACTTTGCCATGGGTGAACGCCACCATCTGGAAACCATCGTCATCATGAATAAAGACGGCACGATGAACGAAAAGGCAGGCAGATATAATGGCATGGACCGCTACGAGTGCAGGAAAGAGATCATCAAAGATCTTACGGATATGGGGCTTTTTGTAAAAAGCGAAGAAAGAACATGCCGTCGGTCACTGCTCGCGCTGCCATACGGTTGTTGAACCGCTTACCACGAAACAGTGGTTTGTCAAAATGAAACCGCTTGCCGGTCCCGCTATGGAAGCAGTGCAGTCGGGGAAAACAAAATTTGTTCCTGAACGTTTTTCTTCTACCTATATCCAGTGGCTGGAAAATATTCATGACTGGTGTATTTCCCGCCAGCTCTGGTGGGGACATCGTATTCCTGTGTGGTACTGCGACGATTGTGGTGAAGTCATTGCGTCCCGCACCGATTTGGATGCCTGCCCGAAATGCGGAAGCAAACATATCCGCCAGGATCCTGACGTTCTTGATACGTGGTTTTCCTCTGCGCTCTGGCCGTTTTCCACCATGGGCTGGCCTGACAGGACGCCGGTCCTGAACCAATGGTATCCTACATCTACGATGGTTACCGGTTATGACATCATTTTTTTCTGGGTTGCCCGTATGATGTTCATGTCTATGGAATTCATGAAGGAGATTCCTTTCAGGTATGTATTTATCCATGGCCTTGTCCGCGATTCCCAGGGGCGGAAAATGTCCAAATCCCTGGGCAACGGCATCGATCCCCTGGAAGTGATTGAGAAATATGGCGCTGATGCGCTTCGGTTTACGCTTGTCACAGGCAATACGCCGGGCAATGATATGCGTTTTTACTATGAACGTGTGGAGGGAAACCGTAATTTTGCCAATAAATTATGGAACGCCAGCAAGTTTACCCTTATGAATCTGGATGACTATGATCCCCGTTTCATTCCGGAAGAAAGCCAGTATACACTTGCGGATAAATGGATTTTGGAAGGTCTTGCGCAGACGGAAGAGCATGTCAGCGAGAACCTTGATAAATATGAGTTAGGCGCTGCCGCGGATTCTATTTATGATTTTGCATGGAACTCTTTCTGCGACTGGTATATTGAAACGGCGAAGGGCCGTCTTTATGGAGCGCACAATGCCGACCGGCAGGTTACCCAGTATGTCCTTGTGTATGTACTGACGAGAATCATGGCGCTCCTGCATCCTTTTATGCCGTTTATTACGGAACACCTCTGGCAGCATCTGCCCCACTCCGGTGAAACTCTGGCGAGAGCTCCCTGGCCGGCAGCTGATGAAAGACTTCGTTTCCCGGAAGAACAGGAGCAGATGGAGCGTATCATGGACGCGATTAAGGCTGTCCGCAATATGCGTGCGGAAGCGAATGTGGCGCCGAACAGAATGTGCCATATCCGGATCGCGGTTCATCGTGATGATTTGAAAAAATGTATCGAAACCCACGAAGAATATTTTGAAAAACTGGGGCATGTAGAAAAAATCGTCCTGCTTGCCGCTGATGGAACAAAGCCTGAAAATGCCCTTGCTGCTGTTGTCACGGGCATGGAAGTATATCTTGAATTGAAGGGCCTGTTTGATACGGCTAAGGAAAGAGAACGGATCGAAAAGGCAAAAGCCGCTCTGGAAGAAATCGCCCGTACATCCGGTAAGTTGAACAATAAGGGTTTTCTTGCGAAAGCGCCGGAAGATGTTGTGGCGAAAGAAAAAGAAAAACTTGCGGAGTTTGAAGAGAAGATGAAATCATTTGATGAACGTCTTCGTTTCCTTGCCGATCTTTAATTGTTGTTGCATAAAGGAGTCAGTATGAATTATCAGGAAAGTATTTCCCGTCTGGAAGAAGAATCCGTTTTCGGAATCAAGCCGGGGCTGGAACGAATGCAAAAAATTCTTGCTGTACTGGGAAATCCTGAAAAAGCCTGTAAGATGATCCATATCACGGGGACGAATGGAAAAGGGAGCGTCGCCGCTATGATAACAAGTGTTTTGGAAAATACAAATCTTAGGGTAGGGCGGTTTACGTCACCGCATCTTATAGACTACACGGAACGGATTTACTTGGGGGGAAAAGATATCTCCCAGGAAGATTTTGCCAAAGCGGCCACAGTGGTTTTTAAAGCTCATGACGAGCTGATAGCCGCGGGGGAAGAAGCATTGACGGAATTTGAACTGCTGACAGCCATTGCGTTTTGGTATTTCCGTGAAAACAAAGCGGATTACGCCGTTATGGAAGTCGGCATGGGCGGACGTTTTGACGCGACCAATGTAGTGATGCCTGTTGTTTCCGTCATTACGAATGTGGCTATGGATCACATGCAGTATCTGGGAAATACCCTTCAGGAAATAGCGAGGGAAAAAGCCGGAATTATCAAAAAGGGGATTCCGGTAGTCACTGCGGCGCAGCATGTGGCTTTGAAGGAATTGAAAAAAGATGCCCACAATAAAAAAGCACGCATTTATTTTTACGGCCGTGATTTTGAAATCGATACAAGAAACAAATGGGAGCAGGGCCAGGTCGTAGTGGTGAAACGGAAAGGCATGCCGAAAGAACTGGAAAAGAGCATGCTCTTTGTTCCCTTTATCGGTGCCCATCAGGCAGTCAATGCGGCGGTGGCAGCGATGGCACTTACCGTTCTCATGAAAGAAGACGGGCGGATTAATGAAAATGATCTCCGTGAAGGATTGGCGCGGACCAGATGGCAGGGCCGTTTTGAAATCCATCACGCAGGGGGGAAAACAGTTGTCTTAGACGGCGCGCACAATGAGGCCGGAGCGGAAGCGCTTCAGGAAGCATTGCGGGAACAGTATCCCGATAAACGGCGTATTTTCGTTTTTTCTTCTCTTCAGGATAAAACGACGGAAACCATTATTCAGATGCTCGTAAGAAAAGGGGACAAGGTTTATGCCTGCGCCGCGCCGACACCGAGGACAAGGACGCCTGAAGAAATCTGTGAAATGATTGACCGGCAGAAAATCAGGGCGGAGCACAAGATAGCGGGGAGCGTGGCAGATGCTTTGGAAAAGGCGGTGAAAGAGGCGGATGAAAACGATATTGTCCTCGTCTGCGGCTCTCTTTACATATTGGGAGACGCGATCCGGTGGCTTCGAAAGCAGGAATTGGCAGAATAAAAAATAAACAAGAAAAAGGACTGAGGGAAACATAAAATATTTTCTCAGTCCTTTTTCTTTTCTTGTTGTCGCTGATTATTATGCTGATAAATAAATGAGCAGCCCATCAGCGTTTTATCATAGATTAGTAATTTTCCGCCTTAATAGCGAAGAAAGAACGGGGATGGTTGCATACGGGACATTCTTCCGGCGCCTCTACGGATTCGCAAGTGAAGCCGCAGTTCGCGCACATCCAGAGTTTCTTTTCATCTCTCTTGAATAATTTGCCGTTTTCCACATTGGCAAGAAGAATTTTATATCTTCTTTCATGCTGCTTTTCAATTTCGCCGATTTTGGTCATGAGGAAAGCAATCTGCGGAAAGCCCTCTTTTTTTGCAGTTTCAGCAAACTCCGGATACATTGAAGTCCATTCATCATTTTCCCCTTTGGCTGCCATTTTCAAATGTTCGGCGGTATCCTTTTTCAGATCCCCCACGAGCCAGAACCAGATTTTCGCATGAGCTCTTTCCTGGTTCGCGGTTTCTTCAAAGAGATCGGCAATCTGCCGGGACATGGACGGATCTTTTCGTGCTTCGCCAGCGAAGAGATTGTATTTCACATGGGCCTGTGCCTCTCCCGCGAAAGCGGCGCGCAGATTTTTTTCGGTCTGTGTACCTGCAAGGCGCGACATTTCTTCCAAAGCTTTTTCTTCATTCATGATTTTTTCCTCCTGAACAACTTACCTTACTATAAAGGATACTCCTGATATCCGTAATTATTATACATGATAAAAGTTTTGCGGAACAGGGAAAATGAGAAAGGAATATTTTCTGTTTCCAATTTGGCATGAAAGTAGAATCATTTTGTAAATAAATTTTTACAAAGAATTTACACAGCTGCTTTATGATAAAGAAAATAAAATAATAGGAAGTCGTGTACCTTTTAAGGGGGCGGGAGTATGTTCAGCCTGGTCAATAAGCATGAAGAGTTTTTTGATTTTCTTGTAACAAATGGAGAATATTTTCACAAAGGAACGCTTATGGTCAAGGAAGTCCTTCAAGATCCGAAGAAGCTGGAACGCTGTGCCAAGGAAGCGGAGAAAATTGAGCATCTTGCTGACGGAGTGACCCATGAAGTAGCGGCAAAAATGAAGCATGTCTTTATTACGCCTATTGACAGAGAGGATTTTTATCTCCTTACCAGCAACCTGGACGACTGTGTAGACGATATTAAAGATGTCATCTTTACTTTGCGCATTTATCATGCCGGCCTCGGCTGGAACCGGATGCTTCGCATGGCGGATATTCTGATAGAAATGTCCGGAGAATTGATTATCCTGTTCCGCCTTCTGAAAGATATAGATAAAAATGAAACGGAGATTACAGAACGGGCCCGTAAGATCAATCGTCTCGAAAGTGAAGCAGACACGATTTATCGTGCGATTATTTCTGATTTGTTTGACGGTACCCATGATGCGGTAGAGATTATCCGCTGGAAGGAAATCATGGAAACGATGGAGGAAACGGCAGATCAGGCGGAACGCGTAGGTAATTTGATTAAAGAAGTGGTTATGAAATATGCCTGATATTTATGCGATAGGCCTGGTAATTGTTCTGGCGCTTGCCTTTGATTTTATCAACGGCTTCCATGATACAGCAAATGCGATTGCTACCTGTATCGCAACGCGCTCCTTAAGTCCCCGCATAGCGATTATCATGTCGGCGTTTTTAAATTTTGTTGGAGCGATGGTGTCGACCGGTGTGGCGAAAACAATCGGAGGGGAGATTGTCACGTCTCCGCAGATGGTGGACTCCACAGTGCTTATAGCGGCGCTTTTTGCCGCTATCGTATGGAATCTTTTTACTTGGAAGATCGGTATGCCTTCCAGCTCCTCTCATGCGCTGATCGGCGGTGTCCTCGGAGCGGTGACAATTTCTTACGGTACGGGGGCAATCAATGGGAACGGGGTTTTTATGATCGTGGCGGGACTCATCGGTTCACCTGTTATTGCCATGTTCAGCGGATATGTCATCATGACGCTTCTGTTTATCCTGTTCCGGAATGTAGGAAAGTCGAAGGTAAATTATATTTCTCTCCACATACAGAATTTATCTGCTGCGGTAATGGCATTTTCCCATGGTTCAAATGATGCGCAGAAATGTATGGGAATCATCACACTGGCGCTTTTATCCTGCGGGTACATTGGAGAACTGGAAGTTCCTTTCCTCGTGAAGATCGCCTGTGCTTTTGCCATGTGTGCAGGAACGAGTGTAGGCGGCTGGCGCATTATCCGTACTGTCGGGAATAAAATATTCCGTTTGGAACCGGTGAACGGACTGGCAGCGGATATCAATTCGGCGTTAACTATTTTCACGGCGACCTTCCTGCATCTCCCCGTATCTACGACACATGTGGTTACAGGCTCCATTATGGGTGTGGGCTGGGCAAAGCGGTTCCGTGCAGTACACTGGAATGTGGCGTATTCCATGGTGGGTGCCTGGGTCATGACGATTCCCAGCACAGCGGCAGTTGGCGCATTGGTATACATCCTTATCCGTTATATCTTTTGAGAAAATACAATGCTCGCCCGTTGATGCGGGCGTTTTTTGTTGAAATGTCCATATAAAGTTTCACGAGTGTTTTATGCAATGACCATTCTTAGCAAAACTGTTTGGGCAGCGGAGTTGGTCATTAACTGGAAGAGAAAAGAGATGTTACCTGCAAGGTCTTGACATAGTCGAAAAACGGGAACGACCCATGAAAAGAACTTATGTGGTAAAATAAGGGAGCATAGGTAAACCCGTTAGGGGATAGAAAGGATTATTATGCTGATACAATGGTTTCCCGGCCATATGGCAAAGACAAAACGGCTGATTATCGAACACTTGAAAGCGGTAGATGTGGCGGCGGAACTTTTGGATGCCCGTATTCCTCTGTCCAGTGCGAATCCTATGGTGGAAGAGCTTCTGTCGGGAAAGCCGCGCATCGTCATACTGAATAAGGCGGATCTTGCGGATCCGGGAATGACGAAAGCTTGGGAATCATACTATAAAAGGAAAGGGGTTGCTGCGGTATCTATGAGCTGCGGCAACGGAAAAGATAAAAAGAAATTTCTCCGTCTCATCAAAGAGGCGGCCGGTCCGATGCTGGAAAAGTGGAAACTCCGCGGCTTGAAAACGAGATCGGTACGGATCATGATTTTTGGAATTCCCAATGTAGGCAAGTCAACTCTTATCAATTTTATTTCAGGAACAGCGGCGGCCCGGACAGCCAATACGCCCGGACACACACGGGGCAAGCAGTGGGTCCGTCTTTCGCAGGGGTTGGATCTTTTGGATACCCCCGGTGTTTTATGGCCGAAGTTTGAAGATCAGGTGGCGGCTCTTCGTTTGGCGGCGACCGGAGCGATTGCCGGAGATGTCTTTGATGCGGATACGGTAGTTTCTGAACTGATGAGGGTGCTTGCACGAACGGCACCTGATGCGCTTCGTGAAAAGTACGGAATTGAAGATGCGGCAGCGGATCCCCAAATCCTTCTGGCCCAGGCGGGAAGACGGGGCTGTATTCTTCCCGGAGGCGCGATTGATTATGCCCGTGTACAGACAATGATACTTAATGATTTTCGGAGCGGGAAACTGGGACGCATTACACTTGACGCTGTTCCGGCGGAGGAAGTATGACAATTTCTGAAATCAGGGACATATTGAAACAGGGAACCGTGGAGAAAACGGTTTTGGAAGAAATTATGGCAGATGAACGGAAAAGTGTCCGGCAGCTGGTGGATGCCTATATCCGCCGCCTGAATCGGGAATCGGCAGAACGGTTTCGTGTGGAAGATATGTACGAACCGGAAAGTTCTTTTTACAAAAAAGGATTGGAGTATGTTGCCGGAATTGACGAGGTAGGACGCGGGCCGTTGGCGGGACCTGTCACAGTCGCGGCAGTTATTTTGAAGCCTCATTTTTTTATTGCGGGACTTAATGATTCGAAAAAAGTGGCGCCCCGGCGGCGGGAAGAAATTGCAAAGAAAATTCACGAAACGGCAGTGGATATTTCCATTGTCAGCCTTTCTCCGGAAGAGATTGACATGCGGAATATTTATGCGGCAACGATGGAAGCGATGTACCGCGCGGTGCGGAATCTGAAGATACAGCCGCAGGCGGTTATCGTAGACGCCATGCCTCTCCATTTTCCTGTGCCGTCCCTGTCGCTGGTCCACGGGGATGCCAAATCGGCATCTGTCGCGGCGGCGTCTATCGTGGCAAAGGTTCACAGGGATCATCTGATGGATGAGTATGACAAAGTCTACCCGGGTTATGGATTTTCGCAAAACAAGGGATATGGCACGGCAGAGCACATAGAGTCCATCCGAACATTGGGAATCACACCGATCCACAGGAAAAGTTTCGAACCCGTGAAGAGTATGCTGAATGGAACATATTTATAAAATATTTTAGAACAGGACAGGGAGAAAATCATGAGACAATGTATGGATGCAGAAAACCTGCACAGAAGATTGAAAAATTATTGGACAGGTGCAGGCGATTGACCGTATGGTGGAGGAAGATATCGCCTGTGAAGATATGCTGTCCCAGATCAATGCGGCCAAATCGGCGCTCCACAGAGTGGGACAGATCGTTTTGGAGGGCCACCTCCATCATTGCGTTTTAGATGGAATTGAACATGGAGATGCGGAAGAAACCATTGCGAAGTTCAGCAAAGCGGTAGAACGTTTTTCCAATATGGGATAATCTCCAAAGAAGGTACTATGTATCCTGTGAATATAAAAATGGACGGCAGGGCTTGTCTTGTTATCGGCGGCGGGCATGTAGCGCAAAGAAAGGTCTGTACGCTTTTGGAGGAAAAGGCGGTGGTGAGGGTGGTTGCACCCGAAGTCTGCAGTGGTCTGGAGGCTCTTTTTCGGGAAGGGCGTATTTCATGGCGCAGGGAAAGTTATGAGGCTCCTATGTGTGGTGGTTTTTGTATGGTGGTGACGGCGACAGGGGATAAGGCGGTCGCACTGTCGGTACAAAAGGAAGCCGAGCAGAAGGGTTTTTTATATAACGCGGCGGATTTTCCTGCGTTGGGGAATTGCCATATTCCCGCACGGATAAAAAGAGGGGATTATGGTGACAGTGTCCACCGAAGGCCGGTCGCCTGCTATGGCAAAGTATGTGAAAAATTGGCTTGCCCTTGAAATACCTGATGCCTATGGACAATGGCTGGACAGAATGGGGGCGCTTCGGTCGGTATTGCAAGAGGGATTGGCGGATGCGGAACAGAGGGAAAAGTTCTGGCGTCTTGTTTTTGAACATCAGGTTATGGAATTGGTTGTTCAGGGAAATCTGGACGCGGCAGAGGAGCGTGTACGCAGTGGTATTAGCCGTCTTAGGTCTGAATCATAAAACTGTTTCTGTGGATATTCGTGAAAAGTTTTCTATTTCTGAGGAAAGTGCGCGGGAGGGGCTGCTCCATTTGTCTGAGCAGGAAGGAATTAAGGAGGCGGTTGTCCTTTCCACATGTAACCGCACAGAGATATATGCTGTTTTAAAAGATGAGGAAGATAAAGAGAAATTATATCATTTTTTCCTGACACTTTCAGGAAACAGTAAAGCAGAAAAAGAATATTTCTTTTTTTATACAGGTACAGAATGCATCCGTCATCTTTTCCGGGTTGTTTCAGGGCTTGATTCCATGGTTCTCGGTGAAAGCCAGATCCTTAACCAGATCAAGACGGCTTACACGGGAGCTTTGGCGGTTCACGCGACCCGTACCATTTTAAATACGCTTTTTCACCGCGCCATTACCACGGGGAAAAGAGTCCGTACAGAAACGCGGATCTCAACAAGTGCTGTTTCTGTGAGTTATGCGGCTGTTAAAATGGCGGAAAAAATTTTAGGCAGTCTGGAAGGAAAAAAGGCTCTCGTCTTCGGCGCAGGTGACGCGGCGGAACTTTTAGTGAAGCATTTGCAGGGGAGAGGGCTCAGGGAAGTGATTGTGACAAACCGCCATCCAAAGCGGGCAGAGGAGCTGGCACGCAAGTTTGATGGAACGACGCTGCCTTTTCATGAGGCGGTGGCATCGGCAGAAGATGTGGATGTGTTTATCACAGCTACGGGAGCAACCCAGTATATCGTGAAGGCCTGGGATGTGCGGAATCTTATGATGAAAAGAAATAATAAACCTCTTGTGGTCATTGATATCGCCGTACCCTGCGACGTTGAGCCGGAAGTAGGGAATATAAAGAATGTGACGCTATGCAATATCGATGCCTTGCAGGAAATCGTGGAAAATAATATTAAATTCAGGGAAGCGGAAGCGGAGCGGGCAGCCATTATTATTGAAGAGGAAATTGAATCAATTCTGGACCGCTTTATTTATCTTGGTACGCGGCCCGTTATGGTGTCGCTTTCCGAAAAAGCGGAACAAATCCGTCAACGTGAGCTCCGCCGCGCTATGGGAAAACTGCCTGATTTAAAAGAGGAAGAGCGGCGGGTTATAGAACATATGACCCACATGCTGGTGAGAAAAATGCTCCGTGAACCGATGACTTATCTTCATGAACACGCAGGGACGGAAAAAGAAAAGAAAGTGCAGGCAAGAGTGCCGTAGAAACATTGTTCAGTCTTGACACGGGAAAGGGGAAGGCTGTTGAAAGATAAGATTGTAATCGCCACGAGAGAAAGTTTGCTGGCACTTTGGCAGGCAGAATATGTGAAGAAACGGATTGAAGATACTTATCCTGAAATACAGGTGGAGCTGCTTCCGGTGACGACGAAAGGCGATCAGATTCTGGACAGATCTCTTCTTGAAATCGGGGGAAAAGGGCTTTTTATCAAGGAACTGGAAAAACTGCTTCTTGAGAAAAAAGCAGATATAGCCGTTCATTCTTTGAAGGACATGACTGCTGTAATTCCCGATGGATTGAAACTGGCGGCAGTGACGGAGAGAGAGGATCCGCGGGACGCTTTTGTATCTTTGGAATATGGCAGTCTGCAGGAGTTGCCGGAAGGGGCGGTCGTGGGGACATCCAGTCTCCGCCGACAGGCGCAGCTGCTCCATTTACGGCCGGATCTGCAGATAAAGACGCTTCGAGGAAATGTGCAGACAAGACTCCGGCATTTGGATGAAAGGAACTATGATGCGGTGATTCTTGCAGCGGCAGGATTGAAACGGCTTGGACTGCGAGAACGGATCCGATCTTATATTTCTACCTGTGACAGCATACCTGCGGCGGGGCAGGGAGTTATGGCTATTGAAACGAGAACCGGCGATGATGAAACAGTGGAGATTATTCAATTTATCCATGATGAAAAAGTGGCATCCTGCATAATGGCGGAACGCGCATTTCTGGAAAAGTCGGCGGTGACTGTAAAGTGCCTGCAGGTATCTATGCGGTTCCGTTTCTTGGGCATATAGAGGCGGTGGCTTTCATTGGATCACCTGACGGGAAAGAGATGTACAAAAGGAGCCTTAATGGGCAGACGCAGGATGCAGAGCAGCTGGGAGAAAGCTTGGCGGAAGCATTGATTGCCGATGGCGGCGGCCGCATTTTAGAGGAATTGAGAAAATGATGGATGAGGAGAAACGGATGAAGAAGGGAAAGGTATACTTAATCGGAGCAGGTCCGGGCGATCCCGAACTTTTTACGCTGAAAGGGAAACGCTGTCTTGAAAAAGCGGATGTTATTGTCGGGGATTATCTGGCAGATAAACGGATTCTTCGTTTTGCCAATAAAAATGCGGAATACATCTATGTAGGAAAAAGCTGCGGCAGCCATACAATGACACAGCAGGATATCAGCCGCCTTCTTGCTGAAAAAGGGAAAGAAGGGAAAATTGTTGCCCGCTTAAAAGGGGGAGATCCCTTTGTTTTTGGACGCGGGGGAGAAGAGATCGAAGTGCTCCGTGCGGCAGGCGTGGACTTTGAGGAAGTGCCCGGAGTGACGTCGGCGATTGCGGCTCCTGCTTATGCGGGTATTCCCGTGACCCACAGGAAGGTGGCGGCATCCTTTGCCGTTATCACGGGACATGAGGATCCGACAAAAGACCATTCTGACATTCATTGGGAAAAACTGGCGGGCGCTGTGGATACGCTTGTGTTTCTTATGGGCGTAGGCCGTACGCAGCATATTGCCGAAGAACTGATCCGTTACGGAAAAAGCGCGGACACACCGGCGGCGTTTGTCCGCTGGGGTACCCGTCCCTATCAGGAAACATATACCACTACACTTGGAGAGGCGGCGGAAGCAGTAAAGAAATATGGCATCAAGCCGCCATCCGTGTTTATTGTCGGGAATGTAGTCAACCTTCGCGAGCAATTGCGCTGGTATGACAATAAGCCGCTTTTCGGAAAGCATGTGGTCATTACCCGTTCCCGCACGCAGGCTTCCCGGCTGACGGAAGTGCTGGAAGACTTGGGGGCATTCTGTACGGAGATTCCATCCATCAAAATTGAATCCCCCGATGATGGCTGGGCAAGTATTGATCAGGGGATTGAAAAACTTGCCGAATATAACTGGATTGTATTTACCAGTCAAAACGGAGTAGATGCTTTCTTTAAGAGGATCTATGAAAAAGGATTTGATACACGGGCGCTTGGTCATGTAAAGATTGCTGTCATAGGGCCGGCTACAGATAAGCAGCTGCTCCTCTACGGCCTCAAGGCAGACTGCGTGCCGCCGGCATACAAGGCGGAAGATTTGGCAGAAGCAATGAAGCCGCTTGTCCGTCGGGGAGACAAAATCCTGCTGCCCCGCGCGAAAGTGGCAAGAAGCGTACTGCCTGAAATGCTGACAGATTACGGATGCCATGTGGACGTGGCGGAAGCTTATGAAACCGTTTGTGATGAGGAAAATAAAGAAAAATTAAAGGAACTTCTTGTGAATCATGAAGTGGATATCATTACATTTACCAGTTCATCTACCGTATTCAATCTGGTAGACCAGCTGGACGGGAAAACGGGACTGCTTGACGGAGTGTCCCTGGCATGTATCGGGCCGATTACTGCGGATGCCTGCCGAAAGTACGGCTTGGAACCGCAGATTATTTCCGATACATTTACAATTGACGGACTGACAGAAGCAATTGTGAAAGGAGTTGCGAAAGAATGAAATTGAATACACTGCGTCCGCGCCGTTTAAGGCGTACTGCTGCTGTCCGCAGCATGGTACGGGAAACGTCTCTGGAAATCAATGACTTTATTTATCCGATTTTTGTTGTTCCGGGGGCAAATGTGAAAGAAGAAATACCGAGTATGCCCGGCTGCTATCATCTGTCTGTGGATCAGGCGGTCAAACAGGCGGAGGAAATCGTCAGTCTTGGGATTCCTGCGGTGGAAATATTTGGGCTGCCTTCTTATAAAGATGACATCGGTTCTTCTGCCTGGGATATGGAAAGTCCTGTGCAGCGGGCAATGATGGCAATCAAAAAAGAATTTCCTGATCTTATTATTGTAGGTGATGTGTGTCTCTGCCAGTATACTAATTCCGGACACTGCGGGCAGCTCTGCGGTCATGAAGTGGATAATGATCCCACGTTGGAATTGCTGGCGAAAGTTGCCGTTTCCCAGGCGGAAGCCGGTGCGGATATCATTGCTCCTTCCGATATGATGGACGGGCGTATTTCTGTCATCCGAAACGCGCTGGATACAAATCGGTTTTCTCATATATCCGTCATGTCCTATGCGGTAAAGTATGCATCAGGGTATTACGGGCCTTTCCGTGATGCGGCCGATTCGGCCCCCCGGTTCGGCGACCGCCGCGGATACCAGATGGATCCTGCGAACAGCCGTGAGGCGATGAAGGAAGTGGATTTGGACATGGAAGAAGGCGCCGATATCATCATGGTGAAGCCTGCCCTTGCTTACCTGGATATTGTTCATCAGGTCCGTCAGCGGATCAACCGTCCTGTGGCAGTGTATAATGTGAGCGGTGAATATGCCATGGTGAAAGCGGCTGCTGCTAACGGGTGGATTGATGAAAAGAGGATTGTCATGGAAACCCTTTTGTCAATGAAGCGGGCAGGGGCAGATATGATTATTTCCTATCATGCGCTTGACGCGGCAAGGTGGCTGAAAGAGGAGGCGGGAAGATGATGAACCTGTCCCGGTCTGGAGCGGCTTTTGAAGAGGCGCGGAATTACATGCCCGGCGGAGTGAACAGCCCGGTCCGTTCCTATCCGCATATGGACTGTCCGCCGCCGTTTATTGCATCGGCAAAGGGATCGCATATTACCGATATTGATGGAAATACCTATATAGACTATGTCGGCTCTTGGGGACCTATGATTTTGGGACATGCCCATCCCCGAGTAATTTCCGCGATTCAAAAAGCGGCGGAAAACAGTACAAGCTACGGCGCGCCGACGGTGATAGAAACAGAACTAGCCAAACTGGTTACCGCTTTCTACCCGTCCATTGAAAAAATAAGACTTGTTTCTTCCGGAACGGAAGCGACGATGAGTGCTCTTCGTGCTGCCCGCGGTTATACAGGGAGAGATAAAATATTGAAATTTGCCGGCTGCTATCATGGGCATGGCGACAGCCTCCTTGTGAAAGCCGGATCGGGTGCAGCGACTTTCGGCAGTCCTGACAGCGCGGGTGTCACAAAAGGTACGGCAAAAGACACGGTTGTTGTTCCTTATAACGATATTGATGCTTTTGTAAAAAAGATGGATGACGAAGGTGACGGGATTGCTGCAGTCATTGTAGAACCGGTGGCAGGAAATATGGGGTGTGTCCTTCCTGTTGACGGTTTTTTGGAGACACTTCGCCGTGAAACAGAAAAGCATGGCACCGTCCTGATTTTTGATGAAGTCATGTGCGGTTTCCGCACAGAACTCCATGGCGCACAGGGAAAGTACGGTATTATTCCCGATATGACATGCCTTGGGAAAATTATCGGCGGCGGTTTACCTGCGGCGGCTTATGGAGGGAAAAGGGATATCATGAACCGCATTGCGCCTGACGGTTCCGTTTATCAGGCAGGAACTTTGTCAGGAAATCCCCTGGCGGTAACTGCCGGACTGGAAACGCTTCAAATGATCAGGACTATTCCCGATTTCTATAAAATATTGGAAGAAAAGACAAAGAGGCTGCTCGACGGCTGGCTGGATGCGGCAGCAGAAGCCGGTGTGGCGGTACAGGTCCATCAGTCGGGATCCATGTTCTGCCTCTTCTTTAATGATAAACCTGTCCTTAACTATGAAGATTCCTGTGCATGTGATGGAAAGAAGTTCAAGGCGTGGTTCCTGTCCATGCTGGAACAGGGGATCTACCTGGCACCCTCTCCCTTTGAAACACTTTTTATGTCTTATGCGCACAGCGAAGATGATTTGGACAGAACAATTTCTGCGGCCCGCATTGCTATGAAAGAGGCGGCAGAAGCAAAATAATACCTGAATTTGAATAATAACCGCTTTCATGAATTGAATGTGGAAAATTCGGTTTATGGGAGCGGATAAAACCTGTCATTTGTGACAGGTTATTTTTTTGTCCAAATTTTGTATACTAATATTAGAAACAGAAATCGGAATCCGGAAGTCGTAAATCATAAACTGCAATCTGCCCGTTTGTTGACGACTTCTGTCTTCTGTTATCAAAAGAATGCGGCGATAGGAAAAACAGAAATCAAAAATCAGATTTTGAATGGAGGATAACAGGTGAAATTGATAAATGAGTAAGCTCTCTTATGTATAAGGATGGAAATCACGGAGCGGTGGAACAAATTCTATAGGGAGGATATGGTTATGCACAGGTATGGACTGCAACAGGTACGACAGGGTTGAGTTTGCTGCTGTGGGGATGTTGTATGGGAAACGATTCAATTTTGCCGGAATGCGGCGGACTGGCTGATTATAGTGATACCAAGGAAAGAAAAGAGATGACACAGGGGCGGACGGTTTCTTTTTATCTCCGGTTCCGGTTCGGGCATTCCTATGTGCCGGACAATTCCTATTCGTGGGGGACCTATTTTTTTCCGCCGTACCTGCCGGGTAGAGTGTCCATGTAAAGGCAGCGTTCTGTCGGGATAATGGGGAAGAGCGGAGGCAGGTGGCATCTGGTACAAAGGAAGATGTATTTGCGGCTCTTACAGATATAGAAAATACGGAGAAAATTTATCTTGACAATGGTGTGTATAAAAGAAATACCACTCTTAGAAGCAACTGGGATTTAAGAATTGTTCATGAAGGGGATCAGCAGGTCAGCGGTCATGGAGAAAGGGGGGCCTCAGGAGTGCCGGCGGATCTGTCCGTATTTATTCCCTATTTCAAGAATCTTTGCGAAAGAAACGGATATCCGTTCATAGGAACGGCGCAAGAGACGCAGCAGCGGTAAGGAGGAATCTTTATGACAGAGGAATCAAAAAATCCGTTGGAAATACGTTGTTCTGCCTGCGGAGCACCGGCAGAGTTTGACATTATCCATCAAATTTATCAGTGCCGGTACTGCGGGCAGAAAGTAGATGCCAAAGAACCGGTGGAACGTTTAAAAAAATGGCGGGCACTTAAAAGGCGCCATTCCGGGGTAAACAGCGGGGATATTCATCCATCGGTCCATATCTGTAAAAACTGCGGAGCCGAGATACTGATTCCCGAAGGAGAAGCTGTCGGGCGCTGTGAGTTTTGCGGGGGAAATCTTGTAAGGCGTGCCTTTACGTTTCGCGATAATTTGCCGGAAGTGTTTATCCCCTTTGTCCTGACAGAAAAGGAAGCGTCAGAGCGGCTTACGGCATGGGCAGTAAAAAATAAGAGGACAAAGGAAGCGGGATGGGTAGAGAAAAACATAAAAAGTCTTAAAGGTTATTATCTTCCTTATCAAATCGTAAAAGGTCCTGTCCGCTGTACCGTATTCCGGGATCAGGCATTTTCCGATAAAAAATATATCTGCGGAAGTTTTATCAATGGTATGGCGGTAAATACGTCCAATCAGCTGGATAATATGGTTCTTGACCATGCGGAGCCGTTTGACTGGAAAGGCACAGTTCCTTTTGAATTCGGCTATATCGCAGGGCAGCGTGTGAAGCTGCCTGATATATCGGGCGGAGCGGCAGAGCAACGGGTTTTGGAAGAAGTGGAAGCGGATTATCTTCCCATTGTTGAAAAAGTGATGGAAACATCAGGAGTCAAGCTTCATGCCAAAGGAGAAAACCTATTAAGCATTCCCGCCCTTCTTCCGCTCTATATCATCGCCGGAAAAGGAAAGCTTGCGGCGGTTAACGGCCAGACAGGGAGAATTGCTGTCTCTGTAGGAGAAAAAAAGAAAAGCTGGCCCTGGATCGTTGAACCGCTCCTTATGACAGTTTTCGTATTCATCGTGATGCTGTTCCTTTTTGATTACGAGGTGTATGTTGCGGGGATGGTAGGGCTTGTTTTCGGCATCATTTTCTTTGCGGGATTCAGTGAGGGCAGGTCTGCCAGGATCAGAAAGATTATCCGGCAGGGGAAGAACTGCCGGGCAGAAAGAAAGGGATCCGTCTCATCGTAAAAGAAGAGGCGTTTCCTGAAAAAGATTTTGAGGCTCCCGTCTTCTTTGAAAAGGTTAAAGGGAAGATGGCTCCCGTAAAAATCAGCTTTTATTCATGGGAGCGGTGGATACAGATTGGGGTATTCCTGCTTTTGCTTAACTTTTTGCCTGCTGTTTTCGCACTTTTGATTTATTACGGCAGCGGGATGACGGGGCCGATCTGCTGGTCTGCCATGGTGGTATGGCTCTGTCTGTCAGTTCCCTGCTCACTTATCCTCTGGATGTCCGTTGGACGTATTCGTTTGTACAATTATCCGCTGGTGAAGCTCATCGGTCCGGAGGGGAAATTGACAAGCGTACAGGCAGACGGCATAGAACCGATGAATCTTTTCTATATACTCAAGGATATAACGGAACTGCTTCTGGTATTTCCGTGGGTGATTGCGTTCCTGGTATTTATAATTTTAGGGACTGTCGGCGCGATGCTTATGTGAGAGAACGAATAATGGAAGACGGGAAACGGCTGTGGGAGTCAGGAAGCAGAATGTAAAAGACACTGCCGTTTAATTTGTGCGGCAGCGCATTATGGGCTCTTTTACCCCAAAAGATGATAGAGATAAGTCAAGAACCGTGAGGGCTGTTTTGTTCAGAAAAAAATCCTGATATTTTAACGAAAGTATAATTACTGCGGCTACATTATGTTTTTAATATCCTTTATAATGGATGTGTACCTAGTTTAATTTCATTGTCAGTCATGGAAAAAGAGGATATTATGAGCGGATTTTTTGGAGCGGCGCTGAAATCGGATTGTGTGTTTGATGTATTCTTCGGAACAGATTACCATTCTCATCTGGGGACAAGGCGGGCGGGTATGGTTTTTTACGGAGAAGACGGTTTTGACAGATCCATCCACAATATTGAAAATACGCCGTTTCGGACGAAGTTTGACAGTGATATTCACCAAATGAGAGGAAACTTGGGGTTAGGCTGTATTTCCGATTATGAAGCGCAGCCGCTGATTGTCCGCTCTCATCACGGCACATACGCGTTGGCAACAGTGTCGAAAATTAATAATATGGATGAATTAACGGAAGAAATAATTCAAAAAGGGGGTACCCACTTTCTGGAAATGAGCGGCGGCGATATTAACGCGACGGAACTTGTGGCGACGCTGATTAACCAGAAAGATAATCTGATAGAGGGGATCTGTTATGCCCAGGAGAGAATAGACGGCGCACTGACGCTTCTTCTGCTTACGCCGGACGGTTTATACTGTGCCCGTGACAGGCTGGGAGGACGCCCGTAGTGATCGGCAGAAAAGAGGACGGCTATTGTGCTGTTTTTGAATCCTGTTCATACTTGAATCTGGAATATGAAGATGACCGTGAACTCGGTCCCGGAGAAATTGCCGTACTTACACCGGAGGGAGTAAAGACGCTTGTCGCTCCCGGAAAGGATATGCGTATATGCACGTTTCTATGGATTTACTATGGCTATCCATCTGCCCGTTATGAAGGCGTGTCCGTGGAGGAAATGCGTTACCACTGCGGGATGGCGATGGCGGAACGTGACGGATTTACAAAAGAAGATGTGGATATCGTTGCCGGCGTCCCCGATTCAGGGATTGCCCATGCCATGGGATATGCCAACCGGTCGGGCGTGCCCTTTTCGCGGCCGCTTGTAAAGTATACGCCTACCTGGCCGCGTTCTTTTATGCCGACAATCCAGTCGAAGCGTAATTTGATTGCAAAAATGAAATTGATCCCCATTCATGAACTGATTAGAGGGAAACGAATGGTTCTGGTGGATGATTCCATTGTCAGAGGGACGCAGCTTCGGGAAACGGCGGAGTTTCTTTTTGAAAGCGGCGCAAAAGAGGTTCATGCCCGTGCAGCGTGTCCGCCCATCTTGTTTGGCTGCAAGTATTTGAATTTTTCCCGTTCCAATTCGGAAATGGAACTGATTGCCCGCCGTGTTATTGCAGAAGAGGAAGGAGAAAACGTGGACCGGACCGTTCTCGATGATTATGCGGATCCCGACTCCGACCGCTATCACAAGATGGTGGAAAAAATCTGTAAGCGGATGGGGTTTACTTCGCTGGGATATAACCGCCTGGACGATATGCTTGATGCCGCAGGGATAGACCCGTCAAAGATGTGTACATATTGCTGGAACGGCAGAGAATGACAGAAAAACCGCGGAAGTTTCGCGGATTTTTATCTTGTGGAAATGAAACATAAAATTTGAAATTCATTCTCAAATGTAATATACTGTTTAAGGTTTCTGACAAGGAAATCAGGATGGGGGATCATGATGATTGAATTCAAATATGATACGCAATTACTGATTGAAGGCGAAAATTTAAAGAAGGAGGAAATTTCAAAGCATATCAATAAGAATCTGAAGGGCGACTGTCTCATTGTCGTACAGGTGGGGAATTTGGTGAAAATCCATTTTCATACGAATGAGCCCTGGTTTCTTCTTCAATATTGCGCCACTGTGGGAGATATCTTTGATATCGTTGTAGAAGACATGGACCGCCAGAGCCGTGGATTAAAAGGATAAGAATAATGGAGCCTCCGCTATTGGGGGCTTTTCTGATGCCCCGATTCCTGATTTCATTCCCCTTTTACCGTCTGAGCTGCCCGGTATGCTATAATGAGCAAAGATAAAATCGGAAGAAGGGAATTTTGATGCCTGAGAAAAAATCCCGCAGGTTTTTTATATTAACAGCCAGTATCGGCACAGGGCACAGCCAGGCGGCGAGAGCCATCGCGGAATCCATCAAGGAGATGCATCCTGAGGATTCTGTTCGCGTGCTTGATTTCGTATCCCGTGATGTGCTGTCTGTGGATCAGATCATCAAGCGGACATATCTGCAGATGATCAGGCTTATTCCTGATATATATGACAGCCTGTACAGCAATTCACAAAAGAGCAGCTTCGGAAAAACGTCGCAGGCGCTTTTATCTTTAAGTTTCCACAGGAGAATGAAACGGCTTATCCGGGTATTGAATCCGGACGCTTTGATTTTTACCCATCCCTTTCCTGCGGGGGCCGCTGATTTGTTGAAGAAAAAAGGCGATATCACCACGCCGCTTTTAGGGGTGATTACTGATTTTGACATTCATCAGCTTTGGATAGACCGTCATCTGGACGGATACTGTGTGGCGACACCTGAACTGGCATCGTTGCTTTCGCGGTATGGTATTTCTTCCGATATTATCCATACGACGGGGATCCCAGTGAGGAAGTCTTTTTATGAGGAGAGCGCCCGCCGTCCGGTTGCGGAAAAGGGAACAGTACTTGTCATGGGAGGCGGTCTTGGCCTCGGCAGGATTGCTGATGACTTAAAACGTATGGATGAAGTGGATGAAATAGCAAGGTTCATTGTCATCACAGGACAGAATATAAGCCTTTATGAAGAAGTGGCGGCTTTGGCAGAAAGACTCCGCCATCCTGTGGAACTGCACAGTTATACGAATAAAGTGGCCCGTATCATGGGGCGGTGCGAACTGCTGGTGACAAAACCGGGGGCGCTTACCTGTACGGAAGCGATTGTCATGAACAAGCCCATGGTTTTGGTGAATACGCTTCCCGGGCAGGAACGGGCAAACGCTGCATTTTTAAGCGGACTCGGCTGCGCGGAATGGGTAAAACGGGGAGAACTGGCGGAAACGGTCAGATATATCCTTGCGAATCCCGAAAAAAGGAAACAAATGGAAAATGCCTGCGGTACCAGTCATATGGAAAGTGCCGGGGAAGTTGTCAAAATCCTCTATGATATGGTTGAAAAAATGGACCAAAAAAACATTTGAAAGATATACTTTTTGTTGGTCTCATCTCTATGATAAGTGCGGCAGCCGCTGGGGAAACAGAAAGAGATACTTGGATTCTATTAAGAAAGTGCTTGCGGAAATGACCGAAGATACCTCTATGCCGCTTAGCAGTTTAGTGTTATTGAATATGAGAAAATAATCTTCTAAGAAATAAAAATTTGAGGAGGTACTTTATGCAGAAAATAAGGAAAGCAATTATTCCGGCTGCAGGATTCGGCACACGGTTTCTTCCTGCGACAAAAGCCATGCCGAAAGAGATGCTGCCCATTGTTGATAAGCCGACAATCCAATATATTGCAGAAGAAATTCTGGAAAGCGGTATCGACCAGATCTTAATCATCAGCGGTCATGCGAAACGGGCAATTGAAGATCATTTCGATTCGTCTCCCGAGCTGGAATCCCATTTGTATGAACATGGAAAGATGTCCGTTTTAAAAGAAATCAGGAAAATTTCTTCCATTAAAATCCATTATGTCCGGCAGCAGTACATGCGGGGGCTGGGAGACGCGATTCTCTGTGCGAAAGATTTCGTGGACGGCGAGCCGTTCGGTGTCATTCTTGGTGATGATGTCGTATACCACCCGGAGAAGCCTGCGTTGAAACAGCTTATGGAACAATATGAACAAACCGGCGGCACTGTGATTGGCTGCCAGTGTGTAGTGCCGGAGCGGGTGTCTGCTTACGGAATTATTGCCGGAAAGGAAATCAATGATAAGGGGCTTCTGAAGGTGGATGATATGATAGAAAAACCGTCCATTTCTGAAGCACCGAGCCGTGTGGCAGCATTGGGACGATATGTGATTACACCGGAAGTTTTTGAGGTACTTGAACAGACTGCGCCGGGAAAAGGCGGAGAAATACAGTTGACCGATGCACTCCGTGTCATGGCTCATGCAGGGAATGTGTACGCATACTGTTTTGAGGGCAAACGATATGATACCGGAGATAAGCTGGGCTTTTTGAAAGCCACTGTGGAATATGCGCTCCGAAGAGATGATTTGGGGGATGATTTCCATACATACTTGAAAAACTTGACGAAAGACTGGTAGTGGGAAATTCTTTATAAGTCTGTATTTCTTGTGGAAAGGAACATAGAATGAATATTCTTGTAACAGGCGGTGCGGGATATATCGGTTCACATACAGTAAGAGCACTGATGAAGTCAGAAGAATTTACTCCTTTTGTTTTTGATAACCTGTCTACCGGGCACCGTGAATCAGTGCCTGAAGAGGTTGCTTTTATCGAGGGCGATATCCATGATATTGCTTTTGTGGCAGAAACTATGAAACGCTATGAAATTGACGGCGTGATTCATTTTGCTGCATCCAGTCTTGTGGCAGAATCCATGGCAGAACCGGGCAAATATTATTCCAATAATGTGGAAGGGACGCTTCATTTGCTCCTGGGAATGAGAAAAGCAGGCGTGGATAAAATCGTCTTTTCTTCCACGGCAGCGGTATATGGGGAGCCGGAGAAAACACCTATTGAAGAAGATTTTCCCCATAATCCGACCAATGTGTATGGCAGGACGAAACTTGTCATCGAGGATATGATGCGTGATTTTACTGCGGCGTACGGATTAAGCTATGTGGCACTCCGCTATTTTAACGCGGCAGGCGCGGCGGAAGGCGGAATGATCGGAGAGGATCATCAGCCTGAATCCCATCTGATTCCTTTGATTTTGAAAACGGCACAGGGGGTACGCGACCATATTTCCATCTATGGGACGGATTATCCTACGCCTGACGGTACCTGTCTTCGTGACTATATTCATGTGCTGGACCTGGCGGATGCCCATGTGCTGGCAATGAAGTATCTGGCGGGTGGCGGAGTGAGTGATGTATTTAACCTCGGTTCGGAAAACGGTTTCAGCGTGAGAGAAATCATTGAGGTCGCAAAGAAAGTGACAGGTGTGAATTTCAAGGTGGTCGAAGAAGGGCGGCGCAGCGGAGATCCGGCAGTCTTAATTGCATCATCTGCCAAGTGCAAAAAGGCATTGGGATGGAATCCGACAAGAAGCAGTACAGAAGAGATTATTGCCGCAGCATGGAAATGGCATCTGTCACATCCTTACGGATATGGCGGGGAAAAACAGAAGGAAAGCCTGTGATGGGGTATAAAGATGCTTACAGGGACTGGTTCAGCTGGTGTGATGATGCAGAGAAGAAAGAACTGCTTTTGCTGAAAGATGAAAAGGAAATTGAAGATCGCTTTTACAGGGATCTGGAATTCGGTACGGCAGGGCTCCGGGGTATTATGGGTGCCGGATCAAACCGCATGAATAGGTACAATGTACGGAAAGCGACAAAAGGATTTGCGGATTACCTGCAGGATACTTATGGGAAACGGTGTCAAGACGGGGTGATTATCGCTTATGACTCCAGAAATAACTCCGCTGATTTTGCCGCGGAAGCGGCTCATGTTCTTTGCGCAGCAGGAATTCCGGTAAAATTTTTCACAGAGCCGGAACCAATCCCTGTTCTTTCTTTTTCAGTCAGGCATTTTCGTGCGGCAGGCGGGATCGTCATTACTGCCAGTCATAATCCGAAGGAATATAACGGATACAAAGTTTACGGGCCGGATGGGGGGCAGCTGGTGCCTCGTGATGCCAATGTGCTTTCGCGTTATGTAGAAAATATTTCTGATCTTGCCCATATTCCATGTACCGGCAGTAAAGAGCTGCTTACCCGTCTGGGGCAGGATACGGTAGATCTTTTTATTGAAGAAATATATAAACAGTCCACATTGAAGGGGAATGTGGGAAATCTTAAAATCGTGTACACGCCTATTCATGGCTCAGGGAATATTCCTGTGCGGAAAATATTGAAACGCGGCGGTTTTACTGATGTCCATATCGTAGAAAGCCAGGAAAAGCCTGATGGGAACTTTCCGACTGTAAGCGCGCCGAATCCGGAGAGTCAGGATGCTTTGCAGTTGGGGATAAAGCTGGCAGGAGAAATCGGAGCAGACATCGTTATCGGAACAGATCCCGACAGCGATCGGATAGGTGCGGCTGTCCTCCATAACGGCAAGTATCTTCTTATTTCAGGAAGCAGAATGGGAGCACTCTTGGTGAACTATCTGCTGATGATGAAGGGAGAAGAACTGACAGGTAAGTCCACCATTATAACAACAATTGTTACCGGCGGCATTGGCAGGGATATTGCAGGGAAGTATGGTGTGCAGGTGGAAGAAACTCTTACCGGATTCAAGTATATCGGTGAGAAAATGTCACAGTATGAGAAAGATGGAAGCCATGAATTTATCTTTGGCTATGAAGAGAGTTACGGTTATCTGGCAGGTACCCATGCCCGAGATAAAGACGCCGTTGTGACAGCCCTTCTGATTTGCGAGATGGCAGATTATTTTAAGAAGCAGGGAAAAACTCTGATTGATGTGTTGGCGGAACTATCGAAAGAATATGGATACTGCCTTGATAAACTTTCATCTTATACACTTGCCGGTAAAAAAGGTCTTGCAAAAATCGCAGATATCATGGCAGCCCTCCGGGTAAAGGACGTGCAGGAGATTTTACCGGACATCGGGGAGATACGGGATTATGCAAAAGGTATTGACGGACTGCCTGCTGAAAATGTATTGAAATTCATCTTGAAGGATCATTCATGGATAGCGGTCTGCCCATCGGGAACGGAACCTAAGATAAAGATTTACTGTTCGCTGAAGGGGAAAGATGAAGAAGAAACATCCCGCCGTTTCCTTATGGACAAGGAAATCTGGGAACGGGAATTTGATTTATAAAATAGAATTTATTCATAAGACCATACTTACGGGAATGTGCAAGTATGGTTTTTTGTTTCTTGCGGCAGATTACATAATGAAGGTTTATTGACATAGTTGTATAATTATGCTATTATCCTGTATATTAATAATTGAGGTGGTACGATGATTGATGCAGCGGGTACACATGTGATTTATGAAGTCAAGCATTTAGAGAAATCCTTCGGGAAAGTAGAAGTTCTGAAAGACATTAATATTCAGATTGGAAATGGAGAGGTGCTGACGATTATCGGTCCGTCAGGTTCCGGGAAGAGTACTTTTCTCCGCTGCCTGAATCTTTTGGAAAAACCGACGGGAGGCGAATTGTGGTTTGACGGCAGGCTGATTGACGGAAAGACTGATGTGAAAATGCTCCGCCGTGATGTGGGTATGGTATTCCAGTCATTCAACTTGTTTCCCATGTTCAGTGCTGTGGAAAACGTCATGTATGCGCCTGTCCATATCAACAAGCTGGATAAGAAACAGGCGAAAGAAGAAGCTATGGAGCTGCTTTCCCGCGTGGGCATGGCGGATCGGGCAAACCATTATCCGGGGGAGCTTTCCGGCGGACAGCAGCAGCGGGTGGCTATTGCCAGAGCACTTGCGATGAAACCGAAGATGCTCCTGTTTGATGAACCGACTTCCGCTCTTGATCCTGAACTCGTCGGTGATGTTCTCACCGTTATGAAAGAAGTGGCTCTTGAAGGTATGACCATGGCGGTGGTAACCCATGAAATGCAGTTTGCCCGCTCTGTTTCCAGCCGTGTGGTATTTATGGATAAAGGGTATATTGTAGAAGAAGGAAGTCCTGAGGAAATATTCAGCCGTCCACGGGAAGAAAGGACACAGATTTTCCTAAAGCGTTTGCTTCATACAGATATTTAAGGAGATTGTATTATGGATATAGTGTTTGAAACCGCTGTCAAATATAATGATATTTTTATGGCAGGCGCGAAGATAACGATCATTATTTCATTTCTGTCATGTTTCTTCGGACTTTTTCTGGGGGTAATTCTGGCCTTTATGAAGATTTCCGGTGTGAAAATATTGCAGGCTGTTGCTGCGGTATATGTAGAGGTCATCCGCGGCACTCCGGTACTTGTACAGATTTCCCTTGTGTTTTTTGGACTTCCGTTCCTTGGAATCCAGTTCCCTAATTTTGAAATATGGGGAGTGGATTTTGAAAGGCTGTCAGCCGGTGTGCTGGCACTGATATTAAACTCCGGCGCATACCAGTGTGAAATCGTCCGTTCCGGTATCCAGTCAATTCATAAAGGGCAGCTTGAAGCAGCCATGTCTCTCGGATTTTCGAAATGGGAATCTATGGTGCGGATTATTATTCCCCAGGCGATCAGAAATATCCTGCCGGTGATCGGTAATGAATTTGTTACCCTTATCAAGGAGTCTTCCCAGGTGTCCGTCATCGGCATGGCGGATCTCATGTATACGGCGGCGACCATTCAGGGAATCAGTTTCCAGCCTTTTCCTCCGCTTGTCATTGTCGCGGTATACTACTTCGTGATGACATTCTTTGTTTCTTCCTGTCTGCGTGTTCTGGAAATACGCCTGAAAGTACGATCGGTAAGGTAAGAAAGATGTCATACCGCATTTTCACGGCGGATAGAGCGGTGTATAATACATAAAATTGAGTCAGGGAAGGAGTTATTTAATGAAACATGCAGTTAGATCAGCGATTTTAGGATTAGCGGCCGTATGCGCGCTTGCCATTTCCGGATGCGGTGACAGCAGCAGGACGGCAGCACCACAGAATGCACAAGCTCAGGGAAACCTGATGCAGAAAATTAAGGAAAAAGGCAAGATTGTTGTAGGAACTTCTTCCGGTTACCCTCCCTATGTTTTTGTAGACGCCGCGAGTGGTGAAAAGAAGGTTATCGGACTTGATATCGAACTGGCACAGCAGATTGCCGATAAGTTAGGCGTGAAATTGGAAGTACAGGACATGGGGTTTTCTGCGCTTCTTTCTTCCGTGACGGCAAATAAAGTAGATATTGCGGTGGGTGGTATCTTTCCGACGGCGGAAAGGGAAAAGGCGATGGCTTTTCCAAATCCTATCTGCCGACGGAACAAAAGCTGCTGATCAGAAAAGATGATGCTGCGAAATATAAAACTGCAGCTGATTTAAAAGGAGCAGTTATCGGTGCTGAAAAGTCCACTACCCAGGAAGCCGCCGCCCAGAAAGTAGAAGGGGCAAAATCTGTGGGGCTGACAAGCGTTCCCGACGCGGTGCTTGAGTTAAAACACGGCAAGCTGAACGGCATTGTTTTAGAAGGGATTGTTGCGCGGCAGTACCTGATTTTTAATCCGGATCTTGTACTGGCTGATGTGACTTTTCCTGATGCAAAGAAGCTTTCTGCTGTCGCACTGCAAAAAGGAAATGATGACCTGGTTAAATTGATTAATGATGTGATTGATGAAAATATGAAAAATGGAAATTTTGAAAAATGGGTGGATGAGTATAGCAAGATCGCTGTTGAAAAAGCAAAATGACAAAAATGGAAAGGCGTTCCTTGGGGACGTCTTTTTATATGTGTAGAATGAGAGAATATGCATTTAGGGGAGGGGTTTATAATACTTACAAATTATAGAGAACTAAGAAATTAAATTTTATATGTATAATTATTGACATATATGAATAATTATGCTAATATACCTTTACACTACTAAAAAGAGCAATGCAGTATGTTGGAAAGGAGCGGAAAAAATGAATGCGAGGAAAATGATAAAAGCGGTGATTTTTGGGATAGCAGCTGCCGCGGCGCTGTCTGTTTCAGGCTGCAGCGATGGGAATAAAGCACCGGACCAGGGGGCTGTGCAGAAAGAAAGTCCGCTGATGCAGAAGATCAAAAAGCAGGGGAAACTTGTGGTAGGGACTGCTTCCGGTTATCCGCCTTATGAATTTATTGATACCTCTGTCGGTGAAAAGAAAGTTATCGGTATTGACATGGCGCTGGCGCAGAAAATAGCTGATGAATTAGGGGTGAAACTGGAAGTGCAGGATATGAATTTCCAGGCACTTCTCACTTCGTTGACCGGAGGAAAGGTGGATATCGCCATTGCGGGTATCAATCCGACAGAGGAACGTAAAAAGTCCATGGATTTCTCCGCGGATTACCTGCCGACAGAGCAGAAAGTTATCATTCGTAAGGCAGATGGCAGCCGATACAAAAAATTGGAAGACCTTTTCGGGAAAACCGTCGGCGTACAAAAATCGACAACCCAGGAAGCTCTTGCCAAAGAAAAGATTAAAGATGCGAAGATTGTTTCTTTAGCTCATGTGCCGGAAGTAGTGCTTGAATTGAAACAGGGGAAAGTGGATGGGCTTGTGGTGGAAGGGATTGTCGGCGGACAGTACCTTGTATTCAATGATGATCTTATGTTCTCTGAGGTAGAATTCCCGAATGCAGTGAAGAGTTCTGCTGCAGCGGTGCAAAAAGGAAATGAAGATGTGGTGGCTGTCGTCAATAAAGTCATTAAAGAAAATACAGACAATGGCAATTTTAAAAAATGGACAGATGAATACAGCAGAAAAGCCGTGGAAAATGCTGATAAGCAGTAAAGGAATTCAGCTATATAAGCATGAAAAAACTCACCTTATTCACAAGGTGGGTTTTTAATGTGGGATGCAGGCATAATATGATTTAATTTCTTTTGTTCTTGTATAATAGAAATGGCGGAAGAGATGCAGATGAGGAGGATGTTATGCGGCTGGACAAATTTCTTTCCGATATGAATATGGGGACGCGGACGGAATTGAAACGGGACATACGAAAGGGCGCAGTACAGGTCAACGGAGAAAAGATAACGGATCCCGGGTTTATGGTCAATGAAAATGATGAGATTATTTTTGCAGGAGAACCGGTACCCTATTTTCGTTATGAATACTATATGCTGAATAAACCGGCAGGTGTCATCACGGCGACAGAAGACCGGTATCAGAAAACAGTATTGGATTTTTTTGGAGAAAGGCGGCGCAAGGATCTGTCTCCGGTAGGACGGTTGGATAAAGATACCGTAGGACTTCTTCTGGTCACAAATGACGGCGGTTTTCATCATCGTCTGCTTTCTCCGAAAAAGCATATTGATAAAGAATATTATGCCCGCATTGACGGCAGGGTGGATGAGGCAGACAGGGAAAAGTTTGAGAAAGGTATTTATGTCGATGAAATATTTACGGCACTTCCTGCAAAACTCATGATTGACGGATATCGTGAAAGTGCTCTGGAAAGTGATTTTATGGATTTGGCAAACAGCCGGGCACCAAAATCGGCATTGGAAAACGGGGTAAGTGAAATTCGGGTTGTGGTGCAGGAAGGAAAATTTCATCAGATTAAGCGTATGTTTCATGCACTTGGAAAAGAGGTCATCTACTTAAGCGGATTCGTATAGGTTCTATTGTCCTTGATCCCACATTGGAAGAAGGTACATATCGGCGGCTTACTGCAGGAGAAGTAGCCGCTCTTGAAAAAAATGGACATATGTGAAATATCTTGTAGGAAGGCGGCGCAGTATGCTGTAGTATAATGAAAGAAAAGCGGTTTATGCGGTACATTGGTGCAACAGGGAGAATGATATGCTGATTTACTGTGTGGAAGATGATGAAAGCATCCGCGATCTGGTAGGCTACGCGCTGCGGGGGCAGGGATATGGCATGGAAGGATTTGGCTGTGCGGATGATTTCTACAAAGGGATGAAAAAGGCAGTACCTGATTTGGTACTGCTTGATGTCATGCTTCCCGGTGAAGATGGACTCAGCATTTTAAAAAAGATCAGAGAGTGGGAAGCAAATATACCGATTATCATGATGACAGCTAAAAGTAGCGAATTTGATGTGGTTCGCGGGCTTGATCTCGGTGCAGATGACTATGTAACAAAACCTTTCGGTATCATGGAACTGCTGTCGCGTATTCGTTCCGTCCTGCGGAGAAGTGGAAAAATGGCGGAGAAGAAAGGAGAATTGCTTTCCTTTGGAACCATCCGTGCAGATCGAAACCGCCATATAGTGACAGTGGATGAAAAAGAAGTGGCGGTCACGCTGAAAGAATTTCAATTATTATGCTACCTGCTCCTGAATAAAGGGATCGTCCTTTCTAGGGAGCAGATTATGCAGGCGGTGTGGGACATTCCTTTTGAAATGGAAAGCCGGACTATTGATATGCATATCATGAGCCTGCGGCAGAAACTGGGAGGTGAAGGTGCCGCTATACGGACCATTCGAGGCGTGGGGTATCGCCTGGGAGAGCGGGAGAAATAAAATATGATGGGAAGCATAGCGTTTATTTTGTAGGAAAGACGCAGAAAGCGGAGTATTGCAATCTTTTTGAATCACAAAAAAATATGAGCCGTTATTCATTCAGATTTGTCCTATGTAAAACGGCATTAAAAATCCCCGAAGATTCACTGCATCGGGGATTTTTGAAAAAAGAAAACCCCTGGTTAGACCAGGGGTTCAGTTGAGCTTTAGCGTTGAGTCTTTGATATAAAAAAAGCCTCCTAAGTATTAATATAAAATTGCGGCCTGTAAACTGCAGTTTTAATTAATAGAAGGAGGCTTTTCAACATGTCATATGAACATAGTTTAGCATATACAAAATGGGATTGTAAGTATCACGTAGTATTTGCCCCTAAATATCGGAGGAAGGTATTTTATGGACAGAAAAGATATGAAATAGGACAAATACTACGTGAACTTTGTAAATGGAAAGGAGTAACTGTATTATCGGCTGAAGCTTGTCCAGATCATATACATATGATGTTAGAAATACTGCCAAAGTATAGCATCTCAGGATTTATGGGATTCTTGAAAGGAAAAAGCAGCTTAATGATATATGAGAAATGGGGAAACATGAAGTATAAGTATAGGAATAGACAGTTTTGGTGTAGAGGATACTATGTGAGTACGGTGGGAAACAAGAGAAAGTGATAGAAAGATATATAGAAAACCAGTTAAAAGAAGATGCAATGAGTGAGGAATTAACATTGAATTTTGAAGACCCGTTTACGGGTAGCAAGAAGTAGGATGCAAGTGAACAGGCCGCAAGCGCGTAGACGCGCCGCTGGTAAGATAGGCCCTTGGGCCGCATAAGAAGAACCACCGGCTATGCCGGTGGGTTTCCTCTTTTAAATTATATATCATATATCGGATGTATCCACATCTATATGATTCAGATCAGGCAGTTTGATGATTCGATTTGCGATTTTTTCTGCCAGATATTTGTTGTGGGTGATGGCAATGAGCGTTATGTTATTTTGCTTCGCATATTTCAGGACATAGTTCCATATGTGTGCCTGGTTCAGTGCGTCAAGCATGGTGGTCATCTCATCACAAATTAGAAGTCTGGTGTTTTTTCGCAGAGCCCGCGCCACGCAGAAACGTTGCAGCTCACCGCCGGACAGTTCATTGGGCCATCGGTCATACCATTTTTCCTGAATGCCTATTTCTTTTAGCACGTCTTCTTCCGGTATGCCTGGTTCATAAAGAATATCTTTCATTTTCCATCGGGGATTCACTGCCTGTTCAGGATGCTGGTAAATAAGCTGGACAGGACAAAATCCTGATTTTGGCAATGGTTTTCCTTCAAAAAGAATCTCACCTTCTGTTGGCTTCAGAAATCCCGAAATCAGCTGTGCCAAAGTACTTTTTCCGTAACCGCTCGGACCCAGGAGTACGATGATTTCCCCTTCTTTAACGGAAAAACTGATATTTTTCAGTACATAAGGGCCCCGGTTATATCGGAAACAGATGCTTTTTACATCAAGTATGTTCACAATTACACCTCATTCCTGCTTCATCAACTTCCCATGTCGCACTGCAGGCTCCGCATCGGGGACATACATCCAGACGGAAACCGTTCTGGGGGAGTGCGGCGAAAAGAGCTCTGCTGTATGGGTGTTTCAGTCCCTCGCCGTCTCCTGTGAAAGTGCTTGTGTCGGCGGTTTCAATGATGCGTCCATCGTGGAATATGGCGATAGAGTCGGCGATATGGATCGCGAGGTCGATATCGTGGGTGATGAGAATGATTCCTCGGCCTTCATTGGCGATACTGCGAAAATCCTGTAATGCTTTAACCGCTGTATCCAAATCAAGACCGGGGGTAGGTTCGTCAGCGATGATGAGTTCAGAATTCCCCACAAGAGCGGTGGAAAGCAGGATTCTTCTTGCCATACCTCCGGAGAGCTGGAAAGGGTAAAGCTTATCGGTACCCTCTTTCAGGTGAAAATGTTTGAAGAGTTTTTCCTGAAGTGCCCGAACTGCTTTGCCCTGAATGCCTTGTACCTGTTCTCCTACGGGCATGAGCGGATCAAGGAAAGAAATGGATTGAGGAATAAAAGCCATCTTCTTACCGCGGATTTCTTCTATCTTCTTTTTTGTAAGTTTTTCTCCTTTGTAATAGAAGGTGCCGCCTGTTTTTGCATTATCAGGGAGAATCCCCATGACCGCATGGGCAAGGAGACTTTTCCCGGAACCGCTGGAACCTACGATAGCGAGAATTTTTCCTTTTTCTAAAGTGAGGCTCATGTCCTTTACAGCAGTAAAAATAACTTTCTGTAATTTGGCATCATAACTTTCAAAGCTGACGGAAAGATGGCGGACGTCAAGGAGCGTATTCATTTGTTCTGTCATAATTCCTCCTATTTCCGCGCACTGTGGGGGTCAATATAAATTTTCATATAATCGCCGATGATATCAAACAGCTGTACGGTAATGAGCAGTGCAATACCCGGGAATACTGCGAGCCACCACATACCGGCGGAAAGATATTTCATGGATTCTGAAAGGATAATTCCAACCGCAGGCGTATCCAGAGGAAGACCGTAACCAAGGAAGGTAATTCCTGCTTCATGAAGGATGGCATGGGGAAACAGCAGTATCAGGCCGACTATATATTGTGGAAAAACATGGGGAATAATATGCCGGACTGCGATATACCATGAACTTTTTCCCATGTGCCTCGAAAATTGGACGTACTTGGCGGAACGTACCTGCATGACTTCCGCTCTGACTACACGGGTCAGCGCCGGCCAATGTGTAAGAGCCACACCGGTGATAACGCCGCTGGCGCCGCCGTTGCAGGCGATGGAAATTAAAATAAGAAGAATCAGGTGAGGGACACCCATACAGAGATCGACGAGGTAGTTAATGATATAATCTACTTTTCCTCCGTAAATAGCAGACATGCTTCCCAGTACGAGAGCGATAAAAGAACTCAATACAGCAGAAAGAAGTCCGATTTGAATACTAAGTGAAAGGCCGCTGATTGTTCGATAGAACATATCCCGTCCTAATTGGTCAGTACCGAATAAATGGACGAGCGAGGGAGAAAGCCGTTTAGCAGCGTAATTTGGTCCATAAAGTTCAGGATTCATAAAAAATCCCCACAGACATACGGCAATGAGAATGAAAAGTCCGGAAAAAATGATAAGCAGAACTTTACGACGAGGGTTAAAAAAGGGAAGCGGGGCCAGAGATATTTCCTTTTCAGGCATCGAGATTACCTCCTTCCCTGATGCGGGGGTCAATAATACCATAGGCAATATTTGCCATCATGTTGCCTGCAAATACAAAAAGCGCACTGAAAACAGCAACACCGAGGAGCATAGGCGCGTCTCCGTGCAGTCCTGCGTGGGTGGCGGCATTTCCCAATCCGGGATAGGAGAAGACCTGCTCTGCAAGTACAGATCCGCCAAAAAGTTCACTGATGTAGGCAAACTGCAAGGTGACAGCAGGAAGGCATATATTTCGGAGACCATGGCGCATAATAATCTGTTTTGTAGATTCACCGCGCGCTTTGGCAAAGAGAACATAGTCACTTTCCATGATGTCGATCAGCTTTTGCCTGGTATGAAGGCAGATATAAGAAATTTCAGAGATGCTTAATGTCAAAGCAGGGAGTATAAGATGATGGAGTCGTTCCATGACGGTGACTTGGGAAGACAGTTTTCCTGCCGGTGCTGCAAGACCCAGAGGGAACCATTGCAACTCCACTGCGAAAATGACAAGCATTACCAGTCCGATCCAGAATACGGGGGTGGATGCAAAGAGAAGACTGACCGTTTTGATGATATTGTCTAGGATACTGCCTCTATAAGTACCTGAAATAACGCCAAGTGTAAAACCAAGAATGCCTGAGAGTATCCACGCAGTGCCCATGAGAATTAAAGACGCCTGAAAACGTTCTTTCAGCACTTTGCTGACGGGCTCATGGTAGCTGATGGAATCTCCCATATCACCGGAGATAAAATGCGTGCCCCAGGTAATGTACCGCTCTACAGGCGATTTATTGAGCCCCCCATTCTTCTTCAATTTTTGCTCTCTGTTCTTCGGATATGCTGATTTCTCCCAAATAGGAATCAACAGGGTTCATAGGGGAAGAAGTAATCAGAAAAAAGCTGATCATAGTAATTGAAATCAAAAGGAAAATCATTCGGACAAATGATGTAATAATATATCGGATGTTCACTATATAATCCCTTTCTTTGAAAAATATGCGGAGTTATTTGCTATCCCAAGTCCATTCATTCATGTTTTCAATGATGGAAATCCCCTGTCCTCTGGTGATGGTTTTTCCATATTCAGGAATGTGCAGGCCATCTTTGACAAAGTAGGTGAGAGAGGGGAATGAAATACGGAGAGAAGGGATATCCTTATCTGTCAGATTTTGTGCATTGATCCAGTGCATATAAGATTCTTCCCTGTTGTTGGAAGCGATGGCTGCATCAATTTCGGCATCGACCGCCGTATTACGGTAAGAAGACGGATTGTTGATTATCTGTTTCCCAATCTGGGAAGAATGGAATTGACGATAGAAATCAATCGGATTCAAATCAACAAAAGACCAGCAGGTCGGGGTATGCCGGGCTTTTCTGGCCTCCGCCCATGCTTCCGACTTGGCTATGATATGGATACCGAGAGGCTTTGCATTTTCTGCAAGTGCTACGACTGTATTGTAACGGGCAAGATCATTGCTTCGTCCGGTAACGGTAAATTCGGCTTTCACGCCATTCTTTTCGCGGATGCCGTCACCATCGGTATCTTTCCATCCGGCATCTTCCAGAAGCTTTTTCGCTTCCTCGACACGGTTATCCTGGAACGTATATTTGCTGCTCCATGGAGCCTCCGGGCTGGTGCTGAATGCCGGTGTTCCGCAGCCGCTTAATGCATTATCGATAATGGCTTGCCTGTTAATGCCGATATTCAATGCCTGGCGGATGGCGATGTCGCTGGTGACATTATTTCCGACAATTTGTCCATCTTCCGTTGTTTCCGGGATGACGGGAAGATTAATGGAGAAGCTATCGATGGTAGGTTTTGTGAGTACTGTCATATGATCCACTTTAGTCTTGGAGGACTCTGCATCTACATAGACCAGGTCAAGCTGTCCCGATTTGGCGGAAGCAAGAGCAGCATCCTCATCGACTTTCAAAATGGTAATTTTCTTAAAAGGAGATTTTTTGCCATAGTAATATTCATTTGGAGCAAGGATAAGCTGCTGATCCTTTTTGAAATCAAGTACCTTCCAGGCGCCGGAGCCGATTGGTTTATCACCGTAGGTATCCGTATACGCATGGGCAGGGACGATACCGATTTCAGTGAGGCTGTACGGGAAAGTGGACCAGGGCTTTTTCAGATGGAATACAACAGTATAGTCATCTTTTGCTTCTACGGAATCAAGCATGCTGAGGTCAGCAGCGGAAGCTCTTTCTTTTGTTTTATTGAAAGTGAATACGATATCTTTTGCTGTGAGTGTTTTACCATCGGCAAATTTAGCGTCTTTCCTGATTTCGTAAGTGTAAGTCAGCCCGTCGGCACTGATGGTTTCTTTTGTTGCCAAATCATTGACCAGCTTATTATCTTTGCCTACTGTAAGAATATGGCTGTGGAAAATATCCGGATGCCATACACCGTAACCTATGGTGGGATCAAATTTCCCTGCAACCATATTTCTTCCTACCGTAATGGTCAGTTCATCTTTCTGTGCGGTTTTTGAGGGGGTGTTATCAGTGCCGCAGCCTGTTAATGATAAGGCTCCAATAAGCAGTGCGGCTAAAATTTTTTTCTTCATAAGAACTCCTCCTTGATTCGAAAAAATATCCTTATTCTATGATAAATTAGGATAATTAGAATAATCTTCTCTATTATATACTGTATCATGAAAAAAAAAACAGTATATGTATGGAGAATAACCGTAAAAATTAAAAAGAAATGAATGTAATTCAATAAAAGAAATAGGATGACGTGTAAAGTGACCGCTAAAATCGGCTAAATGGAAGTTTGGTATCGGATATTCCTTTTCGACATATATAAAATATAAAACGATAAATATAAACAGAACAAACATTCTGTTTAATGGTATAATGAAATAGAATATTTGTTTGGAGGGGTTCCATGGAAATTGGTGAGAAGTTGAATATACTGGCAGATGCGGCAAAGTATGACGTGTCCTGTTCTTCCAGCGGGTCATCAAGAAAAAATATGGCCGGCGGCTTGGGAAATGCTAAGTACAGCGGAATATGCCATACCTGGACAGCAGATGGGCGGTGTATTTCTCTCTTGAAGATACTGATGACGAATGCCTGTATTTACGACTGCGAGTATTGTGTGAACAGAAAGAGCCATGACATACTGAGGGTGTTTCTTTCGCCTGAAGAAATCGCGACGCTGACTATAGAGTTTTATCGGCGGAATTATATAGAGGGGCTGTTCTTATCTTCCGGGATTATCCGCTCGCCCGATTATACGACAGAACTGCTCATTAAAACGGCAAGGATTCTTCGCGAGCGGGAGCATTTTAATGGATACATCCACATGAAAGGGATTCCCGGTACGGATTCCAAGCTTTTGAATGAACTGGGGCGCTATGTAGATCGTGTGAGTGTAAATATTGAACTGCCATCGGAAAAGGCATTAAGGCTTTTAGCTCCGCAAAAATCACGGGATGCGATCATGGCACCCATGAAGTTTTTTCGGGATCGAATTGCCGAGCAAAAACAGGAGAGATCGAAAAGGGCACCTGCCTTTGTGCCAGCCGGGCAGACGACACAGCTTATCGTGGGAGCAAGCGGAGAGAGCGACCGGGATATTCTTCATCTGACGGAGGGGCTGTATCGTGTAGCGAAGTTGAAGCGTGTCTATTATTCGGCCTATGTACCTGTAATGGCAGGTAAAAATCTGCCGGTCATTGCAAGGCCGCCGCTCCTGAGGGAGAACCGACTGTATCAGGCGGACTGGCTGCTTCGGTATTATGGGTTTTCTGCAGAAGAAATACTGACGGAAAAGGAACCGGATTTTGATATGGATTTGGATCCTAAATCCTGCTGGGCTATGCGCCATCGGGAGTTGTTTCCTGTGGAAATCAACCGCGCCCCTTATGAAATGATTTTGCGTGTGCCGGGAATCGGTGTGATAAGCGCACGAAGAATCGTAAGGATGCGGAGGAATCAATTTGTATCACCGGATGATGTAAAACGGGCAGGGGCGGTCTGGAAGCGGGCGAAGCATTTTGTGACCTGCGGAGGAAAGTATGACGGTATGGGAGATGCTGATACGGAGAATTTAAGAAAGGCACTCCTGTCGAAGCGGGCAGGAAGAAAAATGATGCAGATGAGTCTATTTTCCGGGCAGGTATGAGATGAAATATGTATATGACGGTACATTTGCAGGATTCCTGTCAGCGGTATATCGTATTTACCATGACGGCACGGGTCAGATGGGATCTATCAGCGCATCGCGGGGGAGTGGGGATCTTTTTGGGGAAGAAACAGAAGTGGCGACGGATATAAATCATGCGGAAACCGTGGCGGATGCATTTCTTAAGAGTTGCGGGACGGCCGCCTTCCGATGGTTGTACCGCGCTTTTTTATGTGATGAACGACAGTGAGGAACATCTTTTTTGACTATGTACGCCGCGGATTCAAATGGGGGAAATCTATTTATACCCATCAGGGGGAAGTCTGGATGTGGGAAATTCTCAGGCGTTCCCAAATGGCGGGGAATGAAGCGGAAAAATTCAAGGGGATCGTAAGGTTCAGCGAATTGGCGGAGGGAATGCTTTATGCGCCCATTCATCCGACGCATCATGTGCTGCCCCTCATTGTCCGTCATTTTCAAAAACGGCTTTCCTGTGAAGAATGGGCAATTCATGATGTGGGCCGGCATGTGGCTGCTTATTATGATGGGAAGCAGGTTACGATTGTTCGTGTGGAAAGTTTGAAAACGGATATAGCCTATAGCCAAGATGAAGAGGGCTTTCGACAGCTGTGGCGCGATTATTACCGTCATATGGCAATCCGGGAAAGAAATAACCCTACCGCACAGCGTTCGTTCCTGCCAAAAAAGTATTGGGCTTATCTGACAGAAATGAGCGGAAAAACGTAGGATAGCGAAAGAGGATCATGTCATCGCAGGGAAGTTGTACAGCGAGCGAAAAATAGTTGGGATGTTTTTCCCGGTGGTACTTGCAGAAAGGAAAGTATTCGTGGTATCACTAAAAGAGAAGCAGTCGATGAGATCACGCAGCCGGCTTTCTATACGGGATGTCCGAAAGCATGGGCGGCATTTGGAATGGTGAAAGAGGTGTATGCAGTTGAAAATAAGATTCTCATTGCGTATTATTCCATGACCTCACATACAAGACGCGTAGCGGAACTGATTCAAAATGCGGTCGGCGGGGAATTGGCATCCATACGGACGAAAGAAACGTATTCTTCCGATTATGAAGCGATGGTGGAACAGGGGCGTAGGGAAGTGAATAAAGGATTCCTTCCGGTCTTAAATGAGTTCCCTGTGGATATAGATGCCCGCCATATGATTTTTCTGGGAACGCCGGTGTGGTGGTACAGTATCGCTCCGGCGATGAAAAGTTTCCTGAAAAACCATGACTTAAGAGGAAAGATTATCTATCCCTTTGTTACTAATGAAGGATGGGCCGGGCATGCCCTGCAGGATTTTGCAGCCAGCCTTTCAGGGGGCTGTGTCAAATCCGGAATGAATGTAAAATTTTCCGGCGATATCTTAATTACAAGAGGTGCAGATCCGGGAACTGGGCAAAAGAAGCTATGAAAGATATTTTCTGAAAGAAAGGGGAAGAAAATTATGAAAATCCTTACTGTGTATTTTTCAAAAACGGGACATACAAAAGCGATTGCGGAAATGATTCATAAGGCGGTGGGCGGAGAACTCGGTGAAATCCGTACAAAGAGGAGTTATGCTCCTTCTTACGGTATGGCAGTCCTGCAGGGGGGATTGGAACAGTTGAGAAAATCGCTTCCCGAATTGGCAGAAATGCCTGAAACTGCAGAGTACGATGTCATATTTGTTGGATCTCCCGTATGGTGGTTTACGCTTACGCCTGCTGTAAAAAGTTTTATCAGCAAAGCAGAATGGAAAGGGAAGCGGATATATCCTTTCTTTACAAGCGGCGGGCAGCCGGGAAAGACGGCAAATGATTTTAAAAGATTGTTGGAAGATAAAGGCGCGCTGGTAGGCGGTTCTTTATCAGTGCCGTATAAGAGGAACCTGCCGCAGAGGCCGGTGGATGAAATTATCCGCTGGGCGGAGGAAAATAAGTTTGAGGAGTAGATGAAAGGATAGTATGGCATATAAAAAAGTAATGGCAGCAGTGTTTGCGGTAACGCTCTTTCTGGCAGGCTGCGCGGGCAGTACGGATAAAGGTACTTCCCAGGCGGCTGTCCCGTTGAAGGAGACGATGAATCCGATATCTGTTCGACAACTGGTAGCCGCAGATAATGAACACAACCGCACAATCATGTTTCAGTTGCTGAAGTCGGTGGAAGCGTTTGTGGAATATCGTGAAAAGGAAATGACAGAATTTTTTCTGTTTCTGCCAAAGGTGCTGCTCTCAAAGGAAATAATGGCATAACGGACAGTTATATATATACGGCGGAATTGAAAGATTTGAAGAAAGGTGCGGCATATGAGTATCGTACACGTACCGGAAATACTGTAAGCAGCTGGATGGATTTCAGGACCGATGACGGCGGCACTTTTAAGACGGTGATTTATCCTGATTCCCAGAGTGCGGATTATACAGGCTGGTCAAAGCTGGCAGCCAAAGCGTATGAATTAAATAAAGATGCCGCGTTTTTTGTCAGTATGGGTGACTTGGTAGATAATGGACAGGATGAATACCAGTGGCAGGCATGGATGCGCTCTATGAAAGGGATTATGGATACCATTCCCGGTGCAGTGGTGATGGGGAATCATGAAGATTATTCTCTCGATTGGAAAATGGCAAAACCGGACAGATATCTGGCTCATTTTCATTTGCCGAATAATGGAGATGCTGATTATAAAGACCATTTCTACTCTTTTGATTGGGGAGATGTGCATTTTACCGTACTGGACACACAGCTTAATGAACTAAAAGAATGGTATCCTGATTTGTTCGAAAGAGAAAAAAGAAATGGGCAGCTGATGATTTGGCAAGGACCGGTAAAAAGTGGAAAGTTGTTTTGATGCACAAGGATCCTCTGCAATATGCCTTTGCAGAAAGGGAAGGCAGAGAAGAAGGATTTTCTCCGGAAGGACAGGAATTTATGCCTGTCTTTGATGCAAGCCGTGTGGATCTGGTTTTGTCTGCCCATCTGCATACGTATAGGGATCGTGGACGCATTTATGACTTCAGGCGTGCGGAAACAGGACCTTGCTATATCATTACCGGGGTGGCCGGGGATGTGCGCTATCCGGGGTTGTGGAAAGCACATTCGTTGGACATCTATTCTGCACCACAGCCGGAAACCGATAATTACCTTGTCATGGAAGCGGGAGAAGATGCTCTTGTTGTTACAGGCTATACTTCGGATGGGCAGGAAATGCATAAGTCCGTTATAAGGAAATAATATATGGTACAGAAATGGCTGATTGATCCGATAGGAAACAATCGGTCATTTTTGAATAAACCGGAAAGTATTACAGGTAAATACAGGTGCTTTATAGAAAGTGGAGAGGAATGTGAAAAAATTTTCTGACGTATATCTAATTCATTCTTGACATTGTTACAGTTGTGTAGAATAATCAAGGATAATCAAAACATGTGCGTAAAAATACGTGCGGAGAATGGAAGGGGTTGGAGTTATGGCAGAAACAGCTTGGTCACTGGTACCACCGGTTATAACGATTGTTTTGGCGCTAGTTACCAAAGAAGTTTATATGTCACTGGCAATCGGTATCTTCATTGGAGCGTTTATGTTCACGGGATTCAATTTCCTGGGGGCGATCGACACCATGTTTGATATCATGTCGAATAAGGTTGGAGGGAATGTGAATATTCTCGTATTCCTGGTTCTTTTGGGGATTATTGTTTCAGCGATTCAGAAATCGGGAGCTTCTCAGGCGTATGGTAATTATGCAGCGAGGAAGATTAATGGGAAACGATCCGCACTGCTGGTTACTTTTTTCCTGGGGCTTTTAATTTTTATTGATGATTATTTCAACTGTCTTACGGTCGGTACGGTTATGAGACCTGTTACAGATAAGTTTAAAATCACCCGTGCAAAACTGGCGTATATCATTGATGCTACGGCGGCTCCGATCTGCATTATTGCTCCGGTTTCCAGCTGGGCAGCAGCTGTATCGTCTTCTCTTCCTGAAAACAGCGGAATTGACGGGTTCTCTTTATTTCTGCATACGATTCCGCTGAACTTGTATGCGTGGCTTACCATTATTTTTATGCTTTTTATCATTTTTCTGAATAAAGATTTTTCCCGCATGGCGGCTTTTGAAAAGGAAAGCGGAAGTACGCTGGTGATTCCTGCGGAATATGCAGATGATGAATCTACAGCTCCTGTAGGAAATGGACGAATTATGGATCTTGTGCTTCCGCTGCTTGTACTCATTGGAAGCTGTGTTTTCGGTATGCTTTATACCGGCGGTATTTTGGAGGGGAAGAGTATTATTGATGCTTTTGCTGAATGTAGTTCAGCGAAAGGTCTTGTGATGGGTTCCTTCATGGCTCTTGTTTTTACTCTTATCCTTTATGTACCCAGAAAAATTCTTGATTTTACAACATTCTGTTCCTGTTTTGTTGATGGATTTAAGCAGATGGCTTCCGCAATCTTTATTCTTTGTCTCGCGTGGACTCTTTCCGGTGTTTGCGGTGAAGATTACCTGAATATCGGCGGGTATGTAGGCGGTGTTGTCAGCGGTAATCAAACTGTGGCGATCATGCTCCCTGCGATGTTCTTCCTCGTGGCGCTTGGTCTCGCTTTTGCAACGGGTACTTCCTGGGGAACGTTTGGTATCTTGATTCCTATTGTTCTTGCAATCACGGGAACAGATATGAATCTGGCAACGATAACGGTTGCCGCTGTTTTAGCAGGGGCTGTCGGCGGAGACCATGTATCTCCGATTTCCGATACTACAATTCTTGCTTCTGCCGGAGCGCAGTGCAACCATATCGACCATGTGTCTACACAGATTCCCTATGTACTTTGTGTTTCCTCCTGCTGCGTAGCCGGTTATATTGTGGCCGGCGTAACGGGAGAAGGTCTCTTGGGAACGTTTTCCGGTATCATTCTGCTGGTACTTATGATGGCAGGAATCTACAAGTTTAAAATGAAGTGATTATAAATAAAAGACAGGACTCCTTGAGGGTCCTGTTTTCGATTGGCTGTTATTTAAAAGTTATTGCAGTTTCTCCTTGGTTTTAATAATAAGGCTAAAGAGAATAAGAAACGTCATAAGTGCTGTGATGGCCGCCGCCCAGGCGATACCGATACGGGCTATGGCGGCAAAAGAGAATTCTATAGGAAATAATATGACTGTCAGGATACCTGCGGAGATATATCCTATAGCAAGAATCTGGATTTTCCGGCGGAAAAGTAAAGAGAAAAGAAATCCCGCCAAAAGGCCGAGAAGTCCTGTGGGGAAAAGACAGTCGTATTTCCAGGCGATTAAAGACAGAAGGGAAAGAAGAAGAGAATATTTCATAAGACCTCCAGTATGATTTTGTGATTGTCACTTATTATATGACAGATGCAGGAGAAAAAAGAAGTATTTTCATATAGAAATCAGTGCGCATCAAGCTCTGTCTGGGACGGGGAGAAAATCAATTTTGTGTGATATACTATTTTTATGAATGCAGAAAATAAGGAGAATAAAATGCATAATGAGCAAAAAGTAACAAAGTCCGTCTATTGGATCGGGAGCAATGATTTTATTACACCTCGTTTTGATAATTATATTCCTTTGGAACGGGGAATTTCGTATAATTCATATTTTATTGATGATGAAAAGACCTGTATTCTTGATGCGGTGGATAATGCAGCGCGTGATTTATTCCTGGGGAATGTGAAAGAATTACTTCATGACCGCCCGCTGGATTATATCATCGTAAATCACATGGAGCCTGATCATTCCGGTTCTTTGCTGGAACTGGCAAAGCGGTATCCGGAAGCAAAGATTTGCGCGACGCCGGCAGCGCTGAAAATGTTTGAGCAGTATTTTCATGAACCCATGGCGGAAAGATATATCAGGACAAACGAATTGGTGATCGACCTGGGGCACCATAAGATGAGATTTATTCCAGCGCCGATGGTTCATTGGCCGGAGGTAACTTTTTACCTATGAGGAAACGGAAAAGATTCTTTTCTCTGCTGATGCGTTTGGTACTTTCGGCGTGCTCCACGGAAGTGTTTTTTCCGATGATACAGATTATGAAGAAGAGTATCTTGAAGAAGCGCGGCGTTACTATATGAGTATTATTGCTAAATATGGTGCACAGGTACTGAGGACTCTTCAAAAGACAGAAAACCTTGATGTATCCATGGTTTGTCCTCTTCATGGCCCTGTGCATCGGACAGAAGCCGATATTTCCCGTATAATGAATTTATACCGTCAGTTAGCATCGTGGATGCCGGAGTATCGTTCCGCAGCGGTTTGTTTTGCATCGGCTTATGGGAATACGGCATTTGCTGCACAGCGCCTCGCGTTCTTCCTGGGGCAAAAGGGAGTCCGCCATTTGAAGTTAATTGATCTTTGCACGATACCTGTCAGTTACGCATGGGCAGAAGCAATGAGGCGGAGCCATCTCGTTTTGGCAGCGCCGACATTAAATATGGATCTTCATCCGATGATGCAGAATTTCCTTCATGAATGCAGCGTGATGGGGCTGCAAAACCGGACAGTGTCTGTTATCGGCAACAGCAGTTGGGTGCCTGATATAAGTGTGAAGAAGATAACTGGAACGATCGTCGGCTGGAAGAACTGTACAATTCTTGGCGATGCGGTAAATATAGCATCTGCTGTCGGCGCAAAGGAAGACAGGGAACTGGAAGTGCTGGCAGGTATACTGGCGCAGGACATTTTAAAATAATGAAAGCATAAGGCGTAATATGAACTGGAAATATGTAATGGCAGCCGCTTGTTTTATCGGGGCGCTGCTTGCGGGAGGTTGTGGAAAACCGTCTGTCCATGTAATGGCGGTAAAAATGGAGAAAGTTCCTTTTGCGATGGAAACAAGGGTGGTGCCTGAAGCGCTTCATATAGCGCCTGTCATTCCATCTGTTTCAGGGGGTCTTATTTCCGGTTTGCCGGAAGTAGGACAAACGGTAGAAGCAGGGGAGGTACTCTTCCAAATTGATTCGTCCCAGTATGAATCACAGGCTTCCGCACTGCAGGCACAAATTTCTGCTTCTTCACCCGTGGTGTACGGCGCGGCTGCTCCCGTGGATGATAACAGTATAGAAGCATCGCTTTGCGGCAGGGAATCATTACCCGCGCGGAATATGATAAAATACAGGGAAGAAAAAGTGTTCCCCAAGAGGTTTCGAACAGCTCGGCAAACCCCGGGATTGGCGGAAGCACTTGCTTCTGTAGAACGGGCTATTGCGGCCTGTACGGTACGCGCACCTATCAGTGGTACGGTTTCTCAGGTATATCTTGGTGATACGAAGATAGCGGCAGCCGGGCGGCCGGCTTTGCTTATCCGCCAAAACACGCCGGTTATTGCGGAGATAAGTCTTCCGTCTGAACTGGATTCCGCGATGGAGAAAATGAAAGAGGAAAAAACACTTACCGTCTTCTTCTCTTCTGCAGATAAATCGTGGTATGGAGAACTAAAAAAACAGCCCAATGAAAATGGGGAAAGATATACTTCTTACAAAGTGCAGACAGATAACCCGGATGGAGAAATTAAAATCGGTGAGCCTTATACCGTTCGTTTGCAAAGCACGGAACCGGTGCCGTATATCGTGATTCCCCGGTCTGCGATTATCGGTGAAAATACGGTGGCTGTTATAAGGGATGATTTTCTTGTGGACTTGAAAACAGTCAATGTGGCTTATGTGGAGGATGAAAAGGCATTCCTTTTGGATGGTCTTCAGGAGGGGGAGCGTGTAGTCACAGATCCGACTGACAAGCTTGAAATGGGAATGCAGGTAAGTACGATATCAGTGAATTAAAGGATCATGTTCCTTTTGTTTTTTATGGTGGCAGATTAGAATGAAATGGAGTCGGGAAGATTATACAGGTTCAGCGGTAGAGACTGCTAAGCGTCTGATTGGTGCAGTTCTGGTGCATGAGACGAAAGAAGGAATTACGGCAGGAAGAATTACCGAATGTGAAGCATATGGAGGATTCTACCGGGGAAAACCGGATGACGGCGCCCATTCCTACAAGGGGCTTACGCCAAGGACACAAGCTATTTTTGGAGAAGGCGGGCATATTTATGTATATATGATTTATGGGATGTACTGGTGCATGAACGTGGTCTGCGGCTATGAAGGGGATGGATATGCCGTTCTTCTCCGTGCGTTGGAACCGTTGGAAGGGAAAGATCTGATGGAAAAACGTCGGGGAAAAGCAAGAGGAAGGCTGCTTACCGCAGGCCCGGGCCGTCTTACAATGGCAATGGGCATTGATAAATCCTTTTATGGGGCCGATCTGGTGCATGGAAGCATACATATAGAGGATGGGAAGGAAAAGGCGCAGGTGGAACGGTCCAAGCGGATTAATATTGATTATGCCCGGTATGGAAAAAACTTCCCCTGGCGGTTTACGATGAAAGGCAGTCTTTGGATTTCCAAGTAAAGGGGCAGAGCAGCATGCAGTGTATTTCGCATTATGAATCACCTTTAGGGGCAATCACGCTGGCAGCTGATGAAAAAGGTTTAACAGGTCTCTGGTTTGACGGAGAAAAGTATTTTGGAAATACGCTGGAAGCAGAGTATGAAGAAAAGGAAACCGTCATTCTGAAGAAAGCGGAAAAATGGCTGGATACGTATTTTATGGGACGGTGTCCGGAGAAAAAGCTTCCGCTCCACTTACAGGGGACAGAATTTCAAAAAGCGGTTTGGGCAATTCTTTTAAATATTCCTTACGGACAGACGGAAACTTATGGTAAGATTGCGGAAGAAATCGCGAGGGGCAGGGGAAGAGAACATATGTCGGCGCAGGCAGTCGGAGGCGCAGTAGGGCATAATCCTGTTTCCATTATTGTGCCGTGCCATCGGGTCGTAGGCGCTGATGGGAATTTGACGGGATATGCAGGAGGAATTGAAAGAAAAATCGCTCTCTTGCAGCTTGAAGGGCACTCCATGGAATCCTTTTACCGGCCGCGAAAGGGAACAGCATTATAAATATAGTTGAATCTCCGTACTCAGGCGGGGGTTTTATTTTGCGCCGGATATTTCCGTGAGGGGTAAGACTTAAGCTTTGTGGTAAAAAACAGGTGTTTCCAGTATAATAATAAAAATATAAAACTGGTCGAGGAGCAGGATTGATGAAATTACTCCGGTTGATTTTGCAGGGGTTCAAGTCCTTTGCCGATAAAACAACAATTGAATTTGCTGACGGTATGACGGTTATCGTGGGACCGAACGGCTGCGGGAAAAGTAATATTTCCGATGCTGTCCGCTGGGTTTTGGGTGAACAGAATGTCCACAATCTCCGCGGGCAGAAAACGGAAGATATCATTTTCTCCGGGGCAGAAGGAAGAAATCCGAAAAATGCGGCGGAAGTTACCATGGTATTGGATAACAGCGCCCATGAATTTCTTTTGATACGGCGGAGGTGTCCATTACCCGCCGCGTCCTCCGGAATGGAGAAAGTGATTTTTATATCAATAAACGGAGCTGCCGCCTGAAGGATATACAGGAGCTTCTGGCGGATACCGGTCTTGGGAAAAGGATCAATGGCCATCATCGGGCAAAACCGGGTGGATCAGGTTCTGACGTCCCGTCCGGAAGACAGGCGTCTCATTTTTGAAGAAGTGGCGGGGATCAGTTTATTCCGCATGAGAAAAAACGAGGGGCTTCGGAAACTGGAAAAAACGGCAGAGAATATGGAGCGTGTCCGTGACTTGGTGGCACTTCTTGATGAGCAGCTGGGACCGATGAAAGAGGCTGCGGAAAAATCTAAAATTTATAAGGCTCTCTCCAAAGACAGACGTGCAGTGGAAGCGACAATGTCACTTCTCCGGCTGACATCGGTGGGGCGGATGATCGCCCGGTATGAAAACGAGTATAATTCTCTTGCAGATCAGGATGTAAAGTGGCAGACGGAACTTGCCCGTTATGCAGAAGCGAAGGCAAAAATCGAAAAAGAGGAAGTGGAACAGCAGGAAAATCTGCGTAAGGCCGGCGCCGACTCTGCAGAAAAGCAGCGATTGATGGAGACGCTCCGCGGAGATTACCGCGTCAAGGAAGAAGCACTTCGTCATGCGGAGGAGGAGTCTGTCCGTTTAAAAGAAGATGAAGAAGACCAAACCGAAGCGGAAAATGAATTGAAAGAAGAAATGCGTGAAATGCTGGCAGAGCTGGCGGAGGCGGAGTCTCTCCTTCTGGAGAAACAAACATTGCTTAAAGCGGAAGAGGAAAAGCGTCGCATTGCAGAAAGTGAGCTTCTAACAGCGGAAACGGCTTATCAGGATGCACTGGCAGTCAACCGCCGAAGGCTGGCGGAAAAGGAAAGCCTGGAACGGGAAATAGAACAGGGGAACCGTGAGAAAGTTCGTCTTACAGAAGAGAAAGAAAAGTTTAAAGCGGCCGGATTGGAATTGTCAGAAAAGAGAAAGATGACGGAAATCCAGGTAGAGAATCTGACGGCTGAAGAAGCATCTGTTCGGGAAAAGATGACAGTGCTGGAAGAAAACGGCAAAAACGACGGCATTCGTTTAAAAGAAGCGCAGGATAAACAGTTCCGACAAATGAACCGAATCAATGATTTTCACGCCCGATTGATGAAAATTATTTCCCGTCGTGAATATCTGGAACGGGCAGATCGGGAGTATGCCAGTTTTTCTCATACGACAAAGACGATTCTGGAAAGCCGGTCTCTTTTTGGACAGCATATCCTTGGCGCCGTGGGTGAACTGATACGGGTTCCTCCGAAGTACACGGCGGCAGCTGAGGTGGCCCTTGGCAGTTCTGTTTCTTATATCGTGACAGATACGTCCCGTTCAGCCGGAGATGTCATTACCTGGCTCAAGAAAAATAATTTGGGACGGACGACATTCTATCCTTTAGAATCCATGCGTCCCCGCGGAAATGACGGAAATGAAAGAAAAGCGTGCAGTGAGAAAGGAATCCACGGTATAGCGTCAGAGCTGTTTTTCTGTGATGAGGAGTATGGCAGTTTAATAGATTCTATTTTGGGGAAGACGCTGATTGCCGAGAATCTGGATGTCGCCCGTACAGTTTCTGCAAAATATAATTATCGCCTGCGTTTAGTGACACTGGATGGACAGCTGGTTAATCCCGGCGGATCTCTTACAGGTGGTTCCATGCGGAAGCAAGAGAATACTTTTTTTGGAAGAAAGAAGGAGATTAGTGATCTTCTGAAAGAAGAAAAAGAAACGGAAAAGCTGATTGCTGATTTGAAAAAGGAAAAAAGTATTCATGATGATTTCTGTGCGGAACTATCCGAAAAAGTAACAAAAGAACGGGAAGATTATCAGTCTTTAAAAATCGGTTTGGCGGAAATATCAGGGAAGAAAGACGGTTTATCCCGTATTCTTTCAACGGAGAAAAATGCAGAAGAGAAAAATCAGGCTGATTTCCGGACGGCAGAAGAGGGGTTGGCTGCCATTACGGAAAATTTAGCATTATTGGAAGAGCGGCTGGCCGGGTTTGGTGATATCCCTGTGATGGAAACTGATGAAAAAAGTGCCTCACTGAAAAAAGCTGTGGCAGATTTGGATGCCCGCCTCATGGAAATCCGCATTGATGTGACAAAAGCGGAAGAAGCGGTGAATTTTGGGAAGAGGGGGGAAGCAAGAAAGAGAAAATGCTGCTTTGGAACAAAGGAAGGACAGGGAAAAACTTTCCTGTGACATATTGGAAAACAGGGAGCAGAAAGAAAGGCTTGCGTCGGAATTAAGAGATATTGAAGAGAAATTTAATTTGGCGGAAAAAGAATGGAATGAAGTAAAAGGACGTCTGGAGAATATGCAAAACATTTCTGATACTTTCTCTGCAGAGCGAAAACAGCAGGATGATGCCTGGAGGAACGCGCAGGAGAAATCTTCAGCTGTCCGTAAAGATATGGCGGACCGTCAGGCGCGTATCGACAGTTTTAAGGCGCAGGAAGCAGAAGAGAAAGAAAGACTGCGTGAACAGGAACTGACTGTAGAGATGGCAGAAAGTATGCGTATTCAGGGATCTATGGCGGAAATGAAAGAAAAACAGGCGGATCTGGAAGAACGCATCAGCAAACTCGGCGCGGTAAATCCCAATGGGGAAGAAGAGTATGAACTCCACCTCCGCCGCCGCGCTTTCTATGAAACGCAGATTGAAGACCTGAAAAAAGCAAAGAGCGGATTGGAAACAGTGATTCACGATATTGATAAAACGATGTCTGAACGGTTTGCTGATGCCTTTAAAATGATCAATGTGGAATTTGCCCGCATTATGCAGATTATGTTTTCCGGCGGCAAAGCCCGTTTGGAGTTGACCGATGAAGCGCATCCGCTGGAGGGTGGCGTAGAAATGTATCTCCAGCTTCCGGGAAAGAAGCGCCAGCCTTTGACGCTCATGTCCGGTGGTGAACGGGCGCTTACCGTTATTGCGCTGCTTATTTCTTTTATGGCTTACCGTCCCGCACCGTTTTGTTTCGTTGATGAAATTGATGCGGCACTGGATGATGCCAACGTGGAAAGATACAGCCGTATGATCGCGGATTATAAAAGGAAGACACAGTTTGTCATTATTTCTCACAGAAAGAAAACGATGGAATTTGCCGATACCCTTCAAGGGGTGACTATGGCGGAGAAGGGGGTTTCCTCTCTTGTGACGGTTCGTGTGGGAGATTATATAAAGGAGGAACAAGATGGGGTTTCTTGATAAGGTAAGAAATGGACTAAAAAAGACCAAAGAAAGTCTGATCAAAAATATCGAAACGGTTGTTATCGGTTATGCAAAAATTGATGATGACTTTTTGGAAGATCTGGAGATGGTTCTTCTCTCCGGTGATCTTGGCGTGCGCACCACCGATTATCTGATGCGGCAGATTCGGCGCGGTGTGACGGAAGGTATGATCAGCAGTACGAATGAAGTGATGCCGTTTATGGAAAAAACGGTGGTGAATATGCTGACGGAAGATGGAAAGGAAGATATTTCCCATCATCCGGAAGTATACCTTGTAGTGGGAGTCAATGGGGTGGGTAAGACGACGACCATCGGGAAACTTTCGGCCCAATTCCGTAAAGAAGGGAAGAAAGTTCTTTTGGCGGCGGCAGATACATTTAGAGCTGCTGCTTCCGAACAGCTCTCTATTTGGGCGAAACGGACAGGAGCAGATATTGTGAAGCATGCAGAAGGAGCAGATCCTGCAGCGGTGGCGTTTGATGCTGTATCAGCGGCTAAGGCGCGCGGTTCCGATGTGGTGCTGATTGATACGGCGGGACGGCTGCAAACGAAAGTAAACCTTATGGAAGAATTGGCTAAAATCAGCCGTGTCGTAAAAAAAGTAATTCCCGACGCGCCTCACCAGACTATTCTCGTATTAGATGCTACGACAGGACAAAACGCGGTCAGCCAGGCGCAGAATTTTGGTGAAATCGTTCCCCTGACCGGCGTAGTGCTGACAAAATTAGACGGAACGGCAAAAGGCGGTGTTGTCCTTTCTATTCATGAAGAACTCCATGTGCCGATCCGGTGGATCGGTCTTGGTGAAAGAGAAGATGATCTCCAACGTTTCAATGCTCTTGAATTTGCAAAGGCGCTTTTTGAAACGGAAGACCATGTACTGAGACAATCCACAAAAGTTTAAAAATACAAACACATATTTCATTTAAAATCGTATCCTTTTGTTATTCTTTAGTGAGGATACGATTTTTCATTTTAGTAAAATTCTTTTTTCGCCTGATTCAGGAGAGTTCTTCGTTCTTTATAATCAGAAAACCAACGAGACATAAGGGTATGAAAGTGCGGACTGGGCCGCATAATATCAACTGATTAAGAGTGATATACAGTGGAAAAAATATATTAAAAATAGTACAATACTAACAGGTATTTGGTGAGGTAGATTAGAAGTTGTAGGGATAATGGTTATAAAGAGAATAAACCAAATATATTAATGTTTATAAAAACTGCTTGACTTAAGAGTTTAAAGATAAATATATGAATAATATGTAAAGGAGTGAGATTATGATTTGGTCAATTATTGTTGGAGGATTTATAGGCTTTATTGCGGGAGCGATTACTAAAAAGGGTGGAGCAATGGGTATAATTGCTAATATCATTGCAGGTTTATTGGGTTCATCGGTAGGTCAAGCACTGGTTGGTACATGGGGGCCAACTCTAGCGGGAATGGCATTAGTTCCTTCTATCTTAGGTGCAGTAATTGTTATTGCTGTTGTTTCATTTTTCTTTGGGAAAAAAGAATAATTTAAATAAAAGGAGTCATGATCATGTCAATAGAAGAAAAAATCGACCAGGCTAAAGGTGCGGCAAAAGAAGGTGTAGGTAAATTAACCGGTGATAAAAAAATAGAAAAAGAAGGGGCTGCGGAAAAAGCAGCTGCAAAAGTTAAAGAAGTTGCTGAAGATGTTAAAGATGCTATAGAAGGAACGATTGACGGTGTCAAAAATATTATAAATAAAGATAAAAAATAATTTTGCCCCCTTTTTCTGGATGGATGATAATAAATGCTTTATATTTTATCATTCCCGCCATCATTGTGTTTATTGAAGGCATCATTGTAAAGAAGAAATAGTAATAAATTCCGGGTTGTCAAAATCAAACAATTAAATAAGAACCTACAACATAGAAATTCAAAAGCAGTAAATCAAAATTGGTTTACTGCTTTTTTCAGCGGACAAAAATGATTCATAAGTATCAGAATATGACCCTTTTAAATCATTAACTGTTTCATTCAGTTATCTTTAATCTTAAAATATTTTTTTACATAATCAACAAAAATCCGTACGGGTGTAGACTGGAGCATGGCTTCTTTGAATATGAGGTGGCTCGGACGATATATAGGCTGCTTCTGGCTGTTGTAAATCATCTGTCGGTCTACATTCGGTTTGCACTTGGGAAGCATGTCTGCCGGAATCAGTGAGTGGCCAAGACCGTGGTTGACGATTTCCACGCAGGTATTGCAGTCGCTTACAGTCAGTGAGAAGTGGGGGGACTTTGTGAAGTTCTGGCGCCACCAGCGGGTACGCAGTTCATCCAAAGACGGATCGCTGCGGTAGCGTATGGAAGGCTGCTGTGCCAATGTACTGAAATCAATAGGCTTGGCTGAAATCAGGTACAGCGGGGCATCTTCCAGAAGAATATCGGATTCGGGCCATTCCTGGTTGCCGCGGACGATAGCAAGATGGATGTCTTCTTTTGACCAGTTTTACTAAACGATCGCTTGTGTCTGTAGTCAGCGATATTTCAATATCACTATACTCGTCAACGAATCCTTTCAGAAGCGCAGGACCGTGGGACTGGGAAAAAGATTGGGATGCCCCGATACGGAGGACGCCGGAAATAGAGTTTGGTTCGTGGGTGACATAATTCTTCATGTCCTGGTACTGCTGGAGTTCTTTTTCCGCAAAGGAAAAGAGCCGTGCTCCCGCATCGGTGAAGTGCACTCCTTTATTGGTGCGGATAAAAAGCGGACAACCGATTTCCTTTTCCATTTGACTCAGGCGGTATGTTAATGACGGCTGAGTCATAAACAGCCGTTTGGCAACTTTATTGATACTTCGCTCCTCACGGAGATAGATCAGGATTTTCCAGTCCGTATTATTCATGCAAACACCTCTGAAAACAAGACTCTACAGATTAGCAGGGTACATATAAAAGTTTTTTATCATTATATCATGCAAGGACAATATAGAAAAGTCTTATAGCAGAAAATAAAAAGATACGGGTACGGAAAGAGAAACTCTTGTGATACACTGGAAAAAATAAAGCTCTGAACATGTACTACAAGGAGATTTGCCATGAAGACTTTTATGAAATATTTATTTTGTTTTTTTATGGTATGTGCAGTGGGGATGATGGCACAAGCCGCTGACAAGTCGGTAAACCGGAAAATGGGATACTTTGATAATACACGGACAGTACTGCTTCTTTTGCCACAGAGCAATGATAGAGGCAGTTATGCCGCAGCATACATTGCAAAAGAGATGGATGCGGTGTTCCGTTACCCTTATTACAGAAAATTAGATACGGCCGACTATGCTTATAAGAGTATCAGTCCTGCGGAGCTTCCTGCCATTGCTGAGGAAACGGGAGCGGATATTGTCGTACTTCCTGTCGTTACAAAGTGGATGCAGCGGAAGTCTTATCCGATTTCCATTTTCTTTGACATAGATCCTGTTGTGGAAACGCAGGTTGTTGTCGATATATACAGCTGTAAGAACGGCGAAGAGGTCAGGGATGATCAGGCGGTTTACTATGAAAGAGAAGAAGAAAGTTCCGTACGTAACCGTTACATTATGGATGAAGTGATGAAGCGGCTGTGGAAAAAATTCCCTTACCGCCGTGCGCCGACAGATGTGGAAGCAAAGTTATCGGGGACTGTTTATGCCGATAAGGACAACACGCCGGCGGCAGTAATGAATAAATAGCAAGAAAAAATCGGGCGGAAATGAAATTATTCCCGTCCGGTTTTCTTTTATAACCCTTTTTGCTCAATACTTGAAAAGAGATATCCTAAATGGGTCGTGGCGTTTAATGTGACAAGCCTCCAACTTTTTTCATGTTCTTCTATGACGTTGATACAGGCATTGTCCTGTTTGAAATGCCAGAAATGTTCCATGCCGAGTCCCATGAGATCACAGAGGATGACTTTATTGACCGCATCGTGGGCGGCAACGAGAAGCGTTTTGCCCTGATATATAGCGGCATAATCGTCAAAGGCGGCACGGACGCGTTTTCTTACATCTTCCAGAGATTCCCCGCCGGGCATTTGTACCTGTTCAGGCCGGTTGTGCCAAAGTTCAAATTCTTTCGGATAGTTTTTTTTGATTTCATCGGCATGGACGCCTTCCCATCTGCCGTGAGAGATTTCCGTGATCCGCTCGTCGACACGGATGTTTACATGGTGATATTCTGTGATGAAACGGCAGGTATCAAAGGCACGGGAGAGCGGTCCGGAGACGGCCGCATCAATGGATATATCTTTTAAGGCAAGGCCGGCGGCTTTTCCCTGAGCAATTCCTGTTGGAGAAAGAGGAATGTCTTCCTGTCCCTGATAACGACCTTCCACGTTCCACGTAGTTTCCCCGTGACGTATAAGAATAATTCGTACCATAATGACCTCATTTCCGTTAATGACTTTCGCAGTGAATGACTGTAATTCCGTGGATTCCGTCAATGTTTGCAAGAACGGGGAGGATAGCGCTGGGAATATCCTTATCAATGGCAACGGCCATAATATTGGTGATTTTTGTCTTTGGATGCACCTACCTGCATGCCATTGATGTTTACGCCTGCCTTGCCGAGAATACCTGCCATCTGGCCGATCATGCCCGGTTTATTTTCATGAGGAGCAAGGATGATGCAGCCTTTCGGTTCAAAGTCTACACGGAAGTGGTCAAGAGAAACGATTTTCGCTTCTTTCCTGTCGAAAAGGGAGCCTGTAATACGATGTGTACCTTTATCGGTATCAATAGTGAGCGTGACCGTATTGGTGAAGTAATGTCCTTTTGCCTTGACTTCCCGTATCTCCATATGCCGTTCTTCCGCGATATTTCTTGCATTTACAAAATTAACCGTTTGCTGAAGAATGGGGGTTAAAAGTCCTTTCAGGACAGCCGTGGTGAGCGGGGTGGTTTCTGTTTCAGTCAATTCACCTGTATATTCTACACTGACACGGGAAATGCGTCCGTCAGCCAAATCAATACCAATATTTCCCATGCGTTCGCACAAATTGAAATAAGGCTGGATAACGGCGAGTGTAGCTCTTGTGATGGGTGATGCATTGACAGCAGTCGCTACCGGTTCTCCATGGAGGGCGTCAGCAACGCCGCGGGCTACATCAGTGGCGACGCCTGTTTGTGCTTCAGCTGTGGAGGCACCCAGATGGGGGGTGAGCGTTACGTTTTTCATCCCCAGGAAAGGATTGTTTTCCGGTTTGAGCGGTTCATTTGTCCACACATCGATGCCGGCACCGGCAGCTTTTCCGGTTTTTAGTGCCTCTGCTAAGGCATCAATATCAATGACAGCGCCGCGGGAGGCATTCACAATGCGTACCCCGTCCTTCATCTTTTCTATTTCTTTCGCGCCGATCATGCCTTTTGTCTCCTCGGTGAGCGGTGTATGGAGCGTAATATAATCGGATTCGCGGAGAAGCGTATCAAGATCTACCAGGTCTACTCCCAGCTGCTGGCCTCGTTCCAGCGGAATGTAAGGGTCATAGCCAATGGTCTTCATGTTGAACGCCTGCAGACGTTTTGCTACATTGGAGCCTACACGGCCCACACCGATAATACCGACTGTTTTATCCAAAAGCTGGATGCCGGTAAAGCTTTTGCGGTCCCAGCGGCCTTCCATAATGGACTGGTGTGCTTGAGGGATATAGCGGGTTATGGAAAGCATAAGGGCAAGGGTATGCTCACAGGCGGCGATTGTGTTTGATTCCGGCGTGTTTACCACAGTAATTCCTTTCGCCGTAGCTTCAGGAATATCAATGCCGTCAATGCCCACACCGGCGCGGCCGATGACTTTTAGATTAGTAGCGGCATGAATGACTTTCTTTGTGATTTTTGTCTGGCTTCTTGTGATGACAGCGTCATATTCGCCGATCACTTTGCACAATTCATCTTCATCCATGTTTGGGCGGATATCCACAACAAATTCTTTTTCCAGAAATTCCTTTGCTTCCTTAGCAACATCGGCAGTGATAAAAATTTTGAACATAATGTCTCCTCCTAAAAAATAATAAAAAAATGTACAGATAAGATTATTGATGATCTTTCCGGTATGCTTCCATGAATTGGGCAACTGCTTTACAGGCGTCTATGGTAACTGCATTATAAAGAGAAATACGGCAGCCGCCTACGAGTCGGTGGCCATTGACGCCGATAAAGCGGTTTTCTTTTGCTTTCTCAATGAAATCTTTTTCCTCATCGGCAGAAGAAAGGTTGAAAGTAATGTTCATACGGCTTCTGTCTTTTTTTACGGCATGCCCTTTATAAAATCCGTTGCTTTTATCGATGATGTCGTAAATCAATTTTGCTTTTCCCTTGTTTCTTTTTTCAATGATATCCAGTCCGCCTTGTTTTATTATCCAGTGGAGCATCTTGTTCAATGTGTAAATGCAGAATACCGGCGGTGTATTATAGGCGGAATCTTTTTCAATAAATGTTTTGTATTGAAGAAAAGGAGGAATATCGGTACGCGCCGTTTTTGCAAAATCCTTTTTAAGAATGACAAGAGCCATACCGGCGGCACCCAGGTTTTTCTGTATGCCTGCCCAAATCATGTCGAAGCGGTTGAAATCTATTCGGCGGGAAAGAATATCAGAGGACATGTCACAAATGATAGGGATATCTACTTCCGGAAATTTCCAATATTCCGTGCCGTAAATCGTATTGTTTGTTGTAATGTGGAGATAATCTGTTTCCGGCTTTATCAGGCAGTCTTCGGGAATGTAGGAATAGTTTCGATCTTTGGAGGAGTTTGCATCATATACTTCTCCGAAGAACGCAGCGGAATCACGAGCTTTGTGTGCCCACACGCCGGTATCTGCGTAAGCGGCGCGGGTGTGGAGGAAATTATAACTTTCCATAAGGAACTGCATGGTGCCGCCGCCTTGAATGAATACGATTTCATGATCCGGCGTAAGATTCATGAGATCGAAAAGCAATGACTTCGTTTCTTCTATGACGGATTGAAATTCTTTGGAGCGGTGGCTCATCTCAATAATTCCCATCCCGGTGTCTTTGAAATTTGTCATCTCATCCCGGATTTCTTCAAGCACTTCCAGTGGCAGCGGAGAAGGGCCGGCATTGAAATTATAGACTCGATTCATAAAAGAGACCTCCTATACTTTATAAACACAAAAAGAGAAGCGTCCCATGGGACGAGCTTCTCTTTTCTCGCGGTGCCACCCAATTTAGCAGAAAACCAAAAGGGGCAAAGTATCCTGTGTAATAAAAAACGCTCTTCATCCTCTAAGGGACGAGAGCACCCGCGATACCACCCAAATTGCTTTTCAGCCATCTTTAATCTGCTGTAACGGGCATACCCGATAGATTCATCATCTACCACTCTGAAGCGGAACGACAATTGTTTGCTGATGGTTTCCACCGTCCACCATCTCTCTGTAGAGCTTGCAAAAGCGCTTCTTCATCCTTGTGCATAATGTATTAACATGAGTATAGACGGACGTAGTAACTCTTGTCAAGTCTGTTTATAATATTCTTGAAAAGATGACAGGAAGGAGCGGAAAGGCAGCGGAGAGCACTTGAAAAAAATAATGAGATAAGGCATAATAAGCTTATCCGAATATGGGCGATTAGCTCAGCTGGGAGAGCGTCTGCCTTACAAGCAGAATGTCGGCAGTTCGATCCTGTCATCGCCCACCAAAGAAAAGCAACCGGGAGGGTTGCTTTTTGTGTATGCAAAAAAGATATAACTTTCCGCATTAGTGGATCAGAATGGTTTGTACATTGCCGGTTTTGTGACTCATGTCCTGCTGCACTGGTTTGGGATATGCTTGACACTTATAAAAAAATTATATTATCATAATATATATAGATAATTAAATTTATTTAGGATAAATATCTGTTTTGGTATTTAGACAATATTTTACTTAGCTCATAATAAAGCTGTTATGTTATTATTTATTTTTTTAGGAGACCGGGAGGTGTCATGCAAATGAGGAGAAAAGGGGTATTAACACTGGTATTGGCAGCTTTGGTGCTGGGGACGATGTCAGTGGAAGCCGGATTTAATCTGGGAAGTTTAAAACTGCCGCAAATCAATCTTCCTGGAGAGGCGGCCGGCGATTCCAAACAAGGAGCTTCAGTGAGGAAGGACTCCAAAGTATTTACATTTAAAGGGCATATTTTTGTGAAAGGTCAAGATGGCGAACGTAAGCCTCTGGAAGGAGTTATTCTTTATGGACCGGCGGTGGGTGCTTATACCGATAACTATGACGGCATTGAGCTGAAAAGTGTTGATGGTCATACATTATCAATTGAAGGCGGTGATGCAGTAGAGGTTGCAAGAACTGATGCACGGGGATATTTTGAAGTGACTGTTGATTTCAGCAAAGGTCTTTATTATGATATTATTTTCAGCAAAGAGGGGTATGGTGCCGGTTATTTTTCAAGACTGACAATGCCTGATCTTGGTAATATAATGGATATTGAACGGGGAGAAGATTTAAGGTATACGCTTAGGCCGGGGAAGGGAAAGTTCGTTCCTCATCGTATGGGAAGATCGTAAGAATGGGAGGTGTCAATATGTCCAACGTAAGAAGATTATTAATATTAGGGATAGCAGCAGGATTAGCTTTTAGTGTTGTGGGGAATACGGCTGCCGGTTTCAATCTTGGAAAAGTATTGAACAAGGTCGGTGTTTCTACGACGGAATCCAGTGAGGAGCCTTTATATGAGGGGGAACCGGCAGACGGTACAAGAGAAAATGGTATGGTTTATAATGCAGAAGTCCATGGCTGGTATGATGAGAAAACAGGAGCCCTTCTTTCGAGAAATGATGCTGAAGCGCGCCGAATGCCGGCGCCTCCCGGGCCGACTACAGCGAAATGTGATTTAATTTATGGTATTGTGAAAGCGGGACGGGAAGATTTAGAGGTGCGTCTGGAAAATAATCTTTTGATACTCAAAACCCGCGGTTCTCTTTGGGATGGCGGAACAGGGGAAAAGGGAGAAATAAGTATCATACTTCCGGAGGAATGCAAAAAAGGTGTAGTCTATAAACCTAAAGCAGATCATTACTTTACTTTTGATAAACCGAACAGGGACGGTCCTGTTACCTTGGTACGTCATGAGGGATATGTCATCGGTTTTGATACGGAACGGTAAAACCTGCTAAGAATCTTTTGTTAAAAGATAAGGGGAGTCATACCCGATAAGAATAAAATCGTTAAATAGAGTAAAGAAAATACGGAAGGCATGGTACGAATCATTTTATTCATCATGATCTATTCTTAATATGATGATTCCTGCTTTTCCGTATTTTCTTATGTATACAAATAGTTTTTTCATATAAGGATATAACTTAATGCTTTCGGTTTATGTATTTTGGAAGAATGTATATCTTTTGTTGCAAAGTCAGAAAAAATCTGATATTATATGTCACGTACCTTAGTACGTATTCCTGAATAGCTCAGCCGGTAGAGCGCGTGACTGTTAATCACGATGTCGCAGGTTCGAACCCTGCTTCAGGAGCCAACGGCCTGTTTGTCAAGTGGTTAAGACACCGCCCTTTCACGGCGGGTTCGCGAGTTCGAATCTCGCACAGGTCACCAACATACGGGCGATTAGCTCAGCTGGGAGAGCGTCTGCCTTACAAGCAGAATGTCGGCAGTTCGATCCTGTCATCGCCCACCAAAGAAAAAAGCAGCCTTTCCGGTTGCTTTTTGCATATTAAAGACAAAAATAGTATTTCTGTATTGACGGCATATAAGTCCTGTTTATTACGTATTCAACCTGCTTATTGCCTGTCAAAAAAGAAGTTCAGGAAATTATGTAAAGAGAATTTTTTTAGGTGTCTCTTTATGTTAAAATAAGGAGCAAGATGTTTTCCTTGACCGCAATTTGAAAAAATTATACTTTTCTAATTACTATTATATAAATAAAAACTATGTTATAATAACAAAATTACAGGCTACAAATAAGTCAATTATAGGGGGCGCTTGTGCGTTTCCTTTTTTCGTGCAGGAGGTATTATGTACGATACATTTAAGGAACTGGGCCTTGTTCCTGAAATCATGAAGGCTATTGAAGATATGGGATTTGAGGAGCCCACTCCTATCCAGAAAGCATCTATTCCCGCGGCGATGGAGGGGAAGGATCTGATTGGACAGGCACAGACCGGTACGGGCAAAACAGCGGCATTTGGCATTCCGATTCTGGAAAAGATTGACATGACAGAAAAAGGCCCGCAGGCTATCGTGCTTTCGCCAACGAGAGAATTGGCCATCCAGTCTGCGGAAGAGATGAATCGGCTTGCCCAGTACTTGCCGATTCATGCATTGCCTATTTATGGCGGACAGGATATCGAAAGACAATTTCGCGCGCTTCGCAAGAAGCCGAATATTATTGTGGCGACACCGGGTCGTCTTATGGACCATATGAAGAGAGGAACCATTGATCTGTCCCATGTCCAGATTCTTGTTCTTGATGAAGGCGATGAAATGGTGGATATGGGATTTATTGATGATATCCGCACTATTTTAGCGGGGATGCCTGAAGAAAGGCAGACGATGTTTTTCTCTGCTACCATGCCGGCACCGATCAGAGAACTGGCGGAATCTTTCCTTCGTGATCCTGTGCTTGTGAAGATTAAAGCGGCTACGGTTACAATTGACCTGGTGGAACAGGAATATATCGAATTGCCGGATATGCAGAAGTTCGATTGTCTTTGCCGGCTGCTGGATATGGAGAATCCTGAACTGGCCATTGTCTTTGTTCGGACGAAACGCCGTGCCGACGAGGTGACGGAGGCGTTGAAAAAGCGCGGGTATATGGCAGAAGGTCTTCATGGCGACTTGTCTCAGCAGAAACGCGATGCAGTCGTCCGCCAGTTTAAAGAAGGCACAATTGATATTCTTGTGGCTACTGACGTGGCAGCAAGGATTGGATATCAGCGGGGTAACCCATGTATATAATTTTGATATGCCCCAGGATTCTGAAACGTACGTGCACCGTGTAGGCCGTACGGGACGGGCGGGACAGACCGGTTTGGCCATGACTTTTGTTGTTTCCAGAGAAATCGGGCAGCTTCATGATATTGAACGCGCTATCCGACGCAAAATCAGAAGAAAGAGTGTTCCTACGCTGTCTGACGTCATTGAAGGAAATCAGCGGATTGCTATTGAGAATCTGCAGGAAGCGTCCCGGGGGACGGGACTGGAAGAATATCGTGAAAATGCGGAAGAACTTCTGAACCATGTGGATGCGGTATCTTTAGTTGCGGCGGCAATTAAACTGCTCACAAAACAGCCTGATGTGACGCCTGTAAAGATTACGGAAGAACGTCCGCAGTTTAAGAAGCGCAGAAGCTCCGGCGGCAAACGCTCTTTTGGCGGAGAAAGACGCGGCAGACGATTGCAAGGGCATTCCCGTGATAAAAATTATGAAAGTGAAAAACGGGACGGCAGGTATAACGGACATCGTTCCCGTCCGCAGGAAAGTAGAAAAAGGGAAAAGGGCAATATGCATGAGTCCAGTTTTAAACCATACTTTAAGAAAAATTGAAAAGCAATATAAAAGGAGGCGTCATGGTAAGCGCTTCCTTTTACGTTGCTCAGCCATTTGATAAAAGAGAATTTTTCAGATGGATATAGGTGTCGGTATAGTAAGGGGCTATTTGCGATTCACGGAGATCATAGCCGTAAGGACGGCGGCTGACGGCAAGCAGGGGGGGCGCCTGTATGCGCTTGGCAACGGCAAATCCTGCAAACAGATTCCACCATTTTTCCAAATCGGTGATAAAATCGTGATGTGTTTTGAAAATAGATTTGATGGATACAGGAGTTCCCAGTTTCTCCTCCAGACAATTTTCGCTGTACCAGGTAAGAATCTCTTCCGGTGTTATCCGATTCCATGGTTCAATAAACGAGCGGAAGAGAAAATCATGGTATTCATAAATAAGGGATCCCCCAATCCTTTTGTAATGTCTTGATTTTCGGAAAGCTCAGCGCTTGGCCTGACAGTAAATATTTCATCAGGAATCATGTTTTTATCGAAATATCTGTTCAGAGTTCTGCCGAGCGCGTATACCTGATGTTTCCAAAGGTCGGCTGTAGCGGCAAAAGCGCCGGACAGATCGCCATAGAGCGTACCGTAGCCGACGGTTAATTCAGTTTTGTTTGCGTTGCAGGTAAATATGCCGCCAAAGGCGGAAGAAAGCGTGGCGAGGATACGGGTGCTTCTGTCACGGGCTTGTATATTTTCTTTCATAAAACCGGTGAGGCGCAGTGTTTTCATGTCTGACGGAGAAGGAATTTGCAAATCGTCAATTTGAGAAACTGTTTCATTGATAAAAGAATCAATAGGGAGTTCCACAAAAGGAGCTTCCAGATTTTCGGCAAGCCGCCGCGCCAGATTTTTTGTGGTTTCCGAATTGAACCGTGTCGGCGTGTTCACTAAAAGGAGATTTTCCGCAGGAAGAACCGAGCGGTACAGTGCGGCGTTGACCGCGGAATCGATGCCGCCTGAGATGCCGATGACCACCCTGCCTGCATGAATGGCGGATAAAAATTCTTTCAACCCATAGCGGAGAGCAGGCAGCAACATATCTCCCCTAAACGGTTTCATTTCTTTTTCTGCAGCCAGTTTTTTTGCGGCAATATCAAAAGAAAAGCAAGAATGCTCCTCCTGATAAGGAACTGCTTCGGCAAGAAGTGTACCTTTCGGATCGTAGGCGGCAGTCATGCCGTCATAGGTATAGCAGTCTTTTCCATTGTTTTCCAGTCCTCTTCTATTGATGTAGAGCATAGGGTAGCCGAGGCGGGAAAGCGAAGCAGAGAAGAGACGGTGTCTTTTATCATTCTTTTCCAAGGTGAATGGCGAGGCGGACAGATTGAAAAAAATATCGATATTTTTTTCTGAAAGGATTTCCATAGGGGACAGCCGTGCGTTTTCATCCCAGCTGTCCTCGCAAAGAACAATGCCTGCGCGAAGAGTTTCCTGCCTGATGGTAAATGTAAAAGGCGCAAGCAGGGAAGATATGGATTGATTTTCTTCGGCAGCCAGCTCAGGAAGGCTTGTAAAGTGGCGTTTGTCATCAAATTGCCTGTAATCAGGGAGCAGCGTTTTAATAGTATAAGATAATCCTCTGTCATTTTTTAAGAACTGTCCATTGCAGGCGGCGAAAGCAGCATTATACTTCCTTACACGGCCATCATTGTTCTTTTTTTTCGGGTCAACGGCTATATTGCCGAAGATAACAATGATGTTTTCTGCCGCATCGGCGATTTTCTGACCATACCGCTCACATTCACGAAGGAAAGCATTCTGTTCCCACAGGTCGCCGATCATATACCCTGACAGGCAGAGTTCGGGAAAGATCAGGATGTCAGTGTTTTGCTTTCGGGCGTTTTGTATTTCTCTTTCTATCTGTTCAAAGTTGGCGCGGATATTTCCCGGAATAACGGATAACTGCACCGTAGAGATACGGATCATTGGTGTGCCTCCTCTATGTTCTATTAATTTCTATTGTACAGAAGCAATTCTTTTGTGTAAATGAGAGGGGGTGTTATATAATAAAATATACAGGAGCAGATGCTATGGCATTGTACAGAACGTATTCGGATTATCTAAAAGAAAAATATAATGAGAAAGTTTATAAGATTCCGATTGCCCTTCCCGTGACTTGTCCGAATCGAGACGGTACATTAGATAGTGACGGGTGCATTTTTTGCGGTTCTATTCGGGCGGACTATGAAACAAAGGCGGTGGGAATGGAAATCACCCGCCAGATTGATCGGAGTATTTCCCATGTGGGACCGAAATATAAGGCGAAAAAATTCATTGCTTATTTTTTGAATTTCACAAATACCTATATGCCGCTTTCCCGATTCGAATACTGTGTGAAGGAAGCCTGCGGGCATCCTGATATCGTAGGACTTGCGGTTTCCACAAGACCCGATTGTATCCATGAGTCGTACCTGGAGGTACTCAGAGAGGCCCAGGGGAAATACGGGACGAATATCACGGTAGAGCTTGGGCTGCAAAGCGTAAATCCCCACACACTTCTTAAAATAGGACGATGCCATACGGTGGCAGAGTTTATTGATGCGGCTCTTCAAATTGGCAGGTATCATTTTGATTTATGCGCGCACATCATTGCTGATTTGCCGTGGGACGACCGTATCGATGTGGAAGAAGCGGCAAAACTGGTTTCGGTTCTTCCCGTCACGGAAATAAAAATACATTCTCTCTATATTATTAAAGGAACGAAATTGGCGAAGATGTATGAAAAAGGGGATATAAAACTTTTACCCCCTGAAGAATATGCGGAAAGAGTTGTTCTGATTTTATCCATGCTCCGCCCTGATATCGTGGTGCAGCGAATTGTGGGGCGTGCTTCGGCAAATACGCTTTCCGTAAATGGCGGACGTCCGTGGTGGGAAGTAAAAGAATATATAGAGAAGCTGATGAGAAACAGACATATTCAACAGGGATCGGCCTGTAATTATCTTCACGGGGCAGCTGTTCGAAGATTTCTGCATGAATAAGAATCTTTCTTTGGTTTATATAAGATGGGGTGAAGCACTATAAAAACGAAAGTAGAAAAAGAAATACTGGTACAGGGAATGCAGGACGCCGCTCGTGTGTTTGCGCAGGGCGGCCGTCTGCTTGCACTGGCGGGAGAACATTATGGCACGGATATCTTATGCCGCGGGAATCTGATCCGTGTAAAAGGATCGGAAGAGAAAGTATACAAAAGCCTGTCAGTGATTGAAGAGATTTTATCTGACGCCAAAAGAGGCATCCGTGTTTCTGAAAGACAGATGCTCCTCATCATGAAGCTTTTTGATGAGGGGAAGATGGAACTGCTTCATGAGATGAAAGAGGATATTATTAATCTTACACGGAATGGAGAAGCTGTCCGTCCGAGAACGTTAGGGCAGAAAATGTATGTAGATGCGATCCGTCGGAATTCCATTACCTTTGGCGTTGGTCCCGCGGGAACAGGAAAAAACATACTTGGCGGTCGCATTGGGAGCTTTCTTTCTGAAAAATCATGATGTCCGGCGGATTATTTTAGTGCGGCCGGCGGTGGAAGCAGGTGAAAAACTGGGGTTTCTCCCGGGGGATATGCAGGAAAAGGTAAATCCTTATCTGCGCCCTTTGTTTGACGGTCTTTTGGATATGTTCGGGCCGGAAGAGTTCATCCGGCTGCAGCAGAAAGGCCAGATTGAAGTGGCTCCGCTTGCGTATATGAGGGGCAGGACGCTTGAAAAATCTTTTGTCATTTTGGATGAAGCGCAAAATACGACAGTGGAACAACTTAAAATGTTTCTGACCCGCCTGGGGGATCGCTCAAAAATGGTTATTAATGGCGATGTTACCCAAATTGATCTTCCGCCTCATGTGAAAAGTGGACTTATTGATGCGCAGCGTGTTTTGGCAAATGTTTCCGATATTGAATCCGTGATATTTACGGAAGATGATGTGGTTCGTCATGATTTGGTGGCGGCCATTATCCACGCTTATGAAGAAGATACAAAAAAGAAAAGACAGGGGGTGGAAGATAATGGAAATCACGATTAATTACAGTGATGAGCAATTTTACAGTGAAGAGTTGGAAACGCTCATTCTGAGAGTTCTTTCAAAAGGGGCGGAATTGCAGAACGTGGCGGAAGACGCGGAATTAAGTCTCCTTATCTGTGACGCTGATACCATTCATGAACTGAATAAAACATACCGCGGAGTTGACGCGCCGACGGATGTCCTTTCCTTTGCTTTAAACGAGGGCGAAGAAGAGGACGGTATGGAGGAAGAAAAAGTGTTGGGCGACATCATTATTAATTTGCACCGCGCGGTTGAGCAGGCAGAAGAGTTTGGGCACAGTAAAGAACGGGAAATGGCGTATTTATCTGTACATGGATTTCTCCATATTCTTGGTTATGATCATTATGATCCGGAGGAGAAGAGGAAAATGCGGGAAAAAAGGAAGAAGAAATACTTGGTGCCTGCGGTATGGAACGTATTGTAACGGAAGGAAAACTTGAAAATGATGGGGAATGAAGCGGCCGCTTTGGTTTCTGCAGCGCTTGCAGCAAGAAAGAATGCGTATGTTCCCTATTCGGGATACCCCGTAGGGGCGGCGGTTCTTGGTGAAGATGGAAATATATTTACCGGCTGTAATGTAGAGAATGTTTCTTATCCCGCGGGTATGTGTGCGGAAAGGAACGCCATCGGCAGTGCGGTAACAGCAGGGTGTACAAGTTTTCAGGGAATCGCTGTGGCGGGGAGCGATAAGGGTTTTACGATGCCCTGTGGAATCTGCCGCCAGGTCATAGCGGAATTTCATATCCCCGTGGTCATTGTGGCAAAGATGAAGACCACTATAAAATTTTTGATGGAAGCAAATTGCTTCCCCATGCTTTTGAAGAAGGCTGTTTAAAGACAGGAGAACGAAATGGCTGAAGAAAAATTCCATTCTGGATTTGTTGCCCTTGTAGGACGGCCGAATGTAGGGAAGTCTACCTTGATGAATGCGGTTTTGGGGGGAGAAAGTTTCCATCGTGTCTGCTCATGCGCAGACGACGCGGAATAAGATTACCGGTGTATGGAATGGTAAAAATTCCCAAGTTGTCTTTCTTGACACACCGGGAATGCATAAGCCGCAGAGTAAATTAGGGCAGGTTATTCGTCAGAGTACGGTGGACGCTTTGGATGAAGTGGATGTCATTGTCTTTATTTGTGCCTGTGATGATCCCCTCGGGGCGGGCGATCGGTATATTTTGAGTCTGCTCAAGGATAAAAAAGTACCCGTCGTGCTGGTTCTGAGTAAGATTGATTTGATAAAAAAAGATATGCTGTTAAAGAAAATAGGACAGTACAGCAGAATACACCCGTTTTCGGAAATCATTCCGCTTTCCGCCCGAAGCGGAGAGAATTTGAAAGAATTTACGACGGTTCTGGAAAGATACCTGCCTGAAGGCCCCAAGTATTTCCCTGATGATATGGTGACAGATCAGCCGGAGCGAAATATTGTGCAGGAAATTGTAAGAGAGAAATTACTGCTGCGTACAAGAGAAGAAGTTCCTCATGCGATTGGCGTATTTACTGAAGAATTTAGTGAGCGGGAAAATGGAAAGGTATATATCCGCTGTACGATTTATGTGGAACGGGATTCTCAGAAGCGTATCATTATCGGGAGGAAAGGCACCTTACTTAAAGAGGCCGGGCAGGAAGCACGAGAGGAAATACAAAATCTGATCGGCGCTCCTGTATTTCTTGATTTATGGGTGAAAGTCAGTAGAGATTGGAAGAATAAAGATTATATTCTTCGGGAATTAGGGTATAAAGAGCATAAGTAATGTTTTAAAAAAGGAGGAATGACTTATCAATATCCACGTAGAATGGGTGATTGTATGGATTTTCGTTGCGCTTTTTGCGGCAGCCGTCAATTATGTATGTACTGCTGTTAATTTTTCTTTTGCGCGAATGAGAAAGAAATACATCGAAGACAATGATGAACTGGATGCGGAGAAAGTGGAAAAAGTAGCTCCTTATTATCAAAAGACTTCTGTGGTACTTGCGGGGACACAGATCGGTTATCTTTTCTGCAGCAGCATTTTTGCCCTTTCTTTATACCAGAGTGTCCGTCACATGGTTTTGTTTTGGGAAGAAACCAATTTTTTTTCCGCGGTGCTGGTATATGTCGGTGTTTCTGCCTACATTGTTATTGCACTGATGCTCTATTGGATTTTTACCATTCTTGTGCCGGGATCCATATCATTGGTCAGGCCGCTGTCCATGTTATCCTCTTATACATGGTTCATCAATTTGTCCGGCAGGCTATGGAAGCCTTTCATTTTCATCGGCTTGTTCGCGGTAAAAAAGATATTGGATATGAAAGGAATCCCGTGCAGAGACGAAGTTAATTTCACTTATACCGAAGATGAAATCCGTTGCATCGTGGAAGAAAGTCATCGCGGCGGGCGTTTGAATACTCTTGAAAATACGTTGATCAAAAATTCTTTTGACTTTTTTGATTTAGATGTGAGGGATGTCATGATTCCCCGGAATGATATGGTCGTTTTGGATTTTAATGATGATATGGACGTAATGCGCCGGAATATTTCAAAAACGCATCATACCTGTTATCCCGTGTGTATGGAGGACAAGGATCATATTCTTGGATTTATTCATGTAAAAGATTTTTTAGAAAGCCTTTTGAGGGGTGAGTACAACATAAAAAGAATCATGAGGGAAATACTGACTGTACCTGAAGTTATGCCCGCGCCGGCCCTCCTTCAAATGATGAAGAATAAGAGAACATACCTGGCGGTCGTCGTGGATGAGTATGGAGGGACGTCAGGCCTTGTGACGCTGGAGGATCTGATGGAAGAGCTGGCTGGAGAAATTCCGCAGAATGAGAGCAACGCGCCTGCTGAAATTTTGCGTGTGAATGACCATGTTTATGAGTTTGACGGTACCGTCATCCTGGAAGATGTTTCTGAAAGGCTCCAAATGGAGTTTGATGATGAAGAAAGAAATAATACGATTGGCGGGCTGATTTTTTCGAAATTGGAACGGATACCCCAAGTCGGTGACCATATTTCTTTTGGCGGGTGGAAGTTTACCGTACTTAAAATGTACGGATTCCGTATTATGCGTGTGAAGGCGGAAATGGATCGTAAAGAAGAAACGGAACCAGACAGTCATGAATAAATTGCTTGAAAATGATGAGGGGATCCTTCTTCATGCTCATGCGGGGAAGGATGGCGGGAAAATTGCGGATGTATTTACTTTATCTGCTGGATTAGTACGGATCTATGTAGGCAAGACGGTGCTTGAACGATGTGGAAGCGGCGGCATGGTTTCTTTTGCGTTTCTTCGGTTCACTGCGTGGAAAGATGCGAGAATTTTTTCATGTCCCAGTATGAGAGCCGGATGCTTTTGGATATGATGAATTTATCCTATGAAGAAATGCAGTGCTGGTACTATGTGATTGAGTTGGTCAGTATATTCTTTCCAAAAGAGGAAAGAAATGAAAGGGTATACCGGCTTTTGGGACGTGCGATGACTGTTGCCGCATGTAAAAATAAAAAGGTGGCAGCGCTGATTGTATCCGTGCAGCTCCTTCGGGCAGCCGGTATCGATGCAGGAAGTCATGAAACAGAACGTGAATTACATTTGTCACCGGCAGGGATGAAGCTTATGCAATCTTTTTCTGATTATGATTGGGGATCGGAGTGGGGAGGCTCTATTAAGGCATCAGTTTTTAAGGAATTGGCGGGGTATATAGATAAATTTATTCTCTGCTATGGAGATGTAAAAATGAAAACCGCCGGAGCTTTTTTGATAGAGGTATAGATCAGATTGAATGCGGAATATCCGCCATAAGGCACACGAAAAAAGACTGTGAAAAGTATTTCGCATTTTCACAGTCTTTTTTGTATCAGATTCAGTTGTGGGGAACCATATCTTTAGGATCAAAAGTTCCATTCTTGCGGCGTTCAGAAAATTCAGCAACAGCAGTAAAGAGGACATCACTGGAACTGTTCAGTGCCGTTTCACAGGCGTCTTCAAGAACACTAATGATGAAGCCTACACCAACAACCTGCATGGCAATGTCATTGCTGATACCGAAAGAGGCACAGGCCACAGGAATCAGAAGGAGGGAACCGCCGGCTACACCGGAAGCGCCGCAGGCGCCAACTGTGGAAATCAGGCACAGAAGAAGCGCTGTCGGAAGATCGACAACAATTCCCAATGTGTTGGCAGCAGCTAAAGCCAGTACAGAAATGGTAATGGAAGCGCCCGCCATGTTGATAGTTGCGCCGAGCGGAATAGAAATTGTAAAAGTATCGGGGTTAAGGCCCAGCCGCTTGCACAAGGTCAGATTGACAGGGATATTTGCTGCGGAACTTCTTGTAAAGAATGCATATACACCGCTTTCACGGATTGTTGTCCAGACAAGAGGATAAGGGTTATGGTGAACATTGAGGAATACGATAATCGGATTCATAACGAGAGCAACAAGAATGTAGGCGCCGATCAGGACAGCCAAAAGTTTTGCATATCCCAACAGGGCATCTACACCGGCAGTACCGACAGAGTCCGCAACAAGTCCCATGATGCCAAGCGGAGCGAAGTGGATGACCCAGGTAACAACCTGAGTGATAGCACGGGCTATATCATCAAGCACAGATTTTGTTGTGCCGTTTGCGTAACTTTTGAGTGCAAGACCGGCGATGATCGCCCAGGCCAAGATACCGATGTAATTTGCGGTAAGAAGCGCATTGACCGGATTATCTACAACGGAAAGAATTACATTGTGCAATACTTCAATGATGCCGGAAGGCGGAGCCAGTTTGGCATCGGCTGCCACCTGGAGATGAAGTACGGTCGGGAAAAGGAATGACAATGCCACGCCGACGAGAGAGGCACAGAAGGTTCCGATGACATACAGGATGATGATCGGTTTCATATTTGCGTTCGTCCCTTCTTTTTTTTGTGCCATCGCGTTCATGACAAGGAAAAATACGAGGACGGGAGCAACGCCTTTCAGTGCTTTGACGAAGAGATCGCCAAAAATTTTAACGACAGGGATTACCGTTGGTGTAAAGACGGCAATCAGGATACCGATGACCAAGCCGACAGCAATTTGTTTGATCAATGCGACACTGGACAAAACTTTTTTGATTTTGTTTAGCAAAGTAATTCCCCCTTTAAATTATAATAATTTAAGTATACCTTGCGTTTATATTTCTTTCAAGAAGCATATAAAAATGATTTGTATAAGGCTGTTTAGCATACGTTTTTAGCATAAAAAAGTATTTTCATATAGAATCGATAATTTCCGTAAAATACGAAATATATGGTAAAATACTCAAAGGGTAGAATGATAGGGGGAACGATGGAGACCGTAGGACTGCTTGCCGGAATCGGCATACTTCCGGTGGAATTTATAGAGGCCGCACATATACAGGGATATAAGGTTGTATGCATTGCTGTGATTCCAGGAGTCGAAAAGGAACTAAAAGAAAAAGCTGATGCTTATTATGAAATCAGCGTCTTTAAATTGAATAAGGTCATTAAAACGCTTTTGTCGGAAGGCGTGCAGGAAGTCACAATGCTTGGGAAAGTAACAAAAGAATGGCTGTATAAGGATCATGTGATTCCTGATTTGCGTGCGCTGAAAGTTTTGAATCGATTGAGGAAAAAGAATTTCAAGGATGACACGATTACTTTGGAACTTGTGGAAGAATTGGGGAAAGACGGGATTTCAGTGCTGGATCAAACGAAATATTTAAAGCCTTTAATGCCGGGGCCGCAAATATTTACCAAACGCCGGCCGACAGAAAATGAAATGCTTGATGTAGCATTCGGCTTTAAGGCGGCTAAGGCCATTGGCGGTATGGATCTGGGGCAGACGGTGGTCATCAAAGATCAGGCGGTTATGGCAGTGGAAGCGATTGAAGGGACAGATGCCTGTATTAGACGCGGTGGTATGCTGGCCCGCGGGGGAGCCGTGGTGGTGAAGACGGCAAAACCGGATCAGGATCCGCGTTTTGATGTACCCGCTGTCGGATTGGAAACTTTACATTCTATGATGGAAACCGGATGCAAAGTACTTGCCATTGAGGCGTACCGCACCTTATTTGTGGAAAAAACGTCCGTGCTGAAAGAGGCGGATTGTGCAGGAATTGCTATTCTATCCGTGGAGCAGGAGCATTTATGAAAATTATGATGTCTGCTGGAGAAGCTTCCGGGGATATGCACGCCGCCGCTGTTGCCGCGGAAATTAAAAGAGAATATCCTGATGCTGATATTTTCGGCATGGGCGGAGATAATATGCGTAATGCGGGAGTGCGTATTATTTATGATATTGGTAATCTGGGAATTATCGGAGTGGTAGAAGTCATTCGTCATTTATCACTGTTTTTTAAGTTACGGACATTCCTTAGACATGCTATGATGGAAGAAAAACCGGATGTAGTTGTGTGTGTGGATTATCCGGGGTTCAATATGAAGATTGCCCACGTGGCAAAAGAGCTGGGCATTCCGGTAGTGTACTATATTGCACCGACAATTTGGGCCTGGCACAAGGGACGGGCAAAGAATATTGTTCGTGATGTGGAGCATGTGGCATCTATATTTCCCTTTGAAGCGGAGGCTTATCGAGAAGCTGGAGCCCGGGTGACTTTTGTGGGGCATCCTTTGGCAGATACTGTGAAAGCGTCTATGTCTTATGAAGAGGCAATGATGTTTTTTGGGGGAGACAGAGTAAAAAAAAGAATTCTGCTTATGCCGGGAAGCAGAAAAAATGAAGTGGAAAAACTTCTTCCCGCCATGCTTAAAGCAGCGGATATACTTACTGAAAAATGTGAGTGCCAATTCTTTTTGCCCCGTGCTGGTACGATTTCATCGGAGTTTATTCAAGGTTTTTTAAAAAATGCTTCACCGAGATTGGATATCATTGTGACGGCCGGCCGGATATATGATCTGATGCGGATTTGTACGGCGTGTATCGCTTCGTCTGGAACCGCTACTCTTGAAACAGCGCTGATGGGGCTTCCTACTGTGCTTGTGTATCGATTATCTGCGATTACCTGGTTCCTGGCCAAGCATCTTGTACGGGTGGAGTATGCGGGGCTGCCGAATATACTGCTTCATAAAGAAGTGACGCCTGAACTTTTACAGGATAAAGTTACTGCCGGAAATATAGCGGAAGTCGTGCTGCCGTGGCTGACTGATGAGGTAAAGCGGCAGGAGAATATAAGAGAATTAAAATCTGTACGTGCCGTGCTGGGTGAAGGCGGAGCAGTTCGTCGTACGGCGGAACTTATATTAAGGACAGCAGAGGGGAAATAATGAGTAGTAAAAAAAATAAGATAAATAGTTATAAACGTCTTCTGTCTTACTTGTGGCCATACAAGAAGTTATTAATATTGTCAGTTGTTTTCATGCTTTTTGTAGCATTGTCAAATTTGGTGGTTCCATGGATTATTAAGGACGTGATTGACCAAGTGCTGGAGCAAAAGGACTTGCGAATGCTGTACTTGGTCATTGTAGCTATTTTAGTGACTTTCTTTATTAGGGCGCTCACGACTTTCGGGCATCGATATCTGATGGGGTATATCGGACAGGCGGTTATTATGGATATCCGTAATGTTCTCTACCATCACTTGCAGGTTTTGTCTATTTCCTACTATGATCGCCGCCGTACGGGGGATATCATGAGTAATCTGACTAATGATATTGCTGCGCTGCAAACGGCCATCGTGGTGGATTTTATTTCTCTTGTACAGGAAAGCGCGATTTTTATCGGCTCCTTTGCGTCTATGATTTATCTGCAATGGAAGCTGACCGTGCTTTGTCTCATCATCGTGCCTCTGGTTTCTTATGTGATTAAGTTTTTCGGCAGAAAACTGCATACCAGCGGGAGGGTGGTACAGGAATGCCTTGCTGATGTAACCTCCATGCTGCAGGAGACGATACAAGGCGTTCGTATTGTAAGGAGTTTTAACCGCGGCAGTTATGAGGAAAAACGGTTTGAAAAAATTAATCGTTCCAGCTTCAGCGCAACGGTTCGTTCCATCCGCCAACAGAGTCAGATGACGCCTTTTGTTGAATTTTTAGCGGCCATTGCGGTGTGCGCTATTATCTGGTATGGCGGTGTTTCCGTTATTGACGGGGTGATGACGACCGGGGAACTGATTGCGTTTCTTATTTATGCCATCAATTTGGCGAATCCGACACGGCGCGTGGCGGAAAGTGTTGGGAATATCCAAAAATCACTGGCTGCAGCCGACCGTGTTTGCCATCCTTGATGAGCAGCCGGAAGTACAGGATAAGCCGGACGCAAAGCAGCTCATTATTAAGAAAGGCAGAGTAGAGGCAAAGCACGTTTCTTTTTCCTATGAAAAAGAAAATCCAGTTCTCGTAGATTTAAACTTTATCGCGGAGCCGGGACAGACCATTGCTCTTGTCGGTCCATCGGGATCGGGGAAGACCACGGTGGCAAACCTGCTTCCCCGCTTTTATGATGTCAGCGCAGGGGCAATCTGCATTGATGGTATGGATATCCGCGATGTGACTGTCGGCTCTTTAAGGGAAAATATAGGTCTTGTACCTCAAGATACACTTCTCTTTAATACGACAATTAAGGAAAATGTTCTTTATGGAAGACTGGATGCGACGGATGAAGAGGTTTGGGCAGCTATAAAAGCAGCAAATGCGGAAAATTTTATCAGAGAACTTCCTCATGGCATAGATACGAAAGTTGGAGACCGGGGGCTTGTATTGTCCGGCGGGCAGCGGCAGCGTATTGCTATCGCACGGGCAATACTGAAAGATCCGGCCATTTTGATCCTGGATGAGGCTACTTCCGCTTTGGATACAGAAAGCGAGAAAATTGTACAGGATGCTTTGGATAAACTGATGGTGGGACGGACGTCGTTTGTTATCGCCCATCGTTTATCGACGGTTAAAAATGCTGATCAGATATTAGTGCTGAATAAAGGACGGATTGAAGAACAGGGAACACATGAAGAACTTATGGCTATGGGCGGTTTATATCATGAACTGTATACCATGTCGATAAAACAGCCGGAAGGAGAAAAATAACTTGTACTGGTTTTATAATGTCTGTCTGGTTGCTTATTGGTTCTTTCAGGTGCCGGTACTGCTTTACCGTCTTGTTTTTGAAGACGGTTTTTATGACAGACTGAAGCAGAGTGCCGGGATTATGCCGACGCCGACTTTGGAACAGATTGCTTATCATAATGCAATCTGGATACATGCGGCGTCGGTGGGTGAAGTTGTCGCAGCCAGTCCTATTGTGAGAGAATTGAAAAAACGCTATCCCAAAGAAATGGTCGTTGTATCCGTCGTTACTGCTACAGGTCACCGAATGGCGCAAAGGATCATGCCCGAGGCGGACGGCCATATATTTTTTCCTTTTGATTTGCCTGTTATCACAGAACGAATTGTGAATATAGTGAATCCTAAAGCAATTATTCTGATTGAAACGGAATTGTGGCCAAATTTTCTTCGGCTGGCATGGAGAAAGAATATTCCTGTTATGATGATGAATGGCCGTATCAGTGACCGTTCTATGAAAAGGTATTCCCTGATCCGGCGTTTTACCTCGCGTATGCTTCTCCAAATTAAAAAATTTTGTATGCAGTCGGGCATTGATGCGGAACATATCATTTCTATGGGAGCACTTTCTGATCGGGTGACAATTACAGGAAATACAAAGTATGATGAAACCTATGTGGAAGTTTCGGAAGAAGAGAAACAACAGCTTCGTCATGAATTTCACTTTGATGGAAAAGGGCCTGTGATTGTAGCAGGGAGTACGCATAACGGAGAAGAAGAAATTATTCTTCGTATATTTGGCAAGATTCTGAAAGAGTATCCTGACGCCCGGTTGCTTCTGGCAGTACGTGAGATTACAAGGGCACCGTCTGTCCGCTTTTTGGTGAAGCATTTTGGATACAGTGTTCTACGCCGCTCTAAGATGGGGACGGAAGAAGATGATGGGAGAGGCCATCAGGTTATTATTCTTGATACCATTGGTGAATTGGGACGTTTATACAGTCTTGCGGACGTAGTTTTTGTTGGCGGAAGTTTTGTAAAGGTGACATAACATATTGGAACCTGCGGCACATGGGAAACCGGTGCTTGTAGGTCCTTATATGTTCAATTTCCGGGAAATATTTGATCTGCTGTCTAAGCGTGGTGTCTGCTGCATGGCACAAAATGAGTCTGAATTAGAAAAAACGCTGCGGGATTTATTGGCTCATCCCGAAAAAATGAAGGCTATGGGGGAAGCGGCGTTGTCTGTGGTGGCGGAGAATCAGGGGGCGACGAAAAGGAATGTAGATACTTTTGCAAAACTTGCTGAAAAGTATAAGATTGATTTGATGGAGAATACTGATGAGTATTGAGTCTTACATACTTGGACTCCAAAAAAATCCGTCGCCGGGAAAGATAGGAAAGATTGTTCTTGGCGGGTTGGAGCTTCTTGCAGGGATTTATGAAAAAGGTGTCGTGAAAAAATATGAGAAGGCTGGGCGAAATGCCCGCCGTATGCCGATACCTGTTATCAGCGTTGGAAATATTACGGCCGGTGGAACGGGGAAAACACCGTGCATTTTAAAGCTGGCTGAAATGCTTCACAAAAAGGGGCATCATCCGGCCATTCTCTCCCGCGGTTATAAAAGCGGATTGGAAAAAGTCGGAGGAGTTGTATCTGACGGACGATCTTTGCGGATTTCCCAGAAACTGGCGGGGGATGAGCCTTATATGATGGCGTTAAAAATTCCTGATGTTCCTGTTCTTGTGGGACGTAACAGGATCATTTCTGCGGAAAAAGCGATTAAATTGGGGGCGGATATATTGCTTTTAGATGATGGTTTTCAGTACTGGGATATGAAGCGGGATTTAGACATTGTTCTCATAGACTGCATGAATCCTTTCGGTTACGGATATTCCCTGCCCCGCGGACTTCTCCGTGAGCCTATGGAGGCATTACGACGTGCTCATACATTTATCCTCACTAAAAGTGAGCAGGCAGATGTGTCTGTGAAAACGGATATAAAGAAGAACCTTTTTCGATTGGCACCGCAGGCGCTTATCCTTGAATCTTTCCATTCGCCGTCATTGCTTGTTCCTTTCAATAAATGGAAAAAAGGAATCAAAGAAGACTGTTTATCCTGCCAGAAAGGGAGAAGGACGTTTATTCTTTCAGGAATAGGAAATCCTGAAGCGTTTAAAGAAACAACATTAGAGGCGGGGCTGAGCCCTGTGGGAAATATGTTTTTTCCGGATCACCATGTATATACATCAGCAGATATGGAATTTGCTGAAATGGCAGCTGCATATAGTGGTGCTGATCTGATCACGGTGACAGAAAAAGATGCGGTAAAGATGCTGAATTTAAGTAAAGCGGAAGACAGTAAAATTCCTCTTTATGTTTTGGAGATAGAAATGAAATTTGCTGAAAATGGAGAAGCACAGCTTCAGGAACAATGGGAGGCCTTTTTATGAAAATTGCCTGTATAATCCCTTCCCGCTATGCATCGACACGTCTGCCGGGAAAACCGCTGAGGATGATTGCGGGAAAAACGTTAGTGCAACGTGTTTACGAAAGAGCGATTTTGGCGAAACTGCCTGATGTGGTCATCGTAGCTACGGATCATAAAGATATTGAAAAAGAAGTCCGGTCTTTTGGTGGAGATGTAGTGATGACTTCTGCTGATCATCCGACCGGGACTGACCGTTTAGCGGAAGTGGCGGAAAGTCTGCCGGATTATGATATCATTGTCAATGTACAGGGAGATGAGCCTCTGATTGATCCCAATGTTATCGATCTTCTTGCGAAGACACTTGTTGAACGGGCGGAACTTGATATGGTGACAGTGGCAACGCCGTTAAAAAATAACGACTACGAAGATCCGTCGGCGGTAAAAGTTGTTGTCAACCAAAAGGGCGAAGCATTATATTTTTCAAGAGCGCTGATTCCCTATCCCCGCCATGATTTTGTGGTTCCCGCATTAAAACATGTAGGAATTTATGCCTATCGGAGAGAGTTTCTTCTGGAATATGCCCACATGAAGCAGACGCCGCTTGAAATGACAGAGTCTTTGGAACAACTGAGGGCGTTGGAAAGCGGGCATAAAATAGGTGTAATTACGGTAGAGACGGAAGATATAGGGATTGATACGGAAGAAGATCTAAAGAAAGTAAACGCATATTTCGAAAGGAGCCAATTATGAAAACAATTCAGGTGGGAAATCTTACTATTGATGGAAGCAGATTATTTTTAATTGCCGGCCCCTGTGTGATTGAAGGCTACGACCGCACATTGATGATTGGCCGTGAAGTGAAAAGAATTTGTGAAAAATTAGGTGTACAATATATTTTTAAAGCATCTTTTGATAAGGCAAATCGTTCTTCTTATCATTCTTTTCGTGGTCCGGGGCTGGAGGAAGGTCTTCGAATTCTAAAGTCTATAAAAAAGGAACTGGATGTGCCGGTGCTTTCCGATGTGCATGATGTGACTCAATTGGAAAAGGCCGCGGAAGTGTTGGATATGCTTCAAATCCCCGCATTTCTCTGCCGCCAGACCGATTTGGTTTATGGGGCGGCGATGACAGGAAAACCGGTAAATGTAAAAAAAGGACAATTCATGGCGCCTGAAGATATGAAAAACGTGCTGAATAAAATGGAAGAAGCTCATAATCCCAATTTGGCCGTCACCGAACGAGGTGTATCTTTCGGTTATCATAATCTTGTAGTAGACATGCGTTCTTTCCCGATGATGAGGAAGTTTGGTTATCCGGTTATCTATGATGCTACCCACAGTGTGCAGCTGCCGGGAGCTATGGGTACGGTAACCGGCGGGCAGCGGGATATGATTCCTTATCTTGCACGTGCGGCGGCAGCAAGCGGAGTGGATGGATTCTTTATGGAAGTTCACGATAATCCGCCGGAAGGTCTGTCTGACTCTACGAATATGCTTTATTTGTCATCTTTGGAGGGGCTGCTGAAAGATTTAATTAAGATCAATGAAATTGTGAAACACGATAAATAAGAAGACATTAACTAATAATAAAGAGAATATAGTATAATAAATTGATACAGAACAAAACCGTTTCTTTTTAGCGTAAGATAAGGCATAGTTGTCTAATGGTGAGCCGTTGCCAGCGGCATGGATTTATCAAGGGAGGAAGCATGTCTTCGATAGAAACAGCGATAAGGGTGCTTCGTGATGAGGCGGATGCCATTCTGAGCCTGATTGATAAACTGGATAATAATTTTGAGTCAGCTGTCGATTTGATTCTTCATGCAAATGGTCGTGTCATACTGACGGGAATGGGAAAGTCTGGGCATATTGCAAAAAAAGTTTCTGCAACTATGGCAAGTACGGGGACACCGTCATTTTTTCTTCATCCTGCGGAAGGTATCCATGGAGATTTGGGAATGGTGACAGCTGAAGATGTGGTTGTAGCTTATTCCAATAGCGGTGAAACCGGTGAAATATTAAATATTCTGCCTTCGCTGAAAAGAATTGGTGCGAAATTGATTGCTGTTGTTGGGAACACCCATTCTACGCTGGCGGAAAATGCAGATGTTGTATTGGATGCAGGTGTTTTACAAGAGGCTGATTCCCTCGGATTGGCTCCGACCAGTTCAACGACAGCGGCATTGGCACTTGGCGATGCTTTGGCAGTGGCGCTTATGGAAAAAGAGAATTTTACTGCCGATAAATTTGCGGTATTTCATCCGGGCGGATCTTTGGGAAAACGTCTGCTTATGACTGTTGAAATGGTTATGCACCATGGCAGCGACAATCCCGTAATTAAAGAAACTGCTTCTGTTAAGGATGCGCTTTTTGTGATGACTAAAATGGGGCTTGGTGCGGTATCTGTTGTGAATGGAAAGTTTAAGCTGAAGGGGCTTATGACAGATGGGGATGTCCGTCGTGGGCTGGAAAAAGAAAAAGATTTTCTGATGCTCACCATAAAAGAAGTGATGACACAGAATCCTTTGGTAATAACTGCTGATAAGTTGGCGGCAGAAGCACTCCATAAAATGGAAAAACATGCGCCTCATCCTATCACGGTGCTTCCTGTAGTGGATAAGGATGGAAAATCTATAGGTATGGTGCATGTCACAGATTTGTTGAGACAAGGTGTGGTCTGATGAGAGGTTCGCGAAGTATAAAGGCATTCTTTTTTGACGTAGATGGAACCTTGACTTCCGGTACATTGATTTTAGGGACGGAAGGCGAAGCTTATAAAATCTTCCACGCCCAGGATGGAATGGCCTTGGGGCTGGCACATCGTATGGGATATATTACCGGTTTTATTACTGGGCGTACTTCGGATATTGTCCGTGTGCGGGCGGAGGAATTAAAAGTAGATGTGCTCCTTATGGGGGTGAAAAATAAGGTGCAGGCCGTGGCAGCGGCCTTGGAAAAGTATCGTTTATGTTGGGAAGAAGTCGCTTTCATGGGAGATGATTTAAATGATCTGCCTCTTTTTGATAAAGTTGGAATAGCAGGCAGTCCATCAAATGGAGCTCCTGAAAACTTAAAAAAGGCGGAATTTGTTTCCCGCCGTGCCGGGGGAAGTGGGGCAGCGAGAGAGTTTATTGAGGAAATACTCAAGGAACAGGGACGGTGGGATGAAGCAGTTGCGTCATTTTATTCGGAAATGCAAGAGGCACCTGCCCGGCAATAGTTATATAATTTAGGAAACTGATTTTGAGGAAGAGAAGACATGCTTTCTAATGTAAAATATCATTTGCTTAAGATGGTCAGCAGCATACTTTGCAGAATGCCCTATAAAAATATTTTAGCTATAGGTTCTTTTCTGGGGCCGGCAATTATGAATCGGATACCGAAACAACGCAATCGTGGAATTGAGCAGATTATGACAGGTCTGTTATGTGAAAGAGAAGATGCGGAGCGGCTGTTGAATAAAGTGTATCAACGTGTAGGAATGTCGGCGATGGAAATGCTGTATATGCCGCGGCTGTGCCGAGAGAAACTTCATATAGATGAATATGTTTCTATTGATCATCCGGAGTATCTGGAGGCTGCATATGCAGAGGGGAAAGGGATTGTGGGGCTTACTGCCCACGTAGGAAACTGGGAATGGCTTGGAGCCGGTCTTGCCCTGCATGGATATGATACGTCCGCTATTGGCAAAAAACAGAAAGATGATGCTCTGATGAGGATTATTAATGAATATCGGGCGGAATCAGGCGAACATATTTATCTGACCGGAACAGGCGGCTATGAAATGATTGCAGCGGCCCGTTCCATGAAAAAGAACCATATTCTCGGATTTTTATCTGATAAAGATGGAGATAGAGTGGGGATACCGGTTCGTTTCATGAATCGGATTTTCTCCTTTCCCCAGGGGCCCGTGGTTTTTGCCAAGAAGTTCAAAGCTCCGGTACTTCCTATCTTTGTAGTTAGGAATGAAGACTGCATAGGAAATACCATTTGTGTAGGAAAGCATTTTTATTATGAGGAAACCGGAGATAAGAAACATGATTTGCTGGTGAACGCACAAAAAATGGCTACCATTATGGAAGAGTTTATTAAAGCGCATCCTGCCGACTGGATGTGGTTCCAGCATCTTTTTTGGACGGAACCATGGAGTATTGAGATGTATTGCCGGATGACAGATGAAGAAAAAGAGGAAATTATCCGCGGAGTACCTTTTGCGGAAAGAGCGGAGGCAGTGCATGAAAAAACATAAGAAACTTATCATTGGTGTAGTACTCATGGTCTTGATCACCTTAGGAGTGTACATACTTTTTAAAGGAGACGGTAATTCTATTTTTATTGGTGATGATACAACACAGGCAGTGGAGTTCAATGATATTAACCTGAATGAAGAAAAAGACGGCAAAGTTATATGGAATCTGAGAGCGCGTCATGTTAGGATGGAAAGTGATAGAAATACGGTTTATCTTACGGATATAGAAGGCTTTTTTGCAGAAGATGGGAATGAATTGTCTATTAAAGCAAAGAAGGGGGTCATAAAAAGAGCGGAGCAAACAGTAAATCTTGAGGGAGATATTGAGGGAAAGACGAAAGACGGCCTTATTCTTTATGCCAAAAACCTGACCTATGATGGGAAGAAGCAGGTTTTATCCACAGATTGCTCATTTACCGCGGAAAAGGACGGGCGAATATTAACAGCAGATTCATTTACGGCTGATCGTGTACTTGAAAAAATTATAGCAAAAGGACATGCTAAGCTTGCTGATAAGGAGGCAAATAAGTGAGGAAAATATATGGGTTCCTGGCAGTATTTTTAATTGCAGCAGGCGGTACGGCATGGGCAGATGATATCACCGCCGATGTATTGACTTATGATGGAAAAGCTAAAACAGTCACTGCGACAGGGAATGTGGTTATTCATGCTAATGAGGGCGCTGTAGTTACCGGTAAAAAAAGGCCAGTATTATTTTGAAAACCGCAGCGCATGGCTAGATGGAGGTGTTGAGTACCAAAAAGACCAGACTGTTATGACCGCGGAAAAAATGTATTTATATGAAGATAAAACAACTCGCGGTGTAGGTGGAGTCTATATTCATGATGAAGCGGAAAAGCGCACGATGAAAGGAGACGATATCATGTATAATCCGGAAACCGGATTCGGCAAAATTCAGGGGAATGGTTACCTGGAATCTGTTGATGGTATTATCGAGGCGCCTTTGATCGAAGGAAATATGAAACAGGTAAAGATAGAAGCAACCGGTGGAGTACACCTTTCCAGTACTATGCATCAAATGAATGGATACGGGGACAAAGCTGTTTATACAAGAAGTGGACAGGAAGGGATCGATGGTAAACTGATATTGACAGGAAATGCCCATGTTGTGCAAAATGGGAATTCTTTTGACGGACCTGAGCTGATTATGCGGGATGCGGAGAAAATTGTAGAGACTTCCGGAAGAAGCACAATCACAATTACAAACACTGCAGGCGCATCAAGTATGGCTGCCGGAAACCAAGCCGCTGAAACAGGCGGCACAGAACGCGTGACAGAAGAAACTCCTATCGCAGGAAGACCATCCTATGCCGACGAACCGGCACAAAGTTCTTTTTTTGATAAGGATCACAAATGAAAATAGAAACACATCATTTAATCAAACGCTACGGAGAACGTACCGTAGTTAATGATGTAAATGTAGAAGTTGAACAGGGAACAGTTGTAGGTCTGCTCGGGCCTAACGGTGCGGGAAAAACCACAACTTTTTATATGATTGTCGGCATTATCCGGCCTGATGAAGGGGATGTGACTGCTGATGGGAAATCTTTGGATCATATGCCTATTCATGAACGGCATCAGTTCGGTATCAGCTATTTACCCCAAGAAGCTTCCATATTTCGCAAAATGACAGTATGGGAAAATATGATGTCTTTACTGGAAACAAGAACAGAATTAAGCCCTGCAGAGAGAAAAGAAAAGGCGGAAGGGCTTCTGGAGGAGTTTCACATTACTCATGTAAAGGATACAAGGGGAGATGCCCTTTCAGGCGGCGAACGGAGGCGGGCAGAAATTGCCAGATCTTTGACCATGGGGCCGTCCTTTATATTGCTGGATGAACCTTTTGCCGGTGTAGACCCTCTTGCTGTCGAAGATATACAAAGCGTTGTCATGCATCTTAAAACAAGAGGTATCGGTATTTTAATTACAGATCATAATGTTCGTGAAACTCTTCGGATTGTGGATAATGCGTATATCCTTTCAGAAGGGAAGATTCTGCTTAATGGAAAATCCGGTGATATTGCTGCAGATCCTGTGGCGAGAAAATTCTACCTGGGAGAAAATTTCAGCCTATGATTTATTTGATTAAAGGAGTGGGATTCTGATGCGTATACTTGATAAATATATCCTTAAGGAATTCCTGGGACCTTTTTTGTTTGGTGTTGCCGCATTTACTGCTATATTTCTCGGGGCGGATACACTGCTGAAAATTGCGGACTATGTTACAAAATATGGTGCATCTTCTACCGCGGCACTGAAAATATTTATATTGGCACTGCCCCGGATTATTGTTTATACGTTTCCTATGGCGGTCTTATTGGGGGCGTTAATGGCGACATCCCGGCTATCCGGTTCCAGCGAGTTGATTGTTATGCGGACATCCGGACAGAGCTTTAGTCGATTGGTCATGCCTATTTTTATCCTTACTTTTTTAATTAGTTTATGTGCGGTGGCTTTTAATGAGTATGTGGTGCCATGGACGAATCGGAAATATGAACAGGTTATCAATATTGAAATTAAACGTAATTTGAATCCGGGGGTTACGGATCATGTTATTCTTCGTGATGTACAAAATGGAAAAATTGCCCATTTGCTTTATGCGAGGAGATATAATCCTGAAAATAAAAAATTGGAAAATATAACGATTCAGGAATTCCAAAATGAAGCTGTTATCCGCGTGGAAAATGCGCCAAATGCCGTTTGGAAAGATGGTAAATGGTTTATGGAAAACGGTACTATTTATGATCTTGGTGAAGATGGAATTAGCCGCACGATGCGTTTTAAGAATCAATTTATTCCTTATGGGCAGTCGCCGGAAACGATACAAAAGGAGCATAAAGATTATGATGAGATGACCATTCGGGAGCTCTTTACAGCAAGAAAAGCTTATGAGGCTGCTCATGAAGATGCGACTGCCATTGTTATGGAAATTCATCGCCGTTTTTCACTTCCTTTTGCGAGTTTTGTCTTTGGTCTCGTAGGAGCACCTCTCGGCGTGCAGCGCGAACGATCATCATCATCAATCGGATTTGGACTTTCAGTAGTTATTATTTTTGTATATTATGCCGTAATGACATTTCTTGAAGCGCTTGGAAAAGGGCATGTAATTTCTGCGGTGGCAGCAGTATGGCTCCCAAACCTGATCGCTCTTATTTGTGCAGTGTACTTGATTAAGCGGGTTAATCAGTAATTATATTGTGCGTTCTCTCTTTTTAATTTCTTCGCTGTGGTATTTTAACTGAAGGAGGTCAGTATGTTTATTGGCATTGCTATGTTTTTCGTCCTTATGCTGATGGGCGGACTCATTGCATTTCTTGGCGATAAAATTGGATCCAAGGTGGGGAAAAAGAGAATGACGCTCTTTGGACTGCGGCCAAAATATACTTCCATTATCGTTACGATTATTTCAGGTGTCCTTATTTCATTCCTGACAGTTGCTGTGCTTGCCGTAGTAAATGAAAATGTACGCGTAGCGCTTTTTGGCTTGAGCAAATTACAGGCACAGATGGCAAACCTTAATCAGGAGATCATCGTAAAAAATAAAGAACTTGATGAAGGTAAAAAGCAGCTTGAGGCAAGGAATAAAGAGTATGAAGGGGTAACAAAAAAATCGGAAAAGACAGTAAAAGAATTGGAACGGGTGGAAAGCCAGCGTGCTTACGTGCAGAGTGAACTATTTTCTGTACAAAATGCTTACCAGGAAGCGCAGGCAGGTATCCGGCAGTCTGCAGAAGAAATAGAACAGTTGGAAAAAACAAAAGAAGAACTTTCCGGTAATATTACAAAACTGAACAGCGAGAAGGAAGCGCTTCTTGGGAATATTGCGGCTATCCGTGAAGGCACTGTCGTTTTTCGTGCAGGACAGGTGCTTACTGATGCGGTTGTTGATGAGAATATGTCCAAAGAACAATCTGAGCAGGTACTTGGGAGTATTTTGAATGATATCAATAATTTGCTGAAAGAACGAATGAATGTCAGTGACAAAGATGTCTACCTTGTACGTATGCCGAAGATTGCATTTGACAAAGCCGTTGATCAAGTGGCAGGTGCAAGCAATAAGAAGCTTGTTCGTGTTGTTGCTGCGGGAAACCTGATTTTAGGGGAGCCGGCAATTGTGGAATTTGATGTTCATGATAATAATCTGGTTTTTCATGCGAATGAAACCATCATGACGGCGAAGATGCTCAATTATAAAGGTCTTAAACGGCCGGATGCCCAGGTTCTGAGTATGCTGAATGAATTGAACCATTTAGCAAAGGATAAAGGGATACTGCCGGATCCGATTACAGGAAAGGTGGGACAGCTGGAAGGGCAGGAACTGCTTTCGGTGATTGAAAAAGTAAAAGGATATAACAGCAAATGTGTTCTCGTTATAAAAGCGAAAAGATATCTATTCGGATGGGCCGCTTTTAATTGATATTGAAGTAGAAAGAGATATTTCATGATACTTGCTCTTGATCCTGGTTCAGTAAAAACCGGTGTGGCTGTTGTCTATAAAAATGGGAGTCTCGCAAGGAAAAAGGTTATCCAAACAGAAGATTTTGAGAAAGAAGTCCAGGGGGTTCTTGACGCATACGACATCGGTGTCATTGTGATGGGAAACGGCACTCATCATAAAGAGATGCAGCAGCGGACGGTGATGCTCTTGAAAGAGCGTGAAAAGAATGTAAAAATAGAATTAGTGGATGAAAAATATACAACGGAAATGGGGGAAACATGGTATAAAAGAGAACATCCTGTGACCGGCTGGCGGCGTTTGATCCCGGACGGATTCCGCCGTATTCCTGTTCCTGTAGATGATTATGTGGCATGGATCATCGCTTGTATTTACTTGGGGATTGTCCGTGCAGAAGATGTGGGGCATAAAAAGGTGTGATGAAATACATTTTTATTGACATACAAGATTATATGTAATATACTCTTGTAGTATTGCGGGGTATGGCGCAGTTGGTAGCGCACCTGCTTTGGGAGCAGGGGGTCGCCAGTTCGAGTCCGGCTGCCCCGACCAGCATGGCTCAGTAGCTCAGTTGGATAGAGCAACCGCCTTCTAAGCGGTAGGTCGTGGGTTCGAATCCCCCCTGGGTCACCAGCAGTTTCACATTTTGTGAACAGAAAAAGGTCTGTATATACGGATCTTTTTTTGTGTTATTTTATGGCAAGAAAAATCAATATGGAGATTCTTCCTTGCAATTTTCTATGGATAGGAGTATCATGTTGTTCTGTTAATAAAGTGTCCCCAGCATAAACAGGCTTCTAAATGGAGTAAATTAATTTAATTTAAAAATAGAGAGTTCTATAGGGAAAACACATTACAAGTTTATTCAGGAGGTGTCCTTATTGGCGGCTAAAGCGGCTCAACTTGCACAGTGGCTTAAAGAATTGCAGGATAAAGTGAATGCAGATGGCAATATTAAATATGATGACATACTTCTTTTTACAAAAGAAAAATCTCTGACGTCCAAACAGTTAGATTCTGTTTTTAAGGCGCTTCATGAAGGTGGCGTAGAAATTATTTATGAAGAGGACGGTAAAGATGAGTTTAGAGATGGAGAGTCGGAAGAAGAATTTGAAGATGAACTTTTAGAAGATGGCGATGCAGAAGCAGATGTTGATGAAAAGGAATGGGAAAAGGGGGATGGTGATATTTCTGCCGATCCGGCTGGGATAACCGATCCGGTTCGATTATATCTAAGAGAATGCGGTACGACACCTCTTTTAACTTCTGAACAGGAAATGAAACTGGCACAGACGATTGAAATTGGAAAAATGCCTGAAGCTACTGATGAACAAAAACGGATGGCGGCAGAAGCGAAAAGGAAATGGCCAATGCTAATCTTCGACTTGTCGTGTCTATTGCGAAAAAATATCCCGGCAGGGGAATGCCTTTCCTTGATTTGATCCAGGAAGGGAATATGGGACTTTTGAAAGCCGTGGATAAGTTCGATTACACGAAAGGATATAAATTCAGTACTTATGCTACATGGTGGATTCGACAGGCTATTACCCGTTCTATTGCGGATCAGGCCAGAACTATCCGTGTACCGGTTCATATGGTGGAAACCATTAATAAAATGAACCGTGTAGGGCGACATTTCCTGCAGGAACATGGTAGGGAAGCGACAAACGAAGAGCTGGCCAAAGAAATGGAAACCAGTGTGGAAAAAATTCGTGAAGCTAAAAAAGCGGCACAGGATCCTATTTCTTTAGAAACGCCTATTGGTGAAAAGGAAGATTCCCATTTGGGAGACTTTATTGAGGATCAGAAGACAGCATCTCCGGAAGATGAGGCGGCAGCAACTATGCGCCGTGAGCAGATCCATCAGCTTTTGGAAACATTAACGGAACGTGAAAAAGGCGTTATTGCACTGCGGTACGGAATTGATGATGGAACCCAGCGTACATTGGAAGAAGTGGAAAATATTTTGGAGTTACCCGCGAACGTATTCGTCAGATTGAAGGGAAAGCTTTAAAAAAATTAAAAAAATTGGCTATTCCCATGGCAGGGCTTTAATTAAATGAAACTTCAGCAGAGACGAACTGTCTGGAATCAAATGATGATTGCAAATCCATTCTTTCTGTAGTATAATAATACCGTTAATCTGGACAGTCCTCTGCCAAATGCGATCGGCATGAATGTCTTGTGAGAAGGAGGAAAAGATCGTGAATATTATTGAAACCTTGGAAAATGAACAACTCCGCAATGACATCCCTGCATTTCGTCCGGGTGATACGGTTCGTGTGCATGTAAAGGTTGTCGAAGGCAAGACTGAAAGAATCCAGGTGTTCGAAGGCATTGTTATTGCGAGAAGAAATCATGGCGTAAGGGAAACATTTACTGTACGTCGTATTTCTTATGGCGTAGGTGTAGAAAGAACATTCCTGATTCATTCTCCGCGTTTGGCAAAGATTGAAGTGAAGCGCCACGGTATTGTCCGCCGCGCCAAGCTGTTCTATTTGCGCGGACTGTCCGGTAAAGCGGCGAGGATTAAGGAAAGAAAGTAAAACAAGAAAAGAGGACCTGCGGGTCTTCTTTTTTCGTGTTTTAGACTATTACATATAAATGTGGTACAGAAAAAGAGTTGTGACTGCATTCGCAAACTTTGCCATATAAAAAGATAATTATTTGCAGGGCATAGTCAATGTGATACAATAAACTGGATGTATGATAGGAGGAGTTATGAAATCAATATTCATACCAACCTTTATGGCGGCAGTTTTAGCAGTTTCCGTAACTGTAGAAGCAAATAAAATAGAATCGGTTATTGCTGTTGATTATTTGAATGTGGAAGTCATGATGAAAGAGCCGCTCACAGAAAGGAGCTGGATCCCCGCCAGGTGGAAGATCCTGATTACAAGCCGAGTTTTACTTTCAATGAGGGGGTTAAAGCTACGGGATTGCCTATTCTTCAACCTTCTGACGGTTTCCATGAAAATGTGTACAGAATTCCTGTTAATGGATTGGATATAGATATTATTTACCGTATTTCTTACAAGGGACAGAAACCTCATACATTTAAGGCGTATGAGTCAGGCGAGATGAAAGATAAATACAGGGAGCGGTATGGCAGTTATTTCTAATTGGGAGTAATTTAATTATGCATATAGTTTTGGTGGAGCCTGAAATTCCGGGAAATACAGGAAATATAGCAAGACTTTGTGTAGCAGAACATTTGACGCTTCACTTGGTTGAACCGCTTGGATTTCAGATTGATGATAAACATCTGAAAAGAGCAGGGCTTGATTACTGGGATCTGCTTGACGTCCATGTACATCCGAATTATGATTCCGTGGTACGGATGCTTGCGGGTCACCATTTTTATTTAAATACGACAAAAGCGATACGTTCCTATACAGATATTTCCTATGATGGGGACGATGTACTTGTCTTTGGGAAAGAAACGAAAGGACTTCCCGAGGAATTACTGCGGAGCCATAAAGAAGACTGTATCCGCATACCCATGATAGAAGAAGCGCGTTCCCTGAATTTATCAAATGCGGTGGCGATTGTGGCAATGGAAGCGATGCGCCAGGTCGGATTTCCCCATTTGCTGAAACAGAGCGGTCGTTTATTTAAAGGAGGAACTGGGAGCAATGAATACTTATGATGAAGCGCATGCATTGGCAAAGGCAATTCGTGAATGTGATGAGATGAAAAGACTTACGCAGGCTGCGGAAAAAATTAAGAGTAATGCAGATGCGGGGAAAATGGTTAAAGAGTATATCATGGCACAGATGAAATCTGACTATGCGAAGCTGGCGGGGCAGGAAACGGATGAGCAGGAGTATCGCCATCTTCAGGAACTGGCCTTACTTATAAGCAATAATAGTGATGCCCAGGAATACTTACAGGCATTTATTCGATGGAACCAGGTGGCTGCGGATATTCAGAAGATCATTTCTGATGCGATGGCGCAGGGTATGGATGTATTGGGATTTGCAAAAATGACAAATTGGAACAGCTTTTTTGAGGGGATTTTAGACGAAAGACTGATTAAAGTAAATGAACCGATGGCACACCATAATACTTATGGCATCGGCGGAAATGCAGATGTGTTCGTGAGTCCGGCTGATAAAGAATCACTGATTGCTGTTTTAAGAAAAGCAGCTGCGGAAGGTTTGCCGGTGACATTGATTGGCGGCGGTTCCAATTGCCTGATTAGTGATAAAGGAATTCGCGGGGTAACGATTTGTACTTCCCGTATAAAACCGGAGATGACCTGCTTTGAAACTTGGATTACTGCTTATGGCGGAGTAGGAACGGGAACCGTAGCACGATTTGCACAAAAGAACAGCCTTACCGGATTTGAGTGGGCGGTGGGGATTCCCGGTACACTTTGCGGGGCCGCTTTCATGAATGCCAATGGTTATGGCAGCAAAATGAGAAATGTAGTAGAAGAGGTTTATGCCGTATCTATTGATGGGGAAATAGACAAAGTATATGGTTGGGACGACCTGCACTATGGCGAAAGTGATAGTGTATTTATGCACAACGGCGATGTTATTTATGGCGTCAAACTTCATTTGGCGATGGGAGATTCTGAAAAAATCAAGGCAGAAATGGATGACCATCAGCAATCCCGCCGAGCGAAGCAACCCTTGGAAAAAAGAAGTGCAGGGACAATGTATCTCCGGCCGCCGGGATACTATGTGGGTCCCATGATTAAAGCCTGCGGATTGATCGGATTTGCAATCGGTGATGCAGAGGTATCTACCAAGCATGCGGATTTTGTGGTGAATAATGGAAATGCTTCCTGTGAAGACGTTTTGGCTGTACTCCATGAAGTTCAAAGACGGGTGAAAGAAAAGTTTGGCGTCCATATTCCTCTTGATGTAAGAATGCTTGGTGAGGGACTGGAACAGGAAAGATAAATAAGGAGTTGGAGAAGGAGAGTCTATCGGGAGCCTCTTCTTTTTCAATGAAATAAAAAAATAATTATTATGCTCTTGATTTTCAACCCAAAAGTATGTATTATAATAACGTAAGTTAGCACTCAAAGATGGTGAGTGCTAATAAGTAAAGGAGGAATTGAAATGTTAAAACCATTAGCAGATCGTGTTCTTGTCGAAGTCGATGTAGAAGAATCCAAGACCGCAGGCGGTATTTTGCTTCCTGATACAGCGCAGAAGAAATCCCAGAAAGGGACAGTTATTGCCATCGGCAGCGGGAAGGTCCTTGACAACGGAGAACGTTTACCGTTTGAAGTGGCGGTAGGTGACAGAGTTCTTTTTGCAAAGTATTCCGGTGTTGATATTGAAGAAGGCGGAAAGAAGTTCCTTCTTCTTTCTGAAAGAGATATTCTTGGAAAACTTTAATATTGTTTGTATAAATGTATAGGAGTGATATAAATGGCAAAGAAAGTTCTTTATAATGAAGAAGCTCGCAAAGCGCTTTTAAAAGGTGTTGATCAACTGGCAGATGCAGTAAAGATTACTCTTGGGCCCAAGGGGCGTAATGTAGTCCTCGACAAGAAATATGGCGCACCGAATATCGTTAATGACGGTGTATCCATCGCCCGTGAGATTGAGCTGAAAGATCCCTTTGAAAATATGGGTGCCCAGCTTGTGAAGGAAGTGGCAACAAAGACAAATGACGTGGCCGGTGACGGTACGACAACTGCCACACTGCTGGCTCAGTCCATGATTCATGAAGGGATGAGGAACGTAGCTGCCGGTGCAAACCCGATGGTTCTGAAAAAAGGTATTGAAAAGGCAGTAGATGTTCTTGTGGGAGAAATTAAAAAGAAAGCCGTATCCGTTGATACGAAGGCTAAGATTGCACAGGTAGCCTCTGTTTCTTCTGCTGATTCTACCATTGGTAATCTGATTGCTGATGCCATGGAAAAAGTAGGTAATGATGGTGTTATTACTGTAGAAGATTCCAAAACTATGGGTACAAGCCTTAAAGTTGTGGAAGGTATGCAGTTTGACCGTGGGTATCTCAGCCCGTACATGGTTTCCGATGCTGATAAAATGGAATGTGTCATGAATGATCCATACATTCTCATTACCGATAAAAAGATCCCTGTAATTCAGGATATTATTCAGCTGTTGGAGAAAGTGGTACAGGCAGGTAAAGAACTTCTCATTATTGCGGAAGACGTAGAAGGTGAAGCGCTGGCGACACTCGTAGTCAACAGGCTTCGCGGGACATTCAAGTGCGCTGCGGTCAAGGCTCCTGGCTTTGGTGACCGCCGCAAAGCCATGCTGGAAGATATTGCTGTGCTTACCGGCGGGCAGGTGATTTCCGAAGATATGGGCCGTAAGCTGGATAGCGCTTCTATTGAAGATCTTGGCACAGCACACCAGGTTCGCATTACAAAAGATAATACAACAATTGTCGGTGGTGCGGGAGATAAAGCAGCTATCGCATCCCGTGTGGAACAGATCCGTGAGCAGCTCAAAGTGGCAACTTCCCAGTTTGATAAAGATAAGCTTCAGGAACGTTTGGCCAAGATGTCCGGCGGGGTGGCTGTCATTGAAGTTGGTGCAGCAACTGAAGTGGAAATGAAGGACAAGAGGCTCCGCATTGAAGATGCTCTGAATGCAACCCGTGCGGCTGTAGAAGAAGGCATCGTAGCAGGCGGCGGTACGACATTTGTTGATATCCAGAAAGAACTGGATGGAATCAAAGCAGAAGGTGATGTAAAGACAGGAATCAATATTGTCCGTCATGCTGTTGAGGCGCCAATCCGCCAGATTGCAAGCAATGCAGGCATGGAAGGTGCGATTGTGGCTGAAAAGGTAAAAGCTGCAAAGGTCGGCATCGGTTACAATGCAGCGGAAGATAAATATGAGGATATGATTGCTGCAGGTATTGTAGATCCTGCAAAAGTTACCCGTTCCGCTTTGCAGAATGCAGCATCTATTGCGGCACTTGTACTGACAACAGAAGCCATCGTTGGAGATGAACCGGAAGATAAACCGGCAATGCCTCCGATGCCTCCGATGCCCGGTGCCGGAATGATGTAATCTGTATAGTTTAATAGAGTGAAAGATAAGAGCTTCTTTGCGGGGCTCTTATTTTTATTTTGCACATTATTTTGCACATATTGTAAAATAAAAAAAGGAGGTGCAGTATGCGGATCTGTATAAAAAGAGTGTATGAAGCTGCCAGCCCTGACGACGGGGAAAGGATTCTTGTGGACCGCTTGTGGCCCAGAGGTTTGTCAAAAGAAAAGGCTGCCATTGATATATGGGAAAAAGATGTGGCACCCTCCGCAGCGCTTAGAAAATGGTTCGGACATGATCCGGATAAATTTGATGATTTTAGGAACAAATACAGAAAAGAACTTGAAGATAATCCGGCGATCAAACGTTTAGAGGATATGATTCATCATTTAGGGAAAGATAAGAAAGTAACTCTTCTTTCGGCGCTAAGGATGAGAATCATAATCAGGCGGCGGTATTGAAAGAATACTTGGATTCAAAAGATAATTGATATAAGGCAGGTGAAAATCGTATAAATAAGTGAATTTAAATAAATGAATTGCCATCGTAAAATTTTACGGTGATTCCTTAAAACTGCATAAGGTTTAAAATGCAGTATCGCGGAGTAAGGATGTTTGTGCATTTTTTCGAAAAATATTGCGAAGTTTTAAATGAATAGCATAAAAAAAGCTGGCACAAAACATTTTTTTACGTTTTGTGCCAGCCCTTTACACAAATTCTTTTGGAAATGCGCAAGCGTTCAGAATGGATTGTGAATAAGAATCTTTGTCAGAATTCAACCTGATTTTTCAATAATTCTTTTCGCTTTTCCATGTATTCTTTCAAATTAACGATTTTTACAGCTGTCCATTTATTGTTCGGATCTTTTTCAAGTTGTACGCGCCATAGGAAGTCTTGGTCCAATTTTTTATCATGAAGTTTTATATTGGCAAAAGCAAGCCCATCTTTTTCTTCCACATCTAAAACATCTGTCATGGAGAGTGCGGCAGAACCGATGTAAGCAGTGATGCTTTTGAGCGGTTTATCCATAAGGGATGAATCCGGGACTTCTTTTGCCTGGAATTTCAATTCCGTACGCCGGATGAGTTCACGAATGAGATCTTTTTTTAGTCCTCTGATGACCGTGGCGGCCATTTTATGTTCTGGTTGCCCGTCTGCTTTCAGCTCTGACAGGATATCGTCAATGGCAGAAGAATAAACTTTTTCCATATCTACCCGTTCTTTAAAAAGTTGCAGATCTTTTTTTTGTACTGCCTGCTGTATTTCTCCAGCGGCATAGGCAGGGGTGTTTGTCCAGTAACCAAAATAGAATCCGACAGCTGCGGTGACGAGCAGTATAATAATGATGAGAAGTTTTTTCATGAGAACTCCTTTCCGTTACAGAAGAAAGCATTTTTTCTATTTTATCATAGGAAGATGGCGGAGCGGGTATATTTTTGTGATGGATGACAGAATAGAGTTCTTATTTTCGTGTGTAAATTTCCGCTATCGTGTATAATAGGCAGGATAGAATTTTATATTTGGGGGCAAATATGGAAAAGAGTAAAGATATAAAAGAGACTCATAAGGATTTCCGCAGCAAAAGGGGGGCCTTTTCTCGCAAAAGTTATGATGGCCGTGACGGGAGCCGTAATAGAAGAGTTAAAGGGAAGCGGGACGGTTTAAAAAGAAGAAAGCTGGAAGTGGGAGCTGAATTCCATGACAGGGAATTGGGAACCGGAGCGGTTAAGGAAATCAATAAAGAGAGCATGACGGTGCAGTTCGGAGTGATTGAAAAAATCATCCCCCGCCGTAAACATACAGAACGAAGAGGAGAACCGAAGCCTTTTGTCAAAAGGGAATATGCGAAAGATGATCGAAATCCCGTATTCAAGTTTGATCGTACCGATGCCAGGGAAACGGAGCGGAACCCGGGAGAGGGCCGTTCACCTGTCAAGATTGGCTTGCACGTGGTCGATGATATTTTAGGCCCCGGTGTGGTAGGAAAGATTACAGAACGGGGAACCTATGTAACTTATGAACGGACGGGGGAGTTTGTTCTGTATCCGTCAGGACTGCCTGTGAAACTGCTGAAAAGTGCTTTCCCTGAAACGGGGATGAAGAAAAAGAAACCGATTAAGCATTCCGGCGGCGTAGCTCGTATTTATAAGGTGCCGCCCGTAAAGATGGCGCTAAAGGATGTTAAATCTCTTCCTGTACAGGCAGCTTCCACACGGAAAGAGCGGATCATGACGAATTATATAGAGGTTGGCAGCGGTACGAAAGTCAGTAACAAGGTGTATGGCGAAGGGATTATCATAAGTGTGGAAGACGGATATTTCATTGTGGATTTCTCAGGTAAGAATGGAGTTCCCTTTTCCTGATTCACTGATGGATGGGCGTCTGCATATTATTAAAAAGTAGAAAGCAGTGTAAAGGAATGTGGCAGAGAATTTTCTGCAGCATTTCTTTTTTTGTGGAAATTCCGATGGAAGTGCTCTCATGGATACCTGCCATGCCATGCGGAAGATGTCTGCAGGCTGCTGTTTTTCTATGGTATAATTTAAGCAGAATCTAAATTATAATCTTTATAGAATTTAATGATAAAAGGCGAAAATAAATATGGGATTGTTAGATGAAACAATTGGGCGTATTCATCCCTTGGACAGAGAGGCCATGTATAAGGCGCAGAAGCGCTGGGACGATCTTTATGTGGGTGTAGGGGATTTGGGCAAGCTGGAAGAGATGGTGATTCAGTATGCAGGAGTTACAGGGGAGGTATTACCCGAGATTCCTAAATGCTGTATGGTGGTGGCTTGTGCGGATCATGGCGTGTATCGTCAGAAAGTATCTGCTTACCCCCAGTCTACAACTGTAGGCATGGTAAAATCTTATGTGGATGTAAAAGGCGCATCAGCCAATGCTCTGGCTCATTATTGCGGTGCTCATATGGTCGTAGTGGATATGGGAATCAATGCGGACATGAGTGATGTGCCCGGTTTGCTTCACAGAAAAATTGCTTTCGGAACCAAGGACATAACAGAAGGGGCGGCCATGAGCAGGGCAGAGGCGATTCACGCCATAGAAGCCGGTATTGAAATCGCAGAAAATAAAATAAAAGAAGGATACCGTGTCTTTACGGTGGGAGAGATGGGGATTGCGAATACGACAGCGTCTGCCTGCATACTTGGAGCATTTAACCGGTGGAATGCTGTTGAGGTTACGGGGCGTGGTACAAATATTTCCGATGCCCGTCTTCTTCATAAAATTGAGATGGTGCAAAAAGCACTTGATGTCAATCAGCCGGATCCTGCTGACGGTTTGGATGTGCTGTCTAAAGTTGGAGGTTTTGAATTCGGGTGTATGACGGGCGTTATGCTTGGTGCGGCTGCCAATCACTGCATGACGATTATTGACGGATTTAATTCTACTGCCAGTGCATTTATTGCAAAGGCACTGTCTGAGGAATCCGTTCAATACCTGATGGCTTCGCATTTGTCCTTGGAGCAGGCTCACAGAAAATCACTGAAGGCAATCGGTCTTACAGAATATATTGATTTGGATATCCGTCTTGGGGAAGCTGTCGGCGCAAGTATACAAAAGAAAATATTGGATATGGCGCTTGCTGTTTATAAAGACGGCACGGATAAAAGAACGGGAGTGGCAGAATGAGCGGAATACAGGCACCGGATAAGGAAACCATGGAGGCTTGCCGGCTTTATGTGGATAATTTAATTAAGCCGATCCATTCCTTGGGAAAGCTGGAGGATATAGCAGTCAGGCTGGCGGGGATTACAGGAAAAATAAAACCTGGAAAGCTGAATAAAGCGATTGTCATTATGGCGGGTGATACGGCGGTAGACGGAGAAAATAAGACTGGCGGTAAAACAAGTTTGACAGAAGTACAGATGGTATCCAGAGGATTGGGCACTGTAAGTGCGGTGGCCCGTACGCTTGGTGCTCCGGCGTATCTTATTGATGTGGGGCTGGAACAGAATACCAATGACATAGAAGGTGTTTTGACAAATAAGGTGGTTTACGGAACTCATCGTGGAAATCCCGCTTTAGACCAAGATGCGGTATCCGCTGCTATATCGATCGGGATGTCTGTAGCAAGGACATTGGCGGTTCAGGGTATCCAAGCGGTGGGGCTGGGGAATATAGGTGAGCGTTCCTTGTTGTCCGCCTTAGGCGTAACAGCTGCCATTATGAAAGGAGTTACAGGAAAATTCCCTAAAAGACGGATTTTCTCTCCATATGGATGATGTGGGAAATATGGCAAATGATCCTGTCGGCGTATTGTCTCGCGTAGGCTCCGCTGAAATTGCAGGACTTTTTGGCCTTGTGGTACAGGCGGCAAGAGAGAAGATTGCCATCGTATTTGACAATGCGGTAACCGGTGCTGCCGTTCTTGCTGCAATAGAAGTATATCCTGAAGTAAGGGATTATGTATTTCCATCAGCGGCTTATAATGAGCCTGTTCATCAAATACAAATGAAGAAACTGGGAATGAAACCTTTTTTCTACTATGATTTTACCGTAGCAGAAGGGTTTGGTTCAGCAATGGGACTTTCACTTTTTGATGCTGCTTTGGATATAGTTAATGAAATGAAAACTTTTGGACAGGGCGGTGTCGATGTGGCGGAGGATGGTCCCGGCAAGGGACGGCAAAGGGAGGATGTGCAGTGATGAAAGCTTTATTTATCCGTTGTAATGGAAAACTGACGCCGGATATGCTGGTTGGCGGATTGATTGATATGGGGGTGCCGCCGGCCTATCTTCGAACAAAATTGGAGGCAGCCGTTTCTTCCGATTTTATTGAAAGTTCAAATCTTGACGCAAAAGTATCAGCTCATTATTTTTGTATTCCGGAAAAAGAAGATAAACCTCTTTTGCTAAAGCAGAAAGATCTGTTTGTCATATGGAGGAAAATCTGCGAAGGTGGCGAGTCGGGATGGGAAAGCTTGGGGTGGAAAGTGTTTTCAGCTCTTTCTGCCGGCGCGTCAGATGCATTGGATGAAATACCCGCGACAATTATTGATCTACGCAGATGCCGGGTAAAAGAGGAAAATTTGATTTCCCTGTATTGTTTTCTCGCCGGATTGGATTATTTAGGTGTGGAAACATTATTTACCTGTCCATTTTCCCTGGCGGCGGGGACTTCAGAAGCTGCCCGGACGACGGAAAAAATTCTGACGAGAGCCGTGTCGACAACTGAGAATGTGATTTCATCCGAGGATATTGACCCATTCGCTGCAGCTATACTGGAGGGGCTTTCTGCAGGATTTATCGCCATGGATGGACGATTCTTGGTGGATAAGACTGCTTATGGGACTGCCAGTGTGGAGAAAATAGAAGGGGAAGTTACGGTGGCTGAATATTTAGGGTATTTTACGGATCGGGAAGATTCCATTTTCAGCCGTCATCTGAAGGTTTTTGGAATGGGTGTCTGAAGGGGAAATATGATTGCCCCATTTCTTTAAGTGTGTTATTGACATGGGAAATCTCGTATGGTAGAGTATTGGACATGACGTCAGAGTTTCAGGCGCTTTTGAAACAGAACGTGTTTTGAAAGTTGCTTGACAAATGACTAAGCAATGGTATAATAATGTCGTTGCTAAAACAGATGCGGAAGTAGCTCAGTGGTAGAGCACAACCTTGCCAAGGTTGGGGTCGCGGGTTCGAGTCCCGTTTTCCGCTCCATAAGTTAGTATCATCTGCAAAGATGTACTATAAATTCCTGAATAGCTCAGCCGGTAGAGCGCGTGACTGTTAATCACGATGTCGCAGGTTCGAACCCTGCTTCAGGAGCCAATAGGGGTATCGCCAAGCGGTAAGGCAACGGACTCTGACTCCGTCATTCGTAGGTTCGAATCCTGCTACCCCTGCCAAGTTGATCCATTAGCTCAGTCGGTAGAGCACTTGACTTTTAATCAAGGTGTCCCGCGTTCGAGTCGCGGATGGATCACCATTTGTGGCCTGTTCGTCAAGTGGTTAAGACACCGCCCTTTCACGGCGGGTTCGGGGGTTCGAATCCCCCACAGGTCACCAAGTGGGCGATTAGCTCAGCTGGGAGAGCGTCTGCCTTACAAGCAGAATGTCGGCAGTTCGATCCTGTCATCGCCCACCAAAACGGCCCGGTGGTGTAGTGGTCTAACATGCCGCCCTGTCACGGCGGAGATCGTCAGTTCAAATCTGATCCGGGTCGCCACAATTTTGCCTCGGTAGCTCAGTTGGTAGAGCAAAGGACTGAAAATCCTTGTGTCCACGGTTCGATTCCGTGCTGAGGCACCAAATATGCGGCTGTGGCGGAATGGCAGACGCGCTACTTTGAGGGGGTAGTGATCCTTGATCGTGTGAGTTCAAGTCTCACCAGCCGCACCATTCCAAGTTCATTTTTTATATTTAAGTTTATATGCGGTTGTGGCGGAACTGGCAGACGCGCTATCTTCAGGCGGTAGTGGATTTATCCGTGAGAGTTCAAATCTCTCCAACCGCACCAGTCATTCATTAAGATCTCATCTTCGGATGAGGTTTTTTTGTGAAGAATATTTTTCCAGCCTCATGATATAATAAAATCATGTATAAATTATGGAGAGCGGATAGATGAGAAGACATATGTTCAGATGGTCTCCTGCGCGCATTATTGCGGGAGCCTTTGGCAGCATCAGCTTCATCGGTTCTATATTGCTGTATCTTCCCTGGGGGCATATGCCCGGACAAAGTATAACCTATGTAGATGCCTTGTATACTGCGGTTAGTGCTTTATGTGTGACAGGTTTATCTATTGTCGATACAGCAGCGGTATTTAATCCTTTTGGGCAGGCAATCTTGGCGGTGCTGATACAGGTAGGGGGGCTTGGCGTTTCTACCATGGGAGCAGGCGTACTGCTTATGCTTGGACGGAAAGTCGGGATACGGCAAAGAAATCTGATTCATGATACGATGAATCTTGATTCTTATTCCGGCGTGGTCCGTTTCTTGCGGACACTTTTCGCAACGACGGTTTTTATAGAGATTATCGGAGCCTTTCTTGGATATTTCGTTTTTCGCCGCGATTACGAAATGATGGAATCTATCGGGCTTAGTATTTTCCATTCTATTTCTTCGTTCAATAATGCGGGATTAACAATTCTGACGAAAGAACGGAGCATGGAAATGTATGCTGAAGATCCTTTTATGCTGATTCTTACGACAGCACTTGTTTTTGTTGGCGGTTTAGGGTTTATTGTAATTCGTGAGTGCTGGGTAAACCGGTTTCGTTGGCGCAAGCTCAGCATGCACTCCCGGGTTTCCATATTCATGGCCGTATTCCTTCTGATTGGCGGCGCTGTGCTCCTTAAACTGACAAATCCTATTTCCTGGCTGGTCGCATTTTTCAGCAGCCAATCGGCGAGATCGGTAGGATATATGGTGTATCCTTTTGAATCCTGGTCTCCTGCGGGATTGCTTGTCATGCTGGTCCTGATGTTTATCGGCACTTCAACGGGATCAACGGGGGGCGGAGTAAAAACGAGTACTGTTTTTGCGCTTGTGCTCGGGGTACGTCGTGTAACGACCAATGCGAGAGCGGAGGCTTTTCATTATTCATTGCCGCCACTGGCGTTCAGAAAAGCGGCGGTTGTCGTAGTTTTGGCTATCGCGGATATCGTAATCAGTACGTTTATTTTGCTTCTTGTGTGCCCGGAACTTTCGTTAGCAGAAGCCTTTACAGAGATGATGAGTGCTTTTACTACGGTAGGACTGTCGCTTGGGACGACAGCTTCGTTGAATGAATGGGGGAAGCTGATTTCCATTCTGGTTATGCTTACAGGAAGAATGGGACCGATGACTATTGCAACAGCCTGGTATTTTTATGAAGAAACCCGGGCGAGGTATCCTGAGGGCAATGTAACAGTTGGTTAATGGGGGAGAATATGCTCGGCTTTATGAAAAAAAAGAAGGAAGAAACAATTTCTTATGGAGTAATCGGCTTAGGGAAATTTGGTTATACACTTGCTATACAATTGGCAGAGTATGGCTATGATTTCCTTGTTGTGGATAAAGACGAGAATTTAGTGCAGGATCTCAGAACCGTGACAGAAAGCGCTATTGTGGTTGATGATTATGATAAGAAATCCATAAAAGATTCCGGCGTGAAAAACTGTGATGTAGTTATTGTCTGTTTGGAAGAACAGCTGGAGAAGTCTCTTTTAGTTACCCTAAATTTGATTAACCTCGGTATTAAGAAAGTTATTTCTGTGGCGGATACTTCAGAACATGGAGAGATACTTGAAAAAATTGGCGCTGAAGTTGTTTATCCAAAGCGGGATATGGCGATTCGCCTTGCCAGCCGCCTTCGCGCCAATATGGTTCTTGATTTTGTCCAGTTAAATGAAGAAATTAATATTTATAAAGCCTCTCTGCCGAAGCCTCTTGTTGGTCAAACTGTTGTCGGCAGTGGGCTGAGGACAAAGTTTGAACTGAATATTATTGCAATCCAGAATGCTGCAGGAGTTACTGATATGATTAGCCCGAATTATGTATTCCAGGAAGGCGATCTGCTCTTTCTTGCCGGAAGCAGAGACGGCTTTAAAGCGTTGACTGAATGGGTTGGACTTGCAGGTGAATAAATAGAAATCGAACCACTGCTTTGGATGGCGGTGGTTTTTATGTATAGCAGGAAAAAGAACCTGCATGATCGGTTTATAGAAAGATACCATTCAGCCATATCATCAAAGTTTTCCTGTAAACTCGTTTCTTCTTGTAGTACAATAAAGAACATGGAGGAGTATATGTATACATTACGTAAAAGAGTACGTTTTTATGAAACTGACGGAATGAGGGTCGTTTATCACGGCAATTATCTTAATTGGTTTGAGGAAGCGCGTGTAGAATACATGCGTGAGGGAGGCGTGTGCCTCAATGATTTGCTGGCGGAAGGCATTGTATTCCCTATCGTGGAAATGAATGTGAAGTATATGAAATCCGCTGTGTATGATGATATCGTTCTGGTCAGGGCGTATCTTCGCGAGGTGAATCGGGTTAAATTGGTATTTGAATATGAGGTGCTTCGTGAAAATACGAACGAGCTTTTAGCAACGGGACAGTCTGTGGGAACGTATACGAAGATTTCCACGGGGAAAATAGTGAGGATACCGGAAGAAAGATTGAAGAAGCTGATGGATATGGCGGAAGAGGACAGAACGGATGGATAACAGACCGATTGGGATCATGGATTCCGGTGTAGGCGGTTTGACTGTTGCCTGTGTCCTTAAAGAAAAATATCCGAATGAAAAATTTATTTTTATTGGTGATACGGCGAGGAATCCTTACGGAAACAAAAGCCCTGAGGAAGTCACTTTTTTTGCGGAAGAAATGAAAGCATTCTTAGCGGGAAAACAGGTAAAAATGATTATTGCCGCCTGTAATACGATTACATTTAGTGTGCCGCCGTCTTTCTTTGCAGGTAAAATTCCTGTCATCGGCATGAGCCTTGATTTTCCGGAACTGGAAAGCGTGAATCATCTGGCGGTAATTGGTACGCCCATGACGATACGGAGTCATCGGCATCGGGACCGGCTGAAAAAGGATTTTCCGCTGATGAATGTCACTGAAATCCCCATTGACGGTTTGGCTTACGCTATAGAGATGGGAAAAGAAGAATCCTTTATTTATGGGATGATAAACGAAGCAGTTCAAAAGGCCGGTGCTGAATCTGTGGACGCTGCTGTGCTTGCCTGTACACATTATCCTCTCGTTGCAGGAGTTTTCCGAGATATATTACCGAATACCCTGTTGATTGATCCTGCGGAGAGGACAGTGAAAAAAGCGATGTCCATCCTGGCTGATCAAAATGGGCAGTCTGAGGAAGCGGGACCATGCTTGTTTTTCTTTACGGAAAGTACCCTTAGGGCGGAAATTCTTGTAAAGAAAATGTTTGGCAGGCGGGCGGATATACAACGAGTTGTTTTATCAGGAGTGTGAAAAATGTTTATATTGATTTTGAAAATAATTGGAATCTGTATTTTCCTTGTCTGCCTCGGATTCCTTGCCTACTGGGGGATGGCGCTTCTCAAAGGCGATTGTTCGCTGCGTATGTTAAAGGGAAAAATGACGCCTTTAAAGGTGGAAGACATGGACAGGGAAAGTGTTGTCCTGTCTTTTACGATACCGATTGTAAATACAGGGAGGCAGATCGGCACGATTATGGATGCGTTTGTCCGTACATACCTTCCTTTTGAACAGTATGACAAAGCAAGGGTAACTGCCACCCTTACCGCTGCCGACACACCGAGGGATGACGGTTACTGGCAGGCTTTTATCATGGAAATTCGGAAACCGAAAGTGTTTTTAATCAAATTAGCAATAAAAGGGAAATCAGGAAATATACTTCGCGACTTGGAGAATTTTCCTGATATGCCTATGGATATTATCTACCAGGTGGTGGCGAGAAGTGACTATTACTATGCGAAAACAAGAGTTACTTTGACCTCGGAAGATTTACGGACAGCTCTTTATCAGTACACATCGGGGGTAAGAAAATAAAATGGCAGATTTGAAACTTGTTCCGGTTCCTACCCGGATTCTGACAAATAAAGATAATATTGTAGATGCGATTATGGAATACGCAGGGCATGATATTACCAATCATGATATCGTTTGTGTGGCGGAATCAGTCGTGGCAATTACTCAGGGGCGTTATATCCGTCCTGAAGAACTTCATATCTGCTGGCAGGCCAGACTGATGAACCGTTTTGTACCGGGCGCGGGATCCATGGCCAGTATTTATGGCATGCAGGCGGCCATGGAAGAAGAAGGGAAATGGAATATGCTTTTCTTTCATAATCGGTGCTGTGGCAAAAATATTTGGTAAGGCCGGTGTGTTCTACGCCCGATGCCGCCAGGCATCTTTGATTGATGATGTTACGGGAACGATGCCTCCTTTTGATAAATGCCTCGTTTATGGGCCGGCGGATACTGATAGGGTATGCGAAGAAATAAAAAATGCTACCGGTGCGTACGGAGCGGTCATTGCGGATGTAAATGACTTGAAGCGTTCAGCCGTTCTGGGGAAGAGCAAAGGAATCAATCCCGGTCAGATAGCGAAGATTCTGATTGATAATCCCTTTGGAAATGATAATCAGAAAACACCTATCGTCATTATCAAAAATTTTACAGATCATATAAATAGATAAGAAAAAGATATCTTTCCTGTGCGTGGAGAGATATCTTTTCAATTTAGAAGGACCTGAATGATATCATTGTAAAATAAAAGTAACCGGTGTGATTGACCGGTTACTTTATCAGATATCTCTGTCAACTTTATGAGAACGAAGGCAACGAGTGCAGACATTCATTCTTTTGACCTGTCCGTCAGCTTTTACGCGAACCCTCTGGATATTCGGTTTCCAGGTCCTCTTTGTTTTCAGATGGGAGTGGGATACATTGAATCCCGTTGCGGTATGTTTTCCGCAGATTTCACAATAATTAGCCATGTGCTACACCTCCTTGCACTTCCGCAATTGCAACATTCATAATATAGCATAAAATATTTTTAGAGGCAAGTGTTTTTGTATGCTGCTTCCCCGATTTATAATAAAGGAAATGATGCATTTTGAAATGGGGTGCCTTATGAATTTATCTGATGCCGTCACTGTCGTCAAGGGAGTGGGGATGCGAATGAAAAAAAAGCTGGAACGCTTGGGGATAAAGACTGTAGAAGACCTGATTTCTTATTATCCCCGGCGGTATGAAGATTGGACACGGATTACTTCTATGGCGGATCTTTCTTATGAAATGGAAACTGCGGTTTATGGAACGGTGGTCGAAATCCGGGAAGTACATCCCCGAAGAAATCTGTCCATACTTACAGTGACTTTGGTGGATGGGACAGGCGCGGTCAATCTGGTGTACTTTAATCAGCCGTGGAAGAAAGAACAGTTTGCTCACGGGTCAAACATTCTTGCCTATGGGAAAATAGAATATAATTACAGAAAATGGCAGATATCCAATGCGGATACGGAGGCAGTCGCTACTGAAGAGCTTCATGCATTTAAGAAATTGGTACCTGTCTATCCCCTGACGGAAGGAATCCGTGCTTCGCAAATGCGGGCGATGATCCGCTTTGCCATTGATCATGCGGAGGGAATCAGGGAAAATCTTCCAGCAGACGTTCTTGTACGGGAGCATTTGATGGGACGTATGGCGGCAATCCGCGGAATGCATGATCCCGCTGGCTGGGAAGAACAGCGGGCGGCACGAAGGAGGACAGCCTTTGAAGAATTGTTTTTCATGCAGGCAGGTATTCAGCTTTTACGAAAGCGCAGAGAAACGGACAATGTGGGAATCAAATGCATGCCATCAGGGAATTTAGTGCATGAAGTGATGAAGAAATTTCCTTTTGCACTTACGGAAGGGCAGAAAAGCGTATTTCGCGATATAGAAGACAGCATGGAGGGGATAGTTCCTATGCAGCGTCTTGTGCAGGGCGATGTGGGAAGCGGTAAAACGGCGATAGCCATATTGGCGCTGACGAAAATTGTAGAAAATGGATATCAGGGAGCGCTTATGGCGCCGACAGAGGTTCTTGCAGCCCAGCATTTTAAAACTTTCCAGCAGGTATTTAAAGGAATGCCTGTAAAGACAGCTTACTTATCGGGACATACAAAAGCGGCGGAACGGAAGGAAATACTGGAGCAGCTAAAAGACGGCAGTATCCATATTTTAATAGGGACGCATGCCTTGATAGAAGAGAACGTGGTGTTTTCCTCATTAGGCCTTGTCATTACTGATGAACAGCACCGCTTTGGCGTTAAACAGCGGCAGGCACTGGAAAGCAAAGGCAAGTCGCCCCATGTGCTGATTATGACGGCGACTCCGATTCCCAGGACAATGGCGCTGTCTGTGTATGGTGATTTAGATGTCTCCTTTATTAAAGGCATGCCTCCCGGCAGACATCCAGTGAAAACTTATGCGGTAGGAAGCTATATGCTGCAGCGTATTTTCCGCTTTATGAAAAAAGAGATGGAAAGCGGTCATCAGGCTTATGTGGTGTGCCCTTTGGTGGAACAAAGCGAAAAGCAGGATCTGGCGGCAGCTGTTTCCGTTTATGAGAATCTGCGGGATCACGTGTTTCCCCAATTTGGCGTGGAACTGGTTCACGGGCGAATGAAAAACGCAGAAAAAGAACAGGTTATGGAAGATTTCCGCGAAGGTAAATTCAAACTTCTGGTGGCCACGTCAGTTATTGAAGTTGGGGTGAATGTGCCTGATGCGACGGTTATGTTTGTTTATGGCGCCGATCGCTTTGGCCTGAGCCAGCTTCATCAGCTTCGCGGCCGTGTGGGCAGAGGCAAAGAGCAGGCATATTGTGTTTTATATACGGATAATCAAAATGAAACGACTCAGCTTAGAATGAAACTGATGTGCGAAATACGGGATGGTGCTCTGCTGGCGGAAAAAGACCTGCTCCTACGCGGGGCAGGAGAGTTTTTCGGGTACCATCAGCATGGTATGCCTGATCTGAAAGCTGCGGATATCGTGCGTGACTTGCCGCTCTTGGAACTGGCAAAGCATGATGCGAAAGAAGCCGTTGATAAAGGACTGGATTTCAAGGAAGAATTAAGACATCGGTTCGGCGGGCAGTTCTTTGAGCGGATATACTACTGAGAAGCGGTATGTGGTATAGTTATGAAGTTTGATGAAGCAGAGTCAAGTTGCTATCAGTTATTATTTGAATTAAAATAAATACATTAGCCGGGTATATTTTGTGCCTGTACTTTGAGAATGACTTTTATACAATAATAAAATATGGAGGTAAATATGAGGGAGGATAAGTTTGGGAAAAAAGGACTTACTTTTGATGATGTCCTTTTGGTTCCCGCGCATTCAGAAGTGCTTCCCAAAGAAGTCGATGTTTCTACACGTTTAACACGGAACATTACTTTGAATATCCCTGTGATGAGCGCAGGTATGGATACTGTCACAGAATCAGATATGGCTATTGCCATGGCGCGGGAAGGCGGCATCGGTGTGATCCATAAGAATATGAGCATCGATGAACAGTGTAAAGAAGTGGAGAAGGTAAAACGTTCTGAACACGGCGTCATTGTGGATCCGGTATATCTCAATCCGGATAATACACTTTCCGATGCGGATGATCTCATGGTGAAATATGATATTTCAGGAATTCCTGTTACTGTAGATGGGAAATTAGTTGGAATCATAACCAATCGCGATATGCGTTTTGAAACGGATCTGTCAAAACCTATTTCAGAAATTATGACGAGCGAAGGTTTAATTACCGCGCCGGAGAATACGAAGCTGGAGGAAGCTAAACGTATTTTACAGGAACATCGGATTGAAAAATTGCCATTAATTGATAAGGACGGGTATTTGAAAGGCCTTATTACGATTAAGGATATAGAAAAAATGAGGAAGTATCCCAATTCCTCCAAGGATAAAGATGGGAGGCTACTGGCGGCTGCGGCTGTCGGCGTGACGCCGAACGTATTGGAACGGGCGGAAGCTCTTCTTGCGAAGAAGACGGATGTCCTGGTGATTGATACGGCTCACGGACACAGCCAGGGGGTATTGGATACGATCCGTAAGATTCGGGATGCTTTTCCCCATGCAGAATTGATTGCAGGAAATGTGGCAACTTATGAAGGGACAAAAGCACTGATCGAAGCAGGCGTGAGCGCGGTGAAAGTCGGTATAGGACCGGGTTCTATCTGTACGACACGGGTGATCGCAGGTATCGGTGTACCCCAGATTACCGCAATTTATGACTGCGCGAGAGCGGCGGCCGGGACGGATGTGCCGGTTATTGCCGATGGCGGTATTCAGTACTCCGGCGATATAGCCAAGGCCATTGGGGCAGGAGCGTCAGTGGTCATGCTTGGGAACCTTCTTGCAGGAACCGATGAAAGCCCGGGCGAAATAATTATTTATCAGGGGAAAAATTATAAGTTATACCGTGGTATGGGATCACTGGGGGCTATGCAGCAGGGGAGCAAGGACAGATATTTCCAGCAGGACGCAAAGAAGCTTGTCCCGGAAGGCATTGAAGGACGGATTCCTTACAAAGGACATGTATCTGACGTACTGTTCCAGTTAATTGGCGGTCTGCGGGCGGCAATGGGATACTGCGGCACACCTGATATCCCGGCTATGAATGAGAATACCCGGTTTGTTGAAATTACAGGCGCAGGTCTACGTGAAAGCCACCCCCATGATGTAAGCATCACGAAAGAGTCGCCAAATTACAGTGCTAAATAATGATAGGGAACAAATATCCATCTCATACGGTTATGGATGTGCGCATACATGCTGTAACTATGGAAGAGGCGCTGCGATGTGCCCGTGAAATGGCGGCGTCAGGAGAAGAACATATAATTGCTACCGCTAACGCCGAAATGGTTATGATCGCACAGGAAGATAAGGAATTGGCCTATGTGCTGAACCATTGCAGCCTGGTCGTACCGGACGGGGCAGGAATCCTTTGGGCGGGTGAACAGTTGGGAACATATTTTCCTGCGCGGGTGGCAGGCGCCGATTACGCGGAAGAAATCCTTAAAATCGCGGTGAAAGAAAAATGGCCGGTATATTTTCTCGGCGGTGCGCCGGGGGTGGCAGAAACGGCGATCCGCAGGTTTACGGAACGATACGGTCCCTTTGAAAAAGCGGGATTTCATGATGGCTATTTCGATGAAATTGAAGAACAGAAAATCGTGGAAGAAATTAAATCCGACGGAACCAAAGTCCTTCTATGTGGAATGGGAGTGCCTAAACAGGAAAAATGGCTGTGGAACCATAAGAAGGAATTAGGACCCGTGCTGGCGATGGGGGTCGGCGGCGTGTTTGACGTCATGGCAGGGAATTTACGGCGGGCACCGCTGTGGATGAGAAATCACCGATTGGATGGGCGTACCGCTTGTATTTACAGCCGAGCCGTATCGGACGTATGGCGGCGATTCCAAAGTTTATGCTGGCGATAAAAAAATGGAAAAGGAAAAACGGAAATAAAATATGCTGAAAAAACCAATTATATTACCGGAAGGATATCCGTTCATCATCATATCTTTAATAGTCGCGGCGTTGCTGTGGTATTTTGGCATGCTTTATACGGCGGTTATTCCTTTTGTTTTTTCCTGTTACTTTGTTATTTCTTCCGTTGCCCCAGAAGAAATGCGATCATCCCGCCGGGGGAAGATACGATCGTTTCCCCGGCTGACGGTACCGTAGTGGATGTTTCTCATGGCGTGGAAGAAGAAATGTATCTTGGAGAAAAATGCCATAAGATCACGATCTTCCTTTCTGTTTTTGATGTGCACTGTAATCGTTCTCCCATGGAAGGAACCATTAAATACCAATCCTATACACAAGGACGGTTTCTTCCTGCTTATGAAAAAGAAGTGGGGTTTGAAAATGAACGCGGTGCGATTGGTATCGAGGGAAAGCATAGGAATATCCTCGTTATATTAATTGCCGGCATTTTGGCACGACGTGTAGTTTCATGGAAACAGTTGGGAGATCCGCTGCAAAAGGGGGAACTGTACGGAATGATTAAGTTCGGATCCTGTACAGAACTTTATATACCGGGAGAAGCGGAAATTTGTGTAAAGAAAGGTGATACAGTCCGCGGTGGGCTGACGATAGTGGGGAGGCTTAAATTAGAATGAATAAATCATGGATTGCGAACGGATTTACCGCAGCCAATGCATTATTTGGCGGTCTTTCCATTATGATGTCGATTTCAGGAGAATACCATGTGGCGGCGATATGCATATTGATTGCTATGGCGGCCGATGCTTTTGACGGCAGGGTGGCTCGTGCTCTTGGGACTGCAGGTCCGATGGGGTGGAGCTGGATTCTTTATCTGATGATATTTCTTTCGGTGTCGCTGCCGGGGCATTGATGTATTCTTATCAGCTGCGGGAACTGGGGGCGTTCGGGTTTATTCCCTGCGCACTCCTCGGTGCGTTCTGCGCGTTCCGTTTGGCGCGTTTCAATGTGAAAGTGACTTCTGTCCATGGATATTTTGAAGGACTGCCTTGCCCGACGGTCGGTGTAATTATTGCCTGCTATGTCCTTTCCGGTGTAAAGATCTGGAACTGGCTTGCCATGGTTTGCGTGCTTGCTCTCGCGGTGCTGATGGTGAGTGAAGTACATTATCCGGATAATAAAGGCGCCAGCGCCGATCAGCTTCACTTGCCGGCATTCCTGTTCTGCCTTGGCTTTTTCATACTTTGCACCATGATTTACTGGCCGTCATGGGCAGTTGCTTTATGTGCGGCGTATATTATGTTCGGCATAGTAAATACATACCTGAACCGCCGGAAGAAACTCCATAGAAAACTTAAAAGAAGAGTAAAGGAAGAATTTTGACATGAATTATCCTTTGGATATCCTGATGCTGCCCATCCAACTGATTGTGGCGTGGTTTACCGTTTATTATACGGTAATTGCCGTTTTTGGAATATGGCATAGGAAAGATAGGGATTTGTCTGCGCCGAAAAACAAATTCGCGCTTATGATTCCGGCGCACAATGAAGAAATGGTTCTCGGAGATCTTCTTGAAAACCTAAAAATTTTAAAATATCCGAAAGAACTTTATGATATTTACGTTATTGCCGATAACTGTACTGACAGTACAGCAGAAGTGGCCCATCGGCACGGCGCTTATGTCCTTGAACGATGTAATAAAGAACTTGGCGGGAAAGGATATGCCATGGATTGGGCTTTTCCGAAAATATTTGAAACAGGCCGCCATTATGATGCGTTTTGTGTGTTTGACGCAGATAATCTTGTTCATCTTGATTTTTTGGCGGTCATGAATACTCGTCTGATGAAAGGGCAGAAAGTTCTTCAAGGATACTTATCCGCTAAAAATCCGGTGGATACTTGGGTATCGGGTACTTTTGCGATTGCTTTCTGGACTGTCAATCATTTGTGGCATCTTGGAAAGTATAATTTAGGATTATCCTCCTGTCTTGGGGGAACCGGGATGTGTATTTCGGCGGATATTGTGCGGGAATTCGGGTGGGGGTGCGATTGTCTCACGGAAGACATGGAATTTTCCATGAAATGCCTTTCTCATAGGATCCGCACTTGCTGGGTTCATGATGCGATTATTTACGATGAAAAACCGTTGACTTTTATGGCGTCCTGGAGACAAAGAAAGCGCTGGGCCCAAGGTCAGTTTGACTGTTCCGAAAGATATATCCCCATTTTGATGAAAGAAGGTTTTAAGCGACACAGTATTGTCGTGCTTGATGGGATTATGCAGCTGCTGCAGAATTATTTTCTGCTTATTTCCGCTTTTTATTTAGTGATGACATATATTAATATGTTCTATCCTTGTTTTACGGTGGTTCTATATAATGATGCTTTGGTTCCGCGGCAATTCTGGAGTGTATTGGGGACAATCCAGTATGTTCTGCCGCTTATCGTCCTTTTGCAAATTGAAGTGCCTGCTAAAATTTACCTGTATTGGCTGATTTATCCTGTGTTCATGTATTCCTGGGTTCCTGTGACTTTCCTCGGATGGATTCATCGCCATGAGAAACAATGGGTTCATACTATTCATACGAGAAGCATGCAGTTTCAGGCTGCTTCTCTTACACGTAAAAAAGGAAATAGACAGTTAGTATGCATATATTTGTGACAAACGATGATGGTGTCGCTGCGCCGGGTATTCGAGCCCTGGCAAGAGCACTCTCCGCGCTTGCGAAAATTACCGTTATCGCACCGGCGGAAGGAGTGAGTTCCTGTTCAAGCGCATTGTCTTTAAGAAAGCCGATGAAATTGAAAAAGCGGCAAAGTTATGGAGAAAACATCGAAGTATATTCTTTGACGGGGACTACCGGCGACTGTTGTAAATTGGCTTTGGAATACTGGCTTAAGGATGACTTGCCGGACCTGATTGTATCAGGGATTAATGATGGCTTTAATACAGGAAGCGACTGTCTTTACAGCGGGACAGTGGCAGGCGCACTGGAAGGTATATTTGCGGGAATTCCTTCTATGGCAGTTTCTATGGAAAGCATGGCGGATGGAACTCTTTAAGGGAAACGGCTGCTTTTGCTGCGGATCTGGTATTCGGATATTTTATGAAAAATCGGTATACCGGTATACTCAATGTAAATATTCCGAAGATAAAGCCGGAAAAAGTTTCCTGGGAAAATGTGAAAGTAGCCCGGCTCGGCTTGCTGCGCTATTCTAATGTGATTGCGGGAAAGCGGACAAAAGCGGATGAAATGGAATTTATCATGAGAGGGAAACCGCTGGAAAGATATGAACCGGAGACAGACGTTTATTGGTCGAGAAAAGGTTATATAACGATTACTCCGCTGCAGTGGAATCAAACCGATTTTGAGAATCTGAGGGAAGTAGGAAAACTTACAGCGGCGTTCATTGACGCATAGCTCTTGTGTATGTTACAATAATTGCCGTTGATATATGCCGGAGTGGCGGAATGGCAGACGCAGCAGACTCAAAATCTGCCGATAGCAATATCGTGTGGGTTCAAGTCCCACCTCCGGCACCATAAGTACCGTAAGGACTATTACGTTCCTGCGGTATTTTATTATGCGGAAAGACGATCGGCTTAAATATATGGCAGGATTTTTTATGTAGGTATATAAATGAGGCAGGGCAGGAAAGTTTGACATGGGGAATGGCCGTTTCTATAATGGGAGTCATCTGATGCAAATGATGGAGGAGATATTTTGAATATACTTGAACTGGCGAGACATGAAAAATCTGGTAGTTGGTCTGCGTCGTTATTTCCATGAAAATCCCGAATTGTCGCAAAAAGAATTTAAGACGATGGATTTTATTGAAAAGAAATTGAATGGGTGGGGGATAGAAACGGTTCGTATTCCCCACGGCGGCATTTTTGGTGTTTTGGACAGCGGTAAACCCGGGTGGACGATGCTCATGCGTGCAGATATCGATGCGCTTCCGATTGATGAGGATTCCTGTAATTTAAAAGGGAAAAAGATATGCGTTTCTAAAAATGCGGGAGTAATGCATGCCTGCGGGCATGACGGGCATATGGCGATGCTTTTGACAGAAGCCAAGATTTTGGCGGAGCATAAAGAAGAATGGGAAGGCAAGATCATTCTGATGTTTGAAGAAGCGGAGGAAATGGGGGAGCGTGGTATCGCACCCTTGCTCCGTTATCTGCGAGACAACCGGATTCATGTGGATGCCTGTTTCGGTACACATGTGAAATGGGATTTATCTGCGGGGAAAGTGGGAATCCTTTATGGTTCGGTCATGGCAGGCGCGTATTTCTTCCGGGTGAAAATCCATGGAAAGAGCGGCCATGGTTCTCGTCCTGATATGGCTCACAGCCCGATTGAATGTTTTGTTACGATTGCCAATGAACTTCGGGCATATCGCATGCGTGCCGTTGCGCCGGAGGAAAGTCTGACCTATTCTTTTGGCTGTGTAGAGGGTGGGCATGAGCCGAATATTATTCCTGAAGAGCTGACATTTGCAGGAACGGCACGGTGTACAAAGAATGAAGACGGCCTGTCATTCCGGACGGTTATGAAGGAAATCATAGAGCATACCTGCCGCATGTATGAATGTACAGCGGAGTTTGTGGAGGATCAATATTTCCCTGTGACGGTGAATACAAGGGAATGTGTGGATCTTGCGCGGAAAGCGGTCAGGGAGAATTGTGGGACGGAAGCGCTTGATTCGAATTGCCCCATGTGGATGGCAACGGAGACATTTTCCATCACGGAATCCATTTATCCGGGGGTATTCTTTTTTACAGGCATTTATGATGAAACGGTAGGAAGTGGCAGCGGACATCATACCCCTGCGTTTGATATCGGTGAAAGAGGATTGGTGACAGGAGTGGCGGCGGCGTTATCATTTGTTCTTGCCGCACTGAAAGAGAAGCCGAAATGTAACAGCTTTCAGCCGGCGGATTTGGAGAGTATGCTGAAACTGATAGAATAGCAGGAGTTTCTCAGCGCTGTATAAGGTCATTACTTATGGTGATGATCTTTTTTTGCATATGAGATTGGCCAATTAGAAAAAAAATCGGTATGGTATAATGAGTGAAATTATTTTAACGAAGGGATTCGGGAGGAACTATGAATGCATTTATTAAGCTTGGCGTGATAGAACCGTTGGCGCAGGCTTTATACCGGCAGGGGATCAGGATTCCCACGGTGATCCAGCAGGCATCTATCCCTGCGATTTTTAAGGGAAAAGATATCATCGGCCGTTCAGAAACGGGAACGGGGAAAACTTTGGCGTACCTGTTGCCGCTGGTACAGCGTGTGGATGTAAAAAAAGGCGGTACGCAGGTTTTGATTATGACACCGACCCGTGAGCTTGCAAAGCAGATTTTTGATGTACTGCGTCCTTTTGCCATCCTTATGGAAGCGGACGTGGCGGATATCATCGGCGGGCGGACGATTGAAAACCAGATTCAGAAACTGAAGAGGGAACCGCATATCATTATTGGAACGCCCGGACGTCTTTTGGATCATATACGCCGCCGCAGTCTAGATTTATCCGGGGTAAAAACGGTTGTTCTTGACGAAGCGGATCAGATGCTTGCAGCAGGCTTCAGGGAAGATATAGATGCCCTTGTGGATGAAACACCGAAGAAACGGCAAGTGCTTCTTTTCAGTGCAACCATGCCACCGGAAGCCAAGAAACTGGCCCATAAGTACATGAAATCAGCGGTGGTGGCGGACGTGGCGGAAAAGGCAGTAGCTTCGACGGTGGAGCAGCGTGTTTATGAAACAGTAAAAACACATAAATTTTCCCTGCTGGTTCGTCATCTGAAAGAGATGAATCCCTATATGGCTGTCGTTTTCTGCAATACTCGTGAAGGTGCCCATGAATTAGCGGGGCGTCTGCAGGAGGAAACGGATCTTGTTGTCGATGAAATTCATGGAAATATGAGCCAGGGTCAGCGAAACCAAGTTATTCGTGAGTTTGAAAAGGCAAGGACGCAGGTGCTTGTGGCATCTGATATCGCTGCCCGCGGTCTTGATGTAGAGGGGATTACTCATGTTTTCAATTATGATATTCCCCGCAATCTGGAATACTATATTCATCGGATCGGCCGTACAGGCAGAGCGGGAACACAAGGGGTCTCCATCACTTATGCAACGCCTGAAGATATCCTGCTGCTTCGCAAACTGGAAAAGGCAATCAAGGAAATCATCACGAAGTATGATGAAAAAGGGAATATCCGACGGATCAAAGGCCCGTCCGCGAAGAAAAAGGTTATCCTGCCCGGTATGTACAAACCGACAAAGAAAAGGAACATAAGGTGCTTGGGCATAAAGGGGCTGACATGAGAAAGAAGAAAAAGAAGAGGGAAGCGAAAGGAAGCCGCCGCAGGAAATAGCGTCTGCATGAAAATCGGTCACCATTACAGGTGGCCGGTATTTGCGTTATGGGAACAGCATGCCGCTGCTTATGGTAAAATGGAAACATTCGAGGTGAGCTTGATGCGATGTATATATAAAGGGAAACAGTTTTCGTGGCTTTTGGCGCTTTCCGTTCCTCCGGGCATTGCGGGATTCATTTTACATACGCCGTATTCCTTTCTTTGGGGGATTATTGGCTTTATACTTTGCGGTTTGATAGGACCTTTTCTATATTATTTTGTGAAGAGAGAAGATTTGGGCGATGCAGAAGGTCCCTATCATAGTGCGGCGCATTTGGCGGCCTGGAGTGCTCTGTCTGTATTCTTTCTCGCGATAGTCTGGTGTTTTCTCGATCTATTTCAGGAAATATGGGAAAGAGAAATGATTTTTGCGGCATTATCGATTCCTGTGATGGCGGTTGCTGTCTTTTTATCCATGCTGTTGGATGATGCACTTGCCCATGTTTATATTTTTTTGCGGAGAAAGAATGAAAATATAGCACATTGGGTTGCATGCTGTTATTTTATCGGTCTGGTTCCTGCCTCAATTATCGTATCGGTGCTTTTTATTTACTTTTTTCAAGGGATGCGCCTTGATCCTTATACGGAATTGTTCTTTGTGTCAACGATTTTGGAAAAACATTTTTCCTGAAAATTTTTCTTGCTATGGCATCTTTTGCAGTTTATCTGTATTTTGCTTTGTCAGGGATAAAAGGAAGACGGGCAACACAAGTCGTTTTTACCGCTTTGTTTTATTTGATGCTGATTTATATTCCGATTATCATATCACTCCGTCTGCCGATGGCAGGGGAATGGCGTGCTTATGCTGATCCTGCTTATATTTCTTTGTTTCCGATCTTATCGGATTTATGGAGTGTCGGTTTGTCAATGATCATCGGCGGATATGTGGCAAAATGGATTTTTAAATGAATGTCTTCGTAGGTTTGATTTCGCAAATGGAAAGATGACGGCCCGTAAAAAATAGAAGTCGTCATCTTTTATTATGGAAATATGAATTTAAGATTGACATGTGGGGAGATTTGTTTATAATACAGGTATTGGCTGAAGGAATCTGTATTGCCGATATCGTTTGAGTCGGACTTCAGAAAAGCCTGTGCCTGTATTTTTATTCGCCTTGTATCCATATGGAATGAGAACGGAGGTATTTTTCAATGAAAGAAAAAGTAAATCAGATCAAAGGACAGTACACAGAAGCTGCAATGGCCGGCGGTGTTTCACAGAGTTTGGGCTCACAGATGAATCCGTTTATGAGCATCCGTGAACTTACTGTTTCCGGTCTGCTTGCGGGAATTACCATTTTCCTCGGACTGACAGGATATGGGTTTATCCCGCTTATTTTTATGAATGCCACAATTACATATTCCTACGATTATCGGATCTGTCGTGGCGGGTCCCCGTGTGGGAATTGTCGTCGGATTCCTCTTCGGGGCATTTTCTTTTATCCAGACGCTCCGTGCACCAAGCCTTTTAATGCAGTTTATTCTCCAGTATAGTGTAGTCTATGATGCGTTTATATGTATTGTGCCGCGTATCTGTATTGCACTGGTTTCTTATTGGCTGTATAAACATATACCGGTAAGAGATTTTACAAGGACCGCAATTGCTGCGGTTTGCGGATCGCTCACAAATACAGTACTTTTCCTTGGCTCCATTTTTATTCTTGTGGGAGCGCCTTATGCAGAGGCTCATGATATGTCTGTGGCGGGGGTGGGATACCTGCTTATGGGGATTGTAACGATGAATGGTATTCCTGAAGCACTGGTATCCGGCATTATTATTACTCCGATCGTGATGATGCTGAAAAAATCAGGATGGAAAATGAAATAATATAAATCAATAAAACGATATTTAAAAAGCTTTCTCCTTTTATGAAATGTATGTATGGGGAAAGCTTTTATCCGGAAGAATTTCTCCGGAAAACGAAATAGAGTCAGAGGAAAAGGTTTCCGGAAAAAGAAAAACTCCCGCGAAGGGAGTCATTTATCATAAAAAGAGAAATAGAAAAATACAATGCACTTTATGTTTTATAAATTATTCTCATCACCGCGCAGTCGGGCATCGCATTTTTGGATAAAAGAAGTAAAATCTACATTTGCTTCTTTGCAAAGTTCGCCGATAGGCGTTGCCATTTCGGACGGCATCTGTATTTTCTCATTTTGAAAGAGAGGGAGGAGCTGCGGATAGAGAGTGAGGATTTCTTCCATAGGCGTATTTTCCGTTAAAAGGGGTTTTTGGAATTTATCTGCCAGGTATTCATTGATTTCGCCAATGAGTTCAAAGACGTCCATACCGTGGGTCTGTGCCGCCTGCCACAGGTTTTCATCATAAGAGACGAAGCATCCTACGCAGGACATGCCGTATTCCATAAGGAACTGTCCCATTTCAGGATATACTTCGATGACCTGCATGATATGTGTTCCGGTCTCACAAAATCGCCTTCATTTAACGGGGGAACATTCGGCATGCCCCAGGAACTTCCGTAGTAATTTTCATTACCGTTCATATCGGACATGGTGTTTCCAAGGACAGTGTCACGGAATGCTTCATATCCCATGGAGTCGATAAATTCTTCTAAAGACTGGTAATTTTCGTGATCCAGGTAGTAGGTACAGGCTTTGACCATGATGGAAAGCGCATCTGCAGGGAACTGGGCAAAGGCAAAGAAAGTCTTTTTTCCCGTGTATATATCCCAACCGTCAGACATGCCTACAGCACGCATGGGAAGAGCGGTTGTGACGGAACAGGTGAGTATGCAGGATGGCCACATGCCGAAGGCAAGCAGTCCGAGTTCCGTCAGCACTTTTTCAATATCTTCTTTTGTGAGTCCGGAAATAATAGGACGGGATTTCTGGTCTAAGGTATAGCTGCCGTCTATTTTCTCGGCAACGGATTTCATTTTCTTTTTAAAATCATCGCGTCCTTCTTGTAAATCCGGAATAAAGTCTATTTCCAGCGCGAAAGTAAGGTTGTCTGCAGTCATAAGAAGCTCCTTTATATATCCAATTTCTTGTATCCACATTGTATCATATCGATATGAATCCCAAAAGAGGAGAAGGGATAAATTTTAATTGAATTTCAACAGCGATTAATTATATATTTGTGGTATACGGTGAAAATGGTAAAATAAGACCAGTAGATAATAAGTATGACGGAGGGATAATCATGCGTCGTCTGAAAAAAATTGTAACCGCTATGTTGGCCGCAGCCGTTCTTGTCTCCGGTGCGGCAGTTCCTATGGAAGCACAGGCGGCAAGTACACTGGAAAAAGTCTTATATGGGACGGCAGCCATGGTTTTTATTTCCCCGTTATTTTTCAGATATGGATGATCATCAGCAGTTGCAGTTTTTGGAAACGTGTCAAAAGGAAACTGGTGTTTATGAATCGGCGGAAGCCCAGACACGGGTGGCGGATATTTATGATCGTCTTGTGGAAACGGGAGCGGTAGAAAGAAATTATATTGTATATGTTTCTCCTGATGAGGACATCAACGCGTTTATGAGTCTTGGCGGGGTCATGTGCATCAATAAGGGGACTCTTGATGCTATGGATGATGATGAGCTGGCTTATATCATGGCACATGAGCTTGTCCATGGTGAAAAACGGCATAGTGTGAATGGCGTGAAGAAAAGAGTGGGATTACAGACGGCGCTCAGTATTTATCTTGGAAGCGAACAAGGGGTTGGCGGTGTGATTCTTGGGGATATCGCGGCCAATTATATTTCTAATGCAGTATTTACCAAGGATCAGGAGAAAGAAGCTGACAGCTTAGGATTCCAGTATCTTGTGGAAGCCGGTTACAATCCTGGCGGGGCGGCAGCATCCATGAGCGTCCTTCTTGACAAGTATGGAGATAAACCAAGAACAGGTCTTAAGGGCGTTATCGCTCCGGCTGACCATCCATCCACAAAGGAACGTGTAGAAAAGAATGGAAAACGTCTGTACGAGTATTCCGGAAATCATGTAAAAGCAAAGGCTAATTGGATCCTTATCAACGGGGAAAAAACATTTCAGCCGGCAGAAACAAAACGGTATACGCAGACAGAACGGGCGTATCTGACGGCAGGCAAACTGGCGGCTGTATATCATGATGGTAATGTACAAAATGCAAGATATAAAGATGGTATGATACAGATTGGCAATGTATCGATTTACACCGTTTCCTCCAGAGAGAACGGCATGGAAATCGAGGCGGCTCTGAATAAAGGAATCGTGCTGGATCGCGGTGAACCGGTGAAAAAGAAATCAGAAGTGGAAAAAAGAAAAGATAAGCTCAAAGAAAAACGGATAGAAACAGCGGAAACAGCTGTTCGTTAAACGAACAAAAGGAATCAGAGAAATCAATGAGCATAGCAAAAAAAAGAAAAGGGAATTTTCTGAAATATTTTTTAACAATCATTTCTTGTATAGTTATTTTTACGGGGATTGGTTTCGGTACACTGGCATATATGACACCTCCACCGCCAAAGCCGCCTGTGTTTCCACCGCTTCCTCCCGTGGGCGCTGTGTCAGCTGTATTAATGGATGGAAATACAGGAGATATCATTGCCCAGAAAGAAGGGGAACTGAAAATTTATCCTGCCAGTACGACAAAGATTTTGACCTGTATTATTGCGCTGGAAGAGGGAAGAGAGAAGTTGGAGGCGGATGCGGTCATTACGCCGCTGGCAATTGGGCAGGACGGAACAAATATAGGGCTTCGCAGTGACATGCCGATTTCTCTTCATGAACTGCTGTATGGCATGATGCTTGTTTCCGGAAATGACGCAGCTGTATCTGTGGCGGAAACGGTAGGTGGTTCCTATGGCGGGTTTATTCAGATGATGAATGAAAAGGCGGTGTCTATTGGTGCCACCCGGTCCCATTTTGCCAATCCTAACGGTCTGACAGACAAGAACCATTATACAACTGCTATTGACATGGCGAAAATTTCCCGTTATGCCATGGGAAATCCTGAGTTCAGAAAAATCGTAAGGGAAAAGGTGTACCCCATGAGGTATCGCAGCGGGGTATATCGTAATGTGGAAAACAGGAATGAGTTTCTATCCAATGGTTACCGCGGGGCAAACGGAATCAAGACGGGAATGACGATGGCGGCAGGAGAATGTCTTGTTGCTTCTGCTGAACGTGATGGGCAGCTTTTGATTGCGGCAGTTTATGACGATGAAAATCGCTGGAAGGATGTGGAAGCATGGTTTGATTATGGGTTCGCCTGCATCCGGGCCTGGGAAAAATATGAACAGGAAATGGCGGGAGAACCTGCCGTCTATAAGTTTATGAATCAATTGACGGGAAAGGAGTCTTCATGGGAAGAAGAAAGAAAACGCCATTACTGAAACGATTGTTTCCTTATAGTCCTTTCTTGCGAATTCTGTTTGTAATTGTGGTTATGTCAACAGTTTATATTGCAGGATACAGTATGTACCATTTTTATGAGATTAAAGTGCAGGAAGCACGGCTTACCGAAGAGAAGAAACACCTTTTGGAAATGCAGGAAGCGCTGCAGGAAAAGAAAAAAGATCTGGAGGATCCTTCTGTCATAGAGAAAAAGGCAAGGGAAGATCTGGGGCTTGTCAAGGAACGGGAGATTCCCTATGTCAAGTAAGTTTTTCATGCAGATATTTTACAGATTTTATAACTGTTTGTATTGCACTCCTAAATGAAGTTTCGTATAATGGTGGATATATTATTTTATGTATTGCAGGAAGGACATTTATTCTTACATGGCTTTAGAAGTTGGGAGTATCGTTGAAGGCACTGTTACCGGTTTGGCAAAATTCGGTGTGTTTGTGGAAATTGCCGATAAAAAAATCGGCCTGGTCCATATTTCGGAAGTTGCCGGGGAATATGTGAGCGATGTGAATGATTACCTTAAATTGCATGATAAGGTAAAAGTGAAAATTATTTCTGTGGATGAAAAAGGAAAGATTGCTTTGTCCATTAAACAGGCGCAGGCGGAAGTCTGCGGAAGGCGGAAGCCTGATCAGCATACCTGTGAACATTCTGCTGACATTCGCCGTGACAGCGGCGCTTCCCGTATCGATCGGGCAGTAATGCAGAGAAAAGAGATGCGCTATTCCTACGCAGGAAGAAATGATAATCCCCGTCCGAGCCGCAAACATGATAATCCGGCTTCTTTTGAGGATAAATTGAGCCGATTCCTGAAAGACAGCGATGAAAGGCTCCTGGATCTTAAACGTAATGTGGAGTCTAAACGCGGCGGCCGCGGAGCCAGACGCACTGACTGATGTTTTGCAGATAAATAGCCGTTTTCCATATTATGGGATTCGGTTTATTTTTATGTCTTTTAGTGTTCATGGTATGTTAAAATGCTTATAGAATAATAAAGATAAAGGTTCAGTGGGATATACTAAGAAAATATTGCGGAGGGAATTATGAATCGCGCGATTATTGATATCGGTACCAATTCAGTCAGACTGCTTGAAGCACGCAAAAGTGAGACGGGTGAATGGGATGTCGTCCGTAAGGAAATAAACAGCACACGCCTGGGAGAAGGAATGACGGAATCCGCTTCCATTGCTGACGGTTCGCGTCACCGTACACTTAAGGCCATAGAAGAGTTTGCAGCGATGGCAAGGTCGGATGGATTTACGGATATCCGGGCATACGGGACATCTATCATGCGTGATGCAAAGGAAGGAAGCGAATTTGCTGATGAGATCACTTCCACGTCCGGTGTGCCCGTACGGATCTTATCGGGACGGGAGGAGGCGTATTATAGTTATATCGGCGCGGCAGGTACTTCTGCTGTCGTGACTTCTGTGGTGGATATCGGCGGAGGTTCTACGGAAATATGTATCGGTTTCAGCGCGGATATTGGTATGCGGTATAGTTTCCCACTGGGGGCGGTGCGTTGTTCTCATCTCTTTGATACGACTACGGCAAGAGGGATTGGTGAATTAAAAAAATATTGTTTCGAAACATTCAGGAAGACAAAACTGATAGATGAAGCAGAAGCGGTAAAGAACTGGGTGGTTGTCGGCGGAACAGTTACATCTATGGCAGCGGTTTTGCAGCAATTGGAAGTATATGATGCGGAAAAAGTGCAGGGCTATGTGATGGATCAGTCCAAGGTGACAGATCTGCTGGATCGGCTCTGTCATATGTCCTACGATGAGAAATGTAATTTACCGGGGATGCGTCCTGAACGGGCGGATATTATCGTGGCAGGTGTGGCTATTTTAGACAGTCTGATGGAGTATTTTGCCGTTTCTGAAGTTAAAGTCAGTGATCGAGACTTGAGTGAAGGTTTGCTGAATGCTGATACCATGATGCCGAAAGACTGAGTGTGGGAGCAGAGATATGCAGGGAAACGAAAAGTTTTTGAGAAGGGTCGCCTCCTATGCGCATAAGCATGCTCTTTGGAGAGAAGGGGAGCGGATCCTTGCGGCGGTATCCGGTGGTCCTGATTCCCTTGCGCTGCTGCTGGCTTTAAAGTTGTTGGCAGTAAAAGAAAAAATAAACATTGGCTGCTGCTGCGTCAATCATCATTTACGGGCAGCGGCGGGAAAAGAGGCTGAATTTGTAGAGTCTGTCTGTCGTGAGTGGAATATTCCGTTCATTTTAAAAGAAGTGGATGTCCAGTCTGCAGTCAGAAATGGGGGATCCGTCGAAACGGCAGCAAGAGATCTTCGCTATAAAGCGCTTCGTGAAGCGGCTCGTGGCGGCAGATATGCAAAGATTGCCGTCGCTCATCATGGTGATGATCAGGCAGAGACGGTTTTATATCATTTACTTCGCGGGAGCGGTGTGACGGGACTTTCGGGAATGAAGCCGATAAACGGGGATATTATCCGCCCTTTTTTTATGTGTCAGTAAAAATGAAATAAAAGATTTTTTGAAAGATTTTTCTTATGTGCCTTGTCATGATGAAAGCAATGATGTAGAAGATGCGGTTAGGAACCGTATCCGATTATCACTGGTTCCGGAACTGATATCATATAATCCGCGTGTAACGGAGTCTCTTCGGCGGACAGCAGACATATTTCGTGAGGAAGATTTGTTTATGGAAGAGAAGGCGGATGTCTTTATTTCTTCCTGCGTAGAGCATGATAACGACAAGTGTGTTTTTTTCATTGCATATTTTCTCGCATTGCACATTGCTTTACAACGCAGAGTGATTAGAAAGATCTGCTGCATGGTTGCGGGGCGCATTCCAAGTTTTGAAGGAACTGAAAAGTTTATATTTCTGATTGGTGCCGGCAAAACAGGAAGTGTCACATCTTCATCAGGAACATTTTTGGAGATTCAATATGGAAAGGCTATTTTTTATAAAGGGAGCACGCAGAACCGGATTCCGGCGGGAAAATTAAAAAATGTCGGAACATCAGCGGCTGTATTATCTGAGCTGGTAAAACGGCTGATAGAGCATCTTGGTCAGTGGTGCATTGAGAAAGTGATTTTATCGAAGCAGCCGGATTTCATAGAAAAAAATCAGATTATCCTTGATGCCGATAAAGTGGGAAATATCGTATTGCGGTATTGGAAAGCAGGGGATCGGTTCAGTCCGCGCGGGATAAACGGTTCAAAAAAACTTGCCCGTGTTATGCGTGATCTTCATATTTCCGCAGGTGAGCGCAGGATATGGCCGCTTGTTGCCGATGAAAATCATATATACTGGATTGCCTTCTTGCGGGGAAGCAATTACGGACTTCCGGATAAAAATACGAAAAAGTACCTGCTCATCACACTGAAAAAGGAGAATAGAGAAGATGAAGAATCTTGACAAAGATATTGAAAAGGTTTTGATTGATGCGGTGAAGATACAAGAGAGAGTCTGTGAAATGGGTGCACAGATTACGAAAGACTATGAGGGCAGGGAACTTGTTCTCGTGGGTGTGCTCAAAGGAGCGATGCCTTTTCTTTGTGATTTGATGAGGGCCATTGATCTTCCGCTTACTATCGATACAATGGTTGTTTCCAGCTATGGGAATGATACGGTTTCTTCGGGAAGTATCCATATAAGAAAAGATTTAGATAAAGAGATTCAGGGGAAGAATGTCCTTGTGGTGGAAGATATCATTGATACGGGAATTACTTTATCTCTGCTTGTCCCTTTGCTGAAAAAGAGGGGGGCCGCTTCTGTAGAGCTGGCAGTGTGCCTGAACAAGAAGGAACGGCGGGAAAAGAATGTTTCCGTGAAATACATGGGGTTTGACGTGCCTGATGAATTTATTGTGGGGTATGGCTGTGATTACGCGGAAAAATACCGTAATTTACCGGCGGTATGCACATTGAAAAGTAAAGTGTATACAAGAACCTGATGCGGGAAATAATATTGGTACAGGGGCAGTTTAGGCAGGAGGATTATCCGGCTTTAAGTTGATTAAATATAGAAGAATATGATAAAATTAATCACTGAAACCATAATTTTAAATTTACTCTCATTTGCAGAGAAGGAGGATCAGTTTGAATAAGTTTGTAAAGAATGTGGCGCTCTATGTCTTTATCATCGTCATAGCAGTGGCTATATTCAATACGTTTGTCCATCCGCAGGAAAAATTTACTGAGATGGCATATAGTGATTTCGTGGCGCAGATAGAGAAAAAGAATGTTTCTTCTGTCATCATGGTGGAAAATTCAATTAAAGGAAAACTCAAAGATGGAACGGAATTTTCTACATATATTCCTAACAATGATACACAGATTGTTAAGAAAATGACCGATGGGGACGTAGTGATTACCGTAAAACCGCCGGAACAGCCATCTTGGTGGATGAGCCTTCTGTCTTCGCTTCTTCCTATTCTAATTCTTGTGGGCGTTTGGTTCTGGATTATGAATCAGACCCAGGGGGGCGGCGGTCGTGTCATGAGTTTCGGCAGATCCCGTGCAAGAATGAGCGGGGAAGGACAAGTTCATGTGAACTTCAGTGATGTTGCCGGTGAAGATGAAGCGAAAGAAGAATTGGCGGAAGTCGTAGATTTTTTGAAGAATCCGGGACGGTATACAGCGATTGGTGCTAAAATCCCTAAAGGGGTTCTTCTCGTGGGGCCTCCCGGCACCGGAAAGACTCTCTTGGCGAAAGCGGTGGCCGGGGAAGCAAAGGTTCCTTTCTTTTCCATTTCAGGGTCTGATTTTGTGGAGATGTTTGTCGGTGTAGGCGCATCACGTGTCCGTGATTTGTTTGCGCAGGCGAAAAAAAATGCGCCCTGTATTGTATTTATTGATGAAATTGATGCGGTTGGCCGCCAGCGCGGTTCGGGTCTTGGTGGCGGACATGACGAACGTGAACAGACATTGAATCAGCTTCTTGTAGAAATGGATGGATTTGGTGCGAACGAAGGGATTATCACGATTGCTGCGACAAATAGGCCGGATATTCTTGATCCTGCATTATTAAGACCGGGGCGGTTTGACCGCCGCGTGGTTGTAGGTCGTCCAGATTTGGCAGGGAGAATTGCTATTCTGAAAGTGCATGCAAGAAATAAACCGCTTGACTCTGATATTAATCTTGACATCATCGCAAAAAAGATTCCCGGATTTACAGGGGCGGATATCGCGAATTTATTGAATGAAGCAGCGCTGCTTGCTGCCCGACAGAATAGAAAAACTATTTCTATGGCAGATATGGAAGAAGCCAGTGAAAAGGTAAGCTATGGCCCGGAAAGAAAGAGCCATAAGGTCAGTGACAGCGAGCGCAGGCTGACGGCATATCATGAATCAGGTCATGCAATCATGGCGACAGTACTTAAAGAGGCGGATCCTGTGCATAAGGTAACCATTATTCCTCGTGGACAGGCCGGCGGATATACCATGATGCTTCCCCATGAAGAACGTTCTTTTATTACAAAAGCCCATTTACTTGCCCAGCTTCGTGTAGCTCTTGGCGGCCGATGTGCCGAGCAGATTGTTTTTAAGGAAATTTCCAGTGGTGCTTCCGGCGACTTGCAGCAGGTTACAGGTATTTTGCGGAAAATGATTATGGAATGGGGGATGAGTGACCGCCTCGGCCCGATGATTTTTGGGGAGCATCAGGAACAGATTTTCCTCGGCAAGCAGCTTGGTTCGGAAAGGAACTACGGGGAAACAGTAGCTACGATTATCGATGAAGAGATGCATAAGTATCTGGATGAAGCCTATAATGATACGATGCGTATCCTTACAGAGAATATGGAAGTACTGGAGGCCATGGCACAGGCACTTTTGGAAGTGGAGACAATCAACCATAAGCAGGTCGAAAATCTTTTTAAATATCACTCTATTTATGCGCCGGGAGAAGAGCCGAAGCAAGAGGAATCGGAGTTTTCACCACCTCCCATGGATGATGGATATGGACTTCCCTCTTTTACAAATTAATTTGACTCTAAAAGGCTTGGGCATAGCTCAGGTCTTTTTAGCGCCGTTAAGAAAATAAGAAATATGCAGTGTCATCTCAAAAGAGGATGAATTGTTAATTCAGCAAAAGCTTAATTTGGCAGGAAAGACAGTATGAAATTTTCTTGACACTTATATATTAAAACGGTATAATACTCCTTGTGAGATTTGTCCGGAAACCACTAGCCCCGGAGGAAGGATTATATCTTGCGGTTCCGTTTTTTATTAGGAGGATCAGTAAGAATGAAAAGCACATTCATGGCCAATGCGGGCAATGTTACCCGTAAATGGTATATCGTGGACGCTGAAGGCAAGACTCTTGGACGTCTGGCTGCAGGAGTTGCAGAAGTCCTCAGCGGCAAGAATAAACCGACCTTTACACCACATGTTGATACGGGTGATTTCGTCGTAATCATTAACGCAGATAAAGTGGTTCTGACAGGCAAGAAACTTTTGAAGAAAGAATACTTTCATTATACCGGATATATCGGTGGAGATCGTTACCAGAAAGCCGGTGATGCACTTCGTGAGCCGGTGTGGGTAGTTGAGCATGCTATCCGAGGAATGCTTCCCAAAACGAAGCTGGGGGGATCAGATGTATCGTAAGTTGAAGGTATATGCAGGCAGCGAACATCCGCATGCTGCACAGCAGCCTGAAGAATTGAAGTTTGATATCCGTTAACCAGAAGGGAAGGAAATGAAAATGGCAGAAGCTACATACTACGGCACAGGCCGCAGAAAGACATCCGTTGCCAGAGTCCGTCTGGTAGCAGGACAGGGAAATATCGTAATCAATGGTCGCGTACTTGATGATTACTTTGACTTGAAAACTCTTGAAATTATCGTTAAACAGCCTCTGGAACTGACCGGCACAACTGCTGTCTATGACGTGATTGCTTCCGTAAAGGGCGGCGGTGCTTCCGGACAGGCCGGCGCCATCCGTCATGGTATCAGCCGCGCATTGTTGGAAGTTGATCCGGAATATAGAAAGATTCTTAAGAGCGCAGGTCTTCTGACTCGTGATCCGAGAATGAAAGAACGTAAGAAATACGGTCTTAAAAAGGCGAGGAAGGCAAGCCAGTTCTCCAAGCGTTAATTCACAGGAAGATTACAAAACGTATATGGTCATCCATATGCGTTTTTCATTGCGCTTATATTTTATTGAAATAGGAATAAAGGTATGCTTTAAATAAAAGATATAGCTTTTTAGAGGGGACTGTCATATAATAATTGTGACATTAAAGGAGAAGCTTTATGACTGATGAAGAAATCCAAAAGGCGAAAGAATCTTTCCTGCGCATGGGGGTTGCTGAAAAATCTATTTTTTTGGAAATTATGCGTGCCCGTTATTTAGACTACAATTTATTCCTAAATCCCACAAATGCTGAGTATGGCGTGACAATTGAAAGCCTGTATGAAAATATGAAACTCACCTCGGATAAGTTTGGTGATTATACGGGAAATGAAGAAGCTTATGCGAATGTATATACGCTTGCTATGAGAATCAACCCGATGGATTTTGCCACAGGTGTTACTAAGGCAGGTGATGATTTACGCGGACTTATTGAATTTGTTATTAGCGAGGCAAAACAATCGGGGAAAACAATCCTGTTTGCAGGAGCGGATCATTATATATATATGCTGCCTAAAAATTTTTTATGATTTGAACGATTGCCGGATTGCGGTTGCTGTTAAATCGGAAGTATGGAAGAAAAAAATCTTTCCAACCTGTTCCCACGGGGAAGGATTATGCTGGAGAAAGAAATTTTCCATGATGAGGAACTGTATGATTATATATTCTTTTTTGAAAAAGATTCTTTAAAAATGGTACCGCTGCTCAAAGGGCATTTGTTCGAAAACGCAAAAATGAATGTGGTGCTGCCTTATACACAAATAATGGATACGGCGGTAAGGGAGCGGGAAATAAAAAGGACGATAGCCAAAGAAAAATCTTTGGCAGGGTACTATGACTTCCCTTTTGAAAATGATGAATTTGTTTTACTGGAGATAATAAAAGGAAATAGCGGGCCGGTTACTTTTGGTGAAGCAGTTATTAAAGATGGCATTTTGCAAAAAACAAAGCTGTTTTCTATCGGTGCTGATCAATTTTTTGAAGCTGATGACTGGAATTATGATGTATATGCTTATAACAGTTCGACGGCGCTTCAAGCCGTTTTAAGTGCTCACGTTGTGGACATGGGAAAGCCGATTGAAAGAGTTCTTCCTTGTAGAAAAGAAAAAGATTTCTTCCGGGCGGATTTTGAAGGTTTCTAAAGCTGCCATTTTGGAGGATACGGGTCTTCGCGCAGATTTAATAGAAGAGATGAGTATTTCCGAACCAATTATCGGGACGGAGGTAAAATCCGGAGATTTACTGCTGGCCGCCAGCTGGAACAGGGTATATACCGCTGTCGTTTATAACGAACAGGGAACCATGATGGCGGATGCGGCAATTACGGTAATCCGGTCAAAAGGAAAGTATACAGGGGAATATATGAAAATGTATCTTGACGGGTCTGTGGGAGCGTTATTCCTTGAGGCAATTCATGCGGGAGATGCGTTAGGGCTGAAACGTTCCCGCTTAATGCGGATTCCATTTCCTGATGCTCCGGAAGAAAGCATTTCTACAGTGACGGAACTTTGTCGGACATCTGTAGAACGGTTGTCTGCAGCGGCGGCGAACTGGCGGGAATCTAAGAAGAGAGCGGTACAGCTTATGATGGGGAAATCTTAATTATTTTGCTGGTTCAGGAGGATATATGAAAGTTATTTTGGCCACCCATAATCAGGGGAAGATAAGGGAATTTCAAAAGCGCTTTTCTGAGATTGGGTGGGAGGTTATTCCTATCTCGGATATAGCGGATATACCGGAACCGGAAGAAACAGGAACAACCTTTAGGGAGAATGCACTGCAAAAAGCCCGTTACTATGCTGGAGCTGTTAATTTGCCGGTGCTTTCAGATGATTCCGGAATTATAGCGGATGTATTGGGAAATGAACCGGGTGTATACTCGGCCAGGTATGCAGGCGTTCATGGGAATGACGAAGCGAATAATCAAAAACTGGTGGAAGTTTTGCACCCTTATCGCGGAGAAGCACGCCGGGGACACTATATGTGCGTGATTGCTGTCGTGTGGCCCGATGGAAGGGAGATTACCGCGGAAGGCAGATGTAACGGAATTATTCGCGATTTTTATAAAGGAACAGGCGGATTCGGATATGATCCGTTGTTTTATCTGCCGGAATTTGGAAAGACAATGGCGGAGTTATCCATGGAGGAGAATAAAATAAGCCACCGCGGAAAAGCTGTTGACGCGATGCTGAAAAAATTAAAAGAGGCGGGCATATAATATGCAGAAAGCTGCCTGTGATATAATTGTGTTATTAAATACATAAGGCTGCAAAACTGATAAAGTAAAAAGAGTTATCAGCCGGGCGTATTTAGTATATAAATGTTTGTGGGTTGAAAAAACAGATATCGGGTTTGAAGGAGGAAAATAATGGATATCAGAGATGAAGCGATGCAATTAAGAAATGAAAAACATCAGATGATTAAAACGGGATTGAATGCAAAAATGGAAAACAGTCATGATTTGGCAGTTGTTTATACACCTGGGGTTGCAGCTCCATGCCTGGCTATTAAGGAAGAAGAAGATAAATCTTTGGAACTGACTTGGCGGGGAAATGTTGTTGCCGTTATTTCTGATGGTACCCGTGTATTGGGATTAGGCGATATTGGACCGGCTGCGGCTATGCCTGTCATGGAAGGCAAAAGCGCCCTTTACAAACGTTTTGGCAATATTGATGCCATTCCGATTGTGCTCAATACAAAAGACAAGGATGAAATAGTTCGCACTATTCGAATTTTGGAGAAATCTTTTGCCGGCATCAATTTGGAAGATTTCTCTTCTCCTAAATGCTACGATATTGAAGATGAACTGAAAGCAACTATGAATATCCCTGTGTTCCATGATGACCAGCATGGAACCGCCATTGCGGCTTTGGCTGCTGTTCTCGGCGCGCTTCGTCTGATTAAAAAAGGCATCGGTGAAGCCAAGGTGGTTATGTTTGGCGCAGGCGCGGCAGGCACGGCTATTGCAAGACTGCTCCTGGAAGATGGCGTCAAACCGGAAAATATGACGGTCTTGAACAGCAAGGGGATTCTCTATGATGACGGAAGATTGAACCGTGTACAAAAGGAATTGGCGAAACAGGTTAATCCGGAAAATCGCCAAGGAACTTTTGCGGACGCAGTAAAAGGTGCGGATATCCTTTTGGCTACTTCCGCACCGGCAGCATTCAAAGAAATGCATAAAGAAGCAATCAAGACGATGGCGGAAAAGAATGTTGTCTTTGCCATGGCAAATCCGATTCCGGAAATGATGTTGTCTGATGCACAGGAATTGGGCGTTTATGTATTTGGTACAGGCAGAAGCGATATGCCGAACCAGGTAAATAATTCTTCTGTATTCCCGGGGCTTTTCCGCGGTGCCCTTGATGTCCGTGCCCGACAGATTAATGAACCGATGAAACTGGCAGCGGCTCATGCACTGGCAGACCTGGTTTCCGATGAAGAGCTTAAACCTGAATATGTAGTGGTTGATGTATTTGATCCGCGTGTGCCTCATGCGGTAGCAAAGGCATCTGCAAAAGCGGCTATTGAGTCTGGTGTAGCAAGAGTAACTGAATTGCCGGAACAGTATAAAGACTGATTTGTAAATGGGGATGGGGACAAGACCGTCTGTCTTTGCGGGCAGGCGGTTTTATCTTGCTGGTGATTGTCCGTTTATTGCACTGCAAAAAAAAATCGTATATGATTAAGAAAATTAGAGAAAGTCGGCGTACATGAATTTTATGGATGATATAAAAGAGCAGCTTCTAAAAAAAGAATTTGAATACGATGCTGTAGATGCAGATCGCGGGAAAATGGACAGGAATGCATCTGCTATTATTGGTGCGCTTGAAAATAGCGGATATGAAGCATATGCGGTCGGCGGATGTGTGAGAGATTTGCTCTTGGCTAAAGCACCTCATGATTGGGATATTACTACTTCTGCAAAACCGGAAGAAATTATTTCCGTTATGGGTAGGAATGGATGGAAAACCGTTGACGGTGCCGGAAGGCGGTTCGGTACGGTTATTGTCGTTATTAACCATATCGCGTATGAAGTCACTACGTTTAGAAATGAGTTTTACGGACAGGACAGCCACCGGCCCGAAAATATAACGTTTTCATCTACTCTTAAGGAGGATTTGTCCCGCCGAGATTTTACAGTGAATGCCTTGGCTATTGGCAGGGATGGTGTAGTTTATGACTATTTTGATGGAATAAAGGATTTGGGAAATAAAAAATTGAGAACTGTGGGAAAGGCGGAAGAACGATTTCGTGAAGATGCGCTTCGCCTTTTTCGGGCATGCCGTTTCATCGGGCAGTTAGATTTCATGGCGGATAAGAGTTTAGTCCGCGGAATGGCATCCGCTTTTGACAGAGTTTCGGGGTTATCGCTGGAAAGGGTGAGAGAGGAAGTGGAAAAGCTTCTTGTCTCTCCTTTTGCAGCACGAGGATTGGATTTATTAGTTCGTACCGGCTTGAATGAATGCAGCTGCCGTATTCGTGAAAACGGCTGGACGGAAGCTGTTAAGATTTTGCCGGAGTTATCACACCTGGTGGATTTACCGCAGCAAAAAAAATTTCATAAATTTGATGGCTGGTATCATACTTTAGCTGTTGTAAATGCGGCGCCGCCTACGTTGCTTCTCCGCTGGGCCGCTCTTCTGCATGATGTGGGAAAGGGGATGCCTGGTGTACGCAGAATAAAAGATGGGAAATATACAGACTATGGACATGATTTGAAAGGGGCGGAAATGGCAGCGGAGATTTTCCGTCGTTGGAGATTCCCGGCTGCTTTTGCCAAACGCGTTGTCTGGCTGGTAGAAAACCATATGCGTTATCATTATTTTGCCAATGTATCTGAAGCGAATGTGGAAAAGTGGTTAAGACAGCTTGCAAGAGGCAAACAATTTAGCTCATCTGCCGATATGAAAGAGGGGATTGGTGAATTGACAGCATTATGCAATGCGGATATCATTGGCTGTGGGAAAGATGAGAACGCTACGGAAGGACATTCTTCTTTTGGAAAGTATATGGAGGAGTTATGTCAGATGATGCCTGTGTCTACAAAAGACCTTCGGTATGACCGGCGGGTGATTGATGCTTTGCGGCCGACGGTAGCTGATGGGATGGCCAATTTACTTTTTCGTGTCCAGAATGGGACGCTAAAGAATGAGGAAGAAGCCCTGCTCGATGCTGCGGTAAGGTATAGGAGACGTCATAATGAAGATGAATAGTCCAAGGAGAATAAGGAATAATCGTGCCAAATGGCTGCTGGGATTTTTTCTTACCGTTATGGTCATCTTAATAGGACGTCTTGCATATGTACAAATTTTTGATCATGCGCGATACGTAGCTTTAGCGAAGAATGAAGTGGAAAAAAATGAAGAGTTATATTCTCCCCGCGGTACGATTTATGACCGTAACGGCAATCAGCTGGCAATTTCTGTAATGGTTAAATCCTTATATTGTGATCCTGCCACGCTGAATAAACAAAAAAATATAAATAAGATTGAAATGGCAGAAATACTTTCTCCAATTTTGAATATATCGGAGGAAGAACTTTTAAAAAAAATTTCACAAGAGGGACGATTTGTTTGGATTAAACGGTTAATGGAACCGGAAGAGGCTCTTAAGGTAGAGGAACTCTTAAAATCAAAAGACTGGGAAAGGTTTTTAGGATTTAGGGAAGAAAGTAAAAGATACTATCCTAATGGCCGATTATTGGCCAATGTAATTGGTTTTGTCGGAGTCGACGATAAGGCTTTAGACGGATTGGAACTGTATCTGGGAGACATCCTTAAACGCAGTAAAGAAGCAAATTCAGTCAGGATGCGCATTGATGCCAAAGGAAATCCTATTATGGAATCCGCGTTAACGCCTTATAAATCCAAAGGGGAAAACTCTGTTTATCTGACAATCGATCAGACAATACAGTTTTATGCAGAACGTGCTTTGGATCGGGCTATGACGAAGACGAAAGCTCAGGGCGGGATTATTATCGTAATGGATCCTAAAACAGGAGAGATTCTGGCGTTGGGAAATCGTCCGACCTATGATCCAAATCATTTTGAAAAGGCAGTAGAAAAGGATTTCAAAAATAAAGCAATTACTGATATTTATGAACCGGGTTCGACCTTTAAACCGATTATTGCTGCAGCCGCACTTGATGCAGGAACATACTCCACGGAAACAGTCTGGCATGATCCCGGTAAAATTTGGGCATCGGGACATGCAATCCGAAATTGGGATGATGGGGCATATGGTGATGTAAAATTGGTGGATATTATTAAATATTCAATCAATACAGGGTTTGCCCATATCGGTCTTTTGACAGGTGGGAAAACCTTGACGGAATATGCTTTGAGATTTGGTTTCGGAAAACCGACAGGGATAGAACTTCCCGGAGAAGGAGCGGGCATTCTGTTTAATCCGGATGACATGCGGGATATTGATGTGGCGACCATGTCTATCGGACAGAGTATAGCGGTGACTCCGCTGCAGATGCTGCAGGCATACAGTGCTCTTGCCAATGGGGGGCAAATGGTAAAACCTCATATTTTAAGAACCGTTAATAATCCTGACGGCTCTGTTAATAAAGTGTATGAAACTGAATATGTAGGAAACCCGGTGTCTAAAGTGGCTGATGAAGTCAAGGATATGATGGAAAAAGAAGTGTCTGAAGGCGGCGGTATCAATGCACGTGTTCCCGGATACCACATGGGGGGGGGAAAACAGGAACCGCGCAGAAAATAGATCCCGTCAAAGGTGGATATCTGGAAAACGAATATATTGCGTCTTTCTGCGGGTTCGGTCCGACGGAAGATCCGAGAGCTATATGCCTTGTCGTTTTAGATAATCCGCGGGGCGTGTATTATGGCGGACAGGTGGCGGCGCCGGTATTCAAAGAGACCATGGGACAGATTATGCGGTATATGGGAATACCCGCTATGGAAGAAAAAAGGATAAGTTCTGCGGGCGCAGGGGGATACAATAATGACAATCTGCCTGCATTGCCGGGCAAGGATCAAAAAGCCTTTCTTCTTCCGAACTTTTACGGATGGTCTATTCGTGAAGTTGGTGAATGGCTGTACAAAGCGGGGCTGGGGTTCCAGCCTGACGGAAATGGAAGTGCAGATTCACAGTCTCCCGGTGCCGGAGAAACAGTACAGCGCGGCGATAATATAAGAGTTCATTTTTCTGATTCATAGTATAGGAAATAGTCTTCTCGTTAATGGAAGAGGCTATTTTTATTTACGGTGAGTCTGGAATATTAAGTCTGTGATACATAGGTCTATGCTATAATTAAGAAAAATATTCGGTAAGAATAAAGGGGGAGGAAAATGTTAAGTGATATCGAAATAGCACAAAGGGCTGAATTGAAACCAATTCGTGAGATTGCGGAAAAGATTGGCATTCCGCCAGAAGATGTGGAAAATTATGGACAGTACAAAGCAAAGATTTCCTTAAAGTTTACAAAAGCTGTGGAAGACAGGCAGGAAGGCAGATTAATTCTGGTGACGGCTATTTCTCCCACACCGGCGGGAGAAGGAAAAACAACGACAACCGTAGGTCTGGGACAAGCGTTGGCACAGCTTGATAAGAAAGTCATGATTTGTCTTCGGGAACCGTCCCTCGGGCCTTGTATGGGCATTAAAGGCGGTGCGGCGGGAGGCGGATATTCCCAGGTAGTGCCTATGGAAGATATTAATCTTCATTTTACGGGAGATCTCCACGCCATTACGGCGGCTCACAATCTTCTTGCAGCCATGACGGATAACCATATCCAGCAGGGGAATGAGCTTCAAATTGATCCGCGCCGTGTGGTCTGGAACCGTGTTATGGATATGAATGACCGTGCGCTCAGGCATATCGTTATCGGCTTGGGGGGACATGCGGATGGCGTTCCCAGGGAAGGCAGCTTTGATATTACTGTTGCATCCGAAATCATGGCTATTCTTTGTCTTGCGTCTTCCGTAAAAGATATGAAGGAGCGCTTTGCCCGCATTATTATCGGCTACACTTATGATAATCAGCCGATTCGTGCAGGGGATATCCATGCGGAAGGTGCGATGACGGCACTCATGAAAGATGCGTTGAAGCCAAATCTGGTGCAGACATTGGAGCATGTGCCTGCATTCATTCATGGCGGACCTTTTGCCAATATTGCTCATGGCTGTAACTCCGTGATTGCGACGAAGACCGCACTGCATTTAGCGGAGTATGTAGTGACAGAAGCCGGGTTCGGCGCAGACCTCGGCGCTGAAAAATTTCTTGATATCAAATGCCGGTTTGCCGGGCTCCATCCGGCAGTGGTTGTTCTTGTAGCGACTGTTCGTGCATTGAAAATGAATGGCGGAAAAGCAAAAAATGAATTGACCGAATCGGATCCGGACGCAGTCAGGAGAGGACTGCCGAATTTACTGCGTCATATTTCTAATGTAAAGAAATATGGAGTCCCTCTTGTGGTAGCGCTGAATTTATTCCCTTCGGATACAGAAGAAGAGAAAAAAGTGATCTATGAGGCTTGTGAAAGCGCAGGCGTCCAAGTTGCCGATTCTGATGTATTTGCCTGCGGCGGAAAAGGAGCGCTTGAATTGGGGAGGAAGGTTCTGACCGCGGTGGAATGCGGTTCTGACTATAAGCCTCTATATAATCTTGATTTAACTTTAAAGCAGAAGATCGAAACCATTGCGAAAGAAATTTATGGGGCTGCTGATGTACAATATGATTCCAATGTGGAGAAAGAATTGAAACACATTGAGGAAATGGGGTATGGGCGGATGCCGGTATGTATCGCGAAAACCCCAGTCTCTTTCTCAGATGATCCGTCTAAACTGGGAGCGCCGGAAGGGTTCACTCTTCATGTGCGTGACTGCCGTGTCGCGGCAGGAGCAGGATTTGTTGTCATTTTGACCGGAAAGATTATGACAATGCCTGGATTGCCGAAACACCCGGCAGCAGAACGGATTGATGTGGATGATGAAGGTCATATTACGGGACTGTTTTAAGAGGCGGATATGATACTTGACGGGAAAGTTACGGCAGCGGCGTTGGAGAAAGATATACGGGAACGGATTGACGTTCTGAAGGAGAGAGGCTGTACTCTCAAACTTGCGGTTATTCTGGCGGGGAGCAGCAAGCCTTCTCATATGTATGCAGAGTTTATGAAGAAAGCGGCTTTGTCTTATGGGATCGGGACGGAGCTGTATGAAAAGCCTGAGAATGTAAAAGAAGATGAATTAGGCGCTTTGATACAGGCATTGAATGGAAATCCATCTATTACTGGGATTCTCATGATGATGCCGTTGCCCGGTCATATTCATGAAGAGAAAATGATAGAGATGATTCATCCCGATAAAGATATGGATGGATTAACGACGGTGAATGCGGGCAGATTATTTTCAGGAAAAGATGGATTATTTGGCGGTACGCCCCGTGCGGTGATGGCGATATTAAAACATTATGGGATTTCTGTCGAAGGGAAACATGCTGTTATCATTGGCAGAAGCAATGTGATTGGAAAGCCGGTTGCCATGATGCTTATGCAAAAAAATGCTACTGTGACAATTTGCCATTCACGGACAAAGAACCTGTCCGAGATAACACAGCAGGCCGATATACTTGTTACGGCTGTAGGGAAAGCGGGTTGTGTCACTGCAGATATGGTTAAGCCAGGAGCCATAGTTCTTGATGTAGGAATTAATCGGATCCATGGCAAGACTGTCGGAGATGTGGATTATGAAAATGTGTTTCCGGTGGCCGGTGCTGTGACACCTGTTCCCGGCGGCGTAGGCTCTGTGACGACAACAATGATTATTGAGTCGATTGTGAAAGCCGGAGAACATGCGGCGGGAATAAAGTGAAATTTCATACAGCAAGGAGGTAGGCTGCCAGGTGAGTGGAAATGTTGTGGAGAAAGTAGTAAATAATGAATTGGATATGACAGCCGGCTTAATCAGTGGTGTCAAAAATTTTGCAGTAACAAAAGGCGTAGATATTTTTCAGGCGATTATTATCTTCAGCATCGGGTACATGATATGCTGCTGGCTGCGTGGGGTTGTCCGCCGACTGCTTGCACGGAGTAATGTAGAGCCATCTGCAATCAGCTTTATTTCGGAAATTATATTTTTCTTATGTCTTGCCGGAGTTATTATTATGGCGCTGTCAGCAGCAGGGGTGGCTCCGGCAACGTTGGCGGCTGCTTTTGGCGGGATTGGTCTTGCTATCGGATTGGGGCTTAAGGATAATATCGGGAATGTGGCATCAGGGATTTTTATCCTTATTTTCCGACCGTTTCGTGTAGGGGATTATATCAAAGTAGGGGATAGCGAAGGATCCGTTGTGGATATACGCGTTATGTACACGGAAATATCCACGCTGGGAAATCAAATGATCGTCATACCCAATTCAAGGCTTACAGACAGTGTCATCAAAAATTATTCATTTTTTGAAACAAGGAATATAGAATTTACTTTTGATGTGGCTTATGACACGGATTTGGCGAAGTGCGTAGAACTTTTACAGAAATTATTCAGCGCCGATGCATATGTGTTGAATGGAGCGGAGCTGCCCATTTATGTAAGCAGTATGGGTGAATCAAGTATTCGAATCTATGTGCGGGCGCAGGTAGAGCGCTCAAAGTACAATGAAGCGCAGAACCATTTATATATTAAGGTGAAGAATGCATTTGATGAAGCGGGGATAGAAATTCCATTTCCTCAGTTGGTTGTTCACCATGCCAGGGATTGATTGCCGTGTAAAGCTGTTTGATGAGAAGTTTGATGTTTTTTGCGGTTTTTATTAAATGTTTGACGATAAATTTTATTGACACTTAAAAAATGGAGTGATATACTTCTCTTAATATCAATGACTGGGAAGAGTAGTAATAATGAGCTGTTCGAGAGAGTCGGCGCAGGTGGGAGTCCGATACAGCCGGTATTATGAATGGGCCCACAAGATGCAGTCCGAGCCATATGGGGTAGGAACTGCCGGAAGGCTTCCGTTATAGAGATAGTGGTTTATAATGACCATGAGAGCCGGACTTTAGTCAATGAGGGTGGTACCGCGGAAATATTTCCTTTCGTCCCTTTGCATAATGCAGGGGGAATGAAAGGATTTTTTATTTGTGAAAGATCAGGAAAAGATTTTCTAAAGGGGAAGATGCATGGAAGCAGTAAAAGATGTATCAAGTTTAATCTATACAAAAGCGAGGGGCGGTCGGTTTCGCTGGCTGACGATTTCCACACTGATGTTGGCAATCGGTATGCTGCTCCACTTGGTTTCTCCATCGGTTGCCGGCTTTACTCCGAACTGGATGATTGCGACTTATGTAGTGGCAATATTACTGACAAAGCCATCTTATCGGCAATGCCTGGGAATCTGTATGGTGGCAGCGCTTATGGAAGTATTTACTTCGAAGTCCGCGTTTCCGTATGGTGATTTTGCCAGTGAGTTTGCAGGTGCTTATGTGGCAGGTTTTTTTGCCCATTCCGTTCCGCCATTTAAAATCGGCAGATTTTCTTTAAGGCCTGCTATTGCGGGATTTATTACGACTTTAGTCAGCGGGTTCATTTTCGTTTCCATTTTAACCGTAGTGGTGGGGATACCGATCAGCGTATATCTATATGGCATTCTTCCTATGGTAGCTCTTGTTGGAGTAGGAAATGCGATTATTACACCTTTTCTATATTTTCCTGCCCTCAAATTATTTAAATCCATGCAGTATATGACAGAATCCGATGTGGAGGACAGTAATCACAGTCATTTGAATTTGCAGCAAAAGAGGAATGGTGTGATCAGTGTAGAGCATCTTTCTTATTCCTATTTATTTTCAAATGCACCGGCCTTGGAAAATGTGAGTATTAATATAGAACAGGGGTCTTTTGTTGTCATCACAGGGCCTAACGGCGCAGGAAAAACGACGCTTCTCATGTCTATGGCGGGAGCAATTCCTCATTACTATGGTGGGACAATGAAAGGGATGGTTTTTACCGGCGGCAAGGCGGTCACGCAAACCGGGATTGCAGATCTTGCTTCCAGCATCGGCGTGATACTTTCAGATTATTCTGCCCAAATCGTAACGATGACTGTAGGGAAGAGATGGCCTTTACTTTGGAAAACCATGGCTTTTCACCGGAAGAAATACGAAGACGGGCGGAAGAGGCGCTCAGGAAAGTACATCTTGACGGACTGGAGGAAAGAAAAGTTTCTACCCTTTCCGGCGGACAGAGACAGCGTCTCGTCGTAGCGGCTGTTTTAGCGGAAGAACCGAAAGTTCTTGTGTTTGATGAACCGACCAGCGCGCTGGATCCGGAAGGTATTCATGAATTCTATGAAATGGTCGGAGAATTGAATCAGAAAGAAAAACTTACCGTTGTTGTCGCAGAACATCATCTGGAAGCGACGCTGCCTTACGCAAAAAGATTCATTCTTATGGATAAAGGACATGTTATCAGCGATGGAAGTCCCGAGCAGGTCATGCGTGATATGAAACGGAATCATATTTATGAAGAAGCGATTCCTGATATATACTTAGCACAGCTCAGGCTGGAACAGGCCGGTATAAAATTTGAAAGATCATTCTTAAATATAGAAGATGCGGAATATTCCGTATTGAATTCGATGAAATCCGGAGGAGTGCGTAATGCTTGAAATGGAACATGTGACCTTCCGCTATAGTAAAGAAACTCCAGTCATTTTGTCTGATGTTTCCGTATCTTTGGGGAAAGGTGAATTTATTGCTGTTACAGGTCGAAACGGCAGCGGAAAGACAACGGTAACGAGACTCCTTACCGGATTGGAAAGACCTACGGAGGGTCGAATTATTTATAACGGTAAAAACATAACTGATGAAGGTGCAGCCAAAAGAAGCCGTTTTATCGGTTATGTATTTCAACAGCCGGAGCGGCAAATGTTCATGCCTACTGTTCGGGAAGAAATTGGTTTCGGCCCTTATCAGCAGGGGAAGCGTGGCAGTGAATTAGATGAACTGGTTGACCGGGCTATGGCGGATACTGATATTTCGGAGTTAGCTGATGCATATCCGAGAACGCTTTCCCGCGGGGATCAGCAAAGAGTGGCTATCGCATCCGGCCTTGCGATGAATACGGAATATTTAGTGCTTGATGAACCGACAAGCGGGCAGGATGGACGGGAAAGAAAAAATTAATGAGCCTTATGGATCAGTTAAAAGCAAAAGGAATTACCATTCTTTTGGTTACCCATGACATGGATGTGGTTGCAAAAAACTGTACCCGGGTTATTGTTGTAGCCAATAAAGAGATAGTATTTGACGGGGTGCCGTCAGACTTGTTTTCGGAGGAAAACCGTCCCGGAATTTGGGGATTGACATATCCTCCCGCCGTATTATTGGGGCGATGTCTTCCGGGGGCGCCGTATTGCAAAGATATGGATACATTCTGCGCTAAGTTCCTAGAAATCAGAAAGGAGAGAGTACGATGAGAAATCTGGTTCCATTGACAAAAATATTGCTGACACTGGGAACAGCCGTGTGGGCCATTATTTTCAGAGAGCCTTTCAGCCTTGCGCTTCTGTGTGTGTTGGAACTGATCATTCTTTTGGTTTCCAATGAGTTATTTAAGAATGTAAAAGCTTTAATGATGCTTTGCGTTTTTGCGTTCTTTTTGGGACTGATTGAATATATCGGAGGTGGAACGGAGAAGGAATGTGCAGTAGCGGCGCTCCGTATGCTTGGCATGACTATCATATTCATTTATCTGCTTGCTACTGTCAGATTGCAGGATCTGACGGCGGCGATGGTACAACAATTGAAAGTGCCCTATGAATACGCTTTTATGTTTACCGCAGGGCTTCGTTTCGTACCGGATTTTATGGAAGAGAATAAAGCTGTTGCTGAGGCGCAGTCATGCAGGGGACTGGCAATTGAAGGCAATTTCATTAAACAGGTAAAACGTTATATGTCGGTGGTACGGCCGTTAATGCTTCGTTCGCTCGGACGCAGCGAAACGATGGCGCTTTCTTTGGAGCTTCGCGGGTTCGGCAGTTCTACCCGAACTTTTATGGAAAGCGTTTCTCCTAAAGGGATAGATTATATATTCATGCTATTGATTATATTGTTTACAGTTGCTGTGATTTATGCCCGTGTTTTATATGGCGCATGATCAATAGCGGCGGATTCCTTTTGTGGTATTTGATGTTCATAGACTTATATTGGAAGGAGAAATATCATGGGAAATATAAGAGAAGGTGTTGATGAATTAAAAGCTTTGGGCAATCAGCATACAAAATATGTTTTTGATTATAATCCTGATGTATTGGAAAAGATCCCTAATAAACATGATGACAGAGATTATTTCGTGAAGTTTAATTGCCCTGAATTTACGAGCCTTTGTCCGAAGACAGGGCAGCCGGATTTTGCAACAATTTATATTTCATACATTCCTGATAAGTATATTGTGGAAAGTAAATCACTTAAGTTATATCTGTTCGGCTTCAGAAATCATGGGGACTTTCACGAGGATTGTGTCAATATTATCATGACCGACTTGATTAAATTGCTGCACCCGCGTTTTATTGAGGTATGGGGAAAGTTTCTTCCTCGAGGCGGACTGTCGATCGACCCTTACTGCAATTATGGAATTCCGAATACTGAGTGGCGTGATTTTGCAAGATTCAGACTTCTGCGTCATGATTTGGAACCCGAAAAAATAGATAACCGCTGACTATCGGCATGTAAAGGAGAATCCCATTTACTTCAATGATGATTCTCCTTTTTAATTATAGGGACCGTGCCATTTCTTTTATTAAATCTTTTTGCCTGCTGGAGGGAAACCACTGGATTGTAAGCGGATAATGGCATAGCTTTTCGTAAGCGGAAATAATTTTTTTTGTTGCATGGGCAGGGACGATGAAATTATCTCTGTTCAAGTAAATATGAATATTCAGAGAACTTGGCGTAGAAGTGCAGATGACTTGAGAAATGCATTGCTCGTGGTTTTCATCCAAACTCTCCGCTAAAGCAAGAAAAGCAGAAAGAATTTTTACCCGGTCAATTTCTTTCTCTGTGAGTATTTGTGTTTCTTTTATGGATTTCAGTATTTTTCCCGAAAAGCCATGGTGAAAAGCTGTAATCAAAGCACATAGGACCTGTTCTTTGTGAGACCACCCGAATATATGTGCATTGGCTGTCATATAAGCGCTGTGGCGTGCATGGCTGTAATAATTAATGACTTGTCCTGCATCGTGAAGCAATCCGGCCATGTGCAATAAAGTACGCATTCGATCAGGCATTTGATATATTTTCCGCCACTGATCGAACATGGATAAGGCGAGAGCAGTCACATAACGGGTATGGTCATGATCTTTTAGCGGAAGTGTGGAATAATAGTTTCGTACGGAAGACAGGAGCATATTATGCTGAAGCTCTTTGTTTTTGTCGTAAATGGGATCATACCAATGATAGAAAAGCCCCTCACGGAGACCGCAGCCGGAAATGGTGAGAGATTCGGCTTTTGTCAAAGTAAGGATTTCTCTGACAATAAGAGCACCTGCATTTATAATATCTCCACGCTCAGCAGAAAGTCCCGGTATTTTTCTTCGTTCTTCCGGTGAAGATTTTAAAATCATATGTATCACGGAAAGTAATCCTTGTGAGGATACTTTGTAATTATGGAGTTTTGAAAGAGGATAACCGGAGTATCTCTGGTGTATTTTCGCCAGGTTTCGGATTGTGCCGCCTATACCGATGACGGGAATAGAAGACTTGGGAAGCCAGGGAATAGATTGAAGTTTACTTTTTATGTAGGAGCGGATATGTTTTATTTCCGCTGCGGAAAGGAGACCGGAAGATTTAAATTTTTCCGTCAAACTGACAGCACCTATGGGAATACTGACAGAATGCAGCTGCTTTTTGTTTTTTACCAAGGATATTTCTATACTGGCGCCGCCTAAATCAAAAAGGAGAAATTCCGATGTGTCAATCGTATGTATCACTCCGGAAAAACCGAGTGCAGCTTCCTGCTTCCCGCTGATAATCGTCATGGGAATATTGGCAGCGGAATGAACACGTTTCAGGAAAGAAGAACCGTTGCGGGCTGTTCGTACGGCAGCTGTGGCAACTGCAAGTGTCTTTGTCACTTGGTGAACTTTGGCAAGATGTGCATATACCTTGAGACAGTCAATTGCACGGTTCTGTGCGGCATCCGTAAGAAACGGAGAATCATCGCTCATTCCTTCCGCCAGGCGGATAGAACGTTTTTCCTGATATATGAGTTGATAAATTCCTTTGGCGCTGACAGAGATGATGATGAAGCGGATGGAATTGGAGCCAAGATCAATGATAGCGATGCGGTTCATAATTTACCCCTTTCTTGCCGTACGGTTATTACTATTTTACAACACATAAAAAAGCTGTGGTGATTAAAATTCGTGTAGGAAAACATGGTGTCTTTTTCTTTAATATATACGCAGGATACGGTGTTTTTTAGTATAATAAATATGAAAAGATGCATTTCATGTATAATTTATCCGCGGAAGCGAGGGGAGTTAAATGGCAGAAGAGAATTCATTTGTTTATGGAATCATTCATATCGGATCTTCCAGCCTTTCTATGCGTATTGTAGAGTATAAAGATGCGGATACCATCAGAGTGATTGAAGAGGTAAGGAAAGAAACAACTTTTGGGGAAGAAGTATTTATTAATAAGAAATTGTCTTTTACTTCTATACGACGACTTTGTGATATGCTGAACGGGCTGAAACAGCTGCTGCGGGACTATTGTGTAACTGATTACAAAGTATATGCTACAGCAATCCTCAGAGAAGCGGAAAATCGCAGGCCCGTGCTGGATTTGATTCATGTGAATACGGGATTTTATGTGGATGTAGTGGATATGCCGCAGGAGATTTATTACAAGCATTATCTTCTTCAGTATCTCATACAAAAAAGCAGAAACGGCAAGAGATATGATTATGGAGATAATTTGCTTTTTGTGGATATTACGTCAGGCTGCGTAGGGTTGACAGCCTGGGAAAATGGTTCTTTGCGGTATCAGCATAATGTGCATATCGGCACGCTTCGTCTGTTGGAAACATTTAAGCAGAATCAAAGGGATTCTCTTGATTTTCCGCAGGCGATGGCGGAATATATCCATGCAATTATGAGCCCTTTGTGGGGGGCGATTAAAAGGTATCATCCGAGCAGTATTATTTTGTCCGGAAGAGAAGCCCGAATTATTGCAAGTTTGATGAAACTTAGCATGGATGCGGAAAATAAGGCGGAAGTTAAAGCAGATGCATTTAAAAAGTTGTATATGGAAGCAGGATCACTTTCAGCATCACGTACAAGACAAAAGTACTATGTCAGTGAGCAATGGGCAATGACAGTTCTTCCTACTATTCATATATATAAAGAAATATTGGACAATGTTCCCGTAGAACATATTTTGATGTTTGGGACAACTTTTGTCGAAGCGGTGACTATGTTTTATGGAGCAGAGAAAGTAAAAGAACCTTTTATCTTATATATGCAGACGCAAAACATTGAGTTGACACGATCTATTGCCGCGGCCTATTATTATGAACCGCTCCATACAAAGGCCCTTGAACTGTACAGCCATGTAATTATTGCCGGTTTAAAGAAAAAAAGCGGGCTTACGAAGCGGGACGAATTTCTTCTGCGGATGGCGATTATTCTTTATCAAATTGGAAAATATGTAAATCTTCTGGATTCGCAGGCGCATGCCTGGAATTTAATAAGAGGTACGGATATATTTGGCATATCAGATAAAGAAAAAGATATTGTGGCAAGTGTCGTGTACTATGACCATAAGGGAAATCCAAGTGATGATGACACACCATTCCGTATTTTGTCAGATACGGCGAAGATGACGGCCTTAAAATTAATTTCCATATTTCGTATGGTTCGTGCTATGGATATTTCTCGAAAGCAGAAAATGAAAGATATAACAGCTCGTGCAACAGGTGATATTTTGATTATTGAATACGACAGCAGGGAAAATACGGCTCTTGAAACATGGATGTTTGATAAAAATAAAGAGTTCTTTGAAAATGTGTATGGTCTTGAAGTGAAATTGGAGCGTAGATGATTATGGAAACGGATGTAAAAAACAGTCGGTATTACTTAAACCGGGAATTATCCTGGCTGCAATTCAATAAACGTGTGCTTCAGGAAGCTGTAGATACCAGTAATCCTCTGCTGGAGAAGTTAAAATTTCTGGCTATTACCAGTTCTAATTTAGATGAATTTTTTATGATCCGTGTGGCAGGACTTAAACACCAGAAAGAAAATGGTGTGAAAAGACGGGATATTGCGAATATGACACCAACAGAACAATTGGAAAATATTTCAGATGCCTGTCAGAAGTTGGTCGCCCAGCAATATATGCATTTGAAAGGCATTTTAAAAGAATTGGAGACAGAAGGGCTTGTATTTATAAAGCCGGCGGATGCGGATGAGCGGCAGAAACAATGGATGGGAAATTATTTTGAACGTGAAATTTTTCCTGTTGTGACACCGATGGCGGTGGATTCTTCGCACCCTTTTCCGTTCCTTGCATCCAAAAGTCTGAATATCGCCATGCTTTTGGAGAAAAATGAGCGTGATGAAGAAATGGATGAAGAAAATGATATTGATGTAAAAACAGCCATTGTTCCGGTGCCATCTGTGCTGCCGCGCATAATCCGTCTGCCTGATGTATCTGAAGCAAACAGCAGGCATTGTCGTTTTTCTTGAAGATATGCTTATGTTTTATGCAGCACGATTTTTTGTCGGCTATGATCTGCTTGAAGCCCGTGCATTCCGGATTACGAGGGATGCGGACCTTTATATCGATGAGGAAGATGCCCAGGATCTTGTGGTGGAAGTGGAGCGCCAATTAAAGAAACGGCAGCGTGGGCAAGCGGTACGCCTTGAGTTCGAAGTGGGAACGAGCCGGTTTATGCGGCGATTCATGACACAGGAAATGAATCTTGAAAAAGAAGATATGTATCAAATTGACGGGCCTTTGGATATGACTGTATTTTTTGGATTTTGCGGCATAAAGGGATATAATCATCTCCGCTATCCCGAGGCACATCCGCATTCGCCCTGGAGCATACTCGAGCTGAAGCGTACTCCGGAAACAAATATTTTCGATATGATCCGGGAAAAAGATCTGTTGATTCATCTTCCCTATGAGTCTTTTGATGAATCAGTAGTTAATTTCTTGTATTCGGCAGCAAATGATAAAGATGTGTTGGCAATCAAGCAAACACTCTATCGTGTCAGTTCTTCAAGTCCTGTTGTCCAGGCGCTGGAAAAAGCTGTTCAGAATGGGAAACAGGTCACTGTTTTGATGGAAGTAAAGGCCCGCTTTGATGAAGCCAATAATATACTTATGGCAAGGCGGTTGGAAAAGGCGGGAGCCCATGTCATCTATGGTTTGGTCGGACTTAAAACTCATTCCAAATGTACTCTTGTCATCCGTCGTGAAAAAGATGGGATCCGTCGTTATGTTCATGTAGCGACCGGAAATTATAATGCGTCAACAGCGAAGCTTTATACAGATTTAGGGATACTGACCTGCAATGACCGTTTTGGAATTGATGCATCAGCTTTCTTTAATCTTCTTTCTGGATATTCTGACCCGCCAATCTGGGATTCTTTTATTGTAGCGCCAATTAACTTGAGACAACGCTGCATAGAACTCATTGACAGGGAAATCCATTTTGCAAAAAATGGGGAAGATGCGCATATGATTGCGAAAATGAATTCTCTTTTAGATAAGGGGATTATTGAAAAATTGTATGAGGCATCGCAGGCGGGAGTAAAAATTGAATTGATTGTGCGTGGCATCTGCGTTCTGATTCCGGGGATTCCCGGAGTAAGTGATAATATTACAGTGCGCAGTATAGTGGGACGTTTTTTGGAACACAGCAGGATATTCTGGTTCCGAAATGGGGGACGTGAGGAACTTTATATAAGCAGTGCTGACTGGATGCCAAGAAATTTAAATGATCGTGTGGAGCTCATGGTACCTATTGAAGATCCGGAGATCAAGCGGCGTTTAAAACAGATGGTAGATATTGAATTGTCTGATAACCAGAAAGCACATATTATGCAGGCTGATGGTACTTGGTTGAAGACTATTTCCGCGGAGAATCAGTTATGTGCACAGGAGTATTTTCAGAAGATTGCAGAAAAACGTGATGCGGAAGATGAAATGACATTGGCACAAAAACTGGAACCATATACACCTGTGCTTGGGCATGGAGATGGATCTGATTAAAGGATTCCGATAAAGTTTTTGATTGGATATAATTGTATAAACGGTTGTTGCTGGGAAAAAACTCAACAATAGCCGTTATTTTATAAACAGGGAAGCTGGTGAATGGGTAAACGAAGGAAAGTATATTATCCACTTTTGGCATCTATTTCGGACGTTTTTGGGAAATGACACCTTTAATTGCCTATTATTAAAACAAATTACCCACTTTTAATAAAATTATAATTTTTCAGATAATTGAAACCTAGGAAGAATGAGATAAAAAGAGGCCATAAAAAATAATGGAACTAAAAAATTTGTAAATTGATCAAGTCAGAAATAAAAGCGGTACTAAGAGGCATTCCTTTTGAAAAGTGAGATTTAGTGTTTATGTATTTTAGAACTTTATGGATAAGTCCACTGGAGAAACAATATGTTTACAATATGGACGTAGGGGAATAACTTAATTTCATTAAGTTATTTGTGGATTTAAAAGACATATATAATTTTATTTTGTTTATGTAAAGCATAGGTTGATTTATATATTATCCGATAAATTATGATTAAAATTAGCAAAAATATATTGTAAACCAAACAGTATTTGACAGAATGTCCACTTATGGTAGAATAATGCCTGTAGGAGAGACATTATGAAGATATTTATTAAAGAAAAAGTAAAAATCATGGTTGCTGTATTATTTCTTATTGTCGCAGCAATTATGCATACTGAGTTTGTTCTTGCAAACGTAAATCCAGCTTCTTTGCCGGAAATTAAAAATATCACTGTATATGACGGCGAAGTGAGGACTGTTGTAAAAACCCGGGGGAATACCTTTAAGGATGTTCTTGATTCGCTTTCGCAGCCGCTAAGGATACATGATACTTATTGGACCAGTACAGAAAAACTAAAAGATGGGGCAGTTCTTTATGTGGAACGTTCGGTGCCGGTCACTATTATTGAAAATGATAAGGAAAAAATAATTTATACAACACAACAGACTGTTCAGGGAGCGGTCAATGACGCTGGATATGATTGGCGTAAAATGATGCCGCTGGAAGATGGTTTATCGAAGGTTCATGAAAATATGAAGATTCATATGGTTCCGTATACGGCTCGTAATGTAGTTCGTGAAGAATCTGTTCCCGCAGGATATACCATGTGGTATGATAGTTCTCTTGCGCCTGATGAAGTGGTGGTTATTCAAGAGGGGACACCTGAACGGCGGCGTCTTGAAATTGAAGAATTTATTTCAGATGGGAAGGTGATTCATGAAAGCGTTTTCAAAGTAGAAACACTTGAGGCCGGGATCAAGGGTATTGCGCGGACCGGGAAAAGAGATGGTGCCGTGGGATGGGTGACTACAATGAACGCTACCGCCTATCATCCTAATGATGGCGGTGGAGACGGTATAACGGCGACCGGGACTAAGCAGGTTATGGAACTGTAGCGGTAGATCCAAGCGTAATCCCTTTGGGGTCTAAATTGTATATTCCGCAGTATGGTGAAGCGATAGCTGCGGATACGGGCGGAGCGATTGTCGGGCATAAAATTGACCTTTGTATGGAAAGCTACGAAGAATGTTACCAGTTCGGCCGTCGCGATGTGCAGGTATTTATAAATTATTAAGTGACTTAAATGTTTTTGGAAATCGGTATCTTCCTCTTTGCGATAAAGCGAGGGGAAAGACGCCGGTTTTTATTTTTGCGGAAGCGTCTGTTATAATATGAAAACAGGAGGCTTTATGTTCACTATTTTGGTTACTTTTCTTACTGTTATCGCGGATCAAATCACAAAGTATTTTGTGTGTATAAATATGGATCTGGGAGAAACTATACCTGTCATAAAAAATGTTGTCCACTTAACTTATATCATTAATCCGGGGGCGGCATTTGGCTTATTTCCCCATCAGGATGTGCTGTTCTTGGGAATAGTCATGATACTGTTACTTGCTTTTGCTTGGCTTAGGAATCGTATTCCTCAAAAGCCGGTATATTTTCCTTTGTCTATTGGGTTATTACTTGGCGGAGCGGTGGGAAATGCCTTGGATCGGTGCAGAATAGGCGGGGTTGTTGATTTTTTTGATTTTCGTATCTGGCCTATTTTTAACGTGGCGGATATTGCGATTTGTATAGGTGTGGCATGTATTGCATTTTATTTTTGGAGACATGATTGAATGAATCAGAATGTTTACTTGGTGTCTGTTGCAGATGAAGGGAAACGGCTGGATCAATTTTTAAAGGAGCGGACCGGGTTAACTCGTTCTGAGGTACAAAAGTGGATTAAGGCGGGGAATGTAAGTTTACTGCCGAAGAAGATGATTCATTCGAATTATCATGTATCTGAAGGAGACCGTATCTCGTTTTTCTGGGAGGAGAAGAAAAAACAGGAACTTATTGGGCAAAATATCCCTCTTGATATTTTATATGAAGACAATGATATGATTGTCATCAATAAGAGAAGAGGCGTGGTAGTTCATCCCGGAGCGGGAAATATGGAAGGAACTCTGGTGAATGCTCTTCTTTTTCATTGCGGCGAACAACTGAGAAGTGTGGGGGATCCTGAAAGGCCGGGGATTGTCCATCGTTTGGATAAAGATACATCGGGTGTCATGGTGGCGGCCAAGTCGGAACGGGCATATGGTATTTTACAAGAGGAAATTGCCAGTCATAAAGCACAGCGATGTTATATCGCACTGGTGCACGGGCAGATGGAAGGCGATACTGGTGTAATTCGGCTGCCTTTGGGGAGAAGTACTAAAGATCGCATGAAATGGGATGTGCTGCATGAAACAGGCAGGCCTGCGGTAACGCATTTTCATGTTATAGAATATCTACCGCATTACTCATGGATTGAGTGCAAACTGGAAACAGGACGTACGCATCAGATTCGTGTTCATATGGCACATATCAGGCATGCGGTAGTCAATGATCCGTTGTATGGATGGAAGAAAGATCATTTTCCGATAAAGGGACAGGCGCTGCATTCCCATACGTTGGAATTATGCCATCCTATTACGGGAGAAGCTATGCATTTTGAGGCGCCTGTGCCGGAAGATATGATAAACTGCCTTAATTTAGCAAGGAAAGAAAGCATGCTATAATGAGGAAATCAAAAATAAATATATCGGGATTTAAAATCGGTACAGCAGAGAACAGAGATGGGTTGACCGGTGTTACCGTTATTTTGGCACCTGACGGCGGGGCGACGGCAGGTGTAGATGTCCGCGGCTGTGCACCTGGGACAAGAGAGACGGATTTATTGGATCCAAGAAAAACCGTGCAAAAAATTCATGCCGTTGTTTTGTCAGGGGGATCTGCGTTCGGCTTGGAAGCTGCATCGGGATGTGTGAAATACCTGGCGGAACAGGGGGTGGGATTTCCGATAGGGAATGTATGTGTCCCGATTGTATGCAGTGCAGTGCTTTTCGATCTGATGATTGGAGATGAAAAAGCTTATCCTGATTTATTGATGGGATATGAAGCGGCTAAATCTGCATCCTCAGAATTCTTATCAGGATGTAACGGTGCCGGGACAGGTGCTACGGTGGGTAAATTGCTTGGATTTGGAAATGCCATGAAAAGCGGAGCAGGTTACCATGAGATTTCTTTACCCGGTGGTCTTCGCGTTGGTGCTTATGTGGTGGTCAATGCCTGCGGAGAGGTATTTGATGGAGAAAAAATATTCGCCGGTGTTTTTTCCCGGAGCAGAAAAAAGATCATATCTTCTCATGAATTGATGCTTAGCGGTATCACGCGGGAGTTTAGCGGAGCAAATACCACGATCGCCTGCGTTATTACAAATGCAGCACTGAGTAAAGCGGAATGCAGTATAGTATCCGGTATGGCACATGACGGATATGCCCGATCTATCCGGCCGGTCCATACGACAATGGATGGAGATGCGATTTTTACAATGGCTTCCGGAGAGTATGAGACGGCGGTGGATACGGTAGGCTATCTGGCAGAAGATGCCATCCGGCTGGCAGTGATTGATGCCATAAAAAATACGGAAACTATGGGAGGATGCATTTCGTATAATGATATTTTTTCCGGGTAATATTTTGACAAGTATTCCGAGTTTGATTTAAAATAATAGTGTTCTGGGGATGTACCGGTTTCGACAGGAGATTCTGTATCATAAAAAGCGAGTCGGGATTCCATCTACCCCGTTAAACGGTGGAAAAACTTAAACGCAAAACATGATTTTGCTTTAGCAGCTTAATCTGCTAATGTCCCCTGAAGTTTTCCTATGACTTCAGGCTGACATCAACCAATAGGATACCGAGAGAGGAGGCTTGGGACTTTTTAGGGAAACTAATTCCAAGATCGGCAAAGGTAGTTTGTTTTTGTACGATACTTTGCTTAAATAAAAAAACAAGAACTGCACTCGGAGAAGTTTATGGGGCAGGCTTTTTGGACAGGGGTTCGACTCCCCTCATCTCCACCAGAAGTATTATCAGGTCATATACATGGTCTGTTTTTTTATGACTCAATATATCAAAAAAGTATATTGACAAAATTCGATTAATAGACTATGATGATCTTAGTAAATTAATCTTTCATAGAAAAGGAGTGTTCGATATGATCCAGCCGATTAAAGGAGTAGAAAAAGTGAATAAAGTTATTTCAGGCGGGAATGTAATTATAGGGGTTAGTGCGCCATGGTGCGGTTATTGCCGTCGTCTTCGCCCGATTTTAGAAAAGATTTCCGAGGAAATTGATGTGCCGATCTATGGACTTAATTTTGATGAAGATCAGGCTGTTGCCGAAAAGTACGAAGTAGATACAATTCCTACATTGCTTTTCTTCCGTGATGGAAAACCGGTGGATAGTATCGTTGGTTATGGTAATGTAGGATATTCGGAATTAATGGAATTTGTGAACAAGAATAATGTAAAATAACCGAAATACAGTTGTGACTGAAAAATTTTTTGGTCACAGCTTTTTTAGTGTATGATGGTAGAAGTTAAGATAATTGAAATGGGTTTATGTGAGGGAGTAAATATAGTATGGAGAAAGATGGTATAAATTCATTCGGAGCTTATCTGGAACTGATTACGAATAGAAATCCCGTTGTACATCAAATCACTAATTTTGTAACTGCTAATGATTGTGCCAATGCAGTGTTGGCTATGGGGGGGCGCACCGTAATGGCAGATTATATTGAAGAAGTTGAAGAAATCACCGGTGCAGCAGATAGTCTTGTTTTGAATTTGGGTGTGCCATCAGAAGAAAGACTCCAATCATTATTGTTAGCAGGAAAGGCTGCTAATAAAAAAAGGATTCCTGTTGTTTTTGATCCAGTAGGATGTGGAGCAAGTTCTTTCCGTAGGAATGCTGCTAAAAAGTTGCTGCATGAAGTGGAAGTATCCGTAATTCGAGGAAATTCATCTGAAATACAATGTTTATTTGATAAGTACAATCGGATGAGGGGAATTGACGCAGAGACGGAGTTTGATTCTATTTGCACCGTACGAGAATTTGCGGAAAAGATACATGCAGTTGTTGTTGTTACGGGAGAAAGAGATATAGTTACTGACGGGGATAGGATGTATATGATTGAAAACGGTTGTAAAGAAATGTCTTTACTGACAGGAACGGGTTGTATTTGCAGTGCGCTTACAGGCTTATTTCTCGGTGCAGATACGAAGGCGGTGTATTCTGCTGTTTGTGCAGCAGCCTGTGTGGGGATTGCAGGTGAATTGTCATGGAAGAGATATGGGGAGTGTGGATTGGGGCATTTTCATATGGGATTATTTGACATGCTTGGGAGTATGAGAAAAGAAATTTTTGAAGCAGAGGCACGTATTCATGAAATTTGATTGTTCGTTATATTTAGTGGCCGATACCAGTACGACAGAAAGAAGAAAATTAGATAAAAAAGTTGAATTGGCAATCAGAGGTGGATGCACGATGGTACAGTTGCGTGAGAAAAATGGAAATATGAAAGAGTTTTATCATGACGCGGCTGCACTGAGGAGGATAACTGATACATACGGTATACCGCTCATTATCAATGACAGATTGGATTTGATGCTTGCAATAGACGCACCGGGCATCCATGTAGGGCAAAATGATATACCTGCTTCCATTGTGAGACGGCTTATCGGTGCAGAAAAAATTATGGGTGTATCTGCTCATAATGTGGAAGAGGCGTTGCAGGCGGAGCGTGATGGAGCGGATTATATTGGTGTGGGGGCAGTATTTTCTACGAACACGAAAAAAATACGAAAAATGTTACGATAAAAATGTTACAGGAGATAGTAAAGGCCGTTTCTATTCCTGTAGTAGCCATTGGAGGCATTAATTGCAGCAATGTTAAATACTTGCATGAAACCGGTATAAGCGGGATCGCGGTTGTTTCCGCAGTTTTAGGGGCAGCACAAGCATATAGTGCCGCAAAAAAAATGAAAAAGTTGGTAATCAGCACATTAAATATAAAAAATAAATATAGCAGCAACTAATAGCTCTGTGTTTAAAGTATCGGTTAAATCTGCAAGAAGACTGTTATGTAATAATACATATGTGACAAAAAATAAAAAATAAGGGAACTCTTTTGTTAAAATAGTTTTGAAGAAGAACCATATTAAAACAAAGGAGTCCCTTATGAAAACTATTATAACAGAAGAAATGAGATATCGGGAAAGAGTCGTACAGTATGCAATAAAAAGTAATAATGCTGTGGCAGCAAGACGCTACCATACGAGCAGGCAACAAGTGCAGCGATGGAGAAAGAAATATGACGGAACAACGGCATCTTTGTCAAATAAATCAACACGCCCGCATTCTCACCCAAACCAGCATACAAGGGAAGAAATAGAGCTGGTAAAGAAAAAATGCATCGCAGATATTCATTTGAAGGGTTGGCACAGGTGTATAGAAGCCTCATAGATGCCGGTTACACAAGAACATACCAATCCATGCAAAAGCAACTGAGGAAACTGCGTTTAAAGCAGCCTGAAAAGAAAAAATACCCAAAGAGCAAGTACAGGGCGCTAAAAGGAAAATATCCAGGAGAATATGTGGAAGTTGATGTGAAATATGTACCATTGGAATGCATAGGATTTTCGAGCAGCCATGCCAGATATTACCAAATTACAGCGATAGACCTGTATAGCAGAAAAAGAATCATAAAACTGGTCAATGAACTAAGTACATATGAAACATCAAAATTCCTGTACAGTCTGGAAAAAAGAATGGGATGTAAGATAAAAACAATACAAACAGACAATGGGAGAGAATTTTGTAACGATGCAGATATGTCCAAAAGTCTATTTCAGATAGCATTGAAAAAACTGGGGATAAACCACAAAAAGGACAAGACCGTACTCCCCGTGGCAGAATGGAGTAGTTGAAAGAAGCCATAGAGTAGATAATGAAATATTCTACGCAAGGAGACGATTCTCAAGTGAGGAAGAAATGTATAAATCCTTTAAAAGATATGCCACTAGGACAAATAATATATGTCGGAGGGATATTAAAGTTTAAAAGCCCTAATGAAGTATTAAAAAGAGTATCAGTCCAGGGTTGCATAAAAAGTGGTAGGCTTAAAACTATTTTCTAAGAGTGTGTCACAAATGTTTGATTACTATAGAGTATCGGTTAAATCTGCAAGAAGACACATTTGACTTAAAGATAGAACGCTGTTATAATAACTTCTACTGATGCACCAGTGCATAGTAAGTCCGGTTCCATTTTTTCAAAAGGATTCAAAAGAATGCTTGACAGAAGGAAATGGCCGTGCTAAAGTAATGAAGTCGCTTAGAGCGATGGTTCTTTGAAAACTGAACAGTACAGCGAGAAAAAAGCCGATGTGCGAGTTTCAAGAAAAAAGAAACCGCAAAGAATTTGAGTAAGCAAGGCAAGACAAAATCGAGCCGAAACAAACAATCTATCATGGAGAGTTTGATCCTGGCTCAGGACGAACGCTGGCGGCGTGCTTAACACATGCAAGTCGAACGAAAAGACGGAAAGAGCTTGCTCTTTTTTCAGAATTGAGTGGCAAACGGGTGAGTAACACGTAAACAACCTGCCTTCAGGATGGGGACAACAGACGGAAACGACTGCTAATACCGAATAAGTTCCAAGAGCCGCATGGCCCATGGAAGAAAAAAGGTGGCCTCTACCTGTAAGCTATCGCCTGAAGAGGGGTTTGCGTCTGATTAGCTGGTTGGAGGGGTAACGGCCCACCAAGGCGACGATCAGTAGCCGGTCTGAGAGGATGAACGGCCACACTGGAACTGAGACACGGTCCAGACTCCTACGGGGAGGCAGCAGTGGGGGAATCTTCCGCAATGGGCGAAAGCCTGACGGAGCAACGCCGCGTGAGTGATGACGGCCTTCGGGTTGTAAAACTCTGTGATCCGGGACGAAAAGGCAGAGTGCGAAGAACAAACTGCATTGACGGTACCGGAAAAGCAAGCCACGGCTAACTACGTGCCAGCAGCCGCGGTAATACGTAGGTGGCAAGCGTTGTCCGGAATTATTGGGCGTAAAGCGCGCGCAGGCGGCTTCCCAAGTCCCTCTTAAAAGTGCGGGGCTTAACCCCGTGATGGGAAGGAAACTGGGAAGCTGGAGTATCGGAGAGGAAAGTGGAATTCCTAGTGTAGCGGTGAAATGCGTAGAGATTAGGAAGAACACCGGTGGCGAAGGCGACTTTCTGGACGAAAACTGACGCTGAGGCGCGAAAGCGTGGGGAGCAAACAGGATTAGATACCCTGGTAGTCCACGCCGTAAACGATGGATACTAGGTGTAGGAGGTATCGACCCCTCCTGTGCCGGAGTTAACGCAATAAGTATCCCGCCTGGGAAGTACGATCGCAAGATTAAAACTCAAAGGAATTGACGGGGGCCCGCACAAGCGGTGGAGTATGTGGTTTAATTCGACGCAACGCGAAGAACCTTACCAGGTCTTGACATTGATCGCGATCTGCAGAAATGCGGAGTTCTTCTTCGGAAGACGAGAAAACAGGTGGTGCACGGCTTGTCGTCAGCTCGTGTCGTGAGATGTTGGGTTAAGTCCCGCAACGAGCGCAACCCCTATCATTTGTTACCAGCACGTAAAGGTGGGGACTCAAATGAGACCGCCGCGGACAACGCGGAGGAAGGCGGGGACGACGTCAAGTCATCATGCCCCTTATGACCTGGGCTACACACGTACTACAATGGGTGTCAACAAAGAGAAGCGAAACCGCGAGGGAGAGCAAACCTCAAAAACACACCCCCAGTTCAGATCGCAGGCTGCAACCCGCCTGCGTGAAGCAGGAATCGCTAGTAATCGCGGGTCAGCATACCGCGGTGAATACGTTCCCGGGCCTTGTACACACCGCCCGTCACACTATGAGAGTCAGAAACACCCGAAGCCGGTGAGGTAACCGCAAGCGAGCCAGCCGTCGAAGGCGGAGCTGATGATTGGAGTGAAGTCGTAACAAGGTAGCCGTATCGGAAGGTGCGGCTGGATCACCTCCTTTCTAAGGAGACACGCTTAAGAGAAACCTTAAGAACGTGTAGGTCGGACATCGGAGATCTCGAAGTACTGTTTGGTTTTGAGAGAACCATAACTCTCAACTGTTCTTTGAAAACTGTATAGAAGAAGAAACGAAAGAAAAGATTTCACGAAAGAGAAAAATTTTCTGGCGTACTGAAGGAAACCCGGAGAGAGGGAACCCTTTCCCCGGGGAAAAGAAACAAAAGTCAAGGTAAAAAAACGTAAGTTAAGATACTAAGAGCATACGGTGGATGCCTTGGCGATATCTGCCGACGAAGGACGTGACAAGCTGCGAAAAGCTGCGGAGAGATGCAAATAATCGGCGACCCGCAGACATCCGAATGGAGAAATCCGGCTGTGATGATGCACAGCCATCCATGCCCAAGAGCATGAGAAGGGAACCGGGCGAACTGAAACATCTAAGTACCCCGAGGAAAAGAAATCAAACGAGATACCCCAAGTAGCGGCGAGCGAACAGGGAAGAAGCCCAAACCGGTGAAGGAAACTTTGCCGGGGTTGAGGACCATCAGACCCGCGAAGAACCTTAGCCGAAACTGTTGGGAAACAGTGCCGAAGACAGTGAAAGCCTGGTAGGCGAAAAAAAAGAGAAACGCGGAGATGGCACCAGAGTACCGCGGGACACGAGAAATCCCGTGGGAAGCAGGGGGGGACCACCCTCCAAGGCAAAACACAGATATCGACCGATAGCGCATAGTACCATGAGGGAAAGGTGAAAAGCACCCCGGGAGGGGAATGAAAGAGAACCTGAAACCGTATGTTTACAAGCAGTCGGAGACCGCTTAATAATAAGGTCGACGGCGTGCCTATTGAAGAATGAACCGGCGAGTTACGAAGCCTGGCAAGGTTAAGCAGGAAATGCGGAGCCGAAGCGAAAGCGAGTCTTAAGAGGGCGCAAGTCAGGAAGCGTAGACCCGAAACCACAGTGATCTACCCATGTCCAGGTTGAAACACAGGTAAAAATGTGTGGAGGACCGAACCTATATCCGTTGAAAAGGGTTAGGATGAGGTGTGGGTAGGGGTGAAATTCAATCGAACGTGGAGATAGCTGGTTCTCCCCCGAAATAGCTTTAGGGCTAGCCTCAGGGAAAAGATTGCAGGCGGTAGAGCACTGATCAGGAGAGGGACCTACCCGGTTACCAAACCCAGTCAAACTCCGAATGGCTGCAATCATACCTGGGAGTCAGACTGCGACTAATAAGGGCCGCAGTCAAAAGGGAAACAGCCCAGACCATCAGCTAAGGTCCCCAATGCCGTGCTAAGTGGCGAAGGATGTGGCATTTCATAAACAACCAGGATGTTGGCTCAGAAGCAGCCACCATTTAAAGAGTGCGTAATAGCTCACTGGTCGAGAGACGCTGCGCCGAAAATGTCCGGGGCTCAAGCACGGAACCGAAGCTATGGCATGATAGCAATATCATGGGTAGGGGAGCGTTCTTATAAGGAAGAAGCATGACCGGAAGGACATGTGGACAAATAAGAAGTGAGAATGCCGGTATGAGTATCGAAAAGAAAGGTGAGAATCCTTTCCACCGAAAGCCCGAGGGTTCCTGAGCAACGATCGTCGACTCAGGGTAAGTCGGGACCTAAGCCGAGGCGGAAAGCGTAGGCGATGGACAACAGGTTGAAATTCCTGTACCGGATCAAGTCGATTGAGCGAAGGAGCGACGCAGGAGGGCACATGATCGCGCGGCTGGAAGAGCGCGTCCAAGTGCGTATGTTGCAGCAGAGGAAAACCCCTGCAGCTAAAAGCAGAGACATGAAGGGGAGTTAAAGGAAACTTTGACGAACTCATGAATCCCACACTGCCAAGAAAAACTTCTAGCGAGACAAGATCCGCCCGTACCGTAAACCGACACAGGTAGGCGGGGAGAGAATCCTAAGGTGCGCGGGAAAACCCTCGTTAAGGAACTCGGCAAATTGCATCCGTAACCTAGGGAGAAGGATGGCCCCGGTCAGTGAAGAGCAGAAACGCTCAGAGCTAAAAGGGGCGGCAGAAAAGAGGCCCAAGCAACTGTTTACCAAAAACACAGGTGCCTGCGAAAGCGAAAGCTGAAGTATAGGTGCTGACGCCTGCCCGGTGCCGGAAGGTTAAGGAGAGAAGTTAGCGAAAAAGCGAAGCATCGAACTGAAGCCCCGGTGAACGGCGGCCGTAACTATAACGGTCCTAAGGTAGCGAAATTCCTTGTCGGGTAAGTTCCGACCCGCATGAAAGGCGTAATGATTTGGGCACTGTCTCAACGAGGGGCCCGGTGAAATTGAAATACCTGTGAAGATGCAGGTTACCCGCGACTGGACAGAAAGACCCCATGGAGCTTCACTGCAGCTTGAGATTGAATCCCGGTGACAGATGCACAGGATAGGTGGGAGGCGCCGAAGCATTGCCCTAGGGCGGTGCGGAGCCGATGTTGGGATACCACCCTTCTGTTGCTGAGATTCTAACGCGAGGAGTAACGACCCTGCGGACCCTCTCAGCCAGGCGGTTTGACTGGGGCGGTCGCCTCCGAAAGAGTAACGGAGGCGCCCAAAGGATCCCTCAGGCCGGACAGAAACCGGCCGAAGAGTGCAAAAGGCAGAAGGGAGCTTGACTGCGAGACCAACAAGTCGAGCAGAGACGAAAGTCGGGCTTAGTGATCCGGTGGTACTGGGTGGAAAGGCCATCGCTCAACGGATAAAAGCTACCCTGGGGATAACAGGCTAATCTCTCCCAAGAGTTCATATCGACGGGGGAGGTTTGGCACCTCGATGTCGGCTCATCACATCCTGGGGCTGGAGTAGGTCCCAAGGGTTGGGCTGTTCGCCCATTAAAGTGGTACGCGAGCTGGGTTCAAAACGTCGTGAGACAGTTTGGTTCATATCCATCGCGGGCGAAAGAAGTTTGAGAGGAGCTGCTCCTAGTACGAGAGGACGGAGTGGACGGATCAACGGTGTCCCAGTTGTCACGCCAGTGGCACGGCTGGAAAGCCGCATCCGGGAAAGGATAAACGCTGAAAGCATCTAAGCGCGAAGCCAACCTCAAGATGAGACTTCTCATCAGCAATGAGTAAGACCCCTTACAGACGATGAGGTAGATAGGTTATGAGTGGAAGAGCCGCAAGGCTTGGAGCGACATAAAACTAATAGGTCGAGGTCTTAACTTAGAAACACCGAGACAAGCGAATAACTTCAGGACTTCTTCTATATGGTTTTGAGAGAACAGTCTCTCAGAGAAACAGTGGCGACAGCTGTGAGGATCACCCGTATCCATGCCGAACACGGAAGTTAAGCTCACAAACGCCGAAAGTACTTGGCCGGAAGCGGCCCGGGAGGATAGGAAGCTGCTGATAAAGGAAAAGACACTTACAAATGTAGGTGTCTTTTTTCATATGCCGGGGCTTCCTATTTGCATGCGATAAAAGCGATACTTACGGTAAAACGTAGGTTATAGGACATTTTGTCCCCCCTTTATCTTTTGGGGAAAAAGATAAAGGGGGGACAAAATGAGTTGGTAAAAAGCCTGAAAATGATTGCTATGACTGCTTTAAATAGGGTTATATCTTTTTAAAATATGTTTATTTTAAAAGGAGAACCTTATGAAACAAGTTAGGTGTTTATATTGCGGTTTCTTTTGCTCAAGATATGGTAAAACCCATACCGGAAGGCAACGGTGGTACTGCAAAGAATGTCATTCTGTCTTTGTGAATTCGATTAATAAGACGGTTCATGATTTTAAGCACTTTATTCAGTGGTTGTTTGGTAAGGATGTGCAAAAATCCATGCCTGGCGACGGTCGTGGTTTTCGAAGGAAAACCTCTAAATTTTGGGAAATATGGCCTATGCCGCCTAAAATTGAGAGTCCGATGAAGGTTGTATATGTGGACGGTATTTATTTAGGAAGAAAAGCATGTATCCTTATTTGTTGTAATGAAAGATATGTGCTTGGATGGTATTTATGCTGCTATGAGAATTCCAGAGCATGGGAAGCATTGATGCAGAGAATTGCGGCTCCCGCTATGGTCGTTTCTGATGGAGGCCACGGTTTCCAGAAAGCACTAAAAAGAGTTTGGCCCAAGGCTAAGTTGCGACGTTATACTTTCCATGCCTTCATCCAGGTAAAGAGGTATACAACCGGTAGACCTAAAACCATTGCCAGTATGGAACTGTACATGATAGCAAAGGATTTATTAATGATAAAAGAATTAGGACAAGCAGCCAATTGGGTAACCCGACTGATAAACTGGAGAATAAGGCAAAAGACCTTTTAGTGAAATGACACGAGATGAGAAAGGCAAACTTCGCCCTATGCATGAACGTCTATTAAAAGCCGAGCGGTCACTGGCCAGATTAGTACGGCAAAACACATTATTTACCTATTTGGATGAATCGTTGTCTTATGGAGAAGAACTACCATCGACAAATAACCGTATAGAAGGCGGAATAAATGCACAATTAAGAACGATGCTTAGAAACAACCATCGGGGGATGTCCATTGAAAGACGCATAAAAGCGGTTTTCTGGTGGTGTTACTTCCACTCACCGAAACCGCTTTCTGCATCTGAAATCCTAAAGGTAATGCCCACTGACAGAAGCATTTCTAAACTATATAAAGCGATGAATGAACGGGCCAAATTAGAGGATTCAATTCCCACATGGGGAGATGCTATTGTGTGGTCAGAATTACATAAATCCGATTCATTTCATGCTTGTTTTTGGGATTAACCATCAACATGTTTTGTCCTATAACCCTCTTTTGCAGGAGCGAAGGGACGCGCAAATAAAAATTGACTCACAAACTCATGTATGTTAATTTGATATTAAATAAATAATATAAAATTATAAAAGAATTGACAATAAAATCATGAGAGGATTTACATACAGATATATGAAAAAGGAAGGGGTGGTTTTACTTGTCTGTTTGTGGGGATGGGAGTTCTATAGTATTTTATTTAAGCATTTAAAGGAAAGAGGAGTTTGTATGAAACAGGGAATGAAAAGTATTTTAGTTGTTGCTGTTGTGTTGTCTATTTCCAGAGGAAGCTATGCTGCTGAGTATCCTCATTATTATGAGTTGCCTGGGGTGGTTATAACAGCGACTCGCACGGAGAATACAATAGAAAAGGTACCTGCATCCATGCAGGTGATTACTGAAGCGGATATCCGGAGAAGTGGTGCTCACAGTATGCAGAATTTACTTACAGATTTTGCAAATATTTTTCAAAAAAGCAAAGTTCGTGGTGGCGGTCATGATATTATTATTCGCGGTATGAGTACGGATAAATCTCTTATTATGATTAATGGACGGCGTGTGGCTAATGAAGCGGATGCGAGCGGTCTTGGAAATGCTATGGCACTAGATCGTATCAATTTAAGTAATGTGGAAAGGGTAGAAATTGTCCGTGGTCCCTCAAGTGCTCTTTATGGCTCGGAAGCGATGGGAGGCGTGATAAATATTATTACAAGGCCAAGTATGAAAATATCTCTTGTTACTGGATTGGAACAGACTTCAAATGATACGAGCCATTGGTGGCATGCGGATACAGGAAGAATCGGAAAGTTTTCTTCTACTTTTGATATGCGGTTTAATAAAATCCGCAGAGATATGGAACCGGAAGCAACGGAGTCCAATTCTTATGGAACGGCACAGACATATAACGCATCTTTAAATTATTATTTTAATAATAATAATTATATTAATGTGTGGGTTGATTATTATAGTCAGAATTTAGAAAGCGACAGCGGAAATCCGATGTTAAGGGAATTCCCTGTATATATGGGAATGAAGAAACTTTCCGGACAAGCGATGATTTCTGGTGATGGGATGAAAAGGTATAAACAGCAGAATTATGGAATCAGCTGGAACGGGAAAACAGATCGGAATGATTGGCAATTGCGCGCATATATGAGCAAGTTTGATTGGGATAGCAAAAGAAATCAAAAAGTAATCAAGGCAATTCCTGGTGCTGATAGGTTGTCTAAAATGGCTTATGGAGCTGTTTTAAAAAAGCAGTATAATACATATGATTTTAATTATAATTTTCATAATATATGGGCTATAGATGGGAGAAACACGATTTCTTTGAATGAGCACCATCGTTTGACTTTTGGTTCGGAATATGTTCGCGAGAATATATCTGGTACCGATTTAGGGGTTAATGGAGATGGTATCAGTGAGTTGACTGAAAATGGAATAACGAAGAATCGTTCCAGAAAATCTTTTTCTACATATGCCGGCTATATCCAAGATGAAATGGAATATGGGAAATGGTTTATTGTTCCTGCAATTCGCTATGATCATCACAGTATTTATGGCAGTCACGCATCTCCGAAATTAGGGGTGACTTACAGCGCAAATGAAAATTTTCGTGTGAAAGCCAATTATGGCAAAGGGTTTAAGGCGCCCACGGTATTCCAGCTTTTCTATGATTTGGACAGAATGATGGGAACGACATGGGTGCATCTTACTGGTAATTCAAATTTGAAGCCAGAAGAGTCTACCAGTTGGGATTTGGGGATTGAAGCAAAGTTTGGAAAAGGGTATGGTTCAATTACATACTTTGACAGTGATGTGGATAATCTGATTAATAGCCGATTTGTAAAAATAGAAAATAATGGACATCGCCTGTATCGTTATGAAAATGTGAATACTGCCCGTATCAAAGGTGTGGAAAGCACGTTGGGATATAAATTTAATGATGTATTGGAATTTAAAGTGACCTCTACATGGTTGAATGCCAAAGATACGACAAAGCATATTGATTTGACACAGAGGGCAAAATTATCTCAAGTGTACCAGTTTATTTATGATGACCATAAAGATAAGGGATGGAGTGCGATGCTTTGGAATCAGTTTGATTATAAATTTGTAACAGATGCAAATGGTGATGGTATGCCTGATGATAAAAAGAGTTATAGTTTGACCAGTTTTGCGCTTACAAGGAAAATTAACAAAGATACTCGCATTTATGGCACGGTACAAAATGTTTTTGGAAAGAAAGACACAAACTGTGACTTGGATGGACGTTTTTGGTCGATAGGATGGGAGCATACTTTTTGATGAAAAGAAATTTTCTATTTAACTTTTTTATAGTGGCTGAGGTTATTTTATCCAGTGGCTGTGGAACCCAGCAGGAAATTCCCAAAACTACGGCTTTTTATCAAGTAGTTGACAGCGCGGGGCGTACAGTGGAATTGGAAAAGAAGCCAAAACGGGTAGTGCTTTTGGCGACTGCTTTTCCGGAAATTCTTCTTGCTGTAGATGGTGATTTTGAAGCATGGGCTAATAATCCGAGTATAAAAGAACCTGCATGGGCAAGGGGAAAAAAGACAGTAGGATATGTGTACGATATCAACATAGAATCTGTTGTTGCAATGAACCCGGATCTTGTGGTTGGGCTGGTCGGACTCCATAATAAATTGGAAGCTGTCTTCAAGACCAATAACATACCTTTTCTGCTTTTGTCTCTTTCGCGTTATGAAGATGTGGAAAATGCGATACAAGTACTTGCAGATAGTACAGGACATCATGAGAAAGGGATAAAAGTGGTTACTGCGATTCGAGAACGTATGGCGATAACGGAAAAGAAAATGCCTGATAAAGGACTTACCTGTGCAATTCTTCATGGAACGGCGCGATCGTTAACATTTGAGGGGGAAGAGACAATTGCAGGAGAGACTGCAAAACGTCTCCATATCAGTAATGTTTTTGCTGGTATGTTTATAGATGGTACTAATATGGTGCCTTTTAACTTAGAGGCATTGGTAGAAAAGAACCCAGATATCATTTTTTTAACAACAATGATGCTGCCGGGAAAAGAGGAAGAAGCTTTTAAAGTTTTTTTTGAACAGCCTGCCTGGGCAGGTTTAAAAGCGGTGCAAACGGGAAGGGTATATTTTCTGCCACAGAATTTATTTTTGTCCAGTCCTGGAATTCATTATCCGGAAGCATTGGAAATAATGGCAAATCTTGCATATGAGGGGGATTTGGAATGAACCATTTTGAAGAATATATTGCTGAATGGTATGATACGATTCCTGAAGGAGGTGGTACTGCAGCAAGTCCATGGAAGATCGAATGGAACGATGTTCCCTATAAAGAGCGGGATACAAGACCTTTGTCCCGGTTAAAGGTACTGGGAGCAATGAAGGAAGTTTTATTTAATGGTACACCTACGCAAAGGGCAGCAGTTTACATCCATATTCCTTTTTGTCGTTTATCATGTACCTATTGTTCTTTTTTCAAAAAGAAGGGAGATAATAAGGCACAGCATGAATATGTGGAGCTTTTACTGAAAGAACTGGAATCACTGTCCGATAAGCCTTATGTTAAAAAATCAAAAATATCTGCCGTCTTTTTTGGTGGTGGTACACCGGGCATCCTTTCAGCAGGAGATATGGCGGATATACTTTGCGCTATAAAGAAAACATTCCTTTTGGCAGAGGATGCGGAAGTCACCATGGAATCAAGTTTGTCGGATATGACAGAAGAAAAGATGGACGTGGCCATAGCTGGTGGGGTAACCCGTTTCAGCTTTGGCATACAGTCATTTAACAGCCAGGTAAGAAATACAGTTGGTCGGCCTTATTCACGAGAAGAGGTGCTGAAACAGCTTTCCATTTACTCAAAGAAAAAAGCAGATATCATTATTGATCTAATTTATGGTTTGCCCTATGAAACAGAAGAAACGATGCGTCAGGATATTCGGGATGCCGCTGCTTGCGGCATTGCTGGATTAGATTTATACAAGCTTCAGCTTCTTCCTGATTCTCCTTTGGGGAAATCTTTTGCAGCAGCAGGAAAGTGTTTGATAGAATCGGAAGTACAGGTCTTCTTTCAGGTAGCGGAAGAAGAATTGAATGCGATCGGGGCAGAGAATATTTCCTGTTCTCATTGGCGGATGAAACAATCCGAAAGAAATTTGTACAATACAATTGCTTCTGGCAGTGATGATCTTTTTGCGATTGGAATGGCCTGCGGCGGACGAATCGGAGGGGTCAGTTTTATGAAACCTATTCCTGATGCTATGTATCATTCTGTGGTTAAGATGGGAATGTATTGCCCTATGGCAGCAGAAAAAGAAGGGAAATACCATGCTTTCTTTTCCGCACTTCAATCAGCAGGAAAACGGGGAATTATTGATTTATCTGCTTTAGAAGAAATGTTTGGATTGCCTGTTGCAAAATTATTGATGCCGCTTTTCCAAACTTGGGAAGTTTGGGGGCTTTTGGAACTGATAGAAAATCAATGGAGAATGACATCACCCGGAAGATATTGGTATCGTACAATGACACGTCTTATACTCCGTGCAGCGGATTACATGTGTTTTGGATTACCAGAAAATACCAAGAAGGCAGATTGGCACGGCATGATTAATATGAAGTAGGAGGGAATATGAAGTTTTTGATTGTATATTCCAGTAAAACAGGGAATACAAAAAAGGTGGCAGAGGCTTTGGCACGGGTTGCACCAATAGGAAGCGAAATTCATTCCATAGAAGAGGCGGGAGATGCTGATGGATTTGATGTGATTTTTGCAGGGGACTGGTTAGATAGGGGCGGTGTTGATGAAAAGATGAAGAAATATCTGCGTACATTGCATAAAAAGAAGATTGTCCTTTTTGAAACAATGGGGGCAGACCCTGAATCGGAGCATGCTATTATAGGATTTGCCAATGCAGCCATGGTTTTGCCTGAAGGAAATACAGTAATTGGTGTTTTTGCTTTACAAGGTGAAATCAATCCTGCATTGTTGGAAACAATGAGAACCATGGGGATAACTACTCCCCATAGTGGGCCAGAAATGGAAAAATGCGCGGCTCAAGCGGTGGGGCATCCGAATAAGGTGGATTTGGAAAAGGCGGAAACCTATATGAAATCTTTTTCAGAAAAATGTCAAAGGCATTTTGTCTAATAATAGCCAATGAAATAGTACTAAACAAAACTGTTTTCCTGACATCCTTGCAGGGGAACAGTTTTTTGTTAATATATAAAGAATAAATTTAAAAATAAGTTTGTGCGTGTATGTTTGATACGCAAGGAGACGCTATGAAATTCTTTGCAGTTTTTTTAGTGGTAATTGCCGGAACCATGTGGGCGGGAAGCGGGCTTGCGGCCCAGCATTTTCTTGCACATAATGATCATACCGCTATGGACCTGACTGTTTTCCGTATGATTTCTACGGCACTTATTATTTTCGTGATTGCTTTTATGCGGGGAACCTTGGGGCGGTCTATGCGGATACTTAAGGAATATCCTACATTATGGATCAAACTTATTTTTTATGGTCTGGGGCTCATGCTTATGCAGCATACTTATTTTGCAGGAATTGGTGCGGGAAACGCGGCTGTGGCTACGGTGATTCAGTATATATGCCCCGCACTTGTTATCTGCTGGGGGGCTCTGCGAAGAAAAAAGGTACCGGGGATGGGTGACATGTTTGCTGTAGTGCTGGCGGTAGGAGGTGTATTTCTTCTGGCGACAGGGGGAGATCCCCGGACATTGTCTGTTCCTGCGGAATGTATCTATTACAGTGTTTTGTCTGCCGTATTTTATGCTTTTTGTTCCATTTATCCAAAGCAATTGATGATGACACTGGATAATTCATTTCTTCTTATGTTCGGCATGCTTTTCGGCGGTATAATGGGGTATATGGCTGATCCTGTTACTGATTTAGGCACGTTCTTTCATGATGATGTACTTTTTGATATGTTCATGATTATTATTTGCGGTACGGTTATCGCTTTCATTTGCTATAATGCCGGACTTGCCTGGTTGACTGAAGAGCAGACATCAGTGACCGCGACCGTGGAACCGGCCGTTTCTGTCATCGCATCCTATTTCCTTTTTGGAACGATGTTCGGTTTGTTTGAAGGAATAGGGATCATTATGGTTTTACTTGCTATTCTTGTGCCGGTCATGGGAAAATGGCATGGAAATTAGTTTTCCCCGCTTTGAGGTTCTGCTATAATGTGTACTGAATGAAATACGAATAATTGTCGATAAATAACTATGCAGGAGAGACTATGGATACGAACCATATCAGGAATTTTTCTATTATTGCCCACATTGATCACGGCAAGTCTACACTGGCGGACCGTCTTATTGAGATGACGGGAACCGTGCAGAAACGCGATATGGAAGCGCAGATACTAGATACAATGGAACTGGAACGGGAAAGAGGTATCACGATTAAAGAGCAGTCTGCCCGTTTAATGTACAAATATAAAAATGGAGAAATGTATGAGCTGAATCTCATTGATACTCCGGGGCATGTAGACTTCAACTATGAAGTGTCTCGAAGCCTTTCTGCCTGTGAGGGGGCCATTCTTATCATTGATGCGACACAGGGCGTACAGGCGCAGACTTTGGCCAATGTATATCTGGCGCTTGATAATAATTTGGAAATTATCCCGGTTGTTAATAAAATTGATTTACCCAGCGCCGATGTGGAACGGGTAAAGAAAGAAGTGGAAAATGTTATCGGGCTGGATATGTCAGAAGCGGTTCCGGTAAGTGCTAAAACCGGTCTTAATGTAGAGAATGTGCTGGAGCGGATTGTGGAATTAGTTCCGCCGCCGGAAGACCGTTCCGATAAGCCGCTCCGCTGTCTGATTTTTGATTCCATCTTTGATCCCTACAAAGGTGCTATTGCTTATGTCCGTATTATGGATGGGGAAATCCGGCCAGGTATGGAAATAAAGATGATGTCTTCAGGGAAAGTGTATACAGTTACAGAAGTAGGATACTTTACGCCTCTTCCTAAAGTTACTGCTGCTTTGACTTGTGGATCTGTGGGATATGTAGCAGCGAGCATAAAAAATGTAGGAGACTGTGCAGTAGGTGACACAATTACATCCGCTGAAAATGGTGCCAAAGAACCTCTTCCCGGATACCGTAAGGCGCTGCCTATGGTTTTCTGCGGCCTCTATCCTATTGAAAGTAAAGATTATGATCAGCTGAAGATGGCATTGGAAAAGTTGCAGCTCAATGATGCAGCGCTTGAATATGTGCCGGAGACGTCACAGGCACTTGGTTTCGGATTTCGTTGTGGTTTCCTCGGGCTGCTCCATATGGATGTTATTCAGGAACGTCTGGAACGGGAATATAATTTAAAATTGATTACAACGGCACCGTCGGTTATCTATCATGTATTCAAGACAGACGGGGAGATGATAGCCATGGATAATCCGGCGGAATTGCCGCCTATGACAAAAATTGAGCATATAGAAGAACCGATTGCCAAGGTAGAAATACTTGTGCCGTCTGACATGGTGGGGAATGTAATGGAATTGGTGCAAAATCGTCGTGGTGAATTTCAGACGATGACTTATCTGGATGAAACACGTGTGGATTTATCTTATAAAATTCCGTTGGCGGAAATTATTTTTGATTTCTTTGATAAGTTGAAGTCGGCAACGAAGGGATACGCTTCTTTGGACTACCAGATTTCCGGTTACCAAAAAACAGATGCCGTTAAACTGGACATTCTGCTGAACGGGGATCTTATTGACGCGCTGTCTATTATTGTCCACAAAAGCAATGCAGCATCCCGTGGCAGAGTATTGGCGCTCCGCTTGAAAGACATTATTCCGCGCCAGCAGTTTGAGGTGCCGATCCAGGCAGCGGTAGGAAGTAAGATTATTGCAAGAGAAACGATTAAAGCTTATAAGAAAGATGTCCTTGCCAAATGCTATGGCGGTGACGTAAGCCGGAAGAAAAAGCTTCTGGAAAAACAGAAGGAGGGGAAAAAGCGTATGAAACAGGTGGGAAGCGTAGAAATTCCCCAGGAAGCCTTCATGGCGGTATTAAAAGATGACTGATTCCAAAACGCTTGGCCTTTACTTACATATTCCATTCTGCCGAAGCCGCTGTCATTATTGCGGCTTTTATTCTGTAGTCAGCAAATTGACAGACAGTTTCCTTGATGCACTGGCGCAGGAAATGGAAAATAAAAGCAAACTTTTTGAGGATAAACTTTGTGATACAGTTTATTTAGGCGGAGGGACACCCTCCGTGTTGCCCGGGAATCAATTAAAAAGCATTATAGAAGCATTGCACCGGTATTTTCATATCTATGAGAATGCGGAAATTACGATGGAAATGAATCCTTGCGATATGACGGAAGCATATTTAAAAAATGCTTTGGAACAGGGGGTCAATCGTATTTCTGTGGGGGTACAGACTAATCGTGATGAACTTCTTGTAAAAATTGGGCGCCGCCATACGGCTGCTGAGGCGGAGAATGCTGTCAATCGGGCATTCAAACTCGGTTTTAGAAATATCAGCATTGATTTAATGTGCGAACTTCCCGGGCAGACAGTGGATGATTTTGAAAAGACATTAAAGTATGCTGTTCACTTGCCGGTTACTCATATGTCGGTATATAGTTTGATTTTGGAGGAAGGAACGAGATTTTCCCAAATGGCGTCGCGCGGTATTCTGGCGCGTCCGTCAGAAAATGACAGTTGGGCAATGTATCAGGCGATGTGTCGGATACTTCCTCATTACGGATTTGAGCGGTATGAAATTTCCAGTTTTGCGCGGACAGGGTTTCAATCTGCCCATAACAGGAAGTATTGGAAATTAGAAGACTATTTAGGGTTGGGGCCCTCTGCCTGTTCCCGCATTGGGCATGAACGGTGGGAAAATATTTCTAACTTAAGGCTGTATGAAGAGCGGTTGGCGGCAGACGAGCCTGTGGAAGAAAAAATTTCTCTTTCCCCAAAAGAAGAAATGGAAGAATTTGCATTTCTTGGACTTCGTATGAAAGAAGGCATCAATGGCAGAGAATTTTATCAGCGGTATGGGAAAGAAATAATGGAAGTTTATGGCAGTGTGGTGAAAAAGCTGGTAAAAGAAAAGATGATTTTCCTGAATAATGGGAACATTCAAATGACCTATAAAGGGGCGGCACTTGGAAATTATGTGTTTGAACAATTTCTTTTGGATTGAATCTGTTGGCAGGGAAGTATCCCTATCAGTTTTATTTTGTGAATGTTTTTACTTTTTACAGTTATTGCATTAAAATAAAAAGAACTTACTAAAAAGGAGGGAGCCACATGCCGGTATCATACATGGAAATTGATTTAAGAGCATTTCGTCACAATCTGCGGGTTATCCGCAGCCATTTAAAAAACGTACCGGCGCTTGCTGTGATCAAAGCAAATGCTTATGGACATGGGGCGGTAGAGTGTCTGCGTGCGGCTTTAGAGGAAGGCTGCGTCGGTGCTGCGGTAGCCCGAGTGGAAGAAGGCCGTGTCGTTAGGGCATCCGGTTTTGATTGTCCGGTTTATGTCCTTGGACTGCCGCTTCCGGAAGAAATGTCCGTGGGGGTTAATGAAGAACTTATTCTTCCTGTTGATGATACGACTAATTTGGAGGCGTTGGAGACAGCCGCGTCCACTTTAAATGGTGGAAGTGATGCTTCCTATTGATACGGGAATGAATCGAATCGGTACACATGCAAAAGATTTACCTGCCTTTCTGGAAAAATTAAAAAAATATCCCCACCTGCATATTCATGGGTTGTTTACCCACTTGGCAACAGCTGATGCAAAAAATAAGAGTAAAACGTATAAACAACTGGCAGAATTTGAAGAGGCCCTTTCCGCTATGCCGTCATTGGAGAATTTGGTTATTTCCGCAGCAAGCAGCGCAGGGGTCGTGGATATTCCTGAAAGCTGGTACAATCTGGTGCGCCCGGGGATTATCCAGTACGGGCCTTCTCCCTCAAATACAATGCTGAATTATCTGGATTTAAAGTATATGATGACTGTAGTAAGCCATATTACCCATGTGCAGGTGGTGCATAAGGGAGAAACCGTAGGGTATGGTGCTACATATACAGCAGGAAAGGATATGAGAATCGCTACGATTCCTATCGGATATGCAGACGGATATCCCCGTGCACTTTCTAATAAAGGAGCAGTTCTTATTGGAGAGAAACGCTGTCCTATCGTGGGGCGTATCTGTATGGATCAGCTTATGGTGGCTGTTGATGATACCGTAATGCCTGGTGATGAAGTCGTTCTTATCGGAAAACAGGGGGAGGAAGAAATTAAAGTGGATGAGCTGGCAGAACTGGCCGGTACAATTCATTATGAAATTCTTTGTGGGCTAAGACGGATTCCACGGATATTTATTGATGAAAAATGATTATAAATACTGATTGATGAAATAAAAAAGAAGGCGCATTATTAATTTACGACCTTCTTTATGTGCTATATGCCGACATTTTAGTGTTTTGTGCAACTTTATGATTATAACGAGAATGTTTTAAAATAAATGGAGCGCCTAGAGGGATTCGAACCCTCGCACCTGGTTCCGGAGACCAGTGCTCTATCCCCTGAGCTATAGGCGCCTGACGAAAGACATTATAGCATATTCGCTGAGTTTGCTCAATTGCGTGGTGCTAAAATTGAATGGGTCGGAAAATATTTCTTTTGATGCTGCCGCAAGAACTTATTTGGAGGGGAATATCGGAAGAATTGATGAGTGCTTATAAACGGGAATTAGCTCATGTTTATAGGATGGCAAGTGCTAAAAGGATGCTGTTTATAAAGCGTAAAGGCACTCATTAAAAAATGGTGCTGAATGAGTGCAGCCGTGATATGCGCGGAGATATTGGTGAACTGAAAAAGAAGTATGGAATCTACTATTGATGATTATTTTACAATTTCGGATAATGCCGGAATACTTGAAGAAAAGCGTTTGACAGGATATAATCGTGATGATATAATGTTTTTCGTTGACGGATCATTAGCTCAGTTGGTAGAGCACCTGACTCTTAATCAGGGTGTCCGGGGTTCGAACCCCTGATGATCCACCAGACATGATACCCGAGGTTATGATGGCTTCGGGTTTTTATTTTTTCATAATTTGTTGGAGTTTTTAATATCTTTGTAAAAGGTTTTGGCAAAGTTGATAATTGCTGCGGAGGGATTTACGAAGGAAGGGGTCTTTCTGCATTTATGCAGCAGGTATGATAGAATATAAAAAATATTTCGGAAGAGGTGCGGTATGAGATACAGAAGTACACGAAGTGAAGAAAAAATTTCTGCGCCCCAGGCATTGCTTCAGGGATTGGCAAAAGATGGCGGGCTCTATGTTCCTGAAATGTTGCCGGCGCCTTTTATTGAATATAATTCTTTAAGGGATTTGTCATATAAGGAATTGGCCAGCTTTGTTCTTAAACGTTTTTTGACAGATATTCCTGAAAATGATTTGAAGAAACTTACAGATGCGGCCTATACGGGAACATTTGCCGCAAAAGAAATTGTGCCCGTAAAACGTATGACAGATGCTTTTTCTGTGGCGGAAATGTTTTATGGCAGGACTTGTGCTTTAAGGATCTGGCGCTTTCTTTGTTCCCTTATCTGCTTGTATGGGCAAAGGCGCAGGAAAATGATGGAAAGCAGATTTTAATCTTAACGGCTACTTCAGGTGATACAGGGAAGGCAGCGTTAGAGGGATTTCGTGACATTCCCGATATCAATATTATGGTATTTTATCCGTCTGATGGAGTGAGCCCTCTTCAAAAGGATCAGATGCAGAAGCAGTCCGGTAATAATGTAAGGGTGGCAGGTATTGATGGTAATTTTGATGATGCCCAGAGTGCATTAAAACGCATTTTTATGAGTGGCTTGAGAGAAGAAGCATCAGAAAAGGGTGTTTTGTTTTCCAGTGCTAATTCGATTAATATTGGCCGGTTGTTGCCGCAGATCATCTATTATGTATGGATCTGGCTTCAATTGAGAAAGAACCATTCGATTGGAGAAAATGAGCGGTTTAATGTGGTAGTTCCTACAGGAAATTTTGGAAATATTCTGGCCGGGTGGATGGCAAAAGAAATCGGTGTTCCTCTTGGGCAGCTGATTTGTGCTTCCAATGAAAATAAGGTACTTACAGATTTTTGAAACAGGCGTGTATGACATCAATCGCGAGTTTTATCTGACAAAATCACCATCTATGGATATCCTTATTTCTTCTAATTTTGAGCGTTTCCTGTACTATGTACTTGGTTCTGCTGATAAAGTGGCAGCAGCCATGAAAGCATTGAACAAGGAAGGGCGATATGCGGTATCGGAAGAAGAATTAGCAGACGCTCTTGGTGAAATTACAGGAGGATGGGCCTCTTCCGCAGATATGAAACGGGCGATGAAAGCAGTTTACGAATCTTATGACTACCTTATGGATCCTCATACTGCAGTGGCTTATGCGGTTTATCACAGACTTCGCCGCGAAGGGAAGATAGAAAGACATTCTCATACAGTCATCATCAGCACAGCACATCCATATAAATTTCCCGGTATAGTAGCGGAGATTCTCGGTTTAGATGAAACAGGTACACCCTATGATGTTCTTCGGCGTATTGAAAAGAAAACAGGGATTTCTATTCCTTTTCAGTTGGGAGATTTGGAAATGAAGGAAAAACGTTTTACCGATACAATTAGAAAAGATGATGTGGCTGATGCAGTTAGTGAATACATGGATGATATTATGAATATAAGGATGCGAAATGAATAAGGCGGATTTGGAAGAGAAGCAGGAAAGACGGATGCGTTATGGATTCCTGGCACTTTTGCTTTTGGTGTTGGGAGGGATCCATTTTATGGATCCTGCTTTTTATCCAACAGTTTATCAACTGTCCAAAAGTGGAGATTTGGGCGGTACTATTACCTATTTAAGAGGATTTGGTGTTTATGCCGTTTTTGTCAGTTTTTTTATTGATGTCGTTATCAATATTGTTGGATTTCTTCCGTCTATTTTTATTTCTACTGCCAATGGACTGATTTTTGGTTTGTTTTGGGGGACGATGATTTCATGGCTGGCAGAAACATTAGGCGTTATGATTTCTTTCTGGGTTATGCGTGTTCTTTTCCGAAGTCTGGCAAAGCGGGTGATTGAACAGAGTAAGACTTTAACCGCTTTGGATTCCTGCGATTCTTGGCAGGCGGTGGCGGCGGCGAGAGCGATTCCTTATATGCCCAATGGTCTTGTCACAGCAATCTGTGCTTTATCCGGCATGTCATTTCGCTCTCATATGGCGGGTAGTTTGCTTGGTAAGCTACCGTCAGTGGCACTTGAGGTGATTGTCGGGCATGATGTGGTCCATCTGGGGGAACATTCTTTGCGTCTGACTATCATTATTATTGTTGTTTCCGCCGTGTATGGAGCCGTATGGTGGTATATGAAAAAGAGAAAGAATAGAGAGAGGGATATATAAATTTATTTTAAAGCAGTCTGAACGAAAATTGAATTGAACTGTAAAAGCCAGACCTCTTTTAAAGGTATATAAAATAATATTGAGACATTAAAAAGTTTTCTTTGATTAACTGCTGGCAGTTTGCGAACCGTGGCTTCATATTGATCGTAAGAAGACTTTTTGATATTTTACTCCCGGCAGACATTATACTTAAATTTTACAACTCGGGATATAATAAGGTTATATTGCGACAGGTTTGCGTACGTGAATCTGCATTTTTCATTCATGCAAACAAGGAGATTAAAATGATCATTGGGAATGCGGAACATCTTTCTGCTTATAAGGCACAGCTGTCTGAAGAACTTTATGATTGTCTGGAGAAAATGGCGGCCTATGGGTTTGAAGACCTGCCTGACGGGAAATATGAGATTAACGGTTATAAGGTGGGGGTAGAAACTTCAATGACGGAGCCGGCTGATAAACGTAAATTGGAAGGACATCAAAGGTATATCGATATAGTTTATGAAGTTGATGTGGAAGAAGAGCGGATCGGCTGCCGGTCTGTTTGGGAAGCGGGAAAAGTGACTGAATCTTATGAAGATAAAGATTTATATTTTTTCGCGTCGGAAGGAGAAGAAAGCCGTGCGTATCTTCATACGGGAAATTTTGTAATTTGTTTTCCCGAAGATTTGCATAGGCCTCTCTGCATGGGAGCGAAAGGGCCTTGCAGAATCAGGAAGGCGGTTCTAAAATTTCCGTTAAATAAATTATGAAATAGGTAAGATGTATAGGATCTTGTTATGTAATAATACATATGTGACAAAAAATAAAAAATAAGGGAACTCTTTTGTTAAAATAGTTTTGAAGAAGAACCATATTAAAACAAAGGAGTCCCTTATGAAAACTATTATAACAGAAGAAATGAGATATCGGGAAAGAGTCGTACAGTATGCAATAAAAAGTAATAATGCTGTGGCAGCAAGACGCTACCATACGAGCAGGCAACAAGTGCAGCGATGGAGAAAGAAATATGACGGAACAACGGCATCTTTGTCAAATAAATCAACACGCCCGCATTCTCACCCAAACCAGCATACAAGGGAAGAAATAGAGCTGGTAAAGAAAATGCATCGCAGATATTCATTTGAAGGGTTGGCACAGGTGTATAGAAGCCTCATAGATGCCGGTTACACAAGAACATACCAATCCCATGCAAAAGCAACTGAGGAAACTGCGTTTAAAGCAGCCTGAAAAGAAAAAATACCCAAAGAGCAAGTACAGGGCGCTAAAAGGAAAATATCCAGGAGAATATGTGGAAGTTGATGTGAAATATGTACCATTGGAATGCATAGGATTTTCGAGCAGCCATGCCAGATATTACCAAATTACAGCGATAGACCTGTATAGCAGAAAAAAAGAATCATAAAACTGGTCAATGAACTAAGTACATATGAAACATCAAAATTCCTGTACAGTCTGGAAAAAAGAATGGGATGTAAGATAAAAACAATACAAACAGACAATGGGAGAGAATTTTGTAACGATGCAGATATGTCCAAAAAGTCTATTTCAGATAGCATTGAAAAAACTGGGGATAAACCACAAAAGGACAAGACCGTACTCCCCGTGGCAGAATGGAGTAGTTGAAAGAAGCCATAGAGTAGATAATGAAATATTCTACGCAAGGAGACGATTCTCAAGTGAGGAAGAAATGTATAAATCCTTTAAAAGATATGCCACTAGGACAAATAATATATGTCGGAGGATATTAAAGTTTAAAAGCCCTAATGAAGTATTAAAAGAGTATCAGTCCAGGGTTGCATAAAAAGTGGTAGGCTTAAAACTATTTTCTAAGAGTGTGTCACAAATGTTTGATTACTATAGAGAAATAGGTAAGATGTATAGGATCTCATATTGACCGAAGGTCGCTATTTTGGTATCATAATTAATACGGACAGCATTTTGACTGATGGTCGTGTTTTGGAGTTTTATTTAAGGAGCAGCTTAAAATGACCGTAAGGGGGAGACGAATGAAGTATAAAAAAGTGCTGGCAGCTGTCATGGCGGTTAGTGTAGTTTTATCGGCAGGTATGTTTACAGGATGCGGTTCAGCAAAGAGCCAGCAACAGCAAAGTTTAAAGGTGACGACATTTAGACCGTTTAAATCAGATACACCGGTTATGAGGGAATATACAGGCTCTATTACGGCATTGCAGGAGGTTCCTGTCCGCGCTAAGGTATCGGGGACAATTGTTGAAAAATATATTACCGGCGGTCAGCATGTGGAAGCGGGGCAGGCCCTGTATCGTATTGATACAAGAAGTTATGCATCTGCATTGGCTGCGGCACAGGCATCTGCAGCACAGGCATCTGCTACTTATGAAAATGCGAAAAAGGATCTGGCCCGTTATGAACAGCTGGTTAGCAGCGGTGCTATTTCAAAACAGGCATATGACGGACAGAAATCATCTACAGAAGCCTATCGGGCTGTTTATGAAGCGGCTCAGGCGCAGGTACAGATTGCTTCCGATAATTTAGGTGATACGATTGTGACAGCGCCATTTTCGGGCACACTGTCTATGGATGATGTGAACATAGGCACTTTTGCAACCGCAGGTACGACGGGACTTGTTACCCTGTCCTCTTCTGATCCGCTTTATGTGCAGTTCGACATGTCCGAAAGCGAGTATTTGCAGCTTACTCGTCAGAAAAATATTACGGAAACTTTAGGAAGTGAATTAAAACTCCGCCTGTCAGATGGATCCATTTACAGTGAAACCGGTAAAATCGTACAGGTCAGTCCGGGACTCAACGGTGGTCAGCTGACGATGAAAGCATCTTTTGCTAATCCTAATAATCTTCTTATTCCGGGAATGTATGCAACCATTGTTTCTGATGCTGAGTTAGCACAGGGAAGTATTCTCGTTCCGACGAAAGCCCTTATCCAACTTTTAAATAAAGATATGCTTGATGTGATAGTGGATGGGAAGGTACAGCAGAAAGCAGTCAAGGTTGGCGCAACCTATGGATTATATACAATTATTGAAAGCGGCATTGATGTGACTGATGAAGTTATCGTAGAAGGTCAGAACAAAGTGCAGATTGGCCAAGCGGTAGAAGCGGTAGAAACGACCAGAGAAGAAATGGAAGAATCCGCGACCAAGGCTGCTGCAGATCAGCATGGTCTTGCGAAGTAAGGAGGGGACATGGCTAAGTTTTTTATCAATCGTCCTATCTTTGCAATTGTTTTGGCGCTCGTTATTTCTATCGCCGGTATGCTTTGTATTTTTACCCTGCCGGTTGACCGATATCCGAAGATCACACCGCCCCAGGTTTCTGTAAGCGCTGCTTATCCCGGTGCCGATTCGGAGGTTGTGGCGCAGACGGTGGCGGAAGTCATAGAAAAGAATGTAGTTGGTGTAGAAGATCTTGATAGTATCAGCTCGACAAGTAACTCGAACGGTTCCTATTCGTTGACGGTACAGTTTGTCTCAGGGACAGACTCCGATATGGCAACAATTCGTGTACAGAATGGGGTTACATCTTCTGAGGCGGCGCTCCCTGATACAGTTCGCTCTATCGGCGTAACGACACGTAAGTCTTCCAGCGGAATGGCACTTGTTGTCAGTTTGCTCTCGCCAAATGGGACTTATGACGAGACATTCCTCAAAAACTATTTCAGTATGAACTATGTTGATGAGCTGAAATCTATTCCCGGTGTAGGGAGTGTACAGGAATTTGGTTCTGATTTCGGTATGCGGATCTGGCTTGATCCCGCAAAGATGGCACAGAATAAAGTCACCGCATCGGAAGTTATATCTGCTGTCAGCACACAGAACAGACAGGTAGCGGCAGGTAATGTGGGGACGGCTCCGGTGGACAAGAATCAGGCATTCCAGTACATTGTTACCGTGCAGGGGCGTTTAGCCACAGCAGAAGAATTTGGGAATATAGTCATTCGTACAAACAGTGACGGCAGTATGCTCAGAATGAAAGATGTGGCCCGCATCGAACTGGATGCAAAGAACTATGATTTTATTGCCCGTTCCGGTGACCATGAATCTGCAGCGGTAGCATTCTCACTCACTGATGATGCAAATGCTATTGATACGATTAACAAGATTAAGGCTAAACTTGCTGAAGACAGCAAGTCTTTTCCTGCAGATATGACTTATCGTATTTCTATGGATAATACGGATTTCATTTATGCGTCCGTTAAAGAAGTTCTTCAGACCTTTTTTGAAGCACTGCTGATTGTAGCAATGATTGTTTATATATTTTTGCAAAATTGGCGATCTACCCTTATTCCCATGATCGCCGTCCCTGTATCGTTATTTGGTACTTTTGGCGCTTTTGAGGTACTCGGTTTTACAATCAATACGCTGACACTTTTTGCCATGGTTTTAGCAATTGGACTGGTTGTCGATGATGCAATTGTTGTCATTGAAGCTGTAGAGTATGAAATGCGGTATAACAATTTACCGCCGAAAGACGCTACGGTTGCGGCGATGGAAAAAGTGCAGAGTCCGGTTATCGGGGTTGCTATCGTACTGGCTGCTGTATTCGTTCCGGTTGCCTTCCTTGGCGGGATTATGGGTATTCTCTATAAACAGTTTGCCCTTACTATTGCGGTTTCCGTGTTGATTTCTGCTTTTGTGGCTTTGTCCTTGACGCCGGCTCTTTGTGCAGGGATGCTCCGTCATCATAAGGAAGGCGCAGAACGGGGACGGCTGCAGAAATTCTGGGATAAATTCAATGACTGGTTCGATCGTATGATTGAAATTTATGGTCATAGTCTTGAAAAAATGGGACGCGTGATTATAGCGCCCATTGGTGTCCTCATTGGATTGACCGTTGCTTCTGTTGTTATGTTTGTTGCTCTCCCGACTGCTTTTTTGCCGGAAGAGGATAATGGCTACTTTATTGGGGCTATTTCGCTGCCGGAAGGTTCTGTCAATATAAGAACCAATGCGGCAATTAAAGAGTTTCTGGCCTATATGGGTAAAGATGATGCTGTAGAGCAGACTTTTGGTGTTACCGGCTTTGATATCCTTTCCGGTGGCCAGAAACCCAATGCGGGACTTTCTTTTATTAAACTGAAGCCCTGGGATGAGAGAAAAGGCGCTGCTTCACAGGTGGGAGCGCTTATTGGAAAAGCGGCAGCCTATAATGCCACGCACCCTGATGTAAATATTATGGCTTTGAATCCCCCTTCTATTCCCGGACTGGGCAGTTCCGGCGGGTTCTCCATGTATATCCAGAATAAGAATGGCGATTCCAATGAAAATATGCAGCGGGTTATAGGGCAGTTCCTCGGAGCGGCTAACCGAAGACCGGAAATAAAGATGGCTTATACCACTTTCCGTATGGATACTCCTTCATATAATTTTGATATAGATCGTGAAAAGGCTTTAAAAAATGGTGTGGCGCTGGGAGATATTTTTACAGCCTTACAGGTCTATTATGGGTCTGTCCAAATTAATGATTTTACTGCCTATGGACGTAACTTTAAGGTGGTCGCCCAGGCTGATGTGGATTATCGTATGGATCCTTCGGCGAATAAGTTCCTGACTGTGAAAGACTCCAGCGGGAACATGATTCCTATCAGTACTTTTATCACACCGAAAAAATCTAATGCAATTTCCGTTATTACCCGTTATAATAATTTCCCTGCGGTTAAAATCAGTGGTAACCAGGCAGACGGATATTCTTCCGGACAAGCGTTGGACGCATTGGAAGAAGTGGCAGCGGAAGTACTTCCTACCGGATATAGTTATGCTTGTGGAAAGCTCGGCACAGGAGAAAGAAGCCGGCGGGAAGACGATTTATGCCTTGGCACTGGGGATGCTCTTTGTATTTCTCTCTTTGGCGGCATTATATGAAAGTTGGAAAGTTCCTTTTGTCGTACTCTTTGGTATGCCGACCGGCTTCTTCGGAGCCTGTCTTGGCGCCTGGATGTTTAATGTATATAATGACATTTATTTCCAAATCGGTTTGTTAACCATCATAGGGCTTGCCGCCAAGAATGCGATTCTCATTGTAGAGTATGCGAAGGTTCGTACAGATGCGGGCATGGCGCCGCTTAAGGCTGCAGTGGAAGCATCTAAGATCCGTCTGCGTCCTATTCTGATGACTTCCCTTGCTTTTATTTTAGGAAACGTTCCGCTGGCCCTGTCGACAGGTGCGGGCGCGAATTCTCGTTCCGAAATGGGGATTGCCGTGGTATTCGGTGTTCTTTCTGCGACAGCGTTTCAAATTTTTATCGTACCAATGCTGTTTATTGTTATTGAAAAGTTCCATTTTGGAGGCTTTCGTAAGAAAAAACTGGTGACTGAAGAAGACTGAGGTTTATTAAATGTGAAATACCTTTCCACAGAGAAAATGATTTTCCTGGAGAAAGGTATTTTTGCTTATAAAGCGAGGATAGAAAATATGATATAATAATTGGGTAAAATTTTATTATTTGGGGTATGAGTAAGAAAGGGAATATATGATGAGCCAAGTATTTGTAAGCGGACATAAATCGCCTGATACGGACAGCATTGCCGCTGCCCTCAGCTATTCTTATTTAAAACGCCGGTTAGGTATGGATGCTGTGGCCGTTCGTGCGGGAGAAATCAATAAAGAATCCAGATTTGCTTTGGATTATTTCGATCTGGAAGAGCCGATGCTCGTGACTTCCGTAGCAAGAAAAAATCCGGAAGATGAAAAACAGAAAGTGATTTTAGTGGATCACAATGAATCCAAACAAACAATCGATGGTATGGATGACGCGGAAGTCCTGGAAATTATTGACCATCATCGTTTCGGGGATTTCGAATCGGAGAATCCGATTTTCATTCTTGTTCGTCCTGTCGGTTGTGTGAATACGGTCATTTATGGATTATATAAAGCGAATCATATAAAGCCGTCCCGTGAAATCGCGGGAATCATGCTCTCCGCCATTATATCCGATACAGTCCTTTTCCGTTCGCCGACAACGACAGAAGAAGATAAAGAAACGGCGAAAGAACTGGCTGAAATTGCGGGAGTGGATTATGAGGCTTATGGTATGGAAATGCTGAAAGCCGGTGCGGATATTTCCGATTATCCTGCTGAAAAATTGGCACGGAACGATACAAAGGAATTTAGCGCGGCAGGAAATGTATTTACTGTCGGACAGATTTCCGTTATGAATGTGGATCCGATTAATGAAAAGAAAGCAGAAATCATGAAAGTGCTGGAGGCGATCAAAGCTGAAAAGAGCTATGCAGCTTCTTATCTCATGGTGACAGATATCTTGGCGGAGGATACATTCCTGTGGTTCACTGAAGGTGCGGAAAGCATTGTAGAGAAAGCATTTGCCGGTAAGCCTGAAAATGGAGTTGCCTATCTTCCTCATGTTATGTCCAGAAAGAAACAGGTAACCCCGCCACTTCTGAAAGCATACGGCGAATAATTTTGAGCGGAACGAAGAACTCATACATGGCATTCGTCATATATGAGTTTTTCTTTTATAAGGGGCGTTTGGATGAGTTATCTTGATACTTTAAACGAAAGACAGCGTCAGGCTGTTGAACAGATTGAAGGACCCGTGTTGATTATGGCAGGTGCCGGTTCGGGTAAAACTAAAGCATTAACCTGCCGCATTGCTTATATGTTGGAGCAGGGAATACGGCCGCAGAATATCCTTGCTATCACTTTTACAAATAAAGCGGCACAGGAAATGCGTGAACGTGTCCATCATCTGGTAGGGGCGGAAGCGGATAAACTGTGGATGTATACATTCCATTCTTTTGGTGCGCGTTTTTTGCGGCGGGAAATTAATAACCATCCGCCGTTTACTGATAAATTTACGATTTATGATTCTGATGATTCCAAACAGATGATTAAGAATATTCTGAAGGAATTAAATCTGGATGATAAACAGTATCCGCCAAGAAATATACAGGCTCGTATTTCTGCCGCAAAGAATGCACTCCAGGGGCCGGAATCATTTCGCGCGGAAGCCAGCGGTAATTTTTACAACGAAAAGATTGCTGATGTCTATGATTTGTACGATAAATATATGAAACAGAACAATGCACTCGATTTTGATGACCTTCTTTTTGCGACAACAAAACTCTTAGCTGATGAAACGATACGCAGACGTTGGCAGGATCATTTCCACTATATTTTAATTGATGAATATCAGGATACCAATCATGCGCAGTACCTTATGGCAAAGTATATCGCAGGCAAATCTCAAAATATTTGTGCCGTAGGTGATGCAGATCAGAGTATCTATTCCTGGCGTGGAGCCGATCTGCGGAATATCATGGATTTCCGTGAAGATTATCCTTCGGCTCAAATTATTAAGTTGGGAGCAGAATTACCGTTCGACACAAACAATTTTAAATGCGGCCAATGCGGTTATTAAAAATAATGTGGAACGCTTGGAGAAACGGTTGTGGACAGAAAATAATCCGGGTGTTCATCTGCAAAAATATGCTGCTTCTGATGAACATAATGAGGCGGATTTTATTGTAGAGTCCATGATGAAAGAACACGGGGAAAATCATGTCCCGTATGGGAAAATGGCGGTTCTTTATCGTATGAATGCCCAGTCCCGTGTGATTGAAGAAAGCATGGTAAGCGCGGTATTGCTTATACCATGGTCGGCGGAACAAGATTTTATGACCGTGCGGAAATAAGGGATATGCTGGCGTATCTTAAATTGGTGGCCAATTTTCGTGATGATATCAGCTTGATGCGTATTATCAATGTGCCCCGACGTGGTATCGGACAAACAACCATACAGAAGTTAAGTGAATTTTCCAAACAGGGAAATATGTCTATGTTTGAGGGAATCATGTCACTGGAAGAGTCTGATATCCCCGTGCCAGCAAGAACCAAACTCCAAAAATTCAGCGCCTTGATTTTTAGTTTCTTGAATGCTTCCACGGAAGGCGATGTATTTACACTTATTCAGAAAATTATGACTGATACGGAATATCTGTCGGTTCTCCAGCAGAGCAGTGATCCTCAGGCACAGAGCAGAGAAGAAAATTTGGGTGAACTGCTGAACGTGGCAAAGGATTTTACACAGGAGCAGCCAGAAGGAGGACTTCCGGAATTTTTGGAAAAGGTCGCTCTTGTAAATGACGTAGATTCCTTTGAAGAACAGGATGATAAAGTGACTTTAATGACTATCCATAGTGCCAAGGGATTGGAGTTTCCTATAGTTTATATGGCAGGTATGGACGAAGGCATCTTTCCGGGGGTACGTTCTTTGATGGATGAGACGGCTTTAGAGGAGGAGCGTCGCCTTTGTTATGTGGCGATTACAAGGGCAAAGGAAAAGTTATATCTTACCACATCTGCTGTACGAACGATGTACGGGCAGGTGAAACCTTATGTAGAAAGCCGCTTCCTTAAAGAAATCCCTGTCGATTTGTTGGATGAAATCCGCGGGAATAGCAGTGAGGCAAAGAGACGTACTCTAATCAGGAGTAATAATGAGCAGAAGAGCAAATGGGCATTGTCCTCTGCGGGAATAATGAATAAGCCGGTGGCGAAAAGAGTGTAAAAGCAAGGTTCGACTGGCAGGTCGGAGATAAAGTATCTCATCGTATGTGGGGAAAAGGACAAGTTGCAGAGGTAACAGGGAGCGGAAAGCATATGATGTTAAAACTCATCTTCCCCAATGATCAGATTCGTCAGGTTATGGTAGCTTTTGCGCCAATTGAAAAAGAGGAATAATATGGTAACGGCAGAAATTATAAAAAAAGCGGAAGAATTACGAAAAAAGCTGCGCCATCACAGTTATTTATATTATGTGTTGGATAAGCCTGAAATTACAGATTTTGAATTTGACCGCCTGTATCGGTCACTTGTGGATATGGAAAAAGAATACCCTGAAATAGTAACGCCTGATTCGCCAACCCAAAGAGTCGGAGGGAAAGCATCGGATGATTTCAGGAAGATTCCTTTTAAAAAGCCGATGTTGAGTCTGGCAAATGCTTTCAGTGCGGAAGAACTTCGTGATTTTGACCGGCGTGTCCATGGCGGCATAGGTGCAATGCCTGTGGAATATATCACAGAACTTAAAATTGACGGACTTTCTATGAATCTCATTTACGAGAATGGATCGTTAATGCAGGGACTGACACGGGGAGATGGGAAGGTAGGCGAAGATGTAACATCAAATGTAAAGACAATTAAAACAATTCCTTTATATATTGAAAACGCGCCTGCCTATATGGAAGTTCGCGGTGAGGTATATATGCCTCGTAAAAGTTTTATTGCGTTGAATGAAGAACGTGATGAGGCGGGAATGATGCCTTTTGCTAACTGCAGAAATGCAGCGGCAGGATCACTTCGCCAATTGGATCCCAAAGTAACGGCTGCGCGGAACCTGGATTTTTTTGCTTATGCGCTGGGGGCAGAAGAGGGATTGGATATTTCCTCACAGGATGATCTGCTTCTGCAGTTGAAGAAATTTCATTTCCGTGTAAATCCCCATTATCGAAAATGGGATTCCATAGAGGGTGTTATCACAGGAGTCCGGGAATGGGAAAAGAAGCGTCGTGAACTGGACTATGATACTGACGGAATGGTCATTAAAGTAAATGATTTCCGGCAGCAGGAATTATTGGGTGCTACGGGGAAAGATCCGAAGTGGGCTATAGCATATAAGTATCCACCGGAGGAAGCGGTTACAAAAATAGAAAAGATTGTTGTTTCTATGGGGCGGACCGGCGTACTGACACCGTCGGCTGATTTGACACCTGTCCGCCTGGCCGGCACGACGGTAAAAAGGGCAACACTTCATAACCTGGATTTTATTCGGGAAAAAGATATTCGCGAAGGAGATACCGTTATCATTTACAAAGCCGGTGAAATTATTCCTGAAATAGCAGCTGTCTTAAAAGAAAAGAGAAATGGCAGTGAAAAGGAATTTGAGATGCCCGAAAATTGTCCGGTATGTGGAAATCCCATACGAAGGATCGATACGGAAGCGGCATTCCGTTGTATAAATCCTGCCTGTGGCGGTGTGGTTCGTGAAAAGCTCATTCACTTCGCTTCTCGTGATGCGATGGACATAGAAGGCTTGGGCCCTGCGGTGGTAGACAGTTTGCTTGCATATCGGCTGGTTGCGGATGCGGCGGATTTCTATGCGTTAAAAGAAGATGATTTGCGGCAGATTGAGCGAATGGGTGAAAAAAGTGCAGCTAATCTAATTACTGCTATTCGTGTCAGCAAAGAACGAGGACTTGCCAAATTGCTTTTCGGTCTTGGGATACGTTTCCTTGGAGAAAAAGGCAGTGAGCTGGCGGCTCATTATTTTCATACAATAGATGCTATTATGGCTGCTGATGTGGAAACGATTGAAGAAACGGAAGGGATCGGTAAAATAACGGCAAAAAGTTTATATGACTATTTCCATGATGAGAAAAACATAGAAATAATTAATAAATTAAAAAATGCCGGCGTCTTAATGGAGGAAATTAAAGAAGAAACGGAAAGTGGGATGTTTTCCGGGGAATCTGTTGTACTTACAGGAAAGCTTGCAGTTATGGGAAGGCGTGAGGCATCAGAATTGATCAAGCGTCTGGGGGGAACGACACAAAGTTCTGTGACGAATACCACTACTCTCGTTGTGGCGGGGGAAGATGCAGGAAGTAAGTTGGAAAGCAAGAGCGAAAGGCATTCCGGTGATAGATGAACAAGAGTTTCTGAAACGTGCGGGGGTGGGAATAAAAGAATAAACGGTATCAGAACTTGTATGTTATAATTATGGCGTATTTATAGTTATTAATAGTAAGGGAGTGGATCTATGAAAATCACGATAGAGGAAGCGCGGAAAATAGCACTTCTTTCCCGTCTGGAGTTCAGTGCAGAAGATCTGGAAAAAATGCGTGAATCTATGAACAGTATTCTCACCCATATGGAAGAATTGAATCAACATGATACGGATGGCGTAGAACCGACGGCTCATGCGGTAGAACAGTATAATGTCATGCGTGAAGATGAACCGCATCAGTCTTTATCAAATGAGGAAGCACTTTTTAATGCGCCGGAAAAAGAAGGCGGTTATTTTAAAGTGCCTAAAATTATATAGGAGGTACAGTGGTGGAGTATACAATTCATGGTCTTCATGAAAAACTTGTCAATAAAGATATATCTTGTAGAATTAACAAAAAAGATTATTGCCCATCGGAATCTTGTGGAAGGGGAGATCCATGCATTTTTGTCGACGAGCGATGAAACGGCGTTGGAGAGGGCGGCAGAAGTAGATAAAAGAATTGCTTCAGGAGAAAGGATTTCTGAACTGGCAGGGATTCCCGGGGCAATTAAAGATAATATGTGCATTAAGGGACAGCCCTGTACAGCTGCATCGAAAATGCTGGAGAATTTTATAGCTCCTTATAATGCTACAGTCATTGAAAAATTAGAAAGCTGTGACTATATTTCTCTCGGTAAATTGAATATGGATGAATTTGCTATGGGGAGCAGTACGGAGTGTTCTTATTTCGGGCCTACCCATAACCCCTGGAACCTGGAAAGTGTTCCCGGCGGTTCCTCCGGCGGCAGTGCGGCGGCAGTAGCTGCTAATGAAGCAATTTGGACTCTTGGTTCTGATACCGGCGGATCCATCCGGCAGCCTGCTTCTTTTACCGGGATTGTAGGTCTTAAGCCAACGTATGGTCTTGTTTCCCGCTATGGGCTTTTGGCATTTGCTTCGTCACTGGACCAGATCGGCCCGTTGACCAAGGACGTGACTGACGCAGCTATCGTTTTAAATGCTATTGCGGGTTACGACCATCGGGATTCCACGTCTATCCGTATGGAAAAGAAGGATTACAAGAAAGCTCTTATAAAAGATGTAAAAGGATTTCGTATCGGTGTGCCCGAGAATTCTTCGGTGAAGGAATCGGGGAAGAAACAAAAGAAGCAATTAAATCGGCTCTTGCTTATTATGAAAAAGAGGGAGCTGAAATCGTGGATGTTTCTATCCCCCATATTACCAGCGGTGTAGATGTGTATTATATCATTGCTCCTGCGGAAGCAAGTTCCAATCTGGCGCGTTATGACGGCGTCGGATTTGGTTACCGTGCTTCAGGAAAAGATATTGTGGATATGTATATTAAGAGCAGAAGTACGGGATTTGGCGAAGAAGTCAAGCGTCGTATCATGATTGGCAACTATGTACTTTCTGCAGGTTATTATGATGCATACTACCTGACTGCGCTGAAAGTCCGCACTCTTTTGAAGCGGGAGTTTGAAAAAGCTTTTGAGCGGTGTGATATTCTTGCAGCACCTTCTGCATCAGGAGCTGCCTTCAAATTTGGTGCTTTTTCGGATCCGCTGGCGCTGTATATGGAAGATATCTGTACGGTGCCGGTTAATTTGATTGGTGCACCCTCCATCAGCATTCCTGTCGGATTTAAAGATGGGATGCCTCTTGGTATGCAGCTTATCGGACCGACGCTTGGAGAAGAAAAGATTCTGCAGGCTGCCTATACGTTTGAACAGGATCATCCTGAATTTACGAAGACAGCGCCGAAAGGAGAGTTTGAATGAAATACGAAGTTGTCATTGGTCTTGAAGTCCACACGGAGTTGAGAACAAAAACAAAAATTTTTTGCGGCTGTAAAACTTCTTTTGGCGCAGATCCCAATACAAATGTATGTCCTGTATGTCTTGGGCTTCCCGGTGTGCTTCCTGTCTTAAACAGAAAAGTGTTGGAATTCGGTGTAAGAGCAGGATTAGCTTTGAATTGTGAAATTGCCCGATTCAGTAAATTTGACAGAAAAAATTATTATTATCCGGATCTGCCAAAAAATTTCCAGACGTCTCAATTTGATTTGCCGATTTGTGGTCCTGGATTCCTTGATGTGGAAGTAGAAGGGGAAAAGAAGCATATCCGCATTACTCGTGCCCATATGGAAGAGGATGCCGGCAAGCTGGTTCATCATGGCAATTCCATTACGGATTCTGACTATTCTTTGGTGGATTATAACCGCACGGGAACACCGCTGCTGGAGATCGTTTCTGAACCGGATATGCGTTCTGCGAAAGAAGCAGTGGCCTACATGGAGAAATTGCGTGCGATTCTCCAATATGTGGAAATCTCCGATTGCCGTATGGAAGAAGGCAGTCTCCGTTGTGATGCCAATGTTTCAGTTCGTCCTATTGGACAGAAAGAATTGGGGACAAAAACGGAAATTAAAAATATCAACTCTTTCAGAGGTGTTGAAAGGGCTATTGAATATGAAGCGCTTCGTCAGGCGGAACTTTTGGAAGAAGGCGGGAAGATTATTCAGGAAACAAGAACATGGGATGAAAAAGAAGGTATAACCAAAAGTATGCGTTCCAAGGAAGAAGCCAATGACTATCGTTATTTTCCTGAACCGGATCTTGTACCGTTTACAGTAAGCAAAGAGTATATTGAAGAAATACGGAAAACGCTTCCTGAACTTCCCGATGCAAGAAAAGAAAGATATATGAGATGTTTCGGGCTTTCTTCTGAAGATGCGGTTATGATGACAAATGATAAGGATCGGTCGGATTATTTCGAGGCAGTTGTTAAGGCGGGAGCCGATCCCAAAGCCGCTGTAAACTGGTTGATGGGAGAATTTGCGAGTCAGCTGTCCACTGATGGAATTGAAATCGCGGCGGCTCCTATTACTGCTGAAAATTTGGCAGAATTGCTAAAGTTGATTAGTAAAGGGACTATTTCCGGTAAAATTGCAAAGAAGGTCTTTGCGGATATGTGGAAAGATGGCGGTGGCGCGGAAGAAATCGTCAGAGTAAAAGGTCTTACCCAGATTAGTGATACAGGAGAATTGGAGGTGCTGGTTGCAAACGTTATTGCCGAGCATCCCCAGGCTGTTGCCGACTTCAAGGCAGGGAAGAAGAAAGCTGTGGGGGCTCTTGTAGGGCAGATTATGAAAGTAACGAAAGGACAGGCCAATCCGCAGGTGGTTAATCAGCTTCTTGCCAAGAAATTATCTGAATTATGAGTGAAAACAATCAGAACGAGGTAAGGAAAGAACCGCATGTCATGTCCAGAGATGATGTGAATGACTATGACGGACTGACGTTGAATGAGCAAGGGGAGCAGGAAGAACGGTCTGCAGAAGATTCTTTCATCCATATATATACGATTCATATTCATGAATTGCCATGGTGGAAGAAACTGTTAGGAGGGTTAGGTATCGCCGTTTTTATACTGCTGGGATTGGTATTGGTGTGGCTGTTCTTTATCTATGGAGCTATTGTTTTAGCCACAGTTGCAATAATCTATTTCATAAGGAAATATCTTTTAAAATAATCGAGAAACGGGTGTCAGGCAGGCATCCGTTTTCATTTTCTTATATACAGTATCGATAAAAAACGATATAATGATATAGGAAATACATTTTATATCATGGTAAAGAATAGGGTTTAGAAGGAGAATTTGTATGGGAAATGCCAAAATTGAAAGACAATATATGGGAAAGATGACACCTTTCAGGCTGGCAGCTCCTTTTCAGCCTATGGGGGATCAGCCTGAAGCAGTGAAGTCGCTGACAGACGGCTTGAGAGATGGACATTGGGCGCAGGTTTTGCTGGGGGCTACGGGTACGGGAAAAACTTTCACGATGGCAGTGATTGAAGAAATGCAGCGTCCGACACTGATTATTTCCCCAAATAAAACATTGGCGGCACAGACTGCCAGTGAATTTAAGGATTTCTTTCCTGATAATGCGGTGTATTATTTTGTGAGTTACTATGATTATTTTCAGCCTGAATCCTACATACCGCAGACGGATACATATATAGAAAAAGATTCTTCAAGAAACGAGGAGATTGATCGTCTTCGCCATTCTGCGACAATGGCTCTTTTTGAGAGGCGTGATGTTATTATCGTAGCATCAGTTTCCTGCATTTACGGATTAGGAGATCCTGAGGATTACAGTACACTGGGATTGTCACTTCGGCCCGGTGAAGAAATCACGCGGGATCAAATTCTCTCGCGCTTGGTAGATATGCAGTATTTGCGGAATGATCTTAATTTTACCCGCGATACGTTCCGTGTAAGAGGTGATACAATTGATGTGTTTCCTGCATCTTCCAATAATACAGCAGTGCGGATAGAAATGTTTGGTGATGAAATTGAATCTCTGTACGAATTTGATGTTTTGACAGGTGCCACAGTGGCGGAACGGGATCATATCGGAATATTTCCCGCATCCCACTATGTAACAACTTCCGGGAAGTTAAAAAATGCCATTGCTAAAATTAAGGTGGAGTTGGAAGAGCGCCTGAAGGAACTTCGGGAGCAGGATCGTATTTTAGAAGCACAGCGTCTCATGCAGCGGACAAATTATGATTTGGAGATGATGCAGGAAGTGGGGTATTGCTCAGGTATCGAAAATTATTCGCGCCATATGTCGGATCGCAGGCCGGGAGACCCTCCATATACACTGCTTGATTATTTTCCTGATGACTATATGATTATGATTGATGAATCCCATATTACCGTACCTCAGCTTCATGCCATGTACAATGGAGACCAGTCGCGAAAACACACGCTTGTGGATTATGGGTTCCGTCTGCCAAGCGCGCTGGATAACCGTCCCCTGACTTTTGAGGAATTTACGGACCGAATCAATCAGATCATTTATGTTTCCGCTACGCCGGGTCGTTATGAAATGAGTGTGCAGACGAATATGGCGGAGCAGATTATCCGTCCTACAGGCCTGTTGGACCCCAGCGTAGAAGTCCGTCCTATCGAAGGACAGATGGATGATTTGCTGGGAGAAATTCATAAACGGGAAGCAGTCAATGAACGGGTTTTGATTACTACGTTGACGAAGAAAATGGCGGAAGATTTAACGGACTTTTTAAATGAAGCAGGAGTGAAAGTCAGATATCTCCATTCTGATGTGGCGACAATTGAACGGGCGGAGATTATCCGGGATCTCCGTGCCGGTGAGTTTGATGTGCTTGTGGGAATAAATCTCCTTCGTGAAGGACTGGATATGCCGGAGGTTTCTTTGGTGGCTATTTTAGATGCCGATAAAGAAGGATTCTTGCGTAATGAAACATCCATGATACAGGTTATCGGCCGTGCGGCGAGAAATGCTCATGGACATGTCATCATGTATGCGGATCGTATGACAAAATCCATGAAGTATGCGATCGAGGAAACGAACCGCAGAAGAAAAATTCAGGAAGCTTATAATACAAAACATCATATCGTGCCGAAAACAATCCGAAAAAAAGTAAAGGATTTAATTGAACTTACTAAAATCAGTGAAAGTACGGAAACGTACGGAAGTGGAGATCAATCCGTTGAAAATTTGTCTGATGAAGAACTGTATAATCGGATGAAGAATACTGAGCGGGACATGAAACGGGCGGCAAAAGCGATGGAGTTTGAAGAGGCTGCCTTGTGGCGGGATCGGCTTGCCGGACTTCGCCAACAGTGGAGTGATCGGTACGGTTCCCGTGCGGATTCAGCTTTGAGGCGCCAGGAAAGCCAGAATAAGAGAATCAATCGTCCTCTTAAAAAGAGAATCTGAGATAACGGAAGGATAATTATGGAAAAGGAATTGTTATACAAGGGGCAAGACAGAATAATTTAAAAAATATCAATCTGACACTCCCGAGAAATAAATTGATTGTATTCAGCGGTCTTTCGGGATCAGGAAAATCTTCCCTTGCTTTTGACACAATTTATGCGGAGGGACAAAGAAAATATGTAGAATCGCTTTCCGCTTACGCACGACAGTTCTTGGGGCAGATGAATAAACCGGATATTGATAAAATTGAAGGCTTATCCCCTGCTATTTCCATTGATCAGAAATCAACAAGCCACAATCCGCGTTCTACAGTAGGAACGGTTACGGAGATTCATGATTATCTCCGTATGCTCTATGCCCATGCAAGCCGCGCCTTCTGCCCTCATTGCGGCAAACCGATTGAGAGGCAGACGACGGATCAGATCGTAGATGCCCTGATTGATTTGGGAGACCGCACTAAATTGATGATTCTTGGACCTGTGGCAGTCAGTCAAAGGAACGCATAAGAAGCTTCTGGAAGAATTGCGGAAAGAAGGTTATGTACGTGTGCGTGCGGACAATATACTGTATTCTCTTTCCGATGAAATTATTCTTGAGAAAAACAAAAAACATACTATTGAAGTCGTGATAGACAGGATCATTATTAAGGAGGGGATCGCCAAGCGGTTGACCGATTCCGTAGAAGCGGCGCTTAAATTGGGGGACGGTATGATGATTGCCGCTGTAGTGGATGGAAATGATCATATTTTCAGTTCCCATTTTGCCTGTCCTGATTGTGGCATTTCTTTACCGAAGCCGGTGCCGCGGATTTTTTCTTTCAATAATCCTTTCGGTGCCTGTCCTGCGTGCATGGGGCTTGGTTCCTCTTTGGAGGCGGATTTTAACAGGATTATCCCTAATCGGGAGATATCCTTCCGTTTGGGGGCAATTAAACCGTTTCCTTTTAACAAGGATACCTGGCTTTACAGACAGCTTGATGCCTTTCTTGAAGGTTACAAGCTTACCATGGATTGCTGTTATAATGATCTGCCGGAAAAAGCAAGTGGAATTCCAGCAGGGAGGTGCTGACCTGTTGGCGTTCAGTTATACGAACATGGAGGGGGAAACTAAAGAGTACCACCGCGCTTTTGAAGGAATCATTCCTATGACAAAAAGGAGATATGAGGAGGCGTGGACAGACAAGATGAAAGAAACGCTCTCCAATTTTCTGATTGAAAAGCCGTGTCCTGTTTGCCACGGGGCCCGTCTTCGTCCAGAAAGCCTTGCTTTTCGCGTAGGTAATAAATATAGCGGAAATTTCCGATATGGCCGTATCGGATCTTTTACCATTTTTTGATAATCTTGATCTGACGGAAAAGGAAAAAATCATTGCAGAACAGATTCTTCATGAGATTCATAACCGTCTTACCTTTTTAATCAATGTGGGATTGGATTATCTTACTTTATCCCGTACGGCGACTACACTTTCCGGCGGGGAAGCACAGCGGATCAGGCTGGCAACACAGATCGGATCCGGTCTTGTAGGCGTTCTGTATATTCTCGACGAACCTTCGATTGGCCTCCATCAGAGGGATAATGATAAATTACTGGATACACTGAAAGGGATGAGGGATCTGGGCAATACGCTGATTGTTGTGGAGCATGATGAAGATACCATCCGTGCAGCCGACTGGATTGTGGATATCGGTCCGGGCGCTGGCGAACAGGGCGGCCGTGTAGTGGCGGAAGGAACGCTTGAACAGGTGGAGGCAGTAAAAGATTCTTTAACCGGGCAATATCTGAAAGGCAGCCGATATATTCCTTTGCCGCCCAAAAGACGCACCGGGAACGGGATGTCCCTTATAATTAAAGGTGCATCGGAACATAATCTGAAACATATTGATGTAAGGATTCCTTTAGGGGCGTTTTCCGTAGTGACAGGAGAATCGGGGTCAGGAAAAAGTACTCTGATTAATGAGATTTTATATCAGGGATTATCTAATATAAAAAATCGTACTTCTTATGGAAATGCCGCTTTTGAAGCGATTGAAGGCGCGGAATATGTGGATAAGATCGTTAATATAGATCAGCAGCCTATCGGTAGGACGCCCCGTTCCAATGCGGCGACTTATACAAGCCTTTTCAGTGATATCCGTGAACTGTTCAGCCAGACTTCGGAAGCAAAAATGCGTGGATATAAGCCGGGGCGGTTTAGTTTCAATGTAAAAGGCGGACGATGCGAAGCCTGCCACGGTGACGGTATTATAAAAATTGAAATGCAGTTCCTTTCAGATGTCTATGTACCTTGTGAAGTGTGCCATGGTGCAAGATATAACAGAGAGACATTGGAAGTCCGTTATAAAGGGAAAAATATTTCTGATGTACTTAATATGACGGTGGATGAGGCGATTCCGTTTTTTGAGAATCATGATAAGATTTTGCGTAAACTGCGGACTTTGCAGGAAGTGGGACTCGGATATATTCATCTGGGACAGCCTGCTACAACCATGTCCGGCGGTGAAGCGCAGCGTGTGAAACTGGCGACGGAACTCATGAGGAGAGATACGGGAGATACACTGTATATCCTTGATGAACCGACCACAGGACTTCACAGTGAAGATATTCGAAAATTACTGGTGATTTTACAGAAGCTGGTAGATCAGGGAAATACGGTAGTCGTTATTGAGCACAACCTTGATGTGGTTAAAGTGGCGGACTATATTATCGATTTGGGGCCCGAAGGGGGAGATAAGGGCGGAGAAGTAGTAGCTTTTGGTACTCCTGAGGAAATCTGCAAAGTCAAACGCTCCTATACGGGGCAGTACTTAAAACCTGTTATAGAACGGACCAGGAAATTGATGAAGGAACATCATGGAGACGATTAATACATTAATACGGGCAAAAGTAGATGCGTTGCCTGATTCTCCCGGCGTATATCGTTGGAAAGATAAAGACGGACGCGTTATTTATGTAGGGAAGGCCGTCAATTTAAAAAACAGAGTTCGTTCCTATGTGAGGGAAGATAAGAACCGCTCTCCTAAAGTGGCCGCCATGATCCGTCATGCAGCGGATTTGGATATCACCATGACGGCAACAGAGATGGAAGCTCTTATTTTGGAATGCAATCTGATTAAAGAACTGCACCCGAAGTACAATATTTCCCTCCGTGATGATAAATCTTATCCCTATGTGAAAATCACGGTTAATGAAAAATGGCCGCGTATTCTTGTGACAAGAAATATCAGAAGAGATGATGGTGCTAAATATTTCGGCCCTTTTACTGATGTAGGGAGTCTGCGAAAAACGTTGAGCCTTATCCGCAGGCTGTATCCGATTAGGACCTGCCGGAGTATGAAGGTCAGCCGTCCATGCCTTCAATACCATATGAATCTGTGCTGTGCTCCTTGCTGGAATCACTGCACAGAAGAGCAATACCATGAGTATGTAGTAAAAACCTGTGATTTATTTGAAGGGAAAAATACGGAGCTTGTAAAGGCACTGCAAAAAGATATGGAGTCGGCATCGGAAGAAATGAATTTTGAACGTGCGGCGGTGCTCAGGGATCAGCTTCATGCTGTACAGAGTGTGCAGCAGAGGCAAAATATCGTTTCCAAAGAGGGTGATTTTGATGTGGTGGGGATGTCACGTCTTGATGAACACGCCGGTTTGGAAATTTTTTATATACGTTACGGGAAAATGGTGGGGAAAGAAAATCTCAGTATTCCCGACAGTCTTCATGAAACGGATGAGGATATTATCGCGGCATTTATTAAAAATTTTTACGGTGCGAATCCATCTTCTGTACCAAAGGAAATCATACTGCCGATTTTGCCGCAGGAATCATTGCTTTTGACTGCGTGGCTGTCAAAACTTCGCGGCGGTGATGTCAAAATATATGTTCCTGAACGTGGATTTAAGCGCAGATTGAAAGATATGGCGCAGTCTAACGCTGCGAAATACTTGGCGGATAAAAAAATTACAATGGGAATATCAGGATGCCCGTGAACAAGGCGCTGTGAATAAATTGAAAGAACTGCTCCATTTGCCAAAGCTGCCTGAACGGATAGAATGTTTTGATATTTCTCATAATCAGGGGGCGGAAACTACAGGATCCATGGTTGTATTCGAAAGCGGGCGCCCCAATAAAAAGGAATACCGCAGATTCAAACTGCAGTCGACTCAGGGGACGCCCGATGATTTCAAGTCTATGGCAGAAGTTATGGCACGGAGATATGGTATAGAAACCAAGTGGCCAAGACCGGATTTGATTGTTCTTGACGGCGGCAAAGGCCAGCTGGATGCTGCGCTTCCGGTGATCCGAAGCTGTGGAATTGATACACCGGTCATTGGCCTTGCCAAGCGTATGGAAGAAATCTATGTGGAAGGGCAGACGGATCCGATTATCATTGATCCGCACGAACCGGCGCTGCAGCTCCTGCAATTTATTCGTGATGAAGCCCATCGTTTTGTTATCACTTATCATAGAAAGTGGACGTCAAAAAGGAATACGGAATCCATATTGGATCATATTGCGGGAATCGGACCACAGCGTAGAAATGCACTGTGGCATGCTTTCCGTTCGCTTGATGAAATGCGGAATGCGACAGTGGAGGAACTTACCCGTGTGAAAGGGATGAATAAAACGGCAGCAGAAAATGTTTTCCGGTTTTTCAGGATGAAGAAGGACGAAAAACGAATGTTGGTGGAAGGATTTATTGATAGGGAAAGAGATGATTTATCGAAATTTTAAAAGAGAGATCGAGGGAATATCTCTTGAGAAAGTGCTTTTAAAACCGGAAGTAAAAAAATGAAGAAATTGAGGGTTCCCATTTTTTGATTCGCAATGAAACTTATTGACAAACACAAAGCTGCCCCGTATAATGATGAAGTTGAATATTATTTGATGTTGTCGATACACAGCATACAAGACAGCAAAAGGTCCGATCGGTAAGGAGGTGCAAGAAATGCCAAGTCCAAAGAGTAAACATTCCAAATCTCGTCGGGATAAAAGACGTGCCAATTGGAAGCTGACCGTTCCGGGTCTGGTAGAATGTCCACAGTGCCATGCAATGAAATTGCCGCATCACGTTTGTCCGGTATGTGGTTTCTATAAAGGAAGATCAGTTATTCAAGCAAAGACAGAAGAATAATTCTTCACAATAATACATTCCATGTTCAATGGAGTGTATTTTTTATGCATAATGGATAGAAGACATTAAAAAAGGATTCCTTTAAGCATTTCATGGAAAAGTGTGCTACAATATATGGCAATTAATTCTGTCTATGATGAGGCAGAAAGTATAGGAGGATGAGTAGAATGGTAGGAAAAAAGTGGAGAAAAGCAGTAGCAGCAGGTATTGCAGGAGTTTTAGCCGTAGGAGTTTTGGCGGGATGTGGAAGTTCATCCGGCACGGGCAGCAACGGAAAAATGAAAATAGGAGTTGTACAAATTGTACAGCATCCGGCACTTGACGAATCAAATAGGGGATTTGTCGATGCTTTGGCTGCGAGGGGACTAAAGGACAAGATTGAAATTGACCAGCAGAATGCACAGGGAGATCAGTCTAATTTACGTTCTATTGCCAATCGATTCGTGTCAGGGAATTATAATTTGATTTGCGCTATTTCTACGCCGGCTGCGCAGGCTATGGCGAATGCCACAAATCAAATCCCGATTATTTGTACGGCTATTGCTGATTATGAAAATGCGAAGCTTATGAAATCGGAAAAGATGCCTGATGCTAATGTGACCGGTACTCATGACCGCGGTCCCTTGGAGAAGCAGGTTTCTTTGATTCGTGAGATTATTCCGAATGTTAAAAGAATCGGGATTATTTACAATTCCAGCGAAATCAATTCTGTTGTGCAGGCAAAAAGATTGAAAGAAGTATGTGTACCGTTGGGGATTGATGTGGCGGAACTGACAGTAAATTCGGTTAATGATGTGCAGCAGGTGGCGGAAGGTTTCCTGGGGGGGCAACGTAGAAGCTATTTTTATTCCGACTGATAATATTATTGCATCGTCTATTCCAACATTGATGTCCGTAGCCAATAAAGAAAAAATTCCTGTTTTTGGTGCTGAAGTGGGGCATGTAAAGTCTGGGGTTTTGGCTTCGGAATCAATTAGTTTCTATGATATTGGAAAGCGAGCAGGTCAAATGGCCGCAGATATCCTTGAAGGGAAAAAGCAGATAAGGGATTTCCCTGTAGAAGGCGCAGCTAACTCCAAGCTGTATATCAATAAAGCAGAAATGGAAAATTTGGGAATACAGATTCCAAAGTCAGTTCTTGATCGGGCGGAACTCTTGTAGTTTTTGGGGAAAGGAATCGGTAAATGACCGCAATAAGGCGGAACTGGTGGATGCTGTTGCTGATTGCAGTTTGCGCTGTAATCGTAATGGCATCTGTCATTGATGACCATTCAGCAGTATTAAAAAACAAATCAGGCTTATTCCACAAAAAGGATTTTATTATATCGGAATCCTGCAGAGTGATTCTTTACCGGAACAGGGAAAAATGGTTGCCGGAATAAAAGCAGCTTTGGCATCGAGGGGGTATCGGGAAAAAGATAATATCCGGATTGACGTTTTTTCTGCTGATGGTGATGAGAAAAAACTTGATGCCCAGGCTAAAAATTTCGTCAAAGATAAAAAAGATTTGATTATTACAGTGGGAACTGATGCGACGAAAGCTTGTGTCCTTGAAACAAAGTCCGTTCCCATTGTAGGTGTGGGAATGCTTCCGCCGGAAAGTAATAATTTTTTTGATAATAGTTATAATCTGACAGGAATCAGTGATATGCCTGCAGTACTGAACCAAATACGTATGGCGGCAAAGGTGCTTTCCCTTCAAACCGTTGGAATTATTTTTTAATCCGAAAGATGAAGGGGCTGTGATCCAACTGAATCTGCTTCGAGATGCAAGTGAAAAAAAGGGGATTCATATTTATGAAGTTGCTTTTGATGAAAAAGAGGATCCCATCAGTCAGATAGAAAAGTTTAGCGGACACGTAGATGCGGTATATATTCCTGCAGATGAAACCGTTCTAAAGTCTTTTGATGAGATCGTGAAGCATTTGATGAAACTTGGTATTCCGGTTATTGGAGAAAATGCGGAAATGGTCAGGAGAGGAGCTTTGCTTTCTGTATCTGCAGAGTATTATCGTATGGGATTCAGTGGCGGCCGGATTGCTTCAGAATTGCTGGATGGGAAAAAGAAACCTTATGAAATCGGTATTACCAAGCAGATCGATCCTGATTGATCGTGAACATGTTCAGCCAAAAACATTGAAGAAAGAACTGCCTTACGACGTGTGGCAGAAAGCAAGAAAATTATATTTGTATGACGGGCAGGCGGCAAGACCGTAGCCTGTGTTGTGGGGTGAAATTGATGTTTGATCTATTTATATCTACAGTTGCCCAGGGACTTATGTGGTCTATGCTGGCAATTGGAGTCTTTTTTTTATCTTTCCGTGTTCTTGACGTACCGGACATGACTTGTGAAGGCAGCTTTCCTCTAGGAGGAGCTGTTGCCGCTTCACTTATTTCTTCAAATGTAAATCCCGGCTGGGGGATTCTTAGTGCTATGATCTGCGGTGCCGCAGCAGGAGTTATCACAGGTGTTTTATATACGAAATTAAAAATTCCGGCAATTCTTTCCGGAATCCTGACAATGATTGCCCTGTATTCTATTAACCTTCATGTGATGGGGAAAGCAAATATTTCTCTGCTTCGGGCAGATACAGTATTTTCTGTTACCGGTAAATTTTTCCATACGGACCCTTCTGTCAGTGCCTTTATCGTCCCTTTTGTTTTTATGGTAATTATCAGTGCCTTTATCTATTGGTTTTTCGGTACTGAATTAGGCATGTGCATTCGCGCGACAGGATACAATCCACAAATGGTTCGTGCCCAAGGGGTAAATACAGATTCTATGATTATATTGGGGCTTTGTCTCAGCAATGCTCTGATTGGATTATGTGGTGCTGTAGTAGCCCAGAATAATGGTTTTGCTGATGTGGGAATGGGTATTGGTACTATCGTAATCGGCTTGGCCTCCGTGGATTATTGGCGAGGTTATTCTCGGATCAGACAGTTTTTCGTCTTCTCTGATGGCGGTTGTTCTTGGTTCGATAATTTATAGGATCGTTATTGCTGCAGTACTTCATTTGGGGATGCCGCCGAATGATTTGAAGCTGTTTACTGCAATTATTGTTATGTTTGCGTTGGCGACGCCTTTGATTAAGGCGAAAGCCAATCTGGGAAAGGCAGGCTGATTATGTTAAAAATTTCACATATCAGCAAGACTTTTTTTCGGGGAACACCTAATGAAAAGAAAGCATTGATTGATTTATCACTGACTTTGAATGATGGGGATTTTTGCACTGTCATCGGTGGTAATGGTGCAGGGAAAAGTACCCTTCTGAATACTGTTTCCGGAGTTTATATTCCTGATGAAGGAACAATTGAGTTGAACGGTGCAGATGTAACACGGATGAGTGAATTCAGGCGTGCCAAATTTATTGGACGCGTGTTTCAAGATCCTATGAAAGGGACTGCAGGCGGAATGCAGTTGGAGGAAAATCTTCTTTTAGCTTCCCGCCGTGGAGAAAGCCGCCGATTGAAATGGGCTTTTTCTGATGGTGATCACGAAAAATATAGAGAAATGGTAGCCCGCCTTGATTTAGGACTTGAAGATCGTTTGGGAACAAGAATTGATCTTCTTTCAGGGGGGCAGCGCCAAGCAGTGACACTGTTGATGGCGACGCTGAAAAAGCCGGATATTCTTCTCCTTGATGAACCGACAGCTGCTTTAGATCCTAAAACTGCGGATAAGGTTCTGAAAATTACGGATGAAATTGTCAGTGAGCAGCATTTAACAACTTTGATGATTACCCATAATATGCGTGATGCTTTAAGATACGGAAACCGTCTGATTATGATGAATAGCGGACGAATTATTGCCGATTATGCAGAAGAGGAAAAACGGGAACTGACAATTGAAGTGCTCCTCAAAAAAGTTTGAGGAAAATACAGATGCATTGAGTGATAAGGTTATTCTAGGATAGGACTTGAAAAATATATGCACTCTGTGTATAATGGTTAAGGTATGAACTGCATCCCGGGATTTCGATACTCCGACGAATCACTTAGATGCGGCAATTTATTTAGAGGAGGCTTAATTATGCTTACAGCAGAACAGAAAAAAAAAAAATTATTGCACAGTATGCGGTACATGAAGGCGATACAGGATCTCCGGAGGTGCAGATCGCTATCCTCTCCAAGCGAATCGCTCTTCTCACTGAACACCTGAAAGAACACAAGAAAGACCATCATTCCCGCCGTGGATTGCTGAAACTGGTCGGGCAGCGCAGAAACATGCTTGATTACCTTCGTCGCAGTGATATTGAAAGATACAGAATGCTTGGTGAAAAATTGGGTCTGCGCCTGAAATAAGGCGAAAAAAAAAAGGAAATGACAGTAGAAAATTCTGCTGTCGTTTTTTTTATGGAACTTTCGACTGTGTGCGGAGTGCAGAAAGAAAATTTATTTGATTTAGAATCTTATTAAGCATATAATAATACGGGACATATTTAAAAAAAGATTAGATATTATAAGGAGGAAAGGGAATGGAGAAATCCTTTCGTATGGAACTTGCCGGACGTCCGCTGATTGCTGAAACAGGAAAAAATGGCGAAGCAGGTGCAAGTAGTTTGGTCAGGGTACGGTGAAACCGTGGTTCTTGTAACTTCTACCGCAAGCAAAGA